>JAESFZ010000008.1_pt1:445000-1818611 | contig 1818611 bp, 1819 predicted proteins | sample 9269561 | NCBI WGS metagenome assembly JAESFZ01 (sample SAMN14515552, study PRJNA621657) | algae metagenome | isolation source: Tildeniella nuda ZEHNDER 1965/U140 and co-occurring heterotrophs from wet... | place: Switzerland: Stansstaad, Zurih | collected 1965-01-01 | reverse complement strand
ACCGACTTCCGGGGGCGATCGCCCTCTGTCTGCTCACCGCAGCGCTATTCTACGCCGGGGGCGCGTTCGCCGCGCCCACCGAAACCGGGGCGGCCGCGGCCGCCGCCGTCACCGAGACTGCCGAGGCCGTAACGACCGAAGCCGCCGCCGCTGTCGAGGCGGTTGCCGCGCCCGAGGAAGAGGCCGCTCCGGCCCCCGCGCTCTTGGCCCACCAGGCCGTGGCCGAACCTGACGCCGCCGCCAGCTCCTGGATCCTGACCTCGACCGCTCTGGTCCTGCTGATGACCCTGCCGGGCCTGGCCCTGTTCTACGGCGGCATGGTGCGTCGCAAGAACGTCATCGCCACCATCACCCAGTCGCTGGGCGTGGCCGCCGTGGTCAGCCTGGCCTGGTTCGCCGCGGGCTATTCTCTGGCGTTCGGCGTCGGCCAGCCGACGTTCGGCTTCGATGGCGAGACGGTTCAGTCCTTCATTGGCAGCCTCGACGCCGCCTTCCTGAACGGCGTGACGATGGAGACCGCCTATTCGGCCGCGCCCGGCCTGCCGGAGTATCTCTGGATCGCTTTTCAGCTGACGTTCGCCATCATCACGCCGGCCCTGGTCACAGGCGCTTTCGCCGAGCGGATCAAGTATTCGGCGCTGCTGCTGTTCACCGGTCTTTGGACGCTCCTGGTCTACGCCCCGATCTGCCACTGGGTGTGGGGCGGCGGCTTCCTCGGCTCGGCGGGCGTGCTCGACTTCGCCGGCGGCGCGGTGGTCCACGTCAACTCCGGCGTCGCGGGTCTGGTCTGCGCCCTCTTCATGGGGCCGCGCAAAGGCTATGGCGCCGAGGTCATGAACGCCCACAATCCGGTCCTGACCATGATCGGCGCGAGCCTGCTTCTGGTCGGCTGGATCGGCTTCAACGCCGGCTCCGCCTGGGCAGCGGACGCCATTGCGGGCGTCGCCCTGCTGAACACTCTGCTGGCCGCCTTCGCCGCGTCTCTGACCTGGAAGATCGTCGAGGTCATGGAGAAGAAAAAGCCGTCGCTGATCGGCGTGCTGTCGGGTCTGGTCGCCGGTCTGGTCGCCATCACCCCGGCGGCGGGCTTTGTCGATCCGAAGGGCGCAGTGATCATCGGCCTGATCGCCGGTCCGGTCTGCTATGCCTCTTCGGTCTGGTTGAAGAAGCTGCTGCGCTACGACGACAGCCTGGACGCCTTCGGCATCCACGGCGCGGGTGGACTGCTCGGCGCCATCCTGACCGGCGTCTTCGCCACCACGGCGGTGAACAGCCTTTCGGAAGGCGCCAACATCCCGACCCAGGCCATGGGCCTGGCCTGGACCATCGCGTGGTCCGCCGTCGTGACCTTCGTCATCCTGGTGATCTGCAAGTTCACCACGGGCCTGCGCGTCAGCGACGCCCAGGAGGCCGAGGGCCTGGACACCACCCTCCACGGCGAAGCGCTGGAAGGCGCCTGACCGCGGCGACCGCCGGGCGCGATCCTCCCTCGCGCCCGGCGGACACTTCAACGAACACATCACGAGGGGATATCGAGATGAGACTGCACACCACCTGCGCCGCGCTTGCCGCCGCGCTTCTGACTGCTGGGGCCGCCTCGGCCCAGGACGTGGACGTCGCCTTCAATGCCGCCGTCAGCACCGACTACGTCTTCCGGGGCGTCAGCCAGACTCTGGAAGATCCCGCGCTCTCTGGCGGCGTCGATCTGACCGCCGGGTCCTTCTACGCCGGGGCTTGGGCGTCCAACGTCGATTTCGGTGACGACACCGATCTGGAGGTCGACCTGTACGGCGGCTTCCGTACCGAGGCTGGCGGCTACGCGCTAGACTTCGGCGTGGTGGGCTACCTCTATGCCAATGCACCGGGCGGAGCGGACTACGACTACGTCGAGTTCAAGGCTGCTGCGTCGCGCGCCGTCGGGCCGTTCACGGGGGGTGTGGCTCTGTACGTCTCGCCGGACTTCTTCGGGGCCGACGACGAGGCGACCTATCTCGAGCTGAACGGCGCCTACGCCACCCCCATCGGCTGGACGGTGTCTGGCGCGGTGGGCCAGCAATGGCTCGACGTGTCCGACGACTACGTCACCTGGAACCTCGGCGCGGCCTATGCGGTGACCGACAACCTGACGCTGGATCTGCGCTACCACGACACTGACATCGACGGCTTGCCGATCGCCGAGGACCGATTCGTGGCGACGGTAAAGGCGGCGTTCTGATCGAGCGCCCGGCGCTCCCTCCCCGTTGTGGGGAGGGAGAGGCCCTTGATTAGCGCGCGTACCGCTGCGCGACTGGTTCGTAGCGGTCCCACACCTGACGGTCCGCCAGCGAGCGCAGAAGCTTGATGTACTCCGCGTGGGTCCAGGCCAGCGGCGTGGCGGAGTTGGTGCCCTGGCCGGGCTCGTAGTCGAACCGCGTACGATTGCCGACACCGTCCCAGACCTGTTCGGGAAGCAGCAGGCCGCCGTTGGCGAAGCTCTCCATGCCGGCGACATAGGTGTCGCGGATGCGGGTCAGGTCGGCGGGCGAGTCGCCGCCGCTTTGGAGCGCCCGCGCCAGTTCATAGTGACCGCGTTCTCCGGTGAAGAAGGGCCAGACCCGGCCGCGCTGGCCGGGCGTCATTCCGCCGACGCCATAGCTTCCGCCGGTCTCGACGTTCTCGCCGTAGCCGTCGTTGCCGTAGCGGCGATAAGCCGGAAAGCCGTTCAGGTCATAGCGGACGCGCAAGCGATCCTCGCGCGTCTGGTCGTCGTATTCCGGCAGGGTGGCCAGGATGGACGGGGCGTCGGCCCGGCGCACGCCGTAGCGGACCAGCTCCAGGAATCCGCCGTCGACGATGCGGTCCTCGGGCAAGCCCTGCTGGGCGTTGGCCTCGCCGATGGGGGCGCGATCGTTGGGGTTCTCGTTCCGCGTGATCCGCACGAAGTAGTCGCCGTCGCCCAGCGAGCCGCTGGTGGTGAACATGCGGCTCTCGATCTTGGAGGCGTAGTCGTCGGCGGTCGCCAGATAGCGGTCGGCCGAAGCCTGATCGCCCGACGCGCGGGCGATCTCGGCGGCGGTCACCAGGCCCGAGATGACGGCGGCGGTGGTGGAGGGGGAGTAGCCTTCCTGCTCCTCCCACCGCTCCTGCTGGGTCCAGGGCGGGGTGACGGTGCGGTCGTTCCAGAGGATGCCCAGAGTGCCGCCGTCGACCAGGAAGTCTGCGGCGGGCTTGATCATATCGCGGTACATCCGCGCAATCTCGGCGTCGGAGATCAGGCCGTCCTTCCACAGCCGCCAGCCCAGCATGATCGGCATGGCCGTCTGGTCCAGCTGGACCGCGACCCATTCGATGGTGCCGTCGACCCAGGTCTTCTGCAGGAACCAGCCGGTCGCGCCGGTGTTGCCCGGCGTGTCGGCGCGAACCTGAACCTGGGGAAGGTAGCGGAAGGCGGCGAGCGGCGTCTCCGTGTCGCCGAGCGCCAGCATGGCCATGGCCACCTGATAGAAGTCGCGCGGCCAGACGGCCTTGTAGCCGGTCGAGGGGTTGGTCGCGTCGACGGTGTCGCCCCAGGGGTTCGACAGCGACGCGATCAGGGCCCCGGCATAGGTGCGGTCCTCCTGCACCTTCAGCATCAGCGCTGAGGCGTAGGCCAGCTTGCCCCCGTCGGTGGACTGCTCAGCCAGGCGGGGGAGATGATCCAGCGAGGCGATGTAGTCCTCCCAGCCGACGGCCTGGCCCTCGCCGTTGAAGTTGGCCAGCACGGTCTCGTAGCCGGTGGCGAGCGCGCCGTCGGCGGCTCCTTCGGCGGCCTCCCGGGTCTCCCCGAAGCCGAGGACGAAGTCGCGCGTCAGGCTCTGGCCCGCCCGGATCGTAGGCAGGCCGCCGGCCAGCATGATGTTGCCGCCCTGGTCCCCGGTCGAGCGGTAGGCGATGTCCAGATCGCCGTCGGCCAGATCGGCCAAAGCGTCGGAAGCCCCGACGAAGCCCGCGCTGGCGGTCTCGAACGGGGCGCTGGGGCGCAGGATCAGGTGGGTGTCGCCTTCGAAGGCATGCAACGCCTCGGGCGTCGCCTCGCCGCGGTCCCCCACGCCGGTGTTGGCGACATGCGGCTCCAGCAGCAGCCAGGGCGTGACGTCCGAAGACAGCGCGCGAACGGTGACGCGCATCATCAGGGCCTGCCGATCCGGATCGGTGAAGATGCGCTTCTCGATCTCGAAACGGCCGTTCCGGTCGGTCGTGGTGATGCGATAGGCGGGGGACAGGGGGCGACCCTGGGTGTCCGTGTGCAGATACTGGGTGCGGTCGGTGGTGTCGGCGCCTTCGACCGCCATGCCGCTATCGGTGGCGACCGCGAAGCGCAGCTGCTTGATCTGGGCCTCGTGGATCAGGCCGTACATGGTCTCGGTCAGGACGCCGTCGGCGATGGAGAACCACACCTTCGACACCGCTCCGGTCGGCCCGCCGTCGGCGTAGCGGCCGTTGACGTAGGCTTCGTATGACGCGCCGGCGCCGGTCTTGGCCGCGTTGACCCAGGTCGGCTGGTCGCCCGGTGCGCCGGGAGCGACTGCCTGGACGACCGGCTGGGTCGCGGCATCTTCCGCGCCGCCCATGGAGGCGCAGGCGCCGAGCGCCAGGGCGGCCGATCCGGCCATCAGGATCGAGGTCAGTCTACGCATGGGGTCACTCTCAGGCGGGAAGCAGGAAGGTCAGGGGCACGTCGAGGCGGCTGTTCCAGCTCTTCTCATTGTGCTCGGCGGTCGGGAAGACCAGCGTCTTGAACCGGTCGGGGGCCCAGCCGGCGTCGCGGATGACGGTGTCGATGCGCGACTGGAAGAAGGCGTAGAACTGATCCAGCGTCTCGTCGCCCCGGTCCATGTAGAGGCGGTGCGTCGCCGGATCGGGCAGTCCGCGTCGGATGACGTCGGACCAGGCCTGGACCACCGCCTCGCGCCAGGTGTTGAGCGCATCGCCCTCAAGCCGCTCCAGACGCAGAGGCCAGTGGGTCGACAGGCATCCGGCGGCACCGAAGACGTCCGGATGTTTCATCATGGCGTAGAGCGAGATCAGCCCGCCCATGCTCGAGCCGGCGACCACCGTGTCGTCGCGGCCGGGAAGGGTACGGTATTCGGCGTCGACGCGGGGCTTCAGTTCCTCGACCAGGAACCGCAGATAGGCGTCGGACAGCGGCGGGCCGCCGTACATCGGCATGAGGCTGTCGCGCACCTCTGCGGGCAGGGCGGCGATCAGGTCGGCGGGGACGTATTCGCGCAGGCGCAGCGGCGTGTTCCAGACGCCGACGACGATGGGGGCGCGGACCTGACGGGTCTCGATCAGCCGCACCAGATGCTCGTCCACGCCCCATTCGCCGAAGGGTGCGCGGGCGGGGTCGAACAGGTTCTGGCCGTCGTGCATGTAGAGCACCGGGTGACGCCCCGCGCCCGCGTCGTAGCCGGGCGGCAGCCAGACGGTGACATTCCTCGGGCCCAGATGCGCCGAGGCCACGCCCTCATACTCCACCAGCCGGCCGCCCGCCGGGACGTCGGCCCGGGCGGCGCCGGCGAAGGGCAGGGTGGCGAACAGGCCGAGCAGGGTGCGACGGTCGAGGGTCATTCCGGTTTCGGCTCCTTGACCAGAAGCGCGCACACCGCCGCGAGGAAGAAGGACGCCCCGCCCATCACCAGCGCCCAGATGGCCTCGCCGCCGAAGACGTTCCTCAGGATGAGCCCCAGGATCGTCGCCGCCAGCAGCTGGGGCACCACGATGAAGATGTTGAAGATGCCCATGTAGACGCCCATCTTCCGACCCGGCACCGCGCCCGACAGGATGGCGTAGGGCATCGACAGGATCGAGGCCCAAGCGAAGCCCACCCCGATCATTGGAATCCATAGCAGCGCCGGATCGCGGATCAGGAAGATGCCGATCAGGCCCAGGCCCCCCAGCACCAGATTGATCGCATGCGCCCCCTTGCGGCCGGTGCGCTGGGCCAGCACCGGGATCAGAAAAGCCGCCAGAGCCGCCACCCCGTTGTAGACGCCGAACAGCACGCCGACCCAATCCGCGCCTTCGTTGTAGGCGGCCGAGGTGGTGTCCTGGGTTCCATAGTGGACCGCCGTCACGGCCGAGGTCGTATAGATCCACATCGAGAACAGGGCGAACCAGCTGAAGAACTGGACGACCGCCAGGCTGCGCATCGTCTCGGGCATGCGGAAGACGTCGTCGACGATCTCGGTCATGCCGTTGGTGGCCCGCGCGCGGTGCAGCGCCCCAACGACGATCTGCAGCAGGCCAAAGCCCGCGATGCCGCCGAAGAGGATGAACAGCTCTTTCTCGAGGCCCAGATAGGCCACCCCGGCGAAGCCGATCGCGCCTACGAGCGTCCAGATCATGCCGCCCGTCAGATAGGCGGTCACCGAGCGGGCCGGAGCCTGGTCATCGGCGGGCGCCTGGCCCGGCTGGGCGTGATGGGCCTCGAAGGCGGCCATCTGCTCGGGGCTGTATTCGCGCGTCGACAGCACGGTCCACAGCACCGCCGTGAACAGGCACCCGGCCCCGATGTAGAAGGCCCAGCGCACGCTGTCGGGGGTCACGCCCTCCGGCGCGGTCGAGGCGACGCCGAGGTTGGACAGGATCCACGGCAGGCAACTGGCGAACACCGCGCCGGAGCCGATGAAGAAGCTCTGCATCGCATAGCCCGCCGTCCTCTGCTCGTCGGGCAACAGGTCGCCGACGAAGGCGCGGAAGGGCTCCATGGTGATGTTGATCGAGGCGTCCATGATCCACAGCGTCGCCGCCGCGAACCACAGGGTCGGGCTGTTCGGCATGGCGATGAGCGCCAGCGACGTCAGGATGGCTCCGAACAGGAAGTAGGGGCGGCGCCGCCCCAGCGGGCTCCAGGTCTTGTCGCTGAAATGGCCGATGATCGGTTGGACCAGCAGGCCGGTCAGCGGCGCGGCGATCCACAGGATGGCGAGCGACTCGACCTCGGCGCCCAGCGTCTGGAAGATGCGGCTGGTGTTGGCGTTCTGCAGGCCGAATCCGATCTGGATGCCGAAGAAGCCCACGCACATGTTCATGATCGCCAGCGCGTTCAGGCGCGGGCGGATCGTCAGGACGTCAGGAATGGCGATCAACGACGCGCCCTCCCCAGCGGCACGAAGCGGATGGCCTGGCCGCCGCCGGGAGCGAGCACGAGGGTCAGGGTCTCGGCCGAGGTGACCTCGCGCTGCTCGATGACGATGTCGGTGCGGCTCCTACCGTTTCCGTCGCGCCAGTCGGCGTTGGGGCCATCGCGATAGATTTCGGCGCGGTAGCGGACGCCGGGCTCTAGGAAGCTCAGGTCAGCCGACAGGACGCGGGGATGCTCGTCGGTGATGGAGCCCAGGAACCACTCGCGCCCATCCCGCTCGCGCCGGGCTATGGTGACGTAGTCGCCGATCTCGCCGTTGAGAACGCGGGTCTCGTCCCAGTCGACGGCCACGTCCTTAATGAACTGGAAGGGCGCGGGATTGGCTTCGTAGTTGTCGAGCAGGTCGGCCGCCATCTGCAGCGGGCTATAGATCGTCACATAGAGCGCCAGCTGCTTGGCCCAGGTCGTGGCGATGCCGTCGGGGCTGCGCGTCACCATGCCGAAGATGCCCGGCGTATAGTCCATCGGCCCGGCCAGCAGGCGCGTGAAGATCAGATTGACCTCATGCTCGGGCGGATTGCCCGGTTGGCCCCAGGCGCTGAACTCCATGCCGCGCGCGCCCTCGCGGGTGACCCAGTTGGGATAGGTGCGGCGAAGCCCCGTGTCCTTGACCGGCTCGTGCGGATTGACGGCGATGCGGCGCTCGGCCGCCTCCGTCACGACCGCCAGGTGGTGGCGCGCCATGGCCTGGCTTTCGTGCCAGGCGAAGGTCGGCTGGCCGTCCGGCCCGGTGACCCGCGCCCCGCCAGCGTCGGCGACATAGCCGGTCTTCACCGCCCCGATGCCCAGGCGTTCGTAGAGGTCGAAGCCCGCCTCCATCTGCTGCTCGTAGTGGTAGGCGTTCCCGCCCGTCTCGTGGTGTCCGATGATCTGGACGCCGCGCTCGCGGGCGTAGGCCGACAGGGCCTCGATGTCGAAGTCGGGGTAGCTCTCGGTGAAGGAATAGTCCCAGCCGTTGCCGAACCAGTTGCCGTCCCAGCCGACGTTCCAGCCCTCGACCAGCACTCCGCCAAAGCCGTGCTCGGCGGCGAAGTCGATGTGGCGGCGCACGTTCTCATTGGTCGCGCCGTGACGCGGGCCGCTGGCCCAGGTCTTGGTGTCCAGGTGCATTTCCCACCAGACGCCGACGTACTTCATCGGCTGGACCCAGCTGACGTCGCCCAGCGCATTGGGCTCGTTCAGGTTCAGGATCAGGCTGGATTCGACCAGGCCGCCGGCCGTGTCGGTGATCTGCAGCGTCCGCCACGGGGTGGGGAAGGGGGCTTCGCGCTCGACCGCCGCATTGGTGAAGCCCGGCGTCAGGTCGGCGACGAAGCGGCGGCCCTCGGACCGGCGCAGGTTCATGCCGGAGTAATCGACGAGCGCCGCCTCGTGGATCGACACGTGCAGGCCGGACTCCAGCCGCATGGTCATCGGCGTCTGGGTCGAGCCCGCGCCCTCGATCGGCGTGCGATGGTAGAGGTATTCCTCGCGGTTCCATTCCCAGGCCGGGATCCACCAGGCCTCGCCGTCTTCGGCGATGTTGAACTCGGTCAGTTCCGAGCCGATGCGGACCGTGCGAAGGCTGTCCTGCTCCGGGAACTCGTAACGGAAGCCCAGGCCGTCGTCATAGACGCGGAAGACCACGTCGAAGGTCCGGCGCAGGTCGGCCCGCTCGGTGAAGGTGACGCGCAGCTCGCGATAATGATTGCGGATTTCGCGCCGCTCGCCCCAAGGCTGCTCCCAGGTGCCGTCGTGGTCGGTGGCGGGTTGCGCCGTCAACTCCAGCCCGCGTTCAAGCTTGGGCGCGTCTGTTAGGATGAAGCCGAGCCGCGACGGCTCGACCACCGCGCGGCCCAGGCGGCTGACCGCGTAGCTGGGGCGCCCGTCGCCGTCCGTCGTCACGCTGACGACCAGGGCCCCATTGGGCGAGGCGACCGACGCCGTGGGCCGCTCCTGCGCCAAGGCCGGCGTCCAGACGGCCAGGAAGGCGAGGATCATCAACAGACTACGCATGGTCTTCACTCCCTGGGGGCTTCTATAGCGAAGCTCTTGCCAAGCGCCCCGCCCGGTGGGCAGATGCGCCGATGACGTGTTTTGCAGCAAAATTTGCAGCGGTGGTCCGGTGACCCGGCGCTCGACCCGACTGGAAGACATCGCGGCCTTGGCCGGGGTGTCGATCTCGACCGCGTCGCGGGCGCTCAACGACCATCCGGCCGTCAACGACCGCACCAAGCAGAAGATCTGGAAGCTGGCGCGCGAGCATGACTATCCGTTCCGCCGCTACATGCCGGCGGGCCCGATCGGCGCGTCGGGCACCATCGCCCTGATCACGCCGCGGCCGCAGGGTCGGGAGGGGCGCCTCTACGACCCCTTCATGCTCGAACTGCTGGCTGGGGTCGGCGAGGCGGCGCGCGAACGCGACTGCGATCTGGTGATGAGCCACGTTTCGCCCGGCGACATCGATCAGTTGAACGCCGCCATGACGACGAGCCGGGCGGACGGGGTGATCTTCCTGGGGCAGTCGACGCTGCATTCGGCCTTCAACCGCATGGCCGAGACCGACGGCCGCTTCGTCGTCTGGGGTGCCGAGCTGCCGGATCAGGCCTACTGCTCCATCGGTTCGGACAACATCAACGGCGGACGCCGAGCGACCGCGCATCTGGCGCGATTGGGCAGGAAGCGCATCGTCTTCCTGGGCGACCTCGATCCGCCCGAGGCCAGCCAGCGGCAGCGTGGTTATGCCGAGGCGCTGGAGGCGGCCGGGCTGGGCGTCGATCCGGACCTGGTCGTGCCCGCCCACTTCGAGGTCGAGAGCGCCGAGGGCTCGGTCGATTCCATGCTGCGGCGCGGGCTGGACTTCGACGGCATCGTCTGCGCGTCCGACCTGATTGCGCTCGGCGCCGTGCGCGCCCTTCTGCATGCCGGAAAGCGGGTCCCGCAGGACGTGTCGGTCATGGGCTTCGACAATGTGCCGTTCAGCCGCTACGCGCGCCCGGCCCTGTCCACCATCGCCCAGGACGTGATGAAGGCGGGGCGGCTGATGGTCTCGCGCCTGCTGGACCATGCGGGGCAGGGCGGGGGACGCTCGGAGCGCATCCCTACGGACCTGATCGTGCGCGAGACCTGCGGCGGCTGAGGTCATTCAGCGGGGCTCGCTCAGCAACAGCCCGGCCAGCGGGGGCAGTTCGCCCGACCAGGGATCGGGACAGTTCACCGCCTGAACCACGCTCCAGCCGACGGGCGGCCGCCAGGCGACCGGATCGTGGCCCAGGTTGAAGGCGCACAGCAGGCCCTCATCCCCCACCTGCCGCGTGAACAGCAGCAGGTGGTCGGGCGAATCCAGCATGGTCATCGACCCGGTCCGCAACGCCGGATGCTCTTTTCGCAACGCGATCAGGCGTCGCGCCAGATGCAGCGTCGCGGAGGGATCCTTCTCCTGCTCGGCTACGGCCAGCGCGCGGTGGCGCGGATCGACCGGCAGCCAGGGCTCGGCCTCGGAGAAGCCCGCGAAACCGTTGTCGGCCTTCCACGGCATCGGCGTGCGCGCCCCATCGCGGCCCAGCGTCTCGGGCCAGTTGGCGATGGCCTCCGGATCGACCAGCCGTTCGAACGGCACCTCGGCCTGGGGCAGCCCCAGCTCCTCGCCTTGATAGACGAAGACGTTTCCGCGCAGCGTCATAAGCAGCAACAGCGCCATCTCGGCGAAGGCCTTGGGATCTCGCCCCTCCGCCCAGCGCGATACCGCGCGCGGCGCGTCGTGATTGGAGAAGGTCCAGGACGGCCAGCCCTCGCCCGGTCCGCCCGGCCACATCGCAGGGCCGCGATCCACGAGGTCGGTGCTCAGCCGGTCGGCGTAGAGGTACAGAAAGCCATAGGCCGAGTGCAGCCGATCCGGCCCCTGCGTGTAGAGCTTCATCTCCTCGTTCGCCCGTTCGCCGCCGACCTCGGCGACCAGGAAGCGGTCGTCGCCATAGCTGTCGGCCACCTGACGAAGGCGCGTCAGGAACGCCGGGATGTCCGTGTGGGACTGATTGAAGAAGTGGTGCTGATAGTCGAACGGCCGCGTCCGCTTACCGGGCGTCATGACCGGCGGATTGTCCGTCAGCGCCGGGTCGTGCATCGAGAAGTTCAGGGCGTCGCAGCGGAAGCCGTCCACCCCCCGGTCCAGCCAGAACCGCGCCACCGACAGCAGCGCCTCCTGCACCTCCGGGTTCCTGACGTTCAGCTGCGGCTGCTCCTTCAGGAAGTTGTGCATGTAGTACTGGTGCCGGCGCGCGTCCCAGGTCCAGGCCGGGCCGCCGAACACGGACTGCCAGTTCGACGGCGGCGTGCCGTCCGGCTTGGGGTCGGCCCAGACGTACCAGTCGGCCTTGGCATTGGTCTGGTCCTGCCGGCTCTCCTGGAACCAGGCGTGCTCGTCCGAGGTGTGGGAATAGACCTGGTCGATGATGACCTTCAGGCCCAGTCGATGGGCCTTGTCGACCAGCCGGTCGAAGTCCTCCATGGTGCCGAAGATCGGGTCGATGCCCAGGTAGTCGGCCACGTCGTAGCCGAAATCCTTCATGGGCGAGGTGAAGAAGGGCGAGAGCCAGACGCCGTCCACGCCCAGCGAGGCGATGTGCTCCAGATGCGCCGTCACGCCCGGCAGGTCGCCGATCCCGTCGCCGTTGGTGTCGGCGAAGCTGCGCGGATAGACCTGATAGATCACGGCCCCCCGCCACCACTCATGGCGCGACGCCGCCGGCCCATCGGCCAGGTCGTGCGTCGCGGGGATCAGGGCTTCAAGCGTCAACGCACACCTACTGGGAACGGCAAACTATGAAATCCAGCGCGGGCACGGTGACCCGGACGCTGGCGGGGGCGGTCGCCGCCGTGGGGCAGGCGCCGCGCGAGGAGGACCACGCGGTCGAGCTCTCGTCCATCTCGATGTTGGCGGAAATATCGGCGGTCGAGGTGTTGTAGACGATCAGGGTCTCGCCCGCCTCGCCGTCGATGCGCCGGGTCACGGCGAACAGGCCGGGGGCCTCCGCCGCGAACCGCACCGTCTGCAGGCCCCGGCGCAGGCGCGGATCGGCCGCCCTCAGCTGGGCCATCTCGGCGATCGCCCGATAGATCGGGGCCTCGGTAGAGTAGGGGGCCTGGGCTCCGCCGATGACGCGGTCGTCGGCATAGGTGGCGACCTGGGTCGGGAACATCGTCTGGCGCGCCCCGCCATACCCGCCGTCGCCTGCGAAGCCCTGCTCGTCGCCGTAGTAGATCGTCGGCACGCCCCGGCTGAACATCAGGAAGGCATGGGCCAGGGTCGTGCGGGCCAGCAGTTCCTCGTCCGAGATGCCCGGCTTGGCCGTCAGGATGAAGTTGCCGATCCGGCCCATGTCGTGGTTGCCGAGGAAGGTCGGCAAGGCCAGCGCCGCCGCCTCGCCGCCCTCGTAAAGTACGTCGGTCGAGAACAGCCGCGCCAGCCGGTCGGGCGGAACGTCCCGCGCCACCAGATCGGTCACCGTCGACTGGAAGCCGAAGTCCAGCACCGTCGGATAGCGATCGACCCGTGTGTAGCGCGCCAGCTGCGCCGGGTCCGTGTCATAGACCTCGCCGAAGATGTGGAAGTTCGGGATGCCGTTGGCCTCCGCGCGTTCCAGCATGGCCGGCACGAAGGCCTGCCAGAACTCCGGGTTCACATGCTTGGCCGTGTCGATCCGGAAGCCGTCGACCTTGTAGCGGTCGATCCACCCGCCGAAGATCTCGATCATCCCCTCGATGACTCGCGGATGTTCCGTCATCAGGTCGTCGAGCCCGGCGAAGTCGCCGTCGGTCGAGCTCTCGTTCCGGAACGTCGTGTCGCCCCGGTTATGGTAGTAGATCGGGTCGTTGAGCCAGGCCGGGACCTTCACGGTCTCCTCGCCTGCCGGGACGTAGGGCGTGTAGGCGTAGTCCGGCCGCGTCAGCCGCTCGAAGTTCGTGCCGTCGAAGCCGTCGTTGATCGGCTCGCCGTCCACCCCGCCGCGCCGGGTGAAGGGGTAGTCCGCCCGGCTGCGATAGGCGCAGTCGTTGGCCGGGCATTCGCGGTACCGGATCACGTCGGCCGTGTGGTTGGCGACGATGTCCATATAGACCTTCATGCCGCGCGCATGGGCCGCCTCGACCAGGGCCGCCATGTCGTCGTTCTCGCCGAAGTGCGGATCGACACGGGTGAAGTCGGTCGCCCAGTAGCCGTGCGCGCCCGAGAACTCCCGGCCCGGTTCGCCCTGGACCGGCTTGTTCTTGAAGATTGGCGCGACCCAGATGGCCGTCGCGCCCAGGCCCTGGATATAGTCGAGCCGCTGCATCAGCCCGGCCAGATCGCCCCCCTGATAGAAGCCGGCGTCCGTGGGATCGAAGCCGTGGTCCAATCGCCCGCCGGGGATGCCGCCTGTGTCGTTGGACGGATCGCCGTTCGCGAAACGGTCGGGGAGCAGGAAGTAGATCACCTCGTCCTGGGGCAGTCGCTGACGATGGTCCTGTGCTGAGGCCGTGCCGGCCGCCAGCGCCAGCAGCAGGGCCGCGGCTGTCCGCCTTGCCGTTCCGCCCATGGCCGTCTCCCTTCCCTCCGGACCGCGAACGGCGTGGCGCGCGGTCTCTTTGCAAGATTTTGCAGGACGGGGGCGGCGTGTCAATCGGGCAACGCAGCGACAACAATGGCGAGACTGTGGACATGCTGCACCGCAAGAAGCCCGCTGCGACTGCGTTCCGCCTCCTTCGCCATTTTTGCGACGTTTGCATTACGGGCTTGCAAGGTTGCGTAGAGTTTGCATAGATTTGCGAAGTGGGACGCGATCGCTTCGATAGAAACGCGAGACGTCCGCAGGGAGGAAGAGAATGAGCCATCGCACCAACACGCGCGCCCGCCTGCTGACCGGAGGCGCCATTGGCGTCCTGGCCGCCCTGGCCTTTGCCGGCGCCGCCAACGCCCAGAGCGCCGACGCGCCGCCGCAGGAGGCCGACGAGGTCGACGAGATCATCGTCACCGGCATTCGCGCCTCAATCCGCAGCTCGATCGCCCAGAAGGCGCGCAACACATCGATCGTCGAGGTCATCACCGCGGAAGACATCGGCAAGCTGCCGGACGTGTCGATCGCTGAATCGCTGGCGCGCTTGCCGGGTCTGACGGTCCAGCGCCTCGACGGTCGCGGTCAGCTGATCTCGATCCGCGGCCTGGGCCCGGACTTCACCACCGCCTTGCTGAACGGCCGTGAACAGGTCACCACGGGCGACAACCGCGGCGTCGAGTTCGACCAGTATCCGTCGGAATTGCTGTCCGGCGTGACGATCTACAAGACGCCGGACGCCCAGCTGATCGGCCAGGGTCTGGCCGGCACGGTCGATCTGCAGACCATTCGTCCGCTCGCCTACGGGCAGCGCGCCCTGGCCGGCAACATCCGCTATGAGTTGAACGACATCGGCGCCCTGAACGCCGGCTCGACCGACGAGGGCGTCCGCTACTCGCTCTCCTACATCGACCAGTTCGCGGACGACACGATCGGCGTGGCCTTCGGCTACGCCCACATCGAGAGCCCCTATCAGTCCGAGCGGTTCAACGCCTGGGGCTATCCCAACGCCTCGAACGGCGCCTTCGTCATCGGCGGCACCAAGCCCTACGTCATGTCGTCGGAGCTGGAGCGCGACGGCTTCATGGGGACGCTGGAGTTCCGTCCGAACGATCGCTTCCACACCACGATCGACGCCTTCTACTCCGAGTTCCAGAACACCCAGATCCTGCGCGGCATCGAGTTTCCGCTGGCCTGGGGCGGGTCGTCCGGAACCTGTGGCACGCCGCAGGTGCAGACCCCGACCTGCCGGCCCGGCCCGGTGCTCACCATCAACACCACCGAGGACGGCTTCGTCACCGCCGGCAGCTTCTCCAATGTGAAGGGTGTGCTCCGCAATGACGTGAACACCCGCGACAGCGAGATCACCTCGATCGGCTGGAACACCGTCTTCGACGCGACCGACAACTGGTCCTTCATGGCCGACCTGAACATGTCGCGGGTCGAGCGGACCGACGTCGTGCTGGAGACCTATGCCGGTACCGGTCGTGACGTGGCGGGCGCCTTGGACACGCTCGGCTTCACCATCAACGACGATGGAGTGCCGACCTTCTCGAGCCGCCTGAACTATGCCGATCCCAACCTGATCCGTCTGACCAGCCCGCAGGGCTGGGGCGGCGACATCATCCCGGGCGGCCAGGACGGCTATCTGAACAACCCGTCGATCGAGGACGAGATCAACGCCGTCCGTCTGGAGGCGCGCCACACCTTCAACGGCGACGGCCCCTTCACCGACGTCCGCTTCGGGGTGAACATCTCCGAGCGCGAGAAGAGCTTCGTCAATGACCAGTTCTTCCTGGGCGTTCCCGGCGGAGCTTCGCCGGTCGTGCCGTCGGCCTTCCTGCTGCCGGCCACCCAGCTGACCTACCTGGGTCTGGGCGGAGTGCTCAGCTATGACGCGCTCGGTCTGGTGAACTCGGGCTTCTACAATCGGGTCCGCAATCCGAACGCCGACGTCCTGTCCGGCAACTGGCAGGTCACCGAGAAGGTCAACACCGGTTATGTCCAGCTAAGCATCGATCACATGCTGGGCTCGATGCCGCTGCGCGGCAACATCGGCCTGCAGTATGTCGGCACCGATCAGAGCTCGAACGGCTTCGCCGCCTCCGGTTCAGGAGCCTCGACGCGTTCAACGGCGGTTTCAGGCGGGGCTGAGTACGACGAGTTCCTGCCGGCCACCAACTTCATCCTGGAAGTGGCCGAGGACACCTATCTGCGCTTCGCGGCCGCCCGCACTCTGGCTCGCGCCCGCATGGACGACATGCGCGCCTCGCGGAACTTCGGCTTCGACGTGTCGCGCAACAACGCCTCGGCGCGTCCCGACCAGAACTCGCCGTGGAGCGGTTCGGGCGGCAATCCTGAGCTCCGGCCGACGATCGCCAACGTCTATGACATCTCGTTCGAGCGTTACTTCGCCAACCGCACGGGCTATGTCTCGCTGGCCGGCTTCTACAAGGAGCTCGAGACCTTCGTTTACACCCGCAACCAGATCTTCGACTTCACCGGCTATCCGACCGGCGGAGTCACACCGGTGATCAGTCAGGGTGTGGTCTCGGCTCCGGACAACGGCGAGGGCGGATATATCTCCGGTGTGGAATTCGCGGTCTCGACCCCGTTTGAAATCTTCCACCCGGCGCTCGAAGGCTTCGGCGCCCAGTTCTCGGTGTCGCAGACCTCGTCGGAGATCACACCCGATGGCGTGAACACCACGGCGCTTCCGGGCCTGTCCGAGACCGTCGCCAACCTGACCGTCTACTACGAGAACAACGGCTGGCAGCTGCGCGCGTCCAACCGCTATCGCTCGGATTTCCTGGGCGAGGTCGCCGGCTTCGGCAACGGTCGCACCCTGCGCTCGGTCGCTGCCGAGAACATCGTCGACGCCCAGATCGGCTACGAGTTCCAGTCGGGCATCCTGGAAGGGGCCAATGTCCTGTTCCAGGTCAACAATCTGACCGACGAGCCGTTCAAGACCTTCCAGAATGGCGACGAGCGCCAAACCATCGACTTCCAGCAGTACGGCCGCACGTTCCTGTTCGGCGTCAGCTACCGCTACTGATGGACGACCTTGGCCGCCTGTCTCCCCGAGAGGCGGCCGCCTCCTCCTGAGGCAACCTGGCCGCGCGGATCGCTCCGCGCGGCCATTTTTCTGTCTGGACGCGACGCGCGAACCGCGCGACCCCTTTGATCCGTAACCGCTTACGGGCCGACGACGCCCGATCCGACGAAAGGCCGCCCGCCATGACGACCGAAACGCCCGCCACCCCGCCCAAGGGCACGGGTCTGGCCTTCGCCTATGTGACGACCCTGTTCTTCGCCTGGGGCTTCGTCACCTCGCTGATCGGCCCGCTGATCGCCGCCGTCCGCCGCGTGTTCGAGCTCTCTTACGCCGAGGCGACGCTGACCACCTTCGCCTGGTTCATCGCCTACGGCATCGCCTCGATCCCGGCCGCCGCCCTGCTGGCGCGGCTGGGCTACAGCCGGGCCATCATCTTCGCCCTGGTGACCATGGTCGCCGGCTGCCTGATCGTGCCGATCGCCACCATCGTCGACTGGTATCCCGGCGTCCTGATCGCGCTGTTCATCATCGCGTCGGGCGTGACCCTGCTGCAGGTGGGGGCCAATCCGCTGGTCGCGGCGCTCGGTCCGCAGAAGAGCTCCCACGCGCGGCTGAACTTCTCGCAGTTCTTCAACTCGCTCGGCACCACCCTGGGGCCGCTGCTCGCCGCGCCGATCCTGCTGACGGGGGGCGTGTTCGCCGCCGACGCCGTCATCACCGATCCGGCGGTGCGCGCCGAATCGCTGCGCAGCATCGACATCGCCTTCCTGGCCGTCGGCCTGTTCTTCGCCGTCGTCGCCGCCTTCATCTTCACGGCGAGGAAGACCATCAACGCCGCCGCTCCCGTGCCGACCGCCCAGGACCGGATGTCGCCGCTGGTGGCGCTGAAGTCGCCTTGGGCCGTGTTCGGCGCGCTCGCCATCTTCTTCTACGTCGGCTCGGAAGTAACCATCGGCGATCTGATGACCGATTTCCTGCATCGGCCCGAGATCCTCGACATCCCCGTCGCCCAGGCCGGCCAGCTCGTCGCCTTCTACTGGGGCGGGGCCATGGTCGGACGTCTGATCGGCGGCCTGCTGATGCTGACGGCCATCCGGGCCTCGACGATCCTGATCTTCAACACTGCGGTCGCCGCGATCCTGTGCCTGGTCGTCACCCAGACCGGAGGAACGACGGCGGCCTATGCGGCCATCGCCATCGGCTTCTTCAACTCCATCATGTTCCCGACCATCTTCACCCTGACGCTGGAGCGGTCGACCGCTCCGGTGCCAGCGACCTCGGGCTTGCTGGTGTTCGGCATCATAGGCGGGGCGATCCTGCCGCCGATCGCCGGGTCGATCGCGGACAACTCGGCGACGCTGAACCCGCTCTTCTACGTGCCGATGGTCGGGTATCTGATTCTGGTGGCCTTCGCGGTCGCCGCCTCGCGGGCCAAGACCCATTCCATCGCCGCGGCGGGGGGGCCCGGCGGGCACTGAGCCGCGTTACGCAATTCTGCGGGCTGACAGGAGCGAGCGTGGGTTGTAAGCGGTTACACTCCAGTCCCGGAGGTCCGCGTATTCGTGTCCCGTCTTCCCTGTCGTCGCAGCGTCCTGATGGGCGCGGCCGCCCTGGGCGCTAGCATGCTGATGAGCGCCAGCCAGACCCGCGCCCGCGTCGCCTCTCATGCCGAGCGCATCGAGGCGCTCATCGCCCGCATGACGATCGTTGAGAAGGCGGGTCAGCTGAACCTCCTCGGCGACCCGTTCCGCTTCCGGCCCCAGAACGTCAATCCGCTGGACGGGCAGGGCGACCCCGCGCGCGTCACCGCTCTGATCCGCGAGGGCAAGGTCGGCAATCTGTTCAACGGCATCGGGGCCGAGGCCGGCCGCCGCATCCAGCGCATCGCGGTGGAGGAGACCCGGCTGGGCATCCCCCTGCTGTTCGCCGCCGACATCATCCACGGGCTGAAGACGGTCTTCCCGGTTCCCCTGGCCGAGGCAGCCGCCTTCGATCCGGACCTGGCCTATCGTACCGCCCGCGCAGCGGCGCTGGAGGGCGCGGCGTCGGGCGTCCACCAGACCTACGCCCCCATGGTCGACGTGGCGCGTGACCAGCGCTGGGGCCGGGTGGTCGAGGGCGCCGGCGAGGACGTTTGGCTGAACGAGGTCCTGGCCGCCGCCCGCACGCGCGGGTTCCAGGGCGAGCGAGGCCTTGCCGACCGCGACGCCCTGCTCGCCACGCCCAAGCACTTCGCCGCCTATTCGGCCGCCATGGGCGGTATGGAGTACAACTCCACCGAGATGTCGGACGCGACGCTGCGCGGCGTCTACCTGCCGCCGTTCCAGGCCGCGTTCGAGGCCGGAGCCCTGTCGGTCATGACCGGCTTCAACGACCTGAACGGCGTGCCGGCGTCCGGCAACCGCTATCTGCTGACCCAGATCCTGCGCGAGGAGTGGGGCTTCGAGGGCTTCGTCGTCTCCGACTACACCTCCGAGCAGGAGCTGATCGCCCACGGCTTCGCCGAGGACGCGCGCGACGCCGCCCGCATCGCCCTGATGGCGGGCATCGACATGTCGATGGTGTCCGGCATCTTTCTGGAGCACATCCCCGACCTGGTCGAGACCGGCGACGTGCCCATGGCCCGAGTGGACGAAGCGGTGCGCCGCGTCCTGACCACCAAGGCGGCGCTCGGCCTGTTCGACGACCCCTATCGCGGCTGCGATCCCGAGCGGGAGCGCCTGGTCGTCGGGTCGCAGGAGCACCGCGACCTGGCCCGCGAGGCCGGGGTCAAGTCGATCGTGCTGTTGAAGAACGAAGGCGTCCTGCCGCTCAAGACGGCGGGCCAGAGGATCGCCCTGATCGGCCCGTTCGCGGACGACGTCGACAACGTCTTCGGCCCTTGGACGATCTGGGGCGACGAGAGCCGGCGCATCTCGCTGGAGGCTGGGTTCCGCACTGCCATGGCCGACGCCTCGCTGCTGACGGTCGCCAAGGGCTCGGACGTCGAGGCCCCGCTGGAGGGCGGGATCGACGCGGCCCTCGCCGCCGCCCGCGACGCCGACGTAGTCGTCCTGGCGCTCGGCGAGAGCGCGCGCATGTCGGGCGAGGCCCAGTCCCGCACCGAGATCGATGTGCCCGCGCCCCAACGCGCTCTGGCCGAGGCCGTCGCCGCGCTCGGCAAGCCCGTGGTGGTGCTGCTGCGCAACGGCCGGGCGCTGGAGCTGTCCGGCGCGGTCAAGGACGCCGACGCCATCCTCGTCACCTGGTTCCTGGGCGGAGAGATGGGCCACGCCGTCGCCGATGTGGTGTTCGGCCGGGCCTCGCCGTCCGGCCGGCTGCCGGTCAGCTTCCCGCACCGCTCGGGCCAGCAGCCCTACAGCTACGACCACAAGACCACGGGCCGCCCCGCCGACAACAGCTTGGCCAGCCAGGAGTACGTCGCCCGCTATCGCGAGACGGTGAACACCGCCCTCTATCCCTTCGGCCACGGCCTGACCTACGGCGACGTCCGCTACGGCGCGGTCGCGCCGTCTCAGGCGACCCTGGCCTGGGACGGCGAGGTCGAGCTGTCGGTCGAGGTGACCAACGCGGGCGCCCGCCCGGTCGAGGAGACGGTCCAACTCTACATCCGTGACCGCGTGGCCAGCCTGACCCAGCCCGGTCGCCGCCTGCGCGACATCCGTAAGGTGTCCCTCGGCGCCGGCGAGACGAAGACCGTGCGCTTCACCCTGCGCCGCTCGCAGCTGGAGTTCATCGGGGCAGAGGGGCGGCCGACGGTCGAGCCCGGCCTGTTCGATGTCTGGCTGTCGGCCTCGGCTCAGTCGGGCGAGCCCGCGACTGTCAGGCTGACCCCGGCTTGAACCAAGGGCTCCAGCGGGCGAAGACGGAGCGATGTTCTCCCGCCTGTTCAACAAGCCCGGCCGGAAAGGGCCCGCGCGGACCCCTGACGATTGCGTCGTCTGGGCGGTCGGCGACATTCATGGCCGTTCTGACCTGTCGGGCCCGCTGATCAAGGCGATCCGGGACGATCTCGCCGCCAGCGCAGCCGCACGCCGCGTTCTGGTCTTTCTCGGCGACCACGTCGATCGCGGCCCCGACAGCCGGGGGGTTCTGGATCAGGTGGTCGAGGTCGCCACCGATCCTTCGCTGGAGGTGCACTGCCTGCGCGGAAACCACGAGGATCGAATGGAGGCCTTCCTCGATGATCCCTCGCTGGGGCCGGGCTGGTGCGACTATGGCGGGCGCGAGTGCCTGATGAGCTATGGCGTGGTCCCGCCCGCCATGCGGGGCGACCCGGAGGGTTGGGCCGAGGCGTCGCAGGCGCTGCGCGTCGCCTTGCCGGACAGCCATCTGGCCCTGCTGCGAAGCCAGGGGCACAGCGTCGCCGTCGGGGACTACTTCTTCGCCCATGCCGGCGCCCGTCCCGGCGTGGCTCTGGACGCCCAGTCGCCGGACGACCTGATGTGGGTGCGTCAGGAGTTCCTGGATCACCCCGCGCCGTTCGAAAAGGTCGTCGTCCACGGCCATACGCCCGCTGAAGAGGTGGTGTCCGACGGGCGGCGGATCGGCATCGACACTGGCGCTTATGCGACCGGCATCCTGTCGGCCGTGCGGCTGGAAGGCGAGACGCGCAGCCTGCTTCAGGCCGCCGGGCGCGGCGAGCGGGTGTCGCTCTCGACCCGACCGCTGTCCGCCTGACGGCCCATCCGTGCCCGGACCGCCGTGACGATGTCCCTGGCGATGAGGCCGGACAGGCTCCACGGCTCGATCAGATACCGCCGCGCCAGCCGCTTCGGGTCGTGCACCAGGCGGAACAGCCACTCCACGCCCCACCGCCCCATCCAGCGGGGCGCCTCGGCCTGGGCGCCCGCTTCGTAGTCGAAAGCCGCGCCGACCGAGAAGATCACGCAGTTCGGCAGGGCCTCGAGGTTGTTCAGGATCCACAGCTCCTGACGCGGCATGCCCATGCCGACGAACAGGATGTCGGGGGCGAAGGCGCGGACATGTTCGATCACCGCCGCGTTCCCGGCCGACCCCGGCGCGGCGTCGAAATAGCCGTCGCGCACGGCGATGTTCGCGCGGGGATGCAGCTGGCTCAGCCGCAGCCGCGCCGTCTCGACCACGTCCGGCGCGCCACCAACATACATGACCCGCCAGCCGTTGCGGTTGGCCAGGCTCCAGAAATGCTCGCGCCAGTCCAGATAGGTGCAGCGGTGAAACGCCCGCCCGTGCAGGCCCAGCATCTTGGCGAAGTGGATCAGGGGCGTGGAGTCCACCTCCACCAGATCGGCCCGGTCAAAGAACCCCTGAAGCTCCGGATGCTTCCGCAGCAGGGCCAGCGAGTTCAGATTGTGGTTGGCGACGACGGCCTTCCGGCCCTCGGCGATCCAGGTCTCAACATGGTGCAGAACTTCTTCGGGCCGCACCAGATCGACGGTCTGGCCCAGCAGCCGCACGCGCTCGCGCTCGCGCCGCGCTTTCCGGAACGGGCGGCGCGGTTCGGTGCGACGGTCGTCGGTGAAGACCGCGTCGGTCAGGGCGTGGGCGGCGTCGGCCATGCCCGACCCTGCCTCATCCGCTCTCAAGGTCCGGTAATCGAACAGGCTTAACGCGCGCCTTGGAACAGCATTTGATGGCTTGCGAACCCGCGCGGCTGGTCTATGGCGTGCGGCAGGAACGGTCGCGAAGGGGTCTTCATGCGCGTCACCATGATCGGCACGGGCTATGTCGGCCTGGTCTCCGGCGCCTGCTTCGCCGACTTCGGCCATGAGGTCGTCTGCGTCGACAAGGACCCGTCCAAGATCGAGCGGCTGAACCGGGGCGAGATTCCGATCTTCGAGCCCGGCCTGGATGAACTGGTCGCCAAGAACGTCAAGGCCGGCCGCCTGTCCTTCGCCGTCGACGGCGCCGAGGCGATCCGGAACGCCGAGGTCGTCTTCATCGCCGTGGGTACGCCGACACGGCGCGGCGACGGCCATGCCGACCTGTCCTACGTCTATGCGGCGGCCGAGGAGATCGCCGGCCTGATCGAGGGCTTCACCGTCGTGGTGACCAAGTCGACCGTTCCGGTCGGCACGGGCGACGAGGTCGACGCCATCATCCGCCGCACCAATCCGGACGCCCAGTTCGCGGTGGTCTCCAACCCCGAGTTCCTGCGCGAAGGCGCCGCCATCGAGGACTTCAAGCGCCCCGACCGCGTCGTCATCGGCGTGGAGCACGACCGCGCCCGCGAGGTCATGGCCGAGCTCTATCGCCCGCTCAGCCTGAACGAGTTCCCGGTCGTTTACACCTCGCGCCGGACGTCGGAGCTGATCAAGTATGCCGGCAACGCCTTCCTGGCGATGAAGATTACCTTCATCAACGAGATCGCCGACCTGTGCGAAAAGGTCGGGGCCGACGTGCAGCAGGTGGCCAAGGGCATCGGTCTGGATGGTCGCATCGGCTCCAAGTTCCTGAACCCCGGCCCTGGCTATGGCGGTTCGTGCTTCCCCAAGGACACCATCGCCCTGGTGCGCACGGCGCAGCAGTACGAGGCCCCCGTCCGCCTGATCGAGACCACTGTGGAGGTCAACGACGCCCGCAAGCTGGCCATGGCCGAGAAGATCCGCCGCGCCGCCGGCGGCGACATCGCGGGCCAGACCGTCGCCATCCTGGGTCTGACGTTCAAGCCCAACACCGACGACATGCGCGACAGCCCCAGCCTGTCGATCATCCCCGAGCTTCAGCGCATGGGCGCGACGGTCCGCGCCTTCGATCCGGAGGGCATGGCCGAGGCCCGGCACCTGCTCAGCGAGGTCCACTTCGCCGAAGGCCCCTACCAGGCGGTCGAGGGGGCCGACATCCTGGTCATCCTGACCGAGTGGGACCAGTTCCGCGCGCTGGACCTGAAGCGGATGAAGACACTGATGCGGCGGCCCCTGCTGGTCGACCTGCGCAACATCTATCGCCCGCACCAGGCCCGCAACGACGGCTTTGAGTACGTCGGGGTCGGCAAGCCTTGAGCGGGGGACCCGTCCTCGTCACCGGGGCGGCCGGATTCGTCGGCATGCACGTCGCCGAGCGGCTTCTTCAGCGCGGCGAGACGGTCATCGGCGTCGATGACTTCAACGCCTACTACGACCCGTCGCTAAAGGACCTGCGCGCCGCGCGGCTGGAGGCCCACCCGGCCTTCCGCATGGTCCGCGGCGACATCGCCGAGCCCGACCTGATCGCCGGCATCGTGGGGGCCGAGGGCGTGCGCCGCGTCGTCCATCTCGCGGCCCAGGCCGGGGTCCGCTACTCGCTGGAGAACCCCTTCGCCTATCAGCGGTCAAACCTCGCGGGCCATCTCGCGGTGCTGGAGGCGTGCCGTCACGCCGAGGTCGAACATCTGGTCTATGCGTCCTCCAGCTCAGTCTACGGCGACCGGCCGCTGACGGGGCAGGGGTTCCGGGAGGACGACGCGGCGGTCACGCCGGTGTCGCTCTACGCCGCGACCAAGCGGTCCTGCGAACTGTTGAGCCAGAGCTACGCGTCGCTCTACGGCTTCCTGCAGAGCGGCCTGCGGTTCTTCACGGTCTACGGGCCAATGGGGCGACCCGACATGGCTTACTTCGGCTTCACCGAGGCGATCATGGCCGGACGCCCGATCGAGGTGTTCGGCGAAGGCCGCATGGCGCGGGACTTCACCTACGTCGACGACATCGTCGATGGCGTAATCGGCGTGCTGGACCGGCCGCCGGCGCAACGAGCCCACGAGATCTACAACATCGGCGACAGCCATCCGGTTGGCCTGATGGACATGATCGCCACCCTCGAACGTCTGCTGGGGCGGCAGGCGGTCAAGGTCATGCGCCCCATGCAGCCCGGCGACGTCACCGCCACCTACGCCGACGTGACCAAGCTGAACGCCCTGACCGGCTACGCCCCCAAGGTCGAGCTGGCCGAGGGCCTGGACCGCTTCGTCCGCTGGTGGCGCGACTGGCGCGGCGTCTGACCGTCAGTTTCAGTCTGCGTCACCGTGCTGGAGCCAAGCGCGACCGGTGATATATGGACCGTTCGCTGTCACCGAGACGAGGCGGCTGATTCGCTCTGGGGGGAGCTCCATGCCTGACCAAACCACCGTCACCACTAATACGTCCTGGTTCAGCCGGGTCGGCTCGGCCTTCACCGGCGTCATCGTCGGCATCATCCTGATCTTCGCCTGCGTCTGGGGACTGGCGTGGAACGAGGGCAACGCGATCAAGGTCGAGAAGGGCCTGAACGAGGGCGCGGGGCTGGTCGTCGAAGGCGAGACCTCGCCGATCGATCCGGCCAAGGACCAACAGTTGGTTCACGTCGTCGGCGACGTCGCCGTGACCGCGCCTCTGACGGACGGTCAGTTCGGCGTCACCGCCACGGGCGTGCGTCTGGATCGCCAGGTCGAGATGTATCAGTGGCAGGAGGAGTCCACCTCCGAGACCCGCACCAAGCTGGGCGGCGGTCAGGAGACGGTAACGACCTACACCTACACCAAGGTCTGGTCCTCGACGCCGATCGACTCCAGCGGCTTCCAGACCCAGGCCGGTCACGAGAACCCGGCAATGACGCTGGAGGGTTCGACCGTCTATGCGACCGACGCGACTTTGGGCGACTTCCAGCTGGAAGAGAACGTCCTGAGCCAGATGGACGGGGCGCAGGCCCTGCCCTTGGGCGCCGAACAGGCCGAGGCCATTCAGGCGGCTGCGGGTCAGGGCCGCACCCTGACCGTCGCCAACAACCAGATCTACATCGGCGCCAATCCGCAAACGCCCGTCGTTGGCGACACGCGCGTGTCCTATCAGGTCACCCCGGCGGCCGAGACCAGCATCGTCGCCCGCCAGAACGGAGACGGCTTCCTGCCCTATCGCACCCGCAACGGCACCGAGATCCTGATGGTGGCCTCGGGCGACACGCCGGCCACCGACATGTTCCAGTCGGCCCAGGACGCCAACACGTTCATGGCTTGGGCCATCCGCGGGGGCGGGGTGATCCTGCTGATGGTGGGCTTTGGCCTGATCCTGGCGCCTCTGGGCGTGCTGGCCGACGTCCTGCCGCTGGCGGGGACGATCGTTCGCATGGGCACGGGACTGATCGGCTTCGTGCTGGGTCTGCTGGTCGGGACGGTCACCATCGCCATCGCCTGGTTCGCCTTCCGCCCGATCCTGACGGCCACCATATTGGCGGTCGGCGGGGCCATCGCCTTCGCTGTCTGGCGCCTTGGCCGCGGCAGGGCCAAGAAGAAGCTGGCGGCCGAAACGGCGACCGCTCCGGCGGCCTGAGGCCTAACGCACTTCGGTCTCGCGGTTGAAAATCCGTGAGACCAGGGTCCAGTTGACCAGCAATGACAGGGCGGCTGCCGCGACGAGGATCGCGGCAGCCGTCAGCGTGTCCGAGGCCCTGATCCACCGGATCAGGCTGGCGATCACCGCCAGCCGCACACCGAGGGCGACCAGCGCCGAGGCCGCCGTTGCCAAGAGACGGCGCAGCGACAGCCGGCTTGCTTGGGCCCGGAAGGCCCAGGTCTCGAACAGCAGGTAGTTGGCCGACAGGGCGGCTACGAACCCGGCCACGGCCGCGAACTTCAGGTCCAGGCCAAGCCATCGGTTCAGGATCAGCGCGAGGCCAAGGTCGATGCCGAAGCCGACCACGATCACTGCCAGGTAGCGCCAGGACCGCCTCATGCGAACACCGCCTCGGACCGAACGTCGCGCCATCGGGCGTCGATGGCGGGGAGGGTTTCCAGCAGGTCGAACATGTTGTCGAGCTTGGCCCCCAGCACGCTGACCAGTCGTGGGCAGTCGGCGTGCCGGTGGATGAGGATGGGTCGGGCGTCGTCGATCTCGTTGAGGGTTCGCACCGTCTTGACGTCCCACAGGGAACGCTCGTGCCGGGCGTCGGCCATGCAGGGCAGGTAGCGCGCGGCGTCCAGCATCATCTCACGGGCCCGCGACCGCCGCGGCATCCGCTCGGAGATCGTCCGGGTCGCGCCGCCAGCATCATCGGTCCAGGCCGAGTGCGGCGTATAGCGGACGTGGGTCAGGGAATGCAGGCCCTCCGTCGGATAGGGCATGGTCGAAAAGAAAGGGCCATCCATCACTGTGACCGCCACCGCCGCCAAGTCTGGCGGCGGGCTCACCAGAGCCACCTCGGCCCACTCGTGCTTGATGGCCAGGCCGGTCAGCCCCGAGGCGACGCTCAGGTCGTTCAGCCCCGCGTAGGTGACGTTGAACACGCGGTCCGCCGTGACCGGGTCGCCGGTCGTTTCGATCGTCGCTCCGTCGTCACTGTCGGCCACGCGCCGGGCCTCAACCCCAGTGCGCACCACGACGCCCGCCGCCGCCAGCCTGTGCATCAGCGTGTCCCTGAGGGCGCGCCAGTCGAAGGCGAACTCCTGACAGGCGTAGACGGCCTCGATTTGCTCGGCGTCGAACAGGGCGGCGTCGGCGCGCCCGGCCTCGGTGAATGGCGCGTCCAGCGCTCGGAACAGGGCGGAGAACCGCGAGGCCGTCACCTTGGAGCGATGCCGGGCGATGGCGTAGAGCATGCGAAAGTCGCTGAATACCGCCTCCGGAAAGGCCGCCACGAACCGCGCCTGAAGCGCCCGCGACCGGCGCGCCGTCACCATGCTGCGCGGGTAGTGGAAGCCGGTGTGGATGCGCGCCTGATTGACCCGCGACGCCCGGGTCATCAGCTCCGGCTCCCGTTCCACGATCAGCACCCGGTCGCAAGCCGTGCGCAGCGTCAGGGCCAGGCAACAGCCGAAGAAGCCCCCGCCGATGACCACGACGTCCCAGTCTGGGCGGCTCATGCCGGCCCGGACTTCGGATGGTAGGCGCCGCTGATCGTGCGCCACAGGACGGCCAGAAGGTCGATCAACGGACGCAGACCCTGAATCTTGGTCGGGATCGCCTCCCCCTTCGGATAGACCCGCGAGGTCGGGATTTCCCGCACCCGATAGCCGAGCTGCGACGCCCGCACGGTCAGATAGGCCAGGAGCTCATAGCGGACGAAGACGTCCCGGAACGGCTGGACCCGCGGATCGAGCAGATAGTCCCGCGAATAGGCCCGGTAGCCCTGGGTCGTATCGGTCAGCCGGCGACCGGCCGCAAGGCTCAGTACCGGGGCGTGGATCAGCCGGATCGCCAGGGTGCGCAGCCAGGGCGTGTTCTCCTCATGGCCGCCCCGGATGAACCGCGACGCCTGGACGTAGCCGTAGCCGTCGTCCAGCGCTGCCAGGAACTGGGGCACTGTTTCCACCCCGTCCTTGCCGTTGCCGTCGATGGTGACGACGCCGTCGTAGCCTTCCTGCAGCACCCAGGCGTAGGCGCAGCGCAGCTGGGCCGACAGGGCGCCCGGATCTCGCTTGGTCAGGCAGGCGCGCACGCCCATCTCGCGTAGACCGTCGGGGTCGGTGGAGCCGTCGGACGATCCGCCGTCGGCGATCACGATGTCCGCCGCGTGGTGCAGGCCCAGCGCGTGCATGCGCGCCAGCTGACAGCGGATGCGCTCGCCCTCGTTCATTACGGGAATGACCACGGCATGGCGAGAACGGCGATCCTGCAGGACCGCGCCATCGAAGTCCGGAACACTCCAGCCGCGAGCGGCGTAGGCGCCGTTCCGGGTCATCGGCGCGTCTCGGGGTCGGAGCCGTCGTCCAGCGCGACGTTCAGCGGATCGGCCTCTCTGAAGAAGCTGACCGCGCCCAGCTCCTCGATGACCTCGTCACGCCTGTGGCTGTCGAGCAGTTCCAGGATGCGGGCCTGCGCCAAGGAGCCGATGGCCGCCCACAGCGAGAGGAAGGCAGTCAGGCCGCTGAGGGCCATCGAGATCGTGAACCAGCCGGGCTGAAGACCGTCGACCAGAACCAGGGCGCCGATGGCGTAGGTCGAATAAGCGATCGCGACGGCCAGGGTGAACAGGGCCGCAAGGGCGAAGCCCTTCAGGAATCGGGGGCCGGATGCGGAGATCAGCTCGACCAGGAGGTCGATCCGGCGGCCTCGCAGAAGTCGGTCGTTCAGACGGCGATCATCGACGACCTTGCGGAGGTAGCGTTCCGGCGATCGCTTGGCCTCGAACCGCAGGTCCAGGCCCGCCGTTGGGCGCGCCAGAATCCGCGTCAGGCTGGTGCGGGGCAGGGCCAGGGTGCGCAGGTCGCGCGTGTCGACGCGATAGCCGGACAGCAGTCGCAGCGGGCCGTGAAGCGCCAGCAGCCCGGCCCGCGCCTGGGCCCGCGCGCCCATGACGACCCGGCCGCTGGTCAGGGCCTGTTGGGCGAAGTCGCTCAAATCCAGGCTGGCCGCCTCGTCATGGTCGGTGAGCACGACCACATCGCCCAGGGCCTCGGCCGCGGCCAGCCGCCGCCGACGATAGGGATTGGTCCCGTCCGCGATTATCAGGATGCGCAGATTGGGCAGTGCCGCCAGCGCGCGGCCTTGCGCGACGAGCTCCGGCCGATTGGCCTCGCCCACGACGAGGATCACCTCGTGGTGCAGGTTCTCCTCGGCCAACCGGGCCACGAGGTCGGCCAAGCCGTCCGGCAGACCTTCGGCCTGATCGCCAACGATGCAGAAGGAGGCCAGGTGTTCGGCGCTCATCGGTGGACGCCTTCGCTGTCGCGCAGGGCGGTCTGGGATAGCACCACGCTGGTCGCCAGACGATCCAAATTGTCGCCGTCGGCCGATCGCATCTCGATGGAGACCCAGCCCTCGCGCCCGGTGCGGCGCAGGGCCGAGAGCACCTCCGTCAGGGCCGGGACGTCGGCCGGGGCCGGGGCTAGGTGCGGCTCGCTGATGTGAACGTGGCCGATCAGGTCGACTGTGTGCGACAGACCGCTCAGGACCGACGACGTCTCGCCGTTCATGGTCAAGGCCCCGAGATCCAGATTGACGCGGACCGCCGAGTGCCCGAGCGCTCCGACGAAGGCGACCGTCTCGGCGAAGGTGTTCAGGAAGTTGGCGCCATAGGCGGCCGGATTGGGCTCCAGCGACAAGATCGCTCCGACCGAGCGGCAGCGATCCCCGAGCCGTCCGATGACGTCCTGGGCGATCGCCTCGGCCTTGGCCGGTTCGAGGTCGTCCGGGATGCGTCGCGCGGTCGGCGATCCGAGCACCAGGTTGGGACAGGCCAGGCGGCCCGCGAGATCGATGGCGGCCCCGACGCCGGTCTCGAAGGCTTGGCGTCCGGCCTGGTCGTCGAAAAGGGCGGCATCCGCCTGTCCGAACAGCAACGACTGCATGGACACGAGTGTCATGCCCCGGCGCTGCACGCCGGATCGCCAACGGTCGATCGCGACCTGGGACGGCTGGATCGGATCGGGCTCCCCGGCGAAGGCCAGGCCAGGCGCGATCTCCAGCCCTGGAACGCCCAGCGCCGTGAGCCGGTCCAGCGCGGATTCGGCCTCCTCGGGTCGCCACGCGATATTGGAGACCGCCAGCCGCATCACCACGCCCCCGCCTCCCAATCGCGCCGGATCGCGTCGAGCACCTGATCGCGCGACCTCAGATAAGGGCCCGCGCCACCCAACGCCGAGGCATGGCGGGTACGCATGTCTTCGTTTCGGACGGGGGCCGTCCTGGCCGTGAGCGGCCGCCCGGTAAGCCGGTCGCTCAGATCGCTCGCGCGCCACGGTTCGACCGCCAGGTGAAGGACATCCAGGTCGAGATCGCGCGCGGCCGCGATGTCATCGGCCAGGTTGCTCAGCCCGTAGAACTGGAATCGGCTGTCCGGATGGGTGAAGCCGGTCGCGGCGAACCCCGCCCCGACCACCGCATCGGTCAGCCCCGCACGGTTCGGATGAGCGGCGAGGGCCGCGCGATCGAGCGTCATCAGGCCGGTGACCGTGTCGGCCGGGTAGACAGCCTGGAGCGCCGACGACGCCTCGCTCGTCAGGCGGGCTCGCAAGGTGTCGAACGACACCGGCTTGAGGAAGGCCGGCAGCGGATGGCGCAGGTCGAACAAAAGGTTCTTCTTCAGACCGGGACCGAACAACGCAGGCAGGCGCAGGATCAGGGTCGAAAACCGATCCGCCAGCGCGGTTTCCAGCCAGCGCCGGTGGCGGCCATAAGCGAGGTCGATCTCGAAGTCGGTCGTGGCCTCGTCGGGGCCCGCGGCCGGGTCCGCCAGGACGGCGATGGTCGAGACCAGCACCAACCGACCGATCCTGGCGCGTCCCAGGGCGGTCGCCAGGCGCGCGAGGTTCGACCGGTCCGCGTCGGGGTCGGCATTGGCGCGCCACATGGCCGCCGGCGCGCCCGCGCAGATCACGGTGTCGAAGGTCTCGTCCGCGATCTGATCGATGGTTGCCGACGCATAGGCCGCGTCGAAAGCGACATGGCACGACAGGACACCGCCGACGAAGCCGGTCGATCCGATCAGCGCCGTGCGTCCCCAGGCGGGTCGCGCGTTCGTCATGCCAAGCCCCGCCCCCAAGCCTCGGTCCAGCCTAGCGCCCCCTCGTCGCTTATGACAGTGGAGGATCACCGCTCTGCGACAGGGAAGCCGGGCGCTGGCGCTCCAGCCACCAGAGGCCGCCCAGCGCCGCCAGCAAGGCCATGAACCAGGGCCAGGGCGAGCCGTCCGCGCGTCTGCCGCTCGCCGCCGGGCGAGCGATGGGCGGCGACCGCGCCAGGTCCAGCGTCGCTTCGCGCAGCTCGGCTGTGACGAGCGAGGGCGTGGCGTCGGAGGGGTGCACAAAGACCACGCCGCGTTCGCCTTCGGCGTCGACGACGGCATGCCAGCCGGGACGCGAGGGCCAAAAGGCCGCACAGCCGTCAGCTCCGGCGCGGACATCGGGGACCAGGCGGCTGCGGGCTCCATCCGGGCCGAAAATGCTCTGGCCATCCTCGACGCCGCACAGGCTGACTCGCTGGCCTGCTCGGGCGATCCTGACCAGGGTGGGCGGAGGTCGCCCCTCCGCGCGGGCCAGAACGGAGAACATGCGGCTCCAGAGGGCGCCGTAGCGATCCGCCTCGCCGGTCAGGACCAAGGCGTAGCTGTCGGCCACGACCCAGACGCCGACACGACCACCGCCGTAGGGCCGCCAGGTAGCGAGCGGGGCGCCGTCGGCATCGCTCAACATGACGGCGGCCCCCGCGCCGGGGTCAAAGTCACGCCGGTTCAGTTCAGGCGCGGACTCCGACGGCTCGACTGCGGCGGTCCGATCTTCGGCTGTGTCCGGCGGCGGGTCCAAATTCAGAGAGCGCAGGGTCTCGCCCCCCGTCAGCGGCGCGCCGAGCGCCGCCCAGTCGCGCCGCGTGCTCTCCGACAAAGGCCCCGTCGGCCGCAGCAGCAGGCCCATTCCACCGGCAACGGCCCCGCGCACCGCCGCCCGGTCGCCGCCGCCCAGCGCTTCCCAGCGGCGCTCGTCGATCACCAGCAGGTCGATCTCCGACAGGCTTGCCGCATTCAAGGGGGCAGGACGGGCGGTCAAGTCGACGCCTGCGCCGAGCGCCAGCTGGACAGACACGTCGATCCCGGCGTCCTCCGCCCAGCGGCGCAGGAATCGAGGCTCGGGTCCCGGGGCGCCGGCCAGGACCACGACGCGAGGCGCCGCCGCCTCGCGCGCGTCCAGCGGAATGTCCATGCGTTCGACCAGCCGCCCCTGGGCGTCCTTGAGGCGCAGGTCGAACAGGGCCAGGCCCGCCGCGCGCGCCGAACCTTTGACGACAAAGGCGGAGCCGGGCCGGATCGAGACGCGATCCACGACCGCGCCGGAGGGGTCCGCGAGTTCGACCGTTCCGGCCTGGAGGGCGCCGACCACGCCGCTGACGGCGAAGGGCGCGCCGGGGGCGACGGGGTCGGGCGCGACGAGCCGCATGAGACCAGCCGGCGCCGGCGGTCGGTCGAAGGCTACGACCCGGTCCACTGCCGGCCGATCTCTGGCGGTCAGCCCGGCGCCGACCACCTGCAGGCTTCGCACCTCGGGATGACGGCGCAGCGCCGTGGCCAGGTCGGGAACCCGCTCGCCCGCGCCGGGCGAGGCCTCGGGCAGGGCGACGATCACATCGCCGGAGCCAGCCTCCACGGCGGCCGGCGCGTCCTGGGTTCGCACCACCAGACGCCCGCTCCGGACGCCAACGTCCGGAGGATCGAGCGTCAGATAGAGGAGGAGGGCCGCGAGGACATTGAGGCCGGCAAGAGTGGGAAACCTCCACGAGGGTCCGGCCGAGCCCCCTTGAGCCCCGCGCCGCCACAGGAGGAGCCGGACGATCGCGAGAGCCGCGCCCGCGCCGACCAGAAGCGCCAGCCAGGGATCGGATGGCCCGCTCATCGCAGGGCGTCCAGATAGCGGCGGCCTCGTGGGGGAGGCGCGGCGCGACGGTCGACTGCCACGGATGGCGGTTGAATGGCGCCCCAGAGCAGTGCGCGCAGACGGCGGCGGCAATTGACGCAGCTGGGTTCGGCCCGGACGGTGTCGATGGCGGCGCGAAGCGCGAGCGGGTCGCGGATGCGGCTCGCGTTCTGGCGCACCCAGGCGTCCAGGGCGCCGAGATTGGGCGCGGGACGGCGGCCGGGGCGGTCCTCCAGCGCGCGCCAGGCGGCGACAGCGGGGCTTTCGGGACCGCGCTCGGGCGCAGGGGCGAGGGCGCCGGCGACGATATCGTCCCGGTCACCCGTCAGGCGGCGGGCCATGTCGATAGGCGGCAGGTCCGACCCGACGCGACGCAGGAAGATGCGCGTCGCCTGCTGCGCCTCCTTCAGTAGGTCGAGGGCGCGGTAGGCGTGGGGCAGGGCGGCGGCGGGCTCGCCCTGGCGGAGCGCGCGCTCCGAGGCCCACATGGCGTCGAGCGCCTGGGACAGGGTCGAGCGGGTGCCGGGGTCGAACAGGGTCGCCGCGTCGCCGCTGTCATGGGCGTGGCCGAACTCGTTGAGCACATCGACCGCGGAGCCGAAGAAGCCGCCGCCCTGGGGCGCCGGGCCGTGGTCGTGGCCGTCTTCGTAGCTGTGGCCGTCTTCAAGCGCCGGTCGCGCGGGCGTCCGCGCCGGCGTCTGCGCGGTCGTCGAAGCGGGGGCGTCGTTGGTCGGGAGCGGCGGGGCGGCGGGGCGCGGAGGCGCGTCGCTTGTCGGCAGGGCGACGGCGCCGGGCTCGTTCTCGCCCCCCAGGAACTGGCCGTAGCGGTTCCTCAGCGAGGCCTGGTCAGCGCCGAGGCCGTTGGAGCGGCTGACGAAAGTCGGGCGGTCCAGACGTCGCTGCTCGGCGATCAGGGCCTCGGCGTCGATGATGATCTGGCGCTGGCTGCGGAAGTAGGCGGGCAGGACCGACTGGGCCATGCCGTCCAGCCCGTCCGCCAGACCCAGCGCCGAAGGCCAGCGCAGGATGACGCTCGGCCCCTCGACCCTCTGGGCGCCGCCGGGCCGGTTGTCGGCGACGATCAGCTGCACGATCATGTCGGACGCTGGCTCCATGCCCTCCCGCGCCAGGTCGAAGGTCACGGCGTAACGGCGCTGACGGGCCTCTCCGGTTCCGGCGATGCCGCGCGTGGTCTCAGTGACGGTGACCTGTTCGCCCTCGCCCTTGGCCAGGGTGATACGCAGGGTCGCGGCCGACAGCACGCCATAGTCGTCCGACGCCTCGAAGACGACGGTCCAGCGGGCCTGGCCGGGCGCGATCTGGACCAGCTGGCTGTCGGGCTCGATCAGGCGGATGGCGGGCGGGGCGTCGGCGACGACGTCGATGCGGCCCAGCCTCTGACGCGCGAGGCCGGGGGCCTCGACGCGGTACAGGAAGGGCTGGCTGGCGACCCGGCTGGCGAACCAGGCCTCGCCAGTGCGGACCAGCAGCAGGGGCGCCGCCTCGGGGAAGGACAGGGCGGCCGAGGCCGGGGCGGGCGACAGGCCGACGGTCCATTCCAGCCGCGAACCCTCGGGCACGCTGGCGTCCAGCGTCGCCTGCTCGCGGGCGGGCAGGCCGGTGTAGGCGGGCGGGACGATGCGCAGGCGGAACGAGGTCAGAACCGGCGGACCGGATGCGCCCGGCGAGGTCGGATCAGCGGGCGCGACGCTCTCGGTGCGGGCGGCGGGCCAGAGGAGGATCGCGGCGGTGAGAACCACAGCCGCCGCCCAGGCGAGGGCGATGGGTCGCCGGGACCAGGGCGGGTTCAGGTCGAGCCTTGCCGCCTCTCCGGCGCGGGCCTCGAGGCGACGGCGCTGGAGGGCGCGGAAGCCGTCCAGCGCCCGGACATCGGCGAACAGCAGGGCGGCGCTGTCCTCGAACGCGGCGAGGCGCGCATCGAGCGAGCGGATCAGCCAGCCCTGATCCAGCCGACGGGCGCGCCACACGCCGAGGCCGACCACAGCGGCGAGGGTCAGGAGAACGAGGAGGATCGCTAGGCCCCATCCGCTCACGCGCCAGCCAAGCACGCCCGAGACGAGCGCGGCTGGAAGGCCGAGCGCGAGCGTGTCGATCAGGGTGCGCCACTGGGCCCGGCGCTGGGGCTGGAGCAGCAGGGGGACGGCCGTCATGGCGCGGGCCCTCGGACGCGGCGGGTGGCGAGCAAGCGCTCTCCGGCGAAGACCAGGGCGATGAGAAGGGCCAGCCACGGGCGCAGGTCGAGCGGCGGCTGGTCGTAGGGCGCGGCGCCCGTCAGGGGCGCATGGTCTGCGGCGGCGACGCGGGTCGGCTCGGGCGGCGGGACGAGCAGGGTCCACAGGCGATCGGGGAAGTCGGGCTCAAGCAGGGCCGGCAGATCCTGCGGCGTCAGGGCGCGGGACAGGACGACTGCGCGACCACGTCCAATGCGCCCTTCCGAGGCGATCACCGCGCCCTCGGCGTCGACCCAGACCGAACGGAGGTCGCCGTCGACGGGAAGGCGCAGGTCGCCGGTGGTCAGGACCGTGGCGCCCGACCGAACCCGGTCGATGACGGCCTGGGGCGGGGTCGAGGCCGACAGCCAGACGATGCTCTGTGCGTCGCGGGGCAGGGGACGATCGGCGGCGGCGGCCTCGAAGGCCGGCTCTTCGCCTTCCTCGGCCCACGCGGTCGCTGCGGCGCGGAGGTAGCGGACGGCGGCCTCGCCCTCGGCGTCGAAGCGGACGGTCAGGCGGGGCGGGGCGGGCGCGTCCAGGGTGGTCGGGGCGCGAGTCTGGGCGACCGGGGTCCAGTCAACCTCGCGGGTCAGGACAGGGCGCTGGGCGTCGGCGTCGTCGATGACGGCGGGCGCGACGATCCGGAGCGGCGCGCCCTCGGGCAGTTCGGCGTCCAGTTGGCGGATCAGGCTGATGAGTTCAGTCGTGGGCGCTGGGGTCGGTCCGGCGCCGACCTCGGGGAAGCCCGGAGCCAGCCAGACGCGACGGACGTCGTCGTCGGCCTCGACGGAGGCGGGATCGACGCCGGGGGCGATCGCCACCACCGGCCGGGTGTCGGCCGCGCCCCACATCACCGGCTGGGCGAGCCACAGGGCCAACAGCGTCAGCAGCAGCAGCCGGGCGGCGAGCAACCAGAGCTCGTCCAGCCGCAGTCGCAGCCGGGGCTTGGGTCGCTCCTCCAGCCAAGCCAGGGCGGCGAAGGCGACCGTGCGGCTCTCGGTGCGTCGGGCGATGTGGATGATCAGCGGAATGGCGAGCGCCGCCAGCGCCAAGAGGCCGAGCGGGAACAGCAGCGCCGGGCTCATCGCGCGGCCTCGGGGCGGAACAGGGCGCGGATCGGTTCGTCGGCCGGTCGGTCGGCGAAGTGTTCGGCGTGGCGCACGCCGTGGGCGTCGAGACGGTCGGACAGGGCCTCGCGGGCCTGGGCGAAACGGCGGAGGAAGTCGGCCCTCAGCGCCGGGCCGTCGCCGACCAGCTGGGCCCCCGTCTCCGGATCGACGAAGCGGTAGCCCTGGTCGAAGGGGAAGTCGCGCTCGTCGGCGGTCAGGACGCGGATCATGGCGACGTCGCGGCCCGACATGGCCAGTCGCTCGGCGGTCTCGATGCAGGCGGCGTCGAAGCCGTCGGACAGGATCAGGATGACGTCGTTGGGGCCGAACCGTTCGCCGTAGACGCCGACATCGCGGTCCCAGAGGGCGATCCCGGCGGGCTGGGTCGGGGCCATGGTCAGCAGGACACGGTCCCGTTGGCGCGCGCCGCCGCCGGGCGGGACGACCATCGGGCCGGTCGCCGTCTCGATCACCAGGCCGAAGCGATCGCCCTGATTGACGGCGATCTCGAACAGGGCCGCCGCCAGCCGCCGCGCGGCGTCGAAGCGCGACCAGTTCGGTGTCTTCAGGTCGGCCTGGGCCATGGAGGCGCTGGCGTCCAGCACGATCCAGACGGTGACCGGACTCTCGCGCTCGGCGTCGCGCACGAAGAAGCGGTCGGAGCGGGCGTAGAGCTTCCAGTCGATCTGGCGCAGATCGTCGCCGCGCTCATAGGCGCGATACTGGGCGAACTCCTGGGCTCCGCCTCGATTTCGGCTGGCGTGCTGGCCGGCCGAGGCGATCACGGCCGCGCGGCGCGGCGTGATGGACAGGCGACGAAGCCGCGTCCTCAGGTCTGGCGGGAGGTCGAGCGGGGACACGGCCGCTTTCAGTCGCTCCCGGGGGCGGGCAGGGCGGCCAGCAACGCGGCGACCACGTCGTCGGGGGACTTGCGCTCGGCCTCGGCGGCGAAGGACAGCAGGATGCGATGGCGCAGCACCGGGGCCGCCAGCGCTCGCACGTCGTCGCGTGTCGCCGCCAGCCGACCATGCACCAGGGCGCGCGCCTTGGCCGCCAGCATCAGGGCCTGACCGGCCCGCGGCCCCGCGCCCCAGCGGACGTAGTCGACGATGGCCTTGGGCGCTTCCGGCGACGGCCGGGTCGCGCGCACGAGCGCCGTGATCCAGCCCAGCAGCCCGTCCGACACATGCACCTGCCGCACCCAGGACTGCAGCGTCACGACATCGGCCCCGGTCATGACCTGAGGCACGGCGCCAGAACCCGCCCCGGTGGTCTGGACGAGGATGGCGCGTTCCTCCTCGGCCTTGGGATAGCCGACGCGGATGTTCAGCAGGAAGCGGTCCAGCTGGGCCTCGGGCAGGGGATAGGTTCCGGCCTGCTCCAGCGGGTTCTGGGTCGCCAGGACGAAGAAGGGCTCCTCCAGCCGATAGGTCGTGCCCGCGTAGCTGACGGTGTGCTCCTGCATGGCCTCCAGAAGCGCGGCCTGGGTCTTGGGCGGGGTGCGGTTCAGCTCGTCGGCGAGCAGCAGGTTGGTGAAGACCGGGCCGGGCTGGAAGCGAAAAGATCGACGGCCGGTGCCGTGATCCTCCTCCATCACCTCGGTGCCGAGGATGTCGGACGGCATCAGGTCCGGCGTGAACTGGACGCGGCGGAACTCCAGCGACAGGGCCTGGCCCAGCGTGCGGACCAGCAGCGTCTTGCCCAGTCCCGGCACGCCCTCGATCAGGCAGTGGCCGCCGGCGAGCAGACCGACGAGCAATTGTTCCACGACCTCGTTTTGCCCTACGACGGCCTGGCCGATGGCGGCCTTCAGCTCGGTGAGCTGGCTGAGCTTGGCTTTGATCTCGGCTTCGGTGGGCGTGGTCATGCGGCGTCCGGGGAGGGAGGAGAGGCGTCAGGCGGTCAGGGCGTAGATGACGATGTTGACGGCGAACCTGGTGTTGTCCTCGGCGAGGAAGCGCTTGTTCCGCCAGTCGTAATCCCACTCGCAGCCATAGTCCTTGTTGGAATAGAGCACGCCGATCCGGCCATCGACGATGATGGCCTTGAGGTAGTCGTGCACGAGATCGTCGCCCCAGCCGTTCAGCTCGAAGCTGGTCGCGGGAGGGCCGTCCTCGAACGCGAAGAAGGCCGAATAGATCGGGTGGTCGTTGGGGATCTTGTCCAACGCGCCCTCGCCGAACAGGGCCGCCATCTGGCGCTCGAAGGTGCGGGCGAACAGGCCGTCGATGTCGTGGTTGCAGTCGTCGACGAAGACGAAGCCGCCGTTCTCGACATAGGTCCGGAAGTTCCTCGCCTCAGCCTGATTGAACTCAACCAGCTTGTGGCCGGCCATGTAGCAGAACGGGGCGGTCAGCATGGCCGGATCGGCCAGATCGATCACCCGCTCTTCCGGATCGACGCGCAGATTGGTGTAGTCCACCAGTGAGGTCAGGACGTTGGCGGGCATGCGCTCGTCCACGTCCCAGTTGCCCGACTGATAGCGCAGTCGGGTGAACCAGAAGTCGTAGGTGGTCTGGGCCGCCGCGGTGGGCGGGAGCAGCGTCGCCGCCGCTCCCCCCGCCAGAAGGCGAAACAGGTCCGCGCGTGTCAGGGGACTCAGGGACACACGCGGAGATCCGTCAGACGGCGTCGGACAGCGACGTGAAGGTGAAGTCCCTCAGACGCATCGGCGGGATCATCATGGTCTGACCGTCGCCGACCCGGACCGGGCGGCCCAGCTCGTCGATGTTGTTCAGCATGATCACGGGCGACTCGTTGAAGCGGAAGTTCTTGATCGGATACCGCAGCTCGCCGTTCTCGATGTAGAAGGTGCCGTCCCGCGTCAGGCCGGTCAGAAGCACGGTCTGCGGATCGACCATGCGGATGTACCAGGTGCGGGTCACCAGGATGCCGCGCTCGGTCTCGCGCACCAGGTCCGACGTGGACTTGGTCCCACTGGTCATGATGATGTTGCCCGGGCCGGCCGTCGGGGTCTTGCCCTGACGCTGCGCCCAGTAGCGGCTGTAGACGAGGTTGGTGACCTTGCCGTCCTCGACCCACGAAATGCGGTCGCGCGGCAGGCCTTCGCCGTCCCAGGGCAGGGCGGGCACGTTCGGATCCGCCGGGTCGGAGTAGAAGTTCACCCGCGGGTCGAACACCTGCTCGCCGATCTTGTTGCCGCCGCCCGCCTTGGACAGGAAGCTGCGGCCTTCGTCGGCCGGACGCGCGGCGAAAAAGTTGAACATGAAGCTGATCAGGCCGGCCGCCGCCGCCGGTTCCAGGATCACCGTGTACTTGCCGGGCTCCAGCGCCTGGGCTTCGGCCGAGGCAGAGGCCTTGCGCATGGCGATCTGGATGTCGTCCGAAGCGTTGAAGCTGCGGATGTCCTGGACGTTCTTGGCCACCCAGCCAGACCCGCGCCCGTCCTCGGTGCGGACGGTGCAGGTGTAGTCGGCCTCGGTCGACCGTTGATAGCCGAAGTTGCCGTTGGAGTTGGCCGAAGCGAAGAAGCTCTGGCCGTCCTGCAGGAAGCCCGCCGCGATCAGGTTCTGGGCCTTGCAGGGCTCGATCGACGCCCGCGCCACCTCTGCCCGCTGCTCAGGCGTGATGTCGGCCGTCGCCTGGCTGAAGGTCTCGGTGGCGCGATAGGTCTGGCGCTCCACCGCCGGCATGAACTCCGGGTTCTCGGGCGCCAGACGGGCCAGATCCTCGGCCCGGCGAACGACGCGTTCCAGCGCGGCGTCAGAGAACTCGTTGATCGAGGCGGTGCCGACGCGGCGTCCGAACGCCACCTGGACGCCCAGATTGGTGTCGGACACCACGCCCGACGTCGAGACGTTGTTCAGGGCGAAGCGGATGTTGCCCTCGATGGAGCCCGTCAGGGTGGCCGTGCATTCGTCGGCCCGCGACAGGGCGATCACCTTGTCGAGAATGGCCTTGGCTTCGGCTTCGGTCATGATGCTCATGGGATTGTCCCTCCGATCCGATCAGCCGAGCGAACGCGCGGTGTTGATGACGTTGATCCCGTCGAAACGGGTGGTCGAGGAGCCGTGGCTGACGGCCGAGACCTGCGACGGCTGTCCCTTGCCGTCGAAGAAGGAGCCGAACAGGCGATAGTCGCTCTCGTCGCAGATGGCCGAGCAGGCGGCCCAGAACTCGGGCGTGCGCATCTGGTAGGCGACGTCCTCCAGCGGCTGGGTGATCTGGCCGTTCTTGATCTCGTAGAACAGGGTCCCGCCGAACTGGGCGTTGTAGCGCTGCTGGTCGATCGAGAAGGAGCCGCGGCCCAGGATGTAGATGCCGTTCTCGACATTGCCGATCATGTCGGCCGCCGTCATCGGCGTGCGGCCCGGGGCCAGCGAGACGTTGGGCATGCGCTGGAACTGAACCGTCGACCAGCTGTCGGCGTAGGAACAGCCGTCCGACGCCGTCTTGCCCAGGATGTGGGCCTGATCGCGGGTGCACTGGTAGTCGACGAGGATGCCCTGATCGACCAGCGGCCAGCGCTTGGTGGCCACGCCCTCGTCGTCGTAGCCGACGGCGCCCAGGCTGCCGACCTGGGTCTTGTCGGCGAACAGGTTGACGATCTCCGAGCCATAGCGGAACCGGTCGCGGCGCTTGTCCAGCGTGGCGAAGCTGGTGCCCGCGTAGTTCGCCTCGTAGCCCAGCACGCGGTCCAGCTCGAGCGGGTGGCCGACCGATTCGTGGATGGTCAGGCCCAGGTGGTTGGGATCGAGCACCAGGTCGTAGCGGCCCGGCTCGACGGACTTGGCGGTCAGCTTCTCGCGCGCCTGGCGGGCAGCCGCTTCGGCGTCCTCGCGCATGTCGTAGGACATGCCATAGCTGATGATGCCGCCGGGGCCGTTCAGCTTGTCGGCGGCGTTGCCGTCCAGATACTCGTAGCCGAGGCCCATCGGGGCCGACAGGCCCTCGCGGCTGCGGAACTTGCCCGAGGCGGGGTCGACAGCGGTCACCGTGAACGGCGCCCAGATGCGGTGCACGTCCTGGTCGATGTAGGAGCCGTCGGTCGAGGCGAAATACTTCTGCTCGTTCACGAGGAAGAGCTGGGAGTTGACGAAGTTGGCGCCGGCCGCCTGGGCCGCCGCATTGACGCCGAGCAGCAGCTCGACCTTCTCGGCGATCGGCACCTCCATGGCGTTGCGCCGGATGGGGGTGCGGTAGCTGACCTCGCCGACGCCGGGCGTGGGGGCCAGCTGCACGGGCTGGGTCTGGTTGACGGCATTGGCCTTGGCGATGGCGACGGCGAGCCGCGCGGCCTCCGCCACGGCCTCGGGCGTCATGGTGTTGGTGGCCGAGAAGCCCCAGGCCCCGTCGGCGATCACGCGCACGCCCACGCCGGTCGATTCGGTGTTGACGACGTTCTGGACCGTCGCCTCGCGGGTGATGACGAACTGGCGCAGATACCGCCCCACCCGCACGTCGGCGTAGGAGGCGCCCGCGCCGGTCGCCGCGCTGAGGCCCGCATCGGCCAGGCGCTTCTTGACGGCCACGTCGATGGTCTCGGTCAGCTGGCTCGCCGCGATGGCCCGCCCGGCGAAGCCCGGCAGCAGCACGCCGCCCGCTCCAATCCCGCAGGCTGCAAGGAATTGACGTCTATCCAAGGCTTCCTCCTCCGCCGGCGTCCGGCTTTGGCGGACGCAACTGCACGCGACGGACGGCCCCCCGCGCACCCGGCGGGCATCTTCACCGCCCCCGCGTCCAAGTAAACCTGCGGCATCATTACATTCTCGACACCTTTCGGTCGCGGAACCGCAACCGGGCCCCGGCGCTCAAGCAACAGCCAAGGAGGCTCCCATGACCGACCAGCCCATCGACCCCGCCGCGACGCCGGACGACGACACGGCGCCCGAGATCGCCGCCGACGATGCGGGCGCCTCCGCCATCGCCGAACGGCTCGGCCGCGTGGGCGAGAGCCGGGTGATCGACCCGCGCGAGGCGGACGACGCCATCGACGGCGCGAACGCCGAGGATGAAGAGGGCGTAGACGGGGAGGGGGTCTGATGGCCCGCACCGGCTCCGAGACCACGCCCACGCCCGCCGACCACCAGCAGATGGATCGCTCCAACGATCCGGCGGTGACGGCCGAGATGAACGCCCTGGCCCCTGCTGTCGCCATGACCAGCCGCCATCAGCGCCTGACCGGCTCGGCGCATGGCGTGGGCAGCGTCGGCTTCGACGACCCAGGCGTGTTCGACGTCGGGGCGGGCCCTGACGCGCCGCCGCCCGAGCTGTACGACACCCACGCCCTGCCGGAGCCCGGCCATCCCCGCGGCGATTCGGGGGCCCAGGAGCGGCTGGGGTCCGGCGGCGTCTCGCCGTCGGGCGATCCGGGGCCGCAGCCCTACGCCAAGCGGATGACCGAGGCGGACAGCTTCATCCCTGAACACGATCCGGACGAGCGCCGCCTGAGCGGCGGCCCGGTCGCCCCGGCCGATTAGGCCAGGGCCTCGGCGGGACGGTCGCGGCGCAGTCCCAGAACCAGCCAGAGCGCGCCGCCCAGCACGATCAGCGACGCCGCGAGCGCGCCGAACGCCAGCGTCAGGTTGCCCTTGTCCTGCTCCGCCACGAAGACGCCGAGCAGGCCCCAGGCGACGGGGATCGGGTAGGCCAGCACCCGCACGCGCCACGTCACGAACAGGGCGAAGGCTGCGACGATCGCGACGGCCAGAAGCGCCCACGCCGTCGGAGACAGGGCGGCGGGCAGGTCGCCGTTGCCGGTCGCCACGGTCAGCAGGTTCACCGGCGAGGCTACAGTCAGCCAGCCCGCCAGCGCCGCCAGGGGCCACACCGTCAGCCACCGGTCGCGATCGCCTCTGGGAAGGGCGCGGATCGACCGGGCATGGGTCAGGAGCGGGATCAGCAGCACGATCAGCGACCCGAAGATCAGCACGATGGTCGCCACCTCCGCGTCCCAGGCGGCCGCGAGGATCCACCAGCCGATGCCCAGCAGCGCCAGAACCGAAGGCCAGCCGAAGGCGCGGATCATGTCGCTTTCGCCGGTCTGGGGCAGGACCTGCCGCACGGCGTAGGCGATCAGGCCCAGGTAGATCGGCCCCCAGATGGCGAAGGCCCAGCCAACCACGCGCAGCGTCGCGTCGCTGTCGGCCGAGAACTCGGCCGGCGTCTGGCCCAGCCCGGCGAACTGCTGGAGCTGACCCGCCACCACGGCGAACAGGGCGGCGGCCAGAACGATGAGGCGGCGGGTTCGGTCGGCGCCGGACGGGCGGACGATGGATGACATGGGATGGGCTCCGGGAAGGCGAGACCACGATACGCCTGAAGCGTCGCCGGGTTCACCTTTTCGTGCGCGACAAAAGAGTCTGCGGCTCCGCTGAAACGCCTCTCGCAAGGGGCTGTTTAGGAGGCGGACGTCCACCCAGCCAGAAACCCCAATCGACACAGGAGCCCACGATGGCGACGCAGACGAACGACGGCCGCGGCCAGGTCCAGGACCCGGAGAACGACGGCCGACTGAAGGAGAACCGTGACAGCGGCAGCGGCGGCAACAGCGGCGGCCGCCAGGCCTCCGGCCGCGACGACGACACCCAGTCCGGCGGCCAGGGCCGGGTGAAGGACCCCGAAAACGACGGCCGTCTGAAAGACAGCCGCAACTGACTTCATCTGGAAGCCCGGCTTCGGCCGGGCTTTCTCATTTCAGAAAAGGACGAGACCGATGACCGACGCGACCAATACCGACGAGTCCTTCGATCCCACCGACGTCGAGGCCACGCGCGGCCGCGAGCAGGGCTTGGGCATGGGCGAGCGCGAACTGAGCCAGCAGGGGGATGTCGGCGACACCGTCGCCGCCCCGGAGGAAGATCGCGACTTCCAATCCGCCGCCCAGGACGCACAGGACGACGCCGATCAGGATCTTCTGGACGAGAACACCTCGGTCCTCGGCTCTGACGAGGACGACACCGGCTATGGCTCGGACGACGAAGAGCTCGACGACGTCACCGACGACGAGACCGTCGACGAAGACGAGGTCTAGCGCTTAGCGCACCGGGCGGGCGGGGTTGCCGACGACGGTCGATCCCGCCGCCACGTCGCGCGTGACGACGGCGCCCGCCCCAACGATGGCCCCGTCGCCGATCGTGACGCCCGGCAGGATCAGGGCGCCGCCGCCGATCCAGACGTCCGCGCCGATCACGATCGGCCGGCCGTTCTCGATGCCCCGGGCACGCAGAGCCGGGTCGCGCGGGTGGTCGGCGGCCAGCAGCTGGACCCCCGGCCCGATCTGGGTACGGGCCCCGATCCGCACCGGACAGACGTCCAGCACCACACAGCTGAAGTTCATGAACACGCCGTCGGCGACGAACAGGTTCCAGCCATAGTCGCAGTGGAACGGCGGCCGGATCACCACCCCCTCGCCGACCGCGCCGAGACGTTCCATGAGCAGGGCGCGGCGCTCTGCGGCGCTAGCCGCGAGGGCGGCGTTGTAGCGGACCATCCAGGCCTTGGCGGACGCCTGTTCGGCGGCCAGTTCGGGATCGCCGGGGTCGTAGACCTCGCCCGCGATCATCTTCTCCCGCTCGGAGCGGGACATCAGGCGGCTGCGTAGATCGACCGGAACAGGACCGCGCCGTCCGCCGACCCCAGCTCGGCCTCGAAGGCTCGGTCCGGGTGGGGCATCATGCCGAGCACATTGCCGCGCGCGTTCTGCAGACCCGCGATGTCGCCGACCGAGCCGTTGGGGTTGTCGACGTAGCGGAACACGACCTGGCCTTCGCCCTCGATGCGGGCCAGGGTCTCGGCGTCGGCGAAGTAGTTTCCGTCGCCATTGCCTTGGGTCATTACCACCTCGCGCTGGCCCTGATAGCCGGCGGTGAAGCGGGTCTGGCCGTTGGCGACCTCGAGCGTGATGGGCTTGCAAACGTATTTCAGCCCGGCGTTTCGCAGCAGGGCGCCCGGCAGCATCCCGGCCTCGCACAGGATCTGGAAGCCGTTGCAGATGCCGACCACCGCCACGCCGTCATCGGCGGCCTTCTTCACGGCCTGCATGACCGGCGACTGGGCCGCCATGGCGCCGCAGCGCAGATAGTCGCCGTAGGAAAAGCCGCCCGGCAGGACGATCAGATCGAGCCCCTTGGGCAGCTCGGTCTCCTGGTGCCAGACCATCTCGACCCGCTCGTTGGTGGACCGTTCGATGGCGACCTTGCAGTCGCGGTCGCAGTTGGAACCGGGGAAGACAATGACGGCGGCGCTCATGGCGCGGGCGTGTAGCAGGGTTCGCGGCCCCTGTCAGGGGCGCGCGCCCTCCGGCGTTTCGCTGCGGACCCGGGCGAGGAAGTCAGTCATGACGGCGACGCGCTCGGGCGCCATGCGCTGGGCGGCCTCGGTCTTCAGGCGGGGCGGAATGTCGACGGCGAAGCGTTCGATGCGGCGCAGAGCCAGATCGTAGTCGTCGCCCTCGCCCGTGGCGGCCAGCAGCCGCGCCGCACCGAGCGCGCCGAGGAAATCCAGCGCATCGGCGTCGTGCATGACGAGGGCCTCGGGGCCTTCCGGCTCCTTGTCGTACATGTGACCGAGGATGGCGGCGCGGACGGCGGGGAACTTCTCCATCGGGAAGCCGGCGTCGCGCAGGAAAGGCTCGGCCAGTTCCACCGAGCGCACCGCGTGATCCACGCCCGGCGACGCGAACGGCGCGATGCCGCCCCAGTCGTGCAGGAAGGCGGCGGCGAACAGCACGTCGGCGTCGACGCTCAGCCCCTCGGCCTCCGCCAGCGACATCGCCAGCAGATAATTGCGCTCGGAGTGCCGCCAGCCCCAGCTGGGGTGGGCCAGATTCGCCTGGGCATGGGCATGGACCGCGCGCCGCCAGGCGCTGTCCAGCGGAATGCCGGCCGGCGTGGCCGTGACTTCGGCCGGTGGGCTCGTCGCCTCTTGCCGCGCTGTCGCTGGGGCCGCGACCGCGAGCGCGGTCAGCATGGCCGTGAGTGCAATCGGTCTCATCGCGTCGCCCCGTGGATGGCCTCAGCCTTTGTTCTCGTAGACGCCCGTGATCTGCGCCTTGGCGAGGGTGTGGAAGTGCAGGTTGAAGCCGAACTTGGCCCCGCTGTCCTCCGGCGTTACGTCCAGCTTGTCGACGTCCACCGCGAAGACCGTGAAGATGTAGCGGTGCGGCCCGTGACCGGCGGGCGGCGCCGCTCCGCCGAAGCCGGGTTGGCCGAAGTCGGTGCGGCCTTCGACCGCGCCCGCCGGGACCGGCCCGCCCGCCGCGATCTCGGTCACGTCGGCGGGGATGTTGGCGACCGTCCAGTGCCAGAAGCCCGACCCGGTCGGGGCGTCGGGGTCATAGCAGGTGATGGCGAAGGACTTCGTGCCCTCGGGCGCGCCCGACCATTGCAGATGCGGCGAGCGGTTGCCCTGGGCGTAGACCTGTGCGTCCGGCAGGGTCTCGCCGTCCCGGAAATCGCTGGAAGTGACGGTGAAGGTCATGGCGGGCTCCTCTCGTTCGTCGAAAAACGCGATTAGCGCCGCCGCGGCTCCGGCGAAAGCCTCAGCCGACCTCGATGCGGTAGCTCTCGATCACCGTGTTGGCGAGCAGGGTCTCGCACATCTTCCTGGCCTCGGCGGCGGGGTCCTCGGCGCCGTCGAGGTCGAACTCGATCAGCTTGCCGACACGGGCGTTGGACACGCCGCCCCAGCCGAGGCCCTTCAGGGCGCCTTCGACGGCCTTGCCCTGGACGTCCAGAACGCCGGGCTTGAGGAAGACGTGAACCTTGACCTTGGTTGAAGTCTTGGGGGCCATCAGTGCAGTCCTCCCTGAATCACGGTCGGCATGTCCTTCATGATGCCGAGGCGACGCGCCACCTCGGCGTAGCTCTCGATGACGTTGCCCAGGTCGCGGCGGAAGCGGTCCTTGTCCAGCTTCTCGCCGGTAGAGCTGTCCCACAGGCGGCAGCTGTCGGGGCTGATCTCGTCGGCCAGGATGATGCGGGCGAAGTCGTTCTCCCAGACGCGGCCGAACTCGATCTTGAAGTCCACCAAGGTGATGCCGACCGCGCCGAACATGCCCGACAGGTAGTCGTTGACCCGCAGCGTCATGGCCAGGATGTCGTCGATCTCCTGGGTCGAGGCCCAGTTGAACGCCGTGATGTGCTCCTCGGTGACCATCGGGTCGTTGAGCTCGTCCTTCTTGTAGTAGAACTCGATGATGGAGCGAGGGAGCGGCGTGCCCTCCTCGATGCCGAGGCGCTGGCTGAGCGAGCCGGCGACGATGTTGCGGCACACGACCTCGAGCGGGATGATCTCGACCTCGCGGATCAGCTGTTCGCGCAGGTTCAGCCGCTTGATGAAGTGGTTGGTCACCCCGATGCCGTTAAGCCGCATCATGATGAACTCGCTGATCTTGTTGTTCAGCACGCCCTTGCCTTCCAGCGTCGCCTTCTTCTGGGCGTTGAAGGCGGTGGCGTCGTCCTTGAAGTACTGGATCAGGGTGCCGGGCTCAGGGCCCTCGTAGAGGATCTTGGCCTTGCCTTCGTAGATCTTCTTGCGCTTGGGGGTCATCATGTCGGTCCTTGACCGGGCCTCTCTGGGCGTCGCCGAAAACGAAAATCGCGCGGCCAGAGGGTTCGTCTGGGCGGCGCGATCCGGTCTCGAGCTGAGCGGGGAATGTTTCGCGCCCGACTTAGCCGAAATCGCCCTGCGACACAAACGCCGACCCTGGGGCCGGACCAGGCGCAACCCTTTGGCCACACCGGCCTTGATCCGTGCACGACCGTCCGCCTGCGAGCCGTTATCCATTGCCTTGGAGCCGACGGGGGATATAGACCACGGCCGCTGACCCGTTCGCGGTCGGCCCGAGGAGCCACGACCACGCATGACGACCTTCAACGATCGGGAAAAGGGCTTCGAGTCCAAGTTCGCCCTCGATCAGGAGCAAGAGTTCAAGGCCATGGCCCGCAGAAACAAGCTGCTGGGTCTGTGGGCGGCCGAGAAGAGGGGCCTGAGCCCTGAATCGGCCGAGGACTACGCCAAGGCTATTGTCCGCGCCGATTTCGAGCAGCCGGGCGAGGAGGACGTGTTCCGCAAGCTGGATCAGGACTTCAAAGGTTCGGGCATCAGCGTGTCGGAGGGCGAGATCCGGTCCAAGATGGACGAACTGGCTTCGGTCGCGCGCGAACAGGTCCGCGCTGGCGAGTAGGCTCGGAGCCCATTCAAGAATCATGACGGCCGGCGGATCGCTCCGCCGGCCGTTTTGCTGGTGGCCAGCAGTCAGTGACCGGGCGTCAGGACGCCGTCGATGACGTGGATGACGCCGTTTGACGCGTTCACGTCGGCCGCCGTGATCCAGAAGGTCTCGCCGGTCGAATCGGTCAAGCGCAGGCGGCCGCGCCCGGCGTCCTGTGCGGTCAGCCGTCCGCCTTCGACGGTCGTCAGGGTCGCGCTGCCGCCGCCGACGCGCACGGCGGTGGCGAGGTCTGCCGCGGAGATGCGGCCGGGCACGACGTGATAGGTCAGGATGCGGGTCAGCTGGGCGCGCTGGCGCGGCTGGACCAGACGCTCGACCGTGCCGTCGGGCAGGGTCTCGAAGGCGGCGTTGGTCGGGGCGAAGACGGTGAAGGGACCGCCGCCGGACAGGGTGTCGACCAGGCCCGCCGCCTGAACGGCCGCGACCAGGGTCGAGAAGTCGGGATTGGCGGCGGCGACGCCGACCAGGGTGGCGGAGGCCGCCGAGGCGTGAGCCGGGCGGGCGGCGCGGGGCCGGTCGTGGGCCGTGGCCGCCGTGGCGGTGAGGGCGAGCGCCGAGGCGGCGAGGAGAAGCGAACGCGAGATACGGGTCATCGGGGAGTCTCCTGTGCAAGGCCGCCCTCCCACGGGGCGGCGCGGGTGGAGCTACCGAGCGAGGCAACGAGCGGACGCGAACCGTGACGCTTAAATTTCAGTAATCCTTACAGCGAGATGATGACGTCAGACGCGAAAAAGGGCCGCAGCGGGGGGTCTGCGGCCCTTCCTCGATCGGGGGCCTGGGGGAAAGCCTCACCCGATATCTTCGCGTCTCGCGCCCCACCAGAATGCGGGACGCGAGATTTGGTTCACCGGAAAAATCAGCCCGGCATCACGACGGTGTCGATGGCGTGGATCACGCCGTTGGTCGCGGCCACATCGGCTTGGACGACGCGCGAGGTGTTGCCCGCGGCGTCGGTCAGGGTGATCGAACCATCGGCTTCGGCGCGAGCGGTCAGGGTCCCGCCCTGGACGGTGGTCAGCTGGGCCTGACCGCCGCCGGCGGTGATCTGCTCGGCCAGGGCCGCGGCGCTGACGTTGCCCGGGACCACGTGGTAGGTGAGGATGCCCGTCAGGTCTTCCTTGCCGGCCGGAGCCATCAGGCTTTCGCGCGTGGCGGCCGGGATCTTTTCGAAGGCGGCGTTCGTCGGGGCGAAGACCGTGAAGGGGCCGGCGCCGTTCAGCGTCTCGACCAGCTCAGCGGCCTGGACCGCGCTGACCAGGGTGGTGAAGTCGGGGTTGCCCTGGGCGACGGTGATGACCGTGCCAGTGGCCGCAGCCGGAGCCTCGGCGGCGGTTTCGGTCGCGGCGGTCTCGGCGGCCGGGGCCTCGGTCTCAGCGCCGGAGTTGCAGGCGGCCAGGCCCAGGATGGCGGCCGAGGCGACGGAGAGGGTGAGGATGCGGGTGTTCATGGGGTCAGACTCCTGAATACGCGCGCGCTCGTCAGCGGAGGCTGCGGGCGGCGTCGGAGCAAAGACGGCTGAGCTTCACAAAGGATGCTTCGCCGATCACGTTTTCCGGCGCGACAGGGCGACGCAGGCCTTCAGCCGACGGGCGGATCGTCCCGCAGCCAGCCGGTGATCGACAGGCGGGGCGCGCCGGCATAGGGCGCGACGGGCGCCACCGAATGCCATTGCGGGGCCTTGAACAGCGTCAGGACGTTGAACTGCGGGCGCAGGCCGCGGGTGATGTCACCGGCCTCGTCGTGGAACAGGAGTTGGCCGCCCCAATCCGTGCGCCAGTCGCGGGTCAGGCCGATGGTATAGGCGGCGCGGCGCTCGCCTACGCCGGTGTCGTTGTGCAGCGTCAGGAAGTCGCCGGGGCGGAACAGGGTGGCCTGGGCGTCGATCTTGGTGATGCCGGTCTCGCCCGCCACGTCGGCGCAGAAATCGCGGGCCTCCGGGCTGTTCAGAAGCTCAAGCAGGGCGTGCGTCGGGTGGCCGGGGTCGCGGCCGTTCAGGAAGGCCTCGATGATGGGGTAGGCGAGGTAGCTGAAGCCGAAGCCGGTGCGGGCGGCCTCCATGGCGATGCGAGCGCGGGCCGCCACGCCGTCCCGGCCGAGCGCCTGGAGCGACGGCGGCGACAGCCATTCGCCGCGTCCCTGCGCGTCCGACAGCGACAGGCCCCAGGGTGTGGCGGTCTTCAGCGCGGCCTCGATCCGGTCGGCGCTGTCCGGCGTGAGGAAATCAAAGATCTGGACCACGCCGTCGCGCCGGAACTCGCCGGCGTAGTCGCGGGCGTCGAGCGTCGGGTTCAGGCGGATCAGGTCGGACACGGCCTAACCGAACACCCGGCTGAACACGGTGTCCACGTGCTTGGTGTGGTAGCCGAGGTCGAACAGGGCCTCGAGCTCGGCGTCCGGGACGACGACGTCCGGGTCGGCCTTGAGGAAGTCGAGGAAGTTCCCTTCGCCGCGCCAGACCTTCATCGCGTTGCGCTGGACCGCCGCATAGCCGTCCTCGCGCGAGACGCCGGCCTGGGTGAGGGCCAGCAGCACGCGCTGGGAGTGGACCAGGCCGCCGAGGCGGTCGAGGTTCTTCGCCATGTTGTCGGGATAGACGACGAGGCGCTCGATCACGGTCGCGAGGCGATGGAGCGCGAAGTCGAGGTGGATTGTCGCGTCCGGGCCGATGCCGCGCTCGACGGAGGAGTGGCTGATGTCGCGCTCGTGCCAGAGGGCGACGTTCTCCATCGCCGGCGTCACCGCCGAGCGCACCAGGCGGGCCAGCCCGGTCAGGTTCTCGGTCAGGATGGGATTGCGCTTGTGCGGCATGGCCGAGGAGCCCTTCTGGCCGGGGTCGAAGGGTTCTTCGGCCTCCAGCACCTCGGTGCGTTGCAGGTGGCGGATTTCGACGGCGAGGCGTTCGACCGAGGAGGCGACGACGCCCAGGGCGGCGAAGAAGGCCGCGTGGCGATCGCGCGGGATCACCTGGGTCGAGACGGGCTCGACGGTAAGGCCCATTTTTTTGGCGACGTATTCCTCGACCGCCGGATCGACGTTGGCGAAGGTGCCGACGGCGCCGGAGATGGCGCAGGTGGCGATCTCTTCCTTCGCCGTCAGGAGGCGGCGCCGGGCGCGCTGGAACTCGGCGTGATAGCCGGCGAGCTTGAGGCCGAAGGTGACAGGCTCGGCGTGGATGCCGTGGCTGCGGCCGACGCAGGGCGTGAACTTGTGTTCCTTCGCCCGCGTCTCCAGCGCGGCGAGCACGCGATCGACGCCGGCGATCAGCAGGTCCGAAGCGCGGGCCAGCTGCACCGCGAAGCAGGTGTCGAGCACGTCGGACGAGGTCATGCCCTGGTGCAGGAAGCGGGCCTCCTCGCCGACTGTCTCGGAGACGTGGGTCAGGAAGGCGATGACGTCGTGCTTGGTGGTGCGTTCGATCTCGTCGATGCGGTCGCTGTCCCAAACGGCGTCCTTGCCCTTTGCCCAGATGGCGTCGGCGGCCTCGCGGGGGATGACGCCCAGTTCGGCCATCTTGGTCGCGGCATGGGCCTCGATCTCGAACCAGATCTTGTACTTGGTCTCGGGCGACCACAGGGCGACGGCGTCGGGGCGGGCGTAGCGGCTGATCATGGGCGCGGGGTGTCCGGTGATGGCGGGGCGGAGTCAAGCCGGGCTTATGCCGGGAAGGGGCGAACTTGGCGGTCGGGGTCTGGTCCGAAGGGGGCCGGCGGCCTAAGCGGTGCGGGAGACGCGGAGGGAACGAGCATGGAATTGATCGTCGGCAACATCGCCTTTTCGACCTGGTCGCTGAGGCCGTGGCTGGTGCTGAAGCGGTGCGGGGCGGACTTCCGGCTGACCGAAATCCCGCTGTACGGCGAGGGGTGGAAGGAACGGCTGGCGGAGGTGTCGCCGTCGGGCAAGGTGCCGCTGCTGAAGGTCGATGGGGAGACGATCTGGGATTCGCTGGCGATCTCGGTCTGGGCGGCGGAGCGGTATCCGGACGCGAAGCTGTGGCCGGCCGATCCGGCGGCCCGGTGGCTGGCGCGGTCGGTGGTTTGCGAGATGCATTCGGGCTTCGGGGCGCTCCGGACCGAATGTGCGATGGGACCGGACGATCAGGGCGTGATCCATACGATGGTCGGCGACGACCGGGCCGATCCGCCGACGAGCGAGGCGGTGGCGACGGACGTGCGGCGGCTGGTCGAGATCATGGTGACGATGCAGGACCGGTTCGGGGCGGGCGGGCCGTATCTGTTCGGCGAGTGGTCGATGGCGGACGCCTTTCTGACGCCGGTGGCTTGCCGGTTCCGGCATTATCAGATCGATCTGGCGGCGCACGGCGACGACGGGACGGCGGCGTCCTATGTGGCGGAACTGCTGCGGCAGCCGGATTTCGTGGAGTGGACGGAACTGGCGAAGCGCGGGGCCCATTGAAAGGGCGAACCCGCCGTTAAGGGCGATGGCGAACCTCGGCTTAAGGGATCGCCGTTATCCTGAGCGACGATTTCGGGAACCGTCATGTCCACTGAGCGCTCGCCAGAACCCGTCCGGGGCCGCCCCAGCCTGATGAGCTATGGGCTGTTCATTCTCGTGGGCTGCTGCCTGTGCGCCTCGCTGGTGGGGAGCCTGCTCTAGCGGGCGCCGGCCGCGGGCGCGGCTGCCAGTTGCGTGGCCGGAGCCTGTTGTGACGGCGGCGGCGGGACGTAGTCGAGGCTGATCGGGATGTGGCGCTGACCGGCGACGACGGCGTCGAGCGTGTTCAGCGGACGGCCCGCCAGGCGCTGATAGATCCAGTAGGCGGCGACGACCTTCTCGACGTATTCGCGGGCCTGGGGGACGTCGATCGTTTCGATCAGCAGGAGCGGATCGGGGTCGGGGCCGAGGCGACGCAGCGCCTCGATCATGGGGCGCGGGCCGGCGTTGTAGCTGGAGACGGCGCGCAGCAGATCGCCCTGAAACTCGGGCCGGGCCAGCATGCGGTTCACGTATTCCTGGCCGAGGCGGACGTTCGTCGCGGGCTGGAACAGGCGGCGCGGATCGGAGACGAAGCCGCGGTCGCCGGTCATCTCGGCGGCGGTGGTGGGCATGACCTGCATCATGCCGTAGGCGCCGACGGGCGAGCGGGCCTCGGCGTTGAAGCCGCTTTCCTTCCTCGCGATGGCGTAGACGAGCGAGCGTTCCAGCGTCCAGCCGCCCTCGGGGATGATTTCGGGCTGGGGATAGTCGGCGGCATCGATCCGTGAGGCGTCGTTGGCCGCAGAGCCGCCGAGGCGAGGGCCGAGCACGCGAGCCAGTCCGGTCCAGAGGCGGCGGGTGGCGTCGCCGGCGGTGCGCAGGCCGTTCCTCAGTTCGTCGCGCGCGTCGCCGCGGCGGCCGACCTCGAACAGGGCCACGGCGCGCCGCGCGCGGGGCTCCTCGCGCAGGAAGGCGTCCATCTCGCGCTGGTTGACGCCCGCCGGCTCGTCCATGAGCGAAGCGGCCTGGACGGAATCGTATGCGACAGGGCCGCCATTGATAATGGTCGGCTCCTGGCCGAGTTGTCGCAGCGCGATCTGTCCGTAGAAGGTCGCCGGCCAGCGGGCCGCGAGGCGCAGGAACTCGGTGATGCGGTCCTGGCGACCGGTCTGTCCGGCGGCGCGGGCCGTCCACCAGGCGGCCCCCGCGCGGGTCCAGGCGTCCTCGGTCGGGTCGACGGCGACGCGTTCGAAGGCCGAGAAGGACTTGGCGTGGTCGCCGGTGCGCCAGGCGGCGAGGCCGACCGTCCACCAGTCGCCGATCTGTTCGCCCAGCGTGATCGCCGTGCCGAGGTCGTCGCGGTTCAGCGCCACACGGGCGGCGCGGGCCGGATCGGCCTCGGAGTTGCCGCCGCCTGCGGCGACCGCGTCCCAGGTCCGGGTGACGTAGACGCCCGCAGGTCGGCGCGGCTCCGGCGCGCCGTCGGGACGACGCCGCATGGCGAGCGCGTGGACCCGTTGGGCGCTGGGCAGGTCGGCGTAGTCGTTCAGCCAGGCCGACAGTTCCTCGAAGGTCGCGGTGTGGTCCGGGTGGAACAGGCGTTCGAACTCGACCTGGCCCAGGAGCACGCGGTCGTTGGCCTGACGGGCGGCGTCGCGCGCCGCGTCGAGGTCGCCGCGACGCAGCGCGTCGAACGCCGAGGTATAGCTCAGTCGGTCCGCGTTGGAGAGGGCGTTGGGGGTGATGCGGAGCGTGCTCTGCTCCTCGTCGGCGACGACGGTTTCGTAGGGTTCCGGCGCGGCGAGGGCGGGCATGGCGAAGGCGGACAGGGCCAGGGCCGCGAGCGGAGCCGCGATGGCGATCGTCGGCGCGGCCTGCGCGCGTCGGCGGAAATCGGTCAAGGCGGCGGCCCCCCGTGCTGCGCGTCGCGGTCTCGATCCGGGATCGGCGCGCGGTCTGCGTTTGGTCGTCAGGCAGGAACCATGCCGGATTCCGACTGATGGCTCAATCGGTTCGCGGTGTGACCCCTCGCCCTTGTGATCCGGCAAGCGGGCGCCGATTTTGTGGCGAACCCGAAAAGGAGCTGCCTCATGAAGACCCGCCGCCTCGGGCGTAACGGCCCCGAAGTCTCCGCGCTCGGCCTCGGCTGCATGGGCATGAGCGCCTTCTATGGCGCGCCTTCCGATGAGGCGACGGCGACGTCGGTGCTGCACCGGGCGCTCGATCTGGGCGTGACCCTGTTCGACACGGCCGAGATGTACGGCCCCTACACGAACGAGGAATTGCTGGGCCGGGCCTTCGCGGGCAAGCGCGACCGGGTCTTCCTCGCGACCAAGTTCGGCATCGGCTACAATGCGGACCGGACGGCGCTGGCCGTGGACGGCTCGCCCGCCAATGTGCGGCGCGCCATCGAAGGCAGCCTGAAGCGGCTGAACACCGACCACGTCGATCTCTACTATCTGCACCGCGTCGATCCGGACACGCCGATCGAGGAGACGGTGGGCGCGATGGCCGAGCTGGTGACCGAGGGCAAGGTGCGGTTCCTGGGCCTGTCGGAAGCCGCGCCGGCGACGCTGAGGAAGGCCCATGCGACGCATCCGATCACGGCGCTGCAGACGGAGTATTCGCTGTGGTCGCGCGAGCCGGAGGACGAGCTGCTGGCGCTCTGCGACGAGCTGGGCATCGGCTTTGTGCCCTACAGCCCGCTGGGACGGGGGTTCCTGTCGGGCGAGATCAAGTCGATCGACGACCTGGAGGAAGGCGACTTCCGGCGGTCCAACCCGCGCTTTCAGGGCGAGAACTTCCAGAAGAACATCGACCTGGTCCGTGCCGTGACGGCGATCGCGGCGGACAAGGGCGTGACGGCGGCGCAGCTGGCCCTGGCCTGGGTACTGGCGCAGGGCGAGACCCTGGTCCCGATCCCCGGCACGCGACGGGTGCGGACGCTGGAGGAGAATGTGGCGGCGGTCGACATCGCGCTGAGCCCCCAGGATCTGGCGAGGATCGAGGCGGCGTTTCCGAAGGAGGCGGTGGTCGGGGATCGCTATGCTCCGGCGGGACGGGCGGCGTTGAATAGATGACACCGACTCACCTCTCCATCGGCGAAGGCCGATGGGGAGGACAGGTCGGTGCGGAGCGACGACCAGGAGGGGGCGAGGCGGCGGCTGGGATGAGGGCGGGTCGGTTCGCATGACGCCGTGTGGGGTGAGAGCCCTGGTCGGATGCATCGCCTCGCCCCCTCCTGGCGACCTCCGGTCGCCTGTCCTCCCCATCGCCCTCCGGCGACGGGGAGGTGATGGCGTGCGGACGCGCGCCATCGCTCTTCCGCTGTGAACGGGTGGGAAGGGCGGGCGGAGCAGCCGGGCCTTCGCCCGGAGACCGTATGAGATTGTGTTTCGGCGAAAGACGACTGCTCCGCGCGGCTGGTCTGACCGGAAGCGGACGGCCCCGCGTCGTTCCCACGCGACTGCCCGGGGACCGACGGCCCTGTTAGAGCCTTGCCGCTACTGACGCCTCCGGCGGGAAGGTCGGCGTGCTTGCGAAAGCCGATCCCCTGAACGCGCCCGGTCTTCTGCCTGACGCCTTATCGCCGCGAGCCCCGAAGAGCCCGCGAACCACCCCCTCCGTCCGGGACGCCGGACGACCGCTCTTCACGGCCTCCGGTCGTTTGGACCTCAAGAGCTCCCGCTCCAACCGCTCCCGCCGCAGCAAGCTCGCAAGGCCTTGCGCCCTTCCCAAGCGACGGAACCGAGAGGGAGGGTAACACACCCGGATATGAGGGCGCGTTCGCGGGCTCTCAAACGAGACGGGCGCTGTTTTCGCTCACGAAATCCGGGCGTCGTTGGATGATTGAGCAAAACAGCATGCGTTTCTCCCTCTCCCAGAGGGAGAGGGCTTGAGCGCCCGAGAGCAGTCAGGCGATCGGCCTTGCGCGAAAGGGTGAGGGGTTACGGTGCGAACCGGTGAGAGGGAAACCCCTCACCCTTTCGGCTTGCTGATCGCTTCGCTCTCCGAGCCTCGAGCCCTCTCCCCCTAGGAGAGGGGGGTCATGAGATCAGCGCCAGCCACTCGTCCTCGGTCAGGACGGTGACGCCGTGCTTCTGGGCGTCGGCGAGCTTGGAGCCGGCGCCGGGGCCGGCGACGAGGTAGTCGGTCTTCTTGGAGACCGAACCGGAGACCTTGGCGCCCAGGCTTTCGGCGCGGGCCTTGGCCTCGTCGCGGGTAAAGCGTTCCAGAGCGCCGGTGAAAACCACGGTCTTGCCGGCGACGGCGGTGTCGGTCTTGGGGCGTTCGGCATCCTCAATGTGCGTCAGCTCGGCGACGAGGGCGTCGACGACGGCGCGGTTGTGGGGTTCGTGGAAGAACTCTGCCACGGCTCGCGCGGCGACGGGGCCGACGCCGCTGATCCCGGCGATTTCGCCCAAGGTTTCCGAAGGACCGTCCTCCCGGGCGATGCGGGACAGTTCGATGATGGCGGGCCAGTCGGGGGCGAGCGGGATGAGCGCGCGGCGGGCGGGGGCGGCGATGCCGGGGAAGGCCAGCGCGAGCTTCTGATCGATCGGTGCCTCGGGCCAGGGGTCCGCCGGGTCGAGCGTGGCAGAAGCGAGGACAGAGAGGGTGCGGGGGGAGACGCCGTGGCCTTCGGCAAGGCGGTTCCATTTGGGGGACGGAATGCCCTCGGCGGCGGCGAGGCCGGCGGCGTGGAAAGCGGTCCAACTGCCGAAGTGGCGGGCGAGAAGCAGGGAGGTCTGCTCGCCGATCTCTCGGATGCCGAGGCCGAAGATGAGGCGTTCGAGCGCGATCGTGCGGCGGGCGTCGATGCCGGCGATGAGGTTGCGGACGCTCGTTTCGCCATAGCCGTCCTCGGCGCGGAGGGCGGCGAGTTTTTCCTCGTCGCGGGCGAGGCGGAAGATGTCGGCGGGTTCCTTGATCCAGCCGCGCTCGGAGAAGGCGATCAGCTGTTTCTCGCCCAGGCCCTCGATGTCGAAGGCGCGGCGGCCGACGAAGTGTTTGAGGCGCTCGACCCGTTGGGCCTCGCAGAACAGGCCGCCGGTGCAGCGGCGGCGCACCTCCCCGTCGGGGCGGACGGCCTCGGAGCCGCAGACGGGGCAGTGGGTGGCGAAGACGTAGGGGACGGCGTCGGCGGGACGCTTGTCGAGGACGACCGAGACGATCTGGGGGATGACGTCGCCGGCGCGTTGCAGGACGACGGTGTCGCCGATGCGCACGTCCTTGCGCTCGATCTCGTCCTCATTGTGCAGGGTGGCGTTCCTGACCACCACGCCGCCCACGGTGACGGGGGCGAGGCGGGCGACGGGGGTCAGCGACCCGGTGCGGCCGACCTGGATGTCGATGCCTTCGAGAACGGTCGTGGCCTGCTGGGCCGGGAACTTGTGGGCTATCGCCCAGCGGGGGCTGCGGGAGACGAAGCCCAGGCGCTCCTGCCAGTCCAGGCGGTCGACCTTGTAGACCACGCCGTCGATGTCATAGCCGAGGCTGGCCCGGTGGGCCTCAAGGTCGCGGTAGATGGCGAGGAGACCGGCCGCGTCCTCGACCCGCTTCGAGCGCGGATTGACGGGGAAGCCCCAGGCCTCGAAGGCGGCCAGCGCCTCGGCCTGGGTCGCGGCGAACGGCTCCGACGTTTCGCCCCAGGCGTAGGCGAAGAAGCGCAAGGGGCGGGCGGCGGTCACGGTCGGGTCGATCTGGCGGAGAGACCCGGCGGCGAAGTTCCTGGGATTGGCGTAGGTGCGGCGGCCCGCCGCTTCCGCCTCGGCGTTGAAGGCGGCGAAGGCGTCGTTGGGGGCGTAGACTTCGCCCCGGATCTCGATGCGGGCGGGCCAGCCGGAGCCGGAAAGGCGGTGAGGGATGTCCTTGATCGTTTTGAGGTTCGCCGTGATGTCCTCGCCGGCGCGGCCGTCGCCGCGAGTGGCGCCCTGGACGAGCACGCCGTCCTCATAGCGGATGTTGGCGGACAGGCCGTCGATCTTGGGCTCGGCGACGAAGGCGAGAGGCTCGTCGGCGGGGAGCCTGAGGAAGCGGCGGATGCGGGCGGCGAAGTCGGCGACGTCGGCCTCGTCGAAGGCGTTGTCGAGCGACAGCATGGGCACGCCGTGGCGGACCTCGGCGAACTGGCTGGAGACGGGGGCGCCGACCTTCAGCGAGGGCGAATCGGGGCGGATGAGGGCGGGGAAGCGGGCCTCGATGGCGGCGTTGCGGGCGCGCAGGGCGTCGTAGTCGGCGTCGGAGATTTCCGGCGTCGCCTCGGCGTAGAGGGCGTCGTGGCGCTCCATCTCGGCGGCGAGGCGGGCCAGTTCGGCGGCGGCTTCGGCTTCGGTCAGGGTGTCGACGGCGGGCTCGGACATGGGTCGGGTTTAGCATCGGCGGCGGCGCGAGCCATCCGCGCATGACGGCGAATTTAGCGGACGAGCCGGCCAAGCTCGCGCTAATCGGAAGCGGACATCGTTTGAGGAGGCTCCATGTCCCGCACGCTTCGCGCCCTGCTTGTCGGCGCCGCCCTGACTGCGCTCGCCGCCTGCGCCGGCATGGAGACGGCGACGCCCGCGCCGGAGACCGCAGCGCCGGCCGCCAGCGCCGACTACGCCCAGCTGATCGCGGACCTGCGCATCCTGTCGGCGGACGACATGGAGGGTCGGGACACGGGCGCGCCGGGCGGGGAGCGGGCGCGGGCCTATATCGTGTCGCGGCTGGAGGCGCTGGGCGTGGCCGCGCCGCCGATGGGCCGGCTGCAGCCGTGGGAGATGCAGGGGCGGACGCGCGAGGGGCCGAAGACCTTCAACGGGACCAATGTGCTGGCGGTCATTCCCGGGACGCGGGCGACGGATCGCTACATCGTCATCACCGCCCACTATGACCACGTCGGCATCGCGGACGGGCAAATCCACAACGGGGCCGACGACAATGCGTCCGGTGTGGCGACGGCGCTGGAGATCGCCGCGCGGCTGAAGGCGGCGCCGCCGGAGCACAGCGTGATCTTCGCCTTCCTCGACGGGGAGGAGCGGGGCCTGCTCGGCGCGCGGCACTTCGTGGAGGCGCCGCCGGTGCCGTTGAGCTCCATCGCGCTCAATCTGAACTTCGACATGACGGCGCGAGCCGAGACCGACATGAAGCTGTGGGTCACGGGGACGTATCAGAACCCGACGCTGCGGCCGCTGCTGGAGCCCATCGCGGCGGAGAACGGCGTGGCCCTGGCCTTCGGCAAGGACACGCCGCAGGACACCGGCGAGAACAACTGGGTCGAGGCGTCGGATCACGCGGCGTTTTATCGGGCGGGGCTGCCGTTCCTGTATCTGGGGGTGGACTATCACCCGGACTATCACCGGCCGACCGATGACTTCGACAAGGTGAACCCGGCGGTGTTCGCGGCGGCGACGGAGCTGTCGTGGCGGTCGTTCCAGGCGCTGGATCGAGGCCTCGACCGCTGATGCGGCGGGCTGCGGGGTTCGTGTTGGGGGCAGCGGCGCTGGCGCTGACGGGGTGCGATCTGTTCGAAGCGGCGCCGTCAGGGTCCGGCGAGGCGGCAGAGCGCGCTGCAGCCCCGGTGGCGAGCGGGGCGTTCCGTCATTCCCAGAGCGAGGACCTGTCGGGGTTCTATACGCCGGTCGCCGAGACCGGAGAGGGCGACGGGCGGCTGTTGCTGGTGTTCATCGGCCAGCCGGCGGACTTCGAGGCGTGGGAGAAGGGGACGCGCGACGGCGGGTTCGCGCCGGTCATGCTGGAGTTCGCGGGCGGGGAACGGGTGCTGCCGGAGCGGTATGAGGTGTCGGACAGCCGGGTGCGGTTTTCCGGGACCAGCGAGGCGCTGGGGCGGGTGACGCTGGACGCGCGGCTGGACGGCGGGGCGCTGGCGCTGGCGCGGCGCAACCTCGGCACGGACGAGGATCCGGCGATGGAGGGCGCTGTGACGATCGACGGCCGCAGCTATGGCGGGGTCAAGTTCGCCTGGTCGATGGGCGGAGGTTGAGACGGAAGAGGCGGCCCGCGAAGGCTGCCTCTGTGTCCTCGATCAGTTGACCGTCGCCTTGACGATCTTGCCCGGATTGCGGGGCGGTTCGCCCTTGGGCAGGGCGTCGACGTGTTCCATGCCCTCGATGACCTGGCCCCAGACGGTGTACTGGCGGTCGAGGAAGGTGGCGTCGTCGAAGACGATGAAGAACTGGCTGTTGGCGCTGTTGGGGTCCGAGGTGCGGGCCATGGAACAGACGCCGCGGACGTGGGGCTCGGCCGAGAACTCTTGCTTCAGGTTCGGCTTCTTGGAGCCGGAGGTTCCGGTGCCGGTCGGGTCGCCGCCTTGGGCCATGAAGCCGGGGATGACGCGGTGGAAGACCACGCCGTCGTAGAAGCCTTCCGAGGCCAGTTCGGTGATGCGGGCGACGTGGCCCGGGGCCAGGTCGGGGCGCAGCTTGATGACGACGTCGCCGCCCTGGCCGTCGCCGGTGTCGAGAGTGAAGGTGAGGGTGTCGGCCATCGGGCGCTCCTTTGGGGTCGTTCGCCGGGGTCATAGCGGGCGACGACGCCGGGCGCTATGCAGGAGCGATGAGCGAAGAGGAAAAGCCGCCCGAACGCCGCCGCATGGTGCGCCCGCCCTCGGGCGGGACGGCGGCCGGGCGCGGCACGGGCCAGAAGATCAAGACGGCCGACAAGAAGACCATGTCGAGCCAGCAGTGGATCAAGCGCCAGCTGGCCGATCCCTGGTCGGAAAAGGCGCGCGCCGAGGGTTGGCGCAGCCGCGCGGCCTTCAAGCTGACGGAGATCGACGACCGGTTCCACCTGATCAAACGCGGCTCGCGGGTGATCGACTTGGGCGCGGCGCCGGGCGGCTGGGTGCAGGTCTGCGTCAACCGGGGCGCGGCGGCGGTGGTGGGCGTGGATCTGCTGCCGATCGAGCCGGTCCCGGGATCGACGCTGATCCAGGCGGACTTCACCGATCCGGGGGTGGACGCCCAGCTGATCGCCGAGGTGGGCGGGGCGCCGGATCTGGTGCTGTCCGACATGGCGCACAACACGGTGGGGCACCGCCAGACCGACCACCTGAAGATCATCGCCCTGATCGAGATCGCGGCGGACTTCGCCATCCGCACGCTGAAGCCGGGCGGTCATTTCGTGACCAAGAACTTCCAGGGAGGCGCGGCGGGCGAGGTGCTGAACGACCTGCGCGCCGCTTTCGAGGACGTGAAATACGTCAAGCCCGCCGCCAGCCGGAAGGGGTCGTCGGAGGTCTATCTGGTGGCGATGGGGCGGAAATGATCGTCCCCGCCCTGATCCTCGGTCTGGGCGTTCAGGAGCCGCAAATCGTTCCGCTGTGGTCCCTGCTCGGCCGGACGCCGGCGCAGGTGGCGTCCATGCTGGGCGCGGATGGGCCGGCCGGGCCGGGGCTTCGTCTGTCCGAGAGCGGTCGGTCCATCGTGATCCATCCCGGCGAGCCCTTTCGGCCGCCGTGGCCGCAAGGCCGGAGGTGCGCCACCCAACTGGTTCGCGTCGACGAGGCGGGGCGTCACGCCTTGTCAGACTTCGGCGAGGACGCGACCGCCGACGCCAGTGAGATGGTGAGGTTCCGGGCGGTGTTCGTGTTCGAGAACAATCGGCTGGTCGCGGTGGACGCTCCGCCCGCTCGCCAGCTGGGACCCGCCCCGCCCGGAGAGCTTCGACAGGCCTGGATCGAGCGCATGATCCAGTCCGGAGCGCGGTCGGTCTGGCCGGTCGCTCCTGGCCGCCTGCCGCTGTCCGACGGCGCCGGGGTGGTGGAGCGGGTGAACGACGGCGAGCACACCGCCGTGGCGACCGCTTGCAAGTCCCTGGCGCCCCGGCCTGCGTCCGCCGAGCGCCGGTTCGACGAGGCCGGCTTCTTTCAGGGCCTGGCTCTTCTGCCTTTCGCCGTGCGTCTGCCCGGTCTGAACGCCGAGCGGGAGCGTGACGCGCGCGAGGGGCCGCTCCTGTTCGCCCAGGCGCGGCCCGGAGAGAGGCTTCCGGATGGAGCGCGCGGGTTCGTCGCGGACCGGCCGGGAACGCGGCTGTATCGCGATCCGGAAGACCCGGACTATGGCGTCATCGTCGTCAGCTTCGGCTGGGATGAGCGGAACAATGTGGGGCGCTACAACGACGTGGCCATGATCGGGGTCCGAGCGGACACCGTCGTTTGGACCGCCGACCCGGAGGCCGTGGACGCCCTGGGGCTGAGGTCGCCGATGTGCCTCGGCGTGGACGGTCGCCTGGATCAGGTCCGGCCCGGGTGTTCCAACACGGGGGTATTCACTTTTGGCGACTGATGAGGGGCTCTCGGAGCCCCCGGGGTGTCCGACCTTCATCTGGAAGGGCGGCGGCCGTGATGATATACGTTGGTCACTGTATATCCGGAGCCAGAGATGAGCCGTGTCGCAAGATGGGGAAACAGCCCTGCCGTTCGAATTCCTCGGGCTACGCTAATCGAGGCCGGTCTTCAGGAAGGTGATGCCGTCGTCGTGACGGCCGATGGCAAGGGCGGCCTCTCGATAGCGCCGGATCGTCGTCGGGAAGAAGCCATGGAAAGGCTTCGCAATCTCCGCTGGAAACTGCCCGAGGGCTACAAGTTCGACCGTGAGGAAATCAGCCGTCGCGGCAAGCGGGATTGACCAGCTTCTTCGACACCAACGTCCTGATCTACGCGGTCGGACCCGATCCGCATTTCGCCGATCTGGCATGGGCTCCGTTAGAGCGTGGCGGCGTGATCAGCGCGCAGGTGCTGAACGAGTTCGTCGCTGTGTCCCGAGCCAAGATGAAACGTTCGTGGCCGGAGATCAGAAGCGCGCTGGACGATTTCTTGTCGCTTGATCTGACCGTCGTGCCGCTGACGGTCCTGTCGCACGCGGCGGCCGTCGAGATCGCCAGCCGTCACGACATCCACATCTACGACGCCACCATCGTCGCCTGCGCGCTGGAAGCGGGGTGCGACACGCTGTGGACCGAGGACCTGACGGATGGCCAACGGTTCGGCGGGCTGACGGTCCGCAATCCCTTCGCGACTGCATGAGCGAGGCCGACGTCCGCGCCGCCTTCGCCAAGCAGGCGGCGATCTGCGCGGCGTCGGGGGCGCCGTTCACGGGACGGGTCTGTGGGCTGATCGGAGAGCGGCTGGATCGGTCGGGCGAGATCGGGCGGCGGGTGCTGGACTGGGCGGGCAATCCCTCGCATGAGGGCGACGCCCTGCCGCTGAGGCTGGCGGGCGGGCTGCATGGGCTGGCGCGGGCGGGGAGCGACCCGGGGCTGACGGCGGTCTATCCGCCGAACGCGGCGCCGGGCGACGACAACGTGTTGTGGGAGATCGTGGCGGGATCGCTGGCCTCTCACGCGGCGCAACTGGACCGTTGGCTGGATGGGCCGCCGCAGACGAATGAGGTGGGGCGGTCGGCCGGGCTGATGGGCGGGCTGCTGGTGCTGGCGGCGCGGTTTGGGGCGCCGTTCGCGTTGTATGAGCTGGGGGCCAGCGCGGGGCTGAACACGCGGCTGGATCGGTATGGGTTTCGGCTGGGGGAGGTCGAGGCGGGCGATCCAGGCTCGGCGGTGCGGATCGCGCCGGAGTGGCGGGGGGCGTCGCCGCCGTCGGCCGAGGTGCGGGTGGCGCGGCGGGCGGGGGTGGACCTCAATCCGCTGGACCCGGGCGATCCGGCGACACGCGAGCGGCTGGCGGCCTATGTCTGGGCGGACCAGAGGGAGCGCCTGGGGCGGCTGGAGGCGGCGCTGGACATCGCGGCCGGCATGCCGGTGGACATGGAGCGCGGCGACGCTGCGGACTGGCTGGAGCGCCGGCTGGCGGTCGCGCCGGAGCCGGGGGTGTGCCGGGTCGTGATGCACACCATCGCGTTCCAGTACTTCCCGCCGGAGGTTCAGGCACGGGTGAGGGCGCGGATCGAGGCGGCGGGAACGCGGGCGACGGAAAGCGCGCCGGTCGCGTGGCTGACGTTCGAGGCGGAGCAGTCCGGGTTCGAGCGGCAGCCGGTGCTGAGGCTGAGGGTCTGGCCGGGCGGGGAGGACATGGTCCTGGCGCGGGGACATCCGCACGGGACGTGGTTCGAGTGGATGGCCTGAAGGCTCAGGCCGCCTGGGTCGCTTCCTTGGCGCGGCGGGCTTCGCGGGCGGTCCAGACGCGGTCGTGGATGGCGAAGAAGACCATCTGGACCAGGGGCTCGATGATGCCGATGGCGAGCGCCTGACGGATGTCCTGGGTGATGGCGAAGGCCACCGCCACGGCCACGATCAGGTGCATGACGCCGTAGGTCACGGTCTTGACCGCGATCTTCCGGAACGACGGCAGGGCGTGGGTGTGGCCGTGGTGGCCGTGGGCGCGGGCCTGTTCCTCGGCGTTCATGACGTCGAGGCGGGCGGTGAAGGCCTCGGCGGTTTCCTCCATGCCGCTGCGCCTGCGGCGCTGCTCGATGCGATGCCAGATGCGGTCGTGGAAGGAGTAGGCGATGGTCTGGAAGAAGGGCTCGACGAAACCGATGGCGAGCGCCATGCGCCAGTCCTGGGTGATGGCCCAGGCCACCAGCATGGCCACGATCAGGTGCATCACGCCATAGCTGGCGATCTTGAGCGCGAGGCTCCGCACGGACCGGGCGAGGGTGACGACCATCGGGGACCAAAATGTTAGCTGAGGCTGAAAAGTTCAACCTTGACTGAAAAAGATACGCGGTGATGCGGCGGCCGGATGCGCCCTGGCCGGTTGACTTCGCACCCGCGAAAGACGATAGGCGGCCCGCAAAACGGAGACTCCCATGGAGATTCGCGAAGGGCTCACCTTCGACGATGTTTTGCTCGAACCCGGCGCGTCCGAGATCATGCCCGCCGATGCGGACGTCTCGACCCGGCTGACCCGCGACATCAAACTGAACATCCCGCTGCTGTCGTCCGCGATGGACACGGTGACAGAGAGCCGGCTGGCGATCGCGATGGCCCAGGCCGGGGGTCTGGGGGTCATTCACCGCAACATGACGCCGCAGCAGCAGGCCGATCAGGTCCGCGAGGTGAAGCGGTTCGAGAGCGGCATGGTCATCAATCCGGTGACCATCCGGCCCGAGACGACGCTGGGCGAGGTCCGCCAGATCGTGGCGTCCCGGAAGATCAGCGGCTTTCCGGTGGTGGACGGCGACGGACGGCTGGTCGGCATCCTGACAAACCGGGACATGCGGTTCGACACCGATCCGAACAAGAAGGCCGGCGAGCTGATGACGTCCGGCGAGCTGATCACCGTGCGGGAAGGCGCGGGCAAGGACGAGGCGCGCGAGCTGCTGCGCACCCGCAAGATCGAGCGGGTCATCGTGGTCGACGAGGCCTATCGGGCCGTCGGCCTGATCACGATGAAGGACATCGACAAGGCCCAGGCCCATCCGAACGCGGCCAAGGACGAGCAGGGCCGACTGCTGGTCGGGGCGGCCTCCACCGTGGGCGACGCGGGATACGAACGGTCGATGGCGCTGGCCGAGGCCGGGGTGGACGTGGTGGTGATCGACACCGCGCACGGGCACTCGGTGCAGGTCAGCCGGGCGGTCGAGCGGATCAAGCGCGAGAACAACCGGGTCCAGATCATCGCCGGCAACGTGGCGACCTATGACGGGGCGCGGGCCCTGATCGACGCGGGCGCGGACGCAGTGAAGGTCGGCATCGGGCCGGGCAGCATCTGCACCACCCGCATCGTCGCGGGCGTGGGCGTGCCCCAGCTGACGGCCGTGATCGAGGCGGCGCGGGCGGCGAAGGACAGCGGGGCTCCGGTCATCGCGGACGGCGGCATCAAGTATTCCGGCGACCTGGCCAAGGCGCTGGCGGCCGGTGCGTCGGTGGCCATGATGGGTTCGATGTTCGCGGGCACCGACGAGAGCCCGGGCGAGGTGTTCCTGTACCAGGGCCGGTCCTACAAGAGCTATCGCGGCATGGGCTCGGTGGGGGCGATGGGCGCGGGCAGCGCGGATCGTTACTTCCAGAAGGAGGTCGAGACCCAGAAGCTGGTGCCCGAGGGCATCGAGGGCCAAACCCCCTACAAAGGGCCGATCGCGCCGGTGCTGCACCAGATGGTCGGCGGCTTGCGCGCGGCGATGGGGTACGTCGGGGCGGCCACGATCGCCGAGCTGCAGGCCAAGGCGCGGTTCGTGCGGATCACCGGCGCGGGCCTGCGCGAGAGCCACGTCCACGACGTCATGATCACGCGGGAAGCCCCCAACTACCGGCAAGGATGACGAGCATGAGCGACGCCTGGGTCCTGGCGACCACGCCCGAACTGACCATGCTGACGGCGACGCTGATCCTGGCGTTCGGGCATGTCTTCCTGCCCGCGGCCGGACGGACGATGGCGAACGGCATCGGCTGGAACGCGGGACCCCGGGACGGCCAGCCGGCGCGGCCGGGCATCATCACCCAGCGGCTTGAGCGGGCGCAGGCGAATATGTGGGAGACGTTGCCGCTGTTCATCGGCGCGGTGCTGATCGCCCATGTGACGGGCGAGGAGGGGCCGCTGACCTTCTGGGGGACGCAGGCCTTCTTCTGGATGCGGCTGATCTACATCCCCATCTATGCGCTGGGCATTCCCTTCGTGCGCTCGATCGTGTGGCTGATCGCCATGGGCGGGCTGATCGCCATCTTCGCCGCCATCCTGACCTGACGCCTCCGAGTTGACCCCAATCCTTTGACCCCCGCCGCCCGTCTCGCCGCCGCCGCCTCGGTTCTCGACTCCATCGCGCACAGCCGCGCGCCCGCGGAGGTGGTGCTGAAGGCCTGGGGGCAGTCCAACCGCTACGCCGGGTCCAAGGACCGGAGGGCCATCGCGGACCGGGTCTACAAGGTGTTGCGGGCGCGGGGGCGGCTGGCCTGGGCCATGGGCGGGCGCGAGGACGGGCGGGCGCTGGTGATCGGGAGCCTGAGCCTGATCGACGGCCTGCCGCTGGAAGAGATTGAGGCGCTGCATTCGGGCGAGGGCTATGGGCCGCGTCCGTTGTCCAAGCAGGAGCGGGCGCGGATTTCGGCGGGCGAGGGCGAACTGCCGGGCTGGGTGGCGGCGGGTCTGCCGGAGTTCGTGGTGGCGGACTTCCAGAAGAGGTTCGGGGATCGCTGGGCGGAGGAGGCCGCGGCCTTGATGCAGCCGCGCGCGCCGATCGACCTGCGGGTCAATACGGCCAAGGCGACGGTGGATGAGGTCGAGGCCGAGCTGCGCGAGGCGGGGTTGGCCCCCGAGCGGACGCCGCGCTCGCCGGTGGGCTTGAGGCTGGCCGCCGAGCCGCCGCCGAACGTCCAGGCGCTGGAGGCCTTCAAGGCGGGCCGCGTCGAGATTCAGGACGAGGGCAGCCAGATCGTCTGCGACCTCGCCGAGGCCAGGCCGGGGATGACGGTGGTCGATTACTGCGCCGGCGGCGGGGGCAAGACGCTCGGGCTTGCGGCGCAGATGGAGGGCCGGGGCCAGCTGATTGCCTGCGACGTGGTGCAGAAACGGCTGGACAACATCCGGCCCCGGCTGGCGCGGGCGGGGGTGGAGGCCGAGCTGCGGCTGCTGGGCCATGACGGCGAGGGGATGGACGACCTGGCGGGCGCCGCCGACGTGGTGTTCGTCGATGCGCCGTGCTCGGGCTCGGGCACCTGGCGGCGTCGGCCGGAGGATGCCTGGCGGCTGACCGAGGACGAGGTGGGCCGGCTGCATGGCTTGCAGGTCGCGATCCTGGGGCGGGCGGCGCGGCTGGTGAAGCCGGGCGGGCGGCTGGTCTATGTCACCTGCTCGATGCTGACCGCCGAGAACGAGGCCAGCGCCGACGCCTTCGAGGCCGAGCATCCGGCGTTCGCGCCGACCGAGCCGCGCCTGCGCCTGTCGCCCGCCTCCACGAACACCGACGGCTTCTTCGCCGCCGCCTATGAAAGGACCGCCTGATGACCGATCACGAGAAGGTCCTGATCGTCGACTTCGGCAGCCAGGTGACCCAGCTGATCGCGCGGCGGCTGAGGGAAGCCAGCGTCTATTGCGAGATCCATCCCTACGCGAAGGCGCAGGCCGCGATGGCGGCCATGAACCCGCGCGCCATCATCCTGTCGGGCGGGCCCGAGAGCGTGCACGAGGAGGGCAGTCCGCGCGCGCCGCAGGCTGTGTTCGAGGCCGGGGTGCCGGTGCTGGGCATCTGCTACGGCGAAATGACGATGTGCGAGCAGCTGGGCGGCAAGGTCGAGGGCGGCCACACCCGCGAGTTCGGCCGCGCCGAGATCACCGTCGAAAAGGCGTCGCCGCTGCTGGAGGGTCTGGCCCCGGTCGGCGAGGACGAGACCGTCTGGATGAGCCACGGCGACAAGATCGTCGCCATCCCCGAGGGCTTCGACGTCGTCGCGTCCTCGGCGGGGTCGCCCTATGCGGTGATCGCCGACGAGACCCGCCGCTTCTATGGCGTGCAGTTCCACCCGGAAGTGATGCACACGCCGCGCGGCCACCAGATGCTGAGGAACTTCACCCACGGCATCGCCGGGCTGAGGGGCGACTGGACCATGGCCGCCTATCGCGACGAGAAGATCGCCCAGATCCGCGAGCAGGTCGGCTCGGCCAAGGTCATCTGCGGCCTGTCGGGCGGGGTGGATTCATCGGTCGCGGCGGTGCTGATCCACGAGGCGATCGGGGATCAGCTGACCTGCGTCTTCGTGGACACCGGCCTGCTGCGGAAGGACGAGGCCAAGCAGGTCACGACCCTGTTCCGGGAGCACTACAACATCCCCCTGATCCATGTGGACGCCTCGGCCGAGTTCCTCGGCGCCCTGGCCGGGCAGTCGGACCCGGAGACGAAGCGCAAGACCATCGGCCGCGTCTTCATCGAGGTGTTCGACCGCGAGGCCGCCAAGATTGAAGGCGCGGAGTTCCTGGCCCAGGGGACGCTCTATCCCGACGTGATCGAGAGCGTGTCATCCTCAAGCGGCAAGGCCCACGTCATCAAGAGCCATCACAACGTTGGCGGCCTGCCCGACTACATGAAGCTGAAGCTGGTCGAGCCGCTGCGCGAGCTGTTCAAGGACGAGGTGCGGGCCCTGGGCCGCGAGCTGGGCCTGACCGACGCCTTCGTGGGGCGCCATCCCTTCCCGGGGCCGGGGCTGGCCATCCGCATCCCGGGCGAGATCACGCCGGACGCGGTGGCGACGCTGCAGGAGGCGGACGCCATCTACCTGGAGGAGATCCGCAAGGCGGGGCTGTACGACCAGATCTGGCAGGCGTTCGCCGTGCTGCTGCCGGTCAAGACCGTGGGCGTGATGGGCGATGCACGGACCTACGAGAAGGTGCTGGCGCTCAGGGCCGTGACTTCGACCGACGGCATGACGGCGGACTTCTTCGAGTTTCCGTGGGAGGTGCTGGGTCGGACAGCGACGCGCATCGTCAACGAGGTGCGGGGCGTGAACCGCGTGGTCTACGACGTGACGTCCAAGCCGCCCGGGACCATCGAGTGGGAGTGACGGCAGCGGTTGAAGCCCTTTTGGAACTTTGGCCCTAGTCTTCGCGGATCAGGCTCCGCTCTTTGGTGTCGCGCATGGTCGCATAGGTGATCAGCGAGAGGCCGATCATCGCCGTCACGTACCAGAAATACAGGCTCTCGCGCCCGTCCAGCTTGAACCACAGGGCGACGTATTCCGCCGTGCCCCCGAAGACGGCGTTGGCGATGGCGTAGGGCAGGGCGACGCCGAGCGCGCGAATGTGGGCCGGGAAGAGCTCGGCCTTCACCACGGCGTTGATGGCGGTGTAGCCCGACACGATCACCAGCGCCGAGAGCGCCAGCAGGAAGGCCGTGAAGGGACTGTCCGTCGCCGCCAGGCTGGTCATGATCGGTACGGTGCAGAAGACGCCCAGGATGCCGAAACACATCATCACCGGCTTGCGGCCGACGCGGTCCGACAGGGCCCCCACGGCGGGCTGGAGCAGCATGAAGATGAGGAGCGCCGCCGCGCTGATCTCGGTGGCCTGGGCCTTGGTGAAGCCCGAGGTATTGACCAGGAATTTCTGCAGGTAGGTCGTGTAGGTGTAGAAGGCGAGCGTGCCCCCGGCGGTCAGGCCGACGACGATCAGGGCCTCCTTCGGGTGGCGCAGGATCAGTTCCAGCGCGCTGGATTGGGGGCCCGTCCGCGTCTGGAACTCGCGGGTTTCGTCAAGGCCCCGCCGGAGCCAGAAGACGATGACGGCGAGCCCCGCCCCGACGAAGAAGGGGATGCGCCAGGCCCAGGCCTCCAAGGCGTCCTCTCCGAGCGTGCGCTGGAGCACGATCAGCAGGGCCAGCGCCAGCAGCTGGCCCGAGATCAGGGTGACGTACTGGAAACTGGACCAGAAGCCGCGATGCTTCGCCGTGGCCATCTCGGACAGGTAGGTGGCGCTGGAGCCGTACTCGCCGCCGACGCTGAGACCCTGCATCATGCGGGCGAGCAGGAGGAGGGCGGGGGCCAGGACGCCGATCGTGGCGTAGCCGGGCGTGATCGCGATGATCAGCGAGCCGGCGCACATCAGGCTGACCGACAGGGTCAGTCCCGCCTTGCGGCCCTTGCGATCGGAGTAGACGCCCATGACCCAGGCCCCGACCGGCCGCATCAGGAAGCCGACGGCGAAGATGGCGGCGGTGGCCAGCAGTTGCGCCGTCGACGACCCTTCGGGAAAGAAGACCGGCGCGAAATAGACGGTGAAGGCCGCATAGGCGAACCAGTCGAACCACTCGACCAGATTGCCCGCCGAGCCTCCGACGATGTTCTTGAGGCGGCGCGCAGGCGTCATGGCGACGGCGTCTGTCATGATGGTCGGTGTTCCGTGGTCCTGGGTCGTCCAAGCTCGCCGAGATTCGCGCCCAGAGCTAGGTTGCCAAGACGGCGCGCCGGCGACGAAGCCCATCCAGACCGTGTCCGCGGACCGCAGCGCTCACGGACGCCCCTCGGGGGTCTGAAGGGAACCGGCGACGTCGGCGGACGTGTGCTGCTGGTCCGAGGGTTTCGACCCGCTGCCCGCCTTCGCGGGATGCTCGATGCGGCCGCTCTCGACCTCGGTGCGGGAGAAGACCTCCTCCTGGCCGCTCTCCAGCAATTCGTGCTCGTCGCCGCCGAGGCCGCCGACGACGAGGCCAGTCGCGGGCGGCGCGGGAGGGGAGGGCGGAGGGGGCTGGGTCATCCTCTGCCAACGCCTTGAGAGCGGTCGCGTTCGTTAGGGAGGGCGGACGGCAGGCCGCGCCGATCGCAACCCTGTCGAAGGCTTCATCCAGCCGCCCCAATGCCGCCGTAATCCGCTACAAATGTAACGCTACAAATGTAGCGGAGGCTGTGATGATCGAGGGGCTGCCAAGGCGCGAGCGCGAGGTGTTCGAGGTGCTGTGCGGCCAGCCCGGCGCGACGGCGGCCTCGGTGCGGGCGGCGCTGTCCGATCCGTTGAGCGACTCGGCCGTGCGGACTCTGCTGAAGCGGCTGGAGGACCGCGGGGTGGTGGTGCGCGAGAGCGGGCCGGACGGTTTCGCCTATCGGCCGGTGCCGCGCGCCTCGACGGTGGCGGCGGGTCAGTTGAAGCGCATGGTCGATACCTTCTTCGCCGGGTCGGCGGCGTCTGCGGCCACGGCCCTGCTGGGCATGAGCGGGCCGCTGAAGCCCGAGGAGATCGAGGCGCTGGAGCGTCTGATCGAGGCCGCGAAGGAGCCCGAGCAATGAGCGCGATGCTGATCGCCCTGTTCGTGAAATCGGGCCTGATCGCGGGGGCAGGGTTGGCCCTGTCGACGCTGGTCGCCCGACGGCCGGTGGATCGCAGCGATGTGCTGCGGGCGACGGTGGTGCTGTTGCTGCTTCTGCCGCTGGCCGTCGCATTCGGGCCGGAGTTGCGGCTGGCGCTGCTGCCGGCGGCCGAGCCGGTCGCCGCCGCGCCGACCACCCTGTGGAGCGGGACGGTTCAGCCGGCCGAGGGACTGACGGTCTCGGGCTCGGTGTTCGCGCCGTCGTGGGCCGAGATCATGGCGGTGCTCTGGTCGCTGGGTGCGGTGGTGGTGGCCGGGCGGTTCGCGCTCGGCGTCGTGACCCTGTCGCGCTGGACCGCCACCGCCCGGCAGGTCGAGGCGCCAGCCTGGCGCGAAGCCGTGCTGCGGCATCGCATGCGGCATCGGCCGGCTCTGCGCGCCAGCGAGCAAGCGACCAGCCCGCTCAGCTGGGGGCTGCCGCCCGGGGTGGTTCTGCTGGACAAGAAGACGCTGGGCGAGCCCCAGACCGCCCCGGCCGTGATCGCTCACGAGATGGCCCACATCACGCGCGGCGACTGGATCTTCCTGGTGCTGTCGCGCCTGGCCCTGGCCCTGTTCTGGTTCAACCCGCTGGTGTGGATCGTCCACCGGCAGCTGATCGAGCGGTCGGAAGAAGCCGCCGATGCGATCGCCCTCAGCCAGGTCGATCGACAGACCTACGCCCGCGCCCTGGTGGGGCTGGCCGCCCGCACCGTCCCTGTTCCCCTCGCCGCCGCCGCCATGGCCGCGCCGGGACCCGCCCTCAAGCAAAGGATCGCCAAGATCATGACCGACACCCCCTCTCGCCGCCGTCCCGTCGTCGTCATCGCCGCCGTGGCTGCGCTCGCCGCCGTGGCCACCCCGATCGCCGCCCTGGAGATCACCCGCGCCATGCAGGTGCAGCTGGAAGGCACGCCGCCGACCCCGCCGTCGCCGCCCGCGCCGCCTTCGCCCCCGTCGCAGGTCCTGAGCGCCCCGCCGGCCCCGCCCGCGCCGCCCGCACTGGACGCGCCCGAGCCGCCGGCGCCGCCCGCTCCGCCCGAGCCCGGCGAAGGCGTCTGGTTCTATCGCGGCTCCGATGAGGGCGCCGCCGAGGCCCGGGCCGCCGCCGCCCACGCCCGCGAGATGGCCGCCCATGCCCGTGAAATGGCCCGGCAGCACCGAGCCGACGGCGAATGGCGCCGCGAGCACGCCGAAGCGGTCCGCGCCGCCGCCGACGCCGCCCGCGAGGCCGGAGAGCACGCCCGCCGCGCCGGAGAGGAGGCTCGCGCCCATGCGGATGTCGCGATGCGCGAGGCGCGCACGGCCATGGCAAACGCCCGCGTCGAGATGGCGAGGGGGGCCGAGGAGATGCGTCGGGGCGCCGAGAACATGCGCGAGGAAGGCCGGCGCCTCGCCGATCCCGCCTATCGCGCGGAGCAGATCGAACGGAACCGCCGCAACGGCCACACCATCACCGACGAGGAGCTGCGTCAGCTTGGGCCGAGCCTGATCCGTCAGGCCGACGAGCTGGAGCGTCAGGCCGACCGGCTGGCCGCCCAGTCCGCCGACGCGGGGTGATCCCTAGCCGCCGAGGAGCGCGGCCCGCTCCTCGGCGGTCAGCATCCGCCAGCGCCCCTCGGGCACACCGTCCAGACGGATGGGGCCGATGCGGATGCGCAGCAGGTCCGTGACCTCCAGGCCGACCTTCTCGCACATGCGGCGGATCTGGCGGTTGCGGCCTTCGGTGAGGATGAAGCGCAGGCGATGCGGCTCGACACGGGTCACGCGGGCCTTCTTGAGGATGCGGCCGTCCAGCATCAGGCCATGACGGAGGCGGGTGAGGGCGGTCTCGGTGACCGAGCCTGTGACCCGAACCAGATATTCCTTGTCCAGCGCCGACTCCGGGCCGATCACGGCCTTGGCGACGACGCCGTCTGACGACAGCATCAGCAGGCCGCGCGAGTCCTCGTCCAGCCGCCCGATGGGGGGCAGGGAGGCGTCGGCGGCGGGAACATCGCCATCGCCGAGCCGATTGGCGGCGGTCAGCAGGCGCACGGCGGGGATCTTGCCGGGCTCGGGCTGTCCGGAGACGTAGCCGACGGGCTTGTGCATCACGATGGTGACGCCGGCAGCCAGCGTCGCTTCGGCGCGGTCGGCGAGCGTCAGGGTCTGGCCCGGCTCGATCTTGCGGCCCGCGTCGGTGACCACCACGCCGTCGATGGACACCAGGCCGTCGGCGATCAGGGCGTCGGCCTCGCGGCGCGAGCAGACGCCGGACTGGCCCAGCCACTTGTTGATGCGGACCGGCTCGGGCCCGTCGTAGACGCGGGTCAGGGCCAAGGCGCTCAGTCGTCCGTCAGAGAGGCCAGCGCCGCCAGGGCGGCTTCGTCGTCCTGGGCCGAGGTGGCGCCCGACACGCCGATCGCGCCGATCACGCGCCCGTCCACGACGATCGGCCGCCCGCCGGGGAAGGGGAAGTAGTCGTCGTTGGCGAGGATGACGATGCGGCCGCCGACGACTCGCTCTTCCAGCACGGCGGTGGCCAGGCGATAGCGCGCGGCGGTCGCGGCCTTGCGCTGGGCGACGTAGATGGAGCCGTACTGGGTGTCATCCATGCGGGCGAAGGCGACCAGTTCACCGGACGGCTCCACCACGGCGACGGCGAGCCGCCAGCCGTTTCGGGCGCCGTGCTCGATCACGCCGGCCATCAGCCGCTGGGCGACTTCAAGCGAGACCGGCTCTCCGTAGGGCGGGGCGGGGGCGGCGGGAGCGGCCGAGGTGGCCGGAGCGGTCTGGGCGAAGGCGGCGGGGGCGGCGAGGACGGCCAGGGCGAGGACGAGGGGCTTGAGCATGGGTCTGTCTCCGGTTCAGCCGACCTTGCGGAACAGCAGCATGAGGTTGTTGGCGGGCATCTCGACGCGGCGGGTCAGGTGCAGGCCGTGCTTCAGCGCCTGCGCGACCACGGCGTCGCGGTCGCGCAGGCCCCAGGCGGGGTCGCGGGCCCTCAGACTGTCGTCGAAGGCGGCGTTGGAGGGGGCCAGCGGGACGTCGGCCTCGCGGAACGGGCCGTAGAGCACCAGCAGGCCGCCGGGATCGGGCAGGACGCGGCCGGCGCCGGTCATGAGGCCCTCGGTCGCGGACCACGGGCTGATGTGGATCATGTTGATGCAGACGATCACCTGCACATCCAGCGGCGGCCAGGCGTCCGGGGCGGCGGCGTCGAGCGCGAGCGGAGGCTTCAGGTTCGGCAGGTCGGCCTCGGCGGCCCAGGCGGTGATGCTGGCGCGGGCCTGTTCCGACGGATCGCTGGGCGTCCAGGTCGTGCGGGGGAGGGCGCGGGCGAAGGCGACGGCGTGCTCGCCAGAGCCCGAGGCGATCTCGAGAATGCGGCCCTCGGCCGGCAGGTGGGCCTTGAGAACGTCGAGGATCGGCTGGGTGTTTCGCGCCACGGCGGGGCAGGCGAGGGCGCCGGCGGGCGCGGCCTTCTGAACGGAATCGAGGGTCTGCACGCAGGCACGAATACAGCCGCGCGGAGGCGTGCGCGACCGGTTTCCGCCTGTGCGGACCACGGCGCCACAGTTGGAGAGGCGGAATCTTGCGCCGGTTGACGCGGCGGCAGGACGGGTGTCATTGCGGCTGAAACACGCCGTGAGGCGTTGTTACAAACTCAGGAAGAGCCACGGCGGCGTCAGATCGCCGGGCGGAGACGTTTCAGGAGCGGTGCGTGCAATCCATCTCGACCATCCCGGGCCTCGAGCCCGCGCCGACCCGTCATGCCGGGCTGATCGCCTGGGTCCAGCAGATCGCGGCACTGACCAAGCCCGCCCGCGTGCACTGGTGCGACGGCTCGGAAGCCGAGAAGGCGATGATCGTCGCCGACCTGATCGACAAGGGCACGCTGAAAGCGCTGGACCCGGTCAAGCGGCCGGCCAGCTACTATGCGGCGTCGGACCCCAAGGACGTGGCGCGGGTCGAGAGCCGCACCTTCATCTGCTCCGAGGATCAGGCCGACGCCGGTCCGACCAACAACTGGTCCGATCCGGCGGAGATGCGCGCGCGTCTGGGCGGGCTGTTCGACGGCTGCATGGCGGGGCGGACGATGTATGTCGTGCCGTTCTCGATGGGGCCGATCGGGTCGAAGATCAGCGCGCTCGGCGTCGAGATCACGGACAGCGGCTACGTCGCCGTGTCGATGGGCATCATGACCCGGATGGGCGCCGCCGCATTGGAGGCGTTGGGCGAGGACGGCGTGTTCGTGCCGTGCGTCCACACCCTGGGCGCGCCGTTGGTCGAGGGGCAGGCGGACGTGGCCTGGCCCTGCAACGAGGAGAAGTGGATCGTCCACTTCCCCGAGACGCGCGAGATCTGGTCCTATGGCTCCGGCTACGGCGGCAACGCGCTCCTGGGCAAGAAGTGCTACGCGCTGCGGATCGCCTCGGTGATGGCCCGCGACGAGGGCTGGCTGGCCGAGCACATGCTGATCCTGAAGCTGACCGACCCGAAGGGCCGGGTGAAGTACATGGCCGCGGCCTTCCCGAGCGCCTGCGGCAAGACCAACCTGGCCATGCTGCAGCCCAGCCTGCCGGGCTGGAAGGCCGAGACGGTCGGGGACGACATCGCCTGGATGCGTTTCGGCGACGACGGGCGGCTGTATGCCGTGAACCCGGAGGCCGGCTTCTTCGGCGTGGCGCCGGGCACGAGCCGCAACACCAACCAGAACGCCCTGGAGACACTGGCCAAGAACACCGTCTTCACCAACACGGCCCTGACCGCCGACGGCGATGTCTGGTGGGAAGGACTCACAAAGACCGCGCCCGAGGGCCTGACGACCTGGAAAGGCAAGCCGCACGACCCGGCGTCGGGCGAGCCCGCCGCCCATCCCAACGCGCGCTTCGCGGCCCCCGCCGGCCAGTGCCCGACCATCGCGCCGGAGTGGGAAGACCCGAAGGGCGTGCCGATCGACGCCATCCTGTTCGGCGGGCGTCGCGCCTCGGCGGTTCCTCTGGTGACCGAGGCGTTCGACTGGGAGCACGGGGTGTTCATGGGCTCGACCGTGGCCAGCGAGGGCACGGCGGCGGCCGAGAACAAGGTCGGCGAACTGAGGCGCGACCCCTTCGCCATGCTGCCCTTCTGCGGCTACAACATGGGGGACTACTTCGCCCACTGGCTGAAGCTCGGCGAAAAGGCCGAGGCCTCGAAACTTCCCCGCATCTTCTTCGTCAACTGGTTCCGCAAGGACCAGGACGGCAAGTTCGTCTGGCCGGGCTTCGGCGAGAACGCCCGCGTTCTGAAGTGGATCGCCGAGCGGATGGACGGTGAGGCCGATGCGGTGGACACGCCGGTCGGTCGGGTGCCGACGGCGGAGGCGCTGGACCTGACGGGTCTGGACCTGACGGACGATCAGCTGTCGACGCTGCTGGATGTCGACGCCGAGGTCTGGACCGAGGAGGCGTCGATGATCCCGGACTTCTACGCCCAGTTCGGGGACCGTCTGCCGGCCCGGCTGTGGGCCCAGCACGCGGCGCTGGGCGAACGTCTCGCGGCGGCGCGGGGCGAGCCGGCGGTGATGGCGGCCGAATAGGCGCGGCCTCGCAATCGGCTGCGCGCGCTTCTATATGCGCGCGATGACGCCGGTTCTCGACGATCTGGCCGCGCCCGCGTGCCCCCTGCCCGACATCGCCCGCGCCGATATGGACGCGGCGGTCGAGGCCGCGCGGGCGGCGGTGGGCTTGCCGGTCGGCAGCCGGATCGTGGCGGCCATGTCCGGCGGCGTGGACTCCACCGTGGTCGCGGCTCTGCTGCACAAGGCGGGCTACGACGTGGTGGGCGTGACGCTGCAGCTCTATGACCACGGCGCGGCGCTCAAGAAGAAGGGCGCCTGCTGCGCGGGTCAGGACATCCACGACGCGCGTCTGGCTGCCGAGACCATAGGCATTCCCCACTACGTTCTGGATTACGAGAGCCGGTTCCGGGACTCGGTCATCGACCAGTTCGCCGACGACTATCTGGCGGGCCGCACGCCGGTGCCCTGCATCCGCTGCAACCAGACGGTCAAGTTCCGCGACCTTCTGGACGTGGCCCGCGACCTGGGCGCCGCCGCCATGGCGACCGGGCACTATGTCGGCCGCGCCGTCGGCCCCGACGGTCGGCCGCAGATGCGCAAGGCCATCGATCCCTCGCGGGACCAGTCCTACTTCCTGTTCGCCACGACGCGCGAGCAGCTGGACTATCTACGCTTCCCGCTGGCGGGGCTGGAGAAGCCAGCCGTGCGCGGCGTGGCGGCGGAGCTGGGCCTGAGGATCGCGGCCAAGCCGGACAGCCAGGACATCTGCTTCGTGCCGTCCGGCGACTATCGCACCTTGATCGACCGGCTGCGTCCGCAGGGGCGCGAGGCCGGCGAGATCGTGCACCTGGATGGTCGGGTGCTGGGACGTCACAGCGGCATTACGGACTACACCATCGGCCAGAGGCGCGGCCTGAACGTGGCGGTGGGCGAGCCGCTGTTCGTCGTGAAGCTGGAGCCCGAGACGCGGCGCGTCGTCGTGGGGCCGAGGGAGGCGCTGCTGACCGCGTCCCTGATGCTGGACGAGACCAACTGGCTGGGCGACGAGGCGACCATTGAGGCGGCGGCACAGGCCGGCGCGCCGGTGCTGGCGCGCGTGCGCTCGACCCGGCCGCCGTCGGCGGCGCGGCTGGCGCTGGCGGACGGGGCGGTGTCGGTCGTGTTCGAGACCGGCGAGGAAGGCGTTGCGCCGGGACAGGCCTGCGCGCTCTACGACCCCGCCGACCCCGACCGCCTGCTGGGCGGAGGGTTCATCGCCGCGACGACGGCCGTCGCTGGTGTCTGACGCGCTGGACGTGCGGCGGGGCCTGCCCGAGGCTCATCGCTGGCTGCTGGAGACCTATCCCCGTCTGCTCTGGCGCGACGCGGAGCTCGGCGAGGTCGCCCGGTTCTGGCTGCAGATGCACGGCAGCTTTCGCCACAAGCAGGCAGAGATGGCGCGCCACGTCGCGGCGTGGCGAGCGGGCGGCGATCTGGTCGCCCTGCATCGCGGGCTGATCCCGACGCTGCAGGCCTATCTGCAGCATCTGGACGGCCATCACCGGGTCGAGAGCGGCCACTATTTCCCCGTCATGCGGCGAGTCGAGCCCCGGATCACGGCGGGCATCGACCTGCTGGACGCGGACCACGACGCCATCCACGGCCATCTCGAGAGGCTGTTCAAGGCCGGGCTCGCGTTTCACCAGGCCGTGGCGTCCGACGCTCCGGATGCCGAGGATCGGGCCGCGCGGCTGGCCGAGGTTCTGGACCGGGTCATGCCCGCCGCCTCACGCCATCTGGAGGACGAGGAGGACATCGTCATCCCCCTGATCCAGCGTCACGCCGACGCCTTCGGGCACTGAGGGGGCGACCAGACGATCACATCTGCGCGACCGGCCCGCTGGTGCGTTAACCCCAGATTGTCAGTGGGCGGTCATGTCGCATCGCCGGATCGACCTGATCAGACGGAAGAATCCTGTTTGAACGCCGCCGTGTCGGAGTCTCAGCAGGGTGAACGGACTTCGACCCGTCTCATTGACAAGCCCCCCCCCATTTCGAGCGAAGGTTGCACGCGGGCTTTTCCGCCAGGAGGATAGGATATGCCGAAAGCTAAACTGATCGCCGCATCCATCGCGTCCCTGACCATCATCGGCCTGACGCCCATCAGCGCCTATGCAAGCAGCCCGGCTTGCGAGGCATGCTACAGATCGTGTTTTGAGAGCTACGGCGGTGATGAGTTCCTGTATGGCGAGTGCGTGAACCTCTGCCTCGATTCCGACGGCACCTTCTGCCAAGGCGATATCGGCTAAGGGCAAGCGGGCGGCCACACTGGCCGCCCTACGTCATGTCGATGGACCGAGATGTTTTTTAGTGTGATCGCTACCGTTTCAGTCCTGACGCTCCAATCAGGCCTTCCTTCTGCTCCGCCTCCGGCGGACATGATCCGCATGTTGGATCGCTACTGCGTCATCCCGGACGGCGATCAGCCGTTGACTTGGGCTCTCGCAGAGAGCGACGGATTTCGCGCGCTGACTCCAGCGGAGTTTGAGAACCTCAGGCTGCCGGGCGCTCGAAATTTGCGTGGGTACGAAGATGATCGCGACGGTGTGCGTGTCCGGGTTCTGACGGCGAACAATCGCTTCCGAGGCTGGGGCGCCGGAATCACCTATTTCAACCTCTGTTGGGTTAGCGCTGAACCCTTTGATCGTGGCTCGGTCGACCGGGAGGTTCGCAGCTGGCTCGGCTTCAACGGATTTAGACAGGAGGGCGCGCGCGTTTACGCGTGGGTGCCGCTACCCGATGGTGACCGACGGGTGATTGGTTTGCGAGAGTTTCAGCGTCGGTCTCATGCGATCGCGCGTGAGGAGGGGATGCGGATGATCCTCACCAACGACCGACTGGGAATGGTCGCAATGACCTACATGACCGCCGCGCCGGACCAGACCGGCGTAGCGTATTGATGGTCACGCCTCCTCGGGCGCCGCTTCCTTAGGCAACACCTCGCCCACGGTCGGGCGGTTGGCGTGGAAGTGGATCTCGGTGTCGCGGCGCTTGACGATCTCGCCGCAGCAGGAGCAGGCGACGCGGGGCTTGAGCTCGTGGCCGCAGGTGGTGTGGGTGAAGGTCACGCCGGAATCGAACTCGCCGTACAGGTGCTGGGAGCCCCAGCCGTGCATGACGATCAGGACATCGGACAGGGCGCGGCCCTTGGCGGTCAGGACGTATTCGTTGCGCGGCGGGCGCTCGGAATAGAGCTGGGGCTCCAGGATGCCGTGCTGGACCAGAGTCTTCAGACGGGCGGCGAGAACATTGCGGGCCACGCCCAACCGCTCCTGCCACTGCTCGAACCGCTTCACGCCCTGGAAGGCGTCGCGGATGACCAGAAGGGTCCACGGGTCGCCGATCACCTCCAGCGTGGCGGCGATCGAGCAGCTCTGGCGAGAATAGTCGGCGGTTCTTCCCATGACAGGAAAGTGACCCTGCGTCAGCGGTTTGGCAAGAGGGTTGCCAAAAACGACGCGGTAGGTCAGTCTTGTTTGGCAACGAACACCGCGTCCTGCCTGCGGCGTTTCTGCATTCCCTCGACTGGCGGGCGGAGGCTTAAGCTTTCGCCCGCCTTCTTTCTCTGGTGACGCATGACCCAGCAGACTCTCGCCGAGGCGATGGCCCTGACGCCGTCGGGAGACGGCGCGCTGACGGCGCGGCTGACGAACGACTTCTCCAATGCGCCGCTGGCGATGGACCCGGATCGCGGGGCGCCGTTCGGAGGGCTGATGGCGGCGCTGGCGGCCCGGGCGGCGCGCGAGGGGCTGGATATCCGGCCGCCGCTGCAAACCCTGACCGTGCAGTATCTGGCGGCGGCGCGTTTCGAGGACTGCGCGTTCACGCCGACGCTGCTGCGAGGCGGTCGGTCGGTCGCCTTCGCGCGGGTGGACGCCGGTCAGCCGGATCGGCTGGCGCTGTCGGCTCTGGCGACATTCGGGCGCACGTCCCCGGGCCCGGAGGTCAAGCCGCTGACCGCGCCGGTCACGCCCTTCGCCGATCTGGACGACACGCCGGTCGATCCGAACCTGGCGCCCTGGTTCACCCGCTACATCGAGCATCGCTTCGACGGCGGGCCACGTCTGGGCGGCGGCAATGCCCTTGCTGATCCCACCCTGCGCCTGTGGATGCGGACGACCGATCACAAGCCGCTGGACGAGCTGGATCTGTGCTTCCTGCTGGACGGGATTTTTCCGTCCTACATGACGGTGATGCCCGCGCCGCCGGTGATCTCGGCCAGCGTGGACCTGCGCTACGACTTCATCGAGCCGCTGACGCCCGAGACCTCGCCGGAGGGGTGGGCGGTGTTCCAGTTCACGGTGCGCGACGTGGGCGGCGGTTGGGCGCTGGACGACGGGGTGGCCTTTTCACCGTCCGGGGCCCCGCTGGCCCTGGCCCGGCAGCGCCGCAAGCTCGCGTCGAGCCGAAGTCGACAAGCTTAGCCGCAGTTGTCGGGCGACAGGGTTCTCGCTCCGGTGGTAGCGTGACATCACCGAGGGCGAGAGGGTGGGTCTGTGGTTGGCGTCCGCGTCGTCCGGGGAGAACCGACGGCCGATGAGACCTCCGCGCCAGAGCTGGCCCGGATGCCATGCTGGCTGAACCGGCCGACGCCGCCTGAACCCGTTCGGATGACGGTGCTGCCGTCCGCCCGCGTCTATCCCGGCAACGTGCAGACGCGCGACAAGACCAGCCACACGGGCGGCCAGCTGGTGCTGGACGCCGACTTCGGCCTGACGGCGGCGTCCTGGTGCATGATGGACGGTCGCCGCACCCTGCCGACGGATGTCGACATCCATGCTCCGGCCGAGACCTTGGCCGGGGATCACTACTTCCTCGGCTCGGTCCATCCGCACTTCGGCCACAGCCTTCTGGAAGGTCTGGCGCGGACCTGGGCGTGGGGGGACTTCGCCGCCGCTCACCCGGACGGCCGGGCGATCATCCACGAGCCGTGGACGCCAGACTTCGCGATGGCGCTGCTGCGGCTGGCGGGCGTGGACACCGACCGGCTGTTGAGACCTGAGGGCCCGATCCTCGTCGAGCGGCTGCATGCGCCCTCCATCTCCGCCTTCAGCCATCGCTGGATCATGCCCGAGCAGGTCCGCACGTGGCGGCGGATCGGCGATGCGGTTCACGCAGGGCCAGCCGGGGGCCGTCGCGTCTATCTGTCGAGGCGCGGCATCGCCTTTCGACCCTTGGAGAGCGAGGTGGAGGTCGAGGCGGTCTTCAGCCGGGCCGGCTTCGAGATCGTCAGGCCCGAGACCCTTCCCATTGAGGAGCAGATCCGGATGGCGCGCAAGTCCGACGTCCTGGCCGGCTGCAGCGGCAGCCAGATGTATCTGGCCGTGTTCCAGCCCCCAGGCGCCACGACGTTGATCCTCGCGCCCGACAACTTCTTCCTGCCGGACGACGCCCTGATCGCCGAGGCGATGGATCATCGGCTGGCCGTGGCCTTCGGCGGTTCGAGCGCCTACCGCATGCCGCAGGGGCCGTGGTCGATCGACCCGAAGGCGGCCGAGGCCCTGATCGCTGCGGTGTGACCGTACGAAAACGACCGCCCCTGTCGCCAGGAGCGGCCGCTTGGTTCGGTCGGGGGGAGAACCTTAGCTGCGGTAGTTCTGAATGCGCGTGGTGCGCAGGCCCTGCATGCCCCATTTGTCGATCGCCTTCTGCCAGGCCAGGAACTCCTCGGCCGTCAGGCGATAGCGGGTCAGGGCGTCGTCCAGGGTGATCAGACCGCCACGCACGGCGGCGACCACCTCGGCCTTGCGGCGGATGACCCAGCGGTCCGTGTTGGGCGGCGGCAGATCGCGCATGGTCAGGGGCGTGCCCGTCGGACCGACCACGTACTGTTCGCCGTCCTTGTTGACGCGACGCTCTTGCAACATGGGCTTATGCCTCATTCACCACCACCAATGAACGAGACTGTAGCGAGCGCCCGCTAAGGCCGCGTTTAGCGGCGTGGTGAACCAAGGGATAACAACCCCGGCTCGCCGAAAGGCTTCGATCACCGATGTTCGAGTAATGATTCATTCAGTCTAACGAGCCGTTACCTGAAGATCAGCGTTTGATGCTGATCAGTTCGGCCAGCATCTCGTCGGCCGTGGTGATGATCTTGGAGGAGGCGGAGTAGGCGCGCTGGGTCGTGATCAGGCCGGTGAACTCGGCCGAGAGGTCAACGGTGGAGGCCTCGAGCTGGGACGCGCCGATCAGGCCCGCGCCGCCGGTGCCGGGCGCCTTCAGGTTGTAGGTGCCGGAGCCCTGGCTGACGCGGAAGGCGTTGCCATTGGCCGGCGTCAGGCTGTCGGCGCTGGTGAAGGTGGCCAGAGCGACCTGGGCGATGCGGCGCGTCACGCCGTTGTCGAAGATGGCGGTGACGAAGCCCTCGTCGTCGATCTCGATGTTCGACAGATTGCCGAAGGCGGTGCCGTTGGTGACGACGGCCTGGACGATGGAGTCGGAGTCGTACTGGGTCAGTCCGCCGGCCGAGGCGGTCAGGTCGAAGCTGATGACCTGGTCGTCGATGCCCAGCGTGGTCGCCCACTTCGGGGCCGTCAGGCTGGGCGCCACAGCCGAGTCCGAGGCGTTCAGAGTGATCGACGCCGTCGAGGGGTCGTCGAACAGGCCCGTTCCGGGGGCCAGCGCCTGCATGCCCGCGACGTCCAGACGGCCGTCCTGGGTGAACAGGACCAGACCCGACTTCAGGATGCCGGTCTCTGGCGTCGTGGTGCCGTTGTCGATATCCGACGCCGGAATGACGTGGATCTCGGCCAGCCACTCATTGGAGTTGGCGGTCTTGAGGAAGGAGTAGGCCAGGGTGCGCTGGCCGCCCTTGGAATCCGACACCGGCACGGTGATGCGGAAGTCCGGCTTGAAGCCCGTGCCCGTCTCCGCGTCATAGATCGACATCGGATTGGTGGCGACGTTGTAGGTGGCGAAGTCGGGCGAGACGGCCTGGCTGGATTGCAAGTTGGCGTTGAGCTGGGCGCGCGTCGTGGCCTGGGCCGTGCCGCCGACCGAGCCGACGTTGATGGAGCGCAGGCGGTTGAGATCCGACGGATCGGTCTCGATGTTGCCGTCGGCGTCGACCGGCCAGCCCTGGAGATAGAGGCCGGCGGTGTTCTTCAGATAGCCGAAGCTGTCGACGCGGAAGGCGCCGGCGCGGGTGAACAGGCGGGCGTCGCCGGCGTCGAGGTTCTCGGCTTTTTCCGTCGTGACGAAGAAGCCCTGGCCCGCGATGCCCAGGTCGGTCGAGGAGCTGGTGCGCTGAAGCTGGCCCGGCTGGGAGATATAGTTGCGGGTGTTTGCGAGCACGCCGCCGGCCGAATAGCCGGTGCCCGCGCTCTGGGAATTGACCACGGTCGAGAACTCGGCGGCGGTGCGCTTGTAGCCCACCGTGTTCACGTTCGCGATGTTCTGGGAAATGGCGGCCAGCGCGGCCGAGTTGGCCGTCAGGCCCGAGACGCCGGCGAGGAGGGCGGAGTTGATGCTCATGGCTTGAGGCTCCTTACGAAAGCAACTTCATGGGATTGAGGGCCGAGGCGATGGAGGCCATCAGGCCCTCGTCTTCGGTGGTGTCGGTGGTGGTGGTCGTGGCCGCGGTCGTGGTCGCCGCTTCCTCGACGCCGATGACGGCGCTGAGCGGCACGATCGAAGCGCCGATCGTCAGGTAGGGCTGGCCGTCGTAGAGCTCGACGCCCGTGACGCGGCCGCGGGTCAGGACCTGGGAGTCGACGTCGGCCGTGCCGTTCTTGGCGACGACCTTCAGGGTGTAGACGCCGCCGTCGGCCAGCTGGCCGCCGGCAGTGGTCTTGCCGTCCCAGACGAAATCGTGGGTTCCCTCCGTGCGGTCCGGGGCCGGGCCGGTCCAGACGACCTTGCCCGAGGAGTCCAGCACCTGGAGCTCGACCGACGAGGCCGAGGCGGCCAGTTCATACGACCAGTTGGCCTCGCCGTCCTCCAGCCGGGTCGCGGACCAGGCGGCGGTGGCGTCCTTGCCGATGTAGGAGGTGGCGCCGGTCAGGCCGCCGCCCTGCTGTGCCTCCAGCAGGCTGGTCAGGAGGTCGTTGGTCAGCAACTGCTGCTCGACCCCGGTCATCTGGGTCAGCTGGGCCGTGAACTCATTGGAGTCGAGCGGCGACAGCGGGTCCTGGTTCTTCAGCTGGGCCGTGAGCAGGCTGAGGAAGGTTTCAAAGTTGGAGACGAGGCTGGTGCGGCTGTTGTTGAGCCGGGTGGTCGCCTCTGTGGTGGTGACGGCGTCGACCATCGTGTCAGACCTTCATGTCCACGCCCGCAGGCGTCAGGCTGAGGGAGATCCAGGCGGGCGTCTGGAGCGAGAGATCGGCTTCGACATTGAGGCGTGAGGCGGCGCCGAAGGCGCGGGCGTTCCTGGGGTCGGCCTCGCGGTCGAAGGCGCCGCCCTGGCCGGCGGATGGATCGCGCTCGGCGAAGGACAGGGCGTCGTCCGCGACGCTGAAGCCCGCCTCGATCAGCTGTCGGCGCAGTTCGTCGGCCCGGCCGCGCAGCTCGGTGGCGGCGACGGGGTTGTCGAACGCCAGGGTCGCATGCAGCGCCCCGTCGGCGTCGATGTCCAGGCTGACGTCGACCCGGCCGAGGTCGTCGGGCGTCAGCGCCATCTCGAAGCGGGTGGAGCGGCCTTCCAGCTTGCGCACGATCTGGGCCGCGATCTGGGCGGTCGTCTCGACGGCGGCGCGCGAGAGGGTGGAAAGTAAGGGAGCCGACGCGGCTTCGGCCGGACGGGCCTCAGGGGCGGCCGGCGCGACCGACGGCGCCGACACCGGCGCGTCATCGGCCGAAATCGGTGGGAGAACCGTCGCCGGAAGTTCGATGGGCGATTTGGCGACCGAAGGCTCGGCGGCGGTCGCTAAGGTCTTGTCGGCGGTCGTGGCGTCGGTCGGGGCCTTGCCCTCGGCGCGCGCGCCCGGGGTTTCGGCGGCCGTCGCGCCCTGGCCAGAGGGACGGGCGAGCGCCCGGTCGATCACGTCGCGGACGCGGGTCGTTTCGGCCGGCGGCGCGGGGGGCGTCGTCGCGGGGGTCTCGCTTGAACCTTCCGCCTCGGCCCCCTCGGCAGCAGGGGCCGTTTCAGAGGTCGACGGAGCGGCGGACTCGGCGGTCTTGGCCGGGCGCAGCGGCGTGATCACGGCGGAACGGACATTGGCGACCTCCCGCGCGCGATCCGAGGCGACAGGGGTCACGGATTTCGCGGGTTCGGCGGAGACTGCGGGGTCGGCTTTCCTGTCGGCCTCTCCGGAAGGGGCCGTATCGGCGATGGCGGCCGGGGTCTCGGCGGAATTTCCGCGCTGGGCGTTCTCGGTCGCACGGGACTGCTGAGTCGATTGAGCCAGCGGTTGGCCAGCCGTCTCGACGGTGTCTGAAGTCGTGGGAGCGAGGCTCCCCCCGGTGGACTCAGCGATTTCGCCATCGACCGGAGCAGTCTCGGCGTCACCGGTCGGCGTCGGGATTGGCGCGGAAGCTGCGGTGTTCGCCTCCAAACTCGCGCCGTCGGCCATGAGGGGCGACGTGGTCGGGACGGTCGGCGGGGGAGGAACAACGGCGGCGAGCACGAGGGCAGGCGTCGCCGTGTCCGTCGCGGGCGCGTCGGCTTCGGGCGCGAGCGCCGGCTCGGCGGCGGGCGGGGGGGCTGTTTCCGCCTTGGCCTTGGGAGCAGGCGCAGGGGCCGTGTCTGCCGGGACGGCCTCGTCCAGGGCGGCGCCGAAGGCCTCGGCGGACGCGCGCGCATCGACCTTTGCGCCCTTCACGGGGGCGGACGGCGCGACGACGGACGGGAGGACGGCGGCGGACATGGAGCGCAGGCGGCTTTGGTCTGGAGGAGCGTGGCGCCTGCTGCGCCGGAACATTCGGTTCGCCCGTCGCAAAGGGCGGGCCAGATTGCGAAGTCTCAGTCATCCCGCTGAAAATTCGAGACTTTCAAGTTCGGGAGATCGAAAAGGTCGATATCCGCCGCCGACCATTCTTGCCGTGCGGCCGACGCTTTTTGCCCGGCTTGGCCAGCGTGCCTGACCTTGGCCCGCCGCTTGCGCGCCTTGTCGGGCATGAAACGGTCGTCGGTTCATTTCCTGAATGAAATCAGCGGGGTCGCCGCCGGGCCTTCGCGCGCGGCTGGGCAAACTTCGCAAGGCTGCGGGCAGGGCTTGCCGGGTGGAGGGTTAATCCGATGAGCCTGAACACCATCCTGAACATCGCCAACTCGGGCCTGCAGACCGCCCAGACCCAGCTGCGGGTGGTCTCGGACAACGTCTCCAACGTCAACACGCCCGGCTACGTCCGCAAGATCGCCGACCAGCAGTCCCTGACCACCCAGGGCGTCGGCACGGGCGTGGAGATCGCCCGCATCCGCCTGGCGACCGACCGCTTCCTGCAGGCGGCCAGCCTGTCGGCGGGCGCCGAGGCCAGCCGACAGGGCGTGCGCTATGAGCTCTATGACCGCATTCAGTCGCTGTTCGGCGATCCGGGCGGGAACACGGGCTTCTTCTCCCAGATCGACGACATCTTCTCCTCCTTCGCCGTGGCGGCGGAGGATCCGACCTCCGGCCCGCGCCGCCAGGACGCCCTGTTCAAGACGCAAGCGGTCTTCGACGAGGCCGAGCGCATCTCCGGCCAGATCCAGGCCGTGCGCGAGGACGCCGACGGCCGCATCCAGAGCGCGGTGGAGAAGGCCAACAGCCTGCTGCAGCAGATCGAGACCCTGAACCTGGACATCGCCCGGGCCGTGGTGCTGGACGGCGACGCCTCCGGCGCCCAGACCCAGCAGGCGCGGCTGGTCAGCGAGCTGTCCTCCATCCTGGACGTGCAGGTGACGCAGCGGTCCGTCGGCGGCGTCTCGATCCGCACCAGCGCGGGCGTCCTGCTGGCCGGCAACGGCGCCGCCACGCTTGAGTACAATCGCGCGGGCACCGTCAACGCCGAGACGGCCTTCAACGAAATCTGGGTCACCGAGCCCGGCGCCACCAAGCGGCCGCTGGCTGAGGGCCTCAAGTCCGGCGAGATCAAGGGCCTGCTGGAGCTGCGCGACGTCGATGCGCCCCAGACGGCGGAGCGGCTGGCCGAACTGGTCGCCCGGGTCGCCGACGAGCTGAACCGCGCCCACAACGCCAACTCGGCGGTGCCGGCCCCCACGACCCTGACCGGCAAGAACGTCGGCCAGGCGCTGGAGACGGCGCTGACCGGCTTCACCGGCGGGACGACCGTCGCCGTGGTCAATCCGACGACGGGCGCGATCACGACGCGGGCCGACATCGTCTTCTCGGGCGGGACGCTGACGATCAACGGGGCGGCCTCGACGCCGGCCAACTTCCTGACCGACCTGAACGCGGCCCTGGGCGGGGCGGCGACGGCCAGCTTCACCGGCGGGCGCCTGTCGATCGCGGCGGCGGGTGGGAACGGCGTGGCGGTTGCGGATGATCCGGCCAACCCGAGCGCCAAGGCCGGGCGCGGCTTCTCGCATTACTTCGGCCTGAACGACCTGATCTCCAGCGACCGGCCGGCGCTCTACGACATGGGTCTGACGGCCGGGTCGGCGCATGGCTTCACGGCGGGCGAGACCCTGACCTTCCGTTTCACCGACGGGGACGGCGCGCGGTTGCGCGACATCCAGGTGGCGATCCCGGCCGGCGGCACCGTCGGCGACCTGGTCACGGCGCTGAACAGCACCGCGACCGGGATCGGCCGCTACGGCTCCTATACGCTGGACCCGATGACCGGCGAGCTGAAGTTCACCGGGATCGGCGACCCCGCGCCCCGTCTGACCGTGCTGCAGGACACCACCACGCAGGTCCCGTCCGGCGTTTCGGCGACCGAGCTCTTCGGGCTGGGCGGCGGCGTGCGCGCGTCGCGCGCCGACGGGTTCAAGGTGCGCACTGACATCCAGCAGGCGCCGTCGAAACTGTCGCTGGCGCAATTGAACCTGGCGGCCGCGCCGGGCGCGCAGGCCCTGTCCACCGGGGACGGACGCGGGGCCCTGATCCTGGCCGACGCCGGCCAGGTCACCGCCCGGTTCTCGGCCGCCGGCGACAGTCCGGGCGGCAGCCTGTCGGTCTCGCGCTATGCGTCGGAGCTCTCCGGCGAGATCGGCGGCAAGGCCCAGTCGGCCAAGACCCGGCGCGACAGCGCCGTCGCCTTGTCGACCGAGGCCCAGGCCCGACAGTCGAACCACGAGGGCGTCAACCTGGACGAGGAACTGGTCCTGATGACCACCTATCAGCAGGCCTTCAACGCCTCGGCCCGGCTGATCCAGGCGGCCAGCGAAATGTACGACACGCTTCTGAGGATGATCTGATGAGCCGCGTCTCCACCACCGGAAACTATCAGTCGGCCCTGCTGGACCTGATGGCCTCGCAGCAGCGTCAGGCCGACGCCTCCCAGCGCGTCTCGACCCAGAAGGTCGCTACCGACATGACCGGCTTCGGCCGGGGCGCAGAGACCCTGACGGCGCTGAAGGGCGCGGTCAGCCGGGTACAGGGCTTCCTGGACACCGGAGAGGTCGTGGCCGCCCGCCTGAGCGCGCAGGACCTGGCGCTCAACCAGATGATCGACGGCATCGGCGGCGCGCGTGAGGCGGTGGGCAACGTCCTGTCTTCCGACTCGGCCGGCACCCTGATGCTGGAGCTCGAGGGATACTTCCAGTCGGTGTCCAACGGCCTGAACGCGCGCCACCAGGGCGGCTACCTGTTCGCCGGGGCCGACACCTCGAACGCGCCCGTCTCGGTGGCGACGCTGAGCGATCTGGCGGCCGCCCCCAGCGTCGCCTCGGTGTTCGGCAACGACACCATCAAGCCGGTGTCGCGCGTGGCGGAGAACACCTCGGTGGAGACGGGCTATCTGGCCGACGAGCTCGGCACGGACATTTTCCAGATCTTCCGCGACATCAAGGAATACCACGACAACCCGGCGACCGGCCCCCTGACTGGCAAGCCGACGGAGGCCCAGAAGGCGTTCCTGACCGCCCAGCTGTCCCGCCTCGATGCCGCAAAGGGCGCCACGATCGACGTCGGAGCGCGGAACGGCTCGCTGCAGAAGCGCATCGACCAGATGACGACCAGCCACACGGCGCAGATCATCGCCCTGAACGATCTGGTGTCTGATCGCACCGACGCCGACCTGGCGCAGGCCGTGACGGACCTGCAGCTGGCCCAGGTGGCGGTGCAGGCCTCGGCCCAGGTGGTGAGCCAGCTAAGGGACGTGACGCTGCTGAACTATCTGCGCTAATCGCTGCGGCACTCCGCCTCTGGCCATTGGTCCCGAATGAGAACATAATGGCAACATATGGCGCAGCTAGACCTCAGACGAAAACTCGCCGTGCTGGCGGATGCGGCCAAATATGACGCTTCCTGCGCTTCGTCCGGCACGTCCAAACGCGACAGCCGGGGCGGCAAGGGGATCGGCTCGACCGAGGGCATGGGCATCTGCCACGCCTATACGCCAGACGGGCGCTGCGTCAGCCTGCTCAAGATCCTGCTGACGAATTTCTGCATCTACGACTGCGTTTACTGCATCAACCGCGTGTCCTCGAACGTGCAGCGGGCGCGGTTCACCGTCGACGAGGTCGTCGAACTGACGCTGAACTTCTACAAGCGGAACTATATCGAGGGTCTGTTCCTGTCGTCGGGCATCATCCGCAACGGCGACTACACGATGGAGCAGCTGGTGCTCGTGGCCAAGAAGCTGCGGGAGGAGCATCACTTCCGGGGCTATATCCACCTCAAGCTGATCCCAGAGGCCGATCCGAAGCTGGTGGAGGAGGCGGGACTCTACGCCGACCGCCTGTCCGCCAACATCGAGCTGCCGCGCGACGAGGCGATGGGTCGGCTGGCCCCGCAGAAGGACGTGGGCGTCATCAAGAAGGCCATGGCCGACGTGCGGCTGAAGGTGCAGGCGGCCAAACCCGACAAGAAGTCCAAAGCCCGGCCGCCGAAGTTCGCTCCGGCCGGCCAGTCGACTCAGTTGATCGTGGGGGCCGACGGGGCGCCGGATACGGAGATCATCGACCGGTCCGCCTCGCTCTATGGCGGTTATGGATTGCGCCGGGTCTACTACTCCGCCTTCAGCCCGATCCCGGACGCGAGCTCGGCCCTGCCGGTGACGAAGCCGCCCCTGATGCGCGAGCATCGGCTCTATCAGGCCGACTGGCTGATGCGCTTCTATGGCTTTTCGCCGCCGGAGATCGGAGAGGCGACGACGGGCGGGATGCTGGACCTGGCCATCGATCCCAAGCTGGCCTGGGCGCTCAATCGCCGCGAAGAGTTCCCGGTGGACGTCAACACCGCGCCTCGCGAACGGCTGCTGCGCGTGCCGGGGCTGGGCGTGAAGTCGGTCGACCGCATGATCTCGGTCCGCCGCTACCGCACCCTGAGGCTCGAGGATGTCGCGCGCCTCTGCCGGGGCATCGACAAGGTGCGGCCGTTCATCACCACCCTGGACTGGACGCCGGGCGGTCTGACCGACGCGGTCGATCTGCGCGCGCGGATCGCGCCGGAACCGCGACCGGAACAGCTGACGTTGTTCTGAGATGGCGACCGTCGTCCTGGATCACGAGACCGACTTCGACGGCTGGCGCGCGGCGGCCCGGCGGTTCCGGCTGGCGGGGATCGAACCGGCGCAGGCGCGGTTCGTGGTGCGAGGACAAGCTCACACCGGCGACCTCTTTTCTCCCGTGCACCCCGGCGAAGGCCGGGGTCCAGAAGCGCACTCACAGGCAGGCGTCGAAGACGGTGCTGGATCATTCCCATCCACCTTCGACGGAGTTCCTGATCTGGACCCCGGCCTTCGCCGGGGTGCACGGAGGGAAGAGAGCTTCACCGTTCCCAAGGCCTTCGTCGACATCGCCCAGGAGGTGATCCTCCATCGCTCGGAGGACCGCTTCGACCTGCTCTACCGCCTGCTTTGGCGGCTGCGCGATCAGCCGGACCTGATGAAGGTGGTCTCCGACCGCGACGTGGCCGACGCCCTGGAGCGCGCCAAGAACGTCAGCCGCGCCTCGCACAAGATGAAGGCCTTCGTCCGCTTCCGACTGATCGACGACGAGGACGGCGAGCTCTACGTCGCCTGGTTCGAGCCGGCGCACCGGGTGCTGGAGAAGACCTCCGGCTTCTTCGTCCGGCGCTTCACGACCATGCGCTGGTCGATCCTGACGCCGGACGGCTCCTGCTTCTGGGACAGCGAGGCCCTGACCTTCGGCCCCGGCGCAAGCCCTGAGGACGCGCCGGACGACGACGAGGTCGAGGAGTTCTGGAAGACCTACTACGCCTCCACCTTCAACCCGGCCCGGCTGAAGACCAGGACCATGCAGGGCGAAATGCCCAAGCGGTACTGGAAGAACCTGCCGGAGGCGCAGCTGATCCCGGAACTGGTGGCCGCCTCGCACGCTCGCACCGAGACCATGGTCCAGGCCGCCCCGACAGAACCGAACGCCCGCCTGTCCAAGGCGATCGCCCGGCATGCGCGCGACGGGTCCTTCGAGGAGGGATTCGTCGCCTCCAGCCTCGATGAACTTCGCCACGCCGTGCAGGCCTGTCGCCGCTGTCCGCTCTGGCGCGACGCCACCCAGGGCGTCTGCGGGGAGGGGCCGAGGGAAGCCAAGCTGATGATCGTGGGCGAGCAGCCCGGCGATCAGGAAGACCTCGCCGGCCGCCCCTTCGTCGGCCCCGCCGGTCAGGTGTTGAATCAGGCGCTGGAGGCCGCCGGCATCGACCGGGACGACGTTTTCGTCACCAATGCGGTCAAGCACTTCAAGCACGAGCCGCGCGGCAAGCGCCGCCTGCACAAGACGCCGGTCGCCAGCGAGGTCTCGGCCTGCCGCTGGTGGCTGGATCAGGAGCGGCGTCTGGTGAAGCCTGCGATGACCCTGGCGCTGGGCGCGACCGCATCCCTGGGCGTGCTCGGGCGCAAGGTGGCGGTGACGCAGGAGCGGGGTCAGCCCCTGACCCTGGCGGACGGCTCGACGGCCATGATCACGGTCCACCCGTCCTATCTGCTGCGACTGCCGGACGAGGCGGCCCGAGCCCGGGAGCACGAGCGGTTCGTCGCGGACCTGACGGCCGTCAGCGCCCGGCTCTGACCCGCAAGTCATCACCTGTTGCAGACCGACGACGCGGCCGCTTTGATGGCGGATGGGCGCAACCTGCGGCGTTCTCGATTCGCATTCGCTCCGCTAAGGGTGGCTTGATGAGAACGGCGGAATTCCAGATCGAGGAGGCGAGCGGCGGCGGAGCCCTGCTGCGACTGTCGGGCGACTGGACCACCATGACGCTCGGCAAGGCCGCGGTGAGGCTCGGCGATGGGCTCCAAGGCCGCCCTGTCGCCAAGGTCGACGTCAGCGAGCTTGGGAAGTTCGATACAGCGGGCGCGCTGGCCTTGGTGCAGGCCTCGGGCTGCGCCATTCCGAAGGACGCCTTCGCCGCCCGACCGGAGGCCGGACGCATCTATGCGATGGTGGAGACGCTGGAGCGTCAGGCGGGCGCACCGCCGCCGGCCAAGAAGTCCCTGACCCGCTTCTTCGCCAAGATCGGCCACGGGGTGCATGACGCCGGGGCCGAGTTCCTGCTGTCCATGGCGTTCCTAGGGCGCCTGCTGACGGCGACCGGCCACGCCCTGCGCCACCCCAGCGACATCCGCTGGGCCGCGTGGGTCAGCCAGGCGGACCGGGCCGGCCTGGACGCCTTGCCGATCATCGCCGTGACCAACTTCTTCATCGGCGCCGTCATCGCCTTTCTCGGGGCCAATCTGCTGACCCAGTTCGGGGCCGGGGTGTTCACGGTCCAGCTGGTGGCCGTCGCCGTGCTGCGCGAGCTGGCGGTGCTGATCACGGCCATCCTGCTGGCCGGGCGGTCGGCGTCCTCCTTCGCTGCAGAGATCGGCTCGATGCGGATGAACCAGGAGGTCGACGCCATGCAGGTCATGGGCGTCAATCCGTTCCAGGCCCTGGTGATCCCGCGGCTGGCGGCCCTGTTGGTCATGATGCCGCTGCTGACCTTCGTCGGCATGCTGGCGGGGTTCATGGGCGGGGCGCTGGTGACCTGGAGCCAGCTGGATTACGGCCCCGCCTTCTTCATCCAGAGGATCAGCGACGACCCCCTGATGGACACCCATCTGATGGTCGGGATGATCAAGGCGCCGGTCTTCGCCATCGTCATCGCCGCGATCGGCTGTCGTCAGGGCATGGCGGTGGCGGGCGACGTCGAGAGCCTGGGCCAGCGCGTGACCGCCGCCGTCGTTCAGGCCATCTTCGCCATCATCGCGCTGGACGCCGTGTTCGCCCTGATCTTCCTGGAGTTGAACCTGTGAGCCGGCCGCCCGAGCCTACGGCGGCCGCCAACGACGCCGCCGCGTCCGAGAACCTGATCGAGGTGCGCGGCCTGCTGAGCCAGTTCGGCGAACAGGTCATCCACAAGAACCTCGACCTCGACGTGAAGCGCGGCGAGGTGCTGGGCGTGGTCGGGGGCTCCGGCACCGGCAAGACCGTGCTGCTCAACTCCATCATCGGCCTGAAGGAGCCCGAGGGCGGCACGATCCGCATCTTCGGCCACGACCGGGGGAACCTGACCGAGGCGCAAGCCGCCGACATCGAGCGCCGCACTGGCGTGCTTTTCCAGCAGGGCGCCCTGTTCAGCTCGCTCACGGTGCTGGAGAACGTCGCGTCGCCCATGGTCGAACACACCCGGCTGCCGCACGACACCATCCGCGAACTGGCGGAGATGAAGATCGCCATGGTCGGCCTCAAACCCGAGAGCCACCACCAGAAACCGGCGGAGCTATCCGGCGGCATGAAGAAGCGCGTCGGCCTGGCCCGCGCCCTGTCGCTGGACCCCGAACTGATCTTCCTGGACGAACCGACGGCGGGTCTGGACCCGATCGGCGCGGCCGCCTTCGACGAGCTGATCCGCAAGCTGTCCGACGACCTGGGCCTGACCGTCTTCATGATCACCCACGACCTCGATAGCCTTTACGCCATCTGCGACAAGGTCGCGGTGCTGGCCGACAAGCGGGTGATCGCAAAGGCCACGGTGCAGGAGTTGGAGAAGTCCGACCACCCGTGGATCAAGGAATACTTCCTGGGGCCGCGCGGACGCGCCGCCACCAAGGCCGCCTGAGGAGCCGAGATGGAACGAGACGCCCACTACGCCGCCGTCGGCATCGCCACCGTCGCCCTTCTGGCGGCGCTGGCGGTGTTCACCATCTGGCTGGCCCGGCTGCAGTTCAACGACGAGTACGATCTGTACGACATCGTCTTCTACGGCCCGGTGCGCGGCCTGTCGGAGGGTGGCGAGGTGCACTTCAACGGCATCCGCGTGGGCGAGGTGACCGACCTCAACCTCGACCCGGAGAAGGGCGACCAGGTCATCGCGCGCGTGCGACTGGATGCGACCACGCCGGTGCGGGTGACCAGCCGCGCCCAGCTGGAGCCCCAAGGCATCACCGGCCTGAACTACATTCAGATCACGGCGGGGACGGACGGCTCCGCCCTGCTCAAGAGCCAGTACGCCGAGAACGTCGTGCCGGTGATCCAGTCCCAGCCTTCGCCGATCGCCGAGCTGCTGAGCGGCTCGGGCACGGTGCTGGCCCAGACGGTGGACGCGCTGAACCGCATCAACCGCGTCCTGTCCGACGACAACGTCCGCAGCTTCTCCACCAGCCTGAGGAACGTCGAGGCCCTGACCACCGAACTCGAAGCGCGCAAGGGCATGTTCGAGGACCTGGAAAAGGCGCTGGAATCCGCCAACGGCGCCATCGCGGAGTATCAGGCGCTGGGCGCCGACGCCCGTCGCCTGATCAACACGGACGGGCAGGAAGCCATCGCCAACATCAACGCCGCCACGGCCGACGCCCGCACCGCCATCGCCTCGATCAACCGCACGGCCAATGCTTTGGAAGGGCCGGTCGGCGAGGTGGCGACCACCGGCATCCCGCAGCTGCTGGAGGCGATCCAGGGTCTCGAAGCCGCGACCGCGTCCTTGCAGGGGCTCATCGACGACGTGCGCGCCAGCCCGCGAGACTTCATCAGCCGCCCGGCATCCGAAGAACTGGAGGTCCAGCCGTGATCCGTTCGCTCGTCCTCGCGGCCGCCGCGCTCGCCCTTTCGGGCTGCGCCCTGCTGTCCAGCCCCGATCCGGTCCAGCTGTATCGCTTCGGCGAGAGCGGCGGCGCGACGGCCTCGGCCGTCACGGTCGCCAGCCCGGTGCAGGTGCGGTTGCGGAATGTCGAGTTCCCGGCGGCGTCACGGGGCGACCGCATCCTGGGCGTCACGGGATTGGAGGCCGCCTATATCGCCGGCGCCCGCTGGGTCTCGCCCGCCCAGCAGCTCATGTCCCAGAGCATCGAGAGCGCGTTCGGCGACCAGGCCCGCACCGTGCGCCTGATCGGCCAGCGCGAGCTCACGCCGGTGACCCGCGTACTGGATGTCGATGTTCGGACATTCGAGGCCCGCTACGACTATGTGGACGCCGTGCCGGTGGTGACCATCAGCGCCCGCGCCCGGCTGCTGCGGTTCCCGGAACGCACAGTGGTGGCCGAGGAGGTGATTTCGGTGACCGAGTCGGCCGGAGAGAACCGCGTCTCGGCCATAGCCCAAGCCTTCGACCTGGCGTCGCGCGAATTCAACACGCGCCTTGTCACCTGGACCGAGGCGAACGCCGGGTAAGGGCCGTCAGGGAGCCGGCTCTGTGGCCGGGCTCAGCCACTCGGCGTCCCGCGCACCCTCATAGGCGTCACGGACGGCGTCTCTGGGCCGGTCGGCGCCCAGCAGCGCCATCTGCTCGCTCCAGACCTCGGCGAGACGGCCGACGGTGGTCGTGATCCAGCCGGGCTCCTGCTGGCGGACCCAGTTCTGGACCGAGGCGATGTTGAAGATCAGCAGGAACACCGCCGCAATGACGATCACCCGGCTGGTCCAGCGGCGGTCGCGGGCGGCGATGCCTTCTTCGTCCGGCGGGTCTCCGGGGGGGAAGGCGAAGCGGCCGAGCGCGAGCAGGGGATTGATGGGCTGTGGCTCGGGCGCGGTCGGGAGGTCGTGGGCGTCAGCCGTCTGGATCCAATCGCTCGGCAGATCCGCCATTGCAGCCGCGGCGGGCTGCGCCGGTGAGGGATCCGGATCGTCCAGATAGGGCGTCGCCTCGCCGGATAGCGGCGGGAAGGGCGAGGGCGGCAGCGCCGTCGGGAAGGGCGCCAGGGGGATGTCCGGATCGTCGGGGCGGTCGCTCATCTCACCGTCCTCAAAACTGGAAATAGATGAAGGGGGCGACGCCGTCGGGTCGCACCGCCTCGACCAGCAGGACGGCGGCGCCGACCAGCAGACCCATCGTCAGCGACGGCGCGGGCTTCAGCCAGGTGGCGAAGCCTTCGATCGCGCGCGGCGGGAGCCAGTGCATCGCCAGCCCGCCGACGATCAGCGTTAGGATGAAGGGCGTGACCATCGTCGCCGCCTCGAACCGGCCGAGGCCCACCAGCACCTGCATCGCCATGGGGAAGGTCTCGGAGCGGAACAGGATCCAGCCCAGGCAGACGATGTGGAAGGTCACGATCACGCCGATCCAGGTCGGGATGACCTTGCGCTCGCCGAACGCGGCGCGCCCCAGCCGCTCGATGACCTGCACCCCGCCATGCAGCGCGCCCCAGGCGACGAAGGTCCAGGCCGCCCCGTGCCACAGGCCGCCCAGCAGCATGGTGATGAAGACGTTCAGGCAGCTACGGACCAGCCCCTTTCGCCCTCCGCCCAGCGGCACATAGAGGTAGTCGCGCAGCCAGCTCGACAGGCTGATGTGCCAGCGCCGCCAGAAGTCCTGCATGGACTTGGCGCGATACGGCTGGTCGAAGTTGCGGGGGAAGGAATAGCCGAGCAGGGCTGCGATCCCGATGGCCATGTCCGAATAGGCCGAGAAGTCGCAGTAGATCTGGACCGCATAGGCGTAGACGGCGGCCGCGAGGTCGAGCGCGCCGTAGGCCGACGGATCGAAGAAGACCGGATCGACCAGACGGGTGGCGAGCTCCGACGCGATCACCGTCTTCTTGAACAGGCCCCAGCCGATCAGGAGAAAGCCGTGCGCCGCCATCTCGCGCGTCAGGCGCGGCACGCGGTCGAACTGGGGCAGGAGGTCGGAGGCGCGCACGATGGGTCCGGCCACCAGGTGCGGGAAGAAGCTCATCAGCAGCATGACGTCGAGCAGCGACTTGGCCGGCGGCGTCTTTCCGCGATGGACGTCGACGACGTAGCTGATGCCCTGGAAGGTGAAGAAGCTGATCCCGACGGGCAGGACGATCTCGAGCAGGGGCAGTTCCCGCTCCCAGCCGAAGCGGGCGAGCAGTTCGCCCGCCTGTTCGACGAAGAAGCCGTAGTATTTGAAGACGCCGAGGATCAGCAGGTTGGCGGCGACGCCGAGGCCCACGAACAATTTGCGACGGCCTGCCTCGTCGGAGCGCGCGATCAGGACGGCGACGCCCCAGTTGAGCACCGCCGAGGCGATCAGCAGGGCGACGAAGCGCCAGTCCCACTGGGCGTAGAAGAACCAGCTAGCCAGCAGCAGGAACAGCTTTCGCCGCCCGTTCTCGCGATCCAGCGACCAGGCCGTGAAGTAGACGAACAGGAAGAAGACGCCAAAGGCGAGCGTCGGGAACAGCACCTAGCGGCCCCCCCGTCGTGCGTACGCCGCAATCAGGTCGTCGAAGAGCAGACCGCCGATCCAGTCGCCGCCTGCACCGGTGAAATGGACGTGGTCCGGGCGCATCAGAGGCTCGGGGCCGAGCGTCAGGGCGTGGGCTGAACAGTCTCCTCCCATGCGGCCCCTCCAGTCCCAGAACGCGACGCCCAGCTCGGCGGCGACCCGGTGCTGCACGTCGCGCACCACGCCGAGCATGGCGGGCGCCCGCCAGCGGCCCTCCGGGTCGTCAGCGCAGCGGCCGCCGCCCTCGCCGCGCATGGCTTCAGGCGCGCCGAGGATCAGGAGCGCGGCCGAGGGCGCGGCGCGACGAATCCGGTCGATTTCCTGACGCAGGCGCCGCTCGTAGGCGACCGGGTCGAGCAGGTCGTCGAAGCCCTCATTGGTTCCGTAGGCGAGGACGATCAGCTCCGGCGCCGGCCCTTCGAAGAGAGGGCTGTAGCTCTCAAGCCCTCGCAAGGTGTCGCCGACGACGGCGCGCGCCTCGAGGCGGACATCGCGGCTGGGAAACCGGGACTGCAGCCGCCAGAGCAGGGAGGCGGTGATGTCGCCGCCTGCCGTGTGGCTGTCTCCGAACTGCAGGATGCGGACGGGGGCGCGGCCGTCCAGCGCCACGAAGAACGATCCCAGCCCCTCGGCCTGGCAGAGGCCGCCGGGGCAGGTGGCGCTGACCGGATCGGGCAGGGGGGTCCAGGGCCGTTCCTGGGCCTCGGCCGTTCCGCCCGCCGCCAGCATGGCCGCCAGGACCAGGGGGCGGATCATCCGCCCGTCGGCTCCGCCGGCGTGTCCAGGCCCGCGTCCTGGCGGATGCGATCCGCCACGGGCTGGGCGATGCGGATGTAGCCCGCCATCGTCATGTGGATGCCGTCGTTGGCGCGCATCAGTCGGCGACGCCCCGTGCCGGACTCGGTCAGATAGGCGTCGTATTCGCCGGCCTCGTCGCGGGTCAGGCTTTCGGTCTCGAGGAAGGGCACGCCCAGCGCCGCCATGCGGCTGGAGACGACCTCGTTGATCAGGTTCATCCTGGCGTCGAACCCCGCCCGCTTCATCTCCGGCAGGCCGACCCAGTAGACCGCGATCCCCTGGCCGCGCAGCAGGGCGACCAGGTCGTCGACGCGACGGGCATAGGCGGCCTTCCAGCCGTCGCTGCCGAAATCGTGGATGACGCCGTCCAGTTCGATGGCCTGGCCGTCATTGGTGCCGAACAGGATGACGGCGGCGTCGATCGGCTCCTCCGCGATCTGGCGCGCGGTCTTGGCCTGGATGTCGACATAGTCGTAGCGGCTGAGGCCCGTGGAGACCTCGCTGAACTGGGTCACGGTCACGCCCGGCTGGCCGCGCAGGTCTCGGTAGAGTGCGGCCCAGACGCCGTCGGCCATGGAGTCGCCGAACACGCCGATGCGCAGGCGGCCCTGCGCGGCCTTGTCCCGCAACGGGCTGACGAGAGGCGCGGACGGCGTGGGCGCGGCCCCCTTCGCGAGCGGCGTTGTTTCGACGGCGGGCGCCGGCCCTGCGGAGGCGTTGGCGGCGTCCCCAAGCATCAGGGTAGGCCGCGCCAGCCAGGCGCGACCGTCCGGCGTCAGGGCCAGACCGATCCCGACCCCGACCACCAGGGCGGCGGTGACTGCATTGATCCCTGCGCGCACGCGGCGGCCCCAAACGCAAACGACCCGGCCATCCTAGCCGGGTCGCTGGCCGTCTCGCCATGACGCACGCGCCACGCACGAGCGAAATGGTTAATCCTCGCCGAGCTCGCTGATGTACAGCTCCGCCGAGGCGGTGTTCTCGCCGAAGGTGCCGACCCAGATGTCGTAGGTTCCGCTCTGGGGGTTGTCGAACCGGATCAGGGGGTTGAATGCGGCGTCGGCGCCGTCGTCGTCGCAGTACCAGCGGCCATCCGGCCCGTTGATGACCAAGGTCGTGTCGGTGTCGCTGTTGACGCCGAAGGTCAGGTCGTAGCTGGTCGCACGATAGGTGACCTCATAGTCCGGCGGCCCGGCGATGCGGCCGACGCAGCCGGACCCAAGCTGAGCCGCGTCCAGGCTTCCTCCCGCCGTCAGGGAGACTCGATGCGGATCGGGGGTGAAGCCGCCGCGCAGCGTCGTGGAGCCATAGCTCGCCGGCAGCGAGGCGTCGGGATATCCAGTGTTCGGCCCCGGTCCTGAGTCCAGCTCGCTGATGTGCAGTTCCGCTGGCGCGGTACCGCCGCCGAAAGTCCCCACCCAGATGTCGTAGACGCCCGACGGCGGGCTGCCCCAGCGCAGTTCGGCGTTCAGGTCGCCGCCCGAATCGTCGTCGCAATACCAGCTGCCGTCCGGCCCGTTGATGAGGAGCGTGGTGTCCTCATCGGCGTCAGTGCGGATTCTCAGAGGGAAGCTGCCCGCCCGGTAGGTCAATTGAGCGTCCGGCGCGGAGGCCACCATGCCGGCGCACCCTTCGCCGACCTCGGAGGCGTCCACGTCCCCGCCCGCCGTCACGTAGATGATATACGGATCGTCCGGGAAGCCGGCGTAGAGGCGGTAATCGCCATAGGTCGCGGGGGCGGACGGATCGACCTGTTGCAGAGTCTTACTCTGGGCGGCGACTGCCGCTGGCGCTGCTGCAATGGCCAAGGCGACCAGCGTCGCCGACGTTTTCTTGAGCACGATATTCTCCCCGACAATGTTCAAGGGAGATCAGATATCATCGGTGGGCCCGTGACAATCGGTCGTCGGAAATCGTCAGGCCGGGCGACCCGAGGCGAAGGCGGCCGCGAAGTATCCGGCCGTCGCGGCCAGCAGCGTCAGGGTCGTGCCCCAGGCGATGTCGATGGCGGTCAGCCGCACCGACCAGTTCGCCAGCGTCGCCTGGTTGGTCAGGTCGTAGGTGGCGTAGGCGACGAAGCCCAGAACCGCCCCGTTCAGCGCCGCCCGCGTCCAGCCGCCGTCCTTCAGCGCCGGCGCGATCGCCAGGAACACGATCCCGAAGATGTAGATGGCGTAGAAGGCCACCGCCGCGACCATGTCCGGCTTTGCCGCCATGATCGGGCCGATCACCGGCCGGTACAGCCGGTCAGTCATGTTCGTCAGCCAGACGAAATCGATGGCGGCGAAGGCCACGGCTGTGCCGACATAGGCGGCGATCCATTTAATCATCAGCGGGCTCCGACGGGGGCGAGCAGGTAGTGGCTGACGGCCCAGGTGCGACCCTCGTCGTTCCCGAACAGCCCCGCCGTGGCCAGATAGAAGCGACGCCAGCGCCGCGTCCACAGCTTCGCGTTCGCCGGGCCGTAGGTCTCGGCCATCAGCTCGGCGACCCGGTCCTTGTTCAGGTCCATGTTCTGAAGCCAGTGCTCGGCGGTACGCTGATAGTGGACGCCGTTCCAGGTCCATTCCCGCGTGACGGCGAACAGGTCGGGGAACTGCCGGATCAGGTCGTGGCTGGGCATGACGCCGCCGGTGAAGAAGTGCTGGGCGATGAAGTCGCCGCTGTCGGTATGGTCGAACCGATAGGGCGCATTGCGGTGGGTGAAGACGTGAATGAACATCCGCCCGTCCGGCTTCAGCCAGCCGCGCGCGCGGGTCAGCAACGCGCGCCAGTTGGCCATGTGCTCGAACATCTCTACCGAGACGATGCGGTCATAGGCGCCCGGCGAGGGCGGCTCGAACACGTTCATGTCCTGGGTGATGACGGTCAGGTTGGTCAGGCCTCGCGCCTTCGCCTCGGCCTCGATATGGCCGCGCTGGCCATGGCTGTTCGACACCGCCGTAATGCGGCTGTTGGGATAGCGCTCCGCCATCCACAGCGACAGCGAGCCCCAGCCGCAGCCCATCTCCAGAACCGTCTGGCCGTCCTTTAGCTCGGCGTGCTCGCAGGTCTCGGCCAGAGCAGCCTCTTCCGCCTCGTCCAGCGTTTCGGCGCCCGTCGGATAGAGGCAGCAGGAGTACTTCAGCCGCTTGCCCAGGCACAGGCGGAAGAACTCGGGCGGCAGTTCGTAGTGCTGGTCGTTGGCCGCCTCGGTGTGCTCGGCGATGGCGCGCGCGGCCATCTCGCGGGCGAAGGCGGCGGCGTCATGCGGGCCCTCGCGGTCCAGCTTCTTTCGCGCCTCGGTCACCAGGCTGCGGATCGCGGGACGGGTGACGAAATCCGGAAAGGGGGCGTCCTGGAGCTGGCGAATGGCGACGTTCGTAAGGTTCATGCGACGATCCTGACATTGCGGGCCGCCCGGGCGAAGCCTAACCATTGCCGCACGCAACAGCCGCGCTTGGGGGCGACCCGGCAGTTACGCACGACCGCGCCCGCCGGATGAGCCTCATCCAGCCGGGCGGACCGGCCGTAGCTCAGGGGTCAGCCTTCACCGTTTCCCGGAGACCGCATGAGCCCGCACCTCGCCGCCTCGAACCCGACGCCCGTCAAGCGCCAGAGGATCGCCGTCGTCGGCTCGGGCATCTCCGGATTGTCGGCGGCCTGGCTGCTGGCCCGGCGGCACGACGTGACCCTGTTCGAGGCCGACGACCGGATCGGCGGTCATTCCAACACGGTGGAGGCGCCCAGCCCCTCGGCCCCGGTCGCGGTGGACACCGGCTTCATCGTCTACAACGAGGACAACTATCCGAACCTCAAGGCCCTCTTCGAGCACCTGTCGGTGCCGACCAAGCCGGCGCACATGTCGTTCGCCGTCTCGATCGACGACGGGGCGTTCGAATACTCCAGCCACGGCATCCCGGCCCTGTTCGCCCAGAAGCGCAACTGGGTCAGCCCCAAGTTCTGGCGGATGATCTCGGACCTCCTGCGTTTCCAGAAGCAGGCGCCGAGGGACCTGGCCGAAATGGAGCGGACCGGCGAAACGCTGGAGGCCTATCTGAACCGCAACGGCTACGGCGACCTGTTCAAGGAGGCGCACCTGCTGCCTCAGGCGGCGGCGATCTGGTCCTGCTCCATGGGGCAGATGACGGCCTATCCGGCGGCGTCCTTCGTGCGGTTCTACATGAACCACAACCTGCTGACCTATGACCTCAAGCCGACCTGGCGCACGGTCGACGGCGGCAGCCGGGAGTATGTGCGGCGTCTGCATGCGGACTTCGCGGGCCGCACGGTACTGGACGCGGGCGTCGTCGGCGTCTCGCGCGACGCCGCCGGAGCGACCCTTCGGTTCGACGACGGCCGGGCCGAGCGGTTCGATGCCGTTCTGCTGGCCACCCATTCGGACCAGGCGCTGCGGTTGCTGGACCAACCCACGGCGGAGGAGCGCCGTCTGCTAGGGGCGATCCGCTATCGCGCCAACACGGCGATCCTGCATCGCGACGTCACCGCCATGCCCAAACGGCGCAAGGCCTGGGCCGCCTGGACGCACAAGGGATACTCCGACCGCTCGGGCGAAGGCGGCGTCACCTACTGGATGAACGAGCTCCAGTCCCTGCCGGGACCGCCGCTGTTCGTCAGCTTGAATCCGGCGAAGGCGCCCGATCCGTCGCTGGTGATCGGCGAATGGGATTACGAGCACCCCGTCTTCGATCAGGCCGCGGTGGCCGCGCAATCGGAGCTCTGGTCGCTGCAGGGCCAGGGCGGCGTCTGGTTCGCCGGCGCCTGGTTCGGCTCGGGCTTCCATGAGGATGGCCTTCAGGCGGGGCTGGCTGCGGCCGAACAGATGGGCGGCGTGCGTCGACCGTGGACGGTGGCCAATGAGAGCGGGCGGATCGTGGTTGGGCCCCCGCCTGCTCCGGTGGCCGAGGCCGCCTGACGCAGGGCGGCAGGGTTCAGCGCGAGCAGCTGCCCTGAAGCGTGCGCAGATTGATGCCGATGCGCGTGGCGTCGGGGCTGGCCCAGGCGTAGCTGATCGCGGGCGCGCCGCGCTGGTCGTGGACATACAGCGTCAGGGCGTCGGCGTTCTGACCGGTCGGCCAGCGGACGTTTCTCATGCGAAAGCCGTAGGTGCGGGGCGTGGTCTCGTCGGTGGTGATCCAGACCTCGCCGCCCTGGTCGTGGATGGCCAGGTCGCGAGCGTAGAACCAGCCCTCCTGCGGCGGCTGACGCGGCACGGCGAGCCAGCAGGTGAAGGCTGTGGCGCGGCGATACTGGACCGGGGCAGCCGGCTCGTCCGGGGAGGGGTCGCGGCCGCGGGCGTCGCGCGCCGTCTCGGTCATCCACAGCTGGTCGGCCGACAGGGCGATGTCGGCGCCGATGGTCAGCTCCGGGCCCGAGTCGCCCTCGGCACGGACCTTACAGGCCCCGTCCTCGATCCAGCCGACGAACTGGTCGGCGTTCCGCCGCCACAGGGTCTCGCAACCTGGATTGAAGCGCATGCCCTCCCGCGTGAGGGCGGCATGGTCCGCATCGGCGGGCAGGCGGTCGCCCAGCGGCGTAAGCACGTCCATGCGGATGGCCATCTTCGCCGGATCGACGGCGAAGGCGTAGAGGCGTTGGCGACCGGCGTCGGTGGGGTCGTTGTTGCGGTATTCGTCCAGCCGCAGGACGAGCGGACCGAGGCCGGGCGCCTCGACACGGCGGATCGTGACATGGCGGCGGGTCGGCGGGGCGTCGTCGGGGAAGCCCAGTTCCTCGGCGAAACCGACCTGTTCGGCGTTGTCCCACTCGCCCTGGAACATCTCGACCAGGCGGGGCAGGTCGCGTTCCAGAACGCCCACGGCCATCGGCGCAGGCGGCGGATCGCCCGCCGCCGCCGCGCAAGGCACGAAGGCCAGGGCGACAGCAGCGAGCGAGGCCGCCTTCATCAGAAGCGGGCGCTGAGGGTGATGCCGTAGGTCGAGGGCTCGGCCGGGGTCACGCCGAAGGCGCGGGGACGGACGCCCGCCGGGCCGTTCGGGGCCAGGAAGTCGACATAGCGGAGCACGCCCACGGGCGCATCGTCGTCGTTGACGTTGCGGCCCCAGAAGGACAGGCGAAGATGGTCGTTCTGGACGCCCACCTGCAGGTCCATCCGCGTCGCCGCCGGGATGGTGATCAGGTTGTGGACCTGCTCGTAGAAGGAGCCGCGGTAGCTGACGTCGGCCGAGGCGAACAGGTTCCAGCCGTTGTCCATGACGTCGCCGTCCCAGCGGACACCGACGCTGCCGAGGTGACGCGACACCAGCGGCGGCTCCTTGCCGACGATGCTGCCCGCGTCGCGGCAACCGGGGCGGTCCAGGTTGTTTGCGGTGCCGGTGAGGCAGGCCGCACCCAGCAGCAGAACGGCCTGGTCGCCGTCGGCGCCCTCGGTGATCTCGGCGTCGATGTAGGAATAGGCGAAGCGGGCGGAGATGTTGTCCGTCAGGCTGTAGGCGCCCTCGAGCTCCAGACCCTTCAGCTCCGTCTCGCCAATGTTGGCGCGATAGCTCTGGACCGCCGTGAGGGCGACGAAGGTGTTGGTCAGGACCTGGTCTTCGTAGATGTTGAAGAACAGCGACGCGTTCAGATAGTCGAAGCCGAACAGCCGGGTCTTGGCCCCGATCTCGTAGTTGGTCAGGGTCTCTTCGTCGAACGTGGTGACGGGTGCGGCCGGGTCATTGAACCCACCCGGCGAGTTGCCGACGGCGTACTGGGCATACAGGGTCAGTTCGTCCGACGGCTCCCAAGTCAGGGTGGCGCGGGGCAGGGTGGCCTCGAAGCTGGTGTTGCGCACGCCCGGCGTGCCGACGACCGCGTTCGGGTTCGGGTTGCGCAGCGTCGGGAACAGGGTCGCCGGGAAATACTGCGACGCCACATAGGTCTGGTTGGTCGACGTGATCTGGTCTTCCTGGTGGCGCAGCTCCAGCGTCAGGGTCAGGGCCTCGGTGAAGTCGAAGTCCAGGCTGGCGAAGAACGCCTCGGTCTCGACGTTGTTAATGGCGGCCAGGGTGTCCAGGCCGGTCTCGGTGACCTCCAGATACTTGGCGAGCGGGCGAAGCTCGTCCTCGGCGGTGTAGTAGCCCAAGCTCCAGCGGAAGCGGCTGTCGCCGGGGCTGGACAGGCGCAGTTCGTGGGTGTCGGTGGTGCGCTCCGACGCCGCCGTGTCGTAGAAGGCCGAGCGCGTGCAGAGGCGGTTGGCGATCGGCACGAAGGGGCAGCTGGTGCCCAGCACGAAGAAGTCCCGCGAGTCGTAGGTGCCGTCGTAGCCGCTCGACTCATAGACCTCGTTCTTGCCGCCCAGGTAGGACAGGACATAGCCCGACCCGGCGATGTCCCAGTTCACGTCAGCCAGCCAGCGCTCGCCCTCGCGGACCACCCCGGGGACCAGGATCTGGTTGGTGTTTAGCGCGTAGGTCGTCGGGACCGGGATCTCGCCGCAGTAGTAGGCGCGGGTGTTCTGGAAACAGTTGTTGGCCGAGGCCGGCAGAAGCGAGATCGGGAAGTGCGAATCCCGGTCGTCGTTGCGGAAGTAGCGGACCGAGGCGTCGAAGTCGCCGGCCTCAAGGAACAGGCCGCCGTAGAAGCCGCGCGACTCCTGGCTGCCCAGCTGTTCCCGCAGGCCGGTGGTGTTCTGGTACTGGCCCTCGACCTCGTTGGAGTAGAAGCCGAACATGCCGCCGAGGCCGGCGACGATCGGGCCGGAGACGACGCCGGAGACTTCCAGCCGCTGGTTGGTGCCGACCGTATAATTCATGCGGCCCGTGTAGTCGTCCCCGGGGCGGCGGGTGACCACGTTGATCGCGCCCGATAGGGTCCCGCGGCCGTAGACGGCGGACTGGGGCCCGCGGATCACCTCGACGCGCTGGGCCAGATCGAGGTCCAGCGTCGAGAAGTCCCCGAACCAGGGGATGCCGTCCAGGAAGATGCCGACCTTGCCGTCGCCAGTCAGGATGTTGGACGCGCCGCGGATGACAGGCCGGTCGCCATCGCGACCGAAGGCCTGCTGGATCTGCACACCAGGGGTATAGAGGGCGACGTCGGCCAGGTCCTCGATCTGACGCTCCTGCAGCGTCTCCTCGGTGAAGGCCGACACGGCGATCGGCACATCCTGAAGAACCTCCTCGCGCCGGCGCGCGGTGACGACGATGTCCTCGACGGCCGAGGCTTCCGGGTCATCCGCCTGCTGGGCGAAGGCCGCTGGGGCCGAGGTGAGCAGGGCGGCGAAGGCCGTGCCCGCGAGGATCAGCGACCGGGTCCGCACGGCACGCATGGGATACGACATCAAACCAGCCCCTCCGTTGGCCAAATGATATACTTATAGATCATTTGACTATGGACGGAGTCCGCCGGGCGTCAACGCTGTAATGTAAACGGCCTCAAGCTTTGCCGTTCTGCGTCATCAAACCGTAACCGTCAGGACACGGTGTCGCACCCTAGATGACGCCCGCGTCCGCCAGCTTGTCGATCACGGCCCTCTGCCGCTGGGCGTAGAAGGCGGGTGTCGGCACGGTCACGCCGCCCGAGCCGTCCAGCAGGGTGTTCCTCGGCTGGATGTCGACCCCCGCATAAGCCTGGCTCCAGAGATGCATGGGCTGGCGCGACAGGATGTTAGGCATGCCGGGTCGGCGGCGGTAGCGGCGCAGGTCGCCGACGTCGACTTCGGCGTATCCGGCCATGCTCTCGCCGTAGCCCGCCTCGGCCAGCACGAGGCCCCGGAAGTCGATCACCTTGGACGAGGCGTCGGTCGAGGCCCTGGGGATGGCGATGCCCTCGATGCCGGCCGAGTTGGCGCTGACGACGTAGGCAAGGTTCTCGATGGCCCGGGCCTGCTTGGCGATATTCTTGGGCGTGGGGAGGGCCGCGGCGATCTCGCTGGAGGAGTGGACGAAGACCTCTGCGCCGCGCACGGCGTGGGCGCGCGCGATCTCCGGATAGAGGATCTCCTCCGAGGCGATGGCGGCGAGCCGGCCGATCTCGGTGTCGGCGACGGGGAAGACGCCGTCCAGGCCGTAGCGGGCGATGTAGTGATCCCAGACGTCATAGGGGCTGGGTCCGAACAGGGTCACCAGCCGACGGTAGCGCAGGACGACGTCGCCGGCCGGGGCGATGACGAAGCTGCACTGGAAATACAGCCCCGGGAAATGCTCGTCCGTCTCATACGCGTTGCCGGCCAGGAAGACGTCATGGGCGCGCGCGACCTCGCCGAGCGCGCGGTATTCGGTGCCGCCCGGCTCCAGGCAGGCCTTCTCGGCCCACACGGCGGTCGGCTCGCCCATCGGAAAGCCGGTCAGGAAGTATTCGGGCAGGACGACCAGTCGCACATCCGGACCGACGAATCGTTTAGAGGCTCCGATCTGGGCGCTGATCCTGCGGATCGTCTCGGCCATGCGCGGCCGGGCGGCGCGGGCGTCGGCGTCGCCGTTGACGGCGAAGCAAGTCGTCTGCAGGGCGAGGGCGATATAGGGCGAGGGGTCGGACATTGCGCGCTCCGGGCGGATCGGCCTATGCCTAGCGCGGAGTGAGTTGGTATAGGAATAGGTCATTTGGCCGACGGCGCATCCGACATCCAGGCCGACGACGCGGGACTTCTGAACGGGGCCCTGCCGACGCCCCTGTATCATCAGGTCTATCTGGTGCTGCGCGAGCGCATCCAGTCGGGCGTCTATGCCGACGGCGAGACCCTGCCCGGCGAGCAGGAACTGGCGCGAGCCTTCGACGTGTCGCGCATCACGGTGAAGCGGGCGCTGAACGAACTCGCGGCCAACAACCTGGTCTCGCGCCATCGCGGACGGGGCACGATCGTCTCGACCGGCGGGGTCATTCCCCTGGTGTCAGGGTCGTTTGAGACGCTGATCTCGTCGCTGAAGTCGATGGGTCTGACGACCGAGGTCGAACTGCTGGAGGTCGCCGATGAGCCAGCCGACGCCCTGGTCGCCGCGCGGTTGAAGCTGGAGCCGGGGGCTATGGTGCAGAGAGCCGTTCGCCTCAGGAAGCTCCAGGGCGAGCCGTTTTCCTATCTCACGACCTATGTGCCGGCGGACATCGCCTCGCGCTATTCTATCGAGGCGCTGCGCTCGACGCCTCTGCTGACCCTTCTAGAGAGGGCCGGGGCAGGGGCCGTCGAGGCCGAGCAGTGGATCACGGCGGCGGCGGCCTCTCCGACCGTTTCGGCCTGTCTAGATGTGCCTTCCGGCGCGCCGGTGCTGAAGATCGAGCGCGTGATGACCGGCGCCGACGCCCGGCCGGTGCAAATGATCGTCGGTCACTATCGGCCCGACCGGTTCCAGTATCACATGACGTCCCAGCGGCAGGGGACCGAAGGCTGGACCTGACGACCCTTTGGGCTTGCCAACAGAGCCGCGACCAAATGATATAGACTTATATCATTTGCGGACGACGCCTTGGCCGACGCGCTTCTCCTCCTGCTGCATGTCCTGATCCTGGTCTACTGGCTGGGAGGCGACCTCGGCGCGTTCGTCGCGTCCTTTCTGATCGCCGATTCGACGAAGGATCGGGCGGCGCGGTTGGGGGCGGCGGGACTGCTGGGCGATGTCGACATGGCGCCCCGGACGGCGTTGATCCTGGCGTTTCCGACGGGGTTCACGCTGGCGGTCACGCGAGGGTGGGTGGCGCTCGATCCGCTCTGGATCGTCGTGGCGTGGATCGCGGCACTGATCTGGCTCTCGATCGCGTGGCGCATCCATCTCAGCCACGCTGGACCCGCATCGGGCCTGCGACGGTTCGATCTCGGCATTCGCTGGATCGCTGCAACTGGGCTGGGTGCGGGTGGTGTGGCGGGACTGGCGGGAGCGACGGGTTGGCCCCTGTTCCTGAACCTAAAGCTCCTGATCCTTGCGGGTTGCGTGCTGACTGGGCTGCTGGTGCGCCGCCTGACTGCCGACCTCGGCCCCGCGCTCGGCGCGCTCGCGATGGGCCAGGCCGGCGCCGACGCCCGTATCGCCCGGTCGCTGGCGGTGACCCGACCCGCCGTTCTTCTCATCTGGCTGTTGCTGCTGGCGGCGGCCCTTCTCGGTCTGTGGAAGCCCCAATGAGCCCTGCCGACGACCTGTCCCGCCCGTCTCCCGCTGACGCTCTGAGGGCCGCGCTGGGTCCCGACGTCGTCTCCACCGATCTGGCGCTGCTCGAGCTCTATGGCCAGGACATCTGGAAGGTCGGGCGTCGCCCCGTCGCCATCCTCCGCCCCGTCGACACCGCCGGGTTGGCCAACGCGTTGGCCGAGACCGCGCGGCTGAACTTGCCGGTCGCCCCGCGCGGCGGCGGCATGAGCTACACCGCCGGCTATGCGTCCGACGCCGGCCCGGTCGCCCTGATCGACCTGTCGCGCATGGACCGGGTTCTGTCCGTCGACGCCGACGCCATGACGGTCACAGTCGAAGCCGGCTGCACCTGGAAGACCCTGTGGGAGGCGCTGAAGCCCAAGGGCCTGCGCACGCCGTTCTGGGGGCCTCTGTCGGGCGTGTCGTCCACCATCGGCGGGGGCCTGTCCCAGCTCAACGCCGTGTTCGGCGCGGGCCACTGGGGCACGACGTCGGAGAGCGTGGTCGGTCTGACGGTCGTGCTCGCGGATGGGCGGTTGGTCTCGACCGGGGCGCGGAGAAGGGCCGACGGGCGCGCCTTCTATCGCCACTACGGCCCCGACCTGACCGGCCTGTTCTGCGGCGACTGCGGGGCGTTGGGCGTCAAGGCCGAGATCACGCTTCGCCTCCTGCGAGCGCCCGCCCACGAGGGCCACGGCTCCTTCGCCTTCGACACGGCGGACCAGGCGCTGGCGGCCACGGCGGAGATCAGCCGCGCGGGCGTGGCGGCCGACATGTTCGGCTTCGACCCGGCCCTGTCGGCCATGCGGCTGAAGCGGGCGTCGCTTGTTCAGGGGGTCAAGGCGCTCGGCGCGATGGCCACGTCGGGGGGTCTGAAGGGCATAGCCGCCGCCGCCCGCACGGCCGTCGCCGGTCGCGGCTTCCTCGGGTCGGACGACTGGTCGATCCACCTGACGGCCGAGGCCCGCTCCGCCGCCGGGGCCGACGCCGATCTGGCCGAGGCGCGCCGCATTTGCCTCGGCGTCGGAGGGCGGGAGGTCGAGGCGTCGATCCCTCGCGTGGTTCGGGCCAGCCCCTTCACGCCGCTGAACAATGTGCTCGGCCCCGACGGCGAGCGGTGGGTGCCGGTCCACGGCCTGGTCGCGCTACAGGACGGTCCGGCCGCCTATCGCGCCATCATGGCCCAGTTCGAAACGCTGAGGCCGCGGTTCGAGGCGGGCAAGGTCCAGACCGGGATGATGCTGACGGCGCTCTCGACCAATGCCCTGCTGATCGAGCCCGTCTTCGTCTGGCCGGAGGAACGCCGCGCCCTGCACGAGGCGACGGTGGAGCCCCACGTGCTGTCCAAGCTCCCGCGCCACAGCGAGAACCCCGAGGTCACCGCCCTGGTCGCCGAGGCCCGCGCCGCCGCCATCGACGCCTTCAGCGAGATCGGCGCCGCCCATTTCCAGATCGGCCGGACCTATCCCTGGCTCGACAGCCTGGACGAGGGGGCGCGCCGCCTGATCCGCGCGATCAAGGCCGAGCTCGATCCGACCAACCGCATGAACCCCGGCGTGCTGGGCCTATGAGAGAGTTCACCGCCCGCAATCCGAGGACCGGCGACCACGACTGGCGTGGCCAGGCGCTCGACCCCGCCGAGGTGGCGGAAGTCGCCGCTCGCCTGCGCGCCGCCCAGCCGGCTTGGGAGGGCAGGGGCGTCGCCTCCCGGCTGGAGGTCTTGCGCGCCTTTGGTCAGGCGCTGCGCCGGCATGCGGAGCCCATCGGCGCGGCATTGGAGACCGACACGGGCCGCCGCCGCATCGCCCGGCTGGAGATCGACAGCGTCGTCGGCTCCATCGAGGCTTGGGCTCGCGTCGTCGTCGCCGACGCGGAGCCGGAGTGGGTGCAAGGGCGGGGCCTGCCCAGCGTGCGCCACACCGCCGCCTGGAAGGCCTATCCGCTGGTCGGGGTGGTGAGTCCGTGGAACTTCCCCCTGCTACTCGGCATGATCGACGCGGTCCCGGCGTTGCTGGCAGGATGCGCCGTTCTGGTTAAGCCGTCAGAGGTCACGCCCCGCTTCATCGCCCCCGTCATGGCGGCCGTGGCCGAGGTCCCGGAGCTGGCCGCTGTCTTCGCCATCGTTCCCGGCGACGGCGTGACGGGGCAGGCGGTGGTCGATGTCGCGGACTGCGTCTGCTTCACCGGCTCGGTCGCGACGGGCCGCAAGATCGCAATCCAGGCCGCCGGCCGGCTGATCCCCGCCTATCTGGAACTCGGCGGCAAGGACCCGCTGATCGTGCTGGAGGGGGCCGACCTCGAAGCCGCCACCGACGCGGCTTTGCGGGGCTCAGTTCTGTCCACCGGCCAGGCCTGCCAGTCGATCGAGCGCATTTATGTCGCCCGGCCGATCCACGACGCCTTCCTGGACCGCCTCGTCGAGAAGGCCGCCGCCGCCCGCCTCAACTGGCCCGACATCACCGCTGGAGAGATCGGCCCCATCATCTTCGACCGCCAGGCCGACATCCTGTCGGCCCAGATCGCCGATGCGCGGGAAAGGGGCGCGCGCGTCTTGACCGGCGGCGAGATCGAGACCCACGGAGGCGGCCTCTGGCTGCGCCCCACGGTGCTGTCCGGCGTCACCCCCGACATGGCCGTCCTGCGCGACGAGACCTTCGGGCCGATCCTGCCGGTCGTCGCCTTCGACACGGTGGACGAGGCCGTGGCGCTGGCCAACGATGGCGAATACGGCCTGTCCGGCGCCGTCTTCGCCGCCACGCTGGAGGAGGCCGAGGCCGTCGGCCGGCGGCTGGAGGTGGGCGCCATCAGCCTCAACGACGCGGCCCTGACCTCCATCTTCTACGAGGCCGCCAAACAGGGCTTCAAGGCCTCGGGCCTCGGTCCATCCCGCATGGGCGAGGACGGCTATCGCCGCTTCCTGCGTCGCCAGGCGTTGATCGCCAACACCGCCCGGCCCCTGCCGCTGGCGGCCTTTTCCGAAGAGGGTTCGACGTGAAGCACCGCTCCATCACTGGGACCATTCTCTACACGTCCAAGAAACCCGAGCGCCTGGACCAGCCGCGCGGCATCGAGCACTTCCGCTTCACCCACCACACCGACGGCAAGGTCACGCTGCGGGCCCACTGCGAGATCGAGGAGCCGCACCCGACCGTGTTACGCGACATCGTCTATTCGCTGGACGAGCATAAGCGGCCGATGGACTGCCATGTCCGGCTGACGGTCGACGACCGGTTCATGGGCTCGGGCTGGTTCCGCTTCACCGAGGACGCGGTCGAGTGCGAAAGCTACGGCCCCGCCATCGGTCGACTGTCCCAGCGCGTGCCTCTGAACGGCCCAATCGACGGCATGGGAACGCATCCCGTTGTGGCGGACGGTTATTTGCTGGCGCTGTCGGATTGGGCGGACGGCGAGAAACGCAAGCTGCGCGTGATGCTGCCCAGCCCCGACCACCGCGGCGCCACCCCGCCCATGATCTCGGAAGCCAACATCGACGTGATCTTCTTGGGCCGGGAGACGCTGACGGTGAAGGCCGGGACGTTCGCCGCCAAGCACTTCCAGTTCATCGACGACGGCACGGCCGGCATGTCCAGCCAGCACCCGCCCTATGACGTCTGGATCACCGACGACGCCGACGGGATCATGCTCCAGGGCGGGGTCGGCGGCTATATGCAGACCTGGTATGAGCTCGTCGCGCTCGAGCGTTGATCGGCTTCAGGCGCGTTCGATGATGTTGATCAGGACACCGTCCGGGTCACGCAGCATGACCTCGCGGTCGGTGCGACGCTGGGGCGTGTCGACCAGGCGTTCGGGACCGCTGAGGAAGCCCTGGCCGGCGGCCGAAAGGCGGGCCGACAGGGCGTCCAGATCGGGACGGTGGAAGACCAGAACGCCTTCACCGATGTTGACGGTCCCTTCGGTTTTCTGGACCCGCGTCAGCGTCTGCCCGGTCACCTGGAACAGGGCGATCATGCCATAGGGCGGACCCTCGGCCTTCAGGATGCGGAAGCGCACGCCAGCGCCCTCGGCCAGACCAAGCAGGCGCTCCAGCGGCGCGCCCTGCAAGGCGCCGTCGAACAGCAGTTCCGGCAGGCCGATCATGTCTCGGTAGAAGACGGTCGAGGCTTCGAGGTCCGAGACGAATATGGCGCAGCGCACCAGCTGGCCAGTGGAAGGCGGCGTCTGGGCGACGGCCGCCGTGGCGAGCGCGGCAGGGACGAGGGCAGAGCCGATCAGGAGCGCGCGGCGGTCGGTCGTCATGGGATCATCCTCGAACGGTCTGGGAGAGCAGCAGGTCGGCCACGGCGGCCGGCGCGGTGATCATGGCGTCGTGGCCGGTCGCCAGCGTAGAGACTGACCAGCTCTGATCAGCCCTCAGGCGAGCGTAGTGCGCCGGGAAGGACGCCATGGGCAGGACCGGATCGACGCAGTGCACATAGGCGCGGCGCAGGCCGTCGGAGCCCCCGTTGGTCAGACGGATCGGGTCCAGCCAGGTCTTCAGCGGATGCGGCGTCAGGCGACGCTTGAGCCAGGCCTCGTCCTCTCCCCCCGCCGCGACGCCGAAGATCGTGACGTCCGGAAAGACCTGCATGCTCACGCCGTCCGGGGCCAGGGCGCGCAAGCCGGCCTCGGTCGCCGCAGCCGCCTGGGGCGTGATGCCCGGCGACTGGGTGATCATGGTCTGGCCGTCCGATGGAACAGCGGCGTCCAGATGGAGGACCGAGGCCATACGGTCTTTAAGCCGGTCGCAGACGCCGGTGATGACCATGCCACCATAGGAATGGCCGCACAGATGGACAGTCGTCAGTTCCTCGGCCTCGATCACGGCGACGACGTCCTGGATGTGCGTCTCCAGCCCGATCTCCGGACCAATCAGGTGGGCGCGCTCGCCGCAGCCCGTCAGGGTGGGCGTCAGCACCCGCGCGCCTGTCGCCTCCAGCCGCTCGGCGACGCGCCGCCAGCACCAGCCCCCGTGCCAGGCGCCGTGGACCAGAACGAAGACGGGGCGCGAGCTCGCCGCTCGCGCCCCGCTGTGGGGGACGTTCAGGACCGTCCCCATCACGCCGCCGGCCAGGAGCGTCCGGCGGCGCAAACCTGTGACCTCAGAAGTTCCGGCGCAGGCGGAAGGTCACCCGGCGCGGATCGTTCGGATAGGCCAGCCCGACCAGCGAGGATGTGACGTAGTATTCCTCGCCGCAGTTGGAGCAGTCGAGCGAGGCTTCCCAGGCGCCGTCGTTGCTCTCATAGCGAACCCCGATGTTGTAGACGGTCGTCGAGGGCGTCAGCGACAGCGGTACGGTGATCGCCGTCGTCCCGCCGAACGGCACGCCGGTGGCGGTGCCCGTGTCGTTGTAGGTCGAGGTCCAGTACTCATCGGAATAGCTGAGCGAGCCATTCAGCGACCATTCGCCGTCGAGCAGGGTCGTCGGCAGGGTGTAGCGGGCGCCGAGCGTGGCCTGGCTTTCGGGGAAGCGGACCGGCTGGTCGCGTGTGGTGACGCAGTTCAGCGGCTCGGGCGTCGTGGAGCAGGGTACACCGCCTGCGCCGTTCACCGCCGGGATATCGACATACTCGCGATCGGCGATCGAGCCGGTGGCGTAGATTTCCAGAGCGTCGGTCGGGCTCCAGGTGATCTCGGCTTCCAGGCCCGTGGCTTCCAGGCCGCCGGCGTTGCGGGTCACGAAGTCGATGCCGCCGCCCGGCCGGGGCTGACCCGAGAGAAGCTGGAGATCCTCGACGTCCAGGCGGTAGAGGGTCAGGTTCAGGCGCAGGGTATCTTCGAGCAGATCGGAGCGCATGCCGAGTTCGTAGGACCAGGCTTCTTCCGGTCCGAACGCCGAGTTGGTGATGGCGGTCGTCCCCCGCGCGTTCCATCCGCCGGACTTGAAGCCGTTCGTCGCCGAAGCGAAGAACATCACGTCATCGCTCATCTCGTAAGCCAGGGCGACGCGCGGCGTGAACCGCGAGGTCGACTGCGACACCGGAATGCCCGCCGCGATCAGGTTGGCCGTCGTCGGGCGTGAGGCCGCCGGGCCGGTGGAGGCGACGAAGCCGGTCGGATAGGTCGCACGGGTCCGGTCGCCGAAGGCGATGTCCTTGTCCTCCTCCGTGTAGCGGCCGCCGAGCGTCAGGGTCAGTTGGTCGGTGATCGAGATGTCGCCTTGGGCATAGACTGCGAAGGACTGGGTCCCGTTGTCGAGCAGACGGTCGCCGAGGACGAGAGCGCTGGTCGACGTCGGTGTCAGGGCGAAGGTGTCGACCTGGTAGGTGGAGTTGTCCTCATCCAGATAGAACAGGCCGGCGACCCAGCTGACACGACCGGTCTCGCCGACGAGCTTCAGTTCCTGGGTCCACTGCTTGGTCTCGACGTCGTTGGAGATGGTGAATCCACCGAACGGCGTGGGGCTGCCGCCCAGGCCGAAGTCGAGCGAGAAGATCTGATCGGTGGCGATGTAGCCGCTGATCCAGCTGAGGCTGGCCCAGCCCATGTCATAGGTCAGGTTCGAGATCAGGGTACCGACGCGAGTCCGGGCGCAGTTGCCGAGGCGCTGGTTGAGGAAGGTCTCGACCGCGCTGTCGTCGCAGTCCCCGACGCGCAAGCCTGTGCGGCTGGTGTACTGCGGGTCCACCGGGTTCACGCCGATGGTGGTCTTGGCCTGATCGATGTAGTCGGCCGAAAGGTTCCAGTCCCAGTTTTCGCCGGGCTGGAAGCGCAGCGCGCCCCGGATGCCCCAGGTGTCTTCGCCGTTCAGGTCCTGACCTGTGGTCAGGCTGCGGGAATAGCCGTCGTCGCCGATCTTCAGCACGGTCACGCCGGCGGACACGACCTCATTGACCGGACCGCTCATGGCCCCACGCAGGGTGTAGCGATCGAACGAGCCGTAGGTCCCCTCGACCGAGGCGCGGAAGTCCTGATCGGGCTTCCTCGTCGTGATCGAGATGGCGCCGCCGGTGGTGTTGCGGCCGAACAGCGTGCCCTGGGGCCCGCGCAGGACCTCGATCCGGTCCACGTCCAGCAAGGTGATGTTGTTTGCGATCTGGCGCGCGACATAGACCTCGTCGACGTAGGTGGCGACGGGCACGTCAAAGGTGGCGACCTGCTCGGTCGAGCCCAGGCCCCGGATGAAGTAGCTGACCGCGCCGCCGGTGCCGGTGTTCAGGCCTCCGGTCAGGCTGGGCGTCACGCGCACCAGGTCGGTGGTGTCCTCGACGATCGCGATTTCCAGCTGGGTGTCGGTGAAGGCCGTGACGGCCAGAGGCACGTCCTGGATGTTCTGTTCGCGCCGCTGGGCGGTGACGACGATGTCGTCAAGCCGGGAATCCTGTTCGGCCTGTGTCGCCGTCTGGGCGAAAGACGGGCCTGACGCCATGAGAACAAGGGCGGATACGCTCGAAAACAGCAACGCGGACCTACGCATGGACGGCTCTCCTGCATCTGAATGACGGCGGACCCGACTCTCATCGGTCGGTGCTAATGGTATATCCTTATATCATTTGCGGCGTCCCACAAGCGTCGCTACCGTGTCGCGCTAACGTCGTGTTTTGAGGGTCACGGTCTGACATGAGCGAGCTCCGCTTCGAGCCCACGATGACGCGCGACGACCGGCCCGCGCGCGCGATCTACGAGGAGGTGCTGGCCAATCCGGCGCGCAAGGGCTTCGGCTTCGGCCAGCGCGCGGCGGTGGTGAACATCGACGTGCAGCAGGCCTACACCCGGCCAGACCTGTTTCCGAAGTCGGCCTATGTCACCGATCCAGACCAGATCGACTGGATCAACCGGCTGAGCGACGCGGCGCGGACGGGGGGCCTGCCCGTCGTCTGGACTCGCGTCTGCTACAAGCCCGACGGAGGCGACGCCGGCGTCTGGGGCACGCGCACCGATACGCCCGACAGCCTGCAGAACATAAAGCTCGGGTCCGAGCGCCACGCCTTCGACCCGCGCGCGCGGCCGGACTGCGAGGTCGACCTGATCTTCGACAAGCGCATGCCGTCCGCCTTCCATGAGACGCCGCTGCAGAGCTATCTGATCTGGCACCGGGTCGACACGGTGATCATCACCGGCGGATCCACCTCGGGCTGCGTACGCGCCACCGCTGTCGAAAGTCTGTCACGCGGATACCGCACCATCGTTCCGGTCGAGTGCGTCGCCGACAAGCACGAGAGCTACCACTACGCCAACCTGACGGACCTGCTGCTCAAGTACGCCGACGTCCTGCCGGCGGCGGAGGTCCTCAAGCACCTGGAGACCGCCCGATGATCCGCGCCCTGCTGCTGGCCTCCGCCCTGGCGATCACTGCCGGCGCCTCCACCGTCGCTGCCGAGCCGTCGCCGGATCGTTTGCCGGCCGATCAGCGAGTGCCGCTGGATCTTCGACGCACGACCCTGGTGGTGCGCGACATGGAGGCGTCGCTGGCCTTCTATCGGGCCATTGGGCTGGTCCCGATCTACGACAACGTCATCCGCACGCCGCGAGACGCCCCGACCGACGAGGCGGCCGAGCGGTCGCTGCGGCTGGTCTTCCTGCGCGCCAACGACGACTACATCGGCATCCTGGGTCTGATGGAATACACCAAGCCCGAGCGGGAGCCCCGACCGGAGCGCGCGCCGGACGACAATGTCCTGCACCCCGGCGACATCGTGCTGGTCTTCAATGTCGAGAACCAGGAAGAGGTCTTCGCCCGCGCCATCGCCTCGCCCGGCGTGCGGGTCGGAGAGACGCCGCATGTGGTGACCTACCCCGGCTACGACGGGACCAGCGTGATCCGGGTGAACTTCTCGTCGGTCTATGACCCGGACGGCCACTATGTCGAACTGAACCAGGTGCTGAGCGACCTGCCGGTCGGGGAGTGACACGGAGTCCCTCTCCCAGAGGGAGAGGGCTTGAGCGCACGGAGCGAAGCGTCGTCCTTGCGCGAAAGGGTGAGGGGTTAGGTTGCGAGCCGGTCAGAGGGAAACCCTTCACCCTTTCGGCTGGCGGATCGCTTCGCTCCGCGAGCCTCAAGCCCTCTCCCTCTGGGAGAGGGACGCGATCTCCGACGCGGTCGCAGACCAGGCTCCACTGTCCGCCAGGCCCGCCAACATCCGCCTGACCGCGCTCATCCGGAACGGCTGGCCTGCGACGTAGCTCGTCAGGGTGAAGCCCAGCACCCGACGGTCATCGCCGCCGGCGTCCGCCTTCAGATAGGCCGCCGCCTCCAGCACCTGATCGGCCCAGGCGTCCTCGGCCTGACGCCGGTCGATCAGGAGGGTCCGGTCGTCCAGCTCGTTCATCAGCGGCACGGCGTGGACGACGCCCGCGTCAGTGGTCATGGCGACCGGAACCTCGTCCTGCTCCCAGTCGAGGCAGACGTCGAACCCCGCCTCGGCGATCAGGGACAGGGTGCGGAAGGACTGCTGGCGCGCCGGGCTCATCCAGGTGCGCGGCGTCAGGCCAGCGCGATCGAAGGCGTCGCGGGTGCGGGCGACCAGGGCGCGTTCCTCGTCCTCGGACAGGCCGGAGTGGTGGATGGCGTCCGTCGACCAGCCGTGGGCGGCGATCTCGTGACGGTCCTCCACCGCCGCCTCGACCAGGGGGCGATACCGCTCAAGCGCAATGCCATTCACCGGCACCGTCGCCTTCAGCCCGGCCTCCTTCAGCGCCCGCAGCAAGCGCCAGGCCCCGACCCGGGGGCCGTAGTCGCGGGTCGTGTAGTGCCTCAGATCGGGCCACGGGGTCTGCATGGCCCCAGGGTGCTTGAACGGCTTTCCCGACGGGTCGAGCATGTGCCACTCGACCGGCAGGACGATCATCACCGCCAAGCCCCGGTCGCCCGGCCAGCGCCCCCTGGGCCGCGCCGTCGCCGGTCGCCAGTCGTACAGCGACTGGTCCATGCCGCGCCGCCGATGCGGATAGATCAGATGCTCGTCAGGCAGCGGCATCGTCGAACCCATATCCGCCCGTCGCCAGCCCGCGCCGCTGGATGTCCGCCACCGTCTGGTCCCAGCAATGCTCGCGATAGAAGGCTGCGATCTCAGACCCCGTCGCGAACCAGACCTCGTCGCGATGGCCCATGATGTGCTCCAGCGCGCTCTCGAAGGCCCGGATGCGGTTCGGCTGGCTGACCAGATAGGCGTGCAGCGGGATGCACATGACCGTGCCGCTCTCGCGCCCCTCCGCCAGCAACTGGTCGAAATGCCGCTTCAGGATGTCGGCGTACCGCCAGGGGTCCAGGCCCATCACGGAGTAGCCGATGACGTCGTTGACCTCGAGCGAGTAAGGCATCGACACCAGCCGCCCGTTTCGGGTCTTCAGCGGCTGGGGCTGGTCGTCCTGGAACAGGTCGCAGGAGTACCAGAAGTCATGCTCGGCGATCAGATCGAGCGTCCGGGTGGTGTGGGTCAGGGCGGGCGCCAGATAGCCCCGGATGCGTTGGCCGGTCGCCGCCTCGACCGAGCGGATCGAGTCCTCCAGCACCGCCCGCTCCTGGGCCTCGTCCATGCCGTAGGAGTAGCGGGTGTTGTAGATGCCGTGGCTGAAGAACTCCCAGCCCCGGGCGTTGGCCGCCTCGATGATCTCCGGATGGTGGTCGATCAGGCCGATGGATAGCGAGACCGATCCGCGCAGGCCGTGCCGGTCCAGCAGGTCCTGCAGCCGCCAATGGCCGACCCGATTGCCCCAGTCCCTCTGCGAATACCCCACCACATCCGGGGCCGGCCGCGGCCAGCCGGGCCGGGCAGGGTTCACCGGCGGATCGAACTCGTAGAACTCGATGTTGGGCGCGATCCAGAAGGCCAGGGCCTTGCCGCCCGGCCAGGTGATCTTCGGCCGGTCGCGATAGGGCCAGTGGTCGTAGAGATTGGGATCGGAACGGTTCACTCGGCCGCTTCCTGCCGCTCCGGCTCATAGCGGTCGCCCAGCGCCAGCATCTCCTCCAGCCCGATGCGGGCGTTGACCCCGGCCAGGTCCGTCATCCGGTCCTTGTAGCCGACGGTCGACCCTTCGGCCTTCAGGGCGCGCAGGAAGCTCTCGGCGGCCGGGATGATGGCGCGCACCAGGGCACCGGGGCTGATCACCAGCCGGAAGCCCATGTCGCCCAGCGCATCGCGGGTCAGGATCGGCGTCTTTCCACCCTCGACCATGTTGGCCATGGCCGGCGTGCGGCCCAGCGTGGCGACGATGCGCTTCATCTGCTCCAGATCGCGGGGCGCCTCGACGAAGACCACGTCGGCCCCGGCCTCGGCATAGGCGACGGCGCGCTCCAGGGCGGGTTCGAAACCCTCGACCGCGATGGCGTCGGTGCGGGCGATGATCAGGGTCTCGTCCGATCGCCGCGCGTCCAGCGCCGCATGGACCTTCCCGACCATGTCCTCCAGCGGCGCCACGCCCTTGCCCGCTAGGTGGCCGCAGCGTTTGGGGAAGGTCTGGTCCTCCAGCTGGATGGCGCGGGCGCCGTTCCGCTCGAACACCCGCACGGTCCGGGCGACGTTGAGCGCGTTGCCGAACCCTGTGTCGGCGTCGACGATCAGGGGAATGCTCACCCGCTCGCAAATGCGGGCCACCACGTCGGCGACGTGGTCGAAGCTGACCAGCCCCAGGTCCGGCCGGCCCAGCTGCGTATAGGCGATCGACGCGCCCGACAGATAGACGGCCTCGAACCCGGCCTGTTCGATCAGCAGGGCCGACAGGGCGTCGAAGGCGCCGGGGGCATGGACCGGCGCGCCGGGCTGGGTCAGGCGGGCTTTCAGGCTCACGCGGCGGCTCCGGTCTGCGAGGCGGCGGAACGCTTCAGGTGGGCGATCAGCCCCCCGTCGCGCATCATCGCCGTCAGATGGTCGGGGAAGGGGGCGAACCCATAGGTCCGGCCCGAGGTCTCGTTGGTCAGGCGACCGGCTTCCAGATCGAGGTTCAGGCGGTCGCCTGCGGCGATCTGGTCGGCTTCGGGCAAGGTCACGGCGGGCAGGCCCAGGTTGATGGCGTTGCGCCAGAAGATCCGCGCGAACGACCGGGCGATCACGGCTCGCACCCCCAGCCGCTTCAGGGACTCCGCCGCCTGTTCACGGGACGATCCGAGGCCGAAGTTCAGGCCCGCCACCACGAAATCGCCGGGCCGCACCGTGCTCGCGAAGGCCGGATCGACCGCCTCGAGGCAATGGGCGGCGAGCGCGTCGGGGTCGAGCTTCATCAGATGGCCGGGGGCCAGCAGGTCGGTGTCGATCTGATCGCCGAAGACGAAGGCGCGGCCGCTGTCGGGCTGGGTCATGCCGCCGCCCTCCGCTGGTTCAAGTAGCCGCGCGGATCGACGATCCGGCCCGCGACGGCCGCCGCCGCCACGCTGTAGGGCGAGCCCAGATAGACCTCCGCTCCCGCATGGCCCATGCGGCCCTTGAAGTTGCGGTTCGTGGTCGAGATGCAGACCTCGCCGTCCGCCAGCAGACCCGCCCCCATGCCCGCGCAGGCTCCGCAGCCGGACGGCATCAGGGTCGCCCCCGCCGCCATCAGTATCGTCAGAGTCCCGTCCCGCCACGCCGCCTCCGTCACCCGCGACGAGGCCGGGGCGACCAGCAGCCGGACGCCCGGAGCGACCCGCTGGCCCGCCAGCACCCGCGCGGCCATGCGCAGGTCCTCCAGCTTGGCCCCCACGCAGGCGCCGATGTAGGCCTGATCGATCCGGCGCCCCTCGGCCTCGGCCACCGCCACGCTGTTGGCGGGCGAGTGGGGCAGGGCGATCATGGGCTCCAGCGTGCCCGCGTCGAAGCGGTGCACGGCCTCGTAGTCCGCGTCCGGATCCGAGGCCCAGGCCCGCGCCGCCGCCTCGTCCTCGACCGGTGCTCCGGCCTCGCGCAGCCAGGCGAAGGTGGTCGCGTCGGGCGCCACGACGCCGGTCTCGGCCCCCAGTTCGGCGGCCATGTTGGTCAGGACCAGCCGCTCGGGCATGGACATGGCCTCGACCGTCGGGCCGGCGAACTCCACCGCGCGGAAGGCGTTGTCCATGCCCAGCTCACGGCACAGGAACAGCATCATGTCCTTGGCGGTCACGCCGTCCCGCAGGGAGCCCCGCCACTCGACCCGGATCGTCGCCGGAACCTGCAGCCAGGTGCGGCCTGTCGCCGCGATGGCCGCCATGTCGGTCGCCCCATACCCCGCCGCATAGGCCCCGAAGGCCCCCGCCATCGGCGTATGGCTGTCGCCGCCCGCCACCAGCATGCCGGGGCGGACCAGTCCCCGCTCGGCCAGCAGCATGTGGCCGATGCCCTCCATGTCGTAGAACCGGCCGATGCCATGCTCGGCCGCGAAGCGTCGCGTTAGGCTCAGGATCGCCGCGCTCTCGGCATCGACGGCGGGGACGTAGTGGTCGGACACGATCACCACCTTGGACGGGTCCCACAGCCCGCGCCCCAGCTCGGCCAGCATGGGCGCCCAGCGGCGGGGACCGGAGCTGTCGTGGGCGAAGCACAGATCCACCTCGGCCGTCACGAGATCGCCAGCGCGCGCGTCGGCGCGGCCCGATGCCTTGGCGGCGATCTTCTCGACGAGCGTTCGACCCTTTATGGCGTTGGCCCCGGCCATCCGAATCCCGTAGCGGCGCGGGTGGACCGCGCAAAAGATATAATCTTATATCATTTGCTCTCGCGGACTTGCCAAGGCAATTCCGCCGACGAAACGACGCAGGACCGACCCGATGGCCGACGGCAGCCCCGCACCGACCCAGACCTATCGCTGGGACGACCCGTTCGATCTGGACGGCCGCCTGACCGACGACGAGCGGATGATCCGCGACGCGGCCCGGTCCTATGCCCGCGACCGCCTGCTGCCCCGCGTGGTCGAGGCCTTCCGCGACGAGGTGTTCGATCGCACGATCATGACCGAGCTGGGCGAGATGGGCTTCCTCGGCGCCATGCTGCCGGAGCAGTATGGCGGGGCCGGCGCCAGCCACGTCGCCTACGGCCTGATCGCGCGCGAGATCGAGGCGATCGACAGCGGCTACCGCTCGGCCATGAGCGTGCAGTCGTCGCTGGCCATGTATCCGATCTACGCCTTCGGCTCGGAGGAGCAGCGCATGCGCTTCCTGCCCCGGATGGCGGCGGGCGAGCTGGTCGGCTGCTTCGGCCTGACCGAGGCCGACGGCGGGTCCGACCCTGCCTCGATGAAGACCAAGGCGGTCGCGGTCGAGGGCGGCTACCGCCTGAACGGCGGCAAGTACTGGATCACCAACTCGCCGATCTCCGACCTCGCCATCGTCTGGGCCAAGCTGGACGACGTCATCCGGGGCTTCATCGTAGAACGCGGCTTCGACGGCTTCACCACCGGCAAGATCGGCGACAAGCTGTCCTTGCGCGCCTCCATCACCGGCGACATCGGCCTGAATGACGTCTTCGTACCGGAGGAAAACCTGCTGCCGGGCGTGAAGGGCCTGCGCGGGCCGTTCTCCTGCCTGAACAAGGCCCGTTACGGCATCGCCTGGGGAGCGATGGGCGCCGCCGAGTTCTGCCTGCACGCCACGCGCGACTACGTCGCCGAGCGCATGCTGTTCGGCCGGCCGCTGTCGTCGCGCCAGCTGGTGCAGAAGAAGCTGGCCGACATGTCGACCGAGATCGCGCTGGGCTTTGAGGGGGCCTATGCGCTCGGCCGCCTGCTCGACACCGGCGCCTTCGTCCCCGAGGCCATCTCGATGATGAAGCGCAACAACTGCGGCAAGGCGCTGGCCATCGCCCGCGAGGCCCGCGACATGCACGGCGGCGCCGGCATCACCGGCGAGCTCCACGTCATGCGCCACGCCATGAACCTGGAGACGGTCAACACCTATGAGGGCGCCCACGACGTCCACGCCCTGATCCTGGGCCGCGCGATCACCGGCGAGAGCGCGTTCTAGGCGGGCTCGTTGGTGCCGTTGCCGTAGAACATCGCTTCGATTTCCTCACGGCCCATCTCGTTGAAGTCGTCGGGGACCGTGAACTCGCCCTTCAGAAAGCCGAGTCGGCGCTTTGCGCTTTCCGTTGGAGAAGGCATGCGGTCGGCACCCTGTGCCTCGTCAGCCTCGCTGTTCGCTTCCTTCAACCTGTCCGGCTCCTTAGCGTGAGGCTAGCCTGGATATAAGGGCTGGCAGGTTAGCATCCAGCGTACCCTCTTCACGAACGATTCCATCGGAAGTGGCTCTAAAGAGCGCTCCAAGTATAATCTGACGATCAGCATCATTCGTAGCTTGTTCGGCAGTCAACGCCAGATAGGTAGTTGTCATTACTGCGCGCTCCTCAGCATCCTGCCTTAAATGATGCTGACTGAGGTAAAGCTTTGTCAGCAGTCGTCCCACCCAAAACAAGAGTCCAGAGGTTGTTGCCAACCCAGCACCTGCAATGACGTAAAGGCCTGATGGAGGATTGCGGTCACCGAATTCCAGCAATGCCCAAGCAGTCAAACCAAACAGCAAGACCATAGCTGGGATTGCCAATCGAAAGAACAAAACGACGCGATCTACTGCAATCCGCTCGTCCGCTCGGTGGCTTTCAGCCTTCTTGGTCCAGTAGTCAGCTGGTGCCTTCAAATGCATAAGTTCTTTGAAGGCGTGATCTGTCGCGTGGATGTCTGATATTGCCTTATCTTTATTTGCCTTCCACCGGCCCATACGACGTCGGAAGCTACTGGTACGGCGGCGTGCAAATTCCTTGAGCCGTTGGCTGGAGTGTGTCGTTAGCTTGTGCCAATCGCTCTTGCGAGCTTCTTGCTCATCGCGGACTTCTTCGTTCAACGAGCGCACCGCATTGCGAAAATTAGCGCGTTCCGCCGCTAGTCGACGCTCTGCCTCGGTGTGGTCTGTGATGGTAGGGAAAGCTAGCATCATGGCCCCCCTTAGGTGATCGATTGTCTGCGCGTTAGCGAGAACACCCACGCGACGGACGAGCGAGTAAGCAAAGAGCACCGCTTCAGCACCAACTGACTTGGCTATGTCCGCCAGAATAGTGCCGACCTTGCCATCGGGATGGTAGGCACCCCACTGCTGATGCAAATGACTGTGGAGCGTCTGTGCGAACTGGGCAGGCGTTTCGCCCCGTGCTTTCGCCTGAGCAACGAAATTTGCCAGTTGGTTCAAATGACCGTTCACATTGCCGCGAACGTTCGTTGGGTCGTTCAGGCTTTGACCGTCGAAAGGTTGCCAGAAGGCCTGTAGCTCAGACACGAAGTCATCGACTTGCTTCCAGCCCTTCAGCCTCCAAGTCACTTCGTCAAAGACAAACTCAGCAAGGTTCGAATCAGCTTCTGACATAATGCTGATCGTTGTGTCTCGCGCGGTGGTTGTCTAGTGACCGGACGATCCTTGAATGGCTGGCCAGATGGCGGTCTGAACTCTCCTGCGGGTCGGCCGGAGTTCTGGGTAGCCTCACCCGAACTCCACCAGCACGTCGTCGGCCGCCACCGGATCGCCGGCCTTGGCGGCCACGGCCTTCACCACGCCGTCGCGTTCGGCCTTGAGGATGTTCTGCATCTTCATGGCCTCGATGATGGCGACGGTCTCGCCGGCCTTGACCTCCTGGCCGGGCTCCACGGCGATGGAGACCACCAGTCCGGGCATGGGGGACTGGATCAGCTTGGAGGTGTCCGCCGCCGCCTTCTCGGGCAGGCGGGCGAAGAGTTCGGCCTGACGTGGGGTGAAGACGCGGACGCGGGCCTTGGCGGCGCCGGAGCGGACGGTCCAGCCGTCGGCGGTGCGGGCGACCTCGGCGGTGAAGGGCTGGTCGTCCAGGACGGCGCGGAACTGGGCCATGCCGGGACGCCAGTCGATGTCGGACAGGCGAAGCGCCCGGTCTTCGCCGGCGAGGTCCAACGTCAGCACCTCGTCCTCGTCGTAGCCGAGAGAGACGCCGTGGGCCTCACGGTCGACCAGGGCGATCCAGTCGGTGCGGTCAGAGGGGTCGCCGGATTGCTCGGCGGCGATCTCGTTCATGGCGCAGGCGGCGGCGATCATGACGTCCAGCCGCCGACGGTCCGGCGCGGCGCCTTTGAAACCGTCGGGGAACTCGTCCTTGATGTAGCTGGTCGACAGTGCGCCCGAGCGGAACCGCTCCTGGTCCATCACGGCGGCGAGGAACGGCACGTTGTGGCCGACGCCGGCCAGATGGGTGTCCTCCAGCGCGCGGCGCATGCCGTCCACCGCCGCGATCCGGGTCGGGGCCCAGGTGTTCAGCTTGGCGATCATGGGGTCGTAGAACATCGAGATCTCATCGCCCTCGCGGACGCCGGAGTCGTTTCGGACCACATAGCCGTGCTGCTCGCCTTCCTCCGGCTGTTCGTAGCGGACCAGGCGGCCGATGGAGGGCAGGAAGCCGCGATAGGGGTCCTCGGCGTAGATGCGGCTCTCGATGGCCCAGCCGTTGATGGCCAGCTGGTCCTGGGTGAAGGGCAGGCGCTCGCCCGCCGCCGAGCGGATCATCTGTTCGACCAGATCGACGCCGGTGATCAGCTCCGTCACCGGATGTTCGACCTGCAGCCGGGTGTTCATCTCCAGGAAGAAGAAGCTGCGGTCCTGACCCGCCACGAACTCCACAGTCCCGGCCGAGTCGTAGTTGACGGCCCGCGCTAGGGCGACGGCCTGGGCCCCCATGGCCTCGCGCGTCGCCTCATCCAGCAGAGGGGAGGGGGCCTCCTCGATGACCTTCTGATTGCGGCGCTGGATGGAGCACTCGCGGTCGAACAGGTGGACGATGTTCCCATGCTTGTCGCCCAGCACCTGGATCTCGATGTGGCGCGGGTCGACGATGAACTTCTCGAGGAAGACCCGGTCGTCGCCGAAGGCGGTCAGGGCCTCGGCCTTCACCGCGGCGAAGCCCTCGGCCATGTCGGCGTCGGAATGGGCGACGCGGATGCCCTTGCCGCCCCCGCCGGCCGACGCCTTGATCATGACCGGATAGCCGATGCCCCGCGCGATCTCGACCGCCTGTTCCGGCGTGTCGATCAGGCCCATGTGTCCCGGCACGGTGGAGACGCCCGCCTCGGCGGCGAACTTCTTGGAGGTGATCTTGTCGCCCATGGCCTCGATGGCGCCGGGGTTCGGACCGATGAAGGCGATGCCCTCGGCCTCCAGTCGCCTAGCGAAGACGGGGTTTTCCGACAGGAAGCCGAAGCCGGGGTGGACGGCCTGGGCGCCCGAGCGGCGCACGGCGTCGACGATCTTGTCCTGGACCAGATAGCTTTCGGCGGCGGGCGAGGGGCCGATGTGGATGGCCTCGTCGGCCATTTCGACGGCCATGGAGCCGGCGTCGGCGTCGGAGTGGACGACCACGGTGGCTATGCCCATCCGGCGGGCGGTCTTGATGATGCGGACGGCGATCTCGCCCCGGTTCGCGATCAGGATCTTGTCGAACATGGGCCGGTTCGTAGGGGGTGGCGCGCCGTCGGTCCATACCCGCGCGAGGACGGCCTTGACCGGGCCAAGGTGAACGCGTGAGCCATTCTCCGTTCAGGCGAACCGTCACACGGTCGCCGTTCTGGCTTGGCAAGGTCGCCCGCAATCGGCTTTAACCCTCGCCGACCCTCGATCAGCCGCCTGGAGTTGCCTGATGAACCGCTTCCTGACAGCCGTCTCGGCCGTCGCCGTCATGATCTCGGCCACCGCCGTCTCCGCTCAGGACTTCCGCGCCCTGGCCCAGACCGATCTGAACGCCGCGCGCGACGAACTCCGCGCCAACCATCCGGCCGCCGTCATCCCGGGCGCCGCCGGCGACACCTTCCGCAGCTGGATCGACGCCGGTCTGGCCGACGCCCAGGGCCGCGTGGGCCAGGTGAACTCGGGCGACGCCCACGCCTATCTGATGCGCTACTACGCCGGCGGTTTCCGCGACTCCAACATCGCCATCACCCCGACCTATGAGGGTCTCGGACCCTACTTCGGCACCAGCTGGCCGGGCGTGGCGACGGGCTGGCGCAACGGCCGCTATGAGGTCACCTACGTCAAGCCGGGCGTCCGCAATGCGCCGCGCGTGGGCGACGTAGTGGTCAGCTGCAACTTGACGCCGATCGAGGAATACGCCCGCGCCAAGCTGGACCGCTGGGAAGGCAACCTGGACACCGAGGCCGGCCGCGTGACCTCGGCCCCCTATCTGCTGTGGAACCGGAACAATCCGTTCGTTTCGGGCCTGCCCTCGACCTGCGAGTTCCAGCGCGGTCGCGGCCGTCCGCGCGCGGTCGACCTGCGCCCCGTGCCGATCACGCCGGGCGATCTGGAGGCCGCCTATCGCGCGACCGTCTACATGCCGCCGGCCACGCCGCTGAACATCGAGACGGTCAACGGCCGTCCGTGGGTTCACGTCCACTCCTTCGCCGACAGCGCGGGATGGGACGCCTTCAACAGCTTGGTCGAAGGCCAGGCCGCGGCGCTGCGCGGGCCTCAGGGCTTCGTGCTCGACCTGCGCGCGGCCGCCGGGTCGTCGGCCTATACCTCGACGGCGCGCGGCTATGGCCTGGCCAACCGTATCTGGACGCCGGAGTTCACCGTCAGCCGCCAGCCGGCGGCGGGCGAGATCACCTATCGCGCCACCCCCGGAAACCGCCAGTGGTACGCCGAGACGCTCGGCCGCATGCAGGCCGACCCGCGCTTCGTTCAGGAAGCCGGCCCCGTGATCCAGCAAACGCAGGAAATCGTCGCCGCCTTCGACGCCGCTCTCGCTTCGGGTCAGCAGACCTTCACCCTGCCGGGCCGCGCCGCCGTGGCCGACACGGGCGCCGCAAATCCGGTGCAGGGCCCGGTGGTGGTTCTGGTGGATGCCGGCTGCTCGGGCGGGTGCCTCGACACGCTGGACCTGCTGACGCGCCTGCCGAACGTCCGCATCGCCGGATCGACCACGGCGACCGACTCGATCTTCATCGAGCCGACCGTTGAGCGCCTGCCGTCGAACTATTCGGACCTCAGCTACGGCCACAAGGCCTGGACCAGCCGTCAGCGCGGCAACAACCAGCCCTTCACCCCGGCGCAGGGCCTGACCTACACGGGCAACCCGGCCGATGAGAATGCCGTGCGGGCCTGGGTCGCGACGTTGTTCGCGGGCTGATTTCGCCATAGTGACCTGATCGGGCCGGGCGAGGGACACCTCGCCCGGCCCTCTCGTTCAGGGGCATGCCGTGCGGCTTACGGTGTCGGGGGAGCGGGAACCGGTCAAAGCGAAAGGCCGCTACGGGTGGAAAGCGGACCTGCGATGATCGAAGATGGCAGCATGGAACCGCAGGAACGAAAGCTGGCGCTTGATGCCATATCCGCCACGTTGGTCGCGTTTCATGGTGATCAGCCGTTGTTCGCCCCGGACGAACTTGCTGCGTTGAGTGACCGCGATGCGAAGTACGCGCTAGCGGATTTACAGGAAGCCGTCCGTGGCATGAGCGTAGTCGAACTTCGCTATCTGTCGTCGGAGCTAGATCGGCGCGGGCTGAGCCTTACGAAGTTGGTGCTGGAAAGCGTCTGGATCATCAGTTCGATTGCTCGAAAGAAAGCTTGGTCAGAGGCAGATCTCATTTTGCTGAGCGCGTCTCGAGAGGTTCTTCCATCTGACACGCGGAAGCGTCTTACCCTTGCGTTGGACGAGTAAGCAGAACGTCCGCAACGGGTCGGAGGCGGCTGTCGGCCCACATCCCCAATCCAGCCCCCCGCGCAAGCCGCTCCCACCGCCCTTGGAACCGCCGATGGCCGCCCCCACATCCGCTCCATGACCGACCCCCACGCCCCCCACCGCTCTGCTGCCGGCTTCGACCTGACCCCGCCCTCGGAAGGTCAGCGGGTCGCGCTGGAGACCGACCTGAACAACGAGGAGAAACGCGTCCTGCTCTCCCACGGGACCGAGGCGCCGTTCTGCGGCGTGCTGCTGGGCGAGAAGCGGCCGGGCGTCTACGCCTGTCGCCAGTGCGGCCTGCCCCTGTTCCGCGCCGGGACCAAGTTCGAGAGCGGCACGGGCTGGCCCAGCTTCACCCAGCCGGTCAGCGAGGATCACGTCCGCGCCATCACCGACCGCTCCTACGGCATGGTCCGCACCGAGACGGTCTGCGCCCGCTGCGGCGGGCATCAGGGGCACGTGTTTCCGGATGGTCCGCCGCCGACAGGCCTGCGCTACTGCATCAACTCGGTCGCGCTGACGTTCGTGCCGGAGGGTAGTCCGCTGCCGGATCCGCTGGGGCGCGGCGACGGGGTGGCGTGACGTCAGCGAAACCGCAGGGTCGCGGTCGCGCCGCAATCGGGTCTAGACTGACGGCTCGTCCGGAGTATCGCCCATGCTGATCGCGCTCGGCCTTGCCGCCGCCCTGACCGCCAGCGATCCCGATGGCGTGGTCACCACCGCTCCCGTCGGGGCAGGGGCCGTCGCGCTGGGGGCCGAAAGCCCGACGAGCGACGCGAGCCTCGACGGCCAGGCCGCCGCCATCACCCCGCACAATCTGACGACCCAGCAACAGATCGACCGCTGGCTGGCCGCCCGCGCGCCCGAGACCGAGGCTTTCGCCGAGGACGGGCCGCTCGATGATCGCCGGATGCACGGCTTCGTCAGCGGATCGATCGGCACCAACGATTTCAGCCAGGTGGCGGTGGGCGTGTCGATTCCCGTCGGCGAGACCGGCCGTCTGAACCTCGCCTACAGCCAGACGCGGAACGGCTGGTTTGGTTATGGCCCCTACGACGGCTATGGCCGCTGGGACATCGACGGGCCCGATCCGCATCTGGAGCACAGCTACCCGGTCGGCAGCCCCTGGCCGGGCTCGACGCTGGTCTATCCCGGCGACGCCAAGCGGCGCGGCCAGTCGCTCAGCCTGTCCTATCGCTCGGATGAGGATCGAACTCGCCGACCGTTCGACCGCTGGTGAAACGAAAAAGGCCCGGTCTTTCGACCGGGCCTTTCGCTTTGGATGGTGCCGCCGGGCAGGATTGAACTGCCGACCTCAGCCTTACCAAGGATGCGCTCTACCACTGAGCTACGGCGGCGAAATCTGAGGAAGCGGCCGTATAGCCATTGAACCCGCAGGGGGGAAGCCCCTTGCCCGGAAAGATTTCGCGGGCTCTCTTGCGGGCATGACCGAACCGCCCGAAACGCCCGCCACCGCGCCGACGCCCCCGCCCAAGCCCAGGACGCCCGAGCAGCAGGCCAAGGCGGACCGCGCCGCCCGCCTGGCCAAGGCGTTGCGCGACAACCTGCGGCGTCGAAAAGCCCCGAAGCCGCCCCGCGTCGGCAACTGACCGGGCGCTGACGAAAGCGTCACCGAACGTGACCGTGCGCGGCCCTTTCGCACTGCGGCACGGTCGCGCTAGATAGCCGGCTCGCCGGGACGGTCGATCCTTGCGGCTTCAAGGACGACATGGACAGCATCACGGTTCACGGCAACGGCCCGCTTCACGGGGACATCCCGGTCTCGGGGGCGAAGAACTCGGCCATCAAGCTGATGGCGGCCGCCATCCTGACGGACCAGCCGCTGCGACTGACCAATATGCCGCGGCTGGCCGACACGCGCTTTCTGGGCAAGCTGCTGCGGTCTTTCGGCGTCGAGGTGACCGAGAGCGGGGAGGGGGCGGATCAGCAGACGCTGTTCCACGCCAAGGAACTGACCTCGACCTTCGCGCCCTATGACCTGGTCCGGCAGATGCGGGCGAGCTTCAACGTGCTGGGGCCGCTGCTGGCGCGGACGGGGCATGCCAAGGTGTCCCTGCCGGGCGGTTGCACCATCGGGGCGCGGCCGGTCGATCTGCACATCGACGCTCTGACCCGCCTAGGCGCCGCGATCGAGCTCGAGGAGGGCTACGTCTCCGCCACGGCGCCCAAGGGCCTTCGTGGGGCCGAGATCGAGTTTCCCTTCGTCTCCGTCGGTGCCACCGAGCACACCCTGATGGCGGCGGTCCTGGCGGAAGGCACCACGGTGCTGAAGCGCGCGGCGCGGGAGCCGGAGATCGGCGACCTGGCGCGCTGCCTGGTCATGATGGGCGCCCGGATCGAGGGCATCGACACCGACACCCTGACCATCCACGGCGTGACCTCGCTGAACGGCGGCGAGTGGTCGGTCATCCCCGACCGGATCGAGATGGGCTCCTACGCCTGCGCCGCCGCCATGGCGGGGGGCGAGGTGCGCCTGACCCGCTCGCGGCCCGAGCTGATCCAGGCCCTGAGCGACAAGCTGATCGAGGCGGGCGTCGAGGTCGAACCCACCGCCGATGGCGTGATCGTGCGGCGCGACCCTGCCCGGCGGCTGAAGGCCGTGAACGTCGCCACCGAGGTCTATCCGGGCTTCGCCACCGACCTCCAGGCCCAGTTCATGACCCTGATGACGACAGCCGAGGGCGTCAGCGTCATCCACGAGAACATCTTCGAGAACCGCTTCATGCACGCGCCGGAGCTGGGCCGGCTGGGCGCCGACATCTCGGTCCACGCTGGCGAGGCGCATGTCACGGGCGTCGAAAAGCTGAAGGGCGCGCCGGTCATGGCGACCGACCTCAGGGCGTCGGTCAGCCTCGTCATCGCGGGTCTGGTCGCGGAAGGCGACACGACCATCGGCCGCGTCTATCATCTGGATCGCGGTTTCGAGCGTTTGGAAGAGAAGCTCGGGGCCTGCGGCGCCGACATCCGCCGGGTGAAGGGCCCGCCCGTCGAAGGACCGGACGATGACCACTGACGATCTGGCGACCCGCCCGATCACGACCGAGGAAGGTGAGGCGATCCGCGAGGCGTCGGGCGGATCCAGCGCGCCCCTGCGCCTGCTGGCCGAGGACAGCGAGGATCTGGCCATCATCTCCGCCGCGCTGCAGGACGCCATCCTGCGGCCGGCCGACATCGTCTGGGAGAAGGGCGCGCGTCGCCTGACGATCGAGCTCAGCCGCTTCTGCTGGGAATGCGGCGGCACCTGGGTGCGGGCGGCCATGCAGTTCGGCGACGTCGAGGCGGTCAAGAGCCGGGGCCTGCCGCGCCTGCCCGACGCGCCGCTGGAGCTTCTGGCCATCCACTTCGTCGAGGGCGAGCCGCCGGGCGGTAGGGTCATCCTGATGTTCGCCGGCGGCGGCGACCTGAGGATCGACGTCGAGTGCCTGGACGCCGTCGTCGCCGACCTGTCCGAGCGCTGGCAGGCGCGTGTCGCGCCGACCCATCTGGACAGCGAGACGGCATGACGGATCAACGCCTGGCCTCGATCGAGCTGGACGAGGCGACCCTCCCGTCCGCCACCGCCGAGATCGAGCACGAGCGCCGCGTCGCCATCTTCGACCTGGTCGAGAAGAACGCCTTCGCGCCGGAGGGCGCCGACGCCGGGCCTTACGGACTGAAGCTGTCGCTTCAGGACAACCGCCTGGTGTTCGACATCACCGGCGTCGATTTCGCCCGCACCTACGCCCTGTCCCTGACCCCGCTGAAGCAGGTGCTTCGGGACTATCTGCTGATCTGCGACAGCTACTACGAGGCCCTGCGCGGCTCCTCGCCCAGCCAGATCGAGGCGGTCGACATGGGTCGGCGGGGACTGCACAACGAGGGCGCCGAGCTGCTGAAGGCGCGGCTCGACGGCAAGGTCGGGATCGACCACGAGACGGCGCGTCGGCTGTTCACCCTGGTGTGCGCCCTTTATCGCCGGGGTTGAAACGAGGCTGAGCATTCGCCGTTCGGCGAGACGGGACGTTAACCCGGCCGTGCCATGCTCGCCCGCATGGAAACGCTCTCGAACACTCAAGTCGCGGCGTTCAACGCCGTGCGCGCCCGCCTGACGCCCGACGAACGGGCGCGGGTCGATATCGCATCGGTGGAGGCTGTCGATCCGGCCGTCGCGTCTGCGCCCCACTGGAACTTCGACCTGCCCAGTCACGCAGCCGACAAGGCCCTGGGCGAGGACGCCACTGCCGCCATGCGTCGGGCCCTGGTCGCGACCTGGGCGCTCGAGCTGCCGGGGCGTGCGAAGCAGGCGGCGCTGCCGGGCGAGGTGATGGAGCTCTATCCCTACTGGCTCGACAAGATGGCCGAGTTCCTGACGGCGGCGGCGGAAGCCGATGCTACGTATGACCGCGACCACTGGGCCAAGGACGTGCGCATGGCGCTGGTGCTCAGCGTGCCGGGGGCGCGGACCCAGACGATCGACCTGAGCTCGCCGGTCGGGCCGGGGCAGATCGTCAAGAACGGGCGTGACGGCTACGGCTGGGGCCAGCTGATCCAGTATGTCCGGGCGCAGGGCTGGAAGAAGCCGTGGCTGGAGGTGCACACCGAGGCGCGCCAGCTGGAGGACTTCAACGAGGCCGGCTGGGACCGGGCCTGGGCGACGGCGGCGGCGATCTGCAAGACGCGGCCGGAGCTGGGCGGCATGATCGGGTCGAGCTGGTTCTACGATCCGCCGCTGGAGACGATCAGCCCGCGGCTGGCCTATCTGCGGCTCAATCCGCTCAAGGGTGGGGCGTTCATCATTCATCAGGGGCCGGGCGAGATCCACACCGAGCGGGCGGCGACCAGTTCGCCGACGCGCAAGGCCCTGATCGACAGCGGAGAGTATCTGCCGCGGTCCTGGCTGGTCGTCTGGCCGCGTTCGACGCTGATCCCCTGGGCCGAGCAGCGGGCCGCGTCGATGACGATGGCGGAAGCCGCCTAGAACGGGCCCCTGAAGACGAACCAGGCTCCGGCGAAGATCAGGCTGAACCCGACCGCGTGGTTCAGCGTCAGCTTCTCGCCCAGGATGGTCACGGAGAAGACGGCGAAGACCAGGAGGGTGATGACCTCCTGCATCGTCTTGAGCTCGGCCGCCGAATAGACCTGGTGGCCGATGCGGTTGGCGGGCACGGCCAGGCAGTATTCGAAGAAGGCGATCCCCCAGCTGACGATCACGACGATCCACAGAGGCTTGGAGCCGAACTTCAGGTGGCCGTACCAGGCGAAGGTCATGAAGACGTTCGAGGCGAACAAGAGCAGGACCGGCGTGACGTAGGCGGCGTTCGGCATGGCGAGCGACAGCTTGCGCCGAGTCGGTTTCGCCCGCTAAAGGCCACCGCGAGCCGGCGTAGCACAGCGGTAGTGCAGCGGTTTTGTAAACCGAAGGTCGGGAGTTCGATCCTCTCCGCCGGCACCACCCTTTCGCGGCCGCTCGTCCATGCCCGACCGCCCGATCAACAAGCTGGGTCACCGCATCGGCGCTCGCGGCGGGCGGACACGCGCGGCGATCCTGGAGGCGACGCGGCGGCTGCTGGACCGGCGGCACCTGGGGGAGATCCGGGTGGCGGACGTGGCGGCGGAAGCGGGGCTGTCTCCCTCGAATTTCTACACCTACTTCAAGACGGTGGAGGAGCCGGTCCTGGCGTTGTGCGAAGGGGTGGCGGCGGAGTTCCAGCCCCTGTCGCGGCATCTGGAAGGCGACTGGTCGGCGGAGGCAGCGTTCGGCGCGGCCCGGGCCTATGTGATGGATGTCCTCCTGATCTGGAGGGACCACGGGCCGGTGCTGCGGATCGAGCACATGCTGGCCGACAAGGGCGAGGCGGGGTTTGTGGAATCCCGCGTGCGGCGGCTGCGGCGGGTGCACCTGGCGTTCGAGCGGCGCATCGCGGTGGCGCATGCGACCGGGTACCACGCGCCGGGGCTGGATCCCCGGCTGGCGTCGTATGAGGTGGCGAACCTGGTCGAGTCGGTCGCGGCGGGGTTCGAGCTGCTGCGCCGGGGCGAGACGCCGCCGGAAGCGATCATCGACACCACGGCCCATATCGTCGTGAAGCTGGTCACGGGCCGCTAGCCGCCCAGAGGGCCGTAGAGCCAGGTCAGCCAGAGGCCGATGGCGAGGAAGGTTCCGAAGGGCAGGCGGTCGGCGCCGGAGACGTTCCGGCGGGTGATGAGGAAGGTCAGGACGAGGCTGAACCCGGCGGCGCAGGCCCACAGCAGGGTGGTGGGCAGGCCCTGCCAGCCGACCCAGGCGCCGACGCCGGCGAACAGGATCGGATCGCCCGAGCCCATGCCGTCCCGGTCGCGCAGGCGGCGGTAGGCGAGGGCGATGAGCCAGAGGCCGGCGAAGCCCGCGACGGCGCCGATGATCTGATCGACCGGCCAGCCGGAGACGAGGACGGCGGAGGCGATGAGGCCGGACGCGATCAGGGGCAGGGTCAGTTCGTCCGGCAGCCAGAAGTTCTCGGCGTCGATCAGGGCGATGAGGAGGAGCTGCCAGCCGAGGGCGGCGGTGGCGATTGTCCGGGGCAGGTCGCCGGGAAAGGCCAGCGCCGCCCAGACGCCGATGGCGGCGGCGGCGCACTCGATGAGGATGTAGCGGGGCGAGACGGCGGCGCCGCAGCCGGCGCACTTGCCGCGCTGGATCAGCCAGCTCAACACCGGGACCAGATGCCAGGCCTTCAGCGGTTCGCCGCAGCTCATGCAGCGGGAGCGGGCGAGCACGATGTCCTCGTCGCGCGGCATGCGGACCGTCACGGCGGCGATGAAGCTGCCGAAGATGAGGCCGAGGACGGCGAACAGGACTGGCAGGACGATGTCCAACTTACCCCCGTGCACCCCGGCGAAGGCCGGGGTCCAGATGCAGATTCGATGGCGGGATCATCGCATGAAGCTGCGTCATTATCGGACGTCCGTGTGTCGATCTGGACCCCGGCCTTCGCCGGGGTGCACGGCGGTGTGGTCTAGCCGCCCCCCAGCGCCATCGCCACGCGGTAGGTGATGAAGGCCGCGAGGTAGGCGAGGGCGAACATGTAGACGACCATGACCCACATCCACTTCCAGCCGTTCAGCTCGCGCTTCACGACGCCCAGGGTCGCCACGCATTGCGGCGCGAAGACGTACCAGGCCAGGAAGGCCAGGCCGGTCGCCAGCGACCACTGGGCGGCGATGGTGGTGGCCAGCAGGCTACCCGCGCTCTCGGCGTCGGCGATGGCGTAGACGGAGCCGAGCGCGGCGACGGCCACCTCTCGCGCCGCCATGCCGGGGATCAGGGCGACGACCATCTGCCAGTTGAAGCCGATGGGGGCGAAGACGGGCTCCAGCGCATGGCCGAGCCGGCCGGCGAAGGAGTAGTCGATGGCCGGGCCGGTCGCGCCCTCGGGCGGATAGGGAAAGGTCGAGGCGGCCCAGACCAGGATCATCAGCGGCAGGATGATGCGGGCCGCCCGCTCCATGAAGATCTTGGCGCGAAGCCATAGATTGAAGAGGACGTTCTTCGCATCCGGCAGCTTGTAGGCCGGGAGCTCCATCATGAAGGGCTCGACCGCGCCCCGCCAGAAGACCTTGCGGATAACGAAGGAGACCAAGAGCGCCGATACGATGCCGGTGGCGTAGAGGCCGAACATGACCAGCCCCTGAAGGCTGGCGAAACCCCAGACCGTCTGCTGCGGAATGAAGGCGGCGATGATCAGGGTGTAGACCGGGATGCGCGCCGAGCAGGTCATCAGCGGCGCGACCATGATGGTGGTCAGGCGGTCGCGCTTGGCGTCGATGACGCGGGCGGCCATGACGCCGGGGATGGCGCAGGCGAAGCTGGACAGCAGGGGGATGAAGGCCCGGCCGTGCAGGCCCGCGCCGCCCATGATCCGGTCCATCAGGAAGGCCGCCCGCGCCATGTAGCCGAGGTCTTCCAAGAGGATGATGAAGGCGAACAGGATGACGATCTGGGGCAGGAAGACCAGCACGCCGCCCACGCCCGCGATCAGGCCATCGACCGTCAGGCTCTGGACCAGGGGCCAGACCGAACCAGTGTCGGGGACGACGGCCGCGACGCCGGTTCCGAGCAGGACGAAGCCCGCCTCGATGGCGTCCATCGCCGGCGTCGCCCAGGCGAAGACGGCCTGGAACATGACGAACAGCAGGGCCAGCAGGATGACCAGGCCGCCGACGGGATGCAGCAGGACGGCGTCGATGCGGCCCGTCGTGGTGTCGGGCCGCTCGGGCGGGCGCACGCAGTCGCGCATGATCTGCTCGGCGCGGCGGTGGGCTTCGCGAATGGCCGCGGCGTCCGGGGCGCTCCAGGCATTCTCTTGAGGCGCTACCGCTCGGGACGCGGTCCCTCGCTGCTTGAGCGCGATCTCGGAGTAGGGATCGGCGGCGGCCTCGATGGCGGCGATCAGGTCGGGGATGCCGCGCTTGCGGGTGGCGGTGGTGGTGACGATAGGCACGCCCAGCGCAGCGGACAGGCGTTCGAGGTCGATGCGCAGGCCCTGGCGTTCGGCGATGTCGAACATGTTGAGCGCCAGGACCATGGGCCGGCCGACCGCCTTGAGCTCCAGGATCAGGCGTAGGACCAGCCGCAGGTTGGTGGCGTCTGCAACGGCGACGATGACGTCGGGCGCGGTCTCGCCCTGGAGGCGGCCGAGGACGGCGTCGCGGGTGACCTCCTCGTCCGGACTGCGGGCGCGAAGGGAATAGGTGCCGGGCAGGTCCAGCGCGGTGATGGAGCGGCCGGACGCGCCCTGGACGCGGCCTTCCTTCCGCTCGACCGTGACGCCGGCGTAGTTGGCGACCTTCTGGTGGGCACCGGTCAGGGCGTTGAACAGGGCGGTCTTGCCCGAGTTCGGATTGCCGACCAGGGCGACCCGCAGGGGCCGAACAGCGACGTCCATCTATTCGGCGGCTTCGGACAGCAGCTCGACGGTCAGGTTGGCCGCCTCGTGACGGCGCAGCGCCACGCGCATGTCGTCGACCTTGAGCGCCATCGGATCGCGGCCGAACAGGCCGTTGTGCAGCAGCTCGATGCGGGCGCCTTCGACGAGGCCGAGCTCCAGCAGGCGCCGCTCCAGTTCGGCGGCGTGCTCGTCGGTCCCGCCGGGGCGGACCCCGGTGATGACGCCCCGGTCGCCGAGGCGCGCGTCGGACAGGGAGATGACGTTGCTCATATTGCGAGTGCTTATCAGGTGCGGGGCGCCGGCGTCCAGCGGGCGGGCATGCGTCATCGCGCTCGCCGGGTCGCGGCGAGGTGGGAAGGGCGGGCGGAGCAGCCGGGCCTTCGCCCGGAGACCGTCCCGGATCAAGTCCGGGATGACAATGTTTCGGCGAAAGACAACTGCTCCGCGCGGCTGGTCTGATCGGAAGCGGACGGCCCCGCGTCGTTCCCACGCGACTGCCCGGGGACCGACGGCCCTGTTAGAGCCTTGCCGCTACTGACGCCTCCGGCGGGAAGGTCGGCGTGCTTGCGAAAGCCGATCCCCTGAACGCGGCGAGTCTTCTGCTCGCCGCCTTGTTGGTGGGCTACCGCTCGACGCGCGGCGTCTCGCTACTTGAGCCCGACGCTTCGCTTCTGACGGTCACCCACGCCACCCCTTTGGTCCGGGACGCCGGATGACCGCTCGTCACGGCCTCCGGTCGTTGAACCTCGGGAGCTCCCGCTCCAACCGCTCCCGCCGCGACAAGCTCGCAAGGCCTTGCGCCCTTCCCAAGCGACGGAACCGAGAGGGAGGGTAACACACCCGGATATGCGGGCGCGTTCAGCGGCTCTCAAACGAGACGGGCTCTGTATTTCCTCACGAAATCCGGGCGTCGTTGGATGATTGAGCAAAACAGCATGCGTTTCTCCCTCTCCCAGCGGGAGAGGGCTTGAGGTTCGGAGAGCGTAGCGATCCGCAAACCGAAAGGGTGAGGGGTTGAGGTGCCTAACGGCGAGAGAGAAACCCCTCACCCTTTCGCGCAAGGACGACGGCTGCGCCGCCGTGCGCTCAAGGCCTCTCCCTATGGGAGAGGGAGCGGGGAGCGTTTGCCCCCATCCCCGCCTCCCGCTAGAGCAACCGCTTCCTCCTGCCGAAGACGCCCGCCATGCACGATATCCGCGCCATCCGTGAGAACCCCGAGCACTACGTCGCCGGGTGGCGGGCGCGGGGCGTGGAGGACGCCGAGGCTATCGTCGAGCAGGCGCTGGCGCTCGATCGGGAGCTGAGGGCCGCGCAGACGGCGGGGCAGGAGGCTCTGGCGAAGCGCAACGCGGCGTCAAAGGCCGTCGGCGCGGCGATGGGCAAGAAGGACATGGCCGAGGCCGAGCGGCTGAAGGCCGAGGTCGAGGGGCTCAAGTCCGAGATCGCGGCGCAGGAGGCGGTGGAGGCCGAGAAGGGCAAGGCCCTGCGCGAACTGCTGGCGGCGCAGAAGAACCTGGCGGCCGACGACGTGCCGGACGGGGAGGACGAGGCGGGCAACGTCGAGGTCTCGCGCTGGGGGACGCCTTGCGACGGCGGCCCGGCCAAGGACCATGCGGACTTGGGCGAGGCGCTGGGGCTGCTGGACTTCGAGGCGGCGGCGAAGATGTCGGGGGCGCGGTTCGCCGTGCTGAAGGGCGGGTTGGCGCGGCTGGAGCGGGCCATCGGCCAGTTCATGCTGGATATGCAGACCGCGGAGCAGGGCTATCTGGAGGTCAATCCGCCGTATCTCGTGCGGGATGAGGCGATGTTCGGCACGGGGCAGTTGCCGAAGTTCGAAGAGGATTTGTTCTTCGCGTCGAGCTACACAGAACCGGCTGACCTGCTGGAAAACGACCTGTCGAACATTGGTGATGTCGTTGTTTCCCCTGTGACGGGCATCACCATTCTAGACGACGGTTACCAGGTCACAGCTGGTCAATTCCGCAACACGACGCGCCGCCGCTGGCTCATTCCCACGGCCGAAGTCTCCCTGACCAACCTGGTGCGCGAGACGATCTTGTCCGAGGACGAACTCGCCACGCCCATGCGCTTGACCGCGCTGACGCCCTGCTTCCGGGCCGAGGCCGGGTCGGCGGGGCGGGATACAAGGGGGCTGATCCGGCAGCACCAGTTCTCCAAGGTCGAGCTGGTGTCGATCACGCGGCCGGAGGACTCCGAGGCCGAGCACGAGCGGATGACGGCCTGCGCCGAGGCGGTGCTGCAGGCGCTGGAGCTGCCCTATCGGCGCATGCTGCTGTGCAAGGGCGACATGGGGTTCTCGGCGCGGAAGACGTTCGATCTGGAGGTCTGGCTGCCGTCGCAGGGGACGTATCGGGAGATCAGCTCCTGCTCCAACTGCGGGGATTTCCAGGCCCGGCGGATGGATGCGCGCTTCAAGCGGGCGGGCGAGAAGAAGACCGAGTTCGTGCACACCCTGAACGGATCGGGGCTGGCGGTCGGTCGCACGCTTGTCGCGATCATGGAGAACTATCAGGATCAGGACGGCCGGATCGTCGTTCCGTCCGCGCTGGCCCCCTATATGGGGGGCGTGACCCACATCGGAGCCTGAGTGATGAAGACCCCCCTTCTGATCGCCGCCGCCGCCCTGATCCTGTCCGCGCCCGCCATGGCCGAGACCCCCGCCCAGCCGACCGTGTCGGAGCCGACCACCTTCGAAGGCTGGATCCGGGTGTCGGGCGAGGAATTCCAGCTGATCACCAATGAGAACCGCTTCCGCACCGGCATGTCGCGGCCGTGCGTCTCGGGCGCCCTGCCCCGGAACATCCAGCGCACGGTGCGGGAATACGCCGGACAGAAGGTGCGGATCACGGGCGTGACCATGGCGTGGTCCGACGACCTGCCGGGCGACCGCTACACCTGGGAAGGCTCGAACATTCGCAATGAGTGCGAGAGCGAGGTCGTGATCCTGGCGACCGAGATCGACGCCATCGCCTGACGACTTGCGGATCACTCCTGCTTTCGTCATTCCGGGTCGCGCCCTGCGCCGCCCGGACTGACGAAGGATAGATGCGGATTCTCCTGACCAACGACGACGGCGTGGAGGCCGAGGGCCTGCACTGTCTGGAGCGCATCGCGCGCACCCTGTCCGACGACGTCTGGATCGTGGCGCCGCAGGAGGAGCAGTCGGGCAAGGGGCGGGGGATCACCCTGACCGAGCCGCTGCGCGTCAACCGGCTGGGCGAGCGGCGGTTCGCGGTGACGGGGACGCCGACGGACTGTGTCGTGCTGGCGGTCAACGATATTCTGGACGGGCGGCCGGACCTGGTGCTGTCGGGCGTCAATCGCGGGCACAATGTGGGGGAGGACTGCTCCTATTCCGGGACGGTGGCGGGGGCCTTGCAGGGCATGGCGTTCGGCATCCGCTCCATCGCGCTGAGCCAGAGCCTGGAGCGGTTCCATGACGAGGTCACCGCCCACTGGGAGACGGCGGAGGCCTATGCCCCGGCCATCATCCGGCGGCTGCTGGACCAGACCTGGGCCGAGGGGGTGGTGATGAACCTGAACTTCCCGGCCCGCGCGCCGGACGACGTCACCGAGGTCGAGGTGACGCGGCAGGGATTCCGGGGCGAAGGCGAGATGCACGCGGTCAAGCGCACCGACCTGCGCGGACGCGACTATTTCTGGATGAGCTTTCGCGGGACGAAGCAGGACCATGCGCCGGGCACGGACCTGCGGGCGATGGATGAAGGGAAGATCTCGGTCACGCCGCTGCATATCGACCTGACGCACCGCGAGAGCATCCATTCACTGAAGGGCGTGCTGGGCGGGGTTCCGCCGAGATGAACCTGTCGGACGATCGGGCCGGGCGTCTGATCCTGTCGCTTCGGCAGCAGGGGGTGACGGACGCGCGGGTGCTGGGGGCGATGGAGTCGATCGACCGGGCCGTGTTCGTGCACGAGAAGTTTCTCGATCAGGCGTGGGAGGATCAGGCCCTGCCGATCGACTGTGCCCAGACGATCAGCCAGCCCTATATCGTCGGCCTGATGACCCAGGCCCTGATGGTCGAGCCGCGCCATCGGGTGCTCGAGATCGGCACGGGCAGTGGATACCAGTGCGCGGTGCTGAGCCGGCTGGCGCGCTATGTCTATTCGGTGGAGCGGTATCGCAGCCTGCTGACCGAGGCCGAGGCGAAGCTGCGGACGCTGGGGATCGACAACGTCATCACCCGGCATTCCGACGGCGGCCTGGGATGGCCCGAGCAGGCGCCGTTCGACCGGATCATGGTGACGGCCGCGGCGCCGACGGAGCCGACGGAGCTGCTGAAGCAGCTGAAGCCCGGCGGGGTGCTGGTGGCGCCGGTGGGGCGGACGTCGGTGCAGATGCTGCATCGCTATGTGGGCCAGGCGGACGGGTCATTCCGGCGCGAGAGCCTGTGCGAGGTGCGGTTCGTGCCCCTGGTCGAGGGGACGGCGAAGGAGGGGTGATGCGGGTGGCGGCGCTTCTCGGACTACTCGGAGCGCTGCTGGCGAGCAACGCCGCCGCTCACGAGTTTGTCGGATGGTTCGAGCCCGGCAGAGCGGAGCTGTCTCCACGCGGGTATCAGGTGGCGCGAGAGGCCGCTGCCTACTGGGCCGAGGAGCCGATGCGCCGCCGACTGACCGTCGAGGGACACGTTGACGTCGCTGAGGTGGGCATCACCGGCCTCGATGTGCGGCGCGCCCAGGCCATGATGCTGGAACTCGTCGCGCAGGGCGTGAATCCAGCGGCCATCGACATCGAGGTGCATGGCGCGCGCCGGCTGGCCAGACCTGGCGGACTCTCCCACGACGTCAATCGCCGAGTGGTCATATTGTTTGACGAGCCGCCGCCCGGAGAGCCGCCGCCGCCTCCGCCGCTGAGCCACTACGAGATGCCGATGGTGTTTTTCGAAAGTGGAAGCGCGGTCGTGCCGACAGAGCAGGAGATCGGGTTGCGGCTGGCGATGTACGGATATGAACCGGGCCAAGGCCGTATCGTGATCCACGGATTCGCCGACACCCTTGGCTTGGCCGAGGACAATCAGCGTTTGTCGATGGCGCGTGCCGAAAGCGTCGCCCAAGCGTTCGCGAGATTCGGCGTGCTGTGGTCGGACATCGAAGTTCAGGCGAGCGGCGAAGCGGCGCTGTCACGGCCGACGGCGGATGAAGTGTCGGAGCCGCTGAACCGCAGGGTTCAGGTCCGGGTGTTTCGTCGAGCGGGGCCGCCCGATTAACCTTTCCGCCCCACTTTCGCGCGGTTTGGGGGTATGCCTGCACCCTCGACTCGGGGCTCGGAATCAGGAGGAGCGGATGGCGCTCGGACAGTGGATCAGGGCAGGGGCGATCGCGCTCGCAGGGCTCGCGGCGACGGCCTGCGCCAGCTATCCGGAGGCGCCGCGATACTCGACGCGGCCGATGACGGGGTACGGCGCTGGAGCCCAGCCTGCGCCGCCGGCCTATGGCGCGCCCGCCTATGGATCCCAGCCTGCGCCGCCGGTCTATGAGGCCCCGCCGCCCGCGACCGCGCCGGTCGAGTCGATCGAGGGCGGGGCGCTGCCGCCGCCGGGCGGATCGACCTATGCGCCGCCGCCGCCCGCCTACAACCCGCCGCCAGCCTACAATCCCCCACCTCCCGCCTATGTCCCGCCGCCGGTGGCCAGCGCGCCGACGACGGTCACGGCGGGCGCGGCCTATGTGATCCAGCCGGGCGACACGATCTCGGGCGTCGGGCGGCGGTTCCAGACGCCGGTGCAGGTGCTGATCGACCTGAACGGCCTGGGGCCGAGGGGCGCGATCACGGTCGGGCAGTCGATCATCCTGCCGGACAGCGCGGTCGATACGGGAACCGATCCCTATGCGACGGGGCCGACGCCCAGGGGCGTGCTGGTGCCCGAGAACGGGATCGCGCCGCCGCCCCCGCCTCCGCCGTCGGGCAATCCGGCGTCGCCGCCGCCGCCGCGCGAACCGGCCTCCAGCGGCCAGACGGGGACGGCCGCGCCGGGCTCGGTCGCCCTGCAGTGGCCGGTGCGGGGCGAGATCGTGCGCCGCTTCGGGCCCGTGGGTCTGGGAGAGCGGAACAATGGGATCAATATCGGCGCGCCCGCCGGTCAGTCCGTGGTCGCGGCGGCGGACGGCGTGGTCGGCTATGTCGGCGACGACCTGCCCGGTCAGGGTTTGACGGTCCTGATCACCCATCGGAGCGGCTGGCGCACCGTCTACGGCCATCTCGGCTCGTCCACCGTCGAGGACGGTCAGAGCGTCCGCGCGGGCCAGCAGATCGGCACGGTCGGGCTGACCGCGGGGGACGGGCGGCCCTCGATCCACTTCGAGACCCGGCGCATGCAGGGCGACGAGCCGGTGGCGATCGATCCGCTGACGGTGCTTCCCAGATAGTCGCGTTGCATCTTGCGACGCCCGGCCCTAGGTAACGCGCCTCGTATTCTTAAGGGCGCCCGACTGTGAGGCTGGCCCGACTGTCGGGGAAGACACCATGACCACACCCGCTGACGGCGGCATCGTCGCGCTGATCGTGCAGTTCGTGCCGTTCATCGCCATCTTCGTGCTGTTCTACTTCCTGCTGATCCGTCCGCAGCAGAAGCGGGCCAAGGAGCATGCGGCGCTGATCGCGGCTGTGAAGCGCGGCGACACCATCGTCCTGTCGTCGGGCCTGATCGGCAAGGTGACCCGCGTCGAGGACGCGGAAGTCAACGTCGAGATCGCCCCGTCGGTCAACGTCCGCGTGGTCAAGGCGATGATCGCCGAGGTGCGCAACCGCACCGCCATCGCCGCCAACGATTCCAAGCCCGCCAAGGGCTGATCGCCGCACGCTGAAACGAAAGCGCCGTCCATGGTTCAGCTGTCGCGCTGGAAGGTCATTCTCGTCGTCCTGTCGGTCGTGTTCGGGGTGCTGTTCGCCCTGCCGAACGTGCTGACGCCCGCGCAGCGCGAGGCCCTGCCGGGCTTCCTGCCCAAGGGGACGCTGAACCTGGGTCTGGACCTGCGCGGCGGCTCGTACCTGCTGCTCGAGGTGGACACCGCAGAGATGCGGGCCAAGCGGGTGTCGAACCTGGTGGAGGACGTGCGGGTCACCCTGCGCGAGGAGCGGATCGCCACGACGGCGATCGCGCGCGAAGAGCGCGGCGCCCTGGTCACCCTGGCGAGCGCCGCTCAGCAGGACGCGGCCTATGAGGCCCTGCAGCAGGCCGCCGGCGCGCCGGGGGCGAACGGCCAGCCGGAGCGCACGGTGCAGCGGGTGGGCTCGGACCGGCTCCGGTTCGCCTTCACCGATCAGGTGTGGAACAGCATGGCGTCGCAGGCGGTGGACCAGTCCATTGAGGTCGTTCGCCGACGCATCGATTCGCTCGGCACGCGCGAGCCCTCGATCACCCGCCAGGGCGCCGAGCGCATCGTGGTGCAGGCGCCGGGCGAGAGCGATCCGGCCGCGCTGGAACGGGTCATCGGCCAGACGGCCCAGCTGACCTTCCAGATGGTCGACGTCGAGAACCAGACCCAGGCGATCCAGTCGGGCCTGATCCCGCCGGACGCGGAGCTGCTGCAGGACGAGGCGGGCACGCCCTATCTGGTCAAGCGGCGCATCCTGGTCTCGGGCGAGAACCTGACCCGGGCCAGCGTGGGCGCCGACGAGAGCGGCAGGCCCGCCATCGACTTCCGCTTCGACGGCCAGGGCGCGCGGCGCTTCGGCGAGGCGACGGTGCAGAACATCGGACGCCCCTTCGCCATCATTCTGGACGGGCGGGTCATTTCCGCTCCCACGATCCAGCAACCGATCACGAGCGGCACGGGCCAGATCACCGGCAGCTTCACGATCGAGAGTGCGGCGGAGCTGGTCAACCTGCTGAACGGGGGCGCCCTGCCGGCGCCCCTGACGGTCGAGGAGCGCCGGGTGGTGACCGCCGAACTGGGCGCGGACGCGGTTCAAGCGGGCGCGATCTCCACGGCCATCGCGTTCGCGATCATCATCGTCTTCATGATCCTGGCCTACGGCTTCCTGTTCGGGGGCGTGTCGGTGCTGGGGCTGTTCCTCAACGGCCTGCTGATCGTCGCGGCCATGTCGATGACGCAGGCTACCCTGACCCTGCCGGGCATCGCCGGTCTGATCCTGACGTTTGCCGTGGCGGTGGACGCCAACGTCCTGATCTACGAGCGCATGCGTGACGAGGCGCGGGCCGGGCGGTCCGTCATCGCCAGCATGGACGCGGGCTTCAACAAGGCCTGGGGCACCATCCTGGACGCCAACGTCACCACGCTGGTGGCCGCGCTGATCATGTTCGTGTTCGGGGCCGGGCCGGTGCGCGGCTTCGCCTGGACCCTGACCATCGGCGTGTTCACCTCGGTGTTCTCGGCGGTGCTGGTGGCGCAGGTGCTGCTGGCCTGGTGGCTGAAGACGCGCCGACCCAAGACCCTGCCGATCGCGGAGAGCGTGCGATGACCTGGTGGCCCCTCATCAAGATCGTCCCGATCAAGACGAACCTGCAGTTCGTCAAGTTCGCCAAGTTCTTCGGCGTGCTGTCGGCCGTGCTGTGCATCGCCTCTGTGGTCGGGGTCTTCTACCCCGGCATGAACATGGGCATCGACTTCCGGGGCGGGGCGGCGATGGAGCTGACGACCTCGGACGGGCGTCCGCTGGATCTGGAGCAGGTGCGCGAGGCCGTCGACGGCCTGGGCATGGGCGACGTGGGCGTGCAGGGGATCGACGACGATTCCAGCGCCATCCTGCGGTTCCAGATCCCGGAAGGCCAGGCCCAGGCGGAGGTGGTCGAGCGGGTGCAGAACGCGGTGACCGCCGAGGTCGGGGCGGTGACCTATTCCGGCGTCAGCGTGGTGGGGTCCAAGGTCTCTAGCGAGCTGTTCACCTCGGGCCTCCTGGCGCTGGGCGCGGCGATTGTCCTCATGTTCGGCTACATCTGGTTCCGGTTCGAGCCGCAGTTCGGCTTCGGCGCCGTGGCCGGCCTGGTGCACGATGTGGTGCTGGTGTTCGGCCTGATCGTGCTGTTCCGGCTGGAGTTCAACCTGAACATGGTCGCGGCCATCCTGACGGTCATCGGCTATTCGATGAACGACACCGTCGTGGTGTTCGACCGCCTGCGGGAGAACCTGCGCAAGTACAAGACCATGCCGCTGAGGGATGTGATCGATCTGTCGATCAACGAGACCCTGAGCCGCACGATCATCACGGGCGTGACGGCGATCATGGTGCTGGCGGCGCTGGCGGTGTTCGGGGGCGTGGCCCTGTTCGGCTTCTCGATCGCCCTGATGGCCGGGATCATCATCGGCACCTATTCCTCGGTCTACGTCGGCGCGCCGATCATCCTGCTGTGGGGCGTCAAGCGCGGGGAGTTCGCCGAGGAGGCCAAGCCCGTGAAGCTGGGGATGGCCAGCCGGCCGTAGGGTTCAGCACGGCTTCTCCCTCCCCGGAACGGGGAGGGTGGTCGGAGCGAAGCGGAGACCGGGTGGGGGCGGCCCGGCGAGCCAAACTCCGACATCGCCGATGCTTCGCCCGGCCGCCCCCACCCGGTCGCTGCGCGACCACCCTCCCCCGCAGGGGGAGGGAGATGTAAGGTGCGCCGCGACTCACGGGGGACTCACATGGCCGGACTGCTTTCGAACTTCAGGAACACCCTGATCCTCAGCCTGCTGCTCGCAGCGGTGATGATCTTCGCGTTCGGGCGCGTGTCGCCGGGCGGGTTCGACCTCAGCTTCTGGCAGGCCGTCGCGCGCTGGAGCCACGTGGGCTTCGGCATCCTGTGGATCGGGCTGCTCTACTATTTCAACTTCGTGCAGATCCGGGTCATGCCGACCATCCCCGGCGAGCTGAAGCCGGCGGTGTCGAAATACATCGCGCCGGAGGCCCTGTTCTGGTTCCGCTGGGCGGCGCTGGCCACGGTGCTGGCGGGCCTGGCGATCCTGGCGCTGCGCGGCCACGGCTATGCGATCGAGGTGCTGAGCTTCGGCCTGGCCGGCGGCGTGGTGCAGGGGGATCAGGGCTACATGCTGCTGGGGGTCGGCGTCTGGCTGGCCATCGTCATGTTCCTGAACGTCTGGGGGATCATCTGGCCGAACCAGAAGCGGGCGCTGGGCATCGTGGTGGTCGACGACGACAAGAAGGCCAAGGCCGCGCGCGTGGCCATGCTGGGCAGCCGGACCAACCTGCTGCTGAGCCTGCCGATGCTGACCAGCATGGCCATGTACCAGACGCTGTTTGGCTGATCTGGACGACCAGGTCCGCGCGGCCGATCCGGACCGCTGGCTGTCCAGCCGGTTCGTCGGCGACGCCGAGGCGCGGGCGGACCTGATCGCGCTCTATGCGTTCGAGGCCGAACTGCTGGCCATTCCGACGCGGGTGACCCAGCCGCTGCTGGCGGAGATGCGCTACGCCTGGTGGCGCGAGCAGATGGACGGGGTATTCGCCGGCGAGCCCCGGCGCGGCCATCCGGTGCTGGAGGCGCTGACGACAGCGGCGGGGCGGCGGGGGCTGGAGCGAGCGCCGCTGGAGGCGCTGATCGAGGCGCACATCGGCCGGGTGCATGGCGAGGCGCACGATCTGGACGCCTTCTACGTCGGGCCGATGCAGGCGGCCGTGCGGGTGCTGGCGGGGCCGAGTCATGAGGCGGCCGTCGTCGAGGCCGCGCGGATGTGGGGCCTGGCGCAGACGGGCCGGGGCCAGGAGGCGGGGGCTCTCAGGCCGGCGGCGAACCGGGCGCTGAAGGCGCTGCCGGCGGCGGCGTTTCCGGCTGTGGCGCATGCAGCCTTGATCGGGGTCGCGCCGGGCGCTCCGACAAGGGCGCTGAAGCTGACCTGGGCGGTGGCGCGCGGCCGGGTCTGAACGCTTACGGATCCGCGCAAGGGCCCGGGCGGGGCCGCGCGATGGAGATGTCCGAGGATGGCTCGATCACGCGGACCTGGCCGAAGCCGCCGTAGCGGGCCATCTGGGCCGGGTCGGTGACGTAGCAGCTGAACTCGCCGACGTTGAACATGCCGCCGCCGTAGAGGCGATAGACCCGTGCGTCGTTGCTGAGCCGATAGAAGCCGTCGGGGAAGGGGCAGAGGCCGGTGAACTCGCCGCGCATCTGCACGCGCGGCAGGGTGTTGACGATCCCGAAGCCGCCCCAGGCCTCCATCTGCGACGGGTTCTGGACGTGGCAGTGGAAGTCGTTGTCGTACTGGAACATCACCTCGGGCCGGTCGCTCTGGCGGTAGAACTGACCGACCGAGGTCTGGGCCTGGGCGACGAGCGGCAGGGCGGCGGCGCAGAGAGCGGCGGCGAGGATGGCGGGCTTCATGACGGTCTCCCCCGAGAACGGCTCCGCTTACAGCACGGCGAACCGGGTTTCGCCAAGGGTCAGCGGCCGAGGTCCACCGTCTCGGGCCAGGCCGTGACCTCGGCGGGCCAGACGCGGCGGTTAGGCGAGCCGTTGTAGACCCAGGCGAGGCCGCGGGCGAGCGCGCGGGCCCCGGCGTGGGTGGCGGGCGAGGCGGCGGGGAGGCCGTGCATCTCGCGCGCCCAGCGAGGCAGGAGGTCGGCGCCGGCGGCCATGACGAGGGCGGCCGAGGCGCGTTCGGCCTGTCCGCCGATCCTCTGGCGCATGACCAGGTCGGCGACCTCCCGCGTGCGGGCGTCGGCGCGCAGCTCGCCGCGCATCGAATGGATCAGGGCGTCGGCGGACAGGCGGTCGGTGGGAACCGGATCGGCGCCGAGCGCGCGGCCGATGCGGGCCATCTCGGCGATGTAGGCGTCCTGGTCGGCGCGGCTCATGGCGGGGTCGCCGTAGCGGACCCAGGCGTCGAGGAAGCTGGTGATCTCCGTCACATGCACCCAGGCCAGCAGGCGCGGGTCGCTGACGCGATAGGGAGATCCGTCGGGCAGGGTCCCGCCGAGCTTGTCGTGGATGCGACGGACGCGGTCGATGGCGGCCTGGCCGTTATGGGCGTGGTCGTAGGTGGTGACGGCGATGAACTTGGCGGTGCGGCGAAGGCGGCCGTGCATGTCGGCGCGGAAGTCGGAGTGGTCCCAGACGCCGGCCAGCACCGCCGGATGCAGCATCTGCAACAGCAGGCCCGACACCCCGCCGATCATCATGGTGACGATGTCGCCGTTGACCCGCCAGGCGACCGAGTCCGGCGGGAACAGGGCGTCGGCGCGGCGCAGCGCCGGACGCTCGCCGCGTTCGTAGTCGTTGAACAGTTCGTTGATGCGGCGGCGGACGCGGACCTTGACGAATTCCAGGGTCGACGGGCGGGCGGTCACAGCGAGAGATGCAGGAACTGGTTGAACGGGCTGGGGCGATAGTCCGCGAAGGGCTCGCCGTCCACGAACCCGCGCCGGCGGTAGAGGTTCAGCGCCGGCTCGAACGCCGGGCCGCTTCCGGTCTCGAGACTGAGGCGCGTCAGGCTGAGGTCGCGGGCCTGCGCGATGATGTGGGCCAGCATGGCGGCGCCCAGGCCCCGGCCGAGCCGATCCGGGTGGACGCGCATGGACTTGATCTCGCCGGCGGTCTCGGAGAGCCGCTTGAGCGCGCCCACCGCCGTCGCCCGGTCACCCTCCCAGAGGACCCAGACGGAGATGTCGGACCGCTGCAATCCCGACAGGTCGAGCGCGAAGGCCAGGCCCGCCGGGGATTGCTCGTGCATCCGGCGGAGATGGAGATCGAGCAGCGCCAGAACCGAGGGGTGCCCGAAGTCAGCGAGGCGGATGTCCGCGGTCATGCGGCGTCGCGCCAGGCGGTGAGGCTCTCGATGGCGCGCACGCTCATCAGCCGCTTCCTGGCCCGGCCGCGGTCCTTGGGCGGGATGCGTCTGCCCTCGGGGTCGACGCGCGGCGCCTCGAGCGGGGGCAAGAGTCCATAGTTGACGTTCATTGGGGAAAACCTCGCGCCCTCGAGGTGGCCGCCGGTGATGTGTTCCACCAGAGCGCCGATGGCGGTGTGCGCGGGCGGGGCGTCCAGCGGCTTGCCGAGGCGTCCGGCGGCGGCGAGGCGGCCCGCCAGCAGGCCCGTGGCGGCGCTCTCGACGTAGCCCTCGACGCCCGTCACCTGGCCGGCGAAGCGCAGGCGCGGCTGAGGTTTGAGGCGAAGTTGGCGGTCCAAAAGCTTGGGACTGTTCAGGTATGTATTGCGGTGAAGGCCGCCTAGCCGGGCGAACTGGGCGTTCTGGAGGCCGGGGATCATGCGGAAGACCTCGGCTTGGGCGCCGTGCTTCAACTTGGTCTGGAAGCCCACCATGTTGAACAGGGTGCCGAGCGCATTGTCCTGTCGCAGCTGGACGATGGCGTGGGGCTTGACCGTCGGGTCGCGCGGGTTGGTCAGGCCGACGGGCTTCATCGGGCCGTGGCGCAGGGTCTCGCGGCCGCGCTCGGCCATCACCTCGATGGGCAGGCAGCCGTCGAAATAGGGGACTTTCTCCCACTCCTTGAACTCGGCCTTGGGACCGCTCAGCAGGGCGTCGATGAAGGCGTCGTAGGTCGCCTTATCCATCGGGCAGTTGACGTAGGCGGCGGCGTCTCCGCCGGGGCCTTCCTTGTCGTAGCGCGACTGGCGCCAGGCGATGTCGAAGTCGATGGAGTCGGCGTGGACGATGGGGGCGATGGCGTCGAAGAAGCTGAGGCTCTCCTCCCCGGTCAGGGCCAGGATGGCGTCGGCCAGGGCGGGGGATGTGAGGGGGCCGGTGGCGACGATGACGCTGTCCCAGTCCTCCGGCGGCAGGCCGGCGATCTCCTCGCGCACGACGGTGACGAGGGGGTGGGCGTGCAGGCGCTCGGTCACGGCGTTGGAGAAGCCCTCCCGGTCGACGGCGAGCGCGCCGCCGGCGGGAACCTGATGGGCGTCGCCGCACGACATGATGATGGAGTCGAGCGCTCGCATCTCGGCGTGGAGCAGACCGACGGCGTTGTACTCCCAGTCGTCGGAGCGGAAGGAGTTGGAGCAGACGAGTTCCGCGAGGCCGTCGGTATGGTGGGCGTCGGTCCGGACGCCGGGACGTCGCATCTCGTGCAGGATGACGGGGACGCCGGCCTGGGCGATCTGCCAGGCGGCCTCGGAGCCGGCGAGGCCGCCGCCGACGACGTGGATGGGAGCGGGGGAGGAAGACATGCGGCTTTCTAGCCACGCGGGCGCGCTTCGTCAGCCGCCGTCTGTCAGCCGTCATCGTCGCGGGCTATGGTGACGGCCACGCTCAGCGAGGGGGCTTGATGAGCCACAGGGATGTCGGAAGCCGGCGGCTGAAGCTGCGGCGCGCGCTGGGCGACGCGCTGGCGGCGTTTCCGCGCCTGTGGCTTGGGGCGGCGGGGGCGCTTCTGGTGCTGATCGCCCTGTTGCTGGCGCCGGTGGTGGTGGACGGGCTTGCCTTCGCGGGGTCCGGACTGGCCGGAGCGGCTGTCGTCATCGGCATCGTGGCGGTCGGGGCGCTGGCGCGGCTGTCGATCACGCCGGACCTGAAGGCGGCGCGGACGATGGGGCTTGGACCGATGGGGCTGCAGTTCAAATGGCCGGAGCTTCGGCTGATCGGGGCGGCGCTGCTGTGCCTGATCTTCCTGGCGATGATCGTGTCGGTGCTGGGCGTGATCGTGCTGGCCATCGCGGGCGGGGCGGAGCTGAACGTCGAGGCGATCCGGGCGCGGGACTGGGCGGCGGTGGGGCCGCCGTGGCGACTGGCGGTGGTCGGCGCCGTGGTGGCGGGGGCGTTGATCATTCCGCTGGTTCTGGCCGTGCGGCTGTCGCTGTTCGCCCATGCGACGCTGGGGCGGCGGCAGATGGTCTCGCTGAACAGCATGGGCATCGCCTACGGCAGCTTCTGGCAGCTGCTGGCGGGATTGATCGTCACGAGCGCGCCGAAGATCGCGCTGATCGCCCTGATCGGGGCCGGAGTGCTGACGGGGACGGCGGCGTCGGTCGCCTGGGTCGTAGGGCTGGTGGGCGTGCAGCTGCCGCTGACCATGGCGTTCCTGGGCGCGGCCTATCGACAGCTTGAATACTGGACGCCGGAGGAGGGGTCGGCATGAGACGCGGATTTTCGATCGGGGACGCGGTCGCCGCGCCGTTCCGGCTGGCGTTCGGCAAGCCCTTGTCGACGCTGGCCTGGGGGTTGGTGCTGCTAATCCCGTCGGTGGTGGCGATCGCGGCGTTCGCGCCGTTTTTCGCCGAGGCCATGCAGACGGGCGACGCTGCCGTGCTGGCGTCCGAAGGTGATCTGGAGGACTTCGAGAGCTTCAGCCAGTTCATGGCGTTCCAGGCCTGGAGCGGGCTGTCCAACATCCTGGGGCTGCTGGCGACGCTGCTGGTCACCACAGCGGTGATCCGGGCGGCGATGGCGGGGCGGCGGGGCGACGGCGCGGCCTTTCTGAGGTTCAGCCGTGACGAGTTTCATGTCGCCGTGATCGGCATCGCCATCGTCGTGGGGACGGTGATCGTGTGGATCGTACTGGGCGTGTTGATCGCCGGCTTCGCCATCGCAGCGGGGGCATCCGGCGGCGAAATGACATGGTCGGCGCTGACGGCCGTCGGTATCGGCCTGCTCGGCCTGTTCGCCACGCTGGTGGTCTGGGGGCGGCTGTCGCTGATTGCGCCAGCGGCGGTGATCCTGAAGACCCTCGCTTTCGACGAAGGATGGAAGGCGGGGCGGGGGCAGACCGGCAAGCTGTTCCTGCTGATCCTCGCGCTGTTCGCGGTGACGATCCTGATCGGCCTGTTCGTCTTCGTGCTGATCCTGATCGCGGCCGTGGCGCTGGGGGCCGGCATGGCGCACATGGGCGACTGGGAGACCATCGACGACGCGGCGGTCGAGGCGTGGATGCTGGCGCAGTTGGAGAACCCGTGGCCGATGCTGGGGATCGGGGCGTTGCTGCTGCCCGTGCTGGCCTGGATCAGCGGGTTCTCTCAGGCGCTGTGGACCGCGCCGTTCGCGGTGGCGGCGGAAGGCCTGGTTCAGCGTCCCGAACCCGTCGGGGCTGACGTCGAAGCGGCGAACCCCTAGGGTCGCGCACAGCAGGGAGAGGATTCGCCATGAGCTTTTCAGCCACCGAGGCCGCGTTCGAGGGCTTCCGCATCGTGCGGCGCAATCCGCTGCTGATCCTCTTCTGGGCGTTGGCGTATGTGATCTTCTTCGCGCTGTTTTTCGCCATCGCAGGGGCGCAGCTTCCGGCGATCTTCGCGCAGTTGCAGGCGCTCGAGGGGGGCGAGCCGGATATCTCCGACATGCAGGCCTTGGGCCAAAGCTATGCCGCGTTCCTGGTCCTGGGTGCGCCTCTGGCTCTGCTGCTCGGCGCGATCCTTAACGCGGCTGTGGCGCGGGGCGTGCTGCGGCCGTCGGAGAAGGCGTTCGGCTACCTGAGGCTTGGGGCGGACGAACTGAGGGTTCTTGCGGTCAGCGTCGTCGTCGGCCTGGCGATCCTCGCGGTTTACATGGGTCTGGTGATGGTCGTCGTCCTCGCCGCCTCTCTGATCGGAGCTTCGAACCAGGGAGCGGGCATTCTGACCGGGGTTGTCCTGGGTCTGGCGGCTCTGGCGGTGCTCGTCTGGCTGGTGATCCGGCTGAGCCTGGCCGTGCCAATCACCGTGGCAGAGAAACGGATCGCGCCGTTCGCCTCGTTCGCCGTCACCAAGGGCAAGGTCCTGCCGATTCTGGGCATGGCGGTGATCGCCTTCATCATGTCGATCCTGGTCAGCTTGCTGGGCAGCATCGTCTCCCTGCCGCTGGTGATGATGGCCGGGGGCGGACTGGAGCAGCTGGCCACCATGGAAGGCCTGACGGTGGTTCAAATCGTCCAGGCGGCCGCGCCGGGGCTGGTGGCCTGGGGCGTGCTCAATGCTGTTGTGTCGGCGCTGCAGCTGGCGGTTCTGTATGCGCCGTTCTCGGCGGCCTATCGGGACATCAAGGGTCTGCCGCAGGAGTGACGGCGGGCGACGGGCGCGCGCCCGGCCTATCGGACTTAGGCCGCATGGAGCGAGGTCTGCATCCATTCGCGCCTGTCGCGGCCTCATGCCGTTACGAACCTGCGTCGACCCCCGACCGCGAGGAACCGTGAATGGCCGACGTCGAACTCTACGCCGAACGCAAGCGAAGCCATCGCCGGACGTGGACCCTGGCCGCCGTCCTGCTGGGGCTGGTCTTCATGATCCTTGGCCAGGTGGGGGCCTATCTGCCGGCCAGGGAGGCGGGATGGATCACGCCCGGCGGCGGCACGGACGGCTGGCCGCAGCTGACCTATGAACTGGTGGCCGCGTTTGGCCTGGGCTCGGTTCTGCTTTTGCTGTGGGTCGGACTGTTCGAACGGCGCGGACCGGCGACGCTTGGGCTCAATGCCAAGGGGCCGACCCGATTTCTGCGCGGCTATCTGATCGGTCTCGCCTTCCTGCTCGCGGTCGTCGGGATCATCTGGGGCGCGGGGGGTTATGTGGTCGAGGGGGCTGGAGCGTTCGGGTCGGCGGCGGTCGGCGCGGCCTTGCTGCCGATCGGCGCCTTGATGCTGGGCTTCATTGTCCAGGGCTCGTCCGAGGAACTGATGTTCCGCGGCTGGCTGATGCAGCTGATCGCCTCACGGCACGGCGTGTGGATCGCCGTGGTCGCCAACTCGGTCCTGTTCGCCCTCGCCCATGCCGGCAATATCGAGCCGTCGAACGAGCTCTATGTTGGGCTGGCCAACATCGTCCTGTTTGGCCTGTTCGTCAGTCTGTACGCCGTGCGCGAGGGGTCGATCTGGGGTGTCTGCGGCTGGCACGCGGCCTGGAACTGGCTGCTGGGGCTCGGCTTCGGGCTGGAAGTGTCCGGGATCACGATCGACAGCCTGCCGCTGGTCACGGACCTCACGGCGGCGCCGGGCGCGGCCTGGTGGCTGACCGGCGGGGCGTTTGGGCCAGAAGCCAGCATTGTCACCACGGCGGTGCTGCTGACCGGAACGGTCGTGCTGGCGCTGTGGGGCCGGACGCGGAGTCATGGCGTCGAGGCGGCCGGGAGCGCGGCCCCGGCCCCGACCTGAGCCGTCAGGCGCTGACCTTCTTGCGCGCCGCTTTCGGCTTGGCCTCCGGCAGGGCCGCCACGCGCGCGCGGCGGCGTTGCTCGTGGCGGTCCAGGACCTCCTTGAGGTATTTGCCGGTCCAGCTGTTCTTGTTCTGCGCCACCTCTTCGGGCGTGCCCACGGCGACGATCTCGCCGCCGCCGTCGCCGCCTTCCGGGCCGAAGTCGAGCAGGTAGTCGGCGACCTTGATGACGTCGAGGTTGTGCTCGATCACGACGATGGTGTTGCCGCTCTCGACCAGCTCCTGAAGCACCTCCAGCAGCTTGCGGGTGTCCTCGAAGTGCAGGCCGGTGGTGGGTTCGTCCAGGATGTAGAGCGTCTTGCCGGTCGCGCGCTTGGAGAGCTCCTTGGACAGCTTGACCCGCTGGGCCTCGCCGCCGGACAGGGTCGTGGCCGACTGGCCGACCTGGACGTAGCCGAGGCCGACGCGCTCCAGCGTCTTCATCTTGTCGCGGATGGAAGGCACGGCCGAGAAGAAGCGCGCGGCCTCCTCCACCGTCATGTCCAGCACGTCGGAGATCGACTTGCCCTTGAACACGATCTCCAGCGTCTCCCGGTTGTAGCGCTTGCCCTTGCAGACGTCGCAGGTGACGTAGACGTCGGGCAGGAAGTGCATCTCGATCTTGATGACGCCGTCGCCCTGGCAGGCCTCGCAGCGGCCGCCCTTGACGTTGAAGCTGAAGCGGCCGGGGCCGTAGCCGCGCGCCTTGGATTCCGGCAGGCCGGCGTACCAGTCGCGGATGGGGCCAAACGCGCCGGTGTAGGTTGCGGGGTTCGAGCGCGGCGTCCGGCCGATGGGCGACTGGTCGATGTCGATGACCTTGTCGAAATGCTCCAGCCCCTCGATGCGGTCGAAGTGGGCGGGCGCGTCGGACGCATTGTTCAGACGGCGCGCGGCGGCCTTGTACAGGGTCTCGATCGTGAAGGTCGACTTGCCGCCGCCCGACACCCCGGTGATGCAGGTGAACAGGCCGACCGGGATCTCGCCCGTGACGTTCTTCAGATTGTTGCCGGTGGCGCCCGAGACCTTGAGCATCTTCTTGCGGTTGACCGGGCGGCGGCCCTCGGGCGGCAGCTCGATCTCGCGCTCGCCCGTCAGATATTTGCCGGTCAGGGAGCGGGGGTTGGCCATGACCTGCTGGGGCGTGCCTTCGGCGCAGATCTCGCCGCCGTGGACGCCGGCGGCGGGGCCCATGTCGATGACGTAGTCGGCCGTCAGGATGGCTTCCTCGTCATGTTCGACCACGAGGACGGTGTTGCCGAGGTCGCGCAGGCCGGAGAGCGACTCCAGCAGGCGGGTGTTGTCGCGCTGGTGCAGGCCGATGGACGGCTCGTCCAGCACATAGAGGACGCCGGTCAGGCCCGAGCCGATCTGCGACGCCAGGCGGATGCGCTGGCTCTCGCCGCCGGACAGGGTGCCCGAACTGCGCGACAGGTTGAGGTAGTCGAGGCCGACGTTGTTGAGGAAGCGCAGGCGATCCGTGATCTCCTTCAGGATGCGCCGGGCGATCTCCATCTGCTTTTCGGTCAGGCTGTCCTCCAGCGTCGAGAACCAGAGGTAGGCCTTGGAGATAGAGAGGTTGGAGATGTCGGCGATGTCCTCGCCGCCGACCTTCACCGCCAGGGCCTCGGGCTTCAGGCGCTTGCCGCCGCAGGCCTCGCAGGGGGTCTCGGACTGGAAGCGGCCCAGCTCCTCGCGCACCCAGGCGCTGTCGGTTTCGCGCCAGCGACGGTCGAGGTTGGGGATGACGCCCTCGAAGGGCTTGGAGACCTCGTACTTCCGGGCGTTGTCGTCATAGACGAACTTGATCTTCTCCGACCCCGTGCCGTGCAGGATGACCTGGTGGGCCTTCTCCGGCAGGTCGCGCCACGGCTTGTCCATCGAGAAGCCGTAGTGGAGCGCGAGCGCCTGCAGCGTCTGGGTGTAGAGGGGCGAGGGGCCGCGCGACCAGGGGGCGACGGCGCCCTTGTGCAGGGACTTGTCGCGGTCGGGGATGACCAGGTCCGCGTCGAAGGCCAGCTTGACGCCCAGGCCGTCGCAGACCGGGCAGGCGCCGAAGGGGTTGTTGAAGGAGAACAGGCGGGGTTCGATCTCGCTGATCGTGAAGCCGGAGACCGGGCAGGCGAACTTCTCGGAGAAGACGATGCGGCGGGGCTCTTCGCCCTCTGGCGCGCTCGCCCACTCCGCGGTGGCGATGCCGTCGGCGAGGTTCAGCGCGGTCTGCAGGCTGTCGGCGTAGCGGCTCTCCAGACCCGCCTTGGTGACGAGGCGGTCCACGACGATGTCGATGTCGTGCTTGAACTTCTTGTCGAGGGTCGGCGCGTCCTCGATGGCGTAGAACTGGCCGTCGATCTTGAGCCGCTGGAAGCCCATCCGCTGCCAGTCGGCGATCTCCTTGCGGTACTCGCCCTTGCGGCCCCGGACGACGGGGGCCAGCAGCAGGATGCGTTCGCCGTCGGGCAGGGCCGACAGCTTGTCGACCATCTGGCTGATGGTCTGGCTCTCGATCGGCAGGCCGGTGACGGGCGAATAGGGGACGCCGACGCGCGCCCACAGCAGGCGCATGTAGTCGTGGATCTCGGTGACCGTGCCGACGGTGGAGCGCGGGTTCTTGGATGTGGTCTTCTGTTCGATGGAGATGGCCGGCGACAGGCCCTCGATCAGGTCGACGTCGGGCTTGCCCATCAGTTCCAGGAACTGGCGGGCGTAGGCGCTCAGGCTCTCGACATAGCGGCGCTGGCCCTCGGCGTAGATGGTGTCGAACGCCAGCGAGGATTTGCCCGAGCCGGACAGGCCGGTCATGACCACCAGCTTCTCGCGCGGGATGTCGACGTCCACGCCCTTGAGATTGTGCTCGCGCGCGCCGCGCACGCGGATGAAGTTGTGCTTTTCGGTCATGGAGTCCGGAGAACGCGGAAGGGCCGGGCGGGTGGCCCGGCGCGACAACGCTATATGGGGATCAAGACCGGCGATTCAGCAAGAACAATGTGGGAACATTGAGACGCTGTTGTCAGTCTGCGGACTCCCGCAGGAAGGGGCCGGCGTTCAGGCTGATGGAGCAGCGGAAATCGGCCGCGCCGTCGGTCGAGCAGACATCGACGCCGAACAGGTCGCGCTCGACGCGGTTGGTGGAGCGCCAGGTGCGGCCGTCCTGGACGAACTGCGAGCCTACGGCGGCGCTGCGTTCGGCCAGGCCCTCGTAGAAGGCGCGGGCGGGACGGCCGTCGCAGGTGAAGACGACCATGTCGGTGTCGTGGTTCTGGGCGTGGGCGTAGGTCCCAGCGGCGACGGAGGCCGCGACGCAGTCGGCATAGAGGCGGGCGCGGGGCGAGGGCGGCAGGGTGGCGACGGCGGAGTAGTCGGGCGGGCCGGCGGGGGCGTCCGGGCCGCTGGCGCAGGCGGCAGCGGCGACGCCGGTGAGCGCAAGGAGCATCAGGGACAGGCGGCGGGTCATGGCGCGCTCCGGGTCAATCGACCGGCAGCGTGGCACGGAACGGCGTCGCCGTCAGGCCCAGCCGACGACCTCGCCGCGGCGGCGGGCGGGCTCGACGGAGGACAGCGTGGTGCGCGGCTCGGCCTCGGCCTTGCCGAACAGCCAGCCCTGGCCGTGGTCGACTCCGAGGTTCAGCAGGATGTCGGCGACGGCCTGGGTTTCGATCATCTCGGCGATGGTCTCGACCTTGAGGTCGGCGCACATGCCCACGAGGTGAGCGATCATCGTCTGGGTGCGTGGGTCGTGGTCCAGGTTCTGGACGAAGCGGCCGTCGATCTTGACCGCATCGACCGACAGCGCACGCAGATAGTCGTAGGAGGCGGCGCCGGCGCCGAAGTCGTCGATGCAGACCTTGATGCCGGCGGCGCGCAGGGCGCCCAGGCGGCGGTTGGCGGCATCCAGTTCCGCGAGGGCGGCGGACTCGGTCACCTCGACCATCAGGCGCTTGCGGTCCTCGGGACGCGAGGCGGTCATGCGCAGCAGAGCCTCGACGTAGCGGTCGTCGGCGAGCGAGGCGCCCGAGACGTTGACGGCGAACTTCATCAGGCCCGCGCCGGGGCGGCGCAGGCGGCCCAGAGCCTTCTCCGCCACGGCCAGGTCGAACCCGTCGATGAGGGCCAGTTCCTCGGCCATGCGGATGGTGTTGGCGGGACCGCCTGGGCTCTTGAAGCGGGCGAGCGCCTCGAAGTGATGCACCGCGCCGGTACTGAGCGTGACGATCGGCTGGTAGTGCAGATCGAAGTCGCGGGTGCGGACGACCGCGCGGAAGGCGTCGGCTTCGCGAAGCGTGCGGGTGAGCGAGGCCTGAAAGCTCATCTCGGGCTTTTCCAGCCCGCCGTCGGCGAGGCAGCCCTCGACCGCGAAACGCAAGGCGCGAAGGGCGTTCAGGGGCTCGCCGCCGTGCTCGATGGCGGCTTCGGAGGCGCGGGGCGACAGGTCGATGCCCTCGCTGCGGCCCAGTTCGCGGACTTCGCCGATGAGGTCGGTCTGATCGACGCGGTCCTTGATCATGGCGAAGCGTTCGGGGCCGAGTCGGCCCGCGCTGGCCCCGTCCAGGGACGCGGACTGGATAGCGGCCTCGACGCGGGCGACCAGGCGTTCTCCGGCCTCGCCGGACGCGGCAGCGGCTTCGAGGCCCTCGACGTCCACGAAGGCGACGGCGAGCGGGCGGTCGTCCGCGGGATCAGTCAGCACTTGGCGCGCGCGCTCCAGCAGGGCCACCGGTGTCAAAACCGGCGACGCATCGACGCTGGAGACGCGATAGGGCGCGCCCTCGTACTGGATGGCGCAGGAAATGTTCGGGGCGAGGTCCGGCAGCTGGAACAGGCGCGCGGTCGCGCGACGCACGCGATGTTCGTCGCAGACGATATGGAGCTCCAGCGGCGCGGTCCGGCGGCCGGGCGACAGGTCAGCGAGGGCGGCGCGCATGGCTTCGGCAGACGCTTCGGTCAGGCTGTCCGGCAGGCTGCGGCCGATCATGGCCTCGCTGGGCAGGTCGGCGTGCGGACCCGAGCCGAGGGCAAAGACGACGCCGCCCTGGGCGTCCAGTTCGATCAGGAGGTCGGCCGAGGCGAAGGCGAGGCCGAGCAGACGGGTGCGCATGGGCATGGGCGCGACCTTGCCATCGAACCCTTAAACTTCGCCGCAGAGGTGCGGTTAACGCGAGCTGTCAGGCGGTGCGGTTGAGCGTGACCGCGCGGCTGTCGCCGGCATAGGCCTGGCCCGAGGCGCCGTAGCCGGTCCCGAGCGCGCGCGCCCCGGCGACCTCCTGGGCGATGGCGCGGACCAGGCCCTCCGAAACGCTGCGGGCGGCCTCGACCGTACGGGCGTGGATGGCCAGAGCGGCCTCGAAGGCCTCGGTGGCGCGGATCAGGGCGGTGCGCTCGGCGGCGGGGGCAGAGGCGATCAGGCCGGGGTTGGCCTTCACCTGGGCGGTCTCGCGGCGATAGGCGTTGGCCAGCTCCTGGGTCTCGGCGAGGCCGGCGGCGACCTCCTGGGGGCGGCGCGAGGCGAAGGCGTCGGTTTCCTTCTCCAGCCGGGCGGTCAGGCGGTCGGTCAGGTCCGTCAGGCGGCGCAGATAGGCGGTTGCGGTGGTCGGGTCGGCGGTCATGCGGCGGCTCCGGCGGTCTGTTCAGACTGCATGCGGATCATCTCGGCCATGACGGTGTCGGCGAGGCCGATGCCGCCCGCGCGGACGGTCTGCTGGGCCATGGCGTCGATCAGGAAGCTACGCCAGGTCGCCTCGGCCTCGCCGCCGCCGAACAGGCCGTTGGTGTCGAGGCCCTCGAACATGGGTTTGAGCATCTGGGACAGGAAGGAGGCCTCGAACTGCTCGGCGGTCTCGCGCATTCGGCGGGCGTCGGCGCCGGTCGGAGCCGTCGGCGCGGTCTGAAGCAGGGTGGGGGAGACGGCGAGGTCGCTCATCAGATCACCTCGATGTCGGCCTGTAGCGCGCCCGCCGCCTTGATGGCCTGGAGGATGGAGATCATGTCGCGGGGCGAGACGCCGAGCGCGTTCAGGCCCTCGACGAGGGTGGCGAGCGAGGTCGAGCCGTTCACCAACCGGATCTCGCGGCCCAGCTCTTCCTCGACGGTCACGTCGGATTGGGGGACGACGACGGTCTCGCCCTGGCTGAAGGGGGCGGGCTGGCTGACCTGGGGGCTTTCCTGGACCGAGATGGTCAGGTTGCCCTGGGCGATGGCGACGGTGGAGATGCGGACGTTCTCGCCCATGACGATGACGCCGTTGACCTCGTCGATGATGACGCGGGCGGGCGTGTCGACGGCGACCGGCATGTTCTCCACCCGGCTGATGAAGGCGGCCATGCCGAGCGCGGGCGGGGGCCGCAGGGTCACGACCGAGCCGTTTTCGGCCAGCGCCGTGGCCGGGAAGGTGGCGTTGATCGAGGCGGCGATGCGCTGGGCGGTGGTGAAGTCGGGGTTGCGCAGCGTCAGGCGAACCTCCGGCATGCTGTCGAGGTTGAAGCCGGTCTCGCGCTCGACCGTGGCGCCCGAGGCGATGCGGCCCGCGGTTGGGACGCCGCGCGTCACCGAGGAGCCCGAGCCGCCCGAGCCCGAGACGGCGCCGGTCTGGATGGAGCCCTGGCCGACGGCGTAGACTTGGCTGTCGGCGCCCTGGAGGCTGGTGACCAGAAGGGTGCCGCCCAAGAGGCTCTTGGCGTCGCAGAGGCTGGAGACCGAGACGTCGATGCGGGCGCCTGGGGTGGCGAAGGGCGGCAGCTCGGCCGTGACCATGACGGCGGCCAGGTTCTTCGAGTTGGCGTTGGTCCCGCGAATGTTGACGCCCAGCCGCTCGGTCATGCCCTCCAGCGACTGGCGGGTGAAGGGGCAGTTGCGAAGGCTGTCGCCCGTGCCGTTCAGGCCGACGACGAGGCCGTAGCCGACCAGCTGGTTGGAGCGGACGCCCTCGATGGAGGCGATGTCCTTGATGCGGGACTGGGCCATGGCCGGGCCGGCGAGCGCCAGCGATGCGGCGAGCGGGGCGAGGAGGGCGGTGAGCAACTTCTGCATGGACGGTCTTTCGACAACGCGTTCGCGAGGCCCGTTGCAGGAGGCGTGCCGAATGAAATCAGTCGAAATGACAATGCGTTGGGGTTGGCGCGCTCGTGCTCGTGGGCAATTCCTGCCGGGGCGTTAACCAAACGGTGACGGTCGGGCGTCGAAGGTGCGGTCATGCCTCGGAGCGCCCCGCGATGAAGATCACCGGCTCCTATGGTCCCGGCCCGACGGCCCCCGGTCCCGCGCGAGCGGCGTCGGGCGGGTTCGCCGTGTCGTCAGGGACGGGCGCCGGTTCGACGGCTCCGGCCCAGGCGGCTTCGACCGCGTCGGGTGTGTCGGATGTCTCGGCCCTGATGGCGCTGCAGGGCGTCGAGAGCGCGACCGAACGGCGGCGGCGCGCGGTGCGCCGCGGCGGGGGCCTGCTGGACCGGCTGGACGAGCTCAAGCTGGCCTTGCTGGCGGGCGAAACCGGCGAGGCGACGCTGGAGCGGCTGTCGCGGTCGCTGCGCGAGGAACGGCCGGCAGACCCCGATCCGGCCTTGACCGGCCTGCTGGATCAGATCGATCTGCGCGCCGCCGTCGAACTGGCCAAGGCCGAGGTTCGCCGCAGCGCAGCATAAGCGGCGGTTTTCCCGAAACTATCCCCGGATCGACGAACCGGGTGATGAAGAAATGTCACGCTGACGACTCAACCCAAGCGTCGCCGTGATCACGGACGCGAGAACCGTGTTGCCGGGACTCGCCGACCTGCCTATACGCCGCGTAACGCCACGGGGGGCGTTGTTCTTTTGTGTGAGTGCGATGACCGCTTTAGCTTCGGTCCCATCGGACGAACCGGCCGGCTACCGGCCCACCGAGGACGAGCCGTTCATGAACGAACGGCAGCTGGCCTACTTCAAATCCAAGCTGCTGGCGTGGAAGGATGAGATCCTCCGCGAATCCAAGGGCACCGTCGTCAATCTGAAGGCCGAGACGGAGAACCACCCGGACCTGGTGGACCGGGCCTCCTCGGAATCGGACCGGGCGCTGGAGCTGCGCACGCGCGACCGGCAGCGGAAGCTGATCTCCAAGATCGACGACGCGCTGCGCCGCATCGAGGACGGCTCCTACGGCTACTGCGAGGACACGGGCGAGCCGATCGGCCTGGGTCGGCTGGAAGCCCGCCCGACCGCGACCCTGTCGGTCGAGGCCCAGGAGCGCCACGAGCGCCGCGAGCGGGTGCATCGGGACGACTGATCGTCAGATCAGGGCCTCTGGCGGCAGCGCGGCCTTCCATTCCTTGAACGAGACGCGCTGGGGCGGCGTGCGGTCGCCGCGCGCCAGCTCGACGATCAGCGGGCCGATCTCGGAGGGATGGGTCAGGGTCTCGGGGTCCTCGCCGGGGAAGGCCTGGGCGCGCATCTGGGTGCGCATGCGGCCGGGGTCGAGCACGGCGATGCGGATGGACGTGTTCTCGATCTCGTCGGCCCAGGATAGCATCATCGCCTCCGCCCCCGCCTTGGTCGCGGCATAGAGGCCCCAGAAAGCCTTGGGCTCGCGCGCCAGGCTGGTGGTCAGGTGGACGACGCGGGCGGCGTCGGACTGGCGCAGCAGGGGTTCCAGCGAGCGGATCAGGCGATACGTGGCGGTGAAGTTGGTCTTTTCGATCTTGGCGAAGCCGCGCGGGTCGATGTGGCTGACCGGCGTCAGGCCCTGAGCGCCCAGGGTCGCGGCGGCGTGGACCCAGATGTCGAGCTTGCCGAAGCGGCCGAAGATGGCCCCGCCCAAACGGTCGATGCCGCCACCGTCGACGAGGTCGAACGGCACCAGCGTCGCGTGGCGGCCGGTCGCGGCATAGACGGCGTCGTCCAGCTCCTCGAGCGCGCCCTGCGTCCGGCCTGTGGCCACGACGTGGGCTCCGGCGAGCGCCAGCGCCAGCGCGCTTTGATAGCCGATGCCGCGCGAGGCGCCGGTCACCAGCGCGATGCGATCTTCGAGAGGGAGGGCGTCGTCGGTCATGGGCGCCTGATAGCGCGTGCCGCTCCGCTTCGCCATGCGGTCAGACGTAACCGGGCGTGGGCTGCCAAAGGCTGAAGGCGACGCCTTGGTCGTCGTGGACGGTGGCGGAGCGGCCCGACGGGCTGTCCGACGGCATGGCGGCCCGGCCGCCGAGTTCGGTCACTCGGGCGCAGGCGGCGTCGATGTCAGCCACCTGGAAGTAGAGGTTGGGGTGGCCGCCGGTGCGCTCGACCTTGGTGAAGCCGAAGGCGGGGTTGGAGCTGGCGACGTGGGCGTAGGTCGACTTGGACGCCTCGGCGTCGAAGGTCCAGCCGAACAGCGCGCCGTAGAAGGCCTTGGCCTTGGCGATGTCGAGGGTTTCGAGAGTGAAGTAGCCGAGTTGAGCCTGCATCGAGGGCTTAAGCGCTGACCAGCAGGGAAAGTTGCCGGTTGGTCAGGTCGCGGCCGCCTTCCTCGATCTCGCGGTCGAGCAGGCGGGTGGGGTAGTCGCCGGTGAAGTAGTGGTCGGTGAACTGGGGGTTGGCGGGGTCGCGGCGCTCCTCGCCCATGGCGCGGTAAAGGCCCTCGACCGAGAGGAAGCCCAGGCTGTCGACCTCGAGGTACTCGCGCATCTCCTCCATCGACTTGTTGGCGGCGATCAGCTGGTCGCGCTCTGGCATGTCGATACCGTAGAAGTCGGGCCACAGGATCGGCGGGCTGGCCGAGCGCAGGTGGACCTCTTTGGCGCCCGCCGCGCGGACGGCGCGGACGAGTTTCACCGAGGTGGTGCCCCGCACGATGGAGTCGTCGATCAGGACGACGCGCTTGCCCTCGATCACCGAACGGTTGGGGCTGTGCTTCATGGCGACACCCTTCTGCCGGGCGCCCTGGCTGGGCTGGATGAAGGTGCGGCCCAGATAGTGGCTGCGGATGATGCCCATCTCATAGGGAATGCCGCTTTCCTGGGCGTAGCCGAGGGCGGCGGGCACGCCGGAATCCGGCACGGGCACGACCACGTCGGCCTCGACGGCGTGTTCCCGGGCCAGGCCCTGGCCCATGCGCTTGCGCACGCCATAGACCGAGCGGCCGTTCACCACGCTGTCGGGGCGGGAGAAGTAGACGTATTCGAACAGGCAGGGGCGGGCGGCACGGGCCGGGAAGGGCTTCAGCGAACGGACGCCCTCGTGGTCGATCACCACGACCTCGCCGTGCTCGACGTCGCGCACGAAGGTGGCGCCGATGGTGTCGAGCGCGCAGGTCTCGGACGCGAAGATCCAGGCGTCGCCGAGCTGGCCCAGCACCAGCGGCCGGATGCCGAGCGGGTCGCGGGCCCCGATCATCTTGGTGCGGGTCTGGGCGACCAGGGCGTAGCCGCCCTCGATGCGGGCGAGCGCGTCGATGAAGCGGTCGACGATCTTGGCCTTCCGGCTGCGGGCGATCAGGTGGAGGATGACCTCGCTGTCGGAGGTTGACTGGAAGATCGAGCCCTCGCCGACCAGCTGGTTCCGCAGGAAGTGGAAGTTGGTCAGGTTGCCGTTGTGGGCGATGGCGATGCCGCCCTGGTCCAGATCAGCGAACATCGGCTGGATGTTGCGCAGGAAGCTGCCGCCGGCGGTGGAGTAGCGGGTGTGGCCGACGGCCGCCGGGCCGGGCATGCGGGTAGGCAGGTCGGTGCCGCCGAAGGCTTCGCCCACATGGCCCATGTGGCGCTCGGTGTGGAAGCGAGCGTTCTTCACCGAGGCGATGCCGCAGGCCTCCTGGCCCCGGTGCTGGAGCGCGTGCAGGCCGAGCGCCACGATGGAGGAGGCTTCGTCATTGGGCGCGCCCCAGACGCCGCAGACGCCGCACTCCAGACGCGGCCGGTCGTCGTCGGCCTCGCGATGGTGCTCGCGGTGCACGACGGGAGAGGCGATGGCGTGGTCGAGCTTGATCATCGTGGGGGCTCCGATGACAGGCGAGAACTCTATTCGGCGGCGGCAGGCGGCGAGGTAGGCGCGGATTGCGCCGAGGGCAAGGCGGGATCGTTGGAAAAGCCTCTGCGGACGGACGAATCCACCACGGGGCTGATGGCGTCTGCGCCTCGGCCGATGCCCGGCAGGATGATCTGGATGGCGCGGGCGGCCCCGGCGCTGAGCGGGCGAAGGGCGGCCTCCGACAGCCAGCGCGGCGTGCGCTCCCCCGGCAGGGCGGCGACGATGACCAGGTGGATGGCGCCCAGCAGCACGAGCGCCCGGCCCGTGCCGACCAGGATGCCGAGGAAACGGTCGACGCCGCCCAGCGTCGGATGGGCCTGGGCCTTCTTGGACAGGATCGAGCCGAAGATGCGGATGCCGAAATAGATCAGCAGGAAGGAGCCGATCGCGGCGAAGATGGAGCCCGCCCAGTCCGGATCGATCAGGGCGCGGCCGAGCGGCGCGGTGAGCGGCAGGGCGACCAGGGCGATGAAGGCCGCCAGAACGAAGCTGAGCAGGGTGATGATCTCGCGCGTGCCGCCGCGCACCCAGCCGGCCGCGGCCGAGGCGAGGATCACGAGCAAGGCGAAGGCGTCGAACCCGGTCATGCGTCAGCGGCTGCGGCCATGCCGCCCTAATACCTGTTCTGCGAGATTCGTTCGACGGCCTCGGTCAGTCGGCTGACGGGTGTGACCGAAACGCCGCCGCCCTTGACGGTCAGGGGCGGCGACAGGGCCTGGTCGAAGCCGAGCTTCTGGGCCTCGCGCAGGCGGGCCTCGGCGCGGCCGACGGCGCGGACCTCTCCCGACAGGCTGATCTCGCCGAAGACGATGCAGCCTTGCGGCAAGGGGGTGTCGGTGACGGAGCTGATCAAGGCGGCGGCGGCGGCGAGGTCGGCGGCGGGTTCGTTGATGCGCAGGCCGCCTGCGACGTTCAGATAGACGTCCTGATTGCCGAAGCCGACGCCGCAGCGGGCCTCCAGCACCGCCAGCACCATGGCGAGGCGCCCGGTGTCCCAGCCGATGACGGCGCGGCGGGGGGTGCCGTAGGCGGACGGGGCGACCAGGGCCTGGACCTCGACCAGCACGGGGCGGCTGCCCTCGATGCCGGCGAAGACGGCCGAGCCGGGGGCGCGTTCCTTGGATTCGCCGAGGAACAGGGCCGACGGATTGGAGACCTCGGACAGGCCCGCGTCACCCATCTCGAACACGCCGATCTCGTCGGTGGCGCCGAAGCGGTTCTTGCCGGCGCGAAGGATGCGGAAGGGATAGCCGCGCTCGCCTTCGAAGCTCAGGACGGCGTCGACCATGTGCTCGACGACGCGGGGGCCGGCGACCTGGCCGTCCTTGGTGACATGGCCGACGAGGACGAGGGCAGGGCCTCCGGCCTTGGCCAGGCGGACCAGTTCCCCGGCGCAGGCCCGGACCTGGGTGACCGAACCGGGCCCCGCCTCATGGGCGTCAGACCATAGGGTCTGGATGGAATCGACGATGACGATGTCGAACTTTTCGCGCTTCAGGGTGCCGAGGATTTCGCGGAGCGCCGTGGCGCTGGCCAGTTCGACCGGGGCGGAGGCCAGGCCCATGCGCTTGGCGCGGCTGCGGATCTGCTCGATCGCCTCCTCGCCGGAGATGTAGGCGACGCGTTTGCCAGCCATGGCCGCGCGGCCGGCGACGTCGAGAAGCAGGGTGGACTTGCCGACGCCCGGGTCGCCCGACAGCAGGATGGCCGAGCCTGGCACCACGCCGCCGCCACAGACCCGATCGAACTCGGCCACGCCAGTGACGATGCGGGGCGGCTCGGGGGTTTCGGACTGGAGGGATTCGAACGCCAGTCCGCGGCTGCGCGCCGTCGCGGCGGGCTTCAGAGCGCCGGGCGGGGCGGAGCGGCTTTCTTCGACGATCGTGTTCCACTGGCCGCAGGCCCCGCACTGACCGGACCATTTGCCGTGGACCGCCCCGCAGGACTGACAGACATAGATCGCACCGTCTCGAGCCATGCGGCGGGGATACAGGAGTCGAGCGGTCAGGGGCAGGGGGCGGCGCGACGGGTGCGACCGGAAATGACGTGGGGGGCGCCAGGCGCGCCGCTTGCATTCGGGGGCGGGGCGGACGATGCAGCGGCCGTGGCCGACCTCTCCACCGACATCGTCATCATCGGCGCGGGCGTGCTGGGCCTGTCGGTGGCGGCCGAGCTGACCGCGCGGGGGCGGCAGGTTGCAGTGATCGATCCGGGCGGGGCCAACGCTTCGTCGGTCGCGGCGGGCATGATCGCGCCGGCGTTCGAGAGCCTGCTGGACGGGGCCGATACGGAGCGGGCGGCGGTGCTGCGCGAGGCGGCGGCGCTCTGGCCAGACTTCGCCGGCCGGCAGGGGCTGGAGATCGATCCGACGCCGGCGGAATGGCGCGGGCCGGACCCGGCCGGTGTCGCCGAAGCGCTCATCCAGTTGGGCTTTCGCGCAGAGCAGCGCGCCGGCGCCGTTTTGGCGTTGGACGATGTGCGGATCGAGCCGGATGGGGCCTTGGCCCGGCTCGCGGATCGGGTCGGCGCGGCGGTCGCTTCGGGGCGGGCATCGGCGCTGGAGCGGGCCGACGCCGGATGGACCGTCGTCACGTCTGCAGGGACGATGCGAGCGGCGGGGGTGGTGCTGGCCACTGGCGTTGGGTCGCCCCTGCCGGGCCTGCCAGAAGCGGCTGCGCGGGCGATCGGCGTGGTCCGGCCGATCGCGGGCCAGATCGGGCGGGTCGGGCGTCCCTTGACGGACCGGGTGCTTCGCGGGCCGGGCGGCTATGTGGTTCCGACGAAGGGCGGCGCCCTGATCGGAGCGACGATGGTCGAGGGGCAGTCCGAGGCGGTCATCGATGCGGCGGCTTCTGCGCGACTGATCGCCGAGGCGGAGGCGCTGATCGGTCGGGCGATCGATGCGCCCGTGGAGTGGCGCGCGGCGGTGCGCGGGGCGAGCCCGGACGGGCTGCCTCTGGCGGGGGTCGTGGGCGAAGGCTTGCACCTGGCGCTGGCGCCGCGCCGGAACGGATGGCTGATGGGGCCGCTCGTCGCCCGGACCGTCGCAGACGGGATCGAGGGGCGGCCGCGCGGCCTGCACGCAGCCGCCCTCGATCCTCTGCGGTTCAATCCTCAGGCAGGGTGAAACGGATGCCGATGGTGACGCGGGCGCCGTCGACCGGCTGGCCGTCGACGGTCTGGGGGCTCATGCGGAAGTAGCGGCTGAGGCCCTGGGCGGCGCGGCCGAAGCCGGCCCCGCTCGGTGTCTCGGACGCCACCGCGCAGGCCGAGACCGTGCCGTTGGCGTTGACCGTGCAGGTCAGGCTGGCGACGCCTTCGATCTCGCGATCCAGCGCCCGGTCAGGATAGGCGCGGGCCAGCTGGTCGCCGCTGGGGCGGCTGATCCAGCGGGGCGAGGTGATGACCGGCGGGCCGCGCGGGGTCTCGACGACGGGCTCGGTGGCCGTTCCGGTCGCGGTCTCGGGCGGCACGATGGTTTCGAGGTTGATCGTGGGGCCCACCGCCGTCGTCGCGGTCTCGTTGATCACGGCCGGCAGGGTTTCGGTCGGCGTCGTGGGGAGCGGCGTGACGTTGAGGCGCGGGTTGGGCGCGGGCGGCGTCACGGTCGGTTCGGGCGGTCGCGGCGGCGGCGGCGGGAGCAGGGTGATCCCGTCGATCACGCGATCGGGCGCGGCCTCGATCTGCTTCAGCTCGAACCGCTGATAGTAGAGCGCGGTGGCCAGTCCGACGTGGGCCAGGACGACCGCGCCCACGACCGCGACGGTCGAGCGGGGCATAGGGCGTCTGCGTTCGCCATAGTCCATCGGATGGGTGATGCGGGGTCCGCCCGCGGCCTGGATCATCATGGTCGTCACTCCCTGTTGCAGCGGCGCTCCACAGCGCCCGCGACGATGGCGCGCCCGGCCGATGTCGGGATTGGGGCAGGGAGTAATGACGGTTTCTGACGCTTCCTGACGGGAGTGTTTATTGCGCGCTACGCTCGCGACGCGGTCGCTCGCTGCTTGGGCGCGGCGGCCGAGCTGGGCCGTTAACCGACGTTAACGCGCGCTTAACCACGTTCTTTCAGCCTTTCGCGCATGACCGTCAGGGCGATTCCAGCGTCGGGAGGGGTGGAGGCCGCGATCCGTCGCGCGTCCCAGTCGACCGGCGTCGATTTCGACTTCCTGATGAAGACCGCGCGGCGGGAGAGCGCGTTCAATCCCAATGCGCGGGCGCCGACATCTTCGGCGTCCGGCCTGTTCCAGTTCATCGAACAGACGTGGCTGGCGACGGTGAAGCAGCACGGCGCCAAGCACGGCTATGGCCAGTACGCCGACCTGATCCACAGGGGCTCCGACGGCCGCTGGAGGGTGGAGGGATCGGCGCGGAACGTCGTGCTGGACCTGCGGTTCGATCCGCAGGCGGCGTCGTTGATGGCGGGCGAGCTGACGGCGCAGAACGCAGCCTATCTGCGAGGGCGGACCGGGCGGAATCCAGGGGCGGGCGACCTGTACGCCGCGCACTTCCTGGGACCGGCGGGGGCGGCGCAGATCATGGAGGCCATGACGACGCGGCCGGGGGCCAGCGCGGTCGCCATGTTCCCTCAAGCCGCGGCGGCCAATCGCTCGATCTTCTACCGCGACGGGCGCGCCGCGACGGTGGCGGAGGTCCACGCCAATCTGCAGAGCACGGCGGGCGGGCCCGCGCCGGTGATCGGCCCGACAGCGCCGTCGGTGCCGCCGCTGGACGACCAGGCGATGGCGCTGGCGGCGCGCATGGACCGGCTGAAGCAGGATCAGAGCCTGCTCGCCCTGCTGCTAGGCCAGGACGGAGAGGGGCAGTTCAAGTCCGGCTCGGGCATCGGCTTCGGCGGCGCCTTCGGGCCCGAGAAATCGACGACCGACGCGGGTTGGTAAACCGGCCGTTAAGCCTGGCCGCTCACCATTCCGCGCGACTCAAGGGACACTCGCCTTCGCCATGACCGCCGCCCGCGCCCGCCTGACCGAGTTCGATATCCGCCGCCTGATCAAGGCGTCCGACGATGACGACCGGGCGGCCGCCGCGCACAAGCTGTGCCGCAGCATGGATCAGATCGACCTGACCGACGAGGACCGGCAGGCGGCGCAGAAAATCCTGCGCATCCTGGCCGACGACGCGGCCGAGCTGGTGCGCCGGGCTCTGGCGGTGACGCTGAAGAGCTCGGACCTGCTGCCACGCGACGTGGCGCGGAAGCTGGCGGCAGACGTGGACTCCATTGCCCTGCCGATCATCGGATCGTCGCCGGTGTTCTCGGACGAGGACCTGATCGAGATCGTGCGGGCCGGATCGGCTGCGCGTCAGGTCGCCGTCGCGGCCCGGCCGAGCGTGCCGCGCGACGTGGCCGAGGTGATCGCGGCGGAGGCCGGCGAGGCGGCGGTGCGGACGCTGGCGGCCAACGACAACGCCGACCTGTCAGAGCGCGCAATGGGTCGAGCGATCGACCGCTTCGGCAGCGCGCCGGAAGTCGTGGCCGCCCTGGCCTATCGGCAGGTTCTGCCGCTGGAGATCACCGAGCGGCTGGTGGCCTTGGCCTCCGAGGCGGTGCGCGAGCATCTGATCAGCCGCCATGCGGTGGCCCCGGAAACGGCGATCCGGCTGGCGACCTATGCGCGCGAGCGGGCGACCGTCGATCTGATCGATCAGGCGCCGGCCGGGGCCGATCTGGCGACCTTCGTGGCGCAGCTGAATGCGAGGAAAGCCCTGACGGCGTCGCTGCTGCTGCGGGCGCTGGCGCGGGGCAAGATGGCGCTGTTCGAGCACGGGGTGGCGGAGCTGGCGTCCACGCCGCACAGCCGGGCGTGGCTGATGGTGCATGACGCGGGGCCGCTGGGGCTGAAGGCGATCTATGACCGGGCGGGTCTGCCGCCGCGCCTGTTCCAAGCCTTTCGCGCCGGGGTGGACACCTGGCGTCAGCTGATGGCCGAGGGCGGGGACGTGTCCGGCGAGACCTTCCGCGAGCGCATGCTGGAGCGTTTCCTGACGCAGCGCCCAAACGCGCCGCGCGACGACGTGGCCTACCTGATGGAGCGGCTGGATCAGGTGCCGCAGCCGGTCCGTATCGAGGCTGCGAACGCGGCCTAGGATTTCCCTCTCCCTCTGGGAGCGGGTTTCTACCCCGCGCGGTGCGCGGCGACCTTGGCTTCGAGGGTTTCGGCCAGCACGCGACCGGTTGGGTGGTCATCCGTCTGGATCTGGTCGCGGACCACCGCTCGGATGGCGTCGATGTGGGCGTCGATCAGCATCAGGGGCGCGGCCATGCGCCTGGCGGGATCGTCCAGCAGCTTGCACAGGGAACCGGCCAGCCGCGTGACCAGAGGATACTGATAGGTGGTGCCGAGGCCCTTCAGATCGTGGGCGCGGAAGTAGACGCCCTCGGCGGTCTGGGGGGTGTAGCCTTCGGCGCGGACGGCGGCCTGGGCGGCGTCAAGCTTGGTGATCTCGTCCTGCAGCCATTGGCCGAACTGGGCCGACATGGCCTTCAGCGCCTCTTCAGCCTTGGCGATGGCGTCGGCGTTGATGCCGCCGAACCCGCCGCCGACCTTGGCGCGAAGGACGTTCGGGGGCTGGATGACCTGGGCCGGATTGCTCACGGGACGCTCCTGAAGGGTAGTCCCGGCTACAATGATCCGTACGCCCTAAGAAACCGTGACTTGGCTCAGGCCGTGAACTGCTCGGCCAGCACGCGCTCCTCGAAGGAACGTCCGGCGTCGAACAGCATGGTCAGGGCGATGTCGCGGCGTTCCTTGACCGCGACGCGGACAACGCGGCGGATCTCCAGGCTGTCTGCCACGGCGCTGACGGGACGTTTGTCGGCTTCCAGCACCTCGAACTCGACCTTGGCGCGGTGAGACAGCAGCGCCCCGCGCCAGCGTCGGGGGCGAAACGCGCTGATGGGCGTCAGGGCCAGCATGCGGGCGTCCAGCGGGATGATGGGGCCGTGGGCCGAGAGGTTGTAGGCGGTCGAGCCGGCGGGCGTAGCCACCAGACAGCCGTCGCAAGTCAGTTCCTCAAGCCGCACCTTGCCGTCGACGCTGATGCGCAGCTTGGCGGACTGGCGGGTCTGGCGCAGGAGGGAGACCTCATTGATGGCGAGACCCGACTGGGCCTGCCCGCTCTCGGTGAAAGCGTCCATCTGGAGCGGGTGGATGACGGCGCGGCCGGCGGCGGCGATGCGCTCGATGAGGCCGTCTTCCTCATAGTCGTTCATCAGGAACCCGACCGAGCCGCGATTCATGCCGTAGACGGGCGTGCGGCGGCTGAGGTTCGTGTGAAGCGTCTCCAGCATGAAGCCGTCGCCGCCGAGCGCCACGATGACGTCGGCCTCGGCCTCGGGCACGGAGCCGTAGAGGCCGATCAGCCGATCACGCGCGGCCTGGGCCTCGGGCCGTTCGCTGGCGCAGACGGCGATGCGGGGAGGGGGACTGCTCACCGGTCGAGGTGAACCGAGCCGACCGGCGAAGTCAAACGGCCGTGGCCGCCGTCACTCGCCGATGTGGCCCATGAGAGCGCGGAACTCGCGGGCGGCGGCGGACGGCGGCAGGCTGGTGCGGCCCTGAACGCCCACGTCGCCCTCGCCCGGCCATCCGTCGGCCAGTTTGCGGATTTCGTCCAGCACGGCCGGGAAGACGGCGCGGTCGATGCCGACGGAGGCGCACAGCAGATAAAGCGCATCCGCCGAAGGACGCATGATGGCGGCGCGGACCTGGGCCAGGGTGAAACCCGACAGGGCGGCGATGCCGTGTTCGAACAGGCTGAGGCGTTTCTCGCGGACCGCGCGGATGAGGAAGCCGGCGCGGAGCTGACCGCCGGCCTGGAGCTTGGCGACGAGGCGACGTTCCATCTCGTCGCGCTCGACGACGCTAGCGGCCTCCTCGATGCCCTTGGGTTCCGCCTTCTGGACCTGGGCCTGGGCGGTCGCGGCGGCGATGGCCCCGGCCAGTTTGGTTTCGTCGACGCGGAAGCGTTCGCCGATGGCCTCGCGCAGCGCCTGGCCGACGTACTGATAGAGCTGGGTCGCGAGCTGGTCGTTGAGGCGCGGATGGCGCGTCAGGGGCGCGCGCAGGGCCGCGATCCGGCGGGAGTGATCGATCAGGCGTTCGAGCGCGCTCTCGGACACCTCGGCGGTGCGGTTGCCGGCGAGCGCGGTCAGGGTCGCGGGTTCGGCCTTGTCGATAATGGCGTCGGCGACCTGGCTGGAGAGGTGCGGACGGCGGGCGACCTCGATCTGGTGTTCGACGGTGGCTTCGACCAGGACGCGGAGCAGGTCCTGATCCTTGAGCAGCGGGCTCTTGGCGATGACCGGGCGGGCGATCTCGATCTCGTCGAGCGCCAGCATGGCGACCAGGGCGGGCGGAGCCCATTCGGCGGGGGCCAGGGCCTCGGACAGGGCCTTGCGGATATCGCGCTCGGCCTGGCGGGCCAGGATCATGAAGATGTCGCCCAGCAGGGGCGAGGCCTCGGCGCCGGGCGGGGTCGCGTCGCACAGGGCGGTGATGCCCAGCAGCAAGCGGCGGCGATCCTCGGTGGTCTTCGATCGGGCGAGGTCCAGAAGGCGGGACGCGCTGGACGCCGTGTCCGGCTCGGTGCGGTAGGTCTGCATCTGGACGACAGCGGTCACGAGCGGCTCCGGTCGGAGGAACTCCGAACGCCGTTCAGCTTGACCGCGGGTCGTGAAAACTCGGTTAACGAAGCCTGAATCGGCAGCGTGAATCCTCTGCCGTTCTTGACCCAACCCGAGGTTGGCGCGACGGTCCGGCCGTTCATCGCTGCGCCCCAGGAGACGATCATGGCCGACGGCTCGACCCCTTCGCTGAAATCCCGCGTCTCGGCCGAGGAGTGGCAGGCGCGGGTCGACCTGGCGGCCTTGTATCGCCTCGTGGCCCTGCACGGGTGGGACGACATGATCTTCACCCACATCTCGGCGCGTGTGCCGGGGCCGGAGCATCACTTCCTGATCAACCCCTACGGCTGGTACTTCGAGGAGATCACGGCCTCGTCGCTGGTGAAGGTCGATCTGGACGGCAACATCGTTCAGGAGACGCAGAGCTTCATCAATCCGGCCGGGTTCACCATCCATTCGGCCATCCATGCGGCGCGCGAGGATGCGCATTACGTCATCCATCTGCATACGGTCGCCGGGGTGGGCGTGGCGGCGCAGAAGGAAGGCCTTTTGCCGATCGGCCAGAACGCCTGCCTGCTCCAGCACCAGGTGGCCTATCACGGCTATGAGGGGCTGGCGCTGAACCACGACGAGCGCGAGCGGCTGGTGGCGGACCTGGGCGACAAGCCGCTGATGCTGCTGCGCAACCACGGGACGCTGGCGGTCGGGCAGACGGCGGCGGCGGCGTGGGTCGGGATGTTCTTCCTCGAGCGCGCCTGCGCCCAGCAGGTGGCGGCCCTGTCCGGCGGGCGGGAGCATGTGCTGTTCGCGCCGGACGCGGCCCAGGCCGAGACCAAGGAGCAGGGGCGGGGGCTGGGCTTCGTCGCGCCTCTCGCCTGGCCGGGCGCGCTGCGGTTGCTGGACCGGAAGTCGCCGGGCTACGACGTCTGATGCGTCTGGCCATCCTCGCGGGCGTGGCGCTCGCGGGGGCGGCGAGCGCGGCCGAGGCCGGGGCCTGGACACAGCCGAAAGGCAAGACGCAGGTCATCGCCAAGGCCGAAGTCATGCGAGCCACTGAGGGGTTCGATCCGGACGGAGCCCTGGCTCCTCTTCCAGACCGACGCGAAGACCGGGCGGTGGGCGTTTTTGCCGAGTATGGCCTCACGGATCGGCTGACGTTGCAGATCAAGGCGGACTGGCAGTCGGGCGAGGACGCCTTCGTCGATTATTCGGGGCGGGGGCCGATCGAGCTCGGCCTGATCTGGCAGGCGTGGCGAGATGATCGCGGCGCGGTCAGCGTCTACGGCGGTTACACCCAGGCGGGCGAAGGGCGCAACGCGGGCTATGCGGCTCCGGGTGTCGGCGAGGAGGACTGGGAGGTGCGCGTCTCGGCGGGGCGAGGGTTCGGCGCGCCGGCGATGGTGGCGGGGCGCTGGGGGCCGAACCGGACGTTCGCCGAAGTTCAGGTGGCGCGGCGCATGCGCGACGGTTTGCCTGACGAGGTCCGCGCCGACCTTACGGTCGGGGCCCACTTCGGCGACGAGTGGATGGTGCTGGGACAGGCCTTCGGCGGCGTTACGGACGACGGAGGAGCGCAATGGCTCTCGGCCGAGACGTCGGTCGTTCGCCACCTCGGCCGCTGGAGCCTCCAGGCAGGCTGGCGGCGAACCGTCGCAGGACGTGAGACGCCCTTGGCGGAAGGTCCCGTGGTGGCGGTCTGGCGCCGGTTCTGACCTGCGACCGGACGACGCGACGGAATCTGGAACGGGCGACGTTACAAACTGTTCAGGTTGCCTGACGCGACGGAAGCGTTATGGCCTTGCGCGTCTGTAAGTAGAGAATGCCGCCCGTGATCAAACGTCACTTCTTCCTCGTCGCCGCCGCCGTGGTGCTGGGCCTGATGATCGTGGCCGCGGTCCTGCGCGTCGCCTTCGCCGAGGACGAGGGCGGTCGCGGGGGACCGGGCGGTCCCGGGGGACCGGGCGGCGGACGCGGCCAGCAGGTGTCGGAGGCCGTGGTGACGCTGCGGCCGTTCAGCGACCAGATCGACGTGCTGGGCGTGGCGCGCGGGCGGCGGTCGGTGAACATTACCTCGGCGACGTCGGAGCTGATCACGGCGGTTCTTTTCGAGGACGGCCAGCGCGTCGGCGCAGGGGCACCGCTTGTGCGCCTCCAGGCCGGCGAGGAAGAGGCCTCGATCATCCAGGCGCGCGCCAACCTGGCCCAGGCCCAGCGCGAGTACGAACGCTTCTCCACCCTGGCCGAGCGCGGCGTCGCTCCGCGCGTCTCCGTCGAAGAGGCGCAGACGGCCGTCGACACGGCCCGCGCCACCCTGGCCGCGGCCCAGGCGCGCCAGGGCGATCGTGTGATCCGCGCGCCCTTCGCCGGCGTGCTGGGGCTGTCGACCGTGACGCCGGGCACGCTGATCAGCCCCGGCGCCGTCATTACGACGCTCGACGACATCAGCGTGATCCGCGTCGATTTCCCGGTGCCGGAACGCTACCTCGGCGTGCTGCGTGAGGGCCTGCCCATCACCGCGACGGCCGACGCCTACGGCAATGAGACTTTCGCGGGCCGCATCGCTCTGATCGACACCCGGATCAACGAGACGACCCGCGCCGTCACCGCCCGCGCTGAGTTCGCCAATCCCGGCGGCCGCATCCGGCCCGGCATGCTGATGCGGGTCGGCATCCAGCAGGGCCAGCGCCAGAGCCCCTCGGTGCCTGAATCGGCGGTGCAGTATGAGGGCGAGAGCGCCTTCGTGTATCGCATCGCGCCCGGCGAGGGCGGCTCGACCGCCCAGCGCGTGGAGGTCGAACCCGGCGCGGTCGAGGGCGGCTTCGTGGAGATCGTGTCGGGTCTGTCCGCCAACGACCGCGTGGTCGGTTCGGGCCTGAACCGCATCCAGCCGAACGCCCCGATCAGCGTGGCGGGCGCGGGCGGCCAGCGTGGCGGACCGGCTGAAAAGGCGACAGCGCAGGGCGGTCGCGCTTCGCTGCAGGCGGCTACGCGATGATGCTCTCCGACGTCTCCGTCCGCCGCCCGGTCTTCGCGGCCGTGGCGGCTATTGTGCTGTGCGTCATCGGGGCGGCGGCCTTCTTCTTCCTGCCGGTGCGCGAGCTGCCGGACGTTGATCCGCCCGTGGTGTCGGTCTCGACCGGCTATGCGGGGGCGTCGGCCGAAGTCATCGAGAACCAGATCACCGAGCCGATCGAGCAGCAGGTCGCCGGCATCCAGGGCATCGAGCGGATCAGCTCGACCAGCCGCGACGGCCGGTCCAACGTCACCATCGAGTTCGCGCTGGATCGCGACATCGACGTGGCCGCCTCCGACGTGCGCGACCGCGTCAGCCGCGTCCAGGGTCGCCTGCCCGACCAGGCGGACCCGCCAGAGGTGGCCAAGGCGGATTCGGACTCCCAGCCGATCATGATCCTGTTCCTGCGGTCCTCGTCGATGGACCGGCTGGAGCTGACCGACTACGCCGACCGCTATCTGCTGGACCGGCTGGCCACCGTTCCGGGCGTCGCCCAGGTGCAGATCTACGGCGAGCAGCGCTACGCCATGCGCATCTGGCTGGACCCGGACGCCATGGCGGCGCGCGGGCTAACCGTGACCCAGGTCGAACAGGCCCTGACCCGGCAAAACGTCGAGCTGCCCGCCGGTTCGCTGGAGTCGACCGACAAGGACTATACGATCCGCGTCGATCGCACCTATGCGCGGGCCGAGGACTTCGCCCAGCTGCCGATCAGCGCCACGGGCAACGCCTCGCTCCAGTCGGCCGGCGCGTCCGGCTCGGTTTCGACGGGCGCCCAGCCGACGGGGTCGGGGGCGCAGGGCGCGCTGCAGGGCCGTCCCGTCTATGTCGTCCGTCTGGGCGACATCGCCCGCGTCGAGGAGGCGCCGGCCGAGGATCGCCGCCTGTTCCGGGGCAACGGGCTGGATCAGATCGGTCTGGCTGTCACCCGCCAGGCGCAGGCCAACGATCTCGAGATCTCCAAGGGCGTGACGGCGCTGGCCGAGGAAATCCAGTCCAGCCTGCCGCCCGAGACGGAACTGGTGGTCGGATCGGACAACTCCGTCTTCACCAAGCACGCCATCGAGGAGGTCTGGATCACCATCGGCATCTCCATGGTGCTGGTGGCGCTCGTCAACTTCATCTTCCTCGGCACCCTGCGCGCGGCCCTGATCCCGTCGATCGTGGCGCCGATCTGCCTGCTCGCGACCTTCATCGTGCTGGCGCCACTGGGTTTCTCGCTGAACCTGCTGACGCTGCTGGCGCTCGTGCTGGCCATCGGCCTGGTGGTCGACGACGCCATCGTGGTCACCGAGAACATCCAGCGCCGCCTTGATCACGGCGAGCCGCCGCTGGTCGCGGCCGAGCGCGGCACGCGGCAGGTGTTCTTTGCCGTCGTGGCCACCACCATCGTGCTGCTTGCGGTGTTCGCGCCGCTGCTGTTCCTGCCGGGCTATGTCGGCCGACTGTTCGTCGAGCTGGCAGCCGCCATCGCCGCCGCTATCGCCTTCTCCGCCTTCCTGGCGCTCAGCCTGTCGCCCATGCTGGCGTCCAAAATCCTGCGCCCGGCCTCGGGCGGGGGCTGGGTCGCGCGGCGTGTCGACTGGGCGATGGACAAACTGAAGAATTCCTACGCCAACTCGCTGGACCTGCTGGTCGGCCGCCGGATCGCCGTGATCGGGGTCTCGGTCCTAGTTCTGGTCGTCGGGGGCGGCGCCGGCCTCATGTTCCTGAACCTGCCCAGCGAACTCGTGCCGCCCGAGGACCGGGGCCGGGTCACCGTCCGGGTGCAGGGGCCGGAAGGGGCTGGCTTCGACTATACGCGCCAGATCATGCTGGGGCTGGAGCCCATTCTCGCCGAGTATCGCGAGGCGGGCGAGGTGGAGAGCTTCCTGATCTCCTCGCCGGGCTTCGGCGGTGGCAGCTTCAACTCGGGCAACGCCGTGATGGTGCTGAAAGACTGGTCTGAGCGGGACCGGACCGCCGACGAGATCGCCCAGGAGCTGAACGGCAAGCTGCGCGGCCAGACCGACGCCCAGGTCAACGCCTCGACCCCCGGCGCCTTCCAGCGAGGCGGTGGCGGAGGCGGCGGCGGGAGCAATTCCATCGAGCTGATCGCCACCGGTTCGGACTACAACGAGATCTTCCAGTGGCTGCAGCCCATCCTGGCGGCGTCGCAGGAGAACCCGGGCTTTTCCCGTCCGCGCCTGAACTATGAGCCCAATGCGCCGCGCCTGCTGGTCGAGGTCGATCCGCAGAGGGCCGCCGCGCTCGGCGTGTCGTCGCAAGAGATCGGGCGGACGCTTGAGACCATGTTCGGCTCGCGGCGCGCGACCACCTATCTGCGCGGCGGTCAGGAGTACGACGTCATCCTGCAAACGGATCGGGAGGACCGCACGTCTCTGGCCGATCTCAACACGCTTTACGTCGGCACGGGCGGCAACGCCCTGGTGCCGCTGTCATCTGTCGTTTCCACGGAGACCTCGGGCGCGACGCCGGACCGGCGTCGCCTGGACCGCCAGCGGGCCATCACCCTGTCGGCCGACCTCAACCCCGGCACGACGATCGCCGACGCCGTGGCCTTCATGGAAGCGCAGATCGCCGAGCAGCCGCAGGGGATCGTCAACATCCAGTACGGCGGGGCCGCGCGCGATCAGCAGGAGGCGGGCGGCGCCGTGCTGGCCGCGTTCGGCTTGGCGCTGCTGCTGGTGTTCCTGGTGCTGGCGGCGCAGTTCGAGAGCTGGATCACCCCGGCGGTGATCATGCTGACCGTGCCGCTCGCGGCCGCCGGCGGGCTGTTCGGCCTGCTGATGGCGGGGTCGAGCCTGAACATCTACTCGCAGATCGGGCTGATCATCCTGATCGGGGTGGCGGCCAAGAACGGCATCCTGATCGTGGAGTTCGCCAACCAGCTGCGCGACCAGGGCCGCTCCATCAAGGAGGCCATCGTCGAGAGCTCGGCGCTGCGTTTGCGGCCGATCATCATGACCTCGATCGCCACGGCCTTCGGCGCGCTTCCGCTGATGCTGTGGCAGGGCGCGGGCGCCGGCAGCCGCCAGACCATCGGCGTGGTGATCTTCACCGGGGCGATGTTCGCGACCCTGCTGACCCTGTTCGTCGTGCCGGTGATCTATGGGGCGCTGGCCCGCTTCACGCGCTCGCCGGAGTATACGGCCCGCAAGATCGAGGAGTGGGAAGCCCAGGAGCAGACCGCCAACGACGCCGTGCCGATCGCGGCCGAGTAGGCGGCCTCTTCGGCCGTGTGACGAGAGGAAGACGCCCGGCGTAACCCCTGCTATCCAGCGGTCAGGCGGGGAGGAATCGCCCATGCGCATCGGGCTCTATCCGGGCACTTTCGATCCGGTCACGAACGGCCACATGGACATCATCGGCCGGGCGGTGAAGCTGGTCGACCGGCTGGTGATCGGCGTGGCCCAGAACGACGACAAGGGCCCGCTGTTCTCGACGGCCGAGCGGGTGGAGATGGTGCGCGCCGAGGTCGTCCGGTTGAATGCCGATATCGAGGTCCAGCCTTTCTCGACGCTGTTGATGCATTTCGCCGAGAGCCTGAACGCCAACGTCATCGTGCGGGGGCTGCGCGCCGTGGCGGACTTCGAGTACGAGTTCCAGATGACGGCGATGAACCAGCGCCTCAATGACGACATCGAGACGGTCTTCCTGATGGCCGATCCGCGCCACCAGGCCATCGCCTCGCGTCTCGTCAAGGAGATCGCCCGGCTGGACGGATCGATCGACAGTTTCGTCAGCCCCGCCGTGGCCGCCGCCGTGCGGGCGCGGGTCAAATCCTAGTTCTGGACACCGCCTTGAAGATCGCCTTCGCTCTCGCCGCCGCCCTGACGCTTCTGCCGCTGGCCGCCGCCGGACAGTCCGCGTCGGCCCCCGCCGCCACAGACTGGCGCGCGGTCGCGCCGGAGAACCTGCTGGTCATCGATACTTCGAAGGGGCGCATCCTGGTCGAGCTGGAGCCGCGCGCCGCGCCGCGCCATGCCGAGCGCATCCGCACTCTGGCCGACCAGGGCTTCTACGACGGCCTGAAGTTCCATCGGGTCATGACGGGCTTCATGGCCCAGACCGGCGATCCGCTGGGGACGGGGGCGGGCGGGTCTGAATTGCCGGATGTCGCCGCCGAGTTCACGTTCCGTCGGGGCCGCGACGCTGGTTTCGCCGCAGTCGAAGGCGGGGCTTCCAGCGGACTGGTCGGGCTCGTGGGCAGCCTGCCGGTCCAGACCCAGCCGGACGCCCAGATGATGGTTACGGCGGACTTCCGGGTCGATGCCTCGGGTCTGTTCTGCACCGGCGTGCTGGGCATGGCGCGGTCGGGCGATCCGAACAGCGCCAACAGCCAGTTCTTCCTCATGATGGGCGACAACGCCGTCCTGAACGGCCAGTACACGGCGTTCGGACGCATCCTTCAGGGCCTCGAGGTCGTGCGGTCGCTCAAGGCCGGGTCGGATGCCGAAGACGGCCGCGTCACGCTCGACCCCGACACCATGACCCGCGTTCGCACCGCCGCCGCCCTGCCGGAGGCCGATCGCCCGGTGGCCCGGGTGCTGGACGCCCGATCCGCCGCCTTCCAGGCCCGCGCCGCCGAGACCCGCGCCGCGCGCGGCCGCCAGTTCAGCGTCTGCGACCTGCAGCCGGTCGTGGAGATCACCGGAGGATGAGGATGAAGCGAGCGATCGCCGCCGCCCTGTGCGCCGCCGCCCTGGCCGGACCGGCACTGGCCCAGGAGACCCCGCCGCCGCCCGCCACGGCGCCCGCTTCGACGGATTGGCGTACCGTGTCGCCGGAGAACCTGCTGGTCATCGACACCAACCGGGGCCGCATCCTGGTGGAGATGGCGCCGGAGGCCGCGCCGCTGCACGTCGAACGGATGCGGGTGCTGGCCCGCCGGGCCTTCTTCGACGGTATCGTGTTTCACCGCGTGATCGACCTGTTCATGGCCCAGACCGGTGATCCCCTGGGCAATGGCGAGGGTCAGAGCCCCTTTCCCGACCTGACGGCCGAGTTCACCTTCCGCCGGGGGCCGGAGACGCCGTTCACGCCGGTCGCAGAACCGGCCGGGTCCATGCTCGGCTTCATGAACAGCCTGCCGATCCAGACCCAGCCGACGGCGATGATGGCCACGACGGCTGATGGCAAGGTGCACGGCTGGGGCACCTATTGCCCCGGCGTGGCCGGGATGGCGCGTGACGATGCGCCCAACAGCGCCAACAGCCAGTTCTTCCTGATGCGCCAGCCCTATCCGGCGCTGGACAAGCGCTACACCATCTGGGGCCGCGTGGTGTCGGGGCTGGAGGTCGTGCGCGCCATCAAGACGGGTGATCCGGCCAACAACGGCATGGTCCCGTCGGAACCCGACATCATGACGCGGGTGAGGATCGCCTCGGATCTGCCGGTCGAGGAGCGGCCGGTGGTTCAGGTGCTGGACGCGGCTTCGGCGGCGTTCCGGGCGCTGGCGGACGCGGCGCGCACAAGCCGGGGGGCGGATTTCTCGATCTGCGACATCGACCTGCCGGTTCAGGTGTCCGGACCGCCGGCGCCCGCAGCCTGAGGCCGGCCGCGGCCGCGACCCCGGCGACGACGGGTTGCCTTCTTCGCCGCCCGCATCTGCTGCAGCAGCAGGCCCTCGCGCAGCCCCCGGTCGGCGACGCGCACCCGTTCGCTGGGCCAGGCGCGCTGGACCGCCTCCAGGATCGCCGCGCCGGCCAGCACCAGATCGGCGCGGTCGGGGCCGATGCAGGCCTCCTCGGCCCGCCCCTTGGGTCCCAGCGCCTTGAGTTTCGCCGCCGCCGCCTCGCAGTCGGCGCGGGTCATCCAGAGGCCGTCGACCAGATCGCGCTGATAGCGGCGCAGGTTCAGGTGGACGCCGGCCAGTGACGTGATGGCCCCCGACGTGCCGACCAGGTGGCCCTTGCCGTCGGCAAACAGCCGCCGGAACTCGGCGTCCTCGAACCCGCCGGCCTGAAGGGCCGCGCCCATATCGCCGACCATGGCTTCGAACCAGGCGTCGCCTGCGCCATCGGGCTCAGGGTGGCGCTCGGCGAGGGTGACGACGCCCAGCGGCGCCGACATCCAGCCGACGGTCTTCATCTCGCCGCCCGAGCGCCTGAGCCAGGACAACTCGGTCGAGCCGCCGCCGACGTCGATGACCAGAACCGCCTCGGCCTTGGGGTCTATCAGGTTCAGGCAGCCTTCGACCGACAGCCGGGCTTCCTCGACCGGGTCGATGATGCGCAGCCGCAGCCCCGTGCCCTTGCGCACCCGCTCGATGAAGTCCGGCCCATTCTCGGCCTGGCGGCAGGCCTGGGTGGCGACGGCGCTGAGGCGGGCGGACTCGACGCCGCGCCGCACGACGCGTTCCGCACAAAGGGCGAGGGCGTCGTAGGCCCGATCCATGGCGGCGGGGTCCAGGCGACCGGTGCGGGAAAGGCCTTCGCCGAGGCGGACGATGCGGCTGAAGCTGTCGACCACGCGGAAACCGTCGCGCGCTGGACGCGCGATCAGAAGGCGGCAGTTGTTGGTCCCCAGATCAAGCGCGCCATAGGCCGGGCCGTCGCGTCCCGACGCGCCCCCGCCATGCGCCCGCTGGACCCGGGACCGTCCGTCGCGCCCCGGTGGCGCGCCGTCGGGTTCCGGCATGGGCCGAACTTTCAAATGGGCGCAACCGAGACGGGCGCCTGTCCCGACCACCCTAGCCCCGCCGTGCGCCGCACGCCAAGCCCGCCTGTCAGGAAGATGAACGGGGCGGACGGACGAGGCTCAGGGGCGGCCCGCTATTCCGGCGCGATGACCCAGTCCCGTCTCGCCAAATTCGGCCTCGGCCAGATCGTCCGGCATCGCGACGCGGCGTTTCGCGGCGTGATCGTCGACGTCGACGCGGCCTATGCCGGCGCCGCCCACGAACCCGGGCCGGATCAGCGCGACCAGCCGTTTTACCGCGTGCTCGCCATGGGTGTAGATTCCGGCTTCCTGATCTATGCCGCCGAGGACGTGCTGGAACACGACCCCGAGGTCGCGGCTTTGACCGAGGCCGAACAGGCCCAGTGGTTCACCATCGACGCCGACGGCCACCATGCGCCGAGAAGCCAGCCGATTCATTGAACCCGGTCCCGGCGACGCCTAAGACAAGGCCAAGGGAGTTCGCCATGTCCGATTTCGAGCACGTGTTCGACAAGCCGCCGGAAGGGGCGGCCGCCGACTGGACCATCTCGCAGAACTGGCGCGCCTACACCCAGGTCGAGCACGACACCTGGGACACCCTCTATGCGCGGCAGATGAAGATCCTGCCGGGCCGGGCCTGCGAGGCGTTCCTGAAGGGGCTTCAGGCGCTGGACCTCAACACGGGCGGCATTCCCGACTTCGCCCTGATGAACCCCAAGCTGAAGGCCCTGACCGGCTGGACGGTCGTCTGCGTGCCCGGCCTGGTTCCCGACGACGTCTTCTTCGACCATCTGGCCAACCGGCGGTTCCCGTCAGGGCAGTTCATCCGCAAGCCCGACCAGCTGGACTATCTGCAGGAGCCGGACATCTTCCACGACGTGTTCGGCCATGTGCCGATGCTGACCGACCCGACGTTCGCCGACTACATGCAGGCCTACGGCAAGGGCGGGCAGAGGGCGCAGGGGCTGGGCATGCTCAAGAACCTGGCGCGGCTCTACTGGTATACGGTCGAGTTCGGCCTGCTTGAGGACACCGACGGTCTGCGCATCTACGGCGCCGGCATCGTGTCGTCGGCGTCGGAGAGCGTGTTCGCCCTGGAAGACCCGTCGCCCAACCGGATCGCCTTCGATCTGGAGCGGATCATGCGGACCGACTATCGCATCGACGATTTCCAGCAGGTCTATTTCGTCGTGCCTTCGATCGAGGCCCTGAACGACGCGACCTATGAGGATTTCGGGCCGATCTACGAGCGGCTGAAGGGCAAGGCGTCGATCGCGGTCGACGCCATCGAACCCTATGACCGCGTGATCACTCGAGGCACCCAGGCCTATGCGGCCAAGGGCGGGCGCTTCGCGGCGTAACAATCCGAAACCCTGATTTGGTTTTCCCTCGCGGGCGGCCCCGGTAGGCATCCAGCTTCGGTTAATGCGCGCTTCAGACGCGCGGCCATCGTCGAGTGTCTCCTTTGCCCGCAAGGCCCGATCATCGCGAACGGACCCTGGTCGCCCCGGCGATCTGCGCCGGCGTGGGTGTGCACACGGGCCAGCGCGTGCGCCTGGCCATCCGTCCCGCGCCGACGGGGACGGGCATCGTCTTCATCCGCACCGATGTGACCGATCGGGACAACCGCATCCGGGTGGCGGGCGACGCCGTGGTGGACGCCCGGCTGAACACCATGATCGAGAACGACGCGGGCGTTCAGCTGTCGACCATCGAGCATCTGATGGCCGCCTTCTGCGCGCTCGGCGTGTCGAACGCGATCGTCGAGGTCGATGGGCCCGAGCTGCCGATCCTGGACGGATCGGCCCTGCCGTTCGTCCAGCTGCTGGACCGGGCGGGCTTCCGCCGCCAGGAGGCGCCGGTCCGCTACATCGAGATCCTGGAGCCGATCCACGTCACCGACGGCGACAAGCACGCCGCCCTGCTGCCGTGCGACCGCTACGAGATGCGGTTCGAGATCGACTTCGATAACGCCGTCGTCGGCAATCAGGTCATCGACTTCGTGGTCGACGAACAGACCTTCCGCGACGAGATCATGTCCGCCCGGACCTTCGGTTTTGCGCATGAGGTCGAGGCATTGCGTCAGGCCGGGCTGGCTCGGGGTGGTTCGCTGGAGAACGCCGTGGTCATCGACGGCGACGACATCCTGAACCCCGGGGGCCTGCGCATGGAGCGCGAGTTCGTGCGGCACAAGGCGCTGGACGCCATCGGCGACCTCTATGTGCTGGGTGCGCCCCTGCTGGGCCGGTACGAGGGTTACAAGGCCGGGCACGCGGTGAACAACCGTCTGGTCCGCGCCCTGCTGGCCGCGCCGCACGCCTGGCGCGAGGTGGTTCTGGAGCCCCAGCTGGCACGCGCCGGCTGATCCAGCGTCGTGTGGTTGGTCTGCGGACTGGCGTCCCCGCTGAAGTTGAGTCTTGATGCGCTCCGGGCAGGGGCGGCGGCGTGCGGGCGCAGGACGATCTAGCGATCATTCCGGAGGTGCAGGGGCTGCGCGGCGTCACGGCCGTGGCCGTGGTCCTGTTCCACATGGGCTGGCTATGGTGCGGCTGGCTGGGCGTCTGGGTCTTCTTCACCCTGTCGGGCTTCGTCATCACCCGGTCGCTGCTGAGAGCCGAGGGGAAGGGACGGTCGAGCTCGCCGGTCCGCTTCTATCGCGCCCGCGCGGCGCGGATCCTGCCGCTCTACTTTGCGGTGATCGGCGTCGGTGTGGCCGCCCTGGGCGTCGAGGCCTGGGTTTTCGGCCGCCCGCAGGCGCTGAGCCATCTTGGTGATGTGCCGTGGCTGGCGACGGGGACCTACAATGTGTTCCGCGCGCTTCCAGATGTGGGCCAGACTCAGCTGTTCGGCCATCTGTGGAGTCTGTCGGTCGAGGAGCAGTTCTACCTGGTCTTCCCGCTCGCTTTCGTGGGCTTGCGCCGAATGACCTTCGCCGCAGTCATGGTGACGCTCGTGGCGGTCGGCCCCTTGCTGCGGGCAGGGCTCCACCTGGTCCTTCGATCTGCGGGATGGGCGCCGGAGGATGTAGCGACCGCCGTATATATGCTGACGGTCAGCCACCTGGACGCTTTCGCGCTGGGAGCCTTGATCGCGCTGAATGAGGGGCGGCTGCGAGCCTTGGCGGGAACGATCCGGGCGCGGCGGCTCGAATGGCAAATCCCGGCGCTGCTGGCCGGGCTCGCGCTGCTGTGCACCGTCCTGCAGAACCTGCAGGCTCCCACGACGGGAAAGGACATCCTGACCGACGCCTTCGCGACGAAACCTGAGCTGCTGAGCGGACAGATGCTGGTCTATGCGTTTGGGTCGCTGGCCGCCGGGGGCCTGCTGGTGCTGATTCTGACGGGCAGTCGGCTTGTCGGGGTCTTGGCGTCAGACAGTCTGGTGCGGCTGGGGACGGTTTCGTTCAGCCTCTACGTCTGGCACTTCCCGCTGCTGTGGATCTACGCGGGCGCGGGTCAGCGCAGCCTGGTGGCGGCGGTGATCTACATCGCCGCGGTGATCGCCGCCGCCCTCCTCAGTTATCGCTACCTCGAACTGCCCGCGCGGCGATGGCTGGAGGCCAAGTGGGGCGAGGCGAGCGTCAAGCCAGGGCGATCGCGGACATCAGCCGTCCAAAGTCCGGTTCGCCCCTGAGGTAGGCGCGGCGATTGGAGTAGAAGGCCGCCTCGTCCGCGCAGGTGTCGTGGCCGGTCCAGGCGGCTTCGCCGACGCCGGCCTGTTCCAGCCGCCACAGGACGAAGCCGGGCAGGTCGAAGCGGCGCTTGTCGGGCGTGGCGCCGACCGCGAAGAAGCGGTCCGAGCCCGGATCATGGTGCTCAAAGCGGGCCTGGAAGTCTTCGCCCACCTCGTAGCTGGCCTGGGCGATGCAGGGGCCGACGACGGCGCGGATGCGCTTCGGTTGCGCGCCCAGGGCCTCCATCGCCGCGACGGCGCTGTGGACCACGCCGCCCAAGGCGCCCTTCCAGCCGGCATGTACGGCGGCGACGACGCCTGCCTCTCGGTCGGCCATCAAGACGGGCGCGCAATCGGCGGTCAGGACGGCGCAGATGACGCCGGGCGTGGCGGTGACCACGGCGTCGCCCTCGGGCCGGTCGCCGCGCCAAGGGCCCTCCGCGACGCGGGCGATGGAGGAATGGATCTGGTAGCAGGCGGCGAGGTCGTCGGGGGTTCCGCCCATCGCCTTGGCGACCCGGCGGCGGTTCTCAGCCACGGCCGCAGGGTCGTCGCTGGAGCCGAGGCCGGTGTTCAGGCCTTGGAACAGGCCGGTCGAGACGCCGCCCCTGCGCGTGAAAAAGCCGTGGCGGACCCCGTCGAGGAGGGCGTGCGTGATGGGTTCGGGGGTTTCCATCGTCTCGCTCATGGCTCGAATCCTGGAACATCGAGGGTCGGCGGTGAAAAGATCGCCGCCGCCTTGAACAATACGCCCATCTGGTCGTCGGCGGTCAGCCGGTCGAGCTGGCGCTGGATGACCGGGGCGGCGTCGGGGCGCATCGACATCAACCGCTCGGCGCGCGCCTCGATCCCGAGACGGCGCAGGAATTCGCCCTGGCCGAGGCAGCCGGTGACGTCCGCCCCGGCGCGAACGGCGGCCTCCAGCACGGCGGGGAAGTCGGCCCATTGGGTCAGGTCGGCCTCTCCGGGCGTTGCGAGCGGGTCGACCTTGGCATGGCGGCGGAGCGCCTGGAGCGTGTCGCCGGGGCCGGGACGGTCGCGGCCGTAGTCGATCAGCAGCGCCGCTCCGGTGGCTTCGGAGACGAGGCGGGCCAGGTCGCGGCCGAAGGCGGCCTGCTGGTCCGAGAGCTCAATCAGGTCGCCGGGGGAGACGTCGAAGGCCGGGCGGATGAAGCCGCCGGTGATGCCGGTCAGGCCGAACAGGAGGTCGCCGTCGTCGGACACGCCGACCCGGCGTTCGGCCCAGCCGGTCTCGGTCTTCACGAACTGGCGAGCGGGCAGGCAGTCCAGCACCTCGTTGGCGATCAGGATAACCGGCGCGTCGCGCTCGACGGCCTCCAGCGACGAGACCCAGCGGGGAGGGGTGTCCGTGTCGGTCAGCCGGCGGGCCTGAACCTGGCGCAGGGGGCGGCTGGGTTCGATCAGGATCAGGTCGATGGCCGAGAGGAAGTCGGGGGCGAGGCGGGCGGCGCGCAGGGCGTCGGCCATCAGGGTTCCGTCGCCCGGACCGACCTCGACCAGCCGAATCCGTTCCGGCGCGCCGAGCCTGCGCCAGATCTCGACGGCCCACAGGCCGATCAACTCGCCGAACATCTGGCTGACCAGGGGGGCGGTAATGAAGTCGCCGCGCGCGCCGAGCTCGGGCCGGGTGGCGTAGTAGCCGCCCTGAGGGTCATGCAGGCAGCGGGTGACGTAGTCCGCCACCGTCATCGGGCCGGTCAGGGCGATCTCGCGGGCCAACCTCTCCTTCAGAGACCCGTCCGACATGCGATCAGGCGGCGACCGGCGGGCGGCTGCGCGCGCGCCAGATCAGCCAGGCCCCGACCAGGATCATCGGGATGGACAGCAACATGCCCATGGTGATGACGCCCTGAAGCGCGGCGGGCATGTGGCTGTCGGGCTCGCGCACCGTCTCGATCGCCGCGCGGCTGAGGCCGTAGCCGACCAGGAACAGGCCGGTGACGTAACCGGGCTTGGTCAGCAGCTTCCACTTCCAGACCGCCAGCCAGAGGACGGTGAAGAGCACGATGCCCTCAAGCCCGGCCTCGTAGAGCTGGCTGGGGTGGCGCGGCAGGTCGCCGGCGGGGCAGAAGCCGTAGGTCTCGCGGATGCGGTCGTTGCAGAAGCGGATGGCCCAGGGGACGTCGGTCGTGCGGCCCCACAGCTCTCCGTTGGTGAAGTTGGCGATGCGGCCGAAGAACAGGCCCAGCGGGACGACCGGGGCGATGGCGTCCCCGATGCTGAGCAGATTGGCCTTGTTGCGGCGTCCGAACAGGACGACCGCGAGCACGACGCCGAGGAAGCCCCCGTGGAAGGACATGCCGCCGGTCCAGAGCTGGAACAGCTCCAGACGCTCGCCCAGGCTGTCTCCGGTGAAGATCTGGCCCAGGATCGCGGGCTTGTAGAACAGGACGTAGCCGAGACGGCCGCCGAGGATGATGCCGAGCGTGATCCAGAGGACGAGGTCGTCCAGTTGCGGCGTGGTCAGGGGCGGTCGCCCGGGCCACCAGATTCGCTCGGTCTTGATGATGCGTGCGGCGTAGACCCACCCCAGCACGATGCCGGCGACGTAGGCCAGGGCGTACCAGCGGATCGGAAGCGGCCCCAGATGGATCAGGACGGGGTCGAACTCGGGGAAGATCACGCGGGCGCTCCTGCAGCGTTTCGACGCGCTCTCTAGCAAGCGTCGGGGCCGGGCGCGAGCGTGACACGTTTCGGCCTTGATCGGCCTTATGCAGGGTGGCCGGGTAAGGATTGGTTCACCATATCCGCAGACCCTTCCTTAACGACGCCCGCGCCGCTCGCGGGCCGGAGCATGCGATGCAGACCCGCAATCCCTTCCTCGACGAGTTCTCCAAGCTGGGGACCAGCGCCATGGGCCTGGCCCAGGCGGCGGGCGAGGAGGCCAAGGCCGCCTTCCGCGCCCAGTCCGATCGCTTCGTGGCCGAGATGGACCTGGTCCGCCGCGACGAATTCGACGCCCTGAAGGCCGAGATCGCCGCGCTGCGCGCCGAGGTCGCGGCCCTGAAGGCGCCCGCCGCGAAGAAGGCCAACAAGCCCGAGACGGGAACGTCCACGGACGGAACTCGTCTTCCGGACGCAGCCGGTTGAGCCGAATCCTCGAACACGCCTACCGTCTCTTCATGGCGCATGAGTCGCGCCCCGCCCCCCGCGAGACCTGAGTTTTCCAATGGATGCTGTCGGACACGAAGTCGACGTCCCCTACGATCCGCTGGATGTGGTCGAGCATGTGCTGAACGCGGAGAACCTGCCGTTCGACCGCACCGATGACGGGGACCTGGCCTTCGCGCTGGCCGGCGACTGGAAGGATTATGAGCTGTGGTTCGCCTGGCGGCCGGAGGGCGACTGCCTGCAGCTGTGCTGCGCGCTGGACCTGCGGGCGACCAAGGGACGTCGGTCGGCGGCCTATGAGCTGGTGTCGATGGTCAATCAGCGGACCTGGATGGGCCATTTCGAGGTCTGGCCCGAGGACGGCGAGATCGTCTTCCGCCATTCCCTGGCCCTGCCGCTTGGCGAGCGCCCGACGCTGGCCCAGGCCGCTTCGATGATCGATGCGGCGATCGAGGCCGCGGATCGGTACTATCCCGCGTTCGACTTCATGATCCGGGGCAACAAGAAGCCCCAGGACGCGATCGACTCCTGCCTGTTCGAGACGGTGGGGACGGCGTAGACCCGCCGTGCGCCCCGGCGAAGGCCGGGGTCCAGATCATGGGCTCTGGCCGAAGACTTCCGGCCATTCGTCTGGTCCAAAACATCGCGTGCGCCTCTGGACCCCGGCCTTCGCCGGGGTGCACGGTGAGGGGATGTCGACCCTCCCCGTCACCCTTCTCGGTCATGGCCGTCTTGGCTCCGCGCTTGTCGAGGGCTGGCGTCTGACCGGCGCGGCCAATCCCACCATTCTGACCCGGGCCGACGAGCCGGTGTGTCCACCCGACACGTGCGCGCTGGTCATCTCGGTAAAGCCCGCCAACTGGCGCGAGGCGGTGACGCCGCTGGCCGCGTCTCTGCCGTCCGGAGCGGTCCTCATCTCCGTGATGGCTGGGGTCCGCGCCGGCGACATCGCAGCGGTGCTGGACCGGTCCGTGGTTCGGGTCATGCCGACGACGGCGGTGGCCCAGGCTCAAGGCGTCGCGGCGATCTGGTCGGATGATGAGGGCGCGAGAGCCGTCGCCCACGCGCTGTTTGACCCCGTCGCCGACACCGTCGATCTGGATCAGGAGGCCCTGCTCGACCCGGCGACGGCGGTGGCCGGTTCGGCGCCGGCCTTCTTCCACGCCTTCGCCCAGGCCCTGGCGCGCGCGGGCGCCGAAGCCGGGCTGCCCAGGGACGCGGCCGAAAGGCTGGCGCGAGGGGCGTTGCGGTCGGCGGGAGCCGGGGCGGCGACCGACGCTTCACTCGATGACCTGATCGCACGCATCGCCTCACCCGGCGGCACGACGCGCGCCGGGCTCGACGCCCTGGCTGAAGCGAGGCTTGGCGACGTGGCGAGGGTCGCCGTGGAAGCGGCCGTCGCGCGGGCCCGCGACCTAGCGGGTGACCAGCCGGCCTGAGGCCAGGTTGGCGGCTAGGCGGCTATAGGCGCGCTCCGCGTCCTGCCAGGTGGTGTAGCCTTGAACCTCGGCCAGCGTCGGCGAGTAGCGTGAGAAACGCACCGGCAGGCGTTGGCCGTCGGCGGTGACCACCTCGCCTTCGATGGTGGCGCCGCCGATGGAGATGCTGTCGATGATCGACAGGCCGGGACGGTCCACCGCCTGCTGGAAGGTCGGGCGGTTCGGCTTCAGGTCGGTGATGACGAGGTTGATCTGAGCCCCGTCCAGCGCGCCGCGGCGGTCGAGTTCGCGCGACACCACGGAGCGCAGGCGCGCCAGCTGCAGATCCACGTCGCGCTGACCCAGGGTCTCGACCTGTTCGACCAGATCTCCGCCGATGGTCACATTGACGGTGGGCTGAGCGGCGGCCGGGGCGGCGATGCCGACGGCTAAGGCGATGGGAGCGAGAAACGCGAAACGACGCATGGCGACCTCCTAGGTTTCCTGTCGAGCCTCAAGATGCGCCTGAATGGGCCTTTCCGCTAGCCCGGCAGGCGAACCAGCGCCTTCAAACCTCCGAGATCGCTGCGGTCGAGCGTGATATCGCCGCCGTGGCTGCGCGCCACGTCCCGGGCGATCGCGAGACCCAGGCCCACGCCCTTGCGGTTCTGGTTGCGGCTTTCGTCAAGCCGGCTGAAGGGGCGGAAGGCTTCCTCGTGCATGTCCTCGGGGATGCCGGGACCGTCGTCCTCGATGGCGATCTCGACCCCGCCGGAGGGCAGGGCGCGGGCGGACAGGCGGACGTGCTCGCCGTGCGAGGCGGCGTTGCCCGCCAGGTTGGCGAGCGCCCGCTTGAAGGCCAGCGGGCGCAAGGAGGCGCTCAGGCCCTTGGGAGCGGCGATCTCGACCTCGGCGCCGGCGCGCTTGACGTCCTCGCCCGCCGTTTTCAGCAGCGTGGCTAGATCGACAGTCTGAGGCGCCTCGCCCGCCTCGCCCCGGGCGAAAGCGAGGTATTCGTCGATCATGTGCTCCATCTCGTCGAGGTCGCCCTTCATGGCGGCTTGCCGCTTGAACGGCGGGGCGAGCGCCAGTTCGAGCCGCAGGCGAGTGAGCGGCGTGCGCAGGTCGTGGCTGACGGAGGCGAGCAGCGCCGTCCTCTGGTCGATGTGGCGCTGGATGCGGTCGCGCATGTCCATGAAGGCGGCGGCCGCCTGGCGCACCTCGCGCGCGCCGTGGGGCTTGAAGCGGGTGGTGACCTCGCCGCGCCCGAAGGCCTCGGCCGCGTCGGCGAGGCGCTCGATGGCCCGGACCTGATTGCGAATGAACAGGATGGCCACGCCCATCAGCAAGGCAGTCGCGAGCATCAGCCACAGGACGAAGATGTGGGCCTGGGTCGCCACGGCGCGCTCTCGCGGCGCGATGATGCGCAGCACCCCGTCGCGCTGCTGAACCTGGATGTCGACGTAGGCGGGATAGCGGGTGGTGTCGAACCAGAAGGGCTGGTCCAGACGGCTGGCCAGCGCCGCCTCCAGCGTGCGGTCGACCACGCCGATGGGGCCGCGCCGGGGCTCGGTAGGGATGGTCGCGTCGGGGCGCAGCGCGACGGACAGCTGCATGGACCGCTGGGCCTGATCGGTGATCTCGGCGAGGTTGGCGGCGGTCGGTTCGTCTCGATAGCTCTCGGCCGCCCAGGCCACGTCGCCAGCCAGACCTTCAGACAGGCGCGCCGTGACGGTCTGCCAGTGCATGTCGAAGAAGGCCCATGTCACTGCGCCCTGCATGATGAGAACCGGCAGGACGATGATCAGCAGCGAGCGGCCCCACAGCGTCGTCGGCAGGCGGCGCTTGAGAATCCGCGCGACGACGGGGAAGGGCAGCAGGCGCATGGTCAGTCCGGCGCCAGCATGTAGCCGACGCCGCGCACGGTCTGGAGATAGCGCGGGTTCTTGGGATCGACCTCGAGCTTGCGGCGCAGGCGGGTGACCTGGACGTCCACGGCCCGGCCGGTGATGTCGGCGGTGTCCGGCGACAGGTCCATGCGCTCCACCGGCGCATGGGCGTTCAGCGCCAAGGTCTTCAGCAGTTGCGCCTCGGCCTCGGTCAGGCGCATGGGCGCGCCGTCGCGGGTCAGCTCCAGCCGCTCCAGGTCGAACATGGCCGGACCCAGCTTGATCTCGCGCGGCATGATCGGCTTGACGCCCGTGCGCCTCAGGATGGCGTCTATGCGAAGCGCCAGTTCCTTGGGCTCGAACGGCTTGGACATATAGTCGTCGGCGCCGCGGGACAGGCCCTCGATGCGGTCCGCGGGCTCTCCGCGCGCAGTCAGCAGCAGGACCGGGGTCCTGGACAGCTGCGCCTTGTTGCGGACCCAGCTGGTCAGCTCCAGCCCGCTCTCGCCCGGCATCATGACGTCCAGCACGACCAGGTCGAACTCGATCAGCTCCATCAGGCGCCGCGCGGCGGCGGCGTGAGCGGCGCCCGTCACGCGATAGCCCTCGCGCGCCAGGAACTCTTTCAACAGCTCGCGGATGCGGTCGTCGTCATCGACGATCAGCAGGTGGCGGCCGACGCCCGCCCCGGCCACGGGTCCGGACCGGCCGCTCACGTCCGGGCTCCGAATCTGTGGTCCCCGGCGTTGACCTGAGGCGTTCGGAGGGGTCTAACCGCCCAATCTGCGCAGGAGACGTTGTTCAATGGCCTTGGTCCCTTTCGACGATCGTGACGGCTGGATCTGGTTCGATGGCGAATTCGTGCCCTGGCGGGAAGCGAAAACGCACGTTCTGACCCATGCCCTCCACTACGGTTCGTCGGTGTTCGAAGGGGAGCGTATGTATGGCGGCGAAATCTTCAAGCTGACCGAGCATTCCGAGCGCCTGGTGCGATCGGCGGAGCTGCTGGACTTCACCCTTCCGTGGTCTGTCGCCGACATCGACGCCGCCTGCAAGGCGACGTGCGAGAAGATGGGCATGGAGGACGCCTATGTCCGTCCCGTCGCCTATCTGGGGCCGGAGCAGACGTCGGTTTCGGCGCTGAACAACAAGCCGCATCTGGCTATCGCCGTGTGGGACTGGCCCAGCTACTTCGACCCCGAGGTCAAAAAGAAGGGCATCCGTCTGGAGTGGGCCAAGTGGCGCCGCCCGGACCCGGCGACGGCTCCGACGACGGCCAAGGCGGCCGGCCTCTACATGATCTGCACCATGTCCAAGAACGCCGCCGAGAAGCGCGGATTCTCGGACGCCATGATGCTGGACTGGCGGGGCTATGTCGCCGAGGCGACAGGGGCCAACGTGTTCTTCGTCCAGGACGGCGTGATCCATACGCCGGACGTGACCCACATCCTGAACGGCATCACGCGCCAGACGGTGATCGACATCGCGCGCGCCAAGGGCATTGAGGTCGTGGTGCGCCACATCCGACCGGAGGAGCTGTCGACCTTCAGCGAGTGCTTCCTGACCGGATCGGCCGCCGAGGTGACGCCGGTGCAGTCGATCGGCGAATACACCTTCACGCCGGGCGATCTGTCGCTGGGCCTGATGGAGGACTACGGCAAGCTGGTGCGGCGCATCGCCTGATCGTCGGGTTGAGCCGAAGGGCCTGGATCGCTATGTGTATCGTCCTGCCGGAGCATACACATGCGGACCAATATCGAGATCGACGACACCCTCATGGCTGAGGCTATGAAGGCGCTTGGTGCCAAGACCAAGCGCGAGGCCGTCGAGCAGGCCTTGAAGAGGGTTGTTCGCTTGAAGGCCCAGGAAGAAATCCGCGACTACTTTGGCAAGTTGAGGTGGGAAGGCGACCTCGACGCCATGAGGACCGATTGATCTTCGTCGATTCCAGCGTCTGGATCGACTTCTTCAATGGCGTCGCGACCCGGCAGACCGATCGCCTGCGCTCAGGGCTCGGCACGGAAGACTTTGTCACTGGTGACCTAGTCCTCGCAGAAGTGCTGCAAGGCTTCCGGCACGACGCGGACTTCAACCGTGGTCTTGCGCTCATGTCTACGATCGACGTGATCGGAATCGGTGGCCAGGCTGTCGCTCTTCAAGCGGCCAGGAACTTTCGGGCTCTGCGGTCGAAGGGCGTCACCGTACGCAAGACCATCGACACCCTGATAGCGACGCGTTGCATCGTCGATGACTATGCTTTGCTCTACAGCGACCGTGACTTCGATGGCTTCGTGCAGCACCTCGGCTTGCGCTCAGCCATCGCGCAGCTTTCCTGACCGCCGCTTGCGCGCTCCTCGGCCCCCGTGCAGGAAGGCGGTTCGGGGAGATCGTCCTAAATCATGTTCAGCGTCCTGAACCTGCAGAGCCTGCTCGGGCTCGTCGTCATCGTCGCGGCCTGTTGGGGTCTGTCGGAGAACAAGCGGCGGTTTCCTTGGAAGCTCGCCATCGGCGCGATCGCCGTGCAGGCGGCGCTGATCCTGGCGCTGTTCGCGATACCGGGGTCGCAGGGCGTTCTGGCCGCCATTACCGGCGCGGTTGATGGGCTCGCCCGCGCCACGGCGCGGGGCACGCAGTTCGTGTTCGGCTATCTGGCGGGAGGGGACCAGCCCTATGCGGTGACCAATGAGGCGGGGCTGTTCACCTTCGCCTTCAACGTCCTGCCCCTGATCCTGGTGATCTCGGCGCTGTCGGCGCTGCTGTGGCACTGGCGCATTTTGAAGTGGATCACGTTGGGCTTCGGCTTTCTGTTCCAGCGAACGATGGGCCTGGGCGGGGCCTCGGCGTTGGCGGTGGCGGCCAACATCTTCCTCGGCATGATCGAGAGCCCCATCGTCATCCGGGCCTATCTGGACAAGCTGACCCGGTCCGAGATCTTCCTCATGATGGTGGTGGGGCTGGGCACCGTCGCGGGCTCGACCATGGTGGCCTACGCCTCGATCCTGTTGGCGGTGCTGCCGAACGCGGCGGGTCATGTGCTGGTGGCGTCGATCGTATCGGCCCCGGCCGGCATCCTGTTGGCGCGGATCATGATCCCGGAGACGCCGGGGCAGGGCGGCGAGACCGCCGACTATGGATCGGCGCTGAAGTACGACTCGGCCATCGACGCCATCGTGAAGGGCACCGCCGATGGCCTGATGGTGGTGCTGAATATCTCGGCCGTGCTGATCGTGTTCGTGGCCTTCGTGGCCCTGGTGAACATCATGATCGGGGGCTTCTGGCTGTTCGACGCGCCGGTGACGGTGGAGCGCCTGCTGGGCTGGCTGTTCATGCCGGTGGCCTGGCTGATCGGGGTCGATTGGTCCGAAGCCGGCAAGGCGGGGTGGCTGCTGGGGGTCAAGCTGACCCTGACCGAGTTCGTCGCCTTCATCGAGCTGGGCCGGGTACCGCTGGAGGACATGAGTGAGCGGACGCGCATGCTGCTGACCTATGCCCTGTGCGGCTTCGCCAACATCGGCTCGGTGGGGATCACGGTGACGGGCCTGTCGGTCCTGATCCCCGAGCGACGCGAGGAGGTGCTGGGCATGGTGTGGAAGGCGCTGTTCGCGGGCTTCCTGACCACCCTGATGACGGCGGCGGTTGTGGGGGCCATGCCCGCCTCCATATTCGCCTGAACCGGAGACCGCCCGCATGAGACTGTTCAGCAGCCACCGCGCCCCCAACCCCCGCCGGGTTCGCTGGGTCATGGCCGAGAAGGGCATCGAGGACGTCGAGATCGTCCAGATCGACATCATGGTCGGCGACCACAAGACGCCCGAGTATCGCGCCAGGGTCGGGGTGCCGCACGTGCCGGCGCTGGAGCTCGACGACGGCACGACCATCTCGGAATCGGTCGCCATCGGCCGGTATCTGGAGGCGCTGTATCCCGAGCCGAACCTGTTCGGCGTCGATGCCCGCGAACAGGCGATCATCGAGATGTGGACCCGTCGCTGCGAGTTCTATCTCGCCAACCCCATCATGCTGAACGTGCGCCTGACCCATCCGGCGCTGGCGGCCATCGAGGCGCATCAGCAGCCCCAGGTCGCCGACTTCAACCGCATCGCGGCGGAGCGGTTCATGCGGACGCTGGACCGGCACCTGGCCGACCATGAGTGGATCGCGGAGGACCGCTTCACGATCGCTGACATCGTGGGCGCGGTGGGTCTGGATTTCGCCCGGCTGGTCAAATACCGGCCGCCGGAGGAGCTGACGCATCTGAACCGCTGGCTGGACGCCTGCCGGGCGAGGCCGGCGGCGAAGGCGGGGGTGTGATTGCTGTCTTGGATTGCGTGAGCTAAGTTAGCTAGATGACCGTGACCGCGAACATCCACGAGGCCAAGACGACCCTGTCGAAGCTGATCGAGCGGGCGCTCGCGGGCGAGGAGGTGATCATCGCCAAGGCGGGCAAGCCTTTGGTCGAGTTGAAGCCGGTACGTCAGGCCACTTCGGTCGAGGATCGCATGGCGATCCTCGGCAAGTACGAGGGTCAGATGATCCTCTCCGACGACTGGGAGAAGTCGGCGTTCGACGCCGAGATGCATCGCAAGTGGTTCGGCGAGGACCCGCCGCTGTCGCAGGTCGCGGAGCCCAATTCCCGCTTCGATCCGGAATGACGCTGCTTCTGGACGCCAATATCGCGGTCTGGTGGCTGAGCAACCGTCGCCGTCTACGGCCGCAAGTCGTCGAGACCATCGCCCGCAGCCGTTGCATGTTCAGCACGGCGTCGCTCCTGGAACTGACCACGAAGGCCGCCGCGGGTCGTCTGGTGTTCGACCAAAGCATGAAGGCGGATCTGGCGACGCTTTGCGACTGGTTGCCGGTCACCGCGCCGCATGCCCTGCTCGTCCAGGATCTGCCGAGGATACACAACGACCCGTTCGACCGGGTCATCGTCGCCCAGGCTATGATCGAGGGCCTGACGCTGGTGACGGGCGATCACATTCTGGCCGACTACGGCGTGTCGGTGCTGCTGACCTGACCTAGCCTCGCGGCGTGAACTTCCGGATGACGCCGGAGAAGGTCATCAGGGTGCGCTCGCCGGTCGTGATCTGGCCGCGCACGAAGATCAGCGAGCCGCCCGCGCGGACGACCTCGCCGGTCGCCTCGATCAGTTCGCCCACGCGGGCGCCGTCGATGAAGGTCGAATCGAGCTGGACGGTCACGCCGTTCTTGCCTTCCATCTCCTGATAGGCGGTCTGGAACAGGGCGATGTCGGCGAAGGTCATCAGGCAGCCGCCGTGCATCCGGTCGCCGGCGTTCATGTGCTTGGGCTCGGCGCGGAAGGCGCAGCGCATCCGGCCGTCCGGGTCGGGCCGGAAGTAGAACGGGCCCACGACCTGATCGAAGGTGCCGTGCAGGTCGTAGGTCTGCCAGCCCGCGAACTCGCCTTCCGTGACCGTGACCTTGGCTACCATGCATTCCTCATTGCCTACCGCGCGGAGCGCTACTTGAGGCGGGCCTCGCCTTCTTTTCGATTCCGCGATGCAGCATATAGGCCTGATGACCGATCCAATCGAAGCGGCGATTTTCGCCAGGCTGGCTGACCGCGACGCCGGCAAGTCGATCTGCCCGTCCGAGGTGGCCCGCGAGCTCCAGCCCGAGCAGTGGCAGCGGATGATGCCGCGCGTGCGCTCGACCGCCGTGGGCCTGATGCGACAGGGGCGTCTGACCATCACCAAGAAGGGCAGGGCGGTCGATCCGAACGCCTTCAAGGGCGTGATCCGGCTGCGTCTGCCGACCGAGGCCGAGGCCGCTGCCGCGCTCGCCGCTCGCCCGCCGGCGTCCGAGGACGATGACGACTGACCTCGACGCGGTCCTGGCCGACATCCGGGCCTGCCGGGCCTGTGTGGGCGAGCTGCCGCAGGAGCCCCGGCCGGTGGTTCGGGTGTTTCCGGAGACGCGGCTCTTGATCTGCGGCCAGGCGCCGGGGCGTCGGGTGCACGAGAGCGGCATGCCCTTCACCGATCCGTCGGGCGACCGGCTGCGCGACTGGATGGGGATAGACGCCGACACATTCTACGGCGACCGGCGGATCGGCGTGGCGGCGCAGGCCTTCTGCTATCCCGGCACGGCGCCGCAGGGCGGGGATTATCCTCCGCCGCGACGTTGCGCGACCCTGTGGCGGCCCCGGCTGCTGGAGGCCCTGCCGAGGATGGAGCTGACGTTGCTGGTCGGGGGCTACAGTCAGGTCTGGGCGCTGGGCGATCGCGCCAAGGCGAACATGACCGAAACGGTGCTAGCCTGGCGTGAGTACGCGCCGTCGATCCTTCCGGTGCCGCATCCCTCGTGGCGCAACACCGCCTGGCTGAAGCGGAACCCGTGGTTCGAGGCCGAGGTCGTGCCGTGGCTGAGAGGACGGGTGCGGGAGCTGCTGGCGTGAGGAGGAGGCTGCTCGCGGCGATGCTGGCCTTGGCGCTGTCGGCCTGCGCCGCGCCGTTCGTGCAGTCGCCGATGACGCCGCCGGCGAGCTTCTCTGGCCCAACGGTCGAGGACAGGGTGTTCGTCGTGCAGGACGGAGCGCGACTGTCCTTTCGCCTCTGGGCTCCGGAGACGGAGCCGTGGGCCGTCGTGGTAGCCCTCCACGGGATGAACGACCATTCCGCCGCCTTCCGCCTCGCGGGCCCTTGGTGGGCGGAGCGGGGGATCGCGACCTACGCCTACGACCAGCGGGGCTTCGGCGCGGCGCCCGGTCGGGGCCTTTGGGCCGGCGAGGATCTGATGGTCGAGGACCTGCGGACCGTCGTCGCGCTCGTCCGCGCCCGGCATCCCGACGCCCGGATCGCGGTCGTCGGCGAGAGCATGGGCGGGGCGGTGGCGATTTCCGCCTTCGCCTCGGATCGGCCGCCTGCCGCCGATCAGGCCATTCTGCTGGCCCCGGCCGTGTGGGGCTGGTCGAGCCAGAGCCCGTTCAACCGCGCCAGCCTGTGGGTGACCGCGCGGCTGCTGGGCGACCGCGCGGTGGAGCCGCCGGACTGGGCGGTCCGGGACATCCGGGCGACCGACAATCTGATCGAGCTGATCGCCAACAGGAACGATCCGCGCTTCATCCGAGCGACCCGGTTCGACGCCCTTTATGGCCTGGTCGATCTGATGGAGAGCGCGACCCGCAAGCTGGGGCAGGCGAGGGGGCCGGTCGCCTTGCTGTATGGCGCCAACGACCAGATCATCGAGAAGGGACCGATGCGGCGCGCCCTGATCCGGGCGGGCGACCCGCCGAACCTGCGCACCGCCTGGTATGCGGACGGCTGGCACCTGCTGAACCGCGACCTGCAGGCCGAGGTGGTGTTCCGCGATGTCGAGGCCCTGCTGCGCGATCCGGAGGCGCTCCTGCCCAGCGGCGCGCCGGAGGTGCTGCCTCAGCTGCGGCGCTAGTCGTCGTCGGCGGGGAGGCGCTCCATCGCGCGCCAGCCTATGTCGGTGCGGTTGAAGCCGCCGGGCCAGTCGATCTTGCGGATGGCGCGATAGGCCCGATCGCGCGCCTCGGCGATGTCGGCGCCCTCGGCGCAGATGTTCAGCACCCGGCCGCCCGCGGCGATCAGATAGCCGTCCTCGTCGCGCGCCGTGCCCGCGTGGAAGACCTGGACGTGGGGCCCGAAGTCCTGATCGGCGCCCCGGATGATCGAGCCCTCCAGGGGGCTGTCGGGATAGCCCTTGGCCGCCATGACCACGCAGACGACGGTCTCGGCCTTGAACTGGGGCTCGGGCAGGCGCGAGACGTCGCCGCGCGCGCAGGCCAGCAGATAGGGCACGATGTCGACGGCCAGCCGCATCATCAGAACCTGGCATTCCGGGTCGCCGAAGCGGGCGTTGAACTCCACGACCTTGGGGCCGTCCTCGGTCGCCATCAGACCGGCGTAGAGCACGCCGCGATAGGGCATGCCCTCCAGGGCCATGGCCTTCAGCGTCGGCTGGACGATGCGGCGGTTGGCCGTCATCACCAGGTCCTCGTCGAACACCGGCGCGGGCGAATAGGCCCCCATCCCGCCGGTGTTCGGACCCATGTCGCCGTCGTAGGCGCGCTTGTGGTCCTGGGCCCCGCCGAACAGCATCGCCTGCTTGCCGTCGCACAGGGCGAACAGCGAGCCCTCCTCGCCGGCCATGAACTCCTCGATGACGACGCGGGCGCCAGCGTCGCCAAACCGGCCGCCCAGCATGCGTTCGATCTCGGCCTCGGCGTCATGCTTGTCCGGGCTGATGGCCACGCCTTTGCCGGCCGCCAGGCCGTCGGCCTTGATGACGTAGGGGGGCTTGAAGACCTTCAGCGCGGCGCGGGCGTCCTTGATCCGCTCATAGACGCCGTAGTGGGCGGTCGGGATCTCATGGCGAGCCATGAAGGCCTTGGAGAAGGCCTTGGAGGTCTCCAGCTGCGCCGCCCTCTGGGTGGGGCCGAAGCAGGGGATGCCCGCGGCGTTCAGCCGGTCGGCGAGGCCCGCCTCCAGCGCCACTTCGGGGCCGACCACGACCAGGCCGACGCCCAGTTCGCGCGCCAGCCGCGCCAGACCCTCTCCGTCGTTCGCCCTGTAGCCGGGCAGGCACTCGGCGACCTTGGCGATCCCCGGATTGCCCGGGGCGCAATAGAGGCGCTCGACCAGCGGCGACTGGCGGATTTTCCAGGCCAGGGCGTGCTCGCGCCCACCCGACCCGACGAGGAGGATGTCCATGTGCGGGCAATGGCCGCGCGGGCCCGGCCGGTCAAGGGTCGAGGCCGTGGTCAGAGCATCGAGAAGACGACGTAGGCTCCGAAGGCCAGCATCATCAGCAGGCCGACGATCAGCCAGGGACCGAGGGTCGGCGTCGCGCTGCGGCGGCGGAGCTCGCGCTCGCGGGGATCGTCCTCGTCGTGGGGCGGGATGTCGTCCTGGCTCATGGACGAGATATAGGGCGAACCCGGTGGTTTCCGCACCCCCGCATCCCGTCTAGACTCGCTGAGATGACCGACGACCACGTCTTTGGGGGAACAGCCGAGGCCGAGGCGGCCCCCGCGCGCGACAACAACCCGCCGCTGTCGATCTCGGAGCTGTCGTTCGCGCTGAAGCGGACGCTTGAGGACCGTTTCGGCCATGTGCGGCTGCGCGGCGAGGTGTCCAAGGTCAATCGCCACGCCTCGGGTCACGTCTATCTGACGCTGAAGGACGAAAAGGCCTGCATCGACGGCGTGGTCTGGAAGGGTTCGGTGCGCGGCCTGGGCGTGCAGCCGGAGACGGGGCTGGAGGTCATCGTCACCGGAAAGATCACCTCCTATCCGGCGCGGTCGTCGTATCAGATCGTGATCGAGACGATGGAGGCGGCCGGAGCCGGCGCCCTGCTGGCCCAGCTGGAGCGGCTGAAGGCGCGACTGGCGGGCGAAGGGTTGTTCGAGGCGGCGCGCAAGCGGCCGATCCCGCTCTATCCGCGCACCATCGGGGTGATCACCAGCCCGACGGGGGCGGTGATCCGCGACATCCTGCACCGGCTGGCCGAGCGTTGGCCCTGCCATGTGATCGTCTGGCCGGTGGTGGTGCAGGGTGAGGCGGCGAGCGGCCAGGTCGCGGGGGCGATCCGGGGGTTCGACGCGCTGTCGCCAGGCGGTCCGGTCCCGCGTCCCGACCTTCTGATCGTCGCGCGCGGCGGGGGCTCGGTCGAGGACCTCTGGGCCTTCAATGACGAGGCTCTGGCGCGGACAGTTGCGGCGGCTGGGATCCCGATTATCTCCGCCGTCGGGCACGAGACCGATACGACGCTGATCGACTTCGTCTCCGACCGGCGGGCTCCGACGCCGACGGGCGCCGCAGAGATGGCCACGCCGGTGCTGGCGGAGCTGCGGGCGTTTGTGACTGACCTTGAGCGGCGTCTGGATCGGGCGGGGGCGCGGCTGCTGGAGGACCGGCGGGTGCGGCTGAGGGCCGTGGCCCGGGGCCTGCCGGCACGACCGGAGGAGCTGGTGGCCATTCCCCAGCAGCGGCTGGACCACGCGGCGAGCCGGCTGCTGGCGGGATTGCACCGGAACACGGAGGCGCATCATCGGCGGCTGGCCGGCGTGGCGGCGCGGCTCGGGCCGGGGCTGCTCCACCGGGTCGTCGAGCAGAGGACCGCCCGGCTGGACGGGCAGGGAGCGCGACTGGCGGGGGCTCTGGCGGCCAATCGCGCCAAGCATGAGCAACGTCTGCTGCGGGTCTCGGCCCGGCTGAGCGACGAGCCGATCCGACGCCGGCTGGATCAGAGGCAGGCGCGGCTGGAGGCGCTTTCGGCAAGGCTGGAACGGCCTTTGCCTCTGGCGCGAGAGCGGGCGGAAGCGCGACTGGCGGCCTTGGCGCGCGCGCTCGCCACGCTGGACCCCACGCGGCCAAAACCCGGCTTCGCCCGCATCGATGACGAGGCGGGCCGGATGATCACCTCGGCCGCCGAGCTGTCACCGGGTCAGGCGGTGAGCCTGGTGTTCCCGGACGGCTCGCGCGGCGCCCGGGTCGAGGGCGACGCGCCTGTTCGGCCACGCCCCGTGTCGAAGCCAAAGGCGTCGGTTCTGGATCAGGGCGACCTGTTCTGAACGGCGGTTTGCCGCTAGGCTGGCGGCCATGACCAGCGTGCCTCAACCCGCATCCCTGCACTACGGCGACGGCGAGTTCGCCGTGCTGAAGCCCGGCCCCTTCGTGCGGTGCGCCGTCACCGATCGGCCTATCCCGCTGGAGGCCCTGCGCTATTGGTCGGCCGAACGTCAGGAGGCCTACTATGGCCCCGCCGAGGCGCTGTCGCGAATGGTCGAGACGTGAAGCCGGATCGGCGCGGCCTGCTGGTCGGCGCCGCGGCGGCCCTGGCCACGCCCGCATGGTCGCGCGATCCCGCCGACCTCGTGCTGTCCGGCCGCATGGTTCAGGGCGGCTTCGTCATGGGCCGGACCTGGCCGCGCGCCCTGATTTTCATCGACGGAGAGGCGCTGGCGACGGCGTCGGCCGACGGCTTGTTCGTTATCGGTTTCGACCGGGACGCCCCAACCTCGGTGATGCTGGAAGCGCGTTCCGGCGCACGGTCCGAACGCCGGACCTTACCAATCGCTCGGGGCCAGTTCCCCTCGACCCGCATCGACGGCCTGCCGCCCTCGACGGTGGAGCCCAGCGACCCGGCATTGCTTGAGCGCATCCAGCGCGAAGTGGCGATCAAGACCGAGGGCTTCGCCAGCCGCCGCGACGGCGACGACTTCCGCTCGGGCTTCGACTGGCCGCTGGCGTCGTTTCGGGTGTCGAGCGAGTGGGGATCGCAGAGGGTGCTGAACGGCACGCCCGCCCGGCCGCACTACGGCATCGATCTGGCCGCGCCGCAGGGGACGCAGATCCGCGCACCGGCGGACGGCGTGGTGACTCTGGCGCAACCGGAGATGCATTTCGAAGGCGGCCTGACCCTGATCGATCACGGCCAGGGACTGATCACTGCCTATCTGCATCAATCTCGAATCGACGTGCTGCCGACCCAGCGAATCAGCCGAGGCCAGGTCATCGGCGCGGTCGGAATGACCGGCCGGGCGACCGGTCCGCACCTGTGCTGGCGCATGCGATGGCGCGATCGGCAGATGAATCCGGCGCTCATGGTCGGACAATCGGCGCCGGAAAACGGTTACCGTCCCGGTCAGGCCTGATCCGGTCTGGACGGAGCCGGTCGGGCTGCCTAGCGTTTTCGGCTGACCGTCTGGGAGGCGGTTCGCTGAATGTCCGCACTACAATCCCTGAACGTTCTTCTGGTCGACGACAACCAGCACATGCGCGCCATCACCGCCGCCATCCTGCAATCGGCGGGTGTGCGGAGCATCCGCGAGGTGTCCGACGGAGCCGCCGCGCTCGATATGGTGCGCGACTATCCCGTCGACCTGGCGATCGTCGACTTCAACATGTTCCCGCTGGACGGGGTCGAGTTCACGCGCCTGATCCGCAACAGCCCGGACAGCGCCAATCCCTATCTGCCGATCATCATGATGACCGGCCATTCCGAGAAGAGCCGCGTCTATGAGGCGCGCGACGCCGGCGTGACCGAGTTCGTGGTCAAGCCCATCACGGCCAAGGCCGTGTTCGATCGCATCCAGGCGGTGATCATGCGGCCGCGTCCGTTCGTGAAGACCAGTGACTACTTCGGTCCGGACCGCCGACGCGTGAACTCGCCGAACTACAAGGGGCCGTTCCGGCGTTCGACGGATCAGGCCGAGGCGGCGGTCGAGGGCGCGGGGTCCAGCGCGGCGTAGACCCGGTCCGGCCATCGTTTGTGGACCCAGAACCAATCGACGGGGTGCTCTCGCACGCGGTCCTCGATGAAGGTCGTGATGGCCTGGACACCGGCCTTGATGTCGGCCTGGCGGTCGCCGGTTTGCGCGAGTTCGATGGGTTCGTGTGCCGTGACGCGGAACCGAACGCCGGGTAGACGGACAACGCTCATCGGTTGGATGACCGTGCCGAACCGCAGGGCCAGCCGGCTGGGGCCGGGCGCGGCATTCACGGGCTGGCCGAAGAAGGTCACCTCGGGGCCTTCCGAGAACTTCTGATCGTTCATCAGGGCGACGCTTTCGCCGCGGCCCATGCCGGCCAGCAGTTCCCGTGCCCCGTCGCCGCCCTTGGGCGCGAACAGCCTGACGCCATAGCGCGCGCGGGCGGCGACGATCTGCCGGTCCACATAAGGATTGTTCGCGGCGCGGTAGGTCACCTGGACCGGCACGCCGGAGGCCACCAGCACCGCCGCCATCGTCTCGATGTTAGCGAGGTGACCGGAGACAAAAACGACCGGCTGGCCCGAGGCGCGAATGGCCTCCAGCCGCTCGGCGCCGACGATGTCGATGCGGCCGGACGCGGGCGTCAGGCGGTCCATGACCGCCGTCTCGGCGAAGGTGCGGCCGGTCTGCTCCCACTGGGCGACGGCGAGGCGCTGGCGCTCCTCGGGGTCCATGTCGGGAAAGGCGATGCGCAGGTTGCGGATGACCGTGCGATGGGTGCCGGTCTTCGGACCCAGCGTCTTCAGCACCCATCCGCCGAAGTTCGACGCCGCCTCCAGCCCGATCAGGCGCATCAGGCCGATGAAGCCAGCGAAGGCCGCCGCCTCCAGCCGCCAGATCAGGTCCTGGCGGAAGGACACCCGGCGGGCGTCCTCACCAGGCAATGGTGATGCCGCCGTCGACGACCAGGGTCTGGCCGGTCATGTAGCTGGACGCCTTCGACGACAGATAGACCGCCGCGCCGGCGATCTCGTCCGGCTGGCCGATGCGGCGGAGCGGCGCGGGGTCGGTGGCGACCTTCAGAATCTCCGGGTTTTCCCACAGGTATCGGGCGAAGTCGGTTTGGACGAGGCCGGGCGCGATGCAGTTGACCCGCACGTTGGACGGCCCCCACTCGACAGCGAGATTCCTCACCAGCTGCATGTCCGCAGCCTTGGAGATGTTGTAAGCGCCGATCAGGGCGTTGCCGCGCAGGCCGCCGATCGAGGACACCACCGTGATCGCCCCGTCCTTCCGCTCCACCATCTGGGGCGCGACCATCTGGATCAGCCAGTGGTTGGAGACGACGTTGTTCTGGAGGATCTTGTCGAACTGCTCGTCGGTGATGCCCGCCATCGGCCCGGCGTAGGGGTTGGTCGCGGCGTTGCAGATCAGGATGTCGATCTTGCCGAAGGCGGCGTTCGTCTCGTCGACGAGGCGTTGCAGGTCTTCCTTGGAGGCGATGTTGGCGGGGATGGCGATGGCGCGGCCTTCGCCGTGCTTCGCGTTGATCGCCGCGGCGACCTCGTCGCACGGTCCGGCCTTCCGAGACGAGATCACGACGTTGGCGCCGTGCTCGGCCAGCCGTTCGGCGATGGCCTTGCCGATGCCCTTGGAGGAGCCGGTGATGATGGCGCTCTTGCCGGTGAGGTCGAACAGTTCCATGCGTTTCCCCTGATATCGGCGTCGTTTATTCGCACCACGCCCTAGCGGTCCGGCCCTGATAGCCTGATACTCGGCCGATTCCATCCGGGAAGTCGGACAAACCCGTTCCCATGCGTGCACTGACCAACGGCTTCCTGTTCTTCGGCTACGTCTTCCTGGCGATGACGGTGGGCGCCTTCCTGTGGCGGGCGGGGCTGGGCCTCGGGCCGGGGATCGCGGCGACCTTCGGCATGCTGGGCGTGCTGGTCGCGGCCCATGCCCTGATCGCGGGCGCGGCCGAGCGCCGTCGCCTGAAGGCCGAGATCGACGCCGTGCGCGAGGCCCATCGTCTGCTGGCCGACGCCATGGAGCAAACCCAAGGCGCGCTCGGCGACCTGGCCCAGGCCATCGAGGCCGGCGCGCTCACCCGCACCGAGGAATTGTCCGGCGAGGTCCGCATGCTGGAGGATCTGATCCAGCAGATGAGCGCCTCGATCGACGAGCGGCTGACGGTCACGCCGATGGTCCCCCCCGACAGCGCCGAGGCGCGCCGGTTCCAGCAGTCGAACCTGCTGCTCAAGACCGTCCACGATGCGCTGAGCGAGAACCGCGTCGACCTCTATCTCCAGCCCGTCGTGACCCTGCCGCAGCGCCGGACTGTCTTCTACGAGAGCTTCACCCGCCTACGGGATTCCACCGACCGGGTCATGATGCCCGCCGAATACCTGTCAATCGCCGAGGGCGAGGGGTTGGTGCCGGCCATCGACAACCTGCTGCTGTTCCGTTGCGCCCAGATCGTGCGTCGGCTGGCGCGTCAAGATCGCAAGGTCGGGGTGTTCTGCAACGTGGCCCTGTCGAGCCTGGGCGACGAGACCTTCTTCCCCCAGTTCCTGCAGTTCCTCAGCGAGAACCGCGACCTGAACCAGGCCCTGATCTTCGAGCTGGGCCAGGCGACGTTCGACGCGCGCGGCGCCGTCGAGGCGCGGAACATGGCCAAGCTGGCCGACCTGGGCTTCCGCTTCTCGCTGGACAAGGTCCAGACGCTGGACCTGGACTTCAACGACCTGCAGCGGTCGGACGTGAAGTTCATCAAGGTCGCCGCCGACCTGCTGATCGAACAGCTGCTGGACATGGATGGCGGCGCGCCGATCCCGAGCTTGCGCGACATCCAGGCCGCCGATTTCGCCCAGCTGACCCGCCGCTACGGCATCGAGGTCATCGCCGAGAAGTGCGAGAGCGAACGCCAGATCGTCGACATCCTCGAGCTCGACGTGACCATCGCCCAGGGCCACCTGTTCGGCGAGCCGCGCGCCATCAAGGAAGCCGTGCTGGCAGAGACCGACCCGCCGGCGGACTTCGTGCGCTCGACGCTGATCAATGCGGAGCGTCGGCGGCGCTACGCCTGAGCGGCCAGAAGCGCCATGAAGGCCGCCTCGTCCTCGATCCTTGCCACGACCGGCCACGCCGTGACCCGCGCCCGCCACTCGGGGGGCAGGCGCACCCAGTCCTTCTCGGTGGTGATCAGGCCCGCGTCGAACAAGGCCGCGCGGTCGGCGAGGAGGGCGAGGTCCTCGACGCGGTAGTCGGCGTGGTCCGGGAACGGCGCGAAGTCCTTCAGGTCGCACCCGGCCGCCTTCAGCGCGCGCTCGACCTTCCACGGCTTGGCGATGCCGGCAAAGCCGACCTGTGGGCCCGGCGGCGGCGGCCCCTTGGGTTCCAGCCGGGCGATGAAGACGGGCAGGCCGCCGAACAGGGTCAGCAGCTCCGGATCGGCCTCGGGCGCATCGGCGGGCAGGAGAACGATCACGGCGTCGGCACGCGCCAGTCCGGCCTTCAGCGGCTCGCGCATCGGGCCGGAGGGGAACACCGAGCCGTCGCCGAAGGGCCATTCGTCGCCGCGCGTCTCCCCGTCCACGACGATCAGACTGAGCGTCTTCTTCAGCGCCGGGTTCTGGTGGCCGTCGTCCAGCACCAGGGTCTGAGCGCCGGCCGCCACGGCGGCGCGCGCCCCCGCCACGCGATCCCGCGCCACCCACATGGGGGCCTCGCCCGCGAGCATCAGAGGTTCGTCGCCGACATCGCTGGCCGAATGACTGGTCGGATCGACGCGCACCGGCCCCTCCAACCGTCCGCCGTACCCGCGCGACAGGCCATGCGCCTCCACGCCGGAGGCGCGCAGCAGCCGCAGCACTTCGCGGGCGACCGGCGTCTTTCCCGAGCCGCCGACGGTCAGATTGCCGATGGAGATGACCGGGACGCCGACGTCCTCGCCGGGCGTCCGGGCGATCCGCCGCGCCGTCGCCGCCGCCCACAGCCAGGACGCAGGCTTGAGCAGGGTGCGCGTCACCCGTCCGTGACGTCCGGACCGCTCATACCACCAACGAGGGGTCCAGAGCTTCACCGGGCGGCCCTCGGCAACAGCGGCTGCAGGGTCTCCCACAGCCGGTCCAGACCCGCTCCGGCGTCGGCGGCGGCGCGGCGGGCGCGTTCGCCCATGGCCTTGGCCGCAGCAGGATCGCTCAGCAGGGGCGCGACGACGGCGGGCAGGTCTCCGGGCGAGGCGACGACGGCGAGGCCGCCCGCCGCCGTCAGGGCCTCGGTCACCTCGCGCCAGTTGGCGGCGTCCGGGCCGGTCACGGCGGGCTTGCCAAGCCTGGCGGGCTCCAGCGGATTGTGCCCGCCCCAGGGCTCGCGGCCCAGGAACGAGCCGAATGAGCCGCCCATGACCACCACATCCGCCAGCCGCAGGAACAGGCCGAGTTCGCCCAAGGTGTCGGCGACGTAGATGTCGGTCTCGGCGTTCGGGACCGTGCCTCGGGAGCGCAGGGCGAAGCGGTAGCCGTCGCGGGTCAGAGCCGTGGCGATGTCGCCGCCCCGCTCCGGATGGCGGGGGACGAGGATCAGGCACAGCCGCTCGGTCAGGTGATCCAGGGCTCGGACGATGGCGATCTCCTCGCCCTCGTGGGTCGAGGCGGCGACGACCACAGGGCGATCGCCGATGGCGGCCGACAGCGCGGTGAAGGCGCGGGCGTCGTGGGGCAGGGGGCCGCCCGAGAGCTTTAGATTGACCAGGCCGTCGATCCGCCCCCCCAGCGCCTGGATGCGGTCGGCGGAGACGATGTCCTGCGGCAGGATGCGGTCGAAGGCCTGGACCACCGTCCGCGCCGCGCCGGGGAAGCGCGCCCAGCCCTCTGCGGTCTTCTCGGTGATGCGGGCGCTGACGAGCGCCAAGGGCACGCCGCGCGCCTTTGCCGCCAGGATCAGGTTGGGCCAGAGCTCGCTCTCGACGAAGACGCCGAGCGCGGGCCGCCAGTGATCGAGGAAGGCCGCGACCGCGCCGGGGGCGTCGACCGGGGCGTATTGATGGATCACGCCGGGCGGCAGGCGCTGGGCCAGCAGTTCGGCCGAGGTCACCGTGCCGGAGGTGACCAGCACCGTCAGGTCGGGACGGCTTTTCCTGAACCGCTCGACGACCGGCAGCAGCGACAGGGTCTCGCCGACGCTGACGCCGTGCAGCCAGACGAGGTCGCCCGTCGGCCGCGCCACGCCCGCGACGCCCAGTCTTTCATCGACCCGGCGCGGATCTTCCTTACCCTGCTTGGCTCGGGCGTCGAGCAGGCGCGGCGCCAGAGGCTCCAGCATTCGCGTAATCAGCCGGTAGGCGGTCAGGGCGAGGCTCATATGCGCTCCAGCCCCGTCAGGACGTCGGCGCGAGCCTCCACGGCGGTCAGGCGCTCGGTCCAGGCGGCGGTGACTTCGGCGAGGTCGGCGCCCTCCGGATAGGGCTCCAGGTCGTAGACGATGGCCCCGCGCGCGAAGGGCAGGGGCAGGAGCGCCCGGTCCCAGCTGTTCAGCCGGATCGCGGGATTGCAGCTCATGCCGATGAACAGCACGGGAGCGCCGGACATGCGGGCCATCAACGGCATGCCCTCGGCCATGACGCGCGCCGGGCCGCGCGGGCCGTCGGGCGTGATGGCCAGCGCCCCGATCTTCAGCTGCTTCAGGCCGTCCCTGAGAGCACGGGATCCTCCCTTGGCGGCGTCGGCCTTGTCCTTGTTGGCCGAGGAGCCTCGCACGGCCGGGAAGCCTTGGCGAGCCACGGCCTTGGCGATGAATTCGCCATCGGCGCTGAGGGATATCAATGCCTTGGCGGGCTGTGCTCGCGTCAAGTCCCAACAGGCAGGCGACAGGCCGATGCGGGAATGCCAGAAGCCGCAGATGACCCCGCCTTTGGCCGCCCAGACGGCCTCGGCGTGTTCGCGCCCCTCGTAGGTCCAGCGAATGGTGGCGAAGCAGAAGCGCATCCAGGCGGCGAGCAGGGACGCCAGCAGGCTCTGGATGACCGGGTTCCTCAGCGGCCTCACGTCAGGCGACCGAGGCGACGGATTGCGTTCCGTCCAGAGACTGGGCCTTGGCCAGGCGGCTGTACAGCCCGCCTCGCTTGACCAAGGCGTTGTGCCCGCCGCTCTCGACGATACGGCCGCCTTCGAGCACCAGAATGCGGTCGGCGTGACGCACGGTGGACAGCCTATGGGCGATCATCAATGTTGATCGACCCGCCATCAGCCGCTCCAGCGCGGCCTGGACGAGCGCCTCGCTCTCGGTGTCGAGCGCCGAGGTGGCCTCGTCGAGCAGCAGGATCGGCGCGTCCTTCAGGAAGGCCCGGGCGATGGCGATGCGCTGGCGCTGGCCGCCCGAGAGGCGCAGGCCCGCCTCGCCTGCGCGGGTCGCGTAGCCTTCGGGAAGCGCCGTGATGAAGTCGTGCGCCGCCGCCGCCTGCGCCGCCGCCTCGATCTGCGCCTGCGTCGCCCCCGGCCGGCCATAGGCGATGTTGGCCGCTACGGTGTCGTCGAACAGGAAGGGCTCCTGCGTCACCAGCGCGATGCGGTCGCGCAGGTCCGTCAGGCTGAGCTCGCGCAGGTCGACGCCGTTCAGCGTCACGGCGCCGGCCGTCACGTCGTAGAAGCGCGGCAACAGGCTCAGCAGGGTCGACTTGCCGCCGCCGGAAGGGCCGACGAGGGCGACGGTCTCGCCTGGCGCGACGGTGAAAGACACGTCGGACAACGTCGGCCCGGCGGCGCCATAAGCGAAGGACACATCCTCGAAAGCGATCGTCACCGGCCCGGCAGGCAGGGGTCGGGGCGTGGCCGCCTCACGGATCTCTGGAGCTATGTCCAGCGCCGCGAACAAGCGACGCGCCGCCGTCATCCCCTCGGTCATGACGGTCTGGAGGTTCGTCACCTGCCGCAGCGACTGGCCCGCCGACATGAGCAGGCCGACATAGGCGGCGAACGCGCCGATGGTCAGCTGGTCCTGCCGCGCCTGCCAGCCCGCATAGGCCATGATCGCCGCCACGATCAGAACGGCGACGAGGTTCGACGACGGCCCGGCGAAGGCTCTGGAGTCGGCCGACTTGATGACGTGTTTCTGGCGGCGCGACACGACCTCGCCGACGCGGGCCTCCTCGGCCGCCTCGCGGTTCTCGATCTTGATCAGGCGGACCCCGTCCAGGTTCTCCATCAGGGCGGTGGACAGGTTCTCGGTCTCGACCATGGCGCCGGTGGTGGCCTTCCTCATCCGCTTGCCGAAGCGGCGGATGATCCAGGCGATGACGGGCGCGCCGAGGAAGACGACCAACGTCATCTTCCAGTCCAGCCAGAGCATGTAGCCGAGCACGGCGACCAGGGTCAGGGCATGCTGGGTGTAGTTGACGACCCCGTTGGTGAAGGCCTCGCGCACCAGATTGGCGTCGAACAGCACCGAGGAGACGAAGGCGCCGGAATGCTGGCTGCGCAGCCGCGCCAGATCGGCCCGGATCATGGCGCCGAAGAGGCGCACCTGGATGTCGCCGACCACGCCGTGGCCGATGCGATTGACCAGCGCCGCCTGACCCAGCGCCGCGACGGTCGAGATCAGGCCGACGCCGACGATGATCGCCGGCACGCCCCACAGCGCGTCCTCCGGCGGGATGCGGAACAGTCCGCCCAGCACGCTGACCGGCCGGCCCAGGAAAATGCCGTCTATGGCGGGCTGGAGGAGTTGCAGCACCGTCGCCGTGCTGATCCCCGCCACGGCGGCGCAGATCAGCGACAGGATCAGGGCGCCCCGGCGCCTCGACAGATAGTCTCGCCAGACGCGCGCCAGCAGGCCGCGCGAAGGCGCGGGCGGGGCGTCCGGGTTCGGAGCAGGCGAACTCATCCGCCGGAGGTCGGACGCTCCGCCGGTCAAGTCAAGCGAAGTCCTCCGGACATGGCCGGTGGCGCCGGTCGGCGAGGCTCGCTATCTGCGCTCCCCATGACCAGCCGGTTCGACATGGCGACCGAGGCGGGCCGCAAGGCCGCCGAGCGCGACTACTTCTGGAACGACCACGCCTTCCTGCGGCTGGCGTTCCAGAACGCCCACTGGCTGGGGCCGGATCTGGTGCGCACCAACCAGCCCTCGCCGCGCCAGCTGGAGGGCTGGGCCAGGCGGGGGATCAGGACGGTCATCAACCTGCGCGGCCAGAGGGACGAGGGGTACTACTGGCTGGAGAAGGCGGCCTGCGAGCGGCTGGGCCTGACCCTGATCGACGCCCCGCTGGACAGCCGCGATCCGCCCGGCAAGGACCGGGTGCGCCGCGCGCGCGACCTGTTCGCCAGCATCGAGTATCCGGCCCTGATCCATTGCAAGTCCGGCGCGGACCGGGCGGGTCTGATGGCGGTCTTCTATCGCCACTTCCACCTCGGCGAGCCGATTTCTAAGGCGATACGCGAACTGTCCAAGAAGTATCTTCACAGCCGCGAGGGTCTGACCGGCGTGCTGGACCACTTCCTGGAGACCTACGTCCGCGAGGTCGAGCCGACCGGCGTCGGCTTCATGGAGTGGGTCGAGAGCGACGCCTATGACCCTCAGGCCATGCGCAAGGAATTCCGCGCCAACTGGTGGGGGACCCTGCTGACCGAGAAGCTGCTCCGCCGCGAGTAGGCCTCAGCCCCAGGGGCCGGTCGGGGTGCGTGACGGCGGCTCGTCGCGTTTGCGGGTCTCGGCCTTCTTCTCGCTGGACCAACCCCGGAACCAGCGACGATAGCCGTCCGCGTCGCGCAGGGCGAAGACCCAGATCACCAGTGTGGCCAACAGCCCGACCAGGGCCGCGATCTGCATGCCGTCAAGCGTTGTTCCGAACAGGGTCATGCCTGACGCTCCGGCTCGCGCGACAGCTCGTTCGCAGCCTGAGGCAGGGGCGCGTGGGCGAAGGGGTCGGCGGTCTGTTCCGCGGGCGTCGACGGCTCGCCCCAAGCGGTGTCCTGCTCCTTGCGCTGCTCATAGGGGCGTGACGCCGTCTGGCGCGTGGCGATGGCGACGATGGCGACGCCCAGCGCCAGCAGGCTCAGCACGATCAGGGTCGGGGTCATGGGATCGCTCCTGTGCTCTGGCGGAACCTAGACCGAAACAGCGCGAACGTCGCCGTGACGGTTCCTGCCGCGACCATTGGCCCCGGAGCGGCTCAGGCGTCGCCGCGCGGGTCGATCAGCCGGTGGGCGTGCAGGATGAAGTAACGCATGTGGGCATTGTCGACCGTCGCCTGGGCGCGCGCCTTCCAGGCGGCCTTGGCCTCGGCGTAGTTGCCGAAGGCGCCGACGAACTCGACCTTGCTGAGGTCGCGGAAGACGGGCTGGTCGAGATGGCGCAGCTCGCCCCCGATGACGAGGTGCAGAAGCTGGGGATCGGCGGTGTTGGGGGCGTCGGTCATGGGAGGCGTCCGGGGAGGGGGCGTTACTGGCGCAGCGGGATAGGCGCAGTGCGCCGGATGATCAACGGGTGGAGCGCCGGAGCCGAGCAGACCAGGCTCGCCTGTCGCGGGTCGGGCTGGTTGAAGCGCCAGGGGCAGCCGTGGTGGTCGGAGACTCTGGCCCCGGCCTCGGCCGCGATCAGGGCGCCGGCGCAGACGTCCCAGTCCCACTTGGGCGTCAAGGCGATGGCGGCGTCGAAAACGCCGGAGGCCACGAGCGCCATGCGATAGGCGAGGGCGTTCCTCTTCTCGTAGCGCATGGGCGGCCAGGGCTCGGGCCAGTGCGGGCCTTCCATGAGGCGGGCGTCGGCGAGCACGGCGGCGTCATCCAGGGTCGTCTCGTCGGAGGCAGCGATCGGGCGGCCGTTCAGGCGGGCGCCGCCGCCGGCCGTGGCCTCATAGGTCTCGCCCGTCGCGGGCACATGGATCACGGCGGCGACGGGCTGACCGTCTTCGACGACGGCGATGGGCACGCACCACCAGGGCCGGCCCTTCATGAAGGCGACGGTGCCGTCGATGGGATCGACCACGAAGATGCGCCGCCGGGTCAGTCGTTCGGGCCCGTCCCGGGTCTCTTCCGAGAGCCAGCCGTAGTCAGGGCGGGCCTCCAGCAGGCGGGCTTTCAGCATGGCGTCGACGGCCCGATCGGCGCTGGTCACGGGCGAACCGCCGCACTTGGAGGTGATCTTCAGCCCGCGCGCCCGTTCCGCCTCAGCGAGGGCGCCGGCCGCCAGCGCCGCCTCGCGGATCAGGGTCAGGTCGGCGTCGAGATCAGTCATTTGCCGGCGATGGCCACGCCGTCGATCAGCAACGACGGGCTGTTGGCCGAGCCGCGGAATTCCAGGTCGGAACCCGGGACCAGCCGCAGCATGAATTCCGCCAGCTTGCCGGCGACGGTGATCTCGCTGACCGGATAGGCGATCTCGCCGTTCTCGAACCAGAAGCCGTGGACGCCTGCCGACCAGTCGCCCGTGTTGGGGTTCAGCGACGGGCCGAACATGCCGGTGACGACCAGGCCGGTTCCGGCCTCGGCCATCAGGCCCGCCTGATCCCGCTCGCCCGGCGTCAGGTGCAGGTTGTGGGTCGAAACACTGGGCGGTCCGGCGGACCCGCGGGAGGCGTGGCCCGTAGTCTTCAGCCCCAATTGGGCGGCGGCGGCGCGATTGAGCAGCCAGGTCTTGAGCACGCCGTCCTCGACGATGGCGATCTCTTCGACCGGCGAACCCTCGTCGTCGAAGGGGGTGGAGCCCAGGCCGCGTACTCTGAACGGGTCGTCGATGACGCTGACGCCCCTGGCCAGCACCTGCTGGCCCATACGCCCCATCAGGAAGGACGTGCCGCGCGCCACCGACGGTCCGGCGACGGCGCCGATCAGGGGCGACAGCACCTGGGTGGCGATCCGGCGATCGAAGATCACGGGCGCGGTGGTCGAGGCGATCTTTCGTGGTCCCAGGCGGGCGGCGGCCTTGCGTCCGGCCTCGGCGCCGATGGCCTCGGGCGAGGGCAGGTCGGACAGGTGGCGGGTGGTGCGGCCTTCGCCGCCGCGCTCCATGGCCCCGTCGCGCTCGGCGATGACGCTGGCGTGGAGCGAGAAGCCGGTGGCCTCGTAGCGGCCGTCGAAGCCCTCGGACGTAACCAGCCGCCAGCGCGAGGAGGAATAGCCGGCGCCCGCGCCTTCGGACCGGGCGACCTCGGGCGTTGCCAGCGCCACGGCCTCGGCCTCGCGCGACACGGCTTCCAGTTCGGCGGCCGACCGCTCGCTGGGGTCGAACAGGTCGAGGTGGCGGAACGGTCCCCGGGCCAGCTGATCGCGCGGGGTTATTTCGTTGTAGGGGTCTTCCGGGGCCAGCCGCGCCATGGCGACGGCGCGTTCAACGAGCCGGGCCCGCGTGGATTCCGACAGGTCCGAGGCCGAGACCGTCGCTTGGCGCCGTCCGACGAAGACCCGCAGGCCCAGGTCGCGGCTCTCCTCGCGTTCGACGTCCTCCAGCGCGCCGTTGCGCACGCCGACCGAAAGCGAGGCCCGTTCGGAGGAGACCGCTTCGGCCGCGTCGGCTCCGGCCTTCAGGGCGTCTTGGACAAGATCGTGCAGAAGGTCGGCGGGCGCGGGACTGTCAGGCATGGGCCGCATATGGCCGACGCGCGCCTGTGCCGCAATCGTGGGGCGGGCCGGACGGGTGACAGCGACGCTCGCCCGCTCTACCACCCGCTCATGGCCTACAGAGACCTCCGCGAGTTCATCAGCGTTCTCGAGTCGCAGGGCGAGCTGGTCCGCGTGACCGAGCCCGTCTCGACCGTGCTGGAGATGACCGAGATCCAGACGCGGCTGCTGCGCAACGGCGGCCCGGCGGTGCTGTTCGAGAAGCCGGTCATGCCCGACGGTTCGATTAGCCCCATTCCGGCCCTGGCCAATCTGTTCGGCACGGTGAAGCGCGTCGCCATGGGCGTGACGCTGGAGAAGAAACAGCGGACCACGGCCGCGGAACTGCGCGAGGTCGGCGAGCTTTTGGCCTTCCTGAAGAACCCGACCCCGCCGCGCGGCTTCGGCGAGGCGATGGAGCTTCTGCCGCTCGCCCAGACCGTCATGGCCATGCGGCCCAAGGTGGTTAAGTCCGCGCCGGTGCAGGAGGTGGTGCTGAAGGGCGACCAGATCGACCTGACGTCCTTGCCCATCCAGACCTGCTGGCCCGGCGAACCCGCGCCTCTGATCACCTGGGGCCTGGTGGTCACCAAGGGGCCGAGCGAGGACCGCGAGGACGACTTCAACCTTGGCATCTATCGCATGCAGGTCCTGGGCAAGGACCGGGCGATCATGCGCTGGCTGGCGCATCGCGGCGGGGCCCAGCACTATGCCCGGCACAAGAAGAAAAAGACCGGCCCGCTGCCCTGCGCCGTCGTGTTGGGGGCCGATCCGGGGACCATCCTGGCGGCCGTGACGCCGGTGCCGGACACCCTGTCGGAGTATCAGTTCGCCGGCCTGATGCGCGGCCAGAAGGCCGAGCTGGTTTCCTGCAAGACCGTGCCGCTGATGGTCCCCGCCCGCGCCGAGATCGTGCTGGAAGGCCATGTCCTGCTGGACGAGCACGCGCCCGAGGGCCCCTACGGCGACCACACCGGCTACTACAACTCGGTCGAGACCTTCCCGGTGTTCCAGGTCAGCGCCATCACCATGCGGCGCGATCCGATCTATCTGACCACCTTCACCGGGCGTCCGCCGGACGAGCCCAGCGTGCTGGGCGAGGCGCTGAACGAGGTCTTCATTCCGCTGCTGCGCGCCCAGTTTCCGGAGATCGTCGACTTCTGGCTGCCGCCCGAGGGGTGCAGCTATCGCATCGCCGTGGTGTCGATGAAGAAGGCCTATCCGGGCCACGCCAAGCGGGTGATGCTGGGCGTCTGGAGCTTCCTGCGCCAGTTCATGTACACCAAGTGGGTCATCGTCGTGGACGACGACATCGACGCCCGCGACTGGAAGGACGTCATGTGGGCCATCTCCACCAAGATGGACCCGGCTCGCGACATCACCGTCATCGAGAACACCCCTATCGACTACCTGGACTTCGCCAGTCCCGAGAGCGGCCTGGGCTCCAAGATCGGCCTGGATGCGACGGACAAATGGCCGCCCGAGACCAAGCGGGAGTGGGGCGAGGTCATCCGCATGGATCAGGCGGTGGTCGACAAAGTGTCGCAGATGTGGAGCCGACTGGGCCTGCCGGGCGACGGAACGCCGATCTGGCGGTGATCGGATGCATTGTGACAGCCGTGCGGATGCAATGAAGATTTTTCGTGACCAATCGGTAATGTTGTCATAGCGTTTCGGGTCTGCCTCCCCGGAGATTGCTATGAAGTCGCTGGCTATTGCTGCTCTGTCGCTTGTTCTCGCGGCCCCCGTGGTGTCCATCCCCACGCCGTCGGACGCCCAGGTCATGGTCGGTCGTGGCAACGCCCGCGGCTCCGCGCCGCGTCGTCCGGCTTTGTCGGAACGCGAACGCGAACGTCTGGCCGAGGCCGAGGACGCCGTCTGGGAACTGGAAGAACAGATCGCCGACATCGAGGCGGCCGAACAGCCCACGCCCGAACAGGCGACCCAGCTGAGCGAGCTTCGCGAGCGGCTCGAGCGTGAGAACGCCGTGGTCGAGCGTCTGACGGCCAAGCGCGACCGGCGCAGCTAATCCGTTCAGGCGGAGACACGCCGCTCACCCCAGGCTAGCTTGACCGTATGAATCCCGGTCGGGGGGCCAGGTGAGCGCGTTCGAATACGTCTTCGCCTTCTACAGCCTGGTGCTTGGGCTGGCCGCCGCCGAGGTGGTGTCGGGCTTCGCCGAGATGTGGCGTGATCGTCGAAGGATGGAGATCGGCATCGCCACGCCGCTGATGGCGCTGTGCGTGCTGCTCGCGGTGATGAACGCCTGGATCAGCTTCTGGGCGCGGCGGGAGACCATGGAAGTGGGCGCCTACGGCATGGTCCTCACCATTCTGACGGCGCTGCCCTATGTCTTCGTCAGCCGGATGATGTTCCCACGCGTCGGTGAAGGAACGTCCCTTGAGGACCACTTCTTCGAGCATCGAAGGCTCATGCTGCTGGGTCTCATAGCGCCCGTCATCGTCGGACGCGGCCTGCCTTTTTTGGTCGAAGGCGTTTATCCGACGGGGTTCGCCGGGGCTTATTTCGCCGCGCGCGTCGCGCTTCCGGCCGCGCTGCTCTTCACGGCGAGCCGCCGGATCACCCAGGCGGGGCTGGCCGCGGTCGCCCTCGTCCTCACCGTGGGCCTGTTCCGATGAGCGGGTTCGAGTTCTATTTCAGCTTTTTCGGCCTGATCCTCGGCATCGCGGTGGCCAACGTCGGGGTTGGGTTCGGGCGGCTCTGGCGAGCGCGCGAGCGGGCGGACATCGGCGTCTGTCTGCCGTTGCTGGGCATCTGGCTGATCTGCCACGCCATCCTGAATTGGCTGGCGGCTTGGACCTCGCTGCAGACGGTGCCGATCACCGCGGGCAGCCTGTTCATCGGCCTGTTGGTGGCCATGCCCTATGTCGTCGTCAGCACGGTGATGTTCCCGGACGACGCGGACAGCCACGCCTCGCTGGAGCGGTTCTACCTGTCGCATTCCCGGCTGGTGATGATCGCGATCATGGTCCCGACCACCGCCGGTCAGGTGGGCTACCTCACCCTCTTCGGTCAGACCTACACGGTGGAGTACGTGATACGGCTGCTGCTCGTCTATTACGCCGTGCCGCTCGTCCTGCTGTTCTGGCGCAATCTCTGGGCCCACCGCATCGGTCTGGGGCTGGCCTCGGCCATCCTGCTCTGGGACCTGTTCACGTGAGCGACTTCGAGTTCTCCTTCACCTTCATCGGCCTGGTCGCCGGTCTGGCCGTGGTGGAGCTGGTCGCGGGCGTGGGGCGGCTGGTGCATGAGGGGCACCGCATCCGCGTCGGCTGGCTGACGCCGCTCCTCGCCATCTTCATGGTCATCGACGTCGCGACCTTCTGGAACCAGTCGCTGATCCTCAACCAGAACGCGCCTTACAGCATCGCCTTGCTGATGCTGGGGCTGACGACGAGCGGCCTGCTCTACCTCGCCGCCACCCTCGTCTTCCCTCGCGAGATCGAGGATGGCCTGGACCTCGACGCCCACTATTGGCGGCACCGCCGCCTGATCTTCAGCCTGGTCGTCGCCGCCAAGATGTTGAACTTCAGTCTCGCGGCCGTGCTCATCGCGGCCCAGTCGCCGGAGGCCCTGTGGGGGTTCCTGCGGCTGATGGTCCTGTTCGGAAGTCTGGCGCTGCTCGCCGCCTTCCTGCCGAAGGGGCGTCTGGCCGTACTGGCCTTCCTCGGGCTCTTCGCGATGGACGCGCACCTCGTGATTTCCGACGTCTTCCTCCTTGCCGAGGGGGGTGCCTGGGACCTCGGCAGCGCCTCTCCAGAGGACACCCGATGAGCCCGTTCGAGTTCTTCTTCAGCCTCTATGGTCTCGTCCTGGGTCTGTCCGTTGTCGAGGTCGTCTCCGGCTTCGCGCGGCTGGCCCATGACGCGCGCGGCGTCAGGATCGGGGTGCTGACGCCCGTGCTGGCGCTCCTGCTGCTGACCGACCTCTGCGGATTCTGGCTCAGCGCCTATCAGGCCTATAGCGACCGGCCGCTGGGTTACGGCGTCATCGTTTTGGCGCTGGGCGCCTCGGCCCTCTACTACGTCGCCGCCTCGGTGGTCCTGCCTCGGGACTTCGGGCGCGAGCCGGATCTCGACGAGGTCTATCTGCGCCATCGTCGGCTGGTCATGGTGTGCGTCGCCGCCGCCGGCCTGACGATGTTCGAGCTGATCCCCAGCCTGAGCGCCGAGGGTCGCGCCGCGCGTCTGGACTTCTGGACCGACCTGTCCCTGTCGTGGCAGCCGCTGATCTTCTTCGCCTGCATCCCTCCGATCCTCCTGATCCGACGCAAGGCGGTGAACCTGGCACTGCTGCTGGTGATGCTCGGCGTGAACGTCTCCAGCTTCCTGCGCCTGCCGCCACTGAGCTAGGAGCCCATGAGCGACTTCGAGTTCTTCTTCACCCTGTTCGGCCTGGTGCTCGGCCTGTCCGTAGCCGAGGTTATCTCCGGCGTGGCGCGGCTGGTCGAGGAGCGCCGGGCGGTGCGGATCGGCCTACTGACGCCCCTGCTCGCGCTGTTCCTCCTGCTCGATCTCGCCGCCTTCTGGCTCTATGCTTGGCAGCAATACCGGGACGCCGAGGTCACCTATGTGGCCTTGGTCGTCGGCATCGCCATCTCCGCTTTCTACTACGTCGCCGCCAGCGTGGTGTTTCCCAAGTCGCTGGCCCAGTGGACCGATCTGGACGACCACTATCTCAAGAGACGGCGATTCATCCTGGGCATGCTCACGCTCGCGGGCATACTTCTCTACGACGTCGGCACCCTACTGCTAGCCGAGGACGGTTTCGCGGTCTGGAGAGCCTCGTGGCTGGATATCTCGCAATCCTGGACCGGCATTCTCTACTACGCCTGTCTGATCGCCATCTGGTTCTCGACACGGCGCTGGGTGAATGCCGTGGCGCTGATCCTCATCATCGCGCGCTACCTGCTGCTCGTGCTCAGTGGTGCCTGGGGCTAGCGGGGCCGGCATGAGCGACTTCGAGTTCTTCTTCAGCTTCTACGGCCTGCTGCTGGGTCTTTCGGTCGCCGAATTGACCGGGGGCTTCGCGCGGCTGCTGCACGAGCGGCATCGGGTGCGGTTCGGGTGGCTGACGCCCCTGCTGGCGCTGTTCGTGGCGATCGATCTGGCTACGTTCTGGAACCAGGCGTGGCGGTTCTTCCGGGATGCCCCATTCAACCCGGCCCTGTTGCTGGTCGGGCTGATCATCGCGGCGACCTTCTATGTCGCGGCCAGCGTGACCTTTCCGCGCGTGACGGCCGAGGGGGTCGAGACGCGGATCGACCTCGACGAGCACTTCTGGGCGCATCGGCGGGTGGTGTTCGGCTGCGTCCTGGCGGCCAACGCCATGGTGTGGGTCCTGCTCGGACTGCTGGCCATGGCGGACCCGGCGTGGGCGGCGGTCTGGACGCCCCGCATCGTCTTCGGGGTCGTCCTGTTCGCAGCCTGCAATCTGACGGCGGCGTTCGCGCCCCAGCGCTGGCTGGTCATCGCGGCGCTGGTCGTCGTGCTGGCCTACACCCTCTGGAACATGGTGCGGGCGGCGTCGCAGCTGATCGCGTCGGGGGCGTGGTCGCCGCCGGTCTGATCCACCCTTGCCAGATCGATCGGGCCGGACGACGAAGGGCCATGCGCCCCATCCTGATCCTTGCGGCCGTCGCCGCCCTCTCCAGTAGCGTGAGCCCCGCCATGTCCCAGTCCGTCCCCAACGCCGCGCCCTGGGATCAGGCCTTCCTGCCGCCCGCGCTGGAATGGGACGGGGCGAGCCGCAGCCTGCTGGCGGACGCCTCCAACCCCTGGATCACCGACTTCGAGCGTGATCCGGAGCTGAATCACAGCCCCGACTACGCCGCCACCCGCGCCTGGTTCGACCGGCTGGACGCGGCGTCGGACCTGATCCGCATCGAACAGTTCGGCGTCTCGCCCGAGGGCCGGCCGATCTACGCCGTGATCGCCAGCCGGGACGGCGCGACGCTGGATCCCGCCAAGCCGGTGCTGCTGGCCCAGGCGGGCATCCATCCGGGCGAGATCGACGGCAAGGACGCCGGGATGATGCTGCTCCGCGACATCGCCTTCGGCGACAAGGGCGGGCTGATCGACGACGTCAATCTGGTGCTGATCCCCATCCTGTCGGTCGACGGACACGAGCGGTCCAGCGCCTACAGCCGGCCGAACCAGCGCGGACCGCGCATCCAGGGATGGAGGAACACCGCCACCAATCAGAACCTGAACCGCGACTTCCTGAAGCTGGATCAGCCCGAGATGCGGGCGCTCCGGGCCTTCATGACCCGGCTGAATCCGGCGCTCTATCTGGACATCCACGTCACCGACGGCATGGACTACCAGTACGACATCACCTTCGGCTTCAACGGCGAGGACGGGGTCTATTCGCGCTCGCCTGCGATCTCGGCGTGGCTCGACGGCCGGTTCAAGCCGGAGATCAACGCGGCGCTGGAAGGGCAGGGCCACATCCCCGGACCGCTGGTGTTCGGGGTGGACGGCGACAACCCGAAGGCCGGGCTGTCGGACGGCGGGCTGGGCGAGCGGTTCTCCAACGGCTGGGGCGCGGCGGCGCATGTGCCGACGGTCCTGATCGAGAACCACAGCCTGAAACCCTATGAGCAGCGGGTGCTGGGGACCTACGTGCTGATTGAGGCCTCGCTGCGCCTGCTGGCGGAGGAGGGGGCCGCCGTCCGCACCGCCATCGCCTCCGACCGGGCGCTGCGGCCTGCCGAGGTTCCGGCGAACTTCGTGGCCGATCCCACGCCGCTGGAGACCCGCGCGTTCCGGGGCGTGCTCTACGAGACCTACGACAGCCCGGCGTCGGGCCGCACCGAGATTCGCTGGCTGGGTCGGCCCGATCCGGAGCTTTGGCAGCTGCCCTATTTCGGGTCGCGGCCATCGCTGACCCTGCGGCGACCGACCGCCTACTGGGTGCCCGCCCACCGCGCCGACCTGATCGAGCGGATGCGCATCCACGGGCTGCAGATGGAGACGTTGGAGACGCCGCGAACCGTGTCGGTCTCCATGCTCCGTCTGGTCGATCCCGTCATCGCGCCGCGCGCCAACGAGGGTCACGTTCAGATGAGCGTCCAGACGGTCGAGGCGGAGCAGCGCGACTGGACCTGGGCGCCCGGCTCCGTGCGCGTGCCGACCGATCAGCCGCTGGGGGACATCGCCGTTCTGCTGCTGGAGCCGCAATCGAACGAGAGCTTCTTCGCCTGGGGTCTGGTCCCGGAGATCCTCAGCCGCGTCGAATACATCGAGGGATACGCCATCGCGCCGCTCGCCGAGGCCATGCTGGCCGCCGATCCGGCGCTGAAGGCCGAGTTCGAGGCGAAGCTGGCGGCGGACCCGGCCTTCGCGGCGAACGGGGATGCGCGACTGCAGTGGTTCTATGAGCGCACGCCGTTCTATGATGACCGCTACCGACTCTATCCAGTCGGTCGGGAGGGCTGAGCATGATGATCGACGGGACCCTGAGCGGCGCCGAGGCCGCCGCGCTGTGGAGCGGGCTGCTGCTCCTTCTGCTCGTGGTCCTGTCGATGCGGGTGGCCCTGACGCGGCGCTCGCGGCGGGTGTCGCTGGGCGACGGCGGCGATCCCGATCTGGCGCTAAAGACCCGCGTGTTCGGCAATGCCGCCGAATACATCCCGGTCGGCGTCGCGGCCATGGCGATCCTGGCGACCCTCGGCATGCCGGCGGTCGGCATCCACATGGTGGGCGCGCCGCTGCTGGTGGGAAGGCTGCTGCATGCGGCGGGGCTGCGCGGCGACCGGGCCACGACGGCGCGGGTGTTCGGCATCCTGCTGACCTGGCTGTCGCTGTTCCTCGCGGCCCTGATGCTGGTGGTGCACGCCTTTATCGCGCCGCACTGAGGCTCAGTCGGGGATCAGGCTCCCGTCGCCCTTGCCGAAGCGCGACAGGCCCCGGTCGAGCGCCGTGACGACCAAGCCCAGCCCCAGGAAGAAGACCAGCAGGGCGCCGAAGTTGGTCAGGGCCCGCGCCCAGCCGAGCGCGCCGATGTCGATGAACCAGTAGGGGTACCAGCCGATCGTCTGGCCGTGGATGACGGTCCAGAGCCCGTAGAGCAGGGGATACGCCAGCCACTTCACCGGATCGATCCAGCGCAGCCGGCCCTTTGGCGTGAACAGCAGCCAGTCCAGCACGAAGGCGATCGGCATGACGGTGTGCAGGATCTGGTCGACGATCAGCTGCAGCCCCTGAGGGTGCCAGGTTCCGGCCAGCAGCGCGTGGTACACCAGCCCCACGACCGAGATGTACATGGCCACCGCCGCCCGCACGCCCTCGCTGGAGGTCCAGCGGCCCAGCCGGCTGTCGGGCGCCACCGCCGGCGCGGTCAGAGCCAGCGCCGCCAGGATGTTCGTCAGGATGGTGAAGTAGCTGAAGAAGACCACGGTGCTGCCCAGCACCGACCGCGTCCCGCCCTCGATCATCAAACCGTACTGGGCGATCAGCCCACCCCAGCCGATCAGGGCGAACACCATGCGCCACAGTCGGGCGGCGTTTGATCCCAACTGGCGCATGGTCGTCTCCGCCTTGGCGATCTTCGGATGGAGATGGGACTTGTCATCCCGGCCGGAGCGTAGCGGAGAGCCGGGACGCAAAGCCAGTCTGCCTTCGAGGCCCGGCCGACGAGCCGGGCCAACGTCAAGCTCTCGCGATTGTTGAACCGTTCTCCCGGTTCGCCAAGACGGCGACCGGGAGGATCACAGGTGTCGGCCAAACCGTCCCGGCTCTCCGCTTCGCTGCGGCCGGGATGACAAGTGCTCGAAGCTCCTGAGGCGGCGACCGCCTTTACTCAGCGTCCCAAACGAAGTCCCTGTCGATCCAGTCGCCCAGCCGGCCGTCGGGGCGGGCGAGGGCGTGGATGCGCTGCATCTCGTCGTCAGAGAGCTCGAAATCCCAGATGTCGAAGTTCTCGGCGGCCCGCTCGGGCTTCACCGTGCGCGGAATGGCGATGACGTCCTGCTGGATCAGCCAGCGCAGCGTCACCTGGCCCGGCGTCTTGCCGTGCGCGGCGGCGATCTCGCCGATCACGGAATCGTCGGCGATCTGGCCCTGGGCCAGCGGCGACCAGGCGGTGATCGACGACCCCAGCGCCTCGGCCGTCGCCCGCAGCGTCTTCAGCGACAGATAGGGGTGGTACTCGACCTGGTTGGTGATGATCCGGGCCTTCGACGCCGCCTGGGCCTGGCGGAACTGGGTCGACGGATAGTTGGAGACCCCGATCGAGCGGGTCAGGCCGCGATCCTTGGCCTCATTGAGGGCGGCGATCGTGTCCGGGATCGACGGCGTCACCTTGGGCCAGTGGAGCAGCAGCAGGTCGGGCGTGAATCCCAGGCTGTTCGCCGACTCTTCCGCCTGGGCCAGCAGGGCGTCGCGTTCAAAATGGGCCACCCAGATCTTGGTCGTCAGCCAGATCTGGTCGCGCGGCACGCCGGAATCGCGGATGCCGTCGCCGACCGCCGCCTCGTTCTTGTAGATCCAGGCCGTGTCGATGTGGCGATAGCCGATCCTCAGCGCCTCGGCGACCATGCGCCGAGCGTCCGCCGGCTCCAGCTGCCAGGTGCCGAAGCCGAGCAGGGGGATGGTCAGGCCGTCGACGGTGATCACAGCTTGGTCGGTCATGGAAGGCTCCGGCGTCGTTTGGGGAAGAGGGCGGATATAGGCCGGGCCGCGAGCGCCGCCAGTCAGTCGGCCGTGAGCCAGTCAGCGATTTCGTCCCACACCGGTTCCATGCCGCGCCGGAACATGCCCTCGTGCCCCACGCGGGCGACGCCGTAGTCGGCGGGCCGACGCACGACCAGCTCGGACGGCGCGTTCGGATAGACCTTCAGCATGTCCGGGCCCGTGCGGGTGTTGGCGATAGGATCGTCGGTGAAGATCCACGACCGGATCGGCGCGGTCACCTCCGCGAAGTGGTTGGGCTGGAGCTCGGTCAGCAGCCGCTCGCCGAAGTATCGCGGGTCATGGCACCACTTGCGCCAGGGCAGAAACACCCCGCGCGGCAGGTCGGCGCCCCGCCACAGGCTCCCGCCCTTAACGTAGCCGTGGCGCGCCAGGCTGAAGGGGCCGTAGCCCCACCAGAAGAACAGCTCGACCGGATTGTAGCTGAGGGGGTGCTTGCGCCAGTAGCCCGAGCCGACGGCCACGAAGGCATGGCGGCGTATCCTGGCGTGGTTCGGCATGAAGCCGGCGAACTGGCCTCCCACACTGTGGCCGACATGGGTGACCGGCAGGCCGGGCGCTTCGGCGATCAGCGCGTCGAGCGCGGCGGGCATGTCGAGCCGGCCCCAGTCCTCATAGGTCATCCGCATCGCAGCCAGATCATCCGGCCGCGAGCCCCCGATGCCGCGCATGTCGTGCGTCAGGACCGCCGCGCCGCGCCCGGCCAGATGCCGCGCGAACCGCTCGTAGAAGCCCTTGGGGAAGCCGGTGCCGGATGTCACCAGAACCGCATGGGTGGGCTGCGGGGCGGAGATCAGCCGCATCGACAGGGGGTAGCCGTCTGCGGCGGGCGCCGTCAGGTCGCGGAGGATGAGATCGGGGCGCGCCATGGGAGGTCCGTCCTGTTTGGAAACGAACCTGACACGGTGACGCTGGGGAAGGTCAAGAGGGCGGGATCAGTCCCCGATGGGCAGGCGGAAGCGCAGGCCCTGACGCTCGGACGAAGCGCCCGCCGGGCGGCACTCTGTGACGAAGGCGACGGCCCCGCCCTCACGCCGGGGGCGGCTCTCGCAGACCTGGTCCTGGATCGGGTTGGCCGCAGCCACCCGCCGCTCCGGCTCGCGGCATTCGACGGGGAAGGAGCCGTCGGCGCTCGGCGTGGCCTGGCAGGGCGTCGGCGCATCCGCAGGCCGCAAGCCGGCCGGAAGCCGGTCGCCGAGCGCCAGGGAAAGATCGGCCCGCACGCGCGATTGGCAGGCGTCCATCGGCTCGTCGCCGCGCACCAGCGGGCTGCACTGCGATCGCTCCCAGCCGAACGGATCGGCGAGCGCCCAGGCGGGCAGGTCCGGAACCTCAGTGACCTCGACCGCCTCGACGACGTCAGCCGGAGGGGTCTCCCAGACCACCGCACCGGGCGTTTGCTGAAGCGCGAGAAGCAGGGCGAAGACGGTCGTCATGGCTCGATCCTCCGGCGTGCGATCACCCTCGCATGAAACGCCGGTTTCCGCGACGGACAATCCGCCTCAGCGGGTCAGGGCGCGCATCGCCTTGTCCAAGCCGTCCAGGGTCAGGGGATACATGCGCTCGTCCATGATCTCGCGCAGGAGGCCGACCGAGGCGGTATAGCTCCAGTACCGCTCCGCCACCGGGTTCAGCCACACCGACTTGTCCCACTGCAGCCGCGCGCGGCGCATCCAGACGGCCCCGGCCTCCTCGTTCCAATGCTCGACCGAGCCGCCGGGCATGGTGACCTCATAGGGGCTCATGGTGGCGTCGCCGACAAAGATGGCGCGCCAGTCGCCGTTGTACTTGTGCAGCAGGTCCCAGGTCGGGATGCGCTCGGTGTGGCGACGGCGATTGTCCTTCCAGACACCTTCATAGAGGCAGTTGTGGAAGTAGAAGAACTCCAGGTTCTTGAACTCGGTCCGGGCGGCCGAGAACAGCTCCTCGCAGAGCTTGATGTGGCCGTCCATCGAGCCGCCGACGTCGAGGAACAGCAGCACCTTGATGGTGTTGCGGCGTTCCGGCCGCATCTGGATATCGAGCCAGCCTTGGCGCGCCGTGCCGTCGATGGTGCCGTCGATGTCCAGCTCCTCGGCCGCGCCCTCTCGAGCGAAGCGGCGCAGGCGGCGCAGCGCCACCTTGATGTTGCGGGTGCCCAGTTCGACCGTGTCGTCCAGGTTCCGGTACTCGCGCTTCTCCCAGACCTTGACCGCGCGGCCCTGTTTGCCCGGCCCGCCGATGCGCACGCCCTCGGGATTGTAGCCGCCGTGGCCGAAGGGGCTGGTGCCGCCGGTTCCGATCCATTTGGACCCGCCTTCGTGACGCTTCTGCTGCTCCTCCATCCGCTGCTTCAGCGTTTCCATCAGCTTTTCGAAACCGCCGAGCGCCTCGATCTCGGCCTTCTCCTCGTCGGTCAGGAATTTCTCGTTGAGCAGCCGCAGCCAGTCCTCGGGTACGTCCAGCGTCGGCTCCTCGCCCGCGCCGACGGTCTCGATGCCCTTGAACACCTGACCGAACACCTGGTCGAACCGGTCGTAGTGCTTCTCGTCCTTGACCAGCACCGCGCGCGACAGGTGGTAGAAGTCCTCGACCCGGCCCCCGGCCACATCCCGATCCATGGCCTCCATCAGGTGGAGCCATTCCTTCATCGATACGGGAACGTGCGCGTCTTTCAGGGCGGTGAAGAAGGGGAGGAGCATCAGAGACGCCTTTCAGCGGGCGGCTGGGGGAGGTGCGCCAGCATTTCGGGAGCGTCCAAGGTCGCAAATTCCCAGAGTTGCTGGTGATCGATCCTCTGATACTCGTGAGCGATGAGATGCCGGAGCTTGGCCGCATAGCCCCAGGCAAGGTCGGGATAGGCAGCCTTGACCGCAGGACCGATCTTGTTGGCTGCTTCGCCCAAAACGACGAAGAACATGGCCAGCGCATGCGGCTTGGCCTTGTCAGCCAGAAACGCCTCACGGTCTTCGCCTTCGATCAAATCGGCGATGCTGGCCAGCGCCATCCGCATTTCTTCGACGAGGGCGACGTCGCGTTCAGACCACAAGCGCGTCGCGCTCCGCCGTGTGTCGGACGTACGGATTCCGCAGCGCGAGGTTGGTCATCATCTCGACGCGCGCGCCAAGACGTTCTGACAAATCATCTTCGATGCCAAAGAAGCGAAACCCCAGAGGCTTTGCGATATCGACCAGCAGGTCCACGTCGCTGTCCGGTCCAGCCTCGTCGCGGGCGTAGCTGCCGAAGAGGCGCACGTTGACGATGCCCTGCTCTTCCAGCCAGGGCTTCAACTCACGCAGCTTGGCCAGCAGTTCGTCGCGGGTCATGCCGCCAACATAGTCTATCCGCGCCGCAGGATGAACTCATCGTCGCGCCAGGCTCCGACGGGGTACTGATACTCGCCCGCCTTTTCGAAGCCGTGCGCGGCGTAGAGCTTCTGGGCTTTCAGGTTGCCGCTCCAGACGCCGATCCAGAGGGGACCGTCGGTGTTGGCCTCCATCCAGTCGAGCGACAGGGCGAGCAGCTTCGTCCCGAGGCCGAGGCCTTGCGCCGCCTTGGCCACGTAAAGCCGCCGCAGTTCCGCATGACTGGGGCGGGCTTCGGGGTGGGGCAGGGTGTTCGGGCCGGCGTTGGCGAAGGCCAGCAGGACGCCGTCCCGCTCGGCGATCCACCAGGTGGCCCCAGGCTCGACCAGCTTTGCGGCCGTGGCCTCGCGGCTGAAGCTGGCGTCGAGGAACGCCGCCAGGTCGGCTTCGGGATAGGGGATGCCGAAGCCGGTCACGAAGGTGTCGATGAAGGTCTGGCGTCCGAGCGCGCCCAGCGCCTCGGCGTCGGCGGGGGAGGGGGCGCGGATGACGACGTCACTCATGGGGCGCGATTAGGGGCTGATCCGGCTGGCGACAAGCGGGGCGAGTCCGCCTAGTGTCCGCCGCCATGTCCGTCGCCCTGTTCACCCATCCCGACATGGCCGAGCACGCCCCCGGCGTGGGCCACCCCGAGCGGCCGGAGCGTCTGGCCGCCGTGCTGGCCGCGCTCGATGACGCAGGTTTGTCGCGGGACCGTGGCGCCGCCACGGAGGCCGAGGTGGCTGATCTGGAGCGTGTGCACCCCGCCGACTACGTTGCCCGCATTCTGGACGCCTCGCCGAAGACCGGGTTGGCGCAACTGGACGCCGACACCATCCTGTCCCCCGGCAGCGTCCGCGCGGCCCGGTTGGCGGCGGGGGCCGTGATCGACGCGGTGAAGGCCGTGTCCATCGGCGAGACCACGCGCGCTTTCGCCGCCGTGCGGCCGCCGGGGCACCACGCCGAGCCGGACCGGGCCATGGGGTTCTGCCTGTTCTCCTCCGTCGCCGTCGCCGCGCGGGTGGCCCAGTCGCTGGGTATGCCCCGGGTCGCCGTCGTCGATTTCGACGTCCACCACGGCAACGGCACCCAGGCGGCGTTCGAGACCGACGCGTCGCTCTTCTTCGCCTCCATCCACCAGATGCCGCTCTATCCTGGCACGGGCGCGGCGAATGAGACCGGCGTCGGCAACGTCGTCAACGCGCCGGTGGAGCCCCATGCGGCGCGCGAATCATGGCGGGCCACCTTCGCTGGCGGCCTGATGCCGGCGCTCGACGCCTTCGCGCCCGACCTGATCCTGATCTCGGCCGGTTTCGACGCCCATCGCCGCGATCCGCTCGCCCACCAGAGCCTCGAGGCCGAGGATTTCGCCTGGGCGACGCGGGCGGTGCTGGAGGTCGCGCGGCGGCGATGCGGGGGCAAGGTTGTGTCGTCGCTGGAGGGGGGCTACGACCTCGAAGGGCTCGGCCGCTCGGCCGCCGCCCATGTACGGGCTTTGGGGGAGGACTGAGGACCAGACGCGTCGCCGACGCCGCCCCTCGCGCCATGAGCCCCGACACCCTCCAGATGGATCGCATCGACCTCGCCGTTCCCGAGCCGGTCGCGCCGCGCGCGCCGGCTGCGCCGGGCCGGGTCGGCTCGATCACCTTGGCCCGCCACGGCGAGCCGGCCCTGTCGCGCAAATGCTATCTGACGTCGGACCAGTACCGCGAGTGGTGGGCCAAATATGAGCAGGGCGGCCTGCTCGCCGGCCAGACCCCACCGCCGGAGCTGCTGGCGACCGCCCAGGGCGCCGGCGTCATCTTCGCCTCGACCCGCCAGCGCGCCCAGGAAACCGCCGTCGCCGTCTCTGCCGGTCGCGCGGTGGTGTCGGATGTCCTGTTCATCGAGGCGCCGTTGCCGCCGCCGCGTTTTCCCAGCTGGTTCAAGCTGCCGCCGAAGTATTGGGGCGGCGTCGCCCGCTTCTGGTGGCACGCCTTCGACCACCACGACGGCCAGGAGACGCGCCGCGAAGCCGAAGCCCGCGCCGAACGCGCCGCCCAGTTGCTGATCGCTCGCGCCGAGGCCGGGGAGGACGTGCTGGTTCTCGCCCACGGATATTTCAACCACATGGTCGGGCGCCGGCTGAAGGCCGACGGCTGGAAGCTCGTGCACAACCAGGGCTTCAAATACTGGAGCCAGCGACGCTACGAGCGGGCGGGATGAAGTGGCAGGAGCGAGAGAAACGGCGCCGTCTCGCTCGCACGCGGCTGTTCGTGAAGCTTCTACAACTTACGGCTACGGATGTCTGGCCGCCGGGACAAGCTTCGCTCTGTTGGAAGGCGCCTTCGTCGTTGAGCGGCTCAACGTCCCACTTTTCATGGTGGGGCTGGCGATCCACGCCCTTGCGATCTATGTTACACCCGAAGGAGACGAAGATGCAGATCAATCCTGACGGCATCCTCGCTGCGGGCTACATGTTCGCCGCCGGCGGTCTTCTGCTTGGCTTTTTCGCCGTTCTTGAAAAACGCAAGCTCGACAAGATCACCGCCGAGCTCGACGCCGCCGAAGAAGCCGAGCGTCTGAAGAAGGCGCCCTGAACCTTCCCCGTTGAAGCGAAAGCGTGGCCCCTCTAGGGTCGGGTCGATGTCAGACGCTTCCACCGTTCCCGCTGATCTGTCGTTCGAAGACGCCCTGTCGCGGCTCGAGACCATCGTCTCGCGCCTGGAGTCGGGCCAGGCGCCGCTGGAGGAGTCGATCACCCTCTATGAGGAGGGCGCGCGGCTGAAGGCGCATTGCGAGGCTCGCCTTAAGGCCGCTCAGCTCCGTGTCGACAAGATCGTGGTCGGGGCCGACGGCTCCGCCAAAGGCCTCGAACCGGCCGAGTTCAACTGATGTCCGCCGTGGCCGAACGCATCGCCTTCGACGACTTCATGAAGGTCGACGTGCGCGTCGGCGAGGTGGTCCGGGCCGAGCCGTTCCCGGAAGCCCGAAAGCCCGCCTACAAGCTGACCATCGACTTCGGCCCGGACGTGGGCGTCAAGCGGTCTTCGGCCCAGATCACCCGGCACTACACGACCGACCAGCTGACCGGCCGCAAGGTCGCCGCTGTGGTCAACTTCCCGCCGCGCCAGATCGGGCCGTTCATGTCCGAGGTGCTGACGCTGGGCTTTCCGGACAAGGACGGCGAGGTCGTGCTGGTCGGCGTGGATCGCGACGTGCCCAACGGCGGGAGACTGTTCTAATGCGCCTGGCCGCCAACGCCCCTGTCCAGAGCGTCGCCGACCGGGTGGCCGAGGTCGCCGACATGGTGACGGTCGCGCTCGACGAGCTCCTGCCCCGCGCCGACGGCCCGGAGTCGCGCCTGACCGAGGCCATGCGTTATGCGGCCCTGGGGCCCGGAAAGCGGCTGAGGCCCTACTTCGCCATGGAGGCGTCGCGGCTGTTCGACATCGAGGAGCGGCCGGTGCTGCGCGCCGCCTGCGCCCTGGAATGCGTCCACGCCTACAGCCTGGTCCACGACGACCTGCCCTGCATGGACGACGACGACATGCGCCGTGGCCGTCCGACGCTGCATCGCGCCTATGACGAGGCGACCGCCGTGCTGGCCGGCGACGCGCTCCAGACCGCCGCCTTCGACATCATCCTGCACCGCGACACCCATGAGGACGCGGAAGTCCGCTGCGCGCTCGCGGCCCGGCTGTCGCTGGCATCGGGCGCTCGGGGGATGGCGGGCGGGCAGATGATCGACCTCTTGGGCGTGCGCGACGACCTGGGCGGCGTCGCCCGGATGCAGAGGCTGAAGACCGGCGCCCTGTTCACCTACGCCTTTGAAATCCCGCTGATCGTGGCCAAGGCCGAAGAGCGCCATCAGCAGGCCCTGATGAACTTCGCCCACGACATCGGCCTGGCCTATCAGATCGTCGACGACCTGCTGGACTTCGAGGGCGACGAGGCGGAGCTGGGCAAGGCCGCCCAGAAGGACGCGGCCCAGGGCAAGACCAATTTCGTGACCCTGCTGGGCGTCGATCAGGCGCGGCATCGCGTCGCGCACCTCGCCGATCAGGCCCGCGCGCATCTGGACGTGTTCGGCGTCGACGCCGAAAACCTCAAGGCGAGCGTGGACTTCGTGCTAAACCGTCGGTCCTGACAGGGAGGACGCCGGCTCGTCGAAGTCGGCGCCATCGACAAGAAACCAAAGGCTCCGCCGTCCCGATGACCGACACGCCGCTTCTCGACAAGGTCCAGTATCCCGCCGACACGCGCGGCTTCGACATCGCCCAGCTGAAGCAGCTTGCGGACGAGCTGAGGGCCGAGACCATCGACGCCGTCTCCGTGACCGGGGGGCATCTGGGGGCCGGTCTGGGCGTGGTCGAGCTGACGGTGGCGTTGCACCACGTCTACAACACCCCGGACGACATCCTGATCTGGGACGTCGGGCACCAGTGCTATCCGCACAAGATCCTGACGGGTCGCCGCGACCGCATCCGCACCCTGCGCCAGGGCGGCGGTCTGTCGGGCTTCACCAAGCGGGCCGAGAGCGAATACGACCCCTTCGGCGCGGCCCATGCCTCCACTTCGATTTCGGCTGCGCTCGGCTTCGCGGCCGCGCGGGACCAGCAGAAGAAGAAAAACAAGGTCGTGGCCGTCATCGGCGACGGCTCCATGTCCGCCGGCATGGCCTATGAGGCGATGAACAACGCCGCCGAGACCACCGGCCAGCTGACCGTCATCCTCAACGACAACGACATGTCGATCGCCCCGCCGGTGGGCGGCATGAGCGCCTATCTGGCCAAGCAGGTCTCCGGCGGCGCCTATCAAAACTTCCGCCAGTTCGGAAAGAAGGTCGCCGAGCACATGCCGCGTCCGTTCCGCGAGGCGGCGAGGAAGGCCGAGGAATACGCCCGGGGCATGGTCACGGGCGGCACCTTCTTCGAAGAGCTGGGCTTCTACTATATCGGGCCGGTCGACGGGCACGACCTGGACAACCTGGTGCCGATCCTTCGGAACGCGGCCAACATCACCGACCGCCCGGTGGTGGTCCACGTCGTGACCCAGAAGGGCAAGGGCTATGCGCCGGCGGAAAGCAGCGCCGACAAGCTGCATGCCGTGGTCAAGTTCGACGTGGTGTCGGGCAAGCAGAACAAGGCCGTCTCCAACGCGCCCAGCTACACCAAGGTGTTCGGCACCGAGCTGATCAAGCGGGCCGAACGCGATCCCAAGATCGTCGCCATCACCGCCGCCATGCCGTCGGGCACGGGGCTCGACCTGTTCGGCCAGGCCTTCCCCAGCCGCACCTATGATGTCGGCATCGCCGAGCAGCACGCCGTGACCTTCGCGGCCGGTCTGGCGGCGGACGGGATGAAGCCGTTCTGCGCCATCTATTCGACCTTCCTCCAGCGCGGCTATGATCAGGTCGTCCATGACGTGGCGATCCAGTCCCTGCCGGTTCGCTTCGCCATGGACCGGGCGGGTCTGGTGGGCGCCGACGGCTGCACCCACGCGGGCTCGTTCGACATCGGCTATATGGGCGCGCTTCCGGGCATGGTGCTGATGGCCGCCGCCGACGAGGCGGAGCTGGCCGCCATGATCGCCACGGCGTGCGAGATCGACGACCGTCCGTCGGCCTTCCGCTACCCGCGCGGCGACGGCGTCGGCGTAGAGATTCCGGAACTGGCGGCCCCCCTGGAGATCGGCAAGGGCCGCATCGTCAAGGAAGGCACGGCGGTGGCCCTGCTGAGCTTCGGCACGCGGTTGCAGGAGACGCTGAAGGCGGCCGAACTCCTGGCCGCGCGCGGGGTTTCGGCCACGGTCGCCGACGCCCGTTTCGCCAAGCCGCTGGATCACGACCTGATCACCCGCCTGGCGCGCGAGCACGAGGCCCTGGTGACGATCGAGGAAGGCGCGATGGGCGGTTTCGGCGCCTTCGTGCTCCAGTTCCTGGCCGGGGAGGGTGCTCTGGACGCGGGGCTGAAGGTCCGCACCATGCACCTGCCCGACGTCTTCCAGGACCAGGACGCGCCCGCCGCCCAGTACGCCGAGGCCGGCCTGAACGCCGAGCACATCGCCGCGACCGCCCTGAAGGCGCTGGGCGTCGAGCAGGCGAGGGGCGCCGCGCGCGCCTGAGCTCTCGCATGACGCTCCACGCTCCGTACGATCCGTCCAACGTCTTCGCCAAGATCCTCCGCGGCGAGATGCCAGCGGTGAAGGTGTTCGAGGATGACGCCGTCCTGGCCTTCATGGACGTGTTCCCCCAGTCCGAGGGGCATGTCCTGATCATCTCGAAAACCTCGACCGCCCGCACCCTGCTGGACGTGGAGCCGGAGGTGCTGAGCCGCCTCGCCGCCGCGACGCAGAGGGTGGCCAGGGCGGTAGTCCAGGCGCTCGGCTGCGACGGCGTCTCGATCATGCAGTTCAACGGCGAAGCGGGCGGCCAGACCGTCTTCCACCTGCACTTCCACGTCATCCCCCGCTGGGCCGATCGGGCGCTCAAGGGCCACGGTCAGGGCGGCATGGCGGACATCGATCAGCTGAAGGCGACGGCCGCGAAGATCAGCGCCGCTCTGGCCTGAGGTCAGTTCATCCGCGCCAAAGCCTGCCCGACCGGCAGGATGTCGAGACCCGCCGCCTTGGCCAGCCGGATCACCCGGTCCAGATCGTCGGGCGTGCAGCCGTAGGGCGTCGGCCCGTCCATCACGTCGTGGCCATAGGCGATTAGCCAGCCTCGCCTGTTCGCCGTCTCGGCCATCACGGCCTCCAAATCGTAGCCCGGCAGCCGACGACTCTCGAGCCCGATCGCCTGCGTCGCCGCCCTGTCCGCGCGGCCGGCGTTGACCCCGTCGCGCACGCCGCGCGCCAGCTTGAACCGCTCCGCCGCAACCGCCTTGGCCGTCAGGGAGACATCGCCATAGGGCCAGGCGAAGGTCGTCATCACATGGCCGTCCAGCCGCTCGGCGACCCAATAGGCGTTGCGGTCCAGATCGGCGGCGTAGGCGCCCGGCGTGGCGCGCAGCGCGCTCAGATGGCTGAAGGTGTGGCACCCGACTTCGTGGCCCGCCTCGAACAGGGCCTGGAGGTGCGCCGTGGTGAACTGCGGCAGGCCCAGGTTCTCGCCGCTCTCCAGCCCGCCGCAGACGTAGTAGGTCGCCTTGACGCCGTGCTCGGCGAGTATGGGCCCGGCCTCGGTCCAGGCGGTCTCGGGGATGTCGTCGAACGACAGGCTGAAGACGCCGCGGTCCGGCGCGACGCGCATGGGCCTCTGATCCAGCCACCGCCCGGCCCGGCGGCGCATCTTGTCAACGAAGGCGGACATGCGTCCACCTTAGTCGCCGAGGCTTAAGGCCGCTTCAACGCCCGCCCGGCCACCACCGCGCCGGCGCCGAACTTCGCTCGCAGCGCGTCGATGGTGGTTTCCGTCTTCAACGCCCTGGTTTCGGCCGAGGCGAAAAGGCCCTCCGGCGCGTCCTCGGCGTCGTGGATGTCGGCCATGCCGATGCCGATGAGGCGATAGGGGCGGCCCAGCTCGGGCTTCAGCAGTTCGCGCCCCACCGCGAACAGGGCGCGCGCGGTCTGCACCGGCTCGGGCAGGGTCTTGCGGCGAGTTACGATCTTGAAGTCCGTGCGCCGCAGCTTCAGCACGATCACCCGGCTGGCCACGCCGTCGCGCCGGGCCTTGGACGCCACCTTCTCGCACAGGGGCCAGAGCTCGGCTTCCAGGTCTTCGGCCGTCGTCAGGTCGGTGTTGAAGGTGTTTTCCGCGCTCATGCCGCGCCGGTCGTGCTCGGGGTTCACCGAGCGGGCGTCGCGGGCGTGGCTGAGGTCGTGCAGACGCAGGCCGGTTTCGCCATAGCGTTTCACCAGATCGCGCACGTCCGCCTCCGCCAGATCGCCGACCGTGGCGTAGCCATCCGAGACCAGGGTCTTGCCGAACACCGGTCCCACGCCGGGAAGCACCCGCACCGACTTCGGCGCCAGCAGGGCCCGGGCGTTCGCCGCCCCGATGACCGAGAAGCCGCGCGGCTTGTCCAGTTCCGACGCGATCTTGGCCAGGAAGCGGTTCGGGGCCAAGCCGATCGAGACTGTCAGCCCGGTCTCAGCCTCGATCCGCTTCTGCAGACGGATGAGCTGCAACGCCGGCGGGCCGCCGTTCAGACGCTCGGTGCCCGACAGGTCGATCCAGGCCTCGTCCAGCGACAGGGTCTGCACGAGCGGCGTCAGCTCGCGCACCATAGAAAAGATGCGCCGCGATTCCTCCGTGTATTTGGCGAAGTTCGGCTTGATGACGACCGCATCGGGGCAGGCCATCAGCGCCTTGAACATCGGCATGGCCGAGCCCACGCCATACAGGCGCGCGATGTAGCAGGCGGTCGTCACCACGCCCCGCACGCCGCCGCCGACGATCACCGGCTTGTCGCGCAGCTCGGGCCGGTCACGCTTCTCCACCGAGGCGTAGAAGGCGTCGCAGTCCAGATGGGCGATCGACAGCTGGTCCAGTTCCGGGTCCGAGGCCACGCGCGGCGACCCACAGGCCGGGCAGCGCGTGACCGCGTCCGCTCCGGTCCACAGGCACTCGCGACAGATGGAGCGTATGGCCAAGCTTGGTTTTCCGACTTCACGCCAACTTAAGACTGGATCGGCATGATCCAAACCGAAGTCGGCCAATCGCGCCGCGCGTCGAACACCGGGTGGTGATGTCCAAGAAAGTCCTCATCGTCGAGGATAACGAGCTGAACATGAAGCTCTTTCATGATCTGCTCGATTCCCAGGGCTATCAGACGCTGCAGACCCGCGAGGGTTTGCAGGCGATGGCTCTGGCGCGTCAGCACATGCCCGACCTGATCCTGATGGACATCCAGCTGCCCGAGATCAGCGGCCTGGAAGTCACCAAGTGGCTGAAGGACGACGAGGAGCTCGCCCACATCCCGGTCATCGCCGTGACTGCCTTCGCCATGAAGGGCGACGAGGAGCGCATCCGCCAGGGCGGCTGCGAGGCCTATATCTCCAAGCCCATTTCGGTGATGCACTTCCTGGACACGGTGAAGAAGCACCTGAACCAGCCCGAGCCGGTGGGCTGAGCCGATGGTCGCGCGCGTTCTGGTGGTCGATGACGTGGACGCCAATGTCCGTCTGCTCGAAGCCAAGCTGACGATCGAATACTACGACGTCCTGACCGCGACGGACGGGCCGACCGCGATCCGCATCGCGGCGGAGGAACGTCCCGACATCATCCTGCTGGACGTCATGATGCCGGGCATGGACGGGTTCGAAACCTGCCGTCGCATCAAGGCCGATCCGGCGTCGTCCCACATTCCGGTGGTGCTGGTGACCGCGCTGGACGGGCGCGAGGACCGGATCAAGGGACTGGACGCCGGCGCCGACGACTTCGTGACCAAGCCGATCGACGACGTGGTCCTGTTCGCCCGGGTCAAGTCGCTGACGCGGCTGAAGCTGATCATGGACGAGCTGCGCGAGCGCGAGGAATCCAGCCGCCGCATGGGCGTCAACTCGGACAACGCCGGCCGTCTGAAGGGCTCGGGCGGCCGCATCCTGATCGTCGACGACAACGCGCGTCAGGCCGAGAAGATGGTCGAGGTGCTGTCCAAGGAGCATCGCCCCACGGTGGAAACCGACCCCGTCGCGGGCCTCGCCGCCGCCAAGGGGCCGAACGACCTGCTGATCGTCAACGTCGCGGCGTCGGAGTTCGACGGCCTGCGCCTGGTGGCCCAGGTGCGGTCCAGCGAGAGCACGCGCCATCTGCCGATCCTCGCCGTCGTCGATCCGGCGGACCGGCCGCGTCTGGTCAAGGCGCTGGATCTGGGCGTCACCGACCTGCTGACCAAGCCGGTGGACGCCGAGGAACTGGCCGCCCGCGCCCGCACCCAGGTGCGCCGCAAGCGCTACACCGACTTCCTGCGCGAAAAGCTGGACTACAGCCTGGAGATGGCCGTCACCGACGCCCTGACGGGGCTGCATAACCGGCGCTACATGGCGGGCCAGCTGCAGGGCTTCGTCAGCCGCTCCGCGCTGGGCGGGGAGCCCGTGTCGGTGCTGGTGCTCGACATCGACCACTTCAAGGCGGTCAACGACGGCTTCGGCCACGACGCCGGGGACGAGGTGCTGCGCGAGTTCGCCGTGCGCCTGGCCACCAATGTCCGCGCCGTCGACCTGCCGTGTCGTCTGGGCGGCGAGGAGTTCGTCGTGGTCATGCCGGGCACCGACATGGAGGACGCCCGCCGCATCGCCGAGCGCATCCGCCGCGATGTGGGTTCCACGCCGTTCCGCGTCATGGGTGGACGCGAGCTGCTGAACGTCACCATCTCGATCGGCGTGGCGGCCTGCACGGGCGCCGGCGACACGCCCGAGGCCCTGCTGAAACGCGCCGACGAAGGCGTCTACGAGGCCAAGGCCGCCGGCCGCGATCGCGTGGTCGTCCGCGCCGCCTGAGGCCTAAGCGCCCACGGGCACGGTCCTGAACTGCTCGGCCGGGTCGCGGTCGATCAGATTGATCAGCACGCCGTCCGGATCGCGCAGGCAGACCTCCATCTGACTGCGATGCGGCATCACGAAGGTGATCGGGTCGGGAGACCAGGTCGCGCCGGCATCACGCGCCGCGTTCAGCACCTCCAGAAAGGGCTGGGCGTAGAAGACCAACGCCGTCTCTCCCAAGCGCGGCGGACCGGCGGGGGCGGGGAGGGCCTCAGGGCTCGGCGTCAGCTCGAACAGACCGACCATGCCGAAGTTCGCCGCGTCCGCGCCCCGCTTGAGGATGCGGCACCGCAGGGTCGATCCCGCCGGAACCTGCAGCGCGCCCTGCGACGACTCTGGATCGAGGTCGCCCTCGAAGTAGACGGCGTCGAGGCCGAGCGCCTGGTAGAAGGCGGTCGATCGCTCAAGATTCGAGCAGAACACGGCCGAGCGGATCAGGCTGGAGACCGGCATTTCAGGCGTCGGCCTTGGACACTTCGACGGCGACCTCTTCCGAAGCCAGGTCGTCCTTGGTCTGCATCGCCTCGGCCTCCTGCTGGAGGGTGCGCAGCACGCGGGTCAGATACTCCTGCATCCACAGTCCACGCTCGGCCGCCTGGTCCTTGGTCGGTTCGAACCGCTCGATCTCGGCGCGGGCGACGACGCCCTTGGCCTCCAACAGGCGTTCGACCGTGTCCAGCCGCTCACGCGTGACGGCCAGCTCCTGGACTGTCGCCATCAGGATGTTCAGAACCCGCTCGACCTCGGGGTTCATGAAGTAGGGTCGTTTGCCCGCCGGCTTGGCGGACGACAGGGCCAGCGCGAGATCCAGGCTCACTTGCGCGCCCCGATCACATGCCAGGCGGCCTTGCGCCCGTAGTCCTCGCCCTCGTCGTCGGCGGCGTCGGGGAAGACGTCCTTGTCGACCACGGCCGTGATGCCGCCGTGGATCAGCCGGTCCTTCTCGAAGCCCGCCTCGACCAGGAAGCCGTCGATGTCGAGCTCGTGCATCGTGCTCCAGAAGGGCTCGTTGTTGTAGAAGGCGTCCCAGTCGCGCATGGCCTGTTCGAACAGGGGCATGTCGGCGGCGTACTGGGGCTGTTCGACGTGGAGCACGATCCCGCCGGGCGACAGCACGCGGAAGGTCTCGCGGAAGATGGCCTTCATCGAGGTCAGCGACAGCTCGTGCAGCGTCATGGTCGTCTGCACCCAGTCGAACGATCCGTCGGCCCAGCGCGACAGGTCCGATCCGTCGCCCTGGACGAAACGCACATTCTCAACGCCCATGCTCTTTGCCCGCGCCGCGCCGTAGCGCAGCATGGGCGCGCCGACGTCCAGCGCGATGACCTCGGCGTCTGGAAACGCTTCCGCGATCGGCAGCACGTTCTGGCCCAGGTTCGCGCCGATATCGAGGATGCGGCGCGGTCGGAAGTCCGGCAGGTGCTTGCGCACCCATTTCACCACCGCATGGCCGCCGCCGTCGGAGAAACGACCCAGCGCCCCGCCCGTGGTGGCGAAGATGCCGCTGTCGTAGTTGGCCGCGCCCGACACGTCGCCCGGGAAGACCTCGCGGTGATAGCTGCCCGGCATGCAGTGGTGATCCACCGCCGAGACGTAGCGCGGGATCGGCAGGGTCGGGTCGAGCTCCAGCCGGTCGCCCGACGCCGTCAGGGCGTCGACCTTGGCCGACAGGGTCTCGGCCTGCCGCAGGGCGATCCAGCGACCGGCCTGCTGGCGCTGTTCCATCGTCGCGCGTCGCACCGCCGACCAGGCCTGGTAGTAGGGGTCCTGCAGCAGGGCCTTCCGAACTTCATGCCGGTCCTTCGGCGCGCGGCCTTCCCGGGCTTCGAAGCCCGGGCCGGCGCGACGCTCCCAGGCCGTCTTCACCGCCGGCATGACCTTGGTCGACAGGTGCCGGTTCATGTGGGCGAGGAAGTTGAAGCGCGCGATCTCGTCGTGGCTGGTTTCCGGGAACACGCCGTGCCGACCGACCACGCGATAGTCCGGCGGACCGGAGTAGGACTGGGCCGGGCCAGCGTTCTTCAGATCGGGTGAACCGTCCATCATCGACCTCCGGGGCTTGCCGCGCGCAAATGATATAGGATTATATCATTTACCCGTCGAGGGTTCCTCCAGCTTCCAGGATGACGCACATGGCCGCCACCCGAATCTTCGCCCTCTTCAACCTGAAGCCGGGCCAGGACCCGGCGGCCTATGAGGCCTGGGCCAGGGCGACCGACATTCCGGCCGTGCGCGCCATGAGCTCGGTCGACGACTTCCAGGTGCACAAGGTCGACGGGTTGCTGGGCTCCGACGCCGCGCCGCCGTACGCCTATATCGAGACGATCGACGTCAACGACATGGGTCGCTTCTTCGAGGAGGTGTCCCTACCGGCGGCTCAAAAGATCGCGGGCGAGTTCCAGTCGATGGTCGACGTGACCTTCCTCGTGACCAAGGCGCTCTGATGGGGCGCTTCGACGGCAAGGTGGCGGTGGTCACGGGCTCGGGCCGCCGCAAGGGGCTCGGCGAGGCCATCGCCCGGAAGCTGGCCGGGGAGGGGGCGCGGGTCGTCATCTCCGACATCGGCGCCTCGAAGGACGCGGCCACGCCCGGCGCCATGATCGGCGCGACCGAGGAGATGGCGGCCATCGCGGCGGAGCTGCCGGGCGCCTCCACCTGCGTCTGCGACGTGCGCGATCCCGCCCAGGTACGGGCCCTGGCGGCCCATGCGGTCCAGACCCACGGTGGACTGGACATCTGGGTCAACAACGCCGGCATCGGCTACATCATGAAGCCCCTGATGGAGGTCACGCCCGACGACTGGCGCGCGGTGATCGACGTCAATCTGTCGGGCTGTTTCTACGGCATCCAGGCGGCGGCCGACGTCATGATCCGGCAAGGCCGCGGGGGGCGGATCGTCAACATCGCCTCCCAGGCCGCCAAGTCGGGCTTTCCCCATGCCCAGGCCTATACGGCCTCCAAGCATGGGCTGGTCGGGCTGACGCGCTCGGCGGCGATCGAGCTGGGACCGCACGGGATCACGCTGAACAACGTCTGCCCCAACCACGTCACCACGGGGCTGGGCGCCTGGCAGAACGAGTACTTCGCCAAGGTGGTCGGGGCCGACTCGGTCGAAGAGTATCTAACGGCCATGGCCAACCGCATCCCGCTGCGCCGCCCCGGCCTGCCCGAGGACACCGCCGACGCCGTCGCCTTCCTGTGCTCGGACGAGGCCAGATACATCACCGCCGAGAGCCTGAACGTCTCCGGCGGCGAGGAGCCCCACTGAATGCCCGCGCCCGCTGACTTCACCTGGCCCGGCGGCCGTCGCCTGGCCCTGTCCATCGTCGTCAACGTCGAGGAAGGCGCCGAGCAGAACATCCGCGACGGCGACAAGGGGCCGGAACCGGTCGACGAACTGTCCGCCGTGCCCAAGCGGCCGATGCGCATGCACGGCAATGAGTCCAACTACCAGTACGGCATCAAGGCCGGCGCGCCTCGCATCCTGAAGCTGCTGGACGAACATCGGATCGAGGCGACCTGGACTGCGGCTGCGCTGGCGCTGGAGCGGGCGCCCGAGCTGGCGGCGCAGATCGTCTCGCGCGGCGACGAGGTCTGCTGCCACGGCTGGCGCTGGGCGCACCAGTTCTGGATGGACGAGGACAAGGAGCGGGACTTCATCCGGAAGGGCTGGCAGTCCATTGAGCGCACGACTGGCAAGCGCCCGACCGGCTGGCTCAGCCGCTATCTGCACACCGAGGCGACCCGGCGGCTGCTGGTCGAGGAGGGGTTCGCCTATCACATGGACGACTACTCCGACGACTTCCCCTTCTGGGACGTGGTCGAGACGGCGGAGGGCAAGAAGCCCATCGTCATCCTGCCCTATGCGCTGGATTCCAACGACATGAAGTTCTGGCTGGCCCCGGCGCTGACGGCGCGGGACTGGCTGCAATACGCCACCGACACCTTCGACCAGATGCACGCCGAGGCCATGGACGGCGAGACCAAGATGATGAGCCTCGGCCTGCATCTGAGGATCATCGGAAGGCCCGGTCGGATCGGCGCGTTCCGGGGCTTTCTCGAGCACATCGCCGGCAAGCCGGACGTCTGGATCACCAGCCGCGCGAGGATCGCCCAGGCCTTCGCCGCCGCCGTGCCGCCGCCCGCCGCATGATCGAGCTCTGGACCGTCCCGACCGCGAATGGCCAGAAGGTCCACATCGCACTGGAAGAGGCGGGGTTGCCCTACCGCGCGACCATGGTCGACCTGACGAAGGGAGAGCATCGCACGCCGGAGTTCCTGGCGCTCAATCCCTTCGGCAAGGCCCCGGTGATGCGCGATCCGGACGGGCCGGGCGGGCGGCCTCTGGTGCTGGCCGAGACCCTTGCCATCGCCTGGTACGCGGCCGAGAAGGGTGAGAACGGCCTGATTTCCGACGACCCCGCCGTGCGGGCCGAGCAGATGATGTGGGCCGCCGCCATATCGTCCTCGGTCGCCATGCCCTTCGCCATGCAGTTCTTCGCCACCCAGCTGGCCCCGACGCCGGAACCCTGGCTGATCGAGACCATGGCCGGGGGCGCGCGGCGGTCGCTAGACGTATTCGAGGCTCGTCTGGCGGACCGCGCGTGGGTCTGCGGCGAGGCGTTCAGCGTCGTCGACTGCCTGCTGTTTCCTGTGGTCGCGACCTCGGCGAAGCGGCTGGAGGGTTGGCTGGAGGCCTATCCATCGCTCCGGCGCTGGCATGACGAGGCCGCCAGACGCCCAGCCGTCCAGAGAGGCATGGCCGTCGGCGCGGATTGACCTTCGACCGTCCTTCCGCCTAAATGTCCGGACATTTGGTCCGAGGCGTCATGGCCTATCGCTCCCTCCTGTTCGTGCCCGGTTCGCGGCCCGACCGCTTCGACAAGGCGGCCGGGGCGGGGGCCGACGCCGTCTGCATCGATCTGGAGGACGCCGTGCCGCCCGATGGCAAGGAGGCGGCGCGGGCGGCGGCCGTCGCGGCGCTGGATGGCCGGTTCGGGCTGCGGGTCAACGCGGTCGGCACGGCGGAGGGCGATGCGGACCTCGCCGCGCTGAACGGGGCCCAGCCGGTCTTCGTCATGATCCCCAAGGCCGCCTCCGCCGCCGACGTCGCCGCCGTCCGCGCCGCGACCGACGCCCCTTTGTGGCCCATCGTCGAGAGCGCCGAGGGGCTGCATTCCGCCTGGGAGATCGCCGCCGCGCCCGGCGTCGCGGGCGTCCTGTTCGGCGGCGCGGACTACGCCGCCGACCTTGGCTGCACGATGGAGTGGGAGCCGCTGTTCCACGCGCGGGGCGTGCTGGCCGCCGCCTGCGCCCGGGCGGGGGTCGAACTGCTGGACGTGCCTCATCTCGACATCGCCGACGAGGCCGACCTGATCGTCTCGACCCGCCGCATCAAGGCCATGGGCTTCACCGGCCGGGCCTGCATCCACCCCGCCCAGATCGGTCCCGTCCACGCCGTCTTCACCCCGACCGACGCCGAAATCGCCAAGGCGCGCCGCGTTCTCGACGCGTTCGAGGCGGCCGGCGGCGGGGCCGCTTTGCTGGACGGCAAGCTGATCGAAAAGCCCCTCATCCGCGCCGCCCGGCGCACGCTCGAACACGTCGGAGACGCCTGAATGGTGCAGCAATTCAAAGAGGTTGGCCCGCAACGCTACCGCGAGACCTTCGGCCGCTACTTCGAGGATTTCATCGTCGGCGACGTCTACGAACACCGTCCCGGCAAGACGGTGACGGAGTACGACAACCACCTGTTCACGCTCATGACGATGAACACCCACCCGATGCATTTCGACGCCGAGTTCGCCAAGGCTTCGGAGTTCAAGCGGAACATCGTCGTCAGCCCCTACACCCTTGCTCTGCTCATCGGCATGAGCGTCACGGACTGCAGCCAGAAGGCCATCGCCAACCTGGGCATGGACGAGGTCAAGTTCACCGCCCCCGTCTTCGCCGGCGACACCATCTATGGCGAGAGCGAGGTGCTGGCCAAGCGCGAGAGCCAGTCCCGGCCGGGCCAGGGCATCGTCACGATCCGCACCATCGGCCTGAACCAGGACGGGGTTCAGGTCTGCACCTTCGTGCGCAACATGCTGATCCCGGCGCGTGGAAACGCGGTCGAGGATCGGGTCGGAAACTACTGAAGTGACAGCGGTCCCGGCCCTGTCGGACGGCGATGACGCGGCCATCCGCGCGCGGCTGGACGCCTATGCCGCCGCCTGGTCGGTGATGACCGCCGAGGCGCTGGAGCCGCACTGGGACACGACTGCCGAGCCCCTCTACATCGCCGAGGAGATCGACCTGCCGATGCAGGGCTGGCCGGCCGTGCGCGCCTACTGGGCGCACAACGAGGGCGTCCACGACCGCGTGTCGCTGCGTTTCTCCGACGTACGCACGCATCCGCTGACCGCTGATCTGGCGCAGGCGGCGCTGCACATGGCCTGGGACATCGCCTTCCGCTCGGGCGCCAGCCGGGCCATGGGCGGGTCCAACCGGGTCGTGGCGACCCTGCGAAAGCGCGACGGCGACTGGCGTCTGACCGGCTGGGTCGAGGCCCCGCTCGCGCCCATCCTCTACATGCGGCGACTCTATGAGGCCGCCGTCACGCCCGGCTTCACCGACGGGCTGAACCCTCAAGGAGCTCTATGATGGCCGATGGTTCCCCCCACATCTCCGACGCCGACGAACGCGCCATCCTGGACGCCATCGACAAGTGGATCGAGCAGAAGGTCCGACCCGTCGCCATGGAGCTGGAGCACGGCGACATCTGGCCGGCTGACCTCGTGGACGACATGGCCGAGCTCGGCCTGTTCGGAGCCATCATCGATCCCGAGTATGGCGGGCTGGGCCTGTCGGCGACGACCTATTCGCGCATCGTCATGCGCATCTCCGAGGAGTGGATGAGCCTGACCGGCATCTTCAACTCCCACCTGATGATGGCGACCGTCGTCCAGCGCTTCGGCACGCAGAAGCAGAAGGACTACTGGCTGCCGAAGTTCGTCACCGGGGAGATGCGCGGCGGCCTGGGCCTGACCGAGCCGGACGCCGGCACGGACCTTCAGGCCATCCGCACCGTCGCCACCCGCGACGGGTCCGACTACGTCGTGACGGGGACCAAGACCTGGATATCCAACGCCATCCAGGGCCACTGCTGCGCCCTGCTGGTGAAGACCGACCCGGAGGCGCAGCCGCGCTACAAGGGCATGTCGATGCTGATCGTGTCCAAGATCGACCCGGAGACCAAGGCGCCGCTGCCGGGCATCTCCAACGGCAAGAAGCTGGAGAAGCTGGGCTACAAGGGCATCGATTCCGGCGAGTTCATCTTCGACGGCTACCGCTGCGACGCCGAGCTGAGCCTGGTCGGCGGGGAGGAGGGGCAGGGCTTCTTCATGGCGACCGGCGGGCTGGAGATCGGCCGCGTCAACATCGCCGCCCGCTCGGTCGGCATCGCCAAACGCGCCTTGAGGGAGAGCGTCGCCTACGCCCAGACCCGCAAGACCATGGGCAAGCCCATCGCCGAGCACCAGGCGATCCAGCTCAAGCTCGGAGACATGGCCGCCCGCACCCGCGCCGCCGAACTGCTGGTCGAGGACGCGGCCCGCGCCTTCGACGCCGGCGGGCGGATCGACATGGAGGCGGGCATGGCCAAGTACTTCGCCTCCGAGACGGCCGTGGAGGTCGCCACCGAGGCCATGCGCATCCACGGCGGCTATGGCTACTCCAAGGAGTATGTCATCGAGCGGCTGTACCGCGACGCGCCCCTGATGTGCATCGGCGAGGGAACCAACGAGATGCAGCGCATCATCATCGCCAAACAGCTCGTGGCGAGGAACAAGGTGTGATGCGCCCGCTGGACGGCGTCCGCATCTTGGCGGTCGAGCAGTATGGCGCCGGCCCCTACGGCACCATGCTGATGGCCGAGCTCGGCGCCGAGGTCATCAAGATCGAGGCGCCGTCGATGGGCGGGGACGTGTCGCGTCAGACCGGCCCCTATTTCCTCGGCGACGGCGACAGCCAGTTCTTCCAGACCTTCTCCCGCTCGAAGTCGTCGGTGGCGCTGGAGGTCAAGACGCCGGAGGGCCGCGCCGACTTCGAGCGCCTGGTCCAGTCGGCGGATGCGGTGGTCAACAACCTGCGCGGCGACCAGCCGGCCAAATTGCAGATCGACTATCCGGCGCTGAAGGCTATCAAGCCGTCGATCGTCTGCGCCCACCTGTCCGCCTATGGGCGAGGCAACAGCCGCGAGGCCTGGCCCGGTTACGACTATCTGATGCAGGCCGAGGCGGGGTTCATGAGCCTGACCGGCGAACCCGACGCCCCGCCCACGCGGTTCGGTCTATCAATGGTTGATTTCATGACGGGGACCATGTGGGCCATGGCGACCGTCAGCGCCATCCTGAAGGCGCGCGAGACCGGCGTCGGTTGTGACGTGGACGTCAGCCTGTTCGACGTGGCGCTCCATCAGCTCAGCTATCCGGCGGTCTGGGCCATGAACGAGGGCCACGACGTCGGGCGACTGCATCGCGGCGCCCATCCCTCGATCGCGCCGTCTCAGCTGGTCAAGACCAAGGACGGCTGGGGTCTGCTGATGTGCCAGACGCCCAAGTTCTGGGATCGGTTCTGCGAGCTCACGGGGGCCGATGCGCTGAAATCGGATCCCCGCTTCGCCGACATTCCGTCGCGGCGGAAGAACCTCTCCGCCCTGAGCGAACTGGTGGACTCGATCACGACGACTTTCGATACGGATGAACTACTCGCGCTACTGGGCGGCGAGGTGCCCTTCGCCCCGGTCCGCGATGTCGCCGAGGCGCTCGCCAATCCTTTCGTCGCCGAGGTCGGCATGCGCGACGTGGTCGATCATCCCGACCGCGACGGTGGCCTGCACATGCTCGCCAGCCCGGTGAAGATCGACGGCGAGCGCGCCCCGGGCGTGCGGGCGCCCAAGCTCGGCGAGCAGACCGCCAAGGTGCTGGGCCGGTGAAGCTCCAGGGCGTCAAGGTTCTCGACCTCAGCCTGTTCCTGCCGGGGCCGATGCTGACCCTGATGATGGCCGACCACGGCGCCGAGGTCGTAAAGGTCGAACCGGCCGGGGAGGGGGAACCGACCCGCCACGTCGGCTATCGCAAGAACGGCGAGAGCGTCTGGTTCAGGAACACCCACCGCGGCAAGCGCTCCATTCAGTTGAACCTGAAGGATCCCGCCGATCATGCTGTTTTCATGAGCCTCGCCGCCGAGGCCGATGTGGTTGTCGAGGCTTTCCGACCCGGTGTGGCCAAGCGGCTGGGCGTCGACTACGACGCGGTCCGGGCGGTCAATCCGGGCGTGGTCTACTGCGCCATCTCGGCCTTCGGTCAGGACGGACCCTATCGTGACCGGCCCGCGCACGACGTGGCGGTCCAGGCCCTGGCCGGCGTCGTGTCGCTGAACGAGGGGCAGGAGGGCCTGCCCGCGATGCCCGCCATGCCGGTGGCCGATGCGCTGGCCTCGCTGACGGCCCTGTCCGGCGTGCTGATGGCCCTGCTGCGGAAGCGCGAGACGGGGCAGGGCGACTATCTCGACGTGGCCATGTTCGACAGCGTGCTTGCCTGGACGCCCAACGTCACGGGCCGGATCTTCGCCACGGGCGAGGCCCACGTCGTCAAGGACGAACGCTCCTGGGGCGGCAACGCCATGTACGGCCTCTACCGCACCGCCGACGACCGCTGGCTGGCGCTCGGCGGGGCGGAGGTGAAGTTCGCGCGGAACCTGCTCACGCCTCTCGGCCGCGAGGACCTGATCCATTACGCCGAGCTGCCGCCGGGACCCGGTCAGGAGCCGCTGCGGGCCTTCCTGCGCGAGGCGTTCGCTGAGCGGACGCTGGCTGAATGGGAAGCCTGGTTCGCCGACAAGGACGTCTGCTGGGCCACGGTCCGCACGCTGAAAGCCGCCTTCGACGACCCGGCGCTTCAGGCGCGCGGCATGCTGGCTCGCGACACCGACGGCAACGAGATCGTCGGCACGCCGATCCGGTTTCGCGAGGAGCCGGCGGTGATCGATCCGACCGTGCCCGGGTTGGATGAGCACGGGGCGGAAATCCGCGCACGGCTCAAATCCTCCCCCGCTGGGGGAGGTGGATCCGGAGCGTAGCGGAGGAGACGGAGGGGGCTTGCCGCGAATGCCGGTGTGCGCGGACGGCCCCCTCCACCGCTTCGCGGTCCCTCTCCCCCAACGGGGGAGGATCGCGCCTAGCCCTCCCGCCGGTACGTCATCGCATAGACGAACCGCCCGCCGGGATGGACCGAGTCCGACGCCAGGATCAGCGCCCCGTCGTCCCCATGATAGCGCCGCAGGGTCCGCAGAGCCGCCCCGCCCGGCTCGGCCTTCAGCGCCTTGGCGTCCGCTGCCGACAGCAGCTCTGCCGTAATCTCCTGATCGATCCGTCCCGCCGCGACGCCGAACCGTTCGTCCAGCAAGGCATGCACGCTGCGCCCCTCGCCGAGGTCGCCCGCCACGCCCGTGAACGGCTGGGGCACATAGATGCGCGACAGGGCCAGCGGCAGGGCCTCGGCGATCCGCAGCCCATCGATAATCAGCCACAAGCGTTCGACGTCCCCCCCGATCCGCGCCGCCTCGTCCGGGGTCAGTCGCCGCTCCCTCTGCGCCAGCACCTTCAGCTTCGCCGTCTGGGCGTACTGCATCAGGTCGTCGACCCCGCCCAGCGGCTGGACATAGGCCGAGGGGCTGGCCGCCGCGATCACCGTCGTGCCCGCCCCCCGCCGCCGCGCGATCAGCCCGGCCTCGGTCAGCAGACGGATGGCGTCCCGCGCCGTGTGCCGCGACACCCCGTGGGTCTCCGCCAGCTCCAGCTCCGGCGGCAGCTGCGAGCCGACCGCATAGTCCCCGCGCGCAATCGCGGCGCGGAGAGTCTCGGCGAGCTGTCGATAGCGGGGCGCGGCCATGGCTCTCCCTACATCGCCCGCCGCATCGCGGACCAGTCGTCGGCCAATCGGTCGCGGTGTGCGGGTGAAGCGACGGCGATCAGGGCCTGGGCCCGCGCGTCGATCGACAGGCCGCGCAGGTCGGCGACGCCGTGCTCGGTCACCACCACGACCGGATCGCCGCGCCCGACGCTGGACGGGCAGGACAGGCGGGGCGTGATGCGGCTGAGCGTATCGCCTCTCGCCGAGGCCGGCAGGGCGACCACCGGCACGCCGCCGTCCGACGCCCAAGCTCCGCGCAGGAAGTCGATCAGCCCGCCCGCGCCCGAGACCTGCTGGCCGTCCATCCATTCGGCGTTCACCTGACCGAACAGATCGACCTCGATGGCCGAGTTCACCGCGACGAACCGCGGTATGGCCGCGAGCGTCGAGATGGCGTGGGTCTCCCCGACCGGCCGGAACCGCACACGGGGATCGTCGGCCACGCTGGCGTAGAGGGCGGGCGAGCCGAGCGCCACGCCGGTGGTCACCGCGTCCACCGCATCGTGATCCAGCAGCTCGATCAGCGGCTCGGTCACCATGCCGGAGTGGACCTTCAGCCCCCGCCGCTCGCCGAGCGCCGCCAGTGTCGCAACCCCGATCTTGCCCAGCCCCGTTTGCACCGTCGCGCCGTCCGGTATCAGCCCGGCGACCCGCGCGGCGATGGCGGCGCTGACCGGATCGATCGCGCCCGCGCCATAGCCGGGCAGGGGCGTGCCGACCTCGACCACGACATCGAACGCGTCCAGCGGGACGGACGGCCCGTCGCGCGCGGTGGGCATCCCGGCGTGGATCAGGCCGATGCTGAACCGCGTCCGCTCGAACACCGCTGGGCTGAAGTCGGCCGCGATGCCCAGGCTGCATAGGCCATCCGCTCCCGGCGGCGCGACGGTGAAGACTCCCGCGTCGAAGGCCCGCTCCGACAACCGCCGCCAGACCTGGGTGTAGGTCAGGGGCGAGAACGCCAGCCGCCCGGCCGCGAAACTGTCCCGCCACTCCGGGGCGAGGAAGATGGCGTCCGCCCGGGCGTCGTCGTGAAGGCCCGCCCAGTCGGTGCGGTTGACACCGGGGATCCACACGCCTTCGAAGGTCAGGCCTCCCGCCGCGTCCGGCCGCTCAGCCAGCGCCTCCGCCAGCGCCAGCGGCTCGCCCGCGCAGCCGGGGATGAAGACGCGGCCGCCCTCCGGCGCAGCCGCCTTGAGCGCGTCGATCGCGGCGTCCATCGTCACGGTGGTCGGCATCGGTAGGGGGACCAGCTCCGGCTTGACCGGCGAGGGCCGGGGACGCGATAACAGCATATGTCCGGACATTTGTCCTCCATCACCGAACGGCTGGCGGAGCTGCTGGCCCGGCCGGTCTCGGCCGAGGACCGGGCGCGGGCGCGCCTGCACCTGCTGGACTGGGTCGGCTGCGCGGTCGCGGGCGCGAAGGATGCGGACGTGGCGCGCGTCGCGGCGCTGGCGGCGACGGAAGGGCAGGGGCCCTGCCGCATCGTCGGCGGCAGTCGGGTCGGGCCCCAGGCGGCGGCGCTCGCCAACGGCCCGGCGGGCGCGATCTTGGAGATGGACGACGTAGACCGCCGCGCCCTGCTGCACCCTGGCCCCGTGGTCATGCCCGCCGCCCTGGCGCTGGCCGAGCATCTGGGCGCTGCCGACGGCGAGACCCTGCTGGATGCGATCGTGCGCGGCTATGAGGCCGTGATCCGCGTCGGCCGGGCGGCGGGGCCCTCGCACTATCGGTTCTTCCATCCCACCGGCACGCTTGGCGGGTTCGGCGCGGCGGCAGCGGGCGCCAGCCTCATGGGGCTAGACGGCGAACGTACGGCGTGGGCCTTGGGTCTCGCGGGCCAGCAGGGTGCGGGCCTCTGGCGCGCGCGGCATGAGCCCGGCTCGGTCAAGGCGCTGCACGACGGTCGGGCAGCTTCGAACGGCGTGGCGTCCGCCCTGCTCGCCCGCGACGGCTTTCGCGGCCCGCTGAAGGTGCTGGAGGGCGAGCAGGGCCTCTTCCCCGCCATGGCCCCCGACGCCGATCCCGAAGCCGTGCTGACCGCCGCCGACGGCTGGCGGATCCACGCGGTCAGCTTCAAGCCCCACGCCGCCTGCCGCCACGCCCACCCGGCCATCGACGCGGCGCTCGCCCTTCGCGCGCGGATTGACGGCCTGCCCGATGCCATCCGGGTCGAGACCTACCGCGACAGCGTCCTCTTCTGCGACAAGCCCATCCCGACCACCGTCCCCGAGGCCAAGTTCTCGCTCCAACACAGCGTCGCCGTCGCCCTGATCAACGGCGACGCGGGCCTCGACCGTTTCGAGCTGGCCGCCCTGACCGACCCCCAGATCTCGGACCTTCGCGCCCGCCTCTCGGTCGCCGTGGCCGACGACCTGACCGCCGCCTATCCGGCCCGTTTCGGCGCCCGCCTGATCGCGACGGCGGGCGGCGTCGAACACCGGATCGATGCGCTCGATGCGCTCGGCGATCCCGAGAACCCCCTGTCGCCCGAAGCCGTGCGCGACAAGGCCCGCGCCCTCATGGCCTGGGGCGGCATGAGCCCCGACGCGGTCGAGCGCCTGATCGCCGCCGTCGAGGGGTTGGGCCTCACGACCACCGTCGCCGACCTGTCCGCCGCCCTGCCGGGGAGGGACGCATGACCCTCTCGCGCACCCTCGCCGATCGCGCCCTGACCCTAACCTGGGCCGACATCGACGCCCCCGCGAAGACGGCCGCCAAGATCTTTCTGCACGACACCCTATGCGTCGGGGCCGCCGGAGCCCGCGCGCCTCTGGCCGACAATGTTCTCGCCGCCGCCCGGCGCTGGGGCGAGGGGACGGCCTGCGGCGTCCTCGGCCGCCCCGGTGTGCGCCTGCCCCAGGCATCGGCCGCCTTCGTCAACGCCTTCCAAATCCACGCCCAGGAGTTCGACTGCGTCCACGAACCCGCCGTCGTCCACCCGATGGCCACGGTCGGCGCCGTGATCCTGTCCGAGGCCGACCGGGCCTCCGCCGAGGGCCGCCGCGTCTCCGGCGAGGCCCTGCTGACCGCGCTCGTCGCCGGGGTCGAGGTCGCCGCCTCGCTCGGCCTCGCCGCCACCACGCCGCTCAAGTTCTTTCGCCCCGCGACGGCGGGCATCTTCGGCTGCGTCGCCGCCCTGATCTCTCTGCGCCGCCTGTCGGTCGAGCAGGGCGTGTCCGCCTTCGGCTACGCCCTGGCCTTCGCCTCCGGCACCATGCAGGCCCATGCGGAAGGCAAGCCGGCCCTGCCGATCCAGATCGCCAACGCCGCCCGCGCCGCCGTCATGGCTGCAGACCTCGCGAAGACCGGTCTGCCCGGACCCGAGGCCTCGCTCGAAGGTCCCTTCGGCTACCTCACCCTGTTCGAGACGGCCTCCGACGCCGCGCCCCTGACCGACCCCGCCCCGGGTTTTCGCATCGCCGAGGTCAGCTGGAAGCCCTTCCCGACCGGCCGCGCCGCCCACGGCGGCATCGTCGCCCTCCAGACCCTGATGGATGAGCAAGGCCTGACCGCCCGCGATGTCGCCGAGGCCGTCTATCGCGCCCCGCCCCTGATCCACCGCCTCGTCGGCCGCAGGCCCAGGGCCGACATGGCCCCGGCCTGGGCGCGGCTCTGCCTGCCGTGGCTGGGCGCCGTCGTCCTGACGCGCGGCACGGTCGGCCTCGCAGACTTCACGCCAGAGCGCCTGGCCGACCCGGCGCTGCTAACCCTCGCCGAGCGCATCCGGGTCGAGGCCGACCACAACCCCGACCCCGCGGCCTTCACGCCCGCGACCCTGACGGTGACCACCACCGACGGCCGCGTGCTGACCCACACCGTCACCGCCCAGCTCGGCTCGCCCGCCCAGCCGCTGACCCGCGACCAGCATCTGGCCAAACAGGCCGCCTGCCTCGACTTCGCGGGCCTGGGCGCGAACGCCCCCGCCGTGGCCCAGGCCATCGACCGGTTCGAGACCCTGGCCGACGCCTCTTCGATCCTCTCCCTCCTCGGAGCCCACCCGTGACCGACGCCCACCGCAGCTACTGGGACGAGATCGACTTCGCCGCCATCGCCCGCGACCATCCCATCGGCGACGCCTTCACCCGGCTGGTCACCTCCATCAGCCGCGACGAGCTCCGCGCCCGGCAGGAGGCGCTGTTCGCCCGCTGCGTCGCCCGCGCCTGGAAGACCGCCTTCTATCGCCGCCTGTGGGGCTCGGCCGGCATCGCGGAGGGCGACATCCGGGGTCTCGACGACCTGCCGAACCTGCCCAGCTTCGACAAGTCCGACATCATGAAGTCGCTGGAGATCGCCCCGCCGTTCGGCGACTTCGCCGGCTTCGATAGCTACCCCGCCCACCAGCGCCCGCCCGTCATCTTCCACACCACCTCGGGCACCACCGGAAAGCCCCAGGTCCTGCTGTTCGGGCCCAAGTCGCGCGAGGTCCAGAACCTGCTGCTGGCCCGCCTCTATCGCTGGCAAGGGCTGCGGTCGGGCGACGTCGTCCACTCCGTCTATGGCCACGGCATGATCAACGGCGGCCACTATGTGCGCGAGGCCGTGACCCATTGGACCAGCGCGGTCTTCATGTCGGCCGGCACGGGCGTGGAGACCCGCTCGGCCCAGCAGGTCGAGCTGATGAAGACCTTCGGCGCCACCGCCATCGTCGGCTTCGCCGACTACATCAAGCGCCTGGCCGAGGTGGCGCGGGAAGCCGGCCTGACGCCCGGCGTCGACATCCCCGTCCGCATGATCTCGGGCCACATGGGCCGCGAGGACAAGCAGGCCCTGTCCGACGCCTGGGGCGGGGCGGAGTGCTTCGACTGGTATGGCGTGGGCGACACCGGCTGCATCGCGGGCGAAGGCCCCGACCGCGACGGCCTCTACGTCATGGAGGACGCCCAGTATCTGGAAGTGTGCGACATCGACACCGGCAAGCCGGTCGCCGACGGCTCGCCCGGCGACATGGTCGTGACCTGCCTCTACAAGGACGACCTCTATCCGATCATCCGCTTCAACACCCATGACGTGACCGAGGTCATCACCCGGCCGTCGTCCATCGGGGCCAGCTTCCAGCGCATCGAGGGCTTCCTCGGCCGATCGGACAACATGGTGAAGGTCCGCGGCATCAACATCTTCCCTCAGGCCATCGGCCCCATGCTGGACGAGGCGCCGGAGTTCCTGAAGGAGTTCGTCTGCAAGACCCGCCGCGACGCCGCCGGGCGCGATACGTTCGTCGTCGTCGCCGAGGCCTCGGCTCCCGGCGACCCCGCGCTGGCGGGTCGCTTCGGCGAAATCCTGAAGCGAAAGATCGGCATCGAGGTCGAGGTCGAACTGGTCGGCAAGGGCCAGACCGCCTCGCTCACCCAAGTCGAGGTGCGCCAGAAGCCCATCCGCCTGATCGACGAGCGGTTCTGATGATCGGCCCGTTCGAGCCCGAGGTCGCGGCCGGGGTCACAGGCCTCGCCGCCGCCTATGCCGAGGGCTCGGCCCGGCCAGACGCGGTGCTGGCGACCTATCTGGCCCGGATCGAGCGGTTGAACCCCATGATCCACGCCTTCATCGATCTGGACGTCGAGGGCGCGCGAGACGCGGCCAGGGCGTCCGCCCACCGCTGGGCGTCCGGCATCGCCCTGTCGCCGCTGGACGGCTGCGTCGTCGGGATCAAGTCCAACATCGCCGTCGCCGGCCTGCCCTGGACGGCGGGCATCGGCGCCTATCGCGACCGCATCGCCGACCGCGACGCCGCCTGCGTGGCGCGGCTCCGGGCGGCGGGCGCGATCATTCTCGGCACGCTGAACATGGAGGAGGGGGCGCTGGGCGCCGTCACCGACAATCCGTGGTTCGGCCGCACCCAGAACCCCTGGCGCGAGGGCTATACGGCCGGCGGCTCGTCCGGCGGCTCGGGCGCGGCGGTGGCGGCGGGGCTGTGCGCGGCGGCGCTCGGCACCGACACCATGGGTTCGGTGCGCATTCCGTCCGCCTACTGCGGCGTGTTCGGCGTCAAGCCGCGCTATGGGGCCATCCCGGAGGAGGGGGTGACGCCCCTGTCGCCCAGCCTCGACCACGTCGGCGTCCACGCCCGCTCGGCCGAGGACTGCGCCGTCGTCCTCACCCAGATCGCCACGCCCGACCCAGCCTCGCCGAACGGGCCGCTCGCGGTCTTGGACGTCACAGGCCGCGCGTCCCTGTCTGACGACGTCCGCGCCGCCTTCCTGGCCATCGTCGCCACGGCCGAAGCCCAGGGCCTGCTGGAAGGCTCGGTCCCCCTCGACATCGACCTCGGTCGCCTGCGTCGCCGGGGCCTGTTGATCTCCGAGGTCGAGGGCATGGCCGTACACGCCGCCATGCTGGACGCCCGCCCCGACGGCTTCTCCGAGACCTTCGCCGGCATGCTCCGCTGGGGCGCCGCCCAGCCGCCGGAAAAGCTCGCCGAGGCGCGGGCCGAGATCGCGGCGGCTAAGGAACGTATGGAGGCCCTGATCGGCGATCGCGTCGGCCTCCTGTGCCCCACGACCGGGGCTCCGGCCTTCCGCTTCGGCGACCCTATCCCAGCCGACCAGGCCGACATCACCTGCCTCGCCAACATGGCGGGATTGCCCGCCGTGGCCTTTCCGATGGGCTTGTCGAGCGACGGCCTGCCCCTGTCCGCCCAGATCATCGGCCGCGACAGCCAGGCGATCCTGGGGCTGGCGGGCAAGCTCGCCACACTGCTCTCCCTCTCCCAGAGGGAGAGGGCTTGAGGCTCTGAGAGCGTAGCGATCAGCAAGCCGAAAGGGTGAGGGGTTTCCCTCTCACCGGCTCGCAGCATAACCCCTCACCCTTTCGCGCAAGGACCGATCGCCTGACGGCTCTCGGGCGCTCAAGCCCTCTCCCTCTGGGAGAGGGATCTCCTAGCGAAACGGAAACTCCGGCTTCCGCTTGCCCAGAAACGCGTCCCGCCCCTCGCGGAAATCTTCGCCTTTCACCGCCTCGATCAGCCAGCGCGCGGTCTCGGCCGTGTCCGCGGTCTCCCCGTCCGCGATCAGCCCGACGATCGCCTTGGCCCGTCGCGCGGTCCACTGGCTGGCCGCCGCGATCTGGGCGGTCTTCTCCGCCACCGCCGCCTCCAGCGCATCCGGCGCATGCAGCGCATCGACCAGCCCCATGGCCAGCGCTTCCTCCGCCCCGATCAGCCGTCCGGTGAACAGGATGTCCTTGGCCTTCGACAGTCCCACCGCCTGCACCAGCCGCCGCGTATCCGGCAGCGAATACACCAGCCCCAGCTTCCCCGGCGTCAGCGCCAGCCGCGAGTCCGTCGCCGCGATCCGCAGGTCGCACGCCAGCGCCAGCCCCAACCCTCCGCCGACGCACGCTCCCTCGATCATCGCCACGGTCGGCTTCTCGAACGTCGCCAGCGCCTCCATCGCCTCGCTGACCCGGTCGAAGTAGGCGCGGGTGCTGTCCGGCGTCGCATAGACGGTCTCGAATTCGCCGATGTCCGCTCCCGCTGCGAAGGTCCCGCCCGCGCCCCGCACCACCAGCACCTTGGCGCGTGCATCACCCGCTACGCCGGTAAGCACGCCGGGCAGGGCGGTCCACATGGCGAGCGTCAGGGCGTTCTTTTTCTCGGGCCGGTTCAGGGTCAGGGTCGCCACATCGCCCGCGACCTCGACCTTCAGCGCGTCATCCATATCCCGGTCCCAAAAAGGCTTTCCCGCCCAAATGATCTAAGTCTATACCATTTGCCAAGGGCGGATCGCGCCGCCCCGTTGAGGGAGCGAACGATGAGCGGAATCCGCGAAGGCATGCCGGTCCTGGCCCGCCACGCTGGCGAATGGGAGGGCGAATACATCCACGTCGATCCCGACAACAATGTCATCGACCGCCACCGCTCGCATCTCCAGTGCAAATTCCCCGACGACGGCCCCTACGCCTACTATCAGATCAACACCTACATCTGGGACGATGGCCGAAAGGAAGAGATCCACTTCCCCGCCACCTATCGCGACGGCCAGATCTGGTGGGACACCGACCGCATCGACGGCCGCGCCTGGGAGATCGACCCCCGCACCGTCTGCCTGACCTGGACGCGCAAGGACATGCCGGGCGCCTATCTTTATGAGATGATCCAGCTGTCCGAGGACGGCAATCGCCGCGCCCGCACCTGGCACTGGTTCGAGAACGACACCCTGTTCAAGCGCACCTGCATCACCGAGCGCCGGGTGAAGTGAACCCGCTGCATGAGCACATGCCAGCCCTGGTCCGCCACGCCGGCGTCTGGGAGGGCACCTATCGCACCGTCACGACCGACGGCGTCGAGGTCGACCGCCACGCTTCGCGCATCGAGGTGTCCTTCCCTGACGACGGCCCCTACGCCTACGTCCAGAAGAACCGCTTCACCTGGCCCGACGGCCGGGTGGTGGAGGCCGATCATCCCGGCGTCTATCGCGACGGCCGCCTGTGGTGGGACACCGGCCTGATCCAGGGCTCGGCCTGGCAGGGCGACGACCGCACCTGCACCCTGACCTGGTGCCGGGCTGACGCACCCGGCGTCCATCTGTATGAGCTGATCGTAATTGCAGCGGATGGGCTGACGCGGGCGCGAACCTGGCACTGGTTCCGGGACGGCGTCTGCTGGCAGCGGACCCTGATCGATGAGCGGAGAATCTGATCGAGCGGCGCAGCAGGGCTCTGACGCCCTCTACGTCGGCGAGGTCGTTCACCATCGTACCGCCGGGTTCGATCACCGCCTGCGCTACGGGCTGTACATGCTGCTGCTCGACCTCGACGGTCTTGCGGCGACGATGCGACGTCTGCGCCTACTGCGTCTCGGCCGTTTCGGCCTGATGAGTTTCACGCCCCGCGACCACGGCGATCGGTCCGACGCGCCGCTCAGGGAACAGATCGAGGCGCATCTTTGCGCATCAGGCATCGACCTCGCGGGCGGGCCGATCCGTCTGCTGACCATGCCGCGCATCCTCGGCTACGGCTTCAATCCGCTCAGCGTCTATTTCTGCCATCGGCCCGACGGCTCGCTAACCGCCCTGGTCTACGAAGTGACCAACACCTTCCACGAGCGCCACAGCTATCTCGTCGCCGTGCCTCCAGAGGAGCCCGACCGCCTCGTCCGCCAGACGACCGAAAAGCGCTTCTTCGTCTCGCCCTACATGGATCAGGCCCTGACCTACGACTTCACCGTCCGGCCGCCGGACGAGGCTGTGTCGGTGGTGGTCGCCGTGCGGCGCGGCGATACGCCGATCCTGACTGCGTCCTTCGCGGGCCGCCGCCGACCCCTGACCGATACGGAGCTGCTGCGCGCCTTCGTCACCCATCCCCTCCTGACGTGGAAGGTGACCTTCGGCATTCATTGGGAAGCGCTGAAGATGATGCTCAAGGGCGCCCGGTATCGCGATCGGGGCCGTCCTCCAGCTCATGCCGTCTCGCTGGGCCGAGCCCGGTAGTCTTGTTTCCAAAGTGGGAACGAGGTAATAGTTTCCTGTGCACGTCATCGCCAAATCCGCGCTCGTGCGCTTCTGGTCCAGCCTGCCGAAGGGCCGCGCCGCCGACGCCGCAAAGGCTGCGCTGACGGAGTGGCATACGACGGTGCAGGACGCGGACTGGGGGTCGTTCGCGGAGGTCAGGGCGACCTTCAACACGGCCGACTATGTCAAGGACGGCAAGGTCGTCTTTGACGTCGGAGGCAACAAGTACAGGATCATCGGCCTCATCGGCTTCAAGTCGAAACGGGTCTTCATCCTCTTCGTCGGAACCCACGCCGATTACGACAAGATCGACGTGGCTAGGCTCTAGGGACGCGACATGGATTTCAGCAACATCCGCACACTGCGCGACGAGGCCGAATACGAGGCCGCTCTGGCTGCGGTTCGACCCTACTTCGAGGACGAGCCGGATCCCGGCACGGAGGCGGCCGCGCGGTTCGACGCCCTGGCCCTTTTGATCGAGGACTATGAACGGCGCGTCTATCCGATCCCTCGCGCGACTCCGGTCGAGGTTGTTCGCTTTGTGATGGAGACCAACCATTACAGCCGCGCCGACCTGATCGAGGTGATCGGCTCCAAGGCGCGGGCCTCTGACCTTCTGAACGGCCGCCGCGAGATCAACCTGGATCAGATCCGTCGTCTCAGTCGGGCCTGGCATATTCCACCGGCGGCCCTGATCGGCGATCTGGCAGCCTGACTTGCCGAGGCGGCCACGCCGCCGTAAGGACGGTGACACGCCGCGTTATTCATCAGACGGTGAAAAAGGGAGAGCGATGCGCAAGATCTACGCCGACGCCAAGTCCGCGCTGGAGGGTCTGACCTTCGACGGCATGACCGTAATGTCCGGCGGCTTCGGCCTGTGCGGCATCCCGGAGAACCTGATCGCCGCTCTGCGCGACAGCGGCGTCAAGGGCCTGACCGTCATCTCCAACAACGCGGGCGTGGACGGCTTCGGCCTCGGCCAGCTGCTGGAAACCCGCCAGATCGCCAAGATGATCTCGTCCTACGTCGGCGAGAACAAGGAGTTCGAACGCCAGTACCTGGCCGGCGAGCTGGAGCTGGAGTTCAACCCGCAAGGCACGCTCGCCGAGCGCATCCGCGCTGGCGGCGCGGGCATCCCCGCCTTCTTCACCGCCACCGGCGTCGGCACCCTGGTCGCCGAGGGCAAGGAGGTGCGCGAGTTCGACGGCCGCCAGTATGTCATGGAGACCGGCCTCGTCGCCGACCTGTCGATCGTCAAGGCCTGGAAGGCCGACGAGCGCGGCAACCTCGTCTTCCGCAAGACCGCCCGCAACTTCAATCCGATGATGGCGACGGCCGGCAAGATCACGGTCGTCGAGGTCGAGGAGATCGTGCCCGTCGGCTCGCTGGATCCCGACCACATCCACACGCCTGGCGTCTACGTCGATCGCCTGATCCAGGGCGTGTTCGAGAAGCGCATCGAGCAGCGCACCGTCCGCGCCCGCGAAGCCGCCTGACCTTCTGCCACGGGGGACTGACATGACCGAGAAATCCGACAACCAGCACCTCAAGAGCATCAGCGACAAGCTGACCTGGGGCTTGATGTTCCTGTTCATCATCATGCTGAACACCTGCTCGCTCAACGACGACATCGAGGACGCCATCCGCGACAGCCGTCAGGAAGCCGCCCCCGCGGCGCCCGAGACGCCTGAGGCTGCGACGGAGACGCCTGAGGCTGCGCCCGCTGCCGCCGAGACCCAAGGCTGACCCATGCCCCGCACCCGTGAACAGCTCGCCGAACGCGCCGCACAGGAGCTGCAGGACGGCTTCTATGTGAACCTCGGCATCGGCATCCCGACGCTGGTGGCCAACTACATCCCGGCCGGGATGGAGGTCACGCTCCAGTCCGAGAACGGCATGCTCGGCATGGGGCCCTTCCCCTATGACGACGAGGTCGATCCCGACCTGATCAACGCCGGCAAGCAGACGATCACCGAGATCCCGGAAAGCAGCTACTTCAGCTCCTCGGACAGCTTCGCCATGATCCGCGGCGGTCACATCAACCTGTCGATCCTGGGCGCGATGGAGGTGGCCGAGAACGGCGACATCGCCAACTGGATGATCCCCGGAAAGCTGGTGAAGGGCATGGGCGGGGCGATGGACCTGGTCGCGGGCGTCAAGCGCGTGGTCGTGGTGATGGAGCACGCCAACAAGCACGGCCAGTCCAAGGTGCTGAAGCGCTGCACCCTGCCTCTGACGGGTACGGGCGTGGTCAGCCGCATCATCACCGACCTCTGCGTCTTCGACGTCAAGCCGGGCGGCGCGGGGCTGGAGCTGATCGAGCTGGCGGACGGCGTGACGCTGGAGGAAGTCGCGGCCAGGACCGAGGCCGCCTACACGGTTTCCCAAACCCTCAAGGCTGCGGCATAGTTAAGCCCGACACCGGCTCCGTCAGAGGGCCGGACGATGGAGGGTGACATGACCGACGGCTCGCCGCCGACCGCCTCGGACCGCATAGCCGCGATCCGCGCCGCCATGACCGACGACGCCGAGGCGGGGGCCGCGTTCGCGGAGCCTGTGCGCGCCGCCGTCGAAGCGGCGCTGACCCGTGTTGAAACCCTCGCTGGAAGCGCGCCCCACGCCGAGGCCGCCGCGTCGCTGGAGCACATCCGAGGCCACGTCTCGAGCCTCGACCCTGCCCGGCTGGAACCGCGCGGTGGCCTCGGCGGGCTCTTCGACAGCCGGGGCAAGCGGCTGAAGGCCTTCCGCGCAGCCTATCTGGCCAGCGCCGACGCGGCGTCCTCGGGCGCGGCCGATCTGGCGGACCGGGGCGCCGCCATCGGTCGCCGGGGCGAGGACCTGGGAGCGGTCTGGGGCGAGCTGCGCTCAGGCGTATCAGCGCTGGATGATCATCTGGAGGCCGGCCGCGCCTGGCTGAGCGACCGCGCCGACACTCCTCCGCTCAGCCCCGTCCCGCCCGAAGCCGCCGCCGCCTTCGAGGACATGGCCGAGGAGCCCGCCCCCGATGCGCCGTCGGATGGGCAGGCCCCCGCGGAGGGCTTCGTCGCCCCGGCCGAAAAGGTCCCTGAGGCTGCGAGTTCCGACGTCGCTGCATCAGCGACTGAAGCTCCACCCGCCGACGACATACCGCCGGCCGACGCGACCCCCACAGAGACCGAAGCGATCCCTGAGCCCGTCGAACCGTCCGATCCTGAAACCGTCGCGCACGCCACGGTCGCGCCCGAGACGATCACCCACACCACCGACGCGGATGAAGGCGACACCGCCCTGGCCGAGCCCTCGTCAGAACCAGAGCGGGCCCCTGGGTCTGCGCTGGCGTCTGAGCCGGCGCCTGAGCCCGAACCGGCGACGGTGACCACCCTGCCGCATCCTCTCGAAACCCGACTGGAGGCCCTGGCCGCGTTGCGTGCCCGCGCCGTCGCGGCCCTGCCTCGCGTCCGGGCCCTCCAGAACGCCGATCACGCCGTGCCGGCGGCGCTCTCGTCGGCACGGGACCGGATCGAGGCCTGGCGCGCGGACTGGCGCGACGCGCTCGGCCTGTCCGGCAAGCGGCCCAAGAGGGTCCGGCCCGATGCTGTTCGTCTGGCGGACTCCAGGCAGGCGCTCATCGCCGGTCTGGGCCAGGCGGAACGCACCGTCGCTGCGGCCCGCGCGCGACTGGACGAGCTCTCCCCGCCCGCTCCGGCTGTCGAGGCCCCCAGAGTCGCGGCTTAGGGGCACGCAGATCCAAGGGGCGGCGAGGGCGTCCTCGCCGGACCGTCAGACCATGAAGCTCAGCCCCCGCGACGCCATGTTCCTCAGGTTCGGGAAGATGACGTCCAGGTTGGTCTCCGAAACCCCCAGCCAGCGGCCCAGCGTCGCCCCGTACTGGTCCACCGAGGTCGTCGGGATCAGGTAGGAGCGGGTCATGTCCGGGTTGCGGAACGTGCCCTGGTCGATGCCCAGCGTCGGATACTGGCCGTAGATGTCGCCGCCCCGGACCGAGCCGCCCATCACCAGGTGGTGCCCGCCCCAGGCGTGGTCGGTGCCGTCGCCGTTGGTGTTGAAGGTCCGCGAGAAGTCGGACGCAGTGAAGGTCGTCACCGCGTTCCTCATGTTCACCCCGCCGATGTTGGCGAGCGCGCCGTCGAAGTAGGACAGGGCGTGCGCGACCTTGGCCAGGTTGTTGCCCTGGGCCGCGTTCTGGAAGTCGTGGGTGTCCCAGCCGCCCAGGCTGACGAAGAACACCTGACGCCGGATGCCGAGCGCCGGGGCCGCCGCTATCATTCGCGCCACGGTCTGGAGCTGGGTGGCCAGGGAGTTGGTCTCGGTCGCCCCCGTGATCGGGTTGCGATAGGCCGGCGCCGTCGCCACGCTCGTCACCGCCGAGGAGGCGAAGACGGTGTTCAGCGTCGTCGAGGCCCCGATCGAGCGGCCGGTGGTCGTGGCGTAATCGGCCGCGAACAGGCTCGCCGACGAGGTGTCCGTGATGATCTCGCGCACCCGCTGCGGTGCGACGGTCGATCCGAACAGATTGGTCCCCGATTGGCCCGTGATGACCACGGCGGGCTGGGTCCCCGTGCTCATCTGATACTGGACGACGCTCTGGCCCGACAGGAACACGGCGTTGCCCGCCGTCGACACGGCCGTGAACAACGCAGACGTGCCGTTCTGACTGGACAGCAAATCGCCGAACCGCCCGCCCCAGCCGGTGCGCGCGCCCTCTGTCTGGCCCGCCTGCCAGGTCGACTGCTGGTCGTTGTGCGAGAACAGGTTGGACGGGAAGGGGGCCGTCCGGGCCTCGTACTGAGCCTTGGTGATGGGCTGGATCAGGGTGCCGACGTTGGCGACGATGGCCAGACGATCCGCATCGAACAGGTCCTTCACCGGTTGCATGAAGGGATGCAGCGCGAACGTCCGCGTCGTGGCGTTCGTGCCCGCCGGGATGGGGTTCAGGGTGCGCGGCACGATCGGCAGGACCCCGCCCCAGGCCTCGGGCGAGTCCGCCGCCGAGACGCGGCCCGTGACCGGATTGGTCGCTCCGACCGGCGTGGGGGCCGTCCCCAGCGGCATCAGGGCGATGGGGTCGTTGCCGGTATTGCGCGCGGCGAAGTAGCGGGTCCAGCTGTCGTTGTCGGTCGCCAGCACCATGTTGTGGCTGTCGTTGCCCCCGAACAGGAAGACGCAGACCAGGGCCCTGTAATCCGGCGCGCTCTGGCTGGCGGCGTTGCCGGCGGCGGCCAGCTGGGCGGCGAAGGGGGCGGCGGCCCCCAGCATCGACATGCCGCCGGTGATCCGGAGCAGCTGGCGGCGGGTGTATTTTCCGTGGCTCATCGTCCCGCCCTCACCGCTGGACCAGATATTCGGGCGACACCATCGTCATATAGACGGCGAGGCGGGCCCGGTTGAGCAGCGCCGCGTCGACGGCGGCCTGGTTGGTTCCGGTCGCGGCCGGAACGGCGACGGAGTTGACGCTCTCGACGATGCGCGCCCGCAGTGTGGATGACATCTGGCCATAAAGCAGCATCCGGTTCATCCGGTCCGCCAGGGCGTTGGCGTCGCTGGCCACCGCGACCTCCCGCGTATAGGCGGAGCGCACATCGGCGCCCGTGCCGATGCCCGTGCCGATCGCCGTCTGCATGGTGTTGGCGTAGCCGGCGACGGTGACCTCATCGACAATCTGGAACTCCGGCACCGTCAGGTTCTGCGCTCCCGCCCGGGTGTTCGGCGGCACGTAGCCCGGCCGGTAGAAGTTGAAGACCGAAGGGCTGGCCAGCGCCGACTGTCCCAGCGAGGTGTTCCCGCTGGTGGAGTTCAGCAGATAGTTGCCGCTGACCGAGGTCGCGCCGAAGGCCCGCATCCAGTTGGTCATGCGCACGATCGGCTCGCGGATCTTGCCGAAGGTGGCGCTGGAGGCCGAGTTGATGTCCCGCGCCTCGGCGTCCAGCAGGATGGTGCGCACCACGGCCGCAAGGTCGCCGCGCGTGCCCGAGCCGTTGTTGATGAACGCGGCCGAGCACCGGCTGACGTAGCCCGGCGAGGGGTTCGAGGTCACCAGCCGCTGGATCAGCTGCTTGCAGATGAAGGGCGGCACATTGGCGTGGTTGAAGATGGTGTCGAGCGCGATCCGCAGGTCGCCGGCCGGATCATTTGCGCCCGCCGGAATGGTCACGCCCAGGAAGGTCTTGGCCGTGATCGAGTGATACTGGGGGTAGGCGATCATCGGCCGCACGACGGCGTCCGCGTTCCGGTTGCCGCCGAAGAATGTGCCGTTGGTCGGGTTCGGATGGTACCAGCTGAAGCCCGTGAAGACCTTGGCCAGCTGGGAGATGTCGTTGGCCGTATAGGTCGGGATGGGGTTCCCCTGGCCGTCACGCCTCAGCGTCCCGTCGTTGTTCAGCTCGAACACGCCGATCGACATCAGCTGCATCACTTCGCGGGCGTAGTTCTCGTCCGGAGACCGGCCTGTCGTGGGGTCCTCGCGCTGATTGGCCAGATGGGTCAGGTAGATGCCCATCATGGGATGCAGCGACACCTGCTCGAGCAGGGTGCGATAGTTGCCGAACGCATTGGCCCCGAGCATGTCGTAGTAGGACGCCGCGCCCCGCACATCGATGTTGGAGTCGTTCATCGAGATGACGAAGATCTGCGACAGGGCGAACTTCATCCGCTCGCGCAGCTGGGCCTGGCCGGTGGCTCCGTACAGCCAGAAGCTCTCGTAGAACTGATTGGGGCTCAGGTTGGCCGTCGCATTGGTCAGCCGGATCTGCGCCAGACGGTTCTCGACATAGGTCTGATGCGACGAGGACTGCAGCGCCATCTGGGCGTTGATGTAGGCCGAATAGCCTTGGGTCTTGACCGCGTCGATCTCGGCGTCGGTCGGACCGAACGTCGCCTGGGTCAGGAACTTGGCGGCTTCCGCGTCCGAGATGGTCGGCGCGGGCGTGGGCGGTGGGCCGCCGCCGCCGGAGTTGCCTCCGCCGCCGCCTCCACCGCCTCCGCAGGAGGCGAGACCGAGCATCAGCACGGCCGGCAGGGCGGCTCGCCTAAACCCCTGAATTAGTCTGGATAGTCTCACGTCTGTCCCCCGACCCACGTGCTGATTTGGCGACGCTACGACTGTTCCACGGCGCAGGTGAAGAGTTTCCGTCGCGGATCGATGAATTTCATCTTCACCGTGTGCGGATTGCTCCGGGCTGGCCAAGCCGGGCGCGGGCGCCCTACAGACGACGGCAAAGAATGGGGAGATTTCCAATGCTGTCGCGCACCGTCCTCAGCGCCCTTGTCGCCTTGTCGCTGGCGACGCCGGGCCTGAGTCAGACCCGGCCCCCGGCCGCCGCACCGGCAGACGCTCCAGCCGACGAAACCCCCGAATGGGACGTCCAGAACCCGCCCGGCCCGGCCTCGGACGTCCAGATCGATGTCACCGAGGGCACCTGGATGGCGCTGGACGTCAGTCCGGACGGGCGCGAGATCGTCTTCGACCTGCTCGGCGACATCTACGTCATGCCGATCGATGGCGGCGAAGCCCGCGCCATCGCCTCGGGCGTCGCCTGGGACATGCAGCCCAAGTTCTCGCCGGACGGGACCAAGATCGCCTTCACCTCGGACCGGGGCGGCGGCGACAACATCTGGATCATGAACCGCGACGGCTCGAACCCGACGCAGGTGTCAGACGAAAGCTTCCGGCTGGTCAACTCGCCCGAATGGACGCCGGACGGCGAGTTCATCGTCGGCCGCAAGCACTTCACCTCGTCGCGCTCGCTGGGCGCCGGCGAGATGTGGATGTGGCACCGTTCGGGCGGAAACGGCGTCCAGCTGACCGAGCGCCGGACCCAGCAGAAGGACACGGGCGAACCCGCCTTCTCGCCCGACGGCCGCTACCTCTACTTCTCCGACGACGCCACGCCGGGACCGACGTTCGAGTATTCCAAGGACGTCAACGGCGAGATCTACGTCATCCAGCGGCTGGACCGCGAGACCGGCGAGATCGAGGAGTATCTGTCGGGACCGGGCGGCTCGATCCGCCCGACGCCGTCGCCGGACGGGCGGTCGCTCGCCTTCATCCGGCGCGTCCGCTACCAGTCGACCCTGTTCGTGATGGACATCGACAGCGGCCGCGAGGTCCCAATCTACAACGGGCTCGACCGCGACCTGCAGGAGACCTGGGCCGTCCACGGCGTCTATCCGGCCTTCAGCTGGACGCCGGACAACCGCTCGATCGTCGTCTGGGCCGGCGGCAAGATCCGCCGCATCGACGTGGCCACGGGCGTGGCGACCGACATCCCGTTCCGCGTCAACGACACCCGCCGCATGCAGGAGGCCGTGCGCTTCCCGGTCGAGGTCGCGCCCGATCAGTTCGACGTCCGCATGATCCGCTGGGCCCAGACCTCGCCCGACGGCTCTCGCGTCGTGTTCGAGGCGCTGGGCCATCTCTGGATCCGCGACCTGCCGGAGGGCGCCCCGCGCCGCCTGACGCGCCAGTCCGACCACTTCGAGCTCTATCCCAGCTGGTCGCGTGACGGCCGCTCCATCGTCTACACGACCTGGGACGATCAGGAGATGGGCGCGGTCCGCGTCGTCCCGGCCTCGGGCGGGGAAGGGCGCGTCGTCACCCGCCGGCCCGGCCACTACGTCGAGCCCGTCTTCTCGCCGGACGGCCGCACCATCGTCTTCCGCAAGACCTCGGACGGATTCCTGACGTCCGGCCTCTACGGCCGCGACACGGGTCTCTATCGCGTGGCGGCCTCGGGCGGCGACGCCACCCTGATCACCGACGAGGGCCGTGCGCCGCAGTTCGGCGCTAGCGGCGACCGCGTCTTCTTCACGGGTCGTCAGGAGACCAACGCCGCTCTGAAGTCCGTCGACCTGAACGGCGGCGACGAGCGCGTCCATCTGGTCAGCGAGTGGGCCGCGGACTTCTCCATCTCTCCCGACGAACGCTGGGTGGCCTGGAACGAGCGGTTCAACGCCTTCGTCGCGCCCTTCGCCCGTACCGGTCGCCCGGTGACCCTGTCGGCCGACGGCAAGGCGCTGCCGCAGACCCGCTTCACCCGGGACGCCGGGGACTGGATCCACTGGTCGGGCGATAGCCGCCGCCTGAACTGGGCCCTGGGGCCCCAGCTGTTCAGTCGCGACCTGAACCAGGGCTTCGCCTTCGTCGAGGGCGCCCCCGCCAACCTGCCCGATCCGCCGGAGACGGGGATCAACATCGGCTTCACCCAGGCCGCCGACCGCCCTGAGGGCCAGCTGGCCCTCGTCGGCGCCCGCATCGTCACCATGGACGGGGAGCGGGTGATCGAGGACGGCGTCATCGTCACCGACGGCAACCGCATCGCCGCCGTCGGCCCGCGCGCCGAGGTTCAGATCCCCGCCGGCGCCGAGGTCGTGGACGTCACCGGCAAGACCATCATCCCCGGCCTCATCGACGCCCACTGGCACGGCTCGATGGGCTCGGACGAGATCATCCCCGAGCAGAGCTGGGTCAACTACGCCGCGCTCGCCTTCGGCGTGACGACGATCCACGATCCGTCCAACGACACGTCGGAGATCTTCGCCCATTCCGAACTGGCGCGCGCCGGCCGGGTCGTCGGCCCCCGCATCTTCTCGACGGGGACGATCCTGTACGGCGCCAACACGCCCTTCACGGCGGTGGTCAACGACCTCGACGACGCCCTGTCGACGCTGCGCCGCATGCAGGCGGTCGGGGCCTGGAGCGTCAAGAGCTACAACCAGCCTCGCCGCGAGCAGCGCCAGCAGATCATCGAGGCGGCGCGTCAGCTGGGCATGAACGTCGTGCCGGAGGGCGGATCCCTCTATCAGCACAACATGACCATGATCGTGGACGGCCACACCACGATCGAGCACTCCATCCCGCTGGCGAACCTGTATGACGACGTCCACGACCTATGGCGCCAGTCCGAGACGGCCTACAACCCGACCCTGGTCGTGGCCTATGGCGGCAGCTTCGGGGAGAACTACTGGTACCAGGAGAGCCCGGTCTGGGATCACCCGATCCTGACCCAGTACGTGCCGCGCCGCATCCTCGACGCCCGCGCGCGCCGCCCGGTGACCCTGCCCGAGGACGAGTGGAACCACATCGACATCGCGCGTGAGGCGGTGCGCCTGAACGATCTCGGCATCGACGTCGCCATCGGCGCCCACGGGCAGCGCGAGGGGCTCGCCGCCCACTGGGAGATGTGGATGCTGCAACAGGGCGGAGCCACGCCGATGCAGGCCATCCGCGCCGCCACGATCGGCGGGGCGAGGGCTCTGGGGCTGGACCGCGACATCGGCTCGCTTCAGGTCGGCAAGCTCGCCGATCTGGTGGTGCTGGACGCCAATCCGCTGGAGAACATCCGCAACACCACCTCGATCCGCTATACCCTGGCCAACGGCCGTCTCTACGACGACCGAATGAACGAGGTCGGCCTGCGCCAGCGCCCGCGCGCGCCCTTCTGGTTCGAGCGCGAGGGCGACGAGGGCTTCGTGCCCGGGTCCACGCATACGGAGACGGACGGCCACGGGCACTGACGCTTTTGCGGCCGGACGCGGGGTGATGTAGGGAAGGGGCGAACCCGCTCCTTCCCATCCCCTTGTCCATGCGCGCGGCCGACCGGCCGACCGCAGGCCCGTCATGACCGAAACCTCGCCCGCCCCCACCTCCGCCCTTGTCCTGTTCTCCGGCGGACAGGACAGCGCCACCTGCCTCGCCTGGGCGCTGGAGCGATACGCGCGCGTCGAGACCGTCGGCTTCGACTACGGCCAGCGCCATGCGGTGGAGATGGCGGCCCGCCTGCGCGTGCGAGACGGCATGGCGGCGGCGCTGCCCGCCTTGGCCGACCGTCTCGGACCGGATCACGTCGTCGACCTGACCGGCTTCGGGGCCATCGGCGAGACGGCGTTGACCACCGACCGCGCCATCGAGATCGGCGCGCGCGGCCTGCCGACGACCTTCGTGCCAGGGCGCAATCTGGTCTTCCTCAGCGTAGCGGCGGCGCTGGCCGACCGGCGCGGGCTGGATGTCCTCGTCGGCGGCATGTGCGAGACCGACTTCTCCGGCTACCCCGACTGCCGCCGCGACACGATCGAGGCGATGAGCCGGGCGCTCACGCTCGGCCTCGACAAGCCCGTGCCCATCGAGACGCCGTTGATGGCGTTGACGAAGGCCGAGACCTGGGCCCTGGCCGACCGCGTCGGCGGGGCGGCCCTGGTCGCTCTGATCGTCGAGGAAAGCCACACCTGCTATCGCGGCGACCGCGCGCACCGCCACGCCTGGGGCTACGGCTGCGGCGAGTGCCCGGCCTGCGACCTGCGCGCCGCCGGCTGGGCGGATTGGACGGTCGGCCGATGACCTATTCCGTCAAGGAGACCTTCCTGACGATCCAGGGGGAGGGCGGCCAGGCCGGCCGTCCGGCGGTCTTCCTGCGCTTCGCCGGCTGCAACCTCTGGAGCGGGCGCGAACAGGACCGCGCGAGCGCCGTCTGCACCTTCTGCGACACCGACTTCGTGGGGACCGACGGCGACGGCGGCGGCAAGTTCGCCGATGCAGGCGCCCTGGCTGACCACGTCGCCGCCTTCTGGATCGGCCGCGAGGGCGACCCCCGCCTGGTCGTCTGCACCGGCGGAGAGCCACTGCTCCAACTGGACGACGCCCTGATCGCGGCGCTTAAGGCGCGCGGCTTCGAGATCGCCGTCGAAACCAACGGCACGATCGCGGCTCCAGTCGGCATCGACTGGATCTGCGTCAGCCCCAAGGCCGCCGCGCCGGTCGTGCAGACGACCGGGCAAGAGCTGAAGCTGGTCTATCCGCAGCCTCTCGCCATGCCCGACCGCTTCGAGGACCTCGCCTTCGACCGTTTCTGGCTCCAGCCCATGGACGGCCCCGATCAGGCGGCGAACACGGCCGCGGCCATCGACTATTGCCTCGCCCATCCGAAGTGGCGGCTCAGCGTCCAGACCCACAAATACATCGGCGTGCGGTGACCCGCCCCTAGCAGGGGCGACCCTGACGCTGTCGCTCCTCGCAACGGCGTTGCTCGCGTTCGTATTCGCGCTGTTCGCGCTCGCGACGGGCGCGCGTCTCCTCGTCCGAGGTGGTGACGGCATCGACGCCCGCGCCGACCACCGCTCCGGTCGCCCTGGCGGTCCCGCCCACAACCGCTCCGGCCGTGCCCACGACGGCCCCGACCAGGCATCCCTGGAGCATCAAGGAGCCTGCCAGAACGGCGGACAGGGCGGTGGCGCGGCGCAGGGTCTGGCTCATGCCCCACATCTGGCACGCTCATGGTGAACCAAAGATGACCTTGACCGTGTCAGCCGACCTGCGCGCGGTGCCTCAACATCGCATCGGCCAGCACGCAGGCCGCCATCGCCCCGACCACCGGTACGCCGCGCAATGCCACGCACGGGTCATGCCGCCCCTTGGTTCGCAGATCGGTTTCTGTCCCGTCGCGCGTCACTGTCCGTCGCGGCGTCAGGATCGACGAGGTCGGCTTGAACGCCACCCGCGCCGTGATCTGCTGACCCGTGGAGATGCCGCCCAGGATGCCGCCCGCATGGTTGGACAGGTATTCGATCCCCCCGTCCGGCCCCAGCCGCATCTCGTCGGCGTTGTCCTCGCCTGACAGTTCTGCGGCTCCGAAGCCCGCCCCGATCTCCACGCCCTTGACGGCGTTGATGCTCATCAGGGCGGCGGCCAGTTCGGCGTCAAGCTTGCCATAGAGCGGCGCCCCCCAGCCGGCGGGGACGCCGGAGACCTCCAGCGCCACCACGGCGCCAATCGACGATCCGGTCTTCCTCACCCCGTCCAGGTACTCTTCCCACGCCGGAACAACCTCGGCGGAGGCCGCAAAGAGAGGGTTGTCGTAGACCGCGCCGAAATCGATAGCGTCCGGCGCGATCCGGTGCGGCCCCAGCTGGACGACACCCGCACGGATGACCACGCCGTCGCCCAGCACCTTCCGCGCCACCGCTCCCGCCGCCACCCGGCTGGCGGTCTCGCGCGCCGAGGACCGGCCGCCGCCGCGATGATCCCGCACGCCGTACTTGGTCTGATAGGTGACGTCGGCGTGGCCGGGCCGATAGGCCCGGGCGATCTCGCCATAGTCCTTGGAGCGCGCGTCCTCGTTCTCGATCTGGATCGCGATGGGCGTCCCGGTCGTGACGGGCCCAGCCCCGTCGTCGAACACGCCGGACAGGATGCGGGCGGTGTCGCTCTCCTTCCGTTGGGTGACGAAGCGGCTGCCGCCGGGCTTCCGGCGGTCCAGCCACGGCTGCAGATCGGCTTCGGTCAGAGGGATCAGCGGCGGGCACCCGTCCACCACGCAGCCGATCGCCGGCCCGTGGCTCTCGCCCCAGGTCGTCACGCGAAACAGATGGCCGAAGGTGTTGTGGGACATGTCAGTGGTGCACCGAGGCGGCGCGGTCGAACCGAAGCGCCGCCTCGTTCAGGCGACGGTCTCTTGTCCAGAGCTTCAGCCCGGATGTCACCACCGTCGCCGTCAAAAGATGCGCATCGACCCAGCTCAGCCCGGAACCGAACAACTTCCCTGTCTCGATAAGTTGCAGAACCTCTTCGTCACCGACGATGGGAGCCGCGATCATCGTGCGCAGATACTCCAGAGTGTCGGCGCGGTTGCGAAGATTGCCCATGCACAACTCGCCCAGGACATAGGGGTGCATCCGCACACGTTTGTCGGTCAACATCTGCCGCATCACCGGATCGGGCGATCGAAAATAGTCGGCCCAGATAGAGGTGTCCGCCAGAAGAAGCGTCACTCTTCTTCAACGGTCCAGTGCCGCTTGCGCGGTGCGGGCTCGAAGTCCGGCATGCTCCCGCCCATCGCCGCGAGCCGCCGTGACGCTTCGCCCGAGACGTAGTCTCTCAGTGCATGCCGAATGATCGCAGACGTCTCTTCCAGCCCACTGTAGCGAGCGGCCTTGGCCAAGAGTTCGTCATCTATGGTGATGGTCGTGCGCATCGCTCCCTCTGCATCAAATCAGGCATAGAGTATGCGCTCATTGATGCCTTTGAACAAGACAAGTCATGCCGCCAGCCGGTCCGGCGTCCAGACGCGGGTGAAGCGGGCCAGCAGATCCTCCGCCGCCGAAGGCATGTCATCGGCGGGGGTCAGATGCACGAACAGATGGCCCTGCGGGCGCCGGCCGCGCGCAGGCAGGCCCAGCCCACGTAGCCTCAGCCGCACCGGATCGATGAGGCCTGCCGTCACCCAGGCGGCCTGCAGTCCCGCATGGGTTTCGATCTCGATCCGGCCACCCTCGGCCAGAAGGCGACGCGGCGTGTCCCAGGTCATGTGCAGATCGTCGCCGACGACCGTCAGACCGCCGCTGGACCGGATCAGGACCGGCAGATGCAGGTCCCCGCCGTCATCTGCGGCGCCTCTGAGGCGGAGATGCTCGCCCGACCGCATCCCGGCGGGAGCACACACACGCAAGGTTCGGCCACCCAGACGGACCTCAGCGACGCCCCCCTCGAGCGCCTGTTGGGGTGTCAGCCCGATGACGGGCAGGGCGGGGGGGCGCTGGCGGGGGGCGGCGAGGGCGGCGCGGACGCCGCCTCGCGACTGGATCAGGCGGTAGGCGGCGATGACTCGACGGAACCGCTCGTCATCCCCGCCGGGCTGATCGGGCCGCGCCGACTTCACCGCCAGGCGGAAGGCGCGCGCGACCGCCGCCTGATCCGTCGGGCCATGGAGGCCCAGGACGGCGAAGGCTTCGGTCAGGGAGGGGCCGGAGGCGGACATGCGACGAATAGGCCGCCATCATGGTCAAGGCGGGGTTAACCGTGCGGGCCGCCGCGCCGCTTGCTATAGCGCCGCCATGACCAGCCCCGTGATCCCGCCGAGCCCCACCCGCGAGGAATACGCCCGCGACTACGCCGCCGCCCTGGCCGCCAATGGCGACGAGACCATCTTCGAGCGCGCCGAGCCCATCGGCCTGATCGTCGACTGGCTGGCCGACGCCCGCGCGCACGAGCTGAACGACCCTAACGCCATGGCCCTGTCGACCGTCGATGCCGACGGCGCGCCCGACAGCCGCATGGTGCTGCTCAAGGACATCGATGCGCGCGGCCTGACCTTCTACTCCAGCACCGAGAGCGCAAAGGGCCTCCAGCTGGCCGGCAATCCAAGCGTGGCCTTGCTGTTCCACTGGAAGTCTCTGCGCCGCCAGGTCCGCGTGCGCGGAACCGTCCAGCCCGTGTCCGCCGAGGAGGCCGACGCCTATTTCGCCAGCCGTGCTCGGGAAAGCCGCATCGGCGCCTGGGCCTCGAACCAGTCCCGACCCCTGCCGGACCGCGCCACGCTGGAAGCGGCGGTCGCCCGCGAGACCGCGCGGTTCGGGGGCACGGAGCCGCCCCGGCCCCCGCACTGGACCGGCTGGCGCGTCGTCCCGCGTTCGGTGGAGTTCTGGCGCGACCGACCCTATCGGCTGCACGACCGACTGCGGTTCGACCGCTCAGGCGACGCCTGGACGAAGACGCGGCTCCAGCCCTGAGGCGTCAGGTCCCGTAGCGCGCCAGAAACGTCTCGACGGCGTCGGAGGCGATCTTCTCCGGGGACCGTTCCGCCTGCACCTCGTCGCCGGTCACCAGAGGCATGAAGAAGACCGGGTGTTCGACCATGCCCATCAGCTGGCCCGCCGCCCACGACGCCTTGTCGAACCGGATCTCCCCACGATCGGCGAGTGTCTGCAGCGCCTGGATCAACGGCCGACCGAAATCGCTGCGTCCCTTATCGAAGAAGCGCAGGGCCACCTCCCGGAACCGGGGCCGCTCGGCCATGACCAGCCGGAACACCGCCCTCACGAACGGATCGCCCATGAAGCGGGCGTAGGTCAGGGCGAAGCCGGTCAGCATCTCGCGCCCCGGCCCGTCGCTCAGGCGCACGCACTCCATCTGGCGCGAGAAGTCCTCAGCGGCGTCCTCGATCACCGCCCCGAACAGATGCTCCTTGGACGGGAAGTAGGCATAGAGCGTCGCGGTGGACACGGAGGCTGATCGAGCAATCGGCTCGATCCGGGTCGAGGCATAGCCCTGGCTCATGAAGAACCGCCGGGCCTCCCGCACGATCGTGTCCCGTCGCTTGTCCTGGCCGGGTTTCAGGTCGGGCAGAATGCCAGTCACGTGCGAGTCCATGGGAGTTCACGCCTAAACCAATCCGCGCGCAACCGGAATACGGACGAACACCGTTACGGTTCTGAATTCATCAGTTTGCTGAGCAACGGGTGCGCCAGCAGCGGCGCCGCCAGCCGGACAACAGCCTGCGGATCCTCCAGCCGGACCGCCGCCGTCGCATCGGCCACGATGAAGTCCGCCCGCGTCCGCGACGGTTCCGTCAGCCGCTCGTGCCCCGGCCGCACGGTCTTCAGATACTGGTCGATGACAGAGCCGGCGGTGCGGCCTCGCTCGGCCTGGTCGCGCAGCAGGCGGCGGATGAAGCGGATGTCGGCGGGCGTGTCCACGAACACCCGGATGTCAAACAGTTCCGCCAGGGATGGCGTGCACAGCAGGTGCGTGCCCTCGACGATCACCACCGGAGCGGCCCGGACAGGTTCTCCGCCCGGTTCACGACCGTGCGTGATGAAGGAGTATATGGGGGCGGTGATGTCTTTCCCCGCCTTCAGCGCGCCGAGGTCGGCTTCAAGCCGTTCATGATCGCGCGCCGCCACGTCGTCGAAGTCGAACGTCGCGGCGTCGAAGCCGGGCAGGGAGGCCGCGTCCCGATAGTAGGAATCCTCGCGCAGCAGCACTGCCTGACCGGCCGGCAGCACGGCCGCCACGGTCTCGGCCAGCGTCGACTTGCCCGAGCCCGAGCCCCCGGTGATGGCGATGAGGATGGTCATGGCGGGGCTCTAGCCGCCCGCCCGCCTCAGCGGAAGAAGCAGGTTTCGCCCGCGTAGAGGGATTCCACCGTCCCCGATCCGTCCGCCGCCGTCAGGAACCCGCCAAGGTCGCCCGCCGTGAACTCGACCCCGAGCGTCGAGTCCGTTTGGATTTCGACGGTGCGCGCGGCGTTCAGATCGGCGCGGCTCGTGCCCACGCCCACGCCGTCCGCCGTCGTCAGCCCCGCCTCGCGCAGGAACCAGCCCCGGAACTCGCCATTCTGGAACAGCAGCTGGAGGCCGTTGGCGTATTGCGCGAACTGGACGGGTCCCTGACCGCACTCCTCGTTGGTGGACTGTTCCGGAGCCGGGCCGCCCACGGCGATGTTCACCGCGGTGATGACGGACTCCTGCGGCGTGCCGAAGGGCAGGGCGCGCGCCGCGCCTGAGGCGTCGAACACCCGCAGCCCTTCGCCTTCGATGGCCAGACCGCCGGTCTGTTGCGCGGCTGCGGCCGGCGCGGCGGCTTCGGACGGCGCACCGGCCGGAGCGGCGGTCTCCTCTGCGGGCTCGATGGACCGATCACAAGCGGCCAGAGCGGCGACGAGGGTCAGGGCGAGGGCGGTCCGGGCGATAAGGCGCATGGTCTTGTTTTCCTTGTTTCGGGTCCGACGCCGGGGAGAGAAGGCTAAAACGCGCGCAGAGGCAACGGCGAAGCTGTCTTCATCGCCCCAAGATGACCTAGCGTCACGTTGCTTGCCGGTGATCACCTCGGCTAGGTTGCCGCCAAGCCTCGCCTTCAGCAGGGGCATTTTCCGAGGGAACGTGATGCTGGGTTTGATGCAGGACTGGCCGCTGACGGTCGACCGGATTCTGGACCACTCCAAGAACTGGCACCCCCACAGGGAGGTGGTGACCCGCTCGGTCGAGGGGCCGATCGTGCGCACCACCTATGGCGAGATCCACGGCCGGGCCAAGCGCGTCTCGAACGTGCTGAAGGGCTGGGGCGTCAAGGTCGGCGACCGCGTCGCCACGCTCGCCTGGAACACCGGCCGCCACATCGAGGCCTGGTACGGCATCATGGGCATCGGGGCGGTCTGCCACACCCTGAACCCGCGTCTGTTCCCGGAACAGCTGATCTACATCATCAACCACGCCGAAGATCGCATCATCTTCGTCGACCTGACCTTCATCCCCTTGTTGGAGGCGATCCTGCCGCACTGCCCGACGGTGGAGCGGGTCGTGGTCATGACCGACCACGTCACCATGCCGGCGACCAAGCTGCCCAAGGCCGAATGCTACGAGGCGGTGCTGGAGGGCGTGTCGGAGGACTGCGAATGGGGCGGCTTCGACGAGAAGACGGCGTGCGGCCTCTGCTACACCTCCGGCACGACGGGGAACCCCAAGGGCGTTCTCTATTCGCACCGGTCGAACTTCATCCACACCCTGCTGGGCATGCAGTCGACGGTGCTGGGACCGTCGCCGAAGGAAGTCATCCTGCCGGTCGTGCCGATGTTCCACGCCAACGCCTGGGGCATCGCCTTCGCCGGACCCGCCGCCGGAGCCAAGCTGGTCATGCCGGGCGCCAAGATGGACGGCGCGGCCATCTACGAATTGATCGAGAGCGAAGGCGTCACCTTCTCCGCCGCCGTGCCGACCGTGTGGCAGGGCCTGCTCGCCCACCTGCGCGAGCACAATCTGCAGATCCCCACGGTCAAGAAGGTCCTGATCGGCGGCTCGGCCGTGCCCGAAAGCCTGATCCGCGCCTTCAACGACGAGTTCGGCATCGAGGTGTTGCAGGGCTGGGGCATGACCGAGACCTCGCCCATCGGCACCCTGTCCAACCTGACGCCGGAACTGGCCGCCCTGCCGTACGACGAGGGCATGAAGTGGCGGGTCAAGCAGGGCATGCCGCCCCTGGGCGTCGAGCTGAAGCTCAAGAACTACGCCGGTCAGGAGATGCCGCACGACGGGCACACCTATGGCCGCCTGATGGTGCGCGGTCCCACCATCGCCGGCGCCTACTTCAAGGGCGAGGGCGGCGAGATCCTCGACAACGAGGGCTATTTCGACACCGGCGACGTCGCCACCATCGACGAGCACGGTTTCATGCAGATCACCGACCGCGCCAAGGACGTCATCAAGTCCGGCGGCGAGTGGATCAGCTCCATCGAGATCGAGAACATCGCCGTCGGCCACCCCAAGGCCGAGCTCGCCGCCGTCATCGGCGCGGCCCACCCCAAGTGGGATGAACGGCCCGTGCTTGTCGTCAAGCTGAAGCCGGGCGAGAGCCAGGACAAGCAGGAGCATCTGGATTTCCTGCAGGGCAAGATCGCCAAGTGGTGGATGCCCGACGACGTGGTCTTCGTCGACGACATCCCGCTGGGCGCGACCGGCAAGATCGACAAGAAGCTGCTGCGCGAGCGGATGAAGGACTACCGCCTGCCCACCGCCGCCCCGACCGAGACGGTCTGAGCCGATGGTCCAGGCTCCGCGCGCGGTCCGCTGGGCGCGGGTTCTTCTGGCGCTGACGCTGCTCAGCCCCGCCGTGGCCTTCGTCGCCGTGGCCGGGATCAAGCTGGGCGTGTGGGACTGGACCGTGGGTTATTCGCTCCTCGCCATGCGCGTCGGCCTCGCCTTCGCCGCGCTGGGCGCCGTGGCGGCGCTGGGCGGCGTCGTCATGGCGCTGGGGGAGAGGAAGGCCTGGCCCTTCGCCCTGATCGGCCTCGTCGCCGGCGCCGCCACGGCGACGATCTATGGATTGCATCTCGCCTCCCACGGCCTGCCGGCCGCCGGACCCGAGCTTCTTGCGGACGTCACCACCAACCCGGCCGAGCCGCCGGTCTTCTCCGGAACCCTGGCGGATCAGCGAGCCGCCGCCGGCGTCCCGAGCCTGACCAACGGCGCCCTCGGACCCTGCGAGGTCGCGAGCGTCCCGACCCAGGTCGCTCCCAGCGTCGCCGCCTACGCCCTGCAGCAGGCGGGCTTCACAGTGCTGGGCTCCGGCGTCGGCCGCGCCGACGGCACGCGTACCGGCTTCTGGTTCGGCTTCCAGCACGACACGGTCATCCGCATCCGCCCCGGCCAGACCGACGTCCGCGTCGCGGCGCGCCAGGCCCGCCCCGACGGCGACGAGGCCTGCCGCCTGCTGCAGACCATCGTGGGCAACCTTCAGGCCGAATAGGCGGCTCTGTGGCGCAGGCGTGACGGCGGCAAGGCTCGCGCCCAGGAGGACTTCAGAGAACCGGGAGCGGCGACCGGTCTGGCGACGCCCTGACCGCCTTAGCCTTATCTACCGCCGCGCTGGCAGGGGTGAAGCCCAGCTCGGCCAGGCGGTCATACTCGCGGGCGTCGGGATCGAGCGCGATCACGGCCCGGAACGCGCGCTTGAGTTCGTCGCCTTTGGTGCGCGCGATCTTCATCACGTCCAAGCCCCGCGCCGCCTGGCGCGAGATCGGGACCGTCAGGCCTGCGAAGCCGACCCCGGTGAAGGACGCCAGGCTGCCGGGCCGCTCAGGCAGACGCCCCAGCACCCCGCGCGACATCGGCCGCGCCAGGGCCACGGCCTCGGTCAACCGGCTGGCGGGGGTGCCGGTGTCCATGTCGACGATCTCGAACAGACCCCCGGTCCGCATGGCGTGGCTGCCCGCGCCCGCCTCGATGAGGGTCGCCCGTCCGCGGCGGTTGAGCAGCGTCCGATAGGACACCGGAACGATCAGGGCGATGTATCCCGCTTCATGCTCGCCCGTGGTGAACAGGCCGGCGTAGTCCATCGTGGCCGCGTCGATCCGGATCAGGTCGGCGTCGGTCAGGCCGTCGAGCTCCTCGAAGCTCAGCGTATGCCCTGTCTCCTCGTCCACGACTGTCCGTGAGAGATGCAGGGCGGTCAGAACGCCGTGCCTCAGGCTGGTCACCGGGCTCGGCGCGAAATCGATCCTGAGGCGGCGTCCCGACACCGAGCGGAACAGCACGGGGTTCTTTTCGCTCTCCCGCTGGGGCGTCGGACTGATATCGGCCGTGCGGGTGGCGACGTCCTCCAGCCGCGGCACGCGCGCCAGGTCCACCTCGCTGGCGGAAATCTCGGTCCCGTCGATGGTCGTCACGCGCTGCAGCCGGATGTCGGCGCGATCCAGGTGGCCGATGAAGTGCAGCAGCACCTCTTCCAGCACCCGCACGCAGACCGCCTGGGCGGCGGTGGCGTAATCGGCGACGATGGCGATCAGAAAGGTGGTGTCGTCGACCCTCAGCATCAGGTCGTGCGGCGCCAGCCGCTCCTGCAGGCGCTTTTCGGTGAAATCCCAGACCAGCTCCCGCTTGCGGGGCCACAGATCGCCCGCCCGGTCGCGGATTGCGTCCAGCCCGATCAGGTTGACGCACCCATTGGCCAGCAGCTCGGAACCCTGAAGCGACGCCAGGCTTTCCACCTGAGCGCCCGAACTGAACTTGGGCATACTGATCCGATCGAGGAGCGAATCTCCTCAGCGCCTGCGACAAAGCGCCACTTTTTTGGGTGAGGAAAGTGAAATGAACCGTTTCCAATCCGTGTCCTGCACCCTCGCCATCGCCGCCTCGGCCCTCTCCCTCGCCGCTTGCGCCTCGCTCGCGCCCTATGGCCCCCAGCAGGGTCCTGGCGGCCAAGGCTTTTCCGAACAGCGCATCGAGAGCGATCGTTATCGCGTCACCTACAACGGCGTCGGCGCGCCCGGGCCGGTCGCCGACCTCGCCCTGCTGCGCGCCGCCGAACTGACGCTGGAACAGGGCTACGACTGGTTCGAGGTCACCCAGCGCTACATCGACGGCCGACCCGACAGCGCCGGCGGCGTGCGGCCCAGTGTCTCCGTTGGCTTCGGTTCGAGCTCCGGCCGGTACGGCGGCTACCGCTACTCGGGCTCCAGCACGGGCGTGGGCGTCGGCCTGAATTTCAGCGGCCCGTCCCCGACCTCGACCGTGCTGGAAGTCCGCCTGGGTCGCGGCCCGCAGCCCGATCGCGGAGAGGTCTACAGCGCCTCCGAGGTGCGCGCCAACCTCAGCGGCCGCGCGTAAGGGCCCGGTACTCGACCAGCCGTTCCTTGTCGCGCCGCACCTGGTCGCCGATGGTGTTGTCCAGGTCCAGCGAGGCGTAGCGGACCCAGCCGTCCAGCCCCAGCTTGTCCTTCACCGCCGCCGTCGGCGTCTGCCAGCGGTAGTAGGACAGCCATGACACGATCAGCCCCATCAGCAGCGCCACACCCTGCAGCACGCGGAAGCCGATCTCATTGCCCGCCGGCGCCGGCCAGAAGGCGAACACCGCCAGCCAGACGATCAGCACCAGCGGCGTGGAGATCCGCCCGACCCAGCGCATCCAGTAGCGTTCGCGCCTCACGCGCCACAGCTCCAGCTGGGCGTACTTCTCCAGATGCTCCATGCGCGCGCCGAGCCACAGCACCAGCCGCGTCAGGAACAGCGCCCTCTGACCCCAACCCTTGCCGTCCGTGGCGTAGGTCGTCTCGGCCTGGTCGGACAGGGCGCGGGCATTGGTGAACAGGTTCTGCAGTTCGCGCGTCCTCTGCACGATCTCGCGCGACAGCTCGTAGGAATCGTTCTCCAGCCGGAACCGGTACTGCACGAACAGGATGGCCGACACGCCGTAGAACAGCCCGGCCGTGATCAGCATGCCCAGCACCGCCAGCCCCAGCCCCTGAGGCTGGCCGCCGGTCCACTCCGCGAACAGCGTCGGCCCCAGGATCGCCATGGCCGCGAACCCCACCAGCGCCAAGGCTTGCGTAAGCCGCTTGGTCAGGACGTGCACCCGCAGCGCGTTGAACACCCGCCGCCCGTATCCGAAGATCCGGCCCCGGATGTCGGCGTCGGCGGGGAAGCGCTCCTCGATCTGGCGGGTGAACAGGACGTGGAAGCGGTCCGGCTTGTTCTCCGTCTCCCAGAACGGAAAGATGTCCAGCGCCTGGTTGAAGTACCGGTCGATGTTGGCCGAGATCACCGAGATCGCCTCGGGATCCAGCGTGAAGTAGTCGCTCTCCTGGATCGGCCGCAGGATGCCTTCCTGCGCCGTGGTCGGCTGGGGGGTCGCGGTCGGGATGGGCGGCGGCTCGGCCCGATCGGCGCGCGTCGCCGTTCCCGCCGGCTCGGCCGACACGGGGGGCAGATTGGCCGGGGGCGGCGCTTGCGGCGTCTGATCCTCGTGCGACATGCTCAAGACCCTAGACCGATCCGGCCAAGCTTCCGACGCCCTTCGCGCCGAAAGCGAAGACGGATATCGCCGTTAACCCTGAACGGCGGCAAGTGAAGTTTCCGACACCTCGGCGTCAGTACCGCGCCATCGCCGCCGCGAAGCCGACCAGCGGGAACAGCAGCAGCACCTCCAGCCGCACCCACATCGCCGCCTTTGCGACCTCGGCCGCCGGCGGCCGGAACCCGGCGTCGGCCTTCAGCGCCCGGCTCCAGCGGCTGAACCGCACCGTCGGCAGGATCGAGATCAGCCCGATCACCGTGAAGGTCGCGATCTTGGCCCAGAACCAGGGATTGCCCTCATAGGCCACCCAGCCCTTGGCCCCCCAGACCACCCGCACGACGCCGACGATCAGCACCAGCACGGCGATCGCCCCATACCCCCCATCCAGCTTCGCCAGCCGCGTCACCGGCACGGGATCGGCCCTCAGATAGGCCAGCTCCATCGCCAACATGATCGCCAGCCCGAACACCAGCACATGGTGGACGACCGCCAGTCCCAGATCGTGCATGCGCGCCTCCCTTCGCTTCGCCGCAATCGGCGTTATAAGCCGCGCACAATGGAACGTCTCCTCATCGTCGGCCTGGGCGGAGCGCTCGGCAGCATGGCCCGCTATGGCGCAGGGCTGGCCGCCGCGCGTCTGGCCCCCGGCGCGGCCTGGCCCTGGGCGACGCTGTCGGTCAACGTGATCGGCGGGCTCCTCATGGGCCTGCTCGTCGGCTGGCTGGCCCAGCGGGGGCAGGGGGGCGAGAGCCTTCGCCTGTTCGCCGCCGTCGGCGTGCTCGGCGGCTTCACCACCTTCTCGGCCTTCTCGCTGGAGACGGTCCAGATGATCGAGCGGCGTCAGTTCGGCCTCGCCGCCGCCTACGTCGCCCTGTCGGTGGTGCTGGCGTGCGCCGCCCTGTTTCTCGGCCTGCTGATCGCGCGGCGCGCCTTCGGAGCCGCCCTGTGACCGACGAGGCCCCCAAGCGGGAAGTGAAGACTCTGTACGTCGCCGAGGCGGAGGACGGCATCCGTCTGGACCGCTGGTTCCGCCGTCGCTGGCCCCACCTGTCCAACATCCAGGTCCAGAAGATGGCCCGCAGCGGCCAGATCCGCGTCGACGGGGCCCGGATCAAGCCCGAAGGCCGCCTGACCGCCGGCGCCGCCGTCCGCGTCCCGCCCATCCCCGAGGCGATCGTCCGCGCGCCGGGCGAGCATCAGGCGCTCAGCCCCGCCGACGTCGCCTTCGCCAAGTCGCTGGTGATCTACGAGGACGACCTGGTCATCGCGCTCAACAAGCCCTGGGGCCTGGCCGTCCAGGGCGGCACCAAGACCACGCGCCACGTCGATCGCCTGCTGTCGGCCTGGGGCGACGGGATGGAGCGCCCGCGCCTGGTCCATCGCCTGGACCGCGACACCTCCGGCGTCCTCCTGCTCGGCAAGGGCCCCGAGGCCGCCAAGCGCCTCGCCGGCGCCTTCGCCCGGCGCCAGGCCAAGAAGACCTACTGGGCTCTGGTGATCGGCCTGCCCAAGCCCACGGCCGGCCAGATCGACCTGCCGCTCAAGAAGACGGGCATCAACGACTTCGAGATCATGCGCCCCGCCGACGCCAAGGAGCACGGCGCCGAACCGGCCGAGACGGCCTACGCCCTCATCAGCCACGCCGGCCAGCGGGCGTCGTGGCTGGCGCTCCGACCCTTCACCGGCCGCACGCACCAGCTGCGCGCCCACATGAAGGCCATCGGCCACCCCATCCTGGGCGACCCCAAATACGGCGACGAGAAGAGCGCCGACCTGTCCGGCCCCCTGAAGCTGCAACTCCATGCGCGGCGGATCGAGCTCGACCACCCCTCGGGCGGCAAGCTGATCGTGGAGGCCCCGATCAGCCCTGAGATGCGCGCCGGCTTCCAGCACTTCGGCTTCGAGGAAGCCGAGGCCGACCCCGACCCCTTCGCCGGCGTGAGGCGGCTACGATGAGGCCGCTGGCCATCTTCGACATCGACGGCACCCTGGTCGACAGCCGCGCCTCCATCTTCCAGGCCGCCACCGAGGCCGCCCGCGCGCTGGGACTACCCGAGCCCGACTACGACCGCGTTCGCCGGATCGTGGGCCTCAGCCTGCCCGAGGCGCTCGCCACCCTCGAGCCCCAACTGCCCCCGACCGAGCTCGACCGGTTCGTTGACGCCTTCAAGGCCGTGTTCCTGCGCATGAACACTGACCCCGACTTCCACGAGCCGCTCTATCCCGGCGCGATGGAGACCCTGCGTCGCCTCCACCGCGACGGCTGGCGCCTGTCGCTTGCCACCGGCCAGTCGCGGCGCGGCGTCGCTCGCAACCTCGCCCGCGAGGGCTGGGCCGACCTCTTCGTCTCCTCCCACTGCGCCGAGGACGGTCCGGGCAAGCCCCATCCCGCCATGCTGAACGCCGCGCTCGCCGCCGCCGCCTGCGAGCCCGACAGCGCCATCATGATCGGCGACACCACCCACGACATCGTCATGGCCATCAACGCCGGCGTCCGCCCCCAGGGCGTCGCCTGGGGCTTCCACACGGCCGAGGAACAGATCGTCGCCGGCGCCCCCCACGTCGCCGCCGATTTCACGGACCTGGAAGCCGCGCTCGATCGTTTCGCGGCAAGAGCCTTCGCATGAGCCACATCCCCAACCTCGACCCCAACGTCGCCGCCCGAAAGGGCTTCCGGGAATCCGAGGAGCGCCAGAAGCGCTTCTGGAAAGATGTCACGGTCGACCCCCGCGATGCAGGCTTCACGGTCCTGCTCGACGGCCGCGCCCCCAAGACCCCCGCCGGCGCTCCCTACGCCCTGCCGACCGAAGCGCTCGCCCGCCTTGTTGCCGACGAATGGGCGGCCCAGGGCGAGTTCATCGAGCCCGCCACCATGTTCGCCACCCGGCTCGCCGCCACCGCCATCGACCGCGTTTCCCAGGCCCGCGAGCCCGTCGCCGATGAGATCGCGGCCTTCGCCGGCTCCGACCTCCTCTGCTACCTCGCCGAGGACCCGGCCTCCCTCGTCGAACAGCAGGCCCGCCAGTGGACCCCCTGGCGCGACTGGGCCGCATCCGAGCTCGGCGTCGCGCTCGAACCCGTCGAAGGCATCATCCACCAACCCCAGTCCCCCGAAGCCGTCGCCCGCGTCCGCGATCTGGCCCTGTCGCTAGACGACTTCGCCCTGTCCGCCCTCGCCATGGCTGCGCCCCTTCTGGGCAGCGCCGTCCTCGCGCTGGCCCTCCAGCGCGGCGCCCTGACCGGCGAGGCCGCCTTCGAGCTCTCCCGCCTCGACGAAGCCTTCCAGGAAAGCCGCTGGGGCGTCGACGCCGAGGCCGCCGACCGCACCGCCGCCCGCCGCGCCGAGGCGCTTCTCCTTGAGCGGTGGTTCAGGTCCCTGGAACCAAGGTGATCCGCAGGTTGCGTGCGCCGCCACCCATCGGGCTGGCCCATGTTTCCCGACTTTCCGCACGCAGATCATAGACACCGAGCGGGGTCACGAGCGCCGCCCGCGCCAATCCCTCGTCCGGCGCCACGCTGATGACTTTCAGAACGTCGGCGTCAGCTTGGGGCTGGTCGTTCATCACGCGCGCGATGGCCGTATCAGCAATGTCCAGTTCCCCCACGCACACGGTGTCCTCGACGCGAAACCGCGCGGTTCCGGCCACGACTTCCTCGCCGTACATGCCCTGATAGCTGCGGGTCTCCACCGGGCAGCCGACGGTGAACGCGGACTGTACCGGCATGAATGGCGCGGCCAGCATCTGCGCGGTGACGTCGATCGAGGCGACCCACAGCGTATTGGACAGGACGGCCGTCGCGGCGCGCTGATCGGGATACAGGACCAGGGAGCTTCGCGCGCCCAGCGTCACACCGGCGTGGTGCGCCAGACGCCGACCGTCCGCGTCACGGCTGGCCCGCCATCCAAAGCCGACCGTGTATCCATCCTCGCCGGCGGGGCTGCCGTCGTTCAGAAGAAAGGGCTCAAGCAGTCTCTCGAACGCTTCCCGCTCGATGATCCGGCCGTCCAGCACGCGCCCGCCCCACTCCGCCAGCGCGGGCGCCGTCGCGCTGAGGCCACCGCCAGCCCAAGTATAGCTGAAATCACGCGGAGCCGCCCGAACGACTTGGCCGTCGCGGAACTCGTAGGCGACGGAGGCCCGGGGATCGCCGCTGTCTGTCAGATCCCGGCTGATCGCCAGACCCGGCGTCACCTCTTCGGCTACATAGTCCGTGAACGATTGGCCCGTGATCGCCTCGATTTGCGCGCTGAGCAGGGTGTAGCCCCAGGAGGAGTAGCGATAGGCGTCGCCGGGTGCGCTCAGCAGAGCCCGATCGGAGAAGATGCCCACTGCGTCGCGTGCCGTGGCGTAGTGGATGCGGCCGAGGTCGCTGTCGACCGCCTGATAGTGCGGCATTCCCGAAGCGTGGGCGGCGAGGTGTCGCGCTGAAAAATCCGGCCAGTCGGCATTCGGAAGCCAGGGCAGGGTGGCCCGGACTGGCGCGTTCAGGTCCATGCGGCCTTCCTGCTCCAGCCGTGCCGCCGCCATCACCGCGAACAGCTTGGACACGCTGGCCAGGCGAAAGACCGTGTCCGCCGCGACCGGACGCCCGGCATCCACATCGGCATAGCCCGCCGACCCCGTCCAGACGCTCTGTCCGTCGATCCACACCGACGCCCCCATCCCCGGCACGCCATTGATCTCCACCAGGCTGTCCAGGATTCGGTCGGCGATCCGGGCAGGGCGGTCATGGTCTCGGGGTTCGACCTCTGCGGCGCAGGCGGTGGTGGCCAGCATCAGGGCGGCGGCGGATGCGGACAGACAGGGGATGGATCGCATTTGGCCTCTCATGGCGACCTCGGGGAACCGCGCAGCTTGAGGCCGAATGTGGCCGCGGTTCGACCGGCGCATGTAGCTTTGTTAAGGGCGGCGCCTCCCCCGCGAAGCGCGCCTGGCGCTTGCCGCCTCGCCCGCCCCTCCTTAAGCCTCCCCCCAAGGAGTCTCGCCCATGCAAGCCATTCTCGAACAGCTCGAAGCCCGCCGCGCCGCCGCCCGTCTGGGGGGAGGCGACGCCCGCATCGCCGCCCAGCACGCCAAGGGCAAGCTGACCGCCCGCGAACGGATCGAGGTCCTTCTGGACGAGGGCTCCTTCGAGGAGACCGACATGTTCGTGGAGCATCGGTCGCATCAGTTCGGCATGGAGAAACAACGCGTCCCCGGTGACGGCGTGGTCACGGGCCGGGGCACCATCGGTGGCCGTCTGGTCTACGTCTTCTCCAAGGATTTCACCGTCTTCGGCGGATCCCTTTCGGGCGCCCACGCGGCCAAGATCGTCAAGCTGATGGGCATGGCGCTCACGAACGGCGCCCCCATCATCGGCCTCTATGACGCCGGCGGCGCCCGCATCCAGGAGGGTGTCGAGAGCCTGGCCGGCTACGCCGACATCTTCCTCCAGAACACCCTGGCCTCGGGCGTCATCCCCCAGATCAGCGTCATCATGGGCCCCTGCGCGGGCGGCGACGTCTATTCGCCCGCCATCACCGACTTCATCTTCATGGTGAAGGACACCTCCTACATGTACGTGACCGGCCCGGACGTGGTGAAGACGGTCACCAACGAGGTCGTCAGCCATGAGGACCTGGGCGGCGCCCGCGTGCATGCGGGCAAGTCCGGCGTCGCCGACGGAGCCTTCGAGAACGACATCGAGGCCCTGATGGAGGTCCGCCGTCTGATCGGCTTCCTGCCCCTGTCCAACCGCGAAAAGCCCCCCGTCCGCGACAGCTACGACGACCCCGAGCGGGACGAGGACAGCCTGGACACCCTCGTGCCGGCCAATCCCAACCAGCCCTATGACATGAAGGAGCTGATCCTGAATACGGTCGACGAGGCCGACTTCTTCGAGATCGGCGCTGACTTTGCCAAGAACATCGTCTGCGGCTTCGGCCGTCTGGACGGCCAGCCCGTCGGCGTCGTCGCCAACCAGCCCCAGGTGTTGGCGGGCGTGCTCGACATCGACAGTTCGCGCAAGGCCGCCCGCTTCGTCCGCTTCTGCGACGCCTTCGGCATTCCCTTGGTGACCTTCGTCGACGTGCCCGGCTTCATGCCCGGCACCCGCCAGGAGTACGGCGGCCTGATCAAGCACGGCGCCAAGCTGCTGTTCGCCTATGCCGAGGCCACGGTGCCCAAGCTGACCGTCATCACGCGCAAGGCCTACGGCGGCGCCTACGACGTCATGAGCTCCAAGCACCTGCGCGGCGACGTCAACTACGCCTGGCCGTCCGCCGAGATCGCCGTCATGGGCGCCAAGGGCGCGGTCGAGATCATCTTCCGCAAGGAAGCCGGCGACCCCGAGGCCCTGGCGGCGCGCGAGGCGGAATACAAGGAGCGCTTCGCCAATCCGTTCGTGGCGGCGGGCCTGGGCTACATCGACGATGTGATCATGCCCCACGGCACGCGGCGGCGGCTGATCAAGGCGCTACGGACGCTGAAGGGGAAGGTGCAGAGCAATCCGTGGAAGAAGCACGATAATATCCCGCTTTAAAACAGGTATCCTTGGCTTGGTAGCAAATCTCTAGACGAAATCGCCAGTTCGGCAAAAGTGTCGAAATCAGGAAGGTCGTGAAAAGGAGCGTCCTTAGGGTTAACTCGTGAGTATACTATCAACGTCAGTGCTCGTGCCACAACAGTATTCGGTATGCCTATGGGGCCACCGATGTCGCGAAGTAACTCGTAAAGGTCGACTGGTATCTTCACTCCGACCTTCCTAGAATTTGACTCATATCCAAGCAGGTTCATTCGCTCCAGCTCGCTAACCAATGAGCGGACGTGATCTAATGGACTCGCTCGTGCTGCCGTCAATGCAGAAAGCAGAGCTTGGCGGACAGATCCAAAATACCTTGCCAAATCTGGAGCAACGCTGGGAGGGAGAGTTATGGTGATCGACCGGGTTACATATCTCCACTCGTCAACAACCGGAGGCAGTCTAACGTCATCAAGACTGCGGGCTCCGCGGAGCGTTAGGGGGCTTAGTAAGCAAGCGCGCAGATTGCTTCCGTCCAAATTCGAACCTCGAAAGCGAAAATCTCTTAGATCTGACGAGCCAAAATCAATCCCGCTGAGATCACTATTTAAAAAGTCCGTCGCTGGATCAAGTCCGATGATATCTGCAATCGCTGAAAATGGCAGATCTGATTGGACGATAACCCCCAGTTCGTAATCAAGGTTCTGCACCTTTATTTCCGTTTCATCCTTCCGATGCACATGGTGATCGCATCCCCGGAGCCAGCTAATTTTCTGGCTATCAAGGCGCGCAAAAGCGTGCTTCGTCCCTTGTCCAAATTAACGGATTGTCCGCTGTGATTATCAGTCACCTTCTCTACAACAATGTTAGACTTGGGTACGACAATCGATATCTCAATCTCGACGATATCTCGGTCTGACTCGATTGAGCAGAGCTCGTTGAACCCGATGAAGCGTCCTTCCAGTGGTATCGTAGAGTCAAATGTTGCTAAGCCCCACATGCCGTCACCCCGCGCTCGTACCAATGGGATTTTGGTAGCTACCGTGAGCGACTTTTGACTCTCATCACTCGTAGATTGCGAGCCTTTCAAGCCGACGCTTCCTCTAATGTTTGCGCCGCTCGTGCTCCCGCCGAGTTTGACATCTGCCCAGCGAGATTTGTTGGCAGTCTTTGCCGCCGAATTGATCGAACTTAGCTCCGAGTCTCTCTCTGCTAAGTCGTCCCCGAAGCGGTTCCTGATACGACCCTGCGGGATGGACAGAACCTTGATCTCAGCGTGCGTAATTGCCGCGTAGACGGTGTAGGAACTGAACTCGAGCCGCGCACGGCTAAACCTCACGTCGCAGAGAGCGATAGCGGTCGTCGGTCCGCTGCCTTGCCCAGCGTCAACCTCGAGTTCCACTAGACGGGGTTCAGTGTTCTCGATTTCGTACAGGTAGTCGGGATGCGGCATGCAAACCTCTTCAGAGTATCCGCCTACCATGGGCCGGCTGAACTACATAGAGCTGTGCGTCTATGGCTGGTTCATATGCTTTCCTCGACGTTCCTTCGCCGCCTCCGCTCGCCGACGGCCGAGCGGGTGTTCGCCGACTGGCCGGGGGTGGAGACGGCGTCGGCGGGGCTGGCGCCCGATGCGGACGAGCCCTGCACCGATGAGCTCGTCGAATGGGCCGACATCATCTTCGTCATGGAGCGCGCCCACCGCGCCCGGCTGCAGACGCGGTTCCGAAAGAGCCTGAAGTCCGCCCGCGTCGTCTGCCTCGACATCCCCGACGACTACGCCTTCATGCAACCCGAACTGGTCGCCCTGCTGAAGAAGAAGGTGGGGCCGCATCTCCGATCCCTCTCCCATAGGGAGAGGGCTTGAGCGCCCGAGAGCCGTCAGGCGATCGGTCTGCGCGAAAGGGTGAGGGGTTTCCCTGTCACCGGCTCCCACCTGATCCCCTCACCCTTTCGGTTTGCGGATCGCTGCGCTCTCCGAACCTCAAGCCCTCTCCCTCTGGGAGAGGGAGAAGCGTTCGCTATTTTTCTCAATCATCCAACGACGCCCGGAATCAGCGAGGAAAAACAACGCCCGTCCAGTTTCGGAGCCGCTGAACGCGCCCGCATATCGGTGTGTGCTACCCTCCCTCTCGGTTCCGTCGCTTGGAAGGGCGCAAGGCCTTGCGAGCTTGTCGCGGCGGGAGCGGTTGGAGCGGGAGCTCCCGAGGTTCAGCGACCGGAGGCCGCCCAGGGGCGTTCATCCGGTGTGCCGGGCCGAGGGGGTGGCGTGGGCAGACCATGCCGTTCGAAGCGAGGGTCCCGGGCTCAAGCAGCGAGGGACCGCGTTCCGAGCGGTAGCCCACCAAAAAGGGCGTCGGTAGAAGACCGGCGCCGTTCAGGGGATCGGCTTTCGCAAGCACGCCGACCTTCCCGCCGGAGGCCAAGGTAACGGCAAGGTCCGAACAGGGCCGTCGGTCCCCGGGCAGTCGCGCGGGAACGACGCGGGGCCGTCCGCTTCCGATCAGACCAGCCGCGCGGAGCAGTCGTCTTTCGCCGAAACACATATCCATACGGTCTCCGGGCGAAGGCCCGGCTGCTCCGCCCGCCCTTCCCACCTCGCCGCGACCCGGCGAGGGCGCCGTCGCATGGGCATCGCAAAAAGCTGTGACTGGACGCGGCTTCAAATCCGGCCATCATTCCCTATCTGATCCATCGACTCCCCGACGGACCGAGAATGGCGACCAGAAGACCCGGCGAACAAGGCGGAGGCGGCATCGGCGCCGCCACCGTCACCGAAACGAAGCCCAAGCTTCAGAAGCCCTCGCTCTATCGGGTGCTGATCCTCAACGACGACTACACCCCCATGGAATTCGTCGTCTATGTGCTGGAGCGGTTCTTCCAGAAGAGCCGCGAGGACGCGACCCGCATCATGCTGCATGTGCACCAGCATGGCGTCGGGGTGTGCGGCGTCTTCACCTATGAGGTGGCCGAAACCAAGGTCGCCCAGGTGATCGAGACGGCGCGGCGCCACCAGCACCCCCTGCAATGCACGATGGAAAAGGACTGAGAGGAACCTCCCAATGCCCTCGTTTTCGCGTCCTCTCGAAGAGACCCTGCACCGCGCCGTGGCCTACGCCAACGAGCGCCGGCATGAGTACGCCACCCTCGAACACCTGCTGCTGGCCCTGGTCGACGACCCGGACGCCTCGGCGGTGATGAAGGCCTGCAACGTCGACCTGACGGCGTTGAAGACGGCCCTGACCCTCTATGTCGACACCGACCTGGCCGCGCTGGCGACCTCGGACGGCGAAGACGCCAAGCCGACCGCCGGCTTCCAGCGCGTGATCCAGCGCGCCGTGATCCACGTCCAGTCTTCGGGCCGGGAAGAGGTCTCGGGCGCGAACGTGCTCGTCGCCATCTTCTCGGAGCGGGAGAGCCATGCCGCCTACTTCCTGCAGGAGCAGGACATGACCCGCTACGACGCGGTCAACTTCATCGCCCACGGCATCGCCAAGAAGGCGGGGCAGGGCGAGACCCGTCCCGCCAAGGCCGCCGGCCAGTCGCCGGAGGAGGCGGAGGACGCCGCCGCCGTCAAGCAGGGCGGGGAGGCGCTGGAGGCCTACTGCGTCGACCTCAACGAGAAGTCTCGCAACGGCAAGGTCGATCCCCTGATCGGCCGTCTGGCCGAGGTCGAGCGCTCGATCCAGGTCCTGTGCCGCCGCACCAAGAACAACCCCCTGCTGGTCGGCGAACCGGGCGTCGGCAAGACCGCGATCGCCGAAGGCCTGGCCCGCAAGATCGTCAACGGCGAGGTGCCGGACGTCCTCAAGGGCGCGACCATCTACTCGCTCGACATGGGCGCTCTGCTGGCCGGCACCCGCTATCGCGGCGACTTCGAGGAGCGGCTGAAGCAGGTCGTCAAGGAGCTCGAGAACCACGACGACGCCATCCTGTTCATCGACGAGATCCACACGGTGATCGGCGCCGGCGCCACCTCCGGCGGGGCGATGGATGCGTCCAACCTGCTCAAGCCCGCGCTGGCGTCCGGCAGCCTGCGCTGCATGGGCTCGACCACCTACAAGGAGTACCGCCAGCACTTCGAGAAGGACCGCGCCCTGGTGCGTCGCTTCCAGAAGATCGACGTCAACGAGCCGACGGTCGAGGACACGGTGAAGATCCTTCGCGGGCTGAAGAGCTCGTACGAGACCCACCACAAGCTGCGCTACACCGACGCCGCCATTCGCTCGGCCGTCGAGCTGTCGGCGCGCTACATGACCGACCGCAAGCTGCCGGACAAGGCGATCGACGTCATCGACGAGGCGGGCGCGTCCCAGATGCTGCTGGCCGAGTCCAAGAGGAAGAAGGTCATCGGCCAGAAGGAGGTCGAGGCCGTCATCGCCAAGATGGCCCGCATCCCGCCCAAGTCGGTCTCCAAGTCCGACACGGAGAGCCTGAAGGCGCTCAAGGACGACCTGAACCGGGCCGTCTTCGGTCAGGACGCGGCGATCGAGCAGGTCTCCTCGGCCATGAAGCTGGCCCGCGCGGGTCTGCGCGATCCGCAAAAGCCCATCGGCGCCTTCCTGTTCTCCGGCCCCACCGGCGTCGGCAAGACCGAGGTGGCCAAGCAGCTGGCGGCGACGCTCGGCATCGAGATGCTGCGCTTCGACATGAGCGAGTACATGGAGCGCCACACCGTCAGCCGCCTGATCGGCGCCCCTCCGGGCTACGTCGGCCATGACCAGGGCGGGCTTCTGACGGACGCTGTCGACCAGCACCCGCACGCCGTGGTCCTGCTGGACGAGATCGAGAAGGCGCACCCGGACGTCTACAACATCCTGCTCCAGGTCATGGACAACGGGATGCTGACCGACGCCGTCGGCAAGAAGGTCGATTTCCGGAACACCGTCCTGATCATGACCACCAACGCCGGCGCCGCCGACAACGCCCGGGCCTCCATCGGCTTCGGTCGCGGCAAGGTCGAGGGCGAGGACGACAAGGCCATCCAGCGCCTGTTCGCGCCGGAGTTCAGGAACCGTCTGGACGCCATCGTCGCCTTCAAGGCGCTGGATTCCGAGACCATCCGCCAGGTGGTGACCAAGTTCGTGCTGCAGCTGGAAGCCCAGCTGGCGGACCGCAACATCACCATCGAACTGACCGACGACGCCGCCGACTGGCTGGCCAAGAACGGCTTCGACGAACTCTACGGCGCGCGCCCGCTCGCTCGCGTCATTCAGGAGAACATCAAGAAGCCGCTGGCGGACGACATCCTGTTCGGCCGCCTGACCCGCGGCGGCCACGTCAAGGTGGAGCTCAAGGACGGCAAGATCGCCTTCGACATCACCCCGACCGCGGGCGCGCCCGCCAAGGAGACCGTCGACGGCGAGGCGATCTGATCCGCCCTCGCTGCATGGCAAAAGGCCCGGGATCGCTCCCGGGCCTTTCGTATCTCTCGGGCTGGCCGATCAGTATCGGCGACGACGCCCCGACCCGGCCAGGATGAAGGCAAGCCCCGCGATGATGCCGGTGGTCAGCAGCGGCTTCCTCCGCGCGAAGTCCAGGCCCGTCCGGACCGGCTCGCGCAGGTCCGCCGGAGCCCGCTCCGACAGCGTCTCCAGCTTGTCGATGGCGCGTCCATAGGCGTCCAGCGCCTTGCCCTTCACCTCGTCGAACTTGCCTTCGAGCTGAAGCTTGGTGTCGCCCGTCAGACGGCCGAAGCCGCTCTTGAGCTTGCCGTTCGCGCCGGTCACGGCGCCTTCGATGCGTTCGTCGGTCATGATCGTTTCCTTCTCTGGATGACGCCCGGGGAGGCTGACCCTCATAGCGCAATCTGATGGCCAAGGTTCCTAGGCCGCGACGCGTTCGCGACGCTCCGCCACAGCCGCCCTCGGCAAGGGCAGGCTGACCGTGAACCGCGAGCCGCGCCCGACCGCGCTGTCCACATGAATCCGCCCGCCCATGGAGACGACCAGACCCTGACAGATCGACAACCCCAGCCCCGCGCCTTCGAACCGTCGCGTGTTCGACTCGTCGCCCTGAACGAACGGATCGAACAGCCGCGGCAGGACGTCCGGGCTGATGCCGATCCCGGTGTCGGACACGGTGATCATCACCTGTCCGCCGTGCTCGGAGGCGTCAACCCGCACCGATCCAATCTCCGTATAGGTCAGGGCGTTCTCCAGCAGATAGGCGAGCGCCTGTTCCAGCGCGCCCCACGCCCCGGTGCGCAGACCCTGGACCGTGCAGCTCATGGCCAAGTCCAGCCCCCTGGCGTCGGCCGTGTCGCGATGCGCCTCGACCGCGCGGGTCAGCAACGCGCCCAGATCGAAGTCCTCGACTTCCGGCGCGACCTCCGACTGACGCTCCAGCCGCGTCACCGCCAGCAGATGCTCGATCAGGCGCAGCAGATCGGAGCCCGACGCCTTCAGGATCGCCAGATGCGCCTGTTGCTGCGGCGACAACGGCCCCAGCGCCAGCACCTCGGCCATACCCATCACCCCGTTGAGCGGCGTGCGCAGTTCGTGGCTGACGTTCGACAGGAAGCGCGTCTTGGCCTCGTTGGCCGCTTCGGCGCGGTCCCGCGCCTCCACCAGTCCGGCCTCCGACGCCGCCAACCGGCGCGTGATTCCGTCCAGCCGCCGCATCAGGACAAAGCCCGCCCCGCCCAGCAGGAGCAACAGCAGAACGAACACCGGCGCCGCCTGCAGCATCACCGCCATGCCGGGCTTCTCGGGCGCCCAGTGGACGTGGCCCAGCGCCGCTCCGTCCAGCCCGCGAAGGACGAAGCGCCCGGTCCCGCTCAGCGGCGTCGTCTCGTACCGGGGCGATGTGATCGCCAGATCGGCTTCGAGCGACCGCAGGAAATGGGAGATCGGCCGAGCGGACACGACGATCGGGTCCCGGGCCGCGCGCTCGACGCTGGCGTCTTCCGGCACGACGCTGGCGGCGACCACCTGATGCACAACGCCGTCGATCCGGATGAGGGTCGTCGCGCTGGCCACGGCGTCAAGCGCCAGGGCGTTCCGCCGCTCAGGCCGCGTGGCTTCCGTGGCGACCCGCGCCGCCAGCGGTCGCGCGGCCTGCATGAGCGCCGCGACTTCAGCCTCGCCGACCGGCTCGCTCTCGAAGGAGGCCGCGATCAGCCGCCCGTTCCCGTCCAGCACCAGCGTCGTCTGGTGGTCCATATAGTCGGCGTAGTAGTCGCCGAAGTTGACCTGCATCCACTCGATGTCGTTTCGCCCGATGGCCTCCACCGCGTCGTTCCAAACGCTGGCCGAGACGACATCCTCGACCATCCCGGCCTGCAGCCGCTCCAGCCGCCGCTCCACCAGAAAGGCCTCGCGCTCGGCCTGGATCGCGTCCAGCCGCGACGCCGCGAACAGCATGAGGCCGCCGGCCCCGGCGAGAATCAGAACCCCGGCCAGGATGGCGGCGCCGACGACGCCGCGAAGACCGCTGGATTGGAAAGGGGGTACGCGGGTCATGACCACCCAGCCTGCCTCGCCTTGAAAAAAGATGCGGTGAATCCACGTGGTAAAGGCTTCGTAACGGTCTCGCGCGCCAAGGTGACGCATCTGCAAGAGGTCCGTATGCCCCGTTTTTCCTTGCTTTCCGTTCTCGCCCTCACCCTGTCGGCCGCCCCCGCCGCCATGGCCCAGGAGACGCCTTCCGGCTGGTCCTTGGAAACCGAGATCGGCGTCGTGACCGACTACCGCTTCCGGGGTATCAGCCTGTCGGGGAACGATCCCGCGGTTCAGGGCGGCGTCACCGCCTGGAACGCGGGCTCCGGCCTCTACGGCTCCGTCTGGGTCTCGAGCATCGAGGAATACGGCCTGGACGCCTCGGGGGACGGGGCCGAGATCGAGGTGACGCTGGGCGCGGGCTGGTCCGGCGAGGCGCTGGGCTATGTCTTCGACATCGGCGTCGAGGCCTATCAGTATCCGGGCGGGGAGGGCGTCAACTACGTCGAGTTCCCCCTGTCGGCCGAGCGCGCCGTCGGCCCTGTGACCCTGTCCGCCGGCCTGGCCTGGGCCCCGGAACAGAGCGCCCTCGGCGATGAGGACAACACCTACGTCTGGACGGGCGTCGACTACGCCCCTTACGGCTGGCCCGTGTCGCTGAACGCCCGGCTCGGCCACGAGGACGGCGGCTTCGCCCCCGACGGCAAGACCGACTGGTCCGCCGGCTTCAAGGCCCCGGTCGGCCGCCTGACGCTCGGCCTGGACTGGATCGACAGCGACGTGGACGACGCAACCGTGGTGGCGAGCGTCTTCGCGACCTTCTAGGATCGCCGCTCGAGCGAAAGGGCAGGGCGATGCTGAGGTTCATTCTCCAGGCGGTGGTGACGGCGCTGGGCCTGTGGCTGGCGGCCTATGTCGTGCCGGGCGTGGCGTTCACGCAGACGGGCTCGCTGATCGCCGCGGCGGTGTTGCTGGGCATCGTCAACGCCGTGGTGCGGCCCATCCTGGTGGTGCTGACCTTTCCGCTGACGGTGGTGACCTTTGGCCTGTTCCTGCTGGTCGTGAACGCCGCCACCATCGGCCTTGTCGCCAGCCTCCTCGGCGGGTTCGAGGTCGACGGACTGTGGGCCGGCATTGGCGCGGCCATCGTGACCGGGCTGGTCAGCTGGGTTGCAGGATCGGCGATCCCGGACGATCGGCCGCGACGGGACTAGCCCACCTTCACCCGCACCGCCGCCTCGGGCAGGTCCTCGCCGAAGGCCCGCTGATAGAACTCCGCGATCGTCGGACGTTCCAGCTCGTCGCACTTGTTCAGGAATGTCAGGCGGAAGCTCAGCCCGAGGTCGCCGCCGAAGATCTGCGCGTTCTGGGCCCAAGTGATGACCGTGCGGGGGCTCATCACGGTCGAGATGTCGCCGTTCATGAAGGCGTTGCGCGTCATGTCCGCCACCCGCACCATGGCCGCGATTTTCCGGCGGCCCTCGGCATCGGCCCACTCGGGCACCTTGGCGGCGACGATCTCGGCCTCCACGTCGTGATCGAGGTAGTTGAGCGTCGTCACGATCGACCAGCGGTCCATCTGACCCTGATTGATCTGCTGGGTGCCGTGATACAGGCCCGAGGTGTCGCCCAGACCGATGGTGTTGGTGGTGGCGAACAGGCGGAACCACTTGTTGGGCCGGATCACCCGGTTCTGGTCCAGCAGGGTCAGGCGGCCTTGAGCCTCCAGCACCCGCTGGATCACGAACATCACGTCCGGGCGGCCCGCGTCGTATTCGTCGAACACCAGGGCGATGGGCCGCTGGATCGCCCAGGGCAGCATGCCTTCGCGGAACTCGGTGACCTGCTTGCCGTCCTTCAGGACGATGGCGTCCTTGCCGACCAGATCGATACGGCTGACGTGGCTGTCCAGGTTCACGCGCACCAGCGGCCAGTTCAGGCGGGCGGCGACCTGTTCGATGTGCGTCGACTTGCCGGTGCCGTGATAGCCCTGGACCATCACCCGGCGGTCGTGGGCGAAGCCGGCGCAGATGGCCAGCGTCGTCTGCGGATCGAAGCGATAGGCCGGATCGACCTCGGGCACATGGCTGTCGCCCGGATCGAAGCAGGGCACGGTCATGTCGGAATCGACGCCGAACGCCTCGCGCACCGAGACCTTGCGGTGGGGTTCGAACGTCAGGAGCGGATCGGGCGAAGCGTCGAGCGGAGAGGGAGCCATGTCGCCCGTTTAGAGGCGCCGCGCGCGCGGCTCAACACGCGCGCGGTCCTCCAGATGCGGTTATTCCGCCGACAGGTCGACGTCGACGTTGCCGCGCGTGGCGTTGGAGTAGGGGCAGACCTGATGCGCCTTGGCGATCAGGGCGTCGATGGTGGCCTTGTCCAGCCCATGATCGGTGACCTTCAGGTCGACGGAGATGTTGTAGCCCTCGCCGTGGTCGTTCTTGCCGAAGCCGATGCCGGAGTGGACCTTTGTGTCCGGCCCAACCGGCGTGCCGGCCTGCTGGCTGACCAGACGCAGGGCGCCGAGGTAGCAGGCGGCGTATCCGACGGCGAACAGCTGTTCCGGATTGGTGCCCGGACCGTCGTCGCCGCCCATGGCCTTGGGCACCGACAGGGCGACGTCGATCTTGCCGTCGTCGGTGTGCGACCGGCCGCCGGCGCGGCCTCCGCCCGAAGCGACGGCGTGGGCCTTGTAGAGAACGTCCATGGTGGGCTCCTGTGAAGGTGGGAGCCGTATCTAGTGCGTCGGGGCCGCTGCGCGAGGCCTAGTTCGCCATCCCGGCCTTCTTCAGTGTCTTGTAGGCCTTGATGACGCGCTGGAGCTTGGCCTCGGCCCCCCGGTCGCCCTGGTTCAGGTCGGGGTGGAAGCGCTTCAGCAGCTCGTGATAGCGCGCCTTGACCGCCGCCTTGTCGGTGCGGGCGTCCAGATCGAGATCGGCCAGCGCCTGCCGCTCCAGCTTGCCGAGCCGCAGACCCTCTTCCTCGGCGGCCGACTGTTCGCGCACGCGGCGTCCGAACAGGCCGAAGCTGTCATGCCAACCGCCGGTCCCGCCGGTGTTGGCCGTGCCCATCTTGGCGGCGAAGGCGGCGGCCTCGCGACTGAACTTGCCCGCCTTCATCTCCCAGGTCGGGCGGCCGCCGGTCATGGCCTCGCGCTCCTGGGCCGCGCGGATCTGGCCCTCGGTCATGCCGGCGTAGAAGTTCCAGCCCTTGTTGTATTCGGCGGCGTGGGGCTGACAGAAGTCGTAGAACTCGTTCAGCCGTTCTCGGGACTTGGGCGCCTTGGCCGTGGCGGCGCGGGTGCAGTCGGGCCACTGGCACGGCTTCTCGCCCGGCTTCAGGCGCAGGACGTCGGCCTCCGCTTCCTCCTCCTCGGGGCGCGGCGGCTTGACCCGCATGTCCTTGAAGCGGGGTTTGTACTGGAACGAAGCAGGCATCGACCCCAGTGTAGGGTCGAATTGGACGCCATCAAGGAACCGACCATGGCCGAAGGCCCGATCGCGACGATTATCCGGGAAAAATTGACGGCGGCGCTGTCGCCCACCCGGCTGGAAATCGAGGACGACAGCGCACGGCACGCCGGTCATCACCACGAAGGCGGCATGGACGCCAAGCCGGGCGGCGAAAGCCATTTCAACCTGACGGTGGTGTCGGCGGCCTTCGAAGGACAGAGCCGCGTCGGTCGCCAGCGCGCCGTCAACACCCTGCTGGCCGAGGAACTGGCGGGTCCGGTTCACGCCTTGTCGATCCGCGCCATGACGCCAGCCGAGGCCGTGGACTGACGAAAACGTCGTTCACCCCGTCTTAGAAGGTTCGCCCTAACGTCGCATTCGGGACTGTTTGCACGATGGGGTAGGGATGGTTGGGTCCGAGGAGATCGGCAAGAGCCTCGGCGCCGGACAAGGCGCTGCGGGCGAAGCCGCCCAGGCCCTGACGGCCATCCTGCAGACGCAGTATCTGCGCTACCTGATCATCGCCAGCTGGGCGTTGGGCCTGCTCGCCACCGTCGGCTGGCCCGAGGCCGGCGTCTGGTTCTGCGGCACGGTCGCGGCCGGGGCCGTGCGCGGCTCGTTCGAGCGTCGGATGGCGGACAAGGTGACCGCCGGCTGGGGCCTCGTCTTTCCGGCCATCGCGACTGTGACCACGGCCGCCTGGGCCTCGGCCCCGCTGTTGGCTTGGTTCTCGGGCCATGTGTTCGGGCATTCGCTCGCCGTCGCCCTGCTGATCGGCGGCTATGTACTCGTCTTCTCCCAGCTGCGCAGCTCCCCCAAGCAGGCCATCGTCATCTCCTCGCCCTATTCGCTGGCGGCCGTCATCATCCTCGCCGGCACCTGGGGCACGCCCGAGTTCTGGCCGTTCCTTGCCATCATGCCGTTCACGGCGGCCGGCCTGTTCGTGCTCGTCACCATGACCATGCTGCGCGAGGAGCGCATCAAGGCCTTCCAGGAGCATCAGGCGCACCTCATCGAGGAGCTTCAAGCCGCCCGCGACAAGGCGGACGCCGCCAATCAGGCGAAGTCGAGCTTCCTCGGCGTCATCTCGCACGAGCTTCGCACGCCCATGAACGGCGTGTTGGGTGCCGCGCAGTTGCTGAGCGCCACCCGGCTGGAAGCGACCCAGCGCGAGTATCTGTCGATCATCCGGAACTCGGGCGACAACCTGCTGAGCCTGCTGAACGACATCCTCGACATGACCAAGATCGAGGCCGGCAAGATGACCTTCGAGGTCATCGACATCAACATGGAGGACCTGCACCGCCGCGTGACCGGGCCCTTCGTCGCCCAGGCCGAGGCCAAGGGGCTGGATTTCCGCTCGACGTTCGAGGGCGAACCGCCCGCCGTGGTGCGCGGCGACCCGCTGCGGGTCTGTCAGGTGATCCAGAACCTGCTGTCGAACGCCGTGAAGTTCACCGAGGCCGGCGCGGTCGAATACGTCGTGCGCACGCGCCGCATCAGCGATCGCCGCTGCGCCTTCGAGTTCGCCGTCACCGACAGCGGGGCGGGCATCGCGCCGGAGGATCTGGAGCGGCTGTTCCAGCCCTTCACCCAGGCCGACGTGTCCTCGACGCGCAAATTCGGCGGCACGGGACTGGGTCTGACGATCGCCCGGCGCATGGCCAACATCATGGGCGGCGACATCACCGTGACCTCCACGGTCGGCGAGGGATCGACCTTCACCCTGTCGGTCGAGGCCGAGGTGGTCGAATGGAAGCCGATCCAGGCCATCGAGGCGGTCGACGCCGACGGCGACGAAGGCGAGAGTCTGTCGGTGCTGGTGGTGGAAGACCACCCGGTCAATCGCATGATCCTGGAGGCCTGGCTGACGTCGGCGGGCCATACGACGACCGCCGCCGAGAATGGGCAGATCGCGGTCGATCTGGCGGCCGACCAGGGCTTCGACCTGATCATCATGGATGTGAACATGCCGGTGATGGACGGTCTGACCGCGACCCGCCTGATCCGCCAGGCCGGGGCCAACCGGGACACCCCCGTCGCCGTTCTGTCGGCCTCCGCCCGGCACGAGGATCACGAGGCGGGACTGCAGGCCGGGGCCGACGCCTATCTGAACAAGCCCATCGATTTCGCTGCTCTCGCCCGACTGATCCAGACGGTGGGATCGGGCCGGGACGCCGTGCGCAGGATGGCGGAATGCGACGAGAACCGGGCGGCGGCCTGAACCGGGCCTGACGTTTTCCGTTCAGATCGGGCTCAAGGGCGGACTCCTAGGGTGGGCGCAGGTCGGTAGTTCCCGACACGCCCCAGGAGTATCCCGCCGTGAAGAAGATCATCACCACCAGCCTGGCCGCCCTGATCGCCGCCGGCTCCATGGCCACGGCGTCCGCCGCCGACGCCCAGTCGCGCTACGACCGCGACGATCGCCGCGAGCAGCGTCAGGATCGGCGCGATGACCGTCGTGACGACCGCCGCGAGGCCCGCGAGGATCGCCGCGAATGGCGTCAGGACCGTCGCGACGATCGCCGCGACTACCGCCAGCAGGCCCGCGCCTATGAGCGGTGGCAGCGGGCCGAGCGTCGCTACAACGCCGGTCGCTACTACGCCCCGCGCGGCTACCAGTATCGTCAGTGGAGCTATGGCCAGCGCATCCCCAGCGCCTACGTCAATGGCTATGTCATCCGCGACTACAACCGCTACGGGCTGCGCCAGCCGCCCCAAGGCTACCACTACGTCCGCAGCGGCAACGACGTGGTCCTCGCCGCCGTCGCCGGCGGCCTGATCACCGCCGTTATCGCGGGCCTGTTCAACTGAGTGGCCTAACGCTCGCGACGCGGTCGCTCGCTGCTTGAGGCCGTTTTCGCCGAGAACCGACGACGCCCCGGAGGGAGACCTCCGGGGCGTTTTCGCGTTTGGACGGGTCCGTGCCTAGATGAGGTCCGATGCGCGCCTTCGCCGAACTGCTGGACCGCCTGGCTCTGACGGGGTCGAGGAACGCCAAGCTCGTGCTGCTGCGCGACTATCTGCGCGCCACGCCCGATCCGGACCGGGGCTGGGCGCTGGCGGCCCTGACCGGCGACCTGACCTTCGACGCGGCCAAGCCGGCCATGATCCGCAAGGCCGTGGAGGCGCGGGTCGATCCGGTCCTGTTCGGCTGGTCCTACGACTACGTCGGCGACCTGGCCGAGACGGTCGCGCTGATCTGGCCGGCGGACCCCGACTATCGCCCGAACCGGGAGCCCGAACTCGGCGAGGTGGTCGAGGCCTTGAGGACCGCGAAACGGTCTGAGGTCCAGGGCCTGATCGAAGGCTGGCTGGACGCGCTGCAGCCCAAGGGCCGGTGGGCGCTGCTCAAGCTCGTCACCGGGGCGCTCCGGGTCGGGCTTTCGGCGCGGCTGGCCAAGACGGCGACGGCGATGGTGCGGCCCGAAGTCGTGTCGGACGCGCCGGACCCCGAGGGCGGGGAGACGACGACCGCGCTGGAGCCAGTCGATGTGTCGGAGATCGAGGAGGTCTGGTACGCCGTCGATCCGCCCTACGCCGACCTGTTCGCCTGGCTGGAGGGGCGGGCGGAGCGGCCCAGCCCCGATGCGCCCGGCCGGTTCCGTCCCGTCATGTTGGCGGTCGCCATCGACGAGGCGGTGGATTTCCAGAAACTGGACCCCGCCGACTACGCCGCCGAATGGAAGTGGGACGGCATCCGGGTGCAGGCGGTGAGGGAGGGCGTCGTCACGCGGCTCTACTCCCGCACAGGGGATGAGATCGCGACGGCCTTCCCCGACGTGATGGCCGCCCTGACGTTCGAGGGCGCGATCGACGGAGAACTGGTCGTCATGCGCGATGGCCAGATCGCCCCCTTCGGCGATCTGCAGCAGCGTCTGAACCGCAAGACCGTCGACGCCAAGGCCATGGCCGCCTATCCGGCCGCGATCGTGGCCTACGACGCCCTGGCGCTGGATGGCGAGGATCTGAGGCCCCTGCCGTTGCGGGATCGCCGGGCGCGGCTGGAGGCCATGGTCGCGGAGCATGGCGGCGAGCGGCTAAGCCTGTCGCCGGTCGTGGCTTATGCCGACTGGACCGAGCTCGGGCGGCTGCGCGCTGATCCGCCGGTCGGGGCCGCGGCGGAAGGGCTGATGCTCAAGCGTTGGGACAGCCCCTATCTGGCGGGGCGGCCCAAGGGACCGTGGTTCAAGTGGAAACGCGATCCGCACACCATCGACGCCGTCCTGATGTACGCCCAGCGCGGGCATGGGAAGCGGTCCAGCTTCTACTCCGACTACACGTTCGGCGTCTGGACACCGGAAGGGGCGCTCACGCCCGTGGGCAAGGCCTACTTCGGCTTCACCGACGAGGAGCTGAAGCAGCTGGACAAGTTCGTGCGCGACCACACCGTCGAACGGTTCGGCCCCGTTCGGTCGGTGCGGGCGGAGCGCGACTTCGGCCTGGTGTTGGAGATCGCCTTCGAAGGCCTGAACCGCTCGCCGCGACACAAGTCGGGCGTCGCCATGCGCTTTCCCCGCGTCAGCCGCATCCGATGGGACAAGCCCGCGCGCGAGGCCGCCACGATCGATGAGGTCATGGACCTGCTGGACGCCATCGAGGGCGGCGGCGGGCGGATCGCCTCGACGGTCTGAGCCGAGTTTTTGCATCGCGCCGCTTCCATTCGTCGGCTCGGGCGTTAGACCGCGCGCATGGCTTCTCCCGACTCTGTGCTGAGCACGCTCGTCGCGTCCGGCGAGCAGGCGGTCACCCTCGACGCCGCCATGATCGCCAAGCTGACGCAGATCGCGGGCGACTTCGCGGTCAACCTGGCCATTGCGCTGGTCATCCTGGTCGTCACGATCTTCGCCTCGCGCTGGGCGTCAGGCGCGACGCGGCGGGCGCTCGGCCGCATCCGGGGCTTCCGCCACGATCCGACGGTTCTGAGCTTCGCCGTTCAGGTCGTGCGGGTCGTCGTTCTGCTGATCGGTTTCATCGCCGTGCTCCAGCGGCTCGGCGTGCAGACGACCTCTATCATCGCCGTGCTGGGCGCGGCGTCGCTGGCCGTCGGCCTGGCGCTGCAGGGCACGCTGTCGAACGTGGCCGCGGGGGTGATGCTGCTGATCCTGCGGCCCTATCGGGTGGGCGACCTGGTCAACATCGGCGGCAACGTCGGCAAGGTGCAGCGGCTGGACCTGTTCTTCACCCAGATCTCCGACGCCAACAACGTCAAGATCATGGCCCCGAACGGCAAGGTGTTCGGCGACTTCATCCTGAACCTGTCAGGCCAGAAGACCCGCCGCATGGAGCTGAAGATCGGCGTCGGCTACGGCGAGAACCTGAATGACGCCAAGCAGGCGCTGGTCGGGGCGGCGGCCGCTCACGACAAGGTGCTGCCCGACCCGGCGCCCTGGGCCGGGGTGACCAATCTGCTCGACAGTTCCGTCGAGATGACGCTCGCCGCCTGGACCACCTCGGACGACTATTGGCAGACGCGCGCCGATGTCTTCCAGGCCGCCAAGGAGGCGCTGGACGCCGCCGGGATCGAGATTCCCTTCCCGCATCAGGTGGCGGTGCCCTACGGTGACGACGCCGAGCCGCCGATGCCGATCGGGAGCCGACAGGGTTTGCCTCGGCGCTCGAATCCCCGCAGCGCCGGGTTCGAGAGCGGCCGCGACGGCGACCAGAACGAGGCCTGAACCGCGATGCGCTACGACTTCGGTTCCGACAACACCGCCGGCATGGCGCCCGCCGCGCTCAAGGGCCTGATCGACGCCAACGCCGGCTACGCCCGGGCTTACGGCGCCGACGAGATCACCGCCCGCGCCGCCGACCAGATCCGGCAGAGGCTGGATGCGGACGCCGAGATTCGTTTCGTCTTCTCCGGAACGGCGGCCAACGCCATCGCCCTGTCCATGCTGGCCTGGCCGCACGAGGCGGTGCTGGCCCACCACGCCGCCCACGTCTGCACCGACGAAACGGGGGCTCCGGGCTTCTTCGGCCAGGGCGTCGGCCTGATCGGCCTGCCCGGCTTCTCCGGCAAGATCGACCAGAAGGCCCTGCTGGCCGCGCTGGAAGAGCCCGAGGTCGGCCACCGCCAGCCGCCTGCCGCCCTCAGCCTGACCCAGTCGACCGAATACGGCACGGTCTACACTGAGGAAGAGCTGCGTCACCTGATCGAGCCGGTGAAGGCCAAGGGATACGGCGTGCATCTGGATGGGGCGCGGCTGGCCAATGCCGCGGCGGCCGGCTTCGACCTGACGCAAATCCCCCGATTGGGCGTCGATGTCCTGGTGTTCGGCGGCGCCAAGGCCGGCGGCCTGTGCACCGAGGCGATCGTCATGTTCGACAAGTCTCTGGCCCGGCGCATCGACAACCGGCTGAAGCAGGCAGGGCAACAGGCGTCCAAGGCCCGCTATCTGGCCGCGCCGCTGCTGGGCCTGCTGGAGAGCGGCGATTGGGAGGGCGGGGCCGCCCACGCCAATCTCATGGCCCAGCGGCTGGCGGCGGGGATCGCTACCCGGACGCCGTTCGCCCTGGCCCATCCGGTCGAGGCCAACGCCGTCTTCGTGCGCATGCCGGCCAAGGCGCATCAGGCGCTGAACGCGGCCGGCTGGGCCTGCTATCGCTTCGACGACGGCTCGGTGCGGTTCGTCTGCTCATGGGCGACGCAGGAAGCGGCGGTGGACGAACTGCTGGACGCCATCGCGGCTCTGAACTGACGCCTTTCGCAACCGGGCGACGCGGACCATATGCGGGATATGGCGAGAGGCGAACGGGCGGGCAGACGAAGCGGGTCGATGGAGGCGAAGGCGCAAGGCGCAGGAGCCGTTGCCGACCCCCCCGTTGATCCCAAGACCCTCCCGGCGCTCATGGACCTGGCGCGACTGGTGGGCCGGTCGCAGGCGCCGCAGCTCAAACTCCGGCTGATCATTGCCGTGCTCCTGACCATTGCGGGCAAGGCGCTGGGCGTGCTGGCGCCGTTGGTGCTGGGCGCGGCGGTCAACCATCTGGCCGCGGACCAGCCGGCGGGCGTCGCGGTCGGACTTGGTTTCGCGGGCTTCGCCGTCGGCTGGGCGATCGTGCGGTTCCTGTCCACCGCCGCGCCGCAGCTGTCGGACGTGGTCTTCGCGCCAGTGCGCCAGGCGGCCCAGCGGCGGGCGGCGGCCGAGACCTTCGCCCATGCGCTGAACCTGTCGCTGGACTTCCATCAGACCAAGAGGTCCGGCGCCCTGTCGCGGACGGTTGATCGCGGCTCTCGCGCGGTGGATTTCCTGCTGCGCATCCTGGCCTTCAACCTCGTGCCGACGGGGCTGGAGCTGGTGCTGGCGGCGGGCGTGCTGGGCGGCGCCTACGACTGGCGCTTCGCCGCCGTGGCGGTGGTCGTGGTGGTGGTCTATGCCGTCTTCACCTTCGCCATCTCCAACTGGCGGATCGAGCATCGACGCACGATGAACACCGCCGACACCGAAGCCGCCGGGCAGGCGGTCGATGCCCTGTTGAACTCCGAGACGGTGAAATCCTTCGGCGCGGAGGCCCGGGCGGCCGAGGGCTACGACCGGGCGCTGGGCGTCTATGGAGCGGCGGCGCTTAAGGCCAACAGTTCGCTCGCCCTTCTGAACGCGGTGCAGGCCCTGATCATGAACGTCGGCCTGGGCGTGATGGCGGTCATGGCGGGGTTCGAGGCCGCGGCAGGGCGCATGGGGCCCGGCGACGTGACGGCGGCCGTTCTGATCCTGATCTCGCTCTATGCGCCGCTGAACATCCTGGGTTTCGCCTATCGGGAAATCCGCCAGTCCTTCATCGACATGGAGGAGATGCTGAAGGTCACGCGCCAGCAGCCCCTGGTCGCCGATGCGCCGGACGCGCCGCCTCTGCCCCGGTCCCCGGATCGCGGCGGAGCGCCTCTGGCGTTCGAGGACGTCTCTTATCGCCACGATGCGCGGTCCAGCGGTCTGGAGGATGTCACTTTCCTGGTCGCGCCAGGGACGACGACGGCGCTGGTCGGCCCCTCGGGTTCGGGCAAGTCGACCATCGTCAAGCTGGCTCTGCGTCTGCTCGATCCCCAGAACGGACGGGTCCTGATCGAGGGCGTCGACGCCCGCGACGTCACCCAGGCATCCCTGCGCCAGGCCGTGGCCCTGGTCCCGCAGGACGTGGCCCTGTTCAACGATAGCATCCGGGTCAACATCGCCTTCGCCCGGCCGGACGCGGACGAGGCGGCGGTGTGGGCGGCGGCGGAAGCGGCGGAGCTGGCGGACTTCATCCGGGGCCTGCCGGACGGCATGAACACCAAGGTCGGCGAGCGCGGCCTGAAGCTGTCGGGCGGCGAGCGTCAGAGGGTCGGCATCGCCCGCGCGCTTCTGGCCGATCCCTCGATCCTGATCCTGGACGAAGCCACCAGCGCGCTGGATAGCCGCACCGAGGCCGCCATCCAGAAGACGCTGCGAAAGGCGCGGGCGGGTCGCACCACCCTGGTCGTCGCCCACCGCCTGTCGACCATCGCCGACGCCGACCAGATCCTGGTCTTGAAGGCCGGGCGGATCATCGAGCGCGGCGCCCATCACGAGCTGGTGGCCCGCGTCGGCGGCGAGTACGCCGCCCTGTGGCGCAAACAGACGCGCGGCGCCCGCGCGAACGCGGACGCCGTGGTCGTCTGATCCTGGAAGAAAAAGCGCCGGCCCCGGGGGAGGTGCGGGGGGGAGTGGGCTCGCCCGGGGCCGGCCTGACCCGACGTCAGCTGGCGCGGCGAACGCGCCGGGGCTGGGCGATGGTCGGGCAGTTGATGACGACGCCCAGCGGCCTGACGCCGGCGACGAAGGGATTGCCCGGCCCCTCGGGCGCTACCGGGGCGGTGGCCACGTCTCCCGCAGCGACCAGACGTTCCAGGTCCTGGATCGAGGTGATGCGGCGCACGCGATTGGCGGCGATCGCCTGATCGGTCCAGACCACGACGTGGGCGTCCCACATCGGGCTGTAGTTGTTGTCCAGCGAAGGATTGTCGTTGTCCGGGTCCAGCGGGAAGACGTTGATCGGATCGATCCCACCGTTGGCGATCGAGGTGGCGAAGCCCTGGTTCTGACCCGTCGCCGGATCCAGGATCCCGTTCACCACCGGCGCGAAGCCCAACAACGCCGAAGGTTGGCTGGGTGTCGATTGTCCAAAGCTCGGGACGCCTCCGATCCGCGGGGCGAAGACGCCCTGTTCGATGACCGCTGGAACATCGGCCGACACGTCGGTAACCAGGTGGTAGTAGTACTGCTCGCCGCCCTGGAACCCGTCCAGCAGCTGGAGCACGACCGTGCCACGACGCTCGTCGAGGGCGTTGGCGCGGTCGTGGCGGCCCGTGGCGTTGCCGACGATCTGCATGTTCAGGACCACGCCCGAGGGCATGACGACCATGGAGGACCACTCCGCGTCGGCCACCGCGCCCGGCACGGCGCGGGCCGGCGGGAAGGGGTAGGGCGTGCCTGGCACGAGCTCATAGTTCGGCGAGAAGTCGACCGAGCCCCGGAAGCGGACGACGCCGTCCTGAATCGTCACGCGCTGCTCGCCCGGCGTGCCGGCGGCGTGGCGCAACTTGGGCGCATAGTTCACGCCCAGCCGATTGGCGGTCTCGAAGTCCGAGGCCTCGGTGATGATGTAGTGGACCGCCTCGCCGCGCGGGCCCAGGCCCTTGAACAGCGGCAGGGTCACGGTGGCGGCGCCGTAGGTGAAGTCGACGGCCAGGGCGTTTCGCATGAAGACGTTGTCGTCCTCCGAGAAGCGCACGGCGGTCGCCGGCGAATAGGACGGACGGCCGTAGTCGCGGGCCGAACGGGCCAGAAGCGCGTCGGCCTCGGCGAGCGCCGCGCGGTTGCCCTGCACCAGCGGCGCGTTCGCTGCTGCGGTGGGCGCCTCCGAGGCGACGGCGGGAGAGTTTGCCCCTGCGGCCAGGACGGCCAGGGCCATGACGATGGCGGTCTGTTTCACGATGTAGCCCCTTCGGTGCGCCCCGGCGGGGCGTGGATGCGGCCGGACGGAGCACCGCCAGCCACAAGGAGCGTCGCCCAGCGCGCCTCCTCCGTATTTTTCCGGGGTGCGGGAGCTTTGTCTGGGATTGCTCTCAGGCCGCCCGCGCGGCGCGCCAGGCACCCGGCGTGCTGCCGGCCAGCCTGCGAAACGCAGTGGTGAAGTGGGCCTGATCGGCGAAGCCGCAGGCGTGCGCCACGGCGGCGATGCGCGAGCCGGGCTGGAGCAGCAGCCGCATGGACCGCTCGATCCGGCGACGCTGCACGAAGCGAACCGGGCTGACGCCATGTTTGGCCCGGAAGGCGCGGGTGAAGTGGAACGGCGACAGGCAGGCCACGGCCGCCAGATCGGTCAGGGTGATCTCCTGATGCAGATGGGCCTCGATGAAGTCGATGACGCGGGTGAAGCGCAGGTCTGTCGGGGCGGCAGGCGTCGTCCCTTCCGTTCGGTGGGCGTCGGCCGCCGAGAGCAGAGCCGACAGCAGGGCCAGATCCACGCTGTCGACGAACAGGCCGTCGGCGCGCTCGGCCTCCGTCCAGGCGCGGCCCGCGAGCAGCGGGAACATCGGGTCCTGAAACGGACGCTCGTAGATGGGAGCAAGCCGCTCTACCAGCGCCGGGCTCTCCACCGCCGTGGCCAGTCGCTGGGCAGGGGCTGCGACGATGATGAGCTCGCTCGGGCCGTCGATCTGGTAGTCGATGTCCGTCAGGGGCGGGGCCGCTACGGTGTGGGGGCGGTCCGTCGGAATGTCGATCCAGCCGTCGCCAAGGTTGTAGCGAGCCGGGGCGCGAGCCACGCGCCGGCGGATGCCGATCAGCAGGTCGGGGGTGGCTCGGTCGGTCAGGCCGTGGCCGTCCTGGCGCACATACAGCAACTGGACGCCGAGCGAGCCTGCGGACCGTGCCTCGTGCTGAAAGCCGGAGTAGCCAGAGCGGCGGTAGAAGTCGGTATAGGACGGGTGCTCGGCGCGGGCGCGGCCCCACCGTCTGGTCAGCCCTGTCGTGTCCGCATCGTTCAGCAAGCGTCATCCCCCGATAAGGAGACGCTTCACGAACTGTGGAGGTTACATTGGCTTCCGAGGCCGGACGGTCAGATCACCCGGCCTATGGCGTAGAACCGCTCCGAACGCTGGGTACGCAGCTCGGAGGGCGACAGGGGCAGCAGCGCCTGCAGTTCCTCCCAGACCGCGTCACCCACGGATCGGATGGCCGCCTCGCGGTCGGCGTGCGCCCCGCCGACGGGCTCGGGGATGACGCGGTCAACGATCTTCATCGCCATCAGGTCCGGACCGGTGATCTTCATGGCCATGGCGGCGTCCTTGGCCCGCGCCCCGTCGCGCCACAGGATGCCGGCCGCGCCCTCGGGCGAGATCACCGAGTAAATGGAGTGCTCCAGCATCAGCACTCGGTTGGCGGCGGCCAGGGCGATGGCCCCGCCCGAGCCACCCTCGCCCGTGACGGTGGCGATCATCGGTGTGCCCAGAACCAGGCCGCGCTCGGTCGAGCGGGCGATCGCCTCGGCCTGTCCGCGCTCCTCGGCGCCCAGGCCCGGATAGGCGCCCGCGGTGTCGACGAAGGTCAGGACCGGCAGACCGAAGCGGTCGGCCATGTCCATCAGCCGCACTGCCTTGCGATAGCCCTCGGGCCGGGCCATGCCGAAGTTGTGGGTCAGGCGGGTGGCCGTGTCGTGGCCCTTCTCATGGCCCATGACGACGACGGCCTGGCCCCGGAAGCGGGCAAGGCCGCCCAGGATCGCCTGGTCGTCGCCGAACTGGCGGTCGCCGCGCAGCTCGGTGAAATCGGTGAACAGGCCGGCCAGGTAATCGACGAAATGCGGGCGCTGCGGATGGCGGGCGACCTGGGTCTTCTTCCAGGGGTCGAGCTCGGCGTAGGTCTTCTTGCGGAGTTGCTCGGCCTTCTTCTTCAAGCCTTCGATCTCGGCCTCGAACGAACCGGAGGTGGCCGACAGCAGGCCCAACTCCTCGATCTTGGCTTCCAGATCGGCGATCGGCTTTTCGAAGTCGAGATAATGGGTGGCCATGAGGCGTCCGGATGGGGCGGGCGAAGCGGCCCGGTCACAAGGCGGCGGAACCTAGTCGCGAGGGCGGCGAGGAGCAAGCGCCTGCTAGACGGCCTTCGGCGCGCTCATCTTCGACACCCGGGGCGCGAACGTCACAGCGCCGGTCGCCGAGACGGTGAAACGATAGGCCTCGTTCACCCCCGCCTTGCCTGAGTGGGTGAAGGCCAGCACGCGCTCGCCGTCGGTGCGGACGTGGACGATGCCGAAGTTGGTGCGCTCGAAGGCGAAGAAGGTGCGGCCGCCCTGGGTGGCGTTCCCCCGCGCCTTGAAGAAGGCGACCAGCTCCGTGCAGAAGATGACGGCGGGCGAGGAGCGCGACGCCTTGCCGAGCGCCGCCATCAGGGTGGCGCGGGGATGGATGTGCTCCTTGGTCTCGTTCTCGTCGCCGGACGAGATCATCGACACCACCGGCCCGACCTCATGCAGGAAGGCCAGGTCGAAGTCATGCGAGCCGTGGTGCGGCGTCTTGAAGATCTCGGCGCGCAAGGAGGCGTTGGGCAGGGCCTCGCGCAGCATCTGCATGGCCTCCTGGTTCATGTCGCCGGTGAACAGGAAGCGGACGTTGCCGTAGCGCAGCCGGAACGCGATCGAATGGCCGTTGATGGTGTGCGACACCGACATCGATGACGACGGCCGCCGATCCGGGTCGCCCAGTTCGATGTTGGCGTCGTTCGGTGGTGAGCCGAGGCCGAGCAGGGCGGGCCGGCCGCCGACGTCCCTGGTGATCGGCCCGAGGATTTCGACGTCGAGATTGGGTTCGGTCAGGAAGTCGAAGGCGGTCGTCGTGTGCTGATCGACGCGGGCCATCTGGATGGACGCTCCCGGCTCCACGGTCCCCAGGCGGGTGTTCCAGGTCTCCAGCGTGCGCTTCCACTTGCGGAACCGGGTGTTCATGTCGGCGTCGGGGACGGCCAGGAGGTCGTCGTGCAGATCGACGCACCAGGTGCGGCCATCGGCCTTGACCGTGGGGCCCAGCCGGTCCTTCTCGGGCACGCTGTCCAGCCGCTTGACCAAGCCGTTGTGCAGCACGCGGCGGGTCGTGGCGAACAGGCGCTTTCGCGGTTCGGCGTGGGTCTCCGACGCCAGAATTTCCGACAGGCCGTCGAAGTGGTCGGCGTCGCCGTGGGTCACCAGGATGGCGTCGAAGATCACCGGCTGGGCCGCGCTGGAGCCCCGGAAGCGGGCGGCGACGTGGCGGGCGAACAGCTGGTTGTCGCCGCCGTCGATCAGGACCCGCTTGCCGCCCGGCGTTTCCAGCACCAGGCCATCGCCTTGCTGCACGTCGACCATCGACAGGCGCAGGATCGGCGTGTCGCGCAGCTTGGCCTCGCCCTTGATGCGGCCTTCGGCGGGCCCGCCGTTCCGGGTGAAGCGGATCTTTCGCGTCGTCCCGCCCGCGGGCTCCAGCGGCTCCACCGCGTCGCCCCAATAGAGCTGGAAGGCCTTGGCCTCGCCGTCGATGCGGACATCGATGATGTCGTCGTCGAGGAAATGGGTCACACGCCGCCTCCGCAAACAGGGGAACGCGCTACTGGCTCCACCTTCGGCTGTATCGGCGACGCTTTCGTGTCAGTCGCCCTTGGCCAGAGGGTGGTGGCTGTGGACGACCTGGCTCAGCCGGTCGGTGGCCACATGGGTGTAGATCTGAGTGGTGGCGATGTCGGCGTGGCCCAGCAAGGTCTGGACGACGCGCAGGTCGGCGCCGCCCTCCAGCAGGTGGGTGGCGAAGGCGTGACGCAGGACGTGCGGACTGACGCGCGACGGGTCGATGCCGGCGTCGATCGCCGCCTGATCCAGCAACTGGGCGAAGCGGCGGGGCGTCAGATGGCCGGAGGCGCCGCTGGACGGGAACAGCCACGGACTGTCGGGCGCCTTCTCGGGCCGGGCCGCGTCGCGGGCGGTCAGCCAGGCCTTGACCGCCTCCCGCGCCGAGGCGTTCAGGGGCGCCAGCCGCTCCTTCCCGCCCTTGCCGCGCACGATCAGATAGGCCGGGTCGCGCCGCACGGCCTGGACGCGGAGCGCGAGCAGTTCGGACACGCGCAGGCCCGAGGCGTAGGCCAGCTCGACCAACGCGATGAGGCGCAGGCCCGCCGCTCCATCGCGGGCGGCGGCGGCGGTCAGCAGGCGCTCCACCTCGTCGCGAGACAGGGTCTTGGGCAGGGGGCGACCCTGCTTGGGCGCATCGAGACGGCGGGAGGGATCATCGCTCCGCCAGCCTTCACCGAGGCAGAATCGATAGAACTGGCGCACGGCCGAGCGGCGGCGGGCGGCGGTCGCGGCCGACAGCCCCCGCGTCGACAGGCCCGCGAACCACGCCTCCACCGCCTCTGCATCCGCCCCCATCAGACCCTGAGACAAACCCGCCTCGGCGTCGGCGAGATCGCGGGCGTAGGCGGACAGCGTGTGGGGCGAGGCGTCGCGCTCGACCGCCATCATCTCCAGAAAGGCTTCGACCTGGGGCGTGGTCATGCCGGGCATGGTCTTGGGCGCGGCGCTGGGCGCTGGCCTGCGGCGGCGCTTGGTGTAGAGACTGAAGCCGACATGTCGCCTGCTCTTCTTCCTCCGCGAGGCCGCCGATGAGCGGTCCGGCCGCTCCCCCGGCCGCGTCCGCGATTCCCCGGCCGACCCGCACCATAGCGCTCGTGGGGCTGATGGGCGTGGGCAAATCGACGGTGGGGCGGCGGTTGGCGCAGCGTGTCGATCTCCCCTTCATCGACGGCGACGAGGCGATCGAGACGGCGGCGCGGATGACCGTGTCGGACATCTTCGGCCAGCTGGGCGAGGCGGAGTTCCGGGCCGGCGAGGCGCGGGTCATGCGCCGCCTGCTGGACGGCCCGCCGATCGTTCTGGCGACCGGCGGCGGCGCGGTGCTGAACCCTGGCACGCGCGCTTTGATGAAGGAGCGGGCGACGACGGTCTGGCTCAGGGCGGAACTGCCGGTCGTCGCCGCCCGGGTGCAGCGACGCGATACCCGTCCCCTGCTGCGCGGCAAGGACCCGCTGGAGGCGTTGAGCGCCATGGCGGAGGTGCGTTATCCCATATACGCCGAAGCCGCCGACGTGACCGTCGATGTGGGCTCGGGCGCTCACGCCCAGGCCGTCGAGGCGATCCTGAAGGCGCTCGTGGCGCACTGGGCGGGCGAGGGCGCGGCATGACGATCATTCCTGTCACCGGCGGTGGGTTCGCCCCCTACGACGTGGTGGTCGGTCGCGGGCTGCTGGCGGAGGCGGGCCAGCGGATCGCACCGTTCGCGCGGGGTCGCACGGCCATCGTCACGGACGACACGGTTGCGGCGCTGCATGGCGAGGCCTTGCGCATCTCTCTGGCCGCGGCGGGTGTGAAGGCAGATGTCGTCGCGGTGCCGCCGGGGGAGGGGTCCAAGTCCTTCGCCGAGCTGGAGCGACTCATGGACCGGCTGCTAGCTCTCGGGCTGGATCGCAAGGACGTGATCGTCGCCTTGGGCGGCGGCGTAGTGGGCGACCTCGCCGGTCTGGCGGCGGCGCTCTACATGCGCGGGATCGACTTCGTTCAGGTTCCGACGACGCTGCTGGCCCAGGTGGACTCGTCGGTGGGCGGCAAGACCGCCATCGACACGCCCCGCGGTAAGAATCTGGTCGGAGCCTTTCATCAGCCTCGGTTGGTGCTCGCCGACATCGACGTGCTGGCGACCCTGCCGGAGCGGCAGGTGCGGTCCGGCTGGGCCGAGGTGCTGAAGCACGGCCTGATCTGCGACGCGGATTTCTTCGACTGGTTGGCGGGCGAGGGATCGGACGGTGCGCGAGGCGATCCGGCCGCGCTGGAGCGCGCCGTGGTGCGTTCAGTCGAGATCAAGTCCACCATCGTCGGCGAGGACGAGAAGGAGGCCGGTCGGCGGGCGCTGCTGAACCTCGGCCACACCTTCGGCCACGCCATCGAGGCGGAGCTGGGCTTCGAGGAGGCGGCGCTGGCGCACGGTGAGGCGGTGGCGCTGGGGTGCTGCATGGCCTTCCGTTACTCGGCGCGGCAGGGCCTGTGCCGGGCGCGAGACGCCCGACGGGTGGAAGCCGTCGTCGAGGCGGCGGGGCTGCCGACGCGGTTGGGACAGGCCGGGACTTTCTCGGCCGAGGCCCTTCTGGCGCGCATGGCGGGGGACAAGAAGGCGGAAGGCGGCGGTCTGACGCTGATCCTCGCGCGCGCCGTGGGTGAGGCCTTCGTCTCGAAGACGGAAACGCCCGAAACCGTGCTCGCCTTCCTGAAGGAGGAGGGCGCGGCGTGAAGATCGAGGCGGCCGTGCTGGAGAACGCCTGGGTCCGACTGGAGCCTGGCGACACGGTCGATCCCGAGGAGGTCCGCGCCGCACTGGATGTCGATCCGGACGCCTGGGTCATCATGGTCAGCACGGCCTATGGCCCGGCGTTCGACGGCTGGTGGTCGAAGCGACTGGGGCACATGAAGGGCGGCGGCGGACCCTGTTACGCCGTGCGGCGACGTTCGGACGGTCGCGTCGTGGGAACCAGCAGCCTGCATGATCTGGTGCCGGAGCATCGGCGCGTCGAACTGGGCTCGACCTTCTTCCATCCCGACGTCCGGGGCGGCGTCGTGAACCCGGCCAGCAAGCGGCTGTTGCTGGAGCATGCCTTCGCATCCGGCGTCGTTCGCGTGGAGATCATCACCGACGGCGTCAACGCCCGCAGTCAGGCGGCGATCGCCAAGCTGGGAGCGGTGCGCGAAGGCGTGCTGAGGCGGCACAAGACCACGCACACGGGCCGCGTCCGCGATACGGTGATGTTCGCCATCACCGACGAGGATTGGCCCCGCGTCCGCGAGGGCCTGGACCAACGACTGGCGAGGAGCGGGACATGAGCTTCATCTTGGCGAGACGCGGCGTTCTGGCGGGCCTGGTCGCGACGCCGCTCGCGGCCGGGCTTGACGCAGCAGCGCAGACCGAGCCCCTGACGGCCGCCGAGATCGTGGGTCGGGCCCATGCGGCGGCGGGTGGTGCGGACTGGATGCGGCCGCGCAGCCTGACCTTGACCGGGCGCGGCCTGTTCTGGCCGCAGGGAACCGAGGCGGGCCGTATCGACGTGCCCGACTACCGCATGTGGCGGGTCTATCCGGCGGTCAGCACCGAGGCCCACGCGGCGAATGGCTGGGTCCGTATCGACGCCAAGCTGGCCGACGGCTCGACCTATTTTCAGGCCGCTTATGACGGCGAGACCTCCTACAACCAGAACGGCCCGATCCCGGGCGCGCAGGCGTCGCGCGAATGGTCCGAGAACTTCGGCTTCGGCATCATCCGCTTCGCGCTGGACGAGGGCTTCACCCTGGACCGCCTGCCCGACGACAGCGCCGAGGGGCGGCCGATGCACGTCGTCCGGGTCAACGATCCGCAGGGCGGCAAGACCCTGTTCGGCATTGCGGCCGACGACTACGCCATCCTGTGGCTGGGCTTCGAGACGCCGCGGGGGTGGCACGAGCGACGCTACTCGGACTTCTACCGCAACCCGGGCGTCAGCTTCACCCAGCCCGGCCGGGTGCGGCTCTACTACGACGGGGTCAAGCAGAACGAGATCGTCTGGACCGCCTACAGGCTGAACGAGGACCTGCCGAGGTCGCTGTTCCAGATCGCGGCCTAGTCGACCCGGGTCCAGCCGAGCGGCCGCAGGACCTCCATTGGCCGGAACTGGGCCTTGTAGTCCATCTTGGGCGAGCCCTCGACCCAGTAGCCGAGGTAGACGAACGGCAGGCGGACGGCCTGGGCCTGACGCACATGATCCAGGATGGCGAAGACGCCCAGCGACCGTTTCTCGATGTCCGGATCGAAGAAGGAATAGACCATCGACAGGCCGTCGGTGAGCAGGTCGGTCAGGGTCACGGCCACCAGATCGCCAGGACCGCCGTCCAGCGACGGCAGGCGGTATTCGATCAGATGGGTCCGCACCGCCGTGTCCTCGACCATGGCGATGTAGTCCAGCCAGGTCATGTCGGTCATGCCGCCGCCGGGGTGCCGGGTCGACAGATAGCGTTTCAGCAGGGCGAACTGCTCCTGCGTCGCCTCGGCCTCGACCAGGTCGCGCGACAGGTCGCCGTTGCGGGCCAAGACCTTCTTCTGGGTGCGCGACAGCCGCACGTCCTCGACCGGAAGGCGCACCGAGACACAGGCGTCGCAACCTTCGCAGGCCGGGCGATAGGCGATGTTCTGGCTGCGGCGGAACCCGGCGTGAGTCAGCTCGTCATTGACGTGGGCGCCGTTGGAAAACGGCAGGTTGGCGAACACCTTCCGTTCGGTCATCCCGGACAGATAGGGGCAGGGCGCGACCGCCGTCATGAAGAAGCGAAGCTGGCGTGTCGGTACGTGTTGCGTCACGTCAGAACGTCCGCATCCGATCTCGTCGCCAGTATGGCAGGCCGGGGCTCATGAGGTGATTTGGCGTCAATCCGCCCTGCGCCGCAAGATGGTTCGCGCGGCGCATGATCGTCACAGGCTGGTGTCCCGGGGCAGGACCGGAGCCTCGCGCAGCAGGACAATGGCGATCCGGCGGTTGCCGGCCAGCGACGGATCGTCCGGATAAAGAGGGTCGGAGCCCGCCTTGCCCGCGACCGAGTAGACCCGATCCGGATCGATGCCGGCGCTCTGGAGGATCTGGCGCGAGGCGTCGGCGCGCTGGGCCGACAAAGGCCAATCGCCGGGGCTGGACGCGCGCCCCGAACCCGCCGCCGCCGAGGTGTGGCCTGAGATCGAAATGCGATTGGGCAGGCGGTTGATGACCGTCGAGATGGCCCTGAGCAGAACCTGAGCCCGGGCGTTGGGTCGGGCGGAGTTCTGTTCGAACATCGACCGGCCTTCCTGATCGACGAGCTGGATTCGCAGACCCTCGGGCGTTTGGTCGATGATCAGCTGTTTCGACAACTCGGCCAGTTCGGGCATCCGCTGCATGGCCTGGCGCAGCGATTCGGCGGCCGAGGCGAACTCCGCGGCTTCGCGGGCGGCGATCTCCTCGCGCAACTCCTCTTCCGACGCGGCGGCCAGGTTGGCGTTGGCGCCGGCTTCCTCGGGCGCATCCTGGGGGGCCTCAGGAGCGAGCTGTTCCAGGACGTTGATCGAGCCCGAGCCCTTCGACCCGTTCTCGCCGAGCGAGGTCCCGCCCAGGATGCCGCCGGAGCCGGAGGTGGTCTGGCTGACGCTGGCGGGGGCGAAGTATTCGGCGATGCCGCGCTTCTGCTCCGGGTCGGTGGTGTTGATCAGCCACATGAGCAGGAAGAAGGCCATCATGGCCGTGACGAAGTCGGCGTAGGCCACCTTCCACGCGCCGCCGTGGTGGCCGCCGCCGACCACCTTCTTGACCTTCTTGATGAGGATCGGACGATCGCTCAACGACGACATGGACGGCACCCCGGACGCAGATGCGTGACCTTTGCGTGAACAGGGTTAAGGCGACCTTTCAGCCGGCCGGTTGCCAGCGGCGTCGCCACCCCCTAGACCCGCCGCCGATGCGGATGTGGCGGAACTGGTAGACGCACTGGATTTAGGTTCCAGCGCCGCGAGGCGTGGAGGTTCGAGTCCTCTCATCCGCACCAAATGAAAAGGCCCGGGATCGCTCCCGGGCCTTTCTGTTTTCAGGCTGACCCGGAGATCAGTCTTTCTGGTTGTCGACACCGGAGCCGAGCGCCTGTTCGGGCGTGGACATGGTCGTTTCCTCGGTGATGTCGATGCCCTTGGCGAGCTTGGAGTGCCAGAAGCCGTAGATGGCGTAGATCACCGCGCCGACGGCCGCATAGGCGCCGAGGATGGTCAGCGGCAGCGGGTTGCCGTTCTGGAAGTTCTGGATCATCGGCAGGAAGTTGAAGCCCGCCAGGCAGAGGCAGGCGATGATGCCGGCCACCGCCGTGGCGATGCCTCCTGGAACCCGGAAGGGGCGCTCCATCTCCGGGTGCCGGATGCGCAGGAAGATCACGCTGAGGCACACGATCGAGAAGGCGACTGCGGTGCCCAGGGACACGAGATCTCCGAGGATCGAGATCGGCAGGAACGAGGCCGCGATTGCGATCAGGATGCCTAGCAGGATCGTCCCGATCCAGGGCGTCCGGAAGCTCGGGTGGATCACCGCGAAGGCGCGAGGCAGCAGGCCGTCGCGCGCCATGGTGTAGAAGATGCGCGTCTGGCCGTAGCACAGCACCAGCATCACCGAAGACAGGCCGGTGATCGCGCCGATCTTGATCAGGAAGGCGATCAGGTTCAGCTGACCTTCAGGGGCGGCCGCCAGCGGGACGTTGGCCCACTCCAGTCCCATCCGGTCGATGGCGACGGCCACGGGCGCCGGGCTGGCCAGCTCCAGGTAGGGCACCACGCCGGTCATGACGGCCGCGACCGCCATGTAGATCAGGGTGCAGACGAACAGGGCTCCCAGGATGCCCACGGGCACGTCCTTGGACGGGTTCTTCGCTTCGGCCGCGGCGGTCGAGACGGCCTCGAAGCCGACGTAGGCGAAGAAGATGATGGCTGCGCCGCGGAAGATGCCGCCGACCCCGAACTGGTCCCAGGTGCCGCCCTCCGGGGTCGCCGGAATGAAGGGGCTCCAGTTGGCCGGGTTCACATAGCTGATCCCCACCGCGATGAAGGTCAGCAGCACCACGATTTTGATCATCACGATGATGTTGTTGATGCTGGCGCTTTCCGACACGCCGAGCACCAGCAGGGCGCAGACGGCGGCGATGCCGATCGCGGCGACCAGATTGAAGGTCCCGGTCAGCGGGAAGGAGTTTCCGCCCTCTCCGACGACGGCCTGGACCAGCGGCGTGGCCCACTGCGGGCCTTCGCCGCCCGGATAGGCGATGGTCGGGAACAGACTGCCGGATATGCCGAAGTCGGTCAGGATGGAGACGACATAGCCAGACCAGCCCACGGCCACGGTCGAGGCCGCGACGCCGTACTCCAGCACCAGCAGCCAGCCCATGATCCATGCGAAGACCTCGCCCAGCGTGCCATAGGCGTAGGTGTAGGCCGAGCCGGACACCGGCATGGTCGAGGCCAGTTCCGCATAGCAGAGGCCCGCCAACGCGCAGGCGACGCCCGCGACGACGAAGCTGAGCATGATGGCCGGGCCGGCGTGGGTCGCCGCGACCTGACCGGTCAACACGAAGATGCCGGCCCCGATGATGGCCCCGATGCCGAGGCTCATCAGATTGATCGGACCCAGGGACCGCTTCAGCTCGCTCTTGGCGGCTTCCTTCTGGATCTGGGCTACGGATTTGCGGAGGAACAGGCGGTTCCCCCTGGGCCTAAGGCCTTCTGCGGACATGAAGCGTCTCGCCCCCTACTAAACGGCGCATCCTCCCCGGATGGCCTTCCGGCGCGGACGCTAGCGAGCCAAGCCCCCACTGGCAACGCGGTTTCCGATCCGTGAAGGCGCGGCGACGCTTTCGTGACCGGGAGCGTGGCCGCCGGGGCGCAGAATCGTTGGTCAGCTTCGTCCGAGAGGCTATCGGGACGACCATGCTGCCCATTCACGCCGTGCTGGACGACCTGAAGGCCGCCGTCGCCGCCCATCCAGCCGTGGTGCTGGCGGCACCGCCGGGCGCGGGCAAGACGACGGTCGTCCCCCTGGCGCTGCTGGACGCCGACTGGCGCGGCGACGGCCGCATCCTGGTGCTGGAGCCCCGGCGGCTGGCGGCGCGGGCGGCGGCCGAGCGCATGGCGGCGACCCTGGGTCAGGCTCCCGGCGAGACGGTCGGCTATCGGACCCGGCTGCAGAGCCGCATCGGCTCGAGAACGCGCATCGAGGTCGTTACCGAGGGCGTCTTCACCCGGATGATTCTGGACGACCCCGCTCTCGAAGGCGTCGCCGCCGTCCTGTTCGACGAGTTCCACGAGAGGAGTCTGGACGCCGACCTCGGCCTCGCGCTCGCGCGCGACAGCCAGGGCGTCCTGCGTGACGACCTCAAACTGATCGTCATGTCGGCGACGCTCGACATCGCGGGCGTGTCGAAGCTGCTGGGCGGGGCGCCGGTGGTGGAAGCGCAAGGGCGCGTCCACCCGGTCGAGACGATCTACCTGAGCCGCGATCCGGCCGAACGCATCGAGGCAGCGACAGCGCGGGCCTGTCTGAAGGCGCTCGGAGAACAAGCGGGATCCATCCTGGCCTTCCTGCCGGGGCAGGGCGAAATCCATCGGACTGCGGCACTGGTCCGCGAGCGACTGCGGCTGGGAGATGTCGACATCGCGCCCCTGTACGGCGCGCTCGACAAGGCCGACCAGGACCGGGCGATCGCTCCCCCGCCGTCGGGACGTCGCAAGCTGGTGCTGGCCACCTCGGTCGCCGAGACCAGTCTGACGATCGAGGGCGTTCGCGTCGTCATCGATTGCGGCCTGTCGCGCGTGCCCCGCTTCGAGCCGTCCAGCGGCCTGACCCGGCTGGCCACCGTTCGTGTGAGCCGCTCTTCTGCCGAACAACGACGGGGACGCGCTGGCCGGACGGAACCCGGCGTTTGCTACCGGCTCTGGGACGAGGAGACGACGCGCGGTCTGGTCGCCCATCAGCGGCCGGAAATCCTGGAGGCCGACCTGACCGGGCTCGCGCTCGATCTCGCCCGCTGGGGCGCACGGTCGGCGGACGGCCTGACCCTTCTCGATCCGCCCCCCGCCGGAGCGTTCGCGGAGGCGCGCGCAGTGCTGACGCGCCTCGGCGCCCTGGACGACCAGGGTGGCCTGACGGCGCATGGACGGCGCCTCGCCGGTCTGCCGCTCGCGCCTCGCCTGGCCCATCTGGTCGCCGTGGCGGCCGATGCGGGCGATCCGGCCTTGGGCGCGCGGGTCGCGGCTGTGCTCAGCGAGCCGGGGCTTGGCGGTCGTGACATCGATCTGCGCGACCGCTTGAAGGGGTTCGATCGTGACCGCTCGCCGCGGGCGAACGATGCGCGCAGGCTGGCTGAGCGCTGGGCGCGAATGGCTGGAGGGCGGGTGACCTCCGACACCCAGGTCGATCCCGGCGCCCTGGTCGCGGCCGCCTTTCCGGAGCGGGTGGCCAAGGCGAGGGGCAAGCCTGGCGAGCTGTTGCTGGCGGCCGGGCGCGGGGCGTTCCTCGACCCTCACGAGCCCCTGGCGGACGAGACCTGGCTGGCCGTAGCCGACCTCGGCGGCGGAGACGCGAAGGACCGGATCCGCCTCGCCGCGCCGCTCGACCCGGCGATCCTGGAGGACCGGACGACCGTCGAGGACCGGCTGGTCCGCGAACCCTCCGGACGACCGGTCATCCGCCGCATCCGACGTCTGGGCGCCATCATCGTCGACGAGCGGACCGTAGGCGCGCCCGACCGCGCCACGATCACGGCCGCGCTCCGTCAGGAGATCGAACGCGACGGCCTGGCGGGCCTGACCTGGGGAGAGCGATCGGCGGCCCTGCGCGCGAGGCTGGCCTTCCTGCACGGGCTAGACCCGGACTGGCCCGAGGTGTCCGATGCGGCGCTGGCGGCGTCTGCCGAGACGTGGCTCTGGCCCCTGCTCGATACGGTCCGGTCGCTGGACGCCTTGTCCGATACGGCGCTGGAGACCGGTCTGAAATCACTGGTCCCCTGGGATCGTCAGCGGGCGCTGGACGATCTGGCCCCCGCCCGTCTGACGACCCCGCTCGGTTCGGCGGCCATCGACTATTCGGCGGAGGGCGGACCCCGCGTCGAGATCCGCGTGCAGGAACTGTTCGGCGTGACGCGTCACCCGACCGTCGCCGGCGGCCGTGTGCCTCTGACGCTGGCGCTCCTTTCGCCCGCGCGGCGGCCGATCCAGGTCACCGCCGACCTGCCGGGCTTCTGGAAAGGCTCCTGGGCCGCCGTGCGCGCCGAGATGCGGGGCCGCTATCCGCGACACCCCTGGCCGGAAAATCCGGCCGAAGCCGAAGCGACGACTCGTGCGAAGCCCCGAGGTTAGTCAAGCATCCTTGACATCCTGCTAGCGGTCGGGTAGGTTGCCGATATGAATTCCAGAACCATCATTTGGCTGCGGTGGGGCGTCGCCGTCCTGTTGCTCGTTGTCTGGGGCGCCTTCATCCATCGGCTGGTCCAAGGAGAAAATGTCGGGGAGTCGCTGTTCTGGGCGGCCATCGCCACGCTTTGCCTGACCGGCGTGGACTTCGGCGCGCGAAAGCTCCGCTAGGCGACCACGTCCGTCACGGCATAGGTCATGATCCCCGTGGCGACGGCCAGGTTCAGGCTGTCCGCGCGGCCGCGCATGGGGATCTTCACGGTGACGTCGCAGGCGGCGGCCAGGGCGTCCGTCAGACCCGCCTGTTCATTGCCCATCAGGATCAGGCTGGGACGCGAATAGACGGCTTCGCGATAGCCGACTGTCGCATCCAGACGGGTTCCCACGACCGAACCGGGCCAACCTTCGCGCCAGGCCAGGAAAGCCTCTGGCGTCGCGCGGGTGATCGAAACGGCGAAGACCGATCCCATCGTCGCCCGCACCGCCTCCACGGAAAAGGGATCGACGCAGTCTCCGATCAGGATGACCCCGCCGCAGCCTGCGCTGTCGGCCGTGCGGATGATGGTGCCGAGGTTGCCGGGGTCGCGCACCTGCTCCAGGGCGATCCAGCAGGGTGCGGCCTCGGGCTTCAGGCTTCCCAACGGCACAAACGCCTGCTCGAACACGCCCAGCACCGTCTGCGGGTTCTCCTTGCGGCTGATCTTCTCCAGGATCGGATGTGTCACCGTCACGACCTCGCCGCCTGCGCGGACCGTCTCCGCCTTGGCGCGATCCAGCAGCGGGTGAGCACGCGCCTCCAGGCCGACGAGCAGCATCTTCGGCGCCCGGCCCTGATCCAGCGCCTCGCCGATGAACTTCAGGCCCTCGGCCAGAAACAGGCCCGTCGCCTCGCGCTCCTTGCGCATGTGCAGAGCGCGCACGGCCTTGACCGTGTCGTTGGTGAGGGAGGTGATCAGGCGGGCGTCGCTCATGCCGTCCAGCGCGCGAAGAAGCTCAGCCCGATGGCGCGGGCGTCGGGTCCGTCCTCGGACAGCGCCAGTTCGCCCCAATCGATGCGGCCGGAGCGGGATTGCGTCGCCTCGGCCATCAGATGGGCAAGCGACAGGCCGGAGATGCGGGCGGCATAGGCGTTGAGCAGCAGGAAGTCGGCGTCGTCGGAAAGCAGCGCGGCGCAGTCCCTGAGCAGGCCCGGCAGGTCCTCGAACAGCCGCCAGACCTCGCCCGTCGGGCCCCGACCGTACTTGGGCGGATCGAGGATGATCCCCTGATACTTCGACCCCCGCCGAACCTCGCGCGCGACGTACTTTCGAGCGTCCTCGACGATCCAGCGGATGGGGCGGTCGGCCAGGCCGGACAGCCCGGCGTTCTCGCGCGCCCAGGCCACCGATTTCTTCGAGGCGTCGACATGAGTCACCTCGGCCCCGGCGGCGGCGCAGGCCAGCGACGCCACGCCGGTGTAGCCGAACAGGTTCAGCACCTTCGGCCGGTTCAGGCGCCGGATGCGTCCGTCCAGCCAGTCCCAGTTGGCCGCCTGCTCCGGGAAGAAGGCCAGATGCCGGAACGGCGTGAACCGGCCCGTGAAACGCACGTCTCGCCACGCTAAGGGAAAGGTGTCCAGCGCGCGACCGGCGAACCGCCAGCGTCCGGCCTCGTCCTCGTCGTCTGGATCGAAGACCGCGTCGGCGGCGTCGAAGGCGGCCGGATCGCGCGGGGCCCACCAGCACTGCGGCTCGGGCCTGACGACCGTATGGCGTCCGTATCGTTCCAGCTTGCGCCCGCCTCCGCTGTCCAGCAGGGCGTAGTCCGGCCAGGCGCGGGTCAACAGGGTCTCGGGCGTGTTCGACAGCACGGGCGGCATCGGCGAGGCCATAGGCCGTCAGGCGGCCTCGCGTCCAGCCGCCCCCTCATCCTGGCGCGGCGGCTCTACGAAATGGGCGGTCTTGTCCCAGGCGAAGGGTTCGTGGATCAGCCGCCACATCGCGTGGAAGAAGGCGAGGCTGAGCAAAGACCAGTAGGCCGGAGCCGAAACCATGTCGGTCAGCGTGTAGTCCATGCCGGCCCGTCGGCACCCGATCGCGGCGTTGACCCACGCGGCCAGCGCCCCGATGGCGAGCACGCTGACGGCGAAGACCGGCGTCTCGGGCGGCAGGTCCGCCGCCATGGCGATCAGCACGGTCGCCAGCAGCCAGGCCAACGACAGGGCATGGACCGCCGCCGATGCGATGGCCGCCCCGAGCGTCATGGTGAGAGCGATCCCGCCTCGCCAGCCCAAGCCCCGGACGTCGCGCGTATGCACGCCCCACGTCTGCATGAGGCCTTTGAGCCATCGCGTGCGCTGGGGCAGCCAGTGCTCGAGATCGCCGGGCGGCGGCTCGTAGGTCGGCCGGCTCAGGACGTCCAGCCGCCCGCCCGCACGCCAGAGGCGAAAGCCGATGTCGGCGTCCTCAGTGACATTGTGGCTGTCCCATCCACCGATGGCGCGCAGCGCCGCAACCCGGAAATGATTGCTCGTGCCCCCGAGCGGGAAGGGCAGTCCAAGGCGAGCGAGGCCGGGCAGTGTCACCTCGAACAGCGAAGCGTATTCAATGGCGAACTGCCGATCGAGAAACGGGCTGCTCGTCAGCAGAGGGGTCCGAATACGAAGAGGCGCCTGCAAGGCCCAGACATCGGCATCCCAGTTCGCGGCGAAGGCGGCTGCCGCCTCTCTCAGTTGCAGCGGGTCGGGGTCGTCCTCCGCGTCGTAGACCGTGAGCAGTTCGCCTGTCGCTGCCGCGAGCCCCAGATTGAGCGCGCGAGGCTTGGTGCGAGGCGCCCCATCGGGTGCGACGATCACGCTGAGCCAGGCGGGAAGCCGCAGATCGTCGATCGCGGCGCGCGTTTCGTGATCGTCGGCTTCTAGCAGCAGGAAGCCTTCCAGCCGGTCTTGGGGGTAGTCGATGTGCGAGAGGCGTTCGACCAGCTGGCCCGCGACCTCCGCCTCCTGGAACAGGGCGACCAGAATCGTGTAGCGCGGAAGAGCCAGAGCCGAGGGATGACGCGGCGCGGGTTGCAGGCTTGAGACCAGCAGCAGGGCGCGCCAGCCCGCGGTGGCCAGAAACCCTGTCTGGAACGCCAGGATCATGAGAATGAGCGTGAGCTCTCCATCCGCCAGGACGGCGACGACAAGCCCAATCGCAAGCGCAGAGGCGAGCATGACCTGAGCCCACGACAGGGTCTGCCGCGCGGCGTACTCGCGAAACGCCGCCGGTGCGCCCGGTCGCGACTGATCCTGCCCCCCCACCGCGCTTGGCTAGCGCCCCCTCGCTCACCCGGCAAGGGCGTGGCATCGCCGGTTCAAGGGCGCTATGGACGGCGTTCCAGGCGCTCCCGCGCTGATCTTCACAAGGGCGACGGCTTGTCCGCTTCCTCGACCGTTCGTGACCTTCCGATGCGATCCGCGCGCAAGCCCAAGGGCGAAGGTCATGCCCGGCGGGCTGAAATCCTCGCGGCCGCCGAACGCATCTTCGTCGAGGTCGGCTACGAAGGGGCCACGATCCGCAAGATCGCCGATGAGGTGGGCCTGTCGTCGACGGCACTCTACATGCACTTCTCCGAGAAGAGCGAAATTCTCCACGAGATCTGTCGGGGCGCCTTTCAGAAACTCAAGGACGCCAACGCCGCCGTGATCGCGGCCGACGCCGCGCCGGAAGTGCGCCTCAGACGTCTGTTGGAAGCCTACGTCGACTTCGGCTTCGCCAATCCCAACGCCTACCGCCTGATCTATCTCACCCGTCCTGCGGAGGCGCGCGAAGGGGCCGAGACGGCCGCCCAGTCGCTCGGGGCGGAGCTCTACCGGTCGTTCGAGGCGGTCGTCGCTTCGGTCGACGCCCAGCGACGCCTGAACGGAGAGGTTCGAGCGGTCTCCCAAGCCCTGTGGGCCGCCGCCCACGGCATGGTGTCGCTCATGATCACCAAGCCCTACTTCGACTGGGTCGAGCGCGAGCGCCTTGTCCGGACGCAGTTCGACGCCCTGTTCGCTGGCCTGCTCAAGACCTGAACAGGCTCAGGGGGCGTAGGGCCGCGGCCCGTTCGAACCGCGAGCGATGTCTTGGGATGTCGTCAGGGGCGCCGATCCCCCGTTCAGACGGGCCTTATAGACCGCCATGTTCTCCATGACCCGCATCATGTAGTTGCGCGTCTCGGTGAAGGGCGCGCACTCGATGAAGTCGACGGGATCGACCCCGCCGCCAGCCGCTCCACCGCGCGGATCGCCGCAGCGCGCCGTCCACTGCGGCGGGCGAGCCGGACCGGCGTTGTAGCCCACCGTCGTCAGCAGCATTGAGCCGGAGAATTGGTTCATCAGCTCGCCCAGGTGATAGCTGCCCAGCGTCATGTTGTAATCCGGGTCCCACAAGCGCTCGGCCGAATAGGGCATGCCCAGGCGGCGGGCCACGCCCTGGGCGGTGGACGGCAGGAACTGCATCATGCCACGCGCGTCGGCGGAGGACCGGGCGCGGGGATCGAAGCTCGATTCCTGGCGCGTGATGGCCAGGGTGAAGGGCAGGGGAGCGGCGCCCGGAACCTCCGGCGGGATGCGGATGGGATACTGACGCTCGGGCATGAGGAAGCCGCGCTGGCTGGCGGCGCGCCCGACCATCATGGCCGCGAAGCCGTCGCCATAGCCGCGCGTCATGTCCATCAGGAGCGCCAGATCGGTCGCGCCGGGCAGGACGTCGTCGGCCTGATAGGCGAAGACGCGATAGAGGCTCATCTCACCCGTTTCGCCCAGGATGCGGGCGGCGCGGACAAGTTCATTGGCCTCGAAGCGGGCGCGGTCGGCGTCTGTGATCGTCGGGTCGGCGGGCAAGGTCAGGGTGGCGATCCCGGCCTTCTCGGCGGCCAGCTGCCCGTAGAAGGTCTGGATGTGGCGCCCGCCCGCCGAATAGTAGTTCTGGGCCGAGGCGCGGTCGCCCTGGGCTTCGGCGGCCCGGCCCAGCCAGTAGAGGGCGCGGCCCTGGGTGATCGGCGTCTGGGAGGACTGGCGCAGCGTTTCGAAATGCTGGGCCGCCCGTGCTGGATCGTTGAGCTTGGTCAGGGCGACCCAGCCGGCGAAGAACTCCGCGTCGACCTTGCGTTCGCCGCCGGGGAAGCCGTGGCCGGCCATGGCGTCGTACGCGGCGCGCCACTCGCGGCGTTCCAGGGCGTCGAGGAAGTAGTTGCGGCGCTCGGACCAGAGGCTGTCCTGGCCTTCCTGATGCAGCGGCGCGGCGGGCAGGTTGGCCAGGACCGCGAAGCCCTCGGACTGGCGATTGGCGGCGCGCAGGATGCGGGCGCGTTCGAAAGCGATGACGGGATCGGCGGCCTGCGATGGCGACAGGTAGGCCAGAGCTCCCTCGGCGCTGTAGGCGGAACGGAGCGAGATCGCCGCGTTGGCGATGGTCTGACGCTCGGGCGAGGCATAGGCCAGCATCGCCCGGGTGGCCGGACCGTGCGGCCCGAGCAGCAGCATGTTCAGCCGGGCGTCGTGGTCGGCCTGGGTCAGCCAGGCGCCCCAGCGGCCGAGGATGCGCGTTTGGGCGGCTGCGTCGAAGCTGCGGGTGCGCCACCATTCGCCGATCAGGGCGCGGGCCTCCGCCGAGCGGCCGCGCTGCTCAAAGGCGTCGGCGAGCGCGATGGCGCCCTCGATGGTCACCGGGCGGCGGTCGCCGAAGAAGGCCAGGGCGGCGTCGGGGCCAGCGGCGGCGCGGTCCAGGGCGCGCTCACCGGCGGAGAGACGGGCCTCCTCGCGGGGCCAGCCCGACATGCCGCGAATGTCCTCGGACAGCTCGGCGTAGGAGAGCTGTTCGCCAGAGGTGTCGATGAGCGCCCATTCGACCAGTTTCCTCGCCGTCGGATCACCGATGGAGGCGACGGCGTTCCGCGTGCCGACGACGTCGCGGGCGCGGGCGGCGGCCAGGCCCTGGCGAAACAGGGCCGTATCGGCGTCGTTCAGAACACGCGGCTGGTAGCCGGCCGTCGGAGAGGCCGTGGCGACCTGCTGATAGGGCGTGCCCTGGCGGTTCAGGTCTGCCGTCGTCTGGGGAAACGGCGAGAGCGCGGCGAGGAGGGCCGCAAGGCTGGTCGCTAGCATGAAGTGTCCGATCCCCATTCGTGACGGTTGCGGGTTCGACCCCGGCAACCTACCCTCTCGCGCTCTTCAGGCGGCGATTGCCGCCCATCCCCCACGCAAGGCCTGACTGTTCCAATGACCGCCCCCTTGTTCAAGGGCGTGATCACCGCCCTGATCACACCTCTTCGTGACGGAAACGTGGACGAGGCCGCGTTCGAAGCCTTGCTGGAACGCCAGATCGCGGCCGGGGTTCAAGGCGTCGTGCCGATGGGGACCACCGGAGAGAGCGCTTCCCTGACGCCGGATGAGCACCGCCGGGTGGTGGAGCTGTGCGTCCGTGTCGCAGCGGGACGCGTTCGGGTGATCGCGGGCTGCGGCGCCTCGGCCACCGACAAGGCCATCGATCTCGTGCGCCACGCCAAGAGCGTCGGAGCGGATGGCGCCTTGGTGGTGACACCCTACTACAATCGACCGTCGCAGGCGGGGCTGAAGGCGCATTTCGAGGCGATCGCCGAGGCCGTGCAACTGCCCGTGCTGCTTTACAATGTGCCGGGCCGGACGGGCGTCGATCTGGCGGACCAGACCGTGGCCGGACTGGCGGCGCATCCGAACATCGTCGGCATCAAGGACGCGACCGGGGACCTGGGCCGCGTCAGCTGGATGCGGGCCAACATCTCCGGCCAGTTCGACCTGATCTCGGGCGATGACGCCAGCTTCCTGGGCTATGTGGCGCATGGCGGCGTGGGCGTGATCTCGGTGACATCCAACGTCGCGCCGGAAGGCATGGTGGCCCTGTGGAATGCGACCCAGTCGGGCGACCTGGCGCTGGCGCGGTCCTGGCAGGATCGACTGATCGGGCTGCATCGCGGGCTGTTCGCGGACTCGTCGCCGTCTCCGGCCAAGTACGCCCTGTCGAAGCTCGGCCTGTGCGGGGAGGAGGTGCGGCTGCCGCTCGTTCCGACCCGGCCCGACGTGCGTCCGGTGATCGATGCGGCGATGGCGGCGGCGGGGCTGTAATGGCGCCGCAGAAGGAAAAGGCCCCCATCACGACGGCCAAGGTGATCGCCGAGAACCGCCGCGCGCGCTTTGACTACTTCCTGGAAGACAACCTCGAGGCCGGGATCCAGCTGCTCGGCACCGAGATCAAGGCCCTGCGCGACGGCCGGGCCAACATCGCCGAGAGCTATGCGGCGGTGGAGGGGCGCGAGATCGTCCTGATCAACGCCGACATCCCGCCCTACAAACAGGCCAACCGCTTCAACCACGAGCCGCGCCGGCCGCGGAAGCTGCTGCTGCACCGCAAGCAGATCGACCGGCTGATCGGCGCGGTCCAGAAGGACGGCCAGACCATCATCCCGGTGAAGCTGTACCTCAACGCCGACGGCAAGGCGAAGCTGGAGATCGCCTTGGCCAAGGGCAAGAAGCTGCACGACAAGCGCGAGGCCACCGCCGAACGCGACTGGCAGAGGGACAAGGCCAGGCTGATGCGGGACAAGGGCTGAGCCGCCCGGCTTAAGACGCTCAAAAATGCGCGCGAACCGTCTGAACCGTCTGAAATACACGTAAAGCGCGTGTTTCAGGCGTTCGCGTTTACAATGTCAAAGACCGCTCGATCGGCAGTTTAGGCGAAGCCTGCGTCATTCCTGGACGCAGCGCCTGGGGCGCTCGGAAAAATTCGGTCAGGGCGTCGGGTCGGCCGCATCGGCGTCGGCAGCCGGCGGGGCGTCGCGCAGATCGCGGTACATGGAGGACGAGACCTCGCCGCCCTGCTGATTGACCGCCCGGGCGTTGAGCTCCGCTCTGTAGAGCGCCTGCAGATAGGATCGATCCCACGCGGTCAAGCCGCGGTGCGCGTCGGGTTCGTCGAACAGGTTCAGCACGGTGTCGTAGCTGGACGGATCGGCCTCCGGATCGATCTGTGCGAGGGCGACCATGCCGACGTAGTCGCCAAGACGCCGGACATCGACGCCAGCCGCACCGGTGACATCGACGATGACGAAGACCTTGAGCAGGTCGTTGCGAACGCCGGTGCGCAGCCGACCTTCGCCTCTTACAAAGCGCGGCCCCGCATCACCCGGCAAACGAACTGCCGGGTCTCCCGTCTCGCGATTCACCGGCAGACTGACGTGCCACCAGCGGACGGGCGCATCGGTCGCCACGAACCGGTCCAGCGCCTCGCTGCTGCGCGCGGCGCCGCTGTAGAGTGGTCGGAAGGCGCGAGGCGTGCGATCGACCAGCCCGGCGGCAAGGGCCGAACCGTCCTCCGTGCCGAGGATCAGGACGTTGGCGCTGCAGCCCGGCTCTCCGATCTCCAGGCCTGCGTCGGCCGCGACGGAGGAGACTTGATCCACCAGAGCCTGGGCGACCTCGGTCCGGAAGTTGATCGCCCCCACGCAGACCCGCCGGTGCCAGCGCGCCGGTCCCCGGTTGACCGGCGGCGCAATGATGTCAGCCACGAAGTCGTCGATGGCCCTATCCAGCCGCCGCCCGTCGACGAGGACATCGTCGAGCACGGTGGGCGGCGGGTCTTGGACCAAAGGCGGCAGCCGCCTGTCGGCCGCAGCCTCAGGGCTGGAGGACAGCAGAGCAAGCACGGCCAGCGTCGGGATCAGCATCGGCAGGCCTCCACGTCGGAACAGGCAGCCGGACGCTATGCCCGCCGGCCGCCACGAGCAATCCCCGGTGGTTCAACGATCCGGCACGGCTTCGTCTGCTTGGTCTCGGTGCAACCGACCGGCGGGATCATGGCGCCGGATGTCTCGATCTTTCGGTCCAGGGATCGCTCCACAATAATGAGAACAAAACAAGAACTTTTTCTTGCGCTCCCCGACACGTCCGCGTTTTCTGCAGCTGGAGACCCTGCATGCGCGACATCCGAACCGACTTCTATGTGCCCCGCGACATTCGCCAGCCTCGCCACGGGGCGCGGCTGGTGGTCGCCTGCCTGGCGCGCGACTGCGAGCGCGCCGTGCTGATGGACCCGCGCCCGCTTTTCGGGGCGCGGCGGAACTGGCCGGTGGCGGGGCGGTCGGAGCGGTTTCGTTGCCAGTGCGGCTCGCGCGAGACGCGGCTCAGCTACACCGTGAATACGTCGCAGTCGGACGGTCCGGTGTCACTGGACGCCATCCGCCTGTGGCTCTGACGACGCGGCCCGGACACGATGCCGGGAGGCCGGTCGGCAACGCTTGAACCGATCGTTTGAGAGGCCACATACTCCCTTGAACGCCGTCGGAATCGACGGGCCGGTCGAGGGCAGCGCCGCATTTCGCGGGGCGTTCCGGCCGGCGGGCCGGAGATCGTCAAAGGCCCAGGAGCCGCATCAATGTCCGAGAGTAGAGTCCTCCCCGTCCTGCCGCTGCGGGACATCGTCGTGTTTCCCCACATGGTCGTGCCGCTGTTCGTGGGGCGCGAGAAGTCCGTGCGGGCGCTCGACGAGATCATGAAGGGCGAAAAGCAGATCCTGCTGGCCACCCAGAAGAACAGCGTCGACGACGACCCGACGCCCGACGCCATCTATCCCATCGGCGTCATCGCCACCGTGCTTCAGTTGCTGAAACTGCCCGACGGCACCGTCAAGGTGCTGGTCGAGGGCAAGGGCCGCGCCCGCCTGACCCGCTTCACTGACCGCGAGGACTACTTCGAGGCCGAAGCCGTCGAGATCGAGGACGACCTGGGCGAGCCGTCGCAGGCCGAAGCCATGCTGCGCGCGGTGGTCGAGCAGTTTGAAAACTATGTGAAGCTGAACAAGAAGGTCCCGCCCGAGGCCCTCAGCTCCATCCCACAGATCACCGATGCGTCGAAGCTGGCGGACAGCGTGGCCGCCCATCTGTCGGTCAAGATCGCCGACAAGCAGGCCCTGCTCGAGACCATCGCCGTGCCCCAGCGGCTGGAGAAGGTCTATGGACTGATGGAGGGCGAAATCAGCGTCCTGCAGGTCGAGAAGAAGATCCGCTCGCGCGTCAAGCGCCAGATGGAGAAGACCCAGCGCGAATACTATCTGAACGAGCAGATGAAGGCGATCCAGCGCGAGCTGGGCGAGACCGACGACGCCCGTGACGAGATCATGGAGCTGGAAAAACGCATCCGGAAGACCAAGCTGTCCAAGGAAGCCCGCGCCAAGGCCGACGCCGAGGTCAAGAAGCTGCGCAACATGAGCCCGATGTCGGCGGAATCCACCGTCGTGCGGAACTATCTCGACTGGCTGCTGTCGATCCCTTGGGGCAAGGCCAAGACCAAGCCCATCGACCTGTCGAAGGCCGAGGACATCCTCGAGGAGGACCACTACGGCCTGGAGAAGGTCAAGGAGCGGATCATCGAGTACCTGGCCGTCCAGGCCCGCACCAACTCGCTGAAGGGTCCGATCCTGTGCCTGGTCGGCCCTCCGGGGGTCGGCAAGACCTCGCTGGCCAAGTCCATCGCCAAGGCGACGGGGCGTGAATACGTCCGCATGTCGCTGGGCGGGGTGCGCGACGAGGCCGAGATTCGCGGCCACCGCCGGACCTATATCGGCTCCATGCCCGGCAAGATCATCCAGTCGATGAAGAAGGCCAAGACCACGAACGCCTTCATCCTGCTGGACGAGATCGACAAGCTGGGCGCCGACTGGCGCGGCGACCCGTCCTCGGCCCTGCTCGAGGTGCTGGACCCGGCGCAGAACAACACCTTCGGCGACCACTATCTGGAGGTCGACTACGACCTGTCGAACGTGATGTTCGTGACCACGGCCAACAGCCTGGACATGCCCCAGCCGCTGATGGACCGCATGGAGATCATCCGCGTCAGCGGCTACACCGAGGACGAGAAGGTCGAGATCGCCAAGCGTCACGTCCTGCCCAAGGTCACGGCCGACAACGGCCTGAAGCCCGCCGAGTTCGTGGTGCCCGACGACAGCATCCGCGAGCTGATCCGCTACTACACCCGCGAGGCCGGCGTGCGCTCGCTGGAGCGGGCGCTCGGCGGGCTGGCGAGGAAGGCCGTGCGCGAGATGGCCAAGGAGAAGACGCTGTCGATTACGGTCGATAGCGCCAAGCTGGCTGACTACGCCGGTGTCCGGAAGTTCCGCTATGGCGAAACCGAGGAGAACGACCAGGTCGGCATCGTCACCGGCCTGGCCTGGACCCAGTTCGGCGGCGACATCCTGACCATCGAGGCGATCAAGATGCCGGGCCGCGGTCGTATGACCGTGACCGGCAACCTCAAGGACGTGATGAAGGAATCGATCTCGGCGGCGGCGTCCTACGTCCGCGCCCGGTCGCTGGCCTTCGGCGTCAAGCCGCCGGTGTTCGAGAAGACCGACATCCACGTTCACGTGCCCGACGGCGCCACGCCCAAGGACGGCCCGTCCGCCGGCGTCGCCATGACGGTGGCCATGGTCTCGGTCCTGACCGGCATCCCGATCCGCAAGGACATCGCCATGACCGGCGAGATCACCCTGCGCGGCCGGGTCACCGCCATCGGCGGGCTCAAGGAGAAGCTGCTGGCGGCTCTACGCGCCGGGGTGAAGACCGTCCTGATCCCGCAGGAGAACGAGAAGGACCTCGCCGACGTGCCCGACAATGTGAAGGGCGCGCTGGAGATCGTTCCGATCTCGACGGCTGACGAGGCGCTGAAGTGGGCCCTGACCGGCGCGCTCACACCGGTGGAATGGGACGAGGCGGCCGAGCCGCTGAACCCCACCCCGCCGCCGCTGGCCGGCGACGGCACGACGGTGGTCAGCCACTGACGGCAAAGCCTCCCCGGTCCGCCGGGGAGGCTTTTTCTTGATCCGGGATGACGGGCGGGGCAGATACCGCGCGTGGATGGGCGGCTAGCTCAGCTGGTCAGAGCATCTCGTTTACACCGAGAGGGTCGGCGGTTCGAACCCGTCGCCGCCTACCACCTTCAGCCCTGGCGCAGCGCCCGGCGCGACCAGCCGGAATAGGTCAAGGCAGGATCCGACGGCATACGGGCGTAGGCGTGGGTCTCGAGACCCGTTGTGCTCCGCATCGTCAGGCGGATCGCCTTTCCCTCGGCGGCCTGCGCGCGGGAGAGGCGAAAGCTCCAGCCGAACGGCAGCGCTAGGGACGCGGGGAATGTGGCCTGTATATCAGGCCGGTCGCCGGTCGGGTTCGCGCTGAGAACCGGCTCGCCGTCGACGTGGACGATCAGGTCCAGCGATCCTCCCGGCGTCCGCTCGATCGCCCAACCCGAGAACTCCACCGAGCCGTCCGTCAGGAGCGTGGCCCGCTCGAAGCCGCCCATCGGCGGACTGGCCACCCTGAGGCCGGACAGGTCGCGGTCGACTCCGCCGACGACGTAGAGGGCCTGGTTCTCGTAGAGGCCCTTGTGGAAAATGCGCCAGGACAGCGTCCGGTCCCGGGCGATGCGTGCGATCGCATCGGCGACGAAGGTCTCGGTGACGTAGGTCATGCCGTAGATCGCGGGGTCCAGGCTGCCGCTTTCGCTCCACGGGAAGAAGCGGATCCCGCTTCCGTCCATGCTCTGGTCGGACGGGAGGATGCTTTCGTCGTGGACGCTGAAGGCCAGGACGCCGTCCGGGGTCAGCAGGCCGTGCAGCCTCTGCAGCCACGCCCGGAAAAGTTCGGCGGGCAGGTGGGAGAACAGGGAGCCCACGAAGATCACGTCATGCTTGCGGTCGTGCGCCAGGGCGGCTGGATCGGGCACGGAGGCGAAGCCGTTGACGCCGAAGGTCCGGACCTGCCAGTCGATGGCCTCGGCGTAGATGTCCGAGACCCAGATGCGCTCGGCGGGCAGGCGCTGGAGCAGGGCGCGGGTCAGGCGGCCGTAGCCCGAGGCGAAATCGAGCAGGCTGGACACGCCGTCGAAACCGCCGAACGCCTGCTGCACGATCTGATCCAGCGCCTGATAGTGGCGCACCGTCGCCTCGACGAACTTGAAGGCGCCGATGCCGCGGTCGCCCTCGAAGTTCGGCAGCAGCGCCTTGAAGAACATTTCGTCCTCGGCCGGCTGGGGCGCGGCGAGGAAGGTGGCGGGGTCGAATCCGGACATCCGCAGATAGTCCTCGGCCCAGCCGCGATAGACCGGATCGATCCGGCCGAAGTCCAGCGGTTCGGTCATGCTCAGGCGCCGAGCAGGCGCGCGGCCTGGGGTGCGAAATAGGTGAGCACGCCCGCGCAGCCGGCTCGCTTGAAGCCGTGCAGCGTCTCCAGGATCGCGCGATCCTCGTCCAGCCAGCCGTTGGCGACCGAGGCCTTCATCATCGCGTACTCGCCCGAGACCTGGTAGGCGAAGGTCGGCACGCGGAAAGTCTCCGACACCCGCCGGACGATGTCGAGATAGGGCATGCCGGGCTTGACCATGACCATGTCGGCGCCCTCGGCGATGTCCATGGCGACCTCCCGCAGCGCCTCTTCGGTGTTGGCGTAGTCCATCTGATAGGTCTTCTTGTCGCCCGTCAGCTGCTTGGCCGAACCCACGGCGTCGCGATACGGGCCATAGAAGGCCGAGGCGTACTTGGCGGCGTAGGACAGGATCAGGGTGTCGGAAAACCCGTTGGCCTCCAGCGCCTCGCGGATGGCCTGGACCCGGCCGTCCATCATGTCGGACGGGGCCACGACGTCGGCCCCGGCATGGGCATGGATGAAGGCCTGCTCGGCCAGTCGCTCCAGCGTCGGATCGTTGACGATGCGGCCGTTCTCCAGCACGCCGTCGTGGCCGTGGTCGGTGTAGCAGTCCAGCGCCACGTCGGTCATGACGCCGATATCGGGCGCGGCGTCCTTGATGGCCTTGATGCAGTCGGGAACCAGGCCATCGGGGTCGGTCGCTCCGGTTCCGACCGTGTCCTTAAGCGACGGATCGACGTTGGGAAACAGGCCGACCATCGGAATGCCGAGGCTTTGCGCCTCTTTCGCGGCCTCGGCGGCGGCCCTGGGCGACAGGCGAAAGACGCCGGGCATTGAGGGGACGGGGATGCGGTCCTCGGCGCCGTCATGCACGATCAGCGGCCAGATCAGGTCGGACGGCGTCAGCGTGGTCTCGGCCACCATGCGCCGGACCCACGGGCTCGATCTCAGACGGCGCGGACGGGCGAAGGGGTAGGAAGCGGGAGCGAAGTTCGCGGTCATGCCGACCGCTATACCGCAGGCTTCACGTCGGTGTGAACGAAGTCGTCGCCTTTGAAGAGCAGCGGCAGGCCAGTGGCCTTGGCGAGCGCGTAGGAGAAGCAGTCGCCCATATTCAATCCGGCGCGATGGCGGCCTTTGCCGTATCTGCGGAAGGCGTCGAGGGCGAGGGCTGAGTGACGAGCGTCAAACGGGACGATCCGAATGTCAGAGGACGCGATGAGGTCGTCCAGCTCGCCTAGTCCCTGTTCCTGTTGTCGGCCGAGGATGACCATGGAGGTTTCCAACAGGGTCGTTGCACTGACCAGCCGCGTCGCAGCCCGAGCGATGGCGCGGCGAAACGGAACGTGTTCCGCCTCGAACTGAAGGATCGCGATCAGGGCTGAACTGTCGATGACCATCAGCTCGGCAGGCCGTTCTCGTCATAGCCGATGATCTCGTCGGGGGTCCGGTCGTCGAGGATTGGAAGAGCGGAGAACCTCTTCGCGATCTCCTCGATCCGCTTTTCCAAATCGGCCGGTCGACCGCGCTTCACTTCCTCACGCATCAGTCGTTCGCTGAGGGAGGTTCGAACCGCCTCCGTCAAGCTTTCGCCGGTCAGATTGGCGATGCGCCGCGCGAGCGCGTCGGTTTCCGGGTCTTTCAGACTGAGCGCCATAAGGACGACCTTTCTAGAAAAGTAAGCTCCGTATATACCACGGCCATGGAAGCGGCAACGCGGCCGCTCCCCTTCTGCGTCGCTTCGGTTTAGACACCGCGCCAGACGACAGGAGACCCCATGGATTTCGCCCTCACCGACGACCAGCGCGCCATTCAGGACGCCGCGCGCGCCTTCGCTGAAGCCGAGCTGGCGCCGCATTCGGCCGAGTGGGACGAGACCAAGCACTTCCCCGTCGACGTGATGCGTCGCGCGGCGGAGACGGGCTTCGCCGCCATCTATGCGGGCGAGGAGCACGGCGGCATGGCGCTGGGGCGGGTCGAGGCGGCGGTGATCTTCGAGGAGCTGTCGCGCGGCGACGTGTCGACGGCGGCCTTCATCTCCATTCACAACATGGCGACCTGGATGATCGACAGCTTCGGCTCGGACGATCTGCGCGCCCGCTATGTGCCGCGCCTGGCGACCATGGAGCTTATCGCGTCCTACTGCCTGACCGAGCCGGGCTCAGGCTCGGACGCGGCGGCCATGCGGACCACCGCGACGCGCGACGGCGAACACTTCGTGCTGAATGGGTCCAAGGCGTTTATCTCGGGCGCGGGGACCAGCGATGTCTACGTCGTCATGGCGCGGACCGGGGAGGCGGGGCCCAAGAGCATCTCGGCCTTCGTGGTCGAGAAGGGGGCGCCGGGCCTGAGCTTCGGGGCTCAGGAGAAGAAGATGGGCTGGAACAGCCAGCCCACGGCGGTCGTATCGTTCGACGACTGCCGCGTGCCGGCCGCCAACCTGCTGGGCAAGGAAGGCGACGGCTTCCGCTACGCCATGATGGGACTGGACGGCGGTCGGTTGAACATCGCGGCCTGTTCGCTGGGCGGGGCGCGGCTGGCGCTGGAGACGGCGCAGGCCTACGTCGCCACGCGAAAACAGTTCGGCAAGGCGTTGAACGAGTTCCAGAACACCCAGTTCAAGCTGGCCGACATGGCGACCCAGCTGGAGGCGGCGCGGCTGATGGTGCTGCGCGGGGCCTGGGCCATCGACACCGGCCATCCGGAGAAGACCAAGTGGTGCGCCATGGCCAAGCGGCTGGCCACCGACGCCTGCTTCCAGATCGCCGACGAGGCGCTGCAGCTGCACGGCGGATACGGCTATCTGAAGGACTATCCGCTGGAGCGGATCGTGAGGGACCTGCGCGTCCACCGCATCCTGGAAGGCACCAATGAGATCATGCGGGTCATCACGGCGCGCGAGATGATGCGCCAGTAGGCGCCGCAGCCCTCGACGCCGGGGGCCAAAGCCCTGTAAGTCCGCCGCAGTTCAGAAGACCGAGACCGCCCATGCTCGCCCGCATCTACCGCCCCGCCAAGACCGCCATGCAGTCCGGCAAGGCCAAGACCAAGGACTGGCGTCTGGAGTTCGAGCCGGCCTCGGCGCGCACCATCGACCCGCTGATGGGCTGGACCTCCTCGACCGACATGAACGGCCAGGTCCGTCTGTCCTTCGAGACGAAGGAGGAGGCGATCGCCTATGCCGAGCGCCACGGCATCCCCTTCCGCCTGCACGAGCCGCAGGAACCGCCGGTGATCCTCAAGGCCTACGCCGACAACTTCGCGCCCGGCAGAAAGCAACCCTGGACGCACTGATTGGTGCGGCTAACGCTCGGCTCGCGGAGCCTCGCTGCTTGAGCCGCGGGGCGGTTTGGGGCTAACCCCGCTGTCCCATCGGCGCCCTTAGCTCAGCTGGATAGAGCACCCGCCTTCTAAGCGGACGGTCGCAGGTTCGAATCCTGCAGGGCGCGCCATTCCTTCGAGGACGACTCCATGGCCGACATCCGAAATCAGGTTCTCGAGGGGCGGCAGGAGCTCGACGGAAACACCTACTACGACTGCGAATTCCGTGACGCAGTGCTCGTCTTCAAGGGTGTTCAGCAGCCGGGCTTCTCGAACTGCCGCTTCACGCGGAGCCGCTTCGCGTTCGAGGGACAGGCGGCCAACACCGTTCATTTCCTGCGCGGGATGCTGGGGCGTCAGTCTGGCATGCGCAGCTTCGTCACGGGCATGATGCCGGAGATCGACAGCTAGGCGTGCAGGGCGTCGAAGGCCTGTTCGAGGTCGGCGATCAGGTCGGCGGGGTCTTCAAGCCCGATCTGCAGGCGAAGCAACGGTCCCCCCAGCTTGGGCGCGGCTTCGCGGAAGGCGAGCTGGGGCGTCTCATGGGTCGCCAGGCTCTCGAACCCGCCCCAGGAATAGCCGAGGCCGAACAGGGTCAGGGATTCGAGGAAGGCCGCTGCGCCGCGCGCGTCCCCGCCCTTCAGAATCACGCCGAGGATCGAGGCCGCGCCGATGTAATCCTGGCTCCAGATCGCGTTGCCGGGATCGCCGGGCAGGGCGGGATGCAGGACCCGGGCGACCTCAGGCCGCGTAGACAGCCATCCGGCCACTTCAAGCGCCGACCGTGCCTGTTCGGCGTAGCGGATCGAAAGGGTGCGCAGGCCTCGCAGCGCTAGCCAGGCGTCGTCGGGGGAGACGCACAGGCCGAGATCTTCGACGGTGTTTCCGACTGTTTTCGACACCGCGGGGTCGCTGACGCAGATGGAACCGAGCAGCAGGTCGGAATGGCCGGCGGCGTACTTCGTCAGGGCCTGAACGCTGACATCTACGCCGTGAGCGAGCGGCTTGAACGCCAGTCCGGCCGCCCAGGTGTTGTCCATGACGGTCAGCACGCCGCGCGCTCGGGAAGCGGCGGCCAGAGCCGGAACGTCGGTCATCTCGAAGGTCAGGGAGGCGGGCGATTCGATCAGGATCAGGCGGGTGCGGTCGCCGGCCATCGTCATGATCTGCTCGACTGACGCGTCCGGCGCGTGGAACCGGGTCGTCACGCCCCGCGACGCCAGGTGCCGGGTCAGGAAGCGACGCACGGGGCCGTAGACGGCGTCGGTGGTGATCACTTCGTCGCCGGGCCGGGTCAGGGCGAGGATCGGCACGGTGACGGCGGACAGACCGGACGGCGTCAGCCAGCAGTGCTCGGCACCTTCCAGATCGGCGATAGCGGCGCGCAACGCCGCCTGCGAGGCGGTGCCCTCGATGCCGTAGACCGGACCCAGGCTGTCGTCGCGCATGTCGGCGACCCGGTCGGACAGCAGCGTCGAGGCCCGCTCGATCGGCGGGCTGACGGGCCGACGCCCGCCGCCCCGCCGCGTGGCGGAGGCGATCAGGCGGGTCCGGTCGGAAAGGCGGTCCATTCGGGCGCTCCACGGGTTGCGATCCGTCGTCCAAAGGCCTCTATAGCGGCCGGGGCGCGAGCCGACGACGCGAGTCGTCGCCAACCGTGACGCGGGACGGATCATGGGTGTGAGTGCAGGTCGGGTTTCGCTGTGGGCCGCGTCGCTGGCCGCCGTCCTGATGCTGGCCGCCTGCGGTCGCGACGCCGAACCGGACGCTCCCGCCGAGACGACAGGCTCGACCCCGGCTGCGACTTCGACCGAAGCCGTCGAAAGTCCGACCCTCCAGGCCATTCAGAGGCGCGGGCGGCTGAACTGCGGCGTGCACGAGGGCCTCGTCGGCTTCGCCTATACCGACAATCGCGGGCAGTGGCGGGGCTTCGACGCCGACTTCTGCCGGGGACTGGCCGCCGCCATCTTCGGCGATCCGGATGCGGTGCGGTTCGTGCCCCTGACGGCGGAGAACCGGTTCCAGGCCCTGCTGGACGGGCGGATCGACGTGCTGTGGCGCAATACGTCCTGGACGATGGAGCGCGACACAGGCGGCCAGCTGAGTTTCGCCGGGATCAACTACTATGACGGCCAGGGCTTCCTGGTGCGCCGGTCGCTCGATCTGGCCAGCGCGGCCGAGCTGAACGGCGCGCGCGTCTGCGTCCAGTCCGGATCCACCAGCGCGCTCAATGCCGAGGACTACTTCCGCAGCCGGGGCATAGAGTACGAAGCGGTCGTCCTGCCGACCGAGGAGGCCGCGCGCCAGGCCTATGGGCGCGAGGACTGCGACGCCTTCTCCGCCGACATCTCGGCGCTGGCGGCGGCGCGCACGACCCTTTCGGACCCGGCCCAGCACGTCCTCCTGCCCGAAGTGATCTCCAAGGAGCCGCTGGGTCCGGTCACGCGGCGCGGCGACGAACAGTGGACGGCGATCGTCCGCTGGACCCTGAACGCCCTGATCCTGGCCGAGGAGTACGGCGTCACGCGCGCCAACGTCGACGAGCAGACCGAAGGGGCCCGCGACCCGCGCGTTCGCCGTCTGCTGGGCGCGGAAGGGCAGTTTGGCGAGCGGCTGGGCCTGCCCGCGACCTGGGCGGCCGATGCGGTGGGGGCTGTCGGGAACTACGGCGAGATCTTCGAGCGGAATCTGGGGGCGCAATCGCCTCTCGACCTCGCGCGCGGTCTGAATGCACAATGGAACGCTCGACCGGGCGGCCTGATCTACGGCCTGCCGGTTCGCTGAGCACAACGAGCCGACCCGCCAGCAGCGGGCGGCGCCTTCGGGGGACGAATGGACACGACGAAACGCGGCGGGATCCCGCTTCACTGGCTGATGCTGCTGGGCTTCGTGGTCGGGCTGGGGGCGGGTCTTTACGTCAACCAGTTCGTCGGGCCGGAGACCCCCTGGGTCCAGTGGCTGACCGAGAATGTGACCGGGCCGGCGGGTCAGATCTTCCTGCGGCTGCTGTTCATGCTGGTGATCCCGCTGCTGTTCTCGGCGCTCGTCGTCGGCGTGGCCGAGATGGGCGACCTCAAGTCGCTGGGTCGCGCCGGCTTCAAGACCCTGGCACTGACTGTCGTGGTTTCGGCCATCGCGGTCGTGATCGGCCTCGGCCTCGTGAACTACTTCCGGCCCGGCGACGGCGTTGATCCTGCGCTGGCCCAGCGCCTGCTGGCGGAAGGCGCGGAGGGCGCGGCCGGCATCGTCGAAAATGCGCCCGAGAGCGTGCAGTTCGGCCAGTTCTTCCTCGACCTGATCCCGTCCAACGTCTTCACGGCGGCGGCGGAGAATCAGATCCTGCCGATCATGATCTTCGCCCTGCTGTTCGGCATCGGCCTGGTCATGGCCAAGGGTCCGAACGTCGATCAGCTGAAGGTCACCATCGAGGGCATCCTCGAGGTGACGATGAAGCTCATCAACATGGTCATCAAGCTGGCCCCCATCGCCATCGCCTGCCTGATGTTCAACCTCGCCGCCCTTTTCGGCTGGGATCTGCTGGTGCGCCTGGCGGCCTTCGTGGGCGTGGCTGTGGGCGCCATGGCGATCCACATGTTCGTGGTCTATCCGCTGGTCGTGCTGATCGGCGCCGGCCGCAATCCGTTGTGGTTCTTCAAGGGCGTGCAGCGGCCCATGCTGGTCGCCTTCACCACGGCCTCGTCCAACGCGACCCTGCCGGTGTCGCTGAAGGCGGCGGAGGAGGAGCTGAGGCTCCCCCGCAAGATCTCCCGCTTCGTCCTGACGGTTGGAGCCACCGCCAACCAGAACGGCACGGCCCTGTTCGAGGGCGTGACGGTCCTGTTCCTCGCCCAGTTCTTCGGCATCGAGCTGACGATCACCCAGCAGGTGGTGGTGATGCTGGTCTGCATCCTGGGCGGCGTGGGCACGGCCGGCGTGCCGGCGGGGTCTCTCCCGGTCATCGCCATGATCCTGGTCATGGTCGGCATTCCGCCGGAGGGGATCGGGCTGATCCTGGGCGTCGACCGGTTCCTGGACATGTGCCGCACGGTGCTGAACGTGACGGGCGACCTGGTGCTGGCGACCGTCGTCTCGCGCGGCGAGAAGGACGAGCCGGTCCCTCCGGCCGCGCCTCAGCCGACCGTGGCGACCGTCGCCTGATCCGTCAGGGGCCGGTGACGACGGGGGTGTCCGCGCGGCTCCCCCATTCCGCCCAGGCGCCGTCGTAAAGCGCGCTGTCCTGACCCAGCTCGGCGAGCGCCAGCGTCAGGACGGCGGCCGTAACGCCAGACCCGCAGCTGGTGATGATCGGCCGGTCGAAGGTCACGCCGGCCTCGCGGAATCGGTCCCGCAGCGCCTCGGCGGGCAGAAGGCGGCCGTCAGCGTCCAGCACCGACTTGAACGGGACGTTCAGGGCCCCCGGCATGTGTCCCGAAAGAAGACCCGGACGAGGCTCGGCGGCCTCCCCGGAGAAGCGCGGCGCGGGGCGGGCGTCGAGGATCTGGGCGTCCCCAGTGAGGGCGGCGAGCACGGTCGGCATGTCGGCCACCGCGCCGCGACGACGGCCGGGCGTGAAGACGGCGGGCGTCGGAGGCTGCGCTGGCCCGGAAGCCAGGGGCCGGCCCTCGGCGCGCCATTTCGGCAGGCCGCCGTCCAGCACCCGCGCGTCCTCGGCCCCCATCAGGCGGAAGGTCCACCAGACCCGCGCGGCGGAGAACAGGCCCTGGCTGTCGTAGACGACGATCCGGTCGCTCGCGGCGATGCCCAGGGCCCCAGCCGCCTCGGCGAAGGCTGCGGCGTCCGGCAGCATGTGCGGCAGGTCCGTCGTGTGGTCAGACACGGCGTCGAGGTCGAAGAAGACCGCGCCCGGTATCCGCGCCTGCTCGAAGTCGGCCCGGGCGTCGCGGCCGTCGAGGTGCCAGCTAGCGTCGACGATCCGAAGGTCCGGCGCGTTCAGCTGGGTCGCGAGGTCGTCGGTCGAGATCAGGAAGGATGCCATGCCCCAGCCTAGCACGACCGGCGGCACGCTGAGACTGGTCCTGGGCGACCAGCTGTCGGACAGCCTGTCCGCCCTCGCTGATCTCGATCCGGCGCGGGACGTGGTCCTGATGGCCGAGGTGCGGGACGAGGCGACCTACGCCAGGCACCACAAGCAGAAGATCGCCCTGATCTTCGCCGCCATGCGCAGTTTCGCGCTCAGGCTGAAAGGGCGCGGCGTCACGGTCCGCTACGTCCGCATCGACGATCCCGACAACAGCCACAGCATCGTCGGCGAGCTTCACCGCGCGCTGGACGACCGGCCGTTCGCGGCGGTGGCCATGACCGAGTGCGGCGAGTGGCGGCTGGCCGAGGCGCTGGCGGCTTTCGCCTGCGTGCTGGGCGTTCCGGTCGACATCCGCGAGGATACCCGCTTCATCTGTTCGCACGACCGCTTCCGCCGCTGGGCGTCGGGCAAGAGCCAGCTGCGGATGGAGTTCTTCTATCGCGAGATGAGGAAGGACACCGGCCTCCTGCTCGACGATGGGCAGCCGGTCGGGGGCCAGTGGAACTACGACGCCGAGAACCGCAAGAAGCTCACCAAGGGCCTGCGTCCGCCGACCCGTCTGCGGATCGCGCCCGACGCGATCGCTCAAGGCGCCATCGCCGACGTGGCGCGGCTGTTCCCGGATCACTTCGGCGACCTGGACGAGTTCGGCTGGCCCACCACGGCGGAGCAGGCCGAGGAGGTGCTCGCCGACTTCCTCGCCAACATCCTGCCGGGCTTCGGCGACTGGCAGGACGCCATGGCCCATGGCGAGCCGTGGATGTGGCACGGCCTGATCTCGACCTCGATCAACCTGGGCCTGCTCGATCCGCTGGATGTCTGCCGCCGGGCGGAGATCGAGTACCGCAAGGGGCGCGCGCCTCTGAACGCGGTGGAGGGCTTCATCCGCCAGATCCTGGGCTGGCGCGAGTTCGTGCGGGGCATCTACTGGCTCAAGGTCCCGGAGTATCGCGTGCGAAACTTCCTCGACGCCGACCGGACCCTGCCGTGGTTCTACTGGTCGGGCGAGACCGACATGGCCTGCGTGGCCGACGTGGTGGCCATGACCCGGGCGCACGCCTACGCCCATCACATCCAGCGGCTGATGGTGACGGGCAACCTGGCCATGCTGCTGGGCGTCCACCCCGACGAGATCGACGACTGGTATCTGGTCGTCTACGCCGACGCCTATGAGTGGGTGGAGATGCCGAACACCCGGGGCATGGCGACCTTTGCCGACGGCGGCATCGTGGGGTCGAAACCCTATGCGGCGTCCGGCGCCTACATCGACCGGATGAGCGACTACTGCGGTGGCTGCCGCTACGACGTGAAGGCCAAGGCGGGGGCGGGGGCCTGTCCCTTCAACCGGCTCTACTGGGGCTTTCTGGAGCGGAACCGCGCGCGGCTTCGGGACAACGTCCGGCTGGCCATGCCCTATCGCACCCTGGAGAACTTCGGCCCGGAGAAGCGCAAGGCCCTGCTGGCCGAAGCCGAAGCCGCGCGCGAGGCGCTGGGGGCCGTCAGGCGATGATATCCGGCAGGATGCGGCTTTCGATCTTCACGATCTCGTCGCGTAGATTCAGCTTCTTGCGCTTGAGCCGCGCGATCAGCAGCTGATCCGGAATCGGCATGTGCGACAGGGCCTCGATGGAGGCGTCGAGGTCGGCGTGCTCCTGACGCAGCAGCTTGACCTGGGCCCGCAGAGCCAGCTCTTCCTCGGTCAGAAAGGGGGTGTCGTCGTTCATGGCGGGTCCCGTGAGGGCGGGCTTATACTCCAGCCCCGATCAGGCCGGAAGACGCTCGGCCAGGGCCGCCAAGGCCGGACGCGGCACGACGCGGGTCCAGACGCGGGCGACGGCCACGAGCGCGTCCAGCGTCGCCGTCGGCGCGCCGCCGCGCTCTGGAACCAGCGCCTCCAGATCGGCCATCAGCGCCCGCTCCGCCGCCAGCTCGACGGCCTTGACCTGCTCCCGCAGAGCCTCCCGGCCTGCGTCGCCGATGTCGGGGATCGGCGCCTTCAACGTTCGCCGGATCGCCCTGAGCGGTCCCACCGCCGCCCCGTCCCAGGCCCGCGCTGCGTCGCAGGCCGCCTCGATCGTCTCTTCGTCCAGAGCACGCCCCGTCGCCGCGGCCCACGCCGCCCAGAGCAACAGGGGCACGTTCTGTCCGTGGGTGTCCTGCAGCGTCAGGCAGGCCTCGGACACGCCCGGCCCGCGATAGGCGGCGAGCGCCCAGTCCCAGAAGCCGCTCATTCCGTGTCGGCCGAGCCCTTCAGCCCCTCCCACCGCCGGACGGAGCCCCAGTCCAGCCCGAACAAATCCAGCGCCCGTCCCACCGACTGATCGACCATCTCCGCGATCGAGCCCGGCCGCGCGTAGAAGGCGGGCAGGGGCGGCGCGATGGTCGCGCCCATCTCCGCCAGCGCCGTCATGGTCCGCAGGTGCCCCAGGTGGAACGGGGTCTCGCGCACCATCAGGACCAGCGGCCGGCGCTCCTTCAGCACCACGTCGGCTGCGCGGGTCAACAGGGTGGAGGTCACGCCGGTGGCGATCTCGCTCATGGTCCGCACCGAGCAGGGCGCCACGATCATCCCCAAGGTCCGAAACGAGCCGGAGGCGATGGTGGCGCCGACGTCGTTCAGCCGATGCACCACGCTGGCCTTGGCCGTCAGCTCGTCGGGCGACAGGTCCGTCTCCTGCGATAACGTCAGCAGGGCCGCGCGCGTGATCACCAAGTGGCTTTCGACCCCCAGTTCGTTCAGCGCATCCAGCACCCGCGCGCCGTAGATGACGCCTGAGGCGCCCGAAATTCCGACGACGAGACGGCGCGGGGTCTGTGCGGCTCCGTTCACAACTTGGTCCATTTTCGGAGGGAGTCTGATCCTGAGGAAGTCAGTGGCCGGAGGTTTTGGATAACAACGTCTTGCGTCACCGAAACGTGATTCCCCAAGACGTCAATCCGGGCGCTCACTACCCTCGTCCCTTAGACATGGAGGCGCAAGCCATGACCATCGAAGCTCGTATCCGCGAACTGGGAAACCGTCACCGCATGCTGGACGAGACCATCCAGCGGGAGTTCGGCCACCCCTCCGTGGATGACTTGCAGGTCAGGAAGCTCAAGCGACAAAAGCTCCGGATCAAGGAGGAGATCACCAGTCTGGAAGCGCGGGCCGGCTAGGCCTTCGCTTCCCAGGAACCACACCGACGGCCCCGGATCGATCCGGGGCCGTTTTTCGTGGGCGTCAGTGATGGCCGCGCGGCATCGACTGGGCCGCGTGCGTCAGCGCCAGGAGCCGACACGCCGAGGCCAGGGACCGCCGCCCCCGCGTCTCGTCGATCCAGGCCAGCAGCCCGGCCTGGCTCAACCCCCGCTCGGCCGCCACGCGGTCCAGCACCGCCCAGAACTCCGGCTCCAGCGCCACCGAGGTGGCGTGGCCGGCGAGTACGACGGAGCGCTTCTTGAGCAAGATCGGGATCCAATGACCGCTTTGGCGTGGACGTGGGTTGCGATAGACTATCCGCCTCTCAGCCGGATGTAACCGATGACGATGGACGCCGCCGTCTATCCCGATGATTTCCAGCCGATCGCGCCCCAGCGGCTGCGGCCGCTGACGGCGCTCAGGGCGTTCAACAAGCTCATCCGCGACAAGGAAGACACCGCCCAGGTGTTCGAGATCATGCGAGCCCTGACCGGCGAGTCCGGCGCGCGGGGCTACAATCGCATGCTCCGGACGGTTGAGGGTGGGCGTCAGGCCTTTCTGCGTCAGGAACTGGCGCACCGGCTGGATGACGCCGCCTGGCTGTCTCGGTTCACGCCCGGAACAGTCGGCGGCGAATACCGGGCCTTCCGGGAGGCACGGGGCTTCACCGCCGACGGACTGGCCGAAACCGCGCGGGAGGTCGCGCCGGAGATTGATGCGCCCCATCCGGTCGTCTGGTATTCGCGTCGGCTGCGCGACATCCACGACATCTGGCACGTCCTGACCGGCTACGGCACCGATGCCTTGGGCGAAGCCTGCGTCGTCAGCTTCTCCTACGGTCAGACGCACAACCTGGGCTTTGCCTTTATAGGCTGGGGCGCGGCCCGCGAGATCCAGCGCGAGAACCGCTCCATCCCCGCGCGTCGAGCCGTCTGGCAGGCGTGGCGGAACGGTCGGGCCGCCGAGTGGCTGCCGGCGCTGGACTATGAGGCCTTGTTCGCCGAACCGCTGGAGACGGCGCGAGCGCGGCTGGGAATCCGGGCGCCGACCCTCTACGCCGCCGTGCCCGAAGCGGATAAGGCGGCCTTGAAGCTGCGCGCCTGATTTTTGTCAGCAACCCGGCGCGGGGCGATTGCATCGTGCCAGGGATCGGCGCAAGCGGGGTCGGCTGTTCTCCTCCCCTGGTCGTCCCGTGTCGCTTCCCTCCTTCGCCAGACCGTCCGCCGGGACGCTCGCCGTCGCGGGCGTGGTCGTCTGCGCCGTCATCTGGGGCACGACCTGGTACGCCATCACCTGGCAGCTCGGCACGGTGGATCCTGCCGCCTCCCTGACCTGGCGCTTCGGGCTGGCGGCGCTGCTGATCTTCGTCGGGTGCGCGGTGACGCGGCGCCCGCTGGCGCTGACCCGCGCACAGCATCTGGCGGCGGTGGGGCAGGGGGCTTTCGTCTTCGCGGTCAGCTACTCCTTCACCTATGCGGCGGAGGAGAACGTGACCTCGGCCATCGTCGCCGTGGTCTTCGCCAGCCTGGCCTTCCTGAACCTGGTGTTGTTCCGCCTCGTCGTCGGCCAGAAGGCCCACCGCGCGGCCTGGATCGGGGCGACGCTCGGCATCGTGGGCGTAGCGGTGTTGTCGGGCGGAGAGGCTCTCGGCGATGGACTGGACCAGCGCGCCCTGATCGGCATCGGTCTTGCGCTCCTGGCGGTGTTGAGTTCCGCCGTCGGCAACTACTTCTCCTGGCGGGGCCAGCAGGCGGGCTCGGCCATCCTGCCGCAGACGGCGTGGGCCATGGCCTATGGGACGGCGATGCTGGCGCTGTTCGGCCTGGCGACCGGAGCGCGCTTCGCCATCGACCCCAGCCCTGGCTACATCATCTCGCTGCTCTATCTGGCGGTGTTCGGCTCGGTCATCGCCTTCGTGACCTATTTCGCCGTGGCCAAGGCGCGCGGCTATGCCCTGGCCAGCTACATCTCGGCCCTGACTCCGCCCATCGCCATGCTGGTGTCGGCGGTGTTCGAGGACGCCCGCTTCGGCGGGGCTGCGGCGGTCGGGCTGGCGCTGGTGCTGGCCGGGCAGGTCCTCCTGACCCGCGCGCCCCGGGCGGATTAGCCGAACCAGCCCTTCTTCTTCGGCTTCGGATCGGCCCCGGCTTTATCAGCCTCGCGCTTCTCGCGCTCACGGATGGCCTTGGCGCGCTGCAGGGCGATCAGGGCGATCAGACTGTGGCGTCGAGGATCGGACGAGCCGGCCATGTCAGTCCTCGCGCTTGGACTGGTCCAGCAGCCGCTGGATGCGCGCGCGCTCTGCGTCGGCGGCCGTCTTTTCGCCCTTGGTTCGCCCGTGCGCGGCGCGGTTGGCGGCCGCCGTCGCCCTGGCCTCGGCCTTGTCGCGAGCCTTGCGCGTCCGGTTCAGGTTGATGATCTCGCCCATCTCGACCTCGCAACCGCCGGAGCCTGCCCGGCGTTCCGTCGTCTCCTGAACACAACGGAGACCTCCCCATGGTAGACGCCGCCCTCATCAAGGAACACCAGGAAGTCATCGGCTCGGACGGCCATCATGTCGGCCGCGTCGATCACGTGCTCGGCGATCAGATCGAACTGGCCAAGCTCGACCTCGCCGCCGGCTTCAAGCATCACATGATCCCGGTCAGCTGGGTCGACTATATCGACGACGACAAGGTCCGCCTCACTCTGACCGCTGACGAAGCCAAGTCGCGCTGGACCGAGAAGCACTAGCCATCGGCTTACTGCGAATTCACGGAAAGCCCCGCTGCGATCCGCGGGGCTTCTCTTATCTAGAGCCGGTCGGCGTTCGGCCGACGGGAGACGACACCTTTGATCCGCCTGATCCTGAACATCCTCTGGTTCATCTTCGGCGGCTGGATCAGCGGCCTGCTGTGGCTGCTGGGCGGAGCGATTCTGGCCATCACCATCGTCGGTCTGCCCTGGACGCGGGCGGCCTGGCGGATCGCCAGCTACTCCTTCTGGCCGTTCGGGCGCGAGGTCGTCTGGGCCGGCGAGGCCGAGGGGCCGGGGATCGGCTGCTTCGGCATCGGTCTGAACGTCATCTGGTTCGTCTTCGCCGGTTGGTACATCGCCCTGACGCACCTGCTGATCGCGGTGGCCGAGTTCATCACCATCATCGGCATTCCCTTCGCCTTGAAGGACCTGGAGCTCGCCAAGCTGGCGCTCGCTCCCGTCGGCGCGACGATCCGCGACAAGCCCTGACGTCTCTTGACGGCTGTCACCGAAGCGTGGCGCGGCGCTGGTAGTCTGTCTTTTCCGCCGCGCGATGGTGCCGATCCTCGGCGCCGGGCGTCACAGCGGAGTCGGAGGCGGCCATGCCCTATGCGACCCTGAGAGACGGCACCCAGATGTTCTACCGCGACTGGGGCTCCGGCCAGCCGGTCGTGTTCCACCACGGCTGGCCCCTGAGCGGCGACGACTGGGACGCCCAGATGCTGTTCTTCCTGGCCCAGGGCTACCGCGTCATCGCCCACGACCGCCGCGGGCATGGCCGGTCGGGCGAGACCTTCGACGGCAATGAGATGGACACCTACGCCGCCGACGTCGCGGATCTGGCGGCCCAGCTCGACCTGCGCGACGCCATCCACGTCGGCCATTCGACCGGCGGCGGCGAGGTCACCCGCTACGTCGCCCGCCACGGGGCCGGCCGGGTCGCCAAGGCCGTGATCATCGGCGCGGTGCCGCCGATCATGCTCAAGACCGAGGCCTATCCGAACGGTCTGCCGCTCGAGGTGTTCGACGGGTTTCGTACAGCTCTGGCCGCCAACCGCGCGGCCTTCTATCGCGAGGTGGCCGCAGGCCCGTTCTACGGCTTCAACCGTCCGGGCGCGACGGTCATCCAGGCGACGATCGACAACTGGTGGCGCCAGGGCATGGCCGGGTCCGCCAAGTCCCACTACGACTGCATCAGGGCGTTCTCGGAGACGGACTTCACCGAAGACCTGAAAGCGATCGATCTGCCGATGCTGATCCTGCACGGCGAGGACGACCAGATCGTCCCCATCGACAACTCCGCCCGGCTGGCGATCGGCCTGGTCAAGCATGGAACGCTGAAGACCTATCCCGGCCTGCCCCACGGCATGTGCACGACCCATGCGGAAATCATCAACGCGGACCTGTTCGCCTTCTTCCGGTCCTGAGGCTCAGAATCCGGTGAACAGCCGGTCGATCGCGCGGCGGATGTCGTCTTCGTGGGCGACCAGGGTGCCGGTCCGGCGTTTAAGCCTCCCGGCGCTGATAGCTGCGAGACCGATTATGCTGATGAGGTGCTCGTTTCCATCCAGTTGGACCAGGACGTCGAAGTCGCTTGGCTTCAGGACCCCTAGTCGCACCACGGGGGCGACCACCACTTCGGAAAGATCAGTGAACAGGTGGGACGAGAGGACGACAACGTGCGGCGCCACGTGTCGCATCTCTGCGGAGGGATTCTGGAAGCAGTCGAACTGCCTCACAGCCACCAAGGGCGCAGGTGATCGGACAACAGTCCGTGCTTCTCCACAAACTCGTTGTGGATGCGGATTGCTTCGGCGTTATCCTCCGCCCAGCGTTTGGCTCGCGCTTCGGCCCCAGCTGGGTCGACCTTCTGGAGGTGCAGCCTGAGCGCGCGCTCGTCCATGCCGGCGATGCTGATACCCAGCCTCTGCGCTTGTTCGACCAGCTCGGGATCGATGCCGATGTTCAGTTCGACCTTGCCCATGTGTGGACGCTAACCCCAAAAGACCCTGCCGCCAAACTCACCCCGGCGAGATCATCTTCTCCGGGCGCACCGCCTCGTCGAACTCGGCGTCAGTCAGATAGCCGCCGCCGACGGCTTCCTGCCGCAGTGTGGTGCCGTTCTTGTGCGCCGTCTTGGCGATCTTGGCGCAGGTGTCATAGCCCAGCTTGCCGCTCAGCGCCGTCACCAGCATCAGCGAATTGTCCAGCCCGCGCTTGATGTTGTCGATGCGGGGCTCGATGCCGACCACGCAGTTGTCGGTGAAACTGATCGCCGCATCGGCCATCAGGCGCACCGACTGCAGGAAGTTGTAGGCCATCACCGGGTTGAAGACGTTCAGCTCGAAATGCCCCTGCGACCCGGCGAAGGTGATCGCTGCGTGGTTGCCGAACACCTGGACGCAGACCTGGGTCAGGGCTTCGCACTGGGTCGGATTGACCTTGCCCGGCATGATGGACGACCCCGGCTCGTTCTCCGGCAGGGCCAGTTCGCCCAGGCCCGAACGGGGTCCGGAGCCCAGGAAGCGGATGTCGTTGGCGATCTTGAACAGCGACGCGGCCACCGTGTTGATCGCTCCGTGGCTCATGACCATGGCGTCGTGGGCGGCCAGCGCCTCGAACTTGTTCGGCGCGGTCGTGAAGTTCAGGCCGGTGATCTGGGCGATCTTCTCGGCCACCCCCTCCGCGAAGCCGATCGGCGCGTTCAGGCCCGTGCCGACCGCCGTGCCGCCCTGGGCCAGCTGCATCAGGTCGGGCAGGGTTTGTTCAATCCGCTCGATGCCCTTCGTCACCTGCTGAACGTAGCCCGAGAACTCCTGGCCCAGCGTCAGGGGCGTGGCGTCCTGGGTGTGGGTGCGGCCGATCTTGATGATGCCCTTCCACGCCTCGGCCTTGTCGTTCAGCGCGTTCCTCAGCTTGGCCAGGGCCGGCAGCAGGCGATGGACGACCTCCTCGGCGCAGGCGACGTGCATCGCCGTCGGATAGGTGTCGTTCGACGACTGGCTCATGTTGACGTGGTCATTCGGATGGACCGGCTTCTTGGCGCCCATCTCTCCGCCCAGAATCTCGATCGCCCGGTTCGAGATCACCTCATTGGCGTTCATGTTGGACTGGGTGCCCGACCCCGTCTGCCAGACGACCAGGGGGAAGTGGTCGTTCAGCTTGCCCTCGATGACCTCATCGGCCGCCTGGACGATGGCCTTGCCGATGGCGGGGTCCAGCCGGCCCAGCGCCATATTGGTCTCGGCCGCCGCGCGCTTGACGATGCCCAGCGCCCGCACGATCGGCAGGGGCTGCTTCTCCCAGCCGATCCTGAAGTTCCCCAGCGACCGCTGCGCCTGCGCCCCCCAGTAGCGGTCGGCGGCGACCTCGATGGGGCCGAAGGTGTCGGTCTCTGTGCGGTGTGCGGTCATGGGCTCAGGCTCTGGAAGGCGTAGCGGGAGAATGCGCGGCGGTTTAACACGGAGGTGTCGTCCGGCAAGACGGCGGCCAGTCTCCTCGCATCGAGGCGAAACGCGCTTTCAGACGAAGGTCTGTCCTGATATTCTAGCCAGATCGTTGGCTAGGAGCGATGTGATGGAAGTCGGTGTATTCGAAGCGCGAAACCGCTTTTCCGAACTCGTCGAGGCGGCGGAACGGGGTGAGGAGGTGGTGGTGCTGCGTCGCGGAAAACCCGCCGTCCGCATCGTCAGCGCGGCAGCGGTCGAGGATCGCGTCGCCAGAGGTCTGGCCGCCGTGGAAGAGGCGGCGGCATTGCGGGCGAGCTTTCGCGGGCCAGTGGGCACAGCCGCTGAGACTCGAGCGGATCGGGACCGAGGCCGCAAATATTGACCTACGTTCTGGACGCATCGCTCATCATCGCAAGTCTGGTTGATGAAGCGGACACGGATCGGGCCGTTCCCGTGGTCATCGACGCGCAGAGTGGTGGCTGGGCACCCCCGCACCTGTTCCTGGAGGTCTCGAACGCGCTCACCATGAAGCTTCGGCGCAAGCTGATCGTCGCGGCTCACAGAGACGCGGCGTTCGAGAAATTCGGACGGTACAACATCACCGTCGACGACGACCCGGATCGCGTGAGCGTCACGCGCCGCGCGATCGGTCTGGCCGACGCGCACGGCCTGACCCTGTATGACGCCGCCTACCTGGAGCTTGCGCTCCGCAGGTCCGCCACGCTGGGTTCGCTTGACCTCGACCTGAGAAAAGCGGGCAAGGCGTTGGGGCTGGAGGTTCGGCCGTGACCTGGGACTGGATCGTCTCCGGCAAGGTCCGCGCGCGGGAGGAGGGAGCCGCCGTCGTCGTCATGATCGACTGCCTGACCACCCAGGCCAAATACTACAAGCCGCTGGTCTATGAGTTCTTCCGCAAGGAATGGCGCGGCGCCCGGCCGTCCTACGGCGACTTCGTGGTCGAGATCACGATGGAGCATGTCGGCGAGCCGCCTTGGATGGATCTGGACAACCTCGCCAAGGCCCTGCTGGACGCCATCAAGGGCTATCTGTTCCACGACGACGCCCAGGTGGCTCGCCTGCTGGTCGAACGCCGCGAGGGCGAGCGCGAGCGCATCACCATCCGGGCCTATCCCCGGGGCTCTAGCCCTCCGGCCGGTTGAACCGGAGTGTCGGCGCCAGCAGTTGCATGTCGGCCCCGATGAAGACCTGCGGCTCCGAGGCGGGGCTGAGCCCCTCGGCCTCCTCGCGATCCTTGACGCACGACCGCACCGCATTGCCCAGTGCGATGAAGTCCGTTGCGGCAGGCAGTTCCTGGATCACGCAGCCGTCGAAATACGGATAGACCGCGTCCTCGCTGCACCCGAACGACGCCCGGTCCCGACGCGCCGCCGTCAGGATCATCCGGTTCGGGCCCGCCAGCGCATCGATGAACGAGCCTGAGAAACAGGCCGAGAGCACCAGCACGGTCGGTCTCTCTCCGCACCAGTTTCGCAAGAGGCCGGCCAGTGTCGAGGGAGTCAGCGTGACGTCGGGTCCGAACACGATGCGCTGTGGCGAACCGTGCGAGGTGATGTAGATCATGCACCCGCTCCGGGCCCGCGCCGTGGTCTCGGCGATGCGGTAGATGGCCTCCTGGGCATTCGTCGCGGGCTGCACGTCGGGCCTCAGAGTCACATCCACCATGTCCGCCCGACTGAAGCCGGCGGCCAGGAACCCGGCCGTCAGGTCGCGCCGCGCGTTGTCGAACGCCTGGATCGGCTCGCCCGCGGTGGTCCGCCAGTCCGCTGCGATGATGGCCGAGGCCCAGCCGTCGAAACGGCTCTGGGCCTGCGCTGTCCCCGCGACCAGGCAGACGAGAACGATGACGAGGGCTCTGACCACAGGCGTCTCCGAAACCGATATCCGGAGGTTAGCGCGACCTTGGCTGCCGTGAAGCCTACTTCTTGCGGAACTGGTCCAGCGAAACGACCTTGGGGCCGTCCTCGCCCGTAGGCGCGGGCTCGGGCCGCTTGGGCGGCGCGGGCAGCTCGGCGACGGTCGGCGCCACCGGCTCGGGCGCCTCGAACTGCAGCAGGAATTGCACGCTGGGGTCATAGAAGCGCGTCACCGCGTTGTACGGCACCGTCAGCACCTTCGGCATGCCGCCGAACTTCAGCATCACCGAGAACAGGTCGTACTCGACCGCCAGGTCCCAGTACTGATGCTGCAGCACCACCGTCATCTCGTCCGGATACTTCGCCACCACATCCGGCGGCACCGACACGCCCGGCGCCCGGGTCTTGAAGGTGATGTAGAAGTGGTGCGCGCCCGGGATGCCTTGCGGACTGGCTGCGCGTTCGAGCGCGGCGCGGATCACCCCGCGCAGGGCGTCCTGCGCGAGCTTCTCGTACTGCATCTCGTCGATCGGCTGGGCGTCGTCGGCCATGCGGCGACTGATAGCGGCGCCGGGGGCCGGGTGGAAGATGCCAATGTGGTGAAAGTGCCGGCTTCTGTTGCCAGGCGCCGGCGAGCCCCGCCTGGGGATCTGAACCCCCAGGACTTAAGTGTTCGAAATCAACCGAACCGCATTACGCGGCGAGGCGGACTTCTCCAGCGAAGTTATCGTTCGCAGTTAGAAAATGGCCCGATACGGTGGGCCAGGACGGGCGAAAGCAGTCTTCTTTACACGTCCGTCGATGCTAGTCGGCCCCATGCTCGCTCCGCCGATAACGCGGGGAGAAATGGTGGAGCCGCCGGGAATCGCACCCGGGTCCGGTCCGCTTATTACAAGCGCGTTTATCGCCATAGCCGGAACCGAAGCCCCGGCAGGACCAATATAGGCGCCAAGCCCCTTGCTTCCAAGTTACGAAACGACGTCTCCTCGCACGCAGGGGGGATCGGCGATGAGCGCGGACGCACGGCTTCAGATCGCGGCGGGGTTCGCCACGGCGAAGGGGCCGCGCGCGGACAATCAGGATTTCGGCGCCGTCCACATCGGCTCGCCGTCGGAACAGGCGCTGCACGGCATGGTCGCCCTGGTCGCCGACGGGGTCAGCGGATCCAAGGCCGGGCGGATCGCGTCAGAGCTCGCGGGCCGGACCTTCATCGACGCCTACGTCGACCAGAACCCGCTGAAGGGCGTCGCGGCGGCGGGCGTGGCGGCATTGACCGGCTACAATCGCTGGCTCCACGCCAAGGGGCGGTCCGATCCGGAGATGGCGGGGGCCGCCACGACCTTCACGGCGCTGGTGATGCGCGGGCGCGAGGCGACGGTGCTGCACGTCGGCGACAGCCGCGCCTGGCACTTTCGCGACGGTGTGCTGACGCCGCTGACCGAGGATCACGTCCTGGCCCAACCCGGCCCCAGCCACGTCCTGTATCGCGCCGTCGGCATCGAGCCGGACTTGAGGCTGGACACCCGCGCGGTGACGCTGAAGGCGCATGATCGGCTGCTCCTGACCACCGACGGCGTCCACGGCGTCGTCTCGGAGCCCGAGCTGACCCGCCTGCTCGCCCGCCGCGCCTCGCCCGAGGCTGACGCCCAGGCCATCATCGCGGCGGCGGGGGAGGCGGAGACCCGCGACAACGCCACCGCCATCGTCATCGACGTGATCCGGCCGGGCGCCGTGGATCAGGACGCCATCGGGGCCGAGGCGGCCGGACTGCCGATCCTGCCGGTCCCGGACGCCGGCGACCGCATCGACGGTTTCGTGCTGGAGCGGGTGCTGTCGGACGGCAAATACACCCGCGTCTTCGCCGCGCGGGACGAGGAGGGCGGCGACCGCCTGGTCCTCAAGTTCCCCAAACCCGCCCTGCTGTCCGAGAGCGGCGCGCGCGGCGCCTTCCTGCGCGAGAGCTTCATCGGCCGCCGCATCGACAGCCCCTTCGTCGGCAAGACCCTGAGCCTGGAGCCCGGCCGACAGAGCGGCCTCTACATCGCCCAGCCGCTCTACATTGGGCGAACGCTGCACGCGAAGATCGCTGACGAACTGCTTGATATCCCGTCGGGTCTCGACATCGCCATACGTCTGTCGAAGGCCGTCGCGGCGCTGCATCGCCTCGGCGTCGCCCACCGCGACATCAAGCCGGACAATGTCATCCTGGAAGCCGACGGAGGCCTCAAGCTCATCGACCTCGGCGTCGCCCGCCTGCCGCGCGTGGAGGAGTTCGCCGAAGCGGAGGCCCCCGGCACACCCGGCTACAAGGCGCCGGAGATGTTCGCGGGCGTCCCCGGCGACGCTCTGACCGACCAGTACGCGCTCGGCGTCACCCTCTATCGCGTCTTCACCGGCGACTATCCGTCCGGTCAGGAGACGGAGTTCAGCCGCATCCGCTTCGACCGCCCGACCCGCCCGACCCAGCACCGCCCCGACATGCCCGCCTGGCTGGAGGCCGCCATCCTGCGCGCCCTGTCGGTCGACCCCGCCGACCGCTTCGACAGCGTCGAGGAACTGATCCACGTCCTCGAAGCCGGTAGCGCCGCCGCCGTCCCGCCCCGCCGCGACCTGTCCCTGATGGAGCGCGAGCCGGTGCGCTTCTGGCAGGCGGTCAGCGCGGGCCTGTTCGTGCTGCTTCTGCTCAGCTGCATGCTGCGCTAGGCGGCGCGAGCATGGTCGCGTTCCACGCCGCCCACTCGGCCTTCAGCCGTTCGAACACCACGGGCTCGGCCTGTCGCCGGTTCGCCCGCTCACGGGGATCGCGCGCGAGGTCGAACAGCCACTCCTGCGGTCCCATCTTCAGATATTTCCAGTCCCCCTGGCGGACCGCGGCCTGTTCACCTGCGTCGAAGCGCCAGAACACTGTTCGCGCCCGCGGGGCCTCGCGACCCAGCAGGACGTCCAGCAGGTTCTCGCCGTCCGGCTCGAAACCGGAGGGCAGGGGGACGCCCGCCGCAGCCGCCAGCGTCGGCAGCCAGTCCATTGTGGTCATGACCTGTTCGGTGCGGGCCCCCGCCGCTATGCGGCCCGGCCAACGCGTCAAAAGAGGCGTCCGTACGCCGCCTTCCAGGAGTTCCCGTTTGCCGCCTCTCAGAGGCCAGGTGTCGGAGAAGCGTTCGCCGCCGTTGTCGCTGGTGAAGACGACCAGGGTGTTTCGGGCCGCCCCGTTGCGTTCGAGTTCCTCCAGAACTCGCCCGACGGCGATGTCCATGGCCCGCACCATCTCGGCGAAGGTCTCCAGACTGCCGCCGTCGCCGTGATGCACATCCGCGATCTCGTCCGCCGCGCCGGCGTCTCCCGGTCCCTGCCAGGGCCAGTGCGGCGCCGTGAAGTGCAGGCTGACAAGGAAAGGCTGGCCGCGACGAAGGCTGTCGTTGATCTCGACGATGGCCCGGGCCGCCAGCAGATCCGTCAGATAGCCCGGCGCGGCGGTCGGGGAGTCGCCCTCGAACAGGGCGTTGTCCGGCGCCTGGCCCGGTCCGTTCGCGGTGTGCAGGAAGTAGTTGGCCCCCGCCGGAACGATCCCGAAGAAGCGATCGTAGCCGCACTGGAGCGGGCCGTGGTCCGGAGGCCAGCCCAGATGCCACTTGCCGACCAGCGCCGTGCGATACCCGCCCGCGCGCAGCACCGAGGGCAGGGTGGCGATGTCGGTAGGCAGCCCTGAAACGCGATCGGGAATCCGGATGGGCTCTTCGAGACCCACACGAAGCCTCTGCTGATACCGCCCCGTCATCAGGGCCACCCGGGTCGGCGAACACACCGGCGAATTGGCGTAGGCTTGGGTGAAAGTCAGGCCCTCGGCGGCCAGGCGGTCCAGCACAGGGGTCACATAATCGCGTCTGCCCAAGGCGCTGAGATCTGCGTAGCCGAGGTCATCGGCCAGGATGAACAGGATGTTCGGCGGTGACGCCGTCACCTGTCCTGCGGTGGCGGAGCCGGCGGCCGCCAGCGTCATCGCCGCGCCGGTCGCCGAAAGGAAGCGCCGCCGGTCGGGCGCATCCGCCGCAAGCGAGGTCCCATCGGTCATGCGACGCCCCTAATCCGCTGAATGGCGAGACCCCGAGCATCCGCCTCGAAGCCCTTGTGGGCAAGAGCGGCGTTACGCGCGAGGCCAGTCCCCACACTGGTTCCGAAACCAGGTCAGCTGGCGCTTGGCGTAGTTGCGCGTGGCCTGCTTCATCGCTGCGGTGGCGTCCGCCAGCGTCGTCGCGCCCGCAAGATAGGCCGCCAGCTCCCGCACCCCCACGGCCTTCATCGCGGGCAGGGTCGGGTCCAGCCCCCGCGCCGTCAGAGCCCGAACCTCCTCCAGCGCCCCCGCCGCGACCATCGCATCGACCCGCGCGTCACAGGCGGCATAGAGCGCCGCCCGTTCCAGCTCGATGACCATCCGGTCATAGCTCCCCGACGCCAGCAATGGCCGGGTCGCGGCGCGCCAGTCCGACAGCGATCGCCCCGTGGCCCGCGCGACCGCATAGGCCCGCGTCAGCCGCTGGCGGTCGCCGCTCTCGATGGCGGCCTCGGCGGGCGGGTCGAAGGTCGCCAGACGCAGCCGGAAGGCCGTCTCTCCCTCGGTGTCATACAGGGCCTGCGCCTCCTCGCGTGCTGCGGACGGGACATCAGGAATGTCCGCCAACCCCTTCGTCAGGGCTGAGAAATACAGACCCGTGCCGCCGACAAGCAACGCTGGACGCCCCATCGCCTTGAGCTCGGCCAGCAGCGGCATCACCGCCCGCGTCCACCGCCCCACCGACCACGCCTCCGCCGCATCGGCCACGCCATACAGGTGATGCGGCGCCCGCGCCTCGTCCTCCGCCGATGGCCGCGCCGACAGGGTGCGCAGATCGGCATACAGCTGCTGGCTGTCGGCGTTGATGATGGCCGCGCCCGTCGCCTCGGCCATCTCCAGCGCGCGCTGCGACTTTCCAGACGCGGTCGGGCCGGCGATCAGGGTGATCAGGGTAGGGCGGGGCACATCGGGCTCGCTAGCGGCGGACTGTGGCGATAGAACGCGCGTCCCGAACCCGCAACCGAGACCCGAACCCTTGATCGACCGCGTCGCCGTCGAAGCCGCCCTGAACGCCATTCCTGATCCCGCGACGGGGCAGGGGCTGATCGAGGCCGGCGTGGCTAGGGGCCTGACGGTCGCCGCCGACCGCGCGGGCTTCGTCATCGAGGTGCCCGCCGCCGCCGTCGCCGCCTACGCCCCCGTCCGCGACGCCGCCGAGGCCGCGCTGAAGGCCATGCCCGGCATGGCGCGCGTCTCCGTCGTCCTGACCGCCGAGGCCGCGCCTCCCGCCCGCAAGGCGTCCTTGTCCAGGGAAGCCGTCGACCAGACCCGCCCCCGCGCCCCGGTCCCCACCGATCGCCCCGCCCACGTCCATCGCGTCCTGGCCGTCGCCAGCGGCAAGGGCGGGGTGGGAAAGTCCACGGTGTCGGTCAACCTCGCCGCCGCCTTCGCCCGCGCGGGCTTGTCGACCGGCATCCTGGACGCCGACGTGCACGGCCCCAGCCTGCCGACCATGCTCGGCCTGTCCGGCAAGCCCGACTACCGCGACGGCATGATGGAGCCGCACATCGCCCACGGCCTGAAGGCCATGTCGGTGGGTCTCCTGACCAGGGCCGAGGACGCCATGGTCTGGCGCGGGCCGATGGCCTCCCAGGCCCTGACCCAGATGCTGACCCAGACCCGATGGGGCGTGGCGGAGGCTCCGCTCGACATTCTCGTCGTCGACCTACCGCCCGGCACCGGCGATGTGCAGCTGACCCTGATCCAGAAGACGCCGCTGGACGGCGCGGTCATCGTCTCGACCCCGCAGGAGGTGGCGCTGGCAGACGCGCGTCGCGCCCACACCCTGTTCCAGCGCGTCAATGTGCCGACGCTCGGCCTGATCGAGAACATGGCTGGAGACATCTTCGGCCGGGGAGGTGGCGCGGCCGAGGCCGGCCGGCTCGGCATCACGGATCTCGGCGATCTGCCGCTCGACGCCTCGGTCCGCCAGGCCGGCGACGCGGGCGCGCCCCTGCGAACCGGCGAGATCGCGGACCGTTTCGACCGGATCGCCGCGACGCTGAAGGCGAGGCTGGACCTCTAGCGGCAACTGTCTCGGCTCCATCGCGGGATGGCCCAGAGAAAATTCGCCGTCAGCAGGTTTTCAAACGCAACGCCACGCGTCACCTTGGCCGCACCTTCCGCCCCGAGAAACTTCATGAGCGTCGACGTCCTGTTCCGCCCCTTCACCATCAAGGGGCTGACCCTGCCCAACCGCATCGTCATGGCCCCCATGACCCGCTCGTTCAGCCCCGGCGGCATCCCGACCTCCGACGTTGCAGCCTACTATCGCCGTCGCGCCGAGGGCCAAGTCGGCCTGATCATCACCGAGGGCACGGTCGTTGAACGGCCCGCCGCCCGCAATGACGTCAACGTCCCGGTCTTCCACGGCGAGGCCCTGCCGCAATGGAAGACCGTGGTGGACGAGGTCCACGCCACCAGCGGCCTGATCGCGCCCCAGATCTGGCACGTCGGCTCGGCGCGGGGGCAGGGGGCGGAATGGCAGCCGCTGGGCCAGGTCGACAGTCCGTCGGGTCTCGTCGCGCCCGGCAAGCAGAAGTACGCGCCGATGACCGAGGAGGACATCGCCGACACCATCGCCGCCTTCGCAAAGTCGGCCCGCGCCGCCCGTGACCTCGGCTTCGACGCCGCCGAGATCCACTCCGCCCACGGCTATCTGATCGACCAGTTCTACTGGGCGGGGCTGAACGCCCGGGGCGACCGCTGGGGCGGCCCCACGATTGGCGAGCGCGCCCGCTTCGGCGTCGAGGTGGTCAAGGCGGTGCGTGAAGGCCTGGGCCCCGACCTGCCGCTGATCATCCGCCTGTCCCAGTGGAAGCAGCAGGACTACGCCGCCCGGATCGCCGAGACGCCCGACGAGATGGCGGAGTGGCTCATGCCGCTATCCGACGCGGGTGTGGACGTCTTCCACTGCTCTCAGCGCCGCTTCTGGGAACCGGAGTTCGAGGGCTCGGACTTGAATTTCGCCGGCTGGGCCAAGCGGATCACCGGCAAGCCGACCATCAGCGTCGGCTCGGTCGGGCTGGACGGGGAGTTCATCGCCGCATTCGGCGGGGCCAGTTCGCAGCCCGCCTCGCTCGACGGTCTGATCGCCCGCATGGACCGCGAGGAGTTCGACCTGATCGCCGTTGGCCGCGCCCTCCTGTCCGATCCTAACTGGGTGCTCAAGATCAAGGATGATCGCCGGGACGAACTGAGGCCGTTCGCGCGCGACCACATGGCGGTGCTGCACTAGGTCGGACGCGGCGATCTCGCCTCTCGTCCCTCGGCGCTCGACCCTCTAGTCTGATCTGATGACAGTCGCGGGCGTCCTGCTTTCCACCTTCTGGCTCAGCCTGATCATCGGCGCACGCTATTTGCTGATCGCCGGGGCCATCTGGTGGGCCGTATGGGGCGGGGCGTCCGGCGTCGGTACGCGGCTGAACCGCGAGCGCCCGTCGCGTCGCCTGATGCTCCACGAGATCAAGTTCTCCCTCCTTTCGACGCCCATCTACGCCTTCCCGACCGCGATCGCCCTTGAGGCGTGGAAGGCCGGGGGCACGATGATCTACGTCGATCCTCTGGCGTATCCGCTGTGGTGGCTCCCGGTCAGTTTCCTGCTGCTGCTGATCATTCAGGACACCCACTACTACTGGACTCACCGGCTGCTGCATGACCGGCGGCTGTTCAGCTGGGCCCACGCCGCCCACCACCGCGCCCGCGACCCCAGCCCCTTCGCCAGCTTCGCCTTCGACCCGGCCGAGGCGGCGCTGACGGCCTGGCTGCTCCCGCTGCTGGCCTTCGTCATCCCGCTGAACATCTGGATGTTGGCGGTGCTCCTCGCCGTCATGACCGCTACCGCCGTCATGAACCATTGCGGCTGGGAGATGTGGCCCCAGCGCTGGGTTCGCGGCCGGGTGGGCTCACAACTGATCACCGCGACGCACCACAGTCGCCATCACACCCATATGAAGACGAACTTCGGGCTCTACTTCCGCTTCTGGGACCGGCTTTGCGGGACCGATGCGATGCCGCCGGAAGTCCCGCGTCAGGCCCCCTCGACCACCACTGCGGTGCCGTAGGCCAGGACCTCGGTGACGCCCGGCATGATCTCGTTGGATTCATACCGGATCGCCAGCACCGCATTGCCGCCGGCCGCCCGCGCGTGTTCCAGTAGCAGGTCGAACGCCTCCTGCCGCCCCGCCTCGGCCAGCTTCACATAGGCGCCGACCCGCCCACCCAACATCGACTGCACCCCGCCGATGGCATCGGAGACGACGTTACGCGACCGCACGGTCACGCCTCGCACCACGCCGATGTGGCGCACGACGCGGTGACCGGTGATGTCGTTGGTGGTCGAGGTCAGCATGGGGGAGGGCTCCTGCTCTCAGCGGCGGTCCAGAACGCGGAATACGAAGGCGTGGTCGTCCTTCTCGCCCGCATCATGCCGTTCGTTCGCCGTCTCGACAAACAGGCTTTCATCGAAGGCCGGGAACCGGGCATCCCCCTCCGGCTCGGCCTCGACCTCGGTGATGTAGAGTCGCTTGGCGCGCGGCAGGGCCAGGTCGAACAAGGCCACGCCGCCGATGACGCAGACCTCGTCCACTCCGTCCTCGATCGCCTGCTCGCGCGCGATCTCAATGGCCTCGTCGAACCGGGTGACAGGCACGGCGCCCCTCGGTTCGAACGACTCGTCCTTTGACAGAACCAGGTTCAGTCGGCCGGGCAGGGGCTTGAGCGGAAGGCTCTCCCACGTCTTGCGCCCCATGACGCAGGGCTTGCCGAGCGTGATCGCCTTGAACCGCTGCAGGTCGCTCCGCAGCCGCCACGGCAGATCGCCGTCCCGGCCGATCACGCCATTCTTCCCCCGCGCGACGACGATGGCGATGTGGGGGAGGGGCATCAGCTCGTCGCCAGCCAGCGCAACCATTTGCGGCGCACGGCAGCCTCAAGGTCGATGTCGGCATGGTCGCAGTAGATGAGCAGCATGCCCAAGACATCCGCCGCCTCGTCGGCTTGCGCGTCAGGCTCCACGCCGCCTCTGGCGCGTCCGGTCGCGCGCAAATGTTCGGCTGGGAGTTCGCCGAGTTCCTCCTGCAGCTTGAGAAGCGCCCAGTCCCTATCCCGTGCGATGTCGTGCTTCTCGGCATAAATGTCGGAGACGCGCAGCACGTCCTGCTGAAGGGCCGTCAGCTCCAATGTCATTAGACCGCGACCGCCGCCTTGATGTGCGGATGGGCCTCGTAGCCGCTCAGCACGAAGTCCTCGCGCTCGAAGGCGAACAGATCGGTGCGCGGCGCGATCGTCATGGTCGGCAGGGGCAGGGGCTGGCGGGTCAGCTGAAGCTCCGCCTGATCGACGTGGTTCAGATACAGGTGGGCGTCGCCGAAGGTGTGGATGAACTCGCCGGGCTTCAGGCCCGTCACCTCGGCCACCATGTGCGTCAGCAGCGCGTAGGAGGCGATGTTGAACGGCACGCCCAGGAAGACATCGGCCGACCGCTGATACAGCTGGCAGCTCAGCTTTCCGTCCGCAACGAAGAACTGGAACAGGCAGTGGCAGGGCGGCAGGGCCATGTCCTCGATGTCGGCCGGGTTCCAGGCGGACACGATGTGGCGGCGGCTGTTTGGGTTGGTCTTCAGCCCCTCGATGAGGCGCTGGATCTGGTCGATCGACTGGCCGTTCGGCGCCGCCCATGACCGCCACTGCTTGCCATACACCGGCCCCAGCTCGCCTTCGACGTCGGCCCATTCGTCCCAGATGCTGACGCCGTTCTCCTTGAGCCAGCGGATGTTGGTCTCGCCGCGCAGGAACCACAGCAGCTCCACGATGATGGAGCGCAGATGCAGCTTCTTGGTCGTCAGCAGGGGAAAACCCTTGGCCAGATCGAACCGCATCTGCCGCCCGAACACGCCCAGCGTCCCGGTCCCCGTCCGGTCGTCCCGCCGCGCGCCGGTCTCCAGGATGTCGCGCAGCAAGTTCAGATACTGCCACTCGGGATGATCGGCGGGCGCGGCCGCCTGCGCTCCGGTGCGGTCCTTAAGATCAGCGAGGGCGGCCATGGCGTTCATTCCGTCAGTGTGCCGGTGATTCGCGACAATGGCAGCGGCGTGATTCGGTTGCCCACAGAAAGGCTCAGCCGCCGAACCCGCCGCCATCCAGAAACGCCTGCTCCTCGACCGTCGTCTCCCGGCCCAGCGCGGCGTTGCGATGCGGGAACCGCCCGAACCGCACGATGATGTCCCTGTGGATGTGGGCGAACTTCAGCGTCTCGGGCATATCTCTGACCAAGGGCAGCAGGGCGTCCTGATCGGCCAGCGTCTCGGAGTGCATCAGGGGCATCAGCAGGAACTGCCGCAGCTCTGGCTCGAACGCGGCCGGATAGTCCGCTGCGATCCCTTGCCCGCAGAACATTCGCGCTAGCGGGTCCGTCGCGAACTGATGCGCCGAGCCCCGGAAGATGTTCCTCGGAACCTGATCCAGCAGGATCAGCAGGGCCAGCGCCCCCTCCGCCGTCGCCATCCAGCCATCCAGCTCGCGCCGGGCCCCAGCGATATGCGCCTCGCCCAACGCTTCGCGCACCTCGGCGTCGAAGGCGTCCGACTTCTTGTACCAGCGGTTGGGCCCGGCCCCTTTCCAGAAGCCGACGACGTCCGATGGCGCTAGAAGGGCGGTCATGAGCCAGACCCTAGCGCCCGCCCCCCTGCCTGTCTTCAAGGACAAGGACTGCGACCTGTCCATCATCCGGGGCAAGCGCGTGGCCGTCATCGGCTACGGCAGCCAGGGCCGCACCCATGCGCTGAACCTGCGCGACTCCGGCGTCGCCGACATCGTCGTCGGCCTGAAGTCCGGCTCGCCGACCCGGGCGAAGGCCGAGGCCGACGGCTTCCCCGTACTGACCGCCGGCGAAGCCTCGGCCAACGCCGACGTCGTCGCCGTCATGGTCTCCGACGAGGCCCACCGCGACCTCTGGCGCGACGAGATCGAACCCAACATCCGGCCAGGCGCCGCCCTGATCTTCGCCCACGGCCTGTCGGTCCGCTTCGGCCTCGTGACCCCGCGCCCCGACCTCGACGTCATCCTCGCCTCGCCCAAGGGCATCGGCCCGCGCATCCGCGACCTCTACGAAGCCGGGGAGGGGGTGTTCTGCCTGTTCGGCGTGCATCAGGATGCGACGGGCGGCGCCCACGCGCTGGGCCTGTCCTACGCCGCGGCGCTGGGCTGCGGTCGCAAGGGCATTCTCGAAACCACCTTCGCCGCCGAGTGCGAGAGCGATCTGTTCGGCGAGCAGGTGGTGCTGTGCGGCGGCATCGCCGAGCTGATCGACGCCGCCTTCACCAAGCTGGTCGAGGCGGGCTATCCGCCCGAGGTCGCCTGGTTTGAATGCTTCTATGAGGTCAAGCTGGTCACGGACCTGATGTTCGAACGCGGCGTCGCCGGGGCCTTCGCCAAGATTTCGAACACGGCCGAGTACGGAGCCTATCTGACCGGGCCACGCGTCATCGGCGAGGCGTCGCGCGCCGCGATGGACGGCGTGCTGGGCGACGTTCAGGACGGATCCTTCGTGCGGCGGCTCATGGCCGATTACGACGCGGGTTCGCCCGAGCTGCTGGCGCGTCGCCAGGCCCTGGGCGACCGTCTGATCGAGCAGGTCGGCGCCCGCCTGACCCGCATCGCCACGGAACGTTGATCGACGGAGCCTCCGCCGTTAACGTCGTCCCGGTTTTCCGGGAGGTGTTGATGTCCGTTCGTCTCGTCGCCGCGATCGCCCTGGGCGCGCTCGCTCTCGCGGTTTCCGCTGCGGCCCAGTCCAGTTCCACGACGACCACCACCACGACGGTCGAGCGCGAGGGCAACCGCACCACGACCACGACCCGCTCGCGCAGCTCTTCGGCCAGCTTCGACGCCAACGCGGCCATCGGCGCCCTGGCCGGAGCGATCGCCGGAGCCAACGCGCCGCGCCGCTCGCCCGAATCGATTGCGCTGGAGAACCGCGCCAACCCCGTGCGCGAGACCGCCGAGGTCTTCGGCGCGTGGAAGCTGGACGACGGCAGCGAAGACGCGTCCGAGTGCGTGCTGACGCTGCGGGACCGGGGCGGCCTGCTGGGCTTGCGCGGCGTCGAAAGGACCAACTGCCCGCGCCGCTTCGACACCATCCGATACTACGGCAACGACCAGGGCGACATCGTCCTCTACGACGTCGGCAGCCGGCCGCTCGCGCGGATGCTCTACATCGAGGGCCGCCTGCTGGGCGGCGGTCTGACGCTCTATCGCCCCGACGACGACCGCAACGGCCCGTGGGTCGAGGAGCTGGAGGACCGCTACCGCCCCGGTCTTTACGACTGAGGCGGGGTCCGTTTTTCAAACTCGGGAAAGATGGTCGGAGTGGCAGGATTCGAACCTGCGACCCCTGCGTCCCGAACGCAGTGCTCTACCAGACTGAGCCACACTCCGACTTGGAGGCGGGCTTATAGCGACGGGGTTCCGGGGCCGCAAGCGCCGTTCTGACGTCCGCCAAAAATGTCCCGGAGGCGGGTGTTGCATCGCTTCGGGGCATGGCGTATCTGACCGCCCTCCCGGCCCGACAGGTCGGGGCTGCGCCGGTCCTGCTGGGGAATGGTGTAATGGTAACACTCCGGTTTTTGGTACCGTCATTCTAGGTTCGAGTCCTAGTTCCCCAGCCACCGCCTGACACCCCCCGACATCGAAGATCCCGGTCCGCGAGAGAACGCGAGCGACCTCAGTGCGGCTTGTCGCTGCGGATCGGCAGACGGATGCGAACGCCGACACCCGACCCCGGCGCCGTCTCGACGCTCATCGCGCCGCCCAGATGGTCGACGAGTCCCTCGACCAGAGCCAGTCCATCGCCCTTGGCCAGGTCCGCCGCGCCGACGCCGGAATCGCGAACGACCAGGCTGACCCCGTCGCTGGCCCGCGAATAGGCCACGGCGATCGACCCGCGCTGCCCGTCCGGAAAGCCGTGACGCACGGCGTTGGACATCAGTTCGTGCAGAATGATGGCCAGCGGCAGGGCGTGTCCTTCCGGCAGGTCGGCGGCCCCCGCACGAATGTCGATCCGTATGGCCCGGCCCTCGCAGGCTCGGCGCCAGAAGCCCGCCGCGTCGTCCAGATAGGCCGAGAAATCGACCGGCCCGCCCGCGCTGGATCGGCGGGTCATCAAACCCATGGCGGCGACCACGTCGCTCAACCAGGTCAGATGGCGGCGGCTCTCCGGGTCCGCGACGCTCCGCAGCCGGATGCCGACGAGCGCCTGCAACAGCTCATAGCCGCCGATCAGGCGACGTTCGAGTTCGGCGATGCGCACGTCCGCGTCCGCGGTCATTCGGCCCCCAGCTGCTCGATGACAAGCTTTTCACTTACGGCGCGCGAACCAAATCGCCAAGCGCGCGTTGCCTGTGTTCGGTAACCGACACAGTAACGTTGATCGGGCCGGGGGATGCGCGTGTTGGTTCAGGAACTGTCCGATCTTCGTGTGATGATCGTCGAGGATCAGGCCATTCTGGCGATGGAGCTCGAGCTCGTCCTGAATGATCTCGGCTGCGACGTCGTCGGCAGCGCCATGGACCGCGCGGGGGCCTTCGCCGTCGCCGAGCGCGAGCGGCCCGCCCTGGCTCTGGTCGACGTCAATCTGCTGGACGGAATGACGGGGCCTCAGATCGCCCAGCGCCTGGTCGCCGACCATGGTACGGCGGTGGTCTTCCTGACCGCCAATCCGGAGCAGATTCCGGAAGGTTTCGCCGGCGCCCTTGGGGCGGTGTGCAAGCCGTTCGACGCCCAGACCATCAAGGCCGTTGTCGCCTTCGCCCAGCAGTTCATCCTGCACCGCACGGTGGGTCAGCCTCCGCGTCGGTTCCGCCTGGCGCCGTGGCTCACCACGCCGCCCGCGGACATCGCCCCGCACTGAGCCTCAAGCCAGCCCGCCGCCCAGCGGCAGACCCGGCGACGCCGGCGGCCCGCCGGTCGGATCGAGGTCGAGCTGCATCAGATGGACGTCCAGCCAGCGATCGAACTTCCAGCCGACCTGGGCATAGCGTCCGGCCGCCTTGAAACCCATCCTCTCATGCAGGGCGATCGACGCTGCGCTGGTCGCGCTGTCGCTGATCGCGGCGATCAGGTGGCGCAGACCCATCGTGCGAACCCGCTCGATCAGCGCCGTCAGCAACGCGGTGGCGACACCGCGCCCCCGCGCCTCCTCCTCGACATAGATCGAGACCTCCACGCCATATCGATAGGCGGGCCTCGGCCGGAACGGCGAGCAGTAGGCATAGCCGGCGAACCCGCCATCGACCTCCGCGATCAGCCACGGCAGACCCTTGGCGGCCACCGCCTCGAACCGCGCCGTCATCTCCGCCAGCGAGGGCGGCTCCAGCTCGAACGTCGCGGTGCCGCCCAGAACCTCCCGGCCATACAGCGCCGTGATGGCGGGCAGGTCGCCGGGGACGGCGTCGCGCATCACGCCTGTTCCCAGCCCCGCTCGATGGCCCACACCGCGAAGGCGTAGTCGTGTGCGACCTCCTTCAGATAGTCGAACCGGCCCGAGGCCCCGCCGTGCCCGGCCTCCATGTTGATCTTCAGCAGGACCGGATTGCCCGACGTCGTCGCGGGCCGGAGCTTGGCGACCCACTTCTGCGGCTCCCAGTAGGTCACGCGCGGGTCGGACAGTCCCCCGGTCGCCAGGATCGCCGGATAGGCCTTCGCGCCGACCTGATCATACGGGCTGTAGCTCATCATGTAGTCGTAGGCCTCGGGGTCCTCGAGCGGATTGCCCCACTCGGGCCATTCGGGCGGCGTGAGCGGCAGCGAGGTGTCCGACATGGTGTTGATCACGTCCACGAACGGCACCTGGCCGATGATCCCGGCCCAAAGCTCGGGCCGCATATTGGCCACGGCGCCCATCAGCAGGCCGCCCGCCGACCCGCCCTGGGCCACGATGTTGCCGGCCCGGGCGTAGCTCCGAGCGATTAGGTGGTCGGCGGCGGCGGTGAAGTCGGTGAAGGTGTTCTTCTTCTTGAACTTCCTCCCGTCCAGGAACCAGCCCCAGCCCTTGTCCGACCCGCCCCGGATGTGGGCGATGGCGTAGATCCAGCCGCGGTCCACGAGCGACAGCCGCCCGGTCGAGAAGCTCGCCGCCATCGGGATGCCGTAGGAGCCATAGCCATAGAGAAGCAGCGGCGCGGACCCATCGACCGGCGTCGTCCGCCGCCGCAGCACCGTCACCGGCACCAGCTGCCCGTCCTCGGCCGGGGCGTTCAGCCGCTCCACGACATAGTCGGCGGGATCGTGGCCCGACGGCACCTCCTGCACCTTGCGCAGCGTCCGCTCGCGCGTCGCCAGGTCGTAGTCGTAGGTCGAGGTCGGCGTGGACGGCGAGTTGTAGCCATAGCGCATCGTCGTGGTTTCGAACTCCGACGCTCCCGCCAGCGACAGGGCGTAGGCGGGCTCATCGACGGCGATCTCGTGCTCGGCGCCGGCGCGGTCGCGGATGACGATCTTCGTATTGGCGTCCGCGCGTTCCTGACGCGCGACGAAGTCTTTCACCAGGGCCACGCCCTCGATGAAGCGCCCCGGCGTGTGCGGCACCAGGTCGGTCCAGGCGTTCCGATCCGGCGAGGCGGTCGGCGCCTCCACGATCTTGAAGTCGATGGCGTCGTCGGCGTTCGTCCGGATCACCCAGCCGTCGCCCCAGTGATCGGCGTCATAACGCTGGGCCACGATCCGCTCGGCGAGCACGCGAGGCTCCGAGGTCGGCGCATCGGCGGGGATGTAGCGGACTTCCGACGTCTCCTGGTTCTGGATGCCGATGAGGATGAACCGGTCGTCAGAGCTGCGCTCGACGCCGATGAACATGCCCTCGTCCTGCTCTTCGTAGACGAGCGTCGTCTCGCCGCCGCGCGACGGACGGCGGAAAATCTTGTCCGGGCGGCCGTTCAGGTTGCGGTTGGTCCAGAAGATCCACTGGCTGCAAGGCGAGAAGGCGAAGCCGCCATAGGCCGACTGGATCGGGTCGGGCAGCAGTTCGCCGGTCGTCAGATCGCGAACATAGATCTGATGGACCTCCGACCCCTGCGCGTCCTCGGCATAGGCGAACAGGGTGTGGTCGGGGCTGTGCTCGGCCGCCGAGACCTCCGAATAGGCCTTGCCCTCGGCCAGTTCGTTGGCGTCGAGCAGCAGCTGCGGCGTCGGCGCGGTGATGAAATTCTTGGTCACGGTCTCGCCGTTGACAACGAACGTCCCCTGGCGCTCGACGCGCATGTAGCGGGGGTGCTGGTCGCCTGTCCGATATTCGACGAAGTACTCCCACGGCCCGTCGGCCCGGGGCACGGAGCTGTCGTCTTCCTTGATCCGGCCCCGCATCTCCTGGAACATCTGCTCCTGCAGCGGCAGGGTCGAGGCCAGCATGGCCTCGCGATAGGCATTCTCGGCCTCCAGGTGCTCCTTCACGTCCGCCTTGATCAGGGTCGGGTCGCGCAGGACGGCCTGCCAGTTGTCGTCCTTCATCCACTGATAGTCGTCGGTCCGGGTGCGCCCCAACTGCTCGATGGTGACCGGGATCTTCTTGGCGACGGGCGGGACAGGCGACATCTGGGCTCCGGGGCGGGCGAGGGCAGGGGAGGCGGCCGCCGCGAGCGCCGAGGCTGCGGTGGAGGCGACGAATTCGCGGCGGTTCATGGCAGGCATCCCTCTAGGCTGAATGGGCAAGGTGTGCGACCGGATAGGGGTCGTCAAACGCTTCGTCTTGTTGAGAGCGCATGATTCAGGTTCCGCCCGCCGACGCCCCGCCTCCGGTCCCGCCGCCGGTCTGGGACCTGACCGTCGGGCTGATCGAGGCGACGGTCCAGCTGGACCAGCCGTCGGGCCCGGACACCCGCACGGTCGGCACGGGCTTCCTGATCCAGGCCGAGCGGCCCGACGGCAGCCCGCGCATCGTGCTCGTGACCGCCGCCCATGTTCTGGAGCGCATGGAAGACCCGGAGGCCCGCATCGGCTGGCGCACGGCCCTGCCGGACGGCAGCTGGCGCTTCGACCCGGAGCCGCTGACCATCCGCGACGACGCCGGAGAGCCGCTGTGGACCCGCCATCCCGACCGCGACGTCGCGGTCATGGAAATCCAGGCCCCGGAAGCCTTCGCCCGCGCCGCCATTCCGCTGGGCTGGCTGGCCGACCGCAACGCGTTCGACGCCTGGCAGGTCGGGCCGGGCGACGAGCTGCTGTCGCTCGGCTTCCCCCGCGGCCTGTCGGCCAACCGCGCGGGCTTTCCCATTCTGCGGGTCGGCCGGATCGCGTCCTACCCCTTGTCGCCGGTCGAGGCCTTCCCGACCTTCCTGCTCGACTTCACCGTCTTCCCCGGCAACTCCGGCGGCCCGGTGTTCTGGACGCCTAGCGCAAGGAAGCGCCCCGGCACGACAGAGCCCGACACCGCCTTCATCGCTGGCCTGCTCAGCCAGGAAGTGCGGGTGGGCGAGGATCAGCTGGACATCGGCGTGGTCACCCACTCCGTGTTCATCCGCGAGGCGATCAGCCAAATCGATCCTCTCCCATAGGGAGAGGGAAGCCTATGCCGCCCCCAATGCTTCCCTCGTCATCCGCTGGAGCAAGGCCCCGCCCTGACCCACGGCGGCCAGGCGGCTGGACGCATGGCCCAGCACGTTCGCCGCATAGACCTCGTACAGCGCGATCTTGCCCTCCAGCCAGGCCGGGTCGCCATCGCCTGACGCCAGCTTCGCCTTCGCCGCCAGCGCCCCCTTGGCGAGCATCCAGCCGCCGATCACGTCGCCCATCAGCCGCAGATAGGGGTCCGCCGCGGCCAGTACGTCGGCCGCGCCGTTCGCGTCCGCCTTCTTGTCCAGCAGCCACAGCGTGGCGTCCTGCGCCGCCTCGATCGCGGCCGAGAACCGCTCCACCGGCTTGCCGGAATAGAGCGCCGTAAGGTCCTTCAGCGTCGCCGCCATCTCGGCGATGATCGCTCGGGCCGACGCCCCGCCGTCCTGCGACAGCTTGCGCCCCACCAGGTCCATCGCCTGGATGCCATTGGTGCCTTCGTAGATCGGGGCGATGCGGGCGTCGCGATAGAACTGGGCCGCGCCGGTCTCCTCGACGAAGCCCATGCCGCCGTGGATCTGCACCCCCTGCGACGCCACCTCGACGCCGATGTCGGTCGACCAGGCCTTGGCGATGGGGGTCAGCAGGTCCTCGCGCCCCTTCCACAGCCGACGCTCCTCCTCGCTCCCCGCATGCTTGGCCAGATCGGCCGCGACGCCGCAGGACAGGCAGATGGCCCGCGCCGCCTCGATCCTGGCCTTCATGACCGACAAGGTCCGCCGCACGTCCGGATGGTCGAAGATCGGCGCGCCCGCCTCGCCGGTCCACACCGACCGCCCCTGACGCCGCTCCAGCGCATAGGCGAGCGCATGCTGATAGGCCCGCTCGGCGATGCCCACGCCTTCGACGCCGACGGCCAGCCGCGCCGCGTTCATCATCACGAACATGTGGGACAGGCCCTCGTTCGGCCGCCCGACCAGCTCGGCCCGCGCCCCCTCATAGGCCATGACGCAGGTCGGCGAGGCGTGGATGCCCAGCTTGTGCTCGATGCCCACAGGCCGGAAGCTGTTGCGGTCGCCCAGCGTCCCGTCCGGCTTCACGTCGAATTTGTTGGCCAGGAACAGGCTGATGCCCTTGGGCCCCGGCGGCGCGTCGGGCAGGCGGGCCAGCACCATGTGGACGATGTTGTCCGTCGCGTCGTGGTCGCCCCAGGTGATGTAGATCTTCTGGCCCGTCAGGCTGTGGGTCCCGTCGCCATTCGGCGTCGCCGTGGCCGTCAGGGCGCCCAGGTCCGACCCGGCCTGCGGTTCGGTCAGGCACATGGCCCCCGTCCATTCGCCCGACACCAGGCGGGGCAGATAGGCGGTCTTCTGATGCTCGGTCCCGTGCGCCTCCAGCGCCTCGATGGCCGCCAGCGAGAGCATGGGGCACAGGCCGAACGCCATGTTGGCCGCATGCACCGTTTCGTAGGCCGCCAGCTCCAGCGCCTTGGGCAGGCCCTGACCGCCGGAGTGGGCCGGGGCCGCCAGCCCCGTCCAGCCGCCCTCGGCGAACTGCCTGTAGGCGTCCGCGAACCCCGGCGCCGCCGTCACCGCTCCGTTGGCATAGGTCGCGCCCGCCAGGTCGCCCGGCCGGTTCAGCGGCGCCAGCACCTCTTCCGAGAACTGCCCTGCCGCCTCCAGCACCGCGCCCATCACGTCGGCGTCGTAGTCGGGGAAGGCGCCGGTGGCGGCGAGCGCGTTCACCCCCGCCACCTCGGTCAGGGAAAAGGCGATGTCACGGACGGGGGCGCGATAGGTCATGGGCGATCCTCGATCTTTTGCATCCTCTTTGCCGCCATGCCGTCGCGGCAGGCAAGGCTTGGCCTCGGACCCGGAGTGGGCCAAGCTGTCGCGGACGCCTGATTGGGGAGCACCATGGCCGAACCGCGCAACCGATATTCGACGGTGTCCCTGCTGTTCCACTGGGGGATCGCGGCGGCCGTCCTGGCCCAGATCCTGCTGATCACGGCGCATGAGGCCAATGAGGGCACGCGCACCTTCATCAGCGCGCACAAGGCGCTGGGCCTGACCATCCTCGTCGTCACCCTGACGCGAATCGCCTGGCGCCTGATGAACCCCGCCATCGCCCTGCCGCCGGGCACAGCCGGCTGGCAGAGGATCGCGGCGCGGGCGACGCATGTCGGCTTCTACCTGCTGCTCATCGGCCTGCCTCTGGGCGGCTGGGCGGCGTCCAGCGCGGCCGGGCGCGACATCGACTTCTTCGGCCTGTTCAACTGGCCCCTGCTGCCTCTGCCGCAAAGCCGCGAGCTGGCCGGCCAGTTCATGGACGCCCACGAGGCGGGCGTGAAGGTGCTCTACGTCCTTCTGGCGCTGCATGTTCTGGGCGCGCTCAAGCATCACTTCATCGACCGGGACAATGTGCTGCACCGGATGATCCCGCTGATCCCCCGGCGTCCGTGATGTTCCGGGCCGTCGCCATCATCCTGATCGGCGTCGGCCTGATGCTCGGGCTCGCGGCGCGAGCGGACGTCCAGCCCTGGGCCGTCGTGCCGTCCGAATCCTCCATCGCCATGCGCGTCGGCTCCCCGCTGGGCCAGCGGTCCGGCCGCTTCGAGCGGTGGACCGGCGACATCCGCTTCGACCCGCAGGCTCCGGAACAGGCGGAGGTTTCCATCGAGGTCGAGGCCGCGTCGCTGCGCATGGACGACGGCGCGCTCACCCGCACCGCGCTCGGGCCGTCCTTCCTGGACAGCGCCCGCCATCCCCGCATCGCTTTCCGCCTCCAGGCGCTGGAGCCCCTGGGCCCCCAGCGGTTTCAGGCCCGCGCCGACATCACCATGAAGGGCGTCACCCGCCCGGTCAGCTTTCCCGTGACCTTGCGCAGCGACGGGCGGACGGCGCAGATGACGGGCGGCTTCTCGCTGGATCGGGCGGCCTTCGGCATCGGGACGCGCGGACCTTGGAACGGCATACTGGCACGGCAGGTGAGGGTGGACGTGGTGCTGGCGACCCGCCCGGCGAGCTGAGCGCCGCCGTCGCCGCCCTGCGTTCGGGCGACCTCCTGATCCTCCCGACCGAGACCGTCTATGGCCTCGCCGCCGATGCCTCGAACGCCCAGGCCGTGGCCAGGATCTTCGAGGCCAAGGGCAGACCCCGCTTCAACCCCCTGATTTCCCACGTCGAGGACGCCGTCGCCGCTGAGCGCATCGCCGTCTTCGACGACCCGGCCCGCCGGCTGGCCGACGCCTTCTGGCCCGGCCCCCTGACCATCGTGGCGCCGCACCGGGCGGGCGTCTCCGACCTCGCCCGAGCCGGTCTGGACAGCGTCGCCGTGCGCGTTCCGGGCCACGCCCGCGCCCGCGCCGTGCTGGCGGCCTTCGGCGGCCCTGTCGTCGCCCCCTCCGCCAACCGCTCCGGCCGCCCCAGCCCGACGACATACGCCGACGCCATGGAAGAGACCGGCGCCTTCGCCTCCGCCAGCCTCGACGGCGGCCCCTGCGCTGTGGGGGTCGAGAGCACCGTCGTCTCGGTGCTGGGCGGCGCTGTCTCGCTGCTGCGCCCCGGCTCGGTCACCCGCGCCGAGATCGAGGCCGTCGTCGGCCCCCTGACTGAGAGCGCCGAGGGCCACCGCTCTCCCGGCCGCCTGACCCGCCACTACGCCCCCCGCGCCCCCCTGCGCCTGAACGCCGAGACCGCCCGCGACGGCGAGATCCTGTTGGGCTTCGGGGCGGGCGTGGGCGAAGCGCGATGGAGCCTCAGCCCAACCGGCGATCTGCGCGAGGCCGCCGCCAACCTGTTCCGGATGCTGCGTGCGGCGGACCGGGAGGAGCCGACGGGGATCGCGGTCGCGTCGGTGCCTGCGGAGGGGCTGGGTGAGGCGATCAACGACAGGCTGAGGCGCGCAGCGGGGTTCCTGGGCTGAGGACTGCCGTCCGGTCGACAACCGGTAAAGAACGTTGGCCTTTAAGGCTCGTTCTCAGCGCGGCAGCTGTAGGCTCTCTGATACGACCATCCAAAGCAGGAGATCATGCCGTCAACGACGTCGAGATTGAGGGGCCATACAGGCCTCGGGCGGTTGTACGTCGCCACGTACTGATCCGCAGCACGGCTGAACGCTGTAGGCTCAGGAATAGCTACCATCCGTTGCCGCGCTGCCAGCAGGTCTTCCCGATCTGATCGCAGGAAAGCGATGGTCGCGTTTATGTATTCCAGTTCCGCCGGCTCGACGGTCGCCTGCTTGGCCAACAACATCCGTTCAATGGCAAAGCCGTAGTCACCTGCGGCTGCATAAAGCTGGCCAGCATGCCAATCGAGCGCGCTGGCTTGAGAAGGTTCAAGCCGATGTGAGTTCAGGTCGCGGTACTCCACAATCAGAGCCGCGCCTTGTCGCTCACAGCCGTTAGCGGCCCATCGTCGCCAGCCTGCTTCGCCTTGATCGAATTCGTCGAACGATAGATTGAGGCTTGCTCGATCAGGCGCGACGCATTCAACACTCGCCGTTGGAGCGGGTTGAGCAGCTGATGCGGCACTCACAGGCGCAAACAGAAGGGCGAAGGCAACAGACCATAGCTGGCGCATACAGCCAGCTTACCGGTCAGGTGGCAGATTTGTAGGTATGAAGTTCGGTGGTAGCTGGCCAGCGTCGAGCATGTCTTAAACGCCTCACCCAAACCGCGCCTGCAAATCCACGCTCGACGTCCGCCCCACGCTGTCCGCGCAGCTCCCCAGCCACTCGTCCGCCGCCGCCCGACCCCGCGCCTTCAGGTCGTTCAGGAAGGTCCATTCGGTGTTGAACTTGGACCCCAGCGACAGGTCGCCCAGCCAGCCGTCGGCCTCGATGGCGTGCATCAGGATGTTGCGGTAGCGGTCGCGTGCGGAGGGCGTCAGCCGGCCCTCCTGGATCAGCTCCTGCACGAAGGCGACGGCGCTCAGCTCGGCGACCAGCGGCGCGTTGAAGACCACCTCGTTCAGCCGGTCCATGATGTCGCCCGCCGCCCGGGGCAGGTCGTTCCGCTCGAAGGCATTGAGCGTGATCAGCAGGATATCGTCCGGCGTGTCCTCATAGAACAGCGGCCACAACGGCGGATTGGCCAGATAGCCTCCGTCCCAATAGGGCTCGCCGTCGATCTCCACCGCCTGGAACAGGTGCGGCAGGCAGGCCGAGGCCAGCAGCACCTGATCGGTGATCTCGTCTGACCGGAACACCCGCGACCGCGCATGACGCACCGCCGTCGCCGCCACGAACAGCTTGATCTGGGACGCCCGCACCGCCTCGAAATCGATCGAGGCGTCCAGAACCCGCCTGAGAGGATTCAGGTTGAATGGATTGAATTCATACGGTGACATCGACAGGGCCAGCGTCTCGCCCGCGCGCCAGAACGGCGAGTCCTTCAGCCAGCCGGGCGTCAGGGCATTGGACCAGATCGAGCTGTCGCCGAAGACGTTCTTGCCGCCCGACTGATTGGTCTCGCGCCACAGCTTGTCGAGCGCCTTCCTCGCGCCCTCCGGCCCGCCTGTGGTCAGCCCCGACACCAGCGCCGCCCCGTTCATCGCCCCGGCCGACGAGGCCGTCACGGCCCGGATGTCGAGCACATCGGCCTCCAGCAGCCGATCCAGCACCCCCCACTGAAACGCCCCATGCGCCCCGCCGCCCTGTAGTGCGAGGCAGATGGGCCTGCGCACTGGCGGCGGCGGGCCCTCAGGCGCGGGTGTCGCGCTCGCGACCTTGCGTTTGAACAGCGCCATGCCGCCCCCCGGCCACAGCCTGATGCGCTACTGGGCGGTCCAGCCGCCGTCGATCGAGAAACTCGCCCCGTTCGCCGACGCCCCCAGGTCGGACACCAGATAGAGGAAAATCCCCGCCAGCTGGTCCGTCGTGACGAATTGCTTGGTCGGCTGGGCCTCCAGGATCACGTCGGTGATGACCTTTTCCTTGGAGATGCCGCGCGCCTTGGCCTGGTCGGCGATCTGGGCCTGCACCAGCGGAGTCTCGACATAGCCGGGGCAGATGGCGTTGCAGGTGATGCCGTCGCGCGCGACCTCCAGAGCGACCGTCTTGGTGAAGCCGATCACCCCGTGCTTGGCCGCGACATAGGCCGACTTGAACGGGCTGGCGACCAGTCCATGCGCCGAGGCGATGTTGACGATCCGCCCGCGCCCCTGCGCCTTCATGATCGGGATCGCCGCCCGGGTGGCGTAGAAGGTGGAGCTCAGGTTGATGGCGATGATCTGCTCCCACTTCTCCGAGGGGAACCGCTCGACCGCCTCGACGTGCTGGACGCCGGCGTTGTTCACCAGGATGTCCAGCCGCCCCAGCTGATGCTTCGCGTAGGCGACCATGTCGGCCACCTCGTCGCCCTTCAGCATGTTCGCCGCATGATAGCGCACCCGCACGCCGCAGCTGGCCTCAAGCTCCGCCCGCGTCCGCTCGATCTCCGACGGATCGCCCAGCCCGTTCAGCACGACATCGCCGCCGCGCGCCGCCACCGCCCGCGCCAGAGCCAGGCCGATACCCGAGGTCGAGCCCGAAATGACCGCCACCTGGCCCTTGAGGTCGTTGGGATCGCGATAGACGGGCCGCTCGGTCTCGCCGCCGTCCTTCTTGCCGGGCCACTGGAACATGAAACTGCCGTCCGTTTGGTGTCTTCCCGCCGTCCGCAGACGCCGGGATCAGGGTTGAGGCGACCCTAGCCGTTCGCGGTTGCGAAGGCGACAGGGGTCAGGAATTTCCCGATCGGATGAATATCCAGTCCGCGTCCGTGGAAGCCGCCTTGTCGAAGGCGTAGCCGTCCCGATCAAACGCCTTCAGCTCTTCCGCCCGGTCAATCCGCTGTTCGATGGCGAACCGCGCCATCGTCCCCCGCGCCTTCTTGGCGAAGAAGGAGATGATCCGGCTCTCGCCGTCCTTCGCCTCGCGGAAGTGGCAGGTGACGACGGGGATCTTCAACGCCTTGGCGTCGACCGCGCCGAAGTATTCCTGGCTGGCCAGGTTCACCAGCGTGGCGTCCGCATGCCCCTCGGCGTCCGCGTTCAGCTGCTTCGACAGCCGGTCGCCCCAGAAGTCGTAGAGGCTCGACCCCCGCCGCGTCTTCAGCCTTGTGCCCATCTCCAGCCGATAGGGCTGGATGCGATCCAGCGGCCGCAGCACGCCGTACAGCCCCGACAGGATACGCACCCGGTCCTGCGCAAAGGTCAGCGCGTCCGCGTCCAACGTCCGCGCATCCAGCCCCTGGTAGACGTCGCCCGCGAAGGCGAAGGCGGCCGGCGTTCCGTCGGTCGCCTCCGGATCGAAGGCCTGGAACCGCTCCCGGTTCAGCCGCGCCAGATCGTCCGAAATCCCCATCAGCCGGCGCAGATCGGCCTTGGTCTGGCGCTTGGCGGTCCTGGCCAGGCTGGCGACATCCTCGGTCAGGCGGGGCAGGGTGGGCTCGACCGCGACCGGCGGCTCGGAGAAGTCCAGCCGCTTGGCCGGAGACAGGACGATCAGTAAGGCGGGAAGCTCCTTCGCGTTTCGGAGCGTCCTCTAGGCCGCTTCGGCGACGGTTTGAACCCGGGCGCGACGATCTAGAACAGCACCGCCGGGTTCATGATCCGCTGGGGATCGATCGCCTGGCGGACGGCCCGCATGGTCTCGATCTCCAGCGCGGACTTGTAGCGCCGGGCCTCCTCGGTCTTCAGCCGCCCCAGCCCGTGCTCGGCCGAGATCGAGCCGTCATACCGCGCCACGATGTCGTGCACGACCTGCGATCCCGCCTCCCAGCGCCCGAGAAACGCCTTCAGGTCCCCGCCCGGCGGGCACAGGATGTCGTAGTGCATGTTGCCGTCGCCGACGTGGCCGAAGGCGCTGACCCGCGCCCCTGGCTCGAACCGCTCCACCGCCGCCGTCGCCTCATCCAGGAAATCGGCGATGCGGCTGACGGGCACCGACACGTCGTGCTTCCAGCCGCCGCCTTCGGGCTTCTGCGCCGCCGACTGCTCCTCGCGCAGCTTCCAGAAGTCGCGCGTCTGGGTTTCGTTCTGGGCGATGGCCGCGTCGACGATCAGCCCGTCCTCGAACGCCGAGGCCAGGATGCGCTCCATGCCGGCCTCCGCCGCCCCGGGCTCGCCCGACGTCAGCTCGATCAGCACATACCAGGGCTGGACCGTCTCAAGCGGCTCGCGCACGCCCGGCACATGGCGGATGGCGAACTCCACCCCGATGCGCTTCATCAACTCGAACGCCTCGACCCCGCCGCCGGTCTCGGCCTTGGCGGTGGCCAGCAGCTGGATCGCGGCATGCGCCGTCTCCAGCCCCACGACCGCCGTCGCCCGGCTCCGCATCACCGGAAACAGCTTCAGCGTCGCCGCCGTCACCACGCCCAGCGTCCCCTCCGCCCCGATCAGCAGCTGCTTGAGGTCATAGCCGGTGTTGTCCTTCCTCAGCCGCTTCAGGCCGTTGAAGACCTGCCCGTCGGGCATCACGGCCTCGATGCCCAGCACCAGGTCGCGCATCATCCCGTAGCGCAGCACCGCCGTGCCCCCGGCGTTGGTCGAGATCACCCCGCCGATCGTCGCCGTGCCCTCGGCCGCGAGACTGAGCGGAAAGAACCGTCCTGCGGCCGCCGCCGCCTGCTGCGCCTCAAGCAGGGTCACGCCCGCCTCGACCGTCATGGCGTCGTCCAGCGGCGTCACATCCCGCACGGCCCGCAGCCGCCGCGTCGACAGCAGCACCTCGCCATAGGGGATCTGCCCCCCGACCAGCCCTGTGTCGCCGCCCTGGGGCACGATGGCGACGCCGTGCCGGGCGCAAATTTCGACCGCCCGCGCCACTTCGGCGGTCGAGCCTGGCTTCAGCATCAGCGGCGTATGCCCCTGCCACTTGTTGCGCCATTCGGTCAGCCACGGCGCGATCTCGGCCGCGTCTTCGGTCCACCCGGAGGGACCGAGCGCGGCCTTCAGTTCGGCGATGGCGGTCGGTGAGGGGGTCACCATGTCACGCGAGCTCCAAGACCAGACAGGGCGCGATCCTTCGTCACCAGATCGAGATCTTCCGCAATAGCCTGAGCCGCGATGATTCGATCCCACGGGTCCTTGTGGGTTCGATCGAGATTGGCCGCGATCCGGGCATGTTCGGGCTCGATGTCGAGCCACCGGTATCCGAGCCTGAGACCCGCCGCCGCGAGATCGGCCGGCAGCACCGCGATCTCGCGATCGACTGGCCGCTTGTAATCCAGCTCGTAGACTGTCGCCGCGCTGACCCAGACGTCGTTGTCGGGGTCGGTGATCCGGTCCACGATCTGTTGGGGAAGTTTCGACGACCTCGCCAGCGCCCAGGCGAAGGCATGCGTATCGAGCAGAAACTTCATTCCTCGGGCGGGAAGATGCGACTGGACTCGATCGCCTCCTCCAGTTCCAGGTCCGGCTTGAAGAAGACGTCGTCGTCGAGTTCGAGCCCGAGATGGTCCCAAAGGCCGAGCGCGCGCCGCTGGCGCACCGGCGACGGAGCGGGTGCGGCGACGAGCCTCGCGGCGGGTTTCCCGTTGCGGGTCAGCACGACCTCTTCGCCCGCTTCCGCGCGCGCGACGAGCTCAGAAAGCTTGGCCTTCGCCTCGGCGATGTTCATCGTGGTCATGCCATGAGACTAGCACCAACGCCGACTTGGTCCAAATGAGTTGGTCCAACCCTGTCCCCGCCGTCGGCGTCGTCTGCCTGCGCGGCGACGACGTCCTGCTGATCCGTCGAGGCGCTCCGCCGAGGCTCGGCGAATGGAGCCTGCCCGGCGGCCGGATCGAGCCGGGAGAGGGTGTCCGCGCGGCCGCTCTGCGCGAGCTCCGCGAAGAGACGGGCGTCGAGGCCCGACTGGTCGGCCTGATCGACGTGGTCGACGGTGTCTTCCCCGACGCGGGCCGACACTATGTCCTCATCGACTTCGCCGCCCAGTGGCTCAGCGGCGAGCCCACCGCCGGAGATGACGCGGCCGAAGCGGCCTTCTTTCCGGTCTCGGAAGCGCTGAACCTCGTCGCCTGGAGCGAGACGCGGCGAATCATCGAGGCGGCCGTGGCTGTGCGGAACAACGCCGCCCCCGCCGACTGACCGTCAGACATCGTTAGCCATCCCGCGTCCGGTTTCTGTGGCGGACCAGCCGCGCTCCCGCTACCGTTGCAGGGCAGGAGGACTTCCATGACCTATTTCGTGCTCGCGTTGGTGATCTTCGCGGCGGTGTTTCTGTTCAGCCTGGTCAAGATCGTGCCCCAGGGGCGCGAGATGACCGTCGAACGGTTCGGCAAGTACACTCGCACGCTCAAGCCCGGCATCAGCCTGCTGACGCCCTTCGTCGAGCGGATCGGCCGGCGCATGAACATGATGGAGCAGGTCCTTGATGTTCCTCAACAAGAGGTCATCACCAAGGACAACGCCATGGTGAAGGTCGACGCCATCGTCTTCATCCAGGTCATGGACGCCGCCAACGCCGCCTATCGGGTCGAGAACCTGGAATACGCCATCACCCAGCTGTGCTCGACCAATCTGCGCACCGTGGTCGGCTCGATGGATCTGGACGAGGTGCTGTTCCAGCGCGACGCCATCAACTCGCGTCTGCTCAACACCATCGACGCGGCGACCGAGCCGTGGGGCGTCAAGGTCAACCGCATCGAGATCAAGGACCTGACCCCGCCCGCCGACATCACCAACGCCATGGCCCGCCAGATGAAGGCCGAGCGCGAGCGTCGCGCCGTCATCACCGAGGCCGACGGCGAGAAGCAGGCCGCCATCGCCCGCGCCGAGGGGGCCAAGCAGGCCGCCATCCTGGAGGCCGAGGGCCGCAAGGAAGCCGCCTTCCGCGACGCCGAGGCCCGCGAGCGCGAGGCCGAGGCCGAGGCCAAGGCGACGGCCATGGTGTCCGAGGCCATCGCCCGCGGCGACGTCAACGCCATCAACTACTTCGTGGCCCAGCGCTATGTGGACGCCTTCGCCGAGCTGGCCCGCAATCCGACCCAGAAGACCGTGATCGTGCCCGCCGAGATGGGCGGCCTGGTCGGCACCATCGCCGGCATCGGCGAACTGGTCGGCCTGGCCCGGGACCAGCAATCTCCCCCGCCGCGCCCGGCCCCGCCGCCGCCCGCGCCGCGTCCTCGCGGCAGCGCGGTTCCCACGACCTGAGGAGAGGACGATGGACGCGGTTCTCGACATCTACGCCAGCCAGCCCTTCTGGATCTGGCTCGCCATCGGGGTCCTGCTGCTGGCTGTCGAGGCCGCGCTCTCGACCGAATGGCTCTTGTGGCCGGCGGTGGCGGCGGGCGTCGTCGCCGTCCTGACGGCGCTCGGCCTCGACATCGGCTTTGCCGGCGAGGTCGGCCTCTTCGCCATCCTGACCGTCGTGGCGACCCTGTTCTCGCGCCGCCTGATCCAGCGTGTGAACCCGGACGACAAGCCCGACGTCAACGACCGCGACGCCCGCCTGATCGGCCAGCGCGCCCGCGTCGTGGAGCCCTTCGTCGACGGCCGCGGCCGGGTCTTCGTCTCGGGCGCCGAATGGGCCGCCGAGATCGACGGCGAGGGCCCGCCCGTCGGCGACAGCGTGATCGTCGAGGCCAGCCTCGGCTCTGGCCTGAAGGTCCGCGCGGTCTAGGCCTTCGTCGCCAGCATCTCGTCGATGCCGAGGTTGGCGAGCGCATCGGCCCGTTCGTTCAGTTCATGCCCGGCGTGGCCCTTGACCCAGTGCCACTTGACGTCATGCCGCGCGCGAGCGGCGTCGAGCCGCTTCCACAGGTCGTCGTTCTTGACCGGCTTCTTGTCCGCCGTCTTCCAGCCGCGCGCCTTCCAGCCGTGGATCCAGCCGGTGATGCCGTCCATGACGTATTTGCTGTCGGTGTGCAGATCGACGCGACACGGCCGGTTCAGCGCCTCCAGCGCCATGATCGCCGCCGTCAGCTCCATGCGGTTGTTCGTGGTCAGCCGCTCGCCGCCGTGCAGCTCCTTGGCCTTGCCCCCGGACTGCAGGATCGCTCCCCAGCCGCCGGGCCCCGGATTGCCGCGACACGCGCCGTCGGTGTGGATGATGACGTGACTCATTTGCGCGGGCTTACAGCTTCCCTTGGCGCGTCGCCATCCGGTGGACTATAGGACCCATGTCGACGCGGGGCGCGTGGCCTCGCTGAAGGAGAGTTCGCCGTGGGCGCAATGAGCATCTGGCACTGGGCCATCGTCATCGTCATTGTGGCGCTGCTGTTCGGCGGCAAGGGGAAGATCTCCAACCTGATGGGCGACGCCGCCAAGGGCATCCGCGCCTTCCGCGACGGCCTCAAGGACGACGGCAAGGACGGCCCGACCGAGGGCGTCTCCAGCCTGCCCCGCACCGAGGCGGAAAAGGACGAGCTGAAGCGCTGAGCCCCAGGGCGGAAAGAGCCTGACGCATGGGCGGCCTCGGCCCCGGGATCGGGGGTCTCGAATACCTCATCATCGCCGTCGTCGCCCTGATCGTCGTCGGCCCCGAACGCCTGCCCGCCATGCTGCGCCAGCTCGGCAAGTGGGTCGCGTCCATGCGCCGCATGGCCAACGAGTTCCGCTCCAGCTTCGACGAGATGGCCCGCCAGTCCGAGCTCGATGAACTGAGGAAAGAGGTCGAGGCGCTGCGCAGCGGCCAGACCGTCGCCGGCCAGGGTCTGGTCCGCCTCGGCGCCGAGGCGGACGCCGCCTTCAAGGACATCAAGTCCGAACTCGACAAGCCCGCGATCGCGCCGCCGCCGCCTGTGACGCTGAACAGCCCCGAGTTCCCCGAGTCCGCCATGACGCCGCTGCCGGCCGACTACGCCCCGCCGGCGCCTGCGGCCCCACCGGCGGCGGCCACGGAGGCGACGCCCGCCACCGCCACGTCCAAGCCGCGGAAGGCCCGCGTGGCCAAGGCCCAGACGCCGACGTCGGGCGCAGAGAGTTCTGCCAAGGCCGCGCCCAAATCGTCTGCGCGGATCAAGGCCAGGACCGGGGCTGAACCCGTCGCCGCGCCCCGTCCCCGCGCGCCCCGCAAGCCCAAGGCCGTGTCGTGACGCTCGACCGCGACGAAGCCGAGATCGAGGCGTCGCGTGCGCCTCTGATGGATCATCTGATCGAGCTGCGCGGCCGACTGATCTGGTGCGTGGCGGCCTTCGGGGTCGCCTTCATCGTCTGCTTCTTCTTCGCCGGGCCGATCTACGTCTTCCTGGTGAAGCCGTTCGTGGCGGCCAACGCGCTGCATGCCGCCGGCGACGGCCACAACGTCTCGCCCATCCTGCTGATCCAGGCGACGGCCGGCCTGGTCCCCACGCCCGCGGTGACCGGGGAGGGGGCCCAGTTGATCTACACAGCGCCTCTGGAAATCCTCTTCACCAAGATGAAGCTGGCCGGCCTCGGCGCCGTTTTCTTGGCCTTCCCGGTGCTGGCCTATCAGCTGTGGCGCTTCGTGGCGCCCGGCCTTTATCGCAACGAGAAGGGCGCCTTCCTGCCCTTCCTGGTCGCCTCGCCGCTGCTGTTCGTACTCGGCGCGGCGCTCGTCTACTACGTCATGCTGCCGTTCGTGATGTTCTTCTCGTTGAGCCAGCAGATCAGCTCCGAGAGTGTCGCCGTAGCCCTCCTGCCCAAGGTGTCGGAGTATCTGAACCTGGTCACCGCGCTGGTCCTCGCCTTCGGCCTGTGCTTCCAGCTGCCGGTCGTCATGACCCTGCTGGGCATGGCCGGCCTGATCTCGTCCAAGCTGATGAGCGAGGGCCGCCGCTACGCCATCGTCGCCGTTGTCGTGCTCGCCGCCATCGTCACCCCGCCGGACCCGATCAGCCAGCTGATGCTCGCTGTCCCCCTGGTGATCCTCTACGAGATCTCGATCTGGTGCGTCCGCCTGATCGAGCTCCGCCGCAAGCGCGAGGACGAGGCCGAGGGCCTGCCCGCCTAATCGCGCCGCAACAGCAGCACGATCTGCTCGGTCTGCAAGGCCTCGCGATCGTAAGCGGTCAGCAGCTCAGCCGGCGGCTCCCGCTCCGTCCGGTCGATCTGACGTCGCAGCACGCTGTAGCCCGCCGCCGTCAGCCGCCGTTCGAAATCCGGGGCGGTGAAGCGGTTCAGCCGCAGGAACACCGTCCACAGCAGCGACCGGAAATCGTCGGTCACCTCGGCGGCATTCAGGTCCTCGCGCACCTCGCTCAGCTCCCGCGTCAGGTGCTGCCAGTTGGTGTAGCCGAGAGCCCAGAGGTGCGACCCCTCCGGCGCGAAAAACAGGGGCGACACCTGCATGAACATCAGCCCGCCGGGCTTCAGCCGGGTCTTCAGCCGGGCCACGACGGCGTCGAACTGGTTCCTCTGGATGTGCTCGAATACCGACCAGCTGACGATCAGGTCGTACCCGTCCTCGTCGCCGACTTCCCCCAGCGGAACCTTGCGGAACGACAGGTTGGGCGGCGGCTCCAACCCGACCCGATCCAGCGCCCCCGCCAGCCGCGTCGGCTGGTCGGTCACCTCCAGGCCCACGACCTCGGTGCTCGGCTCGGCAAAGGCCAGACCGGCGGCCATGTCGCCGCGCCCGCAGCCGAAGTCCATCAGCCGCTTTCCTGCGAGGCCGCCGTGGGGCGCGACCCAGTCGCTGATGATGCGCGGCAGGTCGATCAACTTGTGCCGTATCTCGGCGGGCGCGGCCTCGGCCAGGGAACGGAAACGGTCGGCGTCCATGCCTCCTAGCTGCCGGAGCCCCGCCCAAAAGGAAAGGGCCGGACGTCGCCGCCCGGCCCTCCATTCCGATCCGACTGGCGGATCAGCAGCTGTAGTACATGTCAAACTCGACCGGGTGCGGGTGCAGCTGCAGCCGCATCACCTCTTCCATCTTCAGCTCGATGTAGCTGTCGATGAAGTCGTCATCCATGACGCCGCCCTTCTTCAGGAAGGCGCGGTCCTTGTCCAAGGCCTCCAAGGCCTCCTTCAGGCTGCCGCAGACCTCGGGGATGTTGCCGCGCTCTTCGGGCGGCAGGTCGTACAGGTTCTTGTCGGCCGGAGCGCCCGGATCGATCCGGTTCTCGATGCCGTCCAGGCCCGCCATCAGCAGGGCGACGAACGTCAGATAGGGGTTGCCCATCGGATCGGGGAAGCGCGCCTCGATGCGCTTGGCCTTGGGCGACGACACCCACGGAATCCGGATCGAGGCCGAGCGGTTGCGCGAGGAATAGGCCAGCTTCACCGGCGCCTCATAGCCCGGAACCAGCCGCTTGTAGGAGTTGGTGGTCGAGTTGGCGAAGGCGTTGATCGCCTTGGCGTGTTTGATGATCCCGCCGATGTACCACAGACAATAGTCCGACAGGCCTGCGTACTTGTCGCCCGCGAACAGGGGCTTGCCGTCGCGCCAGATCGACTGGTGCACGTGCATGCCACTTCCGTTGTCGGCGTACATCGGCTTGGCCATGAAGGTCGCCGTCTTGCCGTAGGCCGCCGCCACGTTGTGGATCACGTACTTATAGAGCTGCAGCCGGTCGGCCATGGTCAGCAGGTCCGAGAACTTCAGCCCCAGCTCGTGCTGGGCCGGCGCCACCTCGTGGTGGTGCTTCTCGGGCTGCAGGCCCAGGTCGCGCATGACGCCCAGCATCTCGCCGCGCAGATCCTGGCCGCTGTCGACCGGATTGACCGGGAAGTAGCCGCCCTTGGGCCCCGGGCGATGGCCCATGTTGCCCTCGGTGTATTCCGCGCCGGTATTGGCCGGCAGCTCGGTCGAGTCATAGGAGTAGCCGGTGTCGTGCGGCGCGGTGTTCCAGCGCACGTCGTCGAAGATGAAGAACTCCGCTTCCGGCCCGAAGTAGACCGCGTCGCCCACGCCCGAGGACTGCACATAGGCCAGGGCCTTCTTGGCCATCGACCGGCTGTCGCGATTGTAGGGCTCGCCCGTGTCAGGGTTCATGACGTCGCAGAAAAGGAACAGCGTCGTCTGCTGGTAGAAGGGGTCGATGTAGGCCGTCGTCAGGTCCGGCTTCAGCAGCATGTCGGACTCATTGATCGCCTTCCAGCCGGCGATGGACGAGCCGTCGAACATGGTGCCTTCCTCCAGGAAGTCCTCGTCGACCAGGTCCACGTCGAAGGTGACGTGCTGCAGATTGCCCCGCGTGTCGGTGAACCGGACGTCGACGTATTTCACGTCCTTGTCCTTGATCTCCTGCAGGATTTTCTTGGCGCTCATGAGTGATGATCCTTTTCGCGTTTCTTCTGGGGAGGAAGGCTGACTGAACTCGATTACACCGCCTGCGCGCCGGTCTCGCCGGTGCGGATGCGGATGACGTCGTCGATCGTCGAGACGAAGATCTTTCCGTCGCCGATCTTGCCGGTGCGGGCGGCGGTCTGGATGGCCTCGACGACGGCGGGGGCCAGGTCGTCGGCCACCACGACCTCGATCTTGATCTTGGGCAGGAAGTCGATGACGTACTCGGCGCCGCGATAGAGCTCGGAATGGCCCTTCTGGCGGCCGTATCCCTTGGCCTCGAGCACCGTCATGCCCTGGACGCCGATGTCCTGGAGCGCCTCTTTGACGTCGTCCAGCTTGAACGGCTTGATGACGGCTTCGATCTTCTTCATGGGCGCCCCGAGGCCGTGCGGGTCCGGCCCATCGCCGGTGCGCACGCTCGGGGATGAAAGGGACACCGCATTGCACAATATGGCAAGGGGCGGATCGCATTTTCAGACGTTCCGGGCGCGGAGGACCTGATGGCCGAGACCAACGACCCGTCCCTGTGGCGCGACCGCCTGCCCTGGCCCGACGCCGCCAGCCACAAGCATTCGCGCGGCCGATTGGGCGTGGTCTCGGGCGGTCCGCTGAACACCGGCGCGGCGCGGCTGGCGGCGCGCGCGGGCCTGCGCGTCGGGGCGGGTCTGGTGAAGGTGCTGTGCCAGCCCGCCGCGGCGCCGATCGTCGCCGGCGCGACGGAGGCCGTGATGGTCGAGGCCTTCACCTCGCCGGAGGGCCTGGAAGCCCTGGCCGAGGCGATGGACGCCGTCGTCATCGGCCCGGCGGCTGGATTGAACGAGGCGACCGTGCAGAATCTGGCCGCGCTCGCGCGCACCGGCGCGGCGCTGGTCGTCGACGCTGACGGCCTGACGATCTTCAAGGGCAGGGGCGTCGACCTGTTCGCCAGCCTCGACCGCGACGACGTGCTCACGCCGCACGAGGGCGAGTTCGAGCGCGTCTTCCCCGGTCTGCTGGCGAAGGGACGGGAGGCCGCCGCCGCCGAGGCCGCCCGTCAGGCCGGCGCCCACATCGTGCTCAAGGGCGCCGAGACCATCATCGCCGCGCCCGATGGCCGCACCCGGATCAATCCGAACGGCTCGCCCTGGCTGGCGACGGCGGGCAGCGGCGACGTCTTGGCGGGCCTGATTGGCGGCCTGGTCGCCCAGGGCATGCCCACCTTCGACGCCGCCGGCGCCGCCGTCTGGATGCACGCGGCCGCCGCCGAGCGGTTCGGGCCGGGGCTGATCGCCGAGGATCTGCCGGGGATCATGCCGGCGGTCCTGAACGCCCTTCGCGACGGCTGACCCGGCGGACGGCCTGTCCGCCGGGTCGCTCCGGTCAGCGCGCCGCCATGTTCGACATCGGGATGTCGAGCACCGGCCGCACCTCGATCCGCGCGGTGGAGGCCGCCGGCACGCGCGCGGCCCAGGCCTCGGCCTCGGCGCGGTCGGCCACGTCGATGACGAACCATCCGCTCAGCGCCTCGGCGCCGCCCGCGACGGCGGTGGAGGTCGTGCGGCCGTCGCGCACCGACACCGTGGCGCCCAGCGCCGGCTCGCCCAGCGGGCCTCCGCCCCGGACGATGCCGGCCGCTCGCATCTCCTCGCCGAGCGCGGCGAACCCGCCCCAATAGGCCGGGGCCTTGGCCGGATCGTTGCGGGCGGCGAAGTCGGCGGGGGTCTCATAGACGAACAGGGCGAACTGTTCGGCCGACGCCGGCGCCGCCGTGCCCAGCAGGGCGACGGCGAAGGCGACAGGAGCGGACAGCAGGGTCAGGCGGGTCATGGCGGTCTCCGAGGTTCGAGCAACGCGGAAGGTCGCGTTGTCCGGAAGACGCGCGGGCAGGGGCGAGATCGACAGGGCCATCGAAATTCCCTCTCCCTCTGGGAGAGGGAGAAACGTTCGCTGTTTTTCTCAATCATCCAACAACGCCCGGATTCCGCGAGCGAAAACAACGCCCATCGCGTTTGAGAGCCCGCGAACGCGCCCTCATATCCGGGTGTGTTACCCTCCCTCTCGGTTCCGTCGCTTGGGAAGGGCGCAAGGCCTTGCGAGCTTGTCGCGGCGGGAGCGGTTGGAGCGGGGGCTCCCGAGGTTCAACGACCGGAGGCCGTGACGAGCGGTCATCCGGCGTCCCGGACGGAGGGAGTGGCGTGGGCATTCACGCCGTTCGAAACGAGGGTTCCGGGCTCAAGCCGCCCGGAACCGCGTTCCGGGCGGTAGCCCACCAAAAAGGGCGTCGGTAGAAGACCGGCGCCGTTCAGGGGATCGGCTTTCGCAAGCACGCCGACCTTCCCGCCGGAGGCGTCAGTAGCGGCAAGGCTCTAACAGGGCCGTCGGTCCCCGGGCAGTCGCGTGGGAACGACGCGGGGCCGTCCGCTTCCGGTCAGACCAGCCGCGCGGAGCGAAAGACGCGAAGCCGAAACCATACACTCACGGTAACCGGGCCTCGCGCCCAAGCTCCGCCCGCCCTTCCCACCCCGTTCACAGCGGAAGAGCGATGACGCATGTCCGCCTCACACCAGCTCCGCCAGAGCCTCCTCGGCCTCCAGCCACGCGGCCTCGGCCGCGTCCAGATCGGCCTGGGCCTTCGCCCGCGCCCGCGTCAGCCCCTCCAGAGCCTTGGGATTCGACACCGCCGCATTCGCCAGGTCGTCGTCCAGCCGGGCGATCTCGGCGGTCAGCGCGGTCACCCGGTCCTCCGCCTTCTTCGCCGCATGACGCAGCGTCGACGGCGACGGACCGCCCTTCTTCGTGGCTCTATCGCTCGCGCCGCGGGCGCTCGCGGCTTGAGGGGCGGGTTCGGCTTGAGCGGGCGCCGCCTCCGCCTTCACCTGGCTCGGCCGCACCGCCGCCGCCTTGGCGCGATCCAGGACGAACTTCGCATAGTCGTCCATGTCGCCCTCGAACGGCGTCACCGTCCCGTCCGCCGCCAGCCACAGCCGGTCCGCCACCAGCTCCATCAGCGACCGGTCGTGGGTGATCAGGATCACCGCGCCCGTGTATTCGTTCAGCGCGTCCAGCAGGGCGCGGCGGCTGTCGATGTCCAGATGGTTGGTCGGTTCGTCCAGGATCAGGACGTGCGGCGCGTCCATCGCCACCAGGTTCAGCAGCAGCCGCGCCCGCTCGCCGCCCGACAGGGCTTCGACCTTGGTCTCCTGCTTCTCGAACGGCAGGCCGAACTGCGCCAGCCGGCTGCGGCGGCTGCTCTCGGACGCGTCGGGCATCGCGCGCCGAATGATCTCCAGCGGCGTGTCGTCTCCGTCCATCGCCTCGATCTGATGCTGGTGGAACCAGCCGACCTTCATCTTGCGGTCGCGGTGCAACTCGCCCGCCTGCACGTTCAGCGCCCCGGCGATCATCTTGGCGAAGGTCGACTTGCCCGCCCCGTTGACGCCCAGCAGACCGATCCGGTCGTCCAGGTCCATGCGCAGGTTCAGCCGCTTCAGGATCGGCTTGTCCGCCTCATAGCCGACGCTGGCGCCCTCCAGCCGAATCAGGGGCGGCGCCAGCGGCCGGGGCGGGGAGGGCAGGACGAACGGCGCGACCCGCTCGTCCGGCGGCAGCTCGATCCGCTCCATCTTCTCCAGCTTCTTGACGCGCGACTGGGCCTGGGTGGCCTTGGACGCCTTGGCCTTGAAGCGATCGATGAATTTCTGCAGGTGCGCCCGCTCGGCCTCCTGCTTCGCCTGCGTCGCCGCCATCAGGCGCAGCTTCTCGGCCCGGGTCTTCTCGAAGGTGTCGTAGTTGCCCGTGTAGAGCGTCAGCTTGCGGTTCGAGAGGTGCAGGATGTGGGTGCAGACCTCGTTCAGCATCTCCCGGTCGTGGGAGATGATCAGCGCCGTCGCCGGATACTTCTTCAGCCGCGCCTCCAGCCACAGCGCGCCTTCCAGATCGAGGTAGTTGGTCGGTTCGTCCAGCAGCAGCATGTCCGGCTGGGCGAACAGGGCCGCCGCCAGCGCCACCCGCATCCGCCAGCCGCCCGAGAAATGCGACATCGGCCGCTGCTGGTCCTCGTGGCTGAAGCCCAGACCCGCCAGGATCTCGGCCGCGCGGCTGGGCGCCCCGTCGGCGTCGATCTCGATCAGCCGGCCCCAGATCTCGCCCATCTCCTCCGGCTCGGCGGTCTCCAGCCGGGTCAGCAGCGTATGGCGCTCGACGTCGGCCTCCAGGATCGTCTCGATGACGCTCACGGGCGTGGCCGGATGCTCCTGATCGACCGAGCCGATGCGCGCGGTCTTGGGCAAGGACACCTCGTCGCCGTTGCCGGCCAGTTCGCCCAGGATGATCTTGAACAGCGTCGACTTGCCGATGCCGTTTCGCCCCACCAGCCCGACCTTGGCCCCCGGCGGCAGGCTGACCGAGGCGTCGTCCAGAAATTGGCGACCCCAGGCGTTGAACGTCAGGTTGGTGATCTGGAGCATGGCAGCAGGAAACTCGGGTCGTCCCTCAAGCAGCGAGCGGCCGCGCCGCGAGCGTTAGGGACACTAGAAGAAGGGAGGCTTGGAACGCGGGAGGGCCGCGTCTATAAGCCCGCGACCCTCAAACTCCCAAACAAGAAGACGACCTCCCATGGCCGAACGCACCTTTTCGATCATCAAGCCCGACGCGACCCGCCGCAACCTGACCGGCGCCATCAACGCCGTGATCGAAAGCGCCGGCCTGCGCATCGTCGCCCAGCGCCGCGTCAAGCTGACGACCGAGCAGGCGCAGAAGTTCTACGCCGTCCACGCCGAGCGCCCCTTCTACGGCGAGCTGGTCGAGCAGATGACCGCCGAGCCGGTCGTCGTCCAGGTTCTGGAAGGCGACAACGCCGTGGCCCGCTACCGCGAAGTCATGGGCGCCACCAACCCGGAACAGGCCGCCGAAGGCACCATCCGCAAGCAGTTCGCCCTGTCGATCGGCGAGAACTCGGTCCACGGCTCGGACTCGCTGGACAACGCCAAGATCGAGATCGAGCAATTCTTCACGGAAGACCAGATCGTCGGCTGATCGCACTGATCTTTGACAATCGAAGGGCCCCGGAGTGATCCGGGGCCCTTCTTCATCCAACCGCCGTCCGCATCACCAGATGCGGGCGCGGGCCTCCGGTGCGATGTACTGCTCGTCGCCCGGCTGGACGCCGAACGCCGCGTACCAGGCGTCGATGTTCCGGGGCGTCACGCCCGCCCGATACTGCTCCGGCGCGTGCGGATCGACCGTCACCTGATTGCGCAGATACTCGTCCCGCGCGTTCGACCGCCAGACCTGGGCCCATCCCAGGAACACCCGCTGCTCGCCCGTGAACCCGTTCAGCACCGGCGCCGGCTGGCCGTTCAGCGACATGCGATAGGCGTCGAGCGCCAGCAGCAGCCCGCCCAGATCGGCGATGTTCTCGCCCATCGTCAGGTCGCCGTTGACGGTCGCGCCCTCGATCGGGCTCAGCGCCGCATATTGCGCCCCCAGCACCGCCGCCCGCTCGGTGAACCGCGCCGCATCCTCGGCCGTCCACCAGTCGCGAAGCACGCCGTCGCCATCGGTCTTGCGTCCCTGATCGTCGAAGCCATGCGTGATCTCGTGGCCGATGACCGCGCCGATGCCGCCGTAGTTCACCGCCGGGTCCGCGCGTGGATCGAAGAACGGCGCCTGCAGGATCGCCGCCGGGAAAACGATCTCGTTCCGGGGCGGATTGTAATAGGCGTTCACCGTCTGGGGCGTCATGTTCCACTCCAGCGGGTTCACCGGGCGGTCCAGCTTGGCGACGTTGTAGGCCCACTCGAAAGCCGTCGAGCGCTCGACGTTGCCGTAGAGATCGCCCGGGACCATCTCAAGCCCGTCATAGCTGCGCCACTCGTCGGGATAGCCGATCTTCACCCCGAAGCGGCTCATCTTGTAGAGCGCCTGCTGCTTGGTCTCGTCGCTCATCCAGTCGAGCGTTTCGATCCGGCGGGTCATGGCGGCCCGCAGGTTGGCGACCAGCTCCTCCATCTGGGCCTTGGACTCTGCCGGGAAATGCCGCGCGACGTATTCGCGGCCCAGCGCCTCGCCCAGCGACCCGTCGACCAGGGCCACCCCGCGCTTCCAGCGGGGACGCTGCTCCTCTTGGCCGCTCAGCGCGCGGCCGACGAACTCGAAGCGGGCGTCGACGAAGGCGTCCGACAGATAGGGCGCGGCCTGATGGATCGTGTGGAAGGCCTGCCAGGCTTGAAGCGTCTCGATCGGCGTCTCGGCATAGACCCGCGCCATGCCGGGCAGGGCCGTATTGTTCATGGCGACGAAGGTCTCGACGTCGCCGACCGACGCGCCCTCGGCCCACCCCGCCCAGTCGAAGCCGGGCGCGTTCGTGGTCAGTTGAGCGACGGTCATCGGATTGTAGATCTTGTCGAGCTGGCGGCTCTCGACCTGGGTCCAGTGCTCCTGGGCGATGCGGGTCTCGAAGGCCAGGATGGCGTCGGCCGAAGCGGCGGGATCGTCCCAGCCGCCCAGCGTCAGGGCGCGCTCGATGTACGTCCGGTAGGCAGCTTTCTGCGGCGCGAAGCTGTCCTGCAGATAGTAGTCCCGGTTCGGCATGCCGAGGCCGCCCTGGGCGACATAGGCCGACATCTGGCTCGGCGTGCGCAGGTCCTCGAAGATGTTCACGCCGAACAGGCTGACGCCGAAGCCGGCGTGGGTGCGGCCCATCAAGGCGGCCATTTTCTCGTGCGTATCGGCGGCGCGAACGTCGGCCAAGTCGGCGTCCAGCGGCGAAGCGCCAAGCCGTTCCACAGCCGCCTCGTCCATGAAGCTGGCGTAGAAGGCGCCGATGCGCGCGGCCTCGGGGCTGCGGCTCGGATTGGCGGCGCTCTCCTCGATGATGGCGCGCAGGTTGGCCTCGGACCGGTCGGCGAGAACGTGGAACTGGCCGTAGGAGGCCCGGTCGGCCGGGATCGGCGTATTGGCCAGCCACGTCCCGTTGGCGTAGCGGTTGAAGTCGGCGCCCGGGCGGACCGTCGTGTCCATGCCGTTCAGATCGAAGCCGAAGACGCCGATCTCGGCCTGATCCTCGGACGGGATCTCGACCGCGAGCGGCTGGGTCTGGGCCAGCGCAGGTTGGGCGATGAGAAGCGCGGCTCCGGCGGCGCAGGCGAGAAGGCGAAGTCTGGTCATGGCGAACCCCCGAGGAAATCGGGCGGCACACTGACTCCGGCCTCGACCGATGTCGCTCGGAATTCGGCTGGATTACAAACTTCTAATGCGGGCGCAGAAGGCGTCGAGCGCCTTCGGATAGAGGCCGTGCTCGGCGGTCAGGACCCTCTGCGCCAGTGACGCCGGCGTGTCGTCGGGCAGGATGGGGACGCGGGCCTGGTCGAGGATGGGCCCTTCGTCCACGCCTTCGGTGACGAGATGGACCGTGCATCCCGCCTCGGCGTCGCCCGCCGCGAGGGCGCGCGAATGGGTGTCCAGACCCGGATAGAGCGGGAGCAGGCTAGGATGGATGTTCAGCATTCGGCCCTCCCAACGGCTGACCAGCCACGGCGTCAGCAGCCGCATGTAGCCGGCCAGAGCCACCACCTCGACCCGGCGCCGCTCCAGCTCGACCTGGATCGCCGCCTCGTGGGCCGTCCGGTCCTTCCCGAACGGTCGATGATCGATGGCGATCGTCTCCACGCCCTGGGCCGCAGCCAGGGCGAGGCCCCCGGCGTCGGGATTGTTCGAAGCCACGAGCACGACGGAGTATGCGCTCTCGGCCCGCTGGGCGGCGTCGATCAGCGCGGCCATGTTCGAGCCGGCTCCGGAGATCAGGATGGCCACGCGCACGCGGCCGTCGGCGTCGGGCATGGCTCAGTTCGCGGCGGCGGGCGCGGGCGGCGGCGCGATGAAGGACCCCGCCGGGCCGGGGAAGACGACCGGGCTCTCATAGCCCTCGGCCGAGATCGCCGAGACGCCGAAGAAGAAGTCGTCGATCACCACGCCGGGCAGGGTGAATGTCGTGACGTTCCCGGCGTCGCGGAAGTTCGTCCACTGGGCCGCCGTGGTCGGCCGCCACCAGATGCGATAGGCCGTGGCCCCCGGAACCGCCTCCCAGCTCAGCGTCGTATCGGGCAGGACCGCGCCCGCGATGGTCACGCCCTTTGGCGGGGCCGGCGCCCGCGCCAGCGACGCCATGATCGCCACGTTCAGCCGCGTCGCCTGGGTCAGATAGTCGAAGTTCACGCCCTCGATCGTGTCACCGTAGACCCGGCCGCTCTCGGTGCGCAGGTCCTGATGCTGACGGTCGTAGTTCTCGTTACCCTCAACGATCCGGACCGCCGGATAGCCGGCGCGCAGAAAGCCGGTCTGATCCCCGCCGCGTCCATAGCGGTCCGTGCGGTAGATCATCTCGACGTCGAAGTCGTTCAGATAGCGGTCGGCGATGGTGTCGATGTAGCGGGCCAGATTGCGCGACGGACTGTCGACCTCTCCACCGTTCTGGCGGCGCTGGGCCGTCTCCTGTGGTGTTTCCAGCGTGCGGGTACCCTCGGCGAAGACGCGGATGCGGGTCGTGTCGATGTTGCCGTCCTGGCCCTGAACGTTGGAGACCATGTCGTTGTTCAGGTTGATGACGTCCCAACCCTGGGCCCGTGCCCAGTTGGCGACGATGGTCGCGCCGTGCAGGCCTTGTTCCTCGCCGGTCAGGGCGGCGTACACTAGCGTCGCGGCGAACCGCTCCTTGGACAGCACCCGCGCCGCCTCGATCAGGGCGGCGACGCCGGAGGCGTCATCGTTGGCGCCGGGCGCGTCGTCGGTCGCGTTCATCACGTCGGTGACCCGCGAATCAAGGTGGCCCGAAATCAGGATCACCCGGTTCGGATCGCTTTGGCCGCGCTGCACGGCGACGACGCTGACGATCTCGGTCGGATTGGGAACGCGCGGCGGGGAGGTGATGACCGCCGAAGGCAGCTCGACCGCGATGCAGCCGCCGCAGGCGCGGCTGATGCTCTCGAACTCCCGCGCCACCCAGCGCCGGGCGGCCCCGACGCCGCGCGTCTCGCTGACCGTATCGGACAGGGTGTGTCGCGTGCCGAAGCCGACCAGCGCCTCGATATCGGCCCGCAGACGATCCGTCCGGACCTCCGCTACCAGGGCGTGGACCGCTGGCTGGTCGATCGACGCCGGCGTCTGGGCCAAGGCTACGGCGGGCAGGGCGGCGATGAGGGCGGCGAGGGCGATCGAACGCATGCGGGACTCCATCAGAACGCGGCGGACTGTAGGGCCGCGCTTCCGGACCGCAAGTCCGCCGGCTCAGCGATACAGTCGCGGGACGCGCGCCGTGACCGAGGTCAGCAGCTCGTAGCCGATGGTGCCGGCCGTCGCTGCGGCGTCATCGAGCAGGCGGTTGGGTCCGAACAGTTCCACGGTATCGCCGACCGCGATGTCCGTCCCGGTCACATCGACGGCGATCACGTCCATAGACACGCGGCCCAGCAGGGGTCGAAGGGCTCCGGCCGCCCAGACCTGCCCGACCTGGCTCTGGCTGCGCAGTACGCCGTCGGCATAGCCCGCCCCACAGGTGGCGATGCGGCGCGGCGTGTCGGCGACAAAGCCACGCGAATAGCCGACGCTCTCGCCCGCCACGACGTCGCGAACCTGAAGCACCCGAGCCGAAAAGGTGGCGACGGGCCGCAGCCGAGCGTCGGGCCGCCCCTCCGGACCGCCGCCATAGAGGCAGTTGCCGGGCCGCGCCGCGTCGAAGCCGTAGTCCCGGCCCAAGAAGCAACCTCCCGAGTTCGCGAAGGACCGGGTGACGCCGGGATAGCGCCCGGCGATCGCGGCGAAGGCGTCCCGCTGGCGCGCGTTCATGGCGCTTGCCGGATCGTCCGCGCAGGCCAGGTGGCTCATGACCAACTCGAGGCCGTCGAAGGCCGTGGGCGCGTCCTCTGGACGAAAGCCCAGCCGGTTCATGCCGGTGTCGATCTGCAGGCCGCACGCGGCGCCGCCGGAGGATCGCCAGGCGACCAGCTGATCGCCATGGTTCAGCACCGGTCGGAGGTCGGCATCCCGCAGAGCCGCCGCGCTGTCGCCAACGCATCCGTCCAGGACGTAGATGACGGGCGCGGCTCCGAGCGCCTGTCGCAGCTTCAGGCCCTCGGCCAGCCGCGCCACGAAGAAGGTCCGCGCGCCCTCGGCCATCAGACGCTGCGCGACGCGGGTCGCGCCCAGTCCATAGGCGTCGGCCTTGACGACCGGGTGGACCGGCACGCCGATGGTGGCCTCCAGCGCATGGAAGTTGTGCGCGAGGGCGTCGAGGTCGATCGTCAGAGTGGCGGTCGCGGTCATCGCCGCCTTATGCCGCAAGATCCTTGCGTTGGAAGCCGAAAAGCAGAGGCGACGCGCGAGAGGCTGCGGCTTGACTTGAGGGGGCGGGGAGACGACCTACGCGCCTCGCTGTCCAAGGTCGCGCCTCCCCATGTCCGTCAAGGTCCGTTTCGCCCCGTCTCCCACCGGCAAGCTCCACGTCGGCAACGTCCGCACCGCCCTGGTCAACTGGCTGTTCGCCAAGGGTCACGGCGGGCAGTTCGTGCTGCGCATCGACGACACCGACCTGGCTCGCTCCACGCCGGAGTTCGAGCGCGGGATCGAGGAAGACCTGACTTGGCTCGGCCTGACCTGGGACGAACGGCACAATCAGTCCAAACGCTTTGACCGCTATCACGACGCCGCTGATCGGCTGAAGGCGGCGGGGCGGCTCTACCCGGCCTACGAAACCGCCGAGGAACTGGACCGTCGTCGCAAGGTGCAGCTGTCGCGCGGCCTGCCGCCGATCTACGACCGGGCCGCTCTGGCCCTGACCGATGCCGACCGCGCCGCGCTGGAGGCCGAGGGCCGCAAGCCGCACTGGCGCTTCAAGCTGGACGGCCGGCGCGTGGCCTGGGAGGACCTGGCCAAGGGGCATGTGGAAGTCGACACGGCCTCCATGTCCGATCCGGTCCTGATCCGCGAGGATGGCCTTTACCTCTATACGCTGCCGTCGGTGGTCGATGATCTCGACATGGGCATCACCCACGTCATCCGGGGCGAGGACCACACGACGAACACCGGGGCCCAGATCGAAATCTTCGAGGCGCTGATCGTCGCCGGGCTGGGGGCGGCGACGCCGAAGTTCGCCCATATGCCCCTGCTGGTGGGTGCGGACGGGGCCGCGCTTTCCAAGCGGCTTGGCTCGCTGTCGGTCGCCGAGATGCGCGACCAGGGCTACGAGCCGCTGGCGATCACCAGCCACCTCGGCAAGATCGGAACATCGGACGCGCTGGAGGTCGCCGAGAGCCTTGAGGCCCTCGGCGCGGGCTTCAGCTTCGACAAGATGGGCCGGTCGCCCGCCCGCTACGACACCGACGACCTGGACCGGCTGAACGCCCAGGCGCTGCACGCCATGCCGTATGCCGTCGCCAGACCTCGGCTGGCGGCGCTCGGCTGCGATCTGGGCGAAGATGTGTGGGACGCCTTGCGGCCGAACCTCAACCGTTTCAGCGAGATCGTGGGGCTGAGCCACATGGTCACCGGTCCGGTGACGCCGATCGTAGAGGATGCCGGCTTCGCGGCCGCCGCGCTGGACGTTCTGCCCGAGACAATCGACGCCGGCGTCTGGGCGGCCTGGACCGAGGCGGTCAAGGCGCGCACAGGCGCCAAGGGCAAGGCGCTGTTCATGCCGCTACGCCACATCCTGACCGGGCAGGAGCGCGGACCGGACATGGCGACGCTCGTCCCCCTGATCGGGCGTGAGCGGATCGTGCGCCGTCTCAAGGGCGAGACGGCGTGAGGAGGGCGGACGCGCCGCCCTCCCAAAACCAGATCAGGCGTTGCAGGCGGCGAGTTGTTCCGCCGTCAGGGCCGTTCCGCGCCAGGTGAATTCGCTGACGGCGCCGAGGCGGGCGACGACGCGACGGCAGGCGCGAGGCGCGGGCTGGTTGGCGCCGCCCGAGGCCGTGCAGGTCGCGCCTTCACAACGCCAGCTGGCGCCGTCGACGATCACGGGGCGGGTCGGGGCATTCGCCGCATCTGTCAGCGTCAGGCGCGTGCCGGTCGGGGTCTGGGCGACGGCCGGAACGGCGAGGGCGAGGCAAATGGCGGCGATGGAAAGTGCAGAGCGCATGGGGAGACTCCGAAGAGGATGATGGCCAGGTCGGCCGAACGACATAGTGCGTCGCGTTTGAAAACTGTCAAGGCGCGTAGTCAAAAAAGACGGACTAGAGCGCGCCGCGATGAACGACGATCACTTATCGCTGATCATATTGCAAGGCGGCCGTACCCGCGCTCACACCCAAGGCTTCGATCGCGCCCTCCACCGTGTCGCTGACGACCCAGGCGTTGAGGAAGGCGGCGGGCGTGAAGCCGGTCTCGACGCTGTGCTGCATCAGGGCGAAGAAGGTGTCCCAGAAGCCACCGATGTTCAGAAAGACGATGGGCTTGCCGTGCAGGTCCAGCCGCTTCCAGCTCAGCAGCTCGACCACCTCTTCCAGGGTGCCGATGCCGCCCGGCGCCACGACGAAGGCGTCGGACTGGTCGTACATGATCTGCTTGCGCTCATGCATGGTCTGCACAACCAGGGTCTCGACCTCGTCGAACAGCCGTTCCCGGCTGCGAAGGAACTCGGGCATGACGCCCAGCACGCGCCCACCGGCCTCGTGCGCCGCCCGGGCTGAAGCCCCCATCAACCCCACGCCACCGCCGCCATAAACCAGCCGCCAACCCGCCTGAGCGGCCGCTCGTCCGAAGTCCCGGGCGGCCTGGGTGTAGATCGGATCGGCCGCGTCGGACGATCCGCAGAACAGGCAGACCGACGGGCCGTCGAAGGGCTGGATGGAAGGATGGGCGGGCGACATGAAACCTCGGTGCGAAACAGGGGACAGACGACGGCCGTCGCGCTATCCGGAAGCGGGTCATACAGAGATGGCGCGAGCGATGAAACGACGGATCGGCGCGGTGGTCGCCTTCGGGCTGGCGGCGGCGGCCTGTGGCGAGCGCCCCGCGTCGCAACAAGCCGAGGGCTCGATCGAGACCGCCTGGGTCACGCCGCCCGTCATCCAGACGGCCAGCGTGGCGGCTGGATCGCTGACGCTGTCCGGAACGGCGTCTCCAGGAGGTCGCGTCGTCGTCAGCGATCCGAACGGTCAGCAGTTCGCCGTGGCCGCCGATGACCGAGGCGGGTTCCGCCTGGTCATGCCGGGCCCGGAACAGCCGACCCTCTATCAGCTCGAGGTCCAGTCGGGGCAGGCACGATACCTCGCGCCCGGCCGATTGCTGGTGACGTCCAGCTCCGGCGGACCGATCGCCTTCGTCAGCGCGGGCGCTGCGACGCAGCGCTTCGACCCGGCCCCGCCGCTGGACGCCGTTGACGCCGACGGCCGCGCGATGGTCCTGAGCGGTCGCGCAGAGGCGGGCGCCTCGGTGCGGATCGAAGCCGGCGTCGCTCGAGACGTCACAGCCGACCGCAGCGGCCGCTGGAGCGCGGCGCCGGCGGGATTGCCGGGATCCATACGTGTCGGCGGGCAAGGCTTCAATCCAGCCCTGTCGATCGACGGGCCCGACGGCCTGAGCGTGGCGAGTGGGGGCTGGCGGCTGATCTGGACTGCTCCCGACGGCGCGCGTCAGGTCACCTGGTTTCCGGCGGCGCTCCCGGAAACGTTCGGTTAACCAATTCGCGTGAGCAAGAGCATGTTCTCTTCGAGGACACCCACCATCATCGACTTTCGGCCCGGCGTCCGCGCCGGGCTTTTCTTTTCGGCGAGGGGCGGGCTATTCGCCGCGCCATGAGCGAAGCTGAAGTCCTGACCCGCATCGAAGGCCGCGTCGGCCGCATCACGCTGAACCGGCCCAAGGCGCTCCATGCGCTGAACCTCGCCATATGCGAGGCCATGACCGAGGCGTTGCTGGCGTGGCGCGATGATCCGGCGGTCGAGGGCGTGCTTCTGGACCACGCCGGCGAGCGCGGCTTCTGCGCCGGAGGCGACATCCGCATGATCGCCGAGAGCGGGGCAGGCGATGCCCGCGAAGCCAAGGCCTTCTTCCACGCCGAGTATCGGCTGAACCACCTGATGTTCGTCTATCCCAAGCCGATCACGGCCATCGTGGACGGCATCGTCATGGGCGGCGGCGTCGGCATCTCGGAGCCGGCGGACGTGCGCATCGCCACGGAGCGGACCACCTACGCCATGCCGGAGACCGGAATCGGCCTGTTCCCCGACGTGGGCGGCGGCTGGTTCCTGCCGAGGTTGCCGGGCGAGACGGGGACCTGGCTGGCCCTGACCGGAGCCCGACTGAAGGCCGCTGATACGGTGGCGCTCGGCATGCACACCCACTTCGTTCCGGCCGAGCGGATCGATGATCTGAAGGCCGCGATCCTGTCTGGACAAACGGATGCATTGAGCCGCCACGCCGGCGACGCGGGTCCGCCCCCTCTGGCTCCGCATCGAGAGGCGATCGACCGTTTGTTCGCCCACGACTCCGTCGAGGCGATCTTCGACGCCCTTGAAACCGACGGATCAGACTGGGCTTTGCAGCAGTTGGCGACCCTTCGGGCCAAGTCGCCCCAGTCGCTGAAAGTCACACTGCGTCAGCTTTGGACCGGTCGACGCATGACGGATTTCGCCGAGGTCATGGCCATGGAGTATCGGCTGGGCGGACGGATCGTGAGGACGCACGACTTTCAGGAGGGCGTCCGCGCCGTCATCTTAGACAAGGACAATGCGCCGCAGTGGTCGCCGTCCTCTTTGGAGGACGTGTCGGACGCCACTGTAGACGCCCTGTTTGCGCCTCTGCCGCCCGATGAGGAATGGTCGCCGCTGATTTGAGGCTTGCGTCCCTGGACGATCGCGGGCGTAGCTGCCGTGTCCATACGGGAGACTGCTCATGCTGAAACGAACCGGCCTGGTTGCGCTTGCCCTGGCGCTGATGACGACGGCCGCGGCCTCGACGGCGGTCGTCGCGCTTTCGACCCAGGACGCGGCGCCGCCCCACATCGCAACCGCCGTCGCCGACTCCCGGCGTCCGGCCGAGGACGTGGCCCGCGACGACCTGCGCAAACCCGCCGAGATGCTGGCCTTCGGAGAGGTCCAGCCCGGTCAGCGGATTGCGGACATCCGGCCCGAAGAAGGCTATTTCACGCGTCTTTTCGCCCCCGCCGTCGGTGAGACCGGCCGGGTCTACGCCTTCGTCCCGACGCGTACGGCGACACGCGAGACGCCGCTGGCCGAGGCGCTCGCCGCCGCGTTCCCGAATGTGACGCCGCTGTCGGGCGCTCTGGATTCCATGAGCTTCCCCGAGCCGCTCGACGCGGTCTTCATGGTCCAGGAGTATCACGACTTCCACATCCCCGGCTTCAACACCGACGTCGCCCGCATGAACCGGTCCGTGTTCGACGCGCTCAAGCCCGGCGGCGTCTATGTCGTCATCGACCACTCCGGCCGGGCGGGCACGGGGGCGACCGAGGTTCAGACGCTGCACCGCATCGACGGCGACTTCCTGAAGGCCGAGGTCGAGGCCGCGGGCTTCGTCTTCGAGGCCGAAAGCGACGCGCTGCGCAATCCGGATGACGACCGGACGATCAATGTCTTCGACGAGACGATCCGGGGTCGGACCGATCAGTTCGTGTATCGCTTCAGGAAACCGGCCTAAAGCTCGACGGTCTCGTACATCAGCATCGAAGCGCCGCCGCTGGCGAAGTTCGAAACGTCGGCGGCGGCTGCCTGACCTTCCGGGCTGGCGAAGGCGGCGGCGATGTCGCCCAGCGTGTCGAAATGCAGGGTGGCGATCATATGGACGTCCGAGGGTCCCTCGGGCGTCAGCACCGGCCCGCGCGTGGTCTCGAACCGACGCAGGCCCGGGATCGCGCGCGCCAAGGGAACGTGGATTGCGCTGTAGTGGCGGTCGAACGCCGCCGGGTCGGACGGAATGCCATAGGTGACGACGAGCTGGGCCATAAGAAGCTCCGCTGGAAAGCGGAACACGTATCATGATCGGGGACAGGTTGCTTCTGTTGCGATGACGACAGTGGCGCACGAGCGTAGGCTCGATGTGCGCCGTGCGGGCGCGGTGGAGGATCCGATGCGTCTCGCGTTCAACCGTTCCCTCATGGCCGCCGCGTCAGCGGCGGTGTTATTCGGCGTGTCGGGCTTCACCCAGCCGCCGCAGGACGCCTCTGCCTATGCGGAGGTGCTGGCCAGCCCGGACCGGCTCGCCGCCGACCGGGCGCGCGACGAAGGCCGCAAGGCGGCCGAGACCCTGGCTTTCGCCCAGGTGCGGCCAGGCCAGAAAATCGCCGACATGATCATCGGCGGTGGCTATTTCACCCGCCTGTTCGCCGCCGCGGTGGGCGACGCCGGTTCCGTGGTCGCATGGCAGCCGGCCGAGTTCATCGCCTTCCAGGCCAGCTATGGCGAGAGCCTGACCACCGTCGACGAGGCGCACGAGAACGTCACTTCCATCCGCTCGCCGATCGGGGCTCCGGAGTTCCCGCAGGGGCTGGACCTCGTCTTCACCGCTCAAAACTATCACGACCTGCACCTCGCGCCGTTCCCGGACGACACGGCGGCCAAGGTCAATGCGGCGGTATTCGCTGCGCTGAAGCCGGGCGGGCTCTACGTCATCGTCGACCACTCGGCGCAGCCGGGCGCGGGGCTGGGCGTGGCGGACAGCCTGCATCGCATCGACATCGCCGACGTGCGACGCGAGGTCGAGGCGGCTGGCTTCGTGCTGGAGGCCCAGAGCGACATCCTGGCGCGCCCCGCCGACCCCCGCACCGCCAACGTCTTCGACGCGGGCATCCGGGGCCAGACAGATCAGTTCATGCTGAGGTTTCGGAAACCCGCCTGACGGGGCTGGCGAGCCGAGAGCCGAGGGTCTAACCGGAGCGAAAATCAGAACGCTTCGGGAGACGCCTCATGACCGCTCGCAAGATCGCCTTCATCGGCCTCGGCAACATGGGCGGCGGCATGGCCGCCAATCAGGCCAAGGCGGGTCACCAAGTCGCGGCCTTCGACCTGTCCGAGGCCGCTCTGGAGCGGGCGAGGGCGGCGGGTTGCACGCCGGTGGGCTCGGTGGCGGAAGCTGTCAAGGACGCCGAGGTCGTCATCACCATGCTGCCCGCCGGGCCGCATGTGCTGAAAGTCTATTCGGAACAGGTGATCGGGGCGGCGCCGACGTCGGCCTTGCTGCTGGACTGCTCGACCATCGACGTCGACACGGCGAGGAAGGTCGCCGGGCTCGCCCGTGACGCGGGCTACGCCTTCGCCGACGCCCCGGTGTCGGGCGGAACTATGGCGGCGGACGCAGGGACCCTGGCCTTCATGGTCGGCTGCGACGAGGCGGACTTCGCCCGCATCGAGGCGGCTCTGGAGCCCATGAGCCGGGCGACGTTCCGGGCCGGCGACCACGGGGCAGGGCAGGCGGCCAAGATCTGCAACAACATGATCCTGGGCATCACCATGCTCGGGACGTGTGAGGCCATCGCCTTGGCCGAGAAGCTGGGGCTTGATCCGGTCAAGATGTTCGACATCGTGGCCAAGTCGTCGGGCCAGAGCTGGAGCGTCACGACCTACTATCCCTGGCCGGGCCCGGTTCCGACCGCGCCGTCGAATCGCGACTATGACGGCGGGTTCGCCACGGCGATGATGCTCAAGGATCTGAAGCTCGCTCAGGACGCGGCCGCGAAGGCCGGGGCGTCCACGCCGCTGGGCGCCCAGACCGAGGCGCTGTTCCAACTGTTCGACCGGCTCGGCTACGGCGGGCGGGACTTCTCCGGCATCCTGCAGATGCTGCGCGGACGTCTCGATGATCTGCCCAAGGCGTAATGAGAACCGTTATCAATTAAGGTCTTGCGACGTTTTCGCCTTGCCCGGCGTGTGGACTTTCTTGCCTCATCGGCGCAGATACCGACCACAGCCGGATAAGCAGAAGAAGCGTCGTTTTGTTCGACTATAGGGCCGCCTTTCAGAACGCCATCGATCAGGTCAAGACCGAGGGCCGCTACCGCGTCTTCGCCGACCTGAAGCGCGTGCGCGGGCAGTTTCCGCGTGCGGTGCGTCGTCGTCCGGACGGGTCCGAGCAGGACGTCGTGATCTGGTGCTCCAACGACTACCTCGGCATGGGTCAGCACCCTCTCGTGGTTCAGGCCATGCAGGCCGAAGTGGGCGAGGCCGGAGCCGGGGCGGGCGGAACGCGCAACATCTCGGGCACCACGCGCTCGGCGGTCGATCTGGAGGCCGAACTGGCTGCCTGGCACCATAAAGAAGCCAGCCTGCTGTTCACCTCGGGCTATGTGGCCAATGAGGCGACGCTGACGACGCTCCAGCGCATCCTGCCCGGGCTGATCATCTTCTCCGACAGCCTGAACCACGCCTCCATGATCGCGGGCATCCGGAACGGCGGCTGCGAGCGGCATGTCTTCCTGCACAACGACCTGGCGCACCTCGAATCGCTGCTGGCGGCCGCGCCGGCCGATGCGCCCAAGCTGATCGCCTTCGAGAGCGTCTATTCCATGGACGGCGACATCGCCGACCTGAAGGGCACGATCGCCCTGGCCCGCAAGTATAGCGCGATGACCTATCTCGACGAGGTCCACGCCGTGGGCCTGTACGGCGCGACCGGCGCTGGCGTTGCCGAGCGCGACGGCGTTCTGGCCGACATCGACATCATCGAATGCACGCTCGGCAAGGCCATCGGCGTCATGGGCGGCTACATCGCCGCCGACGCCGTGATCGTGGACGCGGTCCGCAGCTGGGCCTCGGGCTTCATCTTCACCACCAGCCTGCCGCCGGCCCTGACCGCGGGTGCCCTGGCCTCGGTGCGCCACCTGAAGGCCCATCCCGAACTGCGCGACGCCCATCAGGAGCGGGCGGCGACGCTCAAGCGCCGCTTCGCCGAGGCCGGCATCCCGGTCATGCCGTCCGAGAGCCACATCGTCCCGGTGTTCGTCGGCGATCCGGTCCACACCAAGATGATCTCGGACATGCTGCTGGAAGAGCACGGCATCTACGTCCAGCCGATCAACTATCCGACCGTGCCCAAGGGCACCGAGCGGCTGCGCTTCACCCCCTCGCCGGATCACGACGACGGCATGATGGACGCGCTCGTTCAGGCGATGGACACGCTCTGGACCCACTGCAACGTCGCCCGGATGCCGGCGGCGGCGTGACGGCGGACGACCTCGGCGAGGTTATCCTCGAGGCGACCCGCAACGGCGCTTTCCTCAAGGTCACGGCCATCCATGCGGCCACGGGTCTGGAGGCGTCTGCGGTCGGCCCCGTCCACGAGCCCAAGGCCGTCGAACGGCTCGTCATAGCCAAGCTTCGGCGTCTGGTCGCCGCATCCTGACACAAGATGTTGTGGCGGCGGGTCGTCGGGCCTAGATTGCGCGCCTCCCGCCAGTTCAGCCCGGACGCCGCCCGTGACAGCCCATTTCATCCACGACGCCTATTTCTCGCGCGGCCTGGAGCAGGCCGATCCGGAGGTCTTCGCCGGGATCACGGGCGAGCTGCACCGCCAGCAGGAACAGATCGAGCTGATCGCGTCGGAAAACATCGTCTCGCGCGCGGTGCTGGAGGCGCAGGGGTCGGTCCTGACCAACAAATACGCCGAGGGTTATCCGGGCCGTCGCTATTACGGCGGCTGCGAATACGTGGATGTCACCGAGGACCTGGCGCGCGAGCGGGCCAAGCAACTGTTCGGCGCGGCCTTCGCCAACGTCCAGCCGCACTCGGGGGCGCAAGCGAACCAGGCAGTGTTCTTCGCCCTCCTTCAGCCCGGTGATGCGTTTCTGGGCATGGATCTGGCGGCGGGCGGGCACCTGACGCACGGCAGCCCGGCGAACCAGTCGGGCAAGTGGTTCCGGCCGGTGACCTACAAGGTCCGCGAGGACGATCACCTGATCGACTACGACCACGTCGCCGAGATGGCCGAGCGCGAGAAGCCCAAGCTGATCGTGGCGGGGGCCTCGGCCTACAGCCGCCACATCGACTTCAAGCGGTTCCGCGAGATCGCCGACAGCGTGGGCGCGTATTTGATGGTCGACATGGCCCACTATGCCGGTCTGGTCGCGGGCGGGGTCTATCCGAACCCGGTGCCGCACGCCCATGTGGTCACGACAACGACGCACAAGACCCTGCGCGGACCGCGCGGCGGTCTGATCCTGTCCAACGACCCGGAACTCGGCAAGAAGATCAACTCGGCGGTGTTCCCGGGCCTCCAGGGCGGGCCGCTGGAGCACGTCATCGCCGCCAAGGCCGTGGCCTTCGGCGAGGCGCTGAAGCCCGAGTTCAAGGCCTATGCGGGCCAGGTCGTGAAGAACGCCCAGGCCCTGGCGGCCGTGCTGGTCGAGCGTGGACTGGCCATCGTTTCGGGCGGCACCGACAGCCACCTGATGCTGGTCGATCTTCGGCCCAAGGGCGTGACCGGCAAGGCGACCGAGCTCCAACTCGAGCACGCCCTGATGACCTGCAACAAAAACGGCGTGCCGTTCGATACGGCGCCCTTCACCGTGACGTCGGGCGTGCGGCTGGGCACGCCGGCGGGCACCACTCGGGGCTTCGGCGTGGCCGAGTTCCAGCAGGTCGGTCACTGGATCGCCGACGTCGTCTCCTCGATGAACGGCGGGGATGAGGCCGATCCGTCCGTCGTCGCCGAGGTCGCGGGCAAGGTGCGCGAGCTGACGGCGCGCTTCCCGATCTACGGATAAGGCCGCCGCATGAAGTGCCCCTTCTGCGGCAACGCGGACAGCCAGGTGAAGGACAGCCGCCCGTCGGACGACGGCGCGGCCATCCGTCGTCGCCGGTCCTGTCCCAACTGCGGCGGGCGCTTCACGACCTTCGAGCGGGTGCAACTGCGCGAGCTGGTGATCCTGAAGCGGAACGGGCGGCGCACGCCCTTCGATCGCGACAAGCTGGAGCGGTCGCTGGCCATCGCCCTGCGCAAACGTCCGATCCAGCCCGAGCAGGTCGAGCAGATGGTGTCGCGGATCGTGCGCCAGCTCGAGAGCCTGGGCGAGACCGAGATCCCGTCCAGCGTCGTCGGCGACTTCATCATGAAGGCGCTGAAGGGCGTCGATGAGGTGGCCTACGTTCGCTACGCCTCGGTGTACAAGGACTTCCGCGCCACCGGCGACTTCGCCCGCTTCCTGGGCGACGAGGGCCTGGACGACGATCCGGGAGCGTCGCGGGCCTGATGCGGATCACCTGGAAGGTCGCGACGTCGCTGGACGGCCGCATCGGCACGTCCACGGGCGAGAGCCAGTGGATCACCGGGCCTGAGTCCCGGGCCCAGGGCCACCGGCTGCGCGCCGCGCACGACGCCGTGCTGGTCGGTGTGGAGACCGTGCTGGCCGACGATCCGCGCCTGACCGTCCGGCTGCCCGACGAGCCCGAACTGGAGGCGAAACAGCCGTTGCGGGTCGTGCTGGACAGCAAGCTCAGGACGCCGTCTTTCGCGCGGATTGCGGCGGCGGGAACCCTGATCCTGACGACGCGCGATCCCATGCAGATCGGCCCGGCGGAGGTCGTTCGCGTCTCGGGCGACCAGAACAACCGGCCGAGCGTCGAAGCCGTCGTCGAAACGCTGGCGGCGCGCGGCGTGAAGAGCCTGATGATCGAGGGCGGGGGTCGGGTCGCGGCCTGCTTCGTCTCGGCCGGTCTGGTCGACGCCATCGAGTGGTTCCGCGCCCCGATCCTGCTGGGCGGCGACGGTCGGCCGGGCGTGGCGGCGCTGAACCTGGCGCGGCTGGCGCATGCGCCGAAGTATCGCAGACTTGCGGTCGAGGTTCTGGGTGACGACCTGTGGGAACGCTACGAAAGGCGATCCTGAGATGTTCACCGGCATCATCACCGACATCGGCCGCGTCCGCGTGGTCGCCCAGACGGCGCGCGATCGCCGCTACGAGATCGAGACGGCCTGGGACACGTCGGGCATCGACCTGGGCGCCTCCATCAGCCACTCGGGCGTCTGCCTGACCGTCGTGGAGACGGGGCCCGGCTGGTTCGCGGTCGAGGTCTCGGGCGAGACCCTGTCGAAGACGACGCTGGGCGCCTGGACGGCCGGGACAAAAATCAACCTTGAGCGCGCGACCCGGGCTGGGGATGAATTGGGCGGGCACATCGTGTCCGGGCACGTCGACGGATTGGGGTCGGTCGTCGAGATCACACCCGAAGGCGGGTCGCACCGCATCGTCATCGAAGCGCCCGAGCCGCTGCATCGCTTCATCGCCGCCAAGGGTTCGATCACGGTCGACGGCGTGTCCCTGACGGTCAACAGCGTGGACGGCCGCCGCTTCGGCCTGAACATCATCCCCCACACTTGGGAGGCCACGACGCTGGGCGAACTCGAGGTCGGCGACCCGGTCAATCTGGAGATCGACATGCTGGCCAGATACCTCGCCCGGTGGCAGGAGACCGCGTGATGCACCTCGCCGCCGCCAACACAGACAGCCCGATCAGCCCGATCGAGGACATCCTGGAGGACGCCCGCAACGGCCGTCCCTACATCCTCGTCGATGCCGAGGATCGGGAGAACGAGGGCGACGTCATCATCCCGGCCCAGTTCGCCACGCCGGACCAGATCAACTTCATGGCCCGCCACGCGCGTGGCCTGATCTGCCTGGCCATCACCTCGGAGCGGGCGCGCGCCCTGCGCCTGCCGCCCATGGCCGCCGAGAACCGCACCAGCATGGGCACGGCCTTCACGGTCTCGATCGAGGCGCGCGAAGGCGTCACGACGGGCATCAGCGCGGCGGACCGCGCCCGCACCATCCAGGTCGCGGTCGATCCGATGAAGGGCGCGGACGACATCGTCTCGCCCGGCCACGTCTTCCCGCTGGTCGCTCGCGACGGCGGCGTCCTGGTCCGCACAGGCCACACCGAGGCGGCGGTCGACATCAGCCGCATGGCCGGTCTGACGCCCGCCGGCGTGATCTGCGAGATCATGAACGACGACGGCACCATGGCGCGGCTGCCGGACCTGGTCGCCTTCGCCCAGCTGCATGGCCTGAAGATCGGCACCATCGCCGATCTGATCGCCTATCGCCGTCGCACCGAGCGGTTTGTCGAGCGGGTCATGGACACGCCGTTCGAGAGCGTTCACGGCGGGCCGTTCCGGCTGATGCTCTATCGGAACACCATCGAGGGCGCCGAGCACGTCGCCTTGGTCCACGGCCGCATCGAGCCGGGCAAGCCGACATTGGTGCGCATGCACCAGGTCGATTTCGCCGCCGACCTGCTCGGCCATGTCGAGGCGCGCCAGAGCTACATTCCCAACGCCCTGAAGACGATCACCGATCACGATGGAGCCGGCGTCGTGGTGTTCCTGCGCGACCCGACGCTTCAGGGCCTGGCCGAGCGGCTCTCCGGCGCGGACAAGCCCGTGGCCATCGACCGGTCCCTGAGAAACTACGGCGTCGGTGCCCAGATCCTGCTCGATCTCGGCGTGCGCGATATGATCGTGATGAGCTCCAGCCGACCAGAGCCCGCGGCCATCGAGGGATATGGCCTCAACATCGTCGGCTGGCGCACCATGGACGGAGAAGACCCATCCTGACCGAAGCTCCCCGCGTCCTCATCGTCGAGGCGCGCTTCTACGACGACCTGGCCGACGCCCTGCTGGAGGGCGCCAAGGACGCGCTGAAGGCGCGCGGCGCGACCTTCGACGTCGTGACCGTCCCGGGCGCCCTGGAAATCCCGCCCGCCATCGCGCTGGCCGACGAGGCCGGCAAGTTCCCGACCGCGCCGCGCTACGATGGCTACGTGGCGCTCGGCGTCGTCATCCGGGGTGAGACCTATCACTTCGAGATCGTCTCGGATCAGTCGGCGGCCGGAATCATGGCGTTGGGCGTGCGCGGCCTGATCATCGGTAACGGCGTCCTGACCGTCGAGGACGAGGCCCAGGCCTGGGCGCGGGCGCGTCTGTCGGAGGGCGACAAGGGCGGCGGGGCGGCGCGCGCCTGCATGGACCTGATTGAACTCAAGCGTCGTTTGCGCCTAGGGCTCCACGGATGAGCGAGCCCGCGTCCCCCAATTCTATCGCCTCTGTCCTGGAGCAGCTGGCCGAGGCCGAAGCCGCGCGCGCCGAGCCGCAGCTGACCAGCCGCCAGCGCCGGGCCCGGACCGTGGCGCGCCTGGCGGCCGTGCAGGCGCTCTACCAGATGGAGCTGGCCGGGGAGGGGGTCGAGACCGTCATTTCCGAGTTCGAGAACCACCGCTTCGACGCCCAGATCGAGGGCGAGATGCTGGCGGAAGCCGACGAGGACTGGTTCGCCGAGATCGTGCGCGGCGTGGTCACCAGCCAGCGTGGCATCGACACGGCGGTGAAGGCGCGTCTGGCGTCGAATTGGCGGCTGGAGCGGCTGGACGCGACGCTGCGGGCGCTGTTGCGCTGCGGGGCCTGGGAGCTGATGGAGCGTCCTGAGGTGCCCAAGGAAATCGTCATCGACGAATACGTCGAGCTGGCCAAGGCCTTCTTCGACGAGGCCGAGGCCAAGTTCGTCAACGCCGCGCTGGACGGCGTCGCCCGCGACGTCCGGCCGAAGGACTGACGTCGTGCCCGCCGTCGACGTCGCCGGCGAATTCGAGACCATCGAGCGGCTGCTCCGGCCGCTGGCCCATCCGGAGTACGCGCGAAACCTCGCCGACGACGTGGCGGTGCTGCCGTCTCGCGCGGGGTTCGACCTCGTCCTGACCAAGGACGCCATCGTCGAGAGCGTGCACTTCCTGCCGGACGATCCGCTGGACACGGTGGCGCAGAAGCTGCTGCGGACGAACCTGTCCGATCTGGCCGCCAAGGGCGCCGAGGCGTTCGGCTATCTGCTGGCGTGTCACTGGTCCGAACGCTGCGGTTGGCCGGAGCGGGAGGCGTTCGCGGCCGGTCTGGCGGCCGATCAGAAGGCCTTCGGGGTACGCCTGCTGGGCGGCGACACGGTCGCGATGCCGGGGCCCGCGAGCTTCTCGGCGACGCTGCTCGGCTGGGTTCCGAGGGGCGGGGCGCCCGCGCGATCCGGCGCCCGGCCCGGTGACGCCGTCTACGTCACGGGCACGATCGGCGACGGTTGGCTGGGCCTGCAGGCGGCGCAAGGTCGGCTCTCGCTGGACCCGGAGCGTGTCGCGGCCCTGGCGGAGCATTATCGCAGACCTGTTCCGCGCCTGGAGTTCGGGCAGGCGGTCCGGGGGCTGGTCGGCGCTATGATGGACGTGTCCGACGGCCTGGTCGCCGACTCCTCCCACATCGCGCGGGCCGGCGGCGTGGGACTGGAGCTCGATCTGGAGGTCACCCCGCTGTCGGCGGCGGCGCACGCCTGGTTCGACACCCGGATCGACGCAGAGGCGGCGATGGAGAAGCTGGTCACCGGCGGCGACGACTACGAACTGTTGCTCACCGCACCGGAGCGTGAGGAGGCGGCGCTGAGGCGGGAGGCGGACCGGCTGCGGCTGCGGCTAACGCGCATCGGGCGCGTCGTGTCGGGCGCAGGGGTGGAGGCGCGGTATCTGGGCAAGCCGCTGAAGATCGACCACGGCGGCTGGACCCACGGCGGGTAGCAACGGAATCTCAAACCCTCTCTGGCAGTGTGCCGACATGCGCCGCAGAGACCTCTTCGCCCTCGGAACCCTGGCCGTCGCCGCGACCGCGGCCGGCAGCGCCTCTGCGGGCGGCCCGACGTCGTCGTCATCGGGAACGGTCGCGCCGTCGCTGAACATCGCCGGCGTGGGCGTGCCGATCATCGCGGGCGGACGCATCCGCAACTACGTTTTCGTCACCCTGCGCCTGACCCTTGGATCCGGTCAGACGCCGGAGATGATGCGGGCCAAGGAGCCCTACTACCGCGACGCCCTGGTCCGTCAGGCGCACCGGACGCCGTTCGTCCTCGCCGACGACTGGACCCGGGTCGATTCGGACGCGATCAGCGCCTGGCTGATGCGGGCCGCGCCGTCGATCTCGGGCGCGGGCTCGATCGCCTCGGCCGAGGTGGCGCTCCAGACGCCGCGCCGGCGCACAGGCGTTCGCCCAACCTGACGGTCGCCGTCAAAAACCCCAGCCTGACAGCAAAACCCCGGTTGCGCCCATCCGCCGCATGCGGCACGGTTTGGCCGCAATTCCCGCTGGGACGCACTCAGGCGTCCTGACGCGCACGGGGGGACCGGAAGGCGGAAAGAGGCGAACAACGCCCGCCGCGCCAAGGGTCCGCGCGCCCAAATGCATTAGGTATGGAAACGCCAATGACGAACTACTTGTGGCTAGTCATAGCCGCGGGCGCCCTGGGGGTCCTGTACGGGCTCATCCAGACGGCCGCCCTGATGAAGGCCGACACCGGCAACGACAAGATGCGAGAAATCGCCGCCGCCATTCAGGAAGGGGCCTCGGCCTACCTCCGGCGGCAGTACACCACCATCGGCATGGTGGGCGTGGTCATCCTGATCGCGGCCTGGCTGCTGATCGGACCCTACGCCGCCATCGGCTTCGTGATCGGGGCCGTGCTGTCGGGTCTGGCCGGGTTCGCCGGCATGCTGATCTCGGTCCGCGCCAACGTCCGCACGGCGCACGCGGCGTCGCAAAGCCTGTCAAAGGGCCTGGACCTGGCGTTCCGCTCGGGCGCCATCACCGGCATGTTCGTGGCGGGCGGCGCGCTCCTCGGCGTCGCGGGCTACTATGGCGTCCTGACCGAGGTGCTCGGCCTGGAATCGACGGGCCGCGAGGTCATCGACGGTCTGGTGGCGCTGGGCTTCGGCGCCTCGCTGATCTCGATCTTCGCGCGTCTGGGCGGCGGCATCTTCACCAAGGGCGCCGACGTGGGCGGCGACATGGTGGGCAAGGTCGAGGCCGGCATCCCCGAGGATGATCCCCGCAACGCCGCGACCATCGCCGACAACGTGGGCGACAACGTCGGCGACTGCGCCGGCATGGCCGCCGACCTCTTCGAGACCTATGCGGTGACCACCGTCGCCACCATGGTGCTGGCGGCCATCTTCTTCCGCGGCCAGCCCTATGTGGACGTGCTGATGCTCCTGCCGCTGGCCATCTGCGGCGTCTGCATCGTCACCTCGATCATCGGCGCCTTCTTCGTGCGCCTGGGCAAGACCAACAACATCATGGGGGCCCTGTATCAGGGCCTGATCGTGACCGGCGTGCTCTCGGTCGGCGCCATCTGGTGGGTCATCACCACCATGGTCACCGGCCCGGTCGTGACGACCAGCGGCCTGCAGATCGAGCCCATGGCCCTGTTCTGGTCCGGCCTCGTCGGCCTGATCGTGACCGCCGCCATCGTGGTCATTACCGAGTACTATACCGGCTCCAACTTCCGCCCGGTGCGGTCCGTCGCCAACGCCTCAGTCTCGGGCCACGGCACGAACGTGATCCAGGGCCTGGCCGTGTCGCTGGAAGCCACCGCGCTTCCGGCGCTCGTGATCATCGTCGGCATCATCGTCAGCTTCCAGCTGGCGGGGCTGTTCGGCGTGGCCATCGCCACCACGACAATGCTGGGCGTGGCGGGGATGATCGTGGCGCTCGACGCCTTCGGACCCGTGACGGACAACGCCGGCGGCATCGCCGAGATGGCGGGCCTGCCGTCGGAAGTGCGCCATTCCACCGACGCTCTGGACGCCGTCGGCAATACCACCAAGGCCGTGACCAAGGGCTATGCGATCGGTTCGGCGGGCCTCGGCGCGCTGGTGCTTTTCGCGGCCTACACCTCCGATCTGCAGTACTTCGCGTCCAACCCGGCGGACTATCCCTTCTTCGCCAACATGGGCACGGTCGCCTTCGACCTGACCAACCCCTACGTCGTCGTCGGCCTGCTGTTCGGGGGGTTGTTGCCATTCCTGTTCGGCGGCATGTCGATGATGGCCGTGGGTCGCGCGGCCGAATCGGTCGTGGCCGAGGTGCGTCGCCAGTTCCGCGAGAACCCCGGCATCATGACCTACCAGGTCAAGCCGGAGTACGGCCGGGCCGTCGACATCCTGACCCGAGCCGCGATCCGCGAAATGATCGTGCCGTCGCTGTTGCCGGTGCTGTCGCCGATCGTCCTGTTCGTGGCGGTCCTGTTCATCTCGGACAAGGTCAATGCCTTCGCCGCGCTCGGCGCCATGTTGATGGGCGTCATCGTCACCGGCCTGTTCGTCGCGGTCTCCATGACCTCGGGCGGCGGCGCCTGGGACAACGCCAAGAAGGTCATCGAGGAAGGCTTTACCGACAAGAACGGCGTCCTCCACGGTAAGGGCTCCGAGGCGCACAAGGCCGCCGTTACCGGCGACACCGTTGGCGATCCCTACAAGGACACGTCCGGCCCGGCGGTGAACCCGATGATCAAGATCACCAACATCGTGGCGCTCCTGCTGCTCGCGGTGCTGGCGAGCGGGACCATCGGCTGACGGTTCAGCCCATCTGAACGAAAGACGCCCCGGAGAGCGATCTCCGGGGCGTTCTTCTTTTCAGGTCGTTCGCGGATCAGTCCGGCCGGCGTTGTCCGGGGACGTCCTCGTCGGTGCGGGGCAGCTGGCCGCGGCCGACGTTACCCAGCAGCTGTTCGATGACGGTCAGCTCGCGGCCCCGCGTCGGGGTCTCGCGGCCGTTCATGGCGACCTGCTGGCCATCCTCGAGGCCCAGCGTGCGGACTTCGGCGACCTTGTCGTCGGCGGCGAAGGTGATGGCGGTCACGGAGCGCTGTGAGACCTGCGGACGGTTGTAGGTGTACCGCTCGGTGGTCTGGCTGATGTAGTACCAGATGTTCTCTTCGAACGTGGACGTGGCCGACGGCGAGCCCAGCTGGGCCAGCACGGTCGACTTGGTGTCCTCGCCGACCTTGATCTCGGCCGGGATGACGTCGACGACCTGAAACCCGTGGCTGCCCACCACCGGGGCACAGGCCGAGGCGGCGGCGCCGAGGGCGGTCACGAGAGCCAGGGTGGCGGCGGCTTTGTTCATGGATCGGAGCGCCTGCGACAAAACAAGGTCTTTGACCTAGACGGACCCGCGTCCTAGTTCAACGGCGCGGCGGAAAAGGGGCCGCAGAACCCATGCTCCAGAAACTGTTCCGCGTCCGATCCAACGACCGCATCGGCCTCGACCTCTATGCCAAGACGGTCGATCAGGCCCGCGATCCGGCGTTTTTCACGTCGCTGGGTGTAGCCGACGAGATCGACGCCCGCTTCGAGCTCTACACCCTGCATGTGCTGCTGCTCATCCTGCGGCTGAGGGACGAAGGCGAGGCCGGGGCCGAGATCGCCCAGGAGCTGTTCGACGTCTATGTTTCGGCGCTCGACAACGCCCTGCGGGAGTTGGGCGTTCATGACGTCACCATGGCCAAGAAGATGAGAAAGCTGGGCGAAGCGCTATACGGTCGGATGACGGCTTACGAAGCTCCGATCCGCGTGGCGGACAGGGCGGCGCTGGCCGAAGCCCTGGCGCGCAACGTCTACGCCGGAGCGGATGGCGAGACCGGCGACCGGCTGGCCGACTACGCGCTGCGGGCGCGGGCGGGGCTGGCGGCCCAAGATTTGAAGTCGGTGATGGCGCAGCCGGCCTGGGCGGAGGTCGCGGCGTGAACCCCGATCACCGTCTCCCGTTCAGCGAGGTGCTGCGCGTCAACGAGATCGGCGCGGGCGCGACCCGGCGTCTGGTCCCCGACGAAGCCGCCCGGAGCCGGATCATCAAGGCGCTCGATCTCGCCTCGCTGACGTCGTTCGAGAGCGAGATCACCGTGGCCCCCGCCTACGTCGGCTGGACCCTGTCCGGCTGGGTGAGGGCCGAGGCCGAGCAGGTCTGCGGTATCACGTTGGAACCCTTGCCGGTCAGTGTCGACGAGCGCTTCTCGGTCGACCTGGTCGAGGAGGCCGACGCGGCGCCCGAGGTCGAGGTCACGCTGGAGGACGATTCGCCCGACGTGATCGAGGAGGGCCGCATCGACCTGGGCCAGTATGCCGTCGAGCAGTTCGCGCTCGCGCTCGATCCCTTCCCGAGGAAGCCCGGCGCGGAGTTCGTCCAGCCGGAGGAGCCGGCGGAGATCTCGCCCTTCGCCGTGCTGAAGCAGCTCCGGGCGGCCCAGGACGGAAAAAGCTGACGCAACGTCGGCTCGGATTGCATCCGTCCGGCGGGGCGGTATCCTTGGCGTACACAAGACCGCGTCCCTGAAGGCGCGCCGGAGCGTCCGACCCCCTTGCCAGCCCCGACCGTTATCTCGCTCGACGCCATGGGCGGCGACCATGGCCCGCCCGTCGTCGTGGCGGGCGTCCGCGACTACATCCGGCGGCATGGCGGCGAGGGGGTCCGCTTCCTGCTGCACGGCGACGAAGCCGCGATCGTGGCGGAGATGGCGCGGTACGATCTGACGGCCGAGGTCTGCGACATCCGCCACACCGACAAGGTCGTGGCCATGGACGAGAAGCCCGCCCAGGCCATGCGGCGCGGCAAGGGCTCGAGCCTGTGGAACGCCATCGAGGCGGTGAAGGCGGGCGAGGCGGGCGAGGCGGGCGCCTCGGTCTCAGCGGGCAACACCGGCGCCCTGATGGCGATTTCCAAGCTGATCCTGCGCATGTCGGCGCAGGGCCTGGAGCGGCCGGCGATCGTGGCCAGCTGGCCGACGCTCAGAGGCGTGACGGCGGTGCTGGACGTCGGCGCCAATGTCGAGAGCGACGCCGAGCAGCTGGTCGAGTTCGCCATCATGGGTGAGGCCTTCATGACCGCCGTGCACGGCATCGCCCGGCCGACGATCGGCGTGCTGAACGTCGGTTCCGAGGACATGAAGGGCCACGAGGAAGTCCGCGAGGCCTCTCGCATCCTGCGCGAAGGCGGGCTGGGGCTGAACTATCACGGCTTCGTCGAGGGCGACGACATCGCCAAGGGCACGGTCGACGTGGTCGTCACCGACGGCTTCACCGGCAACATCGCGCTCAAGACCGCCGAGGGCGTGGCACGGTTCATATCGGCGCTGCTGAGAGAAGCCCTGACCTCCAGCCTTCGGGCCAAGGCCGGCGCCGTCATCGCCATGCCGGCGCTGAAGGCCATGGGCCAGAAGATCGACCCCAGCGCCATCAACGGCGGCCCGCTGCTGGGCCTGAACGGCATCGTCGTGAAGAGCCACGGCGGCGCCGACGCCAAGGGCTTCGGCAACGCCATCCGCATCGCGGTCGAACTCGCCCGCAGCGACTATCTGAAGACCGTCGGGGCCAATCTGAGCAGGCTCGACAGCGTCATGCACGCGGCCCCGGCGGCCGCGCCTGAGGAAGAGACCGTTTCGTGAGCGTCATCCGCAGCGCCGTCACCGGCGTGGGTTCCTATCTGCCCGAACAGATCGTCACCAATGACGACCTGTCGAAGATCGTCGACACCTCCGACGAATGGATCATCGAGCGCACCGGCATCCGCCAGCGCCACAAGGCCCGCGACGATCAGCCGACCAGCGACCTGGCCGTCGAGGCGGCGCGCCGGGCGCTGGCCGACGCGGGCCGCGATCCGTCCGAGGTCGATCTGATCGTCGTGGCGACGACGACGCCGGATATGACGTTTCCGGCCACCGCCTCGATCGTGCAGCGGAAGCTCGGCGCCCCGACCTGCATCGCCTTCGACGTTCAGGCGGTGTGTTCGGGCTTCGTCTATGCGCTCAGCGTCGCCGACGGCTTCGTGGCGCGGGGCCACGCCGAGTGCGCCCTGGTGATCGGCGCCGAGGAGATGACCCGGCTGATGGACTGGACCGATCGGACGACCTGCGTCTTGTTCGGCGACGGCGCCGGCGCCTTCGTGATCGAGCCGCGCGAAGGGCAGGGGACGACGGCCGATCAGGGCGTCCTGGGCTTCGCGCTGCGCTCCGACGGGACCAAGACCGATCTGCTCTATGTCGACGGCGGGCCGTCCAGTACGGGCACGGTCGGGCATCTGCGCATGGCCGGCAATCAGGTGTTCCGCCACGCCGTGGTGAACATCGCCGAGGCCATCACGGCGGCCTGCCAGGCGGCGGGCATCACCGTGCCCGAGGTCGACTGGTTCGTGCCGCACCAGGCCAATCAGCGCATCATCAAGGGGGTCGGCGACCGGCTGGGTCTGGACGAGCACAGGGTGATCTCGACCGTGGCGATGCACGCCAACACCTCGGCCGCCTCGATCCCTCTGGCGATGGACGCGGCCATTCAGGACGGCCGGATCAAGCGCGGCGACCTGATCCTGCTGGAGGCCATGGGCGGCGGCCTGACCTGGGGCGCCTGCGCCTTCCGGTTCTGAGGCGACGGGCTTAAGCACGCCGACGCTTTGACTTGGCGGCGTTTTCCCCTTTTATGGGAAGGCTGGACCTTGGGGGACGATCCGTGGGCGAACTGCAGACACTGACCCGAGCCGATCTCTGCGAGGCCGTCCACGAAGAGGTCGGCCTCTCGCGCCAGGAGTGCGCGAGCCTGGTCGAACGCACGCTGGACCTGATCGTCGAGGCCCTGGAGAAGGGCGAGACCGTCAAGCTGTCGGGCTTCGGCGTGTTCCAGGTCCGGGAAAAGCGGGCCCGGATGGGGCGCAATCCCAAGACCGGAGAACCCGCCGCGATCAACCCGCGCCGCGTCATCAGCTTCCGCGCCAGCCAGATCATGAAGGCCCGGGTCCACGGGGCCAACGGGGCCTGAGATGGCCAAGTCCGCCCAGGCCTTCCGCACCATTTCGGAAGCCGCCGAGGCGGTCGGCGCGCCCCAGCACGTGCTGCGGTTCTGGGAGACCAAGTTCGCCTTCGTTACGCCGGTGAAGCGGGCGGGCGGACGGCGCTTCTATCGGCCGCAGGATGTCGTCATCCTGAAGGCGATCCGGAAGCTGCTCCACGAGGACGGCCTGACCATCAAGGGCGTGCAGAAGCTGCACAAGGAGCAGGGTCTGGCGGCGCTCGCGGCCCACGGCGGGGCGGACGCGACGATGAGCTTCGCGGGTCCGGACGCCTCGGCGACCGCGCCCGGAACGGCCGAATCGAGCCGGGCCGTGACGGGCTCCACGGCGCAGCGGCTGCGCGCCGTGCTCGCCGATCTGGAGGCGGCCAAGGCGCGTCTGGACGCCGTTCTGGCGGCCTGACCGGCAATCGACGCCGATGGCGTTTTAGGGTTTGCGGCGGCGCGGCCCCGCCGCTATACGACCGGCCTCTCGGAGCGTGGCGCAGCCTGGTAGCGCACTTGACTGGGGGTCAAGGGGTCGCAGGTTCGAATCCTGTCGCTCCGACCATCTTCCCTTGACCCATGTCTGTTTGCCCTAACGTTCGCCGCGCGGCGGCTCACTGCTTGAGGGCGGATTGTTCGCCCTAACGCTCGCGACGCGGTCGCTCGCTGCTTGAGGGCGGTCAGAACCCCTTCACGAGCTGGATGATCCAGCGCTGGTCGTAGGGCTCGTCGTCGCTGATGGGGAACTCGACGCCCGTCAGCAGGAACAGGCTGTCGACCAGCCGGGTCCGGAGTGCCGGCGTCAGGCTGACGACGCCGTCGCCGTCGTCGGGCTCGAACCAGTTCAGCGCCAGCGAATAGTTGAACTGGCCGAGCGGCGCGGCCTCAGCCGGCGTCACGATCTGACCGAGCGCGAGGCTGTGCCCGAAGCCGTCGGCGCCGCCTTCGTCGCGGGCTGAATAGGCGACGCGGCCCCGGAAGGAGACGCCGGCGCCCAGATCGGTCCAGAGGTTGACCTGGGGCGTCACGCCGAACACCTCGCCCGCGCCGACTGAATCGTCGCCGGTCGGCAGTTCGAAGCCGAGGCCCGCGTTCAGCGACAGGTCGCGGCTCTCGGCCAGCATGACCTGACCCGTCACGCCGATGTCGCCAAAGCCCGACCCGCCGCCATCGATCTCCTGATAGACCGGCACCTCGACGCCTACCCAGAAGCGGCGGGACAGCGGGTAGTTGAAGCGGCCGATCACGCGCTGGGCGTCGCCGGCGTCGGTGTCGATCCAGTCGTAGGCGAGGTGGACCTCGCGGGTGAAGAAGCCGTCCGGAGCGCCGAGCCAGCCTTGCCGGGGGGCGCCGCTGGAGCCGTCTGGCACGGGGATCCAGCTCTGGGTGAACTCCTCGCCGAAGCGGTCGCTCTCCAGCGGGGTCCAGGTCTGGGCGAGGGCCGATGAGGCGCCGCAGGTAAGGGCGGCGGTCGTCAGCAAGGCGGCGAGGCGGCGGGCGGATGCGGACATGGTCGATCCTCGGGACGCGTAAGGTCGCGCCGTGGCGAACAGCCCCCGGGCCGCCGCGAGGATCAGTAAGGCGCGGCCGGCCGCGCCGATCTTTTCGGCGATTGGCTTTCGCTTGTGCGGGCTTGCCCTTAGCCGCCGCGCTTGCGCAGGAACGGCTTGCCCTCGGCCCAGCTGAGCAGCGGGAACAGAGGCACGCCCCAGAGGGTGCCGACCAGGGCGTAATAGGCCAGTCGGGCCAACGGGTTCGCGGGCACGCGCTCGCCGATCACGGTGGCGGCCCAGATGTAGACGGCGAGGAAGGCGAGGATGCCGAAGGCCGCGATCAGGCGGCGGGTGCGAAGGCCCATCAGCGGGTGTTCCGGAACAGGTAGAAGGTGAAGAGGCTGAGGATCGAGCCCGCGCCCGACCAGACGGTCCAGCCGAGCTCGTCCATGGTCGCGGCGCCGAAGACGCGCACGGCCAGGAACCAGCCGCACACGGCCCCGGTGGCCGAGACCAGGCTGGCGCCGAACAGGCCCCGGCGGCCGGTCAGGAGGTCGGCGATCCAGGCGAGGACCAGGACGGCCACGGCGGCGATGGCGATGTCGGCGTACTGCACCCGGATTCAGTCTCCCTCAGCGCCGCTGCGACCTCGCGTCCCGACGGCGACTTTGATCTTGCCGCGATCGGCGGGCATACCGCCAGCGTCGCCGCGAGGCGGCACTGTATCGGGCGGAGCGTCAGGCGTCGAATGAACCGTTTCGGAAAGGTCGAACAGTCCCGCGCCGTGGCGATCTGGCTGTTCTTCACCGCGGCCATGGTCTTTGCCATGGTGGTGATCGGCGGCATCACGCGCCTGACCGGATCGGGCCTGTCGATCACCGAGTGGCAGCCGATCATGGGGGCCGTGCCGCCGCTCAATGACGCCCAGTGGAACGAGGCCTTTGAGAAGTACAAGGCGATCCCGCAATACGCCCTGGTCAACGCCGGCATGAGCCTGGACGAGTTCAAGGGCATCTTCTGGTGGGAGTGGTTCCATCGGCTGTTCGGACGGCTGATCGGGGTGGTGTTCGCGGTTCCGTTCTTCGCTTTCCTGGCCTTCCGCCTGCTGCCGGAACGGTCGTTCCTGGGGCGGCTGGCCTTGCCGGATCGCCTGGTTTGGCGCTGCGCCGTGCTGCTGGCGATGGGCGGGCTTCAGGGGTTCATCGGCTGGTGGATGGTGTCCTCGGGGCTGTCGGAGCGGGTGGATGTGGCGCCTGAGCGGCTGACGGTTCACCTGGGGCTGGCGTTCCTGATCTTCGCAGGCCTGATCTGGACGGGGCTGGAGGCGTGGAACGGGCCGGAGGCGTCGCGGTCGCCGGCGGGGTGGAGCCGGGGGGCGGCGGTGCTGCTGGGCGCGGTCTTCGTGCAGTGCCTGCTGGGCGGTCTGGTGGCCGGGGCCAAGGCGGGCTTTATCTACACCGACTGGCCGCTGATGAACGGGTCGGTGCTGCCGCCGGTGGACTGGGGGCAGGGGGCGCTGGCCTTCCTGCATGATCCGGCGCTGGTGCAGTTCAATCACCGGATCTGGGGCTATGGGCTGGTGATCGGGGCGACGGTCTATGCGGTTCAGGCCTGGCGTTGGCGGCTGGCCGAAGGGCTGGGCTTCGCGGCGATCGTGGTGGCGGGGTCCCTGTGGCTGCAGGCGGCACTGGGGGTGGTGACGCTGGTCAATGTGGTGCCGATCTGGCTGGGCGGGCTGCACCAGGCGGGCGCGGCGCTGGTGCTGGCCCTGGCGACGGCGAACCTGTGGCTGGTGCGGCGGTCCCAGCCCCGGCTGTTCGTCTCGGCCCCGCGCCGCTGATCAGGCGCGGACGCTGTCCCAGGGCCCGGTGATGGCCAGGGTGATCCCCGGGAACATGATGTTGACGAACAGGGTCGAGCCGTCGGGCGAGAAGACGGCCCCGGCCAGCTCTGCGTTGCCGCGAAACACGTTCCGGGCGATCGTATAGACCTTGCCGTCCGGCGTGACGCCCTTGAGGTGGTTGCGCGTGGTGTCGGAGTAGTTGTCCTCGCACAGGATCAGGTGGCCGTTCGGCGCGATGGCCAGGTTGTCGGCCATGTTCAGCGTCTTCTCGTTCGTGCTCTCGACGAACAGCTGGAGCCGGCCCGGCTGCGCGGCCTCGTCGGGCGTGCCTTCGGCCGGCGAGGGGACGTAGCGCAGCACCTGGCCGCGCTGGAGGGGCCCGCCCGAGGTGGCGGTCATGTAGAGCTCGTTCTCGCCCCAGAAGATGCCCTCGCCGCGCGCGACCAGGGCCGCGCCCGCCGCGTGACCGCGCTGGCGCAGGTCGCCGGCCGGGCTCTCGACGTCGGACATGTCGATCCATTCGACCTCGACCCAGTCGCCGACGTTCCAGAAGCGGTCGGTGTGGTTGGTCGTGGAGGCGCCCGGACGGCCCTTGACGGCCAGCGCCTGCAGGCGACCGCCCTCGGCCAGTTTGCCTGGCGTATTGGGGATGAAGCGGTAGAACAGGCCGTCGACCTTGTCCTCGGTCTCATAGACGATGCCGGTGCGGGGATCGACGCAGACGGCCTCGTGGTCGAAGCGGCCGAGCGCCTTCAGCGGGACGGGGTCGACCAGACCCGAGGCGTTCGCCGGGACCTCGAAGACATAGCCGTGCTCCTTTTCGACGTCGGCGGTGTCGGGCGTCTCCTCCGTTTCCTCGCAGGTCAGCCAAGAGCCCCAGGGCGTGTGGCCGCCGCAGCAGTTGGTGGAGGTTCCGGCGAGCGACAGGTGCTGGCTGACGACCTCGCCGGTCGCCATGTCATAGACCAAGGTCGTCGTGCCGCCGGGCAGGGGACGGCCGTCCTTGTAGGTGTCGTAGGCCTTCTCGACCGGCAGGCGGCCGATCAGGGCCTGGTCCTGGCCGCCGGGACCCCAGTTGCGGTGATTGGCGTTCCGGCCCTTGAGCTCGTGGTTGCGGACGAGGGCGACGCGGGTCCCTTCTAGCGCGAAGCAGCCCATGCCGTCGAACTGGCCGGGGACGACGAGGCCGTCCGACATCGTCTCTCCGCCCTGGGACAGGATGCGGTAGGAGAAGCCCTGAGGCAGATCGAGCATGCCGTTCGGGTCGGCGATCAGCGGGCCATAACCCTCGACCTCGTTGACGTAGGTCTCGGACGCCTCTTGGGCGACCACGCTCCTGGCCAGCCCGCCGAAGGCGAGGGCGGCGGCACCGGTGGAAAACAGGCTGCGGCGGTCGAACTGCATAGGGGAAGGCTCCGGAGTCGGGGCTGTTTATGACAGGCGGGGCGCCGGGGTCATCATGGTTCTGTGACGGGCAGGTGCGACGCAGGCGCGCGTCATCGCTCTTCCGCTGTGAACGGGGTGGGAAGGGCGGGCGGAGCAGCCGGGCCTTCGCCCGGAGACCGTGATGGTTTGTGTTTCGGCGAACGCTGACTGCTCCGCGCGGCTGGTCTGATCGGAAGCGGACGGCCCCGCGTCGTTCCCACGCGACTGCCCGGGGACCGACGGCCCTGTTAGAGCCTTGCCGCTACTGACGCCTCCGGCGGGAAGGTCGGCGTGCTTGCGAAAGCCGATCCCCTGAACGCGGCGAGTCTTCTGCTCGCCGCCTTTTTGGTGGGCTACCGCTCGACGCGCGGCGTCTCGCTACTTGAGCCCGACGCTTCGCGTTTGGCGGGCTACCGCCCGGAACGCGGTTCCGGGCTGCTTGAGCCCGGGACCCCAATTCCGAACGGCGTGAATGCCCACGCCACCCCCTCCGTCCGGAACGCCGGATGAGCGCCCCTGGGCGTCTCCGGTCGTTGGACCTCGGGAGCTCCCGCTCCAACCGCTCCCGCCGCGACAAGCTCGCAAGGCCTTGCGCCCTTCCCAAGCGACGGAACCGAGAGGGAGGGTAGCACACCCGGATATGAGGGCGCGTTCAGAGCGCCTCAAACGGGACGGGCGTTGGGTTCATTCGGAGAATCCGGGCGTCGTTGGATGATTGAGAAAAACAGCGCGTGACCCTTCTCCCCTTGCGGGAGAAGGTGGCAGCCGAAGGCTGACGGATGAGGGGTGATACTCGGTGCGCGGAATGTTGGGGGCGGTCGGTGGGTCATCGGCAATGTCGCCTTTCACCCCTCATCCGACCTCGCTGCGCTTGGCCACCCCTCCTCGGATCGCATGCGATCCTTCGTCGACCCGCAAGGGGAGAAGGGACATGAAGCGCGAGCCGGTGAGAGGGAAACCCCTCACCCTTTCGGCTTAGCGGATCGCTATCGCTCTCCGAGCCTCAAGCCCTCTCCCGATGGGAGAGGGTGTCCTTTTCGCGAAACAACAGCGAGCCGTCGCCGTAGGAGTAGAAGCGGTAGCCGGTCGAGATGGCGTGGGCGTAGGCGGTCTTCATGGTCTCCAGCCCGGCGAAGGCACTGACCAGCATGAAGAGGGTCGACTTCGGGAGGTGGAAGTTGGTCATCAGGATGTCCACCGCACGGAAGGCGTAGCCCGGCGTGATGAAGATGGCCGTGTCGCCGTGGAAGGGCTGAATGACGCCGTCGGGCGTGGCGGCGGATTCCAGGAGGCGGAGCGAGGTCGTGCCGACGCAGACGATGCGGCCGCCGGCTGCGCGGACGGCGTTGAGGGCGGCGGCGGTGTCTTCCGAGACCATGCCCCATTCGCTGTGCATGCGGTGATCGGCGGTGTCATCCGCCTTGACCGGCAGGAAGGTGCCGGCGCCGACGTGGAGCGTGACGGCGTGGGTCGAGACGCCGCGGGCGTGCAAAGACTCGAGCAGGGCGGGCGTGAAGTGGAGGCCCGCGGTGGGGGCGGCGACGGAGCCGTCGTGGGCGGCGTAGACGGTCTGGTAGTCCGAGCGGTCGCGGTCGTCCTCGGGGCGCTTGGCGGCGATGTAGGGGGGAAGCGGCATGACGCCGACGGCGCGGATGGCTTCGTCCAGCGCCGGGCCCGAGAGGTCGAAGCGAAGGGCGACCAGGCCGTCTTCGCCCTTGGCTTCGATGATGGCGTCCAGCCGGCCGAGGTCGCAAGCGGCGTCGGAGGTCGCGCCGAAGCGGACGCGGTCACCGGGCTTTAGCCGCTTGCCGGGCTTCATGAAGGCGGACCAGGCGTCGGGCGCGTCGCGGTGATGCAGGGTGGCCTCGACCTCTACGGTCAGAGGCTCGCCGTCCGGGCCGGGGCGGGTGCGCACACCCGATAGGCGGGCGGGGATGACGCGAGTGTCGTTGAAGACGAGGGCGTCGCCGGGCTGGAGCAGATCGGGCAGGTCGCGGACGATGCGGTCGTCGAGCGCGCCTTCCCGCACGACCAGCAGGCGGGCGCTGTCGCGCGGCTCGACGGGGCGCAGAGCGATGCGGTCCTCGGGCAGGTCGAAATCGAAGTCGGCGGTCTTCATGGGCGGCGGCAGAGGACACGGCGCAGGCCTGCGGTCAAGGCGGATCGCCGGCTGGACGGAAGGCAAGGGACGGCGGAAGGTGCGGACCATGCGGCTGTTCGGTCTGATCCTCGTCGTCTGCGCCCTGTTGTGCTCGGGCGCCGCGCGGGCGCAGGCGTGCGACACCTCCCCCGAAGCCAATCGCCGGTTGGTGCTCGAGTTCTACACGCTCGGGCTGGTGGATCGGGAGCCGCGGGCCGCGTTCGACCGCTACATGGCGCCGGACTTCATCGAGCATAAGCCGGACATTCCGGGAGGCACTCGGCAGGCCACGGCGGATTTCCTCAGTCAACTCATGGGCGACATCCCCGAAGCCCGGTGGGAGATCCTGCGCTCCGCCGCCCAGGATGACCTGGTGTTCGTCCATGCGCGGATGACGCCCGTCCCGGGCGCGGAGGCCTATGCCCTTGGCGGACATATTCCGGGTGAGCGACTGCCGCATCGTGGAACATTGGGACGTCGTCGGCGGGCCCAGCACCCTGACCGTCAACCCGCATCCCCGCTTCTAGGGCCGAACCCTGTCGGGCTGCGATGGTCGGGGCGCGTTGACCCTGCGCGGCATCCGCGCCAAACCCGCGCCCATGCTGACCGATCTCGTCCCCCTGGCCCGCGAGGCCAAGTCCTGGCCGTTCGAGCAGGCGCGCGCCCTGCTGAACCATGTGCTGAAGAAGCGGCTGTCGGACGCGGAGCGGGACGCCGCCAAGCTGCTGATCGATACGGGCAAGGCGGACGAGGCCCTGGCGACCTTCGAGGCGCTGAACCGGCCCGTGCTGCTGGAGACGGGCTATGGGCCGTCGGGTCTGCCGCACATGGGCACCTTCGGCGAGGTGGCGCGCACGACCATGGTGAGGAACGCCTTTCGCGCGCTGACGGGAGATCACTGGCCGACGCGGCTGGTGGCCTTCTCGGACGACATGGACGGGTTGCGCAAGGTGCCCGAAGGCGTGCCGAACCCGGAGATGCTGAAGGAAGACCTGCACCTGCCGCTGACGAAGGTGCGCGATCCCTTCGGGACGCATGACAGCTTCGGCGCGCACAACAACGCGCGTCTGCGGGCGTTCCTGGACAGTTTCGGCTTCGACTATGAGTTCATGAGCTCGACCGAGACCTACCGGTCTGGCCGGTTCGACGCGACGCTGCTGACCCTGCTGGAGCGGTTCGACGCCGTCATGGCGATCATGCTGCCGACGCTGGGCGAGGAGCGGCGGGCGACCTATTCGCCCTTCCTGCCGATCAGCCCGGTGACGGGGCATGTGCTGCAGGTGCCGACGCTGGAGCGGAACGTCGAGAAGGGCACGATCGTCTTCGACGATCCGGCGGGCGGGCGCACCGAGGTTCCGGTGACCGGCGGCCATGTGAAGCTGCAGTGGAAGCCGGACTGGGCCATGCGCTGGACGGCGCTGGACGTCGATTACGAGATGAGTGGCAAGGACCTGATCGAGAGCGTGCGCGAAAGCGGCAAGATCTGTCGCGCGCTGGGGGGCGTGCCGCCGGAGGGCTTCAACTACGAGCTCTTCCTCGACATCGAGGGCAAGAAGATCTCCAAGTCCAAGGGCAACGGCCTGACGATGGAGCAGTGGCTGCGCTATGGAACGCCCGAGAGCCTGAGCTGGTACATGTTCCAGAGCCCGAAGTCGGCCAAGAGCCTGCACTTCAACGTCATTCCGCGCGCCATCGACGACTATCTGAGCTTCATCGAGCAGTATCGGACGCAGGAGCCGGCCAAGCGGATCGACAACGCCGTGTGGTCCATCCATGCGGGCGATCCGCCGGAGGTGGCCTCGCCGGTGTCGTTCGCCCTGTTGCTGAACCTGGTCGGCGTGGCCAATGCGTCGAACAAGGACCAGCTGTGGGCCTATATGGCCAAGTATCTGCCGGAGGCGACGCCTGCGAGCGAGCCGGTGCTCGATCAGCTGATGGATCGGGCGCTGAACTACTACGAGGACTTCGTGCGGCCGACGAAGGCGTATCGCGCGCCGACGGAGGTCGAGGCGACTGCGCTGCTCGATTTGGCCGCGCGGCTGAAGACCCTGCCGGCCGACACGACGGACGGCGAGACGATCCAGAACGAGGTCTATGCGGTCGGTAAGGCGCACGCCTTCGAACCGCTGCGGGCGTGGTTCCAGGCGCTGTACGAGGTGCTGCTGGGCGCGTCGCAGGGGCCGCGGTTCGGGTCGTTCGCAGCGATCTACGGCCTGCCGCAGACGATCGAACTGATCGAGGCGGGCGCGCGAGGGGAGCTGGCGCGCTAGACCAGCTGGCCGCAGACGAAGGCGGCCTCTCCGGCCTCCAGCAGGGCGGCCAGCACGTCCTCGGCGTTCTCGGGCGCGACGATCAGGATGAAGCCGACGCCGCAGTTGAAGGTGCGGCGCATCTCGTGATCGCTGATCCCGCCGGTCTCGGCCAGCCAGCGGAAGACGGGCGGCAGAGGCCAGGCGTCCCAGTCGAAGGACGCCGTCAGGTGATCGGCCAGGCAGCGGGGCGGGTTCTCAATCAGGCCGCCGCCGGTGATGTGGGCCGCGCCCTTGATCTTGCCGGCCTTCATCAGCGGCAGGACCGACTTCACATAGATTCGGGTCGGCTCCATCAGGGCCTGGGCCAGGGACCGGTCCGGCGCGAAGGGGGCGTCGTCGCCCCACGACAGGCCCGACCGTTCCACCACCTTGCGGATCAGGGAGTAGCCGTTGGAGTGCGGGCCCGATGAGGCCAGGCCGATGATCAGGTCGCCCGTGTTCTGGAGGTCCAGACGGGGCAGGGCGTGGCCGCGTTCGAGCGCGCCGAGCGAGAAGCCCGCCAGATCGTAGTCGCCGCCGGAATACATGCCGGGCATCTCGGCCGTCTCGCCGCCCACGAGGGCGCAGCCGGCCTGGCGGCAGCCCTCGGCGATGCCGGAGACGACACGGCGGGCGGCGTCGATCTCGAGCTTGCCGGTGGCGTAATAGTCCAGGAACAGCAGCGGCTCGGCGCCCTGCGCCAGCAGGTCGTTGACGCACATGGCGACCAGGTCGATGCCCACGCCGTCGTGGCGGCCGGTCTCGATGGCGATCTTCAGCTTGGTGCCGACGCCGTCGGTGGTGGTGACGATCAGCGGGTCGACGAAGCCGGCCGCCTTCAGGTCGAACAGGGCCCCGAAACCGCCCAGCGACGGCTCCGAACCCGGGCGCGCGGTGGATTTGGCCAGGGGCTTGATGTGCTCGACCAGCATGTCGCCGGCGTCGATGTCGACGCCTGCGTCGGCATAGGTCAGGCCGTTCGGATAGGAATCAGAGGTGTCGCTCATCGCTAACGGGCCTGAAAACGGTGCGGAAAAAAGGCCGGGGCTCTTGCCACGACGCGGTCGCGGGGGGCTATAGCATTTCAATGACGCCGATCACCACCAATGACGCGCTGGCCCAGTTCTGTTCGGCGGTCAGGAACGCTCCCTTCATCGCGGTCGACACCGAGTTCATGCGGGAGACGACCTATTGGCCAAAGCTGTGCCTGATCCAGGCGGCGACGGCCGATCATGAGGCGATCATCGACCCCCAGGCCGAGGGGCTGGACCTGGAGCCGTTCCTGGACATCCTGCGCGATCCCGCGATCGTGAAGGTGTTCCACGCCGCGCGTCAGGACACGGAGATTTTCGTCAAGCTGGGGGCCATGCCGGTGCCTATGTTCGACACCCAGGTGGCGGCGATGGCGGCGGGCTTCGGCGATCAGGTCGCCTATGATTCGCTGGTCCGGCAGATGCTGAAGATCGACCTGGACAAGGGCAGCCGCTTCACCGACTGGTCGCGGCGGCCGCTGTCGGACGCTCAACTGCACTATGCTATGGGCGACGTGACCCATCTGGCGGCGCTGTATCCCAAACTGCGCGACCGGCTGAAGAAGGACGGGCGGCTGGACTGGGTCATGTCGGAGATGGAGGATCTGGTCGATCCGGAGCTCTACGACACCGATCCGGAAAAGGCCTGGAAGCGGCTGAAGCCCAAGAAGTATTCGGCCAAGTACCTGGCCGCGTTCAAGGCCACGGCGGTGTGGCGCGAGCGGGCGGCGCAGGAGCGCGACCAGCCGCGCGGCCGCATCCTGAAGGACGAGGCCATCGACGAGATCGCCACCCAGGCCCCGACGGACGTCGAGGCATTCAACCGGCTGCGCTCGGTGCCGAAAGGGTTCGGCGGGTCGCGGCTGGGGCTGGAGTTGATCGAGGTGCTGAAGCGGGTGCTGGCCGATCCGGAGGCCCATGCGCCCAAGATGGACCGCCCGGCGCACAACCAGCCGGCGCCGCCAAGCGTCGTGGAACTTCTGAAGGTGCTGCTGAAGGCCAAGAGCGACAATGCGGGCGTGGCGTCCAAGCTGATCGCCAACGTCGCCGATCTGGAGAAGATCGCCCTGTCCGACAGCGCCGATGTGGAGGCGCTAAAGGGCTGGCGGCGCCAGTTGTTCGGCGAGGACGCCCTCAAGCTCAAGAAGGGCGAGATCGCGCTGGTGCTGAACGGACCGCGCGTCGAGGTGGTGGAGATCGAATAGGCCGCTCCGGTCCTAGATCTCCAGCTTCAACCCCAAGACTTCCGCGAGCGCCTTGGCCCGACGCTTGGTTTGCTCGCCTAGGAGGACGTCGGCATAGCCCGGCGCAGCCGTCAGCCTTAGCGCACCGTCCCTGACGGCGACCGAGGCGTTGGCGAGCAACTGCGGCGAGCGGCCGGACAGGTCGCAGCCGAGGCGGAGCGCCAGGCCCATGGCGCGGGCGGCGAGGCGGGCGTCCTCGGGCAACAGCCGATCCGCCAGCTCCGGCACAGGCGTCGACGCCCCGCCGCCGTAACGGGCGTTCAAGGCTGCCGCCAGCCAAACGCGCTCGGCGTGGGTCTGGCCGGGGATGGGCGCGCGCAGGACCTGATCGAAGACGAGGTCCACGCGGTGGTCGGGGTGCAGGCGGGCGCCGAGGTCGGCGAGGCGGCAGGCGGCGGCGGCGAGCACCGGGTCGCGCTCGGGGCCGAAACTGACGGGCAGGGCGGCGATGACGTCGGCGAGCCAGGCTTCCAGCGCGACGGGTAGACCGGGAGAAATGCCCTGGCGGGCGCCGAGGGCGGCGCAGCCGGCGATCAGGGGATCGTCGGGGGTCTCGTCGCGGTCGAGCGTCTCGTAGAGCAGGCCTTCGCGGAGGCCCCAGGCGGAGAAGACGACGGTCTTCAGGGACAGGGCCTCGATCAGCCCGTCGAGCACCAGGGCGGCATAGGGCAGGGTCTCGGCGCGGCGCTTGGAGACGCCGGGCAGGCGGTCGAGCGAGGCGCGGGACTGCTGGGCCACGAAACGGGCCACGCCGCGCGCGTCGGCGGCCGTCATGGCGTATTGGTGCACGATGCGCAGGGGATAGCCGCTCATCTCCATGTGCAACTGGGCCAGGGAGCGCCAGCCGCCGCCGACGGCGTGCAGTTCCTGCGTTGAGAAACGCTTGGCCACGGGTTTAAGCGTGGCGGAGATGCTCGTGCGGAGGCGCTCGGCGTCGAATCCCTTGGGATCGGCCAGGCTGAAGGGCCCGAGCGGCAAGGTCACGCCGGGCTCCGGCCGCTCGAGCCCGATACGGATCAGTTCCAGGCTGGAGCCGCCCATGTCGGCGGCCAGGCCCTGGGCGCGCGGATCGCCGGCGGTGACGCCCAAGGCCGCGTAATGCGCCTCTTCCTCGCCGGTCAGGACGCGGACGTTCAGGCCTGTCTCGGCGGCGACGCGGTCGCAGAAGGACGGGCCGTCCTCGGCCTCTCGCACGGCGGCGGTGGCGGCGACGAAGACGTAGGCGGGTTTCACTCCGTCGAGCACGGCGGCGAAGCGGCGCAGCGCCGTCATGGCCATGGCCACGCCCGGCTCGGACAGGCGGCGCGTGGCGGGTAGGTCGCGGCCGAGACCCGCCTGGACCTTCTCGTTGAACACCGTCCAGATGGCCCGGCCTTCCAGCCGGTAGAGCACCATGCGGACGGAGTTGGAGCCGATGTCGATGACCGCCGCCTCGCGCGGCGCGGCGTAGGGCTCCGTCACTTTTTCGGCCGGTCGTAACGCAGGCGGCCGGGCAGAGTCTTCACGCCGCGACCGCGCCCGGACAGGCTGGGGTTGGTCATGAAATACTGGTGGGCCGAGAAGGGGCGGGCGCCCTCGGCGCAGGCGACGCGGGTGTAGTCGCCGGCGGGGCCCAGGATCCAGCTCTGGGCGTCGTCCTTGAGGTTGGCGACCATGATCTGGTCCAGCACCTGGTCGTGGACGGTGGCGTTGGTGACGGGGGTCATCACCTCGACGCGGCGGTTCAGGTTGCGGGTCATCCAGTCGGCCGAGGAAATGTAGACCTTGGCCCGGTCATGCGGCAGGTCGCGGCCGTTGGCGAAGCAGATGATGCGGCTGTGCTCGAGGAAGCGGCCCACGATCGACTTGACCCGGATGTTTTCCGACAGCCCCGGAACGCCCGGACGCAGGCAACAGATGCCGCGCACCACCAGTTCGATGCGCACGCCCCACTGGCTGGCGCGATACAGGGCGTCGATGATCTCCGGATCGACCAGAGCGTTCAGCTTGACCCAGATGGCGGCCGGCTTGCCCTTGGCGGCGGCCTGCATCTCCTTGCCGATCAGGTCGATCAGGGTCGACTTCATGTTCAGCGGCGAGACGACCAGGGCCTCCAGCTCTTCCGGCTGGGCGTAGCCGGTGATGTAATTGAAGACGCGCGACGCATCGCGCGCCAGCACCGGATCACAGCTGAACAGGCTGAGGTCGGTGTAAACCCGGGCCGTGATGGGGTGGTAGTTGCCGGTCCCGAAATGGCAGTAGGTCTTCAGCCCGTCGCCTTCGCGGCGCACGACGACGCTGAGCTTGGCGTGGGTCTTGTACTCGACGAAGCCGAAGACGACGTGGACGCCGGCCCGCTCCATGGCCCTGGCCCAGCGCAGATTGGCCTCCTCGTCGAAGCGGGCCTTGATCTCGACGAGCGCCACGACGTTCTTGCCGTTCTCGGCCGCCTCGATCAGGGCGGCGACGATGGGGCTGTCCTTGGACGTCCTGTACAGCGTCTGCTTGATGGCGATGACGTTGGGGTCGCGCGCGGCCTGGCGCAGGAACTGGACCACGACGTCGAAGCTCTCGAACGGGTGGTGGATCAGGATGTCCTTCTCGCGCACGGCGGCGAAGACGTCGCCGCCCTGGTCGCGGACGCGCTCCGGATAGCGGGGCTCGTAACCGGGGAACTTGAGATCGGGATGGCCCGGCGGGATCAGCTCCGACAGCTGGGCCAGCCCCAGCATGCCGTCGATCATGACCACGTCCTGGGGCTCGGCCTCCAGTTCGCCGACGATGAAGTCGCGCAGGTCCTGAGGCATGGAGGCCTCGATCTTGACCCGCACGACCGAGCCGAGGCGGCGCTGCTTCAACGCCTCTTCGAACTCCAGGACGAGGTCCTCGGCCTCCTCCTCGATCTCGATGTCCGAATCGCGGATCAGGCGGAGCACGCCCTTTTCGAGCACCTCGTGGCCGGGGAAGAGGTGCTCGATGAAGAGGAGGAGCACCGTCTCCAGCGTGACGAACCGGCGGCGGCCCTTCACCGAGCGGCCGTCGCCCGGCAGCTCCCAGAAGCGGCGCACCTGGGTCGGGACGGGCACGAGGGCGTAGAGGGTCTTGTTGTCCCGGTTCCGGCGCAGCTTCAGCGCCAGCGAGAAGCCCAGGTTCGGCAGGAAGGGGAAGGGGTGGGCCGGGTCGATGGCCAGCGGCGTCAGCACGGCGAACAGCTGGCTCAGGAATTCCGGCTCCAGCCGGTCGCGGTCGGTCTTGGTGATCTTGGCGGAGCGGACGACCTCGATGCCGGCGGCGGTCAGCTCGTTCCGGAGCTGGCGCCAGCGCTTCTGCTGCTCGGCCATCAGCTCGCCGGCGGCGACGTTGACGCGCTCCAGCTGTTCGGCGGCGGTCAGGCCGTCGGCGGACAGGGTGCGCACCCGCTCGCGCACCTGGCCCTTCAGACCTGCGACCCGGGTCATGAAGAACTCATCCAGGTTGTTGGCCGAGATCGACAGGAACCGCAGGCGTTCCAGCAGCGGGTGGGCGGGGTTGGCGGCTTCCTCGAGCACGCGCGCGTTGAACTTGAGCCAGCTGATCTCGCGGTTGAAGAAGCGCTCGGGCGACGCCATCAGCGCCTCGTCCAGATGCAACTGGGGCGCGCGGGAGGAGGGGACCTCCTCTCCGGTCGTCGTGTCGGCGATGGCGGCGTCGGACATGACCCGGTTGTGGGGCCGCAATGTTACGGCTGCAACCCTTCCGAAGGCTCATCGAACAGATCGGCGCTGGCCCCCAGCACCTGGCGGGCGAGCGCACGGGTGACGGGCCGGTGTTCGGCGTCGAGGCGCTCGACGATGGCGGCGGCGGCCTCGGCCGAGCGGTCGATGCGGAGCACGAGGTAGTCGATGACGCCGTCGCCCGGCGTGATGCTGCGCTCGGCGAAGCGCGCGGCGAGGATGGCCGACAGGACCGCGTCGTCCGGGGCCTCCATGGCGAGGACGCGGACGGCGTCCAGGCGGCTTCTGAGGTCGGGCACGTCCACATGCCAGCGGCGCGGGGAGGGGCGGGAGACCATGAGGAGCGCCCCGCCGTCCTGCTGGGCCAAGTTGATGAGGTGGAACAGGGTCTCGTCGTCAGCGTCCTGGGCGATGTCGAGGAGGACCGGGCGGCCCTCCAGCTCCAGCGGGTCGGCCAGGGCGGCCTCGGAGCCGTTCAGCGGGACCGCGCCGACTCGCTCGGCCCAGAGGGCGGCCAAGTGGCTCTTGCCGCAGCCGGCGGGGCCGCACAGGGCCATCACGCGACCGGTCTCGTTCGGCCAGGCGGCCAGCGCATCGTAGGCGAAGGCGTTCGACCCCGACCGCACGAAGGCGGCGGCGCTGGGGGCCACGTCCCGGGTGAGCGGGAGGCGCAGCTGGTCTGACGAGGATCGCCGGGCGGACATGACGGCCAGCATAGCAGATCGGCGTGACTGTCCGGACACGGTTCGATTTGTCATGGTGGACAGACGAATGGGCTTGTGGACGGGTTCAGTCCGTCCTTGGAACGGAATCGGCGTTCATCTCATCGAGCGAGCGCGCTTGCTCCGCGAGTGTCGGAACATTGCTGCTCCGCCTGACCTGATCAGGCAGGAGCTCCCGATTGAAGTCCCCCTGCGTCGTCTCGGCGTCGCGAAGCTGGAACTGGGTCCCGTAAATCTGTGGCCTGCCGATGCTGTGCAGATATCGGTCCATCGTCGCCGCCGCGATCCATGTCGCGTCCTGCCGGCCCAAGCCGATGGCCGCGACGGCCAGACTGTGAGCGAGAAGGTAGTCCTCCGGTCGGTCGCCATGCTGGAAGATGAAGGCGGCGCGCCAGTAATCGTCGGCGCTGTTGATCTGGCCGCTGTCCAACATCTCGCGCGCGCGAGCGCGTCGGGCGCGGTCCTGCTCGCCGACGGTGCGCCAGTCGATCGTCGTTCCGGGGCTCCGGGCGGCCTGATCGGCTTCGAACAGTGTCGCCAGCTCGGGGTTGCTGGCGGGAGCGGCCGGGCGAGTGACGTAGGTCGCCTGCGGATCAAGGTCGGTCGCCACTTCGAGCGGCGGTCTGGGCCGAACGAGAGGGATTGAGGGCAGGCGACCATCGACGGGCGACCGCAGTTCTGCGCCGGCAGCTGTGGCGCTGAGCAGATACTCCCGACGCGAGGGCCCTGTCGGTGCGTGGGGATCGAAGGCGGCGATGTGAACCGCCCCATCCCGTCTTTCGATCGTCTCAACCCGGCGCGTGACGACGGGCCCCTCGACGCCGGAGACGGTGAGCGCGTTTCCACCGATGCTGGTCATGAGGGAGGTCGGCCGCTTCAGGGTACCGGCTAGGCGACCTTCGCCGTCCGATACCAGCTCGAAAACCATGAGGTTGCGGCCTTCGACGTTCCAAACCCAGGCGCCCGACAAATCCTGAGCATGCGTCACGCCGACGAGAAGCGCCCACTGAGCCGTCATCAGCAAGGCGAGGAGGCATCGAAGGAATGAACGCATGGGCGCATGCTCCCGGAACTGGATCAGGTCCGCAAACCTGCCCGCGGAACGGCCGTCGATCCACCCTTGAACCTTGACTTTCGGGGGTTCCGATGCGCCTTACGCCGCTTCTCCCTTCCGCTGTCCGACAGCCGTTTCACAGACGATTTCCCCATGCACGCCTATCGCTCCCACACCTGCGGCGCCCTTCGAGCTTCGGACGCCGGATCGAACGTGCGGCTGTCGGGCTGGGTGCATCGCAAGCGGGATCACGGCGGGCTGCTGTTCATCGACCTGCGCGACCACTACGGCCTGACGCAGCTGGTGCTGCACCCGGAAACGCCGGGCTTCGAGATCGTCGAGCGGGTGCGGGCCGAGAGCGTGATCCGCGTCGACGGCGAGGTCGTCCTGCGCGAGGCGGGAACCGTCAACGCCAACCTGCCGACCGGGGAGGTCGAGGTGCGGGTCAAGGCGGTCGAGGTGCTGTCCGAAGCCGCCGAACTGCCGCTGCCGGTCTTCGGCGAGCCGGAGTATCCAGAGGAGATCCGGCTCAAGCACCGCTATCTCGACCTGCGCCGCGAGACGCTGCACAAGAACATCGTGCTGAGATCGAAGGTGATTTCCTCGATCCGTCGGCGGATGGTCGATCAGGGCTTCCTGGAGTACCAGACCCCGATCCTGACGGCGTCGTCGCCGGAGGGCGCGCGCGACTTCCTGGTGCCGAGCCGCCTGCATCCCGGCAAGTTCTATGCGCTGCCGCAGGCGCCGCAGCAGTTCAAGCAGCTGCTGATGGTCTCGGGCTTCGACCGCTATTTCCAGATCGCGCCCTGCTTCCGCGACGAGGACCTGCGCGCCGACCGGTCGCTGGAGTTCTACCAGCTCGACGTCGAGATGAGCTTCGTCACGCAAGAGGATGTTTTCGCGGCCATCGAGCCCGTCATGCACGGGGTGTTCGAGGAGTTCGCCGACGGCAAGGCGGTCGATCCCTATCCCTTCGTGCGCATCCCCTACCGCGAGGCCATCGCCAAATACGGCACCGACAAGCCGGACCTGCGCAACCCGATCGAGATGCAGGATGTGTCGGAGCACTTCCGCGACGGCGGATTCGGCCTGTTCAACAAGATCCTGGCCGCCGACGCGAAGAACGCGGTGTGGGCCATTCCGGGGCCGAAGGGCGGCAGCCGCGCCTTCTGCGACCGGATGAACAGCTGGGCGCAAGGGGAAGGCCAGCCGGGTCTGGGTTACATCTTCTGGTCCGACGACCAGGGCGGATGGGGCGGACCGATCGCCAAGAACCTGGGGGCCGAGGCGACCGACGCCCTGATGAAGGCCGTGGGTCTGGGCCAGGGCGACGCCTGTTTCTTCGCCGCGGGCGACCCGGCCGTGTTCCACAAGTTCGCGGGCAATGCGCGCACCAAGCTGGGGCAGGACCTGGGCCTGATCACCGACGACGCCTTCCGCTTCTGCTGGATCGTCGATTTCCCGATGTTCGAGTGGTCGGAGGAGGAGAAGAAGGTCGACTTCAGCCACAATCCCTTCTCCATGCCGCAGGGTGAGCTGGAGGCGCTGAACACCAAGGACCCGTTGGACGTCCTGGCCTACCAGTACGACATCGTCTGCAACGGCTATGAGCTGTGCTCGGGCGCGATCCGGAACCACAAGGCCGAGATCATGCTGAAGGCCTTCGAGATCGCGGGCTATGACGCCTCGGTGGTCGAGGAACAGTTCGGAGGGATGCTGAACGCCTTCCGCTATGGCGCGCCGCCGCACGGGGGCCTGGCGCCCGGCATCGATCGCATCGTCATGCTGCTGGCCGGCCAGACCGCGATCCGCGAGGTCATCGCCTTCCCGCTGAACCAGCAGGGCGAGGATCTGCTGATGAACGCCCCGACGGAGGCGCAGGAGCGTCAGCTGAAGGATGTGCACATCCGCACGGCCCTGCCGATCAAGGTATGAGGCCTACGGGGCCGGAAACGAAGAGGCCCGGGGCGGGGACGCTCCGGGCCTTTTTCTTGTCAGTTCGCGTCGGCGATGACGATGTTGCGGCGCGGCTGAGGCGGCGCGGGCGGCTGAGGCGGCCGGGGCGCGCGCACGATGACGCGGGTGCAGGTCCGGGCCGTCAGGCTGCGGGGCAGGCGGGTGGTGGAGTCCCCGCACGCCGTGGAAATCTGGGCTTGGGTCAGGCCCGTGGCGCGCGACAGGTCGGCGCCGCGGATGTCGGCCCGGTTCATCGAGGCGCCGGAGAAGTTGGCGCGGGCGAAGCTGGCGCCGGAGAGGCGGGCTCCGTCCAGCTCGGCGTTGGCGAAGCTGGCCGAGCCGAAGTCGCCGTTGGCCATGTTGGCGGCGTTCAGCTGCGCCTCGGCGAAGTTGGCGCTGCGGGCGTTGACGTTGGCGAGGGTGGTGCCGAACAGCTCGGCCCCGGACAGGTTGGCGCGGGCGAGGACGGCGCCGTTCATATTGGCCCCGACCAGTTCGGCGCCCGAGAGGTTGGCTCCGGTCAGATCGGCGCGGGTGAACGATGCGCCCTGGGCCTCAGCCCCGTTCAGGACGGCGCCGTTGAAGACGCTGGAGGCGAAGTTCGAACCGCTCAGCTCGGCGCCGTGCAGGTCGGCGCGAGTGAAGTCGGACGAGGAGAAGTTGGAGCCCAGGAGCTCGGCGCCGCGCAGATTGGTTCCCACCAGGGTCGCCGAGACGAACGAGGCGCCGGTGAAGGTGGCGCCGGACAGGTTCCGGCCCGACAGTTCGCAGCGGTTGCACGAGCCGCCCAGCGACACCATCCGGGCCACGTCGCGCTCCTGCCATTGCAGCTGCATCTCGGCGGAGGCGGAGCCCGCGGCGAGCAGCGCGCCGACCGAGACGGCGGCGGCGAAGAGGCGACGGAGGGTGGTCTGGTTCTGGGTCACGATGTCTAGATGACCCCTATCGCGCCGGAATCCCACTTAAATCGCGGTAAGGTCGCGGGCGCTCAGCAGGCGGGGATGGTCAGGCGGCCGGGCAGGGTGGTGGAGGCGTCGCCGCAGGCCGTGTTCAACTGGCGCTGAGTCAGGCCGGTGGCGCGGGCCAGCTGGGCGCCGGAGAAGTTGGCGCCTGAAAGGGTCGCGCCCGAGAAGCTGGAGCCCTCCAGATAAGCGCCGACCCAGCTGGAGTTGGTCAGATTGGCGCCGCTGAAGTTGGAAGACGAGAACACCCCGCCGTAGGCCTCGACGTCGCGCAGGTCGGCGTTGGTGAATCGGGTCCGGTTCATGGTGGCCAGGCTGAGGTCGGCCTGACGGATGCGGGCCCCGGACAGGTTCTGGCCGCGCGTCTCTATGCCGGAGAATTCGCCCTGGAACAGGTTGCAGCCGGGGCAGGAGGCACCGGCTCGGACTCGCGCGATCTGGCCGGCGTTCTGGGCCTGGGCGGGCAGGGCGACCGCGAGGGCGGCGACGGCGAGCAGGGCGAGGGACTTCATGGGAGGCTCCGGACTTTGCTTTCGCCGAGCAAGAATCGGGCCGCTCAGCCCTGCATCGACGGGGCGATGCCGCAGGCGTCGCAGACGAAGGCTCCGCCTCGCCTCTGGAGGGTGAAGTCGCCGCAGGCCGGGCAGGCATCGGCGTCGTGGGTCAGGACGGGAGGCGGCTCGGGCTCGGCGCGACGGGCGAAGGGCAGGACGACGAGATTGTCGGGTGCCGCGCCCCGGGCGAAGCCGCGCGAGATGAAGTGGGACGCCGGCACGAGTTCGTCGGCCTTGCCGCCGCCCAGGCCGTCGGCGTCGAGCGGTTCGGCGTCGGCGTTGGCCAGTTCGTGGCGGCCCAGATAGGACACGCCCAGTTCGCGGAAGATGTAGTCGAGGATCGACGTCGCCGAGCCGATGGAATCGTTGCCGGTGACGCGGCCCGCAGGCTCGAACCGGGTGAAGACGAAGGCGTCCACGAACTCGTCCAGCGGCACGCCGTATTGCAGCCCGATCGAGATGGCGATGGCGAAATTGTTCATCAGGCTGCGGAAGGCGGCGCCTTCCTTGTGCATGTCGATGAAGATCTCGCCGAGCTCGCCGTCGTCGTATTCGCCGGTGTGGATGTAGACCTTGTGGCCGCCGACGGCCGCCTTCTGGATGTAGCCCTTGCGGCGGTCGGGCAGCTTGCGGCGGGTGCGGTCGCGCTCGACCACGCGTTCGACGACCGTCTCGATGGGGGGCGCCGCCGGCTCGGGCGCGCGGCGAGCTTCGGGTTCCTGCAGGACCAGCGTGGGCTCCGCAGGCGCTGGCGTCGGGATGAGGCGTAGCGGTTGAGCCGCGACAGCGGCCTCCCGGATTGAAGCCTCGACCTCGTTCAGGGTCGATGCCCAGGGCAGCACCTGATCGACGACGACGGGAAGGTCTCCGAAGGCCGCAAGCGATTGGGCCAGCGCGACCCCGACTGCGGCCGGATCGGCGCACAGATCGGCCAGATCGTCCGGCGTGCCGGTCCACCCCGACAGATCGTCCCGTCCGAAGACGTAGGCCCTGGCGGCCGCCAGAGCCTCCGGAGGAGCCAGCGCGGCCAGCAGGACTGACGGCGGGGTCGCCTCCGGATCGAGGCCCAGAACGTCGCGGATGAAGCCGGCGTCCAGCACGGGCGGGGCGAAGGCGTCCTCCAGCGTCTCGACCGAGGCGAGGGCGCGCTCGACGGCCTCGAGTTCGGCGTCGGTGAAGCCTAGGCCCCGCAGGTGGTCGTGATCCAGTCCTGGGGCCCCGACGAGGGTGCGACGGCCCAGCACCCAGCGTTCCGCCTCTTCCGGGTCTCCGCCCGAAGCCGCGATGGCGGCATGGAAGGCGGGGTGCAGACGGCGCACGGTCTCGCCCCAGTCGGTCTGGACCGTCTGGGCGGGGGTCAGGGCGCCGAGGCCCAAGCGTAGGGCGGCCTGCGGATCGGGCGGCGCCAGCGCGATCAGGGTGTTGCGACGTCCGGGGGATCGCAGGGCGGCTGCCGCTGCGTCCAGAGCGGACCGCGCTCGGTCCGACACGCCGCCTTCGCCGAGCCGGTCGCGGCGGGCCGTCAGCTCGGACTCGATCGAGCCCGCGATCCGGGACCAGCCGCCGGCAGGGTGGAGGGCGCCGGCCAGTTCGCTGGAGGTCAGGGAGGCCTGGGCGGAAACCAGGGCGGCGAGCGCGGTCATGTCGGCCTGGGCGCTCGGTCCGCGACCGGCCAGCAGGAAGCCTTCCAGCACCCCGTCCAGCCACAGGCGGATCGGGCGGTGGGCGTGACGCAGGCGGTTGGATGCGCCATCCGCGCAGAAGCCGGCCGCGGTCTCGATCTCCAGCGCCGTGGTCCAGAGGCGGACGAGCGCCTCGAGCGATCCGAGAACGTCCCCGCCGAGCGCGCAGAGGGCGGGCCAGGACAGAACGGCGGACGGGGCGTCGGCCGCGAGGGCCAGGCGGTCGGCCGCGTCAGGATCGAAGGCGAGGGTCAGCGGACCGGCGAGGGCCGCGCGGGCGGCGGCGACGACCGCTTCGTCCGAAGGCTCGCCGGACAGCATTGCCAGCCTCTGCGGCGCGGCAGGCGCGGGGTCGGGGGCGAGGAAGGTCTCTCCGGAGATGGCGCGCAGGATGGCCGCGTCGTCGGCGCCGGCCTGTCTGGCGGCCCAGGCGGCGCGGGCGAGCGCGGGGTTCGCGGCGGGATCGGCGCAGTCGGCGGCGGGGCCTTCGCACCGCGCGACCGCGTCGGCGACGGCGTTCAGGGCAGCGCAGACCCGGCCGAGGGACGCGGCGGCCATGGCCTCGCCCTGACGGCGGCGAGTCTCCGCGTCGAAGGTGGCGCGCGCCGTCGCATCGTCGAGGCGGGCGACGGGCGGAGAGGGCATCTCGCCCTGGGGGTCGTCGGCCACGGGATGAACGCGCGCGCCATCGGGCCTGGACGCGCCCGGGGCCGCGAGCCCGAGGATGACCGAGGCGGCGAGATCGTCGGCGAAGGCCCGGGCGTCCTTGTCAGAGGCGAACACGCCCATCGCCCGGCCCCAGGCCGCGAGCCGACCGGCCCAGCGATCGATCGCGCCGCCCAGCACCGGGGACGGGGAGGCGGCGATGTCGCTCAGCCGCGGCAGGTCGGTCGGCAGGGCGTCGGCCCAGTCCAGCCAGGCCTCGACGCGGGCGTCCGTCCAGCCAGAGGGGGTGACGGCGTCGATCACGCCGTTGGCGCGCTCCACCGCGCGCCGCTCCAGCCGCAACTCGCGGGTCAGGGCTTGGAAGCGGGGCGTGAAGCGCATGCGCGGGGCCTTCGACGGCGAACTTGCTGATTCTAGGCCCCGGTCTGCGGTCGTCGCAATAGATATGGCATGCGGGGCGCGGGTTACCCCCAAGATGTTGACATAAGGCCCTCCATCACCGCGCTGGACGCGGCGCGGCGCGGTTTCTATGATTGGAGCCTGTTGGACCGGCCTCCCCGCCGGCGTGATTTCGGACTGGACCGCCTGTGCTCGGCAAGATCTTCGGTTGGACCTCGGGCGCGACGCTTGGGACCCTGTTCACCATCGCCAAGCGCGGCGAACTGGTCGGAACGGACGAGTTCGGCAACCGGTACTATCAGTCCAGGGACACCGTCAGCTATGACGGTCGTCGTCGGCGCTGGGTGGTCTACAACGGCTATGCCGAGGCCTCGAAGGTGACGCCGGATTGGCACGGCTGGCTGCACTACACCTTCGATGAGCCGCCGACCGAGGCGCCCCTGCCGCGTCGTCGGTGGGAGAAGGACTATCACCCGAACCTGACCGGCACGCCGATGGCCTGGCGTCCGCCGGGTTCGCTGGCCGCCGAGGCCGTCCGCCCGGCCGCGACCGGCGACTATGAGGCGTGGAAGCCCGAATGAACCGGATGCGTCTGCTGACCGTCGGCGCGGCGGCCTTGACCCTCGCGGTCGGGGGCGGCGTCGTCGCGGGCGGGCTGCAGGACGCCCCGCCCCAGGACGCCGCACCGGTGGCCGATCCTGTCGCCGAGGCGATCCGCAAGGAGCTGAACGAGGAGCCCGCTCCGGCCGGCGATCCCGCCCCCGCCAATCCCGTGGCGATCACGCCGCCCGCGCCCGCCATCGAGACGGCCGCGATTGAAGACGACGCTGCGTCGGAAGAGGACGAGGAAGAGGCGACCGACGAGGACGAGGAGGAAGGCGAGAGCGAGGAGGAGAAGGCCGCGCGCCTTGCTCCGGACGCCCCCACGCCGCGCCAGCGTCGCCGCGTCGCCATCGTCGAGGCCATCGACAAGATCACGGCCGAGAGCATGCGCTTCGAGGTCGAGGTGGGCGGGCGTCCTGTGCGGTTCAACCAAGCCCTGATCTTCACCGCCCGCGCCTGCGAGGTCTCAGCCGAGAACGAGCCGGTCGCGGACTCCATCGCCTATCTGGAGGTGACGCTGCAGCCGCGCGGAACGGTCCGGGCCGAGCCGCGCCAGATCTTCCGGGGCTGGATGTTCTCCTCGACGCCCGCGCTGAGCGGGCTGCAGCACCCGATCTACGACGCCTGGGTGGTCGGCTGTAAGACGTAGGCGACGGCTTCCGCTCCGGTGAGCGGGCGGGGCAGGGCGGCGGCGTCGGGCTCGGCCTTCAGGGCGCGGTCCAGCATCTTCAGATAGACGAACTGCGGCGTCTCGATCAGGCCGAACTGGTCCAGATGGGGCGTGCGGAACTGGGCGTCGAGCAGCCGCCAGCCGCCGCGCTTCAGTCGTGCCACGAGATGGACGAGCGCGACCTTTGAGGCGTCGGTCGCGCGGCTGAACATGCTTTCGCCGAAGAAGGCGCCGCCGAGCGTCACGCCGTAGAGGCCGCCGACCAGGGCTTCGCCCCGCCAGCACTCGATGGCGTGGGCGCGGCCGAGCGCGTGGAGCTCCAGATAGAGCCGCCGGATGGGCGCGTTGATCCAGGTGTCCTCGCGGCCGGGAGCCGAGGCCGCGCAGGCGTCGATGACCGCGCCGAAGGCCGTGTCGACTCGAATCTCGAACGGTTCGGCGCGGACAGTGCGGCGCAGGCGGGTCGGGATGTAGAAGCCGTCCAGAGGGATGACGCCCCGCATCTCGGGCTCGACCAGGAAGACGCGCGGGTCGTCGCGCGCCTCGCCCATGGGGAAGACGCCCCGGGCGTAGCAGCGCAGCAGGTCCTGGGCGGTGAAGGCGTTCACGCGCTACCGCCGCGCCGCGCCTATTGCGCCCGTTTCTTCGCCCACTGTTCCAGCCAGTGGATGTCGTAGTCGCCGCTGAGGATGTCCGGCTCCTGCAGAAGGCGTTGGAACAGGGGGATGGTGGTATCGATGCCGCCGACGACCATCTCGTTCAGGCTGCGCTTGAGGCGGGCGACGCACTCGGCGCGGTCGCGGCCGTGGACGATCAGCTTGCCGATCAGGCTGTCGTAGTAGGGCGGGATCGAATAGCCGGCGTAGATGGCGCTGTCCAAACGAACGCCCAGACCCCCCGGGGCGTGGAAGTCGGTGACCATGCCCGGCGACGGGGCGAAGGTTTCCGAGTTCTCGGCGTTGATCCGCACCTCGATGGCGTGGCCCTCGAAGTGGATGTCCTCCTGGGTGAAGGACAGCGGCAGACCCGCGGCGATGCGGATCTGTTCGCGGACCAGGTCGACGCCGGTGATGGCCTCGGTGACGGGATGCTCGACCTGCAGGCGGGTGTTCATCTCGATGAAGAAGAACTCGCCGTCCTCCCACAGGAACTCGATAGTGCCGACGCCCAGATAGCCGATCTTGCCGATGGCCTTGTTGACCGTCTCGCCGATCTTGACCCGCTCGGCGGCCGTGAGCGCTGGGGAGGGGGCCTCTTCCAGCACCTTCTGATGGCGGCGCTGCAGCGAGCAGTCGCGTTCGCCCAGGTGGACGACGTTGCCGTGGCTGTCGGCCACGACCTGGATCTCGATGTGGCGAGGCTTCTGGAGGTAGCGCTCCATATAGACCGCGCCGTTGCCGAAGGCGGCCTTGGCCTCGGTCTGTGCGGTCTGGACGGCCTCGACTAGGTCGTTCTCGGTCAGGGCGACCTTCATGCCGCGTCCGCCGCCGCCGGCCGCCGCCTTGACGATCAGGGGAAAACCGATGGTTTTGGATGCCTCGATCGCGGCCTCGACCGTCTCTACCTCGCCGGGCGAGCCGGGAACGCAGGGGATGCCCGCGTCCAGCGCCGTCTGCTTGGCGGTGATCTTGTCGCCCATGACCCGAATGTGCTCGGGCTTGGGCCCGATGAAGGTCATGCCGTGGGCTTCCACGATTTCGGCGAAGCGGGCGTTTTCAGACAGGAAGCCGTAGCCCGGATGGATGGCCTGGGCCCCGGTGATCTCGGCAGCCGCGATGATCGAGGGGATGTTCAGATAGGATTTGGCGGCCGGAGCGGGGCCGATGCAGACGCTCTCGTCGGCCAGCCGCACCCACATGGCGCCGCGGTCGGCCTCGGAGTGAACGGCGACGGTGGAGATGCCCATCTCCTTGCACGCCCGGTGGACGCGCAGCGCGATCTCGCCGCGGTTGGCGATCAGGACCTTGGTGAACACCGGATCAGGCCTCGAGCAGGACGAGGGGTTCGCCGAACTCGACCGGCTGCGCGTCGCCGACCAGCACCTCGACGACGACGCCGTCGCGGGGCGCGGTGATCGGGTTCATGGTCTTCATGGCCTCGACGATCAGCAGGGTCTGGCCCTTCTTCACCTTGTCGCCCGGCTGGACGAAGGGATCGGCCTCGGGCGAAGGCTGCAGGTAGACGGTGCCGACCATCGGCGACTTCACCTCTTCGCCCGACTTGGCGACGATGTTGGCGGGGTCTGACGGCATGGCGGCCGGAGCGGCCGCGGGCGCGGCCGCGGGAACGGGCGAGGGCGCAGCCGCAGCGGGCGCGGCGGCGTAGTGCATGACCGGCGCGGCGGTGATCTCGCGGGCGACGCGGATGCGGAGTTCGCCCCGCTCGACCTCGATCTCGGTCAGGGAGGTGTCGTTCAGGATGTCGGCCAGCTGGCGCACCAGGGCCGCGTCGATGACCTCGGACGGTTCGTTGTCGAGCTTCTTGTCGGTCGCCATGGAGAGCGTCGCCTTACGTGTCAGGGTTCAACGAGAGGGCTGGGCGCCGCGTTCCCGCGCCAGCCGGAGGGCGGCCTTGACCGCCAGTTCATAGGATTGGGCGCCGAAGCCGGCGATGACGCCGGTCGCCGCCAGCGAGACGTAGGAGTGCCGCCGGAATTCCTCGCGCGCGGCGGGGTTGGACAGGTGGCACTCGACCACCGGGATGGTCAGCGCCTTCAGCGCGTCCAGCAGGGCGATGGAGGTGTGGCCGTAGCCGGCCGGGTTGATGACGAGCGCCGAGGCCTCGGTGCGCGCCTCCTGCACCCAGTCGATCAGCTCGCCCTCGCGATTCGACTGGCGGAAGACCACGGTCGCGCCCTCGGCGGTGGCCTCGCAAAGCGCCTGGACGTCGGCCAGGGTCTCGCGCCCATAGATGTGCGGCTCGCGCACCCCCAGGAGGTTGAGGTTGGGCCCGTTCAGGACGTAGAGGACGGGGGTTTCGGGCATTCGCTCCGGACGGGCGGTTGGCGCGGTGAAGCGGCGCCTTTTAGCGGAACCGGGCGCGGCGTCAAAGCGGACGCATCCCCGGCGTGAAGAAAGATTGACGTAGCGGCATGCGCATCCAGGTCAACGGCGAGGATCGGCAGATCGCGGCGACGACGGTCCAGGGGCTGGTCGAAGAGCTGGGCTTCGACATCCGCAAGGTCGCGGTGGAGCGGAATCTGGCGATCGTGCCGAGGTCGCTGCACGCCGAGACGGCGCTGGCCGAGGGCGACCGGATCGAGCTGGTTCAGTTCGTCGGCGGGGGCTGATTGGCTCGCCGATTGCCTCGAGCGTTGCGCGGTGCCAGTCTTGGTTGTGAACTACAAGCCGCCAAAGCCTCCACTTCGGATCAAGAGCGTTCCTCGGTTCTCGGAGGTTTACTGGTGCGATTTCGCCATCTCGAATGTCTTGCCCGAGTTCGACGCCGTTCATCCTGTCATCGTGATTCGCTCGGGGCAAAAGCTGGCCAACCCGCACATGGTGGTCCCCATGACCACCGTTGATCATTCGGGCGACGTCTACGCCTATCGAATGCCCGTCAACCCGAATCCCAAACGCCTCGAAACAACGTCGTGGGTGATCTGCAACCACATCTACACGGTCGCGTCCGAACGGCTCTTCCCGTTGAGGGATCGCTTTGAGAACCCGGTCTACCCAAAGGTCGCCGCCGCCGACATGCATCAGATATGTCGCCTTGTTCGGCTTTCCTTGCGCCGCATGATCGAGGCCTCACTGCCACCGGCTGGAGTTGGTTGAATCTTCAGCCTCATAGGCCTATATTGCGTCCACGGTCGTAGAGACCGCGGGACGAGAGTCCTTGCCTCCGAAAGGAGGCCTGTCGAGGCCGGGCCAAAAGCCCGGCCTTCGCTTTTGATGCCTATCTAGCTTCACCTGCTTCACCTAGATGACGCCCATGACCGCGCCTCATGACACCTGGACCGTCGCCGGCCGGACGTTTTCGTCCCGCCTGATTGTCGGCACGGGCAAGTACAAGGACTACGCCCAGAACGCGGCCGCGGCGGAGGCGGCGGGGGCCGAGATCGTCACCGTGGCGGTGCGGCGGGTGAACCTGACCGACCCGAACCAGCCGATGCTGGTCGACTATGTGAAGCCCGACCGCTTCACCTTCCTGCCCAATACGGCCGGGTGCTTCACCGGCGAGGACGCGGTGCGGACGCTGCGGCTGGCGCGCGAGGCCGGGGGGTGGGACCTGGTCAAGCTGGAGGTGCTGTCGAACACGGCGCACCTGTATCCCGATATGATCGAGACGCTGCGGGCGCTGGACCTGCTCATCAAGGACGGCTTCCAGGTCATGGTCTACTGCACCGACGACGTCGTCATGTGCCGCAGGCTGGAGGAGGCGGGGGCGGCGGCGATCATGCCGGCGGCGGCGCCGATCGGGTCAGGGCTTGGGCTGCAGAACCGGGTCAACATCCGGCTGATCGTGGAGCAGGCCAGGGTGCCGGTGCTGGTCGACGCGGGCGTGGGCACGCCGTCGGACGCGACGCTGGCGTTGGAGCTGGGCTGCGACGCCGTGCTGATGAACACAGCCATCGCGGAGGCCAAGGACCCGATCCTGATGGCTTCGGCCATGAAGCATGCGGTCATCGCCGGGCGCGAGGGCTATCTGGCCGGGCGGATGGCGAAGCGGATGTACGCCGATCCGTCGTCGCCGCTGGCGGGGCTGATCTGAGGCGACGCTTGGCGACGCCGTTCGCCTGACGCAGGATGGCGGCGGGTGGGAGACGAACGATGCGATCCACGTTCCTGGCGTTCACGGCAGTGGCAGTGTGCCTGGCCGCTCCGGCGGCCGTGGCGGATGCGACGCAGGCTGCGGCCGATGCGGCGGCGAGCGCGGCCTTGCTGCAGAACCCCCGTGGATGCGGCACGGTGGGGTCGGTGCTGGACGCCGCCGATGCAACCAGCATGGTCATGGTCGACGGGTTCGGCGGGGCGACCTTCGCCGTCGACACCACCAATCCCGAGGCCCAGGCCTGGTTCGATCACGGCGTGCGGCTGCGCTGGGCGTTCGAGCACAAGGAATCGGTGCGCGCGTTCCGCAAGGCCCGCGCGCTGGATCCCGAATGCGGCATGTGCGCCTGGGGCGAGGCCTGGGCGCTGGGGCCCAATCTGAACGGCGGCGGGACCGACGACGAATCGATGCGCGAGGGGCGTCGGCTGGCCCAGATGGCGCGGCGCGCGGCGCGGGACGCCACGCCGGTCCAGCGGCAGATGATCGACGCCATGATCCAGCGTTACTCGGGCTTCAAGTCCAGCCGCGCGGTGCGCTTCGCCCGCGCCATGGACAGGATCGAGCGGGCCAACCCTGACGAGCCCCTGATCGCGGCGGTCACCGCCGACGCCTGGATGCTGAAGGCCGACGAGTGGTGGGACGAAGAAGGCCAGGCCGCCGATCCCGGCATCACGCGGGCGATGGAGATTCTGGAAACGTCGCTGGAGAAGGCGCCGAACGACCCCGGAACGATCCACCTCTATATCCATCTGACCGAATGGTCGGACGATCCGCACAAGGCCATTCCCTATGGCGAGCGGCTGGCGATGCTGGCCCCATCGGCCAGCCACCTGGTGCACATGCCTTCGCACACCTTCTATCGCGTGGGGCGGTATCGGGACGCGATGACGTCGAACGTCAACGCCGTGGCGCTGGACCAGCGGTACAATGAGCTGGCGGCCCCGCCTGGCGGGATTCCCGGCATGCCGCTGCACTCGCACAATATCCACTTCGGCATGGGCGGGGCGCTGATGGCGGGTGGAGGGGACGAGGGCCTGCTGCTGGCCCGGCGGTTTCTGACGACCTATGCCGACATTCCCGCCGCCAACGCCTGGCGGCAGATGCAGGCGCACAACGCCTATGCCGTCTTCGGCCGCTTCGGAGCGGCGGAGGAGGTCGCGGCCCTGCCGGAACCGCCGGAGGACCGGCCGATGCTGCGGGCCAGCTGGCGCTATGCGCGGGGCGAGGCGGCGGCGCGGGCCGGGGATGCGCCCGCCGTCAGGGCGGAGGCCGAGGCCATCCGCGTGATCCGCGACACGGCGACGTTCGACGCCGCGCGGGGCCGGGACATCAAGGACTTCGTCGAGGTGTTCCAGCGCGTGCTGGAAGGCCGGGCGGCGATGATCGAGGGCAATCCAGCGGCGGCCGTGGTCGCCTATGGCCGGGCGGCCGAAATCCAGGGGTCGGGCGAGGAGGGCGGCGATCCGCCGGTGATCTGGTATCCGACGCGGCGCAGTCTGGCCGCCGCGATGCTGGCCAACGGCGACGCCGCCGGGGCGAAGGCCAAGATCGAGGAGTTGCTGACCGACTGGCCGAGCGACCCCTACAGCCTGTGGGTGCTGGCCGAGGCGGAGGCCGCGCTGGGGAACGCCGAGGCTGCGGAAGCGGCGCGCGTCCGGAGCCGCGTCGAGTGGGTCGGGGCAGCGATGACCCTGGCGGCGGCGTGAGCCGTCTCGTCGCGCCGGACGCTAGAGCCGGGCGAGCGGCCGGGCGTCGATGACGTCGGGCAGGCTGGGGGCCGCGCCGGTCGCGCCGTAGAGACCGAGCGAAGGTCGGAACAGGCCTTCCAGCGCCATGATGCCGAGCGTCAGGACGCCCGCGGCGAGCAGGACAAGCAGAGCGACGCGGCGCTCGTGCGCGGAAAACAGATTGGGATTCTTACGCATGGCAGCCCCTCCCGGCTGAACCCATCAAACGCAAGCGTGGCGGGGACGTTCCGCTTGGGTTCCCTTAGCACGAACGGGGTGTGATTCGTGTGTCCGGCGAACAACAGTCGCGTGACGGGCGGGGTTAGCGCGCGTTCACCGTGTGCCGTCGATCAGGGCTCTCGCGCGCTGGAAGATCGCCTCGAACATCGCGGGCGTCAGTCGGCCGGTGTTCGTGTTGAGCCGGGAACAGTGGTAGCTGTTGAGCAGGACGTAGGGACCGACCTGGGCCTCGACGCCGTGACCGGCGGGGGCGGCGGAAGCCGACAGGCCGAGCGCCTTTAGCACGTTCTTCCGCGAGATGTCACCGAGCGTGACGATGACCTTCAGGCGGGGCAGGGCGGCGAGGCGGTCGATCAGGAAGGGGCGGCAGGTGGCCTCCTCGATCGGCACGGGCTTGTTCAGCGGCGGGGCGCAGCGGACGGCGTTGGTGATCATGCAGTCGATCAGCGTCAGGCCGTCGTCGGGACGGGCTTCGTAGCGGCCCTGGGCGAAGCCGGTTTTGAGCAGGGTCTCGTAGAGGATCACGCCCGCGCCGTCGCCGGTGAAGGGGCGGCCCGTGCGGTTGGCGCCCGTGCGGCCCGGCGCGAGGCCGACGACCAGCAGCCGCGCATCAGGATCCCCGAAGGAGGGGGCGGGGCCGTTCCACCAGTCGGGATGCTGGGCCGCGTTCTCGGCGCGATAGGCGACGAGCCGGGGGCAGCGGGGGCAGTCGCGGGGCGGCTCGGGGGTCACGCGCGCTCTCCGCGCGGGCGGCCGTAGTCCACGAGCAGGTCGGCCAGCTCCACGAAGGCGTCGGCCTGACGGCGCAGTTCGTCGGCGATCTGGGGCGGCTGGGACTTCATGGTTGAGACCACGGTGACGCGCACGCCCTTGGCCTGAACCGCCTGGACCAGGCGGCGGAAGTCGCCGTCGCCGGAGAACAGGATGGCGTGGTCGATGCGGGGCGCGAGCTCCAGCATGTCAACGGCGATCTCGATGTCCATATTGCCCTTCATCCGGCTGTGGCCCTGGGCGTCGGTGAAGCGCTTGACCGGCTTGGTCACGACCGAGAAGCCGTTGTAGCCCAGCCAGTCGACCAGGGGCCGAACGGCGGAGAACTCTTCGCCCTCGATCACCGCCGTGTAATAGTGGGCGCGAACCAGGACGGCCTTTTCCCGGAACCCCTCGAGCATCCGCTTGAAGTCGAGGTCGGCGTTCAGGGCCTTGGTCGCCGAATGAAGATTGGCCCCGTCGATGAACAGGGCGAGGCGATCGGTCGGGTAAAGGGTCATGAGTATTCCGTCGGCTGAAATGGGCGCCCCGGTCTCCGTCGAAATGGACGAGGACCTCGATCTGGACGCCGCCGTCTTCGTCGCGCTGGGCTGCAATGACAAGGGGGTGTGGGCCGACTGCGTCGAGGCGCTGGAGGCGGGGCTGGCGCGGTTCCGGGCGGAGGGGATCGATGTTGTGGCGCGTTCGTCGTGGTGGCGGTCGCAGGCCTGGCCCGATCCGAGCGATCCGCCGTTCCTGAATGGCCTGGCGCGGGTGCGGACAGCGCTCGACGCCCACGGGCTGATGGCGGCGCTGGGGCGGATCGAGGAGGCGATGGGGCGTAGGCGGGGGCCGAGGAACGCGCCGCGGACGCTGGATCTGGACCTGATCGCCTATGGGCGGGAGACGGGGGATCGCGAGGGGTTGATCCTGCCCCATCCGCGCGCGGCGGAACGGTTGTTCGTCATGGGGCCGCTGGCGGAGATCGCGCCGGGGTGGCGGCATCCGGTGAGCGGGAAGACGGCGGAGGCGCTGGCCAAGACGGCGACGGTGGGGGTGGATGCGAGGCTGCTCGGAGGTTCGTTGTGCTCTTGAAACGAGTTTGCTGCTTTTGCGAGCAGGTGATCCTGCAAACCGATGAAACGGCTGTCGCGATCACACTCAACAACCTTTGGCGTCCAAACGCGGTGCAATCTCTACAGGCTCACTCGTCTTGCTGTCGTGCAGCCTTCCCGGTGGCGGCGCTAGTCGATCCAGACTGTCTCATCGACTAAACCCCCCAAAACCGCCCATTCCCCACGCCACAGTGGCGTTGCACAAACGCCTCCCTATCTGTATGCAGCGCGGTTCTCCCCGCCTCGAAGGACTCCCATGGCTCGCGTCACCGTCGAAGACTGCATCGAGAAGGTCCCGAACCGCTTCGGCCTGGTTCTGCTGGCCGGCAACCGCGCACGCGCCATCGCCAACGGCGCGCCGCTGACGCTCGATCGCGACAACGACAAGAACCCCGTCGTGGCTCTGCGCGAGATCGCCGAAGAGACGATCAAGCCCGAGGACCTGACCGAGACGGTCGTGGTGGCCCTGCAGCGCGTCGACGAACGCACCGAGGCCGAGGACGAGGCCGAGGTCGCCGGCCTGCTGGCCGAACCGCAGCACATGAACATGGCCGAGGCCGAGCTGATCCGCGCGCTGCAGAGCGATCGCGACGGCGGACAGGAGGAGCGGTACTGACGGCAGACCCCGCCAACGGTATCACCATCCTCCCGGCGCGGGCCGGAAAGTCCCCGCCGCAAACGACCATTGCCAACGACATCGCGCCCGCCGCGCCTTTGGCCGCCGCTCCGGCCCCGGAGAAGCGCGCCCCGGTCCTGCGTCAGTTCGAGCTGATCGAGGCCGTCAAGGCCTATGACCCCACCGCCGACGAGGCCCTGCTGAACCGGGCCTATGTCTATGCGATGAAGATGCACGGCTCGCAGCTGCGGGCGTCGGGCGACCCCTATTTCGCCCATCCGATCCAGGTCGCGGGCATCCTGACCGACTATCGGCTGGACACGGCCACCATCGTCACGGCCCTGCTGCACGACGTGGTCGAGGACACCTCGGCGACGCGGGACGACATCGCCCGCATGTTCGGGGAAGAGGTCGCAGTGCTGGTCGAGGGCGTGACCAAGCTGAGCCGGCTGGAGCTCCAGGCCGAGCACACGCGCCAGGCCGAGAACCTGAGGAAGTTCATCCTGGCCATCAGCCGGGACGTGCGGGTCCTGCTGGTCAAGCTGGCCGACCGGCTGCACAACATGCGCACGCTCCAGTACGTCAAGCCGGAGAAGCGCGAGCGCATCAGTCGCGAGACCCTGGAGGTCTATGCGCCGCTGGGGCGCTCCATCGGCATCCACCGGATCGCGTCCGAGCTGGAGGAGCTGGCCTTCGAGCACCTGAACCCGACGGCGCGCACCGCGATCGAGCGGCGGCTGGAGGCGCTGAAGCTCGAGCACGGCAAGGCGACCGACAAGGTGGCCGTGGAGATCCAGCAGGTCCTGTCCGAGGCCGGCATCCGGGCGCGGGTCTATGGCCGGCAGAAGACGCCCTATTCGATCTGGAGGAAGCTGCAGCGGAAGTCGGTGGGCTTCTCCTCCCTGTCGGACATCTATGGCTTCCGCGTGCTGGTCGAGGCCGAGGACGACTGCTACCGCGCGCTGGGGGTGATCCACCGCGCCTGGCCGATGGTGCCCGAGCGGTTCAAGGACTTCATCTCCACGCCCAAGTCCAACAACTATCGCAGCCTGCACACGACGGTGGTCGGCCCCGGCGGCCTGCGCATCGAGATGCAGATCCGCACCGAGGCCATGGACCGCGTGGCCGAGGACGGGGTCGCGGCGCACTGGGCCTACAAGAACAAGTCCTATGGCTTCGATCAGGAGGCGATGGAGCGGGAAGGGGGCCGCGATCCCCTGCAGAACCTGCGTCACCTGGTGCAGGTGATCGAGCACGGCGAGGGCGGCGAGGACTGGGTCGAGCACGCCAAGCTCGAGATGTATCTGGATCAGGTGTTCGTCTTCACGCCCAAGGGGGCGCTGATCACCCTGCCGCAGGGCGGGATGCCGCTGGACTTCGCCTATGCCGTCCACACCGAGGTCGGCGACACGGCCGTGGGGGTGAAAATCAACGGCGAGCTCAAGCCCATGCGCACGCGGCTGCAGAACGGCGATGTGGTCGAGATCATCCGCGGCAAGAAACGCGAGGCGCCGGCGGATTGGCGTTCGCTGACGGTCACCGGCCGGGCGCGCTCGGCGATCCGGCGCCACATCCGCCATGTGGAGCGCGACGAGTTCCTGAAGCTGGGGCGCACCACGCTGGAGGCGACGCTGACGCGGGCGGGCAAGGCGCTGTCCGACGTGAAGCTGAAGCCGGCGCTGGAGACCCTGGCCCTGGCGTCCGAGGACGACCTGTTCGACGCCATCGGGCGGGGCCGGCTGCCGGTCAACAAGGTGGCCGAGACCCTGTTCCCGGCGCTGAAGGGCACGCTGGCGACCGGGACGGAGCGGAAGAAGATCGCCGACGATCAGGCGCGGCTGTTCGTGCGGGGCGGGGGGCTGACGCCGGGCGTCTCGATCCACTTCGGCGAATGCTGCACCCCGGTGCCGGGCGACCGCATCGTCGGCATTCTGGAGCCCGAGAAGGGGCTGACGGTCCACGTCATCGACTGCCAGCGCCTGGCCGACTTCGCCGACGACGACAGCGTCTGGAACGATCTGCAATGGACGCCCGAGGCCGAGAAGGGGACGGTCGGCATGGCCCGGTTCCGCGCCACCATCAAGAACGCGCCGGGCGTGCTGGGCCAGGTGGCGACGGTGATCGGCGAGGCCGGCGGCAACATCCTGAACCTGAAGATGGCCCACCGTCAGCAGGACTTCTTCGACGTCGACCTGGACGTGGAGGTGTCGGACGCCAAGCACGCCACGACGCTGATGGCGGCGTTGAGGGCCAATCCGAGCGTGGATACGGTGGAGCGGTCGCGGGGATAAGGCCGTGCGGCTTTCGCAGCAAAGCTGTTGACGAGAACAAATCCGCAACATAGAACATTCCCGGAACACGCAATCTGGGGACAAGTTGATGTCGAGGATGGTTCGGGAGACGCTGTCGCTGGCGTCGTGCGGGGGCTTTGTCTGGATGGTGTGGCAGGTCGCTCTGCTGGCGCGGTAGGGCGAAGGGGCCGGATTACGGTGTCTTTCCGGCGTGTGACGCAACGGTAATGATGCGCCCAACGGTTGTCATCAAACCGGGCTAGAGGCCGCGGCGTCAGGGAGGGGAGCGCCGGGCTTCCCGCAGGAGGCACCGATGTCCTTTTCCGTTTCGATGCTCGCCGCGCTGGCGCTGATGCAGGCCGCGCCGCAACAGGCCGCCCCTCAGCAATCGGGCGCGACCGACGTGGTTCCGGACGTGGTGGTCCAGGGGCGCACCCTGGACGAGGCCACGCGCGAGTTCGTCGGCCAGGTGGCGGCCCCGCCGCGTGGGCGGGGTCTCGCCCTGTGGCGCGGACGGGTGTGCGTCGGCGCGGTGGGCTTTCAGCGCGAGGCCGGTCAGTATCTGGTCGACCGCGTCTCCACCGTGGCCGAGGACCTGGGCGTCCGGGTCGGCGAGGCGGGCTGCACGCCCAATGTCATCATCGCCGGGGCCGAGGACGGGCAGGCGATGGCGCGTGAACTGGTCGAGCGTGAGCGTCGGGCCTTCGACACCAACATCTCCGGGGCCAACCGGTCCGACGGCGCGCTGGAGGACTTTATCGGCTCGACCCGGCCGATCCGCTGGTGGCACGTCAGCCTGCCGGTCGATTCCGAGACCGGAACGCCCGCCGTCCGCATCCCGGGTCAGTGCACCGGCAGCTGCAACGGCGTCACCGACTTCGCGCCGATCATCAATGTCGACGCCGCCTCGCGCCTGAACAGCCAGATCCGCGACGACCTGCAGAAGGTCATCATCGTTCTGGACGTGGATGCCCTGGGCGAGGCCAGCTTCACCCAGATCGCCGACTATGTGTCCATGATCGCCCTGGCCCAGGTCGATCCGCAGGCGGACACGCGCGGGTTCAACACCATCCTGAACCTGTTCCAGCCGGCGGTGGCGACCGACGAGTACCTGACCGACTGGGATCTGGCTTATCTGCGTGGCCTGTATTCGGCCGACCAGACCGAGAACAACGCCCGCCGCAACGCCCGCGCCGTCGCCGACGCTATGGCCGACGCCCGGCTGGAGGTCCCCGAGGTCAACTGAGCCTGACGCCCCTGAACCTGCGCCTGCGACCCGCCGCGCGATCCCTGCGGGGGAAGCTGCCGCCGTTTCCAGCAATGGTTGTCATCGAACGCGGGTCGTGGTTCCCTTCCTGATCGGGGACAGTGGTTGTCCCGATGGAGGGTCCGATGTCGCTGTCCTTCGCCCTGATGGCCGCCCTGGCCACCCTGTCTCCAGACCAGCAGTCGGTCCGGCCGCAGACCGCCCCCGACGTGATCGTCGAAGGACGGCGTCTGGACGAGGCGACGCGCGATTTCGTCGGCCAGGTCGCGGCCCCGCCGCGCGGGCGGGGTCTGGCGCTGTGGCGGGGTCGGCTGTGCGTCGGAACCGTGGGCCTGCAGGCCGATGCGGGCCAGTATCTGGTCGATCGCGTCTCGACTGTCGCGGCCGATCTCGGTGTCGACATCGGCCGGCCGGGCTGCACGCCCAACGTCGTGATCGCCGGGGCCGAAGACGGTCAGGCGATGGCCCAGCAGCTTGTAGAGCGGGAGCGTCGGACCTTCGACACCAACGTCTCCGGGGCCAACCGGTCTGACCGCGCGCTGGACGACTTCGTTCAGTCGAACCGACCCATCCGCTGGTGGCACGTCAGCCTGCCGGTCGACTCCGAGACCGGGACGCCGGCCGTCCGCATCCCCGGCGAATGCAAGAACGATTGCAAGGACGTCGAGGACTACGCGCCGATCATCATGGTCAACGCCGCGTCGCGGCTGAACAGCCAGATCCGCGATGATCTGATGAAGGTCATCATCGTGCTGGACGTCGATGCCCTCACCAACGCCAGCTTCACCCAGGTCGCCGACTACGTGTCCATGATCGCCCTGGCGCAGGTCGATCCCCAGGCCGATACCCGCCAGTTCAACACCATCCTGAACCTGTTCCAGCCTGCGGTGGCGACCGAAGAATATCTGACCGACTGGGACCTGGCCTATCTGCGCGGTCTCTACACGGCCGACCAGACCGAGACCGACGCCCGCCGCAACGCCCGCGCCGTCGCCGACGCCATGGCCGACGCCCGGCTGGAGGTCCCCGAGGTCAACTGAGCCGCGCGCCTCGGAACTTGCGCCGCGTCACCCGCGACGCGATATCAGAGGGGAAGGCGCGGCCGTTTCGAGTCGCGCCAGTCCATCAGCGAGATCCTATGACGCGCGATCCCCTCGACCTCATCTCGAACAACCTCGTCCCCATGGTGGTGGAGCAGTCCAGCCGGGGCGAGCGGGCGTTCGACATCTTCTCGCGCCTGCTGCGCGAGCGGATCATCTTCCTGACCGGCCCGTTCGAGGACGGCATGGCCAGCTTGATCTGCGCCCAGCTGCTGTTCCTGGAGTCGGAGAACCCGAAGAAGGAAATCTCCATGTACATCAACAGCCCCGGCGGCCAGGTGTCGTCGGCGCTCGCGATCTACGACACCATGCAGTACATCAAGTCGCCGGTCTCCACCGTGGTCATGGGCATGGCGGCCTCGGCCGGCTCCCTGATCCTGACGGCGGGCGAGGCGGGCCAGCGCATCGCCCTGCCGAACGCGCGTGTGATGGTGCACCAGCCGTCAGGCGGCTTCCGCGGTCAGGCCTCGGACATCGAGCGCCACGCCGAGGACATCCGCTACACCAAGCGCCGGCTGAACGAGATCTACGTCAAGCACACCGGCCGGACGTATGAAGAGGTCGAGAAGACGCTGGACCGCGATCACTTCATGAGCGCGGAAGAGGCCAAGGCCTGGGGCATCGTCGACCACGTCTACGACCGCCGCGAGCAGGCCGACGAAGACGGCGTGAAGACGGTCTAGGTGCAGCGCACGCGCGAGACCTCCGGCACGGTCGTGGTCGACGGCGAGACCTATGAGTGGGAAATCCGCCGTCAGCCCCGGCCGGTCGCCAACGGCCAGTGGGAGGGCATCGCCATCACGCTGAAGCTGCAAGGCTTTCAGCGTGAGGCCATCGTGCAGTTTCCCATGCCCATGCATCCCAGCGGGCGGCCGGAGATGGAAAAGCAGCGGATCGACCTGGACGCCGTGACCACCGCCGTCGCCTCGATCATCGAGGCGGGATGGGAGCCGACCTCGCGGGGCCGGGCCATGGTCTTCGACGTGGACGCCCAGGGCCGGTAGCCGCAAACTCAGACGCACTGGCGCTTCGCCCTTGGCGTTTCCGCGTCATGGAACTGCGGTTGCCTGAAGCCGAGCGCTCCCATAGCCTGCAGGCGTGAGGAGACAGACGGCGAGGTCGACATGCGTTCCGCCTTGGCTCTTGCGGCGCTGGCCGCAGCGATTCTGTCCCCGGCGCTTGGAGTAGCGCAGGAGGCGCGGCCGACGCCGGAGGCCATAGAGGCGCCCGGCCAGCCGACGGTTCTGGAGGACGTCGTCGTCGAGCCGGAGGCTCTGGAGCGACAGGCGGCAGAGTTCACGGCAGAAGTGGCCCAGCAGGTGAGGGGTCGGGGTCTCGCGCGCTGGGCCGGGCCCGTCTGCATCGGCGTGGTGAACTTCCGCAACGAGGTGGCGCGCGGTCTGGCCGACGGACTGGCCCAGCTAGGCGGCGAGGTCGGCGTACCGATCGCCGAGGCTCCCTGCAGCCCCAACATCTTCATCGTCGGCACCGACGACGGTCGTGCGCTCGCCGAGGCGTGGGTCAGGCGGGACTATCGCGATTTCCGGCCCAACCTCTCGCGCGCCGCCTTGCCCCCCAGTCGCCTGACCGACTTCGTCGAGATGGAAGCCCCCGTGCGCTGGTGGGCCATCAGCCGGCCGACCTACTTCGACATTTTCACCGGGCGCACGATCCAGACGTCAAACCTGTCGGATGGGCCGCCGCCGCGAATTCCGATCTACGCCAAATCGATGACGTCGGCCCGCACCCGCGATGACCTGCAAAGGCTGGTGGTCATTCTGGATGTCGCAGAGATGGAAAGCGCGCCCATGGTCGATCTGATCGCCTATCTCGGACTCGTGGCATTCTCGCAGGTCGACATGCGGGCCGACATGAGCGCCCACGACACGGTCTTGAACCTGTTCAACGGCAGCCACTCCGGCGGCGGCTTGACGGAGTGGGATCGGGCCTATCTGGCGACGCTTTATGCGGCCCCGGACGACTTGCGCATCAATGAGCACAGGCAGGCGGAGCGGCTGACCCGCCGGTTGCGGACGGGCGGCGGCGCTTCGACCCGCGACTGACCCACGGTCAAACGACAGTCTGCCGCGTTGACCAGAACGGTGGTTTGGCGGCCTAGTGGGATCGGAGGTGTTGTCATGCGCAAGTTCGCCCTCGCCCTCGCCCTCGCGGCGCTCGCTCTCTCAGGTCCGGCCGTGGCCCAGGATCCGGGGCAATCCGTCTATGAACTGGAAGACGTCGTGGTTCAGCCCCGTTTGCTGGACCAGGCCACGCGGGAGTTCGTCGGAGAGGTGTCCTGGCCGGCGGCCCGGCGCGGGCCGGCGCGATGGCGCGAGGGGATTTGCGTCGGCGCGGCCAATTTCCGGCCCGAGATCGCGCAGTTCATCGTGGACCGCGTTTCCGACCGGGCCCGCGAGATCGGTCTGCGGCCGCACACGCCGCCGTGCCATCCCTTCATCCTGATCGTCGGGGCCGAAGACGGGCAGGCCATGGCCAATGAGCTCGTGGCCCAGCGGCCGCGCCTGTTCGATCCGGGCGGGGCGGGCATGCGGCCGGGCGGCGGGGCTCTGCGCGCCTTCCGAGAAGGCGAGCGGCCGGTCCGCTGGTGGCATGTCAGCGCGCCGATCGATTCCGACACGGGCGAACTGGCCGTGCGCCTGCCCGGCCTGTTCGTGCAGTCGCCCGATCCGACGACGACGGTGATGGGCTATGCGCCGCAGGTCCGCAGCACCTATGCCTCGCGGCTCGCGACGCCGCTGGAGGATCAGCTGAAGCGGTCGTTCGTGATCGTCGACGCCGATCTGGTGGGCGATGTGACTCTGGATCAGCTGGCGGACTACATCGCCTTCGTGACGCTGGCGCAGGTCGATCCGGAAGCCGATCTGTCGCGTTTCGACTCGATCCTGAACCTGTTCGCCGAGAACGGTGAGGCTTCGGCGCTGTCGGCGTGGGACCGGGCCTATCTGAGCGGCCTGTATGAGGTCGACCCCGGCTATGTCGGGCGAGGCGCGCAGACCTCAGCCTTGGAGCGCGCGATCCTCGCCGCCTATCGGGCCGGGGAGAGCGACACCGAGACCAACCGCTGAGGTTTCAGGGGCGTTCGCGGAACACCCGGAAGCCCGCGTGATCGGCGATCTGCAGCATTTCCGCGTCGCCTGAGGTGTCGCCGTACGCCGCCGCCAGCCGCAGGTCAGCGCCATAGGCCGCGTAGAGCCGCCGGACCTTCTCTTCGCCCCGGCAGTTGGGGCTGTCGAAGTGGCCGGTCAGCCGGTCGTCGGCGTCGAAGGTCAGCTCCGTGCCCAGCAGTCCTTCCGCGCCCAGCCGCAGCGCGAAGGGGGCGACCGTGATGGCGGGCGACGCGGTGACGATGACCCGATGCGCGCCCTTCGCGCCCCAGTCCGCCCAAACCGCCAGCGCATCTGGACGCATCAATCTGGCCCACATCCGCGACGCATAGGCTTCGGCGTCGGCCTCCAGCTCGGCACGGCTCACGCCGGCGAGGAATTCCTTGACCGCCGCCGCCTTGATCGCGCCCCGGTCGCGGTCGCGCGCATAGGCCGCCGTCGCCGGCGCGAGTTTCACGAGCCCTAGCGCCCAGCGCCGGCGACCGGCGCGCTTCCTCAGAAAGCCGGTGAAGCTGTCGCGAACGGTCAGGGTGCCGTCGAAATCGAACGCCACGACCGGCTGACCGGGGGAGGGGGGGTGGCGAACCTCGATTGCGGCGCCCATCTCAGTCACACGCCGTCATCCAAACCAAGATCGCCGCCGATCCATCCCCGGCGAAGCCTTGCTCGCCCCCGAATACGGGGTTGTGGCGGCGCTCCGGATGGGGGATTGTCATTTTTTGAATATCTTCGCGTCCATAGTGGTGGAATCAACGCGAAGGAAGCGCGTTCCCTCCCCGGAACGTGAGAGTGAGAAGGGTCCATGACCAAAGCCGCCGGCACTGACGCCAAGTCGACGCTCTACTGCTCCTTCTGCGGGAAGAGCCAGCACGAGGTGCGCAAGCTCATCGCCGGACCGACCGTGTTCATCTGCGACGAATGCGTCGAGCTGTGCATGGACATCATCCGCGAAGAGCACAAGATCGGCTTCGTCAAGTCCAAGGACGGCGTGCCGACGCCCAAGGAAATCCGCGAGGTCCTGGACGACTATGTCATCGGCCAGGCGCACGCCAAGAAAGTGCTCTCAGTCGCGGTCCACAATCACTACAAGCGCCTGAACCACGCGACGAAGAACAACGACGTCGAGCTGGCCAAGTCCAACATCATGCTGATCGGGCCGACCGGCTCGGGCAAGACGCTGCTGGCCCAGACGCTGGCGCGCATCATCGACGTGCCCTTCACAATGGCCGACGCCACCACCCTGACCGAAGCGGGCTATGTCGGCGAGGACGTCGAGAACATCATCCTGAAGCTGCTCCAGGCGTCCGACTACAACGTCGAGCGGGCCCAGCGCGGCATCGTCTACATCGACGAGATCGACAAGATTTCGAGGAAGTCCGACAACCCGTCGATCACCCGCGACGTGTCGGGCGAGGGCGTGCAGCAGGCTCTGCTGAAGATCATGGAAGGCACCGTCGCGTCGGTGCCGCCGCAGGGCGGTCGCAAGCACCCGCAGCAGGAGTTCCTGCAGGTCGACACCGCCAACATCCTGTTCATCGTCGGCGGCGCCTTCGCCGGCCTAGAGAAGGTGATCTCGGCCCGCGGCCAGGGCGCCTCGATCGGCTTCGGCGCCAAGGTCAAGGAAGTCGACGAGCGCCGTACGGGCGACATCCTGAAGGGCGTCGAGCCCGACGATCTGATGCGCTTCGGCCTGATCCCGGAGTTCATCGGCCGTCTTCCGGTCCTGGCGACGCTGGAGGACCTGGACGAGACCGCCCTGGTCAAGATCCTGACCGAGCCCAAGAACGCCCTGATCAAGCAGTACAAGCGCCTGTTCGAGATGGAGAACGTCGGCCTGACCTTCACCGACGACGCCCTGTCGGCGGTGGCCAAGAAGGCGATCACGCGCAAGACCGGCGCACGCGGCCTGCGCTCGATCCTGGAGGGCATCCTGCTCGAGACCATGTTCGAACTGCCGACCTTCGACGGCGTCGAGGAAGTGGTCGTCAACGCCGAGGTCATTGAGGGCAAGGCCCAGCCGCTGCTGATCTACGCCGAGAAGAAGAAGGCGGCCGACGGCGCAGCCTGAGGCACGCGGCAACGGATTGACGAAGGCCTCCGGAGTGATCCGGGGGCCTTTTTCGTGTCAGGAACAGCCAAATCGCTGGTCGAGTGGTGCGGTATTTTAATACCGTATCGTAGATTGTGTATGAAAACAATGCACTAGGACGACTTGAGCCTATTGACGTACATTGACGTACGCGGGTTCGCCCTCTAAGAGCGCGCCTTCGCTCGTTCCGGTCGGTCCGGAGCGCTCCCTTTCGTCCCAAGGACACTCGTTATGCTGAAGAGCACCACGGCTTCGCTGAAGCCGGCCGAGGTCGAGAAGAAGTGGATCCACATCGACGCCGAAGGCGTGGTGGTGGGCCGTCTCGCGACCTTCATCGCCATGCGCCTGCGCGGCAAGCACCTGCCGACCTACACCCCCCACGTGGACTCGGGCGACTACGTCGTCGTGACCAACGTCGACAAGGTGGTGTTCACCGGCAAGAAGTCGACCGACAAGGTCTACTACCGCCACACCGGCCACCCGGGCGGCGTCAAGGAAACGACCCCGGCCAAGGTGCTGGGCGGCCGCTTCCCCGAGCGCGTGCTGGAGAAGGCCGTCGAGCGCATGCTGCCCAAGGAAAGCCCGCTGGCCCGCAAGCAGATGACGCACCTGCGCCTGTTCGCCGGACCGTCGCACAGCCACGAAGCCCAGCAGCCCGAGACGATCGACTTCGCCGGTCGCTCCAAGAAGAACACCCGGAGCCTGTAAGCCATGACCGACGTCACGCAAGAAACGACGGCCACGGGCTTCGACGCCCTGAAGGGCCTGGGCACCGCCGGCGCCGCTGAATCGGCTCCCGAGTACGTCCAGAAGCTGGACGCCCAGGGCCGCGCCTATTCGACCGGCAAGCGCAAGAACGCCATCGCCCGCGTCTGGGTGAAGCCGGGCACCGGCAAGATCACCGTCAACGGCAAGGCGCTGGAGCAGTACTTCGCCCGCCCCGTGCTGCAGATGATGGTGGCCCAGCCGCTGGAAGTCACCGACCGCACGACCCAGTTCGACGTGGTCTGCACGGTCGAGGGCTCTGGCCTGTCGGGCCAGGCCGGCGCCATCCGCCACGGCCTGTCGCACGCGCTCACCCACTATGAGCCCGGCCTGCGTCCGGTGCTGAAGCCGCACGGCTTCCTGACCCGCGACGCCCGCGTCGTCGAGCGTAAGAAGTACGGCCGCGCCAAGGCCCGCCGCAGCTTCCAGTTCTCCAAGCGCTAAGTCGCGAACCCGCGACGGGGATTACAAGGGCGCTTCGGGGAGACCCGGGGCGCCCTTTTCTTTGCTCCTCCCTCTCCCAGCGGGAGAGGGCTTGAGCCTCCAAGAGCGAAGCGATTGGTCAGGCGAAAGGGTGAGGGGTTAGGGTGCGAGCCGGTGAGGGTGGAACCCCTCACCCTTTCGCGCGAAGTCCGATCGCCCGATGGGCTCTCGGGCGCTCAAGCCCTCTCCCTCTGGGAGAGGGATCGGAGTTTGGAATGGCGACAGTCTTCATCGACGGCGAGGCCGGGACCACGGGGCTGGAGATCCGCGAGCGGCTGGAGCGGCGCGCCGATCTGGAGCTGATCCTGCTGGGCGAGCGGCGGCGTGATCCAGCCGCGCGGGCCGAGGCGCTGAATGCGGCCGACGCGGTGATCCTGTGCCTGCCCGACGACGCGGCGCGCGAGGCCGTGGCCATGATCGAGAACCCGGACGTGCGGGTCATCGACGCCTCGACCGCCTATCGCACGGCGACGGGCTGGACCTATGGCTTTCCCGAGATGGACGCGGTCCAGCGGGGCGAGATCGTGGGGTCGCACCGGGTGTCGAACCCCGGCTGCTATCCGACCGGCTTCATCGGCCTGATGCGGCCGCTGGTGAAGGCCGGGCTTGTGCCGGTGGACTGGCCGGTCACGGTCAACGCCGTCAGCGGCTATTCCGGCGGGGGCAAGGCGATGATCGCGGAGTTCGAAAGCGGTCCCGGCTCGGAGGCCGGGATGACAAAGGCGCCGCCCTATCGCGCCTATGGGCTGACGCTGAAGCACAAGCATGTGCCGGAGATGACCAAGCACAGCGGACTGCATGTGCCTGTGCTGTTCGCGCCGGCGGTGGGGGCCTATCGGCAGGGGATGCTGGTCGAGGTTCCGCTGCATCTGGCGGCCCTGCCCGAGACGCCGTCGATCGACCGGCTGCACGGCTGTCTGGTCGAGGCCTATGACGGCTGCCGCTTCGTCGAGGTGGCGGGGCTGGACGAGACCGAGGCCATGACGGGGCTGGATCCGGAGGGGCTGAACGGCACGAACCGGATGCGGCTGCATGTGTTCGGCGACCGGGGCGGGAGCCAGGCGCGGCTGGTGGCGCTGCTCGATAACCTCGGCAAGGGGGCGTCAGGCGCGGCGGTGCAGAACCTGAACCTGATGCTGGGTCTGGACGAGGCGACCGGGCTCAGCTGATCAGGACGACGTCGGGGGCGCCGAGGCGGGCGAAGTCCTTGTCGAAGGTTCTAACGGGCAACGCACTCGCGCGCGCCGCGTCATGCAGCGCGACACCATCGGCGAAATCGCCGCCCCGCTTCATGAAGGCAAGCCCGGCCTGAAAGCGGACGATGTCCGTGCGAACCTTGCCGGTCGTCATCAGCGTTTCAAGCATGATGACGATGCTCTGCTGCGGGACCTTTTTGGTTCGAAGCACCCAGACCAGCTCAGCGAACACCACGGTCGAGATCGAGAGTTCTGTTGCCTCATCCAGAAGCATCTGGGCGCGGCGAGACTGCATCGGATCATCGTTCAGGAGCGCCCGGGCCAGGATGTTCGTGTCGATCCCGCTTGTCACGAACGGGTACGATCGTCGTTCGCCGCGACCTGGTCCATGATGGCCTGACGATCCCGCTCGGTCGGGTCGAGCCCGTCGTTGGTCCCATCGGCTTGCCCGTATTGAGCGAACATTCCGAAGATCGCGCTGATGTCATGGCCTCGTTGTTCGGGGATGAGCAGCACGTTGCCTTCCGGCGTGGGGCGCATCTCCAGCCTCTGGCCGGGCCGGAGCCTCATATGCTCGATCAGCGTCTTGCGGATCGTGACCTGGCCCTTGCTTGTGGGCTTCACAAACGTGCTCATGGCGAGGCTCCTCTTGTGAGTAATGTAGCAGCTCCATTACCGCTTGGCCACTCCGCCCTTGAAACCCGCCGCGCCATGCCGACGTAGTTGCGGCCATGACCCTGTCCCTGAAACCCTCCCGCCGCGCCGTCCTGCTCAGCGGCTCCGCCGCCGCGCTCGCGGCCTGTTCCTCGCCGGGGGAGGCGGATGCGTCGACGGCGCAGTATGCGAACTCGCCATTTCGGCGGATCACCGACGCACAGTGGCGCGAGCGGCTGCCGGGGTTGAGCTATCAGGTGCTGCGGCACGAGGCGACGGAGCGGCCCTACACCAGCCCGCTGAACGACGAGCGACGGCGGGGGACCTATGTCTGTCGGGGGTGCGCGCTGCCGCTGTTCCGGTCGGAGACGAAGTTCGATTCAGGCACCGGCTGGCCCAGCTTTTATGACGTCATCGACGGGGCGATCGGGACCAAGACCGACTTCGCCATCGGCATTCCCCGGACGGAGTATCATTGCGCCCGCTGCCTGGGGCACCACGGCCATGTGTTCAACGACGGGCCGAGGCCGACCGGGCTGCGTTACTGCAACAATGGCGTCGCCCTGATCTTCCGGCCGGCTTAAGGCTCGGCGCGCGGGGCCTTCATCGCCGAGCGCACTGTGTAGCCGAACAGGACGGCGGCGATCACCACGAGCAAGCCATAGTCCCACCCCCGGAAGAAATACGGAACGACGGCCAGCACCGTCACCACGCCGGGGAAGATCGCCGCCCAGATGGCGGAGGTCGGCGCGCGCATGTCGATCATGGGCGGCCGGTCGGGGTCCATGCGCATCAGCTTGGACAGGGGCCGGTGCAGCACCACGAACATCGCCGTGTAGAGCCCAGCGAGGAAGGGATAGCGCCACAGCGGGGCCGGCTCTCCGTAGACGGCGGCGGTCAGCGTCAGGAGCAGAAGCGGAAGCCCGGTGGCGACGGCGAGGAGGAGGTTGGGTTCGATACGGCTCAAGACTTCACTTTCACATAGGACCCGGGGGCGGGTTCTAGCGGTGAAAGCGGGCCTTTGTGGGGATCGCGGGCTGCGACCCATTCGCCAGAGCGCGCGTGCAGCCATTCCGCCCAGTGCGGCCACCAGCTGCCGGGATGCTCCTCCGCCCCCGCCTGCCATTCGGCGAGGGTGTCGGGCAGGTTCGGATTGACCCAGTGCTGATACTTCTTGGCGCTCGGCGGATTGACCACGCCGGCGATGTGGCCCGAGCCCGCCAGCGTCAGGGTGACATCGGCGTTCCGGAACGCCTTGGCCGAGCGATAGACGGAGTTCATCGGGGCGATGTGATCCTCGCGGCTGGCCTGGAAATAGAGGGGGATGGTGACCTTCGACAGGTCGACGCGCTCGCCGCCGATCTCGAACTCGCCCTTGGTCAGCTTGTTCGCCCCATACATGCTGCGCAGGTAGTTCATGTGGAGCGCCTTGGGCATGCGGGTCTGGTCGGCGTTCCAGAACAGCAGGTCGAAGGCGGCGGGTTCCTTGCCCATGAGGTAATTCGACACGAAGAACGACCAGATCAGATCGTTGGCCCGGAGCGCGTTGAAGGTGTCGGCCATGGCCGCGCCGGGGAGCACGCCGCCGGCCGCGTCCATCTGTTTCTCGATCTCGTTCAGCCAGTGCTCGTCGGTGAAGAGCAGCAGGTCGCCGGCCTCCTCGAAATCGTGCTGGGCGGCGAAGAAGGTGGTTGAGTTGACCCGCTTGTCGCCACGCGCGGCCATATGGGCCAGGGCCGCGCCCATCAGGGTGCCGCCGATGCAGTAGCCGACGGTGTTCAGCCGGTCCTGACCGGTCTGCTCCATGACCTTTTGCGTCGCTCGGTAGATGCCCTTTTCCAGATAATCGTCGAAGTCGTGGCCGGCCATCGAGGCGTCCGGGTTGACCCAGGAGCAGACGAAGACGGTAAAGCCCTGGCTGGACAGCCAGCGGATCATGGAGTTCTCCGGCTGGAGGTCCAGGATGTAGAACTTGTTGATCCAGGGCGGGAAGATCAGCAGCGGGATGGCGCGCTGCTGGTCGGTCGCGGCGTCGAACTGGATCAGCTCGAACAGCTCGTCGCGCCAGACCACCTGGCCGGGGGCGGTGGCGACGTTCTCGCCGACGACGAAGCGGCCGTAGTCAGCCTGGCTGATCTTGAGCTTGCCCATACCGCGTTCCAGGTCGGCGGCGAAGTTCTGCATGCCCTTGACCAGCGACTCGCCGTTGGTCTCGGCCATGGCCTTCAGGGCGGCCGGGTTGGAGGCGAGGAAGTTCGACGGGGAGAAGGCGTCGGTCAGCAGCTTGGTGAAGAACTCGGCGCGGCGCTTGGTGCGGGGGTCGACGTCTTCGACCGAGGAGACCAGGCCGTTCATCCAGTCGGCGGTGACCAGATAGGACTGGCGCATCACGTCGAACATCGGGTTCTCGGCCCAGGCGGGGTCCTTGAAGCGCTTGTCCTTGGACGGCTGGGGCGCTTCCCCGCCGGAGACGCGCCGGGCGGTCGTGGCCCACAGGTCCATGTAGCGGTTGAACAGGTCGGCCTGGGCGGCGAACAGCTTGTCGGGGCGCGCGGCCAGGCTGGTCATCACCGAGTTCATCGCCGGGCCGACGTTGAAGGGGTCGGGCGAGAGGGCGGCGGGGCGGTCGGCCTGGGCGAGCGCGGCTTCCGCGATCGCGGCCTGGGCGGTCATGGCGGCCTTGGCCAGGTTGACCGACAGGGTCTCGATCATCTGGCGCTGTTCCTCGCCGGGGAAGGCGAAGGGGTTGGCCGCGGCGTCGGCAGCGGGCTCTGGCGAGGCGGTCTCGGTGGCAGGTTCAGGCGCGACGGGCTGCGTGGCGGCGACCAGGGGTTCGGCGGCGGCCTCGGCGGTCAGGGCGGCCTTCTTGGCGCGCGTCGCGCGGGGCTTGGCGGAGGTGGTGCGGCCGGGCTTGCGCGGCTGGGACGCCACGGCGAGGGGTTTGGGCGGGGTCTTGGGGGCCTTGGCCATGCGGTCTCCGGGCGCTTCCTACGAGGCGTCGGGCGCATCGTTCGCCCTTTTGCCTGTCACGATCATGGCCTAAGACCGGCGCGAGATGAACGCGCAACGAGCGAAATTCCTGATCGGGCTGGCGCTGGTCGGCGTCGCCGCCTCGGGCTGCGCGGGCGCGTTCGAGGCGGAGACCGACGCGGCCTCACCCATCGCCCCGCGAATCCAGGCCCTGGTCGACGCCAACCGCGAATACCCGCGCTGGGAGGACTTCCCTAAGGCGGCGGCGGATTCGCCGACGCCGGTCGAGGTGGCCGCGCGGGTGCAGGGCCTGACGAGCGCGGGATCGTCGCTGCAGTCCGAGGCCGAGCGGATCGAATGGACGCTGGGCGATCCGGCGACCCTAGCCAGCGAGATCGGTGCGCGGGTCGATTCGCAGCAGATTTCGCCCGTGACCGCCGAGACCCAGGCCGAGGTCGAGGCCTTCGCCGAGGAGGTCCGCCGTCGCGCCGAGGCCCCGCCGCCCATCGACCGCACGCCCGCGCCCTCGAGCAACGGGCCGCGCTGACCCATACCTATCGCCCGGTCGACAGAATCCGGGGATCATCCGCCCTCAGGAGCATGCCCATGGCCGACACGGCCCCCTTCGCCTCGACGCTGGCTGCGGACGCCGCCATGGTCACCGAACTGGCCGCCATCGCCAGCTGGGCCCAGATCGGCCGCGGCGACGAGAAGCATGCGGACCAGTTGGCCGTCGACGCGATGCGCAACGCGCTGAACAGCCTGGATATCGACGGCAAGATCGTGATCGGCGAGGGCGAGCGCGACGAGGCGCCGATGCTCTACATCGGCGAGAAGGTCGGCACCGGCAAAGGCCCGGCCATCGACATCGCGCTCGATCCGCTGGAGGGCACCACGCTGACGGCCAAGGCTATGGCCAATGCGCTGTGCGTCCTGTCGATGTCGGCGTCCGGTGGCCTGCTGCACGCGCCCGATACCTATATGGACAAGATCGCCATCGGCCCCGGCTATGCGCCCGGCACGGTCGACCTGGACATGAGCCCGCAGGAGAATGTCCGGTCGCTCGCCTCGGCCAAGGGCGTGCGGCCGGAGGACATCACCGTCTGCTGCATGGACCGGCCTCGGCACGAGGCCCTGATCGCGGCGCTACGCGAGGTCGGCGCACGGGTCATGCTGATCACCGACGGCGACGTGGCGGGGGTGATCCACACCGCCGAGCCGGAGACGGGCATCGACCTATATCTCGGCTCGGGCGGAGCGCCGGAGGGCGTGCTGGCGGCCTCGGCGCTGAAGTGCGTCGGCGGGCATTTCCAAGGGCGGCTGCTGTTCCGGAACGACGACGAGCGGGCGCGCGCCGAGCGCACCGGCGTCACCGACTTCGACCGTAAGTATGACCTGCACGACCTGGTGTCCAAGGACGCCGTCTTTGCCGCGACCGGCGTGACCAAGGGCGCGATGCTGGACGGGGTGGTGATGCGGAACGGCTTTGTGACGACGCATACGCTGGTGATGGACAGCTCGACCCGGACGGTGCGGCGCATCCGGACGACGCGACCGGTCTGATGGCGGACGGCGCGGCATCAGGCCAGTTCTCTCAAGGAGGGGCGCCGGGCTTCCTCGACGTCGCGCGCTCGCTGTCGGGCCGCGCCTGGAGGCAAAGGCCGGCGGAGACCGCGGTGATCCGCGCCCATATGCAGACCTTGGGGTTGTCCGAGCCGCTGGCGCGGGCGCTGGCGGCGCGGGGCGTGGCGGCGGAGGAGGGGGCGGACTTCCTGTCGCCGACGCTGAAGCGGCTGTTCCCCGATCCTTCCTGCTTCATGGACATGGACAAGGCGGCGGAGGCCATCGTCTCGGCGGTGCAGGCGGGCGAGCGGGTGCATGTTTTCGCCGACTATGACGTGGATGGGGCTTCCAGCGCGGCGCTGCTGGTGCGCTGGTTCCGCTCGATGGGGGCCGAGCTGCCGATCTACGTGCCCGACCGCCTGACGGAAGGGTATGGCCCGAGCGCGCCGGCGTTCGACCGGCTGAAGGCGCTGGGCGCCGATCTGGTCATCACGGTGGACTGCGGCGCGGCGGCCAATGAGGCCATCGCCCATGCCTGCGCCATCGGGCTGAAGGTCGTGGTCATCGACCATCACATGATGCGCGAGGAGCCGCCCCAGTGCCTGGCGGTCGTTAATCCGAACCGGCCGGGCTGCGGCTCGGGCCAGGGGAACCTGGCGGCGGCGGGGGTGGTGTTCGTGCTGCTGGCTGCCCTGAACCGCGAGGCGCGGCGGCGGGGGATGTTCGAGGGGCGGGCGGAGCCGGATATCCGGCAGTGGCTCGATCTGGCGGCGCTGGGGGCCATCTGCGACGTGACGCGTCTGTCGGGTTTTAACCGGGCGCTGGCGGGGCTGGGGCTCGGCGTCATGTCGGGCTGGAGCAATCCGGGCTTGAAGGCCCTGCTGGCCGTGGCGGGGAGCGAGCCTGGACAGGCCAAGGTCAACCATGCGGGCTTCATTCTGGGACCCCGGATCAACGCGGGCGGACGGATCGGCCGGGCCGATCTGGGCGCGCGACTGCTGTCGACCGAGGATCCGGAGGAGGCCCGCGCGCTGGCCGAGGAACTGGACGCGCTGAACGTCGCGCGGCGCGAGGTGGAGCGCGAGGTGACCGAGACGGCGGTGCACCGCGTCGAAGCGGCCGGACACCATGCGGACGGCTCGGCGGTCGTCGTCGTGGCGGGCGAGGACTGGCATCCGGGCGTGGTCGGAATCGTCGCCGGGCGGCTGCGCGAACGGTGGCGGAAGCCCGTCATCATCATCGGCGTGGATGCGGCGGCGGGCGTCGGCAAAGGCTCGGGACGGTCGCAACCGGGCATGAACCTCGGTCGGGCGGTGCAGGCGGCGTGGAACGAAGGCCTGCTGCTGGCGGGCGGAGGGCACGCCATGGCGGCCGGTCTGACGGTTCGGCCGGACGGAATCGAGCGGCTGCGGGACTATCTCAACGCGGCGCTGGCGGGCGAGCAGGTCGAGGCGGACGCGCAGGACTGGGTCGAGGTCGACGCTCTGATCGATCCGTCGGCGGCGACGCGGGCCCTGTTGGAGGACTTCGAGCGGCTGGCCCCGTTCGGGCCGGGGAATCCGGAGCCGCTGTTCGCGCTGGGCGGCGTGCAAGCCCGCGAGCCTGTGCAGATGAACGGCGGGCATGTACGCTGCCGGCTGGTCGGGGCCGACGGCGCCTCGGTCCGGGCCATCGCCTGGCGGTGCGCCGACCTGCCGCTCGGGCGGGCGTTGCTTGCCGGGCAGGGGGGCTTGAGCGTGGTCGGGCGGCTGAAGGCGGACGACTGGAACGGGCGGCGCGGGGTCCAGTTCGAGATCGAGGACGTCGCCGACCCTCGCATGTCCATTTAGCGACAGCGGGTGCTTGCGCCCCTCGGAATCGCCCGCTATATCGCCGGCTCCCCGCGCAGCGGTCCCTTCGTCTATCGGTTAGGACGTCAGGTTTTCAACCTGAAAAGAGGGGTTCGATTCCCCTAGGGACTGCCACGCGGGGCCTCCCCAAATCCTTGTGTACGCGGGCGACTTTTGCGTCGTGAGCCAAAACGGCCTAGCTGCGTTTCGTAGTGAAGGGGTCGTTACCGCGGGCCTCGTACCGAGGAGCCTGCCGCTTGACGTCCGACACGCCTGAAGTCCCGCCCGCGCGTAGTGTGGTTCCCACCGTCACCCACGAGGGGTTCGCAGGGACAGACGACATCTTCTTCGCCGCCGTCGAGATGACGCGGATGCCGATGATCGTCACCGATCCGAACAAGCCCGACAATCCGATCGTCTTCGCCAACAACGCCTTCGTCGACCTGACCGGTTACAGCGTCGAGGAGCTGGTCGGCCGCAACTGTCGCTTCCTGCAGGGTCAGAGCAGCGATCCGGAGACCGTCGCGGTCGTCCGCCAGGCCATCGCAGCCCGCACGGACGTTTCGGTCGAGATCCTGAACTATCGCAAGGACGGGTCCGCGTTCTGGAACGCCCTGTTCATCAGCCCGGTCTTCGGTCCCGATGACAAGTTGTTGTATTTCTTTGCTTCCCAGCTTGATGTCTCGCGCCGCCGCGACGCCGAGGACGCCTTGCGTCAGGCCCAGAAGATGGAGGCTGTGGGGCAGCTGACGGGCGGCATCGCCCACGACTTCAACAACCTGCTGACCGTCATCATGGGCAACATCGAGTCCGCCCTGGACCGCATCGACGACGACGGCGCCAAGCGGCGTCTCGAGCGCGCCATGGAGGGCGCCAAGCGGGCCGAGACGCTGACGAGCCAACTGTTGGCCTTCGCGCGCAAGCAGCGCCTGGACGGGCGGCCGACCAATCTGAACCTGCTGATCGAAGGTCTGCGCGACATGGTCGGGCGGACGCTCGGCAGCCAGATCGTCATCCGCTCGCGGCTGGAGCCCGGCCTTCGTCTGGCGCAGGTGGATTCCGTTCAGGCCGAGGTGGCGTTGCTGAACGTGCTGGTCAATGCGCGCGACGCCATGGCCGACGGCGGCGAGGTCGAGATCTGCACCGAGACCGTGACGGTCGCCGAACGCGGGGAACTGGGCGACGCCGAGCCCGGCGATTACGTCGTGGTGTCGGTGAAGGACAGCGGCATGGGCATGCCCGCCAACGTTTTGGCGCGCGTCGTCGAGCCGTTCTTCACCACCAAGGACGTGGGCAAGGGGACTGGCATGGGTCTGGCGATGGTCTATGGCTTCATGCGCCAGAGCCGCGGGCATCTGGTGATCGAGTCCGAGGTCGGACAGGGCACGACGGTCAAGCTGATCTTCCCCGCCATCGGCGGCGAGGCGGCGCAGGCCATTCATCGGCCGGCGCGCGACATCCAGGGTGGAACCGAGACTATCCTGATGGTCGAGGACAATCCCGACGTCATGGAGATGGGGCGCGGCATCCTGGAGGATTTGGGCTACACCGTCGTCGCCGCGACGACCGCCGGAGAGGCGTTGAAGACGCTGGAGCAGACGCCGCACGTCGATCTGCTGTTCACCGACATCGTCATGCCGGGTGGAATGAACGGCGTGACCCTCGCCAATCAGGTGCGCCGTCTGCGGCCTCGCATCGAGGTGCTGCTGACGACCGGCTGGGCGGACCGAGCGCTGGATCACGAGGACGATCGCAGCGGTTTCGAGTTGATCGGCAAGCCCTATCGCCGGGGCGATCTGGCGCGGAAAGTTCGAGTGATCCTGGACGGTCCAACCGGCGTAAGCTGAGCCGTTTCTGAAACACACGTTTTTCGCTTTTCACGGGTTCACAGAACCGTGTTAAACATGAACCGTCCGCAAGGTTCGCGGACGGGGGGCTGAACGTGTCTGACTACGAGGGGCTGGATGCGCCGGACACGGTCCGGATCGTCGGGCGAGTGAAATGGTTCGATCCGGGCAAAGGGTACGGCTTCATCGTTCCCGACGATCCGGGCCAGACGGACCACAAGGACGTGCTGCTTCACATCAGCAGTCTGAGGGACGGGGGCTGGGACCAGGCGGGCGAGGGCGCTTCGATCGCCTGCGACTGCGCGCGTCGGCCCAAGGGCTGGCAGGTGACGCAGGTTCACGACCTGGGAGAGCCCGAACCCGACACGGTCGCCCCGCGTCGGGGATATGAGGCCCTGAAGTCGGATCGACGCAGCCTGTCGGCGGCTCCGGAGGCGTCCGGCGAGCTCGAGACCGCCACGGTGAAGTGGTTCAATCGCACCAAGGGCTATGGATTCGTGGTGCGCTCGGCCGATCCGGGCGATATCTTCGTGCACATCGAGACGCTGCGGCGCTGCGGCCTGGACGATCTGGTTCCGGGCGAGACGGTGTCGGTGCGGTTCGCCAGCGGGCCCAAGGGCCTGGTGGTCGCGGAGATCAGACCGGGCGGCTGAGACGTCGCCCCGAAAGGGTGACGATGATTTCGAAGCGGAACCTGTTGGCGGCGGGCCTCGCGCTGATCGTCGCCGCCTGCGCCCAGAGCAACGGCCCCGTCGACGCCGCCGGCAATCCGCTGGAGCCCCTGACCATCGTCACGGCGTCGGGCGAGTATGACTTCATGGTCGAGATCGCTGACGACGACGCCGAGCGCGAACGCGGGCTGATGTTTCGTCCGCCGCTGGAGGACGACCGGGGCATGCTGTTCCAGTTTCCCGATGTGGCCGAGCGCGGCTTCTGGATGAAGGACACGCCAAGCTCGCTGGACATCCTCTACATCGCCGCCGACGGGCGGATTGTGTCCATCGCCCGGCACACCACGCCCTACTCGCAAACCATCATCCCGTCGAACGGCGGGGCCAGCGGCGTCCTGGAGCTGAGAGCCGGGCGGTCCGAGGAGATCGGGGCCCAGCCGGGCGACCGGGTGCGGCACCCGTTCTTCGGCGGGTAACGCCGCGACCTTCTGTCCCTGCGTGGCCAGGTGGCTTGATCGGAAACCCTTGGTCGCCTAGGTGGCGATCAGCGGACCGGGCCCCTCTGGCGTCTGATGGCAGACGTGATGTCGGACCGCATCGAGTGATCTCGGTGCGCGACGACCCCCTCCCTGGTCGATCCCCCATCGCGCGCCGAGGTCGCTCCTTGAACAAGGGGTGTCCTATGGACCTGATGAGTTTTCTCCTGGCCGATTGGCTGGGCAAGCCGGCCTGGATGTGGCTGGCCTTCATGGGCGTGGTCGTGGCACTGCTGGTGTTGGACCTCGGTGTTCTGCACAAGGATCAGCATGAGATCGGCGTGCGCGAGAGCCTGCTGCTGTCCAGCATGTACATCGCCATCGCGCTGCTCTTCGGCGGTTGGGTATGGTGGGAGCTGGGCAGCCAGTCCGGTATCGAATACCTGACCGGCTTCGCGATCGAGAAGTCGCTGGCGATGGACAACGTCTTCGTCATCGCCATGATCTTCGGCTACTTCGCCATTCCGCGCGCGTTGCAGCACCGGGTGCTGTTCTGGGGCATCCTGGGCGTGATCGTGCTGCGGGCCCTGATGATCGGGGCGGGCGCGGCCCTGGTCAGCCAGTACGGCTGGGTTCTGTACATCTTCGCCGCCATCCTGATCTTCACCGGGATTAAGATGTTCTTCGCCGGAGACGGCCACCCCGACGTGGGCGCCAATCCGCTGGTGAAGTGGATGCGCGGGCATCTGCGCATCACCAATCAGCTGCACGGCCAGAAGTTCTTCGTGCGCGAGCCTCATCCGAAGACCGGCAGGATGGTGCTGTGGGCCACGCCGATGTTCCTGGCGCTGGTGATGATCGAGATCGCGGATGTGATCTTCGCGGTCGACTCGGTGCCGGCGATCTTCGCGATCACGACGGATCCCTACATCGTCTACACCTCCAACATCTTCGCCATCCTGGGCCTGAGGGCGCTGTACTTCGCGCTCGCCGCCATCATCCACCGCTTCGCCTATCTGAAGCAGGCGCTGGCGGTGCTCTTGGTGTTCATCGGCGGCAAGATATTCGTCGCCGATCTCTTGGGCTGGGAGAAGTTTCCCGCCGAGTGGTCGCTAGCCATCACCGCCCTGATCCTGACCGGCGGCGTGGTCTGGTCCCTGTGGAAGACGAAGGGGCAGCCGCCGGCCGAGGCGGCCCACTGACCCCGGCGGGGCCTGGCCGTCAGAAGCGGCGCGCCAGGCCCACGCCGAACTCCACGTCCGGACTGTCGTCGTTCAGCCCGAAGTTCAGCCCGAAATCGAGCTGGGCGTCGGGCAGGGATGGGGGGCTCCAGACGGCGATGAGGTCGAAGGTGGATTGCGTCGTCGAGCCGAGCGGATCGTCGTCGTGGCTGATCCAGACTTCGGCGCCCAGCGTCCAGTCGCCGAAGCCGCGGTCGGTCCCGATCACGAGGCTGTAGGCAGCGTGAGAGCCTTCGCCATCGGCGTCACGGATGGCTTCGATGAAGGGAGAGACACCCAAGCTCCAGTTTGAGCCTGTGTCGAAAGCCATCGGCAGGGCGAGCCCCGCTTCGATCCCTGTCGCGCGTACCGCGTCGCCGCCGGTCGGGACGGTGCCGAATACGGTCAGGGCCAGGCCGAAAGGCTCGCCATCCGGATTGATCAGGCTGTGGCGCATGGCGAGGAAGAGGTCGCTGACACCTTCGGCCGTCTCCGTCAGACCGGTGGCGCGGTCTGTCGCCTCCTCGCGCGTGGCAAGCGATACACCGGCTTGCACTTCTGTGCGCGGGCCAACGCCGTAGCGGACCGTGACAGAGCCTGCGGACCAGCCCTCGATGCGGGTTGCATCGTCCTTCTGCTCGAAACCGTCGAACAGGCCGACCTCGACCTGGACGACGCCGGGATCGATCACGCAGGTCGAGTCGCCCTTGCCTGGTCGGTCGGGGCAGAACGGTCGGCGTTCACTGTCTTGAGCCAGTGCGCCGCCCGCGACGAGCGACGCCGCGAGCACCAGCGCGGCAATCCGGATTCTCATGATCTTCCCCCCGATTCTCGAGGGCATCCTAGGCGCTCGAATGGAGGAGGGAAGCGGCCGTCAGACGACGTCAGGCGGGCTCGGCCTCCAGCCGCTTGTCCAGGTAGGCCCCGACACGGGTCTCGACCGCCGAGAGGTGGTCCTGCCAGAAGTGGCTGGCGCCCTCTTCCAGCTCATAGTCGATGACGATGCCCTTCTGGGTGCGCAGCTTGTTGACCACGCGCTCGACCTCGATGGGCGGGACGATGGTGTCGGCCGTGCCGTGCAGGAACAGTCCGGACGCCGGGCAGGGGGCCAGGAAGCTGAAGTCGTACATGTTCGAGGGCGGCGAAACCGAGATGAAGCCGTCCGTCTCGGGCCGGCGCATCAGCAGCTGCATGCCGATGTAGGCTCCGAACTGATAGCCGGCGACCCAGGTCTGGGTGGCGGCGGGGTTGTTGGCCTGGAGCCAGTCGAGCGCGGTGGCGGCGTCGGCCAGTTCGCCGATGCCGCTGTCGAACTCGCCCTGGGACTTGCCGACGCCGCGGCTGTTGTAGCGCAGGGTGGCGAAGCCGCGTTTCACGAACAGCTGGTAGAGGGTGACCGCCACCGGGTTGTTCATGTGCCCGCCCGCCTTGGGGTGGGGGTGCAGGATCAGGGCGATCGGGGCGTTCGGGCGCTTGCCGGGGGAGTAGCGGCCCTCGATGCGGCCAGAGGCGCCGGGCAGGATGACTTCAGGCATCGGCTATCGGAATCCGTTCAACTGTCATTTCGCGGCCGCGAAATACTTGACCGCCACAGTCGGACTTTCTAAGTCCGATAGGGCGCGCAGGCCGCCTCGCGAAGCGGCGGGTCATAGCACAGGACCCCGAAAAGGCGCGCGATTTTTGCGAAGGCGACGATGCGACTGTCGACCAAGGGACGATACGCCGTGATGGCGATGGCCGACCTGGCCAGGCACGGCCGCGCCGAGGGCGGAAAGGCGCGGGCGGTCTCGCTCGCCGAGATCGCCATGAGGCAAGAGATTTCATTGAGTTATCTGGAGCAGCTGTTCGCCCGCCTGAGAAAGAGCGGTCTGGTCCAGAGCGTGCGCGGGCCGGGCGGCGGCTATCGGCTGGCCAAGGCGGCGGATCAGACGGTGGTGTCGGAAATCGTGCTGGCGGTCGACGAACCGATCCGGGCGACGCGGTGCGCGGCCCATTCCTCGCCGCGCGGTTGCATGATGGCCGGCGAGCGCTGCATCACCCACAATCTGTGGGAAGACCTGGGCGACGAAATCCATCGCTATCTGTCGAGCGTGTCGCTGGAGGACGTGATCCTGAACCGGACGCGGCGCGGGCCGGTCGCGGACGGCCACGACCGGGTCGGGGTGGCGGCATGAGCGCGGTCTATCTCGATTATAACGCCTCGGCGCTGGTGCGGCCCGAGGTGCAGGTGGCGATGGCCGAGGCTCTGGCCGACAACGGCAATCCGTCAGCCGTTCACGCGGCGGGGCGGCGCGCGCGGGCGCGGGTCGAAACGGCGCGCGCGCGAGTGGCCGAGATGGTCGGAGCGGATGCGCAATCCGTCGTGTTCTCGTCCGGCGGCACAGAATCGAACGCCCAAGCCATCGCCAGCGCCTTGGCGGCCGGGTGCGAGCGGCTGATCGTCTGTGCGTCGGAGCACCCCTGCGTGGCCGAAGCCGCGATCGCGTCGGGCAAGCCGGTCAAGGTGCTGCCGGTCGATGCGCGGGGCGTGATCGACCTGGGCAAGCTGTCGGAACTGCTGCGCGCGCCCGGCAAGGCGGTGGTGGCGATCCACCATGCGAACAACGAGAGCGGCGTCATCCAGCCGATCCGCGAGGCCGCGACCCTGGTGCGCGAGGCCGGGGGCTGGCTGCACGTCGACGCCATCCAGTCGGCGGGCAAGATCCAGGTGTCGATGGCGGCGCTGAAGGCCGACACCCTGACGCTCTCGGCGCACAAGCTGGGCGGACCGCAGGGCGTGGGCGCGCTGGTGCTGGGCGAGGGCCGGTCGGCGGTGCAGATCGTGCGGGGAGCCGGGCAGGAGCGAGGCCTGAGGGCCGGGACCGAGAATGTGCCGGGCATCCACGGCTTCGGCGTCGCGGCCGAGTGCGCGGTGCGCGACCTGCCGACGGCGCAGACCCATGCGGCGTGGCGTGACGCAGCGGAGGCCGCGGTCGAAGCGGCCGGGGCCACCATCATCGGCAAGGGCGCGCCGCGTCTACCGAACACCCTGTTCCTGTCCGTGCCGGACTGGGAGAGCCCGCAGGTCCTGATCATGCTGGATCTGGAGGGCGTCATGGTCTCGGCCGGCAGCGCCTGCTCGTCGGGCAAGACCAAGCCCAGCCGGACGATCGTCGCCATGGGCCGGATGGACCTGGCGACCGGGGGCGTGCGCGTTTCCGGCGGTTGGGGCACCACGAAAGACGATTGGTCGCGCTTCTCCGAGGCGTGGACGCGCGCATATGCGAGACAACGCGCGCGTCATTCGGCACGCGTGAAGGAAACCGCCTAAGCCATGGCCGCTGTTCAGGAAACCATCGACACGGTCGCGGAGCTGGAGCGCTACAAGCACGGCTTCACCTCCGACATCGAGACCGAGTTCGCCCCGCGCGGGCTGAACGCCGACATCGTGCGCTTCATCTCGGAGAAGAAGGGCGAGCCGGAGTGGATGCTGGAGTGGCGCCTGGCCGCCTATGAGCGCTGGCTGGCCATGGAGGAGCCGACCTGGGCGGCGGTGGACTACGAACCGGTCGACTACCAGTCGCTGTTCTACTACGCCGCTCCCAAGCAGAAGGAAGGGCCCAAGAGCCTCGACGAGGTCGATCCCGAGCTGCTCGAGGTCTATCGCAAGTTGGGCATCCCGCTGAAGGAGCAGGAGGTGCTGGCGGGCGTGCAAGGAGCCCCGCGCGTGGCCGTTGACGCCGTGTTCGACAGCGTCAGCGTGGTCACCACCTTCAAGGCCGAACTGGCCAAGGCGGGCGTGATCTTCATGCCGATTTCCGAGGCCTTGCGCGAACATCCTGAGCTGGTGCGGCAATATCTGGGGTCGGTGGTGCCGGTCTCGGACAACTATTTCGCGGCGCTGAACAGTGCGGTGTTTTCCGACGGATCGTTCGTCTACATCCCGCCGGGCGTGCGCTGCCCGATGGAGCTATCGACCTATTTCCGCATCAACGCGAGCCAGACGGGCCAGTTCGAGCGGACGTTGATCATCGCCGACAAGGGTTCTTACGTCTCCTATCTGGAAGGCTGTACGGCGCCGATGCGGGACGAGAACCAGCTGCACGCGGCGGTGGTCGAGCTGGTCGCCCTGGACGACGCCGAGATCAAGTATTCGACTGTCCAGAACTGGTACCCCGGCGACGCTGAGGGCAAGGGCGGCATCTACAACTTCGTCACCAAGCGCGCCGATTGCCGGGGCGATCGGTCCAAGGTTAGCTGGACCCAGGTCGAGACCGGATCGGCGGTGACGTGGAAATACCCGTCCTGCGTCCTGCGCGGCGAGGAGAGCTCCGGCGAGTTCTATTCCATCGCCATCACCAACGGACGTCAGCAGGCCGACACCGGCACCAAGATGATCCATCTCGGCAAGAACTCGAAGAGCCGGATCATCGCCAAGGGGGTAGCGGCGGGGCGGTCGAACTCGACCTATCGCGGCCTGGTGTCGGTTCATCCCAAGGCGACGGGCGTGCGCAACTTCACCCAGTGCGATAGCCTGCTGATCGGCGGCGACTGCGGCTCACACACCGTGCCCTACGTCGAGGCCCGCAACGGCTCGGCCCAGCTGGAGCACGAGGCGACGACGACGCGGTTGAGCGACGACCAGCTGTTCTATGCCCAGCAGCGCGGGCTGTCGCAGGAAGAGGCGGTGGCCCTGCTGGTCAACGGCTTCGTGCGCGACGTGCTGCAGGAACTGCCGATGGAGTTCGCCGTCGAGGCGCAGAAGCTGGTGGCGATCAGCCTCGAAGGCTCGGTCGGATAACAAGAAGAAACAATGCTCAAGATCGAAAACCTCCACGTCTCCATCGGCGACAAGCCGATCCTCAACGGCCTGACGCTCGACGTTCCGGCGGGCGAGGTGCACGCCATCATGGGGCCGAACGGGGCGGGCAAGTCGACGCTGGGCTACGCTCTGTCGGGTCGGCCCGGGTATGAGGCGACCGAGGGCTCGGTCGCGTGGCGCGGCGAGGACCTGCTGGCGCTCGAACCGGCCGAGCGGGCGGCCAAGGGCGTTTTCCTGTCGTTCCAATATCCGATCGAGATTCCCGGCGTGCCGGCCCTGACCTTCGTGCGCACGGCGCTGAACGCGCAGAAGCGGGCGCGGGGCGAGGAGGAGGTGTCGGCACCGGCCTTCCTGAAGATGGTCCGCGAGGCGTCCAAGGCGCTGAAGATGGACTTCGACATGCTGAAGCGGCCGCTGAACGTCGGCTTCTCCGGCGGCGAGAAGAAGCGGATGGAGATCCTGCAGATGGCTCTGCTGGAACCGTCGCTGCTGATCCTCGACGAGACGGATTCGGGTCTGGACATCGATGCGCTGCGGATCGTGTCGGAGGGGGTCAACGCGCTGCGGTCACCCGATCGCGCGATGCTGGTGATCACCCACTATCAGCGGCTGCTGGACTACATCAAACCGGACCGGGTTCATGTGCTGGCCGCCGGTCGGATCGTGGCCTCGGGCGGACCGGAGCTGGCGCACCAGCTGGAGGCGGAAGGGTACGACAAATACCTGCCGCAGGCGGCGTGAGCACGGCCGTCGATCTGCGCGATCCTTCGACCTTCCCGTCGAGGCGGGTCGAGGCGTGGAAGTACACCGATCTTGCCCGCGTGCTGCGGGAGACGCCGCCGCCGTCGCCGGCCGTGGAGATCGAGCCGGGCGGGCCGTTCGCGGACCTGGGCGGCGAGGAGATCGTCTTCGCCAACGGTCGGGCGGTGGGGGCGGATGCCTTCGTGGCCTCGGGCGAGCAGACTCTGCGGCTGCGGTTCGTGTCGGACGCGACGGGCACCGGCCACAGCGCCTCGGTGCGTATCGCGGTGAAGCCGGGCGCGAAGCTGATCCTGCTGGAAAGCCATGAAGGCGCAGGCGCAGGATATGTCGCCAACTATCGGATCGATCTGGATGTTCCGGCCGGAGCTGAGGTCACGCGCGTTGTCCTGATCGATGAGCCGGCGGATGCGATCTCGGTCTCGACGGCACACGTGAAGGCGGCGCCCGGCGCGGTCTATCGCCAGACGACGATGACGAGCGGCGCGAGGCTGCAACGGCAGGAAACGCAGCTGGCCCACGGTGGGGAGGGCACCGAGATCACGCTGGATGGCCTGTATGCCCTGTCTGGTGAGCGACATGCCGACCTGACGAGCGTGGTGCGCCACGGCGGGCTGAATGGCGTCACCTCCCAGCTGACGAAGGGCGTCGTGCGCGACACGGCCCGCGGCGTGTTCCAGGGCAAGATCGTCGTCGAGCGCGGGGCCGACGGCACCGACGCGCGGATGGGCCACCATGCGCTGATCCTGGGCGAGCGGGCCGAGGTGGACGCCAAGCCCGAGCTGGAAATCTATGCCGACGACGTGCAATGCGCGCACGGCAACACGGTCGGCAATCTGGACGAGAGCGCCCTGTTCTACATGCAGCAGCGCGGCCTGTCGGCGGATGAGGCGCGGGCCCTGCTGACGCAGGCCTTTCTGATCGAGGTCGTCGACCGCATCGACCACGAAGGCGCGCGAGAGGTAGTGAGGACATGGCTGACGGAACGCATGTAGTCACCCGCTTCGACCCCTCCGCCGCGCGCGCGCAGTTCCCGATCCTGTCGCGGACGGTGAACGGGCGGCCGTTGGTCTATCTGGACTCCGCCGCCTCGGCGCAGAAGCCGCAGGCGGTGATCGACGCCCTGACGGGGGCGATGACGGGCAGCTACGCCAACGTTCATCGCGGGCTGCACACGCTCGCCAATGAGACGACCGAGGCGTTCGAGCAGGCGCGTGAAACCGTCGCGCGGTTCCTGAACGCCGAGAGCCCGGACCAGATCGTCTGGACCAAGGGCGGGACCGAGGCCTTCAACCTGATCGCCTCCGGGCTGGGTCAAAGCCTCAAGCCCGGCGACGAGATCGTCACCACCCAGATGGAGCACCACGCCAACATCGTGCCCTGGGCCATGCTGAGGGACCGGTTCGGCATCGTGCTGAAATGGGCTCCGGTCGCGGACGACGGCTCGCTGGACATGGTGGCGCTGGCCGAGCTGATCGGACCCCGCACCAAGCTGGTCGCCGTGACCCATATGTCGAACGTGCTGGGCACGGTGAACGACGTGCGCGCCGTGGCCGATCTGGCCCATGCGGCGGGGGCTCTGCTGCTGGTCGACGGGTGCCAGGGGGCGGTGCACTGCAGCCCCGATGTCCAGGCGCTGGACTGCGACTTCTACGTCTTCACCGGCCACAAGCTGTATGGCCCGACCGGCATCGGCGGGATGTACGGCAAGCGCGCCGCGCTGGAGGCCCTGCCGCCGTATCAGGGCGGGGGCGAGATGATCGCGACCGTCACCGAGGAGGCGGTGACCTACGCCGACATTCCACACCGCTTCGAGGCGGGCACGCCGCCGATCCTGGAGGCGATCGGCCTGGGCGCGGCGCTGGAGTGGTTCATGGCCTTCGATCGCCAGGCGGTGGCCGCCCATGAGAAGGCGCTGCACGACCATGTGCTGGACCGGCTGAAGGGACTGAACTGGTTCACGCCGGTGGGGACGGCGCCCGGTAAGGGGGCGATCCTGACCTTCACGGTCGAGGGCGCGCACGCGCACGACGTGGCCCAGGTGCTGGATCGCTATGGCGTGGCCGTGCGAGCGGGACTGCACTGCGCCGAGCCCCTTTCGCGCCGTTTCGGCCTGAGTTCGAGCGCGCGGGCCAGCTTCGCCCTATATAACACCGTGGAGGACGCGGACGCCTTTGCGGACGCCCTCATCAAGGCCCGGGAATTCTTCGTGTGAGCGAGACGAGCGAAAAGATCACAGCCAGCGAGACCTTCGCCGACACCTGGGCGGAGCCGCAGAAGGCCGCCCTGGATCAGGCGGAGATCGACAAGCTGACCGACGACCTGATCGCGGCGCTGAAGACCGTCTATGACCCCGAGATCCCGGTCGATGTCTATGAGTTGGGCCTGATCTACAAGGTCGATCTGTCCGACGACCGCGACGTGCTGATTGACATGACCCTGACCGCGCCCGGATGCCCAGTGGCCGGCGAGATGCCGGGCTGGATCGAGGACGCGGTGATGAAGGTCGAGGGCGTGAAGTCCGCCCGCGCCAATCTGGTGTTCGACCCGCCCTGGGATCCCTCCAAGATGAGCGACGAGGCGAAACTCGCCTTGAACATGTTCTGATGACCGATCTGCAGACCGCATCCCGGCCCCGACGCCCGCGCCCCAAGGTCGTGACCCTGACGGACGCCGCCGCCGCGCGCGTGCGCGAGATCATGGACGGGGCGGAGAAGCCCTATGTGGCCTTGCGCGTGGGGGTGAAAAACGGCGGCTGCGCGGGGCAGGAGTACACCTTCGCCTATGCTGAGGCCGCCGATCCGCTGGATGAGGTGGTCGAGGACAAGGGCGTCACCATCCTGGTCGAGCCCAAGGCCGTGCTGTTCCTGATCGGGTCGGAGATCGACTTCGAGACGACGAAGCTGGCGTCCAAGTTTGTGTTCCGCAATCCGAACCAGACCGACGCCTGCGGCTGCGGCGAGAGCGTCACCATTATCCCTGCCAAGGCCCTGGACGCTGACTGATGATCCGGCTGGAAGGGGTGACCAAGCGCTATCGGAGCGCCGCGGGCGAGCGCGTGGCGCTGGACGCCGTCGACCTGACGGTCGGGCGGGGTCAGGTGTTCGGGGTCGTCGGGCGGTCGGGCGCGGGCAAGTCGACGCTGATCCGCACGATTAATCGGCTGGAGACGCCGGACGCGGGCAAGGTGTTCGTGGGCGATCAGGAAACCACCCGGTTGAAGCCCGCCGAGCTGCGCGCCGCGCGGCGGCGGATCGGCATGATCTTCCAGCACTTCAACCTGCTGAACGCCAAGACCATCGAGGAGAACGTGGCCTTTCCGCTGCGGCTGGAGGGCAGGCCGGACGCGGAGGTCCGAGCGCGCACGGACGAGCTGCTGGCGCGGCTGGGGCTGGCCGAGCACGCGCGGAAGCATCCGGCCCAGCTGTCGGGCGGGCAGAAGCAGAGGGTCGGCATCGCACGCGCCCTGGCCTGCGGGCCCGAGGTCCTGCTGTGTGACGAGGCGACCAGCGCGCTCGATCCCGAGACGACCGACGAGATCCTGAGCCTGCTGGACGAGCTGAACCGCGAGCTCGGCCTGACCATCGTGCTGATCACCCACCAGATGGAGGTGGTGCGTCGCGTCTGCGACCGGGTGGCGGTGCTGAAGGACGGGCGAGTGGTGGAGGAGGGGGCGACGGCCGACGTCTTCCTGCACCCGAAGTCGCCGGTGACCCAGGCCATGCTGGCGGAAGGCGAGGGGGGCGAGACCTTCGACGCGTCTCTGGCTCCGGCCGGCGGACGGCTGGCGCGGCTGACCTTCCGGGGGCCGGCGACCTATGAGCCCGAACTGAGCCGCGTGGCGCGGTCGGTGGGCGTGGACTACTCCATCCTGTCGGGCCGTATCAGCCGGATCCGTGGCGAGCCCTATGGCCAGATGGTCGTGGCCTTCACCGGCGGCGACGCCGAGGCGGCCGTGGCGCGCTTGAGCGAACGCGGCGTGGTGGTGGAGGCGGTCTGATGGAGTTCTTCGCCAACATCGACTGGGCTGAGATCGCGCGGGCGACACGCGACACCCTGCTGATGCTCGGCGGGTCGATGGCGCTGACGGTGCTGTTCGGCATCCCCCTGGGCGTGCTGCTCTATCTGTCAGGCAAGGGGCGGCTGGCGGCCAATCCGGTTCTGAACGGCCTGCTGTCGCTGATCGTCAACATCCTCAGGTCGGTGCCCTTCATCATCCTGCTGATCGTCATGCTGCCGGTGACGGTGATCCTGGTGGGCACCTCGCTGGGCGTCGCGGGGGCCATTCCGCCGCTGGTGGTGGGGGCCGCGCCCTTCTATGCGCGCCTGGTCGAGACGGCGCTGCGCGAGGTCGACAAGGGCGTGGTCGAGGCGACCCAGGCCATGGGCGGCTCGACCTTTCAGATCGTGACCCGGGCGCTCCTGCCCGAGGCCATGCCGGGCATCATCGCCGGCGCGACCGTCACGGCCATCGCCCTGGTCAGCTACACCGCCATGGCGGGCGTGGTCGGGGCCGGCGGCCTGGGCGACCTGGCCGTGCGGTTCGGCTATCAGCGGTTCCAGACCGACGTCATGGTCGTGACCGTAGTTTTGCTGCTGGTGCTCGTACAAATTCTGCAGATGCTCGGCGACGCCCTGGTCGCTAGGGTCTCGCACCGCTGATTTCAGAGAGACGCCCATGCTTCGCCGCACCCTGATCCTGGCCGCCGCCGCCCTGACGCTCGCCGCCTGCGGGCAGGGAACGGAGAAAGCCGCCGACGGCTCGGGGCCGCTGGTCGTGGGCGCGACCGCCGTGCCGCACGCGGAGATCCTGGAGTTCCTTGCCCCGTCGCTGGCCGAGGCCGGGACGCCGATCGAGGTGCGGGTGTTCAACGACTACGTCCAGCCCAACACTCAGCTGGTCGAGGGTGGGCTCGACGCCAACTACTTCCAGACCAAGCCCTATCTGGACGAGTTCAACGCGGCGCGGGGCGCGACTCTGGTGACCGTGGCCGGCATCCATGTGGAGCCGCTGGGGGCCTACTCGCGGCGGTTCCAGACGCTGGCGGCCCTGCCGGACGGGGCCGATGTCGCCATCCCCAACGATGCGTCCTCGGTCGGGCGGTCGCTGATACTGCTGCAGACCGCCGGGCTGATCCGGCTGGCGGATCCGACGAACCCGTCGCAGAGCTTGCGCGATATCGTCGAAAACCCCAAGAACCTGCGCTTCCGCGAGCTGGAATCCGCGACCCTGCCGCGCGTGCTGGATCAGGTCGACATGGCGGTGATCAACACCAACTATGCGCTCGACGCGGGCCTGAACCCGCGCGAGGACGCCCTGACGATCGAGGGCGGGGACAGCCCCTACGTCAACTATCTGGTCACCCGCGCCGAGGACCAGAACGACCCGCGTGTCCAGGCCCTGGCGACCGCGCTTCGCAGCCAGGCCGTGAAGGACTTTATCGCCGAGAAGTACGACGGCGCGGTGATCCCGGCGACCTGACGGTGTCTTACGATCCCGGCTTCGGGGAGTGGGTGCGGGAGCATTTCGCCGCCCTGGAGCCGCTTGAGATCAAGCGCATGTTCGGCGGAGCGGCGGTCTATTCGCAGGGGTTGATCTTCGCCCTGCTGGACGACGGCGTCGTCTGGCTGAAGGCCGACGAGGTCAATCAGCCGCTGCTGGAGGCGGCGGGCGCGCGGCAGTTCACCTTTCCGGGCAAGGATGGAGAGCCGATGGCGATGGCCTATTGGTCTCTGCCGGAAAGCGCCGTGGATGACGCCGACGAGGCCGTAGACTGGGCGCGCCGGTCCATCGATGTCGCCCTCAGAAAGGCTGCGGCCAAGAAGCCGCGGAAGGCCAAGCTCAAGCCATAGCGGCTTCGCGCTTCGCCGCCTTGGCCGCCTCGTCGGGCGCCAGCACACGGACGTTCGGCGTGACAGGGCCGCCCCGCGCCTCGGCGATTAGCTCGGCGGTCTTGCTCTCGACCGCCTCTTCCAGGCGCGCGAGGAATTCCTCCTTGCCGAGCCCGGTGGGGATGGGGTCGAGAAACTCGAGCGTCGCTGTGCCGGAATGCTTGCGGTATTCCTCCTGCGGCCAGAACAGGCCGAGGTTGGTCGCGAGCGGCACGACCGGCATGTCGAAGTCGCGGTACATGTGCCAGACGCCGGAGCGGTAGCGGAACTTCTCGCCGATCCTGGCCAGATTGCCCTCGGGGTAGATCAGGATGCGGCGGCCCTCGCGATGGGCGGTCGCGCCGCTCTGCTGGAGCGAGTCGCGGGCTTCGCGGCCGCCGCAGTTGTTGACGACGATGGCGCCGAGCTTCCTCAGCACCGTTCCCAGGAGGGGAAACTTCTCCAGATGGTCGCCGGTGACGAAGGCCAGGTCGTCGAACTGGTCGTAGGTGGCGAAGCCATCGCCCCAGCTCTGATGCTTCGAGGCGACGATGAAGGCGCCGGCGGGGAGCCGCTCCTTGCCGCGCACCTGGATCCGGATGCCGGCCAGGATACGCATGGTCTGGACCATGCGGCGCACATAGGCGCGGATGACGGCGGCGGTCGCGTCGCGGCCCGGAATCAGGGCGGCGAAGGCGGCGGTCAGGCCATAGCCGATGGACAGGACCCAATAGGCGACGGCGAAGGCGAAACTGCGCATGGCCCTACTTAACAAGCTGGACTGGAGCGAAATCTAGGCCGCCTCGTCCAGCCGCTCGCCGTTGGTGACCATGTTCCGGCCGTTGCGCTTGGAGGCGTAGAGGGCGGCGTCGGCGCGATCGAGCAGTTCCGAGCCTGTTTCGCCCTTGCGACGCTGGGCCAGGCCAGCGGAGACCGTGACCGCGCCTAGTTCGTCGTTGGTGGAGCGGCGGCGCAGCGATCGCGCGCCGATCTCGGTGCGGATGGCGTTCAGCGCGGCCTCGACCACGGCGGCCGATTCGCCCGGGAAGATGACCGCGAATTCCTCGCCGCCGAAACGGGCGGCGATGCGCGGAGACTTGGAGACACGACCGATCACGCTGGCGACGTAGCGCAGGACCTGGTCGCCCGTCTGATGGCCCCAGGTGTCGTTGAACCGCTTGAAGTGGTCGATGTCGAGGACGGCGAGGGTCAGCGGCTGACGCTTTTTGTCGGCCTCGTCGCAGGCGCGCAGCAGCTCTTCGTCGAAGGACTTGCGGTTCGCCAGGTTGGTCAGGGCATCGGTCATGGCGTCGCGCCGGACCTGTTCCAGATGCTCCCGCAGACGGGCGACCTCCCTGGTGGAGGTTTCCAGCCGCTTCTCGAGCGTGGCGTTCTCGGCCTGGACCTGCGTTGTGGCCTTTGTCAGCTTGGAAACGACGCCGAGCAGGGCGGTCGGCTCGGATGCGCCCTCCAGCTGGGTCGAAGCGCCTTCCAGGGTCCGGCCATAGGCGGCCTGGGACTGCTGGGCCTTGGCGATGGCCTCGGACACGGTCGAGAGTTCGCGGTTCAGCACGGCGCCGGCGTCGCGGATCTCTTCCGACAGACGGCCGCGCGGCAGGTATTCGGCCGCCAGCATTTCGGACGTGCCCTCGGTGAAGGCCGTGCCGTCCGCCAGCAGGCGCTGCATCTCCTTGCCGAGCGGGCCGTCGGGCTCGCCGAGGTAATGCAGCCAGAGTTCGAAGTTCAGCGGTGTCGGCCAGACGCCCGCGGCCTCCATCTCCTCGATGGCGCGCCGAGCGAGGGCGAAGGCCTCGGGGCCGCGAAGGGTGGTCTGGACCTGGGCTGTCATTCTGTTCCCTCGCGGCGCGATCGTTTGCACCGCTGTCGGGAACAGGCTTATCCGGTTTTCTGTAATGCCGGGTTAAAGCGACAATCGAGTTCGCGCTGTGGTTGTCCTAGGCCTTCAGCGCGACCGAGCGGCGAAGGAAGGCGGGGACGTCGGAGCCGAAGCCTGCCCCTTCGCGGGTCGGAGCCGCGTCCCGCTCGGTCCGGCCGCCGGGACGACGATCGGCCTGGCGCAGGCGGGGCTCGCTCGACGAGCGAGGTTCGGCGGCGACGGCGGTCACGACCGGAATGGCGGCGGGAACGGCGGGGGTAGCTGCAGGCGCCGCGGCCTCGGTGCGGCTCGGACGACGGCTGCGAGAGCGACGCGGCGCGGCCTCGGTGTCCGCGGCGGAGGCTTCCTCCGGCGCGACTGGCGTCTTGTCCGCCACGGCCTTGGCCGCCGGACGAGCCCGGCGCGGTCCGCCGAGGTCCGACCAGTCGATGTCGAGCGTCAGTTCCTGAGGCTCCATCTTGATGAGCTTCATGACCTTATCCAGCGACTTGTCGTCAGCGGGGGTCACGATCATGAAGGCTTGGCCCAGCTTGCCCGCCCGGCCTGTGCGGCCGATCCGGTGGACGTAATCGTCAGCGTGGTGGGACACGTCATAGTTGAAGACGTGGCTGACGTCGGGGATGTCCAGTCCGCGCGCGGCGACATCCGACGCCACCAGCAGCTTGAGCTCGCCCGACCGGAAGGCCGCCAGGGTCTTCATGCGCAGCGACTGGTCGAGGTCCCCGTGGATCGGCGCGGCGTCGAACCCGTGGGTCTTCAGGGACTTGGCGACGACGTCGACTTCGGATTTGCGGTTGCAGAAGACGATGCCGTTCTTGACGTCCTCGCGGCCCACCAGGGCCCGCAGGGCCGCGCGCTTGGCCTTGGGGTCCGACGAGGGGATGCGGACCAGATACTGGGTGATGGTCTCGGCCGTCATGGCCGGACGCGACGCCTCGATCCGCGTCGGATCCTTGAGGAACTGCGTCGTCAGCCGGGTGATCTCCGGCGGCATGGTGGCCGAGAAGAACAGGGTCTGACGGCGGGGCGGGGTCAGTCTGAAGATGCGCTCGATGTCGGGGATGAAGCCCATGTCGAGCATGCGGTCGGCCTCGTCGACGACCATCATCTCCACGCCCGTCAGCAGCATCTTGCCGCGTTCGAACAGGTCGAGCAGACGGCCCGGGGTGGCGATCAGAACGTCCACGCCCTTGTTGAGCGCCGCAACCTGGTCGCCCATCGACACGCCGCCGATCAGCAGGACCCAGCTGAGCTTGGTGCCCTTTGCGTACTTCTTGAACTGCTCGGCGACCTGGTCGGCGAGCTCGCGGGTCGGGGCCAGCACCAGGGCGCGCGGCATGCGGGCGCGGGCCCGGCCGGTCGACAGGCGCTCGATCAGCGGCAGGGTGAAGGCGGCGGTCTTGCCGGTGCCGGTCTGAGCGATCCCGAGGACGTCGCGGCCGGCAAGCGCCACGGGAATGGCCTGGGCCTGGATCGGGGTGGCGGTGGTGTAGCCCGTGTCGATCACGGCCTGAAGCGTGGTGGGCGAGAGGCCCAGCTGGGAAAACTCGGTCATGCGTCCTTGCGACGAAAGCCGAGAGCGCGATCAGCGCCTCGGCGGGAGAGGAAAGCCGATCATCGTCGATCGGCGGGGATGTGCGCGGAACCGCCCGTGTCGCTGGGCGTGCGGGCGGCGCGAATCGCCAGTCCTGCTCCGTACAAGGCCGCTATATGGAAATCCCCACACCAGAGTCAAGTATTCTCGCCGGGCTGCCGACTTGCATCAGCGTTACCAATCGTTAAGGAATAGCTCCGGGAGAGGCTGCAAGGGTGGGGGCATGAAGGGCTCGCGTCGTTCGTTCGCGCTTATGGTCGCGCTGGGGATCGCTGTGGCCGCGACGCCGCAGGCCGCCAAGGCCGATATCGAGCAGGCTTTCGGCAACACGCTCGTCTCTCACTATCCCGACGGGGGCTGGGTCCGGCACTGGTTCAATCCGGACGGCACCTATTCGGCGCGGTTCTCGAGCGGGCGCACCATCTCCGCTCGCTGGCGAGTCGAGGGCGACCGGGTCTGTCTGAACAACATCACGCCGTCGATCATGATGATCTCGCGCTTCTGCTCGCCGATGATCTCGGCCAGCGTCGGGGAGCGGTGGGAATCGCGCGATCCCCTGGGTCGGCGCGTGACCAACGTGCTTCAACGAGGGCGCTAGCGCCCGCTCAGACGTTCAGTTCCGCCACCGCGAAGCGGGCATTGTCCTGGATGAAGCGGAACCGGGCGTCGGCCTTCTTGCCCATCAGGCGCTCGACCAGATCCTCGATGTCCTCTTCGGACGAGGGGAGGGTCACCTTCGCCAAGGTGCGCTTCTTCGGGTCCATGGTGGTCTCCTTGAGCTGGGAGGCCATCATCTCGCCGAGACCCTTGAACCGGCCGATCTCGACCTTCTTGCCCTTGAAGACGGTGGCCAGCAGTTCGTCACGGTGGGCGTCGTCGCGGGCGTACTCCGACAGCGGCCCGGCCTGGAGGCGGTAGAGCGGCGGGAGCGCCATGAACAACCGGCCCTGGCGGATCACTTCGGGCATGGAGCGGTAGAAGAAGGTGATCAGCAGCGCCGCGATATGCGCCCCGTCCACGTCGGCGTCCGTCATGATGACGATCCGCTCATAACGCAGGGCGTCGATGTCGAAGCGCGGGCCGGGCGTGACGCCGAGCGCGAGCGTCAGGTCGTTCAGCTCGATGTTCTGGCGCAGCTTGTCGGCCGTGGCCGAGGCGACGTTCAGGATCTTGCCGCGCAGGGGCAGGATAGCCTGGGTCGCGCGATCCCGCGCCTGCTTGGCCGAGCCGCCGGCCGAATCGCCCTCGACGATGAACAGCTCGGTGCCGTCCGCCGACTGCCGCGTGCAGTCGGCCAGCTTGCCGGGCAGGCGCAGCTTCTTCGTCGCGGCCGCGCGCTGGACCTCCTTGTCCTTGCGGCGACGCAGACGGTCTTCGGCGCGCTCGATGATGAAGCCGAGCAGGGTATTTGCCTGTCGCGGGTTCTCGGTCAGCCAGTGGTCCAGCGGGTCGCGAACCAGGGTCTCGACGATCTTCTGGCCGTCGGGCGAGGACAGGCGGTCCTTGGTCTGGCCCTGGAACTCGGGATTGCGGATGAAGACGCTGATCAGGGCGCCGGCGTTGGCGGTGACGTCCTCGGCCGTGATCTGGGCGGCGCGCTTCTCATTGGTCAGTTCGCCATAGGCCTTTAAGCCCTTGACCAGGGCGGCGCGGAAGCCGGCCTCGTGGGTGCCGCCGTCGGGCGTCGAGACGGTGTTGCAGTAGGACTGGACGAAGCTGTCGGCGTCGCCGAAGCCGATGGGCGACCAGGTCACGGCCCATTCGACGGCCCCGGCCTCGCCCTTCCTCTCGACGCGGCCGGAGAAGGTCGGGGTGACGGTCTCCATCTCGCCGATGCGTTCGGCCAGCGCGTCGGCCAGGCCGTTGGGGAAGTGGAAGGTGGCTTCAGTGGGCGTGTGGTCGGTGATGCGCTCGGGCGCGCAGGTCCAGCGGATCTCGACGCCCCGGAACAGATAGGCCTTGGACCGGGCCATGCGGAACAGGCGCGCGGGCTTGAAGGCGGCGCCGACGCCGAAGATCTCCGCGTCCGGATGGAAGCGGATCAGGGAGCCGCGCTTCTTCGATGGACCGACCTGCTGGATCGGGCCGAGCGGATGGCCCCGGCTGAAGGATTGCTTCCACTCGAACCCGTCGCGCCAGACGGTGACGTCGAGCTTGTCGGACAGGGCGTTGACGACCGAGACGCCCACGCCGTGCAGGCCGCCGGAGGTCTCATAGGCCTTGCCCGAGAACTTGCCGCCCGAGTGCAGCACGGTCATCACGACCTCGAGCGCCGACTTGCCCGGATGCTTGGGGTGGGGGTCTACGGGGATGCCCCGGCCGTCGTCGCGGACCGACAGCACGCCGTCGGCGTCGAGATCGACGGTGATGAGCTTGGCGTGCTTGGCCACCGCCTCGTCCATGGCGTTGTCCAGGACTTCGGCGAACAGGTGATGGAGCGCCCGCTCGTCGGTGCCGCCGATGTACATGCCGGGCCGCTTGCGGACGGGCTCCAGCCCCTCCAGCACCTCGATGGAAGACGCGGAGTAGCCGCCGGCGGGCGCGGGCGCGGGCGCGGTCGGCGCCGGAGCGGGCGCGATGGCCTGGGGCTTCAGGGCTGGTTCGGGCGCGGGTGCGGGGGCCGCAGGCTTCTGCGGCTCGGGCATGTCATCGAACAGGGACGGGGCGGAGGCGGCGGGCATGGCCTGAGTGTGCGGCGATTCGGGGAGCCGTCTGGTAGGCCCCTGCTACCGGCCGGGCAAGGGGCGCGCGCACGGCCACCGGCTCAGCCGCCAGGCCGCGGGTGAGGATGGCGAGCAGCAGGGTCCAGGGCAGGTTGGCGTGGCTGAGCAGAACGCTCTCGGACAGGCTGAGCAGCAGGAAGACCGCGAGATAGCCGACGCCCCAATAGCCCTCCCGCGCGCCCGCGCCGGGGATGCGGAGGAGCGTGGCCGCCAGCGCGAGCAGGACCACGCCGCCGGTAAGGATCGCGCCCGGCCAGCCGAGCTGGATCAGCAGGTCGATCCAGCCGTTGTGCGCCGACGGCACGGGCCACTGCGTCTCCAGCCGGATGAACTCGGCGGGCACGGAATCGACGCCCCAGTAGGCGGAGTAGCCGAAGCCGGTCCACGGCCGCTCAGCCACGTCGCGCATCAGGGCGGCCCAGATATCGGTCCGGCCGGTCAGGGAGGGATCCTTGCCCAGCGCCACCAGCACCGTCTCCGGATCTGTGATGAAGACATAGCCCCCGACCGCGCTCAGGACCACGCCGAACCACAGGGCCACGATGGAGAAGGCCGCGCCACCCCGGTGCATGGCCCACAGCCCGCCAATGGCCCCTGTCCCCAGGATCAGGCACAGCAGGGAGGTTTTGGACTGGGTCGCGAGCGTCAGCAGGGTCGCCACGACCAGGGTGATCGCGGGCAGCAGGCGGCGCGGGTCGCCGGACGCCAGGCAGGCGGCGGCCGCCACCGCTCCGGCCGACATGACCAGGCCCATCTGGTTCTTCTCGTACCAGAGGCCGCGCCACAGGCCGGCGTTCTCTTCCTGGTGGATGCCGATGGTCGGGTTGACGGCGATCATCACCAGACTGCCCAGCCCCATGCCGAGCACGCACAACATCAGAAGGCGCGGCAGGTGCGGCCCCCGGAAGACGACGCCCAGATAGACGGCGAAAGCCGAGGAGATGGCCATGGCGATGACCCGCCTCTGGGTCACCTCCGGATCGATCGACCACCATTTGGAGGCGAAGGCGTGCAGCACCAGCACGCCCAGCATGATCCACACCGGCCAGGCCCGGATCATGGCGGGCAGGCGATACAGGATCAGCCCGGCGATGACGGCATAGACCGGCAGCCAGACCAGCCGCAGGATCGGCGTCTCCTCCTGCGTCGGTGCGAACACGGGGCCGATCAGGGCCTGGGTCAGCATGAAGACGACGAACCCCGCCAGCACCTGCTCCCAGACGGGGGGCGCGGGCGCTTCGGCGGCGGGGTCTGGCCTCGATCGGAGCATCATGGGAGGGTGTGGCCACACGGTTAAGGAACGGTGGCGCTATGGCGTCGAACTTGGACGATCTGGCGCAGCGGGTTGCTCGGGGGCGGACCGATCTGGTCTTTGACCTGCTCGATGCCGGAGCGTCGCCCGACCACGCGGTCGGCGGGGCGCCGCTTCTGGCCTGGTGCGCCTATTTCGGAGATGTCAGCGCCATGAGGCGGCTGATCTCGGGCGGGGCCCGTCTCGAGGTCCTTGGGCCGAACCTGGATCTGAATGGAGCGGCCTTTCACCAGCATTGGCAGCTCTGCCAGTTCCTAATCGAGCAGGGAGCAGATCCCGACTTCGCCTTGGAGGAAACCGGCGAGACCGCGCTTCACGCCGCGCTCTGCCGCGTCGGGCGTTTGCGCCAGGAGAAGGTGGTCCAGGTCCTGATCGAGCGTGGAGCGAACCCCAATGCTCGATCAGCGCCCCACGCGGAAACGGGTGGCTTCGCGAGAGACGTCCGGACGCGCGGCGAGGCGCCCTTGCATCGTGCGGCCGCGTTCGCCGACGCGAACACCATCCGCCGATTGCTGGAGGCGGGAGCCGACCCTGAGCTGCGTGACGCTCACGGCGATACACCTCTGACCTGGGCCAGTTGGCACCTCCGGCCTTCGGACATCCTGCGACTGTTGCTTCATGGCGAGCACACGCTGCCCGGCGCAGAGTGGACGGGTGACCACGGTCAGGGCCTCAGCCGCATGGATCAGGGTCTGGTCGGGGAGCCCTAAGGTCAGGCGCGTTCAACGAAGGTGTCGATCACCCGCTTCTCGCCCGCCTTCTCGAACTCCACCGTCAGCTTGTTGCCCTCGACCACGCGCACCGCGCCGTAGCCGAACTTCTGGTGAAACACGCGGTCGCCCTTGGACCAGCCGCCGCCCGCGCCGGGGTCGGCGGTGGCGATCAGACGCCCGTCGCCTTCGATCAAAGTCTGGCGGGCGGGGCGGGCGGCGGGGGCTTTGGACGCGACGAAGGACTGGGCGCGTTGCCAGCCGGGGGAGGTGTAGCCGGCGCCGAAGGACGGTGCCTCGTCCCAGCGGGACTTGGCCTCTTTCATGCCGGCCGAGGCGCCGTAATAGCCGGTGTCGCTCTCGGCCTCGACATGGTCGATGGGCAGTTCGTCGACGAAGCGGCTGGGCAGCTGCGAGGTCCAGCGGCCGTAGACCAGGCGGTTGGCGGCGAACGAAATCCGCGCGTCCGACTTGGCGCGGGTGACGCCGACGTAGGCGAGGCGGCGTTCCTCCTCCAGGCCCTTTTCGCCCTTCTCGTCGATGCTGCGCTGGGACGGAAAGACGCCTTCCTCCCAGCCGGGCAGGAAGACCAGAGGAAACTCCAGCCCCTTGGCGCCGTGGAGCGTCATGATCTGCACCGCGTCCGACGACGGCCCGCGATCCAGGTCCATCACCAGCGAGACGTGCTCCAGATAGGCCCCCAGCGTCTCGAAGGACTGCATGGCCTGGGTCAGTTCCTTCAGGTTGTCCAGGCGCGCCGGGCCGGTCGCGCGATCGGCCTTCTGCATGTCGACGTAACCGCTCTCCTCCAGCACCGTTTCGGTCAGGAGCCAGTGGCGGGTATCGGCTGCCAGAGCCCGCCAGCGGTCGAGGTCGCGCACGAAGGTCGACAGGGCCGTGCGGGTGCGGGCCTGAAGCTCGTCCGAGGTGATCAGCTCGCGCACGGCCGTCATGGCCGAGACGCCGCGATGCCGCGCGATCTGCAGGATCTTCTGCACCGAGGTGTCGCCGATGCCGCGCTTGGGCACATTGACGATGCGCTCGAAGGCCAGGTCGTCGTCCTCGGACTGGATCAGGCGCAGATAGGCGTGGGCGTCGCGGATCTCGGCGCGTTCGAAGAAGCGCGGGCCGCCGATGACGACATAGGGGATGGCCAAGAGCACGAACCGCTCTTCGAAGGCCCGCATCTGGAACGACGCGCGGACGAGGACGGCCATGTCCTTGTAGGCCATGCCGGCGCGGCGGGCCGTTTCGATCTCGTCGGCGATCAGGCGGCTTTCGGCCTCGCCGTCCCAGACGCCCCGCACCCGGACCTTGTCGCCCGTCTGGTCCTCGGTCCACAGGGTCTTGCCGAGCCGGTCGCGGTTGGCCGCGATTAGGCCGGACGCCGCGCCCAGGATGTGACGCGTAGAACGATAGTTTCGTTCCAGCCGGATGACCTTCGCGCCTGGGAAATCCCGCTCGAACCGCAGGATGTTGTCGACCTCGGCGCCGCGCCAGCCATAGATCGACTGATCGTCGTCGCCGACGCAGCAGACGTTGCCGGTCGAGGACGTCAGCAGCCGCAGCCACAGATACTGGGCGACGTTGGTGTCCTGGTATTCATCGACCAGGATGTAGCGGAACCGCCGCCGGTATTCTTCCGCCAGATCCGCGTGCTGCGACAGGATCGTCAGGTTGTGCAGCAACAGATCGCCGAAGTCGCAGGCGTTCAGGGTGACCAGCCGCGCCTGATACGCGGCGTAGAGCGACTGTCCCTTGCCGTTGGCGAAGTCCTCTCCGGGCGGCAGCTTCTCGGGCGTCCAGCCGCGGTTCTTCCAGTGATCGATGAGACCGGCCAGCGAGCGCGGCGTCCACCGCTTGGTGTCTATATTGGCGGCTTCCAGCAGCTGTTTCAGCAGCCGCTCCTGGTCGTCGGTGTCCAGGATGGTGAAGCTGGACTTCAGCCCGACCAGCTCGGCATGCCGGCGAAGGATCTGGGCGGCCACGGAGTGGAAGGTGCCGAGCCAGCGCAGGCCCTCGGCCGAGGGCCCGATCAGATGGGTGATCCGCTCGCGCATCTCGCGCGCGGCCTTGTTGGTGAAGGTGACGACCAGCAGCTCCCATGGCCGCGCCTGGCCTGTGGCCAGGATGTGGGCCAGCCGCGTGGTTAGTACGCGGGTCTTGCCGGTGCCGGCCCCGGCGAGGACCAGCACCGGTCCTTCGGTCGTCTCGACGGCCTCGCGCTGCTCCGGATTGAGACCCGCCAGATAGTCCGGCGTCTCCTGCGCCAAGCCGCCCGGGCCGCGCGAACGGGCCAGGTCGGAGATGCGCGGGGCGGGCAGGGGGGCGTCGGTCAAGCGGGGGGACTTTCGGGCGGCGGAATCGAGAACATAAGGGGCACGGCGGCCAAAGTCAGGCGCCGAACGGCGACGCCTGTCGGAACCGCGAAGCGTGACCGGTGTTCTTGCCGCACAGGGAGCAATCCTGAGAGGGAGATACAGACATGGCCGAGAACACCAACTCCGGCGGCGGCAACACGGGCCTGGCCTTCATCGTCGGCGGCGTGGTCGTCGTGCTGGCGATCATCGCCTACTTCGTCTTCGCCGGCGGCGGCATGACGCCGGAGACCAAGGAGGTCAACGTCGACGTCGACCTGCCGGAAGTGGCGGCTCCGGCCGTGCCGGGCGGGAACTGATCCATGACCGATCCGAACCTGCCCCCCACCGAGCGCGTGGTCGTCGAGCCGCGCCACACCACCGTGAACGTCCAGCCCGAGCGTCGCGGCGGCGGCGGCGGGGTGGTGGCCTTCCTGGTCATCGGCCTGCTGGTCGTCGTGGCGATTATCGCCTTCGTCCTGCTGAACGGGAGCCAAAACCCGATCGAGAAGGCGGCAGATACCAACGTCGCGGTGGACGTCGAGCTACCGGACGTGAACCTGCCCGAGCCGACGATGCCGGAGCTTCCTCAGGTGGAGCCGCCTAGCGTGCCGGGACCCGCTCCGGCGGAGTGATCCAACCGGTCTGAACGCGAAAGCCCGTCCGGCGCGAACCGGACGGGCTTTTTCTTGGCCGATGGCGAGGCGTTTAGCTGCGGTCGCCGAACACGGAGGCGGCGGTCGGTTCGGCGGTGCGGCGCTCGCGCTCCTCCGGGACGAATTCGGGTTCGGCGGGCTCCTCGGCGACGGCCTCGAGCGCGGGGCCGCCCTTCTTGGCGTCGTCCCGGTTCTTCTTCTCGGCCGCCTTGGAGACCAGGTCGTCCAGCGCCAGCTGGCCGACGAGGCCCAGCGTCACCGGATCGACCGGCTTGATGTTGGCGCTGTTCCAGTGGGTGCGGTTGCGCACGCTCTCGATCGTGGCCTTGGTGGTGCCGAGCAGCTTGGCGATCTGGGCGTCGGTCACCTCGGGGTGGTTCTTGACGAACCACATGATGGCGTCCGGACGGTCCTGACGGCGCGAAACCGGCGTGTACTTCGGCGCGGGCTTGGAGGACTTCAGCAGCTCGGCATGGCGGCTGACGATGGCCTTCATGCGGTAGTTCTCGTCGGCCTGGGCCTTGTCCAGCTCCTCGCGGGCCAGCTGGCCACCCGTGATCGGGTCGACGCCGCGGATGTCGCGGGCCACGTCGCCGTCGGCGATGCCGCGCACCTCCAGCGGATGCAGGCCGCAGAAGTCGGCGATCTGCTCGAACGTCAGCGAGGTGTTGTCCACCAGCCAGACGGCGGTCGCCTTGGGCATCAGGATGTCGGTCATGGGCTTGGGTCCCGGATGAGTTAGCCCGGTCAAGCCAGGCGCTGGATACGACGGCGCCCGACCTTTCGGCCGGGCGCGGATGATCCGGATATAGGCCCATTCGCCTGAAAAGAAAACGTCGTCGTTACCGGCGATACACAAGCTTGGCGGCGACCGCCAAGCTGGGGCATTATGCGCGGGGCTGGTTGGGAAGGGGGCAGATGATGCGTCTGGGTTTAGCGAGCATCGCGGCGGCTGTGGTGATCAGCTCTGCGGGTAGCGGCGGATCGGCGGCGGCGCAGTCGGGATTTTCAACTCCGTTCGACACCCCGCCGGGCAGCTGGAGCCGATCGTGCATGGGCGGCATGGTCATGAGCGGTGAACTGATCGCCAACTGCCAGGACAGCCGGGGCTTCTATCGGCAGGCACGGATCAACGTGGCGTCCTGCCGGGGCGCGGAGATCATCAATGATAACGGCAACCTGGTCTGCTATCCGCGCGAGGAACGGCGTGGAGGCTGGGGGCGACCGGGTTGGGGCGGCGGGCGGCATCGCATCACCGTCTATGAGCACACCAACTATCAGGGCGTCGCACGGACCTTCGATCAGGCGGTCCCGAACCTCGTTCCCTTGCGCTTCAACGACGTCATCAGCTCCATGCAGTTGACTGGCGCGTGGGAGGTCTGCACCGACGTCGATTTCCGGGGCCGGTGCGAGATCTTTGATCGCGACGTATCCAGCGTGGTTCCGCTGGGTCTCAATGATCTGATCTCCTCTTTCCGGCCGGTCCGATGAGCGCGGATTGGGTATCGTTCACCAGGCCGGTTCGGCTGAGGATGGTGGGCTATGCCTTGCGGGCTGTGACCGCTCTTGTGATTACGGCCTGCGGAACCGGCCCCTTGTCGACGCGAGCTAGTGCTCAGGTCACCGATACCCCCGCGGGCACCTATGCCCAGACCTGTTCCTCCGCGTCCGTTCGCGAGGGGCGGCTTTACGCGACCTGCCGAGCCATGAACGGCCAGAGGCGTTTCACGTCGATCGAACTGGCCCCATGCATAGGAAGCGATATCGGCAACGACGATGGCTTGCTGGTCTGTCACGGGTTGCGTGGTCGGATCGAGCAGCCTCCTCCGTATGTCTCGCCGCCTACCTATGTGCCCCCGCCGGTGCTCGATACCGACGGCCGGGCGATCTTTGGGAACTACACCCTCCGTTCTCCGATCTATCCCGACCCCTACAGAATTCAGGTCTATCCGGGCGGCTACGTCGCCGCGTCGTATCAGGCGGAGGGGTGTGTCGGATACATGAACCGGGAGCCGGACCTCGAGATTACCTACACCGCCGGACGCGCGCCCCTGATCTTCAGCGTGGCGAGCGACGATGACACCACTCTGGTGATCAATGGGCCCGATGGCCGCTGGTACTGCGACGACGACGGTGGCCAGTACGGGTTGAACCCTTCCCTGCGCTTCGTCCGCCCCCAGACCGGCGTGTATGATGTCTGGGTCGGAACCTACGAACAAGGTCGACGTCCCACAGCCGCGCTTCACGTCAGCGAGACGGGATCGCAGTAGGCCGCCGGTTGGAGGACACCGCCCCAGCGGGAAGAGTTCGCCCCCATACAGCTCCGGTTCATGTGAGCCGGTGAACATTGTCATCCAGGCTGCGTTTGGCAGTTCAAAGCGTTCAGGAGGACCACCATGAAGACCTTCGCATTCCTCGCCGCCGGAGCGACCCTGGCCGTGATCGGCGCCGCATCCGCCCCGCAGTCGGCCGAGGCCCAATCCCGCGTCGCGCCTCGGGGGAGCTATGCCGAGACCTGCAACGGCGCCTATGTGAACCAGGGGCGGCTCTACGCCGACTGTCGCGACACCCGCGGGAACTATCGCGGCAGCTCGATCGACCTGAACGCCTGTTCGTCCAGCGACATCGGCAACGATAACGGGCTGCTGGTTTGCCACAACGTGCGCGGCCGCTGGGAAAACAACGGCAATAACAACGGCGGCGGCTGGAACGGCGGCAACAACGGGGGGGGCTGGAACGGCGGAAACAACGGCGGCGGTTGGGGCGGCAACGGCGGCGGTCGCAACTCCATCACCATCTACCAGGACTCGAACTTCCGCGGTTATTCCGAGACGCTGCGCGGAGAGATCTATGACCTCGGCCGCTCGGGCTTCAACGACCAGATCAGCTCCATGCAGATGAACGGCAGCTGGGAGGCCTGCACAGACTCCAACTTCCGGGGGCAGTGCCAGGTGTTCTCGGGCAGTGTCCGCAATCTGGACAACTGGGGCATGAACGACCGCATCTCGTCGCTGCGCCCGGTGCGCGGCGGCGGTCGCTGGTAAGGCTCACACCGTCAGAACGATCTTGCCGACGTGCTCGCCCGCTTCCAACCGGAGGTGGGCGAGAGCGGCCTGATCCAGCGGGAAGGTCGCGTCGATCGGCGGGCGGACCGCGCCCGACGAAACCCAGGGCCAGACCGTCTGGTCGATCGCGGCCGTGAGACGCGCCTTTTCATCGGCCGACCGGCGACGCAGCGTCGATCCCGTCAGCACCGCCTGCTTCATCATCAGCTTGAGCAGATCGACCTCGGCGAGCGGGCCCGTCTGGGTGGCGATCACGACCCAGCGTCCGCCGGACTTCAGCGCGGCCTGATTGATGCCGGCGTAGGCCGCACCGATCATGTCCAGAATGACGTCGGCGCCCCCAGACTCGGCGACCGCGCTTGCAAGGTCGGTCGTCGAGGCGTCCAGGCTGACGTCCGCGCCGAGGGACAGGGCCGCCTGAGCCTTCGCAGTAGAGCGGGACGTGGCGATGACCTTGGCGCCGTGGGCCTTGGCCATCTGGATTGCGACGACCCCGATCCCCGAGGTCGCCCCATGGATGAGCAGGGTCTCGCCGGGAGCGAGCCGACCGGCCTCGAAGACGTTGGCGTAGACCGTGAACACCGTTTCCGGGAGGGCGGCCGCGCTCACGAAGTCCAGCGTCTCAGGGATCGGCAGGGCGTGTCGGGCGTCAACCACGGCCAGTTCCGCATAGCCGCCGCCGCCCAGAAGCGCGCAGACCCGGTCGCCGATGACCCAGCGATCGACGCCCTCGCCGACCTGGTCCACTTCGCCGGCCACTTCCAGCCCAAGGACGTCAGACGCCGCCGGAGGCGCCGGATAGAGTCCCTGGCGCTGGAGGAGATCGGGCCGGTTCACCCCGGCCGCTCGGACGCGGATGCGGATTTCGCCCGGGCCCGCGACGGGGTCGGAACGCTCACCCACAGCAAGCGCCTGCGCCGGACCCTTGCCGCCTTCGATCTCGATCACGCGCATGGGTCGCTCCAAAGCCTTGCAATCGTCCGTGTCCGGGCGCGTAACTAGGCCAGCGAAGGTTCCGGGCCAAGGAGGCGAGGATGACGTTCGACGATCTTGAGCCGCGTCCGCAACGGGGCGCCAACCTGACCGCCTTGTCGCGGGAGGATCTCGATCTCTATGCGGTCGAGGAGCTGAACGAGCGGATCGAGGCGCTTCAGGCCGAAATCGACCGGTGCAGGTCGGCTATCGCCGCCAAAGCCGCGAAGAAGTCCGCGGCCGACGCCCTGTTCAACTTCGGGCGCTAGCGGTTTCGCTTGGTCCTCATCCGTGGCATGGCCGTTGCAGGCTTGAGGAGCGCGGCGCCAATCCGGCCCGATCAGGCAGCGGGCCCTCCGTGTCGAAATGTTGCGGTTTGAGTTGATGGCGAGCGACGATCCCGAAGCCCCCAAGGGCCCCCGTCCGGGCGAAATCCTGGATTTCGCGCGCTCCGAACTGTTCGACCGGACGTTCCAGGAGGGCATGGAGCTGGTCGAGGAGACCGCGTCCTATCTGGACGGCGACGGCCGCAGGGAGTCCAAGCTTCTGTCGCGTTCGGCGGCGCTCGCCTATGCGGGCGAGAGCATGAAGCTGACCACACGGCTGATGCAGGTCGCGTCCTGGCTGCTGGTCCAGCGCGCGGTCCGGGAGGGCGACATGGAGCCGGAAGCGGCGGCGGATCCGCGCTATCGGCTCGCCGAACGGAAGGCGGCCGCTGAACCGACCAATCCTGAGATCCCGATCGCCCTGGTGGAGTATCTGGTGCGGGCCGAAAAGCTTTACGACCGGGTCCTGTATCTGGACCGCCGCATGTACCAGGAGGTCTCGGCCGAGCCCGAGGTGAATCCGGTGCTGAGCCAGCTCGGCATGCTGGAGGCGGCCTTCCGGGGCTGAACCGGTCGAGCCTTCAGGGGCCGACGTCGTTCACATCGACGCGGCCGTCCGCGACCACTTCGGGCAAGGTGACGGCGATGCCCAGCGCTTCGGCCAAAGCCCGGTCGCGGCGATAGACGTCTTCGCGGAAGGCGACGCGGCCCTGGCCGTCGACGAAGGCCGTCCAGTAGAGCAGGCGCACGCCGATCTCCCGGCCCGTCTGGATGCGGGTCGTCCGGCGCGAGGCCTGAGCCGCGTCGAACTGGCCGAGCAATGCAGGATCGGGCGACAGCAGCAGACGCGCGAACTCCACCGCGTTCTGCACGCGAACGCAGCCATGCGACCGCTGGCGCATCGACAGGTTGAAGGCCCCCTTGGACGGCGTGTCATGCAGGAAGATGGCGTAGCTGTCCTGCAACTCGAACTTCACATAGCCGAGCGCGGCGGTCGGACCGGCGCGCTGGATGACCGTGCCGTTCTGGATGTACATGTTCTGGCTGGCCAGATAGGCGGGGCCGCGCGGCAGGATCTCGCGGCGGGCGATGCCGGCGGGCACATACCAGGGCGGATTGGCGACGACCGAGGCGAAGGGCTTTTCCAGGCTGGGCGTCTGGGTCGTCGGGGCGCCGACGACCACGCGGTTGGAGTGAACCGGGCGACCGTCCTTCCAGTAGACCATGATGGCCGCGGCGGTGTTGACCTCGATCCGCTCGGGATTGAGGTCGCGCTTCAGCCAGCGGCGACGTTCCAGGTTCAGGGCGATCTGACGGGCGCGGTCCTCGGCGCGGGCGCCCAGCGACGCCTGGGTTCCGGGGCCGATGCGGCCGTCGGCCGCGAGGCCATGACGCGCCTGGAAGCCCTGGACGGCCTGCTGCAGTTCCGGGCCGTAGACCAGCCCCTCGGCGGTCAGACGGGCCCCTGCCTCGGCCGTCAGGTCCCCCTCGGCCACGAGACGGGCGATGATGATGGGCACGCGATTGTCGCTGGCTCCCGGCTCCAGCGTGCCGGGCCGGACCTGAAAGGCGGGCCAGCCGCCTTGGGCGATCAGGCGGCGATAGCGGACGTAGCCGGCCGACAGGTTGTTGTAGCCGATGTCGGTCGGCGCCAGGCCCTCATACCACTCGACCAGCCGGTTTTGGACCAGAGCGTCATTGAGGCCGAGCGGCACGTCGACGACGTTCTTTTCCATCTCCCACAGCTCTTCGACCGTCTCGGGGCGGACGGCGCCGAAGGCCAGGACGCGGGCGTACTTCAGGGCGGCGGCCGTGGTGCGCAGGTCGGCGCTGTCGGGATCGGCGGCCAGGCCGACGAAGTCGAAATAGTCGTTCCGCGCCAGGCCGTGCCGTTCCGCACGGTTCGAGGCCTCGGTCAGGCGCCGCAGGCGGTCGGCATTCCACACCGGCCGCCAGTTGTTCAGCTCGTAGAAAGCCCGCACATCGGCCTGTTCGGCGGCGGGCAGGCGGCTGATCTGGGCGTTGAAGGCGGTGAAATAGGGGCTGTCGTTGGTCGTGGTCTGGAGGGGCGCTGCGTTCTGCGCCATCGCAGGCGCGGCCATGGCCGCCGCCGCGGCGCCGAGGGTCAGTTCACGTCTGTTCATTTTCGCATCGCCTTCGTTCGACGCCCCGTGGATCACGACGTCCACGCCCCGTGGGTCGAACGGGCTCATGTTATCCACGTTCAGGGCAAACAAAAAGCGCCGGTCACGCGACCGGCGCCTTTCGTGATGTCGCCGCTACAGTCGCGGCCGGCTCACTTCTTGATGAAGCCGCCGAACTTGTTGTTGAAGCGCGACACGCGGCCGCCGCGGTCCATCAGCTGCTGGTTGCCGCCGGTCCAGGCCGGGTGCGTCGACGGATCGATGTCCAGGTTCAGCACATCGCCTTCCTTGCCGTAGGTCGAGCGGGTCTTGTAGCTCGTGCCGTCGGTCAGGGTGACGGTGATGAAGTGGTAGTCCGGGTGGGTGTCGGGCTTCATGGTCGTGGCGTCCGGTCTCTGCGCGGTGACGATGCCGACCGTCTATGCGCGAAATTGAGAAATCCCGCCGGAAAGCCCGACGGGAGCGAGCGCGGCGTTTACACCGGGGCGCCATCCGGGGCAAGAGGCGCTGCCCATGACCAACGCCGCCGCGCCGATCCCTGATTCCGCCACCGCGCCTGGGCGGCCCGGCGCGGGCGCGGTGCTGGCCGATCAGATCGGCGAGGCCGGCGAGCGACGCGGACGCAGTCGAGACGTCCGGCCTCTGCTCAGGCTCTGGCCGTTTCTGGTCCGGCATCGGCTGGATGCCTTCATCGCCCTGTTCTGGCTGCTGGCGTCGACGGCGGCGTCGCTGGGCCTTACCGCGACCGCGCGAGGCGCGATCGACCATGGCTTCGAGAACGGCGGCCGTGACATCGACCGCTGGTTCCTGTTCCTCGGGGCCAACGCTGTAGTCCTGGGGATCGCCACGGCGGTCCGCTACTTCTACGTCACCAAAACCGGGGAGCGGGTGATCGCCGACCTGCGCAAGGCCCTGTTCGAGCGGGTCCTGACCCTGGATCCGGCATTCTTCGCGAGGATGCGCACCGGCGAGGTGCTGAGCCGCCTGACCACCGACATCGCCCTGGTCGAGACGCTGCTGACCACCTCCGTCTCCTTCGCGCTCCGCAACCTGCTGACGCTGATCGGCGGGATCGTGCTGCTGTTCATCGTCAGCCCGAAACTGACCGGGCTGGTCCTGCTGACCGCGCCGTTGTTGCTGGGTCCGGTGTTCATCTTCGGGCGACAGGTCCGCAAGCTGACCGTCAAGTCCCAGGACCGCTTCGCCAATGCCGTCGGTTTCGCGGGCGAGAGCGTGGACGCCATCGAGACCGTCCAGGCCTTTGGCCGGGTCACAAGCGCCGCGGGCCGCTTCGGCGCCGTGGTGGAGGAGGCGTTCGGCGTCTCCTTGACCCGCATTCGGGCGCGGGCTTGGATGACGGCGCTGGTGATCGTGGTGATCTTCGGCGGCATCACCTTCGTGCTATGGCTCGGCGCCCAGGACGTGGCGGCGGGGACGATGACGCCCGGTGCCCTGTTGCAGTTCGTGCTGCTGTCGGTTTTCACAGCCGGGGCCGTGGGCGCGCTCGGCGAGAGCTGGGGCGACGTGCAGAAGGCCTCGGGAGCGATGGAACGCATCGACGAGCTGATGCGCGCGGTCCCGGAGATCGCCGCGCCGGAACGTCCCCTGCCGCTGCCGGCCCCGCCCGAGGGCCGGGTCGCGATGGCGGGCGTGCGCTTCGCCTATCCGGGACGGCCGGATCTGCCGGCGCTCAAGGGGTTCGATCTCACGGTGCGGCCCGGCGAGACCGTGGCCCTGGTCGGGCCGTCGGGCGCTGGCAAGTCGACCGTGTTCCGTCTGCTGCTCCGCTTCTATGATCCCCAGGCGGGCTCGGTCAGCGTGGATGGTGTGGACGTCAAGGCGGCCGATCCGGCCGAGGTCCGCGCCCGCTTCGCCTGGGTCTCGCAGGAAGCGCCGCTCTTTTCGGGCTCGGCTCTGGAAAACATCCGCTTCGGTCGCGAGGCCGCCAGCGAAGATGAGGTGCGCCAGGCGGCGGAAGAGGCGCAGGCCTTGGGCTTCGTTGAAGCTCTGCCGGAAGGGTTCGCCACCCCGCTGGGCGAACGCGGCAAGAGCCTGTCGGGCGGCCAGCGGCAGAGGCTGGCCATAGCGCGCGCCCTGGTCCGCGACGCGCCGATCCTGCTGCTGGACGAGGCCACGAGCGCGCTCGACGCCGAGAACGAGGCCCTGGTGCAGGCGGCGCTGGATCAGGCGATGGAGACCCGCACGACGCTTGTGATCGCGCACCGCCTCGCGACCGTGCTCCGCGCCGACCGCATCGTCGTCATGGAGGACGGCGTCGCGGTGGAGGAGGGAACCCACCACGAACTGGTGGCCAAGGGCGGGCTGTATTCTCGCTTGGCGGAGCTTCAGTTCCGGGAGAGCTAACGGATCAGGCGGCCTGAAGCACCTTGCGTAGCGCCGGGTGCACCTCGGCGTTGGCGGCGCAGATGGTCGCGCCGGTCTTGGGATCGCCGTGATCTTCGATGGAGGTGACGATGCCGCCCGCCTCGGTGATGAACAGGATGCCCGCCGCCACGTCCCATGGCTGCAGGTTGCGCTCGAAATAGGCGTCGTAACGCCCGCACGCGACCCAGGCGAAATCCAGCGCCGCCGAGCCCAGGCGACGGATGCCCGCGACGCGCTGGCCCACCGCATGGATGTCTTTGATGGCCTGGGCGTGGCCGGTCTTCCCGATGAACGGCAGGCCGGTGGCGATGAGGCTGTCGGCCAGGTCGCGACGGCCCGAGACGCGGATGCGCTGGTCGTTCAGGTAGCAGCCCTTGCCCTTCTCGGCCCAGAACAGCTCGTTGAGGATGGGGTTGTAGGTCACGCCCGCCACGATCTCGGACGAGCCGTCCGGCGCGCGGCGCTCCAGCCCCACCGTGATGGCGAAGTGGGGCATGGCGTGCATGAAGTTGGTCGTGCCGTCGATGGGGTCGACGATCCAGGTGTGGGACTTGTCGGTCCCCTCGATCAGGCCGCGTTCCTCGCCCAGGAAGCCGTAACCGGGCCGGGCCTTGGTCAGGAGCTCGAACAGGGTCTGCTCGGCCTTCAGGTCAGCGGCGGTGACGAAGTCGCCGGGGCCCTTCCTCGACACCTGCAGGTTCGCGACCTCGCCGAAGTCGCGCAGCATGGGACGGGCGGTCTTTCGGACCGCGTCGGTCATGACCTGAAGCAGGGCGGAGGCGAGGGCCATCGGGAATCTCCTGGTCCAGCGGTCCTGAAAAGGCGAAGCGCCCGGACCGGTGGAGAAGTTCAGTGCTCGCCCCGAAGGGCCGTTTCTCGGATCAGTCGGCGCGGCGGACGTACTCGCCAGTGGCGGTATCGACCACGATGCGCTCGCCCGCCGACATATAGGGCGGGATCATGATGCGCACGCCGTTGTCGGCGATGGCGGGCTTGTAGGACGACGAAGCGGTCTGGCCCTTCACGGTCGGCTCGGTCTCGACGACCGTCAGGGTGACCTGCTCGGGCAGACTCAGGCCGATCGGACGCTCTTCGTGCATCTCGATGACGACCTTCATGCCGTCCTGGAGGTAGGGGATCGAATCCTCGCCGACCCAGTCCTTCTGCAGCTCGATCTGCTCGTAGGTGGCGTCGTCCATGAAGACGAGGGCGTCGCCCTGCTCGTAGAGGAAGGAAAAGTCCTTCTGCTCCAGCGTGACGCGCTCCACCTTGTCCTCGGAGCGGAAACGCTCGTTCAGCTTGTTGCCGGTCTCCAGGTTCTTGGCCTCGACGTTGGCGAAGGCGCCGCCCTTGCCGGGCTTGACGTGGCTGGCCTTGGTGACGACCCACAGGCCGCCGTTGTGCTGGAGCACCATGCCGGGCTTGATGGTGTTGCCGTTGATTTTCGCCATGAGGGGATCGCTGAAGCTGTGGCGCGGCCCCGACGGCCGGCGCGAATTCGGGCGCGATCCCTAGAGGAAGCCGGACAGCAGGGCAAGGCGCGCCGGGCGGCGTTCCTAGTGGACGGTATGAGCCGCTTGCTCGGCCTTGCGGTCGACGATGTTGGCGAGGCGAACGCCGGTCCCGGTCGGGGAGGCCAGCTTGCCCGCCCTGGGGTCGAGCTTCCGCGCCTCATGGGCGAAGGCGGCGGCGAGACCCGCCGAGGTCATGGCGGCGGCGATCTGCATGCCGCGACTGGCGGGACGCAGGGCGATCCAGACGGCGTTCATCGCCTGGGCACCTGCCCACAGGATCATGGCCGAGGTCCGCTCGGGCCGGGCAGGGGCGTTCCAGACACGGACGGCCGAAAGCGTGGTCGCAGAGAAGACGGCCGGAAGCACCAGGCTGAAGGCCCCGCGCGGACGCTCCGTGACCGGACCGGCGCCTTCTCGCAGATGGGAGAGGGTGCGCCGACGGGGTCCGAGCGTTCCACTGGCGAGCGCCGTAGCCAGCAGAGCGAACCCTACCGTGACGGCGACTCCCAGGGCGACATGCCCGATGTCACGCTCGTCTGCGTTCAGGAAGTCGGACGCGGCATCACGGATATCGTCCAGCCGGTCGTCGATGTCGCTCATTCGTCTGCTCCGATGCTGGGAAACGAAATGAGCGGCATGCGGAGCGGTTCCGGTCAGAGGCTCTCTTCACCAGGCAACGTCAGGTCGGCCGGATCATAACCATAGTCGAGCAGGTCGCCCGGTCGACACCCCAGGGCCGCGCAAAGCCGGGCCAGGGTGGAAAACCGGATGCCCTTCACCTTGCCCGACCGGAACAGCGACAACTGGGTCTCGCTGAGGCCCACCTCGGCAGCCAGGTCGCGGGCCTTGATGCCTCTCGCGACGATCAGCGCGTCCAGCGTCACACGGACGGGCATTAGATCATCTCGTCCAGTTCGGCCTGCACGCGACCCGCATGATCGACCACCCGGCCCAGCAGAAACAGCGCACCGCCGATCATGCCCAGCGTCATGCCCGCTACGTCGAAATAGAGATAGCCTCCCTGCGCCTGGCCTATGATCCGCAGGATGTTGGTCACGCCGAAGACGCTCAGCAGGCCACCGATGCCGAGCGCCAGACCCACCCTGTGGAGGGTGCCGGCGAGGGCGGGCTGGATCAGCCGTCCTCTGGCGACCTCGCCCAGCCCATGGCCGATCGCCCAGACGCCGTAGAGATAGCAGACGGTCGGCAGGGCGAAGACCGCCGCGCCGATCGCTCCATCCCGAACGGCCCCGTCCCGGATCCACAGAGCGAGCGGGAAGGCGATGTGCATGAGGGCGAGCAATCCGCCCACGCTCACGACCATGAAGATCGCCAGCCACCGGTACTGGGCGCAGAGGCGGCGAAAGGCGGCGGCGTCAGGCGCTGGCATGAGGGTGTCCTTCTGACTCTTCTTTAATCTTGACTTAAAGAATGTCGCTGCGCAACTTTATCTCTGACTTAAAGATAGAGACGAAGAATGCAGGCCATTGAAACGAGGGATCTGACCCGCCGCTTCGGCAGCCGCGTGGCCGTAGACGCTGTGTCGATGACGGTCCCGCAAGGCGCCGTGTATGGGTTCCTGGGCCGCAATGGAGCCGGCAAGACGACGACGTTGAAGATGCTCCTCGGCTTGCTGAAGCCCACGGCGGGCGTCGCCTGCGTCGCGGGCGTCGATGTCGCGCGCCACCGCCTTGCAGCGGCTCGGCAGACCGGCGCTCTGCTTGAGGCGCACGGGCTCTACGCCAACCTGACGGGCCGTGAGAATCTCGACCTGACCCGCTTGCTATTGAGCTTGCAGCGCGCCGAGGTGGATCGTGTGTTGGAGGTCGTCGACATGACCGCCGATGCGTCCCGGCGCGTGGGCGGATACTCCCTCGGAATGCGACAAAGACTGGGGTTGGCCCGCGCCATGCTCGGTGCGCCGCCCGTGCTGATCCTCGATGAGCCGACCAATGGCCTCGACCCCGACGGCATCGCCGACATGCGTCGCTTTCTGAAGACCCTGCCCGAGCGGACGGGCGCGACGGTGCTGCTGTCCAGCCACCTGCTCGGCGAGATTGAGCATACGGCGACCCATGTGGGGATCCTGAGCGAGGGGCGGCTGGTGCTGGAAGGGGATCTGGCGCGGTTGAAGGGCGACCTGGCCCCTGAGATCGCTCTGCGGGTCGATGACCTCGCCCGGGCCCGCGCCGTTCTGGAGAGCCACGACCTGACCGTCGAGGATCAGCCGGATGGACTGACCCTTCGCCTGCGGCCGGGACAGGACCACGACGCCGTCACGGCCGCCGTCAACCGAGACCTCGTCCAGGCTGGTGTCGCGGTCTTCGCCCTGGCGCCGCGCGCCCGCTCGCTGGAGGGCATCTACCGCGCCGTCACCGCCGCACGCCAGGCCGAGTCCGAGGAGATCGCCTGATGCTGTCCGTCCTGTCGGTGGAAATCCGCAAGCTCAATCGCTCGCTGGCTTTGCTGCTGGCGCTTGCCGCGCCTTGCCTGATCGGCATCTTCGCCTTCTTCAACGTTGGTCGTTTCGACGAGGCTGGGCCCTGGGATCGTTGGCTGACGACGTCTGTCGGCCTCTGGGCTTTTTTCATGCTGCCGATGAGCGTGACAGCTCTGACGGCCCTCGTCGCGCAGATGGAACACGCGCCGCGATCCTGGGATCACCTGCGCAGCCTCCCCGTGCCGCGCTGGCGCGTTTATGCGGCCAAGCTGGCCTGCGTGCTGGGGCTCGTGGCGCTCATGAGCGTGCTGAATCTGGCCGTGACCTATGCGGCCGTCGAACTTGCGGCCGCGCTCAAACCCGCGATCCTTCCCACGGGCCAGCCGGACTTCGTCGCGACGGGTGTGCTGCTCGCCAAGGTGCTGATCGCCGCTGTGCTGATGATCGCGATCCAGTTCTGGGCGGCGATGCGGTTCGCCAGCTTCGTGCCCGCGCTCGCGCTCGGCATCGGCGGCACCTTCTTCGCGGTCGCTGCGACCAGCGCCAAGCAGGGGGTCTTCTTTCCCTGGCAGATGGCGGTGAACGTCATGGGCGAGGGCTGGCGGCATGACACGGCTCTGGCGCTCGGCGGCGGTCTGGGCACGCTGGCCCTGATCGCCGCCGTCATCCACCTCAGCCGACGCGAGGTGCTCTGACTTCAGCCGCCGGTGGCGCTCTTGTCCGGCGAGATCTCGGTCATGGCGGACTGCAGGTAGTTCTGCTCGCCCAGTTGTTCGATCAGCTTGAACTGGGCCTCAAGGAAGTCGATGTGCTCCTCGGTGTCCGACAGGATCTCCATCAGGATCTGGCGGCTGACGAAGTCCGAGGCGGCCTCGGCCTGGGCGATGCCGGCCAGCAGGGTGTCGCGGCCGCCCAGCTCCAGCGCCAGGTCCGCGCCCAGGCACTCGACCGCGCTCTCGCCGATCTTCAGCTTGTGCAGGTCCTGCATGTTCGGCAGGCCGTCGAGGAACAGCACGCGCTTGATCAGCTTGTCGGCGTGCCGCATCTCGCCGATCGATTCTTCGTAGATGATCTCACCCAGGTGCTTCAGGCCCCAGCTCTCGAACATCCGGGCGTGCAGGAAGTACTGGTTGACCGCCGTCAGCTCGTTGGTCAGCACCGCGTTGAGAGTACGGATGATCGCGGGATCGCCCTTCATGGCTGTCGGCTCCTGAGTGAATCGGTGGACGCTGGGAGCGCCCTTGGCGTCGTCATAACACAGGCGAATGCTGTCGTGGGCTGTTGCGAGCCCTTATCACCACATTGATATTGCGAATGATTTTTGTCGCCAACTACTCGGCGGCGAGGGCGAAGGCCTGGCGGCTGTCGTCGATCATCTGACGCATCTCGCAGACGCACTTCGCGCACTGGGCCGCACAGCCGTTGCGTTCGAACACGTCGCGGGGACGGCGGGCCCCCGCCTCGATGGCGAGGGCGACATCCCGTTGGCGAAGGCCGTTGCAGTTGCAGACGTACACGCGAGGCGCTCGGAACTCAGTTGCGACTGGTTCTCCATAGCATGCCAGCAGGGGATTGCAACGCATTCTCATTCGCCCGGTTGACGGCAGGGCCGTGGCGTCGCACCAGCGGCGGATGCGCGCCCCGGACTGTCAGCTGTATCTCATCACACCGCCTTCGATCGCTGATCTGGAGGCGTTCGCCACGGCGCTGGAACAGGCGCTGGACGCCGGGCCGGTCGCGGCGCTGCAGATCCGGATCAAGCCGGCGGACGATGCGCAGATCTTGGCCGCCGTGCGGCGACTGGCTCCGATCGCTCAGTCCCGGGGCGTGGCGGTCATCCTCAACGATCGGCCCGACCTGGCGGCGGCCCTGGGCTGTGACGGGGTGCATGTCGGCCAGTCCGACGCCTCGGTCGCCTCAGCCCGAAGGATCATGGGCAAGAACGCCATGATCGGCGCGACGTGCCACGACAGCCGCCATCTGGCGATGGAGGCGGCCGAGGCCGGCGCGGACTACGTCGCCTTCGGGGCCTTCTTTCCGACCTCGACGAAGGAGACGGTTCATCGGCCCGATCCGGACGTTCTGACCATCTGGCAAGAGGTCATGGAGGTTCCCTGCGTGGCTATCGGCGGGATCAAGGTCGAGAACGCCGCCGTGCTGGTCGAGGCCGGCGCTGACTTCCTGGCGGTCAGCCAGGGCGTTTGGGGCCATCCGGAAGGACCGGCGGCCGCGGTCAGGGAGTTCACCAAAATCCTCAAGCCGAGTCCGTAGCTTCAGAGGATGTTAGGAAGCGCTTGCTAATCACGACGGCAGCGCTTCTCCCCCGAGTGTCCCCCGGATGCCCAACAGCCGTGTCCTGACCGCAGCGGACCTTGACCCCGTCGTCGGGGCGAACGCCGCGCGAGCGCAGAGGGTCACCACGGCAGCGACCCTGTTCAGCGATCCCCTCGTTCCCATCGCGACGGTCGCAGGCGTCATGCTGCTGACCGTCCTGGCGATCTCGACCGCGCGGACGGCCGGCCTTGTGGCGGCGCTGTGGGCGGCGAATGCGCTGGCTGTGGCCGTGTGGCTTCGTAGCGGGCGGGGCTGGAGCTACGACCTGTGTTTCGGCGGGTTGATCGCCGTGGGCGTGCTCTCTGGCCAGTTCCTGGCCGGCAACCGACCTGACCTGGCGGCCATGTTCACCGCCGCGAACATGCTCGAGATCGTCGCCGGCGTGCTCCTGGCCCGTCGGTTCGCCCCGACCCTGAACCTCGCCAGCGTCGAGGGGGCCTGCCGCTTCATCCTTGCTGTCGCCTTCATCGCCCCGATCGGCGGCGGCCTGTTCGCCGCCACGGGGCTGACCCTGATCAACGGCGCTGACTTTCTGACCTCTTTCCAGACCTGGTGGTTCGGGCATGCGCTCGGCCTGGCCGTGGTGGCGCCGTTCGTGCTCGCTCTGGAGAAGCAGCCGCTGCGGGTTCTCTTGTCGCCGTGGCGGATCGCCGAGACCGTCCTCCTGTTCGGATTGCTGTTGGCCGTGTCCGTCGCGGTCTATTTCGTCCTGACGCGGCCGCTGGGCTTCGCCATGATCCCGGTCCTGATCCTGATCGCCGCGCGGCTGCGGGTGATCGGGGTGACGGCGGGGCTGGTCGTGATGTCCATCTGCGCCATCGCCGCCCTGATGACGGGAGCCGGCCCTTGGCGCTGGGTCGAGGGCGATCTGGCCGAGCGCGCCATGCTGATGCAGCTGACGCTCCTGTTCGGCTATGTGCCGATCGTCCTTGTCGCCTCGCTTCTGGAAGAGCGCGACCGTCTGTCGGAACGCGCCAAGGCGGGGCAGTTGCGGGCCGAACGGGCGTCCGCGGCCAAGTCGCGACTGCTGGCCAATGTCGCCCATGAGATCAAGAGCCCCATCGGCGGCGTCATCGGCATCGGCGATCTGTGGTCTTCCGGCCAGTTGGGTCCCGTCACCGAGACCCAGAAGGAAATGGCGCAGATGCTCGTCAAGACCGCGCGTCAGGTGGAAGCTCTTTCGCACGACCTCTTGGACGTCGCTCGCGCCGAGTCCGGGGCGGTTAAGGTGGAGCTGCGTCCGACCGATGTGCCGGGGCTGCTGGACGACGTCTGCCGCGCGACCGCGCTGCGTCCGGAAGCGGCGCGGTTGAAGATGACGGTGGTGGCGGATGGCGACGGACTTGTCGCTCTGGCGGACTCCCAGCGGCTCGCCCAGGTGATCGACAATCTGGCGACCAATGCGGTGAAGTACGCCGCCGCCGGGGGAACCCTGACCTTCCGCGCCAGCCGCATCTATGACGGCGTGCGCATCGAGGTCATCGACCAGGGTCCGGGTCTCTCGCCCGAGAAGCAGGCGCAGCTGTTTGAGCCGTTCAATCGCCTCGGCCTCGAGCGGACGGCGGTCGAAGGTCACGGCATCGGCCTCGCCCTCGCCAAACGACTGGTCGAACTGCAAGGCGGGACGATCGGCGTCCAGTCCGAGCTCGGAGCCGGATCGACCTTCTGGATCGAGCTCCCGGCGGCCTGAAAATCATTCTCTGGTGAATTCCTGCGACCCGACGCCGCGCGACGGCGTTGGTCATGGACGCGGACGGTCCGGAGGCTCAGACCTCTTCGCGTCCAAGGCCCTTCGGGAACGCCCACGTGGATTTCGACGCCCTCCTGCTGTCGCGGATGCAGTTCGCCTTCACCGTGGCGTTCCACATCCTGTTCCCGGCCTTCACCATCGGGCTGGCGTCCTATCTCGCCGTGCTCGAGGGCCTTTGGCTCTGGACGAAGCGGGAGGCGTTCAAGACCCTCTATCTCTTCTGGGTGAAGATCTTCGCCCTCAGCTTCGGCATGGGCGTCGTGTCGGGCGTGGTGCTGAGCTACCAGTTCGGGACCAACTGGTCGGAGTTCATCCGGCTGACCGGCGGGGTGATCGGTCCGTTGATGGCCTATGAGGTCCTGACGGCCTTCTTCCTCGAGGCCTCGTTCCTGGGCGTGATGTTGTTCGGCTGGAAGAAGGTCGGGCCCAAGCTGCACTTCCTGTCGACCTTTCTCGTCGCGGTCGGCACCATGATCTCGGCCTTCTGGATCCTGTCGGCCAACAGCTGGATGCAGACGCCGCAGGGGCATCAGGTGCTGGCGGACGGGACGTTCTTGGCGGTCGACTGGGTGAAGGTGATCTTCAATCCCAGCTTCCCGTCGCGGCTGACCCACATGCTGGTCGCCGCCTTTCTGACCACGGGGCTCGTCGTCGGAGCCGTGTCGGCCTTCCACGTGCTGAAGGACCGTGCGAGGGGCGAGAAGCCGGCGGGGTGGAACGAAAGCCGGATCTCGCTGGTCATGGCGATCGGGCTGATCGCGGTGCTGGCCCCGCTGCAGCTCGTGGTGGGCCACTGGTCTGGCGAGGTGACGCACAAGTATCAGCCGTCCAAGACCGCCGCGCTGGAAGGGTATTGGGAAAGCCGCGCCGATCAGCCGTTGCATCTGTTCGGCATTCCGGACCGCGAGGCCCAGAAGAACCATTTCGAGGTGTCGATCCCCGGCCTCGGCAACATCATCCAGAACGTGCCGCGCGACGAGGTCATTCAGGGGCTCGATGCATGGCCGAAGGAGGATCAGCCGCCGCCATTCATTCCCTTCTTCGGCTTCCGGATCATGGTGGGGCTCGGTCTGCTGATGATCGGTCTCGGCGCCTGGGGCGGCTGGCTGCTCTGGCGGCGCAGGGTGTTCGACAGTCCGTGGTTCCTGCGCTTATGCGTCGCCATGGGACCTTCGGGCTTCATCGCCGTGCTGGCAGGCTGGATGGTGACCGAGGTCGGGCGCCAGCCCTGGGTGGTCTATGGCGTGCTGAAGACCCGCGACGCCGTCTCACCGGTCATCGCCAGCCAGGTGGCCACGTCGCTGCTGGCCTATGTGACTGTTTACGCGATCGTCTTCACCGCCGGAGCGATCTTTATCCTGCGCCTGATGCGAGAGGGGCCGATCGCCGCCCACGTCGAGCCTGCGCCCCGCCAGCAACGCCCGCCCGGCACGCCGCTGGCCAAGGCGCCGCAGGATACGACGCCCGGCGACGACGATCCGCCCGACGGTCCGGACGGCCTGAGAGGACGCATGTCATGAGCCTGGATCTTCCGCTCATCTGGGCCGGGCTGATCGCTCTGGCGGTGCTGCTCTATGTGCTGCTGGACGGGTTCGATCTCGGCATCGGCATCCTGTTTCCGTTCGCGCGCTCCAAGGAGGAGCGGGACGTGATGATGAACACCGTCGCCCCCGTCTGGGACGGCAACGAGACCTGGCTGGTGCTGGGGGGAGGGGGGCTGCTGGCGGCGTTTCCCCTGGCCTATTCGGTGGTGATGCCGGCCTTCTACCTGCCGATCCTGCTGATGCTGGCCGGGTTGATCCTCAGGGGCGTGGCGTTCGAGTTCCGGTTCCGGGCGAACGATCGCGGCCGGCGTTTCTGGACCCAGATGTTCTCGGGCGGGTCGATCCTGACCACTGTGGCGCAGGGCTTCGTGCTCGGCGGCTTCATCCAGGGCGTCACGGTCAGGGACGATCGCTTCGCCGGCGGCCAGTTCGACTGGCTGACGCCCTATACGCTGCTGGTCTCGGCCGGACTGCTGGCGGGCTATGCGCTGCTGGGAGGGGCCTGGCTGATGATGAAGACCAAGGACAATCTGCACGGCGACGCCAAGCGGTGGACGGGCTGGAGCGCGCTTGCGACGGCTATCTTGCTGGCCGCTGTCAGCGTGGCGACGCTGCTCGTGCATCCGCGCGTGGCGGCGCGGTGGGGGTTCGATCTGGGCGACGGCTTCGCGTTGGACTTGGCGACGCTTCTGCCCTTGCTGCCCATTCCGCTGCTGGGGTTGATTGGGCTCGGGCTGGTGGCCGTGATGTCGAGGAAAGGGTCGCACCGTTGGCCCTTCGTCGGGGCGGTGCTGGTCTTCCTGTCCGGCTATCTGGGGCTGGCGGTCGGGTTCGCGCCCTACATCGTGCCCTACGCGCTGGACTTCCGTCAGGCGGCGGCGCCGGACAATGCGCTGGGCCTGATGCTGGTCGGCACGTCGGTCATCCTTCCGATGATCCTGGCCTATACGGCCTGGGTCTACTGGGTGTTCCGGGGCAAGATCGACGAGGAGGCCGGCTATCATCATTAGACCCGTCCCGCCGCCGGAGCCGGGGGAGGACGGCGGCCCGCTCTGGAAGAAGCTGCTGTGGTTCGCCGGCCTGTGCGTGGCCGGGGTGATCGTCGTGGGCGTCGTGGCCTATACGCTGCGGAGCTTGCCGTTCATGGGCTGAGGCGCGATGGTCGGCCCATGTCCAGCGTCCTGATCCTCTCCGCCTTCGCCGCGCTCCAGACGGCGTCACAGCCGCAGCAGAGCACCGCGAGTGATCTGACCCGCATGCTCAATGGGGCGCCGCCCGCCGCGAGCCGTTCGGCGCAACCGCCCGTGCCCGTGGCCACAGCGCCGGCGAGCGGATCGACGACCGGTGGCGCTACGCCTGCCGCCAGCTCTGCGCCCCCCGTCTCGACGCCGCGCCCCGCGCCGGGCGCTGCGACGAGGCCGACCGCGACGCCGGCAGGGACGTCCGCAGGCGGTGGCGGCGCCCCGCCAAGCCCGTCGGGGGCCCCTGTGAGCCCCGCGCCGGGCACGACCGCGCCGGCTGCCCGTCCATCGACCGCGGCTCCGCCGACGGCGACAGCCACCCCGCCTGCGCCCAGGCCGACAGCGGGGGCGGGAGCCGCGCCAACGGCGGCGCCGACTTCCCCGTCGACAGGATCAGCTCGACCCGCCTCTGCGCCGATTGCTCCCACCGCGACGCCGCCCTCGGTCGCTGCGCCGCCGCCCGCGGCCGTCGGGACGACCGCAGGCGAGGTCCCGGCCGCAGAGCCGGTCGAGCCGCCTCCGCCGCCCGTGACGGTTCTGACCCCGGCCGCCATCGCGGCGCTGCCTTTCGCGCTCGATCTGCCCAGCGGCGTGACGGTGACGACGGGGCGGCCCGGGCCGAACTTCACGATCTGGACCGTGCGTCGGGGCGAGCGGTCGCTGGTGATGATCTACGCCGGGCCGGCGTCGCAGTTTCCGATCTACTCTGGCGAGATGGTCGAGGCGGGCGGGCGGACGTCGATCGTGGCGAACGAGGAGGGACGGCGCGTGGCGCTGGAGCACCTGTTCACGCGCACCGCCGCGCCGCAGGAGATCCACGCCTGGATCACCAGCGTCGAGGGGGCCGACCGCGCCTTGGCTGAACGGATCGCCCAGAGCATCGATCCGCGCTAGGCCCGGCGCACCGGCGTGTCGGTGGGGCCCAGGCGCAGGCCGCGCTTGCCGGCGAAGACGAGGACCTCCTGGCCCTCGGCGGCGGCCCAGCGGCGGAGCTGCGGCTCATAGGGCTCGCGGCGCCAGTCGTGGGGGCGGGCGGCGTCGCATTCGACGATGAGGCGCCGGCCGTTCTGCTCGGAGTGGAGCACGAAGCCGGAGACGGTCGGCTTCCAGCGGTCGTCCAGGGCGTCGGTCAGGAGCCAGAGGCAGTTGAAGACGCGGCAGTCCTCGGGGCGGTCGGCGTAGACGGCGCAGCCCGTCGTCTTGCCGAAGTGGCGGCACCAGCGGCCTGCGGGCTTGTCGAGGGCCGTGACTCCCATGAGCTTGCAGCACAGGCCGCAGTCCCCGCAGGACTTCATTCCGATCCGGGCGGAGCGGCCTCGGACCAGACGGCGAGCTCGTTGCCGGACGGGTCGAGGAAGTGCAGCCGCCGCCCGCCGGGGAAGGCGAAGATCGGCTTCACGATCCGGCCGCCCGCCGCCGTGATCCGCTCGGCCATGGCCTCGAGGTCCGAGGCGTAGAGGACGGGCAGGGGGTGGGCCGGCCGGGATTCGTCCGTGTCGAAGCCACCGTCCAGGCCTTCGTCGAAAGCCTGATAGGTCGGACCGTAGTCGATGAACCGCCAGCCGAAGGCGGTTTCGTAGAAGGCCTTGGTCTCGGGCATGCCCGTGGAGGGCAGTTCGAGATAGTCGAGTTTTCCGTCGCTTCGCATTGTCGTGATCCGATCAGGAAGCCGCCGGGTTCAGGGTTGCCATGGCCGCCGCCACCGCGCAATCTTGCGAACGATTCGCAATTCGGAGCGACGCATGATCATCCTGACCACGGGCGCGGAACTGATGCGGCTGATGCGGGAGCCGCCTCACGCCATCTCCACGGCCAGGGCCACGGCTTCGCCGCCGCCGATGCACAGGGAGGCCACGCCCTTCTTGCCGCCGCGCGCCTGAAGCGCCGCCAGCAGGGTCGTGAGAACCCGGGCGCCGGACGCGCCGATGGGGTGGCCGAGCGCCGTCGCGCCGCCGTTGACGTTGAGCTTGGCGTGGTCGATGCCGAGCTCCTGCATGGCGATCATGGCGACGACGGCGAAGGCTTCGTTGATCTCCCACAGGTCGACGTCCTCGACCGACCAGCCGGCCTTCTTGAGGGCCTTCTGCATCGCCGGGACGGGCGCGGTGGTGAACAGGCCGGGCTCATGGGCGTGCGCCGCGTGGGAGACCACGCGGGCGACGATGGGCAGGTTGAGCGCCCTGGCTATGCTCTCGCGCGTCAGGACCAGGGCGGCGGCGCCGTCCGAGATGGAGCTGGCGTTGGCGGCGGTGATCGTGCCGTCCTTGGCGAAGGCGGGCTTCAGCGTCGGGATCTTGTCCGGATTGGCCTTGGCGGGCTGTTCGTCGTCGCTGACCACGACGGTGCCCTTGCGGTCGGTGACCTCGACCGGGACGATCTCGGCCTTGAAGGCGCCCGACGCGATGGCGCTGCGAGCCCGGTTCAGGCTCTCGATGGCATAGGCGTCCTGGGCCTCACGGGTGAACTGGTACTGGCCGGCCGCGTCCTCGGCGAAGGCGCCCATCAGCTTGCCGGGGGTGTAGGCGTCCTCCAGCCCGTCCATGTACATGCTGTCGACGATGACGTCGTGGCCGATGCGGGCGCCGCCGCGATGCTTCGTCATCAGGTAGGGCGCGCCGGTCATGGACTCCATGCCGCCGGCGACGATGATGTCGGCCGAGCCGGCGGCGAGGCTGTCGGACGCCATCATGACGGCCTGAAGGCCCGAGCCGCACATCTTGTTGACCGTTGTCGCCTCGACATGCTGGCCCAGGCCCGCGCCGATGGCGGCCTGACGCGCCGGGGCCTGGCCGAGCCCAGCGGGCAGGACGCAGCCCATCACGATCTGCTCGACCTTGTCGGCGGGAACGCCCGCGCGCTCGACCGCCGCCTTGACCGCCGTCGCGCCGAGCTCGGTCGCCTTGACGCCGGACAGGGCGCCCTGGAAGCCGCCCATCGGCGTGCGGGCGAAGGAGACGATGACGACAGGATCGGACATGGAGGCTCTCGCGGAAGTTCGGGGCGGATGTAGCGAGGACGAGGACGGATTGCGAGGGGAGGGAGCGAAGGCCAAGGGACGCCGGCCTGATCGTCTCTCCCCTGTCGCCGAAGGGCGATGGGGGGTGGATCGGCGCGACCAGCGCCGAGACGAGGGGGCGAGGCGGCGGCGGGGATGAGGGTGGGTCGATTCGCATGATCCCGTGGGGGTCAGAGCCCTGGTCGGACAGATCACCTCGCCCCCTCCTGGCGCGTTCCGCGCCGGTCCTCCCCACGCGCCTTCGCGCGCGGAGAGGTGATGTTGCGGACGCGCCTCATCGCTCTTCCGCTGTGAACGGGGTGGGAAGGGCGGGCGGAGCTTGGGCGCGAGGCCCGGTTACCGTGAGTGTGTAGTTTCGGCTTCGCGTCTTCTGCTCCGCGCGGCTGGTCTGATCGGAAGCGGACGGCCCCGCGTCGCTCGAAGCCGACTGACCGGGGACCGACGGCCCTGTTAGAGCCTTGCCGCTACTGACGCCTCCGGCGGGAAGGTCGGCGTGCTTGCGAAAGCCGATCCCCTGAACGCGGCGAGTCTTCTGCTCGCCGCCTTTTTTGGTGGGCTACCGCTCGACGCGCGGCGTCTCGCTACTTGAGCCCGACGCTTCGCGTTTGGCGGGCTACCGCCCGGAACGCGGTTCCGGGCTGCTTGAGCCCGGGACCCGCATTCCAAGCCTTGGTGCGCCCACGCCACCCCCTCCGTCCGGGACGCCGGATGACCGCTCTTCACGGCCTCCGGTCGTTGGACCTCGGGAGCTCCCGCTCCAACCGCTCCCGCCGCGACAAGCTCGCAAGGCCTTGCGCCCTTCCCAAGCGACGGAACCGAGGGGGAGGGTAACACAGCCGGATATGAGGGCGCGTTCAGCGGGTCTGAAACGCGATCGGCGCTGTTTTTGCTTACGAAATCCGGGCGTCGTTGGATGATAGAGAAAAACAGCGCGCCAAATCCATCCCCACAGCGGAGGGCGGGTGGGCAGCCCGCGGGAGCGGACGGAGCGCGAGGCGGGATCTTCTGCCCGTTTCGGCGGGCTGCCCATCCGCTCCCCGGCACGCCTCCGGCGGGACTGCGTCGGCCCCCAACGGGGGAGGATTGGCCTTGAAATCACCCGCGCCCTAAGGCATAGGCCCCCCTCTGGCGAACCGACGCGCCGATGGGTTCGCCCCCACGGCGCGTTCTGTTTTGTCTAGGAGTTTAGCTCAGTTGGTAGAGCACCGGTCTCCAAAACCGGGGGTCGTGGGTTCGAGTCCCCCAACTCCTGCCATTTTCCCCTCTGTTCCCGCAGGCCAAGGCTTCCCATCTGCGGGGACGGAACACGCGTTAGAAGAGACCCCGTAGACGATGGCCAAGTCCAGGTTCACAGGCGGACGCCGCACCAGAAACCCGGCGGCCGGCGCGCGGCCGCAAGTCGCCGCGCAAGCCGCGGGCGCCACGGTCACCGTCGACGACGCGGCGCCCAAGAAGAAGACCAGCCCGGCCCAGTTCTTCAGCCAGGTGCGCGCCGAAGGTCGCAAGATCGTGTGGCCGAGCCGCAAGGAGACCTGGATCACCTCGGTGATGGTCTTCATCATGGTGGCCATCGCGGCGGCCTTCTTCTGGATCGTGGACTGGCTGCTCGGCTACGCCTCCACCTTCATCCTCGCCATCGGCCAATAAAGACAAGAAGGATCGCGCCCGTGACGGATGCAGCGCCCAATTCCACCGAAGCCGGCACGAAGGCCCCGGCCAACCCGCGCCACAAGTGGTACATCGTCCACGCCTATTCGAACTTCGAAAAGAAGGTCGCCCAGCACATCCGCGACCAGGCCAAGCAGCGCGGGCTGGAGGAGTATTTCTCCGAGATCCTGGTGCCGACCGAGGACGTCGTCGAGATCCGTCGCGGCCGGAAGGTCAACTCCGAGCGCAAGTTCTTCCCCGGCTATGTGCTGGTGAAGATGGACCTGACCGACGACGCCTATCACCTGGTCAAGGACACCCCCAAGGTCACGGGCTTCCTGGGCGCCGCGGGCGGCACCAAGCCGCTGCCGGTCTCCGAGCGCGAGGTGCAGAACATCATCGGCGCCGTGGAAGAGGGCGTCGAGCGTCCCAAGCCCACGATCCGCTTCGACATCGGCGAGACCGTCAAGGTCATCGACGGCCCCTTCGCCAGCTTCGACGGCCAGGTGGAGAGCGTCGACGAGGACGCCGCGCGCCTGCGGGTCGCGGTCTCGATCTTCGGCCGTCCGACGCCGGTCGACCTGGAATACAGCCAGGTGGAGAAGGTCGCGGCCTGATCGGTCGGACCATCCGGATTTCGCGACGGCGGCTCCTTCGAGCCGCCGTTTGCTTTTGCAGGGCGAGCCCGCTATAGGCGCGCCTTCGCTTTTCCGGCCCGCCGGAAACGCGTGAAATCCGTGGGAGGCCGCCATGCCGCACCACGGCTCATCCGTGGCGATTGAGTTCGCCGCTTCATAGGAGAGACCAATGGCCAAGAAGATTCTGGGCTATATCAAGCTGCAGGTGCCCGCAGGCTCTGCGACCCCGTCGCCGCCGATCGGGCCGGCTCTGGGTCAGCGCGGCGTCAACATCATGGGCTTCGTCAAGGAGTTCAACGCCCGCACCGAGAAGGAAGTGAAGGGCACGCCCCTGCCGACGGTGATCACCGTCTATCAGGACAAGAGCTTCACCTTCGTCACCAAGACCCCGCCGGCGACCCACTACCTGAAGCAGGCCGCGGGCATCACCTCGGGCGCCAAGCTGACGGGCCGCGAGACGGTCGGCAAGATCACCCGCACCCAGCTGCGCGAGATCGCCGAGAAGAAGATGAAGGATCTGAACGCCAACGACGTCGAGGCCGCGGCCAAGATCATCGAAGGCTCCGCCCGCGCGATGGGCCTGAACGTGGTGGAGGGCTAAGACATGGCCAAGCAACCCAAGCGCATCCAGGCCTGGAACGTGGACCGTGAGGCCCTGCTGCCGTTCGACGCCGCCATCAAGGCGGTCAAGGAGAACGCCAAGGCCAAGTTCGACGAGTCGATCGAGATCGCCGTCAACCTCGGCGTCGATCCGCGTCACGCCGACCAGCAGGTCCGCGGCGTGGTGAACCTGCCGTCCGGCACCGGCCGCGACGTCCGCGTCGCCGTCTTCGCCAAGGACGCCAAGGCCGAGGAAGCCCGCGCCGCCGGGGCCGAATACGTCGGCGCCGAGGATCTGTACGAGCAGATCAACGGCGGCCTGATGGACTTCGACCGCGTGATCGCGTCACCCGACATGATGGCCCTGGTCGGTCGTCTGGGTAAGGTGCTGGGCCCGCGCGGCCTGATGCCGAACCCCAAGGTCGGCACCGTGACCCCGAACGTCGGCCAGGCGGTCAAGGACGCCAAGGGCGGCGCCGTCGAGTTCCGCGTCGAGAAGGCGGGTATCGTCCACGCCGGCATCGGCAAGGCCTCGTTCACCCAGGACGCGCTGGAAGCCAACGTCAAGGCGATCGTTGACGCCCTGGTCAAGGCCAAGCCGTCGGGCGCCAAGGGCACCTATGTGAAGCGCATCAGCCTGTCGTCGACGATGGGCCCGGGCGTGAAGGTCGATCCGGCGTCGCTGAACGCTTGATTCGCCGCATGGCGCTGAAGAATGAAGGGCGGCGGCTGCAGGGTCGTCGCCCTTTTTCATTGGCATTTCCCTTGTCCTCGGCGATTGTCGGCAAACAACCCGGGGCGGCGAAACATGAGACGTGCAACTCTTTTGATCGGCGCCGTTCTCGCGGTATCGTCGCCCATGGCCGCGCCCGTCGCCGGTCAGGATCTGGAGGTCCAGGCGGCGTCGCCAGTGGACGACTCCGCCGAGCGCCTGGCGCTGGCCCGTCGATTCATCGCGACGATGCAGGTCGAGGAGCTAGACCAGATGATCTCCGCCATGATGCAGGACGTGGTGGCGGACATGCCGGTCGAGAAAGGCGAGGTCGATCCGCAGACGTTCGAGCGCGTCATGATCTCGTCCACCACGCGGATGGTCGAGCGGATGCTGGAAGCCATGGCTCCGGTCTACGCCGAGGTGATGACCGCGGAGGAGCTTCGCGCGCTTGTGGCCTTCTACGAAAGCGATATCGGCCAGTCGTCCGTCCGACGCATGTATGAAGCCGCGCCCCGCATGACGGAAGTCATGACCGAGATGATGCCGACGCTGGCCCGCGAGATGATGACAGACCTCTGTGGCGCGCTCAGCTGCACGGCCGACGAGTTGCGCGAGGCGAAAGCGGCGATGGATGGAGCCTTCGCCGCCGAGTGACCGCGGTTGATTTCCGCCTTCCTTCCTGTATAGAGCGCGCCTTCCCGTCGCGGCCCCGGTCGCGGCGGACCTGTCCGAGAACTTCGGGGCGAGGGGGCCACCCTTGCCGTAATTGCTGGAGAGCCCTCCGGCGCCGTGGGGAGATGGGGATGTGAGATGACAGTCGTCGGCCCGTGATCCGGGATGGACGATGTTGGACGCTTCCTTCGGACAATACGACCGGCCTGAACGTCTCGCGGCGACGCGCGGCGCTTTGGCCATACGGCGTCGGGGCTCGTCCCGGCGCCGAGTTCAAGACTGGAGACCGCAATGGATCGCGCACAGAAGGCCGAGTCGATCGAAACGCTGAAAGGCGTCTTCGCCGAGGCCGGCAGCGTGGTCGTGACCCACAACCTGGGTCTGACCGTTGCGGAAATGGAAGACCTGCGCGGGCGGCTTCGCTCGGCCGGCGGCGCGTTCAAGGTGGTCAAGAACCGCCTCGCGCTGAAGGCCCTCGAAGCCGACGAAGCCAGCGCCTATCGCGGCCTGTTCAAGGGCCCGGTGGGCATCGCCTACGCCAACGATCCGGCCACGGCGGCCAAGGTCTCGACCGAGTTCGCCAAGGGCAACGACAAGTTCGTGATCGTCGGCGGCTTCATGGGCGAGACCGTCGTCGACGCGAAGGGCGTGGAGAGCCTCTCCAAGCTGCCGTCGCTCGACGAAATCCGCGCCTCGCTGATCGGCCTGCTGAACGCGCCCGCGACCAAGATCGCCGGCGTCGTGCAAGCGCCCGCCGCCCAGCTGGCCCGCGTCTTTTCCGCCTATGGCGCGAAGGAAGCGGCGTAAGGCCCCTCCATCTCCGCAGACCCCAAACCGAACCCAACCATTCCCCGAAGGAAAACTGACATGGCTGACCTGTCCAAGATCGTCGAAGACCTGTCCTCGCTGACCGTCCTCGAAGCCGCCGAACTCTCGAAGCTGCTGGAAGAGAAGTGGGGCGTCTCGGCCGCCGCTCCGGTGGCCATGGCCATGCCGGCCGGCGGCGCGGCCGCCGGCGGTGGCGACGCCGCCCCGGCCGGTGAAGAGCAGACCGAGTTCACCGTCGTCCTGCTGGACGGCGGCGACAAGAAGATCAACGTCATCAAGGAAGTCCGCGGCGTCCGCTCGGACCTGGGCCTGAAGGAAGCCAAGGACCTGGTCGAAGGCGCTCCGCAGAACGTCGTCGAGAACGTCTCGAAGCAACAGGCCGACGAGATCGCCAAGAAGCTCACGGAAGCCGGCGCCAAGGTGCAGGTCAAGTAAGCTTCGACCTCGGATTTTTCTGCCGGGCGGTGTGAGCCGTCCGGTCGGACCGAAGATCGAAAAGCGCAGGCCCGGAGGGAAACCTTCGGGCCTGTCGTCGTTTCTGGGGCTCCCCCCATCGGAACGGTCACGCTTCCGTTCCCCAACAGAGAGACCCGCGATGAAGATCCTGATGGTGCTGACGTCTCATGATCGGCTGGGCGACACCGGCAAGAAGACCGGCTTCTGGCTGGAGGAGTTCGCCGCGCCCTACTATGCCCTGAAGGACGCCGGGGCCGAGATCACCCTGGCCTCGCCCAAGGGCGGCCAGCCGCCTCTGGACCCCAAGAGCGACGAGCCCGACGCCCAGACCGATGCCACACGCCGGTTCAAGGCGGACGAGGCGGCCCAGACTGCGTTGGCCTCGACGCAGAGGCTGTCGGACGTGCGCGCCGACGACTTCGACGCCGTCTTCTATCCCGGTGGCCACGGGCCGCTGTGGGACTTGGCGGAGGATCGCGCCTCGATCGCCCTGATCGAGGCCTTCGCCAAGGCCGACAAGCCGATCGGAGCCGTCTGCCATGCGCCGGCGGTGTTCCGTCATGTGAAGGGCGCGGACGGCGACTTCCTCATCAAGGGCCGCAAGGTGACCGGGTTCACCAACAGCGAAGAGGAGGGCGTCGGCCTGACCGAGGTGGTGCCCTTCCTGCTGGAAGACATGCTGAAGGCCAACGGCGGCGACTATTCGCGCGGCGAGGACTGGCGCCCGCATGTCGTCACCGACGGCAAGCTGGTCACCGGACAGAACCCGGCGTCGTCCGAAGGGGCGGCGGAGGCCCTGCTCAGGCTGCTCAAGTAGTCGCCCGCCGCAACCGGATCAGCGGCGCCTGGCCGTCAGGATGTCGCCGATGCGGTCGCGGGTTCCCTCGATTCGCTCGAGACGCGGGTAGCGCAGGCCGTCGTGGTAGGCGAGCTCGACCGTGCGGATGCGCTGACCGTTGCGCAGCGTCAGGCGAATGGGGTCAGTCCCGCCCTTGGCGGCGGTGACGGCTTCGCGCAGCGCTTCGGCGCTGCCCGCGCGGTCGCCGACGGCCAGCAGGTCCCAGCCCGCGCCGATGCCGGCTTCGAACAGGGGCCCGCCCCAGCGGATGGCGGTGATGCGGTTGTTTGCGCCGCTCAGCGAGAAGCCCAGCGAGTAGCGGAAATCCGAGCCCCAGTTGGAGTGGACCGCCTTCTCGTCGGCGTTCGGCTCCTCGACGTAGACCAGGCGGTAGCCGCCGCGCTCCAGGCCATCCAGCGGGGCCTCGGCGTCGGGACCGTCAGCATCGAGCCGGTCGCGCAGGAAGGTCGCCCAGTCGTAGGGCTCGACGGCGTTCAGCGCCGCGACCACGTCGGCGAAGGTGTAGCCGCGCGGAGTCCAGTCGCCGTCCGATCCTTCCGGCGAGAAGAAGGTGCGGGCGAAGTCGTCCAGCGAGCGGCGGTCGCCGGACCGTTCGCGGATCAGGGTGTCGACGTCGAGCCAGATCAGGGCGGCTTCGTCGTAGTAGTCGCCGGTGCCGCGCATCCATGACGTCCACTGGCCGGGCACCCGATAGCCGAGCAGGTTGTGGTTGTTGACGTCCTGGAGGTTTCGCCAGCGCCGGCCCGGCTGGTTCTGATAGAAGGCCGCGCGGTCGGCGATCAGGACGAGCGCCTGGGCCTTGGTGTGCAGGCCGGTGCGGGCCGACAGCACATCGCCCCAGTATTCGGTCTGGCCCTCATAGACCCACATCAGGCTGTTCTCGGTCGGCACATTGTAGTTGGCGGTCAGCTCGTCGGCCGGCCGCATGAACTTGCCGTTCCAGGAATGGACGTATTCGTGGGGGAGCAGGGCGCGCCCGCCCGCGTGGCTGTTCCACGAGGTGAAGAAGTTCGGTGCGTGGGTGTTTTCGGAGCTGCGATGATGCTCCAGCCCGATGCCGCCCATCTGGTTGATCAGGCCCAGCAGGAAGTCGTAGCGGTCGAAATGGCGTGAGCCGAACAGGCGGTCGGCCTGGGTGATGAGGTTCTCGTAGTAGCCGATCTGCTCGGGCGTGGCGGCGAGGTTGGCGGCCTCGTCGGCGACCATGTTCAGATAGACGTCGTCGCCCTCGGGATCGATCTCGACCTGGCGATAGTGGAGGCCCGCGAACATCGGGCTGTCGGCGAGGGTGTAGAGGTCGACCGGCTCGAAGGTGGCGAGGCCGTTCTCGAACGAGGTGGTGCGGAGCGACACGCCGTAGTTCCAGCCGTCCGGCAGCCGCACGGACGGGGCGAAGGTGATGCCGGTGGAGGCGTAGCCGGCGGGGTAGAGGAGCGCCTTCTCGAACTGCAGGTTCATCATCCGCGGCGTCATGACCACGCGCCAGTTGGCGTTGTCGGACTGGGTCAGCCACTGGAAGGAGACCTCCAGCTCGCTCGCGCCCGCCGGGATCTCGATGTGGAAGGCATAGGGGTCGACGGCGTCGCGGCGCCAGTCGATCTCCTGGCCGTTGGCGACGACGATCAGGCCGCCCAGCAGCTGGATCGGGCCGGAGACGGCGTGGTTGCCGGGGAGATACTTGGGATAGAGCAGGGTGATGCGGCTGCCGGAGACCGGGATGACCTGCCGCACCGAGACGATGTGGCGGTCGTAGTCGGTGGCGTCGACCTCGTAGCGGATCACGCCGGGGTAGGTCGGATTGGTCGGCGCGGGGATCGGGGGGCTGTCAGGAAAGCCGCCGATGTTTGGCGTGTTCGGCGTCGCCGTCTGTGAGAGGGCCGGGCCTGCGGCGATCAGGAGGACGGCGAGGCAGGCGGAGGCGGCGAGACGCATGGAACAGACCCGGTCAGCAAAGGGGAGGCGGAGATCACGACGCCCCAGCCCTCGGGTCAAGGGGCGTCAGACGCCCAGTGCGTCGCGTCGGGCGGCGAGGAAGAGGGCTTCGGCGGGCGCGGGAGCGAGGGACAGGGCCTGGTCGTAGGCGGCGCGAGCCTCATCGGTTCGGCCGACCCTGGCCAGGAGGTCCGCGCGAGCCGCGGCCAGCGGCAGCCACGACGGGGCGTCGATGTCGGCGAGGGACGCCAGGGCCGAGGCGGGGCCCGCGACCTCGGCCAGGGCGACGGCGCGATTGACCCGGATCACGGGGTCGTCGCGGTGGACGAGCAGGCGGTCGTAGAGGCCGAGGACGGAGGGCCAGTCGATCCGGCCGGTGCGGCGGCGATCAGCATGGGCGCCGTGGATGGCGGCCTGGAGCGCGCGGGGGCCGGGCGGGGCGCGGCGGGTCATGGACAGGCGGGCGGAGGCGGCGAGGCAGGCCTCCGCCTCGGCCAGCAGGCGGGCGTTCCATTCGGCCGGGTCCTGCTCGGTCAGGGGGATCATGGCGCCATTTGCGTCGAGACGGGCGGGGCGGCGGGCCTCGGCGAAGCGGACGGTGGCGGCGAGCGCCTGGGCCTCGGCGTCATCGGGCGCGAGACGAGCGAGCAGGCCCGTCAGCTTAAGCATCTCGGCGGCGTAGTCGGCGTGGGGCCCGGCGCCGGCGGCGTCGGCGTGGGCCTGGGCGTAGGCGACTTCCAGCGTGGACAGGACCGCGTCCATGCGCTCGGGCCAGCGTTCGGGGGAGGGGACCTCGTAGGGGATGCCGGCCTCTGCGATCTTCTTCTTGGCGCGGACCAGGCGTTGGGCGAGCGTGGCCTCGGGCGTCAGGAAGGCGGTGGCGACTTCGGCGGTGGACAGGCCGCAGACGGTGCGCAGCGTCAGGGCCGCGCGCGCGTCGGGGCTGACGGCCGGGTGGCAGCAGACGAAGATCAGCCTCAAGCGCTCGTCGGGGATGGGCTCGTCCAGAGCCATGACATGGTCCTCGGGCGTCGGTTCGGGCGGGGCGTCGTCGGGGCGGTAGGCGGCGGCGGTGGCGCGACGGCGGAAGCGGTCGAGCGCCCAGCGCCGGGCGACGGCGTAGAGCCAGGCGGCGGGATCGGCGGGCGGGGCGTCGCCCCACTTTTCGGCCGCGCGGGAACAGGCCTCGGCGAAGGCCTCCTCGGCCAGATCGAGATCGCGGAAGGCGGCGGCGAGGGCGGAGACCACCCGGCCGCCGGCGTCCCGGAACGTCTGGTCGAGGAGACGGCTCACCGGTTCGGGGCTCAGCCCTGCGGGGGCGGAGGCAGCATGGGACGGATCTCGATGGAGCCGTTCTTGGAGATGGGCAGCTTCTTGGCCCATTCGATGGCGGCGTCGAGGTCCGGCACGTCGATCATGTAGAGGCCGCCCAGCTGTTCGCGGGTCTCGGCGAAGGGGCCGTCGTGGACGGTGCGGCCCTCGGGCGTGACGCGGACGGTGGTGGCGGTGCTGTAGTGCTTCAGCCCCGCTCCGCCGATGATGACGCCAGCCTGGGCCAGTTCGCCGCCGTAGGCGATGTGGGCGTGGAAGATGTCCTGCCAGGCCTTGCCGGTCTCCCCGTCGGGATAAGCTTCGGGATAGTTCTCGTGGATCAGAAGGGCGTAGTGCATGTCGGTTCCCCGGAGTGGATCGCGGCCCGGACGATCCGAACCTTGGCGATACCGGTGAGACGCGCGAGAGGGTCGGGAATCGACAGCCCGGGTGAAGAATCCGGCGCCGACGTGCCCGAGCCCCTCCCCGGGCGTCTCACCGGGAGGGATCAGGCCTGCGGGGGCGGGGGCAGCATCGGGCGGATTTCGATCGAGCCGGTCCTGGCGATCGGCAGCTTCCTGGCCCACTCGATGGCGGCGTCGAGGTCCGGCACGTCGATCATGTAGAGGCCGCCCAGCTGCTCGCGGGTCTCGGCGAAGGGGCCGTCGTGGACCGTGCGGCCCTGGGGCGTCACGCGGACGGTGGTCGCGGCGTCCGTGCGCTTCAGGCCCGCGCCTCCGACGAAGACGCCGGCGGCGCCCATCTCCTGGCCATAGGCGTTGTGCGCTTCGAGGATGTCGAGCCAGGCCTGGCCGCTCTCGCCGTCGGGATAGGACTCGGCCTCGGGTTCGTGGATCAGAAGGGCGTAGTGCATCTCGGTCTCCGGTTTCAGGATCGCGGCTCGGACGATCCGAACCTTAGCGATATCAGGAAGACGCGCGAGGGGGTGGGGCATCGACACGAGATGTGCAATTGACGTGATATCGTCGATATCGTATGGTGGCCGTATGGGCCAGATCCTGATCAGAAACCTGGACGACGCTGTCATCGCGGATATCAAGCGCGGGGCGAAGATCATGAACATCTCCGCCGAGGAGGAGGCGCGTCGGCGCCTCACCGCAAGCGTTCCTATGGATCGTGAAGCGATCATCGCTAGGATGAACGCGATCGCCGAAGCGATCGGGCCGCAGTCCGGCCCCTCCAGCACCGAGCTGCTGCGGATGGATCGAGACCGAGACGACTTGCTTTGAGTCTCGTGGTCGATTGCTCGGTCGCTTTGAAATGGGTCCTGATGGAAGAGGGACGTCCGAAAGCCTTGGGATTGCTGGGGCAATCTCTGTGGGCGCCCGACTTCCTGATGCTCGAGTGCGCCAATGTGCTCGCCACAAAAGCGCGGACCGGGGTGGTTGATCCGCATCGAGCGATCGAGGCCTTGGAGGAGATCAGCGAACGATCGGGCCTGCAGTGGCGCCCCACGACGCTCTATGTTGCTCGAGCCCAGGCCTTGGCCCTGCGTTTGCGCCAATCGGCATACGACTGCCTCTACCTCGCCATGGCGATCCAGGATGGTCGAACCTTGATTACTGCCGATAGTCGGTTTGCACAGGCAGTCGAGCAGGACGCGCTCTACAAGATGTGCATCGCCCGACTATGATGCGCTGATAAAGAGCCAAGCGGCGATGAAGCCACCTGTCAGTTCGAATGCATGCTGACCACTTGCGCTGTTGGCGTTCGGGACACCAAGCTGGAAGTCTCGATACGGTCAGTGGATTGAAGCCTGCCTGAGCGGGGCGCTGGAGTCGTCACTGGATTTGAGACGATCATTGAGGCTCCATTTGTGAGCCCAGCGTAGTTGGAGTGTCCGCTGACCCTCGTTGTCTTACTTATCGCCAGCCTTCTGAGCTGGGATTCCGGCGCACAGCAGTCTTTGGATCGAACCGCTACGAGTCGGGGTCGCATCGCCGATGCGAGCGGTCTGTTGGAGGCTCAAGACGCAGTCGCGCGGGTTGGTGTTGACCGCGTCGTCCAGCGAGCCGTCGTAAGAGCATCCAACTCGAGGGGCGAGCGGCATTACGAAGTGGCCTGCAGTAATGGGCTTGGCTATTTCGTGGTTACTGGACGGAGTGAGCAAATTCACAGTTGTCTGCTGCTCGCCAGTCAGTACGACCGGTTGGCTCAGTCGGGCGAATCCACCCGAAACGCCCCGATCTGTGAACTAGCGACAAACGCAGATCGATCTCGACAACTGGCGGGCATCGCCAGGGACGCGGGTCTGACATGCGAGGTCGATGGTGGCCGTGTGGTTGGCGTCTCGCCCATTGGATCCCCGATTTATGAAGTCGGGTGTCGTGATGAGGTTGGGGCCTGGATCGAGCGGTCCCCTGGCGGCTGGAGCGTCGTTGATTGCATTGAAGTCCGGGCTCGGAACGACGCTTGCAACTATACATCTTCGACCGAAGAGGCTGTGGTGTTCGGTCGTTGGCTGAACGGAAGCGCCGCTGGAGACTGTGCACCCGTCGGAGTGGAGGCCATGGGCCGCAACGCTGCGGGCACAGTCTACTACGAAGTCACCTGCACAGCAGGCGATGATCTGGTTGTTGGCCTTTCCCCTGAGCGCCAGGTCACAAGCGTTCGACGCTGCGCCGAGGCGGCCCACATCGGAAACGGATGTCGAAACGCTCGGCCCTAGCAAAGCCCCGCCTCGACCCATCCGTCACCGCCCTCTAAAGAAGGCTTCACCCTCCCATCGCCGACGGCGACGGGGAGGAAATCTGAAGGCAGGCCTTTATTTCCCCGACGAAGCGCGTATATGTGCGCGCTCCGCAAAACTCCCCATGAGTCTGCGCGAAAGCGCCGAGGCCCGGTCCGTCGCCCTCCGACCGAGCGAAGGCGTGGCTCCTCTCCCAGGAGCTTCAATGATTTCAGGCCTCCTGACGTTCCCCCGGACGTCGAGGGTGGAGGTCGAAACTCCTGTCACGGGACGCCACCCGGCGTCTCGTGCCGCCGCATTTCACGCGCGTCTCCCCAAATTCTTTGAGAGGGGGCTGCGCGACATGGGAAAACAGAATGACTGACGTCCTGAACGGTCTCGCCATCAACGGTCAGATCGCCTCGGCCACGACCTTCACCGGCAAGAAGCGCATCCGCAAGTCCTTCGGGCGCATCCCCGAAGCCGTGGCGATGCCGAACCTGATCGAGGTGCAGCGCGCCTCCTATGAGCAGTTCCTGCAGCGCGAGGTCCGTCCGGGCCAGCGCAAGGACGAGGGCATCGAGGCCGTCTTCAAGTCGGTGTTCCCGATCAAGGACTTCAACGAACGCGCCATCCTCGAATACGTCTCGTATGAATTCGAGGACCCGAAGTACGACGTCGAGGAGTGCATCCAGCGCGACATGACCTATGCCGCGCCGCTGAAGGTCAAGCTGCGCCTGATCGTGTTCGAGGCCGACGAGGAGACCGGCGCGCGCTCGGTCAAGGACATCAAGGAGCAGGACGTCTACATGGGCGACATCCCGCTCATGACGGACAAGGGCACCTTCATCGTCAACGGAACCGAGCGGGTGATCGTGTCCCAGATGCACCGTTCGCCGGGCGTCTTCTTCGACCACGACAAGGGCAAGACGCACAGCTCGGGCAAGCTGCTGTTCGCCGCGCGGGTGATCCCGTACCGCGGCAGCTGGCTGGACTTCGAGTTCGACGCCAAGGACCTGGTGTTCGTCCGCATCGACCGTCGCCGGAAGCTGCCGGCCACGACCTTCCTCTATGCGCTGGGCATGGACGGCGAGGAGATCCTGCGGACCTTCTACGAGACCGTCCCGTACGAGAAGCGCGGCGAAGGCTGGGTCACGCCCTACAAGGCCGAGCGCTGGCGCGGGGTGAAGCCGGAGTTCGACCTGATCGACGCTGACACCGGCGAAGTGATCGCCCAGGCCGGTCACAAGATCTCGGCGCGCGCGGCCAAGAAGCTGGGCGAGACGACCAAGGCGCTGTCGCTGGCGGCCGATGCGCTGGTGACCAAGTATCTGGCGGCAGACGCGGTCAACTATGAGACCGGCGAGATCTACGCCGAGGCCGGCGACGAGCTGGACCAGGCCACGATCAACCTTCTGGAAGAGAAGGGCTTCACCACCATCGACGTGCTGGACATCGACCACGTGACGGTCGGCGCCTACATGCGCAACACCCTGCGGGTGGATAAGAACACCGGCCGGGAGGACGCGCTGTTCGACGTCTATCGCGTGATGCGCCCGGGCGAGCCGCCGACGCCGGAAGCGGCCGAGGCCATGTTCAACAGCCTGTTCTTCGACGCCGAGCGCTACGATCTGTCCTCGGTCGGCCGGGTGAAGATGAACATGCGTCTGGAGACCCGCGAGGTTTCCGATGAGATCCGCGTGCTGCGCAAGGAAGACGTGCTGAAGGTCCTGCAGATTCTGGTGGGTCTGAAGGACGGTCGCGGCGAGATCGACGACATCGACAACCTGGGCAACCGCCGGGTGCGCTCGGTCGGCGAACTGCTGGAGAACCAGTACCGCGTCGGCCTGCTGCGCATGGAGCGGGCCATCAAGGAGCGCATGAGCTCGGTCGATATCGACACGGTCATGCCGCACGACCTGATCAACGCCAAGCCGGCGGCGGCGTCGGTGCGCGAGTTCTTTGGCAGCTCGCAGCTGTCGCAGTTCATGGACCAGACCAACCCGCTGTCGGAGATCACGCACAAGCGTCGTCTGTCGGCGCTGGGGCCGGGCGGTCTGACGCGCGAGCGGGCGGGCTTCGAGGTGCGCGACGTGCACCCGACCCACTATGGCCGCATCTGCCCGATCGAGACGCCGGAAGGTCCGAACATCGGCCTGATCAACTCGCTGGCCACCCACGCGCGGGTCAACAAGTACGGCTTCATCGAGAGCCCGTACCGGCGGGTAAAGGACGGCAAGGCCACCGACGAGGTGATCTACATCTCGGCGATGGAAGAGGCGAAGTACACCATCGCCCAGGCCAACATCCGTCTGGAGAACGGCGAGATCGCCGAGGATTTGGTCCCCGGCCGGATCAACGGCGAATCCCAGCTGCTGACCAAGGCCGACGTCGACATGATGGACGTGTCGCCGAAGCAGGTGGTGTCGGTCGCCGCGGCCCTGATCCCCTTCCTAGAGAACGACGACGCCAACCGGGCCTTGATGGGCGCCAACATGCAGCGTCAGGCCGTGCCGCTGGTGCAGTCCGACGCGCCGCTGGTCGGCACGGGCATGGAAGCCGTGGTCGCCCGTGACTCCGGCGCCGTGGTCGTGGCCCGCCGCGACGGCGTGGTCGAGCAGATCGACGGCACCCGGATCGTCGTGCGCGCCACCGGCGAACTGGAAGCCGGCCGCTCGGGCGTCGACATCTATCGTCTGTCGAAGTTCCAGCGTTCCAACCAGTCGACCTGCATCAACCAGCGCCCGATCGTGCGCGTGGGCGACGAGGTGAAGGCCGGCGACGTGATCGCCGACGGTCCGTCGACGGAGCTGGGCGAACTGGCCCTGGGCCGCAACGCGCTCGTCGCCTTCATGCCGTGGAACGGCTACAACTTCGAGGACTCGATCCTGATCTCGGAGCGCATCGTGCGCGACGACGTCTTCACCTCCATTCACCTGGAGGAGTTCGAGGTGATGGCCCGCGACACCAAGCTGGGGCCGGAAGAGATCACCCGCGACATCCCCAACGTCGGCGAGGAGGCCCTGCGCAACCTCGACGAGGCGGGCATCGTGGCGATCGGCGCCGAGGTCCAGCCGGGCGACATCCTGGTCGGCAAGGTGACGCCGAAAGGCGAGAGCCCGATGACCCCGGAAGAGAAGCTGCTGCGCGCCATCTTCGGCGAGAAGGCTTCGGACGTGCGCGACACCTCGCTGCGCCTGCCGCCGGGCGTCGCCGGCACCATCGTCGACGTGCGCGTGTTCAACCGCCACGGCGTCGACAAGGACGAGCGCGCCATGTCGATCGAGCGCGACGAGATCGAGCGCCTGGGCAAGGACCGCGACGACGAGCTCAAGATCCTAGAACGCAACGTCTACGGCCGCCTGAAGCCGCTGCTGCTGGGCAAGAACGCCGTCTCCGGTCCCAAGGGCCTGGGCCGCGGCGAGATCACCGAGGAGAAGCTGGCCGAGCTGTCGCGCGGCCTGTGGTGGCAGATCGCCCTCGATGACGAGAAGGCGATGGGCGAACTCGAGGCGATGAAGAAGTCGTTCGAGGACAACCGCAAGGCGCTCGACCGCCGCTTCGAGGACAAGGTCGAGAAGCTGCAGCGCGGCGACGAGCTGCCTCCGGGCGTGATGAAGATGGTCAAGGTCTTCGTGGCCGTGAAGCGCAAGCTTCAGCCGGGCGACAAGATGGCCGGCCGTCACGGCAACAAGGGTGTCATCTCCAAGATCCTGCCGATCGAGGACATGCCGCACCTGGAAGACGGCACCTCCGTCGACCTGGTTCTGAACCCGCTGGGCGTGCCCTCGCGCATGAACATCGGCCAGATCTTCGAGACGCACCTGGGCTGGGCCGCGGCCGGTCTGGGCAAGCAGATCCAAGGTCTGCTGGAAGCCTGGCAGAACGGCGGACAGAAGAAGGCGCTGATCGAGCGGCTGACGGACATCTATGGCGCGGACACCCCGCTGCCGGACGACGAGGAAGAGCTGGTCGAGCTGGCCCGCAACCTGTCCAAGGGCGTGCCCTTCGCCACCCCGGTGTTCGACGGCGCGCACATCTCGGACATCGAGGACCTGCTGGAACAGGCGGGCCTGGAGCGGTCGGGCCAGTCGATCCTGTACGACGGCCAGACCGGCGAGCAGTTCAAGCGTCCGGTCACGGTCGGCTACATCTACATGCTGAAGCTGCACCACTTGGTGGACGACAAGATCCACGCCCGCTCCATCGGGCCGTACAGCCTGGTCACCCAGCAGCCGCTGGGCGGCAAGGCCCAGTTCGGCGGCCAGCGCTTCGGCGAGATGGAGGTGTGGGCGCTGGAAGCCTACGGCGCGGCCTACACCCTGCAGGAAATGCTGACGGTGAAGTCCGACGACGTGGCCGGCCGCACCAAGGTCTACGAGGCCATCGTCCGCGGCGACGACAGCTTCGAGGCGGGCATTCCGGAGAGCTTCAACGTGCTCGTGAAGGAAATGCGCTCGCTGGGCCTGAACGTGGAGCTGGAGAACAGCTGATCCGGATCAGAGCCCTCTCCCGCCCGGCGGGGGAGGGCGGTCCGCCCTGCTCTTTAGCCTCTCAATGATTTTCGCGGCGTCGCCGCAGAAGGAACCAAGATGAACCAGGAAGTCCTGAACATCTTCAACCCGGTCCCGGTCACCCCGACCTTCGACCAGATCAAGATCGCGCTCGCCTCGCCGGAGAAGATCCGCTCGTGGTCGTTCGGCGAGATCAAGAAGCCGGAAACCATCAACTACCGCACGTTCAAGCCCGAGCGTGACGGCCTGTTCTGCGCCCGTATCTTTGGCCCGACCAAGGACTACGAATGCCTGTGCGGCAAGTACAAGCGCATGAAATACAAGGGCATCATCTGCGAGAAGTGCGGGGTCGAGGTGACCCTGGCGCGCGTTCGCCGCGAGCGGATGGGCCACATCGAACTGGCCAGCCCCGTCGCCCACATCTGGTTCCTGAAGTCCCTGCCGAGCCGCATCTCGCTGATGCTCGACATGGCGCTGAAGGACGTGGAGCGGGTGCTCTACTTCGAGAACTACATCGTCACGGAGCCGGGCCTGACCCCGCTGAAGCAGAACCAGCTGCTGACCGAGGACGAGTTCTATCGCTATCAGGACGAGTTCGGCGACGACGGCTTCACCGCCGAGATCGGCGCCGAGGCCGTACGCAACCTGCTGATGGGCATCGACCTGCACGCCGAGGCCGAGAAGCACCGCGCCGAGCTGGCCGACAATCCGTCGGAGATGAAGGCCAAGAAGGCGTCCAAGCGCCTGAAGCTGATCGAGGCCTTCCTGGAATCCGGCAACAAGCCGGAGTGGATGGTCCTGACGGTCGTGCCGGTCATTCCGCCGGAACTGCGCCCGCTAGTGCCGCTGGACGGCGGCCGCTTCGCCACGTCCGACCTGAACGACCTGTATCGCCGGGTCATCAACCGGAACAACCGCCTGAAGCGCCTGATGGAGCTGCGGGCGCCGGACATCATCATCCGCAACGAGAAGCGGATGCTGCAGGAATCGGTCGACGCGCTGTTCGACAACGGCCGTCGCGGCCGGGTGATCACGGGCGCCAACAAGCGTCCGCTGAAGTCGCTGGCCGACATGCTGAAGGGCAAGCAGGGCCGCTTCCGCCAGAACCTGCTCGGCAAGCGCGTCGACTATTCGGGTCGTTCGGTCATCGTCGTGGGTCCGGACCTGAAGCTGCACGAGTGCGGCCTGCCCAAGAAGATGGCGCTGGAGCTGTTCAAGCCGTTCATCTATGCGCGCCTGGACGCCAAGGGCCTGTCGGGCACCGTCAAGCAGTCCAAGCGGATGGTCGAGCGCGAGCAGCCGCAGGTCTGGGACATCCTGGAAGAGGTGATCCGCGAGCACCCGGTCATGCTGAACCGGGCGCCGACGCTGCACCGTCTGGGCATCCAGGCGTTCGAGCCCAAGCTGATCGAGGGCAAGGCCATCCAGCTGCACCCCTTGGTCTGCGCCGCCTTCAACGCCGACTTCGACGGCGACCAGATGGCCGTTCACGTCCCGCTGAGCCTCGAGGCCCAGCTGGAAGCGCGCGTCCTGATGATGTCGACGAACAACATCCTGTCGCCCGCGAACGGCAAGCCGATCATCGTGCCGTCGCAGGACATCGTGCTCGGTCTCTACTACCTGTCGCTGGTCAAGGACGGTGAGCCCGGCGAGGGCAAGCTGTTCGCCAACATCGGCGAGATCGACGCGGCGCTCGACGCCGGCGTCGTGACCCTGCACACCCGCATCAAGGCGCGCTGGACCGAGCAGGACAAGGACGGCAATGAGGTCACCAAGGTGATCGACACCACGCCGGGCCGGATGAAGCTGGGCGCGCTCCTGCCCAAGAACCCGAACATCGGCTACCGCCTGCTCGAGAAGAACCTGACCAAGAAAGAGATCGGCAACCTGATCGATCAGGTCTATCGCCACTGCGGTCAGAAGGCGACGGTCATCTTCGCCGACCAGATGATGGGCCTGGGCTTCCGCGAGGCGGCCAAGGCGGGCATCTCCTTCGGCAAGGACGACATCGTCATCCCGGCCAAGAAGACCGAGATCGTCGACGCCACCCGCACCCTGGTCGAGGAGTACGAGCAGCAGTACGCCGACGGCCTGATCACCAAGGGCGAGAAGTACAACAAGGTCGTGGACGCCTGGGCCAAGGCCACCGACCGCGTGGCCGACGAGATGATGGGCGAGATCGCCCAGCCTCGCGTTCTGGCGTCGGGCCGGACCGCCGAGATCAACTCGGTGTTCATGATGGCCAACTCCGGCGCCCGCGGCTCGCAGGCCCAGATGAAACAGCTGGGCGGCATGCGCGGCCTGATGGCCAAGCCTTCGGGCGAGATCATCGAGACGCCGATCGTGTCGAACTTCAAGGAAGGCCTGACCGTGCTCGAGTACTTCAACTCGACCCACGGCGCCCGCAAGGGTCTGGCCGACACCGCCCTGAAGACCGCCAACTCGGGCTACCTGACCCGTCGTCTGGTGGACGTGGCGCAGGACTCTATCGTCACCGAGGACGACTGCGGCTCGACGCGCGGCATCACGCTGCGCGCCGTGGTCGAAGGCGGCGACGTGCTGGTCTCGCTGGGTCAGCGGGTTCTGGGTCGCTATGCGGCCGAGGACATCAAGGAGCCCGGTACGGACAACGTCCTTTTCCCGGCGGACACCTATCTGCAGGAAGAGGAGGTCGAGGCCATCGACGCGGCCGGCGTCCAGTCGGTCAAGGTCCGGTCGGCCCTGACCTGCGAGGCGGAAGCGGGCATCTGCTCCTACTGCTACGGGCGTGACCTGGCGCGCGGCACCAACGTCAACATCGGCGAAGCGGTCGGCGTCATCGCCGCCCAGTCGATCGGCGAGCCGGGCACCCAGCTGACGATGCGGACCTTCCACATCGGCGGCACCGCCCAGGTGGCCGAGACCAGCTTCTATGAGGCGACCAACGCCGGTACGGCCAAGATCGTCGGCCCGACGGTCACGGCCGCGCACGGCGATCTGGTGGCCCTGTCGCGCAACGTCGTCATCACCGTCGTCGTCGACGGCAAGGACCGCGAATCCTACAAGGCTCCGTACGGCGCCCGGATCCGCGTCAAGGACGGCGAAGAGGTCAAGAAGAACCAGCGCCTGGCGGAGTGGGACCCCTACACCACCCCGATCCTCACCGAGGTGGGCGGAACCGTCCGCTTCGAAGACCTGGCCGAGGGTCTGTCGTTCCGCGAGGAGACCGACGAGGCGACGGGCATCGCCCAGCGCGTCGTCATCGACTGGCGCGCCAGCCCGCGTGGCTCGGACCTGCGTCCGGCCATGGGCATCACCACGGGCGACGCCTACGCCAAGCTGGCCTCGGGGTCGGACGCCCGTTACCTGCTGCCGGTCGGGGCCATCCTGTCGGTCGCCAGCGGCGACGAGGTGAAGCCCGGCGAGATCCTGGCCCGTATCCCCACGGAAGGCGCCAAGACGCGCGACATCACCGGCGGTCTGCCGCGGGTGGCCGAGCTGTTCGAGGCCCGTCGTCCCAAGGACTGCGCGGTCATCGCCGAGATGGACGGCCGCGTCGAATTCGGTCGCGACTACAAGAACAAGCGCCGCATCAAGATCACCCCGGAGCCGGACGCGGACGGCAACCAGGGCGAGGCGGTCGAGTTCCTGATCCCGAAAGGCAAGCACATCTCCGTCCACGACGGCGATCTGATCCAGAAGGGCGACTACATCATCGACGGCAACCCCGATCCGCACGATCTGCTGCGCATCCAGGGCGTCGAGGCGCTGGCCGAGTACCTGGTGAACGAGGTGCAGGAGGTCTATCGACTGCAGGGCGTGCCGATCAACGACAAGCACATCGAGGTGATCGTTCGGCAGATGCTGCAGAAGGTCGAGATCACCGACTCCGGCGAGACCACGCTCATCAAGGGCGACACGGTCGAGATCGCCGAGGCCGTGGCCGAGAACGAGAAGGTCGAGAAGCGCGGGGGCCGTCCGGCGACCGTGCAGCCCGTCCTGCTCGGGATCACCAAGGCCAGCTTGCAGACCCGCAGCTTCATCTCGGCGGCGTCCTTCCAGGAGACCACCCGCGTCCTCACCGACGCCTCGGTCAACGGCAAGAAGGACACGCTGGAAGGCCTGAAGGAGAATGTCATCGTGGGCCGCCTGATCCCGGCGGGCACGGGGGCCTATCTGCGGAGCCTGCAGAAGATCGCCAACCAGCGCGACGCCGAGCTGACGTCGACCCGCGAAGCGGCGGTCGAGCCCCTGCCGGTCGACCTGCAACTGGAGCTGGCCGAGAGCGAGTGATCGCTGTCGCAGCGATGATCTGAAAGAGGGCGGTCCCGGCGACGGGGCCGCCCTTTTTCGCTTCGAGATTGAGTCCGGTGCACGCAGTGTCCGGTTGTGGACAGAAACCGGGTTGGGTAAAAGCTTGACCGTTACGTTGGGGGATACACCATGGCCAATCTCGATTTCCGCACCGCGACCCAGGCCCAGGCGACGGCCTACACCGGCGACGGGGCCGGGACCGACATCATCTTCTTCTCCTCGGGGACCGCGACGGGGACGGTGATCGCGGTCAATCCGGCTCTTGGCGCGGATCCGGAGACGATCACCATCGCCAATCCGGGAACGGGCACGACCTCGCTGAACTTCAGCCGCGCGGCCGTCTCGGGCGTGAACAGCTTCCAGTTCGCCGACGGCTCGATCCTGATCTACGGCCTGAACAGCTCCGAGACGCTCGATGGCGACGCCTTCGCCGATTACATCCTGGGCAACAACGGTGAGGACACCATCACCGGTAATAACGGCGACGACAGCCTGTTCGGCGGCGAGGGCGCGGACAGCATCCTGGGCGGCGAGGGCTCGGACCTGATTCAGGGCAACGCCGGCAACGACGCCGGACTGGGCGGCAACGGCAACGATTTCATCTTCGGCGGCCAGGGCCAGGACACCCTGTCCGGCGAGAACGGCAACGACTACATCCAGGGCAACCTGGGCAACGACACCATCACCGGCGCCAACGGGTCCGACACCCTGATCGGCGGTCAGGGTAATGACTCCATCCTCGGCGGCAACGACAACGACCTGATCTTCGGCGATCTGGGCGAGGACAACATCGCCGGCGAGAACGGCGACGACACCATCAACGGCGGCGCGTCCAACGACGTCGTCTCGGGCGGCAACGGCAACGACGTCATCAACGGCGGCGACGGCAACGACACCATCACCGGCCTGAACGGGGCCGACGTCATCAACGGCGAGAACGGCGACGACTCCCTCGGCGGAGGCGACGGCGGCGACACCGTGACGGGCGGCGAGGGCAACGACTCGATCCAGGGCGTGGCCGGCAACGACTCCATCGACGGCGGCAACGGCAACGACACCCTCCTGGGCGGCAACGACGTCGACACCATCCTGGGCGGCAACGGCGATGACTCGATCGACGGCGGCGACGGCTCGGACGCCCTGCTGCAGGGTGGTCAGGGTCAGGATACGGTCCTCGGCGGCGCGGGCGACGACTTCCTCTTCGGCGGCCAGGGCAACGACAGCCTGGAAGGCGGAGATGGGAACGACTTCGTCCAGGGCAACCTGGGTGACGACACCGTCGCGGGCAATCTCGGCAACGACACGGTCATCGGCGGCCAGGGCAACGACTTCGTGTTCGGCGACGACGGCGACGACCAACTGTTCGGCGATCTCGGCGAAGACACGATCCTCGGCTCGATCGGCAACGACACCCTGACGGGCGGCGCGAACAATGACGTCCTGCTGGGCGGAGCCGAAAACGACGTCATCCTGGGCGGCGAGGGCAACGACACGATGCAGGGCGACGCCGGCAACGACCAGATCAACGGCGAGAACGGCAACGACACCGTGTCCGGCGGTCTCGGCAACGACCTGATCGGCGGCGACGACGGCGAAGACCTGCTCGAGGGCAACGACGGCAACAACACCATCAACGGCGGAAACGGCAACGACACCCTTCAGGCCGGTACCGGCAACGATGTGCTCGACGGCGGCGCCGGCAACGACATCATCTCCGGGGCCGACGGCAACAACACCATCACCGGCGGCGCGGGCAACGACAACATCGGCTCGGGCGCCGGCAACGACGTGGTCTCGGCCGGCGACGGCGAGGACACCATCAGCGCAGGCGCGGGCGCCAACAACCTGTCCGGCGGCGCCGGCAACGACATCATCACCGCGGACGTGGGCGCCGACACGATTTCGGGTGGTGACGGCAATGACACCATCGTGGCCGGCGACGGGGCCAACACCGTCTCGGGCGGGGCCGGCGACGATTCCCTCACCGGCGGCGTCGGAGCCGATACGATCGGCGGCGATGCCGGTAACGACATCATCAACGCCGGCGACGGGGCCAACGTCCTGTTCGGGGGCGACGGCGACGACAGGATCAACTCCGGCGTCAACGGCGACCTGATCCAGGGCGGCGACGGGGCCAACACCATCGATTCCGGAGCGGGAGCCGACAGCATCACCACCGGCTCGGGCAACGACTACATCGACGCCGGCGATGGAGACGACGCCATTTCGACCGGGGCCGGCGACGACCGGGTCTTCGCCAGCCTGGGCGCCGACTCCGTCTCTGGCGGCGACGGGGCGGACTCGATCTGGGGCGAAGACGGCAATGACGCCATCTCGGGTGGAGCCGGCAACGACACCATTCGGGGCGACGATGGCGCTGACAACATCTCGGGCGGCGACGGAGCCGACAGTCTGTCCGGCGGGGTCGGGGCGGACACCGTCTCGGGCGGGGCAGGGAACGATGTGTTCGTGATCGCCACCGGAGACACGGGGATCACCGAGGCCACAGCCGACCGGTACCTGGATTTCAACGCTGGGGACGTGTTCGACATCAACGGGGCTCCGATCGGCGCGACCAACTACGCCGAGACGACGCAGGCCGACTTCAACGCCGCACTGACCGCCGCGAACGGCACCTTCTCGATCGTCGGCAACGACGTGACGGTGGTGGTGGTCGCCCTGTCGGACGGCTCGGGGGCCTGGGTCTTCACGGCGCTCGACGCGGCGGCGACGACGGCCAACGGCGCCTTCTTCGTCCAAGGCGGCACGCTGGCCAACCTCGACTTCTCGAACTTCGTCTAGGCCGGACGGAGACTCCAAGGGAAGGGGGCCGCCGGGCGACTGTCGGCCCCTTTTTCGTGGCCGGCGGCGACCGATCGCCGCGCGGGTTCACGGATCGGCCGAAGCGGATAAGCTCTCGCCATCCCCACAGGAGCCTGATGATGCGCAGACGCACCTTTCTGACCACCTTGCCTGCAGGCGCTCTCGCAGCGGGGGCCGCAGTCGGAGCCCCGGCTCAGGCGGCCCAGACGTCGACGCGATCGGGCCAAGCCGGGCAGGGGGCGGCGCGGGCCTATCCCTATGCCGGGGTCGGGCCGGGCGACCGGATCATGGGCGTGCCGTTCGCGGGGCGGTCGACGGTGTGGGGGACGCAGGGCGCGGCGGCGACGGCGCATCCGGCGGCGACCCTGATCGGGATTGACACCTTGCGGCGGGGCGGCTCGGCCATCGACGCGGCCATCGCCATCAATGCGGCGCTCGGCTTTCTGGAGCCGACGGCGAACGGCATCGGCGGGGACGCCTTCTGCCTGATGTGGGACCCGGCCCAGGGCAAGGTCGTGGGACTGAACGGCTCGGGGGCCAGCCCGCGCGGTCTGTCGCTTGAGACGGCGCGGTCGAAGGCGGGCGCGGACGGCCATCTGCCGCGGTATGGCGCCGTGACGGTCAATGTGCCCGGCGCGGTCGACGCCTGGTGGGCGGCACACCAGCGGTACGGCAAGCTGCCGTGGCGGGACGTGCTGCTGCCGGTGGCGGAGATGTGCGAGCAGGGTGTGCCCATGCCGCAGCTGATCGCCTGGTATCTGGAGCGGAACATGGCCGGGTTCGACCGCTCGGCCGGCATCATTGAGGACAACGACAACAGGAAGCGGGTCTACGCGCCGACGGGTCGGACGCCGCGCGTGGGAGAGGTGTTCGCCAATCCGGACCTGGGTCGCACCTATCGGGCGATCGCCGAGGGCGGGAGGGACGCCTTCTACGACGGGCCTCTGGCCGATCAGATGCAGGCCTATTTCCGGCGCATCGGCGGGTGGATGACGCGGGCCGACCTGGCGGCCCATCGCACCGAATGGGTCGAGCCGATCATGACGACCTATCGCGGCGTCGAGGTCTACAGCCTGGGGCCGAACACTCAGGGGCTGTCGACCAATCAGATCCTGAACGTCTGCGAGCGGTTCGATCTGGCGGGCATGGGGTTTCAGTCGGCGGCCTCGATCCATGTCCAGGCCGAGGCGAAGCGGCTGGCGTTCGAGGACCGGGCGAAATGGTTCGCTGATCCGGCGTTCGCGGCGACGCCGGTCGAATATCTGAACTCCAAGGCCTATGCGGCCGAGCGCGCGGCCCTGATCCGGCCGGACCGGGTGATGGACCGGTTCATGCCCGGCGACGCGCCGACGCAGGGCGACACGACCTATTTCAGCGTGGCCGACAAGGACGGCATGATGGTCAGCTGGATCCAGTCCAATTATCGCGGCATGGGCTCTGGCCTCGTGCCCGACGGGGTGGATGGGCGCACCCTCGGCTTCATGTTTCAGGACCGGGGCGAGCTGTTCAACCTGCGCGACGGCCATCCGAACGTCTATGCGCCGGGCAAGCGGCCGTTCCACACGATCATCCCGGGCTTCGCCTGCAAGGACGGCCGGCCGTGGATGGCCTATGGCGTCATGGGCGGGGGCATGCAGCCGCAGGGCCAGGCCCAGATCGTCATCAACATGGTCGACTACGGCCTCGACCCCCAGGAGGCGGGCGACGCGCCGCGCTGGCAGCATGAAGGCTCTTCAGAGCCGACAGGGCATCCGGCGGAAGGCTCGGGCGTGCTGCATCTGGAGAGCGGCGTGCCGGAGGAGACGAAGGCGCAGCTGAGGGCCATGGGCTGGACGCTGGGCGAGCCCAACGGCGGGTTCGGCGGCTATCAGAACGTCATGCGTCAGGTGAATGCCGAGGGGCCTTGGACCTATGGCGCGGCGACGGAGATGCGCAAGGACGGGATCGCTCTGGCGTACTAGGCCCCCATCGCTCCCGCCCGCCTTGCCGAACGCCGGTATCGACAATCTGCGGTCGCTCCCGTAAGGCCCTAAGCTGAGTTGTTATCGTGGTCGCCCCGTCTGGGCCGGGACAGAGCGGCTCTGGAGGGACGGATGGCCAATCTCGATTTCCGCACCGCCACCCAGGCTCAGGCGACGGCCTACACGGGCGACGGGGCCGGCACCGACATCATCTTCTTCTCGTCGGGGACGGCGACGGGGACGGTGATCACGGTCAATCCAGCGCTGGGCGCGGATCCCGAGACGATCACCATCGCCAATCCGGGGGCTGGCACGACCTCGCTGAACTTCTCGCGGGCGGCCGTTTCAGGCGTGAACAGCTTCCAGTTCGCCGACGGTTCGATCCTGATCTACGGCCTCGGCACTAATGAGACCCTGGACGGCGATGCCTTCGCGGACCTGCTGTATGGCAACGACGGCGACGACGTCATCACCGGCAACAATGGCGACGACCAGATCTTCGGCGGCAACGGCGCGGACTCTTTGATCGGGGGCGACGGCGCCGACCTGCTGCAGGGCAACGCCGGCAACGATACTCAGGCCGGAGGCAACGGCAACGACTTCATCTTCGGCGGCCAGGGCAACGACAGCCTGGATGGCCAGAACGGCGCCGACTACATCCAGGGCAACATCGGCAACGATGTCGTCAACGGAGCCAACGGCGCCGACACCCTGATCGGTGGCCAGGGCAACGACTCCTTGAATGGCGGCAACGACGCTGACCTGGTGTTCGGCGATCTCGGCGAAGACTTCATCACCGGCGACAACGGTGACGACACCCTGTCGGGCGGCGAAGCCAATGACTTGATCACGGCCGGCAACGGCAACGACGTCGTCAACGGCGGCAACGGCAACGACACCCTCAACGGCAACAACGGCGCCGACAACATCGGCGGCGACAACGGCGACGACTCGATCGTGGCCGGCGACGGCGCCAATACCGTCAACGGCGGGGAAGGGAACGACTCGATCACGGCCGGCAACGGCGCCGACAGCATCGACGGCGCCAACGGCAATGACACGATCGACTCCGGCGACGGCTCCGACACCGTGTTCGGCGGCCAGGGCAACGACGTCGTGTACGGCGGTTCGGGCAGCGACGCCCTGCTGCAGGGCGGGCAGGGCGACGACACCGTGTTCGGCGAGAACGGCGACGACTTTGTCTTCGGCGGTCAGGGCAATGACAACCTGGCCGGCGGCGAGGGCAACGACTTCATTCAGGGTAACCTGGGTAATGATGTGATCTTCGGTCAGGCGGGCAAAGACACGTTGCTCGGCGGCCAGGGCAACGACCTGATTCTCGACGACACCGGCGACGACCTGCTGTTCGGCGACCTGGGCGACGACACCCTCCTGGCGGGCTTCGGCAACGACACCCTGAACGGTGGGGCGGGCAACGACAGTCTGGCCGGCCTTGATGACAACGACGTGTTGCTGGGCGGCGACGGCAACGACACCGTCGGCGGCGACGCCGGCAACGACACCGTGAACGGCGAGGCCGGGAACGACTACCTGCTGGGCGGCGACGGCAACGACCTGATCGGCGGCGATGACGGCAATGACACAATCGATGCCGACGCGGGAAACAACACCGTTAACGGTGGCAACGGCCAAGACAATATCTCGGCCGGTCTTGACGACGACATCATCGATGGCGGCGCTGACAACGACACCATCTCGGCCGGCAACGGTGCCAATACCGTCATGGGCGGCACGGGCAATGACGTCATTACGTCGGGCTTGCACAATGATGTGGTCTCGGGCGGCGACGGCGATGACCACCTCGACGCCAGCGCTGGCGACAACAACATCTCTGGCGGGGCCGGCAACGACTTCATCCTCGCCTTCCAAGGCGCGGACACAATCTCCGGCGGCGACGGCAACGATACAATAATAGCTGGCAGCGGTGCAAACACGATCGCAGGTGGCAACGGCGATGACGCAATCGAAGGCGGCTTCGACGCTGACACGATCAGTGGCGATGCCGGCGACGACACAATCTTCGGCCAAAACGGAGCCAACATTCTGTCGGGCGGCGACGGCAATGACTCGGTCGTGGGAGGGCTCGACGGCGACCTGATCCAGGGCGGCGAAGGCAACAACACTCTAACCGGAGGTGGCGGCGCAGACAGCATAACTGCCGGCTCGGGCAGCGACTCGATCAGCGGCGGCCTCGGCGCTGACGCCATCTCGTCGGGTGGCGGCAACGACACCGTCATCGGCGGCGACGGAGCCGACTCCATCTCGGGCGGCGACGGCAACGACGTCATCGACGGCGGTCTGCTCGACGACGCCATCTCGGGTGGCGCGGGCGCTGACAGCATCGCGGGTGGCGACGGCGCGGACAACATCTCGGGCGGTGATGGCGCGGACACGATCATCGGCGGCGTGGGAGCCGACACCATCTCGGGCGGAGCTGGCAACGACCTTTTCGTGATCGGTCTGGGTGACACCGACGGTACCCTGGCCGGAGCCGATCGCTACCTCGACTTCACGGCGGGCGACCTGTTCGACATCGCCTTCGTGACCTCGGGAACGCTGGCGGCAGTCAACTACGCCGAAACCACGCAAGTGGACTTCGCCTCGGCGCTCACAGCGGCCAACGGGGCCTTCGCCGACGGCGGGAACACCCTGACGGTCTATGTGGTTGCCCTGTCGGACGGGTCGGGGGCTTGGGTCTTCACCGCGACCGACGTGGCCGGAGCGGCCGCGACGGGAGCGTTCTTCGTCGCCGGCGGAACACTCGCCAACCTCGACTTCTCGAACTTCGTCTAGGCCGGACGGAGACTCCAAGGGAAGGGGGCCGCCGGGCGACCGGCGGCCCCCTTTTCTTGCCCCGACTGCGTCCGGTTGCCGACACAGGTCCACCCGGATAGGTTAACAGCCCCGGAGGCGTGGGCGGGGCGCGCCTGGGGCCGGGCTGTCGGGGGCGGGCATGGCCAATCTGAACTTCACCAGCGCGACGCAGGCCGAGGCGACGGCCTATGCCGGCGACGGCGTCGGCACGGACGTCATCTTCTTCGGGACCGGCACGGCGACGGGGACGGTGATCACCGTCAATCCGGCGCTGGGGGCGGATCCCGAGACCATCACCATCGCCAACGGCGGACGCAGCCTGAACTTCGCCCGAGCGGCCGTTACGGGCGTCAACAGCTTCCAGTTCGCCAACGGGACGGTGCTCGTCTATGGCGCGGCGGCGTCCGAGACCCTGGTCGGGGGGGTGTTCGCGGACCTGCTGTACGGCAACGCCGGCGACGATGTCATCGAAGCCAACAACGGCGACGATCAGGTGTTCGGCGGCGACGGCGACGATGAGCTGTCGGGCGGCGACGGGGCGGACCTCTTGCAGGGCAATGCGGGGTTCGACAGCCTGGACGGCGGAAACGGGGCCGACTTCCTGTTCGGCGGGCAGAACGACGACGAGCTGCTCGGCGGCGAAGGAAACGACTTCGTCCAGGGCAATCTGGGCGATGACTCGCTGGACGGCGAGAACGGCGCCGACACCCTGCTGGGCGGCCAGGGCGACGACGAAATCTTCGGCGAGAACGGCGACGACCTGCTGTTCGGCGATCTGGGCGACGACAGCCTGTCGGGCGGCGCGGGGTCGGACACCTTCTACGGCGGGGCGGGGGACGACGCGATCGGCACGGGCTGCGGCTGTGGCGAGGGGGGCGCCGACCTGGCCTTCGGTGGCGAGGGCGAGGATTCGCTGGACGGCGGCTCGGGCGCCGACACCCTGCGCGGCGAGAACGGCGACGACGTGCTCTTGGGCTATGACGGCGACGACGTCCTGGACGGCGGCGCCGGCCAGGACTTCCTGTCGGGCGAAGAGGGCGCCGACAGCCTGTCGGGCGGCGACGAGGGCGACCTGCTGACCGGGGACAATGGCGCGGACACCCTGTTCGGCGGAGCCGGCGACGACCAGCTGATCGGAGGCGACGACAACGACGTCCTGCAAGGCAATACCGGTGAAGACGGTCTGCTGGGCGGAGCGGGGGCGGATTTCCTGTTCGGCGGCCAGGACAACGACGATCTGGACGGGGAAGACGGGAACGACTTCTTGCAAGGCAATCTGGGCGATGACGTCGTCTACGGCGCGGACGGCAACGACACCCTGCTGGGCGGCCAGGGAAACGACTTCGTCGACGGCGAGGCCGACAACGACCTGGTGTTCGGCGACCTGGGCGACGACGACGTCTACGGCCGGGCAGGCCACGACACCCTGAACGGAGGCGCAGGTAACGACACCCTGACCGGCGGGGATGGAAACGATGTCGGCGTGGGCGGAGAGGGGAACGACACGGTCGACGGGGGCGACGGCAATGACACCCTGAACGGCGGGAACGGCGCAGACGACATCCTGGGCGGCGCCGGCGCGGACCTGATCGGCGGCGACGACGGCAACGACACGATCGACGCGGGCGACGGGAACAACACCGTCAACGGCGGCAATGGTCAGGACAGCCTTGGCGGCGGGACGGGCAATGACGTGATCGACGGCGGCGAGGGCAACGACACCCTTTCGGCCGGAGCCGGGAACAACGTGCTGACCGGCGCCACCGGAAACGACAGCATCACCTCCGGCGCCGGCAACGACGTGATCTCTGGCGGAGCCGGCGACGACACCATCGACGCCGGCGCGGGCGCCGACACCATCGCGGGCGGAGCCGGCGACGACACCATCTTCGCCTTTGACGGCGCTGACTCCATTTCGGGGGGCGACGGCAATGACACGATCCAGGCCGGCGACGGCGCCAACACCGTCACGGGTGGTAGCGGCAACGACCAGATCTCGGGCGGCTTTGACGCAGACACGATCAACGGCGATGCGGGCGACGACACCATCGTCGGCCTGGACGGCGCCAACGTCCTGTCGGGCGGTGACGGCAACGATTCGATCCTGGGGGGTTTCGACGGCGACCTGATCCAGGGCGGCGAAGGCAACAACACCATCACCGCTGATGCCGGCGCGGACAGCATCACGGCCGGTTCGGGCAACGACTCGATCAGCGGCGGGCTCGGCGACGACGCCATCTCGTCCGGCGCAGGCGACGACACCGTCATGGGCGATCCCGGCGCCGATTCCATCTCGGGCGGCGACGGAAACGACACCCTGGACGGCGGTCTCGACGCCGACGCCATCTCGGGCGGGGCGGGAGCGGACAGAGTGGTCGGGGGCGCAGGCTCTGACAATCTCTCCGGCGGCGACGGCGCGGACACGATCGTCGGTGGGCTCGGATCGGACACCGTGGCCGGAGGCGCGGGCGCCGATGTCTTCGAGATCGACACTGCGGCGGACTCCGGACCGACGCTGGCGGACGCAGACCGCTATCTCGACTTCGGCGCGGGCGACGTGTTCGACATCACCGGGGGACCGATCACGGCGGTGAACTATGCGGAGACGACCCAGGCCGACTTCGCCTCGGCGCTCACGGCAGCCAACGGCGCCTTCAGCGTGGCCGGCAATGCCGTGACCGTGGTCGTGGTGGCCATGGCCGACGGCTCGGGCGCCTGGGTCTTCACGGCGGCGGACGCGGCGGCGACCAGCGCCAACGCCGCCTTTTTCGTCCAGGGCGGGACGCTGGCGACGCTGGATTTCAGCCAGTTCGTTTGACGGTCAGGCCTCCGCCGCCTGGGGCTCGAGCGCATAGACCCGCGCGCAGTATTCGCAGGTGACGTGAATCTTGCCGTCGGGCTCGATCATGTCGGCGCGTTCCTCGGGCGTGAACGACGCGAGCACCGTCTCGATGCGGTCGGCGGAGCAGCGGCACTGGGCCTTGAGCGGACGGGCGTCCTCCAGCCGCACGCCGTCCTCATGGAACAGGCGGAACAGCAGCGTCTCCGGCGTGATCGTCGGGTCGATCAGCTCGTCGTCGGCCAGGGTGTGGAACAGGGAGCGGGTGCGGTCCCAGGCTTCTTCGGTGGAGCCGCGCGCGTCGTCGGCGGCGATCAGCTGGATCAGGGCACCGCCCGCGCGCCATTGCGTGCCTGCGCCGGTGGTAACGGCGCCGACGGCGAGGCGCACCTTGGTCGGGATCTGCTCGGACTGCTCGAAATAGTGCTCGGCGGCCAGCGACAGGCTCTCGCCCTCGATCGGGGTGATCCCTTGCGTGCGCTCGAAGTCGGGGCCGCGGTCTAGGGTCATGACGAAGACGCCCTGGCCCAGCAGCGTCTTGGCGCCCGGACGCGAAAAGCCGCTCGAGGCGGCGGCGACTTCGGCCTCGTCATAGCGGCAGTAGCCGCGCAGGAAACCCTCGGTGTCGTAGTCGGCGACGACGTAGCGGACCGGGCCGTCGCCCTGGGCCTGGACGATCAGGCGGCCCTCGAACTTCAGGCTGGAGCCCACCAGCGCGGCGAGCGCGCAAGCCTCGCCCAGCAGGGCCGCGACGGGCTCCGGATAGGCGTGGGCGGACAGGATGGTGTCGATGGCCTCGCCCAGCCGCACCAGGCGGCCGCGCACCGGCCAGCCCTCGATCTGGAAGGCGGCGGCGAGGTTGTCGGTGGGCGCGCTCGGCGCCAGCGCGTGATCGGTCACGGCGGGGTCCTGGGAAGCGGAAAATCGGTGAAGGGGTCAAGATAGGAAACCACAAGCGCGATGGTAAGGGCCGGTTCGCGTGGCTATCTGTGTCGCGACCATCGCTTCGAGAGACCTCCCATGTTCAACAGACCCGCGCTGAAGCCCCTGAAGCAGCAGGCGATCGTGGTCACCCAGGCGGCGCACGGCGTGGGGCTGGCCACGGCGCGGCGGGCGGCGAGGGCGGGGGCTTGCGTCTTCCTGATCGACACCGACGAGCGGGCGCTGCGCCATCTCGTGGAGGCGATCCAGCGGGACGGCGGGCGGGCGGCCTATGCGGCGGCGGACGCGGCGGACTACGACGCCCTGTCGGCCGCGGCCGAGAAGTGCGTGCGGCTGTTCGAGGGCTTCACCAGCTGGATCAACATCGTCGGGCCCGTCCAGACGCCCGTCGCTGACGATAGCGGAATCGACGATGCCGGAGCCGGCGACCACGCGGGCTATGAGGGCCTGGTCAACGGCTCGCTGATCGCCGCCGAGCATCTGTCGCGACGCAAGGGGGGAGGGGCGATCGTCAACGTCGGCCCCAGCCTGTCGGATCTGCCCGAGCCGGGCTGGGTCGCGCATGAGGCGGCCAAGGCGGCGACCAAGGCCTTCACCAACGATCTGCGCGCGCGGCTGAGGCGCGACGGGCACCCGGTTTCGGTGTCGCTCATCAAGCCGGGGCCGGTGTTGGATCCAGCCGGCGCGCGGCGGGCGGGCCTGCCGCCGCAGCCGGTCTATGCGGCCGAGGTCGTGGCTGATGCGGCCCTGTGGTGCGCGCACCATCCGATCACCGAGATCACGGTCGGGGGGACGGGGCGGCTGATCGCCATGATCTCGGCGGCGGCGCCGGAGTTCGCGGAACCTTTGCTGGCCCGGTTCGCTCCTGTCGCACGGCGGGGCGACGATCCCGCATGGGACGCCGAGGGCCTGGACGGGCCGGAGGGCGAGGATACCGACGAGGAGATGATCTATCCCATGGTTCGCAACTTCAGCGCCCTGGCCGAGGTCAGGAAACATCCCGGCGTCACGGCCGGTTCTCTGGCGGTGGTCGTGCTGGCGACGGCGGCGGCGGTGCTGCTGACCCAGCGCACGGGGCCGCGCCGCTATGAGACGATCCGCGACCGCATCGATCCGCGCGGCTGGATCGACGCGGAAGCCCTGCGCCACCGCTTCAGCGACATCTCGCGGGGCCTTGGCGAACGCGCCGCCGATCTGGGCGACCGGGCGAGCGACCTGTCGGACGACGCCCGTTATGGCGCCCGCAAGCTGCTAAAGCGCGGTCAGCGCGCGGTGTCGGAAAAGCAGCGTCGCAAGTACGCCCGCGAGGCCCGTCGCTATGCCGACGAAGCCGGTCGTTATGCGCGCGATCACGCCAAGGAGGGCGGGGCGTTGCTGGCGGTGGCGACCATCGCAGCGGCCATCGGCGCGGCGGCCCTGGAGAGCCAACGGCCGGACAGCCGGGTGCGGCGGATCACCGGGCTGTAGGGTCCCGTTACGTCATCGAGGCCGCAGGCGTGGGTGACCGTGTCTGCGGCCTTGCTGCATCTGCGAAGGTCCGCTTAACAGGGGCATGGCCGCCCCCACGCTGATCTTCGACTTCGACTCGACCCTGGTGAGGATCGAGACGCTGGAGGCGCTCGCCGACATCGCCTTGGCCGGCCATGCGGACGCCGAAGCGATCCGGGCCGAGGTCGCGTCGCTGACCGATCGGGCGATGGCGGGCGAGATCGGCTTTGGCGAAGCGTTGCGAACCAGACTGAAGCTCCTGCCGCTGACCCGGGAGCATGTGCTGAGCCTGGCGGACCGCATTCTCGACGAAGGCACGCCGTCGGTGCGGCGAAATCTGAAATTCTTCAACGAGAACGCCGAGCGGCTCGTGATTCTTTCGGGCGGGTTCCGCGAGGTCATCGCGCCCATCGCCGAGCGGCTGGGCGTGCGCGCGGATCGGGTGTTGTGCAACGACCTTGTCTATGACGCCGCGGGCCGCGTGACCGGCGTGGACGAGGCCAACCCCCTGTCGCGCGAGGGCGGCAAGCCGGAGGTCATCAAGGCGCTGGACCTGACCGGGCCGGTGGTGATGGTCGGAGACGGCTGGACCGACGCGGAGGTCAAGCTGGCCGGGGCGGCGGATCGCTTCTACGCCTTCACGGAGGTGGCGCGGCGCGAAAAGGTGGTCGCGGTCGCCGACGCCGAGGCGCGGTCCATCGACGAATTGCTGCACGCCGAAGGTCTGGCCGGGCGCTGGAGCTATCCGAGAAGCCGCATCCGCATGCTGTTGCTGGAGAATATCCACCCGGCGGCGGTCGAGCGGCTGGAAAACGCGGGATACTCGGTCGAAACCCAGAAGGGGGCGCTGGACGAGGACGACCTGATCGCGGCGATCAAGGGCGTCCATGTGCTGGGCATCCGGTCCAAGACCAACGTCACCGAGCGGGTGCTGGCGGAGGCCGACCGGCTGCTGGCGGTCGCGGCCTTCTGCATCGGCACCAACCAGATCGATCTGGATGCGGCGGCGGGAAGGGGCGTGGCCGTGTTCAATGCGCCCTATTCCAACACGCGCAGCGTGGTCGAGCTGGCCATCGGCCTGACCGTCGCCCTGATGCGCGACGTGGTCGACAAGTCTGCGGCGATGCACGAGGGCCGCTGGAACAAGTCGGCGGACGGATCGCGTGAGCTGCGCGGCAAGACGCTGGGCATCGTGGGTTACGGCGCCATCGGGTCGCAGCTCTCGGTTCTGGCCGAAGCCTTGGGGATGCGGGTGATCTTCCACGACCTGTCCGAGCGTCTGGCGCTGGGCAACGCGCGGCGGATGCGGTCGCTGGACGCCCTGCTGGCGGAGGCCGACGTGGTCAGCCTGCACGTCGACGGGCGCAAGGAGAACGCCAACCTGATCGGGGCGGCGCAGTTCCAGGCGATGAGGCCGGGGACGTTGTTCCTGAACCTGTCGCGGGGGCATGTGGTGGACGTCGGGGCGCTCGCCCAGGCGATCGGGTCGGGCCGGGTGGGTGGCGCCGCCATCGACGTTTTCCCCGAGGAGCCGCGCACCAACGCCGATCCCTTCGACAGCCCGCTGAGGGGTCTGAGGAACGTCATCCTGACGCCGCACATCGGGGGTTCGACCGAGGAGGCGCAGGAGGCCATCGCCGAGTTCGCGGCCGAGCGCCTGCTGGGCTATCTGAACCGGGGCGATACGACCTTCTGCGTCAACCTTCCGAACGTGCAACTGGCCGAGGTGTCGGGCGGGCACCGCATTCTGCACATCCACAAGAACCAGCCGGGCGTCATGGCCGAACTGAACCGCGAGCTGTCGGCGGCCGGGCTGAACATCCTCGGCCAACATCTGAAGACCGATGAACGCACCGGCTATGTCATCACCGATGTCGACCGGGATTATGACCCTCAGGCGCTGCGGGTGCTGAAGAGTGTGGCGGGAACGCTTCGGTTCCGGTTGCTGCACTGAAACCTTCCGTCACGGCATCTTGCGTCCGCCGGTAGACGGCGCAGACTGTCGCGTAACGGTCGCATTCAGCCGACCGACGGGAGGACTTCATGAACCGCTTTCTTCGCGGCGCCGCGCTCGGCGCCCTGACGCTCGCCGCCGCCTCGGCCCTGGTCACTGCGGCATCGGCGCAGACGTACAACCGCCTCGTGGTGTTCGGCGATTCGCTGAGCGACAACGGCAACCTGTTCCTGGCCTCGGGTGGCGCCCAGCCGCCGGCCAGCCTCTACTTCCAGGGCCGGTTCTCGAACGGGCCGGTGTTCACCGAACTGCTCGGCTTCAACGCCGCGCGATTCAACGGCCCGGTGACCGGCAGCACCAACTACGCCTATGGCGGATCGCGGACGGACAATGTCGTCGCGTTTCCGCCGGGCATGCGCCAGCAGCTGACGACCTATACGACCGCGGGGGGGACCTTCCGGTCCGGCGATCTGGTCAGCGTGCTGGGCGGGGCCAACAACATCTTCCAGTCCCTAGGCGCCTTCGCGGTGTTGCCCCCGGCGTCTCAGGGTAACCCGACGGGCTATATGGACCCGACGATCCGGGCGGCGGTCGCGGACATCAACTTTCTGGTGGGTGACATCGCCTCGCGCGGAGCCGGAACCGTGTTGGTGACCAACCTGCCTCGTCTCGGGCTGACGCCGCAGTTCCGTCCGACTCCGCTGGCGGCGCTTGCCGACTACTCGGGCTCGCAGTTCAACAGCCAGCTCCAGACCGCCCTGCTGACCCTGGCGCCGACGCGGCCGGGCACGAACATCATCCTGTTCGATCTGGCCAAGGTGTCGGACGTGCTGGCCGCCAACCCGGGTCGGTTCGGGCTCAGCGATGTGACGAACCAGTGCCTGAACACAACGACCGGCGCCGTGTGCTCCAACCCTGACAGCTTCCTCTATTGGGACGGGGTGCATCCGACGGCGGCGGGTCATCGCCTGATCGCCACCCTGGCAAACGACTATCTGTACTACGGCGACCGCGCCGTCAGCTCGACCTTCCAGGGCGAGACCGCGTTCCGGCATCGTGAGGACTCCCTGGACGCCGCGACCGCGCGTCTCTCGGGTGCGGCGGGCTGGGAAGCGGGCACCGTCCTGACCGGCGGTGCGCTGTACGACACGGCCGATTTCGACGCGCGCGGCTTCGCCGCCGCCGGCGAGAGCACCAGCTATGGCGCGAGCGTCGGCATGGAAAGCGGCACGGAGACGATGCGGTTTGGTCTGTCGGGCGCATGGCGCGTGGCGGACGTGGACGCCGGGCCGACCTCGTTCCAGCTGCAGTCCCTGTCGCTTGACCTGTATGGCGGCTGGCGCTCGGGCAATATGTTCCTGAACGGCGCGGTCGGCGTGGCCAGCGATGACTACAACGACGTCACACGCTTCAGCGCCCTGCCGGGCCTGGTCCAGACCGCGACGACGCGGGGCTTCTCGTCTGGCGCGCGCGTCCAGGCGGGCCTCTGGATGGACGCCGGCGGCATCGCCATCTCGCCGCGCGTGGCCATCACCTATGCCTCGTCCGAGGTCGAAGGATACACCGAACAGGGCTTCGCGGCGGCCTATGAGTATCGGGACCGTGAGGTGAAGGGCATCACCGGCGAGGTCGCGCTGCGGGCCGAAGGATCCATGATGGGACATGGCGTCTTCGTCGAGGGCGGCTATCGCGACAGCCTGGATGACAGCTCGCAGGCCGTCCGCGTCGGCATCGCCGGCAACCCGGCGCAGGTGCTGTCGCGCGACGTCGAGGATCCGTTCGGAGGATCGTTCCTGGCCTCCGCCGGCGTGACCGGCGAACTGGGACCGTTCGATCTCGAGATCGGCTATCGCGGCCGCTTCGGAGATCACGCCGACAGCCACACCGGCGGCGTCACGCTGACATTGCCGCTTTCCTGATCGGCAACTGAATCTGCCCAAGAGCGCGCCGGCTTCGCTCGGCGCGCTTTTTCGTTCCGGTTCCCGCGTGCGACGCCCTGCCGCACGCTTGGCCCCAAAGTCGCCCCATGAAACCTTAGAACGGCGGCCTGCGCCGCTCGCGGACGGTTACCGATCGTAACGGCGGCGCTCCTGACAGCTTTATCCAAAGCGCCGACAGAGCCGACGACCTCATGCGCCGACCCTTGCCGAGCCTTCGTGGCCTTTTCGTTCAATCCAGCCAGGGGGCCGCTCTCGCAGGCGTCGCCGTTCTGGCCATGGCGATGGCTCCTGCTATTCCTGAACCGGCCATCGACCCCGGCAGCCTGCCCGAACTCCCGCCTGTCACGGCCGTCGCCGAACCTGCAGGTCCCGTCACACGTACCGTGATTTTCGAAGAGCCGGTGCGCGGCTTTCCGATCAACTCCCGCTTCGGGATGCGTCGCTTGGGCGGCGAGCGCGGCGCTCGCATGCACAAGGGCGTCGATATCGCCGCGCCGACGGGCACGGCGGTCTATTCCTCGGCGGAGGGCGAAATCCTGCGCATCGGTCGCCAGCCTGACGGCTATGGCAACTTCATCGAGGTGCGGCACCCAAACGGCATGACGACGCTCTACGCCCACCTCAGCCGCATCGACGTGGCGTCGGGCGACCGGGTGCTGGCGGGTGAGCGGATCGGGCTGGTGGGTTCGACCGGCTATTCGACCGGGCCGCATCTGCACTTCGAGGTGCGGCGCGACGGGGTTCAGATCAATCCCAGCCGCGTCGTGGGCCAGAGCTTCGAGGTCGCGGTGGAGACCCCAGCCATCGGCTGACGCCGATATCGCCGAACATGACGGCGAATACAGTTTGCATGTAAAGCGTCCTTTGCTACCCCTGTGGCCAGTCAGCAGTGGGGACGACGCATGGACGCCTTGACGCTCGAGGGCGTGAGCAAGCGGTACGGCGGCTTTCAGGCCGTGCGCGATCTCAGCTTTTCAGTCCGCAGGGGCGCGATCTGCGGCTTCCTCGGCCCGAACGGCGCGGGCAAGACCTCGACCATCCGCATGATCCTCGGGCTGCAGCCGGCAACGACCGGCACCATCTCGATTCTCGGCGCGCCGGACGGGCGGATGGTGCGCGACCGGATCGGCTTCCTCCCGGAAGAGCGCGGCGTCTACAAGAAGATGACGCCGATCGACGCCATCGCCTTCTTCGGCTCGCTGAAGGGCTTGCCCACGGGGGAGGGGCGTAAGCGCGCCAAGGAGATGCTGGAGGCGCAGGGGCTCGGCGCGTCGCGCAACAAGAAGATGAAGGAGCTGTCCAAGGGGATGGCCCAGAAGGTCCAGCTGATCGCCTCGGTCGTGCATCAGCCCGAGTTCGTGATCCTGGACGAGCCCTTCAGCGGGCTGGACCCCGTAAATCAGCAGGGGCTCGAGACGGTGATTCGCGACCTGGCGGCCAATGGCGCGACGGTGCTGTTCTCGACCCACGTCATGCAGCACGCCGAGCGGCTGTGCGATCAGGTCGTGCTGATCGCGCGGGGCCGGAAGGCGTTCGACGGCACAGTGGCCGAGGCGCGGGCGACTTCGCGGCGCTTCCTCGATCTGGAAGGCTCCATCGCGGTCGATCAGGCGGCGGCCTTGCCCGGCGTGACCGGCGTCGAGGTCATTTCGGAGCAAGACGGCGTGCGCACCCTCAAGGCCGCTCTGGCGCAGGGCGCGCCGGGCCAGGAGGCGCTGAAGGCGGCCTTCCTGAACGGTCTGGACGTGCGCCGCTTCGAGCTGAAGGAGCCGACCCTGCATGACGCCTTCATCGACCTGACCGGCGACCATCCTGATCAGGACCAGAGCGTCGCCCGCAACGAAGCCGGCTCGGAGGCCGCCTGATGAACCGCATTCTATTGATCGCCCGCCGCGAGTTCATGGCCTATGCGCGCACCGTCGGCTTCTGGCTGTCGCTGCTGGCGTTTCCGCTGTTCGCGGTGCTGGGCGGAGCGATCCCGCTCTTGATGGACAATGCGGACCCGGTTCGAGCCGTGGTCCTGATCGAGGAGGGGCCGCAGGCCGCCGGGCTGGCGGCGGCGGTCCAGGGCCGCCTGGCCGATGAGGCCGAGCGTTCGGCCGAGCGCGCGCGAGAAGCGGCCGAAAAGGCTGCAGAGGCGTCGGGGGCGCCTGCGGGCGCAACCCAAGGCGCCATCGCCCAGATGACGCGTCAGCGGATGCGGATCGTCGAGGCTCCGGCCGACCTGACGGCGGCCGCGCCGGGTGAGGCGCGCGATGCGGTCGTGAGGCGCTATCTGACCGACGAGACGCCCAAGGATCAGCGTCTGGACGCCGTGGTGTTTCTCGACCGTACGGCCGAGGGGCCGGCGGCGCGGGTGTGGGCGGCTCGGGCCACCGACGACACGGTGGAAGACTTCGTACGCGCCGCCTTGCGCGACGCCAATCGCGACGCCGTCCTGACCCAGGCGGGCATCGACCCCGCCGTGGTCGAGGCGACCGACGCCTTCCGGCCGGAAGTGACGCTGTTCTCGCCGCGTGCCTCGGACGGGGGCGAGGTGTCGTTCAAGGACCGGTTGCCGGGCATCATCGGCCTGGCTTTCAGCTTCCTGCTGTGGTCGCTGATCATCACCGGGGCCTCCATCCTGCTGAACAGCGTGATGGAGGAGAAGTCGAACAAGATCCTGGAGGTCTTGCTGTCCTCGGCCTCGCCGACGGAAATACTGACCGGCAAGGTGCTAGGCGTGGCGATGCTGACGCTGTCGGTGTTGCTGGTCTGGGGCGGGATCGGGGCGGCGGGTCTGATCACGACGGTGCCGGATCAGGCGTTGAACATCTGGGAGATCCTGACCCGCGACGGGCTGATCTTCTACTTCCTGGCCTACATCGTCGGCGGCTATCTGATGTACGCGGTGCTGTTCGCGGCCATCGGGGCCTTTTGCGAGACGCCGCGGGACGCCCAGACCCTGATGGGGCCCATCATGATGGTGCTGGTGATCCCCATCCTGCTGGTTCAGTTCGCCCTGGTGAACCCGGACGCGCCCATGGTGCGGTTCGCGTCCTGGGTGCCCTTCTTCACGCCCTTCCTGATGGCCGCGCGTGCGCCGTCGGGGCCGCCGCTGGTCGAGATCATCGGCACCATGGCGGGCATGTTCGCGGTCGCCCTGCTGATGGTGTGGCTGGCGGGCCGGGCGTTCCGGGCCGGAGCCCTGTCGGATGTGAAGCTGAGCTGGAAGAGCTTTGGTCAGGCCATCGCCGGGGGCGGGCGCTAACTGCGTTTCGCGGCGTCGATGGCGGCGGAGACCTCGACAGGATTGATGGTCGAGGTCGTGCGACCATTGATCAGGAAGGTCGGGGTGCCGACGAGGCCGAGCGTCTGACCCGCCGCGTTGATGTCGGCGATCAGGTCGTCGGTCTCGGGCGATGCGATGACCGCACGGGCGCGGGGCAGGTCGACGCCGTTCTCGGTGAGGATGCGATCCACGGTCTCCGTATCAAGCGCGGGCTCGGCCATGAGGGCCTGGTGCACCGGCAGATAGCGGCCTTGGGCATGGGCGGCGAGCGCGGCGCGGGCGGCGTAGTTGGACGTGGTGTCATCACCCCTGTCCAGAATCGGCCACTCCTTGAAGACGAAGCGCACGTCCGGATGGGCGCGGATCAAGGCGAGATAGTCCTCCGACACCGCTTTGCAGCCCGGGCAGCGGTAGTCGAAGAATTCGATGACCGTCACCTTGGCGTCGGCAGGGCCGATGGCGGGATCGCGCGGGTCCGGGGCTAGAAGCGCGGCGTTCGCGGCGACAGCGGCGTTGACGGTCTCGACCCGCTTGGCTTCCTCGCCCCGCTGTCGAGCCTGGACGGCCTCGTCGACCACTTCGGGATTGGCGATCAGATAGGCGCGGACCTTGTCGCCGAAGGAACCGCCGGTGGCGTAGGGCGCCGCCGCCAGACCGAGCGCCACGACCGACAGCGCAACGGCCAGCGCACCGCCGCGTCCGGACGCGAAGAAGGTCAGCGGGTCGCGCGCGGGCGGTGTCGGCGAAGGCGTGTCGTCGGTCATTCGGGTCTCGGTGAAGGCGGGATCAGGCGCCGGGTGGGGCGATGACGGTTCCGCGCTGTGGTTCCTGGCGGCGGTCCAGGTCGTCGATGTCGTCCATGGTGGCGCCAGACGCGAGCACGATGTCCATGGCGCGACGCCACTCGATCGAACCGCGCGGCAGGAGATCGCGGGCGCGCAGAGCGAACTGGGTCGCCTGCTCCTCGCCGCCGGCGGCGAAGTAGAACTCGGCCGAGGCCAGGCGAGCCTCGCCCTCCTTGCCTTGGCTGGAATAGGCCTGGGAAAGGAGCCGCCAGGCCAGGGTGTTCTCCGGCTCGCGGGCGGTGGCCATCTTCAGGTTCTCGACGGCGTCGTCCAGCTGGGTCGGGTCGCTGGTCTCGATAAGGGCGTGGGCGAGGTTGATGCGCAGAAGAGGGGCATCGGGCAGGAGCTCGACCGAGCGGCGGTGGGCGGCGATGGCCTCGGCCGGACGGCCCTCCTCGAACAGGATCTGGCCCTTCAGCTCCCACAGGTAGGGATTGTCCTCGTCCTCGGCGATCAGGGCGTCGGTGGCGTCCAGCGCCCGCTGCGTCTGGCCGTCCCGGTACCAGGCGATGGCGCGGGCGTAGCGCGCCGGAAACGAGGTGTCGGTCTCCAGATAGGTCCGCAGGGTCTGGGTCGGCGGGTTCATGAAGGCCTGGATTTTGGCGCGGATCAGGGCGTGCTGGGCCATGCGCTCCGGACTGTCGACGCGGTCGTAGTTCGACATGGCCTCGACCGGGCGGCGCAGGGCCTCGATGCGCTGGCCGGACAGTGGGTGGCTCCGGAAATAGGGGAAGCGGCGGGCGTCGGAAAAGACCTCCTGGCTGCGGAAGTTCTCGAAGAACTCCACGAGCCCTCGACCAGATTCGCCGGCGGCTTCAAGACCGCGCGCGGCGGTGATGTCGGCCTCGCCCTCCTGTCCCTGGAGGTAACGCAGCGCACCGAGCGTGCCGAAATACTGGCCCGAGCCCAGCAGGGCCGCGCCGGCGCCCGGCTCACCCGCCAGGACGGCGAGAGCACCCAGCGCCATCGACATCAGGAAGGGCTGCATGCCCGCGCCCTGGGCGCCGTCGCGCAGGGTGTGGCGGTTCTTGATGTGGCCAGCCTCGTGGGCGATGACGCCGAGAAGCTGGTTCGGATTGTCGGTCCGCAGGATCAGGCCGGTGTTGATGCCCATGATCCGGCCGCGTGTAGCAAACGCATTCAGATCGTTGTCGGCGACCAGAAGGACCTCGACCTGATCGGGTTCAAGGCCCATCGCCACGAAGACGGGATCTGACCACTCGCGGATGATGCCCTCGACCTCGGTGTCGCGGATGGTCGACTGGGCCGAGGCGGGCGTGGCCGCCACGACCATGGCCGCGGCGGCGATCAGCCCGGTCAGGGGCTTCAAGGCGAGACGGGTCAGCCCGATCATGGCGAACTCCTCAGACAGGCGCCCCCGCCTCGTCTCCCCAAGCTAGTGCGGATCGATCAGAGACGCCACCACCCGCGCTTCGGCTTGGGCGGAGGCGCGGTGATCTGCGCCGGATCATTGGCGATGATCTCGTCCAGGCTCGGCGCGGCCGGGGTCGGTTCAGGCTCGACGACGGCCGCCACCGGCTCAGGTGCCGGGGTCGGCTCGGGCTCAGGCTCCATGGCGGTCTCGAGCACGACCTCCATGACCGGCTCGGGTTCTGACGCAACAGGTTCCGCTTCGGCGACAGCCTCGGCATCTGTCTCGACCGGCGTCGCGGTCGCCGCTGATTTGCGCCGCACGCGACGACGCTGGGGTTCGGCCGGGACGTCCGGCGCGGCGTCGGCCGTGGGGACCTCGCCGGTGTCGATCGAGGCGTCGGCCGCGCCTTCGACAGCGCCCGTGCCATCCTGCTCGAAGCGATCCCGGCCGCGACCCCGGCCGCGGCGACGGCGACGACGCCCGCCCTCGCGGTCGCCCGACACGCCGGCGTCCAGGCTTTCCGGGGTGCGGGCCGGACGGTCGCCCTCCGCCTCAGCGGAGGCCGGCGCAGGACCCCGCTCGCCGCGCGGCTGCGGGTTCAGCGGATCGAACCAGACATAGGGATCTTCCAGCGACGGCGTGCGGCCACGCACCCAGAAGAAGGCGCTGGACCCGGCTTCGCCTTCGCCATCCTCGCGGACGCGGCGTCCGCCGCGACGGCCGCGGCGGCGTCGGCGGCCGTCGGCGTCGTCATCGTCGTTGGCGAGGCCGGCGGATTCAGCGTCCGCTGCGACCGGCGCGACCTCATCGTCGCGACGGCCCCCGCGACGGCGCCGGCCCCGACCGCGACGCCCGTCGCCATCATGGCGTTCCGCCCGCTCGCGCGGTTCGTCGTCGTCCGTGTCCTCGCGGTCGAGCTGGTCTTCGTCCTCGTCGTCGAAGATGTCGTCCTCGTCTTCGGCTTCGTCCTCGTCCGCGAAGGCGGCGTCGTCGAAATCATCCTCGAGGTCGGCGAGCGAGATGGTCGTCTCGGGCGGGGTGAAGTCCTCGTTCGTCTCGGTCCGCTCGATGGAGCTCTCGCCCTGGCCGAGGCGGTCGTCGATCTGGATGACCACGGCCAGGCCGCGCGTCTTCTCCAGCGTCTGCAGGTAATCCCGCTTGTGGTTCAGGATGTAGAGGGCGACGGCAGAGGAGACCTTCAGGTTGATCGATCCCGCGCCGTTCTTGCCGGCCTCGATGTCGACGGCGCGCAGGACCATCAGGGCCGCGCTTTCGGCCGAGCGGACACGTCCGGCGCCCTGGCAGTGCGGACAGACCTCGGTGGCGCCCTCGATCACGCCCAGACGGCGGCGCTGGCGGCTGATCTCCATCAGGCCGAAGCCCGAGATGCGACCCATCTGGATGCGGGCGCGATCGCGGGCCAGCTCGTCCTTCAGGATGCGTTCGACGGTCCGATTGTTCTTGGACTCGTCCATGTCGATGAAGTCGATGACGATCAGACCGGCCAGGTCGCGCAGGCGCAGCTGGCGGGCGGCTTCGACGGCGGCCTCGCAGTTGGTCTTGAAGGCCGTGGCCTCGACGTTGCGTTCCTTGGTGGCGCGGCCGGAGTTGACGTCGATGGCGACCAGGGCCTCGGTCTGGTTGATCACCAGATAGCCGCCGGACTTCAGCGGCACGACCGGCTGGTGAATCTGCGTCAGCAGCTCCTCGATGCCGTAGGCGGCGAACAGGGGCTTCGAGCCCTGATACAAGTGCACCTTCTTGGCCTGGCTGGGCATCAGCACGCGCATGAAGTCGCGCGCCTCCTTGAAGCCCTCGATGCCCTCCACCTGGATGCCGTCGAAGTCCTTGTCGAACATGTCGCGCACGGCGCGGCGCACCAGGTTCTCTTCCTCATAGATCAGCGACGGCGCGTGGCTGGCGAGCGTCGTCTCGCGGATCGTCTCCCACAGGCGCAGCAGATATTCGTAGTCGCGCTTGATCTCGGCCTTGGTGCGTTTGGCGCCGGCCGTGCGGATGATCAGGCCCATGCCGCGCGGCACGTCGAGGGCGGCGGCAGCGGCCTTCAGGCGCTTGCGGTCTGACGCCTGAGTGATCTTGCGGCTGATGCCGCCGCCCTTGCCGGTGTTGGGCATGAGCACGCAGTAGCGGCCGGCCAGCGACAGCCAGGTGGTCAGGGCCGCGCCCTTGCCGCCGCGTTCGTCCTTGACGACCTGAACCAGCAGGATCTGGCGACGCTTGATGACGTCCTGGATCTTGTAGCGCCGCATCAGGCGACGCTTCAGGCGTTCCTCCTCAGCCATGCCGCCTTCGGATTCGCCGTCGTCGGACTCGCGGCCCAGGTCGTCCTGGTCGTCCTCGTCCGAATGGGCCTCGGCCGCGATGGCTTCGCGGTCGGCGGCCGGGATCTGGTAGTAGTCCGGGTGTATTTCGTTGAAGGCCAGGAAGCCGTGGCGGTTGCCGCCGTATTCGACGAAGGCGGCCTGCAGGCTGGGCTCTACGCGCGTGACCTTGGCGAGGTAGATGTTTCCGCGAAGCTGGCGCTTGGTCTTCGACTCGAAGTCGAATTCCTCAACCTGGCGGCCGTCCACGATGGCGACGCGGGTTTCCTCCGCGTGCGCTGCATCGATCAGCATTGTCTTGGACATTGAAGCTTTCTCTCTGGCGCGCTCGGCCGGCCCGCAGGTGCGGGGTCATGGCGGCTCGCCGAATGGGGTAGGGGGCGCTCACGTCGCGCGCAGTTCCCCGGTCACGGCCGAGGCCGATGACGGCGACCGGCCCGGGATGGGCAGTCGGTCGGAGGGTTGCGCAGGCGGTTGGGCCCATGGGTTCTGGTCGGTCCTGGAGCGGTCTCGCGCGAAGGCGAGGGCTCCGGTTCGGAATGACCCGGCTCCGTCGATTCTCGGGCAGGCCGAGGCGGTCTCGAAAGGCGGGAAGCGTGCGCCGCGCCGGGGCCGCGCCGGTCCGACAGGACGTGGGCGCGATCGTTCGCGGACAGACACAAGCATAAGCATGCGGAACGTGAATGAAAAGGCGCAGGTCTTTTCGGGCCGCCTTAACCCCATGCTCACCGCGATCGGTCATCATGCGAGCAACGATAATGGTGGGTCGCCGTCAGAATGTCGCGTCCGTTGCGTTTCAACCTGTCCGCCTGGGGCCTGCGCGAGTGGGCCATGACCCTGCTCGCCTTCGGCATCCTGGCCGCTGTGCTGGCGGTGGCTGGGCAGGGCATGGCGTCCGGCGCGACCGGCGACGTGCGGGCCGTGCGCTTCGGCGGGGACGCCAGTCGAACCCGCGTGGTCATCGATCTGGACCGCTCGGCGCGCGGCGAAGTCATTGAGGCGGGCGACAACGGCCGGTTGGTCCTGACGCTGGCCGGCGTCGGGGCGGGCCGGGGCGTCGACGGGGCCGGAACAGGCCTGGTGCGCGACTGGCGGGTGAGCCCGTCCGGTTCGGCCTCCCGCGTCCAGCTGGGCCTGGCGCGCACGGCCCGGATCGAGCGCCGCTTCCTGCTGCCGCCGGGCGACGGGGTCGCCCACTATCGCTACGTCATCGACATCGCCTCGACGGGCGGGGCCGCGACGGCGTCGGTGCGCGAGCCGCGCCGTGCGCCTGTCCGGCGCGCCGAACGTCCGCTGATCGTCATCGACGCCGGTCACGGCGGACACGATCCGGGCGCCCGCGGCGCGGATCGCAACGAGAGCGAGGTCACCCTGGCCGCCGCGCTCGCCCTGCGCGACGAGCTGAATCGCACCGGCCGCTATCGTGTGCTGCTGACGCGGGAAACCGACGCCTACGTCGCCCTGAACCGCCGGGTCCGCATCGCGCGTCAGGCGGAAGCCGACCTGTTCATCTCGCTGCACGCCGACGCCGGCGCCGATCCGGCCACGCGGGGAGCCTCCGTCTACACCCTGTCCGAACAGGGCGCCTCGCGCGCCGTGCGCGAGGTCACGCGGTCGGAAGACTGGCACCGCGACCTGCATCTGCCGGGCCGGGACCCGTCGGTCGACCGCATCCTGCTGGACATGACGCAGAGGGCGACCCAGAACCGCTCGGCCCAGTTCGCTCGGGTGCTCCTGACCCACATCGAGGCGGCCGATCACCCGCTGCTGCGCCGCAGCCACCGCGACGCCGGGTTCGCCGTTCTGCTGGCCCCCGATGTGCCAGCCGTTCTGCTCGAGATGGGCTTCATGACCAATCCCGATGACGAGCGGGCGCTTGCCGACAACCGCCGCCGCCAACGGCTGATGCGCGCCGTGGCCGAGGGCATCGACCGCTATTTCAGCCACCCGGCCGCATCAGAGGTTATGCAGACCGCGTCGACGCAAGGCGACGACAGAGCCTTGAACTGATGTCGGGGCCGAGCCGCGCAGCCTACGCCTTAGCCATCGTTCAGGCTGCGGGATTCGCCTACTTCGTGTTCCCGGCGGTACTCGCTGTCCTGCTCACGGCCGGTCGCGGAGGCGACTTCGGTGAAACAGCCGGATCCGCCTTGTTCGGCCTCGCCATTGCGGGCTTGGGCTTGCTCTTCCTTGTCGGCTTTCTTTTCCTGGTTCCGCTATTGGTTCTCGCGGCCTTGGTCGTGTTCGGCCTACGGTTGGTTTCGGCTTGCTCCCAGATTTCGCTCACCGTCTGCTCAGGTCTCATCGGCCTCATTGTCGGCAGCTGGTTCGCCCAGTTCCCGCAGGTTCCGGCGGAAATCGGCGGGCTTGCCGGAACGCTCGTCGGCGGCGGCTCGGGCCTGCTCATGTGGAAGACTTTGTCTGGACATCAACCCGGCATGCGGCGGTCTTCAGGGTCAATCGACGCTTAGGCTTGGTCGACGCAAAAGGCGTCTAGGCGCATTCTCCGGCGCGGGTTAAACCCGGTGCGGGCGTCAGTCGGAGAGTCCGAGAAGTGAAGGTTGCGGAGCGTTGGTTCGTGATGGCGGGCGTAGCCCTGCTGGGCGCCATCGCGCTCGCCGGGCTGATCGTGGCCGTCTACGCCGCCTGGCTGCTCCACGATCTGCCGGACGCCTCCGAACTGGCCGACTACCGCCCGCCGACGGCCACGCGGGTCTATGCGGGGGACGGCACCCTGATCGGCGAGTTTTCGGACGAACGTCGGATCTATGTGCCCTATGAGCAGATCCCGCCACAGCTGGTGCAGGCATTCCTCGCCGCCGAGGACCGCAACTTCTTCCAGCACGGCGGCATCGACGTTTCGGGCCTGGGCCGGGCCATGTTCAAGAACATCTTCAACGCCGCCACCGGCCGGCGTCTGGAGGGCGGCTCGACCATCACCCAGCAGGTGGCCAAGAACGTCCTGCTGACGAACGAGTCCACCATCGGCCGCAAGCTGAAGGAGGCCATCCTCTCCAGCCGCCTCGAGGCGACGCTGTCCAAGGAGCAGATTCTCGAGCTCTATCTGAACGAGATCTTCCTCGGCTATCGCAGCTACGGCGTGGCCTCGGCGGCCTTCAACTATTTCGGCAAGTCGCTGCAGGACCTGACGCCCGAGGAAGCCGCCTTCCTGGCCGCCCTGCCCAAGGGTCCGAACAACTATCACCCCAAGCGCCACCCCGAGGCCGCAAAGGGCCGTCGCGACTGGGTTCTGGGCGAGATGCTGCAGAACCAGTTCCTGACCCAGGCGGCCTATAACGCGGCCGTGGCCACGCCCCTGACCACGCGCGAGGCGCCGCGTCGGGCCGAGTATCAGGACGCCGACTTCTTCGTCGAGGAAGCCCGCCGCATCGCTCGGGCGAATCCCGACTTCGGCGACCAGCTGAACGCCGGCGGCTTCTACATGCGCACGACGCTGGACCCCTCGCTCCAGACGGCGGCGCGCGACGCCCTGATGCGCGGCCTGGAGAACTATGACCGCCGCCATGGCTGGCGCGGTCCGTGGGGGACGACCGACTTCGCGCCGGGCTGGCAGGCCCAGGCGCTCCGTCAGGCGGCCCCGCCCGAACGCCGCGAATGGCGCGCGGCCGCCGTCGAGAGCGTGTCCGGCAATACCGTTCGCGTCCGCACCGCTCGGGACGACGACACGGGAACCCTGATCGTCGAGGACGCCGCCTGGGCCAACGCCAACCGGCAACTGCGCCGCGGCGACCTGATCTTCGTCGAACCCCGCAACGGTCAGTTCGCGCTGAAGCAGATTCCCAACGTCAATGGCGCTCTCGTGGCCATCGAGCCGCAGTCGGGCCGCGTGCTGGCGATGGTCGGCGGCTATTCCTTCGCCCTGTCCAGCTTCAACCGCGCGACCCAGGCGGAGCGTCAGCCGGGCTCCTCGTTCAAGCCCTTCGTCTATGCCGCGGCGCTGGAAGGCGACTTCACGCCGGCCTCGATCGTCGTGGACGGCCCCATCAGCTTCGCGGGCGGCCCGAACGGCCAGCGATGGACGCCGGAAAACTACAGCCGGCAGTATTACGGCCCCCAGACGCTACGGCGCGGGTTGGAGCTCTCGCGAAACGTCATGACGGTGCGCCTGGCCAACTCCATCGGCATGGACAAGGTCGTCGATCTGGCGGCGCGCATGGGCGTGGCGGAAAACCTTCAGCCGAACCTGTCGGTGTCGCTCGGCGCCGGCGAGGTCACGGCGCTGGACATCACCGCCGCCTACGCCGCCTTCGTCAACGGTGGGCGTCGCGTGAACCCCTATCTGATCGAGTACGTCCAGGACCGCGACGGAGAGACCATCTATCGCGCGGATCAAAGACGCTGTCGCGACTGCGGCCGCGCCTTCACGGGCCAGGCCTCGCCCTTCCTGGAGCCGCGCGGAACACAGGTCATCGACCCCATCACCGCATACCAGATCAGCTCCATGCTGCAGGGTGCCGTTCAGCGCGGCACGGCCGCCAGCGCCCGCAGCCTGGGCGAATGGGTCGGCGGCAAGACCGGCACGACCAACGAGTATCGCTCCGCCTGGTTCGTCGGCTTCACCACTGACATCGTGGTCGGCATCTACGTCGGCTTCGACGACAACCGGTCGCTGGGCTCTGGCGAGGCCGGCGCTTCGGCCGCCGTGCCGATCTTCATCGACTTCATGGAGGACGCCCTGCGCGAGCGCCCCGCCCGGCCGTTCGTCAAGCCCCGCGGCGCCGTCTTCCGCACCGTGCGCGGCATCGAGGAGGCCTTCCGCCCCGGCACCGAGCGCCGTCGTGAGGAAGAGCGCGAGCAGGAGCGCGGCCCCGCCACGCCGACCGGTCCCCAGAACTACAACGACGTGATCCGTCGCGAGCAGGAGGCGGCTGCGGCCTCCGAGGGTCAGGGCCCGGCCCAGCCGCCGCCCCCGCCCCAGCGCCAGGAACCGGCCGAGGATCTGGACGGGCTGTTCTGACGCGAACGGCCCTAGCCAAGGCCCCCGGACCCCTCTATCTCCGCGCCTCACCTTTGGATCGCGGAGATTGCGATGAGACCGGATGTCGAGGCCATGAAGGCCGACATCGAGCAGAGCGTCGCTCTGCTCAGGAGGCGTCTTTGACTGGGATGTCGCCGTCAGAAAGCTCGATGAGCTGAACGCCCGGGTCGAGGACCCGACCCTTTGGGACAAGCCCGACGAGGCCCAGGCCGTAAGCCGCGAACGCTCGCGCCTCGAGGCCCAGATCAACACCGTCAAAGAGATGGAGACCGGCCTCGAGGAGGGCGTGATGCTCGCCGACATGGCCGACGAGGAAGGCGACGAGGCGACGCTGGAAGAGGCGCGCGCCCAGCTGAAGGCCATCAAGGAACGCGCCGCCCGCGCCGAGCTGGAGGCTCTTCTGTCCGGGGAGGCCGACGGCAACGACGCCTATCTGGAGGTCAACTCCGGCGCCGGCGGCACCGAGTCCAACGACTGGGCCGGCATGCTGCTGCGCATGTACACACGCTGGGCCAAGGCGCACGGCTATGAGGTCGAGGTCGAGGCCGAGGAAGCCGGCGAACAGGCGGGCATCAAGTCCGCCACCATCCAGGTGAAGGGCCCCAACGCCTATGGCTGGCTGAAGTCCGAATCGGGTGTCCACCGCCTGGTCCGGATCAGCCCGTACGACGCGGCGGCCAAGCGACACACCTCGTTCGCCTCGATCGGGGTGTCGCCGGTCGTGGACGACGCCATCGAGATCGACATCAATCCGGCCGACGTGCGCACCGACACCTACCGGGCGTCCGGCGCGGGCGGTCAGCACATCAACAAGACCGACTCGGCCGTGCGCCTGACACACGTGCCCACCAACACGGTCGTCGCCTGTCAGGCGGGGCGCTCACAGCACCAGAACCGCGAACAGGCGTGGAAGATGTTGCGGGCTCGGCTGTACGAACTGGAGCTGCAGAAGCGCGAGGCGGCGGCGCAGGCCCTCGCCGACGCCAAGACGGATATCGGCTGGGGCCACCAGATCCGATCTTACGTCCTGCAGCCCTACCAGATGGTGAAGGACCTGCGCACTGAGGTCGAGACCTCGGACACGCAAGGCGTGCTGGACGGCGATCTGGACCGCTTCATGGGCGCGGCGCTGGCGGCCCGGGTCGGCGAAACGCGCGGATCGACGGTGGAATAGGCCGGAGGCTCTCCCTCGCCGTGAGGAGAGGGAGAGATCAGGTCAGACCGTCTTCATCTCGATGGTCTGCGGGGCGTCAGCCGACGGGACAGGTGTCGGCGCGGGCGCTTCGACGGGGGCCGGACGCGGGGCCGGAGCGACCGGCGCAGGCGTGTCCCGACGGCTCTGCAGCACGCGGCCCTGGAAGTAGGCCCCGATGTCGATCGACAGCTGTTCAGCGGTGATGTCGCCGTCGACATAGGCCGTAGAGACGAGCTTCACCTGCTTGCCGGCGACGGCGCCGACCACGCGGCCCCGGACTTCGAGATAGTCGGCGGTGACGTTGCCTTCGATGGCGCCGGTTTCACCGACGATCAGGCGGCCGACACGGACGTCGCCCTTGATGGCTCCATCGACCTGGAGATCGCCCGCGCCAGAGACGTTGCCTTCGAACTGCAGGTCCGACGACAGGGTCGACAGGCCGCGCGAGGAGGCGACCGGCGAGGGCGCCGGCGTCGGAGGCGTGGGTGCACGCGCCGCGTTCGAGGACGGCAGGTCCGGCAGGGGCGGGATCGGGGGAGCGTTCGACGGACGGTCGGGCGTGGCGGCGGGTTTGGCTTTATTGAACAAGGGTGTCTCCGGCTCTCATGAAGCGGGCGGGATTTTGCGGACGTCCGTCCATCCACACCTCATAGTGCAGATGAACGCCGGTCGAACGACCGGTCGAGCCCATCGCCCCGATGCGCTGGGTCAGGCCGACGCGCTGGCCGGGCCGGACGGCGATCGAGTTGAGATGGGCGTAGCGGGTCTTGAAGCCTCGGCCGTGGTCTATCTCAACGGTGTTGCCATAGCCTGAACGAACCCCGGCGAAAGACACGATTCCGGGAGCGGTGGCGTAGATCGGCGTGTTCAGAGGCGCGGCGAAGTCCTGGCCCTGATGCACCGCCGGACGGCCGTTGAAGGGGTCGAAGCGCACGCCGAAGCTTGAGGTCGTGCGGGCATTGGTCGGACGGTCGAACGGCAGGCCCTCGGCTGCGTCGGCCAGACGGCGCATCTCGGTCAGATTGTCGGCCGCGTGGCGGATGCGGACGGCGAAGGGTTCGTCCACATCGAGGATGGCGGCGAGCGCCTTGGCGTCGTCGGCTTCGACGAGCGGTCCGCCGAGCGCCGAACCGGTCGGGGCGTAGGCGGCGGGGTTGAGACCGGCCAGACGGAAGGCGAGGCGCAACCGCTCGGCGCGCGACTGGGCAAAGTCGCCAGCGCGCTCGATCAGGCGTTCTTGGTCCATGCGCACGGCGACGATGCGCTGGACGGGGGAGGCGGCGCCCTCGGGCGGGGCGGGGGTGGGGGCCATCACGGTCTCGGCGCCGTCGACGCCCCGGAACATGCCCATGACATTGCTAAGGGCCGCGTGACGGCGCTCAACCATCTGGGCCATGTCCTCCAGCCCGCCCGTTGTTGCGGACATGCGAACGACGGCGGTTTCGAGACGGGCCTGCAGGTCGGCGTTCAGGCGCTCAGAAGCGGCGCGGGCGCGGGCGACCTCATCGTCGGCCCGGCTGGCCATGACCATATCGAACAGAAAACCGCCCGAGGCGATCAGGGTCCAGGCCGCGCCGACGACGGCGACCGTCGCCATCATCATCTGCCGACCCGAGGTCAGAACATATCCGCGCGTCTCTCCGTTCTGACGCAGATAAACATGCCGTTCCGGAAACCAGCGGTCGATCAAAGAGCGCCTGACCGCTCCCTGTTCTTCTACCATGTGAACACGCCCCCATGCACGGGAAGCGTTATCCGTGAACTGTTGCCCGGCGGCAATATCGTTCACGCAATCTTAACCACGTTGGCGGTCGGTTTTCGCGCGAACGAATCTAAACGAGGTTAAAGTTCGCCTGCTGGGCGATTTGTTACATCTATGGGTTTCAGGACCTGGACTGTCGAAAACCGTCCGGGGCCGGATCGCCTGCTCTAGAGCGCCTGGGCGGCGGCCAGAACCTCTTCGGCGTGACCCTTGACCGAGACCTTGCGCCAGACGCGGCGGACGACGCCGCCTTCGTCGATCAGGAAGGTGGCCCGTTCAATGCCCATGTAGGTCTTGCCGTACATGCTCTTCTCGACCCAGACGCCGTAGGCCTCGGTGACGCCGGTCTCCTCGTCCGACGCCAGGGTGACCTTGAGGTCATACTTGGCCTTGAACTTGTCGAGCTTCTTCACCGGATCCTTGGAGACGCCGACGACGGTGACGCCGGCCTTGGCGAAGGCGTCGGCGTGGGCGGTGAAGTCATTGGCCTCGTTGGTGCAGCCGGGCGTGTCGGCCTTGGGGTAGAAATAGAGGACGGTCGGACCCGACAGGGTCGCGCGGCCGCCGCTGTCGGCGGGCATGTCGAACGCGGGGGCCTTGGAGCCTTCGGTGATCTCGGTCATGGCAAGTCCTCTCAGATCGGCTTGACGAGCAGCAGCTTCTTCTTGCCGGCGGCGAGTTTGAGCACGCCCTCGGCGTTGACGTCGGAAGCCTCGATAAGGCGAGCGCCGTCCGCGATCGCCTCGTCATTCAGTCGCAGGCCGCCGCCCTGGGCCAGGCGGCGGGCCTCGCCGTTGGACGCCGTCAGCCCCGCGCGTGTGGCGACGGCGGCGATCATGGCGCCGATCACCTCCGAAGACGGCAGTTCCACCGTCGGCAGGTCGCCGGACACGGCCCCCCGTTCGAAGGCGGCCTCGGCGCCGTCGCGGGCCGATCTGGCGGCGTCGGCGCCGTGCAGCATGGTGGTGGCGGCGTCAGCCAGCGCCTTCTTGGCCTCGTTGATCTCAGCGCCCTGGAGCGCCTCGTAGCGGGCGATTTCGTCGAGCGGCAGGTCGGTGAACAGGCGCATGAACCGTCCGACGTCGGCGTCCTCGGCGTTTCGCCAGAACTGCCAGTAGTCGAAGGGCGAGAGCTGGTCGGCGTTCAGCCACACCGCCCCGTGCGCCGTCTTGCCCATCTTGCCGCCCGACGCCGTGGTCAGCAGCGGCGTGGTCAGGCCGAAGGCGGCCTTCTGGTCCACGCGGCGGACGAGGTCGACGCCCGAGACGATGTTGCCCCACTGGTCCGAGCCGCCCATCTGCAACGTCACGCCCAGCTTCCGGTTCAGCTCCAGGAAGTCCACCGACTGCATGAGCATGTAGTTGAACTCGAGGAAGGTCATCGGCTGCTCGCGTTCCAGCCGCAGCTTGACCGAGTCGAAGGCCAGCATGCGGTTGACCGTGAACTGGGTGCCGAAGTCCCGCAGGAACTGGATGTAGCCGTAGCCCGACAGCCAGTCGTCGTTGTTGACCATGACGGCGTCGCTCGGCCCGTCGCCGAAGGTCAGGAACTTCGAGAACACCTGTTTGATGCTGTCCAGGTTCGACTGGATGGTCTCGTCGGCCAGCTGGGGGCGAGACGCATCCTTGCCGGTCGGGTCGCCGACCTTGGTCGTGCCGCCGCCCATCAGGACGATCGGACGGTGACCGGCCTGCTGGAGCCGGCGAAGCATCATGATCTGGATCAGGCTGCCGACGTGGAGCGACGGGGCGGTGGCGTCGAAGCCGATGTAGGCCGAGATCACCCCGGCCTTGGCCGCCGCGTCCAGCTCGGCCGGATGGGTGATCTGGTGGATGTAGCCGCGCGCCTGGAGCGTCTGGAGAAAGTCGGACTGGAAAGCGGGCTCGGTCATGGCGTGAGGCGGGGCTTGGCTTTGGGAGGAGGGGGCGTGTAGCACGATGGGATGCCGGAGCGAACCGACAGTCCGACGATGCTGGAAGTCCGGCTGAAGCCGCATCCGAGTTCGCCGGACAGCCCGATCGACACCCTGACCGTGCGGTTCGAGCGCGATGGCCTGGCGCTGTGGCTCCGGTTCATTGCCGAGGGACAGATGCCCGGGGTGGTGTGGCCGGAGGACGCCGAGCCCGGCCGGGCCGACGATCTGTGGCGACACAGCTGCTTCGAGGCTTTCGTCGAGGCCGACGACGGCTATGTGGAATACAATCTCTCGCCGTCGGGGCAGTGGGCCACCTACCGATTCGACTCGCCGCGTCAGGGCATGCGGAACGCCTTGGAGGTCGCCACGCCCGGCGAGTTGGACCTGGCCTGGGACATGCTCGCGCTGGAGACGCGCATCGAGTTGCCGAACGGGGCGCGGCGGCTTGGGCTGTCCGCCGTCATCGAAGCCGTCGACGGCAGCTTCTCGTATTGGGCGCTGGCCCATCCGTCGGATAAGCCCGACTTCCACCATCCCGACTCCTTCGTCCTGGAGCTTCCATGAAGTTCGGCATCGACCGTCTGCTCGCTGATCCCGCCCTGCTGGCCGAGCTCAAGGGGCGGCGGGTGGCGCTGCTGGCGCATCCGGCGTCGGTGACGGCGGACCTGATGCATTCCATCGACGCCCTGATCGCGGCGGGCGTGAAAATCAGCGCCGCCTTCGGACCCCAGCACGGGATGAAGGGCGACCTGCAGGACAATATGATGGAGACGCCGGACGAGACCGATCCGGTCCACGGCTTTCCGGTGTTCAGCCTCTATGGCGAGGTGCGGCGGCCGACGGGACAGATGCTGTCGACGTTCGACGTCATCCTGGTCGACCTGCAGGACCTGGGGTGCCGCATCTACACCTTCGTGACGACGCTGCTCTATGTGCTGGAAGCAGCGGCCGAGACCGGCAAGTCAGTCTGGGTGCTGGACCGACCCAACCCCGCCGGGCGGCCGGTCGAGGGGCTGACGCTCAGACCGAGCTTCGAGAGCTTTGTCGGCGCGGGGCCGATGCCGATGCGTCACGGCCTGACCATGGGCGAGATGGGCCGCTGGTTCATCGACCACTTCCGGCTCGACGTCGATTATCGCGTGATCGAGATAGAGGGCTACGACCCCGAGGCAGGGCCGGGCTTCGGTTGGCCGCTGGGGCAGCGTGAGTGGATCAATCCCAGCCCGAACGCGCCGAACCTGTCGATGGCGCGCTGCTATGCCGGCACCGTCATGCTGGAAGGCGCGACCCTGTCCGAGGGGCGGGGCACGACCCGGCCGCTGGAGCTGTTCGGAGCGCCCGACATCGACGCCCGGGCGGTGATCGCCGAGATGCACAGGCTGGCGCCGGACTGGCTCGGCGGGTGCGTGCTGCGCGACATGTGGTTCCAGCCGACCTTCCACAAACATGTCGGCCAGCTGTGCTCGGGCGTGCAGATCCATGTCGAGGGGCCGCACTATGGCCACCACGCCTTCCGGCCGTGGCGGGTGCAGGCGCTGGGGTTCAAGGCGATCCGGCGGCTCTATCCGGACTACGATCTGTGGCGCGACTTTCCCTACGAGTACGCCTTCGACCGCCTGCCGATCGACACCATCAACGGTGGGCCGGGCCTGCGGGAATGGGTCGACGACCCGGCGGCGTCACCGGGCGATCTGGACACCGTGACCCGGCCGGACGAGGCCGCCTGGATCGAGGCGCGGCGGCCGCATCTGCTCTATTGACCGATCGCGCGTTGCCCGCAGGCGGCGCGCGTGGCAGAGAGCGCGCCTTCGGAGTGTAGCGCAGCCTGGTAGCGCATCTGCTTTGGGAGCAGAGGGTCGCAGGTTCGAATCCTGCCACTCCGACCATGCCTTGTCTGTGGGGCTACCGCTCGCGCCGCGGGCGCTCGCTGCTTGAGCCCGGCTCGCGCCGTTTTGCTCTCTGGCGCCGTTGCGTCGGCCGCGTCATTGTCCGTCGGGAATTCGACTGGAGGAGCGTATGGCCGAACCGATCCAATCCATCCTCATCGTCGGCGGCGGGACGGCCGGGTGGATGGCGGCGGCGGCGATCAAGCGGTCGGTGGGACCCAACGCCGAGGTGCGGCTGGTCGAGAGCGCCGACATCGGCATCGTCGGGGTGGGCGAGGCGACGGTGCCGCCGATCCGCGACTTCAACGCCATGATCGACCTCGACGAGGCCGAGTTCATGCGCGAGACCAAGGCCACCATCAAGCTGGGCATCGAGTTCAACGGCTGGGGCCGGGCCGACAGCGCCTATTTCCATCCGTTCGGCACCTTCGGGCGCGGGCCGACGCTGGGGGAGTTTCCGGGCTCCTACTTCGCGCTGAAGGCGCGGGGGAAGGCGGCGAGTCTGGAGGCCTATTCGGTGACCTCGCACGCGGCGCGGCGGGGCAAGGTGGGCGAGCGCTCGAACGATCCTCGCTCGGCGCTGGCGGGGTTCCACACGGCGTATCACTTCGACGCGGTGCTGTACGGCCAGTATCTGAGAAAGGTGTGCGCCGGGCGGGGCATCGAACGGATCGAGGGGGAGATCGTCGAGGTCGTGCAGCGGCCCGAGGACGGCTTCGTCGATCATGTGGTGCTGAAGGACGGGCGGACGCTGAAGGCCGATCTGTTCATCGACTGCACGGGCTTCCGTGGCCTGCTGATCGAGCAGACGTTGAAGGCAGGCTATGAGGACTGGTCGCGCTGGTTGCCGATGAACCGGGCGCTGGCCGTGCCCTGCGCCAAGGTGCGGGCGGTGGATCCCTTCACCTCGTCCACCGCGCAGGAGGCGGGGTGGCAGTGGCGCATCTCGCTGCAGCACCGGACGGGCAACGGCTACGTCTATTGCTCCGACTACATCGACGACGACCGCGCGCGAGAGACGCTGCTGGCCAATCTTGATGGAGAGGCCCTGGCCGAGCCCCGGCCGCTGCGGTTCATCACTGGTCGGCGCAAGAAGCTGTGGGACAGGAACGTCGTGGCACTGGGCCTGTCGTCGGGCTTCATCGAGCCGCTGGAATCGACCAGCATCCACCTGGTGCAGGTGGGGATCATCCGGCTACTGCAGCACTGGCCGGACACCGCCTTCAGCCAGCCGAACATCGACGGCTACAACCGGCGCCTGACGCGCGAGATCGAGCTGATCCGCGACTTCGTCATCCTGCACTATCACGCGACCCAGAGGGACGACACGCCGTTCTGGCGCCACGTCGCCCAGATGCCGATCCCCGACAGCCTGAGCGAGCGGGTCGAAATGTTCCGCGACCGGGGCCTGCTGTTCCAGGTCGGGGCCGACGAGTACTTCAGCCAGGGGTCCTGGATGGCGGTGATGATGGGGCAGGGGATCACGCCGCGCGCCTACAACCCGCTCTACGACTATCAGAATCTGGACCAGGTCGCGGCCGGCTTCGAGCAGACGCGGCAGGCCTGGGCGGCGACGGCCGACGCCCTGCCCGCGCACGAGGACTATCTGAAGGCCAAAGGGATGTGGTCGGAAGAGACGGCGGCGGCCGCGTGAGGCCGTGAGGGGGCCAGCGCCGCTTCGCGGTCAATCGTCGAGTTCGGCTCGGGTGCTCTTCAGGCTCTGAATGATGTCGAGCGCGAGCTTTTGCCGGCGTGTGGACAGCTGGGGCGCAAGGCGGCCGATTTCCAAGGAGTAGCGGGTGGGTAAGCCGACGTGTTCATCGGCTGATTCCACGGCATCCAGGGCGGGCGCCCCATAACCGATAAAAAAGTAGCCCACGTCGACCTGCAGGAACCGTGCAATCTCCCAAAGCTTCGACGACGAGATCCGGTTCGTGCCCTTCTCGTACTTTTGCACCTGCTGGAAGGTGATGCCGAGTGCGCGGGCGAGGTCGCTCTGGTTGTGGCCCATAGCCACACGTTTTTCCCAGACCCGGCGGCCGACATACCGATCAACGGGATGGGGGCCGTCGTGGCTGCCTCGGGTCATCGGCCATAGTCCTTGCGTTTATGTATTGTGCTCGAACTTGACCTCTCCGCGATAGACGAAACTCGGTCAACAGCACAATCCGTCTCGCCTGGTCGATGCGTTCAGAAATGCGCCGGTTCCGGCACGTTTCAAGGCGAGGAATGGGCTCGTAATGGACCCTCGCCCGCCGCCTCTTTGTCCATGAGCCGAAGGAGGCCGAGCAGCATGGCGTCCGCATCGGCCTCCCGACCAGCCGATTGAAGTGCGACCGCCCGGCTTATCGCCAGGTGGACGACCCGCAATGCGGTCTCGTCCAGGCCCGTGATGGCCTCCAGAAAGGCGTGACGGGTCGAGCCGTCCTCGAGTGCCAGAGGAATGATCATGGTCAAGATTTTCTGAGAACGGGCGGCGCAGGCGGCGCAGAAGAGCAGCCTTTGCCACGGTGGATGCCAAGGAGAAGATGCAGCGGACGGCAACGCCCTGACGGTCTGGGCTCAGGCCGACCTCTGGCGCGATATCCGGCTCAGGGCCCGCGCCTCCCACGCTCCAAAGACGACGATCCCCATCAGCAACAGCCAGGAAAGCCATCGGATCGACACCAGCGTCCATTGCAGGCTGTCGACCCTGAGGAGAGCGACGACGTGGGTTGAGCAAGCCATCAACTGGCAGCCTGCGGCGAAGATCAGCCACCAGCGGTCGCGGGTCAGCGCGAGCGCCAGCAGAACAGCGAACACAGCCAAGGACGACAAGGCCACCGCCCAGCGGAAGCCGCCGACGACATATCCATCGATCAGAGGCGTCAGGAGGACGACCGCGGCGAGCAGGAAGGCGACGAAGCGTTCCGGGCGTCCGCCCACGACCGCCAGGATCAACAGGGCGATCAGGGACAGAACGACGAACGGCGCGAAAACGAACTCCTGCACGCCGCCGGCCCTTTATGCCGCCAGGGTGAGATGACCCGTGGGGGCGACGCCGCCGCCGGGAACCGGTTTGCTTTCGGTGGGCCCGTCAAGCCTCCAGCCGATGCCCTGGTCATCAGCGACCTCAAGCAGGCCCGCATGGGCGGAAATCGCGGCCATTCGGGCCGTGTTCAGAGCCGTCAGCCCGGAAAGGACGTCCGTCAGGCTCTGCTGTCCCACCGACGCGGCAAGGTTCGCGGCTTTGCGCCCTTCGATCATTCGCGTTCCGAGCCGGAACATTTCGGCCAGAGCGTTGTCGACCGCGTGCTCGGCCGTACGGAGTTGGCGGGCGATGTGGACGCCGGCCTCGTGCTTATTGGTCATGAGTGTGTTTCCAGGAGCCTTCTGTTGAAAGCTTCAGACTGCCCCGGCCGGCGCCAATCGGCTTCCCAGATCCACTAGTGCATTCATGAGCGCGATTCCCAACAGTGCCGCGCCCGTGAGCGTCAGAAAGGTCAAGAGCACCCATTTCAGTCTGCCGAGGGGACCCGGAAGAGCCGGAAGGGCGTGGCCGAGGATGCGTGGTCGAAGAAACTCTTTCGGCGACGGCGGAACAGCTGCCGCGGAAGCAGAAGGCACGACGATGACCACGCCGGGTATGTCGATTGCTCCGTATAGCGGATGTTCCGCCAGGCGACGCATGGCGTCGCGCCTGTCACTGGCCCCGAGCCGTCGCATGCCCTCGCGAATGTGATTGCTGACCGTATCCGGCGAGATGCCGAGCGCGCGAGCGATTTCCTTGTCCGTGCTCGCCGCTCGGCGGACGCACTCCAGTTGCATCGGCGAAAGCGCCCGGTTCATCGGCTTCATCTCCCCGGGGCAGGATTACGGCGATGTGACGGGCTGCGCCAGATGGTTGACGGTTCGCAACGATCGGACGGACAGCAGGGAAGCCCCAGAGGCGAGCACCTGCCTCCGGGCGGGACCCCGAACAGGACCTGTTATGGGAGTGGCTCCGCGGGTAGGATTCGAACCTACGACCAGCCGATTAACAGTCGGCTGCTCTACCACTGAGCTACCGCGGAACAGCTGCTCGGGAGGCGCGCCTATAGCAGCGGCTTTCCGCGTCGCGCAACGGGAAATCTCATCCGTGTCGATCCTGCCTGTCGAAGACCCCGACGATCCCCGCGTCGCCGCCTTCCGCGACATCCGCGAGCGCGATCTGACGGGGCGCGAGGGGCTGTTCATCGCCGAGGGCGAGGTGGTGCTGAACGTGTTGCTGTCGCCGCAGTCGTTGTGTCGGCCGAAGGCGATCTTGATGGCGGCGCACCGGATCGAGCGCCGGGCAGAGCTGCTGGCGCGGGTTCCGGACGGGGTGCCCGTCTATGCGGCGTCGCAGGCGGTGCTGGACCGGATCGCGGGGTTCGAGCTGCATCGAGGCATGCTGGCGCTTGGTGAGAAGCCGGTGCCTCTGGATGGCGAAACGATTCTGCGACAGCTGGGCGAGCGGGCCGTGGTGCTGGCGGTGTCGGGCGTCGGCAATCACGACAACATGGGCGGGCTGTTCCGGAACGCGGCCGCCTTCGGGGCGGCGGCGGTCATCCGGGACGACGGCTGCTGCGACCCCTTCTACCGCAAGAGCATCCGGGTCTCGGTTGGCGCGGTGCTGAGGACGCCGACGGCCGTCGCGGGCCCGGTGGGTGCGATGGTGGAGGAGCTGGAGGCCGCCGATTTCGAAGTGATCGCCCTGTCGCCGTCGGTGCGGGAGCCGCTGACGGCCGTGCGGCGGAAGGGACGGCAGGCGCTGCTGGTCGGCTCGGAGGGGCCGGGCCTGCCGGCGGCGATCATGGATCGGGTCCGGACCGTCGGGATTCCGATGGCCGGCGGCTTCGATTCGCTGAACGTGGCGACCTCGGCGGCGATCGCGCTCCACCATGTGTGCGATCCGCCACAGCCGTGACTGTCGTTAAAAATTCAAGCCGTTAACGCTTCATCCACCTTGATGAACGGCGGTTTCCGTGACGCTATGGAGGTCCGGGGAGGACGACATGGCTGGGTTGGTGAGCTTCATGGGCCGCAATGTGCGGATCGTGGTCGCAGTGGCCGTCGTGGCCGCCAGCGTCGGCGCGGCGGGCGCGATCGGCTGGATGACCGCGCCGATCTAGGTCCGACCCTGTCGGGATCGCGATGGAGGCCTGACCGGGAATCGAACCCGGGTGCAAGGATTTGCAGTCCTCTGCGTCACCACTCCGCCATCAGGCCCTGAGGCCCTCACGAAAAGGGCCCCGCGATCGCGAGGGGCGTTCGCTATCAGATCGACTTCCGGCCTGCAATGAGGCCGTCGCAAACATTGTCCGGCGCGGCGCGCGACCCTATAAGCGCGCCAGTTTTCCTCTGAACGCCGTCAGGACGCCCGCCGCATGGACTTCGCCGCCGCCCGCAAGGTCATGGTCGACAGCCAGGTCCGCGTGAACGACGTCACCGACCGCGCCCTGCAGGCCGCGCTGCTGGCCGTGCCGCGCGAACGGTTCTGCGCGCCCGATCGCGCCTTCACCGCCTATGGCGAGGTCGAGGTCGAGATCGCCAATGGCCGTCGCCTGATGCAGGCCCGCGAGGTCGCCAAGCTGATCCAGGCGCTGGACGCCCGCGAAGGCGAGACGGCTCTCGCCATCGCGGCCCCCTATGCGGCCGCGGTTCTGGCGCGCATGGGGGTGTCGGTCACGGCGCAGGAAGCCGATCCGGCGGTTATCGAGGTCGTCGCGCCCGCCTTGGCCGAGGCCGGAGTGACCGCCGTGGTCGCGCCGTTCGCCCAGCCGTCCGGCGAGGGCTATGACGTGATCGTGTCCGAGGCCGCCGTGGCGGTGAAGCCCGAGGCCTGGCTGGCGGCGCTGCGGGTCGGCGGTCGGCTGGCAGTCGTGGAGCGGCACGGACCGAATGGGCGGGCGGTGCTGTATGTGAAAGGCCAGGGCGGGGTGTCGCGGCGCGAATTGTTCGATGCGGCGCCGCCTGTGTTGCAGGAAATGACGCCCGCGCCCGCATTCGCCCTCTGATCGCCGGATTGGACGGGCATCGGACTGGCGTTCGCGTGAAAAAAACTTAACTGGCGCAAGGCGAAGCTCTTACGCACTACGCCGTTCGTGGGATACCGGCGCCGGGCTGGCGCACCGAAGGATCAGGTCATGTTCAAACGTTCGCGCGCGCTCGCCTCGGTCGCCATCATCGCCGTGGCGGTCTCGACGGCGGCCCCGGCCTTCGCCGACACGCTGCGGGACGCCATCGCGCTCGCCTATCGCACCAATCCGACGCTGCAGGCGCAGCGGGCGAATCAGCGGGCGGTCGACGAACTGGTGCCCCAGGCGCGCGCCGGACTGCGGCCGGATGTGTCGGCCTCGGTGTCGGCCAACTATTCCCGCACCGATGGCCCGGATACGGCAGGCGTCGACTTCAACAACGACGGCGTCTTCGACATCCAACCCTCGGACAACATCGAGGAGACCGAGACCGGAAGCGCCCAGATCGGCCTCAACCAGACCCTCTATTCCGGGGGCCGTGTCGCGCGAGGCATCGATGCGGCCGAGGCCAATGTGCGCAGCGGGCGCGAACAGCTGCGCGCGGTCGAGCAGTCGGTGCTGGGCTCGGTGATCCAGGCCTACGTCGACGTGCTGCGCGACATGGAGATCCTGCGCATCCGAGAGGCCAACCTGGGCGTCCTGCAACGCCAGCTGGAGGAGTCCAACGCCCGCTTCGAGGTCGGCGAGATCACCCGCACCGATGTCGCCCAGTCCGAGGCGCGCCTCGCCCAGTCCGAATCGGACCTGGCCGGGGCCCAGTCGCAGCTTTCGGTGTCGCGCGCGGTCTACGCGGCCGTCGTCGGGCAGGCGCCCGCCAACCTTGAACAGCCGCCGGCTCTGCCGGGTGTGCCCGCAGATTTCGAATCCGCGCTGGACATCGGCCTGGATGAGAACCCAAGCATCCTGGCCGCCCAGTATGAACTGCAGGCCGCCGAGGCCCAGGTGGCCCAGGCGCGGTCACAGTTCATGCCGTCTGTCGGCTTGTCTGCGTCCTATGGGGGTCGCGACGAGCTGTCGTCGTTCAACCTCGGCCGGGACACGACCTTCCAGGCGGGTGCCACGCTTACGGTGCCCCTGTTCACCGGCGGCCTGAACCGCAGCCGGGTCGCCCAGGCGCTCGAACAGGCCAACGCCGCCAAGATCGCCATCCGGGGCGAAGAGCGGACGGTGCTGCAGAACGTCAGCACCTCCTACGCCCAGATCATCCAGGCCAACGCCCAGTTGGCGGCCGGCGAGGAGGGCGTGCGCGCCGCCCGCATCGCTGCGGAGGGCGTGCGTCAGGAGCAGCAGGTCGGCCTGCGCACCACGCTCGACGTGCTGAACGCCGAGCTGGAACTCCGCAACGCCGAGATCACGCTCGCCCAGGCGCGTCGCAACCAGTACGTCGCCCAGGCCAATCTTCTGGCCTCGATGGGCCGGTTGAGCGGCGAGGACCTGGATCCGACCCTCGAGATCTACGACCCGACCGTGAACGCCGACCGCGTGCGCAATCGTGGCGGCCTGCCGTGGGACTTCGCCGTCGAGGCGCTCGACCGCATCGCCTCGCCGCCGGTCACGCCGGCCAGCGACGGACCGCAGGCGCCGATCGACGATCAACTGAACGGCGAAATCATCCGGACGGCGCCGCAAGGTCAGTAGGCCGGATTAACCAACGAGGCGAAAAAGTCTCGTTGATTCCGCAGGGCGTTGATGCGACGAACGGGGAGGGGCTGGCCGGGGGTCGGTCCGCAGTCTCTTGTCCATGTTTTCGCCTTCCCGAAGGTTCGCTCGAGGCCCGACCATGACCGACACGACCGCTCAAGAACCGACGATGGAAGAGATCCTGGCGTCGATCCGCCGGATCATCTCGGAAGACGACGCTCCGGCGGCTGAGGCTGCGCCCGCGGCGGCTGAGCCTGCGCCCGAGCCTGAAATCGCGACCGAGCCCGAGCCCGTCATGGCGGCCGAGCCGGAGCCCGAGCCTGAGCCTGCGCCCGCCGAGGAGGAAGTGCTGGAGCTGACCGAGCGCTATGAGGCGCCGGCGGTGGAAAGCATCGGCGATCTGGACGTTTCGGCCCACGAAGAGCCCGAACCCGAACCCTTCCCGACCGCCTTCCAGCCGGAGCCCGAGCCCGTGCATCACGCGCCCGCCCCGTCCGAGACCTCCGCCCCCGTCGAGGCCCTGGTGGGCGCCGGCGCGGCCGCCAGCGCGGCCTCGGCCTTCGCCGGCCTGACCGCCAGCCTGGCCCGGCCCGAGCCGGCCGCCCTGACCGGCGGCAGCGGCCCGACCATCGACGCCCTGGCGCGCGAACTGCTGCGGCCGATGCTCAAGGAGTGGCTCGACGCCAATCTGCCCGGCATCGTCGAGGCCGCCGTACGCAAGGAAGTCGAACGCATCGCCCGCAGCGCGGGCTAGCCCCGCTCGCTGACCGCGACTAAGACCAACAGGGGCGGTTCCCACGGGAGCCGCCCTTTCTGCATTCCGAGACCGCCCAGATGCTCGACAAGACTTTCGACCCCAAAGCCGCCGAACCCCGCCTGTATGCGATGTGGGAGGGCTCGGGCCTGTTCGCGCCGCGCCAGGACACGGCCGCCGAGGCCTATTCGATCGTCATCCCGCCGCCGAACGTGACGGGGTCGCTGCACATCGGCCATGCGCTGAACAATACGCTTCAGGACATTCTGGCGCGCTATCACCGGATGCGGGGCAAGGCGGTGCTGTGGCTGCCGGGCACGGACCACGCCGGCATCGCCACCCAGATGGTGGTCGAGCGCCAGCTGGCGGCCCAAGGCAATGTCGGCCGGCGCGACATGGGCCGCGACGCCTTCGTGGCGAAGGTCTGGGAATGGAAGGCCGAGAGCGGCGGGACCATCGTCCAGCAGCTGCGCCGCCTGGGCGCCTCGTGCGACTGGAGCCGCGAGCGGTTCACCCTGGACGAGGGGCTGAACGCGGCGGTGCGCAAGGTCTTCGTCGAGCTGCATCGCAAGGGCCTGATCTATCGCGACAAGCGGCTGGTGAACTGGGACCCGCAGTTCCAGACGGCCATCAGCGACCTGGAGGTCGAGCAGCGCGAGGTCGACGGTCACTACTGGCATTTCGCCTATCCGCTGGCGGACGGTGTCACCTATGAGCACCCCATCGCCTTCGACGAGGCGGGACAGGCCACGGAGTTCGAGACTCGCGACTACATCGTCGTGGCGACGACCCGGCCGGAGACCATGCTCGGCGACACGGGTGTGGCCGTGCATCCGGACGACGCACGCTACGCCGGTCTGGTGGGAAAGTTCGTGACGCTGCCCATCGTCGGACGGCGCATTCCGATCGTCGCCGACGACTATGCCGATCCGACGAAGGGCTCTGGCGCGGTGAAGATCACGCCTGCGCATGATTTCAATGACTTCGGCGTCGGAAAGCGTGCGGGACTTCAGGCCATAAACGTCATGGACGCCTTCGCGCGCATCACCACGGCGGACGCATCCGATGTACCCGCCGAGTACGACGGCATGGACCGCTTCGCGGCGCGCAAGGCCATCGTCGCCCGCGCCGAGGAAGAGGGCTGGCTGAAGGACATCGAGAAGACCAGGCACGTCGTGCCCCACGGCGACCGCTCCGGCGTGGTCATCGAGCCGTGGCTGACGGACCAGTGGTACGTCGACGCCGCGACCCTGGCCAAGCCCGCACTGAAGGCGGTGGAGCAGGGCGACACGGTCTTCGAGCCGAAGTCCCACGAGAAGATCTACTTCGAGTGGCTGCGAAACATCGAGCCCTGGTGCATCAGCCGCCAGCTCTGGTGGGGCCACCGAATCCCGGCCTGGTATGACGCCGATGGAAACATCTACGTCGCCGAAACCGAGGAAGAGGCGAGGGCGCAAGCAGCCGGGAAGACCCTGACGCAGGACGAGGATGTGCTGGACACCTGGTTCAGCTCCGCCCTGTGGCCCTTCTCGACCATGGGCTGGCCGGAAGACACCGACGACCTGAAGCGCTTCTACCCGACCTCGGACCTCGTCACGGCGGCGGACATCATCTTCTTCTGGGTGGCCCGGATGATGATGATGGGGCTGCACTTCATGGATGAGGTCCCGTTCAAGCGGGTCATCATCAACGGCCTGGTCCGCGACGAGAAGGGCCAGAAGATGAGCAAGTCCAAGGGGAACGTCATCGATCCCCTGACCATCATCGACGAGCTGGGCGCCGACCCCCTACGCTTCACCATGGCCATCCTGTCGGGCACCCGCGACATCAAGTTGTCGAAGCAGCGCATTGAGGGCTATCGCAATTTCGGCACCAAGCTGTGGAACGCCGCGCGCTTTTCCCAGATGAACGACTGTGCCCGAGTCGAAGGATTCGACCCGGCATCGGTGCAGCAGACCATCAACCGCTGGGTTCGGGGCGAGCTGACCAAGGCCGAGCGGCAGGTGTCCGAGGCCATCGAGGGGGGGCGGTTCGACGACGCGGCGAGCGCGCTGTATCGCTTCGTCTGGAACGTCTTCTGCGACTGGTACCTGGAGCTGGCCAAGCCGGTGTTCCAGGGTTCCGACGAGGCCGCCAAGGCCGAGACCCGGGCCATGACCGCCTGGACGCTGGATCAGACGCTGAAGCTGCTCCACCCGGTCATGCCCTTCATAACGGAGGAGCTGTGGGCCGAGCTCGGCAAGGCGGGAGCGTCGCGGGACGAGACGATGCTGCTGGGCGCGGCCTGGCCGGGGTTGCCGGACGGCTTCGTGGATGCCGACGCCGAGGCCGAGATCGGCTGGCTGGTCGATCTGGTCGGCGAGATACGGGCCCTGCGCGGCGAGATGAACGTGCCCCCGGCCGCCAAGCCCCCCCTGACCTTCGTCCAGCCCGACGCCGTCACGGCCGCGCGAATCGAGCGGCACCGCGACCTGATCCTCACGCTCGCGCGGGTGTCGGAGATCGGCGTGGCCGAGGCTGCGCCGGACGGGGCGGTGACCATTGTCTCCGGCGGCTCGGCGGCGGCCCTGTCGTTGGCGGGCGTCATCGACGTGACGGCCGAACTGGCCCGCCTGACCAAGGAGATCGCGGCGGCCGAGAGCGACATCGGCCACGTCATGAAGAAGCTGGGCAATCCCAACTTCGTCGACCGCGCCGCGCCCGAGGTGGTGGATGAGCAACGCGCCAAGCTGGCCGAGGCCGAGACGACCAAGGCCCGTCTGCAGGCGGCCCTGGGGCGGCTGGCGGGGCTCTAGCGCATCCGGGGCATGGTGATGCTGACGCTCTCGGCGGCGACGAGCATGCCGCGCCGCGTGGCCGGGATCAGCAGGAGCGCCGCGACCAGGATGGCGAGGGCGAACAGGACGTAGATCACGCGCATCCGCGCCTCCTGAAACGGTGACGACGTCCGGCTTTCGCCGGACGCCGCCGCCGCGTTACGGGGAAGGGGATCAGGCCGCGCGGCGCGGCTCGAAGGCGTTGGCCTGGAAGGCGGCGTCGACCGGGGTCTCGGCGATGTGGTTGACGTAGTTCGAGATCGTCTTCAGCCCCACGCCCAGCACGACCTCGAGCACATTGCCCGCCGTGTAGCCGGCCGCGATCAGGCGGTTGACGTCGGCGTCCGACACCCAGCCGCGCTCACGCACCACGCGGGTGGCGAAGTCACGCAGCGCCTCCAGCCTGGCGTCGGCGATCGGCCCGCCGTTGCGGACGGCCTGGATGACGGTCTGGTCCAGCTTCTGGCCTTGCGTCACCGTGGTGTGAGCGGCGACGCAGTAGTGGCAGGCGTTCTCGACCGAGGCGGCGATCAGGATAACCTCGCGCTCTAGCGGGGTCAGACCCGACTTCTGATAGGCGCCGGCGAGCGCCAGATAGCCCTCGATGACGGCCGGGCTCTCGGTGAATTCGCCGACGAGGTTGGGGACCAGGCCGAAAGCGGCCTTGGCGCCGGCGATGAACGGGCGCGAGGCCTCCGGGGCGGTTTCCAGCGTGTGGATGGGGAACTGGGTCATGGCGGTCTTCCTTTGGGTTCGGGCGGCGCATCAGCGCGTCGTCGAGGAGGAAGGTGCGCCCCGATCGGTCCGCGCAGTAGCCGGGCGGATCGGCTTTGACTTATGCGCCAGACGCATGAAATGACGTGGCATGGACCGCCTGTCCGCCCTTCGTCTGTTCGTCCGCGCCGTGGAGAGCGGCAGCTTCTCGCGCGCCGGGAGGGACGCCGGCCTGTCGCAGTCCGCCGCCAGCCGGGCCATCGCAGGGCTGGAGGCGGAGCTCGGCGCGCGGCTGCTGCTGCGAACCACGCGGCGGCTGTCGGTCACCGAGGCGGGGCAGCGCGTCTATGGCCAAGCCTTGCGGCTGCTGGAGGAGGACGCGGCCTTGGTCGAGGTGGCCGCGGGGGCGGACCGGGAGCCGATCGGACGGCTGAGGGTTTCGACGTCGGTGGCCTTCGCCACGGCGGAGGTGGCGCCGCATGTCGACGGCTTCCTGCGCGAATGGCCGAGGCTGAGGCTGGACCTCGCGGCGACGGACGCGCGCATCGATGCGGTGGCGGAAGGGGTGGATCTGATCCTGCGGCTAGGCCCCCTGACCGACAGCAGTCTGACGGGCCGCAGGCTGGGGACCTATGAGCGATGGCTTGTGGCGGCTCCGAGCGTGGCGGCGTCGATGGACACGGACGCGCCTCTGGCGGAGCGACTGCGGCAGCGGTGCGTGGTCTTTTCCGGAACCAGTCTGGCCCAGAAATGGCGGCTGGAGGGACCGGGCGGAGCGATCGAGCTGGAACCCTCAGGGCCGCTGAGCGCCGCGGCGGGCGCCGTGGTGCTGGGCCTCGTCGAGGCCGGAGCGGGGGTGGCGCTGATGCCGTCCTTCTCGGTGCGCGACGCCGTGGCGGCCGGGCGGCTGGTGCGGGTGGCGCCCGAATGGTCGGGCCCGCCGGTTCCGCTGACCGCGCTGTGGACCCATCGCGATTTGCCGAGGAAGGCGCGGCTGTTTCTCGATCACCTCACGCCGCGCCTGAGGCTGGACCAGCGATGAGCGTTCGGCTGGACGTGCTGCTAGTCTCGCGCGGCCTGGTCGAGAGCCGGGCACGGGCCAAGGCGGCCATCGAAGCGGGCGGGGTCACTGTGGATGGGCGACCGGCGGCCAAGGCCTCCGAAACCGTGGCCGAGGATGCCGTCGTGACCGTGGAAGAGCCGCACCCCTGGGTCGGGCGGGGCGCGTTGAAGCTGATCGACGCGCTCGACCGCTGGGCGATCCCTGTCGAGGGCCGCACGGTTCTGGACGTGGGCGCATCGACGGGCGGGTTCACAGAGGTCTGCCTCAGCCGAGGCGCGGCGCGGGTCTATGCAGTCGACGTCGGCTCCGGCCAATTGCATCCGCGCGTCGCGGCCGATCCGCGCGTTGTCAATCTGGAGCGCACCGACGCGCGGACGATGACGGGGGCACTGGTTCCGCATGCGCCCGATCTGGTCGTTTGCGACGCGAGCTTCATCAGTCTGATCAAGGTGCTGCCTGCTGCGCTTGATCTGGCCAGGGAGAACGCTGACCTCGTCGCACTGGTCAAGCCCCAGTTCGAGGCCGACGGTCCGCAGGCCATCGGAAAGGGCGGAATCGTCAAGGACGCCGACGCCCGGGCAGCGGCGGTCGAGCGTGTTTCGGCCTGGCTCGGAACGATGGGTTGGCGGGTGCGGGCTTCGGCCGAGAGCCCCATCCTCGGCGGCGAAGGCAATGTCGAGTATCTGCTCTGGGCTAGCCGTCGCTCAAGCCGCGGCGAGCGGTAGCGACCCCTCAAAAAGCAACCGCCGGCGGATTGCTCCGCCGGCGGCGCCCGTCACGATCCCGATCGACAGGGGGGCTGAAAACTAACCGGGACCGCGAACTCTGTGCGATCAGCGCGGCAGCCAGCCCCGGCGCGGATCGTAGTAGTAGTAGCCATCGGCCGAGACCTCGTAGCCGTTCTCGTAACGGCGGCCGTCGTAGCGGTTGTCGTACCGGCCGTAGTTGCGGTCGTCGTAGTAGCCGCCGGAGTAGGCCCGGTCGTTGTAGCGATCGTAGCCGTAGGCGCGATTGTCGGAGCGGCAGTTGTCGTTCGACGCGCGGCCGACCTGGGCGCCGATCACCGCGCCGAGCACGCCGCCGATGATGGAGCCTTCCGTGCGATTGCCCCGGCCGGCGATCTGCGAGCCCGCGACAGCGCCGATGCCGCCGCCGATCAGGGCGCCCGCGCCGGTGCGGCCGTCGCCGTAGGTCCGGCAGCGATCGTAGCCGTAGCCGTTGTTGTAGCCGTACGGCTGGCTGTAGCCGTTGTTGTAGTAGCCGTTGCCGTAGCCATAGGACTGGGCCGTGGCGGCGGCGGGGGCCAGCGTCATCGCACCGACCAGGGCGGCGGCGACGGCGGCGGGCTTGGCGAACTTGCGGGTCATGGGAAGCTCTCCCCTGTTCCGACACCGGGACATCCGGCGTCTGTTGAGGTGAGTTCTAGGCCCCGCAACCTGAACCGGCTTTGATCGGACCGTTCATCTTCGTTCATGTTTCGCGGGCGGGCCGAGCGGGCTAGAGACCGCCGATGACGACGATCCTGACGATCGCCCGCGTGGCCGGGCAGGGCGACGGCGTGGCCGAGACGCCCGCCGGGCTGGTGTTCGCGCCGCTGACCCTGCCAGGGGAAGTTGTCCGGGGCGAGGTGCGCGACGGTCGGCTGGAAGGTGGGGAGATCGTCTCGGCCAGTCCGGATCGCGTGGCGCCGGTTTCGCCGCACTATGGCGACTGCGGGGGATGCTCGCTTCAGCATTGGGCCAGCGCGCCGTATCTGGCCTGGAAGCGGGAGCAGGTGGTCGCCGCCCTGGCGCGGGAGCGGATCGAGACGGAGGTCGAGGCGACCGTGGCCGTGCCGCCAGGGACGCGGCGGCGCGTCGCGCTGCATGCGCGGCGGTTGACGGACGGGCGGGTGGTGCTGGGGTTCAAGGCGAGGAAGTCGTGGCGGCTGGTCGAGGTCAGCGAATGCCCCGTCGCCGATCGCCGGCTGGTTCGGACGTTTCCGGCCTTGGCGAAAGTGGCGGCGGCGTTTCTGGAGCATCCGAAGTCGGCGCCGACGCTGCATGTGACCTGGACGCTGGATGGGCTGGACGTCGATGTGACGGGGGTGGAGCGGCGCTCGGGCGGGCTGTCGGCGGATCGGCGGGCACAAGCCGTGCGGGCGGCGGCCGAGGCCGATCTGGCGCGGCTGTCGCTGGCGGGGGAGACGCTGGTGATGGCGCGGCAGCCTCGGGTCGCGTTCGGACCGGCGACGGTGCCGCTGCCGGCGGGCGGGTTCCTGCAGGCCGTGCCGGAAGCCGAGGCGGCGATGGTCTCGCGGGCGGTGGAGGCGGTGCGGGACGCGAAGCGAGTGGCGGACCTGTTTTGCGGGGCGGGGACGTTCACCTTTCCGCTGGCGACGGTGGCGAGCGTGGTGGCGGCCGACGCCTCGACGGCGGGCATCGCGGCGCTGAAGGCGGGCATTCCGACGGCGCAGGGAATCAAGCCGATCACAGCCGAGGCTCGGGATCTGTTCCGACGGCCGCTGACGCCGTTCGACCTGAAGGGGTGCGAGGCCATCGTGTTCGATCCGCCGCGGGCCGGGGCCATCGAGCAGACGGCGCAGATCGCGGGGACGAAGGCGGGCGTGGTGGTGGGGGTGTCGTGCAATCCGGTGACCTTCGCGCGGGATGCGCGAGTGCTGATCGGCGGGGGCTTTCGGCTGGAGCGGGTGACGCCGGTCGACCAGTTCCTGTGGTCCAGCCATGTCGAGCTGGTCGGAGTGTTCCGGAGATGACGATGGACGAGCAGGAGCCGGACTTCGGCGAGGATGGCGGAGGCTTCGACGTCGACGACTGGCGGCGGTTGGCGGCTTTCACCGGGCGAGTGGCGACGCTGGACGATGTGCAGGCCAAGCGGGCGGTGTTCGCCCTGAGCGACACCGAGGACGCCCGGCCGATCGAGATGGAGCTGCCCCAGCCGGTGATCTGGTGGGACGAGGACGGTGAGCAGGCAGCGATCGCGGTGCAGGCCGAAAGCCATGTCGGTCCTGACGATGAGGTGATGGAGGTGCTGGGCCTGATCCTGCCGGACGGGGAGGGAGTCGTCGCTCTGCTGGAGGATGTCGACCTGGTCGACGACACCGATCCGACGTGGCGGGCGCTTGTCGAGGGCGCGGTCTGAGCGGTCAGGCGAAGAGTTCCAGCTGGAGGCGGGCGTCGGCGGGGACGCGGAACTGGGTGACGTCGAGGTCGTGGCGGGGGCCGTCTAGGCCGTAGCGCTTGATCGCGGCCTTGAAGCGGGCGCCGATGAGGTCGGCGACCTGGCCGGAGCCCTTCATGCGCTGGGACCAGTCGGGGTCGTAGTCCTTTCCGCCGCGTGTCTGGCGAACGAGGGACATGACGCGGGCGGCGCGGTCGGGCCGCGCCTCGGCCAGCCATTCGCGGAACAGGTCCTTGATCTCCAGCGGCAGCCGCAGGGTGACATACATGGCGGTCGTGGCGCCGGCCTTGGCGGCGGCCTCGAGCACGCCCTCCAGCTCATGGTCGTTCAGGCCCGGGATCACGGGCGCGAAGCCTACGCCGACCGGCACGCCCGCCTCCGCGAGGCGGCTTATGGCTTCCAGACGCTTGGGTGGTGTCGATGCGCGGGGCTCCATGGCGCGAGCGAGCTTGCGATCCAGCGTCGTGATCGAGACGAAGGCGCTGGCCAGACGGTCGCGGCCCATCGGCCCAAGGATGTCCACATCGCGGGTGATCAGGTTCGACTTTGTGATGATGGAAAAGGGCTGGTTGAAACGGCGGCAGACCTCGAGGATGCCGCGCGTGGATTTCAGTTCGCGCTCGACCGGCTGGTACGGGTCGGTGTTGCCGCCGATGTGGATGCGTTTGCAGACATAGCGGCGGGCCGAGAGCTCCTGTTCCAGGAGACGTGGGGCCTCGGGCTTGAAGAAGATCCGGCTCTCGAAATCCAGGCCCGGGGATAGGCCCATCCAGGCATGGGACGGACGGGCGTAGCAGTAGATGCATCCATGTTCGCAGCCCTTGTAGGGGTTGATGGACCGGTCGAAGCCGATGTCGGGACTGGAGTTCCTGGCGATGATGGTCCGCGCGTGTTCCGGGGTGAGCGTCGTCCGGATCTGGGTCGCCGGCGCATCATCAGAGGTCCAGCCGTCGTCGAAGGCCTCGGTCGTCGTGGCTTCGTACCGCCCTGTGGCGTTGGAGCGGGCGCCGCGGCCTTTCGTCTGAAGCGGCGTCGAGGACATGCAGGAAAGATAGCGGGACATGAGAACAAAGCAAGAACTATGTAGCTCCAGGCGCGCGTCATCGCTCTTCCGCTGTGAACGGGTGGGAAGGGCGGGCGGAGCTTGGGCGCGAGGCCCGGTTACCGTGATGGATTTAGTTTCGGCTTCGCGTCGTCCGCTCCGCGCGGCTGGTCTGATCGGAAGCGGACGGCCCCGCGTCGTTCCCACGCGACTGCCCGGGGACCGACGGCCCTGTTAGAGCCTTGCCGCTACTGACGCCTCCGGCGGGAAGGTCGGCGTGCTTGCGAAAGCCGATCCCCTAAACGCGCCCGGTCTTCTGCCTGACGCCTTATCGCCGCGAGCCCCGAAGAGCCCGCGAACCACCCCCTCCGTCCGGACGCCGGACGACCGCTCATCACGGCCTCCGGTCGCTGGACCTCGGGAGCTCCCGCTCCAACCGCTCCCGCCGCAGCAAGCTCGCAAGGCCTTGCGCCCTTCCCAAGCGACGGAACCGAGAGGGAGGGTAACACACCCCGCAATGCGGGCGCGTTCAGCGGCTCTCAAACACGAGGGGCGCTGGATTCATTGGGAGAATCTCGGCGCCCTTGGATGATTGAGAAAAACAGCGAACGCTTCTCCCTCTCCCAGAGGGAGAGGGCTTGAGGTTCGAAGAGCGCAGCGATCCGCAAACCGAAAGGGTGAGGGGATCAGGTGGGAGCCGCTGTGAGGGAAACCTCTCACCCTTTCGCGCAAGACCGATCGCCTGACGACTCTCGGGCGCTCAAGCCCTCTCCCTATGGGAGAGGGCGCTACGTCTTTGCCGTCGCCTTCTTCTTCGGCGCTGCCTTCTTCGATGCAGGCTTCTTGGCGGCGCTGGCTTTCTTCGCCGAAGCCTTCTTGCCCTTGGCGGGCGCCGCGGCGGCGCGGGCGGCGAGGAGGGGGAGCGCGATTTCCAGCGTCATGTCCTCGGGCGCCGTGCCCTTGGGCAGGGTGGCGTTGACCTTGCCGGATTTCACATAGGGGCCGAAGCGGCCGGCCATGACGTGGACGGGGTCGCCGGTTTCCGGGTGGGCGCCCAGGTCCTTCAGCGGCGCCACAGCCGCGCCGCGTCCCTTGAAGCCGCCGGCGCGCTTTTCGGCCAGCAGGACGACGGCGCGGTTCAGGCCGATCTCGAAGACCTCTTCGATATCAGCTACATTGGCGTAGGTCCCGGCATGGAGGATGAAGGGGCCGTAGCGGCCGAGGCCCGCCGTGATGGGCTTGCCGTCCTCGGGGTGGTCGCCGACGGAGCGGGGCAGGGACAGCAGGCGCGAGGCCTGTTCCAGGGTGAGGGTCGCCGGGCTCCAGCCCTTGGGGAGGGAGGAGCGCTTGGGCTTGTCCTCGCCGGGGACGGGTGTTTCCACGTAGGGGCCGAAGCGGCCGATCTTGAGCGACACGGGCTGGTCGGTGACGGGATCGACGCCCAGATCGCGGTCGCCGCCGGTCTCCTCGCCTGCGTTTTCGCCCGCGCCGAAGCCGCGCGTGTAGCGGCATTCCGGATAGCGCGAGCAGCCGATGAAGGAGGACTTCATCTTGAAGCTGGCCTTCAGGTGCAGCCGGCCCTGCTTGCACAGCGGGCACAGCCGCGGATCCGAGCCGTCGCCCTTGTCCGGGAACAGGAACGGCCCGATCGCCGTGTCGAGCTCGTCGATCACGCCCTGACGTTCCAGCACCGTGGCGGTCGCGGGCTTCAGCTTGGACCAGAAGTCGCGCAGCAGCGCCTTCCAGTCCATGTCGCCGGCCGAGACCTCGTCCAGCTGGGTCTCCAGCGCAGCGGTGAAGTCGTATTCCACCCACTGGCCGAAGAACTGCTCCAGGAAGGCGGTGACCAGGCGGCCGTTGTCCTCGGGGATGAAGCGGTTCTTGTCCATGCGGACATAGCCGCGGTCGCGCAGCGTCGTCAGGATGGAGGCGTAGGTCGAGGGTCGGCCGATGCCGAGCTCTTCCAGCTTCTTGACCAGGGTCGCCTCGGAATAGCGCGGGGGCGGTTCTGTGAAATGTTGTTCCGAACGAATGGCTTCGACCTTGGCCTTCGCGCCCTCTTTCAAGGCGGGGAGGCGGGCGGAATCGTCGTCTTCCTCGGGCTCGGCGCCCTTCTGCTTCTCGTCGCGGCCTTCCTCATAGACGGCGAGGAAGCCATCGAAGGTAACGACCTGGCCGGTGGCGCGCAGGCCGGTCTGGCCGTCAGGCGTCTCGATCTCGACAGTTGTTCGGTCCAGGCGGGCGGCCTCCATCTGGGACGCGACCATGCGCTTCCAGATCAGTTCGTAGAGGCGCTGGAGATCGGACTCGAGGCGAAGGCTCTCGGGGCGACGGGCGATGTTGGTCGGCCGGATCGCCTCGTGCGCTTCCTGAGCATTCTTGGCTTTTGACTTGTAATACTTGGGTTCTGCGGGGACGAAGGCCGGGCCGAAGACCTCGCCGATGACCTCGCGGGCCTGGGCGATGCCTTCGGGCGTGGTCTGGACGCCGTCGGTCCGCATGTAGGTGATCAGGCCGCCGGTCTCGTCGACGCCCTCATACAGCTTCTGGGCCGCGCGCATGGTGCGCTGGGCGTCGAAGCCGAGCTTGCGGGCCGCCTCCTGTTGCAGCGTCGAGGTGGTGAAGGGCGGCGAGGGGAAGCGGCGGACCGGCTTCTTCTCGATGGATTTGATGGTGAAGTCGCCGGACTGGATGGCGGCGCGGGCGGCGTTCGCGGTGGCCTCGTCCTTGATGTCCAGACGCTGGACCCGCTTGCCGGCGTGCTTGACCAGGCGGGCGGTGAAGGGCGGGCTGTCGGCGGCCAGGTCGGCCTCGATCGACCAGTATTCCTGGGGCCGGAAGCGTTCGATCTCCAGCTCGCGGTCGACGACGATGCGGAGCGCCACGGATTGCACGCGGCCGGCCGAGCGGGCGCCGGGGAGCTTCCTCCACAACACGGGCGAGAGAGTGAAGCCGACCAGATAGTCGAGCGCGCGGCGGGCGAGGTAGGCCTCGACCAGCTCCATGTCGATCTGGCGCGGGGCGGCCATGGCGTCGAGCACGGCCGACTTGGTGATGGCGTTGAAGGTGACGCGCTCGACCGGGGTGTCCTTGAGCGCGCGCTTCTTGTTCAGCACATCCAGCACATGCCAGCTGATGGCCTCGCCCTCGCGGTCGGGGTCGGTGGCCAGGATCAGGCGGTCGGCGCGCTTGGCGGCCTCGGCGATCTCGGACATCCGCTTGGAGGCCTTGGGATCGACCTCCCAGTCCATGGCGAAGTCCTCGTCGGGCTTCACCGAACCGTCCTTCGAAGGGAGGTCGCGGATGTGGCCGTAGGAGGCGAGGACCTCGTAGCCCGAGCCGAGGTATTTGTTGATGGTCTTGGCCTTGGCGGGGCTCTCGACGATGACGAGATTCATTACGGCTCAGTCTGGGAGGAGGGGCGGCGAACGTGGTTGGGCAGGCGGCGTCTGTCAATCGGACGAGACAATTCGCCTTATGGTTGCCAAACAGGCTTAAGTTGTGGTCATCTAGGGCGTCACCCCAGCTAAGGGCCTCGCCATGACCACCCCGTTCGAGTCCACGCCGCGTCCGCAGAAGCCGCAGCCGCACGAGCCCGAACGCCGCGAGTTTCCGGTGCGGGAGTACATCGGGGCGATGGCCGTCGAACTGGCGCAGATGGCGCGCTGGGACGGCGACGAGGAGCTGGGGCTGTTGCTGGACGCGGCGGCGGCGAGGGCGGCCGAAGCGGCGCCGACAGTGCCGGTGGAGCTGGATCCGCCCGCCCGACGTCGCACGGCCTAGGTCGAGGCGAGACCGCCCGGGAGCAGGGTCGCGCGGCCCAGCAGACTGAGCTCCAGCAAGGCGGCGGCGACCTCGGCGACGGGGGCGTTCAGGGCGCGGGCGATCTCGTCGCGCGGCGTCGGCGTGGGCGAGAGCAGGGCGGCGACGCGGTCGAGGAAGGCCGTGTCGGGTTCGGCGTCGGGAGCGCCGGCGTCGAAGGGATTGTCGACGGGTGGCTCGGCGAGGGTGCGCAGGGTCTCCAGACCGCGAATCACATCGTCGACGCCCTCGCAGATCCAGGCGCCCTGGCGGAGGAGTTCGTTGGGCCCCTTGGAGCGGGGGTCGAGCGGCGAGCCGGGCACGGCGAAGACCTCCCGGCCCTGTTCCCCGGCGAGGCGGGCGGTGATGAGGGAGCCGGAGCGGATCTCGGCCTCGACGACGATGACGCCGCGCGAGAGACCGGAGATGATGCGGTTGCGGCGCGGGAAGTCGCGGGCCTGGGCGCGGGCGCCAATGGGGCTTTCGGAGACGACGGCGCCCTGGTCGACGATCTGGTCGTAGAGGGCGGCGTTGTCCGGCGGATAGACGTCGTCGACGCCTCCGCCGAGGACGGCGACCGTGCCGGTCGGGAGCGAGCCGGCGTGGGCGGCGGCGTCGATGCCGCGCGCCAGGCCGGAGACGACGGTAAAGCCGGCCTCGCCGAGCTGCTGGGCCAGGCCACGGGCGATGCGCTGGCCGCCGGCGGAGGCGATACGGGCGCCGACGATGGCGACGGAGTCCTTGGCCAGGAGGGCGGCGTCGCCCCGGGTCCACAAGACGGGCGGGGGCGGGTCCAGCGCGGCGAGGCGCGGCGGGTGCTCGGGGTCGCCGAGGACGATCAGGCGGGCACCGATGCGGTCGGCGGAAGCGAGTTCGGCCTCGATCCGGTCGACGGGCGGGAGGGTGAAGCCGTGGCCTCCGCCCTTGCGGACCAGGTCGGGCAGGGCGTCGAGCGCGCGCTCGGCCGAGCCGAACCGCTGGAGAAGCTGGCGGAAGGAGACGGGGCCGACGCGGTCGGTGCGGGCGAGCCGCAGCCGGGCGAAGCGCTCGGCCGGGCTGAGGCTCATGCCTTCTTCGCGGCCCCGATGCGGGGCTCGGCGCCCTTCAACAGGCGGGCGATGTTCTCGTGGTGGCGAATCCAGATCAGGGCGGCGGTGAAGATCGCCAGGACGAGGATCGGCTGCCCTGCCGGGAGGCCAAGCGCGGGCACGGGCAGGAGGGCGTAGACGGGGGCCGCGAGGGAGGCGACGAGGGCGGCGAGCGAGGAGTAGCGCAGGGCGAAGGCGACGATCAGCCAGGTCGCTCCGGCCATCAGCCCCAAGGGCCAGGCGGCGGCGATCAGGAGGCCAAAGAAGGTGGCGACGCCCTTGCCGCCCTTGAAGCCGAGCCAGACGGGGAAGAGGTGGCCGAGAAAGGCCGCGCCGCCGGCGATGGCGCCGGCGGCCTCCGAGCCGAACAGCTGGCGCGCGATCAGAAGGGCGACCGCGCCCTTGCCAGCGTCGAGGAGCAGGGTGGCCAGCGCCAGGTCCTTGCGACCCGTGCGCAGCACGTTCGTCGCGCCGATGTTGCCCGAGCCGATCTTGCGCACGTCCCCGGCCCCGGCGGCGCGGGTGATCAGGACGCCGAACGGGATGGAGCCCAGCAGATATCCGCCCACGGCGACAGCCGCGAGGGTTCCGAGCGCGGGGCCCACTAGATCCTGCAACTGATTCGCTCCCGCCAGACGTGCATCGTCAGAATGCGGCGCGGCTGTCGCGGCGGCAAGGGCGGCGGAGGGTTCCGGCGGACGGCTGTGGCCGTTAAGAGACGCCTCCGCCCGATCCGGAGACCCTCATGATCCGCCTGTTCGCCACGACCGCCGTCGCCGCCCTGATGGCCTCCGGCTGCGCCGCCACGCCCGTGCGGCAGGCCGAAGAGACGCCCGCGCTGGCGGCCTTCTTCGACTGCGTGCGCGAGACCGGCGGGGTGATGGTGTCGGCGCATCGGGCGCAGTCGGCGGACGACCAGCCGGAGAACGCCATCCAGGCCATCGAGGCGACCGGGCGGGCCATTCCCGGCGCGATCGTGGAGATCGACGCGGCCCTGACGTCGGACGGGCGGCTGGTGCTGATGCACGACGAGACGTTGGAGCGGACGACGACGGGAACGGGGCGGGTGGCCGACCTGACGTTCGAGGAGGTGCGGGCGGCGCGGCTGGAGGCGACCAACGGGACGGTCGTCGACGCGCCGCCGCCGACGCTGGCCGAGGCCCTGGAGGCGGCGGGACGGGCGGGGGTGATCGCCTCGATCGATCTGAAGCCGGCGGATGAGGCGGCGACGCTGGCGCTGGCGCGGCGGGTGGTCGAGGAGGTGCGGGCGGCGGGGGCGCAGGATCGGGTGATCCTGATCACCTATTCGCCGGAGACCGCGCGGGCGGTGGCGGGGATGGCGCCGGAGATGATGATTTCGGCGGGGCTGAACAATGTGGATGGGCTGGAGGGGCTGAACTCGGCGCAGGTCCTGGCGTGGACGGGGACGCGCGAGGCCCGGCCGGCGCTTTGGCGTGCGCTGGCGGAGCGGGGCGTGGAGGCGCAGTTCGGGACGCTGGGCGCACCCGGACGACGGCTGGACGACCGCTATGCCGAAGACGGCGATGTGTCGGAGTACCGGGCGCTATTCGAGCAGGGCGCGGTCGTGATCGCCACCGACGCGCCGCTGGCGGTCAGGAGCGTGCTGGGGGCGGAGCTGGCGGCGGCCGAACGCTGCCGAAGATCGTCGGAGTGATCCGGTTACTCCGTCGCCGGCCGGCCGGGTGAGATTTCGGCCATCAGTTCTTCCCAGCGCGCTTCGTCCAAGCTGTCACCCAAACCGTTGAGTTCGGCCGCGACCGCCGGGTCGTTCATCAGTTCCGTCATGGCGACCCGTCCAACGACCTCGAAGCTCGTCGCGATGGTGGCCTCGCCCTCGTAGCGGATCGCGGCGATGGTCTCTGCCCGACAATCTTCGAGGAGGAGCCGCTGCATCAGTAAGGCCGTGGTACGCGAATAGCTGGCGCGCTGCTCCGTGGTGACGTTGGCGAGACCGGCCACATTGGGATTCGTCGACATCGCCGAGAACATCCACTGGGTGAATGCGATGCGGTCCTCAGCCGAGGTTGATCTCACCAGGCATCGGCTGAGGTCGTCAGCGTAGATGTCGGCAGATGCAGGCGTTGCTGAGCAGAACAAAGCCGCGCCAAGCGCAGTGAGAACCCAACGCATGCTGATCTCCTGACAGGACTGGCCGCAGCCTAGCTCAACCGTGTGTTGATCACCACCACCGCTCGGGCTTGCCGACGCTGCCCGCCGCCTGTTCCAGCGCGGCGCCGACCTGGAAGACGGTGGCTTCGTCGAGCGCCTTGCCGATGACCTGAAGGCCCAACGGGAGGCCGTTCTGGTCGAGGCCGGCGGGGACGCTGATGCCCGGCAGGCCCGCGAGGTTGGCGGTCACCGTGAAGACGTCGTTCAGATACATCGTCACCGGGTCGATCTGCTTGTCGCCGAGCGCGAAGGCGGCGGACGGCGTCGAGGGCGTCAGGATGGCGTCCACCTGGCCCCAGACATCGTCGAAGTCCTGGGCGATGCGCCGGCGGACCTTCAGAGCCCGGACATAGTAGGCGTCGTAGAATCCGGCCGACAGCACATAGGCGCCGATGGTCAGGCGGCGCTGGACCTCCTTGCCGAAGCCCTCGGCGCGGCTGGTCTCATAAAGGTCGGTGAGCGATTTGGCCTCGGCCGCTCGGTGGCCGAAGCGCATGCCGTCGTAGCGGGCGAGGTTCGACGAGGCCTCCGCCGGGGCGACGATGTAGTAGGTCGGCAGGGCGTATTTGGTGTGGGGGAGGGAGATGTCGACGATCTCGCAGCCCGCCTCCCGCAGCCAGGCGACGCCCTGGTCCCACAGGGCCTGGATTTCGGCCGGCATGCCGTCGACGACGTATTCGCGCGGCACGCCGATGCGCAGACCCCTGACCGATTGGCCGACCGATTGGGTCCAGTCCGGCGTCTCGATGTCGAGGCTGGTCGAGTCCTTCACGTCGAAGGAGCACATCGAGCGCAGCAGGATGGCGGCGTCCTCGACCGTCTTGGTGATCGGCCCGGCCTGATCCAGCGAGCTGGCGAAGGCGACCATGCCGTAGCGGCTGGCGCGGCCGTAGGTGGGCTTGATGCCGACCGTGCCGGTGAAGGCGGCGGGCTGGCGGATCGAACCGCCGGTGTCGGACGCCGTGGCGGCGAGACACAGGTCCGCCGCGACCGCCGAGGCCGAGCCGCCCGAGCTGCCGCCCGGCGTCAGGTCTGCGTTGGAGCTCTTTGATTTCCAGGGGTTCTTGACCGGACCGAAGGCCGAGGTCTCGTTCGACGAGCCCATGGCGAACTCGTCCATGTTCAGCTTGCCCAGCATGACCGCGCCGTCGCGCCAGAGGTTGGCCGTGACGGTGGATTCATAGGGTGGGACGAAGCCGCGCAGCATGTTGGAGCCAGCTGTCGTCTGGACGCCGTCGGTGCAGAACAGGTCCTTGATGCCGAGCGGCGCGCCTTCCAGAGCGCCGGCGTCGCCCGAAGCGATGCGGGCGTCGGACGCGCGGGCCATGTCGATGGCCTTGTCGGCGGTGATCTCGACGTAGGCGTTCAGCGTCGGATTGGCGGCCTCGATCGTCGAGACGAAGGCGCGGGTGATCTCCTCCGAGGAGAAGGCCTTGGAGGTCAGGCCGTCCAGCGCGGCCTTGAGGGTCAGTTGGGTCAGGTCGGACATTCTATTCGACCACCTTGGGCACGACGAAGAAGCCGTCGGCGGACTTGGGCGCGTTCGACAGGACCACCTCGACCTTGCCGCCGTCGGTGACGACGTCGTCGCGCATGCGAAGGGGCTGGGCGACGTTGGAGGTCATGGGCTCCACGCCGGTCACATCGACCTCCTGCAACTGCTCGATCCAGGCCAGGATGCCGTTCAGCTCCTGAGCCAGGGGCTCCAGCCGGTCGTCGGGGGTCTTGATGCGGGCGAGGTGGGCGACCTTCCTCACCGTCTCGGCGTCGATGGCCACAGGGCCCTCCAGTCGATAGGGGTCAAGCGGGCGGGATTAGCCGCCTGCACCGCGCCGCACAAGGACCGGGGCGGCTACTGCGCCGGGGTGACGGTGACGGAGGTCGGCGGGCCTTCGTCGGAGCCCAGGGTCCACTGGACGATCACCTTGCGGCGGCGCTCCCCGATCTCGCCGGTGGCGTCGTTCATCGTGCTCTCGTGAATCTCGAGGTCGGCGCGACCGGGCGAGGAGGACAGGACGGTGTAGTCGAGAATGTCGCCGAGCCGGTAGATGGCCCAGGGCTCGGCCGGGGAGACGTAGAAACCGATGTAGGCGTAGAGGCCGTTCATGGCCGGATCGCCGCCAGCCGTGCCGAACAGCTTGGCCTGGTTGTCGCCGACCCAGTCGACGCGCACGACGCTGGCGGCGGACTGAAGGGACTCGTCGCCGGCGTCCTCTGCCGTAAGCGGCTGGGCGGCGCCGGAGGCGGTCAGGGGCGCGGCCTGGGGCGTGGCGGCCGGCTCGGTCGGGGGCGCGCCGGGCGTCGGGGCGGCGGGCTCGGGCGTCGCGGCCTTGTCCGTGACGGCGTCGCAGGCGCTGAGCGACAGGGCGAGCGCGACGGCGCCCGCGACGGTGAAGGCGAAACGCGACATGGAACCCCTCCCGATGGCGACGCCGCCACCCTGTGCTTTGACAGTGCGGAAGGCAACGCCTAGCGGGAGCGCGTGCCGATCCATGACCTGACAGACCTGCCCGCCGCCTGTCCGCCAGACACGCCGTGGATGGGGCTGGACTTCGGGGAGCAGACCATCGGGGTGGCGGTGTCGGACGCGAGCCGGATGATCGCCAGCCCGCTGCAGCTTATCCGCAAGACGAAATTCACCCAGGACGCCGAGACGCTGTTCAAGCTGATGGACGGACGCGGCGTGTCGGCGCTGGTGATCGGCCTTCCGATGAACATGGACGGGACCGAGGGGCCGAGGGCGCAGTCGTGTCGGGCGTTCGCGCGCAATCTGGAGCGGTTGCGGCCCGTGAACGTGGCCTTCTGGGACGAGCGGCTGTCGACCAGCGCGGTCGAGCGGTTCCTGATCGACGAGCTGGACCTGTCGCGGAAGCGGCGGGCGGGCGTCGTGGACCGGACCGCGGCGGCGTGGATCCTTCAGGGCGCGCTGGATCGGCTGCGTCCCTCGACATGACCGCCCTGCTCGCCGGGGTCGTGCCGGTCTTCGTGCTGATCGCCATCGGCTATGGCCTGCGAAAGTCCGACTTCCTGCCGGACGCGGCGTGGCGGCCGATCGAGAAGCTGTCGATCCATCTGCTCTATCCGGGCTTCCTGATCCCGGCGATCTGGCATGCGGACATCTCCGGAGGCGGGGCGACGGCGGCGGGGGCGGCGGCGGTCAGCGCGGTGCTGATCATCTCGGCCGTCACGCTGCTGGCAAAGCCGCTGATGAAGATCGACGGGCCGGCCTACACCTCGGTGTTCCAGGGGGTGATCCGGTGGAACAGCTTCGTCTTCCTGCCGGTGATCCAGGCGGTCTATGGGCCGGACGGGCTGGCGCTCGCGGCCGTGGTGATCGGGGCGATGATCCCGGTGACCAATGTGCTGTGCGTCATCGTGCTGGTGCGCTGGGGGGCGGATCAGCGGGAGCTGTCGGCGCTGTCGCTGGCGAAGGCGATCCTTTCGAACCCCATCCTCATCGCCTGCCTGATCGGGCTGGCGCTGAACCTGGCCGGTGTGCCGAGGCTGGGCGGGATTTCCGAGACGCTGGAGCTGCTAGGCGGGGCCGCCCTGCCGCTCGGCTTGATCGTAGCCGGGGCGGGGCTGAGCTTCGCCGAGGTGGCGCGGCGGCGGCTGACGATCACGGCGGTGTCGATCGTGAAGCTGGTCATCACGCCCTTCCTCATGTGGGGACTGTGTCGGCTGTACGGCGGGTCGGAGACGGCGCAGGGGATCGCCCTGCTGTGCGGGGCGGCGCCGGGGGCGGCGGCGTCCTACATCCTGGCGCGTCAGATGGGCGGGGATGCGCCGCTGATGGCCGGTATTGTGGCCCTGACGACGGTCGGCAGCGCGGCGGGCATACCGATCCTGCTGGCGCTGTTCCATCTGGCGTGAGGAGCGGCTATAGCGCGGCTTTGATGACAGACTCAGCCGTCGCCGCCGACCTGATCGCCGACCGGCTGGTCCCGTTCCCGAAAGCTCATTTCCTGGCGGCGGCGGATCTGAACCCGCCGTTCGCGGCATCGCTGCTGGATCTGGCCGATGCGTTCGTGGACCTGAACCGGCAAGGTTCCAAAGGAGGGGCGACCAAGGCGCTGGACCTGCTGCGGGGGCGGACCGTCCTGAACCTGTTCTTCGAGAACTCGACGCGGACGAGTTCGTCGTTTGAGATCGCGGCCAAGCGGCTGGGGGCCGACGTGGTGACCATGCCGGTCGGGGCCAGTTCGGTGAAGAAGGGCGAGACCCTGATCGACACCGCGGTGACGCTGAACGCCATGCGGCCGGACATCCTGGTGGTGCGGCACGGGGCGTCCGGGGCGGCGGCCCTCCTGAGCCAGAAGGTCGGATGCGCGGTCGTGAACGCGGGCGATGGGCGTCATGAGCATCCGACGCAGGCCTTGCTCGATCTGCTGAGCCTGAGGCGAGCGTTCGGGGACGTGGGCGGGCTGACGGTGGCGATCTGCGGCGACATCGCCCACAGCCGGGTGGCGCGGTCCAATGTGGCGCTGCTGTCGATGATGGGGGCGCGGGTGCGGCTGATCGGGCCGCCGACCCTGGTTCCCGGAGACGCGGACCGCTGGGGCTGCGAGGTGTTTCACGACATGCGCGAGGGGCTGGCGGGCTGCGACGTCGTGATGATGCTGAGGCTGCAGCTGGAACGGATGGACGGGGCGCTGGTGCCGTCGACGCGGGAATACTTCCGGTTCTGGGGGCTGGATCGGGAGAAGCTGGCTTGGGCCAAGCCGGGGGCCAGGGTCATGCATCCGGGGCCGATGAACCGGGGGGTCGAGATCGATTCGGACGTGGCGGACGACCTGTCGGTGTCGCTGATCCAGGATCAGGTCGAGATGGGCGTGGCGGCGCGCATGGCGGTGCTGGCGTCGCTGGCCATGCGGCTGGAGGGCGCGCGATGAGCCTGGCCATCGTCAACGCGCGCCTGCTGGACCCGGCGTCGGACTACGACGGGCCGGGGGCTGTGCTGGTCGAGGACGGGGTGGTCACCGTCGTCGAGCATGGCGGAGCGCCGATCCGGGGTGAGCAGGTCATCGATGCGGGCGGGCTGTGCCTGGCGCCGGGGCTGATCGACATCCGGGTGCGAACGGGCGAGCCGGGGGCGGAACCCAAGGAGACGCTGAAGTCCGCCAGCCTCGCGGCGGCGGCGGGCGGGGTGACGACCATCGTGGTGCAGCCCGACACCGACCCGGCTGTGGACGATCCGGCGATGGTGGACTTCATCCAGCGGCGCGGGGCCGCGCTGGGGCTGGTCCATGTGCGGGCGGCGGGCGCGGCGACGAAGGGCCGGGGCGGGAGCCGCATGGCCGAGATCGGCCTGATGCACGAGGCGGGCGCGCTGTATTTCACCGACGGGGATCACGTGATCGCCGACAGCCGGGTGCTGTCGCGCGTCATGAGCTATGCGACGGCGTTCAACGCCCTGATCGCGTGTCGGCCGGCCGATCCGTGGCTGTCGGAGGGGGCGGTGGCGACGTCCGGGGAGCTGGCGACGCGGCTGGGCCTGCCGTCGGCGCCCGCCATCGCCGAGCGCATCCAGCTGGAGCGGGACCTGGCGCTGGTCGAGCAGACCGGCGTGCGGTTCCTGGTGGACCAGATCTCGACGGAAGCCGCGCTGGAGGTGCTGAGCCGGGCGCGGGGGCGGGGGCTGGAGGTGGCGGCGTCAGTGTCGATCAACCACCTGTGCTTCAACGAGGTGGACATCGGCGACTATCGGACCTTCTACCGGCTGGACCCGCCGCTCAGGCCCGAGAGCGATCGGCGGGCGCTGATCGAGGCGGTGCGGGACGGGCTGATCGAGGCGATCACTTCGGCCCATGCGCCGGCGCCAGCCGAGGACAAGCGGCGGCCGTTCGCGGAGGCCGCGCCGGGGGCGGTGGGGCTGGAGACGCTGCTGCCGGCGGCGCTGACGCTGCATCACGAAGAGGGGATCGACTTGCTGGACGTGCTGCGGCCGCTGACGGAGGGGCCTGCGAGCCTGCTGGGGCTGGAGGCGGGGCGGTTGGCGCCGGGGGCTCCGGCGGACCTGGTGCTGTTCGATCCGGGCGCGCCGGTGATCGTGGACGCGGACGCGCTGCGGTCCAAGTCGAAGAATTCGCCCTTCGACGGGCGGCGGCTGCAGGGCCGGGTGGCGCGGACGGTCGTCGCCGGACGGACCGTCCACGCCCTCTAGGGATTTAAGAAGCCGGAAGCGCCTTCAGGTCGGCGTCGATGGCGTCGATGGTCGCCTGGGTGATCATGCCCTGCGACAGCGGCATGACCTGAGCCAGCGTCATGTCCTCGAACTGCGGGCGCATGGGGTGGGCGCCGACGCCCGGAAGGTGCTTTTCCATCACCTCGGCCGTCTGAGGATTGTTCAGCAGGTCCTTGATCGGGCTGGCGATCGTCGGACGAGCCGTGGCCGTTGCGGTGTGATTGGCGTGGTTGGCGTGGCTTGAATGGTCCTGGGCAGGCGCGGCCTGCTGGGCCACGGCGGCCGGGGCGATGGCCAGGACGGCGGCGGCGAGAACGAGGGACTTCATGGGGGTGTCTCCTGACTGGGGAAGCCTCAGATGATCCTGAAATCGCGACAGGCTCAAGACACGCGCTTCCGCTGCGAGCCCGGCGGCGCTAATCACGCCGGATGACCGACACACTGACCAATCCGAAGCTGATCCAGGGGCGCACCGGGCCCTGGGAGATCGTCATGGGCCTGGAGATCCACGCCCAGGTGGCGTCCAAGGCCAAGCTGTTCTCCGGCGCGGCCGTGGGCTTCGGCGCGGGGCCGAACGAGCAGGTGTCGCTGGTCGACGCGGGCTTTCCCGGCATGCTGCCGACGCTGAACCGGTTCTGCGTCGAGCAGGCGGTCAAGACGGGGCTGGGTCTGAAGGCCAAGATCAACAATCGCAGCCAGTTCGACCGGAAGAACTACTTCTATCCCGACCTGCCGACCGGCTATCAGATCAGCCAGCTGTATTTCCCGATCGTCGGCGAAGGCCTGGTCGAGGTCGAGGCCGAGGACGGCAGCTTCTTCAACGTCGGCATCGAGCGGCTGCACCTGGAACAGGACGCGGGCAAGCTGATCCACGACCTGTCGCCGACCGAGAGCTACGTCGACCTGAACCGGGCGGGCACGGCGCTGATGGAGATCGTGTCCAAGCCCGATCTGAGGAGCCCGGAGGAGGCCGTCGCCTACGTCAAGAAGATCCGGACCATCCTGATCTATCTGGGCACCTGCGACGGCGACATGGAGAAGGGCAATCTGCGCGCCGACGTGAACGTGTCGGTGCGGAGGCCCGGCGAGCCGTTCGGCACGCGCTGCGAGATCAAGAACGTCAACAGCTTCCGCTTCATTTCTCAGGCGATCCAGTATGAGGCGCGCCGTCAGATCGAGATTCTGGAGGACGGCGGATCGATCATCCAGGAGACGCGGCTGTTCGACCCGGTGAAGGGCGAGACGCGGTCGATGCGGTCCAAGGAGGAGGCGAACGACTATCGCTACTTCCCCGACCCCGACCTGCTGCCGCTGGAGCTGGAACAGGCTTGGATCGACGACATCAAGGCCAACCTGCCGGAGTTGCCGGACGAGAAGCGCCGGCGGCTTATGGAGCAGTACGGGCTGTCGCAGTACGACGCCGTCGTCTTGATCTCCGAACAGGCCAAGGCGGACTATTTCGAGGCAGCCGCCAAGGGGCGCGACGCCAAGCTGGTGGCCAACTGGGTGACGAACGAGTTGTCGGCGCGTCTGGCGGCGGACGGCAAGGACTTCTCCGAGAGCCCCGTTCCGGCGGCGCACATCGCCGAGCTGGTGGCGCTGATCGAGGACGGGACGATCTCGTCCAAGATCGCCAAGGAGGTGTTCGACCACGTCTGGAACGGCGAAGGCTCGCCCGCCGAGGTGGTCGAGAAGCATGGCCTGAAACAGGTCACCGACACCGGCGCGATCGAGAAGGCCGTCGACGAGATCATCGCCGCCAACCCGGACAAGGCCGCCGCGGTCGCCGAGAAGCCCCAGGCCATCGGCTGGTTCGTGGGTCAGGTCATGAAGGCGACCGGCGGCAAGGCGAACCCCGCCGCCGTCAACGACATCCTGAAGGCGAAGCTGGGGCTCTAGGTCCGGCTCTGGTCGAGGTTCGTCCGGTCGCGGTCGACCGGCTCGAAGCTGGGCGGCTGGGGCATCTGGGCGGTCTGGGTCGTCGGCGGCAGGGCGTCGGCGTGCTGATACTCGCTGTCGACCTCGGTGATGCCGGCGATGGCTTCGCCCGGCCGGGCCTCGACGGCGGCGGCGTCGCCCGCCTGGACCTCGGTCGGGGAGGGGACGACGATCTCGCGGCGGCCGTGCGGGCCTTCGAGCGCCACCTTGAAGAAGCGCATGCTCATGTGCCGGTTCCAAAGCCGTCCGGGCCGCCCGCCCCGGCCGCGCCTTCACCGCCGGTCGCTGGCTTGACGGGCGCTTCGGCCAGGCGCGGGTCGGGTTTCCGGCGCTGGGGCGTCTCGCCCGGCTCGTTCGGGGTGTCTTCCAGTTGCTCGGGTCTAGGGTCGGTCATGGCGATCTCCTCTGAGGTCTAGAACCGGAGGCTGCACGCCGGGTTCCTCGATCGCCGATACGACAAGGCCCGCCCGGATCGCTCCGGACGGGCCCATCACCGGCCTAGAGGCCGTGTTTAGTTGTTCAGCAGCGAGATGATCACGCCGGTGGCGATGGCCGCCAGGACGATGTCGCCAGTATCGGTGCGGTAGTAGCCGTAGCCGCGCGGCGGCGGAGCGTAGCCGTAGCGGTGATAGTCCCGCACGTACCAGCGGCTGCGGTAGTCGTAGGGAATGGTCGCGCCGCGGTACCAACGATTCCGGTGATAACCGTAGGCGTTGCCATAGGGCGGACCATAGCGGCGGCCGTCGCGGTACTGGTCGCGCTGGCCGCGACGCCAGTCGTTGTAGCGTTCGCGCTCGGTATAGCGGCCGCCGTCATAGCGGTTGCGATCCGAACGCCGCTCCCAGCGCTCGTAGCGGCCGTCGCGATCGCGGTCGCCCCGCCACTGCTGGGCCGACGCCGCCATCGGGGCGGCCACGGTGGCCAGGGTGGCCAGGGCGCCGATGATCAGGGTCTTCGTCTTCATGCTCGTCCTCCATACACGCCCGCGCGCGATGCCAGGTCGAGCGCGGGGAAAGCCCGACTGCAGGGCAGCTTCCAAGGGCGTCCATGAACTGAGGCTGAACGGCCCGTTAAGGATACGGAGCGCGCGGGGCCTTGCGCTTCGCCGTGCTTCCGGGTCGAGTGTCACCGCCGTCGCGGCGGGAACGGGCGCGACGCAAGATCATGCATTCGGGGAGTATGTCCATGTCGATGGTTCGGTGGGGTATGGCGGTCGCGAGCGCGGCCCTGGTGGCGGTCTCGGCGCCGGTTCTGGCGCAGACGCCGGGAGACGCGGCGGTCTATCAGCAGCCGCCCCAGCCCATCGCCGACATCCTCGACGCCGAGCCGACGCCGCTGGCGAGCCTGGGACCGGACCGGCAGCGGCTGGCGCTGTTCGGCCGCGCCAATCTCCCGCCGATCTCGGAGCTGGCGGAGCCGACGCTGAGGCTGGCGGGCTACCGGATCAATCCCCGGAACAACGGGCCGTCGAACGGGCGGGTCGCGTGGCTGACCTCCATCACCTTCAAGGACGTGGCGAGCGGGGCCGAGGTCGCCGCCGCCCTGCCGGCCGGATCACGCTTCATCTCTCCGACCTGGTCGCCGGACGGGGGCAAAGTGGCGATCCTGAAAGACGCCGCCGACGGGCTGGAGCTGTGGGTCGTGGATGCGCGAACGGGCGCGGCCTCGGCGCTGACGGGGGCCGTGGTCAATGCGGCGGCCGGCGCCGGCGTGGAATGGGCGCCGGACAGCCGGTCGATCCTGTTCCGTGCGGTCCCGGCCGGGCGCGGCGTTGCGCCGACGCCGGAAGCGGCGCCGACCGGGCCGATCGTGGAGCAGACCGGCGGATCGGCGCGGCCGGTGCGGACCTATCAGGACCTGCTGGGCAGCCCGGCCGACGAGCGGCTGTTCGACCACTACTTCACCGCCCAGCCGACGCTGGCGAGCCTGGACGGGCGGCTGACGCCGGTGGGCGAGCCGGGGATCGTGCTCGGGGCGTCGATCTCGCCGGACGGGCGCTACATCCTGCAGACGCGGGTCAAGCGGCCGTATAGCTACGCCACGCCGGCGGGCCTGTTTCCGACGGACATCGTGGTGACGGACCTGACGGGTCGGGTGGTGCACCGGGTCGCGGACCTGCCGCTGCGCGACAACATCCCGCCGCCCTTCGACGCCGTGGCGACCGGGCCGCGCTCGGTCAGCTGGCGCGCCGATGCGCCCGCGACACTCGTATGGGCCGAGGCCCAGGACGGGGGCGACCCGCGCGGCCAGGCAGAGGTGCGCGACCGGGTCTTCATGCAGGCCGCGCCGTTCAGTGCGGCGCCGACGCGGCTGATCGACCTGCCGGAACGCTATGCCGGGGTCAGCTGGGGCCGCGACGATACGGCCATCGTCTACAGCCGCTGGTTCAATACGCGTCACGAGACCCGCTTTCTGGTCGATCCGTCCAATCCGGGCGACGGCCGGGTGATCGTCGAGCGGAACTATCAGGACCGCTACAATGACCCGGGCACGCCGCTGACCGAGCCCAATGCGGCGGGGCGGCCGGTCATGACCTTCGCCGGCGAGGGCCGGACCATCCTGATGGACGGGCCGGGCGCAACGCGGCAGGGGGAGTATCCCTTCCTGGCGCGGATGAACCTGGATACCGGCGAACGGACCGAGCTGTGGCGCTCGGCGCCCGGCAGCTATGAGACCATCGTCGGGTTGCTGGACGACGACGGTCGCCGGTTCGTGTCGCGGCGGGAAACCCAGGCCGCCCCGCCCAACATGGTCGTCCGCGATCTGGACGCGGCCGAGCCCCAGGCCCTGACGACCTTCCCCGATCCGGCGCCGCAGTTGGCCGGGGTGACGCGCCAGACCATCACCTACAGCCGCGCCGACGGGGTGCAGCTGTCGGGCACGCTGTATCTGCCCGCCGGATACGACGCGGCGCGCGATGGGCCTCTGCCGCTGGTCATGTGGGCCTATCCGGCGGAGTTCACGGATGCGGCGGTCGCGGGTCAGGTGGTCGACACCGACAACCGCTTCGTGCGGCCGGGCGGGTCCAGCCACCTGTTCCTGCTGACCCAGGGCTATGCGGTGCTGGATGACCCCTCCATGCCGATCGTCGGCGTGGACGGGGCCGAGCCCAACGACACCTACATCGAGCAGCTGTCGGCCAGCGCCCAGGCGGCGGTCGATGCGGTCGTCGGCATGGGCGTGGCGGACCGCAACCGCATCGCCGTGGGCGGCCACAGCTACGGGGCCTTCATGACGGCGAATCTGCTGGCCCACACCGACCTGTTCCGGGCCGGGATCGCGCGGTCGGGGGCCTATAACCGGACCCTGACGCCGTTCGGCTTCCAGGCCGAGCAGCGGACCTATTGGGAGGCGACGGACACCTATACGGAGATGTCGCCCTTCACCTACGCCAACCGGATCAATGAGCCGATCCTGCTGATCCACGGCGAGGCCGACGACAACTCCGGCACCTTCCCGGTCCAGTCCGAGCGGTTCTACGCCGCGCTGAAGGGGACGGGGGCGACGGCGCGTTATGTGGTCCTGCCGCACGAGGCGCACGGGTATCGGGCGCGGGAATCCGTCGGCCACACCCTGTGGGAGATGGTCGACTGGCTGGATCGCCATGTGAAGACCGCTTCGGCCGCCGGCCAGCCGTGAGGCGGGCCGCCGCGCTCGGCCTGATTGCGGCGGGCCTGATCGGCGGCTGCGCCTCCATGCCGGAGGTCGCCGCCGATCGTTGCGGGCCCCCGCCGCTGGGCGAGACGCGGCTCTATCTGCGCGGAGCCATGAGCGGCTGGGCGGCGGCGGAGGAATACGCCTTCGCCTGGGACTGCGACGCCTATGTGGTCACGGCCGAGCTGCAGGGCGCCCAGGACTTCAAGATCGCCGACGCCGGCTGGACGCCCACGACCAGCTTCGCCGCCCCGAGGGACAGCGAAGGCGACGACGGGGCCATCCCCGTCGCCCGCGCCGACCAGGGGGGCAGCGACAACCTGCGTCACCGCTTCGACGGCTGGAGCACGATCCGGCTGAGGCCGGTGGACGGCGCGCCGGTCCTGACCGTGGCCCGGGCCGAGCCGCGTCCGGAGCCCTTGTCGGATACCCGGTTGCGCAGCCTGCGCCACGACAGCCGCGATCTGCGCCATCGCGCGCCGTTCGGAGCGGTGGCGGAAGGAACGGAGATCGCCTTCGGCCTGGACGGCGCGCCGGCCGATGCGCGGGTGACCCTGGTTGTCGAACGGCGCCGGCTGGAGGGGAACCAGGACGTCCTGGCCTATGAGGGCCCGGTGCGTGTGGCGATGACGCAGGAGCCGGACGGGCGCTGGACGACGTCGCGGGCCTTCGCCGAGCCGGGCGTCTATGGCTACTGGTTCGATGTGGAGGCGGGCGGACGACGCTTCGTCTATCAGAACAACTCCGCTCCCATTTACTGGACCCGGGAGCGGGGCGCGAACGGGGAGGGGGTCGCCGCCGACGCGCCGGCCGATCCGGCGGCGATCCGGCGCTTTCGGCTGACGGTGCATGCGGCGGACTACGCCGTCCCGGCGTGGGCCCAGCAGGCGGTCTGGTATTACGTCTTTCCGGAGCGGTTCCGGAACGGCGACCCGAGCAACGACCCGCGACCGGGTCCGAACACCTTCCAAGACGGCTCTGTGGAGGTGCATGCGGACTGGAACGCGCGGCCCTTCCGGCCAGGCTCCGGAGACGGGTCGGACGGGCGCGGCGGCAACGACTTCTTCGGCGGCGACCTGGCCGGGATCATCGAGCGGCTGGATCACATGGCCGATCTGGGCGTGACGGCGCTCTACATGACGCCGATCTTCACGGCCGCCAGCAACCACAAATACGACACAGGCGACTATCGGAGCGTCGATCCCGCCTTTGGGACCAACGCGGACTTCGAGCGCCTGACGCGCGAGGCGGCGGCGCGGGGCATCCGCGTGGTCGTGGACGTGTCGTTCAATCACACGGGCCGGGACAGCCTGTACTTCGACCGCTTCGCCAAGCATCCGGGGGTGGGCGCGCTCGAGGGCGGAGAGGTGCGGGCCGACAGTCCCTACGCCGGCTGGTACCGGCTCGACCCCAGCCGCGAGAACCCGGACGACCGCTACAGCGGCTGGACCGGGGCGCGGGACCTGCCGGAGCTGAACGAGGCCTCGGCGTCGTTCCGGGACTTCGCGTTCGGGGCGTCGGATTCAGTGACGCGGCAGTGGCTGGATCGAGGGGCCTCGGGCTGGCGGATGGACGTGGCGCCGTGGGTGCCCGACGACTTCTGGCGGCCGTGGCGCGCGGCGGTGAAGGCGCACGACCCCGACGCCGTGACCATCGCCGAGACCTGGTTCGATTCGTCGAAGTACTTCCTGGGCGACAGCTTCGACGGAACGATGAACTACATCTTCCGCAACACGGCGCTGGACATCGCCGCGGGCGGAGACGTGGCGGCCAACTATCGCAACATCGAGCTGATGCGGGAGCTCTATCCGGCGGCCTCGTGGCGAGCGTCGATGAACCTGCTGTCGACGCATGACACGGCGCGCAGCCTGTGGCTGCTCGGCGACCGGGGCGATGATCCGGCGCGGGCGGCGGAGGCGCGCAGGCGCTATCGGCTGGCGGTCTTGATGCAGGTCGCCTGGCCGGGGGCGCCGACCGTCTTCTACGGCGACGAGGCGGGCGTGACGGGCGGCGAGGATCCGGACAACCGCCGCACCTATCCCTGGCCGGATCAGGGCGGCTCGCCGGACCTGGCGCTGCAGGCCGAGATGCGGCGCATCCTGGCGCTGCGCCGACAGCATCCGGTGCTTGCGCTGGGCGAGCTGGGATCGCCGCTGCTGGCCGACGCTTCGGTCGTGGTGGCGCCGAGGACGCTGGAGGGCGTCGTGGCCCTGGTGGCGATCAACAATGCCGCCGAGGCTCGCACGGTGCAGGTGGCTCTGCCGCCGGCGCTGGCCAACCGGCCTTATGTCGACGCCCTGACGGGCGCGGTGACGCCGGCGAGCGACGTCGTCGTGATGACCCTGCCGCCTTTGTTCGGGACAGTGCTGGTGGCGGAGGCGCCTGAGGCACGGGCCCCAGGTTCGCCGGGAAGCCGCCGCTAGCCGGCCCTCGCGGCTTCGGCGGCGCGCAGGACCCGCAGGAAGTTGCCGCCCCAGATCGCGCGGATCTGGGCCTCGGAGTAGCCGCGGCTGAGCAGTTCGGCGGTGACATTGCCGGCCTCGGCCTCGCTGTCGAAACCGACGATGCCCGCGCCGTGATCGAAGTCGGTGCCGATTCCGACGTGCTCCCAGCCGATGCGGCGGGCGACGTGGTCGATGTGATCGACATAGTCGCTGACTGTGGCGCGGGGCAGGAGGGGGGCCAGCGCGTCCAGGAAGGCTTGTTGCGGTTCGGCCGGCAGCGTGCCGTAGCCCTCGTTGGGCGAGACAAAGGTCTCGGGCAAGCCGAAGCGCACGCGGACCTGGGCGATCCGGGCTCTCTGACCGGCGTCGGGAACGACCAGATAGCTGTTGAACGGCGTCAGCTGCACCACCCCGCCGTTCGCCTTGATGGCGTCGAGCTCGGCGTCGGACAGGTTGCGGGTGTTGTCGACCAGGGCGCGGGCGTTGGAGTGGGTCGCCGCGACCGGCGCGCGGGTCAAGGCCAGAGTCTGGAGAAGGGCGTCGCTCGACAGTTGGGAGACGTCGATCAGGATGCCGAGATCGTTCAGACGGCCTACCGCCGCGCGGCCGATGGGCGACAGGCCGCCGTGCTCCGCGACGGGGCCGTCGCCGGGCCGGGATGAGTCCGACCAGCTGTTGTGGCCCGCGTGATTGAAAGCGAAGACGCGCACGCCGTCCGCGTAAAGGGTGTCGATCCGGCCCAGGTCGTCGCCGAGCGATCGGGCGTTCTGGAAACCCAGAATGACCGCGATCTTGCCTTCGGCCACGAGGCGTTCGACGTCGCCAGCGCTCAGCGCGATGCCGACGCGCGAGGGATTGTTGGAGGCGACCGCCCTGACCTTGGCCAGCTTGGCCTGGACGTCAGCCCAGGCGGCCTCGACGCCCGCAGCGTCTCGGGGGCCCGGCCCGACGGCTAGCGAGAAGACGATGGCGTCGACCTGGCCGCGCGTCAGGTGATCGAGGTCCGCGCGGGATCCGCCGTTGGGCAGGTAGTAGCGTTCTGGCGTGGAGGGCAGGAGCACGTCGGCATGGCTGTCCAGCACCAGGGCGCGGGCGTGGACGCCGGCTGCGTCCGGGGTCTGGGCCAGGCTGGGCGCGGCGATGGCGAGGAGCGCGCCGGTGGCCACGGCGGCGAAGAGACGGCGGTTCATGGGATGATCCTCGATGCGATGGGGGACGCGGCCGATCAGAAGCGGGCGGTCAGGGAGGCCTGGACGGTGCGGGGCGGGCCTGGACGGAAGGTCGCGAGCGTGTTCACCGTCGGGCTGATGGTCCCGAGGTAGTCCTCGTCCAGCAGGTTATCGACGTTGATCCGCAGCTTGACGCCCTGGGCCGGGCCGAAGGACCAGTCGCCGCCGAAGTCGATGTAGGCGTTGACCAGGGTGTAGTCGGCGACGCGCTCGCTATTGGTGAAGTTCGAGAACCGCTCGCCGATGTAGCGGGCCGAGACATTGGCCACGATCCAGGGCGTCGGCTCGATGGTGACCCCGCCCTGGACGATCAGTTCGGGACTGTCCGGCACCGTGTTGCCGGCGATCAGCAAGGCCCCGCCGCCGGCCAGGAAGCCAGGCACGTCATCCTGGAAGGCCACGTCGTTGTAGCTGAGGTTGAGGTTGAAATAGGCCAGGTCGTTCAGCCATTCCGGCTTCCAGACGCCTGTGAACTCCGCGCCTGTCGCCTCCACCGACCCGACGTTCTGGAAGAAGGTCTCGGTCGTCGGCGCGCCCGGAACGTTCAACGCGAAGGACTGCAGCCGGTTATCGAAGATCGTGCGGTAAAGCGCGAAGGCCGCGTTGAAGGTCGGCCGGTTGGTCCGGACCCCGATCTCCCAGTTCTCGGACGTCTCCGCCTCCGGCGTGCGGGCCGTGGGGCTGGCCAAGGCGAAGACGTCGTCGGCCCCGCGCGGAAGGGCGAGGTTTTCGGCGTAGGAGGCGAAGACCTGCTCGGTCTCGGTCAGGTTCCACACCAGCCCGATGTTGGGCAGGAAGTGGTCGGACCAGGTGTCGGTGATCGTAGGCTGGCGCCGGTTGATGTAGTCCGCCGGGTTGCGATAGCCGCTGATCTCATAGTCGATATCCAGGGCCTTGACGCCGAGCTCGATCTTCAGCCGGTCGTCGAACAGGCCGATCACGTCCTGCAGGAACAGCTGTCGCGTTTCCCGCGTGGAGGTGAAGTTCCGCTGCAGATGGACGGGCTCGTTCAGCAGAGGATCGCCGTCGGGGCTGCCATCGACCTGATTGTAGCGGGCCTGGGTGCGGCGGTAGTCGTCGGTCTCGATCCACACGCCGCCGGTGATGCGGTGCGCGCCCAGATCCCAGACCGCGCGGGCGACGAGGCCCTCGCGCTCGCCCGCCACGGTCGACAGGCCGTATTGCAGCCCGCGCGGCGCGGTCAGGCCCGACACGATCAGGCGCTGGTTGTTGTAGCTCGTCAGGGATGTGGCGTAGGCCTCCGGCGAGACGCCGAAGCCCTCCTTGTCCTCATGGTAGGCCGTGGCCTCGAGCCGAAGAGTCTCGCCCACAGGCAGGACGCCGGACAGGCGGTAGAGGGTGTCGGTCCGGCTGTTGATCGCCTGCTTGAAATACTGGTTGTACAGGGTGTTGGAGTAGACGACGCCGGGAACGGTCTGGGGCAGGACCGGCACCGTGGCCAGATAGGCGAAGTTCCGGCCGCTGCGTCCGAAGGCGTCGCCGGCCGTGCCGACGTACTGGGCCCGCGTGATCGCCGGGGCGTCATAGTCGAAGTAGTCGTTCCAGACGACGCCGAACGACACCTCGGCCCCGTTTCCGGCGTCGTAGACCAGCTTGCCCTCGGCATGCTCGCGATTGATGTCGCCGGGACCGCGCCACAGATCGGCGGAGAAGTCCGAGAAGCTGACGTAGCCTGACAGTCCGCCGATCTCACCGCTGTCGACCCGCACGAAGGCGCGCCTGAGGTTGTCGCTGCCGGCCGAGAGCGTCGCGGTGGCGCCGAACGCCGGCTCGGGGTCCACCGTCACATACTGAACGAGGGGGCCAAGCGAGGCGTAGCTGGGCAGGGTGACGTCGCCGGCGCCTTGGGACGCGGTCACGCGGCCGAGGTTCTCGTTCTCGACGTACCGGAAGATGGGGCTGCCGCCGAACTGGTCGGAACGGCCCATCGGCACGCCGTCCAGCACGAAGCCGATCTGCTGGAAGTTGAAGGCCCGCACCGAAACCGAGTTGCCGAACTCGTACAGCCCGAGCGCGTCGTTGGCCTGGACGTTGAAGCCCGGCAGGCCCTCCAGCATCTTCAGGCCCGAAATGCCCGCCGGGGCCGACAGCAGGGCGTCGCGGGTGATGGAGATGGTGTTCGAGGTCTGGTCGACACCGATCGCGGCGGTGGCTTCGGACGTCCGCCGGCCCGTGACGACGACTTCGCCGAGCTGTGTCGTGGGCTCCTGCGTCTGCTCCTGCGCCACGACCCCTGTCGCCGCCAGCAGCGCCGCGAGGGCGGCTCCAGCCCCGCCCCCGTGACGCCTCGTCCGTCGTGTCAGCCTCATCATCGCCCCCGGCGTGTCCCCGGCGACTTCGCCGACCCTTGGAGAGTGATGGCCGTTTCGCGGATGCAGCAATCCAGAAAGGCTGAGCTATAGGGTAGAAATGCTAAATACTATCGGCCAGGGTCGCGCGGCGAAGCCCTGGTCACGATTTACCCACGCGGTCTTGACAGGGATCATAAGGGCCTGGTCGAGCGTTCCAGACACGGCAACGCTCAGCCGGGTGTTTCTGTGATACAGGGCGGTCGAGCATCGAGCCGGATTTGTCCGTGCGTGGTCATGAGGGTTCATTCGTTAGCCACAATGCGAGCCTTGAGGGCGTCCCGCCATCCAGTTCCATTGAGCGAAGCCGTACGGATTCTAAATCGCAGGCGGGCTGGTCATCGACCTTTCAGGTTTAGCAGGCCTGCAGATTGGGACAGGATTTCTGCGTCTCAACATGGCCTTCGCCATGAGAGGGTCCGTTCGTTCCTCCCGGAACGCTTCCCTTTATCTGGTGCTCAGGCCGCGCCCGTCGGGCGCGGCCCTTTTTTGACCGGCAGGCTTGTCGAGGCCGGCTCGGCGCCCTCTCGATTTGCCCATGATCCCACATCCGCTGTTCGCCCGCATGGGCGTGACCGTTTTCGAGACCATGTCGCAGCTCGCGCGCCAGCACGGCGCGATCAACCTCGGCCAGGGCTTCCCTGACAGCGCCGGGCCCGAGACTCTCCGGCGACGCGCAGGCGAGGCGTTGCTGTCGGGCTCCAATCAATACCCGCCGTCACGCGGCGCATCCGAGCTCCGTGACGCCGTGGTCGAGCATTATCGCTGGCACCAGGGTGTGTCGCTTGAAGCGGCGGGCGTTCTCGTCACCTCCGGAGCGACTGAGGCTCTGGCCGCCTGCCTCCTGGCCTACGTCCGGCCCGGCGACGAGGTGATCGTCATCGAGCCGGCCTATGACGCCTATCGACCTCTGATCGAACGCGCGGGAGGGCTGGCGCGCAGCGTGCGGCTGGCCCCGCCGCTCTGGCGCCTTGATGAGGTCGCGCTGGAGGCGGCTGTCACGCCTCGCACGCGGGCGGTCCTGTTCAACACGCCCCACAATCCGACAGCGCGCGCCTTCGACACCGGGGAGATCGCCGCCCTGGCCCGTGTCTGCGTCCGTCACGATCTGCTGGCGATCAGCGACGAGGTCTGGGAGCACGTCCTCTTCGACGGTCGGCGCCATCTGACGGTCTTGATGGCCGGAGGCATGGCGACGCGTACGCTCAAGATCGGCTCGGCAGGCAAGATGTTCGGCATGACAGGCTGGAAGGTGGGCTTCGTCTGCGGATCGCCCGACCTGGTCGAGGTCGTCGCCCGGGCTCACCAGTACCTGACCTTCGCCACGCCGCCTCATCTTCAGGTCGCCGTCGCCGAGGGGCTCGCCTGGGACAAAGCCAGATTCGACGCCATGCGGGCCGGACTCGCCGCCTCGCGCGACCGGCTGGCGGCCGCCTTGACCAGCGAAGGCTTCGTGCTGACCCCGTCCGAGGGCACCTATTTCCTGAACATCGACCTGACGGCCAGCGGTCTGACGCTCACCGACGAGGCATTCTGCATGAGGTTGGTCTCCGAGTTCGGGGTCGCGGCCATTCCGGTCTCCGCCTTCGTCACCGGACCCGACCGACCCGCCGTCGTCCGACTTTGCTTCGCCAAGGCCGATGTGGTGCTCGACGAGGCGGCGGTCAGGCTCGGTCGGGCCCGACGGGCGCTCTCCGCATCCTGACCCGCCGCCAACCCTTCCGTCCGCGCAAGAAATCTATAAGCCTTGCCGCGATGACAACACCTGTCTTCCCACCGACGGCCGCGGCCGACGTCCTCGCCCTGATCGGCTCCACACCGCTGCTTCGCCTGCGGGCGGCATCGGACGCGACCGGCTGCGACATCTATGGCAAGGCAGAGTTCCTGAACGCCGGGCAGTCGATCAAGGACCGCACCGCGCTCGGGATCATCCGGGACGCGCGCGCCAGCGGGAGGCTGCAGCCGGGCGGGACGATCGTCGAGGGCACGGCGGGCAACACCGGCATCGGCCTGGCCATGGTCGGCGCCGCGCTCGGCCACCCGGTCGTGATCGTCATGCCGCGGAGCCAGGCCGAGGAGAAGAAACAGGCGGTGCGGATGCTCGGCGCGCGCCTGATCGAGGTGGACCCGGCGCCCTTCGCCAGCCCCAACCACTTCGTGCATTTCTCGCGCCGACTGGCGGCCGAACTGGACGCTTCGGAGCCGAACGGAGCCTTCTACGCCGACCAGTTCGACAACCCGGCCAACCGCAAAGTCCACGAGACGACGACAGGTCCCGAAATCTGGGACCAGACCGGGGGTCGGATAGACGGCTTCATCTGCGCGGCCGGAACGGGCGGCACCCTGGCCGGGGTATCGGCGGCGCTCAGAGCGCGGAATCCGGCGGTGCGAATCGGTCTGGCCGACCCGCCGGGCGCGGCCCTCTACAGCTGGTTCACCGAAGGGCAGCTGAAGTCCGAGGGCGCCTCCGTCACCGAGGGAATCGGGGTCAACCGGATCACCGGCAATCTGGAGGGCCTTGCCGTCGATCACGCCTACCGGATCGAGGATCAGGAGGCGCTGGACGTCATGTTCAGTCTGGTCGCCGACGAGGGTCTGGCGCTCGGGCCGTCCAGCGGCGTGAATGTCGCCGGTGCGATCCGCCTGGCGCGCGAGCTGGGGCCCGGCCGGACCATCGTCACCATCCTGTGCGACCCCGGCCAGCGGTATGCGTCCAAGATCTACAATCCGGACTTCCTGCATTCCAAGGGACTGACCGCGCCGGCCTGGCTCGGGGGATCCCATGGACGCTGATGGGACGGGCGTCCGACGCCTGCCGCCCCTCAATGCCCTCAAGGCCTTCGAGGCGACGGCCAGGCATCTGAGCGTCTCGCGTGCCGCCCGCGATCTGGGCGTCACGCCCGGGGCCGTCAGCCAGCAGGTCCGCATTCTGGAGGAGCACGCCGGGGCCCCCCTGTTCCGGCGAGAAGGCGGGGCGATGGCGCTGACCGACCTCGGCCTGCTGCTGCAACCCCTGCTGAGGGAGGCGTTCGAGCAGCTGGGCCGGGCGGCCGACGTGATCTACGGTCCCAGCGGCCGGCGATCGCTGTCGATCAGCGTCCCCCCATCCTTCGCGGTCAAGTGGCTGGTCCCGCGCATGGCGGGCTTCAGCGCCGAGCATCCGGACATCGAGGTCTGGATTTCGGCGGACATGCAGCTGGCCGACGTCGCCGGCGGACGGGTGGACGTGGCGGTGCGCTATGGTCGTGGCGACTATGCGGGCGTGCGCAGCGAGACCCTGCTCGACGCCGGGGTCATTCCCGTCTGCAGTCCTCAGCTCGTGTCGGGCGCGGATGGACTGCGGCGCCCCGAAGACCTGGCGCGCCAGACCCTGATCCATGTCCGGCGCAGCGCCATCGAGGAGCCGCGGCCCGATTGGCCCGTCTGGCTCGCGTCGCGCGGTCTGTCACGGATCAACGCCGACGCGGGGCCGCGTTTCGACCAGACGGCCCTGGCCATCGACGCGGCGATCTACGGGCGCGGCGTGACCCTGGCTCCTCGGGCCTTCGTCGCTGATGATCTGGCTTCTGGCCGTCTCGTCGCGCCGTTCGCCGACGGCTATCTGGCCAGTGATCTGGCCTATCACCTGCTGACCCGACGCCAGGCCAGCCGCACGGAAGCCCGGGTGTTCACCGACTGGATCAGGGTTCAGGCGCAGCAGGACGGCCGCACGATCGACGAGCTGTGAGCGAGGCCTTGGGCGTCAGACGTTGGGGGTGCGTGGCGGACAGGGTGGGATTCGAACCCACGGTAGGCTTCCACCTACGGCGGTTTTCAAGACCGCTGCCTTAAACCACTCGGCCACCTGTCCGGCGGGGCAGGGGATAGCAGCGGACGCGGCGTTAACCAAAAGGGAAATCGCGGCGGCGATCCTGTCGGCATGGTTTTGCAGCCGACTTTCGTCCGACGCGCGGCCAAGGCCGCAGCGGTCGCCGGCCTGGTCGCGGGCGCGGCGGCATGCGCCACGGCTCCATCGCCAGTCCGACGGATCGATATCGCCGCGATCCCGGAGGTGACCGATCCCGCGCCGATTGTCTCGGGGACCATGCGGCCCTATCAGATCCGGGGGCGATGGTACCGGCCCGAGGAACAGCCGAACTACGACGAGACCGGGCTGGCGTCCTGGTACGGCGACGCGTTCCACGGGCGGCCCACCGCGACCGGGGAGCGGTTCGACATGCATGCCCTGACCGCCGCCCACAAGACGCTGCCCCTGCCGGGGCTGGTGGAGGTGACGAACCTGGCCAACGGGCGGCGCGTGGTGCTGCGGGTCAACGATCGGGGGCCCTTCGTGGACGGGCGCATCATCGACCTGTCGCGGGGGGCGGCGGAGGCGCTGGACATGCTGGGGCGGGGGGTCGGCGAGGTCCGGGTGCGCTATCTGGGCCGTGCGCCTCGTCTCGGCGGTGGGCAGAGGCTGCAGATCGCCGAGGCGCCTGCGCCCGTAGCGGGGCCTGCCGTTCCGGTGTCGGAGCCTCGCCAAACCTACTGGGTCGAGGTGGCGGCGTTCCCCGACGCGCAGGCGGCGCGGGCTACCGCTGACCGTCTGGGAGGACCCGCCCAGGTTCAGGCCGCAACCAACGGGGCCATGTTCCGCGTCATCACCGGGCCGTGGCCCGACGCCAACGCCGCCGAGCGGGCGCGGCAGGACACGATCGCGCGGGGCTTTTCCTCGGCCCAGCTGATTCCGTCGGGCTGATCCCCACTTTCCGAGCGGCGCGGCCTTGGCCCCGTCGCCGCGCCCCGCCATTGTGCCGGCGTGACTCGCGGCAGGTTCATCACGTTCGAAGGCGGGGAGGGGACCGGCAAGTCCACCCAGGCGGCGCGGCTGGTCGAGCGGCTGGCGGCGCGTGGACTCGACGTCCTGCGGACGCGCGAGCCGGGGGGATCGCCGGGCGCCGAGGACATCCGGGCGCTGGTCGTTTCGGGCGCGGCGGAGCGGTGGTCGGCGCGCACGGAGCTGCTGCTGATGTACGCCGCGCGATCCGATCATCTGGAGCGGACTATCGGGCCGGCGCTTGAGGCCGGGCGGTGGGTCGTGTGCGATCGGTTCGCCGATTCCAGCCGGGTCTATCAGGGGCTGGCCGGCGGGGCGGACCTGGAGCTCGTCGCGGCGATTGAGCGCGGCGTGGTCGGCGATCATCAACCGGACCTGACGCTGGTGTTCGACCTGCCGTTCGAGGTCGGGCTGGAACGGGCGCTGGGGCGCGGCGCGGGCGAGACTCGGTTCGAAACCAAGGGCGCGGCCTTTCATGCGCGGCTGCGCGAGGGTTTTCGGGCCGTCGCAGAAGCCAACCCGGACCGGTGCCGGCTGATCGACGCCGCCGGCGAACCCGATGCGGTCGCAGAGCGGGTGTGGGCGGCTGTGGAGCCGCTGCTGTGAGCCATCCGCGCGACCGGTTCGACCTGGTCCCATCGGAGGCCGCAGAGCGGGCCTTCGTGGACGCGCGCGAGCGGGCGCGGCTGCATCACGCCTGGCTGCTGTGCGGGCCGGAGGGGATCGGCAAGGCGACGTTCGCCTATCGCGCGGCGCGGACGTTGCTGGGGGCGAGGCACGACGCCTCGCGCGGTCCGCTGGGCGCAGGTCCCGGCGATCCGGTCAGCCAGCTGATTTCCGCCCAGGCCCATCCCGACCTGCTGGTGCTGGAGCGGCTGGTCGAGGGCGGCAAGACCAAGAAGTCGATCTCGGTCGATCAGGCGCGCGACCTTCCGGAGTTCTTCTCCAAGAGCCCGTCGCAAGCGCCCTATCGGGTGGCCATAATCGACGCGGCTGACGACCTGAATGTCAACGCCGCCAACGCCTTACTGAAGGTTCTTGAGGAGCCACCGGAGCGGGGCGTGCTGTTTCTGGTGACCCATGCACCAGGCCGATTGCTGGCCACGATCCGGTCCCGGTGCCGGCGGCTGACCTTTCCGGCGATGGAGCGCGGAGAGATCGCTCGGCTGGTCGAGCGCCAGACCGAACTGGACACGGCCGAAGCCGACCGGATCGCGGACATGGCGCGAGGATCGCCTGGCGCGGCGCTGGCGCTGGCTTCGAGCACCAGCCTGGCGCTGGATGCTCTGGCCCGGCGATGGGTGGAAGACGGTCAGATCGACGCCGCCGAGGCGCTGTCGGTCGCCGACGGCTTCCGGGGCGTGGAGGGGCAGGCGCGGTTCGAGGCCCTGATGGATCGGCTGGCCGCGGCCGTGCGGGATCGGGCGCTGGCGGCCGGGGGCAGGGGGGAGGCGTGGTCCGAGCTGTGGGGTCGGCTGACCGACCTGCCGGAGCGGGCGGCGGCGGTGAACCTCGATCGCGCCGATCTGCTGGCGGCCGCGCTGGCCGACCTCAAGAGAACGCGCGACAGGGCCGCCTGATGCTGATCGACAGCCATGTGAACCTGCACGCGCCGCAGTTCGACGAGGACCGCGACGCCGTCATCGCCCGGGCGCGCGAGGCCGGAGTCGGAATGATGGTCGAGATTTCCGACAAGTTGTCGACGTTCGAGGCCACACACGGCTTGGCCATGGCGCATCCGGACATCTGGTGCACCGTCGGGGTCCATCCGCACGAGGCGAAGGACCACCTTCATGTGACGCCTGAGGTTCTGACCGACCTGGCCCAGCGGCCGCGCGTGGTCGGGATCGGCGAATGCGGGCTGGATTTCCACTATGACCTCAGCCCGCGCGACCAGCAGGAAACGGTGTTCCGGGCCCACATCGCCGCCGCGCGTCGGGCAGGCCTGCCGCTCGTGGTCCATACGCGTGAAGCGGACGACCGGATGGGCGCGATCCTGCGCGAAGAGGCGGCGGAGGGGCCGTTCCGTTTCCTCATGCACTGCTACACCAGTGGAGCGGAACTGGCGGAACAGGCGGCGGAAATGGGCGCGTGGTTCTCCGTGTCCGGCATCGCTACCTTCAAGGCGGCTGAAGATGTGAGGGCCGTCATCCGCGCCATGCCGGCCGATCGGATCATCGTCGAGACCGACTGCCCGTACCTGGCGCCCATGCCGCATCGAGGCCGTCGCAACGAGCCGGCCTACATCGGCCATGTGCTGCAGGCCTTGGCCGACATCCGGGGCTGGAGCCGAGAGGAGGCGGAGACGCGTACGACGGACGCCTTCTTCGCCCTGTTCGACCGCATTCCGAGGCCGGAGGGCGCGTGAGCGACACGCTGGAGATCACGATCCTGGGCTGCGGTTCGTCGGGCGGCGTGCCGCGCGGCGACGGCGACTGGGGGGTCTGCGACCCGGCCGAGCCCAGGAACCGGCGGACACGCTGTTCCATGCTGGCCCGGCGGCGCGGCCCCGAGGGTGAGACGGCGGTCCTGATCGACACCTCGCCGGACCTGCGCGAGCAGATGCTGGCGGCGGGAGCGAGCCGCGTGGATGCCGTGCTCTACACCCACGATCACGCCGACCAGACGCACGGGATCGATGATCTGCGGGTGTTCGCCTTGCGCCGGCGAAAGCGCGTGCCGGCATGGATGGATGAGGCGACAAAGTCTGCGCTTACAACGCGTTTCGACTACATTTTCGAGTCCAAGGAAGGCTATCCGGCCATCGTCGAGGCTCACGATCTGCCGCCGCATGGCGTAGCGTGGGCGCTAGAAGGTCCGGGCGGCGCCATCCCGGTCGTGACGTTCGATCAGGCGCACGGGCCGATCCGGTCGGTCGGCTACCGCTTGGGACCGGTCAGCTACTCCAGCGACATCTCCGACCTGGACGATGCGGCGATCAAGGCTGTGCGCGGCTCGGCGCTCTGGATCATCGACGCCTTGCGCTGGACCCGGCATCCGACGCACGCCAACGTCGATCAGGCGCTGGCATGGATCGCGGCGGCCGATGTGGAACGCGCCGTGCTGACCGATCTGCACATCGATCTGGACTACAAGGCGCTGGCGGCCCTGGCGCCGGCCGGCGTCGAAGTGGCTTACGACGGCTGGTCGGCGACGCTGGCTCTGGAGCCAGGATGAGCGCCCTGGAGATCGAAGAGATCGACGACGCCGGCCTGCCGCAGACCTGGCCGGTGATGGCGCAGTTGAGACCTCATCTGAGCGAAGCCGATCATATCGCCATGGTCGGCCGGATGCGCGTGACCGACGGCTTCAGGGTTTTCGCGGCCATGCGTGACGGCGCCGTGGTCGGTGTCGCGGGCGTGCGGCCGATGGAGCTGTTGTACTGCGGTCGCATCCTGCAGATCGACGATCTGGTCGTCAGCGACGCCGAGCGCTCGACGGGCGTCGGCAAGGCGCTGGTGGATCATGTGAAGGCGGTCGCCAGAGCTGAGGGACGCAGCGAGGTGCATCTGGATTCAGGGCTGGCGCGCGCTGACGCTCATCGCTTCTACGATCGCGAAGGATTCGAGCGGCTTGGCTACCATTTCCGCATCAGGACATGAGCCGAACCACGTCCAGTATTTCGCATAATATATCTTAGGCGATAACTGGAGACGCCCTCATGGCCGGCCTGAAGGACAAGCGCGGCTTCATCGACAAGGATCGTCTCGACCTCTCTGAGCGACAGGCCGTCGAGTACTGGATGAAGCGCTGGGGCGTGACCCGCGACCAGATCACGGCCGCCCATCGCAAGGTCGGCCGCATGACCAAGGACATCGCGGCCGAGCTCGGCAAGAAGCGCTGACGGGCCTCAGATGTGCAGGACGCGCTGCCAGGCGTCGAGCGAGGCCTCGTGCATGGCCTCGGACATGGTCGGGTGCGGATAGACGATGCCGTGCATCTCCTCCTCCGTGGCCTCGAGCGTGATGGCGGTGACGTAGCCCTGGATCATCTCGGTGACCTCGGCGCCGATCATGTGGGCGCCGATCAGGGCTCCGGACTTGGCGTCGAAGATCGTCTTGACGAAGCCGTCGGTGTCGCCGGACGCGATGGCCTTGCCGTTCACACGGAACGGGAAACGGCCGACCTTCACGGCGATCCCCGCCTCCTTTGCCCCCTGCTCGGTCACCCCGACAGAGGCGATCTGGGGCTGGGAATAGGTGCAGCCGGCGATCGGGCTGTTCAGGTGCGGCGTCTTGAAGCCGGCGATGTGTTCGGCGGCGTGAATGCCCTCGTGCGACGCCTTGTGCGCCAGCCACGGCGCGCCGGCGCAGTCGCCGATGGCGTAAAGGCCCTTCACATTGGTCTGGCAGTGCCCGTCGATCTTGATGTGGCCCCGGTCCATCTCGACGCCGAGCGCCTCAAGGCCGATGCCGTCGGTGTTGGCGGTGATGCCGACGGCCGAGATGCAGACGTCGGCCGCCAACGTCTCGGTCTTGCCGTCGGTTTCGATTGCGACCTCGACGCCCGCCTTGGATTTCGTGACCTTGGTGACCTTGGCCCCGACGCGGAACTTCATGCCGCGTTTCTCGAAGGATTTCCGTGCGGCGGCCGAGACTTCCTCATCCTCGACGGGAAGAATGCGCGGCAGGGCCTCGACGACCGTCACCTCGACGCCGAGCGCGCGGTAGAAGCTGCCGAACTCGATGCCGATGGCGCCCGAGCCGATGACGACGATGGACTTGGGCAGGAACTTCGGGGCCATGGCCTCGCGATAGGCCCAGATGCGGTCGCCGTCGGCCTCCAGGCCGATCTGCGGCAGGGCACGAGCACGGGCGCCGACCGCCAGCATGACCGCCTTGGCCTCGACGGTGCGCGAGCCGCCGGCCTTCAGGGCCACGACGACCTTGGGGGCCCCCTGCCCCTTCTCCAGCCTGGCCGTGCCTTCGATGACCTCGATCTTGTGCTTCTTCATCAGGAAGCCGACGCCAGAGTTCAGCTGCTTGGCCACGCCGCGCGAGCGGGCGATGATGGCGTCGAAGTCGAAGCCGACCTTCTCGGCCGACAGGCCGTAGTCCTTGAGGTGCGACAGGCTCTCGTACTTCTCGCCGGACTTGAGCAGGGCCTTGGTGGGGATGCAGCCCCAGTTCAGGCAGATGCCGCCCAGAAGCTCGCGCTCCACGATGGCGACCTTCAGGCCCAGCTGGCTGGCGCGAATGGCGGCGACATAGCCGCCGGGACCCGAGCCGATGACGATGAGGTCGAAGGTGTCGGCCATGAGATCTCCGTTTCGTCGCTTCGCTGTGGCTTCTAGCCGCCGCCTGACCGGGCGGAAAGTCCGGCGTCCGCCTCGGTAACCAGCCGTGACCGGAGCGTCAGGCGTTCACCCAGACCCAGAAGGCGTTCCAGTCCATGACCGTCATGTAGATGATGATCGCGGCCGGGATCAGCACCAGAAGCACGTAGAAGATCAGGTGCACCCCGCCACGCAGGAGCGCCTGCCACCAGGGCATCCCGTAGTAGCGGGCGGCCGCCAGGGTGAAGTAGCCAAGGTAGGGCAAGGCCAACAGCCCACCATTGAGGTTCGCGCCTCGCCCGTTCAAGGCCGCCAAGCCCATCGCCAGGAGGAAGGCTACGGCATGGGCCCACATGGCGAAGATGACGTGCTCCAGAAACAGCCTGCGTCGTCCGAACAGAGGGATGAGGCCCAGCGCATAGAGCGGCATCAGCAGCCAGAGCACGTTCGGCAGCCAGGCGGAGATGCGCTCGGTCATCTTCGCCTCTTCGGCGTTGGAGACGATCTCGTAGCGCATGGCCTCGCGTTCTTCGGCGTCAGGCGCGGACGCGGCGGCGGCCTCCAGGGCGGCAGTCACCTCAGAGTCGATCGGCGTGTCGACATGGGGCTGGAGCCAGCGGTCCGCCTCGGTCGCCCCGATGATTTCGACCTCGTAGGTCTCGCGGTCATATGTGACGGTCAGGGGCGCGCCGGGCTCGTCGACGGTCCAGGTGTACTGGTAGAGGGTCGTCGAGCTGAAGTTCATCACCGACAGGAACAGGGCCGTCGAGGCGACGAACAGCTTCAGCGGCGTGACGTAGAGCGAGCCCGCCCCGCGCCGGTAGGCGTCCAGCAGGCGGCCAGGGCGAATGGCCAGGGCAGCGACAGTTCGGGCCAGTTTGCTGTCGATAGGGCTGTAGGAGGTGGCGACCTCCACGGCCATCTGGCGGAGCGGCTGGGGCCTGGCCCGGCTGTCCTGACCGCAGGCGTGGCAATAGCGACCGTGGAGCGGCGCTTCGCAGGCGGCGCAGGCAGGTGTGGCGTCCAGCGAAGAAGCGGTCATCCGCCCTCCCCGCGAACAGCCAAGGCCTTGTTATAGAAGCCGTTCGATCTCGGGCTCAAGCGTGGCCGGTTCGACCTGGGGGGCGTAGCGTGCGACCACCCGGCCCTCGCGGTCCGTCAGGAACTTGGTGAAGTTCCACTTGATGTCGCGGCTGCCGAGGAAGCCCTTCTTCTGCTCGGTCAGCCAGGCGTAGAGCGGATGGCGGCCGGGACCGTTGACCTCGATCTTGTCGAACAGCGGGAACTTCACCCCGTAGGTCGAAGAGCAGAAGGCGGCGATCTCCGCTGCCCTCCCCGGCTCTTGCGCGCCGAACTGGTTGCAAGGAAAGCCGAGCACCTGGAATGGCTTGTCCTCATATTTCTCATGCAGCGCCTCGAGACCGGCATACTGGCCGGTGTAGCCGCAGCGGGACGCCGTGTTGACGATCAGCAGCGCCTGACCGCGAAACCGATCAAGCGGAACTTCGGTCCCGTCGATGCCGGTCGCGCTGAAGTCGAAGACCGTGGTCATGGCGTCCGCCTCAGGCCAGCATCGTCACGGGGTCTTCGATCAGGGGCTTGAAGGCTTGCAGGAACTTCGCGCCCGTCGCGCCGTCGACCACGCGGTGATCGCAGGTCAGGGTGACGGTCATCACGGTGGCGATGGCCAGCTGGCCGTTCTTTACAACGGGGCGCTGTTCGCCGGCGCCGACGCTCATGATCGCGCCCTGGGGCTCGTTGATGATCGAGGCGAAGGCCTTGATGCCGAACATGCCGAGGTTGGAGACGCTGAAGGTGCCGCCCTGGAACTCCTCGGGCTTCAGCTTGCGGTCGCGGGCGCGCTTGGCCAGGTCCTTGGCCTCGGTCGCGATCTGCGACAGGGACTTGGTCTCGGCCTTGCGGATGATCGGAGTGATCAGTCCGCCCTCGATGGCCACGGCCATGGCGATGTCGGCGTGGTGGTGCATCGCCAGGCCCTCGGGGCTGTAGCTGGCGTTGGCCTCCGGCACGGCCTTCAGCGCGAGCGCGGCGGCCTTGATGACGAAGTCGTTGACCGAGACCTTGATCCCCTGCGGCTCCAGCATGGCGTTGACCTTGGCGCGCACCGCCATCAGGCCGTCGATCTCGCAGTCGATGGTCAGGGGGAAGTGCGGGATGTCGCGGAAGCTGTCGGTCATGCGCCGCGCGATGGCCTTGCGCATGCCGTCCAGCGGGACGAGGTCGTAGCTGCCGTCCGGGATGCCCATCTGGGCCAGGGACTGGATCTTGCGCGGCTCGGCTGTCGGCGAGGCTGTGGCCTGAGCCGTCGGAGCGGGCGCGGCCCCGCCCTTGCCGGCGGCTTCGACGTCGGCCTTGACGATCCGGCCGCGCGGGCCGGTACCCTTGAGCGACTTCAGGTCCACGCCCGCCTCCCTGGCCAGACGGCGGGCCAGGGGCGAAGCGAAGATGCGGTCACCGGAGGATGCGCCGGCGTTGGAAGACGCGGCCGGGGCGAGGACCTCGGCGGCCGGCTTGACGCCCTGCGGCGTGGCGACGCTGTCGCCGCTCGCGTGACCGGCCGGAGCGGGCTTGGGCTCCTCGGCCTTCGGAGCCGCTTTGGGCGCGGGCGCGGCGTCGTCTCCGGCCAATCGCGCGATCGGCGTGTTGACCTTCACGTTCTCCGAGCCCTCGGCGACGAGGATCTCCGTGACCTCGCCCTCGTCGACGGCCTCGACCTCCATGGTCGCCTTGTCGGTCTCGATTTCGGCGATGACGTCGCCGGCCTTGACCGTGTCGCCGACCTTGACGTGCCATTTGGCCAAGACGCCCTCCTCCATCGTGGGCGACAGGGCGGGCATCAGGATGTCGGTCATTGGGCGCTCGGGGCCTTGCCTTCAGTGATGGTTTCGAAACCCGGACCCTTGAGGGCCTCATTCAGGCCGGCCATGACCAGCTTGTAGGTCTCGGCCTCATCGCGGCCTTTGCCCTGATGATAGACGTGGGCGATGTTGCGCGCCGCGATCGCCAGCATGTGGCCATAGGCCTTGGGGTCGTCGAAGGCCGGCTTGATGGCCATGACCGGCTCGTTGTTCGACCACCAGAAGCGGAACAGTTCGATGGCCTTGGAGTCGGCCTTCACGCTCTCCGGCACCTGGATTTCGTTGCGGTCAGTCGCGTCGGTCATGCCAGTACAGCCCTCACAGCCTTGATGATCTTGTCGGTTCCGGGAAGCGACAGCGCTTCCAGGTTCGCTGCATAGGGCAGCGGCACGTCTTCCTGATGCACGCGCAGCGGCGGCGCGTCGAGATAGTCGAAAGCGTGTTCGATGACGCGGGCCACGACCTCGGCGCCGACGCCCATGGGGCCCCAGCCCTCTTCGGCGGAGACCAGGCGGTTGGTCTTCTTGACGCTTTCGACGATGGTCTCGTGGTCGAGAGGACGCAGGGTGCGCAGGTCGACGACCTCGACGGAGATCCCCTCCCCGGCCAGCTGTTCGGCCGCCTGAAGGGCGAAGCCGACCATGCGGCTATGGGCCGTGATCGTGACGTCGGTCCCCTCGCGACGGACCTTGGCCTTGCCGATCGGCAGGACGTAATCCCCTTCCGGAACATCGAACTCCAGCCCGTACATCATCTCATGCTCGAGGAAGACTACGGGGTTCGGGTCGCGGATGGCGGCCTTCAGCAGGCCCTTGGCGTCGGCGGCGTCATAGGGGGCGATGACCTTCAGGCCCGGCACATTGGCGTACCAGCTGGAATAGTCCTGGCTGTGCTGGGCGGCGACGCGGCTGGCGGCGCCGTTGGGGCCGCGGAAGACGATGGGCGCGCGGATCTGCCCGCCGGACATGTAGAGCGTCTTGGCGGCGGAGTTGATGATGTGGTCGATCGCCTGCATGGCGAAGTTGAACGTCATGAATTCCACGATGGGCTTGAGCCCGCTCATGGCCGCGCCCACGCCGACGCCCGCGAACCCGTACTCGGTGATCGGGGTGTCGATCACGCGGCGGTCGCCGAACTCCTGCAGCAGCTCGCGGCTGACCTTGTAGGCACCCTGATACTGGGCGACTTCCTCGCCCATCAGGAAGACCGCTTCGTCGCGCCGCATCTCCTCGGCCATGGCGTCGCGGAGCGCATCGCGGATGGTTGTCTTCACGAGCTTGGCGTCGGCCGGAATTTCCGGGTCCTTGAGCTCCGCCTTCGGTGCGGGCGCCGCAGCGGTGACGTCCTTCTTTTCCGGATCGCCGGAACCGGACGCGGCCGCGCCGCCGTCCTGGGTGACGCTGGTTTCCGCGGCCTTGGGCTCAGGCGCGGGTGACGAGGCCTTGGCCGCGCCGCCGTCTTCGCCGGCCAGACGCGCGATGACGGCGTTGACCTTCACGCCCTCGGAGCCCTCGGCCACGAGGATTTCGACGATCTCGCCCTCGTCGACAGCCTCGACCTCCATGGTCGCCTTGTCGGTCTCGATTTCGGCGATCACGTCGCCCGCCTTGACCACGTCGCCCGCCTTGACGTGCCACTTGGTCAGGGTGCCCTCCTCCATGGTGGGCGACAGCGCCGGCATGAGGATGTCGGTCATGCGCAATCCTTGATGATCTCCGGCAGCGCCATCGGCTGCCCGGCCGCGTCAAAGGCCTGATCGAAAGTGAAGGCCGCCGCGGTGGGGCCCTTTTGGTCCAGCGAGGTCAGGCGATCCGCCGCCTCGCCGATGGTCGGAACGTGGCCGGCCGGAACCCACCAGAGCACCATGTGCGCCGAGCCGAAGGCCGGGAACCACTTGGCGCGCCGAGCCATCACCGCCGCATGGGCCGTCTTGTAGACGAAGACGCGCAGGGCCTCGATGTCGCGCCAGACCGAGAGGTTGACCAGCAGTTCGTCGGCGTTGGGGAACCGGACGTCGGTCGCGTCGTTGCCGTCGCCCTTCAGCCGCCAGACGAAGCCGTCCGCGCGCTCGGCCAGGGCGTTGATGTTGTCGAGCGCGCCGACGAAGTCCTTCATCTCCGGCCCGTCTATCGGGAACTGGAGACGCGAGACGTTCAGCTGGGCCAGATGGAAGCCGTCCAACTCAGGCCTCCACATAGACGTCGGTATAGAGCTCCGACGGGTCGGGCTCGGGGCTTTCCTGGGCGAACTGGACGGCTTCGGCGACGATGGCCTTGATCTCGTTGTCGATGGCCTTGAGCTCGTCCTCGGTGGCCTTGGCCTGCTCGAGCAGGAGCTTCACGTGGTCGATGGGGTCGCGAGTCTTCTTGACCTCGTCGACCTCCTCCTTGGTGCGATATTTAGCAGGGTCGGACATGGAGTGGCCGCGGTAGCGGTAGGTCTTCACCTCCAGGATGAAGGGCCCCTCGCCCGCCCTCGCGCGCTTGACCGCCCGCTCGACCGCGTCCTTGACCGCCAGAACGTCCATGCCGTCCACCTGCTCGCCCGGGATGCCGAAGCTGGCGCCACGCATGTAGAGTTCGGTCGTGGACGACGAGCGTTCGATGCTCGTGCCCATGGCGTACTGGTTGTTTTCGATGATGTAGATGGCCGGCAGCTTCCACAGCTGGGCCATGTTGAAGCTCTCATAGACCTGGCCCTGGTTGGCCGCTCCGTCGCCGAAGTAGACGAAGGCGACCGAGTCATCGCCGCGATACTTGCCCGCGAAGGCGAGGCCCGTGCCCAGCGCGACCTGGGCCCCGACGATACCGTGACCGCCATAGAAGCCGGTCGGCACGTCGAACATGTGCATCGACCCGCCCTTGCCCTTGGACGAGCCGCCGATCCGGCCGGTCAGCTCGGCCATGACCTCCTTGGGGTCCATGCCGGCGGCCAGCATGTGGCCGTGGTCGCGATAGCCGGTGATGATCTTGTCGTGGCCCTGCTTGACGCTGGCCTGAACGCCCACGGCGACGGCCTCCTGGCCGATGTAGAGGTGGCAGAAGCCGCCGATCAGCCCCATGCCGTACAACTGGCCCGCTCGCTCCTCGAAGCGGCGGATGAGGACCATCTCGCGATAGTAGGCGAGCAGTTCGTCCTTGGTCGCCGTCGGCGTGTTGGGAATCTTCCCGGGCTTGGAATCCGAGGTCTTCTGGGCGGCTCTCGCCATCCGGCGTCTCCGGGCTGAGCCCATGGCGAAACGCGCCGTCAGGGCTTCTTGTCGTTACGGAATGGGGCTGTAGCAGCCTTCGTTCCCGAAAGGCAAAGCACGCGGCCCGGCCTGTAACAAGAGTTCAGGAGCGGGCGGCGGCAGGTGGCGGCGCGGGCGGGGCCGAGACCTGGATGACGTAGTCGCGCGGGTCGGAGAAGCCGAGCACGACGCGGGCCCGCTCCTCAAGCAGGTCGCGCGAAAGGCTGTCGGCCTTCAGGTAGCGGACGCGGACTTCGAGATCGGCACGCTGTTCCCGCAGCGACGTCAGCTGCGCCTCGCTGGCGGTGAGCCGCGCGTCGCGGGTCGAGCCGGACAGCAGGCCGCGCTCGCCCGTCAGGGCCTGAACGCCGAGATAGACGACCAGCAGAAACAGGAAGGCGGACAGGGCGTACGGTTTCATCCGTTCGGGCACTTGCGACGCTCCTTCTGAGCGCGGGACACGGTTGATCATCCGTGACCGGAAATGCCTAAGGAATGGTAGCTGCGCCTCAGGTTTGCGCGGGGCTCAGCTCGTCGAATCGGACATGAAGCTGCGGCAGGCCGAGTGGGGTCAGGACCTCGGAGAAGGCCGCCGTGCGAGTCTCGCGATAGGCACCTTCCACCGGGTCTGTGAGGACGTGGACGACGCGGGCGTTGACGTCGACGACCCAGTATTCGCGAAGACCGTACTGGGCGTATTTTCCGGACTTTCGCCCGAGGTCGCGCGCGAGGGTCGAGTCCGAGATTTCGACGACCAGCTCCACGTCAGACGGATCGACCGGACGAAGCACTGCTCGTTTCGGCAGTACGTAGGCGTCAGGCTCCGGCGCGTCTTGGGGGCTTAGGTGGAGGGTTCCGTCTGGAACGACCCGCCAGTCCTCACTGAGGTTCACATTGAGCCATCGGACGAGCGTGGATTTCAGATCCAGATGAACGTCACCCTCGGAGGCCATATCGATGATCTCTCCGTCGAGCAGCTCGATCTTTGCATCTTCATCGATGACACCCGCCTCGACCATCCGCCACACGTCCTCGACGGTGAAACGGTGGCGTGCCGTTTCCGTGCGGGGGAAAAAGGCGGGCGCGTTCATGGTACGAGAATAGCTGAGGCAGCCCGTTCGGAAAAGCCGAGCCGGGCTCCGACTATTTCAGCAGCATTCCGTCGCCGTAGTAGCTGGCCTGATCGCCCAGCATCTCCTCGATGCGGAGCAGCTGATTGTACTTGGCGGTGCGGTCCGAGCGAGCCAGGGATCCGGTCTTGATCTGTCCGCAGTTGGTTGCCACGGCAAGGTCGGCGATGGTCGAATCCTCCGTCTCGCCAGAGCGGTGGCTCATGACGGCGGTGTAGCCGGCGCGGTGAGCCATATCGACGGCGTCCAAGGTCTCGGACAGGGTGCCGATCTGGTTGACCTTGACCAGGATGGAATTGGCGAGGCCCTCGCCGATGCCGGCCGCGAGACGGGCCGGATTGGTGACGAACAGGTCGTCGCCGACGATCTGGACGCGGTCGCCGAGCACCTCCGTCAGATGCTTCCAGCCTTCGAAGTCGTCCTCCGAGCAGCCGTCCTCGATGGAGACGATGGGGAAGCGTTCGCACAGGTCGGCCAGATAGGCGACCATGCCGTCGGCCCCGAGGATCTTGCCCTCCCCCGTCATGTTGTAGGCGCCGTCCTTGAAGAATTCGGTGGCGGCGACGTCGAGAGCCAGGTGGAAGTCCTCGCCCGCCAGATAGCCGGCCGCCTGGCCCGCGCGGGTGATGAAGCTGAGCGCCTCCTCGGCCGAGGCGAGGTTCGGGGCGAAGCCGCCCTCGTCGCCGACGTTGGTGTTGTGGCCGGCGTCCTTCAGCTGCTTCTTCAGGGCGTGGAAGATCTCGGCCCCCATGCGCAAGCCCTCGGCGAAGGTCTCTGCGCCGGTCGGCAGGATCATGAACTCCTGGATGTCGATCGGGTTGTCGGCGTGGGCTCCGCCGTTGATGATGTTCATCATCGGGGTCGGCAGGACGCGGGCCGAGACGCCGCCGACGTAGCGATAGAGCGGCAGGCCGGCCGAGATGGCGCTGGCCTTGGCGACCGCCAGCGAGACGCCCAGAATGGCGTTGGCTCCCAGGCGGCCCTTGTTCTCGGTGCCGTCCAGCGTGATCAGGGCCTCGTCGATGCGGCGCTGGTCCTCGGCGTCCATGCCGCTGAGGGCGTCGAAGATCTCGCCGTTGACGGCGTCGACCGCGTTCTGGACGCCCTTGCCGCCCCACATGACCGGATCGGCGTCGCGCAGCTCGACCGCCTCGTGCGCGCCGGTGGAAGCGCCGGACGGCACGGCCGCGCGGCCGAAGGAGCCGTCGTCGAGCACGACATCGACCTCGACCGTGGGATTGCCCCGGCTGTCCAGGATCTGGCGGGCGACGATGTCGGCGATGTCGGTCATGAGAGCCTTCGCGGATGGAGGAGGATGGCGGGCGGGGTTTAGCCCGCCGCCCGCCAAACGCCAACCGTGGGCCTCAGGACATCAGGCGCAGCCTTCGACCAGTTGGATCGCCGGGCCGCCGACGTGGACGATCTGGACCGCGCCGTCATTGCCGATCTCGTAGCGGATGCCGCGCGCGGCGGCGTCCTGGACATAGGCGTTGGCGTCCGCTGGGCGTCCGACGGTCCAGACGAAGAGGTCCTCGGCCGGGGCCGGGGAATACTTGTGCGGCTGGGCGATGATCTGGTCGCCATAGGCGGTCTTGATCGCGGCGGCCTGGTCGCCGACGCCGAAGCCGCGGTCGGTCTTGAGCGTGGCGGGCGAGGAGACCGAGATGCGCGTCAGGACGCCGTCCTGGATCATGACCAGCAAACCCTCGGGCGCGCGGGCCGGGCGCCACTGGTCGCAGCTCTCGGGCTCGGGGCCGCCAACCGCGTTGGGATCGCTGTCGCCGCCCAGGGCGGCCTCGACCTCGGCGGCGGTCATGCCGATGCGCAGGGGGCCGAAGCCCTCGGCGGTCAGGGCGTTGGGATCGGCGGGCGCGGCGGGCGCCTCGGCGGCCGGCGTTTCGGCGGCGGGCGTCTCGGCCGATTCGGGCGCGTTGCAGGCGGCGAGCGTCATCAGGGACGCGACGGCGACGGTCGTGGCGAGGCGGATCATGCGAGGACTCCGATTCAACGAGGAGCCGCATGGAGACACGAAAACGGCGCGCAGGAAAACCCGCGCGCCGCAATCTTCCCTCACCGGTCGTGGAAAGACCTAGTCTTCCTTCGGCGTCAGGACCTGACGGCCGCGATAGGTGCCGGTTTTGAGGTCGATGTGGTGCGAGCGGCGCAGCTCGCCCGTGTCCTTGTCCTCGGTGTAGGGGTTGGTCCCCAGGGCGTCGTGGGCGCGGCGCATGTTGCGACGCGAGGGCGATACTTTGCGCTTGGGAACGGCCATGTCCGTCTCGATCTCAGGGTCGGGCGCCGGCGAGGGCGCGAAAAACGAAAAGCGGCGGCCCAAGAGACGGGCCGCCAGCGAGCGCGGGTGTATGCCGGATCATCCTGGTGATTTCAAGGCCTGCGTCGCAAGCCTTGCCGTTGGGGGAACGGCGGTGTCTGATCGCCCCATGATGCACGTCGGCGCCACAGCAAAGCCTCCCCGCAGTCGCCTGCTCCTCATCGGCCTGATCGTCGGCACGATCGTGGCGCTGTTGGCCATCCTGCCCGTCTTCGTCATGGCGACGATGTCGGTGATGGTGGCGGCGTCGGGTTCCAGCCCGCTGATCTTCACCTTCCTGACCTTCGCCTGGAGTCTGCCGGTCGTCGTGGTGGTCGGACCGGCCGGGGCGTGGATCGCCTATGCCCTTCGCCGGGAGCGGATGGCCTGGGTGCTTCTGTTGTGGCCCGCTGTCTGGGCCGCGATCATGTTCGGGATTCTGTTCCTGGTTCCGGACGGGGTCGCCTGAGGGCGTAGTAGAGGCTGTCCTTCCACGCGCCGCCGATGTTCCAGGTGCGCTCGGCTGAGCCGGTGCGAGTGAAGCCCAGGCGTTCCAGCAGGCGGATGGAGGCGCCGTTCTCCGGATCGACGTCGGCGGTGACGATGTCGGTCAAGCGCTCGGCGAAGACATGGTCGATGGCGGCGCCGACGGCCTCAGTCGCCAGCCCCTGGCCCCAAGCGTCGGGGTGCAGGATGTAGCCGACGTCCGGCAGCTTCCAGAAGCCGGCCTTGCCGATGACGCGGCCCTTCCATTCGACGATGAAATCGGGCGCGCCTGCTGCATTGCCGGCCATCATGGCCTCGACCCAGATGCGGGTCTCATTGACCGATTTGTGCGGAACGGATGACCACCAGCGCATGGCGACCGGATCGGAGAAGATGCCGTGCAACGGTTCGGCGTCGTCGAGCCGCGCGTGGCGGAGGATCAGGCGCTCGGTCCGGATCTCGGTCACGCCAGCGATCGCTCCATGACGACGAACTCCAGATCGCCGCGGCGGGGCGCGCCGAAGCGGGCGTCGGAATAGGGGAACGGCCGCCGCTCGCCCGTCAGGCGATAGCCGCGTCGCTCATACCATTCGATCAGCTCGGCGCGCTGGACGATGACGGTCATCTCCATGCGGTCGGCGCCGTAACGGTCGCGGGCGAGGCGTTCGGCCTGATCGATCAGGCGGCGGCCCAGGCCCCTGGCCTGAAGCGTGGCGTCGACCGTGAGCATGCCGAGGTAGGCGAGCCCGTCGCCCTTGTCGCTGACCTGGACGCAGCCGATGAGCGCCCCGCCCTGCTCCGCCAGCAGGATGGTGTGGGCGGGGTCGGCGATGGACGCGCGGAGCTGGTCCTCGTCGATCCTCTGGGCGTCCAGCAGATCCGCCTCATGCGTCCAGCCCGCCTTGGCGCGATCGCCCCGATAGGCGTGGTGGACCAGGGGCTGGATCAGGGGGGCGTCGGCGAGCGTCGCCTCGCGGAAGGTCACGTCATCCATGCTGAAGCTTGTCGGCGACCGCCTCGCCGATCGCAAGGGAGCTGGTCAGGCCGGGGCTCTCGATGCCGAAAAGGGCGACGAGGCCAGGCAGGCCGTGAGCCTCGGGGCCGTCCAGCTGGAAGTCGGGCTGGGGCTCGCCCGGGCCGTGCAGCTTGGGGCGGATGCCGGCGTAGTCGGGTGTCAGCGCGCCGTCGGGCAGGCCGGGCCAGAAGCGGCGGATGTAGCGGGCGAACTCATCCGCTTTGGCCGAATCGACGGTGTAGTCCTCGGTCTCGACATAGTTCAGGTCGGGGCCGAACACGGCCTGGCCGCCCAGGTCCTTGCGATAGTGGGTGCCGAGGGCGCCGGGGATGGGCGGCGGATAGATCAGCCGCTCGAAGGGGGCCTTGCCGGTCAGGCGGAAGTAGACCCCCTTGCCGAGATGGCGGGGCGGAATGCGGTCGACTGGGAAGGCCTCGATGCGGGCGGCGACGTCCTGCGCGTCCAGACCCGGCGCGGTGACCAAGAGGCGGGTGGTCAGCACCGCGCCCCCCTCCCCGCCTGCGGTGATGCGAAAGCCGCCGCCCGGCAGGGGCTCGGCGCGCTCGAAGGGCGTGGCGACGACGACCGATCCGCCCGCGTCCTCGATCTCGCCCTGGAGCGCCAGCATGTAGTCGTGGCTGGCGAAGACGCCGCTCTCGGGCGACAGGATGGCGGCGTGGGCGTTCAGCCCCGGCTCCAGCGCGCGGGCCTGGGCGCCGGTCAGATGCTCCAGCCCCTCGACCTCGTTCTCGGTCGCCTGGCGGAAGATGGCCTCGATGCGCTCGACCTCGGCCTCCTCGGTCGCGACCACCAGCTTGCCGCAGCGGCGGTAGTCGATCTTGCGGCTGTCGAGGAAGGCGTACAGCGCCCGGCGGCCCTGGACGCAGAAGCGCGCCTTCAGCGAGCCGGTCGGATAGTAGAGCCCACCGTGGATGACCTCGGAATTGCGGCTGGAGACGCCCTGGCCGATGTGGCCTTCCTTCTCCAGCACCAGGACGGTCAGGCCCCGCTTCGCCATCGCGCGGCCGCAGGCGAGACCGACGGCGCCCGCCCCCACGACCGTGGCGTCGAAGTCGAAGCTCATCCCGGCGATCCGTAGCGCCGCTTCGCCTCGGCCTCGAAGCTGGCGATCAGGGCGGAGACCGCGCGGTCGAAGTTGGCCTGGAGCGCCGCGTTCAGCAGCGGAGAGCGGAAGGCGAAGTCGATGACGAACTCCAGCCGGGTGCCTTCGGGCACGGCGTGGAAGTCCCAGCGGTTCTTCAGGTGGCGGAAGGGGCCGCGCAGCAGGCCGACCTCGACGGATGGGGCGTTCGTGTCATGCCGCACCCAGGTCGAGAAGCGCTCCTTGAGGAAGGAGAAGCCGACGGCGGCCTCGGCGTCGAAGACGCGCACGCCGGGCGCCTCCTCGCGGCGGTTCCAGACGCGCATGGCGTTCACCCACTTCACGAAGCGGGGATAGGCGTCCACGTCCGCGACCAGCTCGGCGAGCTGATGCGGGGCATAGGGCAGGATGCGGGTGACGCGGTGGACGGCCAAGCGGAGGTCAGCGTCCCGTGGCCAGCCGCGCCGCCTTGAGCCGGGCGAAGTCGTCGCCGGCGTGGTGCGACGAGCGGGTCAGGGGCGAGGCCGACACCATCAGGAAGCCCTTGGCGCGGGCGATGGCCTCATAGGCCTTGAACTCCTCGGGCGTGACGAAGCGTTCGATGGCGGCGTGCTTGCGCGTCGGCTGGAGGTACTGGCCGATGGTGATGAAGTCGACGCCGGCGGAGCGCATGTCGTCCATGACCTGCATGACCTCTTCCTTCGTTTCGCCCAGGCCGACCATGATGCCGGACTTGGTGAACTGGTTGGGGTCGCGCTCCTTGACCATCTGCAGCAGCCGGAGGGAGTGGAAGTAGCGGGCGCCGGGGCGGATTTTCAGATAGAGCCGCGGCACGGTCTCCAGGTTGTGGTTGAAGACGTCAGGCTTGGCGTCGATCATCACCTCAGCCGCGCCGTCCTTCCTCAGGAAATCGGGCGTCAGGATCTCGATGGTGGTGGTCGGGGCCTGGCGGCGGATCTCGCGCACGACCTCGGCGAAGTGGGCGGCGCCGCCGTCATGCACGTCGTCACGATCCACAGAAGTGATGACGACGTGGTTCAGGCCCAGCTGCGCCACGGCCAGCCCGACCTTGGCGGGCTCTTCGGGATCCAGCGGCTGGGGCAGGCCCGTCTTGACGTTGCAGAAGGCGCAGGCCCGCGTGCAGGTGTCGCCCATGATCATCAGGGTGGCGTGCTTCTGGCTCCAGCACTCGCCGATGTTGGGGCAGGCCGCCTCCTCGCAGACGGTGTGAAGGCCCTTGTCCTTCACGATGGCCTTGGTGGCGTTGTACTGACCCGAGCCGGGCGCCTTGACCCTCAGCCAGTCGGGCTTGCGCAGCACCGCCGTCTCCGGCCGGTTGGCCTTCTCGGGATGGCGCAGCTCGGAAGGCTTTCGCGTCAGGGTGTCGATGACGGTGACCATCGAGGCGGGCCGGGCTCCAGTCGGGCGGAAACCCGGTATGTCGTCGTTCGGGGCGCCGAAGGCAAGTCACGGGGTGTGACGGGGCGGAGGACTAGGCGCAGGCTGGGGCTGAAGCCGAATAAGCCAACGCATGATTTGGGTGAGACCAAACGTGGACAGTCTCAGATTCTGGCACTACGCCTTGCTTCTCGCCAAGAGCTCCTCAAGGCGTCGCCGGGTTTCTCCGAGCTGTTCAATGTACTGTCTCGCTTGAAATTCCGAAATTCCGACGCCTTGAGTCTGCGCGACTATATTGCGTAAGTTCGCTTGGGAACCAAGTAGAGAACCGTAACTGCCAGATATCACCTCCATCCCGCTGAGCGCCATAATTGTATCTTCGATTGAAAGGTCATTCGGGACACCAAATCGACTGGCCAACACGCGAATAAGCTCTTCCACAGGCTCAAACGCTTTAATCATTCTCGGCGCTATGGGTGTGCTTCGTTCAGAATGTGCCCTACTCGCCCACTCTTCATAGGACTTAACTGCATCATCGCGACGCGGGGCGCGAACAGTTGCATCTATGTTGCGTCGGCGCGCGGATTCAACGGCCTCAGGTTCCTCGGAGCTAGAGTTAGGACCGCCACGCACCGTGGATGCAACCTCAGAGGACGGTGTAGCCACCGACGCTTGCTGTTCAAGTAGCTCTTCCCCGCCAGCGCCCTCCAAAGCTGTCGCAGCCGATAACACCTCAGTTGCACGAAGGCTCTGGTCAACTTGGGCAGTCACGCTACCAATCCCGATCGAAGTCACCCGAGACAGAATGGCTCTTATTTCCGATCGGAAGAGTACAAGGCATGTTATGATGACCGCAGGCCACGCTATCGCCCCCACAATGGACGCGACTGAGCTCAACCAGTCCGGCCCTTCGCCGACGAGCTTGACTATCGTTTCAGGGTTTTGCCGGGTGGCCATGATGGATCGCTACGCTGATTCTCAGGTAGTTTTGACGCCCCCCGATTCACGCGAGGAGAGCTCCCCGTCGCCCGAGATGAATCGAGAAATGAAGTCTGCAGCCTCCCCGGTCGGTGACCCCGCATCCAAACCTCACCCTGCGTAACGCATCTTTTCAGCGCCGCGACGCTTAACTAGTTTGCGCGCCCTGATAGCGAGGGGGCGGCGACAGTCCCCCGGAGGAGACGCGTATTGTTCCGTCCTGGCCTTGACCCCTCCGCGGGTGAAGAATCCCTGTTCGACGCCCTCGTGGCCGCCCGCGCCAAGTACGGCGACAAGGAGATCGTCGAGGATCAGGACAGGAAGCCCCTGACCTACACCGGCCTGATCCGGGCGGCCTTCGTTTTGGGGCGCAAGATCGCGGCCATGACCGAGCCCAAGGAGCGGGTGGCGATCCTGCTGCCGTCGTCGATGGGGGTGGTGGTCACCTTCTTCGGCCTGCACGCCTTCGGCCGCGTGCCGGTGATGCTGAACTTCACCGCCGGCGAGCGGAACCTGAAGGCGGCGATCAAGGCGGCGGGGGTGAAAAAGATCCTGTCGGCCAAGCGCTTCGTCGACCAGGCCAAGATCGACGACCTGATCGAGGTGTTGTCCAAGGAGGCCGAGATCGTCTGGCTGGACGATGTGCGCGCCTCCATCGGCCTGCCGGACAAGCTGTTCGGCCTGATGGCGGGGCTGGTGCCGGGCCAGTTCCGGACCAAGACCCTGCCCAGCGATCCGGGCGTGATCCTGTTCACCTCCGGCAGCTTCGGCGCGCCCAAGGGGGTGGTGCTGACGCAGAAGAACCTGGTGGCCAACGCGCGGCAGGTGGCGACGCATATTCCGCTCGATCCGAACTGGGTGATGTTCAACCCCCTGCCGACCTTTCACTGCTTCGGCCTGACGGGCGGGGTGGTGCTGCCTCTGCTGAACGGGCTGAAGGCGTTCCAGTACCCCTCCCCGCTGCACGCAAAGCAGATCGTGTCGCTGCTGGCGGACGTGAAGGCCTCCGTCCTGTTCGCCACCGACACCTTCCTGAACCAGTGGGCTCGGGTGGCCTCGCCCGACGACTTCCGCACCCTGCAGTTCGTGGTCGGCGGCGCCGAGAAGGTGCGCGACGAGACCCATCACCTGTTCAACACCAAGTTCGGCGGGGTGAAGCTGCTGGAGGGCTATGGGGCCACCGAGGCCGCGCCGGTCGTGGCGGTGAACCATCCCGACCGCAACCGCCCCGGCACCGTCGGTCAGCTGCTGCCCGGCATGGAGGCGCGGGTCGAGCCGGTGGAAGGCATCACCGACGGCGGGCGGCTGTATCTGCGCGGGCCCAACGTCATGGCGGGATATATGTCGCCGGACGATCCCGACCGGGTCGAGCCCCTGCCCGACGGCTGGCATGACACGGGCGACATCGTCGACATCGACGAAGAGGGCTACATCGCCATCCTCGGCCGGGTGAAGCGCTTCGCCAAGATCGGCGGGGAGATGGTGTCGCTGTCGGCCGTCGAGGGCCTGGTCGCCGCCGTCTATCCCGAGGCGCGCCACGCCGTGGTCGCCGTGGCGGATTCCAAGAAGGGCGAGAAGCTGGTGCTCGTCACCGACCGGGGCGACGCGGATGTGACCCGTCTGGCGGAATGGGCGCGCGAGCATGGGGCGCCGGAGCTGGCCATTCCGAAGAAGATCGTGCGGGTCGCCGACCTGCCTGTGCTGGGCACCGGCAAGACCGACTACGTGGCCATCCAGACCTTGGTCGAGATGGACAAGGCGGCCTGATCGAGCGGTTCAAGCGTGGCCGCTTGATCTGATACCGATACTGTTTCAGTATGATTGTCTTCCAAGGAGGCTACCATGTTTGAAGCGTTCGAGCGTCACCGCCCGCTGGCCCTTTCGGGCCTTCGCATCATCGCCGGTCTGATGTTCATGCAGCACGGCACCCAGAAGATCTTCGGCTTCCCCGCCCCGGCCATGGGTCCATTCGACATCGCCAGCCAGATCGGCATCGGCGGGGTGCTGGAACTGGTCGGCGGGGCGCTGCTGGTCATCGGCCTGTTCACCCGGCCGGTCGCCTTCCTGATGTCCGGCATGATGGCCGTGGCCTATTTCCAGTTCCACGCGGCGTCGGGCGGTTTCTTCCCGCTGGTCAACCAGGGCGAGCTGGCAGCGCTGTACTGCTGGGTCTTCCTCTACATTTTCTTCGCCGGGCCGGGGTCGGTCGCGGTCGATGCGCTGCTGAAGAAGAAGTAGGCGCTCAGCCGATCCGCACGCCCGTCATCGAGATCGAGCCGCCCTCGATGACGTCGTTGAAGAAGCTTACGTCGTCGCCCGGCTCGGCCTGGGCGGCGACGTAGAGCAGCGGCAGGAAGTGTTCGTCGGTGGGCACGCTCAGCTGGGCGTCCTCGGCCAGGCCAACCCAGTCGATCAGGGCATCATCGTCACCGCGCGTCAGCGCCGCCTTGACCGCGTCGTTGAAGGCGACGGCCCAGCCGTAGGCCTCGCCGCCGTCTCGTTTCCAGGTCCGCAGATTGTGGACGAAGTCGCCGCTGCCGGCGATGACCACGCCTTCGTCGCGCAGGGGCTGGAGCCGTCGGGCGAGCTCGAAATGGCCGCGCGCGTCCAGCCGCCGGTCCAGCGACAGCTGCACGATGGGCACGTCCGCCTCGGGCCAGACATGGGCCAGCACCGACCACGTCCCGTGATCCAGGCCCCAGCTGTCGGTCTGGACCGCCCCGGTCAGCACGGCCACGCGCCGCGCCAGAGCGGGAGACCCCGGCGCCGGATACTGCATGGCGTGCAGCTCCGGCCCGAAGTTCCCGAAGTCGTGGATGGTGGGCGGCCGCTCCTGCGCGGTGACGCCCAGCCCTCGCGTCTCCCAGTGGGCGGAGACCATGACCACGCCGGCGGGCTTGCCCAGGTCCTCGCCCACCCGCCGCCAGCCCTCGGCATGAGGGCCGCCCAGGGCGTTCATGGGCGAGCCGTGACCGAAGAAGACCGCCGGCTGGCGCATGGCCTTTACGCCTTCAGCTTCTTGGCCAGCTGGGCCACGTATTCGCCCTGGTGGCGGGCGCCGGCCAATTCATTGGCGCTGGGCTGGCGCGAGCCGTCGCCGCCGGTGATGGTCGTGGCGCCGTAGGGCGAACCGCCCGAGATCTCCTCCAGCGTCATCTGGCCCTGGAAGGCGTAGGGCAGCCCGGCGACCACCATGCCGTGGTGCAGCAGGGTCTGGATCAGGCCGATCAGCGTCGTCTCATTGCCGCCGTGCTGGGTGGCCGAGGAGGTAAAGGCCGCGCCGACCTTGCCGACCAGCTTGCCCTGGAACCAGACGCCGCCGGTCTGGTCCCAGAAGTTGCGCATCTGGGAGGCCGCGGTGCCGAAGCGCGTGCCGGCGCCGACGATGATGGCGTCGTAATTGGCGAGTTCATTGACGTCGGCGATGGGGGCGGGCTGATCGAGCTTGTAGCCCGACTGCTTCGCCAGCTCTTCCGGTACGGTCTCGACGACGCGCTTGACGTCAACCTCGACGCCCTCGACCGAGCGGGCGCCCTCGGCGACGGCGTAGGCCATCTGCTCGATGTGGCCGTAGGTCGAATGATAGAGAACCAGCACCTTGGTCATGGGTCGCTCCTGTCGAAAGGTTCTGCAACAACTTCAGTAGCGGATTTAGCGCGATCCGCCGCTGGTGCAAGCCCCTCACGCCGATTTCGATGCGCCGATCGGACAAACTGATGCGAAGTGCTCGTGGGCGCTCGGCACACCCTGTCCTCGGCGGGCGCGGAAGCGGTGCTCGACCGTCATGGCCTGCTGCTCGATGTTCAGCGCCTCCCAGCCGCACGGGGCGTCGGGATAGCGATAGGCGCGCGGACCGTCGCCGGCGCGGAGCTTTCCGGTCAACAGGTTGACCCCGCTCTGCGCCTGCCAGACGTGGACCATCTCGTGGATCAGCACGGCCTGGAGCGACAGGGGCGCGGCTGCGAAGTCATCGGGCAGCCCCCTCCCCGGCCAGCAGATCCAGCTGCGACCGAAGGCGCGGCCCGGCACGAAGGCGCGATGGAACGGCCAGGGCATGGCGACGAGGCGGACCTCGTCCAGGCGCACGGCGTCCCTGAACTCCTGTCGGATCAGGCGGCGTTCGCCCTCGGTGAGCGAGCGGATCACTCCGAGATCAGGGTCTGGCCGTTCGGGTCGACCCACTCCCAATGCCAGGGCTCGTAGAGGTAGGGCACGAAGCCGAAGCGGCCGGCGTTCTTCACCAGCCAGCGATAGGTCGCGCCCTGGCTCATGTGCTGGCGGCTGGCGACCGAGGTGTTGTCGACGCCGAAGTCGAACAGCTGGCCGACATAGAGGTCGACCGCCGTGCCGGTGCGATGGGCCGAGCAGACGGCGCGGCGCAGGCCGTCGCAGTTGCCCTGGGCGGCGCAGCGGGCGGCGTCGGCCTCCGGGTCGCGGAAGCCGGAGAAGATCTGCAGCAGCTCGCGGTCGGCGTTGATCTCGGGCACCTCGGCGCGGGCGGCGGCGACCATGCGGCGATAGGCGTCCAGCACGTCGCGACGCAGCATCCGGGTCAGGCGGTCGGCGTGCTCCTCCTCCTCCACGAGATAGCCCAGCATTCGGATCGGCGGCGGATTGGGACATTCGTCGCGCAGCCGGGCCTGGATGAAGGGGCGGCGCTCCTGAAGCACGCCCTTCAGCACCTCGAAGGTGGCGGCGTCGAACACGCCGGTGGCCGTCAGGCCATAGCGGGCCTGAAACCGTGACAGGGCCTCGGCGAAGTCGGGGGAGCCGGCCTGGCAGTCGGTGCCGAGCTCCTTCTGCAGCAGGGGAACATAGGCGACCCAGCCCCACTCGGCCGCGCCAAACGGGGCCCATTCCAGGGAGTAGACCGAGATCGCATTGGCGAAGCCGGCGCCCGCAAAGGCTCGCTCGTGGACATCGCACTGAGACGTCCACGATCCTTGCGCGTCGGCACGGCCCGGCGTGAGCCAGACCAGGATCGTCGCCACGATGATCGCGAGCATCCCCAACCGCATGGCCGTCAGGAAGCCCCAGCCGCGTGGCGCGATCAAGGCCTCTCGCGCTCCGGCCAAGTCTGGCATGGTGAGGCCCCTGCCCCGACTCGCGGACCTTCTATGACCGACGCCGCCCCGCCTGCGCCCGCCCGGCGCTCCAACGCCACGCTGATGGCGTTCGCCGCCAGCTGCCTGCCCTATGCGGCGCTGGGGCTGCCGGTCTATGTCACCCTGCCCGAGTTCTACGCCAGCCATGTGGGCGTCAGCCTGTCGGCGGTCAGCCTGATCTTCCTGATCGTGCGGCTGGCCGACATCGTGGTCGATCCGATGCTGGGGGTGATCATCGATCGTACCTCCACGAAGTGGGGCCGGTATCGGGTGTGGATGGCCATCGGGGCTCCGATCCTGATGCTGTCGGTCGCCATGCTGTTCTTCGTGGCGCAGGGAGCCGGGGCGACCCACCTCGCGGTGTGGCTGGTGGTCATGTACCTCGGCTATTCCATCAGCCTGTTGAGCCAGATGAGCTGGGCGGCGGTGCTGTCGCCGGACTACGACCAGCGCTCGCGCATCTATGGCTTCTGGCAGGTGGCGAACATCCTGGGCGTGCTGGCCGTGCTGCTGATCCCGGTGGGCGCCCAGGCCATGGGCCATTCCTACGTCGAGGCGGTGCGGATGCAGGGCGGGTTCATCGTCGGCCTGCTGCCGATCGCTCTGCTGATCACCTTCCTGTTCACGCCCGAGCCGCGAAACGTGACGCCGCCGGCGCACGGGGGACTGGGCGCGACACTGGCCCTGATCGCCAAGCCCGTGCTGAGGCGGCTCCTGCTGTCGGACCTGCTGCTCGGCGCGGCGCGGGGCCTGATCGGGGTGCTGTTCTTCTACTTCTTCGAGCAGGCGCGGGGGTTCGAGCGGGACCAGACGTCGATCCTGCTGCTGGTCTATTTCGTGGCCGGGCTGGTCGGGGCGCCGGTCTGGGCCTGGCTGGCGACGCGCATGGGCAAGCATCAGGCGCTGGCGGTGGCGTCGGTCTACTTCGCCGTCAGCTTCGGGGCGGCGACGCTCCTGGTTCCTGCGGGGAACTTCCCGGCGGCGGTGGCGGCCATCTTCGCCACGGGGCTGGCGTTCGGGGCGGCGGACCTGCTGCTGCGGGCCATGATGGCCGACGCGTCCGACGTCATCCGGCTGGAGGCCGAAGCCGACCGGACAGGGCTGCTGTTCTCGATCCTGAACGCCACGTCCAAGCTGGGCTACGCCTTCTCCGTCGGGGCCTTCGCGGTGCTGGAGTGGATCGGCTTCGATCCGGAACCGGGGGCGGTCAATGACCCCGGCGTGATCCTGGGGCTGCAGTGGCTCTTCATCGCCGCGCCGGTGGCGCTGCTGCTGATCTCGGCGTTGGTGCTCAGGCTCTATCCGCTGACGCCCGCCGCCCATGCGGAGGTGCGGGCCAAGCTGGCGGCGCGGGACGGGGCGTCCACATGAGCCCGGTCGACCGGCTGAGGGAGATCATGGTCCGGCTGCGCGACCCGAACGGCGGCTGTCCGTGGGACGTGGAGCAGACCTTCGCCACCATCGCCCCCTACACCATCGAGGAGGCCTATGAGGTCGCCGACGCCATCGAGCGGGGCGACATGGCCGAGCTGAAGGGCGAGCTGGGCGACCTCCTGTTCCAGGTGATCTTCCACGCCCGCATGGCCGAGGAACAGGGGCTGTTCGCCTTCGACGACGTGGCCGAGGCCATGTCGGACAAGCTGATCCGCCGCCACCCGCACGTCTTCGGCGAGGAGGACGCCCAGATCAGCGGCCCCGCCCAGAAGCTGCGGTGGGAGGACATCAAGGCGGCGGAGCGGGCGGCCAAGGCCCAGACCGGGGTGCTGGACGACGTGCCCGTGGGCCTGCCGGCGCTGCACCGGGCGGCGAAGCTGACCAAGCGGGCGGCGCGGGTCGGCTTCGACTGGCCCTCCACCGACGAGGTCTTCGACAAGCTGGACGAGGAGGTCGCCGAGCTGAGAGCCGAGATCGCCGCCGGCGACCTGGACAAGGCGCGCGAGGAGATGGGCGACCTGCTGTTCGTCATGGCCAACCTGGCGCGGAAGCTGGGGGTGGAGCCCGAGGACGCGCTGAGGGGCGCGAACGCCAAGTTCGTGCGGCGCTTTGGTTTCATCGAAGCGGAGCTGGCCAAGGACGGGCGGACACCGGAGCAGTCGGACCTCGCAGAGATGGACGCCCTGTGGGACGCGGCGAAGGCGGCGGAGCGGGCTTAAGCACGATCCTTGGTGGGATCGCAGGACTTGCGGTCCAGGGTCGGAGGATGACCATTGAAACCGATCCAGCGCCGGAGTGGGCGCGCAAGATGCAGGATCGGTGGCGCGTGCCCGCATCCGTGGTCAACGTCTTCGACCCGATGGACGCGCTGTGGAAGGCGCAGGAGGCCAGCCGGGCCTCGGTGTGGGCGGCGGCTGTCATGGGCTTCGGCAACCTGCTGCACGGCACGATCGCGTGGTTTGGCCATGGCGAGACCAGATCGCTTTTGACGACCCATCTTGGACTGTCGGTCTACTTTCTGCTGCTGGTGGCGGGCCTGGTGCTTCTGTGGATGGCCGCACGGATGCATCGCGCGCCGTCGGTGCTCCTGTCGTGGATCACATTGATCTGGTTCCTGGCGGATGTGACCTGGATCAGCCACCGGATCTACGGTCACGTGATCATTGACGGCTACCTGTTTCTGGCGTGGCCTGCGATTCTAGGGATCCGGGGAGCGATGGGGTTGCGCCGCCTGCAACAGAACGCCGTCTGACACTACGTCGGCCCCGAACCAATGGACTCTGGGGACACCGCGTCCAAAGAGTCCAAAAGCTGAGCGTTGGACTCCGCTGTGGGCGTTAGAGCATTGATCGTGCTTGGCTCAGACTCCTTCGCCGCCGCCAATCTCAGCGGCTCCCTTTGATCCTCCAGCAGCGGCGGCTTGATGTCGGGCAGTTCGGCCATGACCTCGGAGCGGGCGCGGTCGGCGAGGCGGTCGTAGACGCGCATCCAGGTCGAGGCCTCGGCCGCGCGGCCTGAGCCCAACGCGCGGCGGATGTTGAGGAAGGCCTGGTCGGCCAGATCGGCGAAGCTGACCTCGTCGTCGGGATGGTATTCGCCGAACTCCGGCGGGACCTCGCAGGCACGCTGATCGATGCGCCGCCAACCTCCGGCGCGGGCGTGCATCCGAAACGAGCTGAGCGAGATGCCGTAGCGCTGGCAGATGGTCGTCGCCTTGACGCCGGCGAGATACTCCCGCCGCGCATGGTCCCAGTAGTTCCCGCTGAGACCGTCGAGTTCGAGGGGGTTCAGCTGAGTGCTGCCCGTGACGTGGGTGGTGTGGGTCATGGGAGGCAGTGTGGCACGGCGGTGCGTCAATATCGGACGTAGAGTCTCGCCGATTTTCGAAAGCTGGGCCTTAGTGTCTCCTCCCCGTTCGCCGCTTGGCGAATGGGGAGGGGGACCGCGAAGCGGTGGAGGGGTCATGGCCACACGCGACATCGTCGAAACCGCCCGCCGCCTGCGTCGCGAGATGACCCCGCCGGAGGCCCGACTCTGGCTGGCCCTTCGCGGCAATCGCCTGGGCGTCAAGTTCCGTCGCCAGCACCCGATCGGCCGCTACGTCCTCGACTTCTACTGCGCCGAGCTGAAGCTGGCGGTCGAGGTGGACGGGCGCGGTCACGAGCATCCGGATCAGACGCGGCACGACCGGGCGCGGACGGCGTGGCTTTCGACGGAGGGCGTGCGGGTGGTGAGGCTCGCGGCCGAGGATGTGCGGACGGAGCTGGAGGGCGTGATGGGGTATCTCAAGCGGATCTGCGAGGAGCGGAGTCTGGATCGGCGCCCCTCCACCGCTTCGCGGTCCCCCTCCCCATCGCTACGCGACGGGGAGGAGACGGGTTAGCCAAACCTCTGCTCGAACCGCCCCATCGCCTGGGGATCTAGCCGGACGGTCAGACGCATCCGCCCCTCTCCGTCGGTCTCGCGGCCGGTGACGCGGCCGTGTTCGTAGAGCCAGGCGAGCGCCTCGCCCTGTGAGGGGTCCAGCGTGACCTCGGTTTCGGGGTCGTCGTCGATGCGGGCGGCGATGGCGGTGCGCAGCGGCTCGATCCCCTCCCCGGTCCAGGCGGAGACGGCGACCGCGTCGACGTTGGCGCGGGCGGCCTGGGCTTCGATGGCCTCGCGCGCCTCGGGGTCCAGCAGGTCGATCTTGTTCCAGACCTCGAGCACGCGGCGGTCCTTGGCCACCCCATTGGCGTCGACGGCTTGCTCGATCTGCTTCAGCACCGCCTCCACGTCCTGGGACTGGGCGACGGTGTCGGGGCTGGCGATGTCGCGGACATGCAGGATCAGGTCGGCCTCGCCCACCTCCTCCAGCGTGGCGCGGAAGCTCTCGACCAGTTCGTGCGGCAGGTCGGAGATGAAGCCCACGGTGTCGGCGATGATGGCCGGGCGACCCTGGGGCAGGCGGATGGTGCGCTGGGTGGTGTCGAGGGTGGCGAACAGCAGGTCCTTGGCCAGGACCTCGGACCCGGTGAGCCGGTTGAACAGCGTCGACTTGCCGGCGTTGGTGTAGCCGACCAGGGCGACCGTCGGGAACGGGGCCTTCTGGCGTTGCTTGCGGTGCAGGCCGCGCGTGCGGCGGACCTCCTCCAGCTCGGACTTCAGCTTGACGATGCGGTCGGCGATCAGGCGGCGGTCGAGCTCGATCTGGGTCTCGCCGGGGCCGCCGGTCGAGCCGGTTCCGCCGCGCTGGCGCTCCAGGTGAGTCCAGGTGCGGACGAGGCGCGAGCGTTCGTAGTCGAGCCGGGCCAGCTCGACCTGCAAGCGGCCCTCCTTGGTGCGGGCCCGGCGGCCGAAGATCTCCAGGATCAGGCCGGTGCGGTCGATGACCTTGCAGTCCCAGGCCTTTTCCAGATTGCGCTGCTGGACCGGCGTCAGCTGGTCGTCGATGACGGCGGCCTCGGCCTCGGCGGCGCGGATCAGGGCGGCGAGCTCCTCGACCTTGCCTGTGCCGAACAGGGTGGCGGGGGTGGTCTTGCGCAGACGCACGACCTCTTCCGCGCGGACGTCGAGGTCCAGCGCGCGGGCGAGGCCGGCGGCCTCCTCCAGACGGTCGGCCGCCGAGCGGGAGGACCGCTCGCCGAAATCGGGATGGATGACGACCGCCCGGATGAGCGGAACGGCGTGGTCGATGAGTTTGCTCAAGGGGTCCTTCCGGCCGGGGCCGACGTCCCCCCGGACGCGGCGCTCAGCCTCACTCTTCGTCGCTCTCGGGCTCGTACAGCTGGACGGGGGCCGAGGGCATGATGGTGGAGATGGCGTGCTTGTAGACCAGCTGGGCCTGACCGTCGCGACGGAGCAGCACGCAGAAGTTGTCGAACCAGGTCACGATGCCCTGCAGCTTGACCCCGTTGACCAGGAAGATGGTCAGCGGCGTCTTGGTCTTGCGGACCGAGTTGAGGAAGGTGTCCTGAAGGTTCTGACGCTTGTCTTGCGACATGGGGGTTTAAGTCCCTGTTCTTCTTGGTTCGTCGCGGGCGGGGAGGCGCGCGAGGTCGGTCGAGCCGACGGCGTCAGCCTAGACGAGCGATCGCGTGCGCGGCAATGCCTAGATGGCGTCTCGCCGCGCGGCTTCAAGATAGCGTTCGCGCAGTTTGGTGGCGATCGGGCCGGGCTTGCCGTCGCCGATCTTCACCCCGTCGATCGAGATGGCGGGCATGACGAAGGCGCCCGCGGCGGTGAAGAAGGCTTCCTTCGCCTGCTTGGCCTCGTCGACGCTGAAGGGGCGTTCGTCCAGCTCGATGCCCTCGGTCTTGACCAGGTCCATGATGGCCGCGCGGGTGATGCCGCGCAGGATGTTGGCCTGGGTGTCGCGGGTGCGGAGCTTGCCGTCCTTGTCCACGATCCAGGCGTTGGTCGAGGAGCCCTCGGTGACCAGGCCCATCTCGTCGACCATCCAGGCCTCATAGGCGCCCTTGTCGCGCGCGGCCTGCTTGGCCAGCACGTTGGGGAGCAGGCCGACGGTCTTGATGTCGCAACGGCCCCAGCGGATGTCGGGATAGGTCACGACGGCGACCCCCTTGGCGGCCTGGGCCTGGGAGCGGTTGAAGGGGATCGATTTGGAGGTGACCACCACGCTGGGCGGCGTGCCGGGCGCGGGGAACGGGTGGTCGCGCCGGGCGGTCCCGCGCGTGACCTGAAGGTAGACGATGCCGTTGCGGACGCGGTTCCGGCGGATGGTCTCCTTCAGCACCCGGGTCAGGGCGTCGCGGGTCATGGGGATGTCGATACGGAGCTCGTTCAGGCTGCGGTGCAGCCGCGTCATGTGGCCGTCGAAGTCGGCCATCCGGCCGTCGAAGACCGACCAGACCTCATAGACGCCGTCGGCGAACTGGAAGCCCCGGTCCTCGACGTGGACCGTCGCCTCGCGGTGGGGGCGGTAGACGCCGTTCACATAGGCCACGCGCGACATCAGTCCATCGCTCCTTCGTCATCCTCGCCACCGCGCGCGGGCGAGACGCCCAGCGACTTCAGCTTCCGGTGCAGCGCCGATCTCTCCATGCCGATGAAGGCGGCCGTGCGCGAGATGTTTCCGCCGAAACGCATGATCTGGGCGGCCAGATATTCGCGCTCGAACACCTCACGGGCTTCGCGCAGGGGAAGCGCGATGGTGCGCTCCGTTCCCATGGACGAGCCGCCGGTCGCCGCGACCTCCTGGGGCAACATGTCGGCCGAGATGGGCTGGTCGAGGTCGCCGGTGGCCAGGATCAGCAGGCGTTCGACGTTGTTTCTCAGCTGGCGGACGTTGCCGGGCCAGGGATGGACCTGGAGGACCGCGATGGCGTCCTCGCCCAGGCGGCGCTTAGGCAACCCTTGCGAGGCGCTGAGCGTCTCGATGAAGTAGTCGACCAGTTCGGCGATGTCCTCGCGGCGCTCCGACAGGGGCGGGACGCGGATGGGCACGACGTTCAGCCGGTGGAACAGGTCCTCGCGGAAGCGGCCCTCGGCGATCTCGGTCTTGAGGTCGCGCGAGGTGGAGGTGACCACGCGGACGTCGACCTGGACGTCCTGCTCGCCGCCGACGCGCCGGAAGCGCTGTTCGACCAGGACCCGCAGGATGCGGCTCTGGCTTTCGCGGGGCATGTCGCCGACGTCGTCGAGGTAGAGGGTGCCGCCGTGGGCGCGTTCGAAGACGCCGATCTTCCTCGGCCGGCCGTCGTGGCCCTCCTCGCCGAACAGCTCCAGGTCCAGGCGCTCGGGCGTCATGCCGGCGGCGGAAATGGCGACAAACTCGGCGCGGGCGCGGGGGCTGGCCTCGTGGATCTGGCGCGCGACCAGCTCCTTGCCGCAGCCCGGCGGGCCCGAGATGAGGACGCGGCTGTTGGCCGGAGCGACCTTGGAAATGGTCGAGCGCAGCGCCTGGGCGGCGGCCGAGCGGCCGATCAGGCCGGTCGGCGTCATGGCCTGGGCGCGCAGGCGACGGTTCTCGCGCTTGAGCGAGGCGGCCTCCAGGGCGCGCTCGATGACGACCACAAGCCGATCGGACTTGAAGGGCTTTTCGATGAAGTCGTAGGCGCCGCGCTTCAGGGCGCTGACGGCCGTTTCGATGTTGCCGTGGCCCGAGATCATGACGACGGGCAGGTCGGCGTCCAGCGTCTTGACGATGTCGAGCAGTTCCAGCCCATCCATGCCGCCGCCCTGCATCCAGATGTCGAGCACCAAGAGGCTGGGCTTCCGCGCCCGGATGGCAGCCAGAGCCTCTTCCGAGCTGGAGGCCACGCGGACGGAATGGCCCTCGTCCTCGAGCAGGCCGGAGACCAGGTCGCGGATGTCGGCCTCATCATCGACGACCAGGATGTCGGCGCCGTTGGATCGCATATCGCCTCGCTATTCAGCAGCCGCCAGGCCGCTGCCCTTGGGCTCGGCCTGGCCGGTTCGGACAGGGGGTGAAAGGGGGAAGATCAGGCACACGCGGGCGCCGTTGAGAGTCTCGGCGTCGGCCAGCTTGAGCTCGCCGCCGTGGTCCTCGCAGATGCGCTTGACGATGGCGAGGCCCAGGCCCGTGCCCTTCTCGCGCGTGGTGACATAGGGCTCGGTCAGGCGGTCGCGGTCGCGCACCGGCAGGCCCTTGCCGTCGTCTTCGATGATGAAGGTCGCGGTTCCGTCCTCGACGTCGAGCCGCGCGACGATCGCGGTGGAGGCGTCGTCGGGATCGGCTGAGCGGCGGGCGGCGACCGCTTCGCCGGCGTTCTTCAAAATGTTGGCCAGGGCCTGTCCGACCATGCGCCCGTCGCATCTCATCTTGGCCTTGGGGAGGGGTTCGACCAGTTCCACAGGCAAGTTCGGGGCCGCGACGCGCTGGGCGAAGACGGCCTCTCGCAGCAGTTCGGCGGGGTTTTCGTTGGTGAAGCGCGGCGCGGGCATGCGGGCGAACGAGGAGAACTCGTCGACCATGCGGCCGATGTCACCGACCTGGCGGATGATGGTCTCGGTGCAGCGGTCGAAGACCTCCACGTCGTCGACCTTGGTCCGGTACTTGCGGCGCAGGCGCTCGGCCGACAGCTGGATGGGGGTCAGGGGGTTCTTGATCTCGTGGGCGATGCGGCGGGCGACGTCGCGCCATGCGGCGTTCCTCTGGGCCGTGACCAGGCGGGTGATGTCGTCGAAGGTCAGGACCATCTCGCCGCCGACCCCGCCCTCGATGCGGACGCGCAGGCGCCGGGTCTCGCCCTCTCGGGCCACGTCGATGTCTTCCTCGATGTGGGCCTCGACGCGGCCGACGAGCTCGCTGAGCTCCGGGGCGATGGCGGCGAGCGACTTGCCATGCACGTCGAGTTCGGAGATCGACAGCAGCTGGAGCGCGCTGTCGTTGATGGCCGAGATGCGGCCTCGCTTGTCCAGGCCGATGACGCCGGCGCTGACGCCCGACAGCACGGTCTCGATGAAGCGGCTGCGGTCCTGCGCCTCCTCGCTGGCGGTCTTGAGCGCGGCCTGCTGGGTCTCGAGGTCGCCGGTCATGCGGTTGAAGGCGTCGGACAGGGTCTTGATCTCGCCGGGCGCGCCTTCGGGATCCACCCGCGCCGACAGGTCGCCGCCCGCCACCTGATCCGCCGCCTTCACGAGACGGCCGATGGGCGCGGAGATGGCGCTGGCCGCCGACATGCCGAGCCAAACGGCGCCGACGAGCACGAGCAGCGCCGTTTCCAGATAGCTGAGGGCGAAGGCCGCCTGAATGCGGGCGCGGCTTTCCTCGGCCAACTGATAGGACTGGATGGATTCCACACCGTTGCGCATGCGGGCGATGATGCCGGGGGCCAGCGGACGGACGACGTAAAGGTAGGCGTCGCCGTATTCCGGCAACGGATAGAGGGCGCGGACCGTGTCGGGGCGTTCGGTGACCGCGACGGGGGCTTCCTCGCCCTCGGCGGCGGTCTCCAGCGCCTCGCGCGGCGGGGCGACATACGCGGGGGCGCCCTCCATGACGCCTTGCGCCAGGACCTCGCCATCGCGGTTCAGGATGTAGACGGCCGGATAGCCGAAGTAGCCGGCGATCTGGGTCAGGGCCTGGGAGAACTGGATGCGGTTGTCGAACGCGTCGCGGATGCCGCCCAGCTCGATAGACATGGTCTCGAGGTCCGCGTTCAGGCCGTCGCCCACGTCGGCGACATAGGCCTCGCCGATCCGAGCGCCGTTTTCGACGGCGGAGCTGACGTTGTCGCTGAACCAGCGATCGACGCCGCGGTTGACCAGGACGCCGAAGACAAGAGCAATCGCCACGGCCGGGACCAGGGCGACCAGGGAGAAGATGGTCACGAAGCGGAGGTGCAGGCGCGCGCCGGGGTCCTCGCGCCGCCGGCGGGACAGCCGCATGACCTGCAGGCCAACGACGGTGGCCAGGCCGGCGATGAGGACGAGGTTGGCCGACAGGATGGCCAGGACGGCACGGCTGGCGGCGGCCTGGGCGTCGCCGCCCCCGGCCTCGGGCGCGACGGCGACGATCCAGATGGCGGCGGCGGTGATCAGGACGGCGATGACATAGGCCGCGACGAAGCCGGCGCGGGCGCGACCGGCTGCGAGCCGATCCCACAGGGTGGGTCGGGCCTCTGTGGCTTCAGCGGCGGTCGCTGTGTCCGACATCACCCCACAGCTTCAGCGACCTGTGGCGCTTTTTCAACAGCGGAGTTGCCGGGAAGCGTCAGTGACGCCGAAGACACGCCCCACAGCCTGGCCAGTTCGGTCGCCACATAGGCGGGATCGTCGAGGCGGCACAGGCGGGCCTTGGCCGCGCGGCGGTCCAGCGGATCGGCCGGCCAGGGGGCCTGCCCGATGTACCAGCCGAGGTGCTTGCGGAACATCTTCAGACCCAGACCGGGGCCGTAAAAGTCGAGCGACGCCTGCATGTGCTCGATCACGATGGCGAAGCGTTCCTCGCGGTCGGGCTCCTGAAGTCGGGTCCCGTCGCGGAGCGCCCGCTCCAGATGGGCGGCCAGCCAGGGACGCCCATAGACGCCGCGCCCCAGCATCAGGGCGTGGGCGCCGGAGCGATCGAGCGCCTCCCTCGCCTCCTTGGCCGTGACGATGTCGCCGTTGACGATCACGGGGATGGAGACGGCCGCCTTGACCTCCCCCACCGCGTCCCAGTCGGCGTGACCGGTGTAGAACTGCTGGCGGGTGCGACCGTGGACGGTGACGGCCTTGACGCCCAGCGCCTCGGCGTGCGCAGCGACCTCGGCGGCGTTCCGGCTGGCGTCGTCCCAGCCGAGGCGCATCTTGACAGTGACCGGGCGGGTCGTGGCCTGAACCACAGCCTCCATGATGCGGCCCGCGAGATCGGGCGTGCGCATCAGGGCCGAGCCGGACGCGGCCCCGGTGACTTCCTTGGCGGGGCAGCCGAAGTTCAGATCGATGATGTCGGCCCCCGCCGCCTCGGCCATGCGGGCTCCTTCAGCCATCGCGGCCGGGTCACGGCCGACCAGCTGGATGACGGTCAGTGGCAGACCCTCGCCGACGGCGGCGCGGCGCACGACGTCGGGTCGGCCGCGCGCGAACTCGGCCGATGCCACCATCTCGGTCGCCACATAGGCCGCGCCCAGGCGGCTGGCGAGCCGACGGAACGGCAGGTCGGTGACGCCGGTCATGGGCGCCATCAGCACCCGGCCGGGGATGGTCACGTCTCCGATCTGAAGCGTCTGCGTCATCGCCGTCGTCGTTTCGCCAAGCGTCGCCTCTCGTCAAGGTCGATCGTGGCTCCTAGAAGGCAGGCCATGACATTCGCGGGCGTGGTGGTGGCGGCGGGCTCGGGCTCGCGCGCCGGGGGCGACAAGCAGTGGCGGCCTCTGGGCGGCAAGCCCGTGGTGCGCTGGTCGGTCGAGGCGCTGCTGAACGCCGGAGCCGCGCCGGTCGTCGTGGTGGTCGCACGCGACAGCCTGGGCCGGGCCGAGGAGGCTCTGGCCGGGTTGACCGGCTGGATCGCGGTCGCCGGCGGGGCCGAGCGCGCGGATTCCGTGCGGGCCGGGCTCACGGCCATCGACGCGACCGAGGACACGCCGGTCCTGGTGCACGACGCGGCGCGCCCCTTGTTGAGCGAAGCCGTCATCCGGAGATTGCTGGAGGCGCTGCCGGGGGCCGATGGGGCGATCGCCGCCCTGCCCGTCTCCGATACGCTCAAGCGCGGCGGCGAGCGGATCGAGACGACGGTCGACCGCGCCGGACTGTGGCGCGCCCAGACGCCGCAGGCGTTTCCGCTGGGCCGCCTGCGCGCCGCCTACGCCGCCTGGCCTGAGGGCGAGACGCCGACCGACGAAGCGGCCGTGGTCGAGCGTCACGGCGGCGTGGTGCGTCTGGTCGAGGGCGATCCGCGCCTGATGAAGCTTACCTACCCTGAGGATTTCGCCATGGCCGAGGCCCTGCTGCCCCGTCAGATCCGCGTCGGCACCGGTTTCGATGTCCATCGCTGGGGACCGGGCGAGGCCGTGTGGCTGTGCGGGGTCGAGATCCCGCATGACCAGACCCTGATCGGGCACTCGGATGCCGACGCGGGCCTGCACGCCCTGACCGACGCCCTGCTGGGCGCCATGGGCGACGGCGACATCGGCGACCACTTCCCGCCGACCGATCCGAAGTGGAAGGGCGCGGCCTCGGACCAGTTCCTGATCCATGCGGTGGAGCGGCTGAAGGCGCGCGGCGGGCGGCTGGTCAACGTCGACGTCAGCCTGATCTGCGAGCGACCCAAGGTGAAGCCGCATCGCCTGGCCATGCGCGAACGTCTGGCGGAAATCCTGGCCCTGCCGCTGGACGCCGTCAGCGTGAAGGCGACGACGACCGAGGCCCTCGGCTTCACCGGCCGGGGCGAAGGGCTGGCGGCGCAGGCCGTGGCGACGATCGAACTGCCGGGCTGATCCTCAGCGTCGGGCGTGGCGCCACAGCGCGCCGACCAGATTGACGTAGTCGTCGGTCCAGGGACGGACCTCGGTGTCGGCGATGACCTGCCAGCGGCCGGTCTCCCGGAACTGTGCCAGACCCGCCTCGGTCGGCGACAGGATCAGGGCCTCGGTGGAGGCGTCGGCCATCTCGGGGCTGGCGTCGCTCTCCTGATAGACCTGATGCAGGTTCGGGACGCCGAGGGCCTGGGCCGCCGCTGCGGCCGGTCGGGTGATGTCGAGGTTGCGGTTGGACAGGTGCAGGATCACCACGCCGTCCGGCTTCAGCAGGTTCAGATAGCCCTGGATGGCCTCGACCGTCAGCAAGTGCGTCGGAACCGAATCCGAGGAGAAGGCGTCAATCAGCAGGAGGTCGTAGGTCCCGGCCGCCTCGCGCCCGAGCGTCAGGCGGGCGTCGCCCAGCACGGTGCGCACCGGTCCGGCCGCGCAGGTCGAGATGAAGGTGAAGTTGTCGGGATCGCGCGCCAGCCGATCCACCAGCGGGTCGATCTCGAAGAAGGTCAGGCGATCCTGCGGCCTCTTGTAGCCCGCCATGGCGCCGGTACCGAGCCCGATCACCCCAATGTTCACGCCGGGCGCGCGCTGCTGCACGCCTTGGGTCGCCTGACCGATCGGCGTCAGCGGCGAATAGTAGAGGCTGGGCATGCAGGCGAACTCGGGGTTGCGAGGCTGGGCGCCGTGCAGCGTCGTGCCGTGCATCAGAACGTGGACCTCGCCACCGAGGCGCGGATCCTGGGTCGTGCCGATGCGCATGACGCCGAAGAAGCTGCGGTCCTGAACCTTCGCCTCGTAGCCGCGCGCGATGTAGTGGGTGGACAAGGCGATCAGGGCGGCGATGGCGACGTAGGCGGGCGTCCGGTCACGCAGCAGCAGGCCGGCGATCAGGGCCACCGTCATCAGCATCTGGGTGAAGCGCGGCATATCGCCGGTGACGTTGTCGCTGAACCACCAGGCGAAGTCCCAGTCGACCCGGAACATGGCCGAGAGGATGGGCGGCGTCAGGCAGACGATCACCGCGAGGACGAACAGATAGACCTCGGTGTTGCGGATCGGCGCGCGGCTGAGCGGACGGGCCAGGCCGACCAGCACCAGCATCAGTGGGTACTCCCAGACCCCGTTGAAGATCACCGGCGCGAGGAGCGCCGTGAAGGCTCCCCCCACCACGCCGCCGACCGACAGCAGCAGATAGAACTCCGTCAGCCGGTCCGGTGGCGGGCGGCACTCGGCCAGCCGCTGGTGGCACATGAGGGCGAGGAAGAAGAAGGTCGTCAGGTGCAGGCCGAACAGCATCAGCCAGTTCCCGGTCCTGAAGGCCGTGAACACCAGGCAGGTCAGACCCAGCGCCGCCGCGATCACGAGGGTGATCGGAAGCGGGATCAGCGGCCTGTTCTGGAAGGCGATGACGAAGGTCAGCAGGTAAAGGGCAAGCGGCGCGACCCACAGGAAGGGGGCGGACGCCACGTCCGTCGAGAGGTGCGTCGTCACGCCCAGCATCAGGCTGGCGGGCGCGGCGGCGAGCAGGACCCAGACGACCTTTTCCCTCCACGGGATCGGCGCGGAGCGTTCGAGCGGCGCTGCCTCGACGGTCCCCTGCCCTCGCCGCCACGCGACGGCGGCGAGCGCCACGATCATGAGGACGAAAATGGCGTAGCCGGCGCTCCAACTGGCGCGCTGGCCGGACAGGGTCAGCAGGGGCTCCATCAAGGCCGGATAGGCGATCAGGGCGAGGAAGCTGCCGAGGTTGGAGGCGGCGTAGAGAACGTAGGGGTTCTGGCCGTCGGCGTGGCCCGAGCGGACGCGGGCGTACCAGGCCTGAAGCAGGGGCGCGGTCGCCGAGAGCACGGCGAAGGGCGCGCCGATGGAGATGGCCAGCGTCGTCAGGAGCCAGGCGATGGGCGCGGACGGGTCGGGGTCGCCGAGCAGCCCACTGATCCGCAGCGGCAGGAACAGGGCAGCCAGCAGCAGGAGCGCCAGATGCACCCCCATCTGGACCTTCATCGAGCGGATGCGCTGAAGGGCGTGGGCGTAGGCGTAGCCGGCGAGCAGCGCGGCCTGGAAGAAGACCATCGCTGTGTTCCAGACCGACGGCGAACCGCCCAGCACCGGCAGGACCAGCTTGGTCGCCATCGGCTGGACCGTGAAGACGAGCGCCGCCGAGGTGAAGATGGCCAGGGCGAACAGGCCCGGCGTCACGTGCTCCGCGTCGCCGCCTTCGATCGGACGACCTGCATCCGCATCCAAAGTCACGTCACTCATGCCCGCTCCGGTCGCGCCGACCGGTCGACAGACCCGAGCGCCCGGCCCATGTATCGCCATTCCCGACCGCTTCGGAAAGCCCCATGTTCCCGGACGACATCGCCGACCTGGCCGCCAAGGTGATCGCCGCCGCGAGGCAGCGCGGCTGGACGGTCGCGACGGCCGAAAGCTGCACGGGCGGGCTGGTCGCCGGGGCGCTGACCGGGGTCGCTGGTTCATCGGCCGTCGTGGATCGGGGCTTCGTCACCTACTCGAACGCGGCGAAGACTGCCCTGCTCGACGTGCCGGAATCGATGCTCGAAGCGCACGGCGCGGTATCGGAGCCCGTGGCTCGCGCGATGGCCAAGGGAGCGTGGACCCAGGCGGGCGCTGATCTGTCCGTCTCGATCACGGGCATCGCCGGGCCTGGCGGCGGGTCACCGGAGAAGCCGGTCGGCCTTGTTCACTTCGGCTGCGCGTCGCAGTCCGGGATTGTGCACGAGCGCCATGTCTTCGAGGGGCTGGACCGGGAGGGCGTGCGGCTGGCGGCGGTGCGGACAGCGCTCCGGCTCCTGCTTTCGGCCTGCGAGGCCAGATGAGCGGGGCTCTGACCGTCGACGCGCGCGGCCATCGCTGCCCGGTGCCGACGCTGAGGCTCAGGAAGGCGCTGGCCGAGGCGCCGGAAGCGAACCGCGCCGTCCTGCTCGCCACCGATCCGATGGCGCGGATCGATGCGCCCTATCTAATGCAGGAGCTGGGCGGGCGGGTCATCGGCATCGTCGAGGCCGACGGCGTCCTGACCATCACCGTCGAGAGGCCCGTCGCTCCGACAGGTTGACGATGGCGGCGGTCGTCTCCTCGCCGCGGTCGTCGAACGCGGGCGCGCCGCGCGCCCGCTTGGCGATCTCCATCTCGGTGGCGAAGGCGCCGCCGTAGAAGATGGCGTTGACGTTCCACGACAGCCAGATCAGCAGCACCACCACCGCGCCGACCGAGCCGTAGGTCGCGCCGAGCGGGGCGATCTGTTCGACATAGATGGCGCAGAGCCAGGACGAGATCATCGACAGGATCGTCGCCACCGATCCGCCTGCCAACGCCGGAACCCAGGCGACCGGGGCCCTGTGGGACATGGCGTAGCGGTAGAGCATGGTCAGCCCCATGCCGAGCCCGAAGGCCGGAACGAAGCCGCCGAGCGAGAAACCGCCGCCCGCCGCCGCTTCGCCGGCTGTGTGCTGGAGCAGACGCCCGGTCACGACCGCGCCCGAGATCACCGTGAACAGGGCGAAGGCGAACAGGGCGACGAAGAAGGCCAGCAGGTTGAACTTGAGAAAGCCGTGCGGCTCGGTCTCGTCGTGGATCAGGTTCAAGCCGGCCAGCAGGGCCTTGAACCCCCGGTGCGCGGCATAGGCGCCGACGACCAGGGCGAAGGCGCTCTGGAAGGAGACGGTGCGGGCGGACGCATTGGCCAGACGCTCGACCTCGGCCTGAAAGATGGTTCGGGCCGCATGGGGCATGACGTCGGCGAGCGCGGCGGCCTGTTCGCTGACCTGGCCGATCGACAGCACGGCCTTGTAGAAGCCGATCAGGATGGCGATCGCCGGAAACACCGCCAGCAGGGCGAAGAAGGAGACGCCGCCCGTATAGAGCATCACATCGCGGCCCCAGCTGCGCGCGAAGGCGCGGCCCGACAGGCGCAGCCAGTAGCCGGGCGTGGCGATGTCCGTCCGTTGTCCGCTCAAACCGGTTCCCGCCACAGCCCCCTGCGCGGCGGCACCCTAGCGCATATCGCCTGTCATGGAAGCCTCACATTACCGAGAGCGACTTCGCCCGTAAGGGGTATTGCGCATTGCGCCCGACGGGGCCGGATCGGTATGGTCCGGGGGCGTCGCGGACGCGGCCCCGGCTGGGGGTCCATTGGGGGACGGCCGACTTGCTTTCTGATCCACGCGTTCTGGTCGTCGCCCAAACCGACGACAGGATCGGGGCCCTGTGCCGGGGCCTCGACGGGCTCGGCTGGCGCACCATGACCGCGCGTACGGGCGGGGCGGCGGTCGCGGCGCTGGGCGACTTCAAGCTGGAAGCGGCCATCATCGACGCGGACCATCCCGAAGCCGCCGCCCTGCCCGAGGGTCTCAGGCTGGCCGCCGGGGCGCGGCGACTGCCGATCGTGTCGATCGGTTCGAAAACGGCCGAAGACGGCATCGACCTGGCGATGGCCGAGGCCCCGCATCCGACGCAGCTGGGCCTGCGGCTGGAGCAGCTGGTTCGGGCGGCGATCACCGAGGAGGAGTTCCGCCTGCGCCGCCAGACGCTGGCGCTGCACGGCGCCTCGCTGGACGCAGGCGATCCGGATGAGAGCCCGGTGCGAATCCTGATCGCCGGGGCGCCCGATCACCGCTTCATCGGCCTGTCCAATACCCTGACCCAGGCGGGGGCCGAGATCGTGGCGGCCCCGACGCCCTACACGGCCTTCGACTACCTGCACGAAAGCCCGTTCGACGCCGCGGTGCTGTGGGGCGCGCCCGACCATGCACCGGCGCTGAGCATCGCGTCGGGCATGAAGCGGAACACGCGGCTGTATCACATCCCGCTGGCGCTCTATCTGCGCTCCGAAGGCGAGATCAATCTGGGCGAGCTCTACAATCGCGGCTTCTCCGAGGTCGCCGCCGCCTCGACGCCCGAGCCGGACATCGCCGCCCGCGTGCTGGCGCTGGCCCACACCCACCGCCGCCATCTGGCGATCCGCAAGGCGCTGGAGGGCGCGCGGGGGTCCGGCGTCATGGACTCGACGACCGGCCTGTTCACTCCCACCCTGTTCGCCAGCCATCTCGGCCGGGTGGCGGAGGCCGCGACCGCGCGCCGGCGGCCTCTTTCGATCTGCGTGCTCAAGGTCTCGGAGACCGAGACGCTGGGACACGCCCGGCGCGGCGGCTGGCTGGACCGCGCCATGCCCCAGATCGGGGCGATGGTGTCGCGCCTTGTGCGGGTCGAGGATACCGCCGCCCGTCTGGCCCCGGAAGTGTTCGCACTCGCCCTGCCCGCCACGCCCGGCCCGGCCGCGCGGCTGGCGGCCGAGCGGATCGCTGCGGTGATCGGCTGCACGGCGTTCGATGCCGGACCGGACCGCTCGCCGTTCGTGGTCGAGTTCCGCGTCGGCGTGGCCGAGCTGATGCCCGGCGAAAGCGCGGCGGCGGTGCTGGAGCGGGCCTCGGCGGACCTGCACGCCGCGCGCGCGGCCTAGGCCCCCGCCACCCGCGCCAGGTCGGTCGTAATCCGCTCGGCGACTTTCAGACGGTCCTCCGGCGTCGGCCAGTCGCCCTTGACCACGATCTTCTGGTCCGGCCGGATCTTCCAACTTGCGTGGTTCTTCTGGATCAGGCCGACGAGGCCGCCCGGATTGGGGAAGCGGTTGTCGCGCAGGGTCAGGACGGCGCCCTTGGGCCCGATGTCGATGCGCTCGACGCACGCCGTCTTGCAGTTGGCCTTGATGCCGACGATGCGCAGAAGCTGTTTCGCCTCGTCCGGCAAAGGGCCGAAGCGGTCGATCAGCTCGGCGGCCAAGGCCTCGCGGCTCTCGGTGTTCTCGGCGTCCGACAGGCGGCGATAGAGGCTGAGACGGACGTTCAGATCCGGGACGTAATCCTCCGGAATCAGGACGGCCGCACCGACGTTGATGGCCGGCGACCAGCCGCGGTCGACGACGCCCGTCTCGCCGTTGGCGCGCAGTTCGGCGACCGCGTCCTCCAGCATCTGCTGATAGAGCTCGACGCCGACCTCACGGATGTGGCCCGACTGCTCGTCGCCCAGAAGGTTACCTCCGCCGCGCTGATCGAGGTCGTGGCTCGCCAGCTGGAAGCCGGCGCCCAGATTGTCGAGCGACTGGAGCACCTGCAGCCGCCGCTCGGCCGACAGGGTCATGGGCTTGGTCGGATCGGTCGTCAGATAGGCGAAGGCGCGAGCCTTGGACCGGCCGATGCGGCCCCGGATCTGGTGCAGCTGGGCCAGGCCAAACATGTCCGCCCGGTGCACGATCAAGGTGTTGGCGGTCGGAATATCGATGCCGCTTTCGACGATGGTGGTCGAGACCAGCACGTCGTAGCTGCCGTCGTAGAAGGCGCTCATCACGTCTTCCAGCTGGGTCGGGCTCATCTGGCCGTGGCCGACGACGAACTTGATCTCAGGCACCTGAACGCGAAGGAATTCCTCGATGTCGGGCAGGTCCGACAGCCGCGGGCAGACGTAGAAGGCCTGGCCGCCGCGATACTTCTCGCGCAGCAGCGCCTCGCGCACCATGACCGGGTCCCACGGCGCGACATAGGTCCGCACCGCCAGACGGTCGACCGGCGGGGTGGCGATGATCGACATCTCCCGGATGCCCGACAGCGCCATCTGGAGCGTGCGGGGAATCGGCGTGGCGGTCAGGGTGAGTAGGTGGACGTTGGCGCGGAGCGACTTGAGCTTCTCCTTGTGCTTGACGCCGAAGTGCTGCTCCTCGTCGACGATGACGAGGCCTAGGTCCTTGAAGCCGACCTGATCGGACAGCACCGCGTGGGTGCCGACGACGATCTCGAAAGAGCCATCCTTCAGACCCGCGCGGGTCTCGGCCGCGTCCTTGGCGGTGACCATGCGCGACAGGTGCCGCACCTTGATCGGCCAGCCGGCGAAGCGTTCCGAGAAGGTCTTGAAGTGCTGGCGCGCGAGCAGCGTCGTCGGACAGACGATGGCGACCTGCTGGCCCGACATGGCGACCACGAAGGCGGCGCGGATCGCCACCTCGGTCTTGCCGAAGCCGACGTCGCCGCAGATCAGGCGATCCATCGGCGAGCCCTTGCCCAGGTCCTCCAGCACGTCGCCGATGGCGTTGAGCTGGTCGTCGGTCTCCTCGTACGGGAAGCGGGCGCAGAACTCGTCGAACAGGCCGTGCGGCGGGGTGATCGGCTCGCCGGTCTTGAGCGCGCGCTTGGCGGCGAGCGCGATCAGGCCCTCGGCCATGTCGCGCAGCCGCTGCTTGGCCTTGGCCTTGCGGGCCTGCCAGCCGGCGCCGCCCAGACGGTCCAGCTGCACGTCGTCAGATTCCGCGCCGTAGCGGGTCAGGAGGTCAATGTTTTCAACGGGCAGGTAGAGCTTGCTCTCACCCGCGTAGAGGAGCTCGAGGCAGTCGTGCGGCGCCTCCTGGATCTCGAGCGTCTTGAGCCCCTCGTAACGGCCGATGCCGTGGTCGAGGTGGACGACCAAATCGCCGGTGGTCAGGGCCGAAGCCTCGGCGAGGAAGTTCGACGCCCGGCGCTTGCGCTTGGGCCGCGCCAGACGGTCACCGAGGATGTCGGTTTCGGAGATGACGGCGACGTCGTCGGTGACGAAGCCGTGCTCGACCGAAAGAACGCCGCGCAGGAACAGGTCCTTGGACGCGGCCTGCACGTCATCCCAATCCCGGACGGCCACGACGGGCTCAAGGCCATGGTCGGTCAGCATCAAGCCCAACCGGTCGGACGATCCTTCGGTCCAGCTGGCGAAGAGGACGGTCTTGCCCTCGGCCTTCAGCTGGCCGGCATGGGCGGCGACGGCCTCGAACAGGTTGACGCTGTCCTGGGCGCGTTCAGCGGCGAAGGTGCGACCCAGACGCCCGCCTGCGTCCTCGACGCCGCCGTCGAACGGGCTGAAGCGGCGCACCGAGCGACCGGCGAGCGCGCCGTTCCACTCCTCCTCGGGCAGATAAAGACGCTCGGGCGGCAGGGCGCGGTTGGCCCCGCCGCCCTTGGCCTTCGACGCCTCCTGTCGAGCCTCATACGCGTCCTTGGTCAGGTTCCAGCGGTCGGCGCGGGCAGCGTCGGCCTGGTGATCGACGAAGATGGAGGCGCGGTCAGGCAGATAATCGAACAGGGTCTCCAGCCGGTCGTAGAGCAAGGGCAGCCAGTGCTCGAACCCCTGCCGGCGCGCGCCCTCGCTGACCGAGGCGTACATCGGGTCCTCGCCGGGCGCCCCGAACAGGTTGAGATAGCCGCTGCGGAAGCGGCTGATGCTGTCGGCGTCCAGCAGGGCCTCGGACACCGGCGACAGCGAGACCTCGCGCAGCTGGCCCGTCGAGCGCTGGGTCTCGGGGTCGAAGGTGCGGATCGATTCCAGCTCGGAGCCGAACATGTCCAGCCGCACGGGCTCGGGAAAGCCGGGCGGGAAGACGTCGACCACCCCGCCGCGCACGGCGAACTCGCCCCGGTCGCTGACGGTCGAGGCGCGGACATAGCCGTTGATGGCGAAGTAGGTCTCCAGCGCCTGGAGGTCGAGATCGAGCCCGACCACGGCCTCGAAGCCGGCGGCGCAGGTGATCTCGCGCGGCGGCGTGCGCTGCATGGCGGCGGCGACGGTGGTGACGACCAGCAGGGGCTCGCGCGAGTCGGCCTCGCGTCGGGCCAGCGTGGTGAGCGCCGCCATACGCTCGGCGGACACGCTGGCGCTGGGGCTCAGCCGGTCGTAGGGCAGGCAGTCCCAAGCCGGAAACTCAAGAACCTCAACGTCCTTGGCGAAGAAGCCGAACGCCTGTCTGAAGGCCGTGGCGCGCGTGGCGTCGCGCGCCACGAAGACGGCGACGCCGCCGGATGCCTTCAGCCGCTCGGCGACCACCAGAGCGTCCATGCCCTCGGGCGCCCCGCCCAGGGTCTGGTCCGTGCGGCGTTCGATCTGGGCTCCGTCCATCAGCCCGCTCCCTCGGCGACCGCGGCCGAGACATGGGTGCGCATGAAGACGCGCAGGCGGGTCATCAGCGGGGTCTCGTGCGGCGGGGGCGTGGGCCTGGTCTCGATGATCCAGGCGTAGAGGTCGTGGTCGTCCTCGGCCAGCAGGGCCTCGAAGGCGTCGAGTTCGGCGTCCGACAGAGCGGCGCCCTCCGCCTCCATGAACGGTCCGAGCACCAGATCGGCCTCGCGGAAACCCCGACGCCAGGCGCGGAAGGTCAGCCGCCCCAGCCGCTCGCGGCGAGGATCAGAGGGTGTTTCGGCGCGCGCGTCGTGTTCGGCCACAAGAATCCTTGCCCGGTCCATCATTCCAACAAGCCGTGGCAGATAGCGTTCCCCTGCCCGTTTCGCCAGCGTCGCCACGACCGCTATGGTCGCAGGCGATGCGCCCGGAGATTCTGTTTCCCCTGTTCGCGGAGGTCGGCTCGCTGAAGGGCGTCGGCCCGCGCACCCTGCCGCTTGTCCAGAAGCTGGCCGGGCCGCTGGTGCGCGATGTGCTGTTCCTCGCGCCGACGGGGGTCATCACGCGCCGCCGCACCACGGCGATTGATGCGGTGGAAGGCCAGGTGGGCGTGTTCGACATCGTCGTCGACCGCATGATCGCCCCGAACCGGCCGGGCGCGCCGCTGAAGGTGCGCGCCACCGACGACACCGGCTTCGTCCACCTGATCTGGTTCGGCGGCAGTCCACAGCACATCGAGCGCCAGCTGCCGCGCGGCGAGCGCCGCCTCGTGTCCGGCAAGGTCGAACGCTACAATAACGAGGTCCAGATCGTTCACCCCGACTGGATCGTCCCGCTCGACAAGGGCGAGGAGATTCCGGCGGTGGAGCCTGTCTATCCGGCGACGCAGGGGATCACCTCGCGGCAGGTGAGGAAGATCGCGCTCTCGGCCCTGGCCGCCGCGCCCGAGTTGCCGGAGTGGCAGGACGCGGCTTGGTTGGGGCGGCAGCGATGGCCGGGCTGGCGCGCGGCGATCGAGGCGCTGCATGCGCCGTCCGTCGAGGTCGATCTGGAGGCCGATGCGCCGGTGCGGCAGAGGCTGGCCTATGACGAGCTTCTGGCCCATCAGCTGGCGTTGGCCCGGCGACGAAGGGCCAGACAGATCACGCCGGCCCCGGTGATCCGGCCGGGCGGGGTGTCGGAGGCGCTGCTGTCCGCCCTGCCCTTCCGCCTGACCGGGGCGCAGGATCAGGCGGTGGGCGAAATCCGCCGCGACCTGGCGTCCGGCGAGCAGATGGGGCGGCTGCTGCAGGGTGACGTGGGCTCGGGCAAGACGGCCGTGGCGGCGCTCGCCATGGCGGACGCGGCTTCCAGCGGCTTCCAGTCCGCCCTGATGGCCCCGACAGAGATCCTGGCCCGCCAGCACCATCAGCGGCTCGGTCCGATGCTGGAGGCGGCGGGCGCGCCGGCGATCCTGCTGACCGGACGCGACACGCCGGCCGAGCGGCGCGAGAAGCTGGCGGCCCTGGCGTCCGGCGCGGCGCGGGTGGCGATCGGGACCCATGCCCTGTTTCAGGACGCGGTGCGCTTCGACCGGCTGGGCCTGGCGGTCATCGACGAGCAGCACCGGTTCGGCGTCAACGAACGCGCGCGGCTGCAGGCCAAGGGCGATCCGCGGACCGGCGGCGTCCACCTGCTGACCATGTCGGCGACGCCGATCCCACGCACGCTTGAGCTGACGCAATACGACGAGCTGGATGTCAGCCGCCTGACCGAGAAGCCGCCCGGCCGGACGCCCGTGGCCACCGCCGTCCTGCCCCTGGCTCGTATCGGCGAGGTGGCCAAGCGGCTGAAGGCGGCGGTCGAGAGCGGAGCCCAGGCCTACTGGATCTGTCCCCTCGTGGCCGAGTCCGAAGCCATCGACCTGGCGGCGGCGGAAGCGCGCGCAGTCGATCTGCGCCGCCTTCTGGGCGGTGAGGTCGGGCTGGCGCATGGCCAGATGCCCGGCGCGGAGCGGGAAGCCGTGATGGCCGACTTCGCAGACGGCCGCCTGCCGGTGCTGGTCGCCACGACCGTGGTCGAGGTCGGCGTGGACGTGCCCAACGCCTCCATCATGGTCATCGAACACGCTGACCGCTTCGGCCTGGCCCAGCTGCACCAGCTGCGCGGCCGGGTCGGCCGGGGCGCCAAGGCCAGCGCCTGCATCCTGCTCTACGGCGGCGAGGACGGAGGGCTCGGCGAGACCGCGCGTCAGAGGCTGGAGACGCTCCGCCGCACCGAGGACGGCTTCGAGATCGCCGAGGAGGATTTCAGGCTGCGCGGCGGCGGCGATCCGCTGGGGCTGAAGCAGAGCGGCTTTCCAGCCTATCGCTTCGCCGATCCGATCCGGCACCGGGCGCTGCTGCTGGCGGCGGCGGACGACGCGCGGCTGGTTCTGGGCCGCGACCCGGACCTGCTGTCCGAGCGGGGCAAGGCGATCCAGGTGCTGGAGGCGTTGTTCGACTGGAAGACGGAGCGGGCGGCCCTGGATTAGCCCGGGTTCGAGGCCATCCAGACATTCAGGCGCCGCTCAACGTCAGCTTCAATATCAGCATAGAACAGATTGTATTGACGAGCTTTCCGCCGATCCGCCCAGTCGCCGACCTCGCGGAAGGATTCAGTGGTCAGCTCGGTGTGGCGCAGGATGCCGTCGCGGCACTGCGTCGCCACCGCCCGGTCGATGAAGGCCGGGCGGACGCCCCACTCCAGCCCCGTGGCGTTGGCGGCGCCGTGGTGGCGACGGGCGGGCACCGCCGCGTCGTCGGCCGCGCCGCTGACCGGGTTGACGCACAGCGCGGGACGGCCGGCGAGATCGACCAGACGGCCGTTGGCGTTCCAGATCAGGGCCCGACGCAGGCGGCGCTGAGCGGCGCCGTCGTTCTTCTCGTCCACGCCGGACCAGGCGACGACGCATCCGGTGCTGGTGGCGGTGGCGCAAGCCGGCAGCGACGGCGACAGCGGCTCGCGCGCCACGATGGCGTCCATGAGGTAGACCGCCGCTACGCGGGCGCTCAGCGCCGGATCGGGCGCGATTCGCTCGCGGACGAGACGCTCGATCAGCTCCCCGCCCTGCTCGACCCCAGCCAACACCAGCGGCCCTGTTGGATGAGCCTCAAGCCAGGCGTCGAACGCCATCAGAGCGTCGCCATAGGCGAAGGCTCGCGCGTCGCGGGCGTCGTCGCGCAGCGTCAGCCGCGTGTAGAGCGAGGCCTGGCGATAGCGGGGCGCGCTTACGGAGCCCGCACGGGCGAACGGGCCGGCGTAGTTGGGGAGAACGACGCGTTGCAGGTAGGCGTCCGCGTCGGGGTCGCCGATCGGACCGTTCCATTCCTTGCCGCCGTCATAGGTGGTGGAGTGCAGGAAGAAGACGGCAGCCGCGCCGGCGTTCGAGGTGCGCACGTCGCGGAGCACCCAGGCGGTCGGGTCCGAGTAGTCCGGCGCCGGCGGCGGGTCGTAGGTCTGGAACGGGATCTGCGGGTCCAGCCCGGCCCGGAGAATGTCGCCCCGCCACACCGCCACGGCCGCCGTCAGCAGGAAGACCAGGGCGAACCCGATCCAGCCGATCCACTGGCGCAGCGTCAGCCGGGGCAGGATCATCGGCGCGTCACCGATAGGGGTCAGATTGGCTGAGGAAGCCTTGGACGTAGCGGCGCACGCCCTCCTCCAGCGGCGTGGACTGGCCGGAGAAGCCGAGCGCTCGGACGCGGTCCATGCGGGCCTCGGTGAAATACTGATACCGATCGCGAATGGCCTCGGGCATGTCGATGTAGGCGACCGCCGGCTCTCGACCGACCGCCGCGAAGGTGGCGTTGGCCAGATCGAGGAACGACCGCGCCTGACCCGAACCGGCGTTGAAGATGCCGCTGACCTCCGGCGCGCACAGCAGCCAGTCGACGATGTCGACCACGTCGTCGACGAAGACGAAGTCCCTCAGCTGGCCGCCGTCGGCATAGTCCGGGTGATGCGAGCGGAACAGGCTGACGGCCTCGCCCGCCGCGACCTTGGGCCAGATCTGGGCGATCACGGACTTCATCCCGCCCTTGTGGCCTTCGTTGGGGCCGTAGACGTTGAAGAACTTCAGCCCCGCCCACTGCTTGGGTGCATGGTCGCGGGACGCTTCGCGCACGGCGTACTGGTCGAACAGCTTCTTCGAATATCCATAAGCATTTAGCGGCTGAAGCCGAGAAATCGACGCAAGATCGTCGGCATCCTCGAACCCGGCCGATCCATCGCCGTAGGTGGCGGCGGACGAGGCGTAGATGAAGCGCGTGTCGTTCAGCGCGCACCAGTCCCACAGGTCGCGCGACAGGCTGAAGTTGGTCCGCAGGATCAGGTCGGCGTCCTGCTCGGTCGTCGAGGAGATGGCCCCCATGTGGACGATGGCGGTCACCCGGTCGACATGGCGGTCCAGCTGGGCGAAGAGCTCCTCCGGCTGCCAGAAGTCGGCGATGGGAGACTTGGCGATGTTGCGCCATTTGCCCAGTTCGGCACTCTCCAGCCGGTCGCAGACGATGACGTCCCAGCGGTCCTCGGCGCAGAGGCGTGAGACGATGTTGGAGCCGATGAAGCCGGCCCCGCCGGTGACCACGACCGCCCGTCTCATGCCGATCCCTTCATCGTCTCGATCGTCTTCGTCGTGGAAAAGCCGTCTGTGAAGGCGGCCAGGCGCACCTCTCCGCCCCAGCTCTCGACCAGATCGCCGCCGACCACGCCCTCGCGCGTGTAATCCGCGCCCTTGATGAGCACATCGGGCCGCAGCCGCTCGATCAGTCGGATGGGCGTCGGGTCGTCGAAGGAGGTGACGCGGTCCACGCTGGCCAGGCCGCCGATGACGACGGCGCGGCTGTCGAGGTCGTTGACCGGCCGCCCCTCGCCCTTCAGCGCCCGGACGGAGGCGTCGGTGTTCAAGGCGACAACCAGTCGGTCGCACCACGACCGCGCCTGGGCCAGATAGGCGACGTGGCCGCGGTGCAGGATGTCAAAGCAGCCGTTGGTGAAGCCGATCTTCAGCCCCTGGGCCCGCCAGGCCTCGACCTCGGCGGCGAGATCGTCAAGGCCTGTCACCTTGGCCAGCGCCGCGCCCGCGTGCTGGCTGACCTCCGCTTCGATAAGCTCGGCGGGGGTGACCACGGCCGTGCCGCTCTTTCCGACCACAACGCCGGACGCCAGGATCGCCAGTTGCACCGCCTGCTCCAGCGAGGCCCCCGCCGCGAGCGCGAGGCCCAGCGCCGCCAGACCGGTGTCGCCGGCGCCGGAGACGTCGAACACCTCGCGCGCCCGGCCGGGGAAGTGGCGGACGGCGCCGCCGCGCCGCATCAGGCTCATGCCCTTGCCCGCGCGGGTGACGACGACGGCTTTGGCGGCGGTCGCGTCCAGCAAAGCCCTCAGAGCAGCCTCGACCTCGGCGTCCGTCTCGACCGGCAGGCCGGTGGCCCCCGCGAGCTCCGACGCGTTGGGCTTGATCACGTCGACAGCGCCATAGCGGGCGAAGTCGCGCCCCTTGGGGTCGACGATGACGGGCACGCCCGCGTTCTGGGCCTGCCACAGGGCCGATCGGATCAGCCGCTCGGTGACGACGCCCTTGGCGTAGTCTGACAGGAGAATAGCCGAAGCGTTTGAAAAGACGTCGTCACGTTCGAAGGCGCCGACGACCAGCTCCTCCTCGTCGAGGCGCATCAGCTGTTGGCCGGCGGACACGTAGCGCGTCTTGACGATGGTGCCGCCTGCCGCCGTCCGGGCGATGAAATCCTCGATCCGGTCCTCGGCGGAGACGAGCGAGGCCAGCTCAGCGCCGGGCGCGTCGTCACCGGCGACGCCGCCCAGGCGCGCGGTGGCGCCCAGCGCGGCGACGTTCCTCGCCACATTGCCGACCCCGCCGGGCATGGCGACCATGCGGCGGGCGCGGAGCACGGGAATGGGGGCCTCAGGCGAGATGCGGCTGACCTCGCCATAGACATACCGGTCCAGCATCAGGTCGCCGACGCAGGCGATCGTCAGGCCGCGCGCCTTGTCAAGCAGCCCCTGGAGTCCGCCGAGGTCGAGGTGGGTGTCAGCCATGCCCACCGCCTATCGGATTCACGCCGCCTTCGCCATCCGGGCCTTGGAAAGGTCGTCGTAGGCGATCAGGTCGGCGGCGAGGGCCTCGAACTCAGACAGAGGCACCATGTTCGGGCCGTCCGACGGGGCGTGGTCGGGGTCCTGATGGGTCTCCATGAAGACGGCGTCGACGCCGACAGCGACGGCGGCGCGGGCCAACACCGGCACGAACTCGCGCTGGCCGCCCGAGGAGGTCCCCTGCCCGCCCGGCTGCTGGACGCTGTGGGTCGCGTCGAACACGACCGGGCAGCCGATGTCGCGCAGCACCGGCAGGGCTCGCATGTCGCTCACCAGGGTGTTGTAGCCGAAGCTGGCGCCGCGCTCGCAGGCCATGACGTTCGGATTGCCCGCGCCGGTCACCTTGGCGATGACGTTCTTCATGTCCCAAGGCGCGAGGAACTGGCCCTTCTTGATGTTGATGGCCTTGCCGGTCGCGGCCGCGGCCAGCAGCAGGTCGGTCTGGCGGCTGAGGAAGGCGGGGATCTGCAGCACATCGACGGCCTGGGCGGCGATCCCGCACTGTTCCTCGTTGTGGACGTCGGTCAGGACCGGCAGGCCGGTGACCTCGCGGATCTCGGCGAAGATCGGCAGGGCCCCTTCCAGGCCGATGCCGCGGGCGGCGGTGGCGCTGGTGCGGTTCGCCTTGTCGAAGCTGGTCTTGTAGATGATGCCGACGTTGAGACGCTGGCCGATCTCCTTCAAGGCATGCGCCATTTCGAGCGCGTGCTGGCGGCTCTCCAACTGACACGGGCCGGCGATGAAGGCGATGCGCGCCCCGCCGCCGATGACGACCGGCGTGGTGACGCCGTTGCCGGACAGGGTGATGACGGAGTTGGGAGCGGTCACGAGCGGGCTTTCCAAGTAGCGACGGTTTGGCGGCTGGCGCGTTTGCATGGCCCAGCCTATGGGGCGGTCAGGTGGCCCCGACCGCCGTCCAGTTCAACCTAGCACGGAGCCGGAAGGCGTGACCACAGACCGCGAGCCGCCCGTCATCCTGTGGTTGCGGCGCGATCTGAGGCTGGTGGACAATCCGGCGCTGCAGGCGGCGCAGGCCACGGCGCGGCCGATCCTGCCGGTCTATGTCCTCGACGAAGGTCCGGCCGTGCGGCCGATCGGCGGGGCCAGCCGGTGGTGGCTGGACAAGTCCCTGAGGGCGCTGGCGGCCTCGATCGCCGAGCGCGGCGGACGGTTGGTGCTGCGCCGGGGCGATTCGGAAGGCCAGCTGCGCCGCCTGATCGACCAGAGCGGCGCCACCTGCGTGATGATGAACCGGCTGTTCGAGCCGGACGGCTGGGCGCGCGACAAGGACATCGCCCACGCCCTGAAGGCCGACGGGGTCGAGGTGAAGGGCTTCAACGGGACGCTGCTGACCACGCCCGGTACGGTGTTGAACGGCTCAGGCGGGCCATACAAGGTCTACACGCCCTTCATGAAGGCGCTGCGGGCCCAGGCGACGGCGCCGGCCCACACGCTCGGGCCGCGAGACCTGTCCGGCGCGCCCGAGGTCGAGAGCGACGGCATCGACGCCTGGGGCCTGCATCCGACCCGGCCGGATTGGTCCAAGGGTTTCCTGGGCGAGCCGGGCGAGGCCGGTGCGACGAAAGCCCTGTCCGAGTTCCTGAAGACCGGGCTCAAGACCTACGCCGACGACCGCGACCGCCCGGATCGACCCGGCACCAGCCGGCTGTCGCCCCATCTGCACTTCGGCGAGATCAGCCCGTGGCGCGCCTGGACGGCGGCCTACGACGCGGCCGGTTCCAACGGGATTTCAGAGAGTCAGGCGGACAAGTTCACCAATGAACTGATCTGGCGAGACTTCTCGGCCCACCTGCTGCACCACTTCCCGACCCTGCCGACCGACGCCTTCCGGCCGGAGTACGACCGGATGCCGTGGATCAACGACGCGGCCCAGTTCGAGGCCTGGACCCGAGGCCAGACCGGCTATCCCATCGTCGACGCCGGAATGCGCGAGCTGTGGACCACGGGTTTCATGCACAATCGGGTGCGCATGATCGTGGCGTCCTTCCTGATCAAGCACCTGCTGATCGACTGGCGAAAGGGCGAGGCCTGGTTCTGGGATTGCCTGATGGACGCCGACCTGGCCCAGAACAGCCAGAACTGGCAGTGGGTCGCGGGTTCGGGCGCGGACGCCTCGCCGTACTTCCGCATCTTCAATCCGGTGACCCAGGGCCAGAAGTTCGATCCGGACGGGGCCTATGTGAGGCGCTGGGTTCCAGAGCTGAAGCGGCTGTCGCCCGCCTTCGTCCATTCGCCCTGGACCGCGCCGCCGGAGATCCTGCGCGCAGCGGACGTGACGCTGGGTCGCACCTACCCCAAACCCCTTGTGGACCATGCGGAGGCGCGCGCGCGGGCCCTGGCCGCCCTGAAGGTCGTGACCGGCGGCGGTGAAGCCATGCCGGAGGATTGACCGTAGCTGTCCGGGAACACAGCTTGGCCCTCATGACCGCATCGACCGCCGATCATTCGATCCCCGTAGCAAACCGGACGCCGCGCGTCTTCGGGCTGCTGGTGCGCCTGCTGTCGGCGAACTGGACATTTGGATCGCTGACGCTGACGCTGCCGAACGGCGAGGTCCATCGGCTGGAGGGGGCCACGCCCGGCCCCGCCGCCGTCATGCAGGTGATCGACTATCGCTTCGCCCGGCGCGTCCTGGCCAACGGCGACATCGGCTATGCCGAGGGCTATGTCGCCGGCGAATGGGACAGTCCGCATCTGGCCGTCCTGCTCGAGGTTCTGGCGTCCAACTATGATCACATCCGCCGGCTGTTCGACGGCAACGCGGTCATGCTGGCCGCCAACTGGATTTCGCACCGGCTGAACCGCAACAGCCGCACCGGATCGAAGAAGAACATCCACGCCCACTACGACCTCGGCAACGCCTTCTATGAGGCGTGGCTGGACCGGACTATGACCTATTCCTCGGCCCGGTTCGAGAGCGCGTCCGAGCCGCTGGAGGCCGCCCAGACGCGGAAATACGCCGATCTGGCGCGCGCCATGGACCTGAAGCCCGGCATGCGGGTGCTGGAGATCGGCTGCGGCTGGGGCGGCTTCGCGGAGTATGCGGCGCGTGAGGTCGGCGCCCATGTGACCGGCGTCACCATCAGCCGCGAACAACACGACTTCGCCCGCCAGCGCCTGTTCAACGCGGGCCTGTCGGAGCGGACCGACATCCGCCTGATCGACTATCGCGACGTCGAGGGGACCTTCGACCGCGTCGCCTCCATCGAGATGTTCGAGGCGGTCGGCAAGGAATACTGGGGCGCCTATTTCGACAAGGTGCGGCGGGTGCTAGTCCCCGGCGGGCGCGCGGGCCTTCAGATCATAACCATCCAGGACGACCTGTTCGACGAGTACAACGCCCGCGTCGACTTCATTCAGAAATACATCTTCCCCGGCGGCATGCTGCCGTCAGAGGCTCGGCTCCAGCCCGTGGTCGAGGCGGCGGGGCTGAGCTGGGACGCGGTCGATCGGTTCGGCGTCGATTACGCCGACACCCTGTCGCGCTGGGACCAGAGATTCCAGGCGGCTTGGCCCGACATCCGCAAGATGGGCGGCTTCGACGAGCGGTTCCGGCGACTGTGGCGGTTCTACCTGGCCTATTGCGAGGCGGGATTCCGCTCGCGCCGGACGGATGTGATCCAGCTGGCCCTGACCCGCGCCTAGCGGCCGCGTTTCCGGACCCACATGGCGGCGTCGGCCTCGGCCAGCCAGGCCTCGACGTCGGTGTGACCGGCGAAGGCGCGCACGCCGAACGAGCCGTCCAGACGCGCGGTCTGGCCCTCCCATTCGAACGCGGCGGCTTCGAGCGCGGCCTTGAGCGAGGCAGCCTTCTCGCGCCCCTCCTCCAGCCCGGCGTTCAGCAGAACGACCGCGAACTCGTCGCCGCCCAGACGGCCGACGGCGTCGGTGGCGCGCACATTCTCCAGCAGGATTTCCGCCACCCGCACCAGGGCCGCGTCGCCCGCCGCGTGGCCAAGGCTGTCGTTGACGCCCTTGAACCCGTCGAGATCGAGATAGAGCAGCGCCGCCGGCACCTTGTAGCGGGTGCAGTAGGCCATGGTCCGCGTCATGGCCGCGACGAAGCCCCGGCGGTTCAGCACCGGCGTCAGGACGTCGTGTTCGGCCGCCGCCTCGGCGGCCTCGGCCCTTTTTTCCAGTTCCAAAGATTTGGCGCGCAGGGCCTCGACCTCGGCGCGCAGGCGGGCGATCTCGGCGTGCGGATCGGCGAGGGCGTCGATGTCGGCCGCGTCGGTCACGGTCGGGCTCCGGGGCGACTCAACGAACGGCCGCGCGGACACAGGCTAACGCCCTCGGTTGCGGGCGCAACGCGCGTGCTGTAACCGGCCGCTTTCCCGCGAGGAGCCTTGACCGCATGGCGACCGAGACCCCGCCCGTCGCGATCATCATGGGCAGTCGATCCGACTGGCCGACGATGAAGCATGCCGCCGAGACCCTGGACCGGCTGGGCGTCGCCTGGGAGGCGAAGGTCGTCTCGGCGCACCGGACGCCAAAGCGGCTGTGGGACTTCGCGTCGGGCGCGCGGGACGCGGGCTTCAAGGTCATCATCGCCGGCGCTGGCGGCGCGGCGCATCTGCCGGGCATGGCGGCCTCGATGACGTCCCTGCCGGTCCTCGGCGTGCCGGTGCAGTCCAGGGCGCTGAAGGGCCTCGATTCGCTGCTGTCGATCGTCCAGATGCCGGGCGGCGTGCCCGTCGCGACGCTGGCCATCGGCGAGGCGGGGGCGAAGAACGCGGGCATTCTGGCGGCCCAGATCCTGGCGCTCGCCGATCCGGTGCTGGCCGGACGACTGGACGCCTTCCGCGAGGCCCAGACGGAAGCGGTCCACGAGACGGTCGAGGACTGAGTGAGCGAAAGCGACGCGCCTCTCGCGCCGGGTTCGACCATCGGCATCCTGGGCGGCGGCCAGCTGGGCCGCATGCTGTCGCAGGCCGCGTCGCGGCTGGGCTTCGATGTCGTGATCCTGGATCCCGAGGACAACAGCCCTGCCGGGCGTGTGTCGCGCGGCCAGATCGTCGCCGCCTATGACGATCCGGTGGCGCTGAACGTCTTCGGCCGAGTGTGCGACGTGGTCACCTTCGAGTTCGAGAACGTGCCCGCCAGCTCCATGGAACGGCTGGCCGAGGCTGGCGCTCGCGTGGCGCCTGGGCCGGTGGCGCTGGCCGTGGCCCAGGATCGGGTGGACGAGAAGACCTTCCTCAACGGCGTCGGCGCGACGACGGTAGACTTCGCGCCTGTGGCGACGCTGGAGGACCTGACGGCCGCGATCGAGCGCCTGGGCTGCCCCGCCCTGCTCAAGACCCGCCGCGAGGGCTACGACGGCAAGGGCCAGGTCTGGATCAAGTCGCCCAAGGACGCGGCCAAGGCGTTCGAGGCCATCGGCGGCCGCCCCGCGATCCTGGAGGCCCGGGCCGACTTCACGCGCGAACTGTCGATCATCGCCGCGCGCGGCCGCGACGGAGCGACGGCGGTCTATCCGCTGGGCGAGAACACCCATGCGGGCGGCGTGCTGCGCACCACCATCGCCCCGGCCGAGGTCGATGCGAAGACCGAGCGTCGCGCCCGCGCCATCGCCCGCGCCGTGCTGGACGGCCTGGATTACGTCGGCGTGATCGGCATCGAGCTGTTCGACCTCGGCGGCGGCAAGCTTCTGGTCAATGAGATCGCGCCGCGCGTCCACAACACCGGCCACTGGACCCAGGACGGCTGCGTCTGCGACCAGTTCGAACAACACATCCGCGCCGTCGCCGGTTGGCCGCTCGGCCCCACCGCGCCCCACGCCCGTGTCGAGATGCACAACCTGCTGGGCGACGAGGTCGAGCAGTGGCGGAAACTGGCCGGCAAGACCGACGCCCGGCTGCACCTCTACGGCAAGGCGGAAGCCCGCCCGGGCCGCAAGATGGCGCATGTGAACAAGGTCAGGCCGCTGTAGGCTTCGCAGGCCTCGGCGCCGCCTCGACCACCAGACGGCCAACGGACGGCGGCGCGATGACGTCGACGGGAAACGCTTCCGCGAACAGCCAGTCCGCCCAGCGCTCCACCGGCACCGGGATCACGCCGCGCGTGTGATAGGGCGCGACGTCCGGACCGGGCTCCGTGGTCAGCAGCGAGAAGGCATCGCCCTCCCCCGCCCGCCAGACGGCCGCCAGCGCCAGAAACGGCGCCTCCGCGTCGCGGAATATCCAGCGCGTCTTGGGATAGGATGAGCCTGTGAACTCATAGAAGCCGCTGACCGGCACGAGACAGCGCCCGGTCCGATCGCGGTTCAGGAAGGTCCGGCCCTCGGCCCGCAGGTTGATGATCGGTCCCGCCTTGGGCTTGGGCGGTGGAAAGCCGAACCGCTGCGTCGCCAGTCTCGCCACGCCGCCGGTCCCCAGCACGACCGGCGCGCTGTCGGTCGGCCGCACCTCGTCCTGCGGCTCCAGATTGGGCAAGCCGCCAGGCAGATCGAGCGGGGCTCCGGCCCGCGCGAACCAGTCCACCAGCTGGGTGACGTTCAGCTTGGCCTGATAGGAGGCGCACACCGGATCAGGTCGCGCCGTAGCGGAGCCGGGTCAGGAACTCCGTCGCCTTGCGAACCGGAGCGTCGAAGTCCTTGCCCGCCTTCCACTTCTCGAAAGCCATGACGTTGTCGATGCGGCGCGCGACGAAGGCCTCGGCGGCGTCCTTGCTCTCGAACCAGCGCATCGTCAGCGCCGGGATCAGGATGCCGGACAGGATCGTGCGCTTGGAATAGTGGTTCCAGTCGGTCGCCGTGTCCCCGGCCCAGCGCCAAAGATGATCCGCGCTCTCCCAGGCCAGCGACAGGCCGAGATCCGCGTTGGTCGGGAGCGCCAGAAAGCCCGCGCATTTCCGCGTCGCCTCCAGGTCCTCGGCGCCCGCTTCCATCCGCGCAGACACCGCCCTGGCGATACGCTCGCGGATCTTCAGCCCCTCGGCGGACCCGAGCGCCTCCAACGCCCGCGAATCATGCCGCCGCGACAGCAGGGCGGCGAGGTCGCGCGGACCGTTCGGCAGCAGCAGTTCCTGATCGCCCTCCGACAGGCCCTCGGCGGCGCAGGCCTCGCGCACCATCCGCGCGTTCCAGCCCAGCGTCGGCGCCAGACGAATAGCGGCGTCCAGCACCGCCTGTTCCTTGGCGTCGGCCCAGTCCGGCTCGGCGTTCGACAGGGGTGGGACGTCGGTCATGGGCCTATCCTTAGCGTCGCCCGGCTGAACGCGCGAGACGGGGATGCAGACCGCGACGAATGGCGGCGGATCGGCTGGACAGTCCGGGGGGCTTGGTGTATCGACCCGGCTTCGCTCGCCGGGCTGTCGCCCGCGGGATCGGATTTTATTTGTCTGCCCGCCTCTCGTAAGGACGCGGCGGGCAGCCAAAGGAGAGTTGAACCTGGTTCAGATTTTCGTTCGCGACAACAATGTCGATCAGGCGCTCAAGGCCCTGAAGAAGAAGATGCAGCGCGAAGGCAGCTTCCGCGAGATGAAGCGCCACGTGCACTACGAGAAGCCCTCGGAGAAGCGCGCCCGCCAGAAGGCTGAGGCCGTCCGTCGCGCCCGCAAGCTGGCCCGCAAGCGCGCCCAGCGCGAGGGCCTGCTGCCGGCTCCCAAGCCCCGCGCGCCCCGCGCCTGATCTTCGGATCAGATCGAACGATCAAAGGCCGCCCCTCGGGGCGGCCTTTTTCGTCGTCGGGTGACGGCTCGGCCTGCCCTAGCGGAACTTGCGAAGCCCGCGCGGCCCCATGCGTCCCGCCCCGGCGCGCTTGCCCAGCCAATCCTTCCAGTCCGGCCAGTTGCGGCGACGGCCGCCGCCGTCGACCCACTCGGGCCCTGCCTCGGCGGAGAAGACGGCGATGTCAGACAGGCCACCCTGCTTGAAAGACTGCAGCTTCACACCCTTGCCGCGCGGCATTTCCGGCAGTTCGTCCACCCGGAAGATCAGGGTCTTCAGGTTCTCGCCGATGGTCACGACGTGATCGGACGGCCCGAGACGCAGCGCCGCCAGGAGGTCGCCGTTCAGCACCTGCTTGCCGCCTCGCTTGGTGGCCAGCAGTTCGTCCTCCGGCGCGACGAAGCCGTAGCCGGCTCTGGACGCCATAAGCATCTTCGCGCCCGGTTGATGAGCGAACAGGCCGACGATGCCGGCCGAGTCTTCGAGCTCGATCATCAGGCGTAGCGGCTCGCCGTGCCCGCGACCGGACGCCAGCTTGTCGGCCCCGACCGTGAACACCCGACCGTCCGTCGCCGCGACCAGGATCTTGTCCGTGGTGAAGGCCGGCACGAGGAAGCCGAGCGAATCGCCTTCCTTGAACTTCAGCTCGGACGGATCGTCGACCTTGCCCTTAACCGCCCGGATCCAGCCGCGCTCGGAAAGGATGACGGTGATCGCCTCCCTCGGGATGAAGGCCTCGGGCGCGACGAAGGCCGACGCGTCCACCGCTTCGGCGATGGTCGTCCGGCGCGGCGAGATGAGAGCCTTGCGCGTCGCCTCCAGCTCCTTGCCGATCGCCTTCCACTGTTTGGCGGGCGAGGCCGACAGCGCGCGTAGCGACGCAAGTTCTTCGGACAGGGCCTTGAATTCGTTCTCGATCGTCATCTCCTCGATGCGCGCCAGCTGGCGCAGGCGGGTGTCGAGAATGAAGTCGGCCTGGGTCTCCGACAGGCCGAAGCGGGCGATCAGGACGGCCTTGGGCTGCTCCTCCTCGCGCACGATGCGGATGACCTCGTCCAGGTTCAGAAAGACGATCCGCAGGCCTTCCAGCAGGTGCAGCCGCTTCTCGACCTTCTCGATCCGCCACTGCGAGCGGCGGTTCAGCACCTCGCGCCGGTGATCGAGGAAGGCCTGCAGGCAGCCTTTCAGGCCCATGACGCCCGGGGTACCCGTCGCGTCCAGCACGTTCATGTTGACCGGGAAGCGGACCTCCAGGTCGGATAGCCTGAACAGGCTCTCCATCATGGCGTCGGGGTCGACGTTGCGGCTCTTGGGCTCGATGACAAGGCGGATGTCCTCGGCGGACTGGTCGTCGAAGGTGTCGACCAGCGGCAGCTTCTTCTGCTCCAGCAGCTCGGCCATGGCCTCGATCAGCTTGGTCTTCTGGACCTGATATGGGATCTCGGTGACCACAACCTGCCAGCCGCCGCGCTCCAGGGGCTCCTTCTCCCAGCGCGCGCGTAGCCGGATGCCGCCCCGCCCGGTCTCATAGGCCTCCAGGATCGAGGCGTGGCCCTCGACGGCCACGCCGCCCGTCGGGAAATCCGGCCCCGGCACGATCTCGGCCAGATCCGCCGTCGTCGCGTCCGGCCGGTCCAGCAGCAGCAGACAGGCGTCGATCAGCTCGCCGACGTTGTGCGGCGGAATGGACGTCGCCATGCCCACGGCGATGCCGGAAGAACCGTTGGCCAGCAGGTTGGGAAAGCCGGCGGGCAGGACGACCGGTTCTTCATCCTGGTCGTCATAGGTGGGACGGAAGTCCACGGAATCCTGATCGATTCCGTCCATCAGCAGCATGGCCGCCGGCGTCAGCTTGCACTCGGTGTAGCGCATGGCGGCGGGGTTATCGCCGTCGATGTTGCCGAAGTTGCCCTGTCCGTCGACCAGCGGATAACGCTGGGCGAAATCCTGGGCCAGGCGCACCAGAGCGTCATAGATCGAGGCGTCGCCGTGGGGGTGATAGCCGCCCATCACCTCGCCCACGACCTTGGCGCACTTGCGCGCCGCCGCCTGCGGATTCAACCGCATCTGGTGCATGGCGTAGAGGATGCGGCGGTGCACCGGCTTGAACCCGTCGCGCACATCCGGCAGCGCCCGGTTGGTGATGGTCGACAACGCATAGGCGAGATAACGGCGCGACAGCGCCTCGCCCATCGGCTCCTCGACGATGCGGCCGCCTTCCGGCGGCGGGGTGTGGATGGTCATGAGCCTGCGAATCGTCCCGTTCGACCGAGAAGTCTAGAGGCTGCGGGCCGCGGGTCGACGGTCAGGACGCGGGCGCTGTGGACGGACAGGCGGCCCCGCGGGTTCGGGCCTCGGCGGCCACGAGACGATCGATGTCCGCGGCATAGGCGGGCGGGAACTCGCGACGAACCTGGGGCCAGGCGACCCGGCCGCCCGGCGTGCAGATGACGATGGCCAGATCGACGCCGGCGCCCTCGTAGAAGCTCTCGCGCGGTCTCAGGCCCACCCGGACCCGCTCCCAGCCCTGATAGGTCAACCAGCCCTGTTCACGCAGCAGGAAGGCGAAACGCACCTGCTCGACCGGCTCGAGCGGCCGGGCTCCCGTCGTAGCCGCGTGATAGATGTCCGCCGTCTCGCCGTCGCCGTAGATCGAGGCGTTGAACGCCGTCCACTGGTCCTGGGTGGCGTTGGCCTCGGCGCGTGTGGAGACGACGTTGCCGTCCCGCAGCTGGATGCCGACGAAGACCAGGGACACGACGACCGCCACAGCGCTGACCACCTCGGCGACCAGCGCCCAGTACTCCAGCCGCGCCCGGTCCAGGATGGCGGTGCGCAGGGTCTGTCTCGGTGTCTGTTCCTCGTCGCTCATCGCCCCCCTCCCCGGCCAGGCTAGGCCGGGCGGCGGCCCTTGTCAGCCCGCGAGCGCGGTTTCGATCCCGGCCAGCAGGCTCTCGGCCGTGATCGGCTTGGGCACGTGCAGATCGGCCCCTGCCGCCCGCGCCTGATCCCGATGCTCGGCCATGGCGTTGGCGCTGAGCATGATGATCGGCGTCCGCCCCGTGGTCTCCAGCGCCCGGATGGCCTCTGTCGCCGACAGCCCGTCCATGACCGGCATCTGCATGTCCATCAACACCAGGTCGAAGCGGTCCTCGGCGAAGGCCGCGACCGCCTGGGCGCCGTCCTCGACCATGACCAGGTCGACGTCGTGCGGCTGGAGGATCAGCTGGACCACGCGCCGGTTGGTCGGATGGTCCTCGGCGAGCAGGATGCGCAGGGGCCGTTCGCGGATCGAGGTCGGCGTTTCGGCTGCGGGCGCGGCTGTCTCAAGGACGGCATCGGCGCGACGGAGCGGGATCACCACCTCGAACCGACTGCCCTGACCCGGAGTGGACATCGCCGAGATGTCCCCGCCCATCATCTCGACCAGGGACTGGCAGATCGACAGCCCCAGCCCCGTGCCGCCGAAGCGTCGCGTGATGCTGGTGTCGGCCTGGCTGAAGCGTTCGAACAGCCGGGTCGCGTGCTCCGAACTGAACCCGAGGCCGGTGTCTTCGACGACCAGGGAGAGCCGGGCCTGATCCGGACCGTCCGGCTCCAGCCCGATCGACAGGGTGATCGATCCATCCGCCGTGAACTTGACGGCGTTCGACAGCAGGTTCGACACCACCTGACGGATGCGGGTGCTGTCGCCGACGAATGTTCCAGTGGCCTCCGGCGCGCGTCGCAGCCGGAACAGCAGGCCCTTGTCCCAGCACCGTTGCCGCGCCACCTCGGCGGCCGAGGCGAAGGCCTCGTCCAGGTCGAAGGGGCGCTCCTCCAGCGTCAGCTGACCCGCCTCGATCTTGGAGACGTCCAGCACGTCGGACACGAGCCGCTCCAGCGTTACGCCCGACTCGCGGATCAGCCCCACCATCTCCGCCTGCTCCGGACTCAGCGGCGTGCGCGACAGGGCGTCGACGATGCCGATCACGCCGTTCAGCGGCGTGCGGATCTCGTGGCTCATATTGGCCAGGAAGTCCGACTTGGCCTGGCTGGCGGCCTCGGCGGCCGACTTGGCCTCAATCAGGGCCTTTTCGGCGGCGACCTCCTCGGTGACGTCGCGGGCCACGGCGTAGATGCGGTCCTGATGACGCTTAGCCCGCCAATCGAGGATCCGAAAGTCGCCGTCGCGGTGCCGATAGCGATTGCGAAAGCCCAGGATCGGCTCACCGGCCTTCTTGCCCTCGACCTCCTGAACCTTGCCCAGGGTGGCGGGCATGTCGTCGGGGTGGACCAGATCCAACAAGCGCCGGCCGCGCATATCGTCCGGATCGTGGCCCAGGGTCGTCAGCCACGACCGGCTGGCCTTCACAACGCAACCGTCCAGATCGCGGATGATCAGCAGGTCATGCGAGACATCGAAGAAGGTGTTGAGCTCGGCGACCTCGTCCGTCGACGGCGCGCCCAGCGCCGTCCACAAGCCCGAGTCCATCACCGCATCCACACTCATCGACGGCGCACTCGCTCCCCCTACCCTCGGTGATTAAGCGGATTCGATGAAGGAGACGCTAGCGGTCACAACCGCGCAGCTTCGGCGAGCCTGTCGATCATCCAGACCCGAGCCGGCGGCAGCGGCCGGTTGTGCGGGTGGAAGACGAACTGCTCGAGAAAGTGCCCCGTCAGATCGAGCCCGGCGCGGACATCGCCCTCCCTCAAGCCGGCCTGGGCTCCGAGAAGGAAGGGCGGCAACTTCAGGAGCTTGTCAGCATAGGGTCGCCCGGCGTCGGAACTGACGGCGCGGCCCGTCCGGGGGCTGACCCACACCAGATCGTCGACCGTGCCGGTCACGGCGCAGGACGAGAGGTCGAGACCGAACCCCAGATCCTCCAACAACCCCGCCTCGAAGCGCACGAAGATGGCCGGCCAGACCTCAGGAATGGCAAACGCGCTCATTAAAGCCTCGAACGCAAGGAAGGCGCCCGGATGCGCCTCCCGCTCCGGCAAGGCCCCCTGAGCAACGGCTGCGGCGGCGGACAGGCCGGTCAGCGCCAGCGGATCGTCGAACAGGGCGCTCGGCCCCTCCCCCACCGGCTCCAGCCGCGCCGAGCCCAGATGATCCGAGGTGCGGGCGCGATAGTCGACGATGACCCGGGCGCCGGCCTGCAGATGCGGCTTCATCTTGCGCGACGCGCCGCCCGCGACATAGGCCGTGTGCCGTCCGTGCGTTTCCGTCAGCAGGTCGACGACCGCGCCGGTGTCGCCATGGCTGCGCGCGGAGAGGACGAAGGCCTCTTCGTGGAACTCCATCACTCGCCCTTGATGGCCTCGACGACGGCGTCGGCGCGATCGTTGGGTACGGCGAACGAGAGGACGTACTGCTCGATCTTCCAGCCGTCGTCGGTCAGGCGCAGCACGCCTGAGCCGCGGGTGACGCCATAACTGTCGTTGACGAGCTTCTCCTCGAACCAGGCGATGCAGCGGCAGTCGATGGGGGCGATGGTGATGGTCCGCTCGGTCGCCGGATAGGACCAGCCGCGCCCGCGCGAGAAGTAGGGCTCGGCGAAGGCCCGGAACTCGGGCAGCGTCCAGTGCTCCATCGCGTCGGTTCCGACGAAGCGGGCGTCGGGCGTGAACAGGGCGAAGTAGGCATCGCCGTCGGCTGCGGTGGACGCGGCGTTCAGACGATCCAGCACGGCGACGACGTCGGCCTCGGGCGAGGATTGGATGGCGAGGGCGGCGGCAAGGGCGGCGAACATGGGACGCTCCGTGGCTGGAGGTCCGGCTTACGCCTAGTCGCCGCTTTCGGGAACCGGGAAGGTCTCGGGTTTCAGCACACGCGCCACCGCCAGCAGATTGCGCGCGGCGTTGCGGCCCACGCGGTCGGAGTAGTCGTGACCCTTGTCCGTCTCGACGTAGTCGGGGCCGACGCCCGGCCCCAGGTGCCAGTAGGTCCAGCTGTGGCCCGGAACGGTGAAGCCGATGTCGATCAGGGCCTGGCTGACCGTGCCGACGATGTGGTGGGCCCCGTCCTCGTTGCCGGTGATCACCACGCCCGCGACCTTGCCGAAGGCGACCGGTCGGCCGCTGTCGTCGGTCTCGCCGATCAGGGCGTCCATGCGCTCCAGCGCCCGCATGCAGACGCTGGACTGCTGGCCCAGCCAGGTCGGCGTGGCGACGATCAGGATGTTCGCGGCCAGGATCTTCTCGCGGACGTCCGGCCAGTCGTCGCCCTCGCCCATGTCGCTCTCGACGCCGGGCTTGATGTTCAGATCGACCAGGCGGACCAGATCGACGGTCGCCCCGCCCTTCTCCAGTTCGGCGATGACGACGCGCGCCAGGGCTTCGGTGCTGGAGGTCTCGGGCGAAGGCTTCAGGGTACAGTTCAGGACGACGGCGCGCATGGGGGTCTCCGGTTGGTCAGAACCGAACGGAGTCGGACAGCCGACGTTCCGGCGACATTATTCAACCAAGCGGTTGACAGCCGCTGGCGCAAGGGTTATTCAACCATTCAGTTCAACACGAAGCTCTGCCATGCAGACCGACGACCTCTCCGCCAAGTTCGCCGCCCTGGCCGACCCCACCCGTCGGGCCATCCTGGCGCGGCTGACCGAGGGCGAGGCCAGCGTCAACGACCTGGCCCAGCCTTTCGACATGAGTTTGGCCGCTGTCTCCAAGCATCTGAAAGTGCTCGAGAAGGCTGGCCTGATCACGCGCGGCAAGGAGGCCCAGTGGCGCCCCGCCCGGCTGGAGCCGATGGGCCTGAAGGGCATGGCCGAGTGGCTGGAACACTATCGGCGATACTGGGAATCCAGCTTCGACCGCCTCGACGCCTATCTCAACAAGATCCAAAAGGGAGACCCCCGTGGCCCAAGAAATTGACCCCTGCGTCGCCACCGGCGCGCACGAACACGCCCTGGTGCTGGACCGCGTCCTGAACGGCACGCCGGAGAAGATCTGGAAGGCCTTCATGACGCCGGAGATCCTCGCGCAATGGTTCTGCCCCAAGCCGTGGCGCATCACCGACGCGGTGATCGAGCCCGAGGTCGGCGGTCGCTTCGCCTTCACCATGCATGGGCCGGACGGCGAGGTGATGCCCAATGACGGCGTCTTCCTTCTGGTCGAGCCGAACCGGCGCTGGATCACGACCGACGCCTTCGTGAAGGGCTGGCGTCCCGCCGGCATGCCTTTCATGGCCGCCGAGATCGAACTGACCCCCCTGCCCGACGGCAAAACCCGCTACGTCGCCACCGCGCGCCACTGGTCGGAAGAGACGATGAAGCAGCACGAGGCGATGGGCTTCCATGAGGGCTGGGGCACGGTCGCCGACCAGCTGAACGACCTGCTGCCGAGCCTCTGAGATGTCGCTCGTCGAAACCGCCCTGCCCGACCTGCCGCCGCTGCTTCCGCGTCGACTGGACCTGACGCGCACCTTCGCCGCGCCGCGCCAACTGGTCTGGATGGCCTGGACCCAGCCCGAGATGCGGGTGAACTGGATGGGTCCGGTGGAGTGGCCGATGGTGTCCGGCACGAACGACCTGCGGGTCGGCGGCCAGTGGCGGGCCTGCCTGCGCTCGGTCGAGACCGGAGAGGACCTCTGGCAGGGCGGCCACTACCGCGAGATCGTGGAGCCCGAACGCCTGGTCTTCACCTTCCGCTGGGACGAGAGCCATGAGGACGGCCCGCCGGCCGACACCCTGGTCACCGTCGTCCTGCACGAGACCGCCGACGGCCGCACTCGCATGGACTTCACCCACGAGGGCCTGAAGTCCGAACGCAGCCTGACCGGCCACGAATACGGCTGGAACTCCACGCTGGACCGGCTGGAGGCATGGTTGGCCGCCAATCCAGGCTGAAACCAAATCAACGGAGAGACGACCATGAAGATCGTGACGAGCCTGAGCTTCAAGGGCGAATGCCGAGCCGCATTCGAGTTCTACGCCAAGGTGCTGGGCGGCAAGATCACCGCCGCAATGCCCTATAGCGACGGTCCGCCCGACATGCCGGTCCCGCCCCACTACAAGGACTGGCTGATGCACTGTTGGCTGGAAGTCGGCGACCAGGCGATCATGGGGGCCGACATGGACACCGAGTGGGCACCCAACATCGACAAGCCCAAGAACGGCTTCGACGTCACCTTCCACACCGACGATATCGAGGAGGGCCGTCGCGTGTTCTGCGCCCTCGCCGAAGGCGGCAAGGTCGGAATGGACTTCTCCGAGACCTTCTGGTCCCCGGGCTACGGCAGCCTGACGGACAAGTTCGGCATACCCTGGATGGTCAACACCATCCCGGCGGAGGGCTGGACGCCGGGTCAATGAGCACGCCGACGATCTGGACCTACGACTGGGTGCCGGAGCCGCCGCGCGGCTTCGTCCGCGACCTGCGCCTTCGTTGGGCGTGCGAGGAAGCCGGATTTGCCTATCAGGTCCGCACGGTTCCCTTCTCGGATCGTGGCCCGGAGCACCTCGCGCACCAGCCCTTCGGACAGATTCCCTTCCTCGAGGACGAGGGTGTGGAGCTGTTCGAAAGCGGGGCTGGCCTGCTTCATCTGGCCCGCAGGAGCGAGACTTTGATGCCGCGCGATCCGGCGGGAGAGGCCGCGACCCTTCAATGGGTGATCGCCGCCCTCAACTCGCTGGAGATGGTCACCGTGCCCTGGTGGTTCCTCGGCCTGTCGGGCGCGACTGACAATGGTCTGACCGCTTGGTTGAAAGGCCGCCTCGACCACATGGAGCGCGTCTTTGGCGAGCGCGAGTGGCTGGCGGCGGACCGGTTCACCGTGGCCGACCTGCTGACGGCCGATGTGCTGCGTATTCCGGCCGTGCGAGGCTTTGGCGATCGACCGGCGACGGAAGCCTATGTCGCGCGGATCACGGCTCGGCCTGCCTTCCAGAAGGCCCACGCCGACCAGCTCGCCTTCTTCGCCGAAGCCGATGCCCGACGCGCGGAGCAATGAAATGGAAAAAGTGAAGCCCGGCCTCACGCCCGACGCCTACGCCGCCTCGTTCGACGACTGGCGCGGCAAGGAACTCCGCCGCCTGCGCGCGGCCGCCCTGGCGGTGGACGGCGTCGAGGAGGTCATCAAGTGGGGCCACCTCGTCTATCTGTCGAACGGACCGGTCGCCCTGATCCGCGCCGAGGGCAAGCGGGTTCTGTTCGGCCTGTGGCGCGGTCAGCGGCTGCGGGAAACGGAGCCGCGCCTGAAGCCCGGCGGCCAGTTCGAGATGGCCTCCATCAGCCTGGCCGAAGGCGAGACCTTGGACTCCGCCGTGGCGACCGCCCTTGTTCGCGCCGGCGTCGCCCTGAACGCCGAGCTCGGCGACCCGACCAAGGCCGCCAGGGCTTGAGGAGACACTCCATGCGCAAGGTTCGACTGTCCACCTTTCTGACGTTGGACGGCGTCATGCAGGCCCCCGGCGGTCCGACCGAGGACTGGACCGGCGGCTTCCCCTACGGCGGATGGCTGGCCCCGCATTTCGACCAGACCGTCGGCGAGATGATGGAGAGCTGGATCGGCCGCGACTACGACCTGCTGCTCGGCCGCAAGACCTATGAGATCTTCGCCGCCCACTGGCCCCAGCAGGACGACGAGATCGGCCGCACCTTCAACGCCATCGACAAGTTCGTCGTCGCGGGTCCGGACACGCCCCTGACCTGGGTCAACAGCCACCGGCTGGAAGGCGAGCCCGGCGAGGCGGTGCGGCGGTTGAAGAGCTCGGGCGACCGCGACCTGCTGATCCAGGGCAGCGGCCAGCTGGTGCAGGCGCTGCTGGCGGCCGACGTGATCGACGAGATCACCCTGATGGTGTTTCCGATCGTGCTCGGTCAGGGGAAGCGGCTGTTCCGCGACGGGATCGCCGCCACCGCCTGGCGGATGACGGAGACGCGCCACTCCCCCTCGGGCGTCATCTGCAGCCGCTACGTCCGCGCGGGCGCGGTCGAGACCGCCGCCATCGCGCCCCAGGTCCAGAACGACCGCGAGGCGGCGCGACAGGAGCGGATGCGCCGCGAGGGCTAGCGGACCATGGCGGTCGGGAAAGGCCGCCCCAGCGCCTCGGCCATGGCCTGCTGGGTGGTCAGGAACACCTGCTCCTGCTGGTGGTAGTTATTGGTCAGGACCACGACCGTCACCTGCCCGCCCGGCTGCCAGCTCATCAGGTTGCGGAATCCCGACCAGCTGCCCGTGTGATAGACCTGGATGTCGTCGAAGCCGGGACTGACGCGGCGACCCAGCCGGTTGGCCATGACGCCATAGCCCCAGATGCGCCGCACTCGCCCCCGCTCCGGCCCCTGGTCGGCCGGCGCATGGTCCGCGACCATGGCGGCGTAGCTGTCGGCCGACAGCACCCGCCCGCCATGCAGCGCCCGGCTCCAGACCAGCATGTCGTCCAGCGTCGAATAGAGCGCGCCCGCGCCCGGAATGATGGAGACATTCGGCTGGCGTTGCGGTGTCAGGCCCTCGGGAAAGTTGGCGTGCCCCGCGACGAGGTCCGGCGCGTCGCCGAGACCGGTGTCCGCCATGCCCAGCGGTTCGAAGAAGGTCGTCTGGAGGTAGTCCCCGAACGCCATCCCCGAGGCGCGCTCGACGATGTCGGCCGCCAGATTGAAGCCGGCGTTGTTGTAGCGAAGCGCCTCGCCCGGAACGAACGACAGGCGGTAGGTCGCCGAATCCGCCGTCAGTTCCGCCATGGTCGCGGGCGTTGTCCGGCGCACGCCCCAGCCGGGCCGCTGCATCAGGTCCGGAATGCCCGAGGTGTGCGAGATCAGGTGACGGATCCGCAACGGCGCCCAGGCCGCCGGGCAGGGCTGGATCCAGCGGCACACCGGATCGTCGACCGACAGCTTACCCTCGTCCTGCAGTTTCAGAATAGCGACGGCCGTGAACTGCTTGGAAATGCTGGCTAACCGGAACTTCGATGACAGGGTCAGAGGCTGACCGGTGTCCGCGTCGGCGACGCCATAGACCTGACGGAACAGCACCTCATCGCCGCGCACCACCAGCACTCCGCCCATGAAGCGATCAGCGTCCGCCTCGCGGCGCAGACGGGCCGACAGCTGCGGCAGGGCCTCGACCACCACGACGGGCGGGCGCGGCGGAGGAGCCGGCGCAATGCTTTCGGCCAGCCGTTCGGGCGCGCTGACGGTCACGGCAATGGCGGCGACGGCGCCGACGAGCAGCAGCCCGATCAGGGCGACGAGGGCGAGAAAGAGCCGGGGGTGGTTCCCGGCGTTACGCGGAACCTGGAACACCCTAGACGTCGAACTCCAGCCCGAACTGGGCGTAGAGCGCCCTGGAGTCCTGCCACTTCGGATCGACCTTCACCGTCAGGAACAGATGCACCGGCCGGTCCAGCAGCTCGGTGAGCTCCTCGCGCGACTTCTGTCCGATCCACTTCAGCGTCTGGCCGCCCTTGCCCAGCACGATGGGCCGCTGGCTCTCGCGCTCGACATAGATGGTCTGTTCGATCCGGGCCGATCCGTCGGCCTTCTCGTCGAAGGCCGTCGTCTCCACCGCCGCCGAATAAGGCAGTTCCTCGTGGACGCGGAGATAGACCTTCTCCCGCGTGATCTCGGCCGCCAGGACCCGCAGCGGCACATCGGCCGACTGGTCCTCCGGATAGAGCCAGGGGCCCTCCGGCATGGCCATCGCCAGCCGTGTCTTCAGATCGTCGACGCCGTCGCCGGACAGGGCCGAGATCATGAAGACCTCCGAGTAGACGCCCGTGTCGAACAGCGCCTGCGACAGGGCCAGCAGGGTGTCGCGGCGCATTCCGTCGATCTTGTTCAGCGCCAGGATCACCTTGGTGTCCGTCGCCTTCAGGTTGGCGATGATGGTCTCGGTGTCCTCGGCCGACTTGCGGTCCGCCGCCGAGCCCTCCTTCGTCTCCGCAGCGATGTGGGACGCCGCATCGACCAGATGCACGACCACGTCGGCGTCGTCCGCTCCGGCCCAGGCCGAGGCGACCATGGCTCGGTCCAGCCGCCGGCGCGGGGTGAACACCCCCGGCGTGTCGACCAGCACGATCTGGGCGGTCCCGTGCATGGCGATGCCGCGCACGGGGAACCGCGTCGTCTGCACCTTCTGGGTGACGATCGACACCTTGGATCCGGTCAGGCGGTTGACGAGCGTGGACTTGCCCGCGTTCGGCGCGCCGATGATGGCGGCGAAGCCCGCGCGGGTCTGAGGGGTCTCGGTCAAATCACGCCTTCACGTTGCAGCATCGCCGTGGCGGCGGCCTTCTCCGCGTCCTGACGCGAACGTCCCTGCGCGGTCAAGGGCTCCACGCCCGGGATCGACACCTCGACGGTGAAGGTCGGCGCGTGATCCGAGCCGGTCTGGCCCACCACGCGATAGGCCGGCAGCGGACGCCCCGCCCCTTGCGACCACTCCTGCAGCGCCGACTTGGGATTGTTCAGCGCGCGCGGCGCGGGCGCGGCCAGTTCCTCGGCCCAGGCGCGTTCAAACACCCGCCGCGCGGCGTCGATTCCGCCGTCCAGCCAGACGGCCGCCAGGATCGCCTCGACCGCGTCGGCGACAACGCCCTCCTTGCGCCGCCCGCCGGTCTTGGTCTCGCCGGGCGACAGGCGCATGGCAGGACCGACGCCCAGCCGCGCCCCCACCCGCCCGCAGGCATGCTTGTCGACCAGCGCATGCAGCCGCGACGACAGCTCGCCCTCGTCGGCCTCTGGAAACTCCGAATGCAGCCGGTCCGCGACCAGCAGGCCCAGCACCCGGTCGCCCAGGAACTCCAGCCGCTCGTTATGGCGCGCGGGCTTGCCGGCGGCCTTGTCGGCGCCCTCCCCCACGCTGGAATGGGTCAACGCGCGCTCCAGCAGGGCGGCATCGGCGAACCGGTGGCCGAGCCGGTCGACCAGAGCGGCCACCGCCTCGGCGCGGGCATTGGCCATCAATCGAGAACGCGGAAGAAGCGGCTGGGCCGGACGTTGGCGAACCAGCTGACCGGGTTGAACAGGGAGGCCCCCGGCGTCCACGAGAAGGCGATGATCTCCGCCTTGCCGACCAGGTTCTCTTCCGGGACCAGACCCACGCCGGCGCTTTCCTGCACGCGGCTGTCGATGGAGTTGTCGCGATTGTCGCCCATCATGAAGTAGTGGCCGGCCGGCACCTCATAGACGGGCGTGTCGTCCAGGTCGCCGCCGGGTCCGAAGTCCTGGATCAGGAAGGACTTGCCGTTCGGCAGGGTCTCGCGCGCCTGGATCATGGAGCGGGGGCCGAACACGTCCTCGACCTCGCCCCGGCTGACGACGACATCGCTCACCGGCTGGCCGTTGATGTGCAGGACGTTGCCGATCATCTGGATGCGGTCGCCCGGCAGACCGATGACGCGCTTGATGTAGTCCGTCCGGTCGTCGCGCGGCAGCTTGAACACCACGATGTCGCCCCGCTCCGGCGCGCGACCGAACACCCGGCCCTCGCCCAGCGGCAGGTTGATCGGCAGGCCCGAGGAATACTTCGAGTAGCCATAGGTCCACTTGGACACGACGATGTAGTCGCCCTCGTAGAGGTTCGGCTCCATCGAAGCGGACGGAATGGTGAAGGGCTGGAACAGCAGGACCCGCAGCACGAAGGCGATGGCCAGCGCGACGACGATCGTCTTGACGATCTCGAGCGTCTCTGACCCGGCGGAGCGTCCGCGGTCGTCGTCATCGTCCTTCACCCGGGCGGCGGGCGGGATCTTCTCCTTCTTGCCGCCTTCGTCGAAGGGCGCGTCGCCCTGATCGCTCCAGATCGGACGGGAGGCGGCGACGGTTCCGGCGGCAGCAGCGGCCAGAACCGGTTCGGGCGCGGCCGGTTGCACGGGCTCAGGCTCCGACGCGGCGCCAACCGCCTCACGTTCAGACACGGCGGATCCTGCTTCTGCGGTGGAGGTCTCCACCGGCGCATCCGGCTCAACGGGCGTGCCGCTTTCGGACGCCGCGAAAGCCGCTTCGGCGGCGTCGACCTTACCTGCGCGGCTATCGACCGCAGGCTCGCTGGCGGCAGGCGCGTCCGGGGTCTCGACCGGCGTCGGCTCGGAGCCGTCCGTCACGTCGCGCTTGTGCTCTTCGTCCATGAAATCGCTGTCCCCGCCCGCCGAACGCGGTCTGATCGTCGCGCGCACGGGTATAGCGCGATTACGCCATCGGCAAGGCTTCGATCACCACGAAGGCGAGTGCGTAGGGATGCTCGTCCGACAGCGTCAGATGAATGCGCGCCTCGTGCCCCGGCGGCGTCAGGCGGGCCAGATGCGCCGCCGCCGGACCGGTCAGCGCCAGCGTCGGCTGGCCGCTCGGCAGGTTCACGACGCCCATGTCCTTCCAGTAGACGTCGCGGCGCATGCCGGTGCCCAAAGCCTTGGCGCAAGCCTCCTTTGCCGCGAATCGCTTGGCGTAGCTCCAGGCCGCGTCGGGCTTGCGATCCGACCGCCGCTGCTCCAGCTCGGTGAAGCAGCGTCGCTTGAAGCGATCCCCGAACCGATCCAGCGACGCCTGGATGCGCCGGATGTCCGACAGGTCGGCGCCGACGCCGATGATCACTGGACCGAGTCCATCGCCGCCCGCATGCGCCGGACCGCGTCCGCCAGCCCCACGAACACCGCCTCCCCGATCAGGAAGTGGCCGATGTTGAGTTCCCGGATCTCCGGAATGGCCAGCATCTGGGCGGCGCTTACATAGTCCAGACCGTGGCCGGCGTGGACCTCCAGCCCCAGGATGTCGGCCTGCGCCGCCGCCGCCGCCAGCCGGTCGAACTCCACACCGCGTTCGCCGGGCGACAGATGGCAGTAGCGGCCGGTATGCAGTTCGATCACCTGCGCCCCGATGGCGGCGGCGGCCGCGACCTGGTCCTCGGCCGGTTCGATGAACAGACTGACGCGGATGCCGGCGTCGGCCAGCGCTCGCACGACCGGCCCGATCCGCGCCTCGTGCCCCGCGACGGCCAGGCCGCCTTCGGTCGTCACTTCCTCGCGCCGCTCCGGCACCAGGCAGGCGGCGTGGGGCCGATGACGGAGCGCGATGGCCAGCATCTCCTCGGTCACCGCCATCTCGAGGTTCAGCGGCCGGTTCGCCTCGGCGCAAAGCTGCGACAGGGCGGCGATATCGGCGTCGGTGATGTGACGGCGGTCCTCGCGCAGATGCGCCGTGATGCCGTCGGCGCCGGCCGCCAGGGCCTCCCGCGCTGCCCGGACCGGATCGGGATGGACGCCGCCCCGCGCGTTCCGCACCGTGGCGACATGGTCAATGTTGACCCCGAGCCGGACCCGCTCCTTCACTTCGCCAGCCTCCGGCTGCCTGGATCCTCGACCGGCAGGGCCGCCAGTTCCGGCGGCAGGGCGTCGGCGGGATAGGCCGGCACGTCCAGCGTCGCCAGCGCCACCAGCGGCACGCCCACGTCGGCCCGCCCGCCCGAGCGATCGACGATGCAGGCCGCCGCGACGACCTCGCCGCCCGCGGCCTGGATCGCCGCGATGCATTCGCGGCTGGACAAGCCCGTGGTCACGATGTCCTCGACCATGACAACGCGCTGGCCGGGCTCGACATGGAAGCCGCGCCGCAGCTTGAAGGCCCCGCCCTCGCGCTCGACGTACATGGACGGCACGCCGAGATGCCGCGCGGTCTCGTAGCCGGGGATGATGCCGCCCACGGCCGGAGAGATGGCGACGTCGACCGGCCCGACCGCCGCCGTGATCTTCTCCGCCAGCGCCTTGCACAGCCGCTCGCAGCGGCGCGTGTCCATGAACACCAGGTTCTTCTGCAGAAACACGGGGCTGTGCAGCCCTGAGGACAGGACGAAGTGCCCCTCCCGGAGCGCGCCTGCGGAGCGGAATTCGTCGAGAACGTCGTCGGAGGTCATGCTGCGCTCATAAGCCCGCGAGCGTCACAGGTGAAGGCCGCGAACGCCGCTGCGTCAGTATTCCCGGCTTTCGGCCTGCCGCTCTTCCAGATGGCCGTCCTTCAGGGCGAAGACGCGGTCCATGTGACCCGCCAGCTCCATGTTGTGGGTGGCGATCAGGGCGGCGACGCCCGTCGTCTTGGTCAGGTCCCGCAGGGATTCGAACACAGACTGGCTGGTGGTCGGGTCCAGGTTGCCGGTCGGCTCATCGGCCAGCAGCAGGCGTGGCTTGTTGGCCAGCGCCCGGGCGATCGCCACCCGCTGCTGCTCGCCGCCCGACAGCTGGGCAGGCTGATGCGTCAGGCGTTCGCCGAGACCGAGCGCCGTCAGCGTCTCCTCGGCCTGACGCCGCGCCTCGGCTTCCGAGAACCCCGCGATGCGCATCGGCAAGGCCACGTTGTCCCTCGCGTCGAATTCCGGCAGCAGGTGGTGGAACTGATAGACGAAGCCCACGCGGCTCAGGCGGATGCGGGTCCGCGCCCGTTCGTCCAGGGCGCCCACGTCCTCGCCGTCGATGCGCACCTCGCCGGACGTCGGCCGCTCCAGCAGGCCCGCCGCATGCAGCAGCGACGACTTGCCCGACCCCGACGGCCCGATCAGCCCGACAAGTTCGCCCGGGAAGATATCGAGATCGACGCCCTTCAGCACCGTCAGCCCGCCCTGGGCCGTGTCGTAGGTGCGGGTCACGCCCCGCAGGGATAGAACCGGATCACTCAAAACGCAGGGCCTCCACCGGATCGATGCGGCTCGCGTTCCACGACGGCGGCAGGCTGGCGACGCAGCTCATCAGCAACGACCACACCGCTACCCAGAAGACATCGACCGGATCGACCAGCGCCGGGATGGCGTCGAGCATGTAGACGTCGGCGTTGAACAGCTGAACGCCCGTCACCGCCTCCAGGAAATGCTGGATCGCGCCGATGTTCAGGCAGAACAGCAGGCCCAGCGTCAGCCCCGCCAGCGTCCCCGCGACCCCGATGGTCGCCCCGGCCATGAAGAAGACCCGCAGGATCGACGACGGGCTGGCCCCGATGGTTCGCAGGATGGCGATGTCGCGGCCCTTGTTCTTCACCAGCATGACGATCCCGGAGATGATGTTCATCGCCGCGATGGCGACGACGAGGCCCAGGATGATCGACATGGCCACTCGCTCGACCTTCAGCGCGCCCCAGAAAGCGGCGAGGCGGTCGCGCCAGTCCTGAACGAAGGCGCCCGTCCCGGCGGCCGTGGCGACCGGCTCCAGATAGTCAGCCACCCGATCCGGATCGGCGACCTTCAGCTCGATGACGTCCCACACGCCCTCCTTGCCGAAGAACAGCTGCGCCTGCTCCAGCGGCATGAAGATGAAGGCCCGGTCGTAGTCCGCCGTGCCGGACGAATAGGTCCCGCCGACGACATAGGTCTTCTCCAGCCCGCCGAGGTTCCCGAAGGCGCTGTCCGCCCCGGTCGGCGAATAGATCTGGATCGGATCGCCGACGCGCAGCCCCAGCTGGTCCGCCAGGGCCTGACCGATCAGCACGTTTTCGCCGCCATAGGCGCCCTCCCCGAAGCTCGAGATGGCGCGTTCGGAGAGGCTGGACGAAACATACTGCATCGAGGCCAGGTCGGCCGGGCGAAGGCCCCGCACGATGGCCCCGGTCGTCTGGCCCGCCGCACGGATCAGCGCCTGGTTCTCGGTCAGCGGGCTGACACTCTGAACCCCCGGCACCGCCGCGATCCGCTCCAGCACCGCGTCGCGGTTCGGGGCCTGCAGCACCTGGCCCTGGACGTACATATGCCCGTTGAAACTCAGCATCCGGCCCAGCAGCTCGGAGCGGAACCCAGCCATGATGCTCATGACGCTGATCAGGACCGCGACCGCCAGCATGATGCCGACGAAGCTGATGATGGCGATGGTCGCCACTCCGCCCTCCTTGCGCTTGGCGCGCAGGTAGCGGAGCGCCAGCCCGATCTCCCAGGCGGAGAAGGGACCGGCGGGCTTGGCGGGCGCGCCGAGAGGGGTCGCGGTCAACCGATGCGCTCCATCGCCTGATCCAGCGGCACCGTGGTCTTCTCGCCGGTCGCGCGGCGCTTCAGCTCGACCACGCCCTCGGCCACGCCCTTGGGCCCGATGGTCAGCTGCCACGGCACGCCGATCAGGTCGGCGGTGGCGAACTTGCCCCCCGGCCGCTCGTCGGTATCGTCGTAGAGCACCGCCTTGCCAGCGCCTTCCAGCGACTCGACCGCCGCCTCGCACGCCTCGCAGACGCCGGGATCATTGGCCCGCAGGTTGATGACGACCACGTCGAACGGCGCCACCGCGTCCGGCCAGATGATCCCCGCCTCGTCATGGCTGGCCTCGATGATGGCGCCCAGCAGACGCGACACGCCCACGCCATAGCTGCCCATGTGGACGTCCGTGTCCTGCCCGTCCGGCCCGGCCACGCGCGCCTTCATCGGCGCTGAGTACTTGGTCCCGAAATAGAAGATGTGCCCCACTTCGATGCCGCGCGCCGTCAGCCGGTCGGCCTCGGCGGTCTGCGCCTCGAACGCTGCGGCGTCATGCATCTCTTCGGTCGCGGCGTAGAGCGAGGTCCGTCCATCGACGATGGACTGCAGGTCGTTCCAGTCCACCTCGCCGCCGGGCGCGGGCATCTCGACCAGCTTCCTGTCACAGAAGACCTGACTCTCGCCGGTGTCGGCCAGGACGATGAACTCGTGGCTCAGATCGCCGCCGATCGGGCCGGTGTCCGCCCGCATCGGCACGGCCTTCAAACCCATCCGCGCGAAGGTGTTCAGATAGGCCACGAACATCCGGTTGTAGGCCCGCCGTGCCGACGCCTCGTCGAGGTCGAAGGAATAGGCGTCCTTCATCAGGAACTCGCGCCCGCGCATGACGCCGAAGCGCGGCCGGCGTTCGTCGCGGAACTTCCACTGGATGTGGAACAGGTTCAGCGGCAGCTGCTTGTAGCTCTTTACATAGGCCCGGAAGATGTCGGTGATCATCTCCTCGTTGGTGGGGCCATACAGCAGCTCGCGTTCGTGCCGATCGGTGATGCGCAGCATCTCCGGCCCATAGGCGTCGTACCGCCCCGATTCCCGCCACAGATCGGCCAGTTGCAGCGTCGGCATCAGCAGCTCGACCGCCCCGGCCCGCTCCTGCTCCTCGCGCACGATCTGCTCGATGCGCTTCAGGACCCGCAGGCCCAGCGGCAGCCAGGCGTAGATCCCCGCCGCCTCCTGCCGGATCAGACCGGCGCGCAGCATCAGCTGATGGGACACGATCTGGGCGTCGGAGGGTGCCTCTTTCAGGGTCGGCAGGAAGTAGCGCGACAGGCGCATGGAGAGGGCTCAGGTCAAGACGGCAAAGGGGCGACGAGCTTTAGCCGGGACGACGGGGCGAAAGCTAGGCCGAGATCACGGAACCGGCGGCGCGAGGTCCGGCAACGGCATCCAGCCGATGTAGACGAGGAACATCACGAACGCCCAGACGATCAGGGCGACCCAGGTGGTGGTGATGAACTTCTTCTTCAGGTTCGGCGTATCGGGCGCGCCCCACTGCCGGCCGTCGGTTGGCGGCTCGTGGGTCTCCGACGACGTGCCGAGCGGCAGGACGGCGAACAGCACCACCCACCAGACGACGATATAGATCGCCAGCATGGTCACCGGACCGATGGGCATGTCAGTGCGCCTCCTTCGGGGATTCCATCAGCTCGACCAGAACCCCGCCCATGTCCCTCGGATGCAGGAACAGGATCGGCGTCCCGTGCGCCCCGATGCGGGGCTCGCCCGTGCCCAGGATGGTCGCTCCCTTGGCCCTGAGCGCATCGCGCGCGGCCAGGATGTCCTCGACCTCGAAACAGACGTGGTGCTGGCCGCCCTTTGGATTCTTCGCGAGGAAACCGTGGATGGGGCTGTCCTCGCCCAGGGGTTCGATCAGCTCGATCTGGCTGTTGGGCAGGTCGATGAAGCAGACCCGCACGCCCTGCGCCGGCAGGTCGAAGGGCTCGTGGGCCGCGGTCGCGCCCAGGAGCTCTGCGTACGTCCGCACGCTGTCGGCGATGGAGGGCGTGGCGACGCCGACGTGGTTCAAGCGACCGATCATGCGGGAGGCTATGGCGTCTCGTCCGCGCCGGGGCAAGCCGCGCCCATGCCGGGAGCCCTGAGCGCCAGCAGGGCGGATCGTCGCGTCTCCCGGCTCATCAGCCCCGCCTCCTCCAGGATGCAACCGACCACGGTGTTGGAGTTCGGAGCCAGCAGGCCATAGGGCTGGTCCAGCGTCTCCAGCCGATTCCGCGCTTCGGTCAGCCGGGCAAGGGCGCCGGAAACGACCGCCGGATCGTCGCTGACGATGGTCATCTCGTGCAACGCCTCGCCCGAGCTCGGGAAGTCATAGGCGGCGTCGGTGTAGGGGGTGATGCGCGCCGACAGACGGTTCGGGCTGTCCGTGTCGCCGGGAAACTTGCCTTCCTGGCTGGCGGAGAAGGCCCACGCGGGGCCCGTCTCCGGCACCACCAGGATGTAGGCGTGGCGGGGGAACAGGACGTAGTGCGCCAGCCACTTGGTCATCCACACTAGCGGCGGCCTGTCAGGCCCCAGCGCATGCGCCCCGACATAGACGCCGGGCGGCAGGACGGCGGCATCGACCCGCCCATTCACCGCCTCCATGCGGTCGACCATGATCTGGTCCAGCAGAAAGGTCCCGCCCCGCGCCGCCGCCAGGAAATGCGCCTTGATCTCGGCCGCGCTCGGATCCTCGCCGAGGTCCCGCCCGTGAATGGCCTCGAAGGCCCCGTCCGGCGTCGGCTGGCCGTCGGGCGTCGAGTACCACAGCACGCCCAGCTCGTGCGCCGTGCGCCTCAGCGGGTCCTCGCCCCGGAAGGTCGACAGGCTGAGCGTCAGATTGGCCAGGGCGAACAGCAGGACGAAGCCGACCGTCCCCTCGCCCGCGATCACCGCCCACTTGCGCCACCCGGTCCACGGATGACGCGCGTGCCGGATGCGCTCCAGCAGCCGCCCCGTCCGCGCGCGGAGCCTGTCCCGAACCGAGCGCGCCCAGTCCGGCGTCACCTCACAGCCTCAGGATCACCGTCTCGACGATGGGCCGGCGGTCCCAGATGCGCTGGCTGGTCTTCTTCAGCGCGCGGGCCACGGCCTGTTCGATGACCGCCTCGTCCTCCAGCGCCTCGCCCTTCAGGGCCAGCACCGCCTGCTCGGCCCGCTCGGCCAGTTCGTCCAGCGCCTCGCCTAGCGGCGTGACCTCGTCGCCCGGCAAACCGATGCCGCGCACGTCGATGTCCGAGACGATCTTGCCGCGCCGGTCCATGGCGAAGCTGACCACTAGCACGCCGTTCGTCGACGCATGACGACGCTCGCGCAGGGCCTCGCCAGCCTCGGTCACGACCATGCCGCCGTCGACGTACAGGCGCCCGCTCGGAACCTCATCGACGATGGCGGCGGGTCCGGGGGCCAGGCGCACCAGGTCGCCGTTCCGGGGCGTCACCGTCTCGGGCGTGCCCAGCTCACGGGCCAGGGCGGCGTGTTCCATCAGGTGACGGCGCATGCCGTGAGTCGGCACCGAGATGCGCGGCCGGGCCCACGCATACATCTGGCGCATCTCGTCCCGGCAAGGGTGACCCGAGACGTGAATGCCCGGGTGATCCTTCTCGGTGTAGAGGCGCACGCCGCGGTCGGCCAGCCGGTCCTGCAGATCGGCGATGGCCAGCTCATTGCCCGGAATGACTCGCGACGAGAAGATGCAGTGGTCGCCCAGCCCCAGCTTGATGAAGGGGTGCGTCCCATTGGCGATCCGCGACAGGGCCGCCCGATCCTCGCCCTGGCTTCCGGTGCACAGATACAGGATCTCGTCGGCGGGCCAGTGCCGCGCCTCATCTTCCGACAGGATGGCCTTGGATTCATTGAACAGGCCAACGTGCTTGGCCGCCGCCGTGATGCGGTGCATCGACCGGCCAGCCAGCGCCACGCGCCGCCCGGCCTTCTCGGCCGCCCTCATGACGCTGACCATGCGGGCGACGTTGGAGGCGAAGCAGCCGACCGCGACCCGCCCGGTCTTGAGCGAGCCGATCAGTTCGATCAGGCCCGCCTGGGCCTCCGTCTCGGACCCGGCCTCGCCCTCGACGAAGACGTTGGTGGAATCGCAGACCATGGCCAGCAGGCCCTCGTCGCCCATCTTCTGGATGGCGGCGATGTCGGTCGGCTTGCCGATGACGGGGTTGGGATCCAGCTTCCAGTCGCCGGTGTGGAAGACCGTGCCCAGTGGCGTGGTGATCTTCAGCCCGTTCGGCTCGGCGATCGAATGGGTCATGGTGATGAAGTCGACCGAGAACGGCCCCAGATCGACGTGGCCGCCCATCGGCACCTCGTGGATCTTCACATCCTGCAGACCCCGGTCGCGCAGCTTCTCGCGGATCAGAAAGGCGGTGAACGGCGTCGCGTACATCGGCGCCTTCAGTCGGTCCCACAGCCACGGCAGGGCCCCGATGTGGTCCTCATGCGCGTGGGTCAGGACGATGCCGCGAATACTCTCGCCGGCCAGGAAGCTGGGGTCCGGGACGATGATGTCCACGCCGGGCGTTGTGGAATCGCCGAACGTCACGCCGACATCGACCAGCATCCACTGGCGGTCGCTCTCCGGCCCATAGCCGTAGCAGTTCAGGTTCATCCCGACCTCGCCCGAGCCGCCCAGCGGCAGGAAGACGAGTTCGTCGTTCTGTTGAGTTTTCATGCGTCCTTGAGATGGGTGTTCCGCCGCCAGATTTCGAGCAGGCCGCGGATGGTCAGGTCCGGATCGAACCGGTCGATAGCGGGCGTGGCCCCTTCGAACAGGCTGGCCACGCCGCCGGTGCCCACGACCGTCATCGGTCGTCCCCACTCGGCCTTGATGCGCGCCACCATGCCCTCGATCAGGCCGATGTAGCCCCAGAACACGCCCGACTGCATATTGGACACGGTGTCCTTGCCGATAACCTTGTCCGGCCGCTGGATGGCGATGCGCGGCAGCATGGCGGCCGCCTCATGCAGGGCCTGAAGGCTCAGGTTGATCCCCGGCGCGATGGCCCCGCCCTCGAATGCTCCGTCCGCCGCCACGATGTCGAACGTCGTCGCGGTTCCGCTGTCGATCACGATCAAGTCGCCCGGATAGGCCAGATGCGCCCCGATGGCGTTGACCAGCCGGTCGGCGCCGGCCTCGCTCGGCTTGGCGATCCGCACGGGAATGCCGAGCTCGACGTTGTCGCCGATCACCAGCGGCTCGACCGACAGATACCGCCGCGCCAGGTTCCTCAGGTTGAAGATCGACTGGGGCACCACGCTGGAGATGATGCAGCCGGTCAGGCTGGTCAGCGCGATCGACCGCATGGCCAGGAGCTGCGTTAGCCAGACCGCGTATTCGTCCGCCGTACGGCTGGCCTCCGTCACCGTCCGCCACTGGGCGATCCAGCTCTCGCCGTCGTGGACCGCGAAAAGCGTGTTGGTGTTGCCCTGTTCGATGGCGAGCAGCATGCGGCGTCGGGCCCTTGGATCGCGTCAGTTCTTCTCGACCAGGATGACGCCCGGCAGGTCGCGGAAATGAGCGTCGCAGGTCAAAAGCTCGGCCCCGTGTTCCTGAGCGGTGGCATAGATGACCGCGTCCGCCGTGGCCAGCCTGTGAACCGCCCCAAGTTCCGCCGCCAGCAGAGCGATCGGGGTGGTCAAGGGAACGACCACGCAGGTGGTGCTGAAGGCGATGGCCGATTCCGCGGCAGCCTGATCCCATTCGCGCCTCAGCCACTTGGCTATCTCGTATTGCACCAGTGTCGGGACCAAACGGTCCTCAGCCGGCGGCATCAGAGGCGAGAGTTTGGCGCCGGTCTCGGAATCAATCAGCCACTCGATCCACGCCGAGCTGTCGACGAGCCGCATCAGTAGCGGTCGTTTCGATCGCGATAGCCGGTCGGATCGGCGCCCTTGGCGAGCCCTCTCAGCTCCTCCCAGGTCGGAACTGGAACAAGGATGACGCCCTTGCCCTTGGGGACGAAGGCGAACTTCTGACCCGCCTTCCAGCCCATCTCATCCCGCACGTCCTTGGGAACGGAGATCTGGAACTTGGACGACAAGGTCGTGGTGTTGGACATCGCCTTACCCGGCTCGATCGATGGCAAGATCGTAAGATGCGCTTCGCCGCCCTCCGGCGCAAGGAGTCACGCCGCCTCTCCAAAGAAGACATCGCCCGCCGAGATCAGCCGCAGCGACCCGTCCGCCGTCCGTAGCTTCAGCGACCCGTCCGCCGCGACGCCCTCGGCTACCCCGCTGACCGTCTCATGCCCCAGCCGCGCCACGCACGGACCGTCCAGCCCCTTCGTCCGCGCGGTCCAGGCGTCCAGCACCGGCTGAAAGCCCAGCGTCTCCCACCGCGCGCGCCAGGCCTCGAAGGCCTCGGCCAGCACGCCCGCCGCCGCCTCGACGCTCGGAGGATAGGCCACGTCGCTCCGCAGATGATGCGCCAGGCTGGTCGCCGGCCGCTCGGTTCCTTCCGGGGCGTGGGCGAGATTCACCCCGATCCCGACCGCCAGCCACAGCCCGCCGGCGGGATGCCCCCCGGACTCGACCAGGATGCCCGCCGCCTTCTCGCCCGCCAGCAGCACGTCGTTGGGCCATTTGATGCTCACCGTGCCCGGCGCGGCGAAGGCCTCCAGCAACTCGGCGACGGCCAGCGCCGCCACGAACGTCACCTGTGCTGCCTCAGCGGGCGATTTGTGCGTGATGTGAGCCAGGGTGGCGAACAGATTGCCCGTTTCGCTCTCCCAGCTTCGTCCCCGCCGCCCCCGCCCAGCGGTCTGGCGACGCGCGACGATCCAGGTGGACGCGACCTCTCCGCCCTCGGCCCTGCGGCGCGCCTCGGCGTTGGTGGAATCGAGCTCGTCGAAGACCTGGACGGGCGGGATCACCGCCCTACCCCGCCCCGAAGCCCGAGGCGGCGATGCGGGTCACGGGCTCCAGCCAGGTCAGGCCGACGATGACCAGCGGGAAGGCGAAGGCCGCGCAGGCCCAGCCGATCCACTGGCTCTCGACCGGCGCCTTGTCGGTCCGGGCCACGCCTTCCGGCGCCGCGTCGAACCACATCAGCTTGATGATCCGCAGGTAGTAGAAGGCCGCCACGACCGAGGCCACCAGACCCGCCGCCGCCACCATCCAGTAGCCGGCCGAGGCCGCCGCGCCGAAGACGTAGTACTTGCCCCAGAAGCCCGACAGCGGCGGCATGCCCAGCACCGACAGCGACAGCACGGTGATGGCGATCGCCGTCACCGGCCGGTCGTTCTTCAGCCCCGCCAGATCGGCGATGGTGCGGATCGAACGCCCGTTCCGGCTGAGCGACAGCAGGATGGCGAAGAAACCCATGGTGTCGACCATGTAGAGCGTCATGAAAACGATCATGGCCTGCAGCCCGGCCTCGGTGCCCGCCGCGATGCCCAGGATGGCATAGCCGATGTTGGCGATCGACGAATAGGCCAGCAGCCGCTGGATGTCCTGCTGCGCCAGTCCGCCCCAGGCCCCGACGACGAAGCTGGCCAGCGAAATCAGGATCAGCACCTGGGCCCACTGGGCATGCGCCTCCATGAAGCCTTCGGACAGGGCCCGCGCGAACAGCACCATGGCTGCCATCTTCGGCGCTGTGGTGAAGAAGGCCACGACCGGCGTCGGCGCGCCTTCGTAGACGTCCGGCGTCCACATGTGGAACGGCGCGGCCGAGACCTTGAACGCCAGGCCGCAGATCAGGAACACCAGGCCGAACACCAGACCCACGCCCGGATTGGCCGTGGCGTAGGCGGCGATCTCGTCGAACCGCATCGAGCCGGTGAAGCCATAGATCAGGCTGGCCCCATACAGCAGCAGGCCCGACGACAGGGCGCCCAGCACGAAATACTTCAGCCCGGCCTCCGAGGCCTTCAGGTTGTCGCGGTGATAGGCGGCCAGCACATAGAGCGCCAGCGAGTGCAGCTCGACGCCGACATAGAGCGAAATCAGGTCGCCGGAGGACGCCATCATGCCCATGCCGACGGCGGCCAGCACGATCAGGACCGGGTACTCGAACCGTGCGATACGCTCGCGCTGCATCCAGCCGCCGCCCAGCACCACGGCCACGGCCGAGGCGAGATAGATCGCCACCTTGCCGTAGATGGCCAGGGGATCGGCGACATAGGCGCCGTTGAACGCCGTGCCCAGCGGGCCGGTGGCGGCGACCGCCGAGGCGGCCACCAGCAGGGCCACGGACAGGATCGACACCAGACGGGCCGACTTCTCGCCGACGAAGGTGCCGACCATCAACAGCACGAGGCCGCCGAGCGCCAGCACGCCTTCCGAGGCCGCGATGTTCAGGTCCTTGAGCAGGTCAGGGGTCATCAGTCTCTCACCCGCCGGTCGCGAGGCGCCAGCCGCCGACGACGGCGTCGACGGAGGCGGCGGTATAGTCGAGCACCAGCCCGGGCTGCACGCCCAGCCAGATGGTGCCGACGATCAGGGGAACGAAGATGGCGAGCTCGCGCAGGTCGATGTCCTTGATGGTCGCCAGCGCCGGGTTGGTGATCTCGCCGAACATGACGTTGCGATAGAGCGTCAGGGCATAGACCGCCGACAGGATCACGCCCGTCGCCGCCACGAACGCCGCCCAGGTCGAGGCCTCATAGACCCCGGTCATGGTCAGGATTTCGCCGATGAAGCCGCTGGTCCCTGGCAGGCCGACGTTGGCCATGGTGAACATCAGAAAGATCGCCGCGTACCAGGGCATCCGGCTGGTCAGACCGCCGTAGAAGGCGATCTCGCGGGTGTGCATCCGGTCATAGACCACGCCGACGCAGAGGAAGAGCGCGCCCGAGATCAGGCCATGGCTCAGCATCTGGAAGATGGCGCCCTGCATCCCCTGTTCGTTGCCGGCGAAGATGCCCATGGTCACGAAGCCCATGTGCGCCACCGACGAATAGGCGATCAGCTTCTTGATGTCGGTTTGCCGGAAGGCGACCAGAGAGGTGTAGGCGATGGCGATCACCGACAGGGTGAAGACCAGCGGCCGGTACAGCACCGAGGCGTCTGGGAACATCGGCACGTTGAACAGGATGAAGCCGTAGCCGCCGAGTTTCAGCAGGATGCCGGCCAGGATCACCGACCCCGCCGTCGGCGCCTGCACGTGGGCGTCGGGCAGCCAGGTATGGACCGGCCACATCGGCATCTTCACCGCGAAGGAGGCGAAGAAGGCCAGCCACAGGATCGACTGGGCCCACGGACCGAAGGCGTATTCCTTCAGCTCCGGAATGCTGGTGGTGCCCGCCTCGTTGGCCATCCACAGCATGGCCAGCAGCATCAGGACCGACCCGAGCAGGGTGTAGAGGAAGAACTTGTAGGCCGCGTAGATGCGGTTCGCCCCGCCCCACACCCCGATGATGATGAACATCGGAACGAGGGTGCCCTCGAAGAAGATGTAGAACAGGAAGAGGTCCAGCGCCGTGAAGACGCCGATGACCAGCGTCTCCAGCACCAGGAAGGCGATCATGTAGTCGACGACGCGGTCCTTTATGGTGGTCCAGCTGGCCGCGATGCAGATCGGCATCAGGAAGGCGGTCAGCAGCACGAACAGGATCGACACCCCGTCCACGCCCAGGTGGTACTCGGCCCCGGCGAACCAGGCGTAGCGCTCGACGAACTGATAGGCGGCGCTGGACGGATCGAACTGAGCAACCAACACGCACGACACAGCCAAGGTCACCAGCGTGGTGATCAGCGCGACCCAGCGAGCCAGGCCATCGGCGTTCTTCGTCGTCAGGCGACCGATCAGGATCGCCAGCGCGCCCACCAGCGGCACGAAGGTGACGATCGACAGGATGTTGGGGATCGCGCCCATCTTATGCGCCCCAGGCGTAGATGGCGAAGGCGAGCAGGCCGGCCACGCCGAGCAGCATCACGAACGCATAGTGATAGACATAGCCGGACTGGATCTTGGCCAGCCGCGCGGCGGACTTCAGCGAGGCCCAGGCGGCGCCGTTCGGCCCCAGCCCGTCGATGATCCGGACGTCGCCGACCTTCCAGAACAGGTCGCCAAGCGCCTTGGCTCCCTTCACGAACAGGAAGTCGTAGATCTCGTCGAAGTACCACTTGTTGGACAGGAAGCTGTTCAGCGGCCCGCCCCGCTCGGCCATGCGCCGGGCCAGGCCCTCGCGCAGGACGTAGAAGTAGACGGCGGCCAGCGTCCCGATCGTCGACACGACCAGCGGCGCCCACAGCACCCAGGTCGGGACGTAGTGGCTGTCGTGGATGACGTGGTTGGCCGGGCTGGTGAAGATCGCTCCGCGCCAGAACTCCTTCTCGTGGTGGCCCACGAAGAATTCATAGAAGGCGAAGCCCGAGGCGATCGCCCCGACCGACAGCACGAGCAGCGGAACCAGCATGACCCACGGGCTCTCGTGCGGCTTCAGCGGGCCGTGGTGGCCGTGACCGTGATCGTCGTGACCGTGGCCGTGGCCGTCGTCCGGCAGTGGCTCGGAATGGGTCTCGATCTGCGCGTGCGGAGCCGCGTGATCGTCATGGGCGTGGTCGTGCGCATGCTCGTCCTTCCACGCCGGCTTGTTGTGGAAGGTCATGAACACCAGCCGCCACGAATAGTAGGCCGTCAGACCCGCGGCGAAGAGGCCGATGAAGAAGACGAACAGGCCGACCGGGCTGTAGTCGGCGGCGGCAAAGGCGCTCTCCAAGATCGAGTCCTTGGAATAGAAGCCCGCGAAGCCGAACTTGAACTCGTGGCCCGGGATGCCGATGCCGGTGATGGCGATCGTGCCGATCATCATGACCGCATAGGTGACGGGCAGCAGCTTCCACAGCCCGCCCATCTTCCGCATGTCCTGCTCGTGATGCATGCCGTGGATCACCGAGCCGGCGCCCAGGAACAGCAGGGCCTTGAAGAAGGCGTGGGTGAACAGGTGGAACATGGCCGCCTGATAGGCGCCGACGCCTGCCGCGAAGAACATGTAGCCCAGCTGCGAACAGGTCGAATAGGCGATGACCCGCTTGATGTCGTTCTGGGCCAGGCCGACCGTCGCGGCGAACAGGGCCGTGATGCCGCCGGTGATGGCGATCAGCATCGCAGCCGTCGGCGCGTATTCGTAGATGGGGCTGAGCAGGCAGACCATGTAGACGCCCGCCGTCACCATGGTGGCGGCGTGGATCAGGGCCGAGACCGGCGTCGGGCCCTCCATGGCGTCGGGCAGCCAGGTGTGCAGGAAGAACTGGGCCGACTTGCCCATGGCGCCGATGAACAGCAGCACGCCCGCCAGATCCAGCGCCGACCAGGTGTAGCCCAGGAACTGCCAGCCCTCGCCCTGCCGCGCGGCGATCATGGGGAACAGCTCGGCGAACTCGATCGTGCCGAACATCCAGTAGACGGTGATGATGCCCAGAGCGAAGCCGAAGTCGCCGACCCGGTTGACCACGAAGGCCTTGATGGCGGCGGCGCTGGCCGTGGGCTTCTTGAACCAGAATCCGATCAGCAGATAGGACGCCAGACCCACGCCTTCCCAGCCGAAGAACAGCTGCATGAAATCCGCCGCCGTCACCAGCGCCAGCATGGCGAAGGTGAAGAGCGACAGATAGGCGAAGAACCGCGGACGGCTGTCGTCCTCGGCCATGTAGCCCCAGCTGTAGAGGTGCACGAGCGACGACACCGTCGTCACCACGATCAGCATCACGGCCGACAGCGCATCGATGCGGATGGCCCAGTTCGACTGGAAGTCGCCCACGTTGATGAAGGGCGCGATCTGAACCGTGAACGGCTCCAGATGACCCCAGGTCCACTGGACGAACACCGTCCAGGCGACGGCGCAGGAGAAGAACAGCAGGCCGGTCGTGACGGCCTGGGACGGGATGTCGCCGATGCGGCGGCCGAAGAAGCCGGCCACGACCGCGCCGAGCAGAGGGGCGAAGACGCCGAGGGTGACGAGCAGTTCGAGAGACACGATCAGCCCTTCATCACGCTGGCGTCGTCAACCGCGATGTCGCCGCGGTTGCGGAAGAAGGTCACCAGGATGGCTAGGCCCACGGCGGCCTCGGCGGCCGCGACCGTCAGGACGAACATGGCCATGATCTGCCCTTGGACGTCGTTCAGATAGGCCGAGAAGGCGACGAAGTTGATGTTCACCGCGAGCAGGATCAGCTCGACCGACATCAGGATGATGATGACGTTCTTGCGGTTCACGAAGATGCCGAACACCCCGATGGTGAACAGCATGGCGGCGACCGCCAGATAGTGCTGGAGCCCGACCTCCATCAGCGCAGCTCCTCCGAGGTGACGCCCACGCCGGTCGTCACGCCCTTCACTTCGACCGAGGTGCGACGGTCGCGATTGGTCTGGGCGCCCGGGTCCTGACGGCGGACATGCGCCTTCTTGCGGAGCGTCAGGACGATGGCGCCGATCATGGCGATCAGCAGCACGATGCCGGCCGCCTGGAAGAAGTAGACGTAGTCCGTGTAGAGCACCCGCCCGATCGCCTCGACGTTGGTCTGGTCGGAGCCATAGACGACCGGCGCGGTCGCATCCGCGGCCGCCCCGCCCTGGGCCACCAGGATCGAGATCATGACCATCTCGGCCAGCAGGATTCCCGCCACGATGGCCGCCAACGGCAGGTAGGAGGTGAAGCCTTCCCTCAGGCGCACGAAGTCCACGTCCAGCATCATGACGACGAACAGGAACAGCACCGCCACGGCGCCGACGTAGACGACCACCAGCAGCATCGCCAGGAACTCGGCGCCCAGCAGCACGAACAGCCCGGCCGAAGAGAAGAAGGCCAGGATCAGCCACAGCACCGAGTGCACCGGGTTGCGGGCCGTGACGACCAGCAGCCCCGCGACCACGGCCACGGCCGACATCACATAGAAGGCTATGCCTTGCAGCATGGAGGCGCGCGCCCCTTTCCGATTCAGCCCGGCGAAATCGCCGCACCTCTTAGACAGCGACCGCCCCCAACGGAAGCGGCCAATTCACCCATCGAAAGACGGGTCGAGCCGACGTCACCGATAGGGCGCGTCCAGCTCCAGGTTCCCGGCGATCACCCGCTCCCAGCGGTCGCCGTTATCGAGCAGCCGCTGCTTGTCGTAGAGCAGCTCCTCGCGGGTCTCGACGGTGAAGTCCATGTTCGGCCCCTCGACGATGGCGTCGACCGGGCAGGCCTCCTGGCACAGGCCGCAGTAGATGCACTTGACCATGTCGATGTCGTAGCGGGTCGTGCGGCGGCTGCCGTCGGCGCGGGCCTCGGACTCGATCGTGATGGCCTGGGCCGGGCAGATGGCCTCGCACAGCTTGCAGGCGATGCAGCGTTCCTCGCCGTTCGGATAGCGGCGCAGCGCGTGCTCGCCCCGGAAGCGCGGCGACTTCGGGTTGCGTTCGAACGGATAGTTCACGGTCGCCTTGGGGCGCGCCATGTACTTCAGCGACAGGCCGACCGCGCCCACCAGATCAAGCAGCATGGCGCCCTTCGCGGCCTGGACGATGCGGGTGAACATTACTTGGGGTCTCCAGGACGGCGGCAGTCGCGCTCGTAGCCCTCGCTGTCCTCGTTGCGGATGGCGCACAGGCGGCGGCGTTCGGCCTCGCGGCGCGTGATCTCCTCCTGACGCCGCTCCCACTGATAGACCGAGGTCGGCAGCGGGTCGTAGGGCGCGGGGAAGGTGCAGGCGGTGGTCGCGAGCGCCAGCAGGCTCAGGATCAGGGTGCGCATCATCCGCCCACCACGAACACGCGCCACGCCGCCACGATCACCACGGCCACCAGCGAGGTCGGCAGGAAGATCTTCCAGCCCAGCCGCATCAGCTGGTCGTAGCGATAGCGGGGCACGAAGGCCTTCACGATCGAGATCATGAAGAACCAGAAGACGATCTTGGCCGCGAACACGAGGAACAGCAGCAGGTTCACCAGGAACGGCGGCCAGTCGGCGGCGAAGTCGATGGGGAAGCCCGGGTTCCAGCCGCCGAAGAACAGCAGGCTGATCATGGCGCACATGAAGACGATGTTGGCGTACTCGCCGATCATGAACAGCAGGTACGGGGTGGAGCTGTATTCCACCTGATATCCGGCCACGAGCTCGGACTCGGCTTCCGGCAGGTCGAACGGCGGACGGTTGGTTTCGGCGAGCGCCGAGACGAAGAACATGATCGCCATCGGGAACATCACGACCAGCAGGGGCCAGCTGTCGAGCCCGCCGCCGAAGCCGAACCAGTTCCAGAACCAGCCCTCCTGCGCCGCCACGATCGACGTCAGGTTCATGGTCCCGGCCAGCAGGATCACGTTGATGATGATTAGGCCGATGGAGACCTCATAGGACACCATCTGCGCCGCCGACCGCAGCGAGCCGAGAAACGGATACTTCGAGTTCGAAGCCCATCCGCCCATGATGATCCCGTACACGCCCAGCGAGCTGATCGCGAAGATGTAGAGGATGCCGACGTTCAGGTCCGAGATGACCCAGCCCGGCGCGAACGGGATCGCCGCCCAAGCGATGAAGGCCAGGACGAAGGTGATCAGGGGCGCCAGGATGAAGACCGTCTTGTCGGCCCCGGCCGGGACGACGATCTCCTTGAGAACGAACTTGAAGAAGTCGGCGAACGACTGAAGCAGGCCGAAGGGGCCCACGACGTTGGGGCCTTTACGCATCTGCACGCCCGCCCAGATCTTGCGATCCAGCAGCAGCAGGAAGGCCAGCGACAGCAGGATCCCGACCGTCACGATCAGAATGCCGACGGTCGTCAGCAGGGCCCAGCCGCCCGGGGTGCTCCACATCTCCTGCATCGGCCTACTCCGCCGCCATCAGGGCCGGGGCGACGCGTTGCTCGCTCAACTCGGCCATGGTCGCGCTGGCCCGCGCGATCGGGTTCATCAGATAGGGGTCGACCACGCTCGAGCGCAGCGCCGTGTCGCCCAGCTCGCCCTTGGCGCCCAGGCCCGCGACGTCGAACGATCCGGCCGGGGCCAGATAGTCGATGCGGCCAAACGTCGGGTGGTCGGCCATCAGCCTGGTCCGCAGCTGGTCCAGGCTGTCGTACGGCAGGGTGTGTCCCACGCGCTCGGACAGGGCGCGGAGGATGGCCCAGTCTTCCTTGGCCTCGCCCTTCGGGAAGACGGCGCGTTCGGCCATCTGCACCCGACCCTCGGTGTTGACGTACAGGCCCGACTTCTCGGTCCAGGCCGCGCCCGGCAGGATGACGTCGGCGCCGTGCGCGCCCCGGTCGCCGTGGCTGCCCAGATAGATCGTGAAGGCCTTGGTCGCGCCGGTCTCGATCTCGTCGGCGCCTAGCAGGAACAGCACGTCCAGCGCGCCCTTCTGCACCATCTCATGGGCTGACAGACCGCCGGCGGCAGGGGTGAAGCCCATGTCCAGACCGCCGACGCGCGAGGCGGCGGTGTGCAGGACGTTGAAGCCGTTCCAGCCAGTCTTCACAACGCCGACCTTGGCCGCGAGCTTGCCGAGCGCGTTCAGCGCCGCCGAACCGTTCGGACCGGTCAGGGCGCCCGAGCCGACCACGATCGCGGGCCGCTCGGCGTTCGACAGGGCGTCCACGGCGGCCTTGGGCAGCTTGGCCAGGGTCTTCGTGCCGCGACCGATCAGGTCGTAGTCGTAGGTCAGGTCCAGTTGCTCGCCGATGACACCGATGCGCGCCTTGCCGTTCAGCCAGGTCTTGCGGATTCTAGCGTTCAGCAGCGGCGCCTCGGTGCGCGGATTGACCCCGACCAGCAGGATGGAGTCCGCCTGCTCGAGCCCCTGCAGCCCGCTGTTGAACAGCCAGCCCTCGCGCGGGCCCGCGCCCAGCGCCGAGCCGTCCTGGCGGCAGTCCGTGTTGGCCGACCCCAGCGCGCGGAACAGGTCCAGCGCCGCCTTCATCGACTCCGCGTCCTGCAGATCGCCGGCGATGACGCCGATCTTCTCGGGCTTGGCGGCCTTCAGCTTCGCGGCGACCGCGTTCAGCGCCTCGTCCCAGCTCGCGACCCGCAGCTTGCCGTTCTCGCGGACATAGGGCCGGTCCAGGCGCCGCGCCTGCAGGCCGTCGGTGACATAGCGGCTGCGGTCGGCCAGCCACTCCTCGTTGATGCCCTCATGGACGCGCGGCAGGATGCGGATCACCTCCGACCCCCGTGACTGGATCGAGATGTTGGAGCCCAGCGCGTCCATGACATCGACGCTCTCGGTCCGCTTCAGCTCCCAGGGCCGGTACTGGAACGACCACGGCCGGTGGGTCAGGGCGCCGACGGGGCACAGGTCATTGACGTTGCCCGACAGCTCTGAGTCGACCGACTTCTCCAGATAGGTCGTGATCTCGGCGTCCTCGCCGCGCGAGATCATGCCGATGTCAGGAACGCCAGCCACTTCCGTGATGAACCTCACGCAGCGCGTGCACTGAATGCAGCGCGTCATGAAGGTCTTGATGGTCGGGCCCATGTTCTTTTCTTCGACCGCCCGCTTGTTCTCGGCGTAGCGAGAGCCGTCGCGGCCATAGCCCATGGCCTGGTCCTGCAGGTCGCACTCGCCGCCCTGGTCGCAGATCGGGCAGTCCAGGGGATGGTTGATGAGCAGGAACTCCATCACCCCTTCGCGGGCCTTCTTCACCATCGGCGTGTCGGTGAAGATCTCCTGGTTCTCGGCGGCCGGCAGGGCGCACGAGGCCTGCGGCTTGGGCGGTCCGGGCTTCACCTCGACCAGGCACATGCGGCAGTTGCCGGCGATCGACAGCCGCTCGTGATAGCAGAAGCGCGGAATCTCGTGCCCGGCGCGCTCGGCGACCTGCAGCACGGTCATGCCGGGCTCGAACTCGACTTCGACGCCATTAACTTTAGCTATGGGCATTCTGCGGCGCCTCCACTGAGGCGTCCCTGATTGGAAGCGGGCGCCAAGTCATTCGGCGCCAGTAAGGCAAGGTGGTTGCGGCGAACAAGGCGGCGATCGCGAGCGATGCCAGACCACTGAATGGCATCATCGAGCTCCACGCAGGCTGGGTTAGCCAAACCACTGCTGAGCCGGAGATCTGCAACAGGATATAGCCAACAAACGCCCATTTTCTCATCAGCCAGATGCCAATGAAAACGATCGTCCCGGCAACATGGCTGAACGGCGCATAGAAGGCGTAGATGCCTTCATACAAGCCAAACTCCCGATACTGACCGGACAGGAACAGCCACGCTGCGGAAGCCAGGCCGAGCACTCCAGCTATCGTCAGAATCGCAGCCCAGACGGTGATGATGAGCGGCCGCTTCATGTCGAAGCACTCGCTGGAACAGCCATCATCGCCTGCTGCGTCGTGCCATCCGGCAGGGCCTGGACGATCTCGATCTCTTCGCCGCGGATCGTGTAGCGCACGACCGGGTCGCCCGCCTCGTTCATCCAGCGGACCTGCGCCGGGTCGGGCAGTTCCAGCGGCTTCCACACCACCAGACCGTCGCCGGCCCGGCATTGCGCCTTCATCCAGCCGCCGTCGACGGGCGCGCGCCACTGGGCGTTCAGCACCTCGCCCTCCGCGCCCGTGATCTGGATGGCGTCCAGCGTCTGGCCGTGAATCGCCGCCAGGCCCGCACGGCACACGCGGCGCAGATCGACGGCCGTCAGCACCGCCGGCGTCTCGGCCACCGCGTCCGACAAAGGCGCTTGCGCCGCCGCCTTCTCGACCGGCGTCGGTTCGGCGGTGTCGCCGGACTGTCCGCAAGCCGACAGGCTCACGGCCGCCATCAGGGGGAGCCAGACCCGCATCCCTACTCCGCCGCGATCGCGTGGCCGGCGAAGTTCGCGCGGCGGCTGCGGTAGTCGGAGATGCGGTCCTCGATCTCGTGACGGAAATGCCGGATCAGGCCCTGGACCGGCCAGGCGGCGGCGTCGCCGAGCGCGCAGATGGTGTGGCCCTCGACCTGACCGGCGACGTCCAGCAGCAGGTCGATCTCCGACGGATCGGCCTCGCCCACCGCCATCCGCTCCAGCACGCGCCACATCCAGCCGGTGCCCTCGCGGCACGGGGTGCACTGACCGCAGCTCTCATGCTTGTAGAAATAGCTGATGCGGGCGATCGCCTTCACCAGGTCGGTGTCGTTGTCCATGACGATGACGGCCGCCGTGCCCAGGCCCGACTTCATGTCGCGCAGGCTGTCGAAGTCCATCAGGGCGACTTCCGACATCTCCCGCGTGATCAGCGGCACCGAGACTCCGCCCGGGATGACGGCCTTCAGATTGCCCCAGCCGCCGCGGACTCCGCCGCAGTGTTCTTCCAGAAGCTGGCGCAGAGGGATCGACATGGCCTCTTCGACATTGCACGGCCGGTTCACGTGGCCGCTGATCGACATCAGCTTGGTGCCCGTGTTGTTCGGCCGGCCGAAGCCCGCGAACCAGTCCGCCCCCCGCCGCAGGATGGTGCCCACGACGGCGATCGACTCGACGTTGTTCACCGTGGTCGGACAGCCATACAGGCCCGCGCCGGCCGGGAACGGCGGCTTCAGGCGCGGCTGGCCCTTCTTGCCCTCCAGGCTTTCCAGCAGAGCCGTCTCTTCGCCGCAGATATAGGCCCCGGCGCCGTGGTGGATGTAGACGTCGAAGTCCCAGCCATGGACGTTGTTCTTGCCGATCAGCTTGGCCTCATAGGCCTGCTTGACCGCCGCCTCCATGCGCTCGCGTTCCAGCACATATTCGCCGCGCAGATAGATGTAGCAGGCGTGGGCCTGCATGGCGAAGCTGGCGATCAGGCAGCCTTCGATCAGCAGGTGGGGATCATGGCGCATGATCTCCCGGTCCTTGCAGGTGCCGGGCTCGGACTCGTCGGCGTTGACGACCAGGTAGTGCGGCCGGTCCTTCACCTCCTTGGGCATGAAGGACCACTTTAGACCCGTCGAGAAACCCGCCCCGCCGCGTCCGCGCAGGCCGGAGTTCTTGACGTTGGTGATGAGCCAGTCGCGGCCCATGTCCAGCATGTCCTTGGTTGCGTTCCAGCACCCGCGCTGCTTGGCGCCCTCCAAGCCCCAGTCGTGCAGGCCATAGAGGTTGGTGAAGATGCGATCCTTGTCGGCGAGCAGACCGGCCATCAGCGGGCTCCCTCCCCGGCCGCCGCCCCCGACGCCCCGCCCACGCGGGCGCGAGAGTTCACTCCGACGATCGCCGGTTTCGCGGTCCTCGCGCGGCGGCGGGCGCTGGGATTGGGATGACGGAGGCTCAGGCGCATTCGGGGTACCGGACGGAGAAGACGGCGCAGGCTGCGCGGGCGTGGGCGGCTGGGTCGGAGGCGCAACCGCGCCGCCGAGCGGCAGGGCCCCCGCCCCCATCAGATTGGCCAGGAACAGGCCGGCGGACTTGCCGCGACCGGGTTTGGACGATGTCACGACGATCCCCCGAACGTCTTGAGATCAGCGACTGTGCGCCACGGACCTGACAGGGCTGCGACACTCTCATCGCCCGCCTCCATCCAGCTTGGACCGCGCCCAGATCACGATGCCCGCGCCGATGACGGCGATCACGCCGCCGATGCCGGCCATCAGCGTCCGGTCGACGTCGCCCAGCAGCCCCAGGAGCGCGGCGGTCGCCAGGCCGAGACCCAGCACGATGTCGCCGATACCCAGCTGCACGAACAGCTTGGGATCCGCCTTGGGCGGTTTCTGATCGCGGCGGCTCATCGAACGCCTCCGTCCAGTTCGGCCATGCGACGACGGTGATAGCGGGTGCGCAGGAAGATGGCCGTCAGCATCAGGGCCCATCCGGCCGCCAGCGACGCGTATCCCGCCATCTGAACGACCTCGGCCAGACCGCCGGCGCGCGTCGCGGCCCACACCAGAACGGCCCCCAGCAGTACGAGCCCGAACCCCGCCAGCCGCTGGGTGCGGCCCACGGCGCGGATCTCCGCGCGGTAGGCGGCGACCTTGTCGTCGGCTTGGGGGTCGGATGCGGTCACGCCGTCACGGGCTCCGTGTTCGGCAGCTTGATCGGCTTGGCGGCCGAGCCATCATACAGCTTCGGATCGGTCAGGGTCAGCGGCCCGCCCTCGGGCGCCGAGTTAACCCGGTCCACGCGCGGCCCGCGCTCGGGCGTCTTGCCGGCGGCGAAGTCGTCGATGATCTGGTTCATGTCCGAGGCCGTCAGGTCCTCGAAGTAGTAGTCGTTGATCATGGCCATCGGCGCGTTCACGCAGGCGCCCAGGCACTCGACCTCTTCCCAGTAGAACTTGCCGTCGGGCGACAGGGTGTGCTTGGGCCCGATCCGGTCCTTGCAGACCTTCATCAGATCGCCCGCGCCGCGCAGCATGCAGGGCGTGGTGCCGCACACCTGGATCAGGGCGGCCGAGCCGACCGGCTCCAGCATGAACATGGTGTAGAAGGTCGCCACCTCCAGCACCCGGATGTAGGGCATGTCCAGCAGATCGGCGATCGCGCGGATCGCGGGCTCGGAGACCCAGCCCTCCTGCTTCTGCACCAGCCACAGGATCGGGATCACCGCCGACTGCTGGCGGCCGGCGGGATATTTGGCGATCCACCAGTCGGCCTTGGCCTTGGTCTCTTTCGAAAAGGCGAAGGACGCGGGCTGGACCTTGGCGAGACGACGGACGCTCATCGGTCCACTTCTCCGAACACGATATCGAGGGAGCCCAGGATGGCGGACACGTCAGCCAGCATGTGGCCCCGGTTCATCCAGTCCATGGCCTGCAGGTGGCGGAAGCCGGGGGCCGAGATCTTGACCCGATACGGCTTGTTGGTGCCGTCAGAGACCAGATAGACGCCGAACTCGCCCTTGGGCGCTTCGACCGCCGCATAGACCTCGCCGGGCGGGGTCTTGAAGCCCTCGGTATAGAGCTTGAAGTGGTGGATGAGCGCTTCCATCGACCGCTTCATTTCGCCCCGGCGCGGCGGGACGATCTTGTTGTCCTCGACCATGACCGGCTCGCCCGGACAGTTGCGCAGCTTGTGGATGCACTGCTCCATGATGCGGACGGACTGCTTCATCTCCTCGACGCGGACGAGGTAGCGGTCCCAGCAGTCGCCGTTCTTGCCCACGACCACGTCGAAATCGAGCTCGGCGTAGCACTCGTACGGCTGCGACTTCCGCAGATCCCAGGCGACGTCCGAACCCCGCAGCATGACGCCGGAGAAGCCCCAGGCCAGGGCCTCCTCCTTGGACACCACGCCGATGTCGACATTGCGCTGCTTGAAGATGCGGTTCTCGGTGACGAGGGACTCGATGTCCTTCAGCGCGCGCGGGAACTCGGCGCACCAGCGGCCGATGTCGTCGATCAGGTCGCTGGGCAGGTCCTGATGCACCCCGCCCGGCCGGAAGTAGTTGGAGTGCAGCCGCGCCCCGCACGCCCGCTCATAGAAGACCATGAGCTTCTCGCGTTCCTCGAAGCCCCACAGCGGCGGCGTCAGCGCCCCGACGTCCAGCGCCTGGGTCGTGACGTTCAGCATGTGCGACAGGATGCGGCCGATCTCGCAATACAGAACCCGGATCAGCTGTGCGCGATAGGGAACCTCGATTCCCAGCAGCCGCTCGATGGCCAGGCAGAAGGCGTGCTCCTGGTTCATCGGCGAGACGTAATCCAGCCGGTCCAGATAGGGCACGTTCTGGAGGTAGGTGCGCGCCTCCATCAGCTTTTCGGTGCCGCGATGCAGCAGGCCGATGTGGGGATCGACGCGCTCGACCACCTCCCCGTCCAGCTCCAGCACCAGGCGCAGCACGCCGTGGGCGGCCGGGTGCTGGGGGCCGAAGTTGATGGTGAACTTGCGCTCGTCCATCTCGCGCGCGTGCGCCGTGCGATGGTCCAGATCGTCGGACCAGATGTCGACCTCGTTCTGGGGCGACGGCTGGGCGGCGTATTTCAGGTCGTCGGCCATCAGGACTTGCCTCCCGCCGGCGATCCCACGGCCTTCTCGTCGCCCGGCAGCGGCTTGGTCGGATATTCGGCGCCTTCCCAAGGCGACAGGAAGTCGAACTGGCGGAACTCCTGCGTCAGGCGCACGGGCTCATAGACCACGCGCTTCTGCTCCTCATCGTAGCGGACCTCGACATAGCCCGTCATCGGGAAATCCTTCCGCAGCGGATGCCCGCTGAAGCCGTAGTCCGTCAGCAGCCGGCGCAGGTCCGGATGGTCCGAGAACAGCATGCCGTACATGTCGAACGCCTCGCGCTCGAACCAGCCGGCGGACGGATAGACCGAGATCACGCTCGGCACCGGCTGGGCCTCGTCGGTCGTGACCTTGACCCGCACCCGCATGTTCCGGGTCAGGCTGAGGAGGTGATAGACCACGTCGAACCGCTCTTCGCGGTCCGGATAATCGGCGCCGCAGACGTCCAGCAGCTGCTGAAAGCCGAACCGGTCGCGCAGATCCGTCAACACCTCGACGATGCGGTCCCGATGGCACGTCAGCGTCAGCTCGCCATAGGCCACGGTCGCACCGACCTGCAGCTCCGCCACCATCTCCTGCCCCAACGGCGTCAGCGCCGCCTCATTGGCGCGCACGGTCGCCAGCGCGCCCCGCGCGAACGGCGAGTGGTCGTATCCGGTCGTCGTCTGATCGGTCATCGCTCGATGGTCCCGGTCCGGCGGATCTTCTTCTGCAGCTGCAGCAGGCCGTAGACCAGCGCCTCCGCCGTCGGCGGGCAGCCGGGCACATAGGCGTCCACCGGCACGATCCTGTCGCAGCCGCGCACCACGCTGTAGCTGTAGTGGTAGTACCCGCCGCCGTTGGCGCAGCTGCCCATCGACAGCACGTAACGGGGGTCCGGCATCTGGTCGTAGACCTTGCGCAGCGCCGGAGCCATCTTGTTGGTCAGGGTGCCGGCGACGATCATCAGGTCGGACTGACGCGGGCTGGCGCGCGGGGCCATGCCGAACCGCTCCAGGTCATAGCGAGGCATCGAGGCCTGGATCATCTCCACGGCGCAGCACGCCAGACCGAACGTCATCCACATCAGCGAGCCGGTGCGGGCCCAGTTGATGACGTCGTCCAGCGACGCGGTCAGGAAGCCGTGCTCGGCGACCTCGGCGTTGACGGCCTCGAAGAACTTGTCGTGGATCTTGGGGTCATAGCCCTCGACTGACGAGCGCGCGGCCGACCCTGCGGGGACCAGCGGCGAAGAAGGCGCGATCACTGCCATTCCAGGGCTCCCTTCTTCCATTCGTAGATGAAGCCGACCGTCAGCACGCCCAGGAAGACCATCATCGACCAGAAGGCGAAGATCATGTCGGGCCGCGCAAGGTCGAACATCGACACCGCCCACGGGAACAGGAAGGCGACTTCCAGGTCGAAGATGATGAAGAGGATCGACACGAGGTAGAATCGCACGTCGAACTTCATCCGCGCGTCGTCGAAGGCGTTGAAGCCGCACTCATAGGCCGACAGCTTCTCGCTGTCCGGGTTCGACGGCGCCAACACCCAGGCGGCGATCATGAAGCCGAGGCCGAGCACCGTCGCGATCCCGATGAAGATCACGATCGGCAGGTACTGCAAAAGGAAGTCGTTCATGCGTCCTGGGTCCACGCCGCGACTGGGAGGGGGCGGCGGATTCGGCGTCTTCTAGACCCATCGTCCGGCCGGTTCAAACCCATGCGACGACAGGATTTTTCTTGCGAGCCGTTCGCAGGAATAGCGCCGTTGCCGCATGTTCATCTTGGCCGTCACAGGGTAGCGGTTCTGTTCGGCTTCAACGACGCATGGACCCCGCATGGCCTCCGGTTTCGGCATCCTCAACGCGGTCGAGCGGATCGGCAACAAGCTGCCCGATCCGGTCTTCCTATTCCTCTGGTTCATCCTCGCCCTGATCATTCTCAGCCTGGTCGGGGCTGGGCTGGGCTGGGAAAGCGTCAATCCGGTCACCGGCGACGTGCTGCAGGCAAAGAGTTTGCTGGCACCGGAGAACCTCGAGAAGCTCATCATCGAGATGCCCAAGACGCTCGCGGCCTTCCCGCCGCTGGGGATCGTGCTGACCGTCGTCTACGGCGCGGCGGTGGCGGAGCGCGCGGGTCTGTTCACCACGGCCTTCCGGGGCATGCTGCTGAACGCGCCCCGGTTCATCCTGACGCCGGTGGTCGCCGTCACCGGCATGGTCTCGCATCATGCCTCGGACGCTTCCTACGTCGTGGTCATTCCGCTGGCGGCCGTGATCTTCGCCGCCGCCGGCCGCCATCCGTTGGCAGGCCTGGCCGCCGGCTTCGCAGCCGTGTCGGGCGGGTTCGCGGGCAATCTGTTTCCCGGCGCATCCGACGCCCTGATCCTGGGCATCACCGAACCGGCCGCCCAGCTGATCGACCCGAACTATACCGTGACCATCGCCGGCAACTGGTTCTTCTCCATCGGCATGGTGGTGGTCTTCACGCCCATCATCTGGTTCCTGACCGACGTCGTCATCGAGCCCCGCTTGAAGAAGCGCGCGCCCATTGAGGTCGAGGGCCCCAAGGCCGACGAGAAAACGCCGCTGACGCGCGAGGAGAAGCGCGGCCTGGCCTTCGCGGGCCTGACGCTGCTCGGCATGATCGCGCTGTGGACCGTCATCTTCCTCATGCCCGGCACGCCCTTCATCGACCCGGAGGCAGAGCCCAACACGCGGCTCAATCCGCTCTACCAGTCGCTGGTCGCCTTCTTCGCCGTCCTCTTCTTCCTGGCGGGCGCGGCCTATGGCGTGGGCGCCGGCACGGTGAAGAGCCATCGCGACCTGGTCGTGATGATGCGCGACGGCATCGCCCAGATGGCGCCCTACGTCGTGCTCGCCTTCTTCGCCGCCCACTTCGTGGCCATGTTCAACTGGTCGGGCCTCGGTCCCATCCTCGCGGTCAGCGGCGCCGAGTACCTGAAGACCCTCGCCCTGCCCGCCCCCATGCTGCTGGTCGCGGTCGTGCTGGTGTCCTGCTTCTTCGACCTGTTCATCGGCTCGGCCTCGGCGAAGTGGTCGGCGCTCGCGCCCATCGTCGTGCCGATGTTCATGCTCCTGGGCATCAGTCCGGAGATGACGACCGCCGCCTATCGCATGGGCGATTCCGTCACCAACATCGCCACGCCCCTGATGAGCTATTTCCCCCTGATCCTGACCTTCGCCCAGCGATGGGACCCGAAGTTCGGCTTGGGCTCGTTGATGTCGACCATGCTCCCCTACGCGGGCGTCTTCCTGATCGCGGGCCTGGGCATGGTCGGGATGTGGGTGGCGCTGGATTTGCCGCTCGGACCGGGCGTCGGCGTTCACTACGAGCCGCCGCCGCCGGCCGCTTCGACCGGCTCGCCGACGATCGCCGAGGCCGTCGCCGCCCGCTAGGGAAATATCCACAGCCGGGGCGCTTGACACTGTCGGGCGCCCCCGCCTAAACGACGCCCCTCGCCGCGCCGGACCCCGACGCAGCGGGAAACGCGGGTGTAGCTCAGTTGGTTAGAGTGCCGGCCTGTCACGCCGGAGGTCGCGGGTTCGAGCCCCGTCACTCGCGCCACTTTCCATGATCTGGAAAGTGGCGCGCCGCCCTCTCCTCTCCTTAGTGCGCTAACGCTCGCAACCCGGTTGCTCGCTGCTTGAGCGCGTTTTCATGCGCTAACGCTCGCAACGCGGTTGCTCGCTGCTTGAGCGCGTTCCCGCCCCACTCCGCGCACCCCGGCGAAGGCCGGGGTCCAGATCACACGCTCCGGCCGCTGAGCCGCGAGACCGTGCGCCCGCCAAGCGTCACCTTTGCCTCTGGACCCCGGCCTTCGCCGGGGTGCACGGTGGCGCGATGCTGCGCCCGCCCGTTCCTCGCAATCTCTGCACCGACTGCGGCGTGTCCCGCATGGAAGACCCCAGCCTCTGCGGCCGGGCCTGCCAGTTCATCAAGCCGGACTATCCGGGCCTTGAGACCCGCATCCACGGCCGCCCCCGCGTCGACGCCGGCGACGAGGTCTTCTTCGGCCCCTTCCGCCGCATGGTGCGCGCCTCGCTGACGCCTGCCGCCGAAGGCGCCCAGTGGACCGGCATCACCACCCGCATCGGCGAACGCCTGCTGGAGACCGGCGCCGTCGATGCCGTCCTGACCATGACCGCCGACGCGGACGACCGCTGGCGGCCCGTCCCGGTCCTGATCACCGAGGCCGCCGACATGGCCAAGGCGCGCGGCATGCGCATGGGCTACGCGCCGCTGCTGGCGCTGCTGGAGACCGCGCGGGACGCCGGCCACCGCCGCCTCGCCGTCATCGGCATCCCCTGCCAGGTCTATGCCCTACGGGCGCTGGAGAGCGAGCTCGGCTTCGACAGCCTGACCGTCATCGGCACGCCCTGCTCGGACAACACCACGACCGAACGCTTCCACGAGTTCCTGGCCCTGCTGGACGAGGACCCTGACAGCATCACCTATCTGGAGTTCCGCGCCGACTATCACGTCGAGCTCCGCTATGCCGACGGCCGCCGGCGCGAGATCCCCTTCCTCAGCCTTCCGATCTCCCAGCTATCGCCCGATTTCTTCCCCCTCACCTGCCGGACCTGCGTCGACTACACCAACGCCCTGTCGGACATCACCATCGGCTACATGGGCGGCGAGGGCGAGCAGTGGCTGATTGTCCGCAACGAACGCGGCCAGACCCTGCTGGACCTCCTGGGCGATGAGGTCCGGCTGTCGGAGCCGCGCAGCCTGGGCAAGCGCCGCGCCGCGGTCCAGGGCTTCATCGCCAATGTCGAGCGCGCGGCCGGCGGCCTGCCCTTGCGCCGCATGCCCGACTGGGTCCGCCCGATCGTCAGCTGGCTTCAACCCCGCACCGGCCCGCGCGGGCTGGAGTTCGCCCGCACCCGTCTGGAGATGAAGGCGGCCGAGACCGTCATCCACCTGCGCCGCGAGGAGCCGCGCCGGATGAAGTCGATGATCCCCGATCACGTCTGGACGCTGGTCGCGCCCTACGGACTGACGCCCGCCGAGGACGAACTCAGTGCGCCGTCGCCTGCTCGCCCGGCTGAACGAACGCCGGCTGACCGCTGACCTCGCCATAGGTCATGCACAGGTCCTCGAAGACCCGGTTCCAGGAGAACCGCTCGACGGTGTGCACCCGCGCCGCCGCGCCCAGCGCCTCGATGTCCCGCGCGAACAGCGCCTCGATGGCCTGGGCATAGTCGTCCGGATCAGCGCTTCGGGCCAGCTGGCCAACGTTCTCGTTGACCGTCTCGGCCACGCCGCCCGCGTTGACGCCCACCACCGGTCGGCCACAGGCCATGGCCTCCAGCACGATCAGGCCGAACGGCTCCTTGTCGTTGGCGTGCACGAAGGCGTCGCAGCTGGCGATGATCCGCGCCACCTGTTTCGGATCACGCTCGTACGGCAGGGCGATGACCCGCTCTTCGTATGGCAATCCCGCGCCCGCCCCGACCAGCACGAGGTGATAGGGCTCGCCCAGCTTCTGGACGGCCTCGATCAGGGTGTCGATGTTCTTCTCGCGCGCCGGACGCCCAGCGAAGCACAGCAGCCGCGCCGACGCCGGCAGGCCCAGCTTCTTCAGCAGCCAGTTCCGATCGCCGCGATCGGGCCGGAAGGTGTCGATCTCCACGCCCAGCGGACGGATGACGATGTCCTGGATGCCCGCTTCCTCGAGCCGCCGAGCGATGAACCGGCTCGGCGACACAACCCGGTCGAACTGTCCGAACAACTTGGCCCAGCGCTTCTCGACCGGCTTCTTGGCCCATTCGCCGAAATGCAGGGCCGCCAGGCCCGCCGGATCGGAGTGGCAGAAGCCGACGACGGGGCACCCCGCCCGCTGCCCAGCCTCCAAAGCCCCCTGCCCCGGCGTATACGGATCGCCCGCCTCGATCAGGCTGGGCTTCATCGACGCGACCCAGGCGCCCCAGCGCCGCACCGACGTCGGCCAGCGATAGCCGTCGCCGAACGGCAGCTTGGTCGCATGCAGCTTGATGATCCCGTCCGATCCCGCCTCATGATGGGCCCCCGGCACGATCAGGGAATGCGCCACGCCCGGCCGATTGGCCTCCAGCCACGCCTTCTTCGACAGCAGATACCGCTTCACCCCGCCGGAACGGGGCGCATACAGCATGGTGGTGTCGACCATGCGTGGACGCGGGTCGGCTGTGGAAGCCTTCAGCGCCCGGAGCGTATCGGCGACCTCCTCGTCCCAGCCGGGGATGAGCCGCAGCTCGCCTTCCTGAACGTCCAGATCGGCCATGGTCATGGGGTCGTAATCCTTCAGCGACCGGCGCGAAACGCGCGTCCGTCGTTTTTGGATGCGTGCGGACGATGTGCGTCGGACCATGTCGCGCCCCTACGCCCGCCAACCGCCAAGCTCAAGCGCTATCGTCACCGTCCCTGGCGGCGCTCGGATCGATCCCTCGTCGCGCCAGGGCCTCGCGGACCAGCACCTCCAGCTGGGCGTTGACGGAGCGCAGTTCGGCGGCCGCCAGACGTTCGACGGCCGCCATCACGCCGGGCGAGGCCCGCATCAGGAAGGGTTTGGTCGCCCGTCCCGCCACGGATCACCCGTAGAGGGTGCCGGTATTCACGACCGGCTGGGCCTCCCGGTCGGCGCACAGCACGACCAGCAGGTTCGACACCATCGAGGCCTTCCGCTCCTCGTCCAGCTCCACGACCTTGCGGTCCGACAGGTCGCTGAGCGCGCTCTCCACCATGCTGACCGCGCCGCGCACGATCAGGCGACGCGCCGCCAGGATGGCCTCGGCCTGCTGGCGACGCAGCATGGCTCCGGCGATCTCGGGCGCATAGGCCAGGTGCGCCAGTCGCGCCTCGTCGATCGCCACGCCGGCCACCCGGACCCGGTTCGCCAGTTCGATCTGCAGCTTCTCTGCGACCTCCTCGGCGTCGGCGCGCAACGTCAGCTCGGCCTCCGCCCCCTCCTCCTGCTCGCCGTGGTCGTAGGCGTAGTGGGAAGCGATGTCCCTCAGACCGGTCTCGATCTGGATGTTCACGAAGGCCTGATAGTCGTCGACGTCGAACAGCGCCTGGGCCGAATCCTCGACCCGCCAGACGACGTTGGCGGCGATCTCGACCGGGCTGCCTCGCCGGTCGTTCACCTTCAGCGTATCCGAGGTGGCGTTCCGCGCCCGCAGCGAGATCTTCTTGCGCGTATACCAGGGCAAGACCCAGCGCAGGCCCGTCGCCCGGTCCGTGCCGCGATAGTCTCCGAACAGCAGGATCGCCGCGCCCTCATTGGGCTGCAGCGAATACAGGCCGCACATCAGGAACAGGCCCACCGTGATGGTCGTGACGCCGCCGATGATGTTCAGCACGGAGTCCGGGTTCTGGATGATCCACATCGGGCCGAGAATGGTCAGCGCCAGCCCCACCAGCAGCATGAGAATGCCGTTGGCCGTCGAGGCCGGACGCTCGGTGGATACGGTTCTGCGGTCGTTCATCTTCAGCCTCCCAATCAATATGAGAGTGATATCATTCTGATTGCCACCTTGGCAATATCCGAGGGAACGGCGTTGGCTCTAAGCCACGCTTTCGGCCTTGCATTCGCCTCAAATTCGCGAAACTTGGGACAGGCCGCGCAGCCCCTGTTAGAAGGCGCCGGCGCCCGCCTGCGCGTATCCATCTGGGGTGACTTTCCGAATGCGTAGACTGCTTGCGACCGCGGTGGCGCTTGCCCCTCTGATGGCGGCTTCCGGGGCCCAGGCCGAGTTCGTGATCTCGAACTCTCGCACCACCCCCATCCAGACGTCGAACGCGACGGGCTCGGCGCGCGACGACATCCGCTTGGCGTCTGGCGGGACCATCACGGTCAACAGCGGCGCGGCGATCACGGTCGACAGCAACAATTCGGTCGACCTCGACAGCGGGTCCAACATCACCATGACGTCGTCGGCCAACGGATCGACGGGCATCCTGGTGGGGCCGTCGGCGACGGCGGGCAACATCACCGTCGGCGGATCGATCTCGATCCTGGACGACATCTCCAGCTATCCGGACACCGACAACGACGGCGACCTCGACGGGCCCGCCGCCAACGGATCGGATCGCTTCGGCGTCCGTCTGGTCGGCTCGACCCCGCTGACGGGCAACATCCTCGTGGAATCCGGGGCCAGCATCCTGGCCGAAGGCGCCAATGCGCGCGCGCTCTCGATCGAGCGCAACCTTGTCGGCAACGTTACCAGCTTCGGCACGATGCGCGCGGTCGGTGCGAACGCCTACGCCTATGCGCAGACGGGATCGGTCTCCGGCTCGGTCAACATCGGCGCCGCCACGACGGCATACGGAGAAGGCGCGGGTTCGGTCAGCATCACGGGCGACATCGGCGGCCGCCTGACGCTCCAGGGCGACATCGCCTCGACCGGCTACCGCTATTTCCAGCGCCCGACCACCACGGCGATCTCCCGGCTGGAGGCGGACGATCTGCAGCAGGGCGGATCCACGGTCATCGTCGCCGGCAACGTCGCGGGCGGTCTGGTCCTCGACACCCGCCCGGCCGACAACAGCACGACCTCGACCGACGAGGATAACGACGGCATCCAGGACGCCAACGAAGGCAACGCCGTCATCAACAGCTACGGCTCGGCCCCCGCCCTGACCATCGGCTCGGCCACGCGATCGGTGACGCTCGGCGTCGCCGGAACGGGCGACCTCGCCTATGGCCTGGTCAACCGTGGCACCATCAATGGCGACGGGGTCTATGACGGCATCGCCGCCAACGGGCTCCAGATCGGGGTCGCCGGCGGCCAGACGGTCAGCATCGCGGGCGGGATCAGCAACTCGGGCGCGATCACCGCGCTGGCTCGCGAAGGGGCCGCTACGGCAGTATCCATCGGGTCCGGCGTCTCCACGCCTGTATGGCTCAACGGCGGCGCCGTCACTGCGGGCGTCTCGGCCGAAACGACCGCGAACGCTCCCGCCGTCGCCATGACGATCGCAGGCGGCGCCAGCCTGCCGACGCTGACAAATACGGGGTCTTTCCTCGCCACCACGGGCGGCGGGCGGTCCAGCGCCACCGCCATCCGGGACCTGTCGGGCACGCTGAGCACGATCAACAACGCCGGATCCATCCAGGCCGTGGTGTCTCCCAACGCGGCGAATGATCCGGTCACGGGCACGGCGACGGCGCTGGACCTTTCGGCCAACACCACGGGCGTCACCTTCCGCCAGTTCGGCGAGACCAGCACCCCGACCGATCTGGACCCCGACAGCGACGGCGACGGCGTCACCAACTCCAACGAGCCGATCGTGGTGGGCGACATCCGCTTCGGCTCCGGAGCGGACCTCATGCGTGTCGAGAACGGCGAGGTGCGCGGCGCGATCGCCTTCGGGGCCGGCGCCGACCAGTTGGCCATCACGGGCGGCGCCGTAGTCCGGGGCGCGGTCACGGACACGGACGGCCTGCTGAGCGTCGACGTCACGAACGGCGTCCTGGACGCCCGCCAAACCAGCGTCACCCGCGCCACCAGCCTCAACATCGGAGCCAACGGCGATCTGATCGTGACGCTTGATCCCGCCACGGGAACGAACGCGGGCTTCCGCGTGAATGGCACGGCCACACTGGCCAACGGAGCCGGTCTGGGCGTGCGCTTCAACTCCCTGATCAGCACCCCGCAGCGTTTCACCATCATCGACGCGGATGTGCTCAACGCCGGCGCCATCGACCAGTCGGCCGTCCAGTCGAACTCGCCCTATCTGTTCGTCGTGTCCGCCGGCACGAACGCCGCCGCTGGCGACGTCTTCGTCGACGCCCGCCGTCGGACCGCCGCCGAGGCCAATCTGATCGCGGTCGAAAGCCAGGCCTTCGACGGCTTTTACGGCGCCCTGTCCGGCGACAGCCAGCTGCGCGACCTGTTCATCGCCCAGACGACGCGCGAAGGCTTCATCGACCTGTACGAACAGATCCTGCCCGACCACTCCGGCGGCCCGTTGCTGTCGCTGGCGTCCGGCGTCGATGCGGTGACCCGCGCCCTGACCGGCCGCAACGCCACGGTCGAACCCGGCCAGACCAGCGCCTGGCTGCAGGAGATCAACTTCTACGCCGACAAGGACAAGACCGACACCTACGGCTTCCGCTCCGAGGGCTTCGGCGTCGCGGGCGGCATCGAGCGGGGATCGTCGGTCGGAGCCTTCGGGGTCACGGTGGCCTTCACCTCGTCAGACATCGAGGACCCGGAGGCCGAGGCCCAGGAAATCCTGTCCGCCAGCCTGATCGAGCTAGGACTGTCGTGGCGGGCCCAGGGGCAGGCCTGGTCGACCTGGGCGCGCGCGGCAGGCGGCTATGCGACCTTCGATTCGACCCGCCAGCTGGTGACCGAGGACATCAACCTCATCAACCAATCGAGCTGGAACGGCTTCACGCTCGCTCTGGCGGGCGGCGCTTCGTACGAGCGCAGTTTCGGCCGGTTGAACATCCGGCCCGAGGCTTACGTCGAGTACTTCTCGCTCAGCGAGGATGGCCACGTCGAGGAAGGCCTCAACGACGGCTTCAACCTCGAGATCGAGGACCGCGACGGCCACCTGTTCACCGGCGTCGCGGCGGTCAACATCGGGTACGGCTTCGGCGAGAACGGCTGGATTCGGCCCGAGGTGCGCCTCGGCTGGCGCCAGAACTTCTCGGTCGATCCGGGCGAGACCATCGCGCGCTTCGCCTCGGGCGGTTCGTCCTTCACCCTGTCGCCGGACTCCATCGAGGGCGGCGGCCCGATCGCGGGCTTCAGCCTGTCGGTCGGCAACGACCTGGGCCGCCTGTCGGTGACCGCCGACGCCGAAATGATCGAGGACTACGTCCGCTACGTCCTTCTGCTCCGGGCCAGCTTCCGGTTCTAGGACGAGGCGGCGGGGCGGCTGATGCCCACCGCCCGCTCGGCCCGGACCATGGTCAGCACGGCCAGAAACGAACGCGCCCGCCAGTCAGCCACGAAGCGGACGGCGATCGCAGTGGCCAGGCCCGCGATGGTCCCGCCCCAGACGGGCGCGAGTTCCGCGTTTCGGGCCAGGCCGATCAGGCTGTCCGGGGCCAGTTGCGCCCAGATCGCCCCAACGGTCAGCGGCACGGTGAAGTAGGCCAGCAACAGACTGCGGAAGAAGTGCTCCTGGCGCCGGCTGTTGATCTCGCCAAGGGTGATCAGCCCGTCCAGCTCTCGGGCGGTCACGCCGACCAGCCGATTCGCTACGGCGCGGCTGGACCGCATGGAGCGCAGCCCCAGGATCACATCGAACCAGAACCAGGAACTCTCGCGCCCGAACCTCGACGCCGGCGAGAAGCCCGCGATCACCGAGCGCCATAGCGGGTACAGCGACTGACACTCGCGCCACAGCGCCCACAGGCGGTTTTCGCCGAGCGGCCCCTTCTCCCAGGGCTTCAGCGTGCTCGGTTTGTCGTCTTCAACCGCGCCTTCAGGCTCGACGTGTCCCATCGCGATCCCCCTATCGCCTGCACCTCGGCGTAGAACTGATCGACCAGTGCGGTGACCGCAAGCTGCGATCCATTGGCCCGTGCCTCATCCAGCACTAGACCGAGGTCCTTGCGCATCCAGTCGACGGCGAAGCCGAACTCGAACTCCCCCTTGGCCGCCGTCTTCCAGCGATTGTCCATCTGCCAGGACTGCGCCGCGCCCTTTGAGATCGCCTCATAGACCCGGTCGGTGTCCAGCCCGGCGGCCTGGGCGAAATGCACCGCCTCGGCCAGCCCCTGCACCACGCCCGCGATGGCGATCTGGTTGACCATCTTGGTCAGCTGCCCCGCGCCCGACGGCCCCATGTGCTGGATCGCCTTGGAATAGGCCATGAGCACCGGCCGCACCCGCTCCAGAGCCTCTGCGTCGCCGCCCGCCATGACGCTGAGCTGGCCGTTCTCCGCGCCCGCCTGTCCTCCGGACACAGGCGCGTCGATGAAGCGGACGCCCTTCGTCTCGGAAGCCGCCGCCATCTCCCGTGCGACCTTGGCCGATGTCGTGGTGTGATCGACGATGACCGCGCCGGGCTCCAGCACCGCCAACGCCTCGCCGACCACCTGACGGACATCGTCGTCGTTGCCGACGCAAAGGACGAACAGTGCCGCGCCAGACGCCGCCTCCGCCACCGTCTCGGCGAAGCGCCCTCCATAGGCTGCGGCCCACGCCCGCGCCTTGGCCGGCGAGCGGTTGTACCCCGCCACCTCATGACCTGCGGCCACCAGGTGCCGGGCCATCGGCCCGCCCATGACGCCCAGCCCCGCGAACCCGATCCTCATGCCGTCACGCCCCCGCCCGGCCATAGCGGCCCCGGTGATAGGTCAGGGTCTCGCCGCCCGAGACCTCATAGGCTTCGACCTCGCCGACCAGGATCAGGTGGTCGCCCATGGGCGCCCGGTCGTAGGCCCGGCACTCGAAGCGCGCGGCCACGTCCTCGAGGCGGGGCGCCCGCCCCTCCTCCCGCACGAACTCGTCCTGGCTCATGCGTCCGTCGCCCTTGGCGAAGCGACGCGCGATCCCCTCCCCGTCGGCGCCCAGCACATGGATGGCGAACCGTTCCGCTCCGGCGAAGGCCGGATAGCGCTCGGACCGCTCGTCCAGGCACCACAGCACCAGACGCGGCGACAGCGACACCGAGGTGAAGGAGTTGATCGTGATGCCCACCGGCCCGTCCGGACCGTCGGCCGTCACCACGCAGACGCCGGTGGCGAAGGCGCCGAGCGCATCGCGATAGGCGCGGGCCTCGTCCGGGCGGGCGGCGGTGTCAGGAACGAGTTCGAGGCTCACGGACCGGACCTAGGCGACCCACCGCCGGGTGGCAACGGCCATCGCGCCGCATCCGCCCGCCGGAACCGGAACGCCGGTATCGGGATTGTGCTTCGCGAACCGGAGACTTCGCCATGCGCCGCCTCGCCCTGCTCGCCCTGCCCGCTGCCGTGCTGGCGCTCGCCGCCTGCTCCCCATCCGAGGAAGCCGAGACGGCGCCGGACACCGCCGCGACGGCTTCGGAAGGCGCTCCGCCCATCGAGCCCGGCGTCGGCTCTCCGCCCGAGCCCGGCGGCGGCGTCCCCGGCTCGTCCAACGAGACGAACGATCAGGCCAATCCGGACGGCACGGTCGCCGACCCGGTCCTGCCGCGGGAGACGCCGAACCCCTAGACCAGCCGGCTCTGCACCACGGCCGCGCCGATGAAGCTGGCGAACAGCGGATGGGGCTTGAACGGCCGGCTCTTCAGCTCCGGGTGATACTGCACGCCGATGAACCAGGGGTGGTCCGTGCGCTCGACCGTCTCCGGCAGCACGCCGTCCGGCGACAGGCCTGCAAACACCAGGCCCTGGGCCTCGATGGCCTCGCGGTAGTTGATGTTGACCTCATAGCGGTGGCGATGCCGCTCGCTGATGGCGTTGGAGCCGTAGATCTCCGCGATCTTCGACCCCGGCGCGAGGGTGGAGTCGTAGGCCCCCAGGCGCATGGTGCCGCCCAGGTCCCCGCCCTGCTGGCGCAGCACCCGCTGATTGCCTTGCGTCCACTCGGTCATCAGGCCCACGACCGGCTCCGACGTCGGGCCAAACTCCGTCGATGACGCCTTGGGAAAGCCCGCCTGGTTCCGCGCCGCCTCGATCACCGCCATCTGCATGCCGAAGCAGATGCCGAAGTAGGGAATGCTGTGTTCCCGGGCGAAGCGGGCCGCCTCGATCTTGCCCTCGGCCCCGCGCTCGCCGAAGCCGCCGGGCACCAGGATGGCGTGCGCCCCCTGCAACCGGTCTGCACAGGCCTCGCGGTCGCCCTCGAAGGTCTCGGCCTCGACCCAGTCGATGTTGACCTTCACCCGGTTGGCCACGCCCCCGTGGTGCAGCGCCTCGATCAGGGATTTGTAGGCGTCCTTCAGCACCGTGTATTTGCCGACCACGGCCACGGTGACCTCGCCGTCCGGGCGCAGGCGGCGGTCTACGATCTCCTCCCAACCCGACAGGTCCGGCTCGGGCGCGTCGGTCATGCCGAAATGGGCCAGCACTTCGCGGTCCAGACCCTCGCGGTGATAGTCCAGGGGCACCGCATAGATGTCGGCCGAATCCATCGCCTGGATGACACCGCTGGGCCGCACATTGCAGAACAGGCCGATCTTGCGCTTTTCGTCCTCGGGGATGGGCTGCTCGCAGCGGCACAGCAGGATGTCGGGCTGGATGCCGATCGAGCGCAGCTCCTTGACCGAGTGCTGCGTCGGCTTGGTCTTCATCTCGCCGGCCGTCTTGATGAAGGGCAGCAGCGTCAGGTGGACGAAACACGACTGCCCGCGCGGCAGGTCCTGACCCAGCTGGCGGATCGCCTCGAAGAACGGCAGGCCCTCGATGTCGCCGACCGTGCCGCCGATCTCCACCAGCACGAAGTCGACCTCCTCGCCGTCGTCGGTCAGGGCGGGCGTCAGGCAGAAGGATTTGATCTGGTCGGTGACGTGCGGAATGACCTGCACGGTCGCGCCGAGATAGTCGCCCCGCCGCTCCTTCTCCAGGATGGTCGAATAGATGCGGCCGGTCGTGATGTTGTCCGACTTCGCCGCCGAGACGCCGGTGAACCGCTCGTAGTGGCCGAGGTCGAGGTCGGTCTCGGCCCCGTCGTCGGTCACGAAGACCTCGCCGTGCTGATAGGGACTCATCGTGCCCGGGTCGACGTTCAGATAGGGGTCGAGCTTCCGAAGGCGGACCTTGTATCCGCGCGCCTGCAACAGGGCCCCCAGGGCCGCAGACGCCAGCCCCTTGCCCAGGGAGGAGACCACCCCGCCCGTGATGAACACATATCTAGCCACGGGGGATCACCTTACCGCCGATTCGGGTGCGCCCACGCGGACGCTCGGCGTTTCGTCTGTTGAAAACATGTTTCCGCCCCGCCCGACGGCCGGGCGGCGGAGGCACTGAGGGCGGGAGAGGCGGCGGGAGCGAGCCCCGCCGTCACCTATTGCGCCGGCGCCGGCTGGGCCGGAGCGGTCTGAACCGTCGGCAGGCTGGCTTCCAGATCGTCGAGCGACGGCGCGGCCGGTTGGGCCGGAACGGTCTCGGCAGGCGCCGTCTGGGCCGGAGCCGTCTCGGTCGGAGCGGCGGAACCCACGGCGATGGAGCCGAGCGCATCGGCGTCCACGACCGACTGGTTCGACCGCTCGATGTTGCCGACGATGGTCAGGGCGATGGCGCAGGCGCCGAACGCCCCGCCCAGCCACCACGTCGTCACGGTCAGCAGATTGCCCGCCCCGCGCGCGGTCATGAACCCCGACGGCCCGCCGCCCATGCCCAGCGCCCCGCCTTCGGACCGCTGCAGCAGCACGACCGCGATCAGGGCGATCGAGATCAGGATCATGACGACGAGGAGAATGGTCTGGAGCATGGCGACGCTTATGTGTGGCGGAGGCCCCCGCCGATCAAGCGGCGGCGTCTATCACCGTTGCGGGGACGGAGCAACGCGGGTCAGGCCGACGCGCCGTTCTGAGCATCACCACGCGTCGTCTTCGCCGGGCCGTGGGCGTTCTCCTGCTTGTCTCCCGGCAGCACTGCCAGGATGAACGCGAACACCGCCGCCCCCACGACGGGGAAGAGGGCCGCGTAAACGCCGGGGCGCCCCATATCCTGAAGGCGCCGCGCAGACAGCGAGAGAAAGCTGAGAGCGACCAGTCCATGGACCGCCAGGACCGCGCTTAATGAAACCCACGAACGCGCCGCGATCTCATCGAGCTCTCGACCGTACGCCCCGTAGCTCGCGTCCCACAGATTATCAAGCATCGCGCCGCCGGGCGTGAAGACGAGCTCTCCCCGAGCGAGGCCGGTCAGAAAAACAGCCACGATCATCAGTCCGATCACAGCCGCCAGGTAGCTTCGGCGATCAAGCCGACCGCGGGGGTCGAAGAAGAAGCCCAGCACGACGATCTCCTCGTTGCCGAGACAGGTTCTTCGCAACCTCGAGTATCGTCAAGCCGCTTGCACGATCGCCAGGAAGTCGTCCGCCTTCAGCGACGCGCCCCCCACCAGAGCCCCGCCGACCTCGTCCACTGCCAGAAGCTTCGCCGCGTTCTTCGGATTGACCGAGCCGCCGTAGAGGATCGGCGTCGTCGCGGCTCCCAGCCTGTCGACCAGCGCGCCCCGGATCGCCGCGTGCATCTCGGCGACCTGCTCCGTCGTCGGCGTGCGTCCTGTCCCGATCGCCCAGACCGGCTCATAGGCCACGGCGAACGTCTTGCCACGCAGAGCCTCCGGCAGCGACCCCGCCACCTGCCCGGTAACGACCTCGACCGCCCGCCCGGCGTCGCGTTCTTCCAGGGTCTCTCCCACGCAGACGATCGGCTCCAGTCCGGCTCGCAGCGCCGCCTGAACCTTGGCCGCCACGTCGGCGTCGGCCTCGCCGAAGCCTGCCCGCCGCTCGGAGTGGCCGACGATCACCAGCGAGGCGCCCGCGTCCTTCAGCATCTCCGCCGACACCGAGCCCGTGAACGCCCCAGACGCCGCCGCATGGCAGTCCTGCCCCCCGACCTCGACCGCCCCGCCCTTCAGCCGCCACGTCGCCTGGGCGATCAGCGTCGCCGGAAAGCACAGCCCCACCCGGTTCGCGGTCGGCGCCTCGGCCAGCGCCGTCTTCACCGCCTCGGCCTGGGCCAGATCGGCCGCCAGACCGTTCATCTTCCAATTGCCGACGATCATCTTCACGGATTGTTTCATGCGGCCTTCCATAGGGCCTGTTCCGGAAAAGTGTGAGCAGTTTTCCGAGGCGAACAGGCCCCCAAATCAGCAGCGCGGCCCGCCCTGCCAAGCCCGCCGCCCGCTCGGCGCTTGCGGCCCCGCCGTCCCCTCCCCTATAGGCGCGGGTGGCGCTCCTCGCCGTTCGTCTCTCGGGCCTTCCTTCGATGATTTCCGGCTTCCGCGACTTCGCCAAGTCTCCGTGGGCGATCGCCCTGTTCGCGCTGCTGATCCTCAGCTTCGCCATCGTCGGCGGAACCCAGACCGACATCTTCGGCAACCTCGGCCCCAGGAACGTCATCGACGCCGGCGACCGCTCGCTGACGCCCGCCCAGTTCCGCGCCGACTTCGACCGCATCCGCGGCAACATCCAGCAGGAGCAGGGCCGCCCCGTCACCCTCGACGACCTCGTCAACGAAGGCGCCCACGTCCAGTACCTCGAAAGCCAGACCCGTCGCCTCGGCTTCCTGAACTGGGCGCATCAGGTCGGCATCCGCATCGACGAATCGCTGGTCCTGGACCGCATCCGCGAGATTCCCGCCTTCTTCGACCAGATCACCGGCCGCTTCGACGAGGCCACCTACCAGCGCATGCTGGCCGAGCAGAACATCACCCCGGTCCAGCTCGAAGATGAGTTCCGCGACACCGCAGTCAGCGAGCACTTCGCCGCCGCCGTCGCCGCCGGTCTGCGCGCGCCCCGCGTCTACGGCGCCCTCGTCGCCGCCCGCGCCTTCGAGACCCGCGACGGCCGCTGGTTCACCGTGACGCAAGCCATGGCCGGCACGACCCCGCCGCCGACCGACGCCCAGCTCCAGGCCTTCCTCAGCGAGAACGCCGCCCAGCTGCGCCGCCCGGAGTTCCGCATCGCCTCGGTCATCGTCTTCTCCGACGCGCCGAACGCCCCCCGCCCGGCCGTGTCCGAAGAGCGGATCGTCGAACGCTTCAACTTCCGCCGCGAGGCCCTGTCGACGCCCGAGCGCCGCAGCTTCGTGACCCTGACCGTCGCTGACCGCGCTGCCGCCGACCGCATCGCCGCCGCGCTCCGCGCCGGCCAGTCGCCCCAGGCCGTGGCCGAAGCCAACAACATCGAGGCCGTGCCCTACGCCGACCAGCCGCGCAGCGCCGTGACCGACCCGGCCGTCGCCACCGCCGTCTTCGGCCTGCAGCCCGACGCGGTCTCCGCCCCCATCCAGGCGCGCGTCGGCTTCACCGTCGCCAAGCTGACCGGCGTCACCCCCGGCCAGGAAGCCACGCTGGACAGCGTCCGTGACGCCGTGGTGCAGGAGCTCCAGCTGGAGGACGCCCGCGCCCGCGTGTTCGAGCGCGTCGAGGCCTATGAGAAGGCGCGCGGCGAGGGCAAGACGCTGCAGCAGGCCATCACCGAGGTCGGCGCCCGCGTCGTCCAGCTGCCGCCCTTCACCCAGGACGGCCGCCTGCCCGACGGCCAGCCGCTGAACGCCCCGCCGCAGATCCTCGAAAACGCCTACGCCCTTGCCGAGGGCGCCGAGAGCGAGGTCGTGGACGCCGGCGAAGGCCAGTATTTCGTGGTCCGCCTGGACGAGATCACGCCCGCCGCCCTGCCCGCGCTGGCCGATGTGCGCGCGCCGCTGGCCGAACGCTGGACCCAGCGCGAGAACGCCCGTCGCCTCTCGGCGCTGGCCGACCGCCTCGCCGCCCGCGTCCGGGGCGGTGAGGACATCGCCGCAGTGGCGACCTCGGCCGGCGCGACGCTGAACACCCGCACGAACGTCCAGCAGAACGCCGAGGCCCAGAGCGACCTCGGCGAGGGCGTGCTGCGCGGCCTGTTCGGCCAGGGCCGCAACCAGGTTTTCACCGGCCCGGCGTCGGAGACCAGCTTCGTCGTGGGCCGCGTGGACGCGATCCGCGCCGCCAACGCCACGACCAGCGCTCCCTTCGCCGACCAGATCCGCCCGCGCATCGCCGATGAGTTCGTCGCCGGCATCGGCGAGCTCCTGGTCAACGCCGCCGCGACCAAGTCCAAGGCCGAGAATGACCCGGCCCTGGCGCTTCAGGCGCTGGGCGTCGACGCCCCGGCTGAAGAGGGCGCCGCCACGCCCGCCGCCCCGGCCCAATGAGCCCAGCCGACGGCGCCGACCCGGACCGCGAGGCTCATCTCGCCGCCCTGAACGCGGGCCGCCCGGCGCTCGTCCACCGGCGGATCGTCGATGATCTGGAGACCCCGGTCTCGGCCTATCTGAAGGTCGGCTGGAGCCGTCCCCACGCCTTCCTGCTCGAATCCGTCGAAGGCGGCGCCCTGAACGGCCGCTATTCGATCATCACCCTCGACCCCGACGTGGTCTGGCGCTGCCACGGCGACGCCGCCGAGATCGCGCGCGGCCCCGACATCGCCGCCGGTCGGTTCACCGCCCAGCCTGGGGGCGCGCTGGACAGTCTGCGTGCCCTGATCGCCGAGACCCGCTTCGACATCCCGGACGGCCTGCCGCCCATGGCCGCCGGCCTGTTCGGCGTCTTCGGCTACGACATGGTTCGCCTGCTGGAGCCGCTCGGCGTGCCGAACCCGGACCCCGTCGGCCTTCCCGACTCGGTCCTGACCCGCCCCTCGGTCATCGCCGTCTTCGACTCGGTGCTGCACGAGATCGTCGTCATGGCCCCAGTCTGGCCCGGCGGCGACGCCACCCGCGATCTCGCCTCCGCCGAAGCCCGCCTCGACGCTTTCGAAGCGGCCCTGCGCCGCCCGCTGTTGAACCGCGCGCCCGCCTCTCCCGCCGAGGCCCCCGCCTTCCGGTCCCCGGTCGACGGCGCGGGCTATGGCCAGATGGTCGCCCGGGCCAAGGACTACATCGCCGCCGGCGACATCTTCCAGGTCGTGCTCAGCCACCGCTTCAGCGCGCCCTACGGCGGCGATCCCTTCGCCTTCTACCGCTCGCTGCGACGTCAGAACCCGTCGCCCTACCTTTACTTCCTGAACTTCGGCGACTTCCAGCTGGCGGGCTCAAGCCCCGAGATCCTGGTGCGACTGAAGGACGGCGGAGTCACCATCCGCCCGCTCGCCGGCACCCGCCCGCGCGGCGCCTCGCCCGAGGCCGACAAGGCGCTGGAGACCGAACTCCTCGCCGACCCCAAGGAGCGCGCCGAACACCTGATGCTGCTCGACCTGGGCCGCAACGACGTCGGCCGCGTCGCCGCGCCCGGCAGCGTCCGCGTGACCGAGAGCTTCGTGGTCGAACGCTACAGCCAGGTCATGCACATCGTCTCCAACGTCGAGGGCCGGGCCCGCGCCGACCTCGACGCCGTCGACGCCCTGCTGGCGGCGCTTCCCGCGGGCACCTTGTCCGGCGCGCCCAAGGTCCGGGCCATGGAGATCATCGACGAGCTGGAGGCCGAAAAGCGCGGCGTCGGCTATGGCGGCGGCGTCGGCTACATCTCGGCGGGCGGCGAGGCCGACATCTGCATCGTGCTGAGGACCGCCCTGTTCGCGGGCGGCCAGGTCTTCGTCCAGGCCGGCGCCGGCGTCGTGGCCGACAGCGACCCGGCCGCCGAATACGCCGAGACCGAGGCCAAGGCTCGCGCCCCCATGCGCGCCGCCGCCGACGCCTGGCGCTTCGAGCTGGGCGCGCCGCTGAACGACTGATCAGGCCGCCTCGGCCTCCGCATCGTCTTCCTCGTCGTAGCCGACCAGCCGCAGCGCCCGGCCCTTCATCCCGTTCAGCTCGGCCCAGCGCAGCAGGCCCTCTTCCCGCCCGTGGGTGATCCACACCTCCTCGGGCTTCAGCTCCAGAAAGGTGGCCGTCAGCTCCGGCCAGTCGGCATGGTCGGAGATCACCAGCGGCAGCTCGACCCCCCTCTGCCGGGCCCGCGCCTTGACCAGCATCCAGCCGCTGGCGAAGGCCGGAACCGGATCGGCGAACCGCCGCGCCCAGCGATCCTGAATGGCCGACGGCGGCGCGATCGCCACCTCTCCGCCCAGCGCATCCTTCTTCAGCCCCGTCGCCGGCAGGATCGGCCCCAGCGCGACGCCCTCGCGCTCATACAGCCGATTCAGCCGCTCCAGCGCGCCATGCACATAGATCGGCCGCTCCCACCCCGCCTCGCGCAGCAGCCGGATCACCCTCTGCGCCTTGCCGAGCGCATAGGCCCCGATCAGGTGCGCCCGGTCCGGGAACTGGCCCAGCGACTGGATGACCCGCCCGATCTCCTCGCTGTCCGGCGGATGCGTGAAGACGGGCAGGCCGAAGGTCGCCTCCGAGATGAAGACGTGGCACGGCACGGGCTCGAAGGGCGCGCAGGTCGGATCGCGCCGCCGCTTGTAGTCGCCCGACACCACCATCGTCAGGCCCCGCCAGGTGATCACGGCTTGCGCCGAGCCGAGCACATGCCCCGCCGGGACCAGCCGGATGTCCACGCCGTTGTGGGACGCCGTCTCGCCGTACCCCACCGGCTGGCGCAGGCGGGTGAAGTCCTCGCCATACCGCTCCGCCATGATCGCCAGGGTCTGCCGCGTCGCCAGCACCGCCCCGTGCCCCGACCGCGCATGATCCGAATGCCCATGCGTCACCACGGCCCGATCCACCGGTCGCACGGGATCAACGTAGAAATCCCCCGGCGGGCAATACAGCCCGGCCGGCGTGGGCCTCAGCAGGTCTTCCGGCTTGATCATCGGTCCCGATATGGCCCTTGCCGCTTGCGCCGCCAATCGCGCCCGATAAGGACGGTCTCATGAGCGATCCGTTCCTGACCGAGATCCTGCCGCAACTGGCGTCGGGCGCGGCCCACACCCACGCCCTGGGCTTCCAGTACGAAGGCGTCGACGGCGACCGCGTTCGTCTGCGCACGCCCTGGCGGCCCGACCTCGTCGGCGATCCCGAGACCGAGGTCTTCGCCGGCGGCCTGGTCACCGCCATGCTGGATCACGTCGGCGGCCTGGCCGTCTGGGTCGCGCTCGGCGGCTTTCGCCCCATCGCCACCCTCGATCTGCGCGTCGACTACATGCGCGCCGCCCGCCCGCGTGTGGACCTGCTGTCGGAAGCGCGCTGCTATCGCATCACCCGCACCATCGGCTTCGTCCGCGCCTGGGCCTTCGAGGACGACCCGAAGGACCCCGTCGCCGCCGCCCAGTCGACTTACGTCATCGATTCCGACGGAGGGCGCGGCATCGGCGCAAATCTGAAGTCGGAGCGGGCGGCGTGAGCGACCTTCTCGACACCCTGCCCTACGCCCGCTTCCTCGGCCTGAAGACCGAGCGCGACGGCGACGTCCTCACCGTCACCATGCCCTTCGCCGACCATCTGATCGGCAACCCCCTGCTGCCCGCCCTGCACGGCGGTTCGACGGCGGCGATGCTGGAGCTGACCGCCATCGCCCAGGTGGCGCTGATCTGGCCGCGTCTCCGCCTTCCCCGCCCGATCACGGTCACCACAGCCTATCTTCGCTCAGGCCGCCCGCAGGACGTGCACGCCCGCGCCCGCATCTCGCGCGCCGGCCGCCGCGTGGCTCACGTCCTTGCCGAGGCCTGGCAGGACGACCCGGCCCAGCCGATCGCCAGTCTCACGGCCCATTTCTCGCTCGACGACAACTCTGCATTGTAGTTGTTAACCACTCATGCTTGTGTTCTACTGTGGCGCTTGGCCACGGAGGGAACACCATGACCAGACAGACCATCAGCGCGACCGTCGCCGCCCGGCTCCACTCGGCCGAGGCCGCGATCGACGCGGCGCTCGCCGAGACCGCCCAGCTCGCCGCGCTCCTCCCGTCCGCCCGGACCGAGGCCTATCTCTCGGCCGTCACCGGCCAGAAAGCGTTCGACGGCGCGGCCGCCTCCATCGCCGCCCTGGCCGAGGTCCGGGCGCGGATCGTCGACACCCACAACGCCCTCGCGGCGGTGGCTCGCAAGATGGGACTGGAGACCGTGGCCGTCGGAATTCTCGACAAGCCGGAGGACGAACCGCCCCACGGCGGGGGCGTAGAAACGTCCGCCTTGCCACAGGTTAACAAAACACTGTCAAGTTCGCTCTAGACGTGTTAAGGTTCCCTTTACCATCTATTTCGTTGGGAAAGGGGTTACACAATGGATCGCAAGGAAGTCGTCCACGGCGTGGCGAACGAACTGCACGCTACCGAGGCGTCGGTCGACGCCGCCATCACCCAGGCGACGACGCTCATCCAGTCGATGATCGGCGCCCGCACGATGCTGAAGCTGTCGCCGACCGTGGCGGCCGACTCGCAAGCCAAGGCCATGGCCGCCATTGCCGCCCTGTCCGAAGCCCGCGAAGCTCTGGTGGCTTGCCACCACGAGCTGGCCAAGGATCACCGTCGTCTGGGCCTCGGCGCCTACGCCGTCGGCATCCTCGACAAGTCGGGCGACTGGGACGCGGGCCGTCCTCCGGGCGTGACCAACCTCGACGACCACCGCGCCGCCTGAATTCGCGGTAACGTACACAGGCTTCAGTAGTCCGTAAGGAAGACTCGAAGCATGATGCCCCTGCGTCGAACCCGACGCGGGGGCATTTTCATGCTGGACACCCTCTACTCCCAGATCGGCCTGCTGCCGGCAGTGCTGGTTGGCGTGTTCGCCTTCTGGAAAGGGGGCGAACCCGAGCGCTTCGCCATGGGGGCTTGGGTGCTGGGCTGGATAGCCGCCATGCTGATCCAGACCGACACGCGCCTGTACATCGACTTTCAGCTCGGCCTGTTTCTTCTGGACGTCGCCATGCTCGCGGTGTTCGCAGGCCTGGCCTGGCGCTACCGGCGTTCCTGGCCGATCTGGGCCGCCGCCTGCCAGACCATCATCCTGACGACCCACATCGCCTTTCCGCTGGTCAAGGCGGCGCCGATCGAGGCCTTCTACACCGTCCTGAATCTGGCGGGCTACGGCATCCTGATCGCTATCGGCGTCGGCACCTTCTGGGCCTGGCAGGACCGCCGGGCGCAGGGACTGGAATAGGCTTTCATTCCTAGCTAAATCACCGACGCGGCCACGATGCGCGCGCGATTCGGCTGATCATGCCCTTGTCCCACCACCGCCTCTGGTCTGCACTGGACGGGCTCGCCCGCCGCGAAGGCCTGTCGCCGTCCGGCCTGGCGCGCAAGGCGGGCCTCGATCCGACCGCCTTCAATCCGTCCAAGCGGTTCGGCCCCGGCAGCCCGCCGCGACCTCGGTGGCCTTCGACCGAGAGCCTCAACCGCGTCCTGGAAATCACCGACACGACCCTGGCCGAGTTCGCGGCGCTGGCCGAGGACGCCGCGCCACGCGTCGCCACGGCGCCCCTGATCGGCATGGCCCAGGCCGGTCAGGACGGCTTCTTCGACGACGACGGGTTGCCGACCGGAGAAGCCTGGGATCAGACCGACCTTCCCGCTCCGACCGACAGCCTGTTCAGCCTGCGGATTTCGGGGGACTCGATGGCGCCGCTGTATCGCGAGGGCGACCGTGTCCTCGTCGATCGGGACCGCGCCGATGTGCGGCGCGGCGACCGGGTGGTCGTGCGAACGCGTTCCGGCGAGACTTTGGCCAAGGAGATCGGCGCCATGACGGCGCGGCAGGTGACGCTCCTCTCCATCAATCAGGCCTATGCGCCGCGCGACGTGCCGCGCTCCGACATCGCCTGGATGGCCCGTATCCTCTGGGTCAGCCAATAGCGCAAAGACGAAAGGCCGCCCCTTTCGGGACGGCCTTCCTGTCTCTCACCCGGCGCTCAAGCAGCGAGGCTCCGCGAGCCGAGCGTTAGCGCCGCCCTACATCAGTAGGGCTGGACGTAGTGCGCGTTCACCCAGCCGCCGCCCGCGATCTGCACCCACTCGCCCTGCGAGCCGATGGCAGTGAAGGGCTGGCCCGCCCGCAGGCTGCCGGCCTGGCGGTAGTTGGTGCCCGGACCCGAGCGGATCCGCAGGTTGGACGAAGCCCGGTACTGGGCGCCCGAGGCGTTCACCTGGGCGTTGGCCCGGGCGCGCTGCTGGTTGCAGCCGATGTACGAACCCGCCGCCGCGCCGGCGCCGGCGCCGACGATGGTGCCGGCGGTGCGCTCGTTGCGCGCCAGGTTCGAGCCGACGATGCCGCCCAGGACCGCGCCGATGGCGGCGCCGGCCGCCTGGCGTCCGCCGGGGGCGTCGCAGTTGGTGATGCCGTTCGCCTGGGCCATCGAAGCGGTCGGCACGGCGGTGACCAGGGCGGCCAGAGCCGCAGCGGTCGCCAGTGAAGTGTTCACGATCTTCGACATGTCTCTCTCCTGTCATCGAGTGCGTCGATGGCGGCAAAATGCGCGACCGAAGCTGAAGGCTCCCGGAGCTTTGCGGTTATTTTCGGTTCATCTTCGTCGTCTTCCCCACGGCACGCGCGCCCCCCCCCGGCGACGTCTGCTCGGCGAAGGCGAGGGTCCAGGGGGAATACGGTGGCCCGAACAGCCCGCACGCCCTCTTCCTCCCGGCATGGGAAGGGTGGTCGCGCAGCAATCGGATGGGGGCGGCCCCTCCCCCTCACCGTGCACCCCGGCGAAGGCCGGGGTCCAGACACGCTCACCCCGTGGCTGTCTTTTCCTTTCGTCATTCCGGGCGTAGCGGAGCGGAGACCCGGAACAGGGCGGCGCGCGAGAGCGCGACCCGAAGGGCGGCGCGTAGCAGCCAAGCTGTCACGGACGAGTCTGTCGACCCCTTTCGCCTTCGCTCCGCTCCGGCGCTGCCCTATTCCGGGTCTGCGAGGCTTCGCCTCTCCGCCCGGAATGACGAAAGAAAAACTCAATCATCCAACGACGGCCGGATTCCCCCAACCAATCCAATGCCCCTCTCGATCGAGACGCGCCGAACGCGCCCTCATATCGGGGTGTGTTGCCCTCCCTCTCGGTTCCGTCGCTTGGGAAGGGCGCAAGGCCTTGCGAGCTTGCTGCGGCGGAAGCGGTTGGAGCGGGAGCTCCCGAGGTTCAACGACCGGAGGCCGCCCAGGGGCGTTCATTCGGCGTGCCGGGCCGAGGGGGTGGCGTGGGCAGACCATGCCGTTCGGAATGTGGGTCCCGGGCTCAAGCAGCCTGGAACCGCGTTCCAGGCGGTAGCCCACCAATAAGGTCATGGGCAGAAGACCCATGACGTTCAGGGGATCGGCTTTCGCAAGCACGCCGACCTTCCCGCCGGAGGCGTCAGTAGCGGCAAGGCTCTAACAGGGCCGTCGGTCCCCGGGCAGTCGCGTGGGAACGACGCGGGGCCGTCCGCTTCCGATCAGACCAGCCGCGCGGAGCAGTCAGCGTTCGCCGAAACACAAACCATCACGGTCTCCGGGCGAAGGCCCGGCTGCTCCGCCCGCCCTTCCCACCTCGTTCACAGCGGAAGAGCGATGACGCGTGTCTGGAGTTTGCCTCGCCACTGTAACCGTTTACGCTTGACGCAGGATTGATCAGGACGGAACCCGGCATGGCCGACGTCGCCCTTCGCGGCATCACCAAGAGCTTCGGCGCGACGCGCGTGCTCAACGGCGTCGATCTCCACGTCGCCGACGGCGAGTTCGTCGTCTTCGTCGGCCCGTCCGGCTGCGGCAAATCCACTCTGCTGCGCGTCATCGCCGGGCTGGAGGAACCCGACGCCGGCGAGGTCTCCATCGGCGGCCGCACCGTCAACGCCCTGTCGCCGTCGGACCGGGGCATCGCCATGGTGTTCCAGTCCTATGCGCTGTATCCGCACATGACGGTGCGCCAGAACATGGCCTTCGGCCTCACGCTGGCGAAGACCGACAAGGCCGAGATCGACCGCCGGGTGTCCGCCGCCGCCGAAATCCTCAACATCGCCGACTACCTCGACCGCAAGCCCAAAGCCCTGTCTGGCGGCCAGCGCCAGAGGGTCGCCATCGGCCGCGCCATCGTGCGCGAGCCCCAGGTCTTCCTGTTCGACGAGCCCCTGTCCAACCTCGACGCCGCCCTGCGTGTGCGCATGCGTTACGAGTTCGCCGCCCTGCATCAGCGGCTCCAGACAACCATGATCTACGTCACCCATGACCAGGTCGAGGCCATGACGCTCGCGGACCGCATCGTCGTGCTGAACGGCGGCGTGGTCGAACAGGTCGGCGCCCCGCTGGAGCTCTACGAACACCCCCGCACCCGTTTCGTCGCCGAGTTCATCGGCAGCCCCAAGATGAACCTCATCCCCGCCCAGATCGTCCAGGCCTCGGCGGCCGGAGCCAGCGTCCGCCTGACCGACGGCGCGACGGTGCGGATCGACGTTGATGCCTCAGCAGCCACGCCCGGTCAGCCCGTCCAGCTCGGCGTCCGCCCCGAGCACCTGACGCTGGACGGCCCCGGCGACGTCCTGGCCGCCACGGCGACCTTCGTCGAGAGCTTGGGCCCCGCCACCTACGCCTACGCCGCCCTGCCCGGCTCCGGCGAGACCCTGACCGTGCAGTTGCCGGGCGATGTCCGCGTCGCCGCCGGCCAGACCCTGTCGCTCCGCGTCCCGCCCGACCGCGCCCATCTGTTCGACGCGGACGGCGCGTCCTTCCAGCGGCTCGCCTGAGCCCTTGCTCCACACCCCGAACCGTTCCTAACTCGCCCGATAAACCGGCGCGGTAACCCCGCGCTCCAGCCCGACGACACCCGAACATGGCGCCCACCCGCCCCGACACTCTGGAAGCGGCGCTGGCCAAGGTCTTCGAAGACCGCAACACCCGCGCCAGCTGGTTCGCCCTGACCGGCGGCGAGCTCCTGTTCCAGGCCGGCGAGGAGGCCGACAGCCTCTACCTGGTCCGCTCCGGCCGCCTGGGCGTCTTCCGCGAGGACGACGGCATGGCGCCCCAATTCCTCGGCGTGATCAAGCCGGGCGAACCGGTCGGCGAAATGGCCCTGATCGCCGGCACGCCGCACTCGGCCAGCGTCGTCGCCCTGCGCGATTCCGAGATCCTGGCCCTGCCGCGCGAGGACTTCTTCGAGGCCGTCCGCACCCGGCCCGAGGTCATGATCGAGCTGTCTCGCCTGATGCTCCAGCGCGCCCGGGAGCGCGCCCCGGGCGTGACGGAGCCCACGGTCTTCGGCTTCATTTCCGTCCGGGCGCGACCCATCCGCGCCTTCGTCGAGCGAGTGGCGGCCGAGATCGAGGCCTTGGGCTTCACCTGCGAGGTGATCGACCATTCGGCCCTGTCCTCCGCGTCGGACTGGTTCTCGCGGATGGAGGACACCCACGACTTCGTCCTCTACGTCGCCGAGCTGGACGAGCCGGCCTGGGCCAACCTCTGCGCCCGTCAGGTCGACCGTCTCTTCGTCGTAGGCGACGCCCTGACCGCGCCGCCGAAATCAATTCCGGCCCGGACGGCGCATGGGCTTCAGCAATTCACCGACCTGATCCTGCTGCGCGACCCGCGCATGCGACGGCCGGCCAACACCCGGGTCTGGCTGGACGCGGTGGAACCCGGCCGCTGGTTCCATGCCGCCGAGGGCGACGCAGGCGACGCCGCCCGCATCGCCAGGATCGTGACCGGCACGGCCGTGGGTCTCGTCCTTTCAGGCGGAGGCGCGCGGGCCTATGCCCACATCGGCGCGATCAAGGCCATGCATGAGGCGGGCGTCTGCTTCGACTTCCTCGGCGGGGCGTCGATGGGGGCCGTCATCGCGGCCGGGCCCGCGCTCGGCTGGACCGACGAGGAGCTCGACACCCGGATTCGCCGCGCCTTCGTCAAGTCCGACCCCCTGTCCGACCTGGCCTTTCCGATGGTCGCCATGACCCGCGCCAGGAAGGTCGCGGGTCTGCTGGAGGAAGCCTACGGCGACGTCGACATCGCCGACATGCCGCTTCCGTTCTTCGCCGTATCGTCCAACCTGACGACGGGCCGCGTCGAGGTGCATCGGCGCGGTCTGCTGCGCCGGGCCATGCGGGCCTCGATCTCCATTCCCGGCGTGATGCCGCCGGTCGTCATGGACGGCCAGGTGCTGGTGGATGGAGCCGTCATCAAGAATTTCCCGACCGACGTGATGCGACAGCTGAACGCCGGGCCCATCATCGGCGTCGACATGTCCCAGGCGCGCGGCGTGGATCCCCACGCGCTGGAAAACCCGCCGTCCTGGTGGCGCTGGATCGCCTCTGGCGCGTGGAAGAAGGGTCCGCCGATCGTCTCGATCCTGATGCGGTCGGCCACGATCACGACGGACGCCGAAATGGACGAAACGCGGGCCGAGGCCGACTTGTTGATCCTGCCGATGCCAGAGGGATCCGACATCCGCGACTGGAAGATCTACGACCCTGTCGTCGATGCCGGCCGCCAAGCAGCGGTGGTGGCGCTTGAGGCGATGGAGACTCCGCTGTCGCGGTGTCGCAAGCGACCGAACGCCGACGCTGAACCGCTGGGCGAAGACCTGTCGGCCGAGGTGGCCTGATCGCGGTGGAAGAGATGGTACAGCCTCTCGGGATCGAACCGAGGACCTCCGGCTCCACAAACCGGCGCTCTAACCAGCTGAGCTAAGGCTGCACATCGTCGCCCGAGGGCGTGTGGGAGGGGCGTGTCTAGCGGCTGCCCGGTCCGCGATCAAGCGGCGAGCCGGACCGGCCGAAAAAAGAAAACGTCCCGGAGGAAGACCTCCGGGACGTCGTTCATTCTGGTTGATCCGCGGATCAATCCGGCAGGTTGAACCGGACGGTGAAGCGGACCGTACCGCCGGTGGCCACGCCGTCGACCGAGCGGGGCGACAGGCGAGCCGAACGGGCCGCCGAGAGAGCCGCGCGACCGAAGCCGGCGCCCGGAGGGTTCTCGGACACCACTGTGCAGCCGCTGACCGAACCATTCGGGTTGACAGTGCAGCTCAGGTCGGCGCTGCCCGAGATTTCGCGCTCGAGAGCGCGCTCGGGATACTCCGGAACCGGCTGACGGGCCCAGCTCGGGTTGGTGATCACCGGAGGCCGGACCGGGGCCGGCGGGGCCGGCGGCGGCGGCGGGCCGGGGACGATCACGGGCGGACCCGTGTATTCGACCCGGTCCTCCTTCTTCGTCGGCTCGATCGGAAGCGTGATCGGCGGCGGAGGAGCGGCGGTGTTGATCACCGGCGGGCGCACCTGCAGCTTGGGCGGCGGAGGCGTGTCCGGCGGAGGCGGAGGCGGAGGAGGCGGCGGGGGCGGCGGGATCGGTTCGACGATCTCCACGTCCACGGCCTCATCCGTGTAGTTGAACTCCTTCAGCTCGAAGCGGGCCTGCTGGAGATAGAACAGCAGGATGCCGAACAGAACGGTGACGACGGCCAGGGCGATGAGCCAGACACCGGCCGACACCCCCATGAAGCCCTTCTTGCGAGGGGCGTCATAGCGACTGCGGTGATACTCGATGGGTGTGTCTGTCATCGGGACCTACTGCGTCGAGGTGTCTTCGCCGACCAGGGCGACGGAATAGAAGCCGTTGTCCTGCAGCGCGTTCATGACCTGCATGAAGTCGCCGTAGCGGGTCTGCTGGTCGGCGCGGATGTAGATCCGCTCCTCTTCCGGATTGCGGGTCCGGATCTGGACCCGCAGGTCGTCGCCCAAGGCTTCAGGGCTGGACCGGAAGTCGCCCAGGAAGACGTCGCCGTCGTTCTGGATCGAGATGAACACCGGCTTCGGCGGGTTCTCCTGCGGGGGAGCCACGGCTCGCGGCAGTTTCACCTCCACCGACACGGTGGCGAGCGGAGCCGCCACCATGAAGATGATGAGGAGGACGAGCATGATGTCCACGAACGGCGTGACGTTGATCTCGCTGTTCTGTTCGACATGCCTGCCGCCACCGCCGCCTGAAAGTTTGGCGGCCATGCGGGTTACGCCCCTTTGTCGAGCTGACGCGAGATGCCATTCAGCAGCTCAGCCTGGAAGCCGTCGGCGCGGGTGCCATAGGCGGCGATGCGGGTGTTGAAGTAGTTGTAGAACACCACCGCCGGGATGGCCGCGAACAGGCCGATACCCGTGGCCAGCAGGGCCTCGGCGATGCCGGGGGCCACGACGGCGAGGTTGGTCGTGTTCGATTCGGCGATGCCGATGAAGGAGTTCATGATGCCGTACACCGTGCCGAACAGACCCACGAACGGGCCGGTCGAACCGGTCGAGGCGAGGAACTGCTGACCGCCGGAGAGGCGGGCGGCGATGCCCGACTGGACAGCCGACACGGCTGTGTGGGCGCGCTCGATGGTGGTTTCGCGGTGCTCGCCGGTGACCTGCAGGCCGGACTGGCGGGCCAGCTCGACTTCCTCGGTGGCGGCGGCGGCCATGTCGGCCAGCGGGTTGCCGTCCCATTCATCGGCTGTGGCGACCTTGCGCATGTCGGCGATGGTGCGGGCCTGACGGAAGTTCTCCAGGAAGCGGTCGGTCTTGCCGTTCACGCCGGCGAACTCGATCAGCTTGATGATCAGCAGGGTCCACGAGAAGATCGAGGCCAGCAGCAGGCCGACCATGACCACCTGCACGATCAGGGTGGCTTCCATGAACATGGAGATCGGGGTCAGGCCGCCTTCGCCATGACCGCCGCCCGCCGCTTCGGCGACCGTGGTGGGATCTTCGGCCGAGCCGGTTTCAGCGGCCGGAGCCGGGGTGGTGGCGGCGGCGCCGGCGGCCGGAGCGGCCGTGGTCGCGGCGGCCGGAGCTTCGGCGGCCGGGGCCTGGGCCAGAGCCGGCGAGCTCGCCATCAGGACGGCGGCGCCGGCCAGAGCGAGAAGGATGTTGGTCTTTTGCATGTGTCGCCAGTTCCTGCTTTTTGGTCTGACTCGTGGAACCCAAGGATCACGGCGCGTCAGTGCGCCGCGGCCCAGAATGAAAACGGTTGTGTCCCGCCGACCGGCCGGGATTGGCCGAACAGCGAAACGCCTTCTGTCGCATCCGGTTGCCCCGGTCTGGGGCCCCTTCGGCGGGTTGGTCGAACACCGTGGAATCGAAATTCGGCAGACGTTCGGCCGCTCACGCAAAGAAAGCGGTCAAGCTCCTTTGGCGAACCGTTATCAGAGCGTCAAGGGCGCAGGGGCGCTTTTCGCCCCCTGGGCGATAAGGCTGCGCGGGGGTCCGCAATGTCGCACCCCTGCTGCATTTCGGCGTTAGATTAACCAACCCCAAAACCGACGAGTGAGCTCAAAGGCTGACCTAAGGGAAGGGAGTGGTGCCTGGAGGCGGATTCGAACCACCGACACGCGGATTTTCAATCCGCTGCTCTACCAACTGAGCTATCCAGGCGCAGCGGTCCGGAGCGATCCGGCGGCGCGGGAGCGGGGTCTATAGGCGAGCCGATCCGGGGTGTCCAGCGGTCGGTTCGCTTGACGGTGTTTGAGGCGGGAGCCCTGGTCGGATGCATCGCCTCGCCCCCTCCTGGCGACCTCCGGTCGCCTGTCCTCCCCATCGCCCTCCGGCGATGGGGAGGTGATGGCGTGCGGACGCGCCTCATCGCTCTTCCGCTGTGAACGGGGTGGGAAGGGCGGGCGGAGCAGCCGGGCCTTCGCCCGGAGACCGTGATGGTTTGTGTTTCGGCGAACGCTGACTGCTCCGCGCGGCTGGTCTGATCGGAAGCGGACGGCCCCGCGTCGTTCCCACGCGACTGCCCGGGGACCGACGGCCCTGTTAGAGCCTTGCCGCTACTGACGCCTCCGGCGGGAAGGTCGGCGTGCTTGCGAAAGCCGATCCCCTGAACGACGCCGGTTTTCTGCCGACGCCCTTTTTGGTGGGCTACCGCTCGGGACGCGGTCCCTCGCTGCTTGAGCCCGGGACCCTCGTTCTGAACGGCGTGTTTGCCCACGCCACCCCCTCCGTCCGGGACGCCGGATGAACGCTCTTCACGGCCTCCGGTCGTTGGACCTCGAGAGCTCCCGCTCCAACCGCTCCCGCCGCAGCAAGCTCGCAAGGCCTTGCGCCCTTCCCAAGCGACGGAACCGAGAGGGAGGGTAACACACCCGGATATGAGGGCGCGTTCGCGGGCTCTCAAACGCGATGGGCGTTGTTTTCGCTCGCGGAATCCAGGCGTCGTTGGATGATTGAAAAAAACAGCGTGCCCAAACTCGCCGTGCACTCCGGCGAAGGCCGGGGTCCAGATCAGAGACTCCGCAGCAGCGAGTGGCGCACGGTGCGGTCTGTCCCGGCCGCCGAGTTTGCTTCTGGACCCCGGCCTTCGCCGGGGTGCACGGAGAGGAGGACAGGCGCCGCCTTGTTCCGGGTCTTCGCTCCGCTACGCCCGGAATGACGAAAGAAAAGGCCCCCGGATCGCTCCGGGGGCCCTTTGGTACGCTACGAAGTCGTCAGGCTTAGCGGGCGGCCTGGAAGCGCTCGACGGTCGCGGTGACGCGCTCATTGACCGGCTTGAAGCTGTCCTTGACCGTGGCGGTCAGGGTCTCAGTCATCTTGGTGACTTCCGAGAGGTGGGTTTCCATCGCCGACTTGGCGAAGTTGGTCTGCAGCTCGATCAGCTCCTGGATCGAGCGGGCCTGGGCCATCGACTGGGCAGCGGCGACGCCGTGTTCCCAGCTGATCTTGCCGTAGGACAGGGCCTGGGCCGACAGGGCCTCGGCGCCCTTCTGGGCGGCGGTGGCCGAGGCGGTCAGGGCCTCCAGGTTCGACTTGGAGTGGGCGGCCAGCTCGTTCAGCGAGGCGGTGGTCTTTTCCAGACCTTCGCGCACGGCCTTGACGCCGGCGGCCTGGGCGGTTTCGGCTTGGGCCTTGAACTGCTCGGTCTGGACCTTGGCGGCGGCCTTGGTCTGCTCGACGGTCTTGGTGATGGTCTCGGCGGTGTCAGCCATGTGTAATCTCCTGAACCCTGTGAAGCGCGGTTGATCCACGCGAATCTCTTCACCCCTGCTGAGGCAACGCCGGGTATATGGTGCAACTGCGAAGTAGCGTCAAGCGATTTTGTGCAGCGCACAAAAACGTGACGGACGCCATTCGCCCATCAGGATTCGTCCGTTCAATTCCGCGTTGACGTCTGCTTAACCGACATGAAACCTGCGATCCTCATGTTAGGCTGACACTTGCGTCGCGCCGGGGGGCCGTCGTCGCGTCACGAACGGATGAGGCTGTTTGCCGATGATGCGTCTGCTGTCGAAGGGTCCCGGATTCGATCTGCGCCGCCTGGTGGCGGTGCTGGCGATGGCGTCGCTGGTGCTGGGCAGCGGGTTCGGCGTCTGGACGAAGGTGCAGGCGCAATCGGGCGAGAACACGCGCTATGCGGCGATCGTGGTGGACGCCGCCACGGGCGAAGTGCTGTTCGCGCGGCACGCCGACAGCCGGCGCTACCCGGCGTCCATCACCAAGGTGATGACGCTGTATCTGGCGTTCGAGGCGCTGGAGCGGGGGCAGGTTCGGCTCGATGATGTGCTGACCGTGTCGCCGCTGGCGGCGTCGCAGCCGCCGTCCAAGCTGGGGCTGGCGGCCGGTCAGACGATTCGGCTGGACGACGCCATGCGCGCCACGGCCGTGCGATCGGCGAACGACATGGCGGTGGTGATCGCCGAGCATATCGGGGGATCGGAGGCGCGCTTCGCCTCCATGATGACGCTGAAGGCCCAGGAGCTGGGCATGACGCAGACGCGCTACGTCAATCCGAACGGCCTGCCGGACAGCCGCCAACTGACCTCGGCGCGGGATCTTGCGATCCTGGCGCGGGCGGCGATGCGCGACTATCCGCAGTACTACAGCTATTTCGGCCAGCACGACTGGGCCTTCGAGGGGCGCGGCTATCGCAACACCAACGGCCTGCTGCATTCCGGCGACGGTTACGACGGCATCAAGACCGGCTTCACCAACGCCTCGGGCTACAATCTGGCGGCGTCGGCGGTGCGCGACGGGCGCCGGCTGATCACCATCGTGCTGGGCGGACGGTCGAGCGCGACGCGCAACGCCCATGTGGCCGAGCTGATGAACACGGGCTTCGAGGTCGAGCGGCGCCGCGCCGCCGGAGAGCGCATCCAGGTGGCCCAGGCCTTCTTCGAGGCGCGCGGCTTCGGCATCGGCGGACCGGATACCGGGGCTCCGGTGGCCTATGCTTCGCTGAACGGCGCGCCGACGGCCGACGAGGATACGGGTCAGGGATCGAACGCGGTGGCCTATGCGTCGCTGCCGGCCGCGTCCGTGCCGCAGCCGACGGCGGTGTCGAACACGCCGCCCGCCGGCTATACGCGGGCCACCCCCCTGCCCCCGGCGCCGGTCGAGCGGGCGGAAGTCGCGCCCGTGCGGACGACGGGCAGTCTGACCGCCAGCCTGAACAGCGGCGTGGCCGGGACGACGTCCTCGCTGAACCGGAATGCCGCGACCACGACCTCGCGCCCGGCGGCTGCGGCGAACACCCGCCCCGCGGCTCCGACACGGCCGGCGGCCGAGCGGTGGAGCGTTCAGGTCGGAGCCTTCCGCGATGAGTCGGTCGCCAATGAGTGGCTGGCCGAGGTCAATCGCCGCTTCCGCAGCCAGTTCTCCAACGCCGAGCGGAGCGTGGCCTCGGCGGCGGGATGGCATCGGTCGCGCTTCACCGGCATGACCGAGGCGGCGGCGCGGGCGGCCTGCGAGGCGCTGGACGCCCGGCGGGTGACCTGCATGGTGGTGCGGCCGGGCGGCTGAGCCGTCTAGCGCAGCTCGATCCGGCGGGCGTTCGCCGGGATCGCCAGATCATTGCCCGACCAAGCGGCGGGGCGGCCGTCGATGCGGACCCGCTGGGGCGGCGTCGCGTCCTCGGGCCAGCGGAGGACGAAGCCGCCGGGCGGGGTCGCTTCTCCCGACAGGGTCAGGGTCGTCACGCCGGCGCGGCGGCGCAGGGTGTAGGAGAGAGCTCCGTAGGGGGTCCGGACGTCGCGCAGGCCGACGCCCGTCGCGCTGTCGATCCAGCGCATCGGTACGCCGGCGGCGAGGATCAGGGCGTTGTCCGCATCCCGCTCATGAACGAACAGGTCCAGCGCCGAACGGATGTAGTCCGAGCTGATCCAGGCGTGCGGCATGTCCCCGATGAAGCGGGGCTCGCGCAGGTCACGGCCGACGACCTCGGCCCAGCCGTTCCAGGCGGCGGGACGGCGGTCGGCGAAGAAGAAGTCGAGCGCCTCCAGCGCTCGGTCGCGATGGCCGAGGCGGACCAGGGCGCCCACGTTCCGGAGCTCGTAGGGGGTGTAGTCCTTCCACTGACTGAGGTTGGCGGCGCGGGCCTGGAAGTTCGACCAGTAGCGGTCGAAGGTGTTCGTCAGCAGCGTCTCGGGCAGATCGGCCTGCAGGCCGCCGGGCGACAGGCCGATGGTGGTGGAGGTCGCGTCGAAGTCGCCCCGGTCGGCGGCGCCCGCGATCCAGTCGATGTCGTGGTGGGCGGCGGTCGCTTCGATGGAGGCGAGGACGTCGGTCAGGAACTCGCGCCGCGCCGCCTCGTAGCGGTCGGCGGCGGCGGTGTCGCCCAGCGTGCGGGCGATGAAGACGGCGTCGCGGTAGCCGAGCAAGCCCCAGAAGTTGTCCCAGTTCGACCAGGCCGGGCGGTCGGAATAGCCCTCGTGGCTGATGGAGGGGGGGAGCAGGCCGTAGAGGTGGCGGCGCTCGGGCGTCTGGTTCTCGGCCGTGCGGGTCTGGGCGCGCAGCTCGTCCATGTAGCGGATGGCGCCCTGGACCTGGGGCCAGACGACGCGGAGCTGAGTCTCGTCGCCCGTGTAGCGAAAGGTCTCGGCGGCGAGGAAGACGAACTCGCCGTGGCTGTCGTTCTCGGGAACGGGGTCGGCGCCGCGCTGGTCGACGCAGCACGGGACCTTGCCGTTGTCGAAGACGAAGGGGGCGTACCAGGCGAGGTAGTCCTGGCTGAGCGCGGCGTGGCCCAGGCGGTTCAGGCCCTCGGCCATCATGGCCCCGTCGCGGATCCAGGAGCGGTTGTAGCTGCGCGTGCCGGGCTGGAGGATCGGGCCCTGCCGCGACATCAGCATGTGGGCCAGCGAGGCCTTCATCGTGTCCTCGATGCGCTGGGCTTCGGGCGGGAGGATCAGGTCGAAGCGGTCGAGCTTCTCGCGCCAGTTCGCGGCGATGCGGGACTGGACGGTGTCGAGCGCGGCCTCGACCGAACCGGTCGCGGGCAAGGCGGGGCGGACGCCCGCCAGCGCCGTGACCCAGCCGATGGTGCGGGTCTCGCCGGGCTGGAGCGTCACCGTCCAGGTCAGGGCGCCGGACATCAGGCCGGTGCGGTCGGACTCGACCATGGCGTCCCGGGGGGCGTCGGGGCCTCGGGCCAACAGGCTCTGGGGGTCGGCGCCGGCGTGGAAGGTCGAAAGCCGGGCCTCGTCGGGCTGGACCAGGGGGCGGATGCGCAGGGCGTCATTGAGGACCAGTTCGGCTCCGTTCCACTGGATCTGCTCCAGAGGCGAGGCGCCGCCGGGGACGGCGAGGAACTGGACCGGGCCGTTGACCTGCATGGGTCGGGCCATGAGGGCCAGCGTCAGGGTGCGGGGGCGCGCAGAGGTGTTGGTGAGGTCGTAGCGACCGTAGAGCGAGGCGGCGTCGGGCGAGCCTTCGGCCATGGCCGTGACCGTCAGTGTCCAGTCGTCGTGGGTCCAGGTGACGGTGGGGATGGGCAGGTCGTCGTCGATCAGGGCCTGTTCGATCCGCGCGTCGGCCCAGGTGACCACCCGGCCATTGTCGAGGACGAAGGGCTCGATGGAGGGGCCGCCGCGCTTCAGCTCAATGGCGCCGTCCTCGGAGATCAGGCCGCTCTCGCCGCCGCCGTCGACGCCGACGAGGGTCCAGTAGGGCTGCTCGCCCCGGAAGCCGCGCGGATAGAGGCCCCGGCGGCTACGGTCGCCGATGGCGGTCAGGAAGGCGGTGCGGCTCTCGCCGAAGGACAGGGGCTCGATGCGCAGGTCGGCCAGGCCATACGCCGCGGCCGAGCCGTCGCGCGCGCCGAAGCCCGCGCCCATCTGGCCTGAGGCCGGAGCCGGCTGAGGCTCGATCAGGTCGAGGCGGAGCCAGCGGGCGGAGGCCTCGGTGGCCATGAGCCAGTCCACGCCGCCGTCGGAGCCGTCGACCCGGGGCAGCTCACGCCACTGGCGGCGGTCCGACGAGGCCAGCAGGCGGTAGCGGGAGGCGGCGCGGCCCTCGACCCAGGTCAGGGTCAGGCCGCCGAACTCGCGCTCGTAGCCGAGGTCGAGGGTGAGGGACTGGGCGCCGGCGCCCTCGGTGACCCAGGCGGTGCGAGGGTCATCGTCGACGGCGAGCGCGGCGAGGCTCTGGCCCTGTTCGCTGGAGGCCTCGGCGATGGGCCGCGGCGGGACCGAGGGCTCGGGCGGCAGGGTGCGCAGCGTCAGGTCGTCGATCTCGATGAAGCCGCGGCCGCCCTCCCCGGCTGTGACGACGAACTCGATCCGCTCGGCGCCCCGGAAGGTGCGGTCCGGGTTGGGGCCCCAGGCCCAGACGATCTGGCGGCGTTTGATGACCACCTCGGTCCAGTCGCCGGGGAAGTCGTAGCGCGTCAGTTGGCGCCAGTGGACGTTCTCGCCGGACGCATCGGCGAACTTGATCTCGAAGGTGTTGGTCGGCCCCTCGCCCCGGACGCGGAAGCGGATTTCGTAGTTTTCGGGAGCCTCGAAGGACAGGTGACGTGCGGCGAAGGCATAGCCGGAGCGGCCATTGAAGTCGTAGTCCAGCCGCATCGCCTGACCACGAGGACCGTCGACGGCGCGGATCGTCGAGGTGACGTCGGTGGAGGCGTCGGCGGTCCAGGGCGACAGGTCCTCGAAGGCGTCCAGGGTGCGGGTGGATTGGGCTTGGGCGGGGGCGATCCCGCAGATCAAAAACAACGCTAGAGCGAGAACCAAACGCGACATCGACATGCTCTCTCTCGTCACCCTCGGGCTTGACCCGAGGGTCGGACGCTGTTCACGGCGGACGCGAGCGTGAGGCGCGATCTCGCCTTGTCCATTCGCCGCTTGCGCGGATGATCCGATCCTCGGGTCAAGCCCGAGGATGACGGGTTTGGGTTGGGGCGGGTCATCCCTTCACGCTCCCGGCCAGCATGCCGCGAATGTAGAAGCGTTGAAGTGCGAGAAAGAGAATGAGAACGGGCGCCACGGTGATCACCGCGCCCGCCATCATCATCTCGATGTCCTGCACATGCTCGCGCGACAGGGCCGCGAGCGCGACCGGCAGGGTGTAGTTGGACTGGTCCGTCAGGATGATCAGCGGCCACAGGAAGTCGTTCCAGCTGCCCAGGAAGACGAACAAGGCCAGGGTCACCAGGATCGGGGTCAGGGTCGGCAGCACGATGCGGCGGAAGATCTGGCCCTCGGTGGCGCCGTCGACGCGGGCGGCCTCCAGCATCTCGTCGGGGATCGACAGGGCGTATTGGCGCACGAGGAACAGGCCGAAGATGGAGGCGAGCCAGGGGACCAGGGCACCCGCGTAGGTGTTCACCAGGCCGACCGACTTCAGCATCAGGAACAGCGGCAGGGTGCCGATCTGGGCGGGCACGACGAGGGCGGCGACCAGAAGCTGGAACAGGCGCTCGCGGCCCGCGAAGCGCAGCTTGGCAAAGGCGTAGCCGGCGGGGACGGTGAACAGCAACGCCAGGCCGGTAGCGAGGGTGGCCAGGGCGAAGCTGTTGAAGACGTAGCGGCCCATGCCGCGTTCGACGAAGAGCTCGCGGTAGTGCTCCAGCGTCGGGGCGGACGGGATGAGCGGCGGCGGGAAGTTGGCCGCCTCCCCGCTCGACATCAGGCTGACCGAGACCATCCAGGCCAAAGGGAACAGCACGATCAGGCCGATCGCGGCGACGCCGAGGTTCAGGAGGAGGTCGCGCGGCTTCACGTGTGCTCTCCGCCCAGGCGGCGCGAGACCGCCAGCTGGAGCATGGTCACGGCAAAGATGCAGACGAACAGGACGAAGGCGACGGCGCTGGCGGAGCCCAGGTTCCACCATTTGAAGCCCTCTTCATACATGAAGTAGAGCACGGTCACGGTCGACTGGGCGGGGCCGCCCTGGGTCATCACATAGGGCTCGGCGAACAGCTGGAAGAAGCCGGCGACCGAGATGATGGAGACCAGCAAAAGCGTCGGCGCGATGGCCGGGAGCGTGACGTGGCGGAAGCGGCTCCAAGGGCCGGCGCCGTCGATGCGGGCGGCTTCATGCAGCTCGTCCGGGACGGTCTGGAGCACCGCCAGGAAGATCAGCATGTTGTAGCCGAAGGTCTTCCACACCACGAACAGCAGGATGGCGGGGATGGAGGTCGCTGGGCCGCCCAGCCAGTCGACGGCGGGCAGGCCGAGCGACGTCAGGGCCCAGTTGATGACGCCGTAGCGGGTGTTGAGCAGGTAGTTCCACAGCACCGCCGTGGCGACCAGCGTCGTCACGAAGGGGGCGAAGAAGATGACCCGCCAGATCGGCCGCCACTTCACCGTGCGGGCGTTCAGCAGCAGCGCCGCGCCCAGCGACGCCGCGATCGACAGGGGCACGCCAATGACGGCGAACAGCACCGTGTTCTTCATCGCCTGCCAAAACAGGGGGTTGCCCAGCAGCCGGGTGTAGTTCTCCAGCCCGATCCAGCGCAGGTTCGACAGGTCGGCGAGCGCATAGATGTCGAAGTCGGTCAGGCTGAGCAGCAGCGACGAGACGACCGGCACGACGAAGAAGACCGCGAGCGCGATCAGGGCGGGCGCGACGAAGCCCCAGGCGGCGCGTTCGCGGGCGGCGATCATCCCCGCCCCCGTTCCAGCATCCAGCGGCGCTTTTCCAACAGGCGGTCGGCGCGGCGGTCGATCTCGGCGGCGGCTTCGGGAACGGTGAACTCGCCGCGCACCATGCGCTCGGCGACGATCTGCATCTCGGTGACGATGCGTTCCCATTCCGGGGCCTTGGGCACGGCCTTGGCGCGTTCCAGCTGGCCGCCGAAGGCGGTGACATAGGGGTCGGAGGCCACCTTGGGCGCGGTCCAGGCGGTGGGGCGGGCCGGCAGGCTGCCGGTGATGACGTTGAACTCGGCCTGGACCGCCGGATCGGAAAGGTAGCGGACCAGCTTCCACGCCGCCTGCTGGTTGGGCGAGGAGCGGAACACCGCGAGCGAGGAGCCGCCGGGCGCGGAGGCGCCGGGTCCTGTGGGGCCGGGCACGCCGGCAGTGGTCCAATGCGGCTGGATCTCGGGCGGCAGGCGGGACTTCATGTCGCCGATGGTCCAGGGACCGGAGAAGTAGAAGCTGAACCAGCCGCGCGCGAACTCGGTCCAGACGTTGGAGATCTGCGACGCCGAGGCGACGGGGGCGAGGCCCTCGTCGAACAGGCTCTTGTAGAAGGCGAGCGCGGCCTGGAACGACGGACTGGAGAAGTTTCCCCGGGTGGCCTCATCCCGAAGCAACGGTTGATCGCCCTGAAGTCCGAAGGTCAGAAGCTGCTCGAACTCATTGAGCGGCAACAGGATCGCGTAACGGTCGGGGCCGACGACGCGCTTGACGGCATACATGGCCCGCTTCCACTCGGCCCAAGTGGTCGGCAGCGCCCCGTAGCCGGCCTGGGCCAGCAGATCGGTGCGGTGGAAGATCAGTCGGGTGTCGACGTACCAGGGCGTGGCGACGATCCGGCCGTCGATGCGATTGGTGTCGAGCACCGCCGGAAACTGGTCGGTCAGGAGGTCTGAGGCAGCGCCCGGCAAGGGCGACAGAGCGCCGATGGCGGCGAGCTCGGCCACCCAGGTGTTGCCGATCTGGCTGACGTCCGGCAGCGAATTGCCGGCGTATCCGGTCAGCAGCTTCTGGTGGGCGGCGGTCCAGGGCTGGGGCTGGACCTCGACCCGGATGCCGGGATTGGCGGCCTCGAAGGCAGGGAGGAGCCGGGGGACGTTGGTCCCCTCATTGCCCATGGCCCAGAAGGTCAGGCGGGTGATGCCGTCGTCGCGTCCGCACCCGGCGAGCGCCGCGCCCGCGCCGGCCATGAGCCCCAGGGCGGCGCGGCGGTGGATCATGCCGCCAGCCATCCGCCGGTGAAGCCCGCCGCTTCCAGCCCCCGGCGCAGGTTCGGCTCCGTCCGCATGTGGCGCCAGATCAGGTCGGTACGGGCGTTCTCGATCATGACGATGATGGGGCCCTGGTCGATGCCGAGGTAGTCGCCGTCGACCCAGCCGACGCCCGGCACGATGCGGCCGTGCTGAAGCCGCCCTTCCCGTTCGGTCAGGGTCGGGTTGAAGGAATCCAGGAAGCCGAACTCGGTATAGACCGCCTCTCCATAACGGGCCTTCATGGCCTTCAGGCAGGCGGTGACGGCGTCGGGCGCGAAGGGATAGCTCGCCATGGCGGCCGTCGGCGCGAGCGTGCCGTCGTCGCGGTCGCCGGGGCCGCGGGCGGAATAGCTGAAGAACTCCCGCTCGCGCGCGTCGATGACCTGTTTGAAGTCGCCGGGGCCGTCGCAGGCGGTCAGGCCCCAGACATCGGCGGAATAGCCGTCCCAACCGCCTGGATTGGCGATGGCGTAGTTCCTCTGGGCCTGAACGGCGCGGACGCTGTTCTCGAAATAGTCGAACGGCCCGATCTCGGCGGATTTCGCCCGCATCCACGGGTCGCGAATGCCGCGATAGTCCACGAACATGTGGCTGTACTGGTGCCCGAACAGGGGCGGGAAATGCAGGTGGGCGGGGCCGTAAGCGTCGGTCCAGCTGCGGTCGTAGACGCCGCACCACTCGGTCCAGACGGCGGGCGAAACGGGGTGGGTGCAGCTGCCCATCGCGAGCAGCAGCACCAGCATGCCCTCGTTGTAGACGTGCCAGTCCGCCTCGATGAACCCGGTCTCGGGGTGCCAGCCCATGCTGATGCGGTTCGGGCGGACGACGGCCCAGTCCCACTCGACCCGGTCGTAGACGGCTTGGGCCAGGCGGCGGATCTCGGCCTCGTCGGGGTGAACCTGATCGAAGTAGCGGGCGGCGAACAGCATGCCTCCCAGCAGGAGGGTGGTGTCGACGGTGGACAGCTCGACCCGGCCGAAGCGGTGACCCGTCGTCCGATCGAGGAAGTGGTAGAAGAAGCCCTTGTAGCCCGTCATGCCGGTGGCGTCGGGCCCCTGGGGCGCGTCGTGGAAGAAGCGGACGGTGTTGAGGGTGCGCGCCCTCGCCTCCTCCCGGCTCATCCAGGCGTTCTCGACGCCGACGGGCCAGCAGGCGAGCGCGAAGCCAACGGCGGCGACCGAGCAGAACGATTCCGTCGGCCAGCGATCCGGCGTCAGACCGCGTTCGCGGTCGGTGACGTGGACGAACCAGTCGAAGGTGCGGCGCTGAAGCTCGGCCACCTCGGCGTCGAGCGGGCGGGCGGGCGCTCCGCCCGGCATTGAGGCGCAGCCGCTGCCCATCAGGGCGGCGAGCGCGCCCGAAGCCATCAGAAATCCGCGACGATCCATGCCGTCCCTTCTAAGCCAACGCCCCCGCGTTACAAAAAAGTCGGCCGCGTCGCCGGGAGGACGACGCGGCCAGTCTCAGGAGAGGGGGTCTAGAAGCTGTAGCGGAAGCCCAGCTGGAAGGTCCGGGTCGGGAAGATCACCCGCGACGGGCGGCCGAAGTTCGGGTTCGGGCTGGTCGCCGAGCCGGTGCCGCCGTCGAAGCCGGCGTAGTTGTAGAAGTCGAAGATGTTGATGGCGTCGACGAACAGCGACAGCTGCGAGCCGTTCCAGAGGTCGAAGTTCTTGGTCAGGCGCAGATCGAGGTTCCGGTAGGCGAAGGCGTCCGGAATGATGAAGTTGTCGGTCTGCGGCCGGCCGGCGTTGGGACGGTAGACGAAGTTGGCGCCGGTGCCGTCGAAGACGTCGTAGGGCGTGCCCGAGCCGAGCGTCAGGATGCCCGACAGCTGGAAGTCATAGGGCAGGTCGACGATGCCGTTGGCGACGATGCGGTGTTCCTCGTCGTTGTCCGAGGGGCGGACCGGCGAGTTCTCGATGTCGAAGCAGTCGAAGCAGAAGTTGTCGCGCCCGCCGTTCTGCTCGGCGTTGGAGAAGGTGTAGGCGATGTTCAGGCCCCAGCCGCTGTCGCGGGTGTAGGGCTTGTCGGCCTTGAGGTAGAGGGCCGTGAACTCTCGCGACTTGTTGTGATCCGAGACCAGATAGGTCCGGTACGGGTTGGTTCCGCCCGGCGAGCAGAAACCGCCGTTGTCGCCGAAGCCGCCGTCGACCGAGGGCCGGGTGGGTTCGCGGCAGCGGTTCAGATATAGCCAGGTGAACTCGTTCTCGGTCTGGCCGTAGGCGAGCGTCAGCTCGGTCTGCCAGTCGCCGAAGCGCTGGCGGACGCCCAGGTTGACCTGATCCGTGCGCGGCGGCTCAAAGTCGTTCTTGAGCAGGAAGGCCTCGCCGCGCGCGGCGATGCTCTGGAACACGGGGTCCAGGCCCGACACGGTGCGGAAGGATTCCTGCCAGAGGATCGGGTCCTCCGGCGTTCCGGCGGCCACACCGACAGGGCGGCCCCGCGCCGCGTTGGTGGTGAAGAAGGCGTTCTGGCGGATGTCGAACGGCTTGACGATCTCGTCGTAGGCGAAGTTGAAGTTGATGCGGTCGTAGTAGCGCCCGGCCCCGCCGAAGATCACCGTCGAGCGGTCGCCGAACACGTCATAGGAGAAGCCCAGCCGGGGCTGGAAGGCGCCGGCGAAGGGTTCGCGATTGTCGCCGGTCGAGATGTAGTCGGCCTGGTTGAACCAGCTGGGGACGTAGCCCGCCGCCTTGCCGCCGTCGGTGGAGGCGATCCATTGGGCCAGGCCCGTGGCGACGTTCGAGGGCGTGACGTAGTCCTCGTTGCCGGCGTTGGTTTCGTAGTCCCAGCGCAGGCCGAGGTTGATCTCCAACTGGTCGGTGATGCGCCAGTCATCCTGGATGTAGAGGCCGACGACGGTGTTATCGAGATCGACGCTGGGGAAGGCGCGGCCCAGTTCGACGCGGTAGGGTACGGTGGTCGAGCCGCTGAGCTCCGGACGGCCGTCGACGTCGAAGTAGAACTGAGGGTTTCGACCGAAGAACTTGTTCACTTCGTAGTTCTGGAACGAGACCTTGGCCCCCATCTTGAGGGTGTGGAAGCCGTTCCAGTCGATCTCGTCCAGCGTCAGGTCGTTGCGGACGGTGATGGCGTTGTCGGCGATGTCCTGGAAGCTGTCGCGGCCGCCGAGGTTCAGGATGGAGACGCCGCCGAAGTAGTCGGGCTGGAAGCCCGGCGCGGTCGGGTTGGTGTCGTTCTCGAACAGCCGGTAGAACTGGCCGACCTGGCTGAAGTTGGCCGCGCCGGGGGTGTATTCGTACTGGCGGTAATCGACGGCGAATTCGTTGGTGAAGGTGTCGCCCTGCCACTGCCAGCGGAAGTTGCTGGTCAGGGTCTGCTGGGCCAGGTTGTTGGCCCGCTCGAAGGCGTCGGCGCCGCCGAAGTCGCGCAGGTCGATCTCGTCGCGGTAGGTGACGCTCCAGTCCACCAGATGGCCGTCGCGCGGCTGCCAGCTCAGCTTGCCGAAGAACAGGTCTTCCTCGAACGGGGCGGCGAAGGTGCCGATGAACTGGCCGAACTGGCTGACGAAGCGCGGGTCCTGGCGGCCGAGGTTGACGACGTTGGCGCGCGTCTCCTCCTTGCGCTCATAGGTGCCGAAGAAGTGCAGGCGGTCTCGGATGATCGGGCCGCCCAGCGCAAAGCCGTACTGCTGGACCTCAAGGTCCGCCTGTTCATCCCCGCGACGACGGGCGAAGACGTCCTGCTCGATGAAGCTCTCGTCGCGATAGGTCCCGAAAATCTCGCCGGTGAACTCGTTGGTGCCCGACCGGGTGACGGCGGTGATGATGGCCGAGGAGGCCTGTTCGTACTCGGCCTTGAAGTTCTGGCTGACGACGCGGAACTCCTGCACGCCCGCCTGGGGGAACGGGTTCCCGCGGCTGTCGTCCTGGCCGATGATGCCGCCACCGATGATATTGGACTTCAGGCTGGCGCCGTCGATGAAGGCGTTGACCGACTCGGCGCGCTGGCCGCCCGCGGTGATGGTCTGCTCGTTCTCGTCCAGGGAGACGCGGACGCCGGGCGCGAGACCCGCGAAGTTCAGGAAGTTGCGGTTGATCTGCGGCAGGGTCTGGATCTGCTGCGTCGTGACGTTGGTGGCGTTCTCGGGCGTGCGGACCTCGACCAGGCGACGGCCGACGACGACGATGTCCTCCACGCTGGAGGCGTCGGCCCCGGCGTCCGCCGTGACGACGTCGCCGACCTCCAGATCCAGATCGCCGACCTGGCCGATGCCGATCGAGACGGTGTCGGTCGCGGTCTCGCCCTCGCCGGTCGTCACGGTGACCTCATAGGAGCCCGGACGCAGACCGGACAGCACATAGGTGCCGCTGGCGTTGGTGCGCGTGCGGGTGGTGAAGCCGCTGGCGATGTCGCGGGCGACGACTTCGGCCGAGGCCTCTGCTGCGCCGCCATCGGTGACGGAGCCGCGGAGGGTGGCGCCGGTGACCTGGGCCGAGGCGGCCGTCGCGGCGAGAGCCGTCGTAAGCGCCAGCGCCGAGGCGGCGGCCAGCGTCGAAGCACGCAAGGCGTTGCGGTTCATGGTCTCTCTCCTGAAAAGCCCTGGGTGGAGGTCGAGGCCCCGCACGACTGGCGGACCACCAGCCGGGGAACGATGATTTCGCGAGCGGCGTCGTTGGCGGCCTGCGGCGTCGCGGAGGCCCCGCCCTCGATTTCGGCGAGCAGTCGCTCGACGGCGCGTCGGCCCATGCCAGCGATGTCGATGTGCAAGGTGGTCAGGCCGGGGCGAACGAGATCGGCGATCGGAACGTCGTCAAAGCCGACCACGGCGATGTCCTCCGGACAGCGCAGGCCCGCCTCCTGGATGGCCAGGAGCACGCCCACGGCCATGGCGTCGTTGGCGGCGAAGACGGCGTCCGGCCGTTGATCAGAGGCCAGCAGGCCAGCCGCCGCAGCGAATCCGCTGGCCTGGGTAAACTCGCCTTGGGCCAGGATCGGATCTGCTCCGGCGGCGGAGATCGCATCGAGATAGCCCTGCTTGCGTTCCCGGGCTTCGACGTTGCCGGTCGGGCCGCCGACGTGGGCGATCCGGCGACGGCCGAGCGCCAGCAGGTGTTCGACCGCCGCGCGGGCCCCGCCCGTGTTGTCGACCGCCATCGAAGGCTGCTGGCCGTCCAGGTCGCCGCCATTCATCAGCAGGACGGGCAGGCGTCCGGACAGGCTGGCGGTCAGCTCGCCCGAATCCAGATGTGGCGACAGGACGATCAGGCCGTCGACCCGGCCGCGCATGGAGCGGATGGCGGCGGCGGCGTCGGCGGCGTCGTCGTGGGAACTGGAGACGATCAGGTGGCGGCCCTGCGCGCGGCAGGCCACGTCCATGCCGCGGATCAGCTCCGAGAAGAACTCGCCGAACAGGTCCGGCAGGATGACGCCGACCACGTCGGTCCGGCTGGTCGACAGGCTGCGGGCGCCTGAGTGCGGGACGTAGGACAGCGCCTCGACCGCCTCGAGCACCTTGGAGCGGGTCGGTTCGGCGACGACGCCCGCGCCGGTCAGGACGCGAGACACGGAGGCGACGGAAACGCCCGCGCGCTCGGCCACGTCGCGGATGGTCGCGGCCTTCATGGGCGCGGCTCCGAAACGAACGTGCAGGTCTGCTGAGGCCGGTGGGGCAAATCGCGGGTCCTGAAGCGTTTCCGCCGTTCCGGCCGTCTTCGCGACGATCCGTCGGCTTCCTGTAATCGGTTACATGACATGGCCGTAACCGCAACCGCAAGGGCCAAGATTTCGCCACAAGCAAAAAATGCGGCTGGGAGCCTCGGGCGGCCTCAGGGGCGGATGCGGGCGTAGTAGGCCTCGCTCAAGTCGAGCCGGTCCGAATGCGGGACCGGAACCACGCGGGGACCGTCGTTGGTGAACTCGAGCAGCCCGTCATCGTCAGAGGTCGGCCAGAGCGGCCCCCGATCCGCCTGTGGCGCGCCCGTTTTCGCGAAACCGGTCCAGTAGTCGGCCATGAGGGTCGCCGCGGCCTGATCTCGGGCCTGCATCGGCCGACCGACGGTGTGAAGGTTGTCGAAGACATAGGGGCGCTCCGAGGCATGGGTCGCGCCCCCGCTGGGCTCGGGGTTGGAGGCCGCGACGACATCGAAGCGGTAGAGCCACGCGGTGTGGCCGGCTCGCCGGTGCAGCCGGGCCAGGTGCCGCGCGGGCTCGTTGAAGACGAGGTCGCTGACGATGTGGGCGTCATAGCCGTCGGGACCGCCGTAGGCCTGGAGCAGCGCCGCGTGCTCGGCGTCCGTCAGGGCGTCGTCGAGACGGCCGTAGGCCCCCGCGTCTGTGGGGCGGATCCACCAGAACTCGGCGCTGTTCGTGCCGATGATCAGGGGCACGGGCGCCTGACGGCCTGCGGCGAAGGCTTCGACGACATCCTCGGGCACGACCTGGCCGTCGACGATCAGGTTGTCGGAGTAGAAGGCGGGCATGGGCGGCAGCAGGCGCTCGGCCGGGAGGGCGCGCAGCTGGTCGGCCGTCGCCTCGGGGAGGCCGACGGATCGGGCGAACTGGAGCCCCAGGGACTGGGCCGAGGGACGACCCGGCCGATCCCCGGACAACAGGGCCGATCGCTGGCGGCCAAGGCCGGACTGGACGATGGCGGCGTGAAAGAGCCCTCGGGCGGCGGGGGCGACCATCAGCTGGGTGACGGCGGCTCCCCCGGCGGATTCTCCGAAGAGGGTGACGCGGCCGGGGTCGCCCCCGAAGGCGGCGATGTTGTCGCGCACCCATTCCAGCGCCGCGATCTGGTCCATTACGCCGTAGTTGCCGGCGGGCGTGTCGGCCGGGCGCTCGGCGGCCAGGGCCGGATGGTCGAAGAAGCCGAGCCGGCCGAGGCGGTAGTTGATCGTGACCACGACCACACCTCGGCGCGCCAGGTTGGTCCCGTCATAGAGCTCCGCGGTGCCCGAGCCGTTGTTGTAGCCGCCACCGTGGATCCACACCATGACGGGCAGGCGCTCGGCTCCCGCTGGGCTCCAGACGTTCAGCGTCAGGCAGTCCTCGCTCATGGGCAGGGGCCCGACGCCGGGATCGCCGTTGGCGGGGGGCTGGATGCAGATCGCGCCGGGGCGGTCGGCAGGGCGCACGTCGGCCCAAGACTCGGCCGGCTGCGGCGGACGCCAGCGCAGCGCTCCGACGGGCGGGGCGGCGTAGGGGATGTTCCGGAACGAGGCGACGCCGTCGGCGGTGCGGCCGGTCAAGCGGCCTTGGGCGACCTGAACCTCGGGCGGGTCCGATGTCGGGGCAGACAGCAGGGACATTCCGAACGCCAGGACCGCAAGCAACATCCTTCGATCCTAACCGTTGAGGTCCGGACGGCAATGGCGGGGGCCATCTGGCGGCGGATGAAAATCTGCATTACGGCACGGCGGCGAACGCGGTCAGGCGCGGGGAGCGGAGGGATGTCATGACGACCGGACTGGACGGACGCCGCGTGCTCGTCGTCGAGGATGAATCCCTCGTCGCCATGCTATTGGAGACCATGCTCGAAGACATGGGCTGCACCCCCGTCGGTCCCATCGGCACGGTCGAGGAGGCGCTGGAGGTCATCGCCACCGATCCGGCGCTCGACGCCGCGCTGCTGGATGTGAACGTCGCGGGTCGGGCCGTGTTCCCGGTGGCGCAGGCGCTGGCCGACAAGGGCGTGCCGTTCCTGTTTTCCACTGGGTACGGCGAGGGCGGTTTGCCCGACGACTGGCGTGGCCGTCCGACGATTCAGAAGCCCTTCACCGAGGCCACGGTGCGCGAGGCCCTGCAGAAGACGCTCGGGATCAGCCTGGCCTAACCCGCTTGAGGATCGCCCGGGCCGCATTGTGACCCGGGGCGCCGGTCACGGCGCCGCCGGGGTGTGCCCCCGACCCGCATAGATAAAGGCCCGGAACCGGCATGCGGTGATCGGCGTGGCCGAGCACAGGGCGGGCGCTGAACAGCTGGTCCAGCGTCAGGCGGCCGTGGAAGATGTCGCCGCCGACCAGGCCGAAGCGGCGCTCCAGATCGAGCGGCGTCAGGGCCATGCGGCCGACGACCGAGGTTTTGAAGCCCGGCGCCCAGGCGTCGAACGTGTCGATCATCAGGTCGGCGACCGTCTCGCGGTGATCGTCCCAGCTGCGGCCGTCCGACAGCTGCGGCGCGACGTGCTGGCAGAACAGGCTGGCGACGTGGGCGCCCGGCGGGGCCAGGCTGTCGTCCAGCGTCGATGGGATCAGCATCTCGATGATGGGCTGGGACGACCAGCCTGTCAGACGGGCCTCAGCGTGGGCACGGTCCATGTAGGCGAGACTGGGCGCGAGGATGATCCCGGCCGTCAGGTGGTCGCCGGGCTCGGGCCGGGCGGTGAAGCGCGGCAACTGGGACAGGGCGAGGTTCATGCGGAATGTGCCTGAACCCGAGGCGTAGCGTCCGATCCGCTCGCGGAAGTCCGTCGGGACCACGGCGGGATCGACGAGGCGGTCGAACAGCAGGCGGGGGTGGACGTTGGCGACGACGGCCCGGGCGCGAACCGTGTCGCCAGCCGCCGTGACGATGCCAACCGCCCTGCCCTTCTGCGTCAGGACCTCGGCGACTTCGGCGTCCAGGCGGATGTCGACGCCTGCCCCGGCGCAGGCGGCCGCCATGGCTTGGGTGATGGCGCCCATGCCGCCAATGGCGTGGCCCCAGGCCCCTCGCTTGCCGTTCACCTCGCCGAAGACGTGGTGCAGCAGGACGTAGGCCGAGCCGGGGGTGTAGGGGCTGGCGTAGTTGCCGACCACGCTGTCGAAGCCGAACAGGGCCTTGATCGGGTCGCTTTCGAACCAACCGTCCAGCCAGTCGCCGGCGGACTTGGCGAACAGGTCGAGCAGGTCGCGGCGGCCCGCGAGATCGAGCCCGCCCAACCGACGGGCCAGGGACGCCGACTTCAGCATCTCCGGCAAGGCGTCGCGCCAGCCGCCGTCGGGCAGATTGGGCGGAATCTCGAGCACGAGGGCGCGCAGGACGTCGGCCACGGCCTCCAGACGCCGCTCGTACTCAGGCAGGCGTTCGGCGTCGCGGGCGGAGAACCGCGCCACCGAGGCGGCCGTGCGCCCCTCCCCGGCTTCCAGGGCGCGGCCGTCGGGCAGCGGGAGGAAGTTGGACATCCGCCGCTCGACGACCCGAAGGCCGTGCCGGGCCAAGTCCATGTCGGCGATGACCTTGGGGTTCAGAAGGCTGACGGTGTAGCTGGCGGTGGAGTTGCGAAAACCTGGGTGGAACGCCTCCGTCACGGCGGCGCCGCCGACGACAGAGCGTCGCTCCAGCACCGTGACCTTCAGCCCGGCGCGGGCCAGATAGAAGGCGCAGACGAGGCCGTTGTGGCCGCCGCCGATGATGACGATGTCGGTGTCTGTCGAGGCCATGGGGGCACGCCTCTAGCACGGCGTGTCGCCGAGCCAACGCCCGCCTTCACCGCTTCGGAAGCCAGGGCGAGACGACCAGCCAGACCTGCAGCAGCCAAGCGACCCAGACGATCAGGATCAGCCCGAGTTCGGAGCGCAGGCGGTCGCGGTTCGGGGAATCGCACATTGATGGATCATAGCGTGCATTCCCGAAGTTATCTACTTATGGTTGTTTGCTTGCAGCGGCGCTCGCGTCAGGGCGTCGAGATTCGCGGAGCCTGTGACGAAGCAGGTGGTCCGAAGCTGGCGAGCCAGGCCCTCGAAATGAGCGATCACCGCCTCCGAAGACTGCGTCGCGGCCTCGAGAACGCCCGCCGCCTGTCCCACGATGTCGGCTCCGAGACGGATCGCCTTGGCGGCGTCTACGCCGTTCCGGATGCCGCCCGAGCCGATGATCAGCGCTTGAGGACACGCCGCCCGCACGTCCGCGATCGCTCGGGCGGTGGGGATGCCCCAGTCGGCGAAGGCGAGCGCATGGGCCTTGTCGGCGGGGTCGGTGGCCCGCTCGCCCTCGATCAGGCCCCAGTTGGCGCCCCCTGCCCCGGCCACATCGATGGCGGCCGCGCCCATGTCGATCAGGCGACGGGCCGTGGCGGCCGAGATGCCGGCGCCGGTTTCCTTGACGACGACGGGCGCGTCGAGCCTGCGGATCAGGGCTTCCAATGCGGCAGCCACGCCCCACCAGTCGCGGTCTCCCTCGGGCTGGCAGGCCTCCTGGAGGGGATTGAGGTGCACGATCAGGGCGTCGGCGCCGATCATCTCCATGACCCGACGCGCCTGGTCCACGCCGAAGCCCTGGGTCAGCTGGGCCGCGCCGATGTTGGCCAGGATCGGCGTGTCGGGGGCCCGGTCGCGCAGCGAGGCGTTCAGTCCGCCATCGGCCCCGCCCTCCAACGCGCCGCGCTGGGAGCCGACGGCGAGCGCGATGCCCAGCGCCTGGGCGGCCTCGGCGAGGTGGGCGTTGATCGCCTCGGCGCGGGAGGGACCGCCCGTCATGGAGCTGATCAGGAAGGGCGCCTTCAGTCGTCGGCCCAGGAAGTCGACGCCCAGGTCGATCTTGGCGTGATCCAGGTCCGGCAGGGCCTCGTGAACGAAGCGGATGGCGTCGAAGCCCGCGTCCCGGGCATGGCGCCCGCCGCCGGACAGGACGACGTCCAGATGCTGGTCCTTGCGGTCGCGGATGACGTCGTCGCTCATGCCCTTCTGCTTAGCGACGCGCGGTCGCGGTTGGAACCGTCGGCGACGCGGCGTAGGGTCGAGGCATGACGATCGTCTGGTTCATTCTGCTGACGCTGGCCGTCTTCTTCCTCATGGAAGGGGTCGCCTGGACGACGCATCGCTACATCATGCATGGGCCGCTCGGCTGGGGCTGGCACCGCGATCATCACGAACCGCATGACAAGACCTTCGAGGTCAACGACCTGTACGGCGTGGTCGGAGCGGTGGTCGGGACCAGCCTGTTCGTCGTCGCCTGGTTGACCGACCTGTGGTGGGTGCGGGCGATCGCCCTGGGCGTGACCCTGTACGGCGTGGTCTACGCCTTCGTGCACGACGGCCTGGTGCACCAGCGCTGGCCGTTCCATTGGATGCCGAAGAACGGCTACGCGCGGCGGCTGGTGCAGGCGCACAAGCTGCATCATGCGGTCCAGACGCGGGACGGAGCGGTGTCCTTCGGCTTCGTCTTCGCGCCGAACCCGCAGAGGCTGAGCGCGATCCTCAAGGCCCGCCGAGCCGAGCGCGCGGCGTCGGACGTTCCCGCCGAGTGACGCGGCGACGCCAGACCGTCGTCGGCCTGACGCTGGCCGCCCTGATCGTGGGCGGCTGGATGACGCTGCACGTCTGGGGCGTGTTCTTTCAGCCGCTCTCGGGAACAGCGCTGTTCGTGGTCCCGCTGCTGATCCTGACGCAGAGCTGGCTGGGCGCGGGCATGTTTATCGTCGCCCACGACGCTATGCACGGGTCGCTCGCGCCCGGTCGGCCGCGTCTGAACGCCGTCGTCGGCCAGATCTGCGTCGGGGCCTACGCGGCGTTCTCGTATCGCAAGCTGAACGTCTGTCACCACCAGCACCACCGAGCGCCCGGAACCGCCGAGGATCCGGACTTCCATGCCGAGCGACCCGAGGCCTTCCTGCCGTGGTTCTATGGCTTCTTCACCCGCTACTTCGGCTGGCGCGAGTTCGCGATCGTGACGGCGGTGCTGATCGCCTATCTGCTGATCGGCGCGTCGGTCGCCAACCTCGTCCTGTTCTGGGCCCTGCCCGCGATCCTCAGCGCGCTGCAGCTGTTCGTGTTCGGGACGTGGCTGCCGCACCGTCACACGACGGGCGGCGGGTTCGCTGACCGGCACAACGCCCGTACCGTGCCCATGCCGTGGATCGCGTCATTGCTGACCTGCTTCCACTTCGGCCTCCACCACGAGCACCATCTGTCGCCGATGACACCGTGGTGGAGGTTGCCAGAAGCCCGCCGACTGCTGACGAAACGAAGCGCCTAGACCCGCGTCCACATCGCCGCGCGCGGCGGCGGGGCCTTGCCGCGGTCGAGCGTCTGGGTCCAGACCGCGATCAGGGCGCCACGACCGAAGAGCCAGAGCTTCATGAGGCGACCGACCGACACCCGCTCGCGCCAGACGCCGGGACCGCGTCGGCGGACCTTGCGGCCGATCTCGCGATAGACGCCGCGCGCGGCCGCGATCGCCATGGCGGAGCGGAACGGCAGGCCGCGCAGGCCGTCGCGGGCGCTGTCGTAGTAGGGTTCGGCCACGGCCAGCAGGCGGGTGGTGACGGCGTGGACCTTGGTCCGGTTGGCGGGATCGGCGACGGCCTCGGCGGTCGGTTCGAGCCCCGCCTCGACCAGCCAGTCGGCGGGCAGGTAGACGCGGCCGCCCTCGGCGTCCTCGATGACGTCGCGCGAGATGTTGGTCAGCTGGAAGGCCAGGCCCAGGTCCTGGGCGCGGCGCAGCACCTCGGGGTCGGTGACGCCCATGACACGGGCCATCATGACGCCGACTACGCCCGCGACATGCCAGCAGTAGGCGAGGACGTCGTCGATGGTGCGGTAGTCCCGATGCTCCACGTCCATGGCGAAGCCGTCGATCAGGTCCATCGCCCAACGCTCTGGCAGGCGACGGCGGATCGCGACACGCTGGAAGGCGGCGAAGACCGGATCGGACATGGGCTCGCCGGTCATGGCGCGGCGGGTCAGGTCATAGAGGCGTTCCAGACGCCGCTTCTGCTCCTCCGGAGACAGTTCCTCGTGGCCGAAGCCGTGGTCCTGGCCGTCGATCTCGTCGTCGCAGGCGCGGCACCAGGCGTAGAGCAGCCAGGCGTCCTCGCGCACCTTGGGGTCGAACAGCCGGGAGGCCGAGCGGAAGCTCTTGGACCCCTTGACGATCGACGCCTTAGACGCGGCGAGGACGGCGTCGGTCATCGGGCCTCCGCTTGCTCCAGCATCAGGCCCGCCGTGGCCTTGGCCGAACCGACCACCCCGGGGATGCCCGCGCCCGGGTGGGTGCCGGCGCCGACGATGTAAAGGTTGGGGATCACGTCGTCGCGGTTATGCGGCCGGAACCAGGCGCTCTGGGTCAGGATGGGCTCCAGCGAGAAGGCCGAGCCGAGGTGGGAGTTCAGGTCGTCCTTGAAGTCCTGGGGCGTCCAGATGCGCGTCGTCACGAGGTCGCGCCGCAAGTTCGGCATGTAGCGCTCCTCGAGATAGTCGATGATCTTCTCGCGGTACTCCGGGCCCTTCACCGACCAGTCGATGTCGGCGGCGCCGAGATGCGGCACCGGCGACAGGACGTAGTGGCTGGACTGTCCGGGCGGGGCCATCGAGGGGTCGGTGGCGCAGGGGGCGTGGAGATAGAGGGAGAAGTCTTCCGGCAGGGTCGGGCCGGAGAAGATCTCGGAGATCAGCTCGCGATAGCGGGCGCCGAAGCAGATGGTGTGGTGCGCCAGCTGAGGCTGCGGTGTCGATACGCCGAAGTGCAGCACGAACAGCGACATCGAGAACCGCTTGGACTTCAGCGACCTGGCCTTGGATTGCCCGCGCGGGGTGCGACCCAGCAGCTTGTCGTAGGTGTGGACCACGTCGGCGTTGGACGCGACCATTTCGGCCGGGATGACTTCTCCGCCTTCCAGAACCACGCCGGTGGCGCGCTCGCCTTCGGTCGTGATCCGCTCGACCGAGGCGTTCAGGCGCAGGTCCCCGCCCAGGTCGGTGAAGAACTTGCACAGCCCCGCGATCAGGGCCCCTGTGCCGCCGCGTGCAAACCAGACGCCGCCGCGCCGCTCGAGCGCATGGATCAGTCCGTAGACGGAGCTTGTCTTGAACGGGTCGCCGCCGACCAGCAGGGTGTGGAAACTGAAGGCCTGGCGCAGCTGGGGGTCCTTCACATGGCGCGCGACCATGGTGTGGACGCTGTTCCAGCTCTCGAGCCGCATCAGCTGGGGGGCCGCCGCCATCATGCTCCAGAAGGACTGGAACGGGACCGTGCCCAGCTTGAGGTAGCCCTCCTGATAGAGCTCCTCGGAATAGGCGTGGAAGTCGTTGTAGCCCTTGACGTCGTCGGGATTGAACGACGCGATCTGGCGCTCCATCGCCTCCTGATCGTCGTTGTAGTCGAACGACCGGCCGTCCTCCCAGCACAGGCGGTAGAAGGGATCGACCGGCAGAAGGTCGACGTAGTCCTTGAGCACCGAACCGGTGCCGTCGAACAGTTCCTCCAGGCACGCAGGGTCGGTGATGACGGTGGGGCCGGCGTCGAAGGTGAAGCCGTGCTCCTTCCAGACGTAGGCGCGGCCGCCGGGCTTGTCGCGCTTCTCGACCAGGGTGGTCTGGACGCCCGCGCGCTGCAGCCGGATGGCGAGCGCGATGCCGCCGAATCCCGCCCCGATGACCACCGCCCGTTTCGCCGCGACGTCTCTCATGCGCTCTTTCCTAGACCGGTCTCGCGCAGCTGTCGAAGCGCGCGGTGGATGGGGACGGGCGGTTTTCCGGTCAGGATGCGGGCCTTGTCCAGCGTCGTGCTCCGTCCTGCGTAGAAGCGCCGCACCAGGGGTTCGCGCAGGCTGTAGAAACGGCGCATGACGCTCCAGCGCTTCGAGGGCTCGGCGGCGCGGAACAGCATCCGGTCCAGCAGGCGAAAGAAGGCGCGGTCGGCCCAGACCTTCTTGGAGTGGCCTTCCAGCAGAGTCCGCAGTCCGGCGGATGACACATCGTCGGCCCCGGCAACCAGCCGCGCCGTGGCGACGGCGTCCAGCAAGGAATAGCCGGTTGTGGGGTGGAACAGCGCCGCCGACAGGCCGGCGCGGGCGACCGGTGCACCCTCCGCCCAGAAGGCGTCGATGTCGCCGTCCAGCGCGATGGGTAGGACGCCCTCCTCCTCATCGACCACGGCCTCAACCGTCCAGCCGCGCGAGCGGATGTAGTCATCGATCCGTCTACGGATGATGTCGCGATCCAGACGGGGTCCATCGACGTAGTAGGTATCCTCGACCAGCACGGTGCGTTCGTCGAAGGGGAGCAGATAGACGAAGCGGTAGGCGTCACCCTGGGCCACCGTGGCGTCCATGATGGTGGGGCGGGTCAGGCCGTGGGGCTCGGTCAGGCGCACGGTGCGGCCGAGGAACAGCTGCCAGCCGAGGTCCAGGTGGGGCGTGGGCGCGGGACCGCGCGCATCGATCACGCCGCGCGCCCGGATCACGCTCTGGTCGGCCAGTGTGACGGAGTCAGGGGCGACCGCGACCGCCTCGCCCTGGATCAGGCGGTCGCCGAGCAGGGGCGCGACGGCCGCGTGCAGGCCCTCCGACGTCATGCTGTTGTAGGGCGTGGCCAGCGAGCGGCTGAGGCCGGGGAAGTAGATGTCGTATCCGCCCTCCCAGCGGTGCGGCGTCGCGGGAGCCAGCCAGGCGCGATCCTCCGCCAAGATGTCGCCGTCGAAGAAGGACCAGGTGTGCTTGCCGCCGAGACGGCCGTCGCGCTCGACGACGACGACCCTCAGCTCGGGCCGGTCCAAGGCGAGACGCCAGGCGATCAGGCTGGAGGCCAGGCCGCCGCCGACGAGGATCAGATCAGGGTCGCCCGAGGCCATGGCCGAGCTTTAGAGGCAAAAGGGCTCCGACGCGACCGCGCCGGAACCCCTCTGCGTGATTTCGAACGGCTTATTCGCGCGGTTCGATCGTCAGAGCGTAAGCCCCCGTCTGGCCCGACGCGAAGCTGCGAGCGCGGATGACGTATTCGCCGTCTTCCTCGACCGACCAGTCGACCTTGGCGTGAGTGTCGGACAGGCCGTCGTCGTCGGAGGCGACGCTCATCCACTCGGCGCCCTCGCCCCGACCGATGTCGAGGTAGGTGTCGAACTCGTTGGAGACCATGGTCAGGCGCAGCTTGTCGCCCGCCTTCACGCTGATGCGATAGGCGTCATAGAAGCTGCCGTCCTCGGCGATGGCGTCGTCCTCGCTCAGCGTGCCGCGCGCGGTGCCGCCGACGATGATGCTGCCCGGCGCCGGCTGGGGACCGCGGTCGATCAATTCCAGCGAATAAAGGCCGTCGGCGTCGGAGAACAGCGGACCGGCGCGGACGATGAAGTCGCCGGTCGACGGCAGGATATAGTTCAGACGCGAGTCGGTGCCTTCGCCGAGACCGTCGTCGTCGCTGGCGAGCGCGTAGAAGTCGCCCTCGGGGCTGCCGATCTGGAGATAGGTGTCGAAGTCGCCCGACCGCATGATCAGCTGAATGCGATTGCCCTCCTGACCCGAGATTCGGAAGGCGTCGAAGCCGCGGTTGTCGTCGTCGCGCGGGTCGCCGTCGCTGATCTCGCCCTGGATGGTGCGGCCGTAGGCGAGCGGTGTGGGCTCGGGCTCGGGGGCCGCTTCGGTGAGGGCGAGCTCATAGTCGCCGCGGCCATCCTCGGAGAAGCCACGCGCCTCAATGGTGTAGAGGCCGTCCTCGGTGAGAGTGTAGGTCAGGCGCGAGTTCGTGCCCTCACCCGCCCCGTCGTCGTCGGAATCGACGACGTAGCGGCTGTCGCCCTCCCCGGCGTAGAGGTCGAGCCAGGTGTCGAAGTCGTCGGAGCTCATGGTCACGATGACGCGCTGACCGGCCCGGCCCTGGAAGGTGTAGCCGTCGGCGATGACGCCGGCGCCGTTCTGGCCGTCGTCGTCCGAAAGCGCGCCCTCGACCGTATCGCCGAAGGCGATCGACTGGGTCGCCATCGGCGGGGGGCCTTCGGCGATGCCGACCGTATAGGCGCCCGTCTGCGAACCGCCCAGCGGTGCGGCGCGGACGATGTATTCGCCGTCTGCCGGAGCCGTGAAGACGAGGTAGGAGTTCAGATCGCCACCCCCGGGCCGGTCGTCGTTGTAGGCCAGCTCCTCGAAAGCGCCGTCGGTCATGCGGCCCACGCGCACGATGGGATCGAAGGCCTCGCTCTGCATCGAGACGGCGATGCGTTCGCCTTCGCGGGCCCGGAAGCTGTAGGCGTCATAGAGGTAGTTGGAATACTGGTCTTCGCCCTCGTGTTCGGGGTCGTTGTCCGAGATGTCACCATCGACGGGCGAGCCGAGCCGGATGGCGGTCGGGCGGGGGGTCGGCGGGGCGGGACCGCGATCGATGGCCTTCAGGGCGTAGTCGCCGCCTTCCAGCCCGCCCAGGGTGCGGGCGCGCAGGACGAAGGATCCGCCCTCGACGACGGTGTAACGAAGACGAGAGTGCAGACCCTCGCCCAGGCCGTCGTCGTCGGCGGCGATCACCTCTTCGCTGCCCGCGCCCATCAGCTCCAGATAGGAGTCGAAGGCGTCCGAACGCATGGTGATCTCGAGCCGCTGACCGGCGCGGGCGTCGATCGAATAGAGGTCGTAGACATACTGGCCCATGTCCGGATCGTCGACGCGGGCGTCATCCTCGGTCAGGGCGGCGGAGACGTCCTGATCGAGACGCAAGGGTGTCGTCTCCTGGGCCAGGGCGGTGCCTGCCGAGGCGAGCAGCGCGATGGCGCTGGCGGTGGCGATGATGGTCGAGCGGCGCATGGTTTCCCCCGTTGTGCGTGGCCAACATAGACGCCGAACCGTGACGCCTGTAAATCGCTCGCGACCCTTCGGATTCTGACGAAACGGGAGCCCCTTCGTGGCCCAAGACGACGCGCGCGCATGGCTGATCGACGGGAAGGCCTTCGCGGCGGGACTGGTGGAGCGGGTCGCGGCGGCGGCGGCGCGGCTGGAAGCCGATCACGGCGTCAAGCCGGGGCTGGCCGTCGTCATCGTCGGCGAGGATCCGGCCAGCCAGATCTATGTCCGCAACAAGGGCGAAACGACCGCGCGGGCGGGGATGCGGTCGGATACGCACCGGCTGGCCGAGACGACGACGCAGGCGGAGCTGCTGGCGTTGATCGCGCAGCTCAACGTCGACGCGGGCATTCACGGCATCCTGGTGCAGCTGCCCCTGCCGAGCCACATCGATTCGGCCTCTGTGCTGGGCGCGATCGATCCGGACAAGGATGTGGATGGGTTCCATGTGGTCAACGCCGGGCGGCTGGCGGTCGGGCTTCCGGGGCTGGTTCCCTGCACGCCGCTGGGGTCGGTGATGCTGCTGAAGGATGCGCTCGGCGATCTGTCGGGGCTGAACGCCGTGATCGTCGGGCGGTCCAACATCGTCGGCAAGCCGATGGCGCAGCTTCTGCTGGCCGAGAACTGCACGGTGACGATGGCCCATTCCCGCAGCCGCGACCTGCCGGCGCTGTGCCGCGCCGCCGACATTCTGGTGGCCGCCGTGGGCCGCCCGGAGATGATCCGGGGGGACTGGATCAAGCCGGGAGCGACGGTGATCGACGTCGGCATCAACCGCGTGCCCTCGGCTGATCCGGTCAAGGCGGCGGAAGGAAAGACCCGCGTGGTCGGCGACGTCGCCTTTGCCGAAGCCGTCGAGGTCGCCGGCGCCATCACGCCGGTGCCGGGCGGCGTGGGGCCCATGACCATCGCCTGCCTGCTGGCCAACACCTACACCGCCGCCTGCCGCGCGGCGGGAGCAGCGCCGGAACCGCTCGACGCAAGCGGCGCTTGAAGACCCGTCATCTTGCGCTGATAGTCCGGCGCAGCGTCCGGCTGGGACGGCTCAAGGGGGTTCTCATGGCTCGCGGTCCGCATCGTCTCGTCGTCACGCTCGGCGTCGTCGCCCTGGCGCAGGGCGTCGCCGCCTGCGGCTACAACACCATCCCGGAGAAGCAGGAGCGGGCCGAGGCCGCCTGGGCCGATGTCCAGAGCCAGTACCAGCGCCGCGCCGATCTGATTCCCAACCTGGTGGCCACGGTGCAGGCCGCGGGGATCCAGGAGCGCACGACGCTGACCGAGGTGATCGAGGCGCGAAACGCCGCCGTGGCCACGCCTTTGACCGCCGACCAGTTGAGCGATCCCGCCGCCGTCCAGGCCTTCGTCAATGCGCAAGGCCGCGTGACCGCCGGGGTGCGGTCGCTGGGCGTGCTGGTCGAGGCCTATCCGCAGCTGCAGGCCAACCAGAACTTCCTGAACCTGCAGTCCCAGCTGGAGGGGACGGAGAACCGCATCACCATCGCCCGGCGCGACTACAACGAGGCCGTGCGGGACTACAACACCAGTCTGCGCACCTTCCCGACGGTGATCTGGGCCAACACGGCCTTCTCGGGCGAGGAGCCGATGCAGCTTTTCAACGCCACCGACGAGGCCCAGTCTGCACCGCGCGTGGAGTTCAACCTGAACGGCGCGCCCGCCCCGGCCGGAAACACCGCGCCTGGCGGCGGCGCGGCCCCCGTCGCGCCCGGATCGACGCCGCCCGCGCAGTGAGCACTGCCTTCCTCACCAAAATGACCAGGGCGGTTCTGGTCATCATCCTGTTCGGCTTGGCGTCGACCCTCGCGAGCGGTGGAAGCGCCGTCGCCCAGCCCGCCTTCCCGTCGCTGAGCGGCCGGGTAGTCGATCAGGCTCGCCTGCTGTCCGACGCCAAGGAAGCCGAGATCACCGCCAAGCTGGAGGCGCTGGAGGCCGACACCAGCGACCAGCTGGTCGTCGTCACCGTCGACAGCCTGCAGGACCTCGAGATCGAGGAGTACGGCTATCAGCTCGGCCGCGCCTGGGGCATCGGTCAGGAAGGCCAGGACAACGGCGTCCTGCTGATCGTCGCGCCCAACGAGCGCAAGGTGCGGATCGAGGTCGGCTACGGGCTGGAGCCCATTCTGACGGACGCCTTTTCCAACGAGGTCATCCAGCGAGACATCCTGCCGGCCTTCCGTGTCGGCGGCTTCGAGCGGGGCATCACCGCCGGCGTGGACGCCATCGATGCCCAGCTGAGGCTTGATCCTGCGGAGGCGCAGGCGCGCGCAGCGGCCGCGGAGCCGACAGGGGCAGAGCTTCCGGCTTTTCCTGCGATCATCATCGCCCTCATCTTCCTGTTTCTGTTCGTGAACATCCTGCGCGCCGTCGGCGGGAGCGGACGACGGCGGCGGCGCCGTAAGGGGCTCGATCCCGTTCTCGTCTGGACCGCGGCGGAGGTTCTGGGCAGCGCCAGCCGGAGCCGGTCCGGTGGAGAATCCGGCTGGAGCGGTGGCGGCTTCGGCGGCTTCTCGGGCGGCGGCGGGAGCTTCGGCGGCGGGGGAGCCTCAGGCGGATGGTGAAGCGCATCTCTCAGGCCGACCACGCCCGCATCGGCGCCGCCATCCGCGCCGCCGAGTCCCGGACCTCGGGCGAGATCTTCTGCGTCCTGGCGCGCGAGGTCTCAAGCTATCGCGACATCAGCCTGCTGTGGGCGGCTGGAGGGGCCTTCGTCCTGCCCTTGGCCCTGATTCCGTTCGGCTTCGACGCCTCGTGGATTCCCGGAGTTTCGGCGGGGTGGGACGCGGCGCATCTGGCTGGGCGCGGCACCGAGACCAGCCAGTCGCTGGCGGCCTTCGCCTTGGTGCAGGCGGCGGTGTTCATTGTCGTCTATGCGCTTCTGCGGTTGCCGGGTCTGCGGCGGCTGACCACACCCCGCGCCATCCGGCGGGCGCGGGTGAGAAAGGCGGCGCTGCATCAGTTTCTGGCCCACGGCCTGCACGTGACCGAGGAGCGCACGGGGGTGCTGATCTTCGCGGCCCTGGGCGACCATCAGGTCGAAGTCATCGCCGACAGCGGCATCCACTCCCGCGTCGATCAGTCCGTCTGGGCCGAGGCGGTGGAGGCCCTGACCGACGGGCTGAGGGCCGATCGGCCGGCGGACGGCTTCGAGGCCGCGATCGGCCTCGTTGGCGGCGTGCTGGCCGAGCATTTCCCGCCGCGCCCGCGCAATCCGAACGAGATCGCCGACCGGCTGGTGGAAATCTGAGGCCTCGCGGGTCGCCAAGCGGCGGCAAATGCCTTAGCCCGTCCGGCCGTGCGCCTCCTCACCTACAATGTGCATCGCTGCGTCGGCGTGGATCGGCGGCTGGACGTCGAGCGCATCGCGGCCGTTATCGCCGAGCATGAGCCGGACATCGTCTGCCTGCAGGAGCTCGACGTGGGCCGGGCCCGGACCGGCGGGGTGGATCAGGCCCGGGCGATCGCAGACCGGCTGTCGATGGCGGTGCGGTTCCACGCCGCCATGCGGATCGAGGCGGAAGAGTATGGCGACGCCATCCTGACGCGCTGGCCGGAGCGGCTGATCCGGGTGGGGGCGCTGCCGACCGTGCAGGGCATTCCAGGGCTGGAGCCGCGCGGGGCGCTGTGGGTCAAGGTGGAGATCGAGGGCGTCGAACTGAACGTCATCAACACCCACCTGGGCCTCGTTCCGCGCGAGCAGAGGCTGCAGGCGGCGGCGCTGGTCGGCAAGGACTGGGTGGGCCATCCGGAATGCGTGGGCCCGACGCTGCTGGCGGGCGATTTCAACGCGACATCGATCACGCGGCCGTATCAGACCATCGCGCGCAGGCTGGCGGACTGTCAGCGGCAGCTGGGGCTGAGGCCGTCGGTGAAGACCTTCCCGTCGGGCTTTCCGGCCATCCGGATCGACCATGTGTTCGTCACGCCGGACGTGCGGATCACGGGGGTGAAGGCCCCCTTCTCGCCCCTGTCGCGGATGGCCTCGGACCACCTGCCGCTGGTGGTCGATTTCGAGATTCAGGCCGGAAGCTGAGGCCGCTGGGAGCGGTTGCGCCGCTTCCACGGACGCCAGGCGTCGGCGGGCGAGACAGGGTCGCCGATCTGGAACTCGGCGACAGTGCGCTGGACCAGGGATGGCGGCGTGGCCCCGAGCGGCGTCAGGCGGCCGGTATCGAACTGGCGCATGGCCTTGCCGGTCGAGCCCAGCACGGCCTCGGCGGCGGCGAATTCGTCTCCGGTCACGCCGATGAAGTGGGCGACGGTTCGGTGGCGGAAGCGACGAATGGCGTCCCAGCCGGTCGCGTCTTTGGGCGCGACGGCGACGTCGCACTCGGTGTCCAAGCCCAGCGACCGGTTGTTCAGGTTGGTCGAGCCGATGCGCAGGATGCGGTCGTCGACGATGGTCACCTTGGCGTGGACGATGATGCGCTCTCCGCCCGCCGTGTTCGGGCTGAAGGCGAAGAAGCGGTCGTGGCGGTCGGCGCTCTCGAGCCGGAACAGGACTTCGGCGCGGGCCGTGTCCATGGTCATGCTGTCGAACCAGCTGGGGCTGCGGCCGGTCGAGACCAGCACCACTTCCGGCCCATCCGGCTCGGCCAGACGCTCGGCCAGGGCGGCGGCGATGACGGGCGAGGTGAAGTACTGGTTCTCCATGTAGATCAGGCGCTTCGCTTGGCGGATGGCCTCGACGTGCAGCCGTTCGTTCTCGCGCACCTCGGCGCGGCCGCCGTGGGCGGGCTCCGTGCGGGCGATGGCGACGGGAACGTCGTGGAGGTCGGCCTCCACGCCGTCGGGCCAGGGGTCGAAGCCGTCCGGGTCCGGCAGGGTCCGCTCCCAGGTGGCCTTGAACCAGCGTTCGCGGGCGAGGTCGCCCAGCGCGCGCGCGGCCGGGCCGTCCATGACGCACATGGTCTCGTGTCGGGGCGGCGAGATCGCGCCGGAGGGCTGGGCGCGGCGCAGGTCGTCGTCGCGGTGGGCTTCCGAATCCCAGCGGTCGGTCGAGATGTCCCCTCCCCCGCAAAAGGCCACGGCGTCGTCGATGACCACGACCTTCTGGTGGTGACAGGCGCCGAGCGGTCCGGGCTGGTCCAGCCGGAACTCGACCATGCGCTTCCTGAACCATCCCTGGGCGCGGTGGGGGTAGAAGCCCTGCGACGCCGCGATCAGCAGCGGCGATTTCCAGATCAGCAGGCGCACATCCAGCTCGGGCCGCGTCTTGACCATCATGCGCAGCTGGTGGCCGATCTCGGCCTGACGGTCGCCCGGACGCGTCTCGGGATCCAGGCGGGTGCGGGGGTCGAACTGCCAGCCGAGGATGACGACGGATCGCTGGGCCTTGGACAAGGCGGAGGCCAAGGCGTCGAAGTAGGCCTCATTCTCCATCAGGACGGCGAAGCGGCTGGCCCGGACCACCCGCCAGCAGGTGTCGCCGGGCGTCAGCACGCTCGCGGCGTCGAGGGCCGGTGCGTGATCGGCCTCCTGCTGCATCCTGTGGCGTCCCCCTGGTCCTGAGCGGAGATGCCCCGGTCGCGTGAAGACGCGCGGGAAGCTTATCCGTTCCACGCGCTCCCGGTCCGGTCAACGCCGCGCGACCACCCTGCATTGTCCGGTTCGCCGAAATCGGGTATCAGGGCGGCCGTCCTGGGGGAGATGAACACGTGCAGGCGCTGATCGAACTGCTTGCCGGCTTCATCGTCATGCTGGCCACGGCCGCCCTGGCGCAGTTCGGGGTGTCGCTGGATCGCCCCGCAGAACCCCAGCCGGAAGTCCGCCGCGTGGTCGACTGCACGCCTTCGACCTCGGTCGCCGCGCCGGCCGACGCACCCCGCGACTGCTGATTCCTCCCGCCTGAATCGCACCCGAAGCCTTCCGGGACAGGGGCTTAGTCGCTAGGGTCCGGCCCTCGCACACGACTGGCGTCAGCCCACCCGAGAAACCGCGTCCCATGAAGTCCCGTCACCGGCCGCCCCTGACCCTGACCGACCCCGCGCCCGAGGCCGAGGCTTCGCCGGAGCGGGCGGACGCCGGGGCGGAGCCGTCGGCGGACGCGCCCGGCGAGGAAAGGCCGGTCGAGGTTCCGGCGATGGACGGGCTGCGCCCCATGTCCGAGCGCCGCCGCCGTCGCCTGCTTGAGCAGCAGCGACTGGAGCAGGAGGCCGCCTTCGCGGCGCCGCCCGCGCCGGATCCGGAGCCGGCCGCTGCGCCGAGCGCGGTCGTCACGGCCGCGGAACCGGAGCCCGAGCGTCAGCCGATCGCCTTTGCCACCAGCGCCGACGCTCCGCCAGCGACGCGGGAGGCCGCTCCGCCGCCCGCGCCGTTCACGGTGAAGTCCAGTGTGGCGCCGCCCTCCTCGGGCCGGACCTATCTGATCGCGGGCGTAGCCGCCGCGCTGTGGATCGGAGGCGTGGCCGCATGGGCCGCCTATGAGATCGGCGCGGGCGACGTCACGCTCGATCCGCTGCGTCTGGCGCTCTACGCCCTGATCGCGCTCGCCCCGGCCGGGCTGGCCGTCATGCTGGCCCATGCGGTGCGGCAGGGGGCCGGGCTGGCGGCCGAGACGCGCCGTGCGCGCGACCTGTCCGAGGCGCTGGTGGCCCCGACGGCGCTGGCCGCCCAGCAGACCGGCGAGGTGCTGGCGACGCTCAGGAACGACATCGACCAGGCGGCGCTGGCCGCCGAACGGGCCCGCAACGACATGGCTCTGCTGCGCGAGGCTCTGGCGTCCGAGACGCAGCGTCTGAACGACGCCGCAGAGGTGGCCAGCCGCACAACCCGACGCCTGACCGAGCAGCTGGGCAAGGAACGCGAGGAGATGGCCAGGCTGGGGGGCCGTCTGGATACGCAGGCGTCCGGCGTGCTGGACGCGGTCGAGAAGCAGTCCCGGTTGATCGTCGACGCCTCGGACCTGGCGCAGACGCAGCTGCGCGAAGCCGAAGCCGCCCTGGCCGCCCGCGCCGCCGACCTTGCCGCCGCGGCGACGGAGGCCCAGGACGCGGCGCGTCTGGCCGCAGACGATCTGGCCCGCCAGACCCTGAGGCTGGAGAACGCCGGCACCGGCGTGGCCGAGCAGATCCAGTCGGTCGAGGAAGGCCTGAGCCAGCAGCGCGCGGCGCTGGTGACCGCCGCCTATGCCCTGCGGACCGATCAGGAGGACTTCTCCGCCCAGGTCGAGAGCCAGCGCGCCCAGCTGACCGAGCAGCTGTCGGCCGCCCGCGCCGCCGCCGCCGATCTCGGCGACACCTCGACCAAGGCGTCCGAAAGCGTGCGCGATCTGGTGGAGGCGGCGACAGACCAGTTCCGCGCCCTGGTCGACCTGTCCCAGCGCGAGGCCGACGGATTCGACGCAGCGACCAAGCTGTCGCTGGACAAGTTCGAGGCGCTGGCCGCCGAGGCGCGCGACACCCTGATCGAGGAGACGCGCCGGGCGCTGGCCCTGCTGCAGGCCACGGCGGAGGAGAGCCGCCAGACCGCGACGGACGCGACGACCCAAGCCCAGATCCACGCCGACCGCCTGGGCGAGGCGCTGTTCGATGCGGCGAAGAAGGCCGATGAGGCGGCCGATGCTCGCGTCGAGGGCGCGCGCCGGATCGTGCTGGAAACGACCGATCTGGTGGATGAGGGCGGGCAGAAGGCGGTTGAGAAGCTGGAGGCCACGCTCGGCCGCATGACCCAGGCTCTGGCCGAGGTCGACGCCGCCATCAGCGACCTCGACGATCGCGCGGCGCGCCTGCCGGAGGAGGCTCGCGCGCGGGCCGAGGCGGTGCGGGTCACCGTCGAGGACGGTCTGGCCGCCCTGGCGGCCGCGTCGAGGAAGGCCGCCGAGGACACCGAGGCCTTGGACGCCGGCTTCCAGGAGCGGGTGCGCCGCAACTACGACATGCTGACCGAGGCCGTGCGTCTGATGGGCGTGGTGTCGGGCGATCCCGCGCCGATTCGGCGGCGGGAAGCCGCGCCGGAGCCCGCGCCCGCGGCGGCGACGCCGCCTCCGTCGCCCCGCGAGCCGGAGCGGCCCGCGCCGCCACCCGAGCGCGGGTTCGGCCTGCGCGGCCGGTTGCGTCTGGCCCCGACGGTCGATGATCCCGGATCACGGGCTGCGCCGCCCGCCTCGGATCGGCTGGACTGGGCCGATCTGGTCGATGACGCCGGGCCGGAAGCGCCGCTGGAACTGGATACGCCGGTGATGCCGGACGATGCCGGGGCGCTGGCCGATCGCATCACCGCCGCGATCCGGCGCATGGGGGTCGATCCCAACGCGCTTCTGCCCCGATCGCGCGTGGAGGAGGCCGCCGAGGCCTTCGCCGGCCGCGATCCCGACCGGGCGCGTCAGATCGTGCGTCGGGTGGCTCCGGCCGCGGTCCGCAGCGTGTCGCGCCGTGTGATCAGCGATCCGGAGCTGCGCGCCGACGCGGAGCGGTTTGTTCGGGGTCAGGCCGCTCGACTGGCCCAGCAGGCCGCGGACGGGGCCTCCGCCGTCATGGCCGTTCTGGCGACGGACACGGGCCGGGCCTTCATGCTGCTGGACGCGGCCATCGGCGATCTCGCCTGACGGCTGATTCCGGAGGCGAACGACCTTTACAGGTCGGTTTCGACTTGACGGCCACGCTGGATTTCCGACACGGTCCGGCCGCTGTCATGAGCCTGTCATGCGCAGCCCGGGGGTCTCAGTTCGGCCCGCCGGTTGGCGTCAACGGCTTTCGCAAGGCTTCATGCTCGACACCGCCGCCGAGGAAAAGCCCGATCGCAGGCCCGCGATGCTGGTCTGCGTGTATGATGACGCCGACCCGATCTGGCCGCTGGAGGCCGGAACGCCGAACGCCCGCATCGTCTCGGTAGGACCTGATGACCCCGCTGTGTTGGCGGGCGTGATCACAGGCGAACTGGATGATGAGGCGTGCCGGGCCGTGCTGCTGGTCGGCCGCACCAAGAAGGCCGACCGCTTCCGCATCCAGATGCGCGCCGAGAACCGCGCCCTGAGCGGAGGCAAGAAGCTGTCCCTGACGGGCCCGGCCGTGGCGCGGGCCACCGCCCCGGTGTCGGAGATGGTGCGGGCGCTGAGCGACGCGGGATTCGCCGCCGATGCGACGTCGGAGAGCGAGGACGACGCGGGGTCCTATCTGCTCTATCGGGTGCTGACGGCCCTGCCGGACAATGCGGACGCGGTGGCCGTGGGCCTGCTGCGGACGCCGGCCGGCCTGGCGCCGGAGGCCGCCCGGCGCGGCGTCGAGGCGGCGGCGGCGGCGATGGCGCGGCACCTGTCGCCCCTGCCCCGCGCGCGCCTCAGCTGATCCGTCCCCTGAGGGACCAGGCGGCGATGAGGCCGACGCCCGCCAGCGCCGCCATCGACAGATAACCGCGCGTCCCGAACGCGCCATAGAGCGGCCCGGCCGCCAGCGTCGCCAGACCGATCAGGACGCCGGCGGCCATGACCGAGTTGAGAGTCTGGGCGGCTGTGTGCTGACCGGGCGGCGCCAGGCGTTCGATGATCTCAACCCCCGCCAGATAGGTCGCGGCGAACGTCAGGGCATGAAGCGCCTGGAGCGGCCAGAGCAGCGCGAGCGGCGGCGCGAAGGCCAGGGCGGTCCAGCGCACGACCGCCGCCAGGCCCCCGACCGTCAGGATCGTCAGGGCACCGATGCCGCGACGCCGCCGCCACGGCTCGACCCACCACATGAAGCCGATCTCGACGATCACGGAGAAGGCCCAGAGCAGGCCGGTCGTACGCTCGTCTATGCCCTGCGCCTTCCAGGCGATGGCCGAGAAGCCGTAGTAGAAGGCGTGGGTGGCCTGGATCGCGCCGATGGCCAGAAGCGCGGTCATGAACAGGCGATCCTTCAGCAGACGGCCGACGCCGGCGAAGCGGTCGCGCGCCCGGCCCCGCTCAGCGACGCCGTCCGTGGGGAGCAGGGTTGCGGCCGTAAGCGCAAGCAGGCCCGAGGCGACCGCGACGCCGACGATGACGCCATCCACCGAAGCCCCGCTGAGGACCGCGCCCATCAGGACGTTGGCGATGACGAAGGCCGCCGAGCCGCAGCCCCTCGGCCAGGCGAAGGCGAAGCCGGTGCGGCGCGCGGCCTGGAGGCTGAGCACGTCGGTCAGGGGGATCAGCGCCGCCATCGCCGTCGCCGCCACGAACCAGGCGACGCCCTGGATCCAGAGCCCCTGCCCCAACCCGGCGACGACATAGGCCGCACAGGCGACCGCCCCGAGCACGGCGATCGGCGTGCGTCGGCGACGAAAGCCATCGGCCCAGACGGCGATCACCGGGCCGGTGATCAGACGCGCCAGCATGGGGGCGGCGAGCAGCCCGCCGATCTGGGCCGCCGTGAAGCCTTGGGCCGACAGCCACAGGCCGGCGAATGGCAGGCTGACGCCATTGGCCGCGAACAAGAGGACATATTGCAACGCCAGTCGGCTCGCGGGGCTCATGGGGCGATGCGATAGCAGACGCCGGAGATTCCGTGAGCTACGGTCGTGTAATGAGTTGGAATCGCTCGCTCGCAGGATTCGCCGCGCTGAACGGCGCCATGGCGGTCGCCGTCGGCGCCTTCGCCGCGCATGGCGCCGGGCCGCAGGTGAAGACGCTGCTGACCACCGGCGCCGGTTACCAGCTGTCGCACGCCCTGCTGGGCCTGGCCTGCGCCCTGTGGCCGGCCGCGCCGCACTTGGCGCATCTCGGCGGCTGGCTGGCGGTCGCCGGCGGGCTGATCTTCTGCCTGGCGCTGTCGCTGATCGGCTTAGCGTCGTTGCCGGCGCTGGGCGCGGTCGCCCCGATCGGCGGGGTCCTGATGATCGCGGGTTGGCTCGTGGTCGCGTTCGCGGCGTTCCGGTCACCTTCCGTCAACGCCTGATCTTGTAGCTGCAACTCCCCGAGACTTTATGGTTTTTCCCGTGACCGAGACGCCCCGCCGAGAGCTCTATCCCGAGCTCGAACCCTTCGCGTCCGGCTGGATGCAGACCGACAGCGTCCACGAGGTCTATTTCGAGGAGTGCGGCAATCCGCAGGGCCAGCCGGTGCTGGTGCTGCACGGCGGGCCGGGCGGCGCGGTCAATCCGGCCATGCGGCGCTACTTCGATCCGGCGATCTATCGCATCATCCTGTTCGACCAGAGGGGATGCGGTAAGTCGCGTCCGAACGCGTCGCTGGAGGACAACACCACCTGGACCCTGATCGAGGACATCGAGCGGCTGCGCGAACGCTGCGGCGTCGAGAAGTGGACGGTGTTCGGGGGGTCGTGGGGATCGACGCTGTCGCTGGCCTACGCCATCACCCACCCGGAGCGGGTCAAGGCGCTGATCCTGAGGGGCATCTTCCTGCTCACTAAGAAGGAGCTGCACTGGTTCTATCAGGACGGCGCGTCGATGATCTTTCCGGACGCCTGGGAACGGTTCATCGCCCCCATTCCGGAGGACGAGCGGCACGACCTGATGGGGGCGTACTACAAGCGGCTGATCGGAGACGACGTGGCCGAGCGCGAGCGCTGCGCCGTCGCCTGGTCCAGCTGGGAGGGCGAGACGGTCAGCGTGGAGGGCCCCGCCGCCCGTCCGGACAAGTTCGCCGAGCCGGAGTTCGCCCTGGCGTTCGCGCGGATCGAGAACTGGTACTTCACCAACGGGGGCTTCTTCCCGGAGGAGGGCTGGCTGCTGAAGAACATCGGCCGCATCCGCCACATCCCAACCTGGATCGCCCAGGGGCGGTTCGACGTGGTCACGCCGATCGCCAGCGCCTGGGCGCTGCACCGGGCCTTGCCAGAGGCGAAGCTGGACATCGTCGGCGACGCCGGCCACGCCTCGTCGGAACCGGGCATCGTCGACAGCCTGGTGCGCGGGACGGACTGGGCGGCGACGCTCTAGGGCGGTTTAGACCAGGCCGTAGCCCTTGGGCAGTTCGGCGTAGCGGTGGACGCGGGTCGACAAGACCAGGCCGAAGCCGATCATGATCGTCATCATCGACGAGCCGCCGTACGACAGCAGCGGCATGGGCACGCCCACGACCGGCGCCAGACCCATGACCATGGCCCCGTTGATCAGCACGAAGATGGCGAAGAAGGCCGTCATGCCCGCCGCCGAGATGCGCGCGAAATGGCTGTGCGCCAGGGACGCGATGCGGAGCGCGATCAGGATGATGCCGACATAGCAGGCCAGCAGGGTGAAGGAGCCGAGGAAGCCGAACTCCTCGGCCACGGTCGAGAAGATGAAGTCGGTCTCGCGTTCGGGCAGGAACTCCAGCTGGCTCTGGCTGCCGAGGCCATAGCCCCGGCCGAGCAGGCCTCCGGAGCCCAGGGCGATCTTGGACTGGATGATGTTGTAGCCGGTGCCCGACGGATCCTTGGTCGGGTCGAGGAAGGTCAGGACGCGGTTGCGCTGATAGTCGTGCATGCCGAACATGACGAAAAGGGGCGTGAAGACCGCGCCCGCCGCCGCGCCCGCGGCGATCACCTTCCAGCTGAGCCCCGCCACGAACATGACAGCGGCGCCGGTCAGGCCGATGACCATGGCCGAGCCCAGGTCGGGCTGCTTGGCGATGAACAGGAAGGGCACGCCGATCATCCCGACCGGGAAGATCAGCTTCCAGGACCAGCGGGCCTCCTGGGCGGTGTGGTCGTGGTACCAGCGCGCCAGCGCCAGAACGAGGCCCAGCTTGACGAACTCGGCCGGCTGGATGCGGATGAAGCCCAGGTTCAGCCAGTTCTTGGCCCCGGCCCCCGCCGGCTCATAGCCCAGAGGCGTGAACTCGATCATCAGGACCAGCAGCAGCAGGAAGGCGTAAAGGGGATAGGCCGCCCGGAAGAACCATTTGGGGTGGATCATGGCCAGGCCGATCATGACGACCAACATGGCCCCGAAACGCACGAGGTGATCGATTGCCCAAGGCTGCCACTGGCCGCCCGCGATCGAATACAGCATCGCCGTGCCGACCATAGCGACGGTCGAGAGGAGTGCGATCAGCCGCCAGTCCAACTCGCTGATCTTGGTCGAAAGGCGGTCGCGTTCGCCGGGACGGGTCAGGGCCGAGGCGGTCATTGTGGGGCCTCCGGCGCGTAAGGCTGTGGGCCTGCGGGTTGGGCGGCCGGGGTCGCAGCGGGTTGGGCTGGCGCCGCCGTGGCCTGCACCAGGCTGTCGGACTCGTGAGCGCCCGGGTCCTCCGGCGTCTCGGCGAAGCCTTCGCGTTCGACGCGCTGACGGATCTCGTCGTCCTTCAGCAGCACAACCTTCATGATCTCGCGGGCGCGGGGCGCGCCGGCGGTGCCGCCGCCCATGCCGCCGTGCTGCACGATGACCGAGACGGCGTAGCGGGGATTGTCGATGGGGGCGTAGGCGATGAAGAGATTGTGGTCCTTCTGACTCCACGGCCGGCCCGCGCCCTTGCGGGAGCCCGAGCCGTAGTTGCGCGACTGGGCCGTGCCGGTCTTGCCCGCCATGCGCACGGCGCCGAGGCCGAGCTGGCTGTTCCTGAAGCCCGTGCCGCCGACATCGGTCACCATCTCCATGCCCTCGCGCAGGACCTGGAGGTGGGCGGGATCGTAGGGCAGGTCGGCGAAGGCGCGGTCTGCTCCCTGCTCGACCCCGTCGATGCTCTTGATAAGGCGGGGCGTGACGGCCTTGCGCCCGTTCGCCAGGCGCGCGGTGTAGGTCGCCAGTTGCAGGGCGTTGGCCGTCAGGGCCCCCTGCCCGATCGAATAGCTGGGCGTCTCTCCCGGATACCACATGGGGTCGCCGCGCACGGGATTGCGGCGGCGCCAGTCGCGGTCCGGCACCAGGCCCTCGCGCTGGCCGTCGATGCCGATGTCGAACTCCTGCCCGAAGCCCATCTCGCGCGCCGCCTCGGCGATGGCGTCGGGACCCATCTCGACGCCGAGCGTCATGAAGTAGACGTTGCAGGAGTTCTTGATCGCCTCGCGCATGTTCTGCAAGCCGTGGGTGGCGTGGCAGGCGAAGCGCCGGCCGAGGTAATAGCCGCCGTTGCAGACGATGCGGCGTTCGGGGTTCGCCCCGCGCTTCAGCGCCGCGAGGCCTGTAACAGGCTTGAATGTCGAGCCGGGCGCGAAGGTGCCGTAGATCGCCTTGTCCAGCAGGGGCCTGCGCTCATAGTCCGCCAGCGGACGGTACATCGAGCTCGGGATGCCGTTGACGAACAGGTTCGGGTCGAACGACGGCGCCGAGACCATGCACAGGATGTCGCCGGTGCGGACGTCCATCACGACAGCGCCGCCCGCCTCCTCGCCGAAAACCTCCAGCGCCCGGTTCTGGACGTCGGCGTCCAGGGTCAGGACGATTTCCTTGCCGGGAACGGCGGGGCGGGAGCCGCCGACGTCTTCGGCAACGACGCGACCCCGCGCGTCGACCTCGACCCGGTTGCCGCCTTCAACGCCGCGAAGGTCCTCGTCCAGCGCCTTTTCGACGCCGGTCCGGCCGATGCGGAAGCCGGGATTGTAGAGGATTTGCGGGACCTCTTCGTTGCGGTCCTTGTAGGCCTGGACGTCGCGGTCCGACGGCTTGGCGACGTAGCCGACGACGTGGGCGAACGATCCACCGAAGGGGTAGTAACGGGCCTCGTTCATGTCGGCCATGACGCCCGGCAGCTCATTGGCGTAGAGATTGACCCGGGCGAACTCTTCCCAGGTCAGATCGGTCTTGACCGGGACGGGGGCGAAGCGCGGCGCCGCGTTGACGTCGCGGATGATCGACCGGCGACGGTCGACCGTATCCGGCAGGAGCCGCCCCAGGAGATCGAGCGTCTGGTCCAGATCCTTGGTCTCGTCGCGGACGACCAGGACGCGGAAGCTGGGCCGGTTACCGGCGATGACCACGCCGTTCCTGTCCAGGATGCGGCCGCGCGGCGGCGGGATCATGCGGAAGTTGAACTGGTTCTGGCTGGCGAGGGTCGCGTACTCCTGAGCCTGAACGACCTGGAGCTGGGCGAGGCGCACGGTGAGCGCCGTCACCCCAATGGCGGTCAGGCCGCCGACGACGAAGGTGCGCCGCAGGAACGAGCCCTGCCGCTCGTTCACGTCGGAGAAGAAGATGGACGGCTCGCTGCTCATCGGAAGCGCACATCACCATCGTCGAACCGCTGGACCATCCAGTCGGCTACGGGAAACAGAAGAAGCGTCGGCAGGACCTGCAAGAGCAGGGCCAGCAGACTGGGCGGGCGGCCCGCGTCGAAACTGACGACCAGATAGGCCAGGAAGAAGGCAAGCGCGGTGCAGATCGCATACCAGACGAAGAGCACCTGGGTTTCCTGGCCGGCGAGCAGGTTCCGCGAGACCAGGACCACGGCGTAGACCGCCAGCAGGGCCAGCGGCCACATGCCGAGCGTGCCGCCCCAGAAGATGTCGAGGAACAGTCCGAGCGCGAACAGCACGGCCGGCGCCAGCATGGACGGGCGGATCAGGGGCCAGGCGAAGGCCAAGACCATCGGCAGGACGGGCTCAGGCAAGGTCAGGCCGAACAGCTCCACCGGCGTGGCAAGGACGATGGTGAGGGCGATGGCGATCAGGGCCGGCCGGAACACCAGCTCGAAGGAGCCGACGACGCGGACCGCGACGGGGCGCCTCACTCCGCCGCCTCCGCCGGAGCGCGAGCCGCAGGGGCAGAAGCCTCGGCCTGACGGGCGCGCCGTGCGGCTGAGTCGCCGATGGCCGCGGTCTGGGCGGCGTCGGGCGCGGGAGCCGTGGCGAGGCCGGCCAGCGGCGGTGCGTTCAGGGCTTCGGGATCGACCAGCTGGCCGAAGTCCTCGAACAGCATGATGCGGACGTAGTCGATGGCGCCCCGGTCGCTGAACAGCTTGACCCGCCAGGTGCCGTCGATGCCGCGCGCAGCCACGCCGATGGGGACGCCGCGAGGAACGCCGCCGCCGTCGCCCGACGTCAGGATGCGATCGCCCGCCTGGATCGAGCCCACCCCGCGCACGAATTCCAGCCGGGGATTGCCCGAGCCGTCGCCGGTCAGGATGGCGCGGGCATCGGTTCGATCGACCAGCACCGGTACGCGGCTGGCGACGTCGGTGACCAGCAGCATCCGGCTGACGCCGCCCGTTGTGCCCACGATGCGGCCGACCAGGCCATGCTCGTTGATGACCGGATTGCCGATGCGCACGCCCTTGCTGGACCCAGCGTCCAGCAGGCGGGCGTTGGCGAAGGGACCGCGCGATTCCGAAACAGAGCGGGCCGTGGCCATCGCCACAGGTGGCTCGGTGCGCAGACCCAGCATGGCTTCATAGCGGGCGTTGACGTTCTTGAGCGCGATGGCCTGGTCACGCCAGGGTTCCAACTCGGCCACCTGCCGGCGCAGGCGACGGTTCTCGGACACGGCGTTGAAATAGCCCCCGATGTAGTCCGAAGCGCCGCCGACCCAGCGGACCGGAGCGGCCAGGACGCCGCCGATCGGGGCCAACACCGTATCCACGCCCGCGCGGACCGGGCCATAGCCGTGCTCACCGCCGCTGCTGTTGCGACGGTCGCCGAGGATCATCAGGATCGATACGATCAGGGCGACGACCACCGCGACCGCGGCGGTCCAGGCCAGCGGCACCTTGAGCTGATCGAACGGTCCGTCGCGGAACGCCACGGCCTTGCCTTCCAAAAGAGGTCAGAATCGGCGGGACGCCCCCCGCCGCTGTGGCCAGCCTATCGCAAAAAGCGCGCCGGATTGGAACCGGCGAAATCGCTGCAATCACGGGGATTTGCAGCGACGCTTGCGTCTCCGATCAGAGCGCGGAGTCGAGCACGCCCTTCATCCATCGCGGATGCTCCAGCACCCGCCCGCAACCGATGGCCACGCAGCTGAGCGGATCGTCGGCGACCGAGACCGGCAGGCCGGTGTGATCGCGGATTTCGGCGTCCAGGCCGCGCAGCAGGGCGCCGCCGCCGGTCAGCATGATGCCCTTGTCGGCGATGTCGGCGGCCAGTTCCGGCGGGGTGGCTTCCAGGGCCACCTTCACGGCGTCGATGATCTGCGACACCGGCTCGGCCAGGGCCTCGGCGGCCTGGCGTTCGGAGATGCGGACCTCGCGCGGGACGCCCTGCATCAGGTCGCGGCCCTTGACCTCGATCGACAGGCCCTCGCCGTCGGCGGGGATGCGGGCGGTGCCGATGTCCTTCTTGATGCGCTCGGCGGTCGTCTCGCCGATCAGGAGATTATGGTTGCGGCGCATGTAGCTGATGATGCTGTCGTCCATCTTGTCGCCACCGACGCGGACCGAGCGCGAGTAGACGATGCCCGACAGCGACAGAACGGCCACCTCGGTCGTGCCGCCGCCGATGTCGACGACCATGGAGCCGGTCGGCTCGTGGATCGGCAGGCCGGCGCCGATCGCGGCGGCCATCGGCTCGTCGATCAGGCCGACGCGGCGGGCCGAGGCGTTCAGGCAGCTGTCGTTGATGGCGCGACGTTCGACCGCCGTGGCGCCCGAGGGCACGCAGACGATGATCTTGGGGTTCACGAAGCCCTTGCGATTATGAACCTTGCGGATGAAGTGCTTGATCATCTCCTCGGCGACTTCGAAGTCGGCGATGACCCCGTCGCGCATGGGACGGATGGCTTCCATGTGGCCGGGCGTGCGGCCCAGCATCTGCTTGGCCTCGATGCCCACGGCATGGACGATCTTCCGTCCACCGACGTTCCGCAGCGCCACCACGGACGGCTCGTTCAGGACGATGCCCTTGCCCTTCATGTAGATCAGGGTGTTGGCGGTGCCCAGGTCCATCGCGATGTCGTTGGAGATCGCGCCGAAGAGGGAAAAGCTCATGGGGGTCGGTTACCGTTCGGGTTGGGGCCGTTGAGGGCGATGCGAATCCAGCCCGTTTCGGCGACGCCCCTGACCGGTGCGCATCCCCATACGCAGTCAGTCTCCTGATCGTCCTCGCCTGACGGACTGAGCGCCCTTTGCCCGCTGCGACAGGCGATGACAAGCCCTGATGCCGCATAGCGCTGCTCGGGCGATCACGAGGCGGTTACGGCCGCGCTTGGCGTGCGCGTCAGGCGGCGCGGCCGAGGTCGCCGCCGGCCTGCATGACCTGATCGACGAGAGGATAGAGCTCGACGTTTTCCCGCTCCACCCGCAGCGCCAGGGCTCCGATCACGCCATCGGTTGCGGCCCGGAAGCGGCGGGGATCGGCGAGGATCGCTTCGGCGCTCCAGAGGTCGCGATACGCGTTCCACGCTCCGTGAATGCCGCCCATGTCCTCGAAGCATGACGCCGCGATCTCACGAACCTCCGCCTCGTCCGCTTCCATCAGGAGCGGATACATCCACTGGTCCTCGGTGATGAGATGATCGACCAGCAGGCGATCGAGGCCGAGGATGACGGTGCGGGACTCCTCGGCGACGTCCCGGGTCATCCGGATGCGCGCGAGGCCGGCGAGCGCGCTGGCCTGACGGAGAATGCGGTCGTGTTCGTTCCGTAGCCTCTGGGTGGGCATGACGGCCTCCTGACCATGACAGGAGTATGACGACGTCGATAAGGCATAGCTAACGAAACAGTACGCGGAATTACCTATCGAAGGCGGCGATCAGGCGTCGCTCGCACTGCCTTCTCGCCGTCGCACGAGCTCCCGGACGCCGAGCATGACAGCCAGCCAGACCACCGCCACGGCCACCAGGATCAGCGAGGTCCAGACGCCGTCGCCGCTGACGGCCGACACCACCGCCCCGCCGAAGAACGCGACGAGCGCGGTCTTGGGCAGGACGCCCAGGGCGCATCCCGCCAGAAAGGCGATGTAGGACGCGCGGGTCGCGCCGAACGCCATGTTGACGACGATGAAGGGCGCGGACGGGACGTTGCGGATCATGAAGCTGGCGTAGAAGGCGTTGCGTCCCACGAACCGCTTCAGCCGCTCCAGCGTGCGGCTGTCCAGCCGGTCGATCAGGCGCGCGGTCGGGCCGCGACCCAGCCAGTAGGTCACGCCCGCAGACACCACCGTCGCCGCCCAGCTGTAGACGAAACCCAACGACGGCCCGAAGGCGACGACGCAGGCGGCGATCAGGATGAACTGCGGCGCGCCCACAAAGGCGGCGGCCACGAACAGGGCGATCGTGATCGCAAAGGCCCAGGGGCTGCCGCGATACCCCTGAAGCCAGGCCTCCAGGTTCTCCTCGGCGTCGAGCGCGAACTGGGTCTTGCCGAGCGCCAGCAGGCCGAGCGTGGCGCCCAGCAACAGGGCGGCGGCCAGCGCCGTGCGCCAGCGCTTGGCCTCCATGTTCAGGATGAAGTCGAGGATGCGCCTCATGGCCGCCGATTAGCATTCGTCGCTGCGATCCGGCGAGCCGTTTGATCCGCGTTTCGCAACTGCGTAAGGGTTTTCGACCTCCCCGGGGAATCGCCAATGTCCGACCTGCAGTCCTCCGCCCTGGCCCGCGTGGCCCCCTCCGCCACGCTCGCCGCCACCGCCAAGGCGCGCGAACTGAAGCGGCAGGGGCGCAACATCATCAGCCTGGGCGCCGGCGAGCCCGACTTCGACACGCCGGAAAACATCAAGGCCGCCGCCATCGCCGCCATCCAGCGCGGCGAGACGAAATACACGGACGTGGACGGCCTGCCCGAGCTGAAGGCCGCCATCTTGGCCAAGTTCGCCCGTGAGAACGGTCTGACCTACACGACGGCCCAGATCCACGTCGCCCCGGGCGGCAAGCCGGTGATCTACAACGCCCTGGTGGCCACGCTGAACGCGGGCGATCAGGTTATTGTGCCGGCGCCCTACTGGGTCAGCTATCCCGACATGGTGCTGCTCGCGGGCGGCGATCCGGTGTTCGTCACCGGCGAGGAGGCCGACGGCTTCAAGCTGCGGCCGGAGGTGCTGGAAGCCGCGATCACGCCACGGACCAGGTGGCTCATCCTGAACAGCCCCTCGAACCCGACGGGGGCGGCCTATACGCGGGCGGAACTGGAGGCGCTGGCCGAGGTGTTGCGGCGGCATCCGCACGTCTGGATCCTGACCGACGACATGTACGAGCACCTGACCTATGGCGGGTTCGAGTACACGACCATCGCCCAGGTCGCGCCGGACCTGTACGACCGGACCCTGACCGTGAACGGCGTGTCCAAGGCCTACGCCATGACGGGTTGGCGGATCGGCTATGCGGGTGGGCCCAAGCCGCTGATCGACCTGATGCGCAAGGTCGCGAGCCAGACCACCTCGAACCCGGCCTCCATCAGCCAGTGGGCGGCGGTGGAGGCGCTGAACGGGCCGCAGGACTTCCTGCCCGAGCGCGGCGCGGCCTTCGAGCGGCGGCGCGATCTGGTGGTGTCGATGCTGAACCAGGCCAGCGGCATCCGCTGTCCGACGCCGGAGGGGGCCTTCTACGTCTATCCGTCCATCGAAGGTCTGATCGGCAAGACGGCGCCGGACGGCACGGTGATCGACAGCGACGAGGCTTTCTCGACGGCCCTACTGGAGGCCGAAGGTGTGTCGGTGGTGCACGGGGCGGCATTCGGGCTGAGCCCCTATTTCCGCATCAGCTATGCGACGTCGGAGGACGTGTTGGAGGACGCCTGCGCCCGCATCCAGCGGTTCGCGGCGTCGCTGCGCTAGCTGGCCCGGCTGACGGCGAAGTCGGCGAGGCTTTCCAGCGCCGAGCGCCAGTCGCCCCGTGGCAGAACCTTGAGCGCGGCCTTGGCGGCGTCGGCGTAATCGCCGGCGGCGTCCAGCGTGGCGGAGACCGCGCCGGTGCCCAGAATCAGCTCGCGGGCGCGGCGGAAGTCCTCGTCGGAGCGCTCGTTTCTGTTGATCGTGCGGTCCCAGAAGGCATCCTCGCGGCCGCGCGTGCGGGCGACGGCCAGCAGCAGCGGCAGGGTGACCTTGCCTTCGCGGAAGTCGTCGCCGGCGTTCTTGCCCAGAGCTTCGGACGAACCGCCGTAGTCCAGCGCATCGTCGGCCAGCTGGAAGGCCAGACCCAGGTTGAGGCCGTAGGACCGCAGGGCGTCGGTGGTCTTCTCGTCGGCGCCGACGCCGACCGCGCCGGCCTCGGCGGCGGCGGCGAACAGCTCTGCGGTCTTGGCCGAGATGATGCGGAGATAGGTTTCCTGATCGAGGTTCAGGTCGTGGGCGCGGGTCAGCTGCAGCACCTCACCCTGGGCGATCACGCCCGACGCCTGGGCCAGGATGCCGAGCGCGCGGATGGCGCCGGTCTCGACCATCAGTTCGAAGGCGCGAGCGAACAGGAAGTCGCCGACCAGCACGCTGGTGGCCGAACCCCAGATCAGGTGGGCCGCGACCTTGCCCCGGCGGCGTTCGGAGCCGTCAACGACGTCGTCGTGCAGAAGGGTGGCGGTGTGGATGAACTCGACCGACGCCGCGAGCTTCAGGGCGTTGGTGACGTCCTCGGCGCCCACGGCGCGGGCGGCGGCAATGGTCAAAAGCGGGCGCAGCCGCTTGCCGCCCGCCGAGACGATGTGCTCGGCCAGCAGAGGGATCACCGGCACCTGGGACTGCATCCGGTCCAGGATCAGGGCGTCGACCGCCGCCATGTCGGCCTTGGCCAGGCGGGCCAGGCTCTCGACGTCGCCTCGGGGGCGGGCTGCGGTCAGAACGGCGGCGTCCAAGGAAACTCTCTTTCAGGCCTCGCGGCGCGAGGGGAGTCCGCGTCGCACGATCATCCGTCCTTGCGGGGCGGCGTCACGCCGGACAATGGTGACCCCGCCATAAAGGGTCAAGCCGCGTGACCGTCGCATCCCCCCCGCCCGAGGGCGAGGTCCAAGAGGACGAACCGATCGAGAACGCCCTGCTGGGCGGAAGGGTCCGGCTGCTGCAGCCCGCGCGTGGATATCGCGCCGGCATGGACGCGGCCTTGCTGGCGGCGGCGGTGGCGGCCAGGCCCGGCGAAACCGTGCTGGAAGCAGGCTGCGGGGCGGGCGCGGTGCTGACGCAGATCGCGGCGCGGCGGCCGGGCGTGAGGCTGGTCGGGGTGGAGCGAGATGCCGTGGCCGCTGGCTTGGCCCGGCGAAACGCCGACCTGAACGGCTGGGGCGACCGGATGTCGGTCGTCGACGGCGATGTGGGCGCCGGGTTCAAGGCGCTGGGCCTGCCCCGAGCGGACTGGGCCGTGTCGAACCCGCCCTTCTTCGACGACGAAGGCGCGCTCAGAGCCCCCTCCCCGGCCAAGCGCGGCGCATGGATCGCCGATGACGGGCTGGCGGCCTGGGTCCGGTTCCTGACGGACGGAGTGAAGGACGGCGGGAAGGTGGTGATCATCCACCGGGCGGATCGGCTGGCGGACCTGCTCGGGCTGCTGGGAGCCAAGTGCGGGTCGTTCGCCATACGGCCCGTGCAACCGTTCGCGGACGAGCCGGCGAAGCGGGTGCTGGTGCAGGCGGTGCGAGGCGGGCGGGCGCCGCTGCGGCTGCTGCCGGCGCTGGTGCTGCACGACCGGTCGGGGGCAAAGCATACGGCCGAGGCGGACAGTATCCTGACTGGGGCGGCCGGACTGGACTCCTGAGGGACCGAGTCCAGCGAGTCCAAGCTCTTCCATGTTGACGATAGAAGCAGCTCTGGAACCCTGATTTTTCTATCTTTAGAGGTGCTGTCATCCCGGCCATCCGCTTCGCTTCGGCCGGGATGACACGCCCATTGCGGTGGACCACACCGCCCAACCGGCGGTATGCCCCGCCCATGTCCCTGCGCCCGCTCTTCGTCACTCAGGTCTATGAGGCCAGCCTGGCCGGGACGCCCGGCTTTCCCGCCTTCAACGCCGCCCTGGCCGATGCCTGCCGCATGCTGGCCATCGAGGATGCGGGCGGACGGGCGTGGTGCCGGGCGCATGGGTATCGCGGATACACCTCCTATGGCTCGCTGAACGACCTGCCGCAGCGCCTGCCTGAGTTCGCAGAGCTGAAGCGGCATCTGGACCGGCATGCCGTGGCCTACGCCAAGGCGCTGAACTTCGACCTCGGGCGCAAGCCCCGGCTGGATACTCTGTGGGTCAATATCCTCAAGCCCGGCGGATCGCACAGCGGCCATATCCACCCCCACGCCTTCCTCTCGGGCACGGTCTATGTCGAGGTGCCGGACGGAGCATCCGCGCTGAAGCTGGAGGACCCGCGCCTGGCCATGATGATGGCCCGGCCCAGCGTGCGGCCGGACGCATCGGAGAGCGAGCAGCCGTTCGTCTATCTGGCTCCGAAAGCCGGGACGGTGCTGATGTGGGAAAGCTGGCTGCGCCATGAGGTGCCCGCCAATGCCGCGAAAAGCGAGCGCATCTCGGTGAGCTTCAACTACGCCTGAGCCGCTCCGGGTTCATCACTCCCTGAGGAATCGATAGCCGGCGAGGGTCAGGGCTTCGGCCCGCTGGTTCGAGACCTCGAACTGCGCCACCTGTCCCTGGAACGGCGTCAGCTCGACCCGCAGGGCGTCGGGTTGGGTCGCGGGTTCGGCCGTCGCGCGCATGGCGCCGATCGAAAGCTCCAGGCCGTTCGGCGTCTGGAGGACGATCATCCGGCCGAGCGCCGAACTGACGTAATCGCCGACGTAAGCGGCATCGGGCAGAGTCAGGGTGCGCGGACGCTGGCGACGCTCCTCCGCCGCCGCGGCAAGCCGGGCGCGGCGCTCGTCGCGCTGGAGCACGAGAGCGTCAAGGCGGGCGTCATAAGCGGCGTCGATGTCGCGCATGCCGGCCGCGAAGTCGTAGGCGTAGTTTGCCACCAGATCGGCAAGGTCCCCGGCGGCGAGGTCCTCATTGACCATCACGACCACGCCGATCCCACGGTCCGGCATGAAGGAGACATGCGCCCGCGAGCCCGCGAAGCCGCCGAAGTGATGGATCAGCAGATCGTCGCCGTAACGACCCAGGTACCAGCCGAGGCCGTATCCGTGGCGTGTGTAGGGGCCCGACCGGCTGTCGACATCGACCCGCGCGGCATGTGTCGACGCGACCAGTCCCTCAGGGAAAACCCGACGCCCACCGACGACGCCGTCGTTGATCTGGGCTTCCAGCCACACCGCCATGTCGGAGGCCGTGGAAACCAGCCCACCGGCGGACTGCATGGTGGAGTCGGTCTTCTGAAGGGGCGACCGCCGGGCGGGGCCGGGTCGGTCGGCGAAATGCCCTCCGGCGATCACGACACCGCTGGCGCGCAGGGCGTCGATCCGGGCGGTGGTGCGGGACAGGGCCAGGGGCTCCAGGACTTCCTGCCGGACCATGTCGCGCCAGTCGCGGCCCCAGCGACGCTCCATCAGGACGGTGGCCAGGTTGTAGCCGGCGTTGGTGTATTCGAACCGGCCGTGACCGGCGTCCGGGTTGGGCTGGGTCTCCGCGGTCAACCCCCACAGGCCCTCCGGGGTCCAGTCGCCGCTGAAGGCGACCCGGAAGGCGATGGCGTCGTTGCGCACCCCGGACTGGTGGCTGAGGAGATCCGACAGGCTGAGGGAGAGCGCCAGTTCCGTCGGCACCCCCGAGCCCGTCGACCAGGATGAGATCGGGGCGCCGAGATCCAGCTCGCCGCGATGATCCATGGCCGCGATGGCGAGCGCCGTGAAGGACTTGGTCGATGAGGCGATGTAGAAGGGCGTGTCGACGGTGACAGCCACAGGGGTTTCGACGTCCGCGACGCCGAATCCGGCGGCGTGGATGAGGCCCTGATCATCGACGACCGCCACGGAGAGGCCCGGCATGGCCTCGAGCCGACCCATCGCCCGTTCGATGAAGCGGTCCAGAGCCGGCGCAAGCGCCTGACGATCCTGAGCTTCCGCTGACGCCGGGGCGAGCGCAGCGAGCGCGGTCAGGAGTAAGGCGAGTGCCTTTATGATCTGCATGGATGCCCCCGACCCAGCCGGCCTTCGAGTTCTTAGAGGCGGCAGGGCCACCGGTCGGATGCAGGCCGGCGAGATTTTTCCGGGATCGCGCGCCGGGCGCGATCCCGGATGCAGAGATGGAACCAATCGTCGGCCAATCCTCAGACTTGGCGAGTCGTAAGATATCAGATATGTCATCTGAAACAATACAAGCCCAGGGAGGGCATGCAGGTGACTCAGCTGACGGCTTTGCTGTGGCTTGTGTGGATGGTCGCCGGTGTCGATCCGGCGGGCGTCGCTGTTCCTCCGCCGCCTTCAGATGATCGGCTCGTCGCGGTCTCGACGGGCAAGGTCGTCCTGCAACGCGCTGATGGGACGACGCTGACGGAGAATGACTTCTGGGCCTGGCTGGAGCGCGCGGGAGGCGGGCGTGACGAGGTGGCGCGCGCAAATCTGAGTATCGACGAGCGGACGCGGTTGACGTGCGAGTTCGCCGACGCCGTCGACTGGATCGACCAGGCGCGGACGCGGCCCGATGCGGATGACGCTCGGCGCGAGACGCTGTGGCGCACGACCCTGCGGCGCGCGGCGTATCGACAGCTGGTGGACGGCGCAGCCGAGGGCGGCGACACGCCTGAGGCCAAGCAAGCGCGTCTGGAAAGCGTCTGGGACCGGGACGCGGACATGGCCGTGTTCGATGAGCGACTGCTGCGGCGAGCCATCGACGCGGGGCTGGACCGCGATCCAACCGTGCAGGAGGCCTATCGCGCCTCGGTCGCCCACGACATGGGCGCGCGGGCCCGCCGAGAGGCAGAGGTGGCGCTGGCGTCGGGCCTGCGGTCGACCCCAGACGCGCCGATGGCCGACGCCACCCCGGTCGGCGCCCGGCCGGAATGCCTGGGCGGACCGCCCCTTCCCAGTCTGAACCAGGCCGAGGCCGCCGAACTCCAGGCCCTCTTTCTGGCCCGCGCGGCCTCGATGCGTCTGCGGGCGCGATCGACCCTTCGCATCGTCTCGCTTCCTGACTTCAACCCCTGACCGGAGACCTGTCCATGTTTCGGCTGATCACGACCTGTCTCGCGCTGGCGTTCGCGCTCGCGCTCGCCGCGACGCCCACGGCGGCCCAGATCACGGACTATCAGAGCCTGCAGAACATCCGCTCCCGATTCCCCCCGTCGGGCTTTCCCAACACCCAGATCTTCTCTTTGACGGGCTGGCAGACGCTGAACGTCACTTCGGCGGCGGCGGTCGGCAGCGCCAATGTGATCACGCCGAACACGCCGTCGGTGGACGCCGCCCAGCGCATCGAGAACATCGTCGCGGCGACCAGCGGCAACCGCATCCTCTATTTCCCGACCGGAACCTACTACATCAACACCCCGCTCCAGATCGGGGAGTCCGGCGTCTATCTGCAGGGCGACGGGGTCAACGCGACCCAGTTCACCATCGCCACGCCCGCCGCCAGCAACGGCGAAGTCGCCTTCGTCGGCCCTGGCCTGGGAGCAGAGGTCGATGTGGTGGGTCTGCCGACGCGAGGATCCTCCTCCGTCACCGTGGCCAGCACCAGCGGCCTCAGCGTCGGCGACATCGTGCATGTCTATGACAAGTCGATCGGCCTGTCGGTCGGCTTCTACCACTATGGCCAGATGGGCGAGATCACGGGCATCAGCGGCAACACCCTGACCGTGTCGCCGGCGCTGGGCCTGGATTTCATCAGCGACCCCAAGCTGAAGGAGGTGTCGGTCATCCGCAACGTCGGCATCCGTGGCATCCATGTCTTCCGCGACCGCGCGGCGAGCGATCCGGCGGCGAACAACATCGAGTTCTCCTACGTCAAGAACGGCGTGGCGCGGGAGGTGGAGAGCTCCTGGCTGGAGCGCGGCGGGATCGTCTCCTACTTCTCGATGGACGTGGTGATGATCAGCAGCTTCGTCCACGACGCCTATGATTATGGCGAGGGCGGGCAGGCCTATGGCTTCCTGTTCACCAACAACGCGACCCGGTCGCGGGCCACCGACAACAAGGCGTGGAACCTGCGCCATCACTTCATCATGCAGCGCGGGGCCAATCACGGCGTGATGTCGCTGAACTCCGCCGAGCCGGGCTTCAACGGCACGAACGGCGATGTGCAGACGCACGGCTTCACCGTCCACAACTCCCTGTTCGAACAGAACATGGGCCGGGATTTCGAGTTCGACGAGCGGTCCGACCTGAACTCGGAGCAATATCAGGGGCTCTACAACACCTTCTATCGCAACAACTCCACGCGATATTCGGGCAACGACATCCTGCTGGCCGCGCCGTTCCAGTCCGGCAACTTCCCCAACCAGTTCCCGACGGTGATCGGCAACGCCACGGGCTTCATCAATCAGGCGGGCGGGATCAACTCGCCCTTCATTGGGGCCAACCGGATAGGGAGCACCGTCGTTCTGGGCGATGCGCCGGCGGGCTGGAGCTATCCGCCCTCGCTGTACACCACGACCAAGCCCACCTACTTCGGAACGCGGCCATGGCCGATCTTCGGGCCGGGGCTGGATGCGGCGCAGTACGGAACGTTCGGCATCAACAACAACCTGCCCGCCTACGACCGCGCCAAGCCGTGACGGACCGCTCCTCCCCGGGCGCAGGCCCGCCGTCTAAGCCTGCTGGGCGACGGCGCGCGGGCCTGGTGGCGGCGGTCCTGGCGGTGGTCGCTCTGGCGGCGGCGGCGGTCTGGTTCCTGCGGCCCGTCTTCGAGATGCTGTCGCGAGGCCCGCTGGAGGCGGCCGTCGCCAGGGGCACGGCCGCGGCGCCGGTGGTGGCCGCGGGTCCGGATCCTCACCTTGCGTCCATCGCCTATGCCGCGCGTCCGGAGGAGTCGTCGGCGCAGCTCGCCTATCCGAATGAGGCGGCGACGACCTACAGGACCGGGCAGGTGCTGCGCGACGGCTCGGTCCTCGACCACATCGGGCCGACCTTCGTGGTCCTGAGGCTGGGAGACGCCCGGCGTCGACTGGACCTCGACCTGTCGGCGAGCGCCGGCCCAGCCGGAGCCGCCTGGTGCGCCCAGGCCGACCGGACCCCTACGTCGGAATCGGAAGGCATCGACGAGGCCGCTTGCTGACGCCGGCCTGCGGGCAGGCGTCTGAAGGTCAAACCGAGACGCTGCACCCACGCGCAGATGGCGCGTCTGTCGGCGCGCTAGGTCAAGCCGTCAGGGCGATGTAACCTTCCCCCTCCCCTCGCCGTAACGGGCCGCACGTGACCGACCGCGAAGCCCAACTGAAAGCCCTGATGCTCCGCGGACTGGAGGGCGACGCCGCCGCCTGGCGGTTATTGCTGTCCGACATGGGGGCGCATCTGCGTCCCTTTTTCCGGCGCCGCCTGTTCGACGGCGGGGCCGACGCGGAGGATTTGGTGCAGGAGACCCTGATCGCCATCCACGCCAAGCGGGCCACCTGGGACCGCCAGCAGCCCTTCACCGCCTGGGCCTTCGCCATCGCGCGCCACAAGCTGATCGACCACTTGCGCCGCCAGGGTCGTCGCCCCAGCCATCCGATCGAGGAGGCCGGAGAGCTGTTCGCCGACCATACGGTCGAGGACGGCGCCACGCGGGCTGACCTGACCCGGGTGCTGGCCCACCTGCCGCCCCGACAGCGCCGCCTGATCGAGGACGTGCGTCTGAAAGGCCTGACCGTGGCGGAGGCCGCGGAACGGCACGGCTACAGCCTCACGGCCGCCAAGGTTTCGATCCACCGATCCATGAAATCCCTGAACGCTCGCTTCGCGCCCGCGTCCACCGACGGAGCCGAAGATGAAGACTGACGACCTGATCGAGGCGCTCGCCGCCGACCTGCCCGCCGCCGGACCCCGCCATGTGGAGCGGCGGCTGCTGCTGGGCCTCGCGGCCGGGGGACTGCTGATCGTGCTGGGAGTCGGGCTGTGGCTGGGGTTCCGCGAAGACCTGGGCGCGGCGATGATGGGGCCGAACTTCTGGGTCAAGGCCGCCTACACCGGAGCGCTGGGCGTCGTAGGCTTCTGGCTGCTAGACCGGCTGGGGCGGCCGGGCGCGCGGATCGCAGGGCCGCTGGTGGCCCTGGGCGTCGTGCTGGTCGCGGCGGCCGTGTTCGCGGCGATGGAGTTCATGAGCATGCCCGCCTCCGAGCGCGTGCCCGCCATGATGGGCGAGAGCGCCGCGGAATGCGCGCCCCTGATCCTGATCCTCAGCCTGATCGCGGCGCCCTTCGTGTTCGGCGCCGCGCGGGGGTTCGCGCCCATGCGGCCGGGCGCGGCGGGAGCGGCGGCGGGGCTGCTTACAGCCGGACTGGCGACGACGCTCTATGGCCTGCATTGCCCGGAACACACGGCCGGATTTGTGGTGGTGTGGTATTCGCTCGGCATCGCCGCGATGGCGGCGGTCGGGGCAGTGATCGGGAAGGTGCTGTTCCGGTGGTGAGCCGTCAGATCGCCACGAGAGCGCGGATGGCCTGAGCCACGGCGTGTCGATCCTGACCCGAGAGTTGTCCGATCCTCCGGGAAATCAGGCGATTGTCGAGGGTGAAAAGCTTCAGCCTGACGACGCAGGTTGACCGAAGACCTGCTTCGGCGAGATCGACAATCCGCATATCACCGGGCCTGCCGCCTCCGGCCGCCGTCGTGATCATGGCCAGCAGGGTCTCGCCTTCCCGTTCGTTCGAACCGGCGGGGGATATGACGACCGCGGGCCGGACCTTGGCCACTGGCAAGTCGCTGAACGGGAACGGCGCGACCGCGACGTCCCCGGCGTCACAGATCATCGAAGGCCGCGGCGTCTTCAGGCGTGTTCCACTCGCTGAGCGTAGACTCAAGCGCCTTGAGATACTCCCAGTCTAGCGGTTCGACCTTGATGACGCTGACCCCTTCCGGACCGACACGGTAGCCCAGGGTGTCGCCGGGACCTGCCTTCAGAGCCTCGCGCACCTCCTTCGGAACAGTCGTCTGTGACTTGGAGGTGATCTTGGCGAAATGCATTCCCATTCGCATTCCTTACCACCTTACCGACGGATTGTCGAAGCAGGGCGTTCCCGTTTGCCCTTGGCCGCCCCAGTCGCTACATCCCGCGCCAACCTCCCCACACTTCGACTGACAAGGGCGCACGCACCTCATGGCGCAGCAATACATCTTCCAGATGCAGGGTCTGACCAAGACCTTTCCCGGCGGCAAGAAGATCTTCGAGAACATCTGGCTGAGCTTCTACAACGACGCCAAGATCGGCGTGGTCGGCGTCAACGGCTCGGGCAAGTCGACGCTGCTGAAGATCATGGCCGGCCTGGACAGCGAGTTCTCCGGCGAGGCCAAGGCCGCCGACGGCATCAAGCGCGGCTACCTGGAGCAGGAGCCCCAGCTCGACCCCAGCCTGAACGTCCGCGAGAACGTCGAGGCCTGGTGCGAGGAGAAGCAGTGGGTCAACCGCTTCAACGAAGTGGCCGCCGAACTGGGCGAGAACTACACCGACGAGCTGATGGAGGAGATGACGTCCCTCCAGGAGAAGATCGACGCCGGCGACGTCTGGGACATCGACAGCCGCATCGAGATGGCGATGGACGCCCTGCGCTGTCCGCCGGACGACTGGGCGGTGACGAACCTGTCCGGCGGCGAGAAGCGCCGCGTGGCGCTGGCGCGGCTGCTGCTGTCCAAGCCCGACATGCTGCTGATGGACGAACCGACCAACCACCTGGACGCCGAGTCGGTCGCGTGGCTGCAGCACCACCTGGAGAACTTCCCGGGCTGCGTGATCCTGGTCACCCACGACCGCTACTTCCTGGACCAGGTGACCAAGTGGACGCTGGAGCTCGATCGCGGCAAGGGCATCCCGTACGAGGGCAACTACTCCGGCTGGCTGGAGCAGAAGCAGAAGCGCGTCGTTCAGGAGCAGTCGGAGAGCGAGGCCCGTCAGCGGGCGCTCACCCGCGAACTGGAATGGGTGCGCTCCGGCGCCAAGGCCCGTCAGGCCAAATCGAAGGCGCGTCTGGCCGCCTATGAGAAGATGGTGGCCGAGCAGGAAAACAGCCGTCAGGCCCAGTCCTTCGCCGTCATCCAGATCCCGCCCGGGCCGCGTCTGGGCAACGTCGTGCTGGAGGTCGAAGGGCTGCAGAAGTCCTATGGCGACAAGCTCCTGTTCGACAACCTGACCTTCAAGCTGCCGCCGAACGGCATCGTGGGCGTCATCGGGCCGAACGGCGCGGGCAAGTCGACCATGTTCAAGCTGATCACCGGCCAGGAGACGCCGGACGGCGGCTCGATCCGCGTCGGCGAGACGGTCAAGTTGGCCTATGTCGACCAGTCGCGCGACGCGCTCGACCCGAACAAGACCATCTGGGAGGAGATCTCGGGCGGCACGGACGTGATGCTGGTGGGCAAGCGGGAGATCAACTCGCGCGCCTACGTCGGATCGTTCAACTTCAAGGGCGGCGACCAGCAGAAGAAGGTCGGCCAGCTGTCGGGGGGTGAGCGCAACCGCGTGCACCTGGCCAAGACGCTGGCCAGCGGCGGCAACCTGATCCTGCTCGACGAACCGACCAACGACCTGGACATCGAGACGCTGCAGAACCTCGAAGAGGCGCTGGAGGAGTTCGCCGGCTGCGCCGTGGTCATCTCCCACGACCGCTGGTTCCTTGACCGTCTGGCGACCCACATCCTGGCCTTCGAGGGCGACAGCCACGTCGAATGGTTCGAGGGCAACTTCGAGGCCTATGAAGAGGACAAGAAGCGGCGCCTCGGCACCGACGCCCTGATCCCGCACCGGATCAAGTTCCAGAAGTTCGGACGCTGACCGGGCCGGGGCGTTCGCCCCGGTTTTGTCTTCAATGTTTCAGAAACGGGTGTTACCCCTTGCAACCAGTAAGGGAGTTTCGCCATGCCGACGATCACGGGAACCGCGGGCGCGGATACGCTCAGCAGCTCCGGAGAGAATGACACCATTCTCGCTGGAGCCGGCAACGATCTCATCCTCGGCGCTGGGCTGAGCGCCAACAGCGTCGTCGCCGGAGACGGCGATGATCGTATCCAGTGGGGCGGAGCCAGCAGTTTTCCGTTGTTCTCCGTCGACGGAGGCAATGGTTTCGACACCCTGGACTTTTCAAGCTTCGACGGAGCGTCCTATTTCTTCAGCCGCAGCATCCTGATCCGTGATGGTGAAGGTCCGAACACCATCGAAGGGCGGGTAGACGGTTTCGAGCGTGACGTCCGAACCCTCCCCAAGACGTTCTTCACTGCGACAGGCATCGAGCGGATCGATGGTGGAATTGGGGTCGATTTCTCACTCGGACGGTTCACCGCCAATCTGGAAATACATGGTCGAGGCTCTGCATCAATCCTGACCGGCTCCGGGGATGATCGCATATTCCTTGAGAGCGGACCGGGTGGCGGCCGCATAGGCTCTTTCACGGTCGATGGGGGCGCGGGAAGCGACACCCTCTATCTTGAGAAGCAAGCGCAAAGCTATTTGATCCAGGCTGTCGATGGTGGCTTCACCATTTACGACGGCCGCCTGTCTTCGCACCAAGTTCGCAATATGGAGCAGGTCGTCTTCGCAGGTGGGCCGGCCCTTTCCCTCCAGCAGGCAACCGCACAGGACTTTGACGCCGCCGCGTACCTCGCCCGCTACGCCGACCTCCGGGCCGCGTTTGGCGCCGACGAGGTCAAGGCCTACAGGCACTTCTTCGAATACGGTCAGGCCGAGGGCCGCGTCGCCTCGGCGTTCGACGGCCTGTCCTACATCGCCAGTTATCCGGACCTGATCCGCGCGTTCGGAGCCGACAGCGCAGCGGGTGTTGCCCACTACCAGCAGTATGGAATGGCGGAGGGCCGTACGATCACCTTCGACGGGCAAGCCTATGCGGCGGCGTGGGTGGATCTGGCGCAGGCGTTCGGCACCGACACGGCGGCGGCGGCGCGGCACTACATCACCTATGGCCTGAACGAGGGTCGGGCGACCAGCGGGTTCGACACGGTCGGCTATCTGCTGAGCAACCCCGACGTGGCGGCATCGCTGGCCTTCACGCCGACCTCGCAAGTGCTGAACGCCGCCCGGACGCACTGGCTGACCTATGGTGCCGACGAGGGGCGCCCCGGCGAGGGCGCTTTCGACCGCGATCAGTCGCAATCCAACCCGATCCTGACGCCGCTGAATACCGCCGGGCAATCGGTGACGAACGGGGTGTTCGAGCGTGCGGGCGACAAGGACTGGTTCTTCGCCAATCTGCCGACGCGGACCACTATCACCGTGGACGGGTCGGACGCGGTGACCAGCATCTCGGTCTACGACGTGCGGGGCAAGCTGCTGCTGTTCGACGCCGACGGGCGCGGTGCGTCATTCCTTGTGCCGGTGGAGACGTCGACGGCGGCGGCGGGCAGCGTCTACATCGTGGTGACCTCGACCGGGACGGGTGGCTATACTCTGACGACGTCGCGCGCGACCGCGCAGACGGCCTCTCCGACGCAAGAGGACGGTGACCTGGCGAACGCCGCCAACGCGCTGGCCGGCGTTCCGCCGGCGCCTTATGGCGAAGACGCCGCTCCGCCGAGGTCAGACGACACGGCGGTCTCGCTGCCGTGGCTTGAAACCTTCGTCCTCTGACCCGCGCCTTTCGGGCCACTCCGCTTATGGCTACGCTTCCTGGTTGTAAACAGATCGATTAGATTGGGCCGCGGCTGTGTCGGGTCCGCCGCGGCCCCGCAAAACAGGAGGCGCCTGTGCCCAACTTCAACGGTTCGCCGGGCAACGACATCTTCACCGGCGGCGACGAGAGCGACACAGCAGTCGGCAACGGTGGCGACGACACCTTGAGCGGGGCCGGAGGCGCAGACCTGATCGTCGGCGGTTCCGGAGCCGACCGCCTGGATGGCGGCGACGGCAACGACCGGCTGTTCAGCGGCGATGAGTCGCCGCCCTTCAATCTTCCCTTCTATGGCAATGCCTTCACACCGCCGCTTCTCGACACCGGCAGCGAGCGAGACACCCTTATCGGCGGTGCGGGCAGCGATCGCCTGTTCGGCGGGTACGGCGATCACATCGACGGCGGCGCAGACGCGAGCTTCGGTGGCGACTATCTCTACATCAGCTTCCTTGGCGCGTCCGTGGGCGTGGTCGCCGATTTCAATCTCGCCAGCCAGACGATCGGTGGCGGAACGATCACGAACATAGAAAGCGTGAGCTGGGTCCAGGGCAGCAATTTTGACGACGACATCCGGCTCGCTAGCAACGCTTACGAGGCCTACCCGGAGTTTGCAGCCGTCTACGGAATGGGCGGCGACGATCGTCTCATCGCCGGCTATTTCACCGCCAATCTGTTTGGCGGTGACGGAAACGACGTCATCGACGGGCGAGGCAGTCAGTACCTTCAATCAGTCAATGGAGAAGCCGGCAACGACACACTCTATACTGCAACCAATGGTCTCTCCACCGCAAATGGCGGCGCGGGCGACGATACGATCTACTCGCACGGGACGACCTTTGGAGGCGCCGGCAATGACCTTATCGTGCTGCAGTTCAGTTTTTACACGGGCGTAGTCTTCGGCGATGAAGGAGACGACGAGATCCGCGCCTCCGAGGCCGGCCATACGCTGGTCGGTGGCGCAGGCGCGGACACCCTCACGGGGGGAGCCCGTCAGGACATTCTATACTCTGGTGACAGGGATGCGACGAGCGGAGCCGCCCTTGACGACATGGGGCTGGAGCGGGACGTCCTGACCGGGTTCGGCGGAAACGACACCCTGGCGATCGGCTTCGGAGACAGCGCCGATGGAGGATCGGGAACGGACACCCTGCGTCTGTCCCTGGGGGGTCTGACCAGCGGCGCGACGTTCGACACAACGGGCATCGGATCGGGCCAGTCCGTCGCCATCGGCGGCGGGATCATCAACAGCATCGAAACATTTGCGTATCTGCGCGGCACCGATTTCGGCGACGTCCTGACGCTCGCCACCCAACCCACCCTGCTGACCGTGGACGCAGGTCTGGGAGACGACGTCATCATCGCCAGCGGCAGCTCGGTCGTCGTGCGCGGCAACGGGGGCAATGATCGCTTCGTCAACGGCGTCGCCGGCGACAGCTTCGACGGCGGCGCCGGCATCGACACCGTGGACTACAGCACCGCCGGCGCAGGCGTGGTCTCAAGCCTGGTCGCGGGGGCGGCGGGTAACACCGGGGGCGACAGCTTCGTCAACGTCGAGAACATCGTCGGATCCCGCTTCGATGATCGGTTGTCGGGCGATGGGGGCGCCAACCTGATCAACGGAGGCCAGGGGCGCGACACGATCAATGGCGGGGACGGCGCGGACATCCTGCTGGGCGGACGGGGCGATGACTCCCTGTCCGGCGGTACAGGCGCCGATATCCTGTCGGGCGATCGCGGCCGCGACAGCATCGACGGCGGCGCGGATATCGACGTGCTGATCGTCACCGGCGGCGCGGCCGGGCGCACGGCCGGCGGCTCCACAGCCGCTTTCCGGCTGAGCGGGCCCTCGTCGGCGAACTGGGACCAGGTGACAGGCGTGGAACGCATCAGCCTGGACGGCGGCGCGACCTCGATGTCGCTGGCCGAGTTTCAGTCCCTGACCTTCCAGCCCTTCCGCTATCTGGCGGGCTTCGCGGACCTGAGAGCGGCCTTCGGCACGGACGCAGCGGCCGCCCGCAACCATTTCGAAGTTCACGGACGGGCGGAGGGTCGGGACTACGGAGCCTTCGACGTCTACGGCTATCTGGCGTCAAATCTAGATCTGGCGCTGGCGTTCGGCACAGACACCGAACGGGCGGCGCTGCACTACCTGCAATACGGGCTTGGCGAGGGCCGTCGCACGGATACGTTCGACGCCGGTCGCTATCTCGCTGCGCATGCCGATCTGCGGGCCGCGTTCGGGGACGATGCGGACGCAGCGGTCATCCACTATCTGACCTACGGCGCCCGGGAAGGGCGTGCGACCTCGAGCGCCAGCCCCGCCACGACGATATCCGAGGCGCTGAAGCCGGTGGAACCCGAAGCGTTGGGCCACGCCTCGACGCTGGCGATGCTGGAGGCCGCCGAGATGACCGCGTCGGCGGCGATGACTCAGCCCGTCGCGCTCCCCTACGGCGACCTCGATTTCGAGCTCGGACCGCTCCCACCGTGGCGGATCGAAGTCGATGGCGTGACCGCTTAGGCTTGGTCAGCGGGCGTGTTCTTTCCTAGAAGAGGTCATGCCCCACCGCCCTGCCCTGCTGATCGCGTCGCGCGCTCTCGCGCCCGTCGCGCCGTTCCTGGAACCCGCTTATCGGGTGTTTCGCCTGTGGGAGGGACCGCCGGTCGAGGCGACCGACGACATCACCGCCGTCGTCGTGGCGGGGGAGGATGCGCTCGACGTGGCCGTGCTGGAGCATCTGCCAAACCTGAGGCACGTGGCCTGCTTCACCTCGGGCTATGACGGCATCGACTTGGACTGGTGCCGGGCGCGGGGGCTGATCGTCACCCATGCGCCGGCAGTGAACCATGAGGATGTGGCCGATCATGCTCTGGCGTTGATGCTGGCGGCGCGGCGGCGCGTCGTGGACGGCGACCGCATCGTACGGTCGGGAAGCTGGGCGATCGAGCAGCGGCTGATCACCCCGTCGATGCGGGGACAGCGCGTGGGCATCGTCGGGCTGGGGGCCATCGGCGAGGCGGTGGCCCTGCGAGCCGCCGTGATGGGCTGCGAGGTCAAGTGGTGGGGGCCGCGCGACAAGGCGCAGGCGGCGTGGGCCAAGGCGGCGTCGCTGGTCGAGCTGGCCGCGCAGTCGGACGTCCTGGTGGTGGCCTGTCGGGCCGATGCGACGAACCGGGGGCTGATCTCGGCCGAGGTGATCGAGGCGCTGGGGCCGAACGGCCTGCTGGTCAATGTGGCGCGCGGGTCGCTGGTCGACGAGGACGCGCTGATCGCGGCGCTGAAGGCCGGGCGGCTGGGCGGGGCGGGGCTGGACGTGTTCGAGACGGAGCCGACCACGGCGGAGCGGTGGGCGGACGTGCCCAATGTGCTGCTGACGCCGCACACGGCGGGAGCGACGATGGCGGCGGTTCAGGGGATGCTGGCGCTGCTGGTCCGAAACCTTCAGGCTGTGGCGGCGGGCGAGCCGCCCGTGTCGCCTGTTCCATGAGTTCGCCTGTGACCGACATCGCCGCCGAGACCGAAGCCCTGACGCTGGAATGCTTTCCCATGCGGCCGGACCCGCCGCGCATGGTCCCCGGGCGGCCCGAGCGGGACTGGATGGACGAGTTCGCGGGGCGGCATCCCTATCGCTGCCTGCCGCTGACCATGGCCAACACCACGGGCTGGGAGCTGCTTTGCCCCTTCGGCTTCGAGGCCGAGTGGGACGGGCGGATGGGGGCCGACGCCATCCAGTTCCGGCCGGACGCAGACGCCCTCTATTTCGAACACTTCGCCCAGTCGCATTTCACCGAGGGCGTGCTGACGTTCCACACCGGCTGGATGTTCCGCACGCCCGAGGGCTGGGGCATGCGGGCCTCGGGGCCGCCGAACCGGGCCAAACACGGCATCTGCGCGCTGGAGGGCATCACCGAGACGGACTGGCTGCCCTACCCCTTCACCATGAACTGGCGCTTCACGGCGCCCGGAGTGATTCGCTTCGAGAAGGACGAGCCGTTCTGCTTCCTGCAGCCCGTGCCGCATCACCGGATCGAGCGGTTCCAGCCCGTGCGGCGCTCGCTGGACGACGACGGCGATCTGGCGGTGCAGTACCGCAAGTGGTCGGAGGTGCGGACGGACTTCAACACGCGCATGGCGGCTGGCGATCCGGAAGCGGTCAAGCAGGCGTGGCAGAGGTTCTATTTCCGGGGCGAATTCCCGGATCAGATCGGCGTGCGGACGGTGGATCACGTCAACAAACGCCGGCTCGCCCCCCTGCCCGAGGCGCCCCAGTCCTCGCCGCCGGCGAAGGCGCATGTTGGCTTCACGACATGGTCGGCCATGGGGGCGGCCAAGGCGATCACGGACGGCGGAAAGACCTAGTCGGCCTCGCCGCCCCGGCGGGACTGGCGCTCCTCGACGCTGATTGACCCGTCGCCGTCGGCGTCCATGCGTTCGAAGCGCCAGGCGACGACGGATCGGAACTCGTCCTTCGTCAGGCGGCCGTCGCCGTCACGGTCAGCACGGGACCAGTTGCGGGCGTTGGGCAGGGTTTCGGCGGCGGCGTCCAGCTCGGCGGTCGTGACCACCCCGTCCGAATCGGTATCGGCGCGGTCGAAGCCGCGTTCGACGCGGGCCAGCATCTGTTCGAGCGTCATGGGCCCCTGCTCTGCCTGGCGGCGCGGGGCAGTTCGCGGCGGCAAGGGTCGGGGCGGCAGGGGTTCGACGTCCAGTGCCGCCTCCTCCAGCAAGGCTTCGTCCGACGCGTCGGCAGGCTCCTCGATTGGAGCGGGATCGACGGCTGCCGCCTTCGCCTGCTCCTCTTGTGCACAGGCAGTGAGGCATAGGGTCACGATCGAGGCGAGGCAGAGAACGAGGCGCATCAGACGGCTCCGACAGGACAAGCCTGACTATAACGCCCGAGACGGCCCACGCCGTCGCGGCATTTCTCGCTTCACATCATATAAGGATATCCTTATATGATTATCTCATGAGCCTGACCGCTGATCAGACCGTGGATGTGCTGCGCGCCGCCGGAGAGCCGACCCGGCTGCGGGTGCTCTCGCTGCTGGCCGGTGAGGAGCTGTCGGTCATGGAGCTGAGCCGCGTGCTGGACCAGAGCCAGCCGCGCGTGTCGCGCCATCTGAAGCTTATGGCCGACGCCGGCCTGATCGAGCGGTTTCCGGACGGCGCGCGGGTCTTCTATCGCGTATCGCATGAGCCGGACGTGCGGCGTCTGATCGACACCATCCTGGACGGGCTGGATGATGCGGCCGGCTGGGCCGACCACCGCCGGCTGGACGAGGTGCGCGACGAACGCGCCGCCGCCGCCGCCGCCTATTTCGAGCAGGTGGCGCCGAGCTGGGACCGCATACGCTCGCTCTATGTCTCCGAGACGGCGGTGGAGAGCGCCATCGAGCGGGCGGCGGGACCGGGACCGTTCGAGCGGGTGGTCGATCTGGGCACGGGCTCGGGGCGGATGCTGACTCTGCTGGGCAAGAAGGCCCGCATGTCGATCGGCCTGGACCTCAGCCAGAACATGCTCAACATCGCCCGCGCCAATGTCGCCCGCGCGGGGCTGGACAAGGTCGAGCTGAGGCACGGGGACATCTTCGCCACGCGCCTGCCGGCGCAGTCGGCGGACCTCGTGCTGGTGCATCAGGTGCTGCACTACCTGGCCGATCCGGCGTCGGCCGTGGCCGAGGCGGCGCGTCTGGTCATGCCTGGTGGAAAACTGCTGATCGTTGATTTCGCCCCCCATGAGCTGGAGCGCTTGCGGGAAGAGCATCAGCACCGCCGCCTGGGCTTCGCCGACGAGGAGATCGGCCGTTGGCTGGGGGATGCGGGGCTGAAGCCGTCCGCGACCATCGCCCTGCCGCCTGACACGGCGGGCCTGACCGTCACCATCTGGACCGCCGAGCGGCCCGCCATCGCCAACCGGAGCGTCGCCTGATGGCCGCCACATCCCTCGCGGCTGCGCGCGCGCTGCTGCTGTCGCCGCTGGGCCCGGTGGCGCGCGCGGGCGAGAACCCGAACCCGGTGCGGGTCTCGTTCGAGTTCTTTCCGCCCAAGTCAGACGAGGCGGAAGCCTCGCTGTGGAAGTCGATCCGTCGGCTGGAGCCGCTGAACCCGGCGTTTGTGTCCGTGACTTATGGCGCGGGCGGTTCGACGCGCGAGCGGACGCACCGGACGGTGCAGCGCATCCTGACCGAGACGACGATGAAGCCCGCCGCCCACCTGACCTGCGTGGAGGCCAGCCGCGACGAGGTCGATCAGGTCATCGAGGACTACAAGGCCATTGGCGTGGACCACATCGTGGCCCTGCGCGGCGATCCGCCCGGCTCGGCGGTCAGCGGCGGTTCGGGCATCGGCGGGGTCTATCGGCCGCGCCCAGACGGCTATGCCAATGCGACGGAACTGGCACGCGCGATCCAGCGGGTCGGCGGGTTCCAGACCTCGGTCGGCGTCTATCCGGAGAAGCACCCCGAGAGCCCGTCGATCGAGCACGACATCGATGTGATCAAGGCCAAGGTCGACGCCGGCGCGACGCGGGCGCTGAGCCAGTTCTTCTTCGACATCGACGCCTTCCTGCGGTTCCGCGACCGCGTGCGGGCGGCGGGGGTGACCATTCCCCTAATCCCTGGGATCATGCCGGTATCAAACTTCGCCGGCTTGCAGCGGATGAGCGCGTCGTGCGGGGCCTCGGTGCCCGCCTGGCTGGCCGCTCACTTCGAAGGGCTGGACGACGATCCGGAGACGCGAAAGCTGGTCGCGGCGTCGGTGGCGGCCGAGACCTGCGCACGGCTGCAGGAAGAGGGCTTTTCGGACTTCCACTTCTACACCCTGAACCGCGCCGACCTCGTCTATGCGATCTGCCGGATCCTGGGCGTGCGCGAGCAGAGGGCCGCCGCATGAGCCGTTCCGACCGCATCGCCTTGCTTCACGCCGCCGCGAAGGAGCGCATCCTGGTGCTCGACGGGTCGTGGGGCGTGATGATCCAGCGGCGCGAGCTGTCAGAAGCAGACTTCAGAGGCGACCGCTTCACCGCGCACAATGGCCAGATGAAGGGGAACAACGACATCCTCTGCATCACCCGGCCCGACGTCATCGCCGATCTGCACGACCAGTATTTCGCGGCGGGGGCGGACATCTCCGAGACCAACACCTTCTCGGCCACGACGATCGCCCAGGAGGACTATCACCTCGACGCCGACGCCGTCTGGGACATCAATCTGGAGGGGGCCGGGCTGGCCCGCGCCGCCGCCGATCGCTGGACGGAGAAGGAACCGCACAAGCCCCGCTTCGCCGCCGGGTCGATCGGGCCGCTGAACAAGATGCTGTCGATGTCGTCGGACGTGAACGATCCGGGCGCGCGCAGCGTCACCTTCGACCAGGTCTATGAGGCCTATCGCCACCAGGTGAAGGCCCTGAACGAAGGCGGCGTGCACCTGTATCTGATCGAGACCATCACCGACACGCTGAACTGCAAGGCGGCGATCAAGGCGATCAAGGACCTGGAGGACGAGGGGCTGGAGCCCCTGCCCATCTGGATCAGCGGCACCATCACCGACCGCTCGGGGCGGACCCTGTCGGGTCAGACGGCCGAGGCTTTCTGGAACAGCGTGCGCCACGCCAAGCCCTTCGCCGTGGGCTTCAACTGCGCGCTGGGCGCCGATCTGATGCGGCCGTTCATCGCCGAGCTCGCCCGCGTCGCCGACACCCTGGTCGCGGCCTATCCCAACGCCGGCCTGCCCAACGCCATGGGCCAGTACGACGAGGAACCGCACGAGACGGCGCACTTCATCGAAGAATGGGCGCGCTCCGGCCTGGTCAACATCGTCGGCGGCTGCTGCGGCACGACGCCGGAGCACATCCGGCATGTGGCCGAGGAGGTGGCGGGGGTGACGCCGCGCGAAATCCCTGAGCGGCCGGTGGCCCTGCGGCTTTCGGGCCTCGAACCCTTTGAAATGGTAGCGTAGTGCGCCCCACCTTCATCAACGTCGGCGAGCGGACGAACGTCACGGGCTCGGCCAAGTTCAGAAAGCTGATCGTCGAGGGCGACTATTCCGCCGCGCTGGACGTCGCGCGCCAGCAGGTCGAGGCGGGCGCCCAGATCATCGACGTCAATATGGACGAGGGGCTGCTGGACGGCGCCGTCGCCATGCGGACCTTTCTCAACCTGATCGCGGCCGAGCCCGACATCGCCCGGGTGCCGGTGATGATCGACTCTTCCAAGTGGGAAGTGATCGAGGCGGGGCTGAAGTGCGTCCAGGGCAAGCCGATCGTCAACTCGATCAGCATGAAGGCCGGCGAAGCGGAGTTCCGCGAGCAGGCGGTCAAATGCCTGCGTTATGGCGCCGCCGTCGTCGTCATGGCCTTCGACGAGGTGGGACAGGCCGACACCGCCACGCGCAAGATCGAGATCTGCACCCGCGCCTATCGCATCCTGGTCGATGAGGTCGGCTTCCCGCCCGAGGATATCATCTTCGACCCCAACATCTTCGCCGTGGCGACGGGGATCGAGGAGCACGACAACTATGCCGTCGACTTCATCGAGGCCACGCGGGCGATCAAGGCCACCCTGCCCTACGCCCGGGTGTCAGGCGGGGTGTCGAACGTGTCGTTCAGCTTCCGGGGCAACGAGCCGGTGCGCCGGGCGATCCACTCGGTGTTCCTGTACCACGCCATCCAGGCGGGCATGGACATGGGCATCGTCAACGCCGGCGACTTGCCCGTCTATGACGACATCGATCCGGAGCTGAGGGAGGCGGTCGAGGACGTCATCCTGAACCGGCCGCAGCGGACGAACGTCTCCAACACCGAGCGGCTGGTCGACATGGCCCCTCGCTACAAGGGCGAGAAGGGCGCGGCCAAGCAGGTCGATCTCGCCTGGCGGTCCCTGCCGGTCGGCAAGCGGATCGAGCACGCGCTCGTCCACGGCGTGACGGAGTTCATCGAGGCGGACACCGAGGAGGCGCGCGCGGGGGCCGAGCGGCCGCTCCACGTCATCGAAGGCCCGCTGATGGACGGGATGAACGTGGTCGGCGACCTGTTCGGCGCGGGCAAGATGTTCCTGCCGCAGGTGGTGAAGTCCGCGCGGGTGATGAAGCAGGCCGTGGCCTACCTCGAGCCCTTCATGGAGGCGGAGAAGGCCGGAAAGCCGCGCGAGCAGGCGGGACGCATCCTGATGGCGACCGTCAAAGGCGACGTCCACGACATCGGCAAGAACATCGTCGGCGTCGTCCTCCAGTGCAACAACTACGAGGTCATCGACCTGGGCGTCATGGTGCCGGCCGACCGCATTCTGGACGAGGCCAAGGCGCACAACGTCGACATCATCGGCCTGTCGGGCCTGATCACGCCGAGCTTGGACGAGATGGTGTTCGTGGCGCGCGAGATGGAGCGGCGGGGCTTCGACATCCCCCTGCTGATCGGCGGAGCGACGACCAGCCGGACCCACACGGCGGTGAAGATCGAGCCGGCGTATCGCCGGGGTTCGACGACCTACGTCGTGGATGCCAGCCGCGCCGTGGGCGTGGTCTCGGGCCTTCTGTCCAAGACCGAGAAGGCGAAGAACGAAGCCGCTACCCGCGACGAATACATTCGCATCCGCGAGCAGTACGCCCGGGGCCAGGAGGTCAAGGCGCGCACCTCGATCGCCGATGCGAGGAAGAACCCCGTCGCCATCGACTGGACCGCGCCGCGCCCCGCCGCGCCGAGCTTCACCGGCGTGCGGGCGTTCGAGGCCTGGGACCTGGCCGATCTGGCCGAGCACATCGACTGGACGCCCTTCTTCGCCAGCTGGGAACTGATCGGCCGCTATCCGCACATTCTCGAGGACGAGATCGTCGGCGAGGCGGCCAAGGACCTGTTCCGCGACGCCCAGGCGATGCTGAAGCGCATCGTCGAAGCGCGGTGGTTCACGGCCAAGGGCGTCGTCGGCTTCTGGCCCGCCAACGCCGATGGCGACGACATCGTCGTGTTCGAGGACGAAACGCGGACCACCGAACTCGCCCGGTTGCACACCCTGCGCCAGCAGATCGCCAAGTCGAACGGCAAGCCGAACGCGGCGCTGTCCGATTTCGTCTCGCCCACCGGCGACGACTGGATCGGCGCCTTCGCCGTCACGGCCGGCCATGGCGAGCTGGAGAAGGCGGCGGAGTTCAAGGCGGCGGGTGACGACTACTCGGCGATCATGTGCACCGCGCTGGCCGACCGCCTGGCCGAGGCCTTCGCTGAGCGTCTGCACAAGGAGGTGCGGACCACGCTGTGGGGCTATGCGCCGGACGAGGCGGCCACGATCCAGGAGCTGATCGAGGAGAAGTACCAAGGCATCCGGCCCGCCCCGGGCTATCCGGCCCAGCCGGACCATACGGAGAAGGCGACCCTGTTCCGCCTGTTGGACGCGGGAACCAACGCCGGCATGGCCCTGACCGAAAGCTATGCGATGACGCCCCCGGCATCCGTCAGCGGCCTCTACTTCGGCCACCCGCAGAGCCACTATTTCGGCGTCGGCAAAATCGACCGCGACCAGGTCGAGGACTATGCGGCGAGGAAGGGCTGGGACCTGGAGACGGCAGAGCGCTGGCTGGCGCCGATCCTGAACTACGACCCCGTGGCGACGGAACGGGACGAAGCGGCCTGATTTCGCCCGGCTGGACGTGAACAAAAAGCCCCGCCGGATCGCTCCGGCGGGGCTTTTCGGTTCAGTCGCTCACGCGCTCAAGCAGCGAGCCGCCGCGCGGCGAGCGTTAGCGCCTCAAGATCAGGCGATGATCTTGGCCACGACGCCGGCGCCGACGGTGCGGCCGCCTTCACGGATGGCGAAGCGCAGCTTCTCTTCCATGGCGATCGGGGTGATCAGCTCGACGTTCAGCTCGGCGTTGTCGCCGGGCATGATCATCTCCACGCCTTCCTTCAGCTGCACGATGCCGGTCACGTCGGTCGTGCGGAAGTAGAACTGCGGGCGGTAGTTGGTGAAGAACGGCGTGTGACGGCCGCCCTCTTCCTTGGTCAGGATGTAGGCCTCGGCCAGGAACTTGGTGTGCGGGGTGATCGAGCCCGGCTTGCACAGCACCTGGCCGCGCTCGACGTCCTCGCGCTTGGTGCCGCGCAGCAGCACGCCGACGTTGTCGCCCGCCTGGCCCTGGTCCAGCAGCTTGCGGAACATCTCCACGCCGGTGCAGGTCGTCTTCTGGACCGGACGGATGCCGACGATCTCGACTTCCTCGCCGACCTTGACGATGCCGCGCTCGACCCGGCCCGTCACCACGGTGCCGCGGCCCGAGATCGAGAAGACGTCTTCCACCGGCATCAGGAACGGCAGGTCGATCGGACGCTCCGGCTGCGGGATGTAGTCGTCGACCGTCTGCATCAGCTCCAGGATCTTGTTCTCGCCGATCTCCGGGTTGACGCCGTCGGTCGCGGCCTTGGCCGAGCCCTTGGTGATCGGAATCTCGTCGCCCGGGAACTGGTACGAGCTCAGCAGCTCGCGCACTTCCATCTCCACGAGCTCCAGCAGCTCCTCGTCGTCGACCAGGTCGACCTTGTTCATGAACACCACCAGCGCCGGCACGCCGACCTGACGGGCCAGCAGGATGTGCTCGCGGGTCTGCGGCATCGGGCCGTCGGCGGCCGACACCACCAGGATGGCGCCGTCCATCTGCGCGGCGCCCGTGATCATGTTCTTCACATAGTCGGCGTGGCCCGGGCAGTCGACGTGGGCGTAGTGACGGTTGGCCGTCTCATATTCCACGTGCGCCGTGTTGATGGTGATGCCGCGCGCCTTCTCTTCCGGCGCGGCGTCGATGTCCGCATAGTTCATCGCCTTGGCGCCGCCGGCCTTGGCCAGCGTCATGGTGATCGCCGCCGTCAGCGTCGTCTTGCCATGATCCACGTGACCGATCGTGCCGATGTTGCAGTGCGGCTTGGTGCGTTCGAACTTTTCCTTGGCCATGGCCAAACTCCTGATGGCCCGGGTTGAGGGGCGCGTTGCTCAATCAAAAACCTGGAGCGGGTAGACGGAATCGAACCGACATATTCAGCTTGGAAGGCTGCTGTACTACCATTGTACTATACCCGCGCAGAGACGGCCTCGGGCGCTCCGGCCCTCGACCGCGATCCTCATCATCGCCCCTGAACCCTCGGATCGAAGCGCGTGGTGGGGGAAGTAGGACTCGAACCTACGAAGCTTACGCAGGGGATTTACAGTCCCCCCCCTTTGCCGCTCGGGACATTCCCCCGCACGCGCTGGTCGACCCGAATGAACGCCCGAAACCGGTCTTTCGACCCGCCTCGAAACAAAAGACTTCGGGGTTCAGACGCGCCTGCGATACAGGGAGCCAGACCCGAAAGCCCCAGGGGCTCCAAATCGGAGGGCGTCTTATAGTGTCGAGAATTCCAGAACGCAACGACCGCAAATCGGGCGGGAAAACGGCCGCTGGATCGGGGTTTCGCGGGCGTTCGGGGCCAGGCGGCAAGGGTCCGAAAGGTCCGTCCGACAAGGGCGGATGGTCTCCCCGGGCCACCGAACCGAATCCGACCGCGGCGCCGCGCCAGAGCCGGGGGAAGATCGACGCCGATCAGCTGATCTGGGGTCGTCATCCGGTGCTGGCCGCCCTGGCCAATCCGGCGCGCAAGGGCATGGGCCGACTGCTGGCTACCCCGGATCGGGCCGTTGAGCTGGACCGCGACGGCCTGGCGCCGGGGCGGGTGGTCGAGGTCGTCGATCCCCAGGCGCTGGAGCGGATGCTGCCGCAAGGCGCGGTGCATCAGGGGCTGGTGTTCAAGGTCCAGCCGCTGGAGGGCGTTGCGCTGGAGGATCTGGCCGAGCCCGCCCGGGGCGTCATCGTCATGCTGGACCAGCTGACCGATCCGCAGAACGTCGGGGCGATCTTCCGGTCGGCGCTGGCGTTCGGGGCGCGCGGGATCGTGGTGCAGGACCGGCATTCGCCGGTGCTGGCGGGCGCGCTAGCCAAGGCGGCGGCCGGAGCGACCGAGCGCCTGGCGTGCGCCCGTGTGACCAATCTGTCGCGGGCGCTGGAGCGGCTGGCCGATCTGGGCTGGCGCGCGGTGGGGCTGGATGGAGCGTCCGAGGAGACGCTGGAGAGCGCACTGGACGAGCGACCGACCGTGCTGGTCATGGGGTCGGAAGGCGACGGCATCCGCAGGCTCGTCGCCGAGCACTGCGACGTTCTGGCCAAAATCCCCATGCCGGGCGGGTTCGAGAGCCTGAACGTGTCCAACGCCGCGGCCATCGCCCTCTATGAAGCCAGCCGCAAGCAGCGGCCCGCTTGATTAACTGTCGCTCCCTGCTAACAGCCCGCTCATGGAATTCCTCAGCTCTCCCGAATTCGCCAGCCAGTTGACCGCACTCGGCCAGGTGCTGGCCATCGACCTCGTGCTCGCGGGCGACAACGCCGTCGCCGTGGGTCTGGCCGCCGCCGCCCTGCCCGTCGAACAGCGCCGAAAGGCCATCCTGATCGGCCTGGCCGCGGCCGTCGTGATGCGCATCGGGTTCGCCCTGATCACCGTCCAGTTGCTGGCCATCGTCGGCCTGCTGCTGGCGGGCGGGGTGCTGCTGCTCTGGGTGTGCTGGAAGATGTGGCGCGAGCTGCGCGAACAGGCGACGCACGACCAGGCCGAGGCTGAGAAGGAGCTGGAGCTTGCGCTGGCTATCGAGCACGGCCAGGGCCCGACCCCGGAAGAACTGGGCCTGAAGCGCAAGACCTTCGGCGCCGCCCTGCTGCAGATCATGATCGCCGACATCACGATGTCGCTGGACAATGTGCTTGCCGTGGCCGGGGCGGCCCACGAGCATCCGTGGATCATGGTGTTTGGCCTGGTGCTGTCGATCATCCTGATGGGCGTGGCGGCGACCTTCATCGCCCGCCTGCTGAACAAGTACCGCTGGATCGGCTACATCGGCCTGGTAATCGTGCTGTATGTCGCACTGCACATGATCTGGGACGGCTATCGCTCGGTCGTGGTGCGCACCGGCAACTTGGAACAGCACAACGCCTCGGCCCCGGCCTTCATCGACATCTCTCCCAAGGAGGTCGAGAAGTTCATGCAAGGCGTGAGGTCGGAGGAGTCCGAAATCCCTGCGGCGGGTCGGCCCGGAGAAGCACTCGAAACGCCGGCTGCCGAAGAGGGCGGCGCTTCCGGTCCTTCGGCGGGCTAAGAGCTCAGCTCGCCCCTCGCAGCCAGCCGGTGACCGAGACGCGATCCGCGCCGGCGGACAGGGCGACCTGCGTCACCGAGTGCGGCTGGGGCACCTTGAGCAGATTCAGGGTGTTGAAGCGCGGCGTGAAGGCTTCGCCCACGTTGCCGTCCGGCCCGTGGAACGCCAGCAGTCCGCCCCAATCGATCCGCCAGGTTGGCGTGAGGTTCAGGACATAGGCGAAGTAGCGGTTCTTCCCGTCCGCCGTGTCGTCGTGCTCAGTGAGGAAGTGGCCGGGCCGAAACCGGGTCAACTGGGCGTCGGCGAGGGCGATGCGGGGCTCCCGCGTCACCAGCCGCATCAGGTCGAGAAAGGCATCGCCGTTCAGGAAGGCGACGAGCTCGCCCCACACCGGGGCCGCCACGCCAGCTTCAGCCATGTCGTAGATGGGGTGGTTGTCGAACAGATACTGGAACTGGTCGGTGGCCGAGGCCTGCACTGTCTCGCCGAGCGCCTGGCGGCGCTGGGGATCGAGCGAGGCCAGCCAGGCGGCGGGCAGATCGACGTGGCCGGTCGACCGGCGCGTGACGACGTTGAAGTCGACGGCGTCTGCCGCGTCGCGAAGCGCCGAAGCATAGTCCGCAGCGAGAATGTCCGGCAGCTGGGCCCGCCCGGTGCGCGCCAGCCGTTCGCGCACGGCCGACAGCGTTTCAGTGGAGACCTCGCCTAGCGCCGGCGTCACTCCGCGCCTCCGAAGCGCTCGCTCCATTCGGCGACCTGGGCGTCCTCGATCTTGCGGAACAAGACCTCGGGCGCCGAGACGGCCCGACCGCGCGGGAGGCGGTCCAGCAAGGGCGCGTCGGCGGCCGGCCAGCTCAGGTCGGTCTCGGCCACCGTCGCAGCGATCCGCTCGGCGGTGAAGGGCATGACTGGCGCGGCGATACGCGCGAACAGGGCAACCAGACTCAGGCCGGTGCGGACGCCGACCGCCGAACGCTCCACATCGGTCCTTAACGCCGTCCAGGGCGCGGCTTCCTGCAGATATTCGTTGCCGAGCACCCAGACGGCGCGGATGGCCTGGCAGGCCTTCCTGAACTCCATAGCCTCGAAGGCCTCGGTCGCTTCGGCCAGACCGGCGCGCAGGTCGGCTTCCAGCTTGGCTTCCAGCGGTCCCGGCTCGCCGCCGTCGGGCACGACGCCGTCGAATTTGGATTCCGCGAACTTGACGATGCGGTTGACGAAGTTGCCCAGCACGTCGGCCAGGTCCTTGTTCGTCGTCGCCTGGAACTGCTCCCAGGTGAAGGCCGCGTCCGACCCTTCCGGCCCATAGGCCGTCAGGTGCCAGCGCCAGTAGTCGGCGGGCAGCAGCTCCAACGCCTGATCCATGAAGACGCCGCGCTTCTGCGACGTCGAGAACTTGCCGCCGTACCAGTTCAGCCAGTTGAAGGCCTTCAGCGTATCCACCGTCTTCCACGGCTCGCCCGAGCCCAGGATGGTCGCGGGGAAGCTGACGGTGTGGAAGGCGACGTTGTCCTTGCCCATGAACTGGACATAGCGGACGTCGTCGGCGCCCTCGTCGAGACGCCACCAGTCGCGCCAGGTCCGGCCGTTGGCCTCCGCCCACTCCTCGGTCGCGCCGATGTACTCGATGGGGGCGTCGAACCAGACGTAGAAGACCTTGCCCTCCATGCCCGGACGCGGGCCGCCGTCGGGGCCCACCACCGGCACGCCCCAGGCCAGGTCGCGGGTGATGCCCCGGTCGATCAGGCCCTCATCCAGGTGCTTGAGCGCGATGGAGCGGGCCAGGGTCTGCCAGTCGGACTTCGACTCGATCCAGGCGCGGATGCGGTCCTCCAGCTTCGTCTGGAGCAGATACAGGTGCCGGGTGTCGCGCACCTCCAGCTTGGTCGAGCCGGACACCGCCGAATAGGGCTCGATCAGGTCGGTGGGGTCGAGCAGGCGGCCGCAGTTGTCGCACTGGTCGCCCCGCGCCGGGCGATAGGCGCAGTGCGGACAGGTCCCCTCGACGTAGCGGTCCGGCAGGAAGCGGGCGTCGTCGACCGAGTAGATCATCCGATCCACCCGCTCCTCGATGAAGCCGTTCGCCTCAAGGACGTTGGCGAAATGTTGGGTCAGGCGATGGTTGGGCGCGTTGGAGGATCGGCCGAACCAGTCGTAGCTCAGGCCGAACGCCTCGCCCGCTCGCTTCTGGATCTCGTGTTGCTCGTCGCAATAGGTCCGCACGTCCTGCCCGGCGGCGGCGGCGGCCAGCTCAGCTGGGGTGCCGTGCTCGTCGGTGGCGCAGATGTAGAGCACCTCATGCCCCTGCCCCCGCTTGAACCGGGCGTAGACGTCCGCCGGCAGCATGGAGCCCGCCAGATTCCCCAGGTGCTTGATGCCGTTGATGTAGGGCAGCGCCGAGGTGATCAGGATGCGGGACATGGGGCCGAGGGATTAGGGATTAGGGATTAGAGCTAGGCCAAGGGTTAGTGGCGAGTGCCGGGACGGACCGCAACCCCGGCTCAGCCAATCTCTAATCCCTCGTCCCTAATCCCTAGTCTTCGCGCGATCCGCACGAACCGGCCCGTCAGCAAGGTCGATGAGACCAGGCTGGCGATGATGACAGCCCAGACCAGGCCGTCGACGCCGAAGCTCTGCGACAACCACCAGCCCAGAGGCATCATGATCGCGCCATAGGCGGTGAAGTGCATGATTGTGGGCCACCAGACGTCGCCGGCCGCACGGTTGGCCTGGGCCGCGACGACCTGGATGCCGTCGGCGACGAAGAACAGGGTCGCCAATACCAGCGCCGGAATGGCGATGACCGCCAGCGCCGGGTCGCGGTTGTAGGCGCCGATCAGCAGCGGCGCGCTTGGCCAGACGACAAGGGCCACAATCAGGGTCAGCGCGGTGACCACGGCGACGCCGACCAGACCATTCCTCAGCACCGCGCGCGGATCACGGGCTCCGTAGGCGCGGCCGACGAGCACCGCCGCGGCCGAGGACAGCCCCATGGGGATCATGAAGACGATGGCGGAGATGTTGAGCACGATGGCCCAGGCCGCGGTCTCGGCCGTACCCAGCTGGGCGGCGTAGAGGGTCATCAAGGCGAACGCGCCCACCTCGATGAAGTAGGACGAACCCGAGCCGAGGCCGATCGTCACCTGCTGGCGGGCGGCGACGGGATCCCGTCGCGGCTTGCTGAAGACGCCGAGCGCGCGCGCCTCGGGCAGGCGGGCGATGTAGATCAGGAGGAAGATCGCCAGCGACGCCCGCGCCCAGAAGGTGGCCCAGGCCGAGGCCTCGGCGCCCGCGACGCCCAGCCCGAGCAGGTCGGGAACCAGCAGCAGGTTGAGCGCCAGGTTCACGCCGTTGGCGACCCACATCGCGATCATGCCGGGCTTGGGCTTGCCCAACGCCTCCAGGAAGAACTGGCAGGCGACCGAGATCAGATAGGCGGGCATGGACAGCGAGAAGACGATCAGGGCCGGCCCGGCGGCGCTCCCCAGCCCGTCCTCGAGATTCAGCCGCTCCAGCGCCCAGGGGCCGATCACGATCAGGGTCAGCATGGAGGCGACGCCGATCTGGGCGGCGTAGACGAGGCCGCGCCGGAGGACCGCGCCCGCCTCCCCTCGCCGGCCCTCGCCCAGCAGGCGGGCCGTCATCACCTGGACGCCGAGCAGCAGGCCCACGGCCGTCGTCACCACCACCGAGGTCGGGGCCCAGGCCAGCGAGTGCAGGGCCAGTTCGCGGCTGGCGTAGTTGCCGACCACGATGGCGTCGGTCAGCCCCATGGTCATGATGCCGATCCGCGCCAGCACCACCGGCCAGGCCAGGGTCAGGAGCTCGCGGGTGGCGGCGCGGGTGGCGGGGGACAACATCGGAGGGATTAGGGATTAGGGATTAGAGGAGCCGAGGCGGATCGGCGGCCGGTGGCTATAGCGGCCCAAAGCGCGCCTGTCTCTGAACCCATCGACGCTAATCCCTAATCCCTAATCCCTTGCAGCCCTCACCACGCCCCCATCTCACGGAGTTGCTTGGCCAGGTCGATGGGCAGGTCGCCGGCGTCCATCGACGACAGGTCCGGCGGGGCGTCCTTGGGCTCCAGATAGCGCCAGCCCTGGAAGGGGCGACGAGCCTGGGGGGCGGTGCGGATGACTTCGGGCGACAGCTTGATCAGGCACATCGACGCCTTGCCCTCGCCCTTGGTCGAGATGTCGATGATCGGCATGCGGCAGGTCACCGTGCCTTTCATGACCCAGTAGATGGAGCCCCCGTCTTCGATCTCGGCGGCGCGCTTGGGCGTCATGCGGGTGTTGACGGTCAGCCACTGCCCCTTGGCGGCGCGGCGCTCCAGCGTCTCGACGTGGGCGACGCCGACGCACAGCTTGATCATGTGAAGGGGCATCAGGCGGAGGCCGCCTCCACCTTGGCCAGGATGGCGTCGGCCGCGACCTGGTCGCCGACGGAGACGCCGATCTCGCCGACCACGCCGTCGAACGGCGCGACGAGGGCGTGCTCCATCTTCATGGCTTCGAGCACCACGATGGGCTGGCCCTTGGTCACGGCGTCGCCGGGCTTGGCGGGCGCGGCGACGATCTTGCCCGGCATGGGGGCGCGGAGAGCGCCGTCGGAAATGGCACCGGTGGTGGACTGCAAAGCGTACCCCGGCCGCTCGAACACGTAGACGTCACCGTCCTCGATGATCACGAACCGTCCGTGTTCGACCCAGCCGGGAGAACCGAAGAACTCGCCATCGGCATCTGAGACTTCCGCGAGGATTGGACGACCGTCCAGCAAGAGTTTCACACCCCTCCTGGCATCGGCGTTAAGGCGGAAGCCAAAATTTCGAAATGACTTCCAAGGCGACGCATCGGCGTCGAGAATTTCTTGGCCGGCGAGCTCCAAGGCGGCGGCATGGAAAGCCCACTCAGAAGGCTCGGTGGGTATTGCAAGCCTACTAGTTTCGGCAGCGATGAAGCCCGTGTCGACATTGCCGTCGACGAAGCGCTGGTGTCTCAGACACCGAACGAGGAAGCCTGCGTTTGTGCGAACCGGCCAGACCTCGACTTCTGCGCAGGCGTCGGCCAAGCGCTCGGCGGCGTCTTCCCGCGTGTCTTCATGCACGATCAGCTTGGCGATCATGGGGTCGTAGAACTGGCTGACCTCGCCGCCCGCCTCGACGCCCGTGTCCACGCGGATGTCGTCGGGCAGGACGAAGTGGTCCAGCCGCCCGATGCTGGGCAGGAAGCCGTTGGCCGGGTCCTCGGCGTAGAGGCGGGCTTCCATGGCCCAGCCGGTGATCGACATCTGGTCCTGCTTCAGCGGCAGGGGCTCGCCGGCGGCGACGCGGAGCTGCCACTCGACCAGGTCCTGGCCGGTGATCATCTCGGTGACCGGGTGCTCGACCTGCAGACGGGTGTTCATCTCCATGAACCAGATGCGGTCGGCGCGCAGGCCCTCGGTGCCGTCGGCGATGAACTCGATGGTGCCGGCGCCGACGTAGTTGACGGCCTTCGCCGCCCGCACCGCCGCCGCCGTGACGGCCTGGCGAGTCGCCTCGTCCATGCCGGGGGCCGGGGCCTCCTCGATCACCTTCTGGTGGCGGCGCTGAAGCGAGCAGTCGCGCTCGAACAGGTGGACGACGTCGCCGTGGGTGTCGCCGAACACCTGAACCTCGATGTGGCGCGGCGAGAGGATGTATTTCTCGATCAGCACCCGGTCGTCGCCGAAGCTGGAGGCCGCCTCGCGCTGGCAGGACGCCAGGGCGTCGAGGAAGGCCGGGGCCTCGTCGACCCGGCGCATGCCCTTGCCGCCGCCGCCCGCCACGGCCTTGATCAGGACGGGATAGCCGATTGCGTCGGCCTCGGCCTTCAGACGGTCCGGCGACTGGTCTTCGCCCATATAGCCGGGGGTGACGGGCACGCCCGCCTCGACCATCAGCGACTTGGCCGCGTCCTTCAGGCCCATGGCGCGGATCGAGGCCGGAGGCGCGCCGATCCAGACGAGGCCGGCGGCCATGACGGCCTCGGCGAACTCGGCGTTCTCGGACAGGAAGCCGTAACCGGGGTGGATGGCCTCGGCACCCGTCGCCTTTGCCGCCGCCAAAACCCTGGCCTGATCCAGATAGCTCTCGCGCGCCGGGGCCGGGCCGATCAGGACGGCCTCGTCGGCCTGCCGGACGTGGAGCGCGTCGGCGTCGGCCTCGGAATAGACGGCGATGGTGCGCAGGCCCATGCGCTTGGCGGTGCGGAAGACGCGGCAGGCGATCTCGCCGCGATTGGCGACCAGGACGGATCTGAACATGGCGCCGGTTTAGAGGCCCCGACGGCGACGGTCGAGGCCCTCTGCCCCGCCCTCCGGCACGGATTATTGGCCGACCGGTTGGCCCATCTCGTCGAGGCCCGCCTGTTGGAGCGTCACCGGGGCGGTGGTGATGTTCTCGCGCACGCGACGCGCGGCGTGCTCGCAGCGGCCGGGCAGGCCGAAGAACAGGCCGAACGCCTGGCTGCGGGCGGCCTCCTCCGGCAGGGCCATCAGCGGAGTCCAGCGGGCGGAGGCCTCGGCCTCCGCAGCCTGGGCCGCGCTCCGGGTCGCGGGCGTCTGGCGCGGCGCGCCGATGCGCAAGGCCTCGCGGAAGTCCGTGGCCTCGAGCGCGCCCAGTCGCATGATCTCGCGGTCGAGGTCGTCGGCGTTGGCCAGGGTCCGGCCGAGCGCGATGTGGCCTTCCACCAGGGCCGCACACCAGGCGACCAGGGGATAGTCCTGTTCCGGCGCGCCGCGCGGCAGGGGCGTCTCATAGGCGATGGCCTCGCGGGCGTTCCTGGCCTCGACGGACTCCGTCGCCTCGGTCGCGGTGGCGATCGGGCCGTCCTGATCCTGGGCGAAGGCGGCGGGCGCGGACAGGACGAGGGCGGCGAAGGCGGCGGCGGTCAGAAGACGCATCGAGGTTCCGTGGGCTGTTTCGACATTCGGAGCGAGCCTAACGCCTGAAGCGTGGCAATGGTTTTTCCGTGGCGGCGTGTTAGCTGGAAAATCCGAAACCGAGGAGGCGCCTGTGGCCGATTTCCGACGCTTGAGCGACACCGTGCTGGTCGCGCCCCAGATCGCCCTGTCCGACATCGCCGAGGCGGCGGCGCTGGGCGTCACGACCGTGGTGTCGAACCGGCCTGACGGCGAAGATCCCGGCCAGCCCACGGCGGCGGAGGTGGCCCAAGCGGCGGAAGCGGCGGGCCTCGCCTTCGTGCATGCGCCGGTCGTCGGCTTTCCAAACGAGTCGGCCATCGAGGCGGTCGGCGCCGTGGCGGCCAAAGGCGAGCCTGCGCTGCTGTTCTGCCGTTCCGGCACGCGATCGGCCATGACCTGGGCTCTGGCGATCCGGCGCGCCGGGGGCGACGCCGACGGCTTGCGCGACGCGGCCGCCCGCGCCGGCTACGACCTCAGCCGCCTGCCGCTCTAGCGTTCGACGGCGACACGGGCGGCGAAGGGGACCGGCTCGGGGTCGCCGCAGGAATGCAGGACCAGCTGCGCCGCCATGAGACACAGGATCGCCGCCGCGACAGGCTGGAGCCGATTTGAGACAGAATAGGCGATGGCGCGGGCCATTTTGGACGCTCCGGAACGGTTTACGATCCGTTAAGGCAAGGACCGCGCCGCGCGAGCAGGAGCCGGGATGATTCCCTTCGTCAAAGAGTTCGACTTCGCATACGGCCGTCGGGATCAGGTCTCGCCGCTGATCCAGCGGGTCATCGCGAACAATCCGGGGCCGTTCACCTACACCGGGACGGGGACCTATATCGTGGGACGCGATGCGCCGGGCGCGGGGGTGGCGGTCATCGATCCGGGACCGACGGATGAGGCGCATCTGGCCGCGCTGCTGGCCGCCATAGACGGCCGGCGGGTAACCCACGTTCTGGTGACCCACACCCACCGCGACCACGCGCCACTCGCCCGCCCCTTCGCCGACCGGACCGGCGCGCCCATCCTGGCCATGCGACCGCCGGAGCGTCAGACCCATGCCTCGGGCGGCCTGGACGAGGACGACGACGACACCTTCGCGTCCGACGTCGTGCTGACAGGCGGAGAGCGAGTCCACGGCGACGGCTGGACGCTGGGCGCCCTCGCGACGCCGGGGCATGCGTCGAACCACATGGCCTTCGCGCTCGAACAGGAAAACGCCCTGTTCTGCGGCGACCACGTCATGGGCTGGTCGACGACGGTGGTCGCGCCGCCGGACGGAGACATGGCGGATTATATGGCCAGTCTGGACGGGGTGATCGCGGCGGGGTTCGACACCCTGTGGCCGACACACGGCGCTCCTGTGCGCGAACCCGCGCCGTTTCTCGCAGCCTACAAGGCCCATCGACTGGAGCGAGAGAGGCAGATAATCGCACGGCTGGCCGCAGGAGACAGGACGATCGCCGAGATGGTGCCGACTCTCTATGCCGGTGTCGATCAGCGCCTCTGGCCGGCGGCCAGCCTGTCGGTATGGGCCCATATGATCAAGCTGGTGAAAGACGGGCGCGCGAATGCCGAGGGACAGGCCACGCTTGCAGCCCGCTACGACCTGCGATGAACCTCTCCCTCAGGAGCGAGATCAGACGACGAGCCCCATCGCCTCCGCCAGCGTTCTGAAATCCTTCGGCGGGTCTGCCCTGACCGTCCTCTCACCGCCCTCCGGGTGTGGAAACGTCAGAGCCGCCGCGTGCAGCATCAGACGCGGCGCCGCCCGGCCCGCCGCCGTCAGGGCTCCGCCGTAGCGCACGTCGCCAATCAGGGGACGGCCGATGTGGGCCATGTGGACGCGCAGCTGATGCATGCGGCCGGTGAAGGGTTGGAGCTCGACCAGAGCCCCCTCCTCGCTCGCGGACAGGGTGCGGTAGCGGCTTCGGGAGCCTTGCGCGCCCTTCGCGTCGAAGGCGGTGACGCGCATGTAGCTCTCGCGGCCGATCTCCTGACGGATCAGGGGCACGTTGATGTCGCCGTCGCGGGGCTCGGGCGCGGCGGAGACGAGCGCGAGATAGGTCTTGGTCAGGCGGCGGGCCTGGATGGCCTTGCCGAGGAAGCCGGCAGCGGGCTTGGTCTTGGCCGCAAGGATGACGCCGGAGGTGTCGCGGTCCAGCCGATGCACCAGCTCCGGCCGCTTGCCGTTCGAGCGGGCGAACGCCCACAGCAGGTCGTCCAGGGTGTGGGCCTGGATGCGGCCGCCCTGGCTGGACAGGCCGGCGGGCTTGGCGAAGGCGATGACCGCCGCATCCTCGTGGATGACCCAGGAACGGACGGCGGCGATCTCTTCGGGCGTCAGGGAAACGGGGGCGCGGCTCACCCCCGTGCGCTTAGCGGAGCAGGCCCCGCTTCGCCATCATCCGCGAATACCAGACGAAGAAGACGCAGCCGACGAAGATGATCGCCTGCATGAACCAGGTTCCGTCCGGCAGGGTCGCGGCCGTATCGGACAGGGCGTAGGTGTAAACGAGGCTCAGCACATAGGCGATCAGCGACACCACGAAGACCGGGAACGCCAGCTTGTTCTTCAGCAGAAGCAGGACCGTGCCGAGCATGGCGCCCCACACGCCGACGGCCCAGACGGCGGTCATCCAGGCCGGCATGGCGTTGAAGCTGGCGATCTGCTCGGCCGTCATGCCCATAGAGCGCAGCCAGGCGTCGCCCTGGATGTTCGTCATGGTGTAGTCGATGCAGCCGAAGGCGTTCCAGAGAACGCCCACGACGCCCACCACCCACAGGTGCCACGGGGTTTTCGCGCCCGACGAGGCGCTCATCACACTGACCATCATCCCCTCCCAAGGATCGTTCAGGAGCGTGACGATACGCCGATCCAGCGGGGCGGCAAGTTACGAGCCTTCCATCTTGGCGGCGCGTAGCTCGGCCCAGCGTTCCAGCCGCGCCTTGACCTTCTCCTCGTGGCCCTCGCCTTTCGGGGTGTAGAAGACGCGGCGGTCCATGCCGTCGGGGAAGTAGTCGGCGCCGGAGAAGCCGCCCTCGGTGGAGGGGTCGTACTGATAACCCGCGCCGTAGCCGAGCGACTTCATCAGCTTGGTCGGGGCGTTGCGGATATGGGCGGGCGGCATCAGCGAGCCGGTCTCTCGCGCGGCTTTCGACGCGGCCTTCCAGGCCTCATAGACGGCGACCGACTTGGGCGCGGTGGCGAGGTGGACGACGGCCTGGGCCAAGGCGAGCTCGCCTTCGGGACTGCCGAGGAAGTCGTAGGTGTCCTTCGCCGCGTTGGCGACGAGCAACGACAGGGGGTCGGCCTCACCGATGTCCTCGACCGCCATGCGGACGATCCGGCGGGCGAGATAGAGCGGGTCCTCACCGCCGTTCAGCATGCGGGCGAGCCAGTAGAGGGCCGCATCGGGGTCAGAGCCTCGAACCGATTTATGCAGCGCGGATATGAGGTTGTAGTGTTCTTCTCTCGACTTATCGTAGGCGGGCGCGCGTTTCTGAAGGACGCTCGCCAAGGCCTGAACGTCGAGCGGCTCGGGCGGGAGGGCGAACAGGGTCTCGGCCATGGTCAGCAGGTAGCGACCGTCGCCGTCCGCGAGTGTGAGCAGCGCCTGACGGGCTTCGGCTGTCAGGGGCAGCGGGCGGCCCTCATTATCCTCAGCGCGTGTCAACAGTTGATCCAGCGCCGCTTCGTCCAGCCGTTTCAGCACGAAGACCTGGCTGCGGGACAGGAGGGCGCCGTTCAGCTCGAACGAGGGGTTCTCGGTCGTGGCGCCGACCAGGGTGACGATCCCCTCCTCCACGAACGGCAGAAAGCCGTCCTGCTGGGAGCGGTTGAAGCGATGGATCTCGTCGACGAAGAGCACCGTCGATTGGCCGGCCGCGCGGCGGACGCGGGCCTGCTCGAAGGCCTTCTTCAGGTCGGCGACGCCGGAGAAGACGGCGCTGATGGCCTGGTACTGATAGCCCGCCGCCTTGGCCAGCAGGCGGGCGATGGTGGTCTTGCCGGTGCCGGGCGGGCCCCACAGGATCATGGAGCCCAGACGACCCGCCTCGACCATGCGCCGGATCGGCCCGCCGTCGCCCAGGAGATGGTCCTGGCCCACGACCTCGTCGAGCGTGGCGGGGCGCAGCCGGTCGGCGAGCGGCGCGTCGGGCGGATGGATCCCCGAGGCTTCGAAAAGATCGGTCATGCCGCTATGTAGGAGCCGACCGCCCACGGAGAAAGCGTCGCAGATGGCCGAACCCGCCCCGATCCCGACCGGCGTGATCGCCTATCTGACCATTCCCGGACGGGGCGGTCAGGCGGCGGTCGAGTTCTACCAGCGCGCCTTCGGGGCCGAGGAGGAGTTCCGGCGGCTGGCCGACGACGGCGAGCGGCTGATGCACAGCCGGCTGCGGATCAACGGCGGCCTGCTGATGCTGTCCGACGAGTTCCCGGAGTACGGCCATGACAGCGACATCACGCCGACGGGGGTCGCGCTGCACATCCAGGTCGACGACGCCGACGAGTGGTGGAACCGCGCGCTGACGGCCGGGGCCGTGCCGGTCATGCCGCTTGCGGACCAATTCTGGGGCGACCGCTATGGCCGGGTCATGGACCCGTTCGGCCACTGCTGGGCGATCGCGGGGCCGATCGGGACGGACTCAAGCGATTAAATGCAACTGATACTGCCCAGGCCACTGAGAAGTGGCTTGAGCAAACCGCCTGGTTGTTCAACCAGTCTCGCAGCAAACCGTACTAGTTAAAGGATGCTTGGCACCAACCATTGCAACCGTTGTAATAAGCAAGCGCGGTGTCCATACACGGTGCACCGGTACCTTGGTTTTTGGGGTCAGCCATACAGCGCTCGCCAACAGCCGCCGCCGCCGCGCTGCAATAGTTATAACATCCGAAAATGGTTTGGTCTTCTTGGAAAGGCTGATCTTGCCAACGGTAAGGTGGATCAACCCAAGTGTCATCATCTGGGGTCTGCAACCCAGCACAGGTCAAAAACAGACCGGATGCCAAAATCGCGCTTGTCAAGATCCTCAGAGACATTGTGAGTCCTCAATGCATGCTGAAAATCGCGGAAAAGTAGCGTGAACGGCTGTCGACTTCAAGCTGAAATATATCCGCCTTTCGACTTATGGCTACGCTCAGCTAACAACGCCTGTCAGACGACGCGGACCTCGCTGGATCGTCACCTGGGTACGGCCGCCGAGCTGAGTCAGGAAACGCGGATCGGCCACCGCTCGCCCGTTGATGCCGATAATCAGGTCTCCCTCGCGGAAACCCCAGTTTGCCGCACGCCCGCCGACACCCGTCACGACTGGGATCGCCGCAAAGGGATCATTGGCCAGCCGGTCGGCCTCCGAAGGACTGACGGTGGCGACCACTAGCCCCGCCAGAGGTCCGCTTCGGATCACCACGGCTGGCCCTCGGTCATCCTCACCCGGCAAAGTCTGCACCCGGGCGTTGATGGTCTCGCTGCGCCCGTCGCGAACCACGGTGACGGCGACGCTTTCGTTGGGGCTCTTGGTGCCCACGCGGAAGTTCAGGCCGCTCTGGTCGTTGACCTCGGCGCCGTCGATGGCGGTGATGACGTCGCCCTCGCGCAGGCCGGCGCGGTCGCCCGGGCCGCCTTGGTAGAGCTCCGTCACGATAAGGCCCTGCGGTCGCGACAGGCCCAGAGAGCGGGCGATGGCGGCGGTGACGCTCTCGCCCTTCACGCCCAGCCAGGGGCGCACGACCATGGTCTCGCCGCCCAGCGCGCTGTCGACCACGCGGCGCACCATCGAGGCTGGTACCGCGAAACCCACGCCCGCCGAGGACCCCGAGCGCGAGAAGATCGCGGTGTTGATGCCGATCAGGTCGCCGTCCATGTCGACGAGCGCGCCGCCGGAGTTGCCGGGATTGATGGCCGCATCGGTCTGGATGAAGGAGCCGGAATCGGAGATGCCGGTCTCGGTCCGGTTCAGAGCCGAAATGATGCCGTTGGTGACGGTCTGACCCACGCCGAAGGGGTTGCCGATGGCCAGCACGAGGTCGCCGACCTCCTGTTCCTCGCGGTCGTCGATGGCGAGCACGGGGAGCTGTTCGGTCACGCCCTGGAGCTGGAGCACGGCGATGTCGGAGCGTTCGTCGGCGAGGATGATCTCGGCCGGGAATTCGCGCCGGTCGTTCAAGACGACGCGGATCTGCTGGGCGCCCTGGATGACGTGGTTGTTGGTCACGACTATGCCGTCAGAGCGGACGATGACGCCGGAGCCGGCGGATTCGGCCACGCGCTCACGCGGAATGCCGCCGCCGAAGAACTGGAAGAAGGGATCCGCCTGAACCCGCTGGATCGCCCGGGCAGAAATGTTGACCACGGCAGGCGCCGCCTCGCGGACCACGGGCGAGAAGCTCTGCTTCATCGAGGTGGCGTCGGTAGGCGCCTGACGGTCAGTGGGTTCGGCGAAGACGCCGTCCTGGGCTTTGGAGCTGTTGGCGTTTCCGCACGCGGCGAGCGTCAGGGCCACGGCGATGGCGAGGGTCGAGGTCTTCATGGCGTTCCGCAGAAGGATCATGGACATCGCTATATCTGTCGCCGTTTCGGGCCGCTTCAAGGCCAGTCGGATTGCCGAAACTTAATGGCCGGGCCGGTTGCGGCCGTCACGGGCGACCGTCAAGCTGCCCTCCATGACCTTCGTGATCGAGACGCGCGGCCTGACCAAGACCTATGGGTCGGTGCGGGCGCTGGACGGGCTAAGCCTCAGCATCCCGCGCGGCGGGGTCTATGGCGTGCTGGGGCCGAACGGGGCGGGCAAGTCGACGCTGTTTCGCATCCTGCTGGGCCTGATCCGGCCGACGGCGGGCGAGGCCGTGGTGATGGGTGGCGCCGTCGGCGACGTCTCGGCCTCACGCCGCATGGGCTCCATGATCGAGACGCCGCGGTTTCCGCCCTTCATGACAGCGCGGCAGGTGCTGGAATGGCTGTCGGCGGCGCATGGGCTGAAGGCCGACGCCGCGCGCGTGTCGGGATGGCTGGAACGCGTGGGCCTGAGCGAGGCGGCGGATCGCAAGGTGCGGGGGTTCTCCGTCGGCATGCTTCAGCGGCTCGGCGTGGCCGCCGCCCTGATCACCGAGCCGGAGCTGGTTATCCTGGATGAACCGACCAGCGGCATGGATCCGCCCGGCATCCAGGAGATGCGGGCCCTGATCCGGTCTCTGGCCGAGCGCGACGGCATCACCGTGATCCTGGCCAGCCACCAGTTGCTGGAAGTCCAGCGCGTCTGTGATCGGGTGGCGATCCTCAATCGGGGTCGGCTGGTGCGCGAGGGCGCGGTCAGCGAGCTGACCTCCTCCGGAGAGCGGTTGCGGCTGTCGGTGACGCCGATTTCCAAAACGTTGGAGGTGCTGGCCGCCCTGCCCTACGCCTCGGGCTCGCTGGAGGGGGATGCCGTCGTGGCGACCCTGTCGCGGGCCGAGACCCCGGCCCTGATGCGCGCCCTTATCGAGGCGGGCGTGGATGTCGACGAGGCCCGCTGGGTCGGCGCCGACCTGGAGGCCGTGTTCATGACCGAGACCGGATCGGTCCAGCATCCGGAGACCATTCATGCTGGCTGATGCGATCCGCTCGGAGACCTATCGCTTTTCCAGGAACCGGATGGCCGTGTTCTGGTCGATCCTGTTCGTGCCGGTGCTGTTTCTGGCCATCGGCACGGCGGTGCAGTTCTTCACCAAGGCGCGCATGGCCGAGATGGCCGAGGCCCTGCCGCCGGAGATGACCGCCCGGGGCGGACCGATGGCCCTGTCCGGAACGCTGGACCTGGGTCAGGCGCTGCTGGCGCAGGCGGGCGACTTCGCAAACCCCATCGTCATGTTGTTCGTCCTGATCGGCGCCGCGATCATCTACGCAGGCGACTACCGCTGGGAGACCTGGCGGCTGACCAGCGCCCGCAACACCCGGATCAACCTCGTGGCGGGCAAGGTGGCGCTGGTGTTCGGCGTCGTTCTGGCGGCCCTGGTGACATGGCTGGCGTTTGGCCTCATCGGAGAGCTGATCAAGGCGGCCATCTTCGAGCGGCCGCTGAGCTTCAGCTTCGCCGACGAGCGGCCCGGCCAGCTCGCCGGCCTGATCGCCGTGACGGTGACGCGCGTGATGCAGTTCACGATGGTAGGGCTGCTGGCCGCCGTTATGACCCGGTCGTTGCTCGCGACCCTGTTCGTGCCGATGGTGGTGGCGATCGGGCAGTTCTTCCTGATGCAGGCCATGCCGCTGCTGGCCTGGAACGTCGAAGACCTGCAGGCGCATCTGCTGATCCCCGGCCTGTCGCACGACAGCTTGAAGACTCTCCTTCAGGGCGGCCCCGACGCCGCCGCAGCGCCGGACGGTCTGGCGTGGAAAGCCATCGCCGGCCTGGCGGCGTGGACGATGATTCCTCTGGTCGCCGCCCTGGCCTGGTTCAGCCGGCAGGACCTGTCGAAGGAATAGGGCCGGCCCGCCTTGAGGCGGACCGGCCCTATCGGGTCTGCCGGTCGATCAGAAGGAGCGACGCAGCGTCAGGCCCATCGTGCGCGGAGCGCCGACGGAATAACCGAGCCGCGCGCGACCGCCGCGTTCGCGGTCGAACGACAGCAGCGGGTTCTCGTCGAAGGCGTTGTTGATGTAGACGACGGCCTCGACGCCGTTGTCGAACTCCACCCCTGCGGAGATGTTGAACAGCTCATAGCTGGGCAGTTCAAGATCCACGACTGTCGCCTGCGTGCCCGTCGCCCCGCCGAAAGGCAGACCGGAGGCGAAGGAGCGCGGATTGTTCTCCTGATCGCTGGCCTGGGTGTAGCGGCTGCCGACGTGCTGCAACGAGGCATTGACGTAGGCCGGAAGGCTGCCGAGGTCGAAGCTGTAGGTGGCGTTGATCGCGAACTGCAGCTCCGGCACCGACGGCAGGCGGTTGCCTTCGCGGATGCCGCCGATCACTGCACCCGTGCCGTCGCGGACGGTGGAGTCGAACTCCGCTTCCACGAAGCTGCCCGAGAAGCCGACCTCGAGGTTGTCGGTCAGCAGGGTCGACAGCTCCAGCTCCACCCCGGCCGTGTGGGCCGATGGCACGTTGAACACGACGCGCGAGGAGCAGGACCCGGCGTCGAGCGTCGTCTGCAGGTTCTCGATGTCGGTGTAGAAAGCCGCCGCGTTCAGGGTGACGGCGCCGCCGCCCAGCCGCGACTTCACCCCCGCCTCGTAGTTCCACAGCGTCTCGTCGTCATAGGTCTGGAACCCGCCGAAGATGGCCGCGTCGGCCGGCGTGCAGAGCGGGATGTTCAGCGGATCGTTGACGCCGCCGAGGCGGAAGCCCTGAGCCGCCTGGGCGTTGAAGGTAACGTTGTCGGACGCCTCGTAGCTGACCAGGAAGCGCGGGGTGAAGCCGTCGGACTCGGTCGTGTCGGTGCGGTTGTCGCCGTTGGCGAACAGGCCGCCGGAGGTGAAGCGACGCGTCTCCGAGAAGTCGTAGAAGCGACCGCCCGCCGTGACCGTCAGCCGACCGAAGTCATAGCTGGCCTCGCCGAAGACGGCGGTCTGCTCGATGTCGTAGGGCAGATCGGCGTTGTAGGGTGAGTTCGGACCAAAGCCATTGCGGACGGCGACGGAGGTTCCCGCGCCGAGCACGGCGTCGGTCGCCGCGTCATAGCCGGGGGTCGGCAAGCGTTGGGCGTAGATGCGATCGACCTGGGAGTAGAAGGCGCCGATCAGCCACTGGAAGGCGCTGTCGCCCGTCGAGGTCAGGCGCAGTTCCTGAGAGGTCTGCTCCAGCGTCGTGCTGTCGCGCAGATTCGACGGCAGCAGAACCGCCGACGCGGGGTAACCCAGATCGACCGACACCGAACCCGTCAGGGCGCTGGCGTCGCGGCTGACCAGGATGTCGCGGTCGATGTAGCTGGTGACCGAGGTCAGCTCAGCGCCGCCCAGATCGAAGCTGGCCGTCAGGTCCGCGATGAAGGTCTCATCGTTGAATGCCTCGTCCAGCAGCAGGAACTGCTCGCGTTCGTCGAAGGTCACCGCCGACCGGGTCGTGGTGAAGGGGTTGGCGTAGAGGTTGAAAACCTCCTGTCGGTTGAAGCCGTCGGTCTCGATCTCCTGATAGACCAGGCGCGGGGTAATGGAGATCCTGTCGTTCGGCTGGAACAGCAGCGCGATACGGCCGCCGGTCCGGCTGCCGTCGTTGACGTTGATGTCGGTGCGCCCGCCCTCGCGGCGCGCATCGATGAAGCCGGCGTATTCAGTGTGGTAGGCGACGGCCCGGAGCGCCACGGTGTCGCCGAGCGGCAGATTGATGGCCCCCTTGATGTGGCCGCCCGCGTCGTCCTCCTCGACGATGTTGACGTTGGCTTCCAGCGAGCCCTCGGTCACGCCGAGCTGGGGCTGGTTGGTGATGTAGCGGACCGTGCCGCCCACCGAGCCCGAGCCGAACAGGGTGCCCTGAGGTCCGCGCAGGGTCTCCACGCGGTTGAGGTCGAACAGGTCCAGATCCGGCGTGAAAAGGGACAACGAGATCACGCTCTCGTCGAGATAGACGCCGACCTGCTCCTTCACGCCCGGCTGGTCGCGCACGACCTGGCCGGCGGAGACGCCGCGCACCGAGACCTGGCTCTGGCCCGGCCCGAGGTTCTGGATCGAGAGGCCGGCGACGTTGCGCGACAGGTCCTCAAGAGTCACCGCCCCGGATCGCTGGATGTCCTCCTGGGTCTGGGCGTTGATGGAGAAGGGCACGTCCTGGATGGTCGAGTCGCGCTTGGTGCCGGTGACGATGATCTCGTCGAGGCTCGTCACGTCCTGACCGTCCTGGGCCAGGGCCGTGCCCGCAGGGGCCAGCAAGGCCAAGGCGCATCCCGCCGTCAGCAGTTTCGTCCGCACGCTCCTGAACTCTTGAACCCTACGCATAACGTCCCTCCTGAGGTTGTTGCGAGCGCAAGGCTACGCTTCGCCCTGCGGTCCGCAAGTCGTCACAGTCGCCTGAAACGAGAATTACCGTCCGGAGTCGTTGTTATGCCACGGGGTCGGACTTAGTCTTCGTCGGGCGCGCCCAGCGGGAAATAGCCGCGATAGGGCCGGGCCTCGTCCAGCGCGCGGGCGTAGCTGGGGCGGGCCAGCAGGCGGCGGCGGTAGGCCCAGAGGTGCTCGAGCCGCTCCGGAATGGCATGGGTCCAGTGGGCGTAGAGCAGGCCCGGCGCGGCGCCGCAGTCCGCGAGGCTGAAGGTCTCGCCCGCCGCCCAGGTGCGTGTGGCCATCACGCTGTCCAGCCAGGCGTAGGCGGTCTCCAGCTTGGCGCGAGCCTCGGCGTCGGCGACGGGGTCGCGGTCGGCCTCGGGGCGGAGCGCGTTGTAGATGATGCGCTGCTGGTTGGCCTGGAGGTGGTTGTCGAAGACCCGGTCCATGAAACGGACCTCCAGCGCCGCGTCCGGGTCGGCGGGGATCATCGGCGTCTCCGGCGCGATCTGGTCCAGACGCTCGATGATGATGGAGGTCTCCGCGAAGGTGCGGCCGCCCTGCTTCAGGATCGGGAACTGGCCGAAGGGCCAGACGGCCTTCAGCTCATCCATGGCGCCGGGTCGTTCCAGGTTCCGGTGCTCGAAGGGGAGGCCCTTCTCGTAGAAGGCGACGATGGCCTTCTGGCAGTAGGAGGAGAAGGGGTGGCTGTAGAGGACCAGATCGGTCGCGGGAACGCTCACAGGCGCTTCTCCATCCAGACGTTGCAACGCGCGTAGGGCGTCGGCTGGGGCGGCAAGTCGACGAAGCCGAAGCGGCGATAAAGCGCGATGGCGTGGGTCTGGCTGGTGTTGGTCTCAAGGTAGAGCCGGGGCGCTGCGGCGGCGCGGGCGTGGTCCTCGCAGGCCTGGAGCAGTCGGTGGCCGAGGCCGAGACCCTGGGCCGAGCGGGCGACCGCCATCTTGCCGACCTCATAGCCGCCGTCCGGCATTGCGAGGAGCGCGCAGCAGCCGACCGCCTCCCCGTCCCGCTCGACCATGAAGATGGTCCCGCCCCTGGACAGGATGGAACCGTCCGGATCATCCAGCGTCAGGCGGTCCTTGGCCTCGATGGCGTAGCCGCCGTCCAGGATCCAGAACTCGTTCAACGCGATCCACGCGGGGTGATGGTCAGGGCGATATGGGACGATGTCGAGGCGCATTGCCCCCACCCTGCCCCGCCTCGAGCGAAACGAAAAGGGCGACCCGGTCACCCGGATCGCCCTTAGATCTCATCGCGGTGAAGCCGAGGCTCAGGCCTCGTCGTCGCCCTCGTAGGACATGACCGGACCCGAGTCCTGGCCCTTGGCCGAGACGTCGCGGTCGACGAACTCGATGACGGCCATGGGCGCGTTGTCGCCGTGGCGATAGCCGGCCTTCATGATGCGGATGTAGCCGCCGTTGCGGTCGGCGTAGCGCGGGCCGATCGTCTCGAACAGCTTGCCGACCTGAGTCACGTCGCGGACCTGGCTGATGGCCTGACGACGGGCGTGCAGGTCGCCCTTCTTGCCGAGCGTGACCAGCTTCTCGACGAAGGGCCGCAGCTCCTTGGCCTTGGGCAGGGTCGTCGTGATCTGCTCGTGCTTGATCAGCGAGGCGGCCATGTTGGCGAACATGGCCTGGCGGTGGCTGACCGTACGGCCGAGCTTGCGATAGGCGGCGCCGTGGCGCATCGGGGTCTCTCCTACTCAACCCTGGTTTCCAGCGAGCCGGACCTTGGGCCTGTCATTCTAACCGCTCCGCGATCCGGGGATCTTGGGCGGAGGGTTGAAACTAGATCTGGTCGTCGAACTTCTTGGCCAGATCTTCGATGTTTTCGGGCGGCCAGTTCGGCACGTCCATGCCGAGCGACAGACCCATGGAGGTCAGGACCTCCTTGATCTCGTTCAGCGACTTGCGGCCGAAGTTCGGGGTGCGAAGCATCTCGCCCTCGGTCTTCTGGATCAGGTCGCCGATGTAGACGATGTTGTCGTTCTTCAGGCAGTTGGCCGAGCGGACCGACAGCTCCAGCTCGTCGACCTTCTTCAGCAGGGCCGGGTTGAACGGCAGGTCCGGCTTGCCTTCCGAGGCCTCGACGGCCTTCTTGGGCTCTTCGAAGGTGATGAAGATCTGCAGCTGGTCCTGAAGGATGCGCGAGGCGTAGGCCACGGCGTCGACCGGCGACACGGCGCCGTTGGTTTCGACTTCCATGATCAGCTTGTCGTAGTCCAGCGACTGACCCTGACGGGTCGGCTCGACGCGATAGGCGACGCGCTTGACCGGCGAATACAGGGCGTCGACGGCGATCAGGCCGATCGGCGCATCTTCCGGACGGTTGAACTCCGACGCCACATAGCCCTTGCCGTTCTGGACGGTCAGCTCCATGCGGATCGAAGCGCCGTCGTCCAGGGTGCAGAGCACGTGATCGGGGTTCAGGACCTCGATGTCGGCGGGCACGTCGATCTGGCCGGCGGTCACCGGACCAGGGCCGGTGGCGCGGAGCGTCATGCGCTTGGGGCCCTCGGCGTGCATGCGCAGGGCCAGCTGCTTGATGTTCAGCACGATGTCGACGACGTCCTCGCGCACGCCTTCCAGCGACGAGAACTCGTGCACCACGCCGTCGATCTGGATGGCGGTCACGGCCGCGCCTTGCAGCGACGACAGGAGAACGCGGCGCAGGGCGTTGCCGAGCGTCACGCCGAAGCCGCGCTCCAGAGGCTCGGCCACCAGACGCGCCTTGCGTTGCGCGTCGGAACCCAGCTCGATCTGCGGCTTCTCGGGACGGATCAGCTCTTGCCAGTTACGTTCGATCATAGGTGTCCCTAACGAGTGTCGCCGGTCCCCCTAAACCTCGTCAGGTGAGGCGGGACCGGCGGAAAATATGGTCGGCGGCAGTCTGGGTGGGCGGCGCTTAGACGCGGCGACGCTTGGGCGGACGGCAGCCGTTGTGCGGCATCGGGGTGACGTCGCGGATGGTGGTGATGGTCATGCCGACGGCCTGGAGAGCCCGCAGCGCCGACTCGCGGCCGGAACCCGGACCCGAGACGTTGACTTCCAGGGTGCGGACGCCGTGCTCGGCGGCCTTCTTGCCCGCATCCTCGGCGGCCATCTGGGCGGCATAGGGGGTCGACTTGCGCGAACCCTTGAAGCCCATGTGACCGGCCGACGACCAGGAAATCGCGTTTCCTTGCGCGTCGGTGATGGTCACCATCGTGTTGTTGAAGGACGCATTCACGTGGGCGACGCCCGAGGTGATGTTCTTGCGCTCGCGCTTCTTTACGCGACCCGGTTCCTTGGCCATCAGCTAGCTCTCTTACTTCTTCTTGCCGGCGATCGGCTTGGCGGGACCCTTGCGGGTGCGGGCGTTGGTGTGGGTGCGCTGGCCGCGGACCGGCAGGCCCTTGCGGTGACGCAGGCCGCGATAGCAGGCCAGGTCCATCAGACGCTTGATGTTCATCGAGGTCTCGCGGCGCAGGTCGCCCTCGACGGTGTGATCCTTGTCGATGGTCTCGCGGATCTGCAGGACCTCGGCGTCGGTCAGCTGGTTGACCCGGCGCGAGGCCTCGATGCCGACCTTTTCGGTGATCTCCTGGGCGGACTTGGGTCCGATGCCATGGATGTACTGCAGCGCGATGACGACGCGCTTGTTGGTCGGGATGTTGACGCCAGCGATACGGGCCACGAAGCTCTCCAGATACGCGTTTCCGGACGCAACAAACGCTCCGGTCAACAGACCAGGAGCGTGGCGCCCTTCGCGGGAAGCGCGCCTTATACAGGTGATTCCGTTTCCGTCAACGCCCGTTGACGGCTGACCCCAGGATCGGGCGAGTGTAGGACAAGCTTGGCCTTATGCCTGTCCGGTGATCCTATCGTGCCCCGAGCCGCCCTCGTCGTCCACCTCTACGCCCTGGTGTGGAACGAGCGTCCGTTGCTGCCCTTCTTCCTGGAGCACTATCGCCCGTTCGTGGATCGCTTCTTCCTGTTCGACGACGGGTCGGACGACGGCTCGGCCGAGTACCTCGCGGAGCAGCCCGACGTTACGCTGTCCCGCTTCGACGGGGCGGGCGCGTCGTTCGTCGACGCGGCGCGATCCTTCTACAACGAAGCGTGGAAGGCCTCTCGCGGTCGGGCGGACTTCGTCGGCTTGGTGAACATCGACGAACTGCTGCATCACCCCGACCCGCGCGCCGCGCTCCAGACCGCGCGTGAGAAGGGCTACACCTTCCTGACCGCGCGCGGGTGGGACATCGTCAGCGACGCCTTCCCCACCGAGGGCCCCCTGGTCCGGACGACCAACAGGGGCGTGCACAGCCGGGCGATGGCCAAGACGGCCTTCTTCGACCCCGACGCCATCGAGGACGCCGGCTTTTCGGTCGGACGCCACGCGGCTGCGCCTTCGGGCAGGGTCGTGCGGCCCACACGGCCGTGGTTCGATCTGCTGCACTACAAGCACCTCGGCGAGGACTACCTCATCGCCCGCTACCGGGCCCTCGCGGCCCGAATGAGGTCTGGCGACCGGGAGGCGGGCTATGGCCGTCGCTACGAGGAGGAAGAGACCCGGCTGCGGGACCAATTCGCCCGCCTGCGCGCGGCCGCGCGGCCGGTGCTCGTAGAAGACCTCGAAGCCGAGGGCCTGCTCAGCCGCCCCTTGCCCGGGGTCGAGGTCCGGGTGCTGGCCGATGGCCGCAACGCGCGGGGCGGCCTTCAGGAGATCTGGCGCGACGACGACCCCTTCGGCGTTTCCACGGCGCAGGCCTATGTCACCACCACCCTGCCCGGCGTGGTCAAGGCCTGGTATCGGCACAAGCGCCAGACCGACCAGATCTGCGTCCTGTCCGGGGCCGTTCGTCTCGTCCTCTGGAGCCCGCGCGAGGAGCCGGGCCGCCAGGGCCCGGTCGAGTTGCGACTCGATGGCGAGGTGCCGCGGCTGGTCGTCATTCCTCCCTTCGTCTGGCACGGGTTCAAGGCCGTGGGCCCCGATTCCGCCATCATCCTGCACCTGAACGACAAGACCTACGACTGGCCGAGCACTGACGAGGACCGCCTGCCTCCCGACCACCCGGCCGTGCCCTGGCGCTGGCGCGCAGACGCGCCTGCTTCTGGCGAGCCTTGATGGAACGCCTTCGTCTCTGGCTGATCGCCTCCGACGTTGGGCTGATCCGAGCCATATTCGCGGGCGGCGTCGATCGGGTGCTGGTGGACCTGGAAACAGCAGGCAAGGCCGAGCGGCAGGCCGGGCGGGGTCTGTTCCTGTCGAGCCAGAGGCCGCAGGACATCGATGCCTTGCGGCCTGTCACCCCCGCCGGAGCCCTATTCGTGCGGTTGGATCCCTGGGGCGAGGCGAGCGGGGCGCAGATCGAGGACGCCTTGGCGCGCGGTGCGGACGGACTGATGCTGCCCTACTTCCGGTCCGAGGAACCGGTACTGCGTTTCGTCGACGCCGTGGCTGGCCGCGCCTTCGTCTGCCCCCTGGTGGAGACCGGCGGCGCCGTGGACCGCCTGGCCGCCCTGCTGGAGAGCGGCGCCGTCAGCGAGTTCCACGTCGGTCTGAACGATCTCGCCATCGATCTGGGTCACGGCTCGCTTCAGGCGCTCTGGGGCCACCCGATGCTGGACCGCATAGCCCAAATCGCCGCAGCAGCGGGAACGCCGTTCGGAATCGGCGGCGTGACCGATCCGCGGATGACCGCCCTTCCGGTCGATCCCCGCTGGGTTTTGAGCGAGCAGCGCCGCCTCGGGTCCACACGCGCCCTTCTGGGACGCAGCTTCCGCGCCCGTTTCGAGGTTGACCCGGATCCGGCGGCCATCGCAGCGGCGGTTCAGGCCATACAGGCCGCCTACGCGGGATGAGCCGTCAACAGTGCCAGCAGGACTCTGCGCCAATCGGGCTGCCCGGAGGTGTCGGCGTCTCGATGCGGTTTTCTTCCAGCACCTGATCCATTCGCTCGGGCTTAGAGATGAGCTCGGCGAGGAAGCGGTCGTGGGCGCGCTGCGTCTCGTCGGAAGCGCGCGAGTCCTCGAGGTCCTCAGCGAGAGCGTTCAGTCGATCCTCCACCAGCGCCCCCGTCGTGGCAGAGACGGCGTCCGAACGCAGAAGGCCAGCGAGCGTCAGGACCGTGCGGGCCTGCACGCGGCGGGCGGGCTCAGCCAGGCGCCCGGCGGCGGGACGGAAGGCCGTGTCTATCAATGTGTCCAGGGTCTCTGTCAGGCCAAGCGCCGACGGGTCCCGGCGCTCGACATCGGCCAAGCGCTCGACGCGGCGAGGCGCGAGCAGCGCGTTGAGCGTGGTGTCGGCGGCGGCCTCGGCGGCGCTGCCGGGGTCGAACAGCTGGCCCTGGCGGGTGGCGAAGAGCTCGATGTCGTGCTGGGGGTCGCTGTCGCCGGACTGCTGGGCGGCGAGCAGGGCCAACAGGGGCTCGGGCAGGTCCAGTTCGGCAGGGTCGAGCGTCGTCATGAGGGCGGCAAGCGCGGCGCGTTGCTGGTCGGCGGGGACAGGCTGGGCGGCCTCGCGGCCGTCGCCGGTGACCGGATAGCCGTAATCCAGGCCGCCGATCAGTTTGGCCGTCGCGTCCACCTGATAGCGGTGGAAGAGGTAGATCGGCACGATCCGGCGGCGCAGGTCATTGACGGCCGATCCGACCGGCAAAGCGCCGAGGCCGAAGCGGTCGAGCGCGATGCGGCGCACGCGCATCAGGTGGTTGAGCTCCTCGACGGGATCGGCCCCGTTGTCCCACAGGCTGCCCCAGGGCTGGGCGTCGCCGCCGACGCGGGCGTCGCCGTCCGAGACGAAGCGCAGGCGGGCCGCCCCTTCCCTCGCCCGCCGGTCGAGCTCGGCGGGGTCTGCGTCGGCATACAGCCAGTCGATGGCGAAGTGATCCCACTCGCCGACGCCGACGTCATAGGCGTTCGAGAAGTCGAGCCGGTCTCCGTCCACGCGGATCAGGGGCACCGGATAGTCCATCACCGAGGCGCGGTCCTGGGTCGAGGCGGTGAAGTTGTGAAGCAGGCCGATGGCATGGCCGACCTCGTGCGCCGACAGCTGGCGGATGCGGGCCAGCGCGACTTCGCGCGGATCGTTCGGACCGCCGGTCCCGGTCTGGTCGGCGCCGACCAGGCCTTCGAAGATCAGCATGTCCTGACGGATGCGAAGGCTGCCCAGCAGCACGCTGCCCTTGACGATCTCTCCGGTGCGAGGATCGACGACGCTCTGACCGTAGGACCAGCTGCGGGTCGCGCGATTGACCCAGTTGATGACGTTGTAGCGGGCATCCAGGGGGTCGACGCCCTCGGGCAGGACCTCGACGCGATAGGCGTCGATGTAGCCGGCGCGCTCGAACGCCTCGGCCCACCATTGGGCACCCTCGACCAGGGCCGTGCGAATCGGCTCGGGCGCGGCGCGGTCGACGTAGAAGACGATGGGTTCGACCACGGTGGAACGGGCCGCCGTCGGATCGGTCTTCACCAGGCGGAAGCGGTTGGCGACGCGGCTGACGATCGGCTGGTCCAGCGGGGCGGAGAAGTCGGTGATGACGGTCGACAACGCGCCCGTGCGAGGGTCGTAGGCGCGGGGCTGGTAGCCGTCGTCGGGCAGGCGGATGAAGCTATGGCGCACAGTGAAGGTGGCCATGCGGCTGTCGGGCGCGATCTGGTTCAGGACACGGCCGGGATTGTCGACGCTGAAGGTCAGGCGGGCCTCCAACTCGACATTGTCGGGGAAGGCGCGGGCCTGGGCCGGGTCGATCAGGGTCAGGTCGGCGACGGGGCGCAGCGTCCCCTGCCCCGAACGGGCCAGAGATGGCGCGATGCCGTGGGCGTCGCGGGTCACGAAGCTGGAGATGTCGATCAGGACCGAGCCGTCGGGCGCGGTGGCGATGACCTCACCTGACCAGACAGAGGAACCGACGAAGGCGTCGCGGGCGGCGGCTTGTTCCTCAGTCGAGCCCTGGCTGGCGCGATAACGGGGGTTCTCGAACTCGGCGATCACGCGGCGGCCGATGCGGCGGAAGGCCAGGATGTTGGTCGGCCCGATCTGGGCGCGGTCCAGCCCCGTGACGGCCGAACCCACGCCGGTGCGCAACGCCGTGTGGTGGATCACCCGGGCCAGCACGCCGTCGGCGGCCGGGGCCGGCAGCTGCATCAGCACCTTGCCGCCGGCCTGATCGACGAAGATCGGCAGGAGGCCGTCCTGTCGCGTCAGGCCCTCGACGGTCCGGCTGTAGGAGGCGGGCTCCGACTGGGCGACGGCAGCCGCGGGCGCGCCGAGCGCCAGAATGAGGGCGAGCGCCGTCGCCGCCGTGCCGATCCGAACCATGATGACGCCCCTCGCCTGAGTACCCAGGCATTTGGAGGGGTTCGCGCGGTCAGGTCAAACGGCGCCTCAACCCTGCCGCCCGAACTGGACGAAGACGGTCACCCGGAAGCCCTCCACGACGCGGCCCGAGGCCGTGGTGGGCGGGCGGAAGCGGAAGTGGGTCTCGGCGATGCGGACGGCGGCGTCGCCAAAGCCCAGGCCGCCCGGCGTCTCGTCGACGAGGCGGCAGGCCTCCAGCCGGGTGTCGGCGCGTATGACGCAGTTGACCGAGGCGCGGCCGGCGATGCGGCGGCGGCGGGCTTCGGGCGGGACGAAGTCCATGATCTCGCCGTTGGAGGCGCCCCGCAGGATCTGGGCGCCCGTGCCCGATCCCGGTCCATCGCCGGCGCCGGTTCCGGCGCCCGCGCCGGTCCCCTCGCCGCCCTGACCGAGGCCGGTGTTCAAGGTCGCCGTCGGCGAGGCGCCGACGACCAGGGTGGGCTCGGGCGCAGGCGTCGGCGGAAGCACCGGCAGTTCGGGCCGGACGCGCGGCGGGTCCGGCGGCCGGTTGACGCGCGAGGCGGCGGCGGGCGCTCCGCCGCCCGGGTCGGCGGCCGGTTCGGGGTCTGGCGGAGGCGGCGGAGGGGGCGGCGGCGCGATCTCGAACAGCTCGACCGATATCGGCAGCTGGAGCGGGATCGACGGCGGCGCGGCGCGGGACAGGCCGATGGCGGCCAGGACACCGACATGCGCGGCCACGACCGTGGCGACCACGGCTGGGCGGGTCCATCGCTTCGCTTTCGCGTCTGACAGAAACTGGGCCACGCGTCGGGGTATCATCGGGGTCATGAACGCATGAGACGGCGAAGCGTCACCTTGCGTTCATTCGGCCTGCGACGCGAGCCTCAGGCGGTCTTGCCGTCGAGGGCCGCGTCGATGGCGGCGGCGACGCTGTCGATCGAGCCCATGCCATCGACCTCGGTCAGCAGCCCCTTGTCGGCATAGTACGGCAGCAGAGGCGCGGTATTCCGGTTGTAGGCGTCCAGCCGGACCTTGAAGCTGTCGGGATTGTCGTCCGGACGGCCCTGATCGGCGAAGCGTTTGGCGATCCGCTCCATGAGGGCGGCGTCGTCGACCTTGAGGCGGACGACGCGGTCGATCTTCTTGCCCAGCTTGGCCAGCATGGCGTCGAGCGCCTCGGCCTGTGGCACCGTGCGGGGGAAGCCGTCGAAGATGGCGCCGCCGGCGTCCTCGGCCTCCTTCAGGCGGGCCTCGATCAGGGCGATGACGATGGCGTCGGAGACGAGGTCGCCGCGCGACATGATCGCCTGGCATTCCAGACCCAGCTTGGAGCCCGAGGCGATGGCCTCGCGCAGCATGTCGCCGGTCGACAGCTGGACCATGCCCCGCTGTTCGACCAGCCGCTTGGCCTGGGTGCCCTTGCCGGCCGCAGGGGGCCCGAACAGGATCAGGTTCATCTCGCCCCCCTCGCGACGGCTTTAGCGGCGCACGGGCGCGGGCGCGCCCCGACCGCCACGACCGCGCAGCTTGGCCTTCTTGATGAGACCTTCGTACTGGTGAGCCAGCAACTGCGACTGGATCTGCGCCACCGTGTCCATGGTCACCGAGACGACGATCAGGATCGAGGTGCCTCCGAAGTAGATGCCGCCCATCTGGCCGACCAGGAACTCGGGCAGCAGGCAGACGGCGGTGATGTAGGCCGCGCCGATCACCGTCAGACGGGTCAGGACGTAGTCCAGATACTCCGCCGTGCGCTTGCCCGGACGGATGCCCGGCAGGAAGCCGCCGTACTTCCTCAGGTTCTCGGCCGTGTCCTCCGGATTGAAGGTGATCGAGGTGTAGAAGAAGCAGAAGAAGACGATCAGCGCGCCGTACAGGGCGATGAACACCGGCTGGCCCTGCTGGAGCTGGCCCGTGACGACCGGCAGCCAGTCCATCCAGCCCGGCAGGTCGGCCGTGGCCGTCATCTGGGCGACCGTGGTCGGCAGCAGCAGCAGCGACGAGGCGAAGATCGGCGGGATGACCCCGGCGGTATTGACCTTCAGCGGCAGGAAGCTGCGCTCCCCGCCCGCCATGCGGTTGCCCTCCTGGCGCTTCGGATACTGGATCAGCAGGCGGCGCTGGGCGCGCTCCATGAAGACGATGAACACCACGACGGCGATCGCCAGGACGGTGATGAACAGCAGGGTGAAGACCGACATCTGGCCCTGCTGGGCCAGGCCCAGCAGGCGCGCGACCGTGCCCGGCAGGATGGCCACGATGCCCGCGAAGATGATCAGCGAGATGCCGTTGCCGACGCCGCGCGCCGTCACCTGCTCGCCCAGCCACATCAGGAACATGGTGCCGCCGGTCAGCGACACGACCGTGGTGACGATGAAGAACAGGCCGGGCTCATCGACCAGTCCAGCCTGCGCGTTCAGGCCCACGGCGATGCCGAAGGACTGCGCCAGCGCGAGCACCACGGTCAGATAGCGGGTGTACTGGTTCAGCTGCTTGCGGCCGCTCTCGCCGCCTTCCTTGCGCAGCTTTTCCCACGGCGGATACACGCTGCCCATCAGTTGGACGATGATCGACGCCGAAATGTAGGGCGTGACGTTGAGCGCGAATACGGCCATCCGCTCGACCGCGCCGCCCGAGAACATGTTGAACATGTCCAGGATGCCGCGCTGGCCATCCGGATTGTTGAAGAACTGCAGGAAGGCTTCGGAGTTGATGCCCGGGATCGGCACATAGGTGCCGATGCGATAAACCAGCAGCGCCAGCAGGGTGAACAGCAGGCGCTTGTGCAGCTCGGTCGCCTTGGCGAACGAGCCCATGTTCATATTCGCGGCGAGTTGTTCGGCGGCCGAAGCCATGTGTCGTTACCCCGACTGATCAGAACGCGGCGTATCGACGAGAATCCGACGCCTGCGTCCAGATAGGCGACGGGCGGCCTCTTGGGGAGACCGCCCGCGCTTTATTGTTACGCCTTGGCCGAAGCGGTGCGCTTGGCGCGGGCCGAGACCTTGTTGGCGTCGCCCTGCGGAGCCTTCGGCGCCGGGGCCTTGCCCTTGGCGGCGTTGCGCTTCTCGACGCGGGCGGCAGCCTTGGCTTCCGCCTCGATGCGCTGCTCGGTCACCGAGCCGCCCGCGGCCTCGATAGCCTTCTTCGCGCCGGCCGAAGCCGACCAGACAACCAGGTTCAGCTTGGCCTTGACCTCGCCCGTGCCCAGCAGGCGCACGCCGTCCTTGGTGCGACGGATCACGCCGGCGGCCACCAGGGCGGCACCGTTGATTTCCGACTTGGCGTCCAGCTTCTTGGCGTCCACGGCGTCCTGCAGACGCCACAGGTTGACCTCGGCGAGTTTGAGCGCGTTCGGGTTGTTGAACCCGCGCTTGGGCATGCGCATGTAGAGCGGCATCTGGCCGCCCTCGAAGCCGCCGATGGCGACGCCGGAACGCGACTTCTGGCCCTTGACGCCCCGACCGGCAGTCTTGCCCTTGCCCGAGCCCGGGCCACGGCCGACGCGCATGCGCTTCTTGTGAGCGCCCTCGTTGTCGCGGATTTCGTTCAGCTTCATTTGCCTGATCCTTTCGGGTTCTATCGCCCGCTGCGTCAGCGGACTCGGCGTTGAAATGAGGAGGGGCCGCTTCTAGGCGGCCCCCGTCAGTCGTGCAAGTCGAGGCCGGGGAACGGCCCCTCCCCGCTTACTTCTCGACGATCTCGGTCAGGTGCGAGACCTTGGCGATCATGCCGCGGACCGAGGGAGTGTCCTCCAGGGTCTTCTCGCGGCCGACGCGGTTCAGCCCCAGGCCCACCAGGGTGGCGCGCTGGTCCGACTTGCGGCGGATCGGGCTGGCGGTCTGGCGGACGGTGACCGTCGCGTTTTCCTTCTTCGCCATCTCTTAGGCCTCCACGGCTTCAGGCGCGGCTTCGGGAGCCGAGGCGCCATCGTTGCGGCGGCCCATCAGGTCGGCGACCTTCTTGCCACGCTTGGAGGCGACCTGACGCGGCGAGGACTGAACCTTCAGCGCCTCGAAGGTCGCGCGGATCATGTTGTAGGGGTTCGACGAACCGGTCGACTTGGCCACGACGTCGTGGACGCCGAGGGTTTCGAGCACGGCGCGCATCGGACCGCCGGCGATGACGCCGGTTCCCGGAGGGGCCGCGCGCATCATGATCTTGCCGGCGCCCCAACGGCCCGAGCCGTCGTGGTGCAGGGTGCGGTTCTCGCGCAGCGGGACCCGGATCATGGTCTTCTTGGCTTCCTCGGTCGCCTTGCGGATGGCTTCCGGCACTTCGCGCGCCTTGCCGTGACCGAAGCCGACGCGGCCCTTGCCGTCGCCGACGACCATCAGGGCCGCGAACGAGAACCGGCGGCCGCCCTTCACGGTGGCGGCGACGCGGTTGATGTGCACCAGCTTCTCGACGATGTCCGAATCGGGACCGTCGACGGCAGGAGCGTTGGAGTTGCTGCGGTTGTCGCGACGGTCGCGGCGTTCGCCGCCTTGTCCGCCGCCACGCTGAGGAGCTTGGGCCATCTGTCGGTCCTTAGAAGTTCAGGCCGGCTTCACGCGCGGCATCCGCCAGCGCCTTCACCCGACCGTGATAGATGTAACCGCCGCGGTCGAAGACCACGTCCTTGACGCCCTTCTCGATGGCGCGCTGGGCGACCAGCTTGCCGATCGCGGCGGCCGCCTCGACGTTGGAGCCCTTGGAGACGCCGGCCTTGTCGCCTTCCAGCGACGAAGCCGAGGCGACCGTGATCCCCTTGGAGTCGTCGATGACCTGGGCCGAGATGTTCTTGTCCGAGCGGTGGACCGACAGGCGCAGGCGGCCGTTGGCCACGGCCTTGAGGCGGCGACGGGTGCGCTCGGCGCGACGCTTGGCGTTTTGCTTGAGAGTCGTGGCCATGGCTTACTTCTTCTTGCCTTCCTTGCGGCGGACCTTCTCGCCGGCATAGCGGACGCCCTTGCCCTTGTAGGGCTCCGGCGGACGCAGCTTGCGGATGTTGGCGGCCAGCTCGCCGACGACCTGCTTGTCCGGGCCCGAGATCTTGATCTCGGTCTGCTTCGGCACCGCGAAGGTCACGCCGGCCGGAGCCTTGATGTCCACTTCGTGCGAGAAGCCCAGCTGCAGCGACAGGTCGTTGCCCTTCATGGCGGCGCGATAGCCCACGCCGACCAGTTCGAGGTTGCGCTCGAAGCCGGTGGTGACGCCGGTGACCATGTTGTCGACCAGGGTCCGCGACAGACCCCACATCGCGCGGCCGCGCTGGGTGTCGGAGCGCAGTTCGACGGTCAGCTGATCGCCGTCCAGCTTGGGCTCGACTTCCTCGGCCACGGTCCAGGAGCGTTCGCCCTTGGGACCCTTGACGGTGACGGTCTGGCCGTCGAGCGTGACAGTCACGCCCTTCGGCACGGTGATGGGACGTTTTCCGATACGGGACATCTTAGTAGACCCTGCAGAGGACTTCGCCGCCGACGTTGGCGTCGCGGGCTGCGGCGTCGGACATGACGCCCTTGGAGGTCGACAGGATCGAGATGCCGAGGCCGTTCTTGACCGGCTTCAGGTCGCTGATCGCCGAATAGACGCGGCGGCCGGGCTTCGACACGCGGGCGATCTCGGCGATCACCGGCTGGCCGTCGAAGTATTTGAGCTCGATCTCGAACTGCGGGAACTCGCCCGGGTTCTGGACCAGGTTGTAGCCACGGATGTAGCCCTCGTCCTGCAGCACGTCGAGGACGCGCTGGCGCAGGCGGGACGCCGGCGTCAGGACCTTGGAACGCTTGCGCATGGCGGCGTTCTTCATGCGGGCGATCATGTCGCTCAGGGGATCGTTGATCATCATGTCTGTCGCTCCCCTTACCAGCTGGACTTGGTCAGGCCCGGGATCTGACCCAGGTTGCCGAGCTCACGCAGGGCGATACGGCTCATCTTGAGCTTGCGGTAGAAGGCGCGCGGACGACCCGTCACCTCGCAGCGGTTGCGGATGCGGACGGCCGCCGAGTTGCGCGGCAGCTCGGCCAGCTTCAGGCGGGCGTCGAAACGCTCTTCCAGAGGCAGGCTCTCGTCGTTCGCGGTCGCCTTCAGGGCGGCGCGCTTCGCGGCATACTGCGCAACCTTGGCCTTGACCATTTCGTTGCGGTTTACGGCGCTTTTCTTAGCCATTGTGCTTTTCCCTTCCCGCTCAGTTCTTCACGAACGGGAACTTGAACTCGGTGAGAAGCGCGCGCGCCTCGTCATCGGTCTTGGCCGTGGTGCAGACGATGATGTCCATGCCCCACATCTGGTCGATCTGGTCGTAGTTGATCTCCGGGAACACGATGTGCTCCTTCAGACCCATGGCGTAGTTGCCGCGACCGTCGAACGACGTCGGCTTCAGGCCCCGGAAGTCCTTCACGCGCGGCAGGGCGATCGTGATCAGACGGTCCAGGAACTCGTACATCTGGTCGCCGCGCAGGGTGACCTTGCCGCCCACGACCATGCCTTCGCGCAGCTTGAAGCCGGCGATGGAGTTGCGGGCCTTGGTCGGCACGGCCTTCTGGCCGGCGATCTGGGTCAGGTCCTTGAGGGCGGCGTTCGCCTTCTTGGAGTCGGCCACGGCTTCACCGATGCCCATGTTCAGCACGATCTTCTCGAGCTTGGGCGTCTGCATCGGGTTGGTGTAACCGAACTTCTCGGTCATCACGCCCTTGATGCGCTCGTTGTACTCGGTCTTGAGCCGGGGAATGTACTTCTCGGTCGCCATCAGATGACGTCTCCCGTGGTCTTGGCGAAGCGGACCTTCTTGTCGCCGTCCATGCGGAAGCCGACGCGGGTCGCCTTGCCGTTGGCGTCGGCGATCGCGACGTTCGACAGGTGAAGCGAGGCTTCCTTGTTCTTGATGCCGCCCTGGGGGTCGCCCTGGGACGGACGGGTGTGGCGCTGGACCATGTTGATCCCCGTCACGACCACGCGGTTCTCGGTGGGCAGGACCCGGGCGACTTCGCCCGTGCGGCCCTTGTCCTTGCCGGTCAGGACGACGACGCGGTCGCCCTTCTTGATCTTGGCGGCCATGGTTACAGGACCTCCGGAGCGAGCGAGATGATCTTCATGTGGTTCTTGGCGCGCAGCTCGCGCGGAACCGGCCCGAAGATGCGGGTGCCGACCGGCTCGTTCTGCTTGTTGACGATCACGGCGGCCGAGCGGTCGAAACGGATCACGGATCCGTCCTTGCGCTGGATGTCCTTGGCGGTGCGAACGACGATGGCGCGAACGACGTCGCCCTTCTTGACGCGGCCGCGCGGGATGGCTTCCTTGACCGAGGCGACGATGGTGTCGCCGACCGAGGCGTAGCGACGCTTCGCGCCGCCCAGCACCTTGATGCACATGACCCGGCGAGCGCCCGAATTGTCGGCCACGTCCAGGTTAGTTTGCATCTGGATCATTGTTCAGATCCTTCCGGTTACGAAGCGGAAGTCGGGGAGAGGACTTCCCACCGCTTCAGCTTGGACTTGGGGGCGCACTCGACGATGCGGGCGACGTCGCCTTCCTTGAGGGCGTTCGTCTCGTCGTGGGCGTGATACTTCTTGGACAGGCGGACGGTCTTCTTCAGGACCGGGTGCAGCAGGGTGCGCTCGACCTTGACGACCACGGTCTTGTCGCCCTTGTCGGACACGACCACGCCTTCGAGAATACGTTTGGGCATGGGGGTTCCTTACGAAGCCTTCTTCTCACGCAGCAGCGTGGAGATGCGGGCGATGTCCTTGCGGACTTCCGAAACGCGATGCGTCTTCTCCAGCTGGCCGGTGGCCGCCTGGAAACGCAGGTTGAACTGCTCCTTCTTGAGCGACAGCAGCTGGTCGCCCAGCTGGTCCGTCGTCTGGGAGCGGAGATCGGCGATCTTGGTCATCAGGCGGCGGCCTCCGTATGCGCCACGCCGGCGTCGAGGCGGGTGACCACCTTGGTGCGCACGGGCAGCTTGGCGGCGCCGAGACGCAGCGCCTCACGGGCGATGTCGTCGGCCACGCCGTCGATTTCGAACAGGATGCGGCCCGGGTGGCAGCGCGCGGCCCAGTGGTCCACGGCGCCCTTGCCCTTGCCCATCCGGACTTCCGCCGGCTTGCCGGTGACCGGCAGGTCGGGGAACACGCGGATCCACACGCGGCCCTGACGCTTCATCTGGCGGGTGATCGCGCGGCGGGCCGCCTCGATCTGACGCGCGGTGATGCGTTCCGGCTCCAGCGTCTTCAGCCCGTAGGAGCCGAAGTTCAGCGAGAAACCGCCCTTGGCGGCGCCGTGGATGCGGCCCTTGAAGGCCTTGCGGTACTTGGTTTTCTTAGGCTGCAGCATGGTCCTTAGCCCTCACGGCCACGACGGCCGCCGCGGTCGTCGCGGCGCGGGCCGCGTTCGCGGCCTTCGTTGGAAGACGGGCCGGCGGCCTCGGCGGCCCAGCGCTTGTCCTGGGCCATAGGGTCGTGCTCGAGCACTTCGCCTTTGAACACCCAGACCTTCACGCCGATGATGCCGTAGGTCGTCTTGGCCTCGATGAAGCCGTAGTCGATGTCGGCGCGCAGGGTGTGCAGCGGCACGCGGCCTTCGCGATACCACTCCATACGCGCGATTTCCGCGCCGCCGAGACGGCCCGACACGTTGATCCGGACGCCCTTGGCGCCCAGGCGCATGGCCGACTGCATCGCGCGCTTCATGGCGCGACGGAAGGCGATGCGGCGCTCCAGCTGCTGGGCGATGTTCTCGGCGATCAGCTGGGCGTCGGTCTCGGGCTTCCTGACCTCGACGATGTTCAGGTGAACCTCGCCCTCCGTCTGGGCCGCGATGTCCTTGCGCAGCTTCTCGATGTCGGCGCCCTTCTTGCCGATCACGACGCCCGGACGGGCGGCGTAGATCGTCACGCGGCACTTCTTGTGCGGACGCTCGATGATGATGCGCGAGACGCCGGCGGCGTTCAGGCGCTCCTTCAGCCAGGTGCGCAGCTTGATGTCCTGGTGCAGCAGACGGGCGTAGTCGGCCCCGCCGGCGAACCAGCGGCTGTCCCAGGTGCGGTTCACGCCGAGGCGGAAACCGATCGGATTGATTTTCTGACCCATCAGGCGGCCTCGCCGGCTTCGCGGACCACGATGGTGATCTCGCTGAACGGTTTCAGGATGCGCGACGAGCGACCACGAGCACGGCTCGCGAAGCGCTTCATCACCAGGTTCTTGCCCACGAAGGCCTCGGCGACGACCAGGTTGTCGATGTCGAGGTTGTGGTTGTTCTCGGCGTTCGAGACGGCGCTGTAGAGCACCTTGCGGACGTCGGTCGCGATGCGCTTGCGGCTGAACTCCAGCTCGTTGAGAGCCTTCTGCACCGGCAGGCCGCGGATCGAGGCGGCCACCAGGTTCAGCTTCTGCGGGCTGATGCGGACGTTGACCAGCTTGGCGCGGGCCTCGGTCTGTCCGACGCGGCGGGGGTTTTTGGTCTGGGCCATCTTACTTCCGCTTCGCCTTCTTGTCCGCGGCGTGGCCGGGGAAGTTGCGGGTCGGGGCGAACTCGCCCAGCTTCATGCCGACCATGTCCTCGTTGACGTGCACGGGGACGTGCTTCTGGCCGTTGTGGACGCCGAACGTCAGGCCCACGAACTGCGGCAGGATGGTGGAGCGGCGCGACCAGGTCTTGATCACGTCCTTGCGGCCCGACGTCTGAACGGCGTCGGCCTTCTTGAGCAGATACCCGTCGACGAACGGGCCTTTCCAGGAGGAACGGGCCATCTTTAGCGAGCCTTCTTCACGTGGCGGCTACGGATGATGAACTTGTCCGTGGCCTTGTTCTTGCGGGTGCGGGTGCCCTTGGTGTCCTTGCCCCAGGGCGTGACCGGCGTGCGGCCCCCCGAGGTCCGGCCTTCACCACCACCGTGCGGGTGGTCGATCGGGTTCATGGCGACGCCGCGGACGTGCGGACGCCAGCCCATGTGACGGACGCGACCGGCCTTGCCCAGGTTCTGGTTCATGTGGTCGGGGTTCGACACCGCCCCCACCGTGGCCATGCAGCCGTCCAGAACCATGCGCAGCTCGCCCGAGCCGAGACGGATCTGGGCGTAGCCCTGATCGCGGCCGACCAGCTGGGCGTAGGCGCCGGCCGAGCGGGCCAGTTGGGCGCCCTTGCCCGGCTTCATCTCGACGTTGTGGATGATCGTCCCGACCGGGATCGAGCGCAGCGGCATGGCGTTGCCCGGCTTCACGTCGACCTTTTCGCCGGCCACGATCGTGTCGCCGGCCTTCAGGCGCTGCGGCGCGATGATGTAGGCCTTCTCGCCGTCAGCGTAGCTGATGAGCGCGATGAAGGCGGTCCGGTTCGGATCGTACTCCAGGCGCTCGACGGTCGCCTCGGCGAACTTGCGGCGCTTGAAGTCGATCTTGCGGTACAGCGTTTTGGCGCCACCGCCGCGGAAGCGGACGGCCACGCGGCCCCCCTGCCCCCGGCCGCCCGACTTGGTCAGGCCTTCGGTCAGCGACTTTTCCGGACGGCCCTTGTGGAGCTCGGACCGGTCGATCAGCACCAGGGCGCGACGGCCCGGCGAGGTCGGATTGTAGGTCTTCAAGGCCATCGGATCAGAGCCCCGTGGTGACGTCGATCGACTGGCCCTCGGCCAGCGTCACGATCGCTTTTTTGATGTCGACCCGGCGGCCCTGAATGCCCCGGAAGCGCTTGGTCTTGCCCTTCTGGACCAGGGTGTTGACCTTCAGGACGTTGACCTTGAACAGGCTTTCGACCGCCGCGGCGATCTCGTCCTTGGAGGCGTTGTCCGCGACGCGGAAGACGACCTTGTTCTGCTCCGACAGGATCGTGGCCTTCTCGGTGATCACCGGAGCCAGGATGGTGTCGTAGTGCTTGGCGGTGGGTTGGGCGGCCATTACGCGGCGTCCTTCTCGGCTTGCTCGCGACGCGACGGCTTGTGGTCGGCGTAGCGGGCTTCGATGGCGTCGACGGCGGCCTTGGAGAGCACCAGCTTGTCGGCGCGCAGGATGTCGTAGACGTTCAGACCGGCGTTCGGCAGCACGTGGATGTGCGGGATGTTGCGCGACGCCATCGCGAACTTCTCGTCCACTTCCGGGCCAGCGATGATCAGCGTCTTGGTCCAGCCAAGCTTGCCGAAGGTCTCGCGAAGCGCAGAGGTCTTGGCGTCCTTGACGGTCAGGGCGTCGACGACGACCAGGTCGCCGGCCTTGGCCTTGGCCGAGAGCGCGTGACGCAGGGCGAGCGCACGGACCTTCTTGGGCAGGTCGTAGCCGTGGTCGCGGACCACGGGTCCGAAGGCGCGCGAGCCGCCGACGAACTGGGGCGCACGACGCGAGCCGTGACGGGCGCCGCCGGTGCCCTTCTGCTTGTACATCTTCTTGCCGGTGCGAGAGTTCTCGTTCCGGGTCTGGACCTTGTGGGTGCCGGCGCGGCGCTTGGCCAGCTGCCAGTTGACGTAGCGGGCCAGCAGGTCGCCGCGAATGTCGGTGATGCCGAAGACGGCGTCCGACAGTTCAACGTCGCCCGAGGCCTTGCCGTCGAGTTTGATGACCGAGAGTTTCATCAGGCTTCACCGCCCTCATTGGCTTCGACCGAGGCCGGCTCTTCGGCAGGCGTTTCGGCCGGGGCGGCGGCAGCGGCCGAGCCCTTGGTCTTGAACGAGCCCGGGAAGGGCACGCCGTCGAACGGCTTCTTGTGGGCGTCGCGGACCTTGACCCACGAGCCTTCGTGACCCGGGACGGCGCCCTTGACCATGATCAGACCGCGCTCGGCGTCGACCTTCACGACGGTCAGGTTCTGGGTGGTGATCGTCTCGACGCCCAGATGACCGGCCATCTTCTTGCCGCGGAAGGTGCGGCCCGGGTCCTGACGGTTACCGGTCGAACCGTGCGAACGGTGCGAGACCGAGACACCGTGGGTGGCGCGCAGACCGCCGAAGTTCCAGCGCTTCATGGCGCCGGCGAAGCCCTTGCCGATGGTCTCGCCCTGGATGTCGACCTTCTGGCCGGCCACGAAGTGGTCCGCCGACAGGGTCGCGCCGACGTCGATCATGGCGTCTTCCGACACGCGGAACTCCATGACCACGTGCTTCGGCTCCACCTCGGCCTTGGCGAAGGTCTCGCGCTGGGCCTTGTTGGTGTTCTTGGCCTTCTTGGCCCCGGCGCCCAGCTGCAGGGCGACGTAGCCGTCCCGCTCCTGGGTGCGTTGGCCGACGACCTGACAGTCGTCGAGTTGAAGCACAGTGACCGGAACGTGCGCGCCGTCATCGGCGAACACGCGGGTCATGCCCAGCTTCTTGGCGATCACGCCCGTGCGCATCGGATCCCGCCTTCTCTACTTTAAATCTTGATCTCGACGTCCACGCCGGCGGACAGGTCGAGCTTCATGAGCGCGTCCACGGTCTGCGGGGTGGGGTCGACGATGTCGAGGACACGCTTGTGCGTGCGGATTTCAAACTGCTCGCGCGACTTCTTGTCGACGTGCGGCGAGCGGTTCACGGTGAACTTTTCGATCAGGGTCGGCAGCGGGATCGGACCCCGAACGGTCGCGCCCGTGCGCTTGGCGGTGTTGACGATCTCGCGCGTCGAAAAGTCGAGGACGCGGTGATCGAAGGCCTTGAGCCTGATGCGGATGCTTTGATCCATATCGGTAGCTATTCCCAAGCAGGCGAACCTGCGTCCCTGTGAACCATTTCAAAGACCGGAGCCTTTCGGGGAAACCCCGTCAGGGTACGCACGTTTCGCAAAAACGATCGGCCCACGCGGTCGCCCGCGAAGGCCGTTGAAGTCCTAAGTCGCTGCAAAGAACGGTAACTCAGGTCGTTCCCGCGAACTGCGTCTGCGGTTGCCCGCACAGCCAGTCCAACAAGAGGGGCGGCTTATGACCGCCGATTCCGCTTTCGTCAAGCGGGCGAACGGCTCGATATCCTCTTTCGTCATTCCGGGCGGAGCGCAGCGCAGACCCGGAACAGGGCGGCGCGCGAGAGCGCGAAGCTGTCACGCTCGAGTCTGGTGACACATCGCCTCCGCTACGCTGCGGCGCCGCCTTGTTCCGGGTCTCTGGTCGCTTCGCTCCCGACGCCCGGAATGACGAAAGACGAAAAGACGGCCCGGGGGGTTCCACGCTCCCGGGCCGTCTCCATGTTCGGCGGGCTGGGTGGGGGATCAGCCGCCGATGCGCACGCGTCCCGATCCCATGGCGTGGGTCGAGACGGCTCCGTCGACACCCGCTACGCGGATATCGCCAGCGCCCATGACGTTGGCCTCCACGCTTGCGGCGCGGCCAGCGATCGAAACATCGCCTGAGCCGAGGATATTGGCCTCGACCGCGCCAACGTTTCCGCTACGGACCGCGACGTTGCCGGAACCGGCGATGTTGGCCTCCACCGAGCCCCGAACGGAGGCGGCCACGACGTCGCCGGAACCGGCGATGGAGGCGGTCAGGTCATTGGTGGCGCCGGCGGCGACGTCACCGGACCCGGCGATGCTGGCGCTGAGGCTGGATGAGGTTCCTGTCCGGATCGAACCCGATCCCGCGATCGACAGATTAAGCGGCCCATCTACGTTGGCGACCGTCCAGTCGCCGCAACCCGTGTTGCCGAGCGAGACGGCCCGGGCGCCGCGGCCCACCGAACCGAAGACGGCGGCTCCGTTCTCGATCCCTACGTCCACCTCCGCAGGAGTGCGGACCACGATCAGCGGCGCGGCCGAAAGGTCGACCCGGCCATGGTCGCGGACTTCGACCGTGGCGCCCTGACCGGGCTGGGACGCGTCGGCCGAGCCGCTCTGGCAGTTGCGAATGGCGTTGCGGCCCAGGTTGCCGTCAATGCGGACTTCGTCGCCGACGCGAGTGACGGTCAGGGCCGGGAGACCCGAGGACCCCTGTTCGATCTCGACGGCGACGTCGGCCCGATCCTCGACGATCACCACCATGCGGGCGGCGGCGTGGCGGACGCGAACCTCGGGCTCCTTGGCCTCGACGGGTGCGGCGGCGAAGGCGAAGGTGGCCGCCAGGGCGGTCGAGACGGCGGCCAGGGCCAGGGTGGTCTTCATGGGATGTGCTCCTCTCCAGCGATGGAGCGGAACCTGATCGCCTGGGCCGCCGAAGTCATTTTAACTCGACGTCATGACCTCGATTTAATCGAGCAGGCGCTCAGGCCCGCAGAGCCCCCGCTCCGTCCCGGGACTCCGCATCCGGCACGAAGTCCCGTTCGAAGTGGGCGATCCGGCTCTTCAGCCCGCCGACCCGCTTCAACGCCAGAGACGCCGCCCAGCGGGCCGCGAGCTCGGGCGTGGTCATGGTCTCGGTGAAGCGGGGCCGCCCGCCCCGACTGCGGATCACGGCGTTGGTGTAGAGGGCGCCGTTCCTGAACCGCGAGGGCCAGGTCTGGAAATCCATCGACAGGCTTACGCAGAATTTATCCAGGTTCTCGACCCGATGCGGCGCATAGAGCGGCCAGGTCAGGGCCTCGCCGGGCTCCAGATCGAAGACCTGGGCGTCCGCCTCGAAGGCCTGGGTGTAGGGCAGTTCCTCGGTTGTCTGACGGGCGACGACCTGCTCCATGTTCACTTCCGGCAGATGCGCCTCGTCGCCCGGATAGACGAAGAGCCGCTTGCGACCGCGCAGGTGGAACAGGACCACGCCCGCCGCGTCGAAGTGATAGGGCACCTTGGCGACGGGCGAGGAGATGATCAGCTGGCCCGCATTGGTCACCGCCCGCATGCCGGGATAGGTCGCCTGGATGCGCCGGAACTCCGCCATCGCCGCCGCCCAAAGGTCCGGGCAGCCGGCCTCGGCGTTCCTTAGATTGACCCACAGCCGACCGCCGTGGATGGCCGCCAGCAGTTGCTCACCCGTCAGATCGCCCTTGTCGCCGGTCCTGAGCGACACCTGCCCCTCGGCGTCGTAGTCGTACAGGTTGATGTCGATCAGATCGGCCGGATAGCGGTGCAGGATCTCGGCCAGCGCCTCGTCCGAGGCAAAGCCCTGCTCCACCAGCCCGTGCGGGTGCTTGACGGCCTCGGCGATCGGACCGGGATAGCGGGTGCGGCGGGCGGCTTTCATCATCGATCTGTCTTTCAGGCGGACGCTTGGCGGCCCGTGGCCTTCTTCATGGCCACGCCGGCAGCGGCGACGGCGCCCATCAGGCGGTTGGCGGGGGTGGTCTCGCAGGCCTCGATGGCGGCCCAGCGCCGGCGCACGCTGGTGCGCAGCCGCTCGGCCCGTCCGCCCGCAGCCCCATTCAGCAGGCCGACGGCGGCGTCCGACAGCGCCGCGCCCAGCCCCGGCTTCAACACCACGGCCTCGCGCACGCCCTGGGACGCATTGCAGAAATACTTCTTGTAGCCCTCGCCGCCGAAACCGAAGTCGAAGACACGAAACCCGTCGGCGCAGCCCAGCCGCATGGTGTCGAGCGTCAGCAGGATGCCCGGCGAGCATCGGGCGATGGCTGGCTCGTAGGCCGGGAACCAGAAGTGATAACGGTCGCCCGCGTGCAACGAGTACTCGATCGCCGCGATCCGGTCCCCGGTCCACAGCGCAGCCATCGAGGCCCCGAAGTCGTCGCGGTGATCCGACATCAGGGCGTGCAGCAGATCGCGGGTCCAGCCGCAGGCGAAGATGTCGTGCCGCCCCGTGCGGGCGTACTGGGCGCGCTTAAGCCCGATCAGGTGATCCAGCAGCTTGGGATCGGTCAGGCCGCGCTCGACCCGGATCGTTCCCTGCTCCGTCTCCAGACTGCGGCGCGCCCTTTCCTTGTCCTTGAAGTATTTGCCCCAGGTCACGCGGCGCTCGGCGTACCAGGCGTCGAACCCGTCTTCCGGCGTGATGGTCATCAGCGTCTCGCGCGGCTCGCCCACGCCCGACGGTCCGACCCAGGCCGACACATTGAGCCGGGGCGCGCTTAGCAGGGCCGAGACCGTCTCCAGCGGCGGCGCCTCGCCCGGCATGGCGATGACGCCGTGGTAGTCGTTCATCGGCGCTCCCAGCGGCTGGACCGCCGCCCCGCGCCGCTGATGCGGGAAGTAGCCGACGGTGCGTCCGTTCCGGCTGAGGATCGCGACGGCGGCGTCCGGGCTGATCCGGCCGGCGATCTCGGTGAACTCATAGCGGAAATAGGGACTGGCCAGATCCGGATTGGCGTCGGTCATGGCTCGCCACAGCACCCGGTCGGCCAGCGTCAGCTGGTCGATCCCGACGATCTCCATCTGTAGCGATCCGGCCATGCGCATCCCCATCGCGCGTCCTTCAGCAAGACGCGTTCCGATCGCGACCCTAGGCCATGCCCCGTTTCGGCACGGTTCGCAGACGTGGTGAAGGAATGGTTTGGAGCCGTCACGCCGCCAGAGCGTTGCCTTGCCTCGAGGAGAGACGCCCATGACCGATCCCGCACGCGACCCCGGCTACTCATCGGACTACGAAGAGGAAAAACCCGCCGGAGACGGCCAGCCGCCTCGTCCCGCGCAGGAACCGGCTGGCTCCGAAGGGTCGTCGAACTCCGGCGAGACCGAGACGGATCCGGCGACGGGCGAACCGAACTGAGGCGGCGTCAGACCGCCCAGCTGGGATCGCGTTTGTCGAGGAAGGCGCGGACGCCCTCCTGACCCTCGGCGGAGACGCGGGCTCGGGCGATGCGCTTGGCGGTCTCCTCCATCAGGCCGCGATCGATCTTCTGACCCGCGACGTCGTGGACCAGACGCTTGGCCTCACCCATGGCGCCGGGGGCGTTGCGGGTCAGGCTGTCGGTCAGCATGGAGATGAACTCGTCCATTGAGCCCTCGGGCAGGACCATGTCGATGATCCCGGCGTGGGCCGCATAGTCGGCGTCGAAGATGTTGGCGGTCAGGAACAGCTGCCGCGCCCGGCGCGCGCCCACGGCCTCGATGACGTAGGGGGCGATGGTCGCGGGGATCAGGCCCAGCTTGACCTCGGAGAAGGCGAAGCGGCTGCCTTCGACCGCCACGGCCATGTCGCAGGCACAGACGATGCCCGCCCCGCCGCCCATGGCCGCGCCCTCGACCAGGGCCACTGTCAGGGCCGGGATGTCGTGCAGGCTCTTGAGCATCTTCGCCAGGGCCATGGCGTCGTCGCGGTTGTCGCTCTCGGACCAATCGACGGCGTCGCGCATCCAGCCCAGGTCCGCCCCCGCGCTGAATGTCCCGCCCGCCCCGCGCAGGAAGACGACCCGCACATGGTCGGCCCCGTGCAGGGTCTCGAACGCCTCGTGCAGGGCCGCGATGGCGGCGGCGTCGAAGGCATTCTTCTTCTGCGGCCGGTTGATGGTGACGAACACCACGCCGTCGGAGGTCGAATCGATCTGCACCAGGTCGTCGTTGGCGTCCGGCGCCGGGTCAGGGACCAGCGGCTGGGCGATGGCGTTGATCTCGGCCGCCTCGCCGGGCGTGATGTCGAGCGCGTTCAGGTCGGATGTCTTGGGGTCGGTCATAGCGGAATCTCCAATCACATCCTGAACACGCCGAACGTCGTGTCGGCTATGGGTGCATTCAACGAAGCCGAGATGGCCAGGCCCAGCACATCGCGCGTCTGGACCGGGTCGATGACGCCGTCGTCCCAGAGGCGGGCGGTGGCGTAGTAGGGGTTTCCCTCGTCCTCATACTTCTGGCGGACGGGGGCCTTGAAAGCTTCGGCTTCCTCCGGCGTCCATTTGTCGGCGTCGCGGTGGACGGTGGCCAGCACGGCGGCCGCCTGCTCGCCGCCCATGACGCTGATCCGGCTGTTGGGCCAGGTGAACAGGAAGCGCGGCGAATAGGCCCGGCCGCACATGCCGTAGTTGCCGGCGCCGAAACTGCCGCCGATCAGGATGGTGAACTTGGGCACATTGGCCGAAGCGACGGCGGTGACCAGCTTGGCGCCGTCCTTGGCGATGCCGCCCGCCTCGTACTTTCCGCCGACCATGAAGCCACTGATGTTCTGCAGGAAGACCAGCGGGATCTTCCGCTTGCAGGCCAGTTCGATGAAGTGCGCCCCCTTCAGCGCGCTCTCCGAGAACAGCACGCCGTTGTTGGCCAGGATGGCGACCGGATAGCCCCAGATGCGGGCGAAGCCGCACACCAGGCTGGAGCCATACAGCGGCTTGAACTCCTCGAAGTCGGAGCCGTCGACGATGCGGGCGATGACCTCGCGCACGTCGTAGGGAGCGCGGACGTCCTCGGGGATGAGGCCGTACAGCTCCTCGGCCGGGAGCGCCGGTTCGCGCGGTTCGCGCACGTCCAGCTCGACGGATTTGACGCTGTTCAGGTGGCCGACGATGTCGCGGACGATCTCCAGCGCGTGCTCGTCGTTCTCGGCGACGTAGTCGACGACGCCCGATTTCCGACCGTGGGTCTCGGCGCCGCCCAGGTCCTCGGCCGAGATGACCTCGCCGGTCGCGGCCTTCACCAGGGGCGGGCCGGCCAGAAAGATGGTGCCCTGGTTTCGGACGATCACCGTCTCGTCCGACATGGCCGGGACGTAGGCGCCTCCGGCGGTGCACGATCCCATCACGCAGGCGATCTGGGGAATGTTCTTCGCGCTCATCCGCGCCTGGTTGAAGAAGATGCGGCCGAAATGGTCGCGGTCGGGAAAGACTTCGGCCTGGTGGGGCAGGTTGGCCCCGCCGGAGTCGACCAGATAGACGCAGGGCAGGTTGTTCTGCTCGGCGATCTCCTGGGCGCGCAGGTGCTTCTTGACCGTCATGGGGAAGTAGGCGCCGCCCTTCACCGTCGGGTCGTTGGCGACGATCATGACCTCGCGGCCCGAGACGCGGCCGATGCCGCAGATCATGCCGGCACCGGGCGCTTCGTCGCCGTACATGCCGTTGGCGGCCAGCTGGCCGATCTCGAGGAAGGGCGAGCCGGGATCCAGCAGGCGTTCGACCCGGTCGCGGGGGAGCAGCTTGCCGCGCGCGACGTGGCGGTCGCGGGAAGCGTCTGAGCCGCCTCGCGCCGCCCTGGCCACCTTCTCTCGCAGTTCGGCGACGAGGGCGGCGTTGTGGGCGTGGAGCGCCTTGAACGCGGGGCTGTTCGGATCGACGGCGGAGGTCAGCTTCGGCATGGCCGTCGGTTTAGGGGGGAATTCCGGACGCGGGAACCCTTCCTCCGCAGGAGAAACTTACCTTCGGAGCAACCGATCCTTTGCCGCATTGAGCTTCGCCGCCAGGCCCTCCGTCCCGCCCTGGTCCGGATGGGCGCGCGCCATCAGCCTGCGCCAGGCGGCGGTGATGTCCTGGGCCGTCGCGTCGGCGGAAACGCCGAGGATGGAGCGGGCCTCGGCGTCGGACAGGCCTTCGGCGCGCGGCGGGACAGAGCGGATGCGCGACGCGAGCGTCAGCCACAGGGCGGCCCCGCACAGGCCGACGCCCGTGACCCAGGCGCCGCGCGACAGGGCGAGCGCCCCGCCCCCCAGCAAGGCAGCGGCGATCAGGGTGGCGGCGACGCGCCATTGGCCCCGGCGCGGCCCCTCGGTCTGGCGGCCGAGGCGAACCAGGGCCCAGACGGTGATGCCCGCCAGCACGAGCCAGATCAGGCCCATGCCCGTTCTCCGATCAGGCGGCCGCGTCCAGCGCGGGCAGGCTGACGTCCTCCAGCCCCAGGGCCTGCATGAGGTTCCGCATCTCCTGACGCGCCGCGACGTGGGCCAGGGACACGGCGACCGGCCGCACCTCGTTGGACAGGTCCGCCACCGTCAGGCCGAAGGGGAAGAGCTCGCGGTAGATCACTCGGTCGCGCAGGCCCGGCCCGACGCGGAAGCCCACACGCTTGGCCAGCTTCAGCATGCGTTCTTCCAGACGCTTGCGGTTGCGGGCCTCGGCGACGGCCAGGCGGTTGGTGACGACGACCCAGTCGATGGCGGCGTGGCGACCTTCCTTGATCGCCCGGTGCTTTCGGCCCTCCCAGACGCTCTCGGAATACGTCGAGGGCTTGAGGAGCTCCAGCGTCACCGGATCGACCGAGCCCAGCATGTCGAAGTCGACGAAGCTGTCGTTCATCGGCGTGACGATCTGGTCGGCGCGGGCGTGGGCGGCGCGCGACAGCGGCGTGTCGCCGCCGGGCGTGTCGATCAGGATGACCTCGGCCCCGGAGGCGGCGGCCTCGGCGAAGGCGGCGTCAAAGCGGGCGATCTGCTCGGCCTCCTCGGCGCGGGCCAGAGCCTTGCCGTCGCCGAGGTCGGGCTCGGACGGCATGGGCAGGCTGACCTTGTTGGCGGCGGTCCAGGCGGCGCGGTGGGCGAAGAAGTGGCTCATCGACCGCTGGCGCAGGTCCAGATCGAGGATCGCCACACGATGGCCCGCGTGCAGCAGGCCGCAGACGATGTGGATGGCCAGCGTGGACTTGCCCGCTCCGCCCTTTTCATTGCCGACGACGATGACCCGAGGCTGCGCCATGTTCCGTTCCGTTGAGGGCGGCCGACTCAGCACGCGCCGCCTGATGCCGGCAGACTCGCGGGGCGCGGGCCGGACGTCAACGAAAGGTTAAGCGAAGACTGTGGGTGGCGCTAACGCTCGGCTCGCCGAGCCTCGCTGCTTTAGCGCGGATCAACCCCGGCGCAGGCAGCCCAGGTCCGCGGCGTCGGCAGCGCGGCAGACGGCGCGGGCGGCGTCTGCGGGGGCGGCCACCTTGAGCCGGGTCAGGGTGCGGCCGTCGACCTCCACCGCCTCGAAAGCCGGGGTGAGGGTCGAGACCGTCTCGCCGGCGGCGGCGATGCGGGTCCAGGCCGCGCGGGCAGCGTCCGGGCTGGAAAAGGCGCCGAGCTGCAGCGTCTCGAGCACGGCTTGCGGACGGAGCTCGTCGGTGGCGCGCGCGACTTCCTGCACGACCGCGCGGGTCACGGCGGGGGCGGCGGCTTCGACGACAGCCGGGGCGGCGCGCTCGACGGCGCCGCGCAGACCATTGTCGCGCGCGTCCCAGAGGGCGTGGGGGTCAAGCACCTCGACGCGCAGAGCGCCGGGGTCGGCGACCTGTTCGGCGCTCACCATAGCGGGGCGCAGGCCGGCGTCGGCGGATGTGGCGGGGCCGCCGTCCAAGGGAATGTCGGCCACGGCCTGGGCCAGCTTCTCAAAGCGTTGCGGATCGCTCTCGACGAAGCCGCACGAGGCGGTCGAGAGGCCCAGAAGGCCGATCAGGACTGGACGGAGCATTCTGCCGGGCGTCATAAGCCGACCCATAGCCGACGACCTCTCAAGGCTCGGCGAACGAACACGCTTAAATGGCAAGGTTAATCCGGTAAGCATGAGCGATCACCCTCCCCTGCCTATCGCGCGAACGGTCGAGGCGTTGCGCGACACTGTGCGCGAATGGCGACGCCAGGGGCTGAGCGTGTCTTTCGTGCCGACGATGGGGGCGCTGCATGAGGGCCACCTGACGCTGGTGCGCGAGGCGGGTCAGAGGGCGGACCGTGTGGTCGCCAGCGTCTTCGTCAACCCGACCCAGTTCGCCGCGCACGAGGACCTGGGGACCTACCCGAGGCGGGAAGCGCAGGACGCCGAACTGCTGGCGCGCGCGGGATGCCACCTGCTCTTCGCCCCGACGGTCGCGGAGATGTATCCGCACGGCTTCACGACCGCCGTCAGCGTCGGCGGGCCGTCGCAGGGACTGGAAACGGACTTCCGGCCCCACTTCTTCGGCGGGGTGGCGGTCGTCGTGGCCAAGCTGCTGAACCAGGTCCAGGCCGACGTCGCCGTATTCGGGGAGAAGGACTATCAGCAGCTGCTGGTCGTCCGTCGGCTTGCGCGCGATCTGGACATTCCCACGGAAGTCGTCGGCTCTCCGACCGAGCGGGACGGACACGGCTTGGCCCTGTCTTCACGCAACGCCTACCTGTCCGAGGCCGAGCTGGCGATCGCGCGGCGGCTGAACGGCGTGCTGGCGGAAGCCGCGATCAAGGCGGCGGACAAGCGCCCGCTCGCGGCGGTCGAGCGGGACGCCTACGCCGAACTGCTGAAAGCCGGGTTCGAGCGGGTCGACTATGTCGCCGTGCGCCGGGCCGACGATCTGGCGGCATTCGCGAATGGCGTGGTGGACGCGCCCGCCCGCATCCTGGCCGCCGCCTGGCTCGGCAAGACGCGGTTGATCGACAACATGGCGGTCTAGGACGCCGTCAGCCGCCCGACCTTTGGCTTGACCATCGGGATCGTCAGCATCGTCGAGCCGACGGCCATCAGCAGGAGCGCGGTGAAGGCCGCGTTGGTGATGATCGCCTTGTCCAGCAGGATGTTGGCGAAGATGATCATGATCAGCGCCTTGGTCTGCAGTAGCCAGCCGATCACAGTCGCCTCCCCCTTTGGCCATTTCAGGATGCGGCCGGCGAGATGGATGCCCGCCAGCTTGCCCGCCACTGCCGCGACCAGCAGAAGCGCCGCCGCGCCGAACACCATGAGGCCGCCCACGTCCCACTGGGTGCGCAGGCCCGTCGACAGGAAGAAGACCGGCATGATGGTCATCAGGACGATGTGGCGGAAGCTGTCCATCTGGCGCTCCTCGAACAGATCCTTGTCCAGCACCACGCCCGCCAGGAAGGCGCCGACCATGTAGTGCAGCCCGGCCCAGTCGCCGACGAAGCCCATCGCCGCCAGCCAGATCAGGCCGACGTACCAGCGGTCCGTCTGGGGGATGCGCCGCATCAAGGCGCGGATGGCGATCGAGGCGATGGGGAAGCCGATCAGGAACGCCGCCTGACGACCCAGCCGGTCCCAGTCGAGAATGATCAGGGCCAGCACGCCCCAGATGGCGATGTCGTCCAGGCTGGCGTAGCGCAGCACCCGCTGGCCGAGGTCGCTCCTCAGGACGCCGAGCTTGTCGAGGAACAGGACCAGGATCGGCAGGGCCGTGACCGCGCAGGCCATGCCCATGCCCGCCAACACCTGCCAGGTCTGGCCGCGCGCGCCCACCCAGCCCGGGAACTGGAGCAGCACGGCGGCGGCCGCGCAGCCGAACAACAGGGGCGTGACAAGGGCCAGGCTCGCCGTGACCCCGGTCTCGGCCCGGTTGGCCCAGGCGGCCTTGAGGTCGAGCTCGATGCCCGCTAGCCAGACGAAGATCATCACCGCCCACCAGGCGACGCCGTTCAGCGACTGGATGACCTCCGGCCGGAAGACGAAAGCGTAGTAGTCGGGGAAAACCGCGCCCAGCACGCCCGGCCCCAGCAGGATGCCGCCGATGATCTGGACGACGACCAGCGGGGCGTAGTGGTCCGTACGGAGCAGCCGCCAGACCAGATACGGGACGCTGAAGATGATCAGCATCGCGATGAGGAAGATCTCGGTCGTGTTCATGGAGGCCCCGGAAGCGTCGCCAACAGCATAGGCGATTCCGGTCGAGCTTGACCAAGGGCTGAGACTGCCCTTCCCTGCCGCTGGGAGAACGGGGGACTTTCAAATGAAGACGATGACGACGGCGCTCGCCTGTGCGGGCGCGGCGGTGCTGCTGGCGGCTTGCGACGGCGGCGTCACCAAGACCATCAGCGCCACGGCGGAAACCGGCGCGACGCCGATGGTGCTGGCGGCCAGCGACATCGAGGCTGGGCGCTATCTGGTCCTGGTCGGCGGCTGCAACGACTGTCACACGCCGCAGTACGCCGCGACCAACGGCGCCCAGCCGCCCGAAGCCGAATGGCTGAAGGGCTCGACCGAGGGCCACACCGGGCCGTGGGGCACGACCTACGGCAAGAACCTGCGCCTGACGACGCAGCGGCTGAGCGAGGACCAATGGGTCGAACTGCTGGCCACCGGTTCCAGCCTTCCGCCCATGCCGTGGCCCAGCGTGCGGGCCATGGCGGAGGCCGACAAGCGGGCGATCTATCGCTACATCCGCCAGCTGTCCGGCGAGGCGGGCGAGCAAGCGCCGGAGCCCCTGCCGCCGGGCGCGGCGCCGCCCGCTCCCGCTGCGCCGGCCGCCTAAGCGATCGCGCCGACGCAGCCCTCGGCGTCGCCGGGGGTGAGGCGAGCGTCGGTCAGGGCCAATGTCCAGCCGTGGTGGGTGTTCAGGCCCCAACGCCGCGCGCCACCGCCGTCGCCGGCGTCGCCGCCCGCCGTGACGATGACGCTGCGGCCGGTCGGCAGGGCGGCGGGATCGATCTTGCCGACAGCCAGCGAACTGGGCTGACCGCCTGCCTGGCCGAAGCCGTCGAAGACGCTGAGACTGGACCAGTCGCGGCGCAGGCCGACCCACCAGGGATCGTCCGTATTGACCGCCAGCACGGCCACGCCCTTGCCTTCCGCAGCGAAGGCGAGCGCGAGTTGGGGATCTCGCACCATGCGGATGGCGGCGGCTGTGCCGAAGCGGTGGCGCGCCCCGTCGAAGGCGCGGGTCGGGTCGACCGGGGCCCAGACCTGGACCTGGAGCTGGCCCTGCTGGGCCAGGCCCCAGCCGACGATCTCGCGCCACAGGCCCTCGACGGCGGTGGCGTTCTCGGGCTGGGCCCTGGACAGGACGCGGCTGAGCACGGTCTGTTCGCGGTCGGGGCGCAGCTTGGTGTGGGGGCCGTGCGGGGCGTCCTTGGCCAGGCCGACCTTGGCGGCGATGGCGAGGCGCTTCTGGAACAGGGCCAGCATCTCGTCGTCGATGAGGTCGATCTCGTGGCGCAGGGCGGCGAGCGCCATCTGCTCGGGCGACATCTCTTCGGGCTTCATGTCCGGCCAGACTTGCTGGAGGTTGGATTTCGGCATGGCGGGTGAGCTTTCAACGGGTGCGTTTCGATGTGAGGGGTGCGTGGGTGCGCCGCCGCCCTGCGTCAGGGCGGTCGCCGGCGAGGCTGTCAGGTGCGAAGAGCGCGCCTGGCCTCAGCCGGCGTATCGAAATCCGTAGAAGCGATAGCCGAAATAGAAGGTGCCGGCCGCGCGCGAACGGGGCGAAAGGGTCGAGAGGCAAGCGCGCGGGGACATGATCGGGCTCGGTTCGCGGACCATCAGCGGTCCGTATAGCCTAAGACACGCAAGGATCGTGCGTCGTCAACCCGCTTTGCGCGCCAGAAGGACAAACCGCGTGCGGTTCGTGTCCGAATCCTGAAGGTCGTTGCGCAGAATCGACAGGCCGTAGACCTCGGCCGCCGCGACGGGGGCCAGGGCGGCGCGTGTGCGGTCGCCCAGTTCGGAGACCTCACGGGCGGCGCCGGCGGTGTCGAAGGCCTCAACGACATCGAGGCCGAGCGCAGCGATCTTGGCCGTGCACTGGCGAAGCGCGACGGGGTGGCTGTGGACGGTGCGCAGGTGGGCGACGTCGGCGCCCGGGACGGCCATGAGGGCGATCTGGATCTTGCGCCAGACCTCGGCGACGACCGCAAGGCCGGACCGGGCGACCAAGGTGGCGGCGGGCTCGACCACGCCGATGGTGGAGTTCTCGACCGGGATGAGGGCGCAGTCGCAAGCGCCCGATTTCACGGCCTGAATGGCTTCGGCGAAGGTCTCGAACGGGACATGCTCGTCCCAGGGGCGCAGCTCGACGCAGGCCTCGTGACTGAAGGCGCCGGGCGCGCCCTGAAAGGCCGTGCGACCGGCCCGGTCGTCGCCGTCGGGCCGGCCGATGCCGGTGGTCACGCCGCCGCCGCGCGCGCTAGGCGACCGGTCTTCAGACGCTCGGCGATCAGGAAGGCCAGCTCCAGCGCCTGATCCGCGTTGAGGCGCGGGTCGCAGTGGGTGTGATAGCGGCTGGACAGGTCGTCCTCGGTCACGGCCTGGGCCCCGCCGATGCATTCGGTGACGTTCTGGCCCGTCATCTCCAGATGGACGCCGCCGGGGTGGACCCCTTCGGCTTCGGCCACGTCGATGAAGCCCTTCACCTCGCCGATGATGCGGTCGAACGGGCGGGTCTTGTAGCCGCTCTGGGCCATTAGGGTGTTGCCGTGCATCGGGTCGATCGACCAGATCACGCGCTTGCCGTGGGCCTTCACCGCCTTCATCAGGCGCGGCAGGCGGTCGTGGACCTTGTCGTGGCCGAAGCGGCCGATCAGCGTCAGGCGGCCCGGCGTATTGTCCGGGTTCAGCGCATCGATCAGGGGCAGCAGGTCGTCCGGCTCCATCGTCGGGCCGCACTTGACGCCGATCGGGTTCCTGATGCCGCGCATGAACTCGACGTGGGCCCCGTCCAGCTGGCGCGTGCGCTCGCCGATCCACAACATGTGAGCCGAGGTGTCGAACCATTCGCCCGACGCCCCGTCCAGACGGGTGAGCGCGCTCTCGACGTTCAGCAGCAGGGCCTCGTGCGAGGTGAAGACCTCGACGCGGCTCAGGTCCGGGTGCGTCTCGGGGGTGACGCCGACCGCCTCCATGAAGGCCAGCGCCTCGGCGATCTTGTCGGCCAGTTCGCGGTACTGGGCCCCCACCCCGCTGTCGGCGAAGCCTTGGGTCCAGCGGTGGATGTTGTAGAGGTCGGCATAGCCGCCGCCGGCGAAGGCGCGCAGCAGGTTCAGCGTCGAGGCGGACTGGTTGTAGGCCTTCAGCAGCCGCTGAGGATCCGGCAGCCGCTCTTCGGCGGTGAAGGCCGAGCCGTTGATGTTGTCGCCGCGATAGCTGGGCAGCGTCACGCCGTCGATCGTCTCTGTCGGGGCCGAGCGGGGCTTGGCGAACTGGCCGGCGATGCGGCCGACCTTCACCACGGGCTTGCGACCAGCGAACGTCAGGACGACCGCCATCTGCAGCAGCAGACGGAAGGTGTCGCGGATGTTGTCGGTGGAGAACTCCTTGAAGCTCTCGGCGCAATCGCCGCCCTGCAGAAGGAAGGCCTCGCCGGCCTCGACCGCCGCCAGACGCTCCTTCAGCCGCCGGGCCTCGCCGGCGAAGACGAGAGGCGGCAGGGCGCGCAGTTCGTCCTCGACGGCCGTCAGGGCGCGCGGGTCCGGATAGTCCGCCGGCATGTGCAGGGCGGTCTTGGTTCTCCAGCTCTCGGGCGTCCAGCGCGTACTCATGGCGTAAGGATAGGCTTCTCGCGCCTGCGAAACAATGAACTCGGCGTCGCGGTCACCCCGCGTTCGTCTCCGACGTCTGCTTGACCCGGAGCGTCACCAGTTCCTCGGCCATGGTGGGGTGGACAGCGCAGGTGGCGTCCCACTGGGCCTTGGTCAGGCCGGCCTTCACGGCGATGGCGGCGAGCTGGATCATCTCCGGTGCCTCCGGCCCGACGATGTGGACACCCACCACCCTGTCGGACGTGGCGTCGACCACCAGCTTCATCAGCATCCGCTCGTCCGAGCCTGTGAAGGCGTACTTCATGGGCCGGAAGCGGGTGACGTAGACGTCGACCTCGCCCGGGCAGGCGCGCCGCGCCTCGGCCTCGGTCAGGCCGACCACGCCGACGGGCGGCTGGCTGAAGACGGCCGTGGCGACGGCCTCGTAGTCGAAGCTCTGCGGGTTGTCGCGATAGACCGTTTCGTGGAAAGCCACGGCCTCGCGGATGGCGACGGGCGTCAGGTTCATGCGATCCGTCACGTCGCCGATGGCCCAGATGTTGTCGGCCGTCGTCCTGGAGAACTCATCGACCTTGATGGCGCCCTTGTCGTTGAGCTCCACGCCGGCGGCCTCCAGGCCAAGGCCTTTGACGTGGGGCGCGCGGCCGGTGGCGAACATGACGATGTCCGTCTCCAGCTCCATGCCGTTCTCAAGCACGTTCAGCAGGCCGCCGTCCGTCTTGCGGATCTCGGTGTGCTGGCAGCCGAGGATGACCTTGATGCCCCGCTTCTCGATCTCGGCGGCGAGGTGGGCGCGGACGTCGTCGTCGAAGCCGCGCAGGATGTTGGGACCGCGATAGACAAGCGTCGTCTCGACGCCGAGCCCGGCGAAGATGCCGGCGAACTCCACCGCGATATAGCCGCCGCCCGCGATCAGGATGCGTTTCGGCAACTCCGGCAGGTGGAAGGCCTCTTCCGAGGTGATGGCGTGCTCGATCCCGGGGATTTCGGACGGCATCCAGGGGCGGCCGCCCGTGGCGATCAGGATGCGCTCGGCCGTGACGATCAGATCGCCGCCGTCCTCGCCCTTGCCGGCGATGGAGACCGTGTGGGCGTCCTTCAGCACGGCGCGGCCGTGGATCAGCTCGACCCCCGCCTTGCCCAGATTGGCGACGTAGAGGCCGGACAGCCGGGCGATCTCGACGTCCTTGGCGTGGATGAACTTGGGCCAGTCGAAGCTGGCCTCGACCGTCCAGCCGTAGCCCTCGGCGATCTCGAAATCGTGGGCGAAGTCCGAGGCCATGACCATGAACTTCTTGGGCACGCAGCCCCGGATCACGCAGGTGCCGCCGACGCGGTGTTCCTCAGCGACGGCGACGCGCTTGCCGGACAGGGCCGTGAGCCGGGCGGCGCGCACGCCGCCGGAGCCCGCGCCGATGACGAAGAGATCGTAGTCGTAGTCCGCCACCGCCGCTCCTCCGCTGCTTGGGAAAAACAGCGTGCGAATAGTCTGAAACGTCTGAAATCCGCCGCCCGGGCGAACCTCCGAAGGGGTGGGGATGTAGGCATGGCGGGGCTCAGCGGCAAGGCTTGACCGCTTCGCCTAGGCCCGCGACAGCGCCTTGCGGAAGATCACCTTGTCCTCGCCGCGATCATAGAATTCGCGGATGCGCGCCTCCTCGTCGAAGCCCATGCGATCGCCGTAGAACCGCCGGGCGCCCTCGAAGGCGGGCAGACCCGACGTCTCGACCAGAAGGACACGATGGCCCTCGGCGGAGAGCCGAGCTTCCACATGAGCCATCAGCGCCTTGCCGACCCCGCGACGCTGGGCGTCCGGATCGACGGCGATCAGCAGGACGTTCCAGGTCCCGCTCGTCATCCGCTCCGGCGCGCAATAGGCCAAGCCGACAGGTCCATCCGTCTCGGCCGTCAGCCAGATCTCTTCGGGCGTCGCGCCCGACAGACAGCCCTCGACCATGCCGCCCAGCAGGTCCGACGGGAACAGCCCTACTCGATCGATGACGGATTTGAGCGATGGAAGATCGTTCGGGATCAGGGGGCGGACGGTGACCATGGGCGAGGCTACGTCGGCGACCGCATCCGGGTTACCCGCGTCGATGTGAAACCTCGGACGGGGCTTCGGCGAAGACGGCATCGGGGAATCGAACGAGCCTGCGCTCGTCTCGACGGTCGGTGGGAGCGCCGCCCTGTCTGAACAAGCGAGGAGCGCGCGTGGAGCCGACGACCATCCTGATGATCGCGGTCCTCATGGGGCTGGGGGCGGCGCTCTATACCTCCGTCGGCCATGCGGGGGCGTCTGCCTATCTGGCGATCATGGCGCTCTTCGCGGTCGAGCCGGAGGTGATGCGGCCGACCGCGCTCGTTTTGAACGTGCTGGTGGCCAGCTATGCGACCGTTCGATACGTGCGCGCCGGGCGGTCCAACCTTTCGCTGCTGCTGCCGTTCGTGATCGCGGCTATTCCATGCGCCTTCATCGCCGGGCGGTTTCCCTTGCCGCCGGAGCTGTATCGGCCGGTGGTTGCGGTCGTGCTGTTCCTGGCGGCGCTCAGGCTGCTGTGGCCGCGTCCGATCAAGGCGTTGAGCGATCCCAAGCCGCCGCACACGGGGCTGAGGCTTGTGGCCGGCGGCGCGATCGGGACACTGTCGGGACTGACCGGAACGGGGGGCGGCATCTTCCTGAGCCCGCTGATCCTGCTGATGGGGTGGGCGACGCCCCAGAAGACCTCCGGCGTATCCTCGGCCTTCATCCTGTGCGTGTCGATCTCGGGGCTGCTGGGCAGCCTGACGACGGTCGGACGGCTCCCGGCGGAGCTGCCGTGGTTCGTTCTGGCCGTGGCGATCGGGGCCGTGGTCGGGACGTTCGTCGGCATCCGGCGGCTCAGCGGGCCGCGGCTGCTTCAGGCGTTGGGCGTCGTGCTGCTGATCGCCTCGGCCAAGCTGGCGTTCGGGTGAGGCCCTAGGGCAGCAGGGTCCGCACACCACCGTCCTCGCCTATGATGGCCTCGTCGGCGAGGTCGAGGAACAGGCCGTGCTCGACCACGCCGGTGATCAGCTTCAGGTCGTCGGCGAGGCGGACCGGATCGTGGATGGCCTGGCATTTCGCGTCGTAGACGACGTTGCCGCCGTCGGTGCGGACCACGCCGCGATCGGCCTGACGCAGGCGGGCCGGCATGGCGATGTCGTGGTCGGTCAGGACGTCCATGATGCGGTTGGCCGTCGAGCGATGGCCGAAGGCGACGACCTCGATGGGCAGGGGGAAGGCGCCGAGCACCGGCACCACCTTGCCGGCATCGGCGATGACGATGCAGCGGTCCGAGGCCTCCCACACCAGCTTCTCGCGCAGCAGGGCCGCGCCGCCGCCCTTGATGAGGGCGAGGCCGGGACCGACCTCGTCGGCGCCGTCGACGGTCAGGTCGATGCGGGAGACGTCGTCCAGAGCGGCGAGCGGCAGGCCCAACTCACGGGCGAGGTCTGCGGTCTTCTCCGACGTCGGGACGCAGCGGAGGTCGGACAGGCCGCGCGCCGCTAGCGCCTTGACGAACCAGGCGGCGGTGGAGCCGGTGCCGAGACCCACGACCATGCCGGGTTCGACGCGCAGGGCGGCGGCTTCGCCGGCGAGTTGTTTCTGGAGGTCGCTCAATGCTTCAACTTTCTTCAATCATTTTGCGCGCATTATCTAACTTACTGAATTAACCGCCTATATGTTGATAAGATTCCTATGCGATCAATAAGAAAGGCTGCGGTGGCGGCACTTATAATGGCCACTGCATTGCTGTCTGCGTGCATAACGCCTTATGAGTTACCAACAGGCGTCCCCACGGCGACCGTAGAACTTGTTCAAGGGTCACAGTACAGCGGCATCATGTATAGTAACTCTGATTTTACTCGCCTGAACATAATGTCTGGCGGATCTTTCGTACGGCGATTCCTATCCCGCCGTGCCAATCGAGGCCAATAAGATAACCTACATGTCAGCGGTCTCGACTATATTCACCGGATCGAACTATTGGCATTGCTATAACTACTTCAGTTTTACCCCCGTATCCGGGGGAAGTTATTCAGTCCATTCACGTGCTGAAATTGGGCGAGGTTGTGCCGCTACACTGATCGATAATGAAACGCGAGCGCCTCCGCCAACATTCCGGATTGAAGCTGGACCGCGACGCTAGGAAGCCTGATTGTTCGCGACCTTCTTCGCCTTCGCCCTCTCCCGAAACATAGCCCCGGCCCCAACCTTGTTCACCTGACGCCCGCGCCCCAGCGCCAAGGCGTCGGAGGGCACGTCCTTGGTGATGACCGAGCCGGACCCGACCAGCGCCCCCGCCCCGATCGACACCGGCGCCACGAGCGAACTGTTCGAGCCGATGAAGGCCCCCTCGCCCACCTCAGTGCGCGCCTTGTTGAAGCCGTCGTAGTTGCAGAAGATCGTGCCCGCGCCGACGTTGGCGCCCGCGCCGACGGAGCCGTCGCCCAGATAGGCCAGGTGATTGGCCTTGGCGCCCCGATCCATGCGGACGGCCTTCACCTCCACGAAGTTGCCGACCTTGACGTCTTCGCCCAGGTCCGCGCCGGGGCGCAGGCGGGCGTAGGGACCGACCTCTGCGCCCGAGGCGACCGTGGCGCCCTCGATGTGGGAGAAGCTGCGGATGCGGGCGTTTTCGGCGATCCTGGCGCCCGGGCCGAAGACGACGAAGGGTTCGATCACCGTGCCGGCCCCGACCTGGGTGTCCCAGGCGAAGTGGACGGTGTCAGGCGCGCTCATGGTCACGCCGGCGGCGAGGAAGGTCTCGCGCTGGACCTGCTGGAACAGGGCCTCGGCCTGGGCGAGCTCGGCTTGGGCGTTCACGCCCATGACGGCGTCCTCGCTGGCCATGACGGCGCGGGTCGGCGCCCCCTGACCGCGCGCCAGGGCGACGACGTCGGTCAGGTAGTATTCGCCCTTTGCGTTGTCGTTGGTGACGCGGGCCAGCAGATCGAACAAAAGGCGGGCGGGCGCGGCCATGACGCCGGAGTTGCAGGTGGTGAGCGCCAGGACCTCGGGGGTGGCCTCCTTGGCCTCGGTGATGGCGACGAGCGTGTCGCTGTCCATGACCAGACGACCGTAGGCGCCGGGGTCGCGCGCCTCGAAGCCGATGACCGTCACCCCGCCGCCGCCGAACACCGGCGCGATGTCGGCGGCGCGCAGCAGGGGCACGTCGCCGTAGGTGACCACCACCTCTCCGTCGAAGTCGGCGAGCAGGCTCTCAGCCGCGCGGACCGCGTGACCGGTGCCGAGCGGGGGGTCCTGGACGGCGATGGCGTCGGCGCCCAGCCGCTTCTCGACATGGGCGCGGACCTCGGGCGAGTGGTTTCCGACGACGACGACGATGCGCTCGCAGCCCAGGCCCTCGGCGGCGTCGATGGCGTGGTCCAGCATGGCGCGGTGGCCGACGCGGTGCAGCACCTTGGGCACAGGCGACTTCATGCGCGTGCCCTGGCCGGCGGCGAGGATGATGGCGGCCCGAGGAAGAGGAATGCTGGTCATGAATCGGTCCGGCGGCTTGTCACCCGGGCGGTCTAGCCCATCGGCGGACGAGACGGGAGAGACGGCGATGATCGAACAGGACCTGATCGGCTGGACGATCGGCTTCGACCTCGACGGCACCCTGGTGGAAACGCACGAGGACCTGATCGGCACGCTGAACCGCATGCTGACGATCAAGGGCCTGCCGCTCTGCCCGGTCGAGGGCGCGCGCGACCTGGTCGGCGGCGGGGCGCGGGCGCTGCTGGTGCACGGCTTCGAGCGTGCGGGAGCGCCGGTCGAGGCCGCGCAGGACCCCGCCCTCTTCGACGCCTTCATCGCCGATTACATCGAGCACATCGCCGACCACTCCCGCCCGTTCGACGGCGTGGTCGAGACGCTGGAGCGGCTGGCGGCGCGGGGCGCGACGCTGGTGGTTGTCACCAACAAGCGATCGGACCTGTCGGAGCTGCTGCTCGGCAAGATCGACCTGACCCGCCACTTCGCCGCCATCGTCGGGCCGGATCGGGTCAGCGCCAGGAAGCCGTCTGGAGCGCACCTGATCGAAGCGGTTCAGAAAGTCGGCGGCGACCCGGCGCGCGCCATCATGGTCGGCGACGCGGCGCCCGACGTCGGAACGGCGCGGGACGCGGGCGTTCCCGTGATCGGCGTGACTTTCGGCTACACGCCGACACCGATGGAAGAGCTGGAGCCCGACGTCATCGTCGATGCCTTCGAGGATGTGGAGGAGGCGGTCGACATGCTGGTGGTCGACCACTACGTCTTGAAGGCGATGGCGGGGTAACCACACCCACCATGCACCCCGGCGAAGGCCGGGGTCCAGAAGCAAGCTTGGTGGTCAGGACAGACCGCACCGTGCGCCATCCAGTCCTGCGGGATCCTTGATCTGGACCCCGGCCTTCGCCGGGGTGCACGGTGGAGGGTGGAGAGGCGCTAAAGCGTCTGACAGCATTTCTAAACGATGGGCGAGGCCTTCTCCCTTGCCGAGCCAGAGCACGCCCAACATCTTCCGGCTCCCCTCCCCTCACCGGTCAACGATGCTCCAGAAATTCTTCGCCATTCCCCTGTGGCAGCGCACCGCCGCCGGGTTCGTCCTGGGCATCGTCGCCGGCCTGATCCTGCAGGAACAGGCAACGGTCTGGCTGGAGCCGATCGGCGACGTCTATCTGAACCTGATCCGCATGGTGGTGGCGCCGCTGGTGCTGTTCACCATCGCCAGCTCCATCGCCAAGCTGGGCGAGGGCGCCGGCGCCGTGCGGCTGGCGATCCGCACCGTGGTCTGGTTCGCCCTGACGTCGTTCTTGGCCGTGCTGGTGGGTCTGGCCTTCGGGCATCTGATCGATCCGGGCGCGGGGCTGGCCAATCTGCCGCTGGGCGAAGTGCGCGAGCGCGAGATCCCGACGCCGCTCGAGGTGCTGATCGGCATCGTGCCGACCAATCCCTTCACGGCGCTGGCCGAAGGCAAGGTGCTGCAGATCATCTTCTTCTCGGCCCTGGTGGGCGCGGCGCTGGTGGCGCTGGGCGACCGGGCGCAGACGGCGCGGCGCTTCGTCGACGAAGGCGCGGCGGTGGTGTTCCGCATTACCCGCTGGGTCATCCAGCTGACGCCCATCGGCGTGTTCGGCCTGATCGGTGCGGTCGTCGGCGGCTACGGCTGGGAGGCGCTGTTGCCGCTCGGCAAGTTCGTGATCGCCATCTACGCGGCCTGCCTGTTCCACATCTTCGTGGTCTATCCGGCGCTGCTGAAGGCGCACGGGCTGAAGGTGATCTCCTTCTTCAAGGGGGCGTTCGCGGCGCAGCAGACGGCGTTCGCCACCCAGTCGTCGCTGGGCACCCTGCCCATCACCCTGCGCCAGACGGTCGAGCGGCTGGGCGTGCCCCAGGCCTATGCGGCCTTCGCCGTGCCGCTGGGCGCGAACGTGAAGATGGACGGGTGCGGGGCCATCTATCCGGCCATCGCCTCCATCTTCATCGCCCAGTATTTCGGCATCGAGCTGACGCTGACGCAGTATGTGCTGATCGGCCTGACGGCGGTGCTGGGATCGCTGGGGACGGCGGGGGTGCCGGGGACCTCCATCGTCATGCTGACGCTGACGCTGTCGACGGCGGGCCTGCCGCTGGAGGGCATCGGCTACATCGTGGCGGTCGACCGCATCGTCGATATGATCCGCACCATGACCAACGTCACCGGCCAGATGCTGGTGCCGGTGCTGGTGGCGCGCGAAGAGGGCATTCTGGATCGCGGCATCTACGACGGAAACGTCGCCTGGCTGCCGGGCGATCCGGAGGCCGAGACGCCGGAGGGCGTGCGGGCCGCCGGGATCTAGGCCGCGCCGGCCATGAAGTCGTAGACGTCGGCGGGCCTGGTCACGGTGATGGCGATGCGGTCCTCGCGGATTTCGATCTGGCCGCGCGCCACCGGGTGGTTGTTGGCCAGAATCCAGACCTCGTCGTGCTCGGTGGCGTCTAGCGGAATGACGGCGCCGCGGCCCATCTTGAGCAGCTGGGCCATGGGCAGCACGGAACGGCCGAGGACGACCGACAGCTCGACATTGACGGCCTCGACCTGGCTCATGGGAACTCCGGATACGCTGGAGGGTACTGGCGGCTGATCTTGCATTGGCGGCCCTCGGGGTCACATTGGGCCGATCATGCTTGCCGAGCCGTTAAGCGCCGCCGTTTCCCCGCTGATTCGCCCCGATGGCCGCCCCGTCGAGTGGGTCACGGCGCCCGGCTATGTCCCCTATGTCGAGGCTGTGGCCGAGATGGAGACGCGCGTCGCCGCGATCGTGGCCGGAGAGGCGGCCGAACGGGTGTGGCTGCTGGAGCATCCGCCGCTCTACACCGCCGGGGTGTCGGCCAAGGACGGGGACCTGCTGGCGCCCGAGCGGTTTCCCGTTCACCGGACGGGACGCGGCGGCCAGTTCACCTATCACGGACCAGGCCAGCGGGTGGCCTACGTCATGCTGGACCTGAACCACCGCGGCCGCGACGTGCGCGGCTTCGTGCGCGGGCTGGAGGCCTGGATCATCGGGGCGCTGGACCAGTTCGGCGTCGAGGCGGGGGTGCGCGACGGCCGCGTCGGCGTCTGGGTCGAACGCAAGGGCCCCGGCTGGAGCCGCGAGGACAAGATCGCGGCGATCGGCGTCAAGGTTCGGAAATGGGTCAGCTTCCACGGCATCAGCCTGAACGTGGAGCCGGAGCTCGACCACTTCGGCGGCATCGTGCCCTGCGGCATCGCCGAGCATGGCGTCACCAGCCTGGTCGACCTGGGCGTTCCCGCGACGATGGACGAGGCCGACGCCGCGCTGAAGGCCAGCTTCCGCCGGGTGTTCGGGCCTATTGAGGGCTGAAGGAAATGGTGGATGCGACAGGGATTGAACCTGTGACCCCCTCGGTGTGAACGAGGTGCTCTCCCGCTGAGCTACGCATCCATCTCTCGGGGAGGCGGGGACATAGCCCGGTCGGTTCAGAGTGGCAAGCGGATTGGCGGAGGCTCGCGCAAGACGCCCCTTCCCAAGCCCGGCGACCTCCGCTATCAGCGCGCCTCCGATGCGAGCGGTCGTGGCGGAATTGGTAGACGCGCAGCGTTGAGGTCGCTGTGGGGCAACCCGTGGAAGTTCGAGTCTTCTCGACCGCACCATCCTGCTTCGCCCTTCGGGCTTCGCAGGATCGGACCCGCACCGGACCAATCTGAGGGCCCTACGGCCTTCGTCGAACGGGGCCGCATCGGCAGATAGCTGATCGCTGACAAACAGGGAGGCTGACGCGTGAGCACCACCGCACCCGCCGTCCCTGTGGCCGACATCGAAGATCACGAGGCGCTGGACGAGGACTATGTCCTGACGGCCGCCTTCGTCGAGAAGGTCGTCGACGCCGCCGACGACGGCGACGGGCTGCGGCTGCGCTCCTTGTTGGAAGACCTCCATCCCGCCGACGTCGCAGACCTGATGGGCTTCCTGACGGCGGAGCATCGCGCGGTCGTGGTGCTGTGGCTGCCGCCGGAGTTGCTGGCCGAGACCCTGCCGGAGCTGGACGACGGCATCCGCGAGGAGGTGCTGGAGCGGGTGCCGAACGCCACCCTGGCCGAGGCGTTGCAGGAGCTGGATTCCGACGACGCGGCCGCCGTGGTGGAGGACCTGGAGGACGACCAGCGCGAGAAGGTGCTGGCCGCCATGCCGGCGCCAGACCGCGCCGCCATCGAGAACTCGCTGCAATACGCCGAGGACACCGCCGGGCGTCTGATGCAGCGCGAGGTCATGGCCGCCCCGCAGTTCTGGACGGTCGGCGACACCATCGACCATGTGCGGGCGCAAGGCGAGGACCTGCCCGAGCTGTTCTTCGACATCTATGTCGTCGATCCGCTGAACCGGCCGGTCGGGGGCATTCCGATCAGCGGCCTGTTGCGCGCCGCGCGCTCGGTGAAGCTGTCCGACCTCATGGAGCCTGTGAATGAGATCGCCGCCGACACCGACCAGGAAGAGGTCGCCTACATCTTCGAGAAGTATCACCTGATCTCGGCGCCGGTGGTGGACGCGGGCGGGCGGCTGGTCGGGCAGATCACCGTCGACGACATCGTCAACATCATCCAGGAAGAGAACCGCGAGGACATCCTCCGTCTGGCCGGCGTGTCCGACGAGAGCCGGGGCGCGGGCGTGTTCGGCGTGGTGCGGTCACGCATTCCGTGGCTGGTGGTGAACCTGGGCACCGCCCTGTTCGCCAGTTCCGTCATCGGCCAGTTCGCCAATGAGCTGGAGGCGCTCGTCTATCTCGCGATCCTGATGCCGGTGGTGGCATCGATCGGCGGCAACGCCGGGACCCAGGCCCTGACCGTGGCGGTGCGGTCGCTGGCGTCGCGCGAACTGACCTCGGCCAACGCGGTCCGCATCGTCAGCCGGGAAATCGCGGTCGGTCTGTTCAACGGGGTCGTGGTGGCCGCCCTGCTGGCCGGGGTGGCATGGCTCTGGTTCCGGGAGCCGCTGCTGTCGCTGACGATCGGCCTGGCGGTGGTCATCAATCTGCTGGCGGCGGCGCTGGCGGGGACGCTGATTCCGCTGGCGCTCGATCGGCTGGACCGGGACCCAGCGGTGGCTTCGCCCGTTTTTGTGACATGGATCACCGATACGATCGGATTCTTCTCCTTCCTTGGTCTCGCCGGGATCATCCTGTTGTAGGGAGGGAGCGGCGGCGCGGTCCTTGCGGGATCGCGTTCGAGGCGAAGCCGTCCTGTCTCGATTTGGGTCAAAAGTCCGGTGTCCGAAGCAGTCCAGCGCGTGAAGAAGGTCTCCCGCGAGGGGATCGTCCTCATCAAGAGTTTCGAGGGCTTCCGGCCCCGCGCCGTGGCGCGGCCTGAGGGCGGCTGGATCATCGGCTATGGCCACACCCTGTCGGCGCGCGAAGGCGCGACGGTGTCGGAAGCCGACGCCGAACTGCTGCTGCGGTATGATCTGCTGCCCGTCGAGAAGCGGCTGAACGAGACCGCCCCGGCCGCGCTGAACCAGCACCAGTTCGATGCCCTGGCCAGCTTCGCCTTCTCCGTCGGCCTGGATCGTTTCGAGACCTCCGACGTCCTTTCGCGCCTGACGTCCGGCCAAGGCGATGCGGCAGCGCAGGCCATGCTGGCCTGGCCAGAGACACGCAGCCCGTCGGCGGGCGTGCGACGTCGCGCCGCCGAGCGCGCGCTGTTCACCGCCGATCCGACGCGGCCGGTGGCCCTGGCCGCCCTGCTGGCCGCCCCGCTGCCGGAAATGTCCTCGGCGTCGGAGCAAACCGAGGTTGTGGACGAGCCTGTTGGGCCCGCGACGCTCGAACCGATCGAAACCCTCCCGGACCCGGAACGGGGTGCGGCGATTACGGTGGCTGAGGCCGCCCCAGCCGAAACGCTGGTCGAACTCGATCCCGTGCCCCCCCACGTCGCCGCCGTCGCGGCGTTGCTGGGCGAGGCTCGGACACCCGTCGGGCCGGCCGCGGCTCCCATCGTGCCCACCTTCGAGACGCCCGCTCCGGCGCCCGTCCAGCCCGAACCGTCCAACGACGCCTCCCCGATTGAGACCGACGCCGATCCCGAGGAGGTTGCTGGAGCGCCGATCGTCGAAGCGCCTGCGAACGACATCGAGGCCACGGTCGAACCGGAGAACCCGTCGGCCGCCGAACCTGCGGAACCGCAGCCGGCCATGGTCGAACCAGCGCCGGAGCCCGAGGCGTTCTCGGGCGGCGAGATCGGCGAGAGCTCCGTCTCGACGCTGGCGCTCAGCACCCAACGGTATGCGCCTTACGGCCAGCCGATCATCGGCCCCCTGCCCTATCTGGCCCCGGCCGCCGACGACCAGCCGGCTGCGGCTTCGGCGGACGTCGACGTCGAACCTCTGGTGATCGGTCGGCCAGTCGAGAGCCTGGTTCTGACGTCGCCGGAAGACGCCCCTGCCCCGGTCGCGGTGCGTCCGGCCTGGACCGCCGAGGAGCGTGCACAGGTCGAGGCCGCGCCGGCCGGCGAGAGTCTGTTCGGCGAGGATCTGAGCCTGACGCAGGGCGGTCAACCGCTGGGACGTCCCGAGTTCGACGCCGAACCGCCCCAGCGCTTCGACTGGAGCGAGACCGGCGCTTTCATCGTCATGGGGGCGGTCGGCCTGACGGCGTTCGGGGCTTCCATGGCCGCGTTCCGGCTCGCGTCCGAACAGGGCGGCGGTGATGAGACCAGCATCATCGGCTGGGTGCTGGCGGTGATCGGCGTCGCCTGCGTGGGCGTGTCGTCGTTCAACCTCTATCGGAAGTTCGGCCTGGCGGGCAGCGACCGTTAAGCCCCTCCCAAGGCGGTGACGGATCATGCTAGGGCGCGAGGCATGAGCATTCCCAACGCCCCCCAATCCATGGAATTCGGCCTCGGCGAGACCGCCGACGCCATCCGCGACACCACCGCCCGCTGGGCCGCCGACCGTCTGGCGCCCCGCGCCGCCGAGATCGACGAGACCAACACCTTCGCCCGCGACCTGTGGCCCGAGATGGGCGAGCTGGGCCTGCACGGCATCACGGTCGAGGAGGAGTTCGGCGGCCTGGGCCTGGGCTACCTCGAACACTGCGTGGCGATGGAAGAGGTGTCACGCGCCTCGGCCTCGATCGGCCTGAGCTACGGCGCCCACTCCAACCTCTGCGTCAACCAGATCCGCCGCTGGGGCACCGAGGATCAGAAGCGACGCTACCTGCCCGGCCTGATCTCGGGCGAGCACGTCGGCTCGCTGGCCATGTCGGAGGCCGGTTCGGGCTCGGATGTCATGTCGATGAAGACACGCGCCGAGAAGAAGGGCGACCGCTACGTCCTGAATGGGACCAAGTTCTGGATCACCAACGCCCCGCACGCCGAGACCCTGGTGGTCTATGCCCGGACCGGCGAGGGCAACGGCGGGGTCACCGCCTTCCTGATCGAGAAGGGCATGAAGGGCTTCAGCGTCTCCAAGAAGCTGGACAAGATGGGCATGCGCGGCTCCGACACCGCCGAGCTGGTGTTCGAGGACTGCGAAGTCCCGGAAGAGAACGTCATGGGCGGCGAAGGCCGCGGCGCGGCGGTGCTGATGAGCGGGCTCGACTATGAGCGCGCGGTGCTGGCGGCCGGGCCGCTGGGCATCATGCAGGCGGCGCTGGACGTGGTCCTGCCCTACGTCCGCGACCGCAAGCAGTTCGGCAAGGCGATCGGCTCGTTCCAGCTGATGCAGGGCAAGGTGGCGGACATGTACGTCGCCCTGAACTCGGCCCGGGCCTACGTCTATTCCGTCGCCAAGGCGTGCGATCAGGGTCTGACCACGCGCTATGACGCGGCGGGCGCCATCCTGCTGGCCAGTGAGAACGCCGTGAAGGTGACGCTGGAGGCGGTGCAGGCGCTGGGCGGCGCCGGCTACACCAAGGAATGGCCGGTCGAGCGACTGGTGCGCGACGCCAAGCTCTACGACATCGGAGCCGGAACCAACGAGATCCGCCGGTTCCTGATCGGGCGGGAGCTTCTCGGGTCGTGATCAGCTCCGCCCAGCCCTGGCTGACGACCGGCGCGGCCGGTCTCGGTCGCGGCTGGCGGCGCGATCTGGCCCGGGACGCCGTGGCGCTGGGCGTCGTGGCGCTCGGCTACTTCACCCTGTTTCTGCTGACGCGGGACGTGCCCTTCGTCGACATTCTGCGGGCGACGTTGAGGAACACGGCGTCGTTGGCGCTGGTGGCGGCGCTGACCCGACCCTGGGTGCGGCGGGCGCTGAAGCTGAAACCTGCCGTGCAGGCGGTCGGCCAGGTTTGCTTGGCCATCGTCTTCAGCCTTGCCTGGCTGTGGGTGCTGACGGTGGCCGGAGCGCTGCTGGGGGCCGAGTCGGTCATGCGCTTCGAGGTCAATCCGTTCCTCGTGGGACCGGCGGCCGAATGGCAGATGTTCCAGGGGTTGTTCGTCTATGGACTCCTCGCCTGCCTGATCGCGCTTGAGCAGAGGCCGGCGCGGGGCGGTGTGATCGTGCTGACGGCCGAAGACGCCGAAGGCGAGGCCCGCTTCCTCGTGCGCGAGGGCGAGGACATCCGGCCGCTGGCGGTCGGACGGCTGGTCGCCGTGCGCGGCGCCGATGACTACTCCGAACTGGTGACGCTGGACGGCAATCGTCTTGTGCAGACTCGGCTGGCGGAGTTCGAGCGGATGCTGGACCCGACCAGATTCGTTCGCGTGCACCGCTCCGCTATCGTCAACCTGGATCGCATGGTGCGCGCGGAGCCGGCCGGCGGCGGGCGTCTGCTGATCCACCTTGAGGCCGGGCCGCCCGTGCACGCCAGCCGCGCCGGAGCCCGGGCGCTGAAGGACCGGACACTCTGACGCCGTTGGCCGGAGCGGCCGTGTCCGTTCGCCGATACGCGCTCGCGCAGCGTCAGCATCGTCCTAAGCCGGGCTCATCGCAGAACGGAGAGGCGACGATGAAGCGTGCGGGATGGATGGTGCTGGCGTGGGCGGCGGCCGGAGGCGCGATGGCGCAGACGCCGGTGGAGACGCTGTATCACGGCGGGCGGATCTGGACCGGCCAGAGTTTCGAGGCGCGCGACCTGGCGGTACGCGGGGATCGGATCGTGGAGGCGGCCCAGCTGGGTCCGAGCGCGACCCGCGTTGACGTGACCGGCCGATGGCTGACGCCGGCCTACGCCAACGCCCACGCCCACATCACCAACGCCTCGATCGAAAACAGCCGCGTCTACACCGACGCCGGGGTCTTCTACGTCTGGAACCCCAACACCATCGTCCAGGACGCCGAGGACAAGGCCTTCTTCGCCCGACCGGACACGTTCGATGTGCGCGTCGCCCAAGGAGGCATCACCGAACCCGGCGGGCATCCGGAGCGGCTTTACGTCGATATCCTTGGGCCGAACATCTATGGCGGCAGGCCGCGAGAGTGGTTCATCGGCAACGCCTTCCACTACGGCTCCACGCCCGCCGAGATCGACGCCGCGCTGGACCTGCTGACTGCGCAGGGCGCGGACTTCGTGAAGACCTATCTGCTGAACTCCGGCCGGTACGCGGAACTGCGCGACGACCCGGAAGCCTATGGCGAGAAGGGGCTCAACCCGGAGAACTTCGCCTATCTGGTCCAGGCGGCGCATGCCCGCGGCCTGCCGGTCGCGGTGCACATGGAGACGGCCCATGACCTGGAGGTCGCCGCCCGCGCCGGCGCGGATATCGCCGCCCACCTGCCCGGCTACGGCGGCGTCGACGCCGAGACGCTGGACGACAAGCGGATCACGCCGGAGCTTGCGGCGCTGGTGGCGCGCTCGGGCATGCGGGTGGTTCCAACCTATGCCCTGATCCGCGGCGGGGCCTACGACGAAGGGGGGGCGCTGAAGCCGGAAGCGGCCGAACAAATCGCCCTGCAGCGCGAGAACCTGCGGCTCTTGCGCGCGGCGGGCGTGCCGATCCTGATCGGCACGGACGGGCGCGGCCCGATCTTCTCGGAGGCCGAGCACCTGGTCGAGATCGGCGTCGCCACTCCGGCGGAAGCGACGCGCATCGTGCTGGAGACCGGGCCCGTCCTGTTCCCGGACCGCCGCATCGGCTGCCTCCAGGCCGGGTGCGAGGCGGACTTTCTGGTGCTGGACGCCGATCCGACGGCGGACATCTCGGCGCTGCGCCGCATCGAGACGCGCATCATGCAGGGCGCGCGGCTGGCGGTCTCGCCCCCGTCAGCGGATTGACAGCGGGGAACGCGGTCCGGGCCAGCGGGTTGGTTCCGGCGGAAGGAGACCCGCCATGCCCGCAAAGTCCGCCGCCCAGCAGAAAGCCGCCGGAGCCGCCCTGTCCGCCAAGCGCGGCGACACGCCCAAGTCCAAGCTGAAGGGCGCCTCCAAGTCGATGCTGTCGATGTCAGAAAAGCAGCTCGAGGAGTTCGCCCACACGAAGCGTAAGGGCAAGCCTGAGCACGTCGCCAAGCCCTGAGACGACCGCTTGAGGCGCGAAACCTTCACCGTCGCGCCCTAGGCTGGCCGCATGGATCTGACGACCACCTCGACAGGGCGGCCGCTGCGGTTTTCCGACACGCTCGAACGGCTCGGGTCGCGCGGCGGCGAGAAGCTGTTCCTCGGCGAGATCGTGGAGGCCTTCGGCGAGCGCGCGTTCGGGGCGGTCATGCTGCTGTTCGCCATCGTCAACATGCTGCCCTGGCCGCCGGGCGGGACAACCCTGACCGGCGCGCCGCTGCTGTTTCTGTCGGCGGAACTGGCCTGGGGTCGGGAGACGCTGTGGCTGCCGCACTGGCTGGGGCGGGCGTCGGTCAGCCGCAGCACCTTCAAGACCCTGAGCGGACGGCTGATGAGGCTGATCCGCTTTTCGGAGGGCCTGTCGCGACCCAGGCTCTACTTCCTGACCGGCCGGCTCGGTCAGGGGCTGATCGGGCTGGCGTGCCTGCTCCTTTCGGCCATTCTGGTGCTGCCGGTGTTCGGCGGGAACCTGCTGCCCGCGATCGCCATGGGGTTCTTCTCGTTCGGGATTATGCAGAGAGACGGCGTGGCCGTGCTGTTGGGCTGGATCATGACCGGGGTGACGGCGGCGGTGCTGGTGTTCGCCTGGCGGCTGGTCGTCGCAGGGTTCCAGACCGGGGCCGACTGGCTTGGCCGGGTCTTCTAGTTCTGTCGGAATGTTAAGTGGCGAGCGGGCAAGCTCGGCCCTAGATCACCTTCACCCCTTCCGAGACCCCGTCGCCGATGCCCGACTACGACTATCAGAGCGACAGCCGGCCGTTTTCCCAGGTGTTGGAAGACATCGGCGCCAAGGAGGATGAGAAGCTCTATCTCGGCGAGCTGGTGAACGCGTTTGGCGAGCGCGGTTTCGGGGCCATGATGGTGTTCTTCGGCCTGGTGAACGCCATCGCCTCGCCCATCCCGGGCTCGACGACGATCCTGGGGGCGCCTCTGCTTCTGATCTGCCTCCAGCTGGCGACACGGCAGGACCAGCTCTGGATGCCCAGGTGGGCGCTGAAATCCAGTCTGCCGCGCGAGAACTTCCGGGGCGTGATCGAACGGGTCAGGAAGCCGCTGAAGACGATCGAACGGCTGTCGAAACCCCGCTTCGGCTTCATGTCCAGCGAGATCGCAGAAGTGCTGATCGGCGTGACCTCCTGCCTGCTGACGGTCATCGTCATGCTGCCGATCTTCGGGGGCAATCTGTTCCCCTCGCTGTTCGTCGCCCTGTTCGGGTTCGGCCTGATGCAGAGGGACGGCGTGGCCATCGGCGTGGCCTGGATCGGGGTGGCGGGCTTCTGCGTCTTCGTCTGGCTGGCGTGGGAGGTGATCTCCCGGCTGTTTTTGGCCAGCGCGGGGATGTGGGAGAGCGCCTGGCAGTGGGTCGTCGGCCTGTTCGGCGGCTGACCCTCCGCGCTCAAGCAGCGAGGCTCCGCGGGCCGAGCGGTAGCGCCACAAACCTCAGCGAGGCTCCGCGAGCCGAGCGATAGCGCCAAACAACAAAGGGCCGCCGGGTCGCCCCGACGGCCCACATTGTCTGACCGCTTGGCGGCGACCGGTACTTAGTCTGAAAGGATCAGACCCGGACCTCGCCAGAGGACCAGCAACCGGTCACCGCACGGGTATGGGACAATGAGATCACTGGATCACCTCCTTTCGACTGTTGGACAGGGACGACCAAGGTAGGAGTGCTTCGGCCGCCGCGCAAAGCCCCGATGCCGACTTCGTGATCGCCGACGATTTTGCGCTCAAGCAGCGAGCGACCGCGTCGCGAGCGTTAGCGCACAAACAAGAACGCCCGGGGGCGAACCCCGGGCGTCCCTACGCTCACTAGTTCCTGAACAGCGACAGGAGAATCTGCGGCGACTGGTTGGCGATGCCCAGCGCCTGGACCCCGAGTTGCTGCTTGGTCTGCAGCGACTGGAGCTTGGCGCTTTCCTTCGCCAGGTCGGCATCGACCAGATTGCCCACACCGGCTTCCAGCGCATCCGTCAGCTTGCCGACGAAGGTGCGGTGGGTTTCGAGCGCCTTGGCCTTGGTGCCCAGACGCGCGAGCGCGGCGGACACGTTCTCGATCGAGGCGTTCACCAGACCCAGAGCCGTGGTGGCCAGGGTCGCGGTGCCGATGGTGGTGGCAGCCGTCACGGTGACGTTCGTCGACCCCAGGGCCAGGACTTCGGCCTGGACCGTCAGGGAAGATGTGCCAGACGCATTGGCCAGGGCCGCGAAGCCGGTCGCGCCAGCCTCCAGCAGGTTGACCCCGTTGAATTCGGCGTTGTTGGTCACGGTCGTGATCTGGTCGCGGATGGCCTTGAAGTCCTCGTTCAGGGCGGCCCTCGATGCCGTAGACAGCGACCGGTCGGTCGCCGCCAGCGCCTTCTCCTTCAGTTGCAGCAAGAGGTCAGAGACGCTCTCGCCGGCCGCCAGGCTGACGTCGACCGCCGATATGCCGCGGTCGAGCGATGATTTGACCGCCCCCAGGGCGCCGATGTCGGCCCGTTGACCCTGGGCGATGGCCCAGATGGCCCCGTTGTCCTTGGCGTTGGACACCTTTTTCCCGGTGTTGATCCGGGTCTGGGTGGCCGCCAGCTCGACGTTGGTGGCGTTCAGGTTCTGCAGCGCGATCATCGCGCCGTAGTTGGTGTTGACCGAAGTGGCCATGAGACAGTCCTTCCGTTCTGGTCGGGGTGTACGGCCTTCTGGCCGCTGAACCGGTTCTGGTCCTGCGCGCGCACACGCAAGCGTCGGGCCGCGTTCAGCCCGACAAAGACCGTCGACTTTTCAGACTGTTAGAGGAGCGGAGGCTCGCCGCGCGGGCAATCCTTACCGGAAGGTGGAAATCCTTGCCGGGCGGATCAGGCCGCCTGCTGCCCTTGGGGTGCGAGGCCCTGCATGATCGCCCTGTTGATATCGATCAACGGTTCGAAGTCTTCCTCACCGCGCATGACGGCCGAGGAATGACGGCCTACGAACAGGCTCAGGGAGATGATCTGGGCGCGCACCGGATTGTTCAGCTGGTTCGACGGGTCGGCGCAGTCGGTGGCCAGCACCGACCAGAGACGGCGGTTCCAGTCCAGCGCGTCGATGCGGGTCTTCACGTCCGACGGATCGACCTGGGAGGCGTGGATCAGGGCGCGGGTCACCTGGCCGAAGAGGCGGTACTCCATTTCGCGCGGGGTCTCGGTGCGCGTCGACGCCTGGGAATAGGCCGAAAGCATCAGGTCAGGCTTTCCTCATAGTCCACGATCTTCCGGGCGCTCATCAGGGCCTTGTAGTACTCGCGCGCCATGACGTGCTTGGAGCATGCCACGCACTCGGCCATGACGGCGGGGTTGCGGGTCGCGTTCATGAACTCCGACAGGCGGGTGACGAACTCGTCGTAGACCTTGGGCACAGCCGCCTCGTCCAGGTACATCATCATGACCGGGAAATAGATGCGCTTGGCCGGGGTGGTGACCTCCTCGACCTGCATGATGTCCTTCTCGCGCAGGACCGAGGCCTTATTCTGGAGAATCAGCACGCCGCGCCGGTCGCCGTTCTGAACGACCGCGCCGTTCAGGACGAACTTCTCGCCGGGTTTCAAAGACAGCTTAAGCGGCATCGGCCGGGCCTCCCTCTCCCGCGCTCCGCTCCTGACTAGCCGCACGGTGACTGAAGGACGTTAAACGGCCGTGGTTAACCATGTGCTATGACCCAGGCGGCCAAGCTGCGGGCAATCAGCCTCCTTGAGTCGCCCATGCCGTTCGCCGCCCCCGCCGCCGATCCCCTGCCCTCCGAGCTCGCGCTGGGGCACATGCCGGTGCGTCAGGACGCGATCGGCGATGCCGCCTCCCCAGCCGCGATCCGGCGGCTGTCGCATGCGCTGGCCGACACGCGCGGCCCCAACGCCAAGGCGCAGAAGAAGGCGGTGGAGCAGCTGAAGGCCGCCGTCGCCTCCATCCGCGTGGGCGATTATCAGGCGGCGTCCAGGCGGGCGCTGGCGATCCTGGAGGCGGACGAGCGGAACGGCCTGGCCTGGCACGTCCTGGCGATCGCCCAGGAGAAGGGCGGGCGGCTGTCGGATGCGCTGAACGCTTATGACGCGGCGCTGCGTGTTCGACCGGAGGACCCCGCCATCGCGCATGATCTGGCGCGGCTGGCCCAGCGGCTCGGGCATCTGGATATCGCCGAGAAGCTGCTGCTCAAGTTTCTGTCGGTCGAACCGGGGCACGTCGAGGGCACCAATAACCTGGCCTGCGTGCTGCGCGACCAGAAGCGATACGACGAGGCCATCGACCGGCTGCGCGACCTGATCGCCATCGAACCCGAGAGTCCGACGCTGTGGAACACGCTCGGCACCGTCCTGTCCGATCAGGGCCGCATGGGCGAGAGCCTGCCCTTCTTCGACGAGGCGCTGAGGCTGGACGAGGGATTCGCCAAGGCCCGCTACAATCGCGCCAACGTGCTCCAGCCGCTGGGCGAGCCGGAACGGGCGCTGGCCGATCTGGACCAAGCCCTGCCGGGCGCCGAGACGCCGTACGAGAACGCCATGATGCGCATGGCGCGGGCCATGCTGCTGATGGGCATGGGGCGGCTGAAGGAGGGCTTCGACGCCTATGAGGTCCGGCTCGATCCGGAGATGCCCGAGGCCATGCGGGTCGTCGTCGACGCGCCGCGCTGGGACCCGGCCACCACCGACATCCGGGGAAAACGCCTGCTGGTCGTCGGCGAACAGGGCATCGCCGACGAGATGGTGTTCGGCACCTGTCTGCCCGACGTGATCGACGCCGTCGGGCCGGACGGCAAGGTCTTCATCGCGGTCGAGCCGAGGCTGGTCGACCTCTATCAGCGCAGCTTCCCGACGGCGGTCGTCGGCGGGCACCGGGCAGTGCGGATCGAGGGGCGGCTGCACCGCTACTGTCCCTTCATGGAGGAAGTCGCCGAGCGAGACGGCAAGGCCGACGCCTGGACGCCGATGGCGGCCTTGCTGGCCCAGTATCGCACCGAGCTCTCCGCCTTCCCGGACCGCGACGGCTATCTGACGCCCGATCCGGACAAGGTCGCGCGCTGGAAGGGCGAGCTGGAGGCGCTGGGGCCGGGCTTCAAGGTCGGGTTGCACTGGAAAAGCCTGATCCTGACCGGCGTGCGGGCGCGCTATTTCTCCAGCTTCGAGCGGTGGAAGCCGGTGCTGACGACGCCCGGCTGCGTCATGGTCAACCTGCAATGCGGTGACGTCTCGGAGGATCTGGCGGCGGCGGAAGCGGCGGGCGTGCGCATCTGGACGCCGCCGATGAATTTGAAGGACGACCTGGACGACCTGGCGGCGATCTCCAACGCGCTGGACCTGGTGATCGGGCCGGGCATCGCGGGCACCAACCTCGCCGCGGCGTCCGGGGCGCGGACCTGGCTGATCCACGCGCCCGACGACTGGCACCTGCTCGGAACGGATCGCTACCCCTTTTATCCCCGCGTGCGGACCTTCGCCACGGGCGGCTTCGATGGCTGGCCCCGCGCCATTGCCGAGGTCCGGGCCGCCCTGGAGGCCGAGATCGGGGGCTGACGGAACGTCGCCGTATCGTGCTGCGTTGACCTCCCACACAGGGAGGCGACCATGCCCGACACCGACACCGGTCTCGACGAACAGGACCAGTCCGAAGTCTTCGACGAGGACAACTTCGACCCCGCCGACGCCGGCGCCCCGACGAACGAGTTCAAGACGTTCGAGGAACTGCCCGACGTGCTCGATGTCACCCAGGCCGAGGGCGACGCCGACGAGGAAGAGTTCGACGAGGACGACCTCGATCTCGATGACGAACTGAGCGCCGAGGGCATTGAACCCGACGCCGATCCGTTGTTCGGCGCGGACGCGGCGCGGGTCAGCGATCAGGACCTGGGAGCCGACGAGCCCGGCGAGGACGAGGTCGAGCTGGTCTACGCGGGGCTGATGGAAGACGTGAAGGGGGCCCAGGCCAGCGCGGCGCACTGGGAGTCCAAACGCCTGTCCGACGACGACATCGAGGACCTGGGCTACGCCGACAAAGGAGATGACCGATGACCGACACCGGCAACCACAAGCTCGACGACCTGGCGCCCGAGCGGCTCGCCACTGATCGTGCTCGCACGAGCGATGATCGCGCGGAAGGCGACGACCGCATCGCGGATGAAAACCGCCACCTGGCGGACGACGAGAAGCACGATCAGCTGGCCGACAAGGTCAAAGGCGCGGAGAACCGTCAGGAGGCGCTGGTCGACGAAGGCGTGGAGGAGACCTTCCCCGCCAGCGATCCGGCGACGCCCAAGCGCATCACCTGAGGCGACAAACTGATCGTTGTTAACCGGCCGCGTCATCGGCTAGGGCTGGCTCGAGCAACCGGAGCCATCCATGACGCGGCCGACCGACCGGTTCGAGGGGACCTCGGACTATATCGCTACCCAGGACCTGAAGATCGCGGTCAACGCCGCCGTGGCGCTGGAGCGGCCGCTGCTGATCAAAGGCGAACCGGGCACCGGCAAGACGGTGCTGGCCTATGAGCTGGCCAAGGCGCTGAACGCCCCGCTGATCACCTGGCACGTCAAGTCGACAACGAAGGCCCACAACGGCCTCTATGAATACGACGCCGTCAGCCGGCTGCGCGACAGCCAGCTGGGCGACGAGCGGGTTCACGACGTCCGCAACTATCTCAAGCCCGGCAAACTGTGGGAGGCCTTCACCAGCCCGGTCCGGCCGGTGCTCCTGATTGACGAGATCGACAAGGCCGACATCGAGTTCCCCAACGACCTGCTGCAGGAACTCGACCGGATGGAGTTCTTCGTCCAGGAGACGGGCGAGACCATCAAGGCGGCCGTCCGCCCGGTGGTGGTCATCACCTCGAACAACGAGAAGGAGCTGCCCGACGCCTTCCTGCGGCGGTGCTTCTTCCACTACATCCGCTTCCCCGACGACGAGACGATGAAGGCCATCGTCGAGGTCCACTTCCCCGGCATCAAGCCGCGCCTGGTCTCGGAGGCGCTCAAGACCTTCTATGAGATCCGCGACACGCCGGGCCTGAAGAAGAAGCCGTCGACCTCGGAGCTTCTCGACTGGTTGAAGCTGCTGATGGTGGACGATGTCCAGCCCGAGACGCTGCGCGAAACCCACCCGCACAAGTTGATCCCGCCTCTGCACGGCGCCCTGCTCAAGAACGAGCAGGACGTGCATCTGTTCGAGCGGCTGGCGTTCCTCAATCGACGGGAAGGCGCGCGTCCGGGCGGCTAGAAAAACGACGCATTCTGCACATGCGACGAACAGATATCGTCAGACGCCTTACCGCGATTTCACTGGAACAGCGGCTGTTTTTGTTCGAAGGGAAGGCTGAAAGGACCGCCCGAATGCGTCTGCCCGCCCTCGCCCCGATCTGCCTCGCCGCCCTGCTGACGGCTGCCTGCGACGGCGACAACTCCGTGCGCATTTCCGCGACCGAGACCCAGACCGACGGCAAAGGCGTGCTGAAGGTCATCGACACCCTGCAGTGCCCCGAGACGATCGGCGTCCTGACCCGCAAGGGCTCGGCCCACGACGGCGGCGAACACTGCGTCTACACCGGGCCGCGCGGCGCCGAGGTGTCGCTGAAGCTGGTGCGGCTGGACGACCAGCCCATCGAGACCATCCTGGACCGCTTCGAGCAGGATCTGATGGCCTCCATGCCGCACACGGCGGCGTCTCTGGCCGCGTCGCGCGAGGCGTCCGAGGCGCGAGCGGAAGCCGACGCGGCGCGCGTGGAAGCCGGGGCCGCGCAGGCCGAGGCCCGGGCGGCGGCCGATGCGTCAGCCGATGCCTCCGCCGAAAGCGCACGCGTGCGCATGCCGGGCGTCGCCGTCGACGCCGAGGGCGACCGCGCCAACGTCCGCCTGCCGGGGCTGACGGTCGATGCGGAAGGGGACAAGGCCAGCGTCCGGATCGGCGGCTTCTCCATCGAGGCCGACGACGCCTCGGGCAGCGTCGACGTGTCGTCCGAGGACGAGACCGTCAGCGTCCAGGCCCGGGACGATGCGGCCGAGATCCGCACCCGCATCCCCGGCGAGGCGATCCGCACCACTTACATCCTGACCGACGACCGTCCGGCCGACGAAGGCTGGCGGCTGGTCGGCTTCGAGGCGCGGGGACCCAGCGGCGGCCCGGTCGTGATCGCCCTCGTCAGGGCCAAGGACCGGAACAGCGATGGCGTGCTCGACTCGGCGCGCGATCTGGTGACGCTGAACGTCGGCGAGTGATCAGCGGCGCTTGATCCTGAGCGCGGGATGGGTCACCTGACCCGCCGACCGACAGGAAGCCGCCTTGGACGCCTCGACCGCCCGCAAGCCCGCCCGCCGCACCGCCCCCAAGCCCGCGCCGCGCGCCTGGCAACGGATGCTGTCCGGCCGGCGGCTGGACCTGCTCGATCCCTCGCCCTTCGACATCGAGATCGAGGACATCGCCCACGGCCTGGCCCGCGTCGCCCGCTGGAACGGCCAGACCCTCGGCGAGCACGCCTTCTCGGTCGCTCAGCACTCGTGCGTGGTCGAGGAGATCGCCGCTCACATACGGCCGGGCCTGGAGCCCAAGTGGCGGCTGGCGGCCTTGCTGCACGATGCGTCGGAGTATGTGATCGGCGACATGATCTCGCCGTTCAAGGCGGCGCTGGGCGTCAGCTACAAGGCCTTCGAAGCGCGGCTGGAGGACGCGATCCATGTCCGCTTCGGCCTGCCCGCCAAGACGCCGCTCGAGATCAAGAAGCTCATCAAGTCCGCCGACAAGGCCTGCGCCTTCTTCGAGGCGACGCAGCTGGCGGGATTCACCGAGGCCGAGGCGCTGGGTTTCTTCGGCGCGCCGCCCGCCGGCTACGACCTGACCATCGATCCCCTGCCGCCGGCGCAGGCCCAGGCGCGGTATGTCGAACGCTATCGCATCCTGTCGCAGGCCATGGGCGTCCTGCCCGGCCCCGACGCCTGGCACACGGAATAGCGTCGTGAGCTGGGGCGGGGAGCATGGCGTTCGGATCAGCCTGTCGGCCGTGGTCATGGCGCTCCACTCCGGCCGCCTTTGCGTTCTGACCACCGAGACAGCGGATGGCGAGCTGGCCCTGCCGTCCGGGCCGTTCGACCCCGCCAACGATCGGACCTTCGAGCTGGCTTTGCGGGCCTTCGTGACGGCGCAGACCGGGTTCAAGCTGGGGTTCGTCGAGCAGCTCTACACCTTCGGCGACGCGGGGCGGGACGCGCCCCGCGCGACGCCGGGCCCGGACCAGCGGCGGGAAATCTCGGTCGGCTATCTGGCGCTGACCTCGGACGCCGTGGACATGACGCCGCCGGGCGCACGCTGGACCTCTGTGCTCGACCTGTTTCCGTGGGAAGACCGTCGTGGCGGCGGCCAGGCGGCGCTCGCCACGATCATGTCCGGTCTGTCGGATTGGGCCGAGGGGGATGCGCGCCGCAGGGCCAGGATCGACGCCCTCTTCGCGAGTGAAGCATCCCAACGCTGGGACGAGGCTCGGGTGCTGGAGCGCTTCGAGCTGCTTTATGAGGCGGGGCTGGTCGCAGAGGCGGCGCGCGATCGCGACGACGCCAGCCCGTTGACCCTTGGCGATCGCCCCATGGCGTCGGACCACCGACGGATCCTCGCCACCGGTCTTGGACGGTTGCGCAGCAAGCTGCGCTATCGCCCGGTGCTGTTCGAGTTGACGCCGGAGACCTTCACATTGTCCGAGCTCCAGGCGGCGGCCGAGGCCGTGGTGGCGATGAGCCTGCACAAGCAGAACTTTCGACGCGGCGTGGAGCGCACGGGCCTCGTGGCGCCGACGGGTCGGTTGTCGACGGGCACCGGCGGGCGTCCTGCGGAGTTGTTCCGCTATACCGGCGCCGCCAACGCGGACGGCCAGGCGCCCGGCCTCGCCCTGCCCGCTCTTCGCTGAGCCTGCCGACAGATCGAAGAACTTCCGGCTTGCGGCCGCCGGTCCGCGCGATTAGAGAAGCGCCTCGCTTTCAACCAAGCGCTTGGTCCCCGCGGAGAGGTGGCAGAGTGGTTGAATGTACCGCACTCGAAATGCGGCGTGCCTTTACGGGTACCGGGGGTTCGAATCCCCCCCTCTCCGCCACTCCCGAACAGAACTCTGAACCGGGGTTCTCCCGGCGGCCTCCGGCTGAGACGCCTCGGCAACCGCGTCGTTCGGGCCTTGGATCAGGATTTCTTCGGACGCGACATCCACGCGCGACACCAGCGACTGAACGTAGCGGCGGCGGATGGGCGGCGGCGACTCCATCAGGTTCTTGCGCAGGGTATCGGCGAGACGCACGGCTTGGACGGGGCCGATCGAAGCCATGCCCTGTTTCAGCTTGGCGGTCTTCAGGCGGATGATGGAGCTCAACCGCTCTTTTTCGCCCTCAAGATCGACCTGCTTGCGGCGGACAGTCTCGGACTCGCTCAGGGCGCCGTCGATGACGGCGGCGACCAAGCGGTCCAGCTTTTTCTCAACGCCCGCGAGCGACGCCTTCGCCCCTTCCAGTTCCTTGGCCAAATCTCCGTCATTGTCGCGGCGGCGCTCGGCGACCGCGTTGGTGAGGGCTTGGATGCGCTCAGGCGTCAAGACGCTGGTCGTCACCGCGTCCAAGACACGCTCATCCAAATCCTCGCGTCGTACACGTTGGGGGTCCGCACAAGCCGTCACGCCCTTGTTCGCGCGTCCCGAGCAGACGTAGTAATTATAGACCTTGCCGGTGCGGCTTGTGCCGGTGCCGGCGGTCATGGCCGAGCCGCAGCTACCACAATGAACGATGCCCCCCAGCATCACGTCGCTCGTCGTGGTGCGGGGCGGTTGACGATCCGGGCAACGCTCAATCAGGCGAACCTGGGTTTCTTCGAACTCCTCTTCGGAAATCAGCGGCGGCGCCGGGCTGTAGACCCACTCCTCGCGGGGCCGCTCGCGGCCCGTGCGCTTGTCCACCTTGTTCATGTAGACCCGGCCGACGTAGGCCTCGTTGGTTAGGATGCGATGCACCGCACTGGCATGCCAAAGCCCTCCGCTGCGCGTCTTGTAGCCGTGGCTGTTGAGGTAGTCGCAGATACCGACCGCGCCGAGCGCATGGCCCTCGCCATCGCCCTCCTTATGAAGGCGGAAGATCATGCGGATCATCGGTGCCCACTCCGGGTCTTCGGCCAGACGTTTCTTGATCTTGTCGCCGAACGACTTCTCGCAGGGAACGGCGATATAGCCCGTGGGCGTCTTGCCCCCGTTCCAATAGCCCTGCTTGGCGTTCTCGATGCGCGTGCGCTTGACGTGCTTGGAGGTCTCCCGGCTGGAATGCTCGTTGCACATCGCGATCATGGTGCGCAGAAGCCAGCCGTCCTCGCCCTCGATGTTTTCCGTAAGCGAGACCAGCTGGACGCCCTTGCGTTCCAGCTCCTGGAAGCGCTGCTCAGACATCATCAGTTGGCGGTAATAGCGCGACAGGCTGTGGACGAAGATGATGTCGTACGGGCGCTCGGGGCTCACCGCGCGTTCAATCATCGCCTCGAACTCAGGACGATACCCGATAAACGCCGACGAGGCGTCGTTGAAATGATCAACGACCTCATAGTCGCGTTCCTGCGCCGCCCGACGGAGTTGCTTGAGCTGGTCGATCTCCGAAATTTCATGCGCGGACTGGCGGTCGGTTGACACGCGTGTGTAGAGCGCGGCCCTCAAGCGACCGACGCGTTTGACCGACTTCTTCGCCGAAAGACGTCTTCTCATTGCCCTTGTCCTAGCTGATGAACCGCTCCGGCGGATCGACGTCGTTGTCGTTGACGGCGACCGGCAGTTCCTGAAGCAGCCGATCGATCACGGCCACCTCCCCCCTCATGATCGGCAGCCCATCCATTCTGATCATGATCGTGGAGCGGCGCCCACCATGATTGTCATTGGCGGCCTTGAGCCGCGTGGGCGCGGCGCCGGAGCGGGCCACGTCGTGTCCTGCCGATAGAGTCACGTCGAACCTCCTTCTCCAATCGTCTCCAAACACAAGCGATCGTCGTCGGCAGCATCGCCCTGCTCGATCCGGATATCTTTGGCGATAAGCAGCGGACGCGACGCGCTCTCACCGAGGCGACGGCCGATGACGAGGAGGTCGAGCACCACCGCCGCCTCCTCGTCTTCGCCGTCAAAGATGTCACCAAGATCGTGGACGTTGATCTGCTCGGACTCCAGCGCCGCGACGAAGCGGACGACGTTGCGGTCCGACATAGACAGCGCGCTCTTCAGGAAGTTCCAGTCGCCTTCCGCGTTGCTCACCGCCGTATTCCAAGCCGTGCGGAACGCCACCTCCTGTTCACGGCTGCCGACGGGCTGAATCAATGTCAGCGGGAAGTGGCTTACGGCGAACCAGAGGACGTCATGAGCCTTGCTAGTGATGGAGGCGGCCTTCTCAAGGTCGACCCCGCGATCTCGGATCGTCTTTAGGGTCCGGAGCTCGGCCACCTCCAGGGAAGTCAGGCCTCGCGCGTTACGGCGCTGGCCGAGGAAGTTCCGAGTGCGCCAAGCGCGTTGGAGCAGCGGATTGACGCCCGACATCTCCGCCGCTTCCGCCGCCGACCAGACGCTTTCTTGGATTTTGCAGGACACGATCATGAACCCAATGTAGTGGACCGACAGGAGCGTGACAATATGTATCGTTACATTTTGTATCGCTTCTAGTCACGCAGATGCGCGCGATCGGCGAAGGTCTGGAAAGCCCGATTTAGGAAAGCGGCCACCTTCGCCCATTCGGCAGCCGTCGGGGATCGTCCTTCGGCCTTCGTCCGAACCGCCTTCAGCAACTGCTCGCGTTCAACGTAATCCCGAAGAAGACCGTAGGCCTCTCGGCGCCTACGGGGTGCCGTCTGGGCCAGCACCTCCAGGTCCGCGAGCCCATTCGCGCCCTTGAGCGAGTTGGCACCCGAGCTGATTACCCGAGTGTTGCTGGCAAGGTATCCGGCGGAAGGGTCGATGCGGTCGAGAGAGGGCGAGTGAGCGCTCCGACCTCCCCCTATGACAATTGGTATGCCCAAGGCAGGACAGTTGTTGGGGATCACGATGTCATCGACGGTGAGGTCGAACGGTAACTTGTACCGACGGGACCGTTCCCTCGCCCGATCCAACAGCGCGACCTTCGGCGAGTTGGTTCGGCGGCGGCGCATGTAGTCCTTCATGTAGGCGTTACGATCGACGCGCGCTTGAGCCTCCCGGCCGCTGACCTTGCGCGACTCCGCAGCATGTTCCATGGCTAAAAGCTCCTGAACGATCCAGATGATGCTTAAATGCGCTTTTGGTGCTTAAATGTCAACTGACAGGGTGTCGATTACCGGCGCGCAGCTTCGAGCCGGTAGAGGGCTCGCGAACCTGTCGGTCGCCGAACTTACTGAGATGACTGGGCTTTCCATCAACACGGTGAAGCGTGCGGAGCAGACCAACGACTTGGTCCCTGTCACTGCCAGCAATGCACGAGTCTTGAAGAGCGCTTTGGAATCTCTAGGGGTGGAGTTTCTGAACCCTGACGATGGTGGAGGGCACGGCGTGCGTTTCTCGGCTGCAATGCCCCCGCCAATGCGGACCCGAAGGCGTGGCTCCTCCTAAATCCAGCTCCGACTGGCCCTCACCAACCCGTGCGGGTTCGTAGTCGGAGCGCTTATCACGGGGCCGTATGTTGATGGTCTTGAGGCCGACCGCGGTGGAGACTGGGAGCTTGGAGCCGGCGGCGATTGGCCTTGTCGGCGTTCTGTTTACGTTCTACGCGTTCGGTCGAAACGGTAGACTTATCTGAGCTCAGAAGGACGAAGAGTGACAGTACAGCCCGTCCTCACTAGCCAAGGCAGGCTCTTCGGCGGGTGTCCGATTGAAGAGGCCGTCGCACGCCTGGCGTTGTCGGGGAGCGATGAGCGCGGTGCCATCTTCACGAGGCCGGAGGTGGTAGACTTCATCCTCGACCTCGTCGGCTACACCGATGATCACCCGCTCCATCAAATGCGCATTCTGGAACCGTCATTCGGCGGCGGCGACTTTCTGCTACCGATTGTGCGTCGTCTAATCGGTGCCTATCGCCGTTTCGGCGGAAGCAAGCCAGCTGCCGAACTCCGGGACGCGGTGCAAGGCGTTGAGCTTCACACTGCCAGCTTCACTCAAACTGTCGAACTTGTTCGGGATGAGTTGGTTAGCCTTGGCCTCACAGAACTGGAAGCCCGGTCACTGTCCCAGAACTGGCTGCGGCAGGGGGACTTTCTGCTATCCGAATTCGCGGCTGGCTTCCACTTTGTGGTGGGCAATCCGCCCTACATTCGTTCGGAGCTCATCCCCGACGTTCTGATCGCTGAGTACCGTCGTCGTTATGCGACGATCTACGACCGGGCGGACATCTACATCCCCTTCCTGGAGCGATCGCTCGACCTGCTGGTGCCGGGGGGAGCAGCAGGGTTCATCTGCGCGGATCGCTGGATGAAGAACCGCTACGGCGGGCCGCTGCGTGAGTTGATCGCCCGCCAATATCATCTGCGTGCCTATGTCGACATGGTCGACACACCCGCCTTTCGTTCGGATGTGATCGCCTATCCGGGCATCTTTATCTTCGGGAATGAAAAGGGGTCATCCACGCAGATCGCAGTGCGCCCGTCGATCGATGTAGATCATCTGGCGATCCTGACGCGTGCGCTCCGAGACGAAAGCACAGACGCAGCTGTAACGACCGCACAGGTCGTGTCTGCCGGAGGTCAGCCCTGGGTGATCGAGCAGGGAAGCGCCGTGCGCCTCGTTCGCGCTCTGGAGGCGCGGCTGCCAACCCTTGAAGAAGCGGGTTGCAAGGTCGGCATCGGCGTCGCCACCGGCGCCGACAAAGCCTTTATTGGTCCGCTCGATGCTCTCGACGTCGAGGATGATCGGAAGCTGCCGCTGGTCATGACGCGCGATATTCAGACCGGCGCCATCGAATGGCGGGGTCTAGGCGTGGTCAACCCGTTCGCCGATGGCGGCGGGCTTGTCGATCTCGCGGCCTACCCCCGCCTAAAGCGCTACCTGGAAGCGCGGAAGGCTGAGATCGCCGGACGACATGTCGCGCAGAAATCGCCAGCGAGCTGGTACCGCACGATTGATCGCATCTATCCGGCGCTAGTGACGCGGCCGAAGCTTCTGATCCCGGATATCAAAGGCAGCGCACATATCGTCCATGACGAGGGCCGCTATTACCCACACCACAATCTCTATTACATCACCTCCGAGAGTTGGGATCTGCGCGCCTTGCAAGCCGTCTTGCAGTCCGGCGTCGCCCGCCTGTTCGTCGAGACATACTCCACCAAAATGCGGGGCGGTTATCTGCGGTTTCAGGCACAGTATCTGCGTCGTATCCGGGTGCCGCATTGGCGTGATGTGCCGCCCGTTCTGCGTCACCGTCTGGTCGATGCGGCCGCGCGCTCAGATCATGCTGCATGCAATGCGGTTGTCGCCGCACTTTACAACCTGAGCGAGGCCGATTGTATGATGCTGCAAAACGCTGCGGGGGCCCCGTGAGTCTCGATCTCGTCGATTACGAAAAGCAAGCCAAAGACGCCGTCATGGCGTTCTGGGGCAATCGCGAGAAGGCCCGGCAGAAGCAGATTGAGGCGGGCGTCATCGATCAGGGCGAGCGGGCCGGTGTCACCGCCGGCAAGAACATGGATGGGTTTGTCGCTCTCATCATCGATCTGGTGAAGGCCAATGGGCTGGGCCATGCGGCGATCCACCAACAACGCGCGGTAGTCACGCTACCTGGCTACTTCCGTCCGACGAAGCTGTGGGATTTGTTGGTCATCAACGAAGGCCGGTTGATTGCCGCCATCGAACTCAAAAGCCAAGTGGGCCCGTCCTTCGGCAACAACTTCAACAACCGGACGGAAGAGGCGATTGGTACGGCGCACGATCTCTGGACGGCCTATCGCGAGGGGGCATTCGGCAAACATCCGCGCCCATTTGTCGGCTGGTTGATGATGGTGGAGGATGCGCCCGCCTCACGGAGCGTGGTGCGCGATCGTTCCCCGCACTTTCCGGTCTTCCCGGAGTTTCAGGGCGCATCCTACCTCAAACGGTACGACGTCCTGTGCCAGAGACTGGTGCAAGAGCAGCTCTATTCCTCGGCTGCCCTTCTGGCTTCTCCGCGCTCGGCGTCGGCCTCGGGCGCGTTTGAGGCGCTGTCCGACTTGACCAGTCTGAAGACTTTCGTGACGTCGTTCGCTGGCTACATCGCCGCTGAAGCCGCGCGCTGACGTGGCATGACCGACTTCAACGACATCGCCGATCCGACCCTCCCTGGCACGGTTCCGACGGCCGCCCTGCTCCAAGCGGGACCGCCGGTTGAGCCGCTGAAGCGCGTTTTTGGCTACAGCGATCAGGAATGGGAAGCCTTCATCGAAGAATGGCTCACGACGCTCAAAAGTAAATACCTCCAAATACAGCGCGCTTCTGGCAGTAACGATCGGGGAATCGATGTCGCCGGCTTCACCGAAGCTAAAAAGCTGGAAGGCGTCTGGGATAACTACCAGTGCAAGCATTATGGCAAACCGCTAGGTAATGCTGAGATATTCCCCGAGATCGGGAAAATTCTCTGGCACTCTTTCAACAAGCACTATGTCGCGCCGCGCGCATGCTACTTCGTTGCGCCACGCAACGCCTCCACCACCGCCGCCCAACTGTTGGCCAACGCCACAAACCTCAAGGCAGAGCTGGTCAAGGCTTGGGACAAAAGCGTCGCCAAAAAGATCACCGACACCCAGACCATCACCCTCACCGGTGATTTTGCCGCCTACGTCAACGCCTTCAATTTTGCGATTTTCGCGGTGATGCCTGTCCTGACAGTGCTGGAGCAGCACCGCAAGACACCGTACTTCCTCCCACGCTTCGGTGGCGGCCTGCCCGCAAGACCCCAGCCTGACGCCGCGCCCGTCGACGTCGCGCCGCACGAAAGCGTCTATGTCGGAAAGCTGCTGGGCGCTTACGCCGATCACACCAAATCGACGATCGCCGACCTGTCAGCTTTGCAGGCGACGCAGCCGCTGTACGGTCATTTCCAACGCCAGCGTGAGGCGTTCTACCACGCCGAGGGATTGCGAGTTTTCGTGCGCGACAAGGTCGCGCCAGGCACGTTCGAGAGTCTGCAAGACGAAGTGTTCAACGGCGTGATCGACACGGCCGAGGCCGATCATGATGACGGCTATCGGCGGGTGGTCGCGGTGACGGAGCGTGCTACCGCCATCTCACTGGAGGCGCACGCGTTGGGGCCAAGCGCGATGGTGCGCGACCGCATCGGCATCTGCCATCAGCTCTCGAACGACGAGAGGCTGAAATGGCTGAAATGACAGCCCGCCCTGCCCAGACCTTCAACGGCACGCTGGAAGCGGGCCTGCGGGCAGTGGCGATCCTGACCGCAGCTTTCCCGGTGAGCTTCGATATCCAGCGCCTGACGGCTTATGACTACCTGCTGGTCAACACCAAGCAGTTGGGTGGCCCCGACGATCTGCACCCGATGAGCATCATCCACGCACCGGTCAGCCAGGTGCGGCGCAGCACGGTGCAGAACGCACTTCATCTGATGATGACGCGCGACCTAGTCGAGCGCGTCGTCGAACCGACGGGCCTGCGTTACCGTGCGGGGGAGGCGGCGGCGCTATTCATCGACTCGCTTGCCGCCGAGTACACGCGAGAATTGAAAACGCGGGCTGGATGGCTGGTCAGCCATCTCGACAACTATATTGACGCTGAGTTCGACGCGTTGATGCGGCATTACTTCGATGCTTGGGTCGTCGAATTTCAAGCCGCCGAACGCAGCCTTGGGCTCGAAGCATGAGCCCGGCTCTGCGCCTCCGGCATTTGGCTTTTCTGAGCCCGTTGAAGGCACCGGCCATAGTGACCTTCGGCGGTGGCCTGAACGTAGTTTACGGGGCGTCGGACACCGGTAAGTCGTTCATCGTCGACTCCATCGACTTCATGCTGGGTGGCAAGACCTTGCCCGCCGACATCCCGGAAAGCGTCGGCTATGACCGAGTGCTGCTTGGTGTCGAAACGCTGGCGGGTGAAAGCTTCACGCTGCATCGGAGCGTTTCGGGCGGTGCGTTCCGGCTGTATCAGGGTTTGCATACCGACCTGCCGGATGACGACACCCATACCGAGTTGGCCGACCAGCATAGCGACAAGCGCGACGACAATCTGTCCGCCTTCCTGCTGAGCAAGATCGGCCTTCTGCACAAACGGCTGCGGAAGAACAAGTCGGGGGACACGCAAAGCCTGAGCTTCCGGAATCTGGCCCGGCTCGTGGTAGTCAATGAAGAAGAGATCATCCAAAAGCGCTCGCCGCTGTCGGACGGCAGTTACATCGCCGATACCGCGAACACGGCGGCCTTTAAGCTGCTTCTCACCGGAGTGGACGACAGCGCGATTAGCGGCGGCAAAGCGAAGTCGCCGGAGGAACAATCCCGTACGGCGCAGATGGAGCTGCTGGAACAGCTTATAGGCGATTACACCGCGCGAGTGCGGGAACTGGCCGGCGCGCCGAAAGAGCTGGAGGAGCAGCTTGAAAAGCTCGACGGCACGATGCGCGAGCAAGGGGAGCAGCTTGCGATCTCCGAAGACGAATACAAAGAGGTCTCCGGCCAGCGGCGCGTCTTATTCAAGAAGATCGAAGAGGGCCAAAATCGCCTAACCGAGATCACCGCGTTGCTGGAGCGGTTTACGCTGCTGGCGGCCCATTACCGGTCGGATGTGCGTCGCCTGAAAGCGATCGAGGAAGCAGGAAGCCTGTTCGCCGCTTTGGGCGAGGCGAACTGCCCGTTATGCGGTGCTGTCCCGGAACATCATCGCAAGGGGGCGGACTGCGACGGCGATGTAGACGGCGTGGTCGAAGCGGCGCGCGCCGAAATCGCGAAGATCGAGCTGCGGCAAACGGAGCTGGAAGGCACGATCACGACGCTGCGGGCCGAGGCTGTGAGTTTCGAGAGGCGCCTGCCTCGCTTGCAAGCTCAAGCCGGTGATCTATCCGGCAGGATCGAACAGATCGTCGCCCCGAATCTACGCCGCCTGCGGGCGGGCTACGGTGAGTTGGCCGACAAGCGCGGCACGGTGCGGGAGGCGCTGACGGTCCACGGCACGCTCAAAGACCTTCAAGACCGCAAGGATGCCCTCGAACGGCAGGACGAGAAGACGCCCAGCTCCAGCACCGTCGAAACTGGTTTGTCCATGTCCGTGGCGGACGCCTTCGCCTCGACAGTCCTGGCGATCCTGAGGGACTGGCATTTCCCCGAAGTCGAGCGCGTGCACTTTGATATGCAGGTGCGCGATCTGGTCATCAACGGCAAGGCCCGGACCTCTTTCGGCAAAGGCCTTCGGGCGATCACACAGGCCGCCTTCACCATCGGCCTGATGGAGTATTGCCGCCAGCACGACACCGCGCATCCTGGCTTTGTCATTCTGGACTCACCGCTGCTTTCGTATCGCGAGCCGGATGGCGAAGGTGATGCCAGCGACGATCTGCGCGGCACGGATGTGAAGCCATGCTTCTACAACTACCTGCTCAAGCTGAGTGCAGAGCGGCAGATCATCATCATCGAAAATACTGACCCTCCAGACACGATCAAGGCGGCACCGCAGGTCCACGAATTTACTCGCCGGCATAATACTGGGCGATATGGATTCTTTCCTGTGACAGGCCCGGACACTGACCCGCCGACAGCTAGCGTTTGAGGAAAGGTGAGGCCGAACTCTGATTCCAAGCGCTCTCGGTCGTTACGGTCCCGCTCCATTGTTGAACTAGAGCGACCCACTCTCCGAAGGGCCTCAGCCATCATTAAGCAGGGATAGCTTTGCCGTTACGCGGGCCAAGCCGGCTTCTGACAGCTTGTGCGGCAGCTTCTCAGCCACAGCCTGCCAAACACCGAAGTCGTGCCAAGACCAAAAGCGCCTGATTTGATCGGGTGTAAGGCTAGTAGAATTCTCCAAGGTGACTTCGCCGACCACCTGATCCAAAAATGTCCGTGTCTGTCGCTCCGCATCTTTGCGTCGACCGTGGGGCGGCAAAAACCGCTTTACGAGGTCCCAATCACGGTCCGACATACGGTTACCCCGTGATCGTTGACTGTCTTCCTCGTCGATGTTGCTAGCGGAACCAGAGCCAGTCGGCGCCCACCGCAAGCGACGGTCGCCTGACGTCTGGAGAGACTCGACTAGGGATTTACGTCGCAGCTGCCGCAGGAGTACTTGGATTCGATCTCGTTCCTTTCCGGCATCCCAGGGGTGAAGAAGATTGCCCTCGACAGCCAAGCGTTCGGCGATCTCCGTGACCAGTAGCGGACGTTCGGCGTGTTGGATGATCCAGAGGACGCCATCAGCCACTCCGGCAGCCTTTCGCTGTTTGTAAGTCCTTGTTTTTACAACAACCTTCCAGTTCGTAGTTTCATCCTTATTGGCCCGCCACAAACCCAATATGGACTGAGATCGCGTGAGGCGTCGGGTTTGGCCCCATGATCGTGCCAATCATCGACGCAGCCTGTTAGCTCAAGGCTCTTGGGGGTGGGCCGCGCCAGCACGGCCCGGACGTTGGCAGCTTTGAAGCGCCCAAGACAGCCAGTCCCTCGCGACGGGACAAAAGCAGGAACGAGACTGACGCCCCCTCAAAGATGCTTGTCCCTACAGGCGATGCGGCACGGGCGGAGGAGGCGACCTAGTTGGGGGTTTGAATCGGAGCAGCCAGCCGCGAGGCGTAGGGCTGGATCAGCAGGAGGGCCTGGCTGCGGTTATGGACCCCCAACTTCTTGAATATCGAAGAGAAGTGCTGCTTCACCGTTCCCTCCGTCAGCCCCATGTCGGCCGCGATCTGCTTGTTCAAACGCCCGTCGGCGAGCGCCAGCAGGACTCGGAGCTGAGCGGGAGACAACGAGGCGATCCGCGTGCGAAACCGTTCGACATCCGCCGTCTCCCGCACGTCGTTCGAACCCGGCGGGAAGGCGGTCTGGCCAGCTGACAGCGCCTCGATCGTCTCCACGAGGCGGTGCAAGGGATCCGATTTGCTCAGGTAGCCGGCGCATCCGAAGGCTCTCGCCAGCGCTATGGTGTGCGCGTCTGTGCGCGACGAGATCATGGCGATCGGACGGTCCGGCAGCAGCTGCTGGAGCTCCAGCAGCGCGCTGAAACCCGAGGCGTCCGGCAGGATCAGGTCAAGGAGGACGAGCTTGATCTTTGCCGCATGGGCGCGAGCCGACGCCGCGCCTTCCGCGGCGGTCTGGGTCACGACGACCTCGCGACCCGGATCGGCGCGTCGAATGGCGTCTCGAAGCGCTTCCCCAACCAGAGGGTGATCGTCAACGATCAGAATCACACACGGCTCCCCACTCCAGCATGAGACTACGCAGGGTTGCCTTCTGCGACAATGGCGTGACGGGTGACGTCATTGGACCTTGCAGCGCCGTCACTTCGCATTTTTTCACGATCCTGCGGCACAAAATCGAAGTACAACTCTATAACTTTGGTTAGTGAGGAGCCCCGCTTCGCCCGCCTGTTAGTATTCCGAAAACGCTGATCGGACAATCCAGTCCTCAGACGCCCATTTTGTTTTCAGGAAACTACTATGGTCAAGGTCACGATCTTGATGGCTTGCCTAGCTTGCACGGCAGCAGCCGGCCCAGCCCTTGCCCAATCCAGCGCCAATGGCACGGGCAGCATCTCCATCATCCGCCCGCTGGCGATCGCCAAGGACGCCGACCTGAAGTTCGGCACCGTGGTCCGCCCCAGTTCCGGGTCGGGGTCTGCAACCGTAAGCACCGCCGGCGCCCGCTCCGTCTCCGGCGGCGTGGCCGAACTGTCGTCCGGCGACACCCCGCAGGCCGCGCAGTTCACCATCACCGGCGAGGGCGGTCAGTCGATCTCGGTCACCATCCCGGCCAGCTTCACCATGGCCAACGGATCGGACACCCTGACCGTGACCACCTCCAACAACCTGTCGGGCTCGGCCTCGGCGCAGACGCTGAGCAACGCGCTCGGTTCGGCGGGGTCGCTGGTGGTGCGGGTCGGCGGCAGCGTCGCCATTCCGTCGACGGCGGTGTCGGGCTCCTACACGGGGACCTTCACGGTCTCCGCCGCCTACAACTGACCCTCGGCCGATGTCCAAGACCGCCCGGCGTCTGGCCGCCACCCTGGCTCTCGCCTGCGCCCTCGGCGGCGTCGCGCGGGCCCAGGTGGGCGCCGACCTGAACCTGTCGCCCCACCGCGTCGTCTTCGACGACGAGCGGTCCGCCACGGTCTATCTGTTCAACCGCGGGGACGCGCCGGCCAGCTACACCGTCGGCCTCGTCGACCGTGTCATGGATGATAGCGGGCGCATCTCCGACGCGCCGGAGGCCTGGCCGGCCTCTGCGGCGCCATTTCTGCAGCATACGCCACGTCGGGTGACGCTCGGCCCGCGCGAAAGCCAGGTGATCCGCATCCGTTTGCGGCCGCCGGGCCTGGGCGCACCGGCCGAGTATCGCACCCACCTCACGGTCACTGCCACGCCGCCCGAGACGGCCGGCCTGACGGCGGAAGCCGCCTCGGCCGGCAGCGACGGCGACCTCGCCTTCAACGTCATCGCCCTTTTCAGCATGAGCATCCCGCTGATCGTGCGCGAGGGTCCGGCCGATGCCCGCGCCGGCATAGAGGCGGCGTCGCTGACGGGTGCCCAGGAGGGCGCGCCCCACGGGGCCGTGAGCCTGGATCTGGTCCGTCTGGGATCGAGTTCGGTCTTCGGCGACGTTCTTGTCCGCGCCGGGGACACGGTCGTGGCCCAGATCAAGGGCGTGGCCGTCTATCCCGAGATCGGACGCCGGCAGCTGCTGATTCCGCTGGCGCAGGCCGTTCGAGGCCGTGAGTTGAGTGTCTCCTATGTGGATGACGACGTCCATCCGGGCGTCGTTCTCGCGACCGCATCGGTGACTGCCGTCGCGCCATGACCCGTCTCGGTCAGGCCGCCCTCTGCGCCGCCCTCATCGGCGCGGCCCAGCCGGCGCTCGCTCAGTCGGCTGAGCCGAGCACGCGCACTGCATCGGCGGTCGCTCCGTTCACGGCCGACGACCTCCTGTTCATGGAGGCGCGGGTGGGTGATCAGGTCATCTGCGACGCCATCAATATCTACGGCGCGCGGGGCGGCGTGTTCGTGCCGCTCGGAGAACTGGCGCGCGTTCTGGATTTTCCGCTGGGCGTCTTCCCCGCCAACGGCAGGGCGGAAGGCCAGGGCGGAGCGCCCCTTCGAGACATCGAGCTCGACGTGAGCCGGGGGTTCGCCCGGACGGGCGAGCTCGAGCTCGAGCTTTCGCCGGGACAAGCCGTACCCTACGACGGGGACATCTATGTGCGGCTTGACCTCGCCGAGCTGCTGCTGGGGCTGACCCTTCGGGCGGACGTCAACGCCCAGGCTCTCGAGATCGCGAGCGATAACCCCTTGCCGTTCCAGGCGGCCGCCGCCCGGGCGGCGCGCGCCCGCGCGCTGGGTGCCCCGTCCAGTCCAGCCGCGGTCTCCGACATCACCCCGCCCTACGCCCTGTTCACGGCGCCCGCGGTCGACGTCCAGCTGGGTGGCGCCATGGCCCGCTCCGGCGAGGACTATACCCGCAGCTTCAACCTCAGGAGCGCCGGCGACCTCGGCTACGGCACGGTTCAGACCTTCCTGGGCTCGGACGAGCGCGGCCAAGCCCAGGACGCCCGCGTCACCTGGGAGCGCAAGGACGACGACGGGCGCGCGCTCGGCCGGCTGGGGGGCACCCGCGCCGGCTTCGGGGATGTGTACACAGCGCCCATGGCCCTGGGCGCTTCCGGAAGGACGGGGCGCGGCGCCTTCTACAGTTCGGCGCCGCTGGAAGTCGCCGACCTGTCGACGCCGCTGGATCTGCGCGGCGAACTCGCCCTGGGCGAGGAGGTCGAACTCTACGTCAACGAGGTGCTGCAGGCGGTCCGGTGGTCGGGAGACGCCGGCCGGTATGTCTTCCCGGACGTGCCCCTCGCCTATGGGCTGAACGTCGTCCGCCTGGTTTTCTACGGTTCCCGGGGCCAGGTGCGCGAAGAGGTGCGGCGCATCACCATCGGCGCGGGCCAGCTCCCGGCCGGCCAGATGCGGCTCCGTCTGGGCGCCGTGCAGGACGAAACGCCCCTGATCGATCTCGGCGGGGCGCCGTCCGGTCGAGGCGACATCCGTCTGTCGGCCATCGCCGATGTCGGCCTCACCGCGACCCAGACTCTGTCGCTCGGCGCCGCCCGGTACGCCCCGGACGACGGCGCGTCGCGGATGATGGGGGTCATAGGTCTCCGTTCCGCGCTCGGGCCGGCGGCGGTCCAGGTCGACGCGGCCTTCGACGACCAGGGCGGACGCGGTCTTCTGTTCGGCGTGGCCGCAAGGCCGGGCGGCGTGTCGGTGGTGGCGCGTCACTCTGAATACGCCGGCGGCTTCATTGACGAGACCCGCACGGCCTCGGCGGTGGACGGCGGCGACCTGATCCGCGCGACCGATGTGCGCATCGACGCCAGCCTGCCCTCGCCGATCGGGGCCTTGCCCCTCTCGGTCGATGTGGATCGGCGCGAGCGGTCGAACGGCGAGTGGCTGGCCAGCGCCGCCGCCCGGACCTCGCTGCGGCTGGACCGCTACTACCTTTCCGCCGGCCTGAATTGGGAAGGCGGACCGGCCAGCGGTTCGGACGATCGCCTGTCGGGAGCCTTCGACGTTTCGACGCTCGCCGCCGATGTCCTGCATCTGCGCGCCGGGCTGCACTATCGACTGGACGGCGACGCCCGGGTCGAGGCGGCCTTCGCCGATGTCGACTATGTCCTGTCGCCGCGCGACAGCCTGCGCTTCGGGGCGCTGCGAACCATGGGGCCGGCCGGATCGGACGTCTATCAGGTCGCCGCCCTGAGAACCGATCCGCGCTTCGACCTGTCGCTTCGCGCCTCCTGGGAGCCTGGCCGGGACGACCTGCGCGTCGGAATGCAGATCGGCTTCGGGTTATTCTTCGATCCCAATCAGCGGCGATATCGGCCGGTCCGTTCCGGGGTGACCACAGGTGGCGCGGTGCTCGTGTCGGCGTTCCGTGACGACGACGGCGACGGCGTGCGCTCGGCATCCGAAGCTCCAGTCGCGGGCCTCGAACTGCAAACGCCCCGCGGGCCCGTCCGGACGGACGCGGATGGCCAGGCGACCGGGGTCGGCCTGGGCGACGGCGGAGCGATCACGCTGCGGGCGGACATGAGCGCGGTCGAGGACCCGTTCCTGGCGCTTCCCACGCAGGCCCTTGCGGCCGTGCCGCGGCCCGGCCGCACGATCACCGTCCCCGTTCCCCTGCAGTCCACCGGCGAGGTGGAGGTGGTCGTCGAACTTGAACGTGACGGGCAAGAGCGCCCGCTGGCGGCCGTGGATGTGATCCTCACGCGCCAGGAAGGCGGGGAGCCCGTGCGGGGACGCAGCGACTTCGCCGGCGTGGTGACCGTGGCCGGTCTTCGCCCCGGCTCCTGGACGATCCGTCTGAACCCGACCCAGGCGCTCAACCTCGGCCTCGTGCTGGACGAGCCCGTGCAGGTGACCGTGCCGCCCGACGGCGGTTTCATCCGCGGCGAGCCTTTGCGAGTGCGCATCGAGCGGAGAACGAGCACATGAGGCTTGGCCCCCTTCTCCCGGCGATCGTCGCCGCCGCCACCCTGGCGGCCTCCCCCGCCGCCGCACAGGTGGCGGTCAGCCGCTCGCCGGCCACGGCTCCCTCGCTTGGACGCGTGGTGGCGGGATCGAGCACGACCGTCTTCTCGGTCAGCGCCGGAGGAGCCGTGACGCGCACCTCGGGCGACGCCATCCGCCTGACCACCGCGGGCGTGACCGCTCCGACCGTGACGGTGACCTGCATGACGTTGGTGAACTGCACGCTGCGGGACGTGCGCGTCACCGTCACCGCCTCGGGCGGATCGGGCGGAGCCAGCATCACCCGTTTCAGGATCGGAACCCTCAGCGGTGGAACCTATCGAACCAGCGCGCCGGCTGAGGGCGCCAGCCTGACCTTCGATCTGCGCCCGCTCGGCATGGGGGGCTCGGCCAGCTTTCCTCTCGGCGTGGACGTGTCTGTGACTGCCGGCTCCCTGGGCGACGCCAGCTACAGCTACAGCATCAGCGTGGTGATGCTGTGAGGCCCTGCGCGCTGCTCCCGATGGCGGCGGCCGCCCTCGTCATGGCCTCACCGGCCCTTGCGCAGTCAGTCCAGGCACGGGCCGCCCTTCGCGTCGAACCGGCGGTGTCCGTCAGCCCGGCCCCGGGTCTGCCCGGCGCCGTCGGTCGGGGATCCGTCGGCGCGAGGGAGCTGAGACGTGCGACGCGTCTGCTGGTCATCAACGGGGAGCCCGGCCGCGCCTATCGCGTCACTCTTCTGGCGACGGGAAGCGCCGGAGACTCCGACCGCACGAACGAGCTTGTGCTGATCTCCGGCACGTCCGGAGACATCTCCGCGACCCGCCTCGGCCAACTCGACGTCGATGGTCGAGACACGCTTCAGGTGCTCCGACCGGCCATGACGCCCATGGCCGGAGACGACATCACGCCAACCACTCCCATCCGTATCGATTACGAATAGGCGCGCGCCCCTTGACAGAAACAATCGAACAACTGGCCTTCTGCAGCCACGCTCCGTCCCGACAGGAGGCGCTGAGGGGTCTGCCCGACCTGCTCGAGGTCGCCCGGCGCAACAACAGGGCTCAGGGTCTGACAGGGGCAATCGCCGTCGGCCGCAGCGGCTACTTCCAGGTTATGGAAGGAGGCCGCGACGCCATCGATCGCACCATCGCCAGGATCAATCGCGATGGTAGGCACTGCAACGTTCGGATCGTGTCGCGGCAATCCATCAGCGGACGACTCTTCTCGGCATGGACACTCGCCTGCCCTTCGATCCTGCCCAGCCTGAGGCTGCAGATCGATCTGGCGATCGATACCTGCACGGAGCATCCGGAAGCCGCCATTTCCCTGTTGCGGAGCATTACGGTGATGCAGGCGCTCCATCATCGCCGTAGCTGCGATGTAGATCGAGCTGTTATCGTTCGGCCGTTCGCTAAGCTTGCTCGGACCGAAATGCGGTGATCTCGGCTTGAGCACCCAAGGTTGCTGCGATGAAGCGCGCCTTTGAGGGCACAGGAAAATGATCGGCGACGGTTCTTGAGCGAGCATCGCCGGGGCCTCGATCAGCGGGCGCGGTTGACGATGAAGGTCGTCTCGACGTTGTCAGCAGTGGCGTTGGTGTAGGCGCAGATGCGCTTGGCCTCGGCGATCACGGCGTCCAGGTCGTCGCCGGACAGGCCAGGGACGGTGACGTCGAAATGGGCGCGCAAGCCATAGCGGCCGTCTTCGCGCACGAACAGGGTGACGGCGGCGTCGATGCTCACCTCGCCTGCGTTCAGCTTCTTCTGGCCGGCGGCGTGGCGGATGGCGCTGGCGAAGCAGGCCGAGAAGCCGGCTGCGAACAACTGCTCCGGGTTGGTGCCCTGGCCGCTGCCGCCCAGTTCCGTCGGAAAGGCCAGGTTGACGTCCAGGTTGCCGTCCGAGGAACGGGCAGAGCCGTCACGGCCGTGCTGGATGCCGACCTTGGCGATGTAGAGGTCCTTCATGATCAGTTTCCTCAAAAGCTCCCAGGGAGGGGGCGGACACCGTCTGGGAGCGGGCGGGGTCCGATGGGAAAGCCGTCGCCTATGCGGCGGCGACGGGATGGGAGGCGGCGCGGAGCGCCAGGGCGTAGGTTCCCGTTCCTTGCGCCCCCGACAGCAGGCGGCCGCCGATGCGGACGAAGGGCACGCCAGTGACGCCGAGCGATCGGGCCTCCGCCTCGTCAGCCCTCATCCGCTGTTCGGTCGCGGGGTCGGTCAGGGCCGCGCGGACCGCGTCCTTGGTCATCCCGCCACGCAGGGCGGCGGCCAGCACGACCGTGGGGTGGGCCATGTTCTCGAGCCGGAAAAAATAGCTGTCGGTGATCGCGGCATAGACCGCGCGCGCCAGCCCCTGGGCCTCTGCCGCAATCAGGATGCGGTGCAGGGGTGCAGTGTCCGGCATGCGGGCGATGTTCGGGAAGTCGAAGCCAAGACCTTCGCGCCGCCCCGCCTCGGCCACGCGCTCGAACACGGCGTCGGGCAGGCTCCGGCGCGCCTGGAACTCGCGCCAGCTCATGCCGTCGGACGGCCACTCGGGATGCAGGCGAAAGGCCCGAAGCCGGGGCGCGATCTCTAAGCCGATCTCGCTGGCCGCGCGCTCCAGCTGGGTGATGCCGATCAGGCACCAAGGGCAGATGGGGTCGATCCAAAGGTCGATGCGAGGGTCAGCCATTGGGACGATCTCCCTCCGGCGCGCGGGCGGCGGCTTGGTAGTCGACCATCCAGCCGGGATACTCGGTCGGCGGGGTCGAGGCGGCGTCCAGCGCGGCGATCTGGTCCGGCGTCAGGGCTCGGGCCAGGTCGACGGCGCCCAGGTTGTCGTCCAGCTGATCGACCCGCTTGGCGCCGACAATGACGCTGGTCACGGTCTCGCGGGTCAGCAGCCAGGCCAAGGCCACGCGCGCCACGCTGACGCCATGCGCCTGCGCGATCGGGCGGGCGGCGGCGATGACGGCTGCGGCGCGGGGCCGATCTACCGGCGGGAAGTCGAAGCCGGTGCGCCGGGCGTCGGCCGGGCCGGTCTCGGTCGCGAGGGGATCGAACTTACCCGACAGCAGGCCGCCCGCCAGCGGGCTCCAGACCAGGACGCCGATACCCGCGTTCTCGGCCTGGGGCAGGATCTCGCGCTCTGCGTCCCGTCCGGCCAGGGAATAGTAGATCTGGTTGGCCGCGAGGGGCGGCGCGCCCGTCCGTTCTGCGATGGACGACAGCCGCTCGACCCGCCAGCCGGGATGATTGCAGACCCCGACATAGCGCACCTTGCCCGACCGGACGACGGTGGCGAGGGCTTCGACGACCGCCTCCGGCGGCGTCACCGGATCGACGCCGTGCAGCTGGAACAGGTCGATGTGATCAACCCGCAGCCGCTTCAGGCTGCGATCGACGCTGGCCATGACGTGGTTGAGGGTCGAGCCGCCGGCGTTAGGGCCAGTCCCGACCCGCTCATGCGCCTTGGTGGCGACGATGATCTCGTCTCGCGGCAGGCCGAGGTCGCGGATCGCCTGGCCAACGATCGCCTCCGAGCGACCGGCCGCATAGACGTCGGCGGTGTCGATCAGGTTGATCCCGGCCTCAAAGGCGCGGGCGATCAGGGGCTTGGCGGCCTCGACGTCCAGATCGCCGATGGCGCTCCAGAACTCGCCGCCGCCGAATGTCATGGTGCCCAGCGACAGCTCGGACACATAAAGGCCGGTGCGGCCCAGGGTTCGATAGCGCATGGCGGTCATCCCAGGCCGATCGCGACGGCGGCCAGCACCGTTGCGAGGACGAGCAGGGACGGGAGAGCCTTCAGCACGCTCACGGCCATGCCCTCAGACCAACCGGTGGCCGCCGTCCACATGGACGACTTCGCCGGTGATGGAGCCGTTGTTCATCAGGAACAGCACCGCATCGGCGACCTCGGCCGCTGTGGCGATGCGCCCGACCGGCAGTTTGGCGGCCACCTCGGCGAAGGCCCCGTGCTTGTCCTCGCCGAACAGGCCGTCCCACATCGGGGTGTCGGTCCAGCCGGGGGAGACCGCATTGACCCGGACCGGCGCGAGGTCCAGCGCCAGGGCGCGGGCGCTCTGCTCGGCGGCGGCGGTGCCTATGTTGGTGATCCAGGCGCCCTTGGCCGGGCGGTCAGTGGAGACGCCACCGGTCAGGGTGATGGAGCCGCGGGGCGCGATCTTGCCGCGCGTGGCCGACACGATGTGGGCGGTCGTGAAGATGCGGGGCTCCAGCGCCCGGCGATAGGCGTCCAGGTCGCCGTCGGCTGGACCACCGACGAAGCTGCCCGCCGCGCTGTAGACATGATCCACCCGCTCGAACCGGGCGAACAGCGCCTGCACCGACGCGATGTCCGCGGCATCGACGATGGCGGTCTTCAGACCCGGGTTGGCGGCGGCGGCGGCGTCCAGCCCGGCCTGACCGCGCGCGGCGATGGTGACGTCGGCGCCCCGCGCCTGAGCCTGACGCGCGACCTCCAGCCCGATGCCCTTGCTGCCGCCCAAAACGACAACGGTTTGACCGATCATGATCGTCTCCTTGGTGCTCATGACGCTCGAAAGCGCGGTTGAGACCCATCTAGAAAATCATGATCGTATGGTCAATAATAAAAATGATCGGTCGATCCTTATTTTTCGGCGAAGGGCTCCAGGGCTGCGTCGGCGACGTGCCGGATCGTCGCTGTGTCGGCACCGGCGCGCCCCAGCGTCATAATGCTGACGACCGCCCCGACCAGAGCGTCGGCGCGCAGATCGATGTCGGTGTCGCGCGCCAGTTCGCCGGCCTGGACCGCGATCATCAGGTGGCGCACGAAGAAGTCACGGATTTCGCGCATTCGGCCCCGGGCCATCGCCTGGGTCGCAGGCGAGTGGGCCTCGCGTTCGGCCACCGTATTGACGATCAGACACCCCGCGCGGTCCTTGTCCTCGCTGGCCAGCCTGGCCTGCAGCACGATCCAGGCTCGGATGGCCGCGACGCCTTGGCTGTCGGTCGGCAGGGTCGCGCGGAAGAAGCCGGCGTAGTGGTCGAACACCTGCTGGAACAGACCCTCCTTGTCCTTGAACGCCGCATAGACGCTACCGGGCTTCAACCCGGTCGCGGCGTAGATGTCGGACATGGAGGTCGCGGCATACCCCTTGCGCCAGAAGACGCGCATTGCCTGGTCGAGAGTGGTTGAGAGATCGAATTCGCGGGTACGGGCCATGCTGCCAATATATTGAGTGACCGATCTCGATACAAGTTGGTCATCCGCTCTTGATATTGATCGTTTGATCATTTTTCGAGCTTTTTGTCGCCGTTGAGGCGATATCGGAGAACTCCCATGACCCGCTTCCTCCTCACCGCCGTGTCCGCCACGGCGCTTCTTGTCGCGGTCCCGGCCGCCGCCCAAACCGCCCCCCGCCCCGGCACCGCCGCCTATGACACCTGGGTGGGCGAGCGCCTGGCCACCCTGCAGCAATCGTCCGACCGCGACGCTATCCGCCAGTTGGCCTTCCACTACGCCCGCGGCAACGACGAGCTGTCGGTCCACTTCGCCAATCGCGGCGAGGGCCGTCGCCTGGCCCAGGCCGAATACGCCCAGGCGTTCACACCGGACGTGAAGATCACCGTCTATCCGCTGCGCAACGCCACGCCGCTGCGCGAGGTCGTCGGCATTCCGGACTGGATCGCCTTCGCCGACGGCTTCTTCGAGACCGCAAACTATTCCTCCAGCCTCCACCTGATGTCGAACTTCGACATCGACTTCCCCGACGCCGACACCGCGCGCGTCAGCGCCTATGCCGGCGTCCCGCACTTCATCCGCTCGGACGCCCGCACCCCCGAGGCCCAGGCGGTGACGCTGGAGTACATGCTGTGCCGCTATGACTATGTCGCCAAACGTCAGGCGGACGGCGGCTGGAAGATCACCGAGTTCACCATCTACCTGGACGAAATCCAGCGGTCTCAGGGCTTCTACCCGAGCGGCCAGGCCAGCGGCCAGTAATCGGCGACTTGGCCGGGCGCTCCCACGCCCGGCCATTCGATCTCATCGCTCGACCCCAAATTCTGCTGGAATGGGGGATCACGGTTTGGCGGAACCGGCGCGCGAGATGGCGGTGCTTCCAAAGCCTCTTGCCCCAGTCCATTCTTCATCAGCGGCGGAAGAGCCCTCAAGGGTCGCGGCTGAGCCCGTTGACGCCGATCGGCTTGCCGCCTGTCGTCCCCTGATCGACCTTCGCCTTGAGAGGCGATGTCGTGCGACGACCGGCATCACCAGAGACATTCAACCCTCGAGCTGCCGCTCTAACGCCCCCAGCACGCGATAGCAGGGCAGCACCTGGGCGACGCTTGCTCGGGGTTCGCGGCCCTCGTGGATAGCAGCCACGAACTCGCGGTCCTGAAGCTCGATGCCGTTGGACGACACCGCCACGCCGGTCAGGTCGACCGGCTCCTCACGGCCCGTGACCAGGTCGTCGTAGCGGGCGATCCAGGTGCCGTTGTCGCAGATGTAGCGGAAGAAGGTGCCCAGCGGCCCGTCGTTGTTGAAGCTGAGCGACAGGGTGCAGATCGCGCCGCTCTCGGCCTTCAGCTGGATCGACATGTCCATGGCGATGCCCAGGTCCGGATGGATCGGGCCCTGCATGGCGTGGGCCTCGACGATCGGCCCGGCCTGCCAGGCGAACAGGTCCACCGTATGCGCCGCGTGGTGCCACAGCAGGTGGTCGGTCCAGGAGCGCGGCTCGCCCTTGGCGTTGATGTTGGTGCGGCGGAAGAAATAGGTCTGCACGTCCATCTGCTGGATCGACAGCTCTCCCGCCTTGATGTGGTTGTGGATGTACTGATGGCTGGGGTTGAAGCGCCGGGTATGGCCGACCATGGCGACGAGCCCGGTCTCGCGCTGTCTGGCGTCGACAGCCTCGGCGTCGGCCAGGCTGTCGGCCAGCGGAATCTCGACCTGCACATGCTTGCCCGCGTTCATGCAGGCGATGGCCTGCGACGCATGCAACTGCGTCGGCGTGGCCAGGATGACGGCGTCGATCTCGGGCCGGGCCAGCGCCTCGTCCAGCTCCGTCGTGACATGGCCGATGCCGTACTTCTCGGCGACCTTCTGCGTGGCCTCCAGGGTGCGGCCGATCAGGCTGACGACCTCGACGCCGTCGATGCGGGCCAGCGCGTCCAGATGCTTTTCGCCGAAGGCCCCGGCGCCGGCGAGGGCGATCTTCATGCGGCGGCTCCGATGTCGTTGGCGGCGGTCGCCTCATCCACCGGCCGCAACACGATATGACCGACGGCGGTGTTCGACGCCGGCACATGATAGTGGCGATGCAGTTGCTGGGTGGTCTTGCCCATGGCCCCGCGCATGATCAGCCACATGACCATCTCGATGCCCTCCGAGCCGGTCTCGCGCAGATACTCGATGTGCGGGATGTGGCGCAGCGCGTCGGTCGAGCCCGACAGCTGGTCCAGGAAGCGGTTGTCCCACTCCTTGTTGATCAGGCCAGCGCGCGGCCCTTGCAGTTGGTGGCTCATGCCGCCGGTGCCCCAGACCTGGACGTTCAGGTCCTCGGGATAGCTCTCGACCGCCCGGCGGATCGCCTCGCCCAGGGCCCAGCAGCGGTTGCCCGACGGCGGCGGATAGGTGACGACGTTGACGGCCACGGGGATGACCTTGCACGGCCACTTGTCGACCTTGCCGAACATCATCGACAGCGGGACGGTCAGGCCGTGGTCGACCTCCATCTCGTTGATGATGGTCATGTCGAACTCGTCCAGGATGCAGCTCTGGGCGATGTGCCAGGCGAGGTCCGGATGGCCCTCCACCACCGGCACCTGGCGCGGCCCCCAGCCTTCGTCGGCGGGGGTGAAGCTCTCGGCGCAGCCGATGGCGAAGGTCGGGATGAACTTCATGTCGAAGGCCGTCGCATGGTCGTTGTAGACCAGGATGACGACGTCGGGCTTCTCGGCCTTTTCCCACTCGCGGGTCCAGTCGAAGCCGGCGAAGGCGGGCTTCCAGTAGGCTTCCTCGGTTTTGTCGAAATCGACGGCGACGCCCAGCGCCGGGATGTGGCTGCAGGCCACGCCTGCGGTGATGCGGGCCATCAGTACTTCTCCTTGATCGAGCGGACGCCGACGGGCGAGCGGCCGCCGGCGATCATCATGGCCTGGTAGTCCTCGAAGCTCATGTCGGTCATGGTCGACACGGCCTGGGCGAAGCTCTTGCCGTCGGTCGAGAACAGCTTGGCCAGGAAGTAGATGTTGCCGCCCAGCTCCAGGCAGCGGTTGAAGTCGCGGTCCAGCACCGCCTGCTTCTGCTCCTCGGTCATGGGCCAGCGGTCCAGATAGGCCCGCTCGTCGGCCTTGAAGGCCTCGCGGTTCTCGGCCTTCATCAGGCTCATGGCGAACTGGTTCAGGTGATAGCCCTGACGCGCACGGGCGGCGGTGAAGACCCGGGTGCCGGGGATGTCCTCGAACTCGGCCAGATAGGCGTGGATGTCGCGGGGCGTGGTCATAGCCCTCTCTCCTTCAGCTTGGCGTCGAGGCGGGGGAAGACGCGCCGGGCGTTGCCCTCGAAGATGGCGTGGCGCTGCTCGGCCGTGATGGGGGCAGCGTCGATGTAGCGCTTGGTGTCGTCGAAGTAGTGGCCGGTCTGCGGATCGATGCCGCGCACGGCCCCGACCATCTCGGACCCGAAGAGGATGTTGGGCGTCTCGATCACGGTCGTCAGCAGGTCGATGCCCGGCTGGTGGTAGACGCAGGTGTCGAAGAAGACGTTGTCCATCAGGTGCTGATCCAGCGGCGGCTGCTTCAGCATGTCCGCCAGACCGCGATACCGCCCCCAGTGATAGGGCACCGCCCCTCCCCCGTGCGGGATGATGAGGCGAAGCGTCGGGAAGTCCTTGAACAGATCGCCCTGGATCAGCTGCATGAAGGCGATGGTGTCGGCCGCGATGTAGAAGGCGCCGGTTGCGTGCAGCCCCGGATTGCACGAGCCCGAAACGTGGATCATGGCCGGCACGTCCAGCTCCACCATCGCCTGGTAGAAGGGATACCAGAACCGGTCGGTCAGGGGCGGGGCGGTGAAATGACCGCCGCCGGGATCGGGGTTCAGGTTGCAGCCGATGAAGCCCAGTTCCTCTACGCAGCGGCGCAGCTCGGCGATGGAGCCGGTCAGGTCGGCCTTGGGGCTCTGGGGCAGCATGCAGACCCCGGCGAAGGTCTCCGGATACAGGCCGCAGACCCGGGCGATCAGGTCGTTGGACGCCCGCGCCCAGGCGGTCGACACCGCCTCGTCGCCGACGTGGTGGGCCATGGTCGAGGCGCGCGGGCTGAAGATTGTCATGTCCGCGCCGCGCTCCTTCAACAGGCGCAGCTGGTTGGCCTCGATCGTCTCGCGGATCTCGTCGTCGGTGATCTCGGGATAGGGCGGCGGGGCCTCGCCGGCCTTGAAAGCCGCCTTCTGGGCGTCGCGCCAGGCGTCGTGCTGGGGCGGGGCGGTGGTGTAGTGGCCGTGGCAGTCGATGATCAGGCTCATGCGGCGGCTTCCCGTTCAGGCGCGTCGGCCAGAAGCGCCAGCTTGGCCTCCAGACTGTCGGGCGAACCGAGGCCCCGCGCGCCGATTTCGCGCTGGATGGCGACGGTACCGCGCGTCATGCGAGGCTCTATGCCGAGGCCTTCGAGCGTCTTGGCGGACTCCTCCATCTCGGCGGCGCGGCGCAGGCCGTGGATCAGGATGCGATCGAGGTTGTAGTCGAACCGGCTCCGCCAGTCGGCGCCCGGCGAACTGGCGTCCAGCGAGGCGATCACCGCATCGGTCACGCCCGCGCGGTCCGCCGCCAGAATGCATTCGGCGGACAAGGCCTCGATCCCCTTGACCATGACCGAGCGGATCATCTTCACAGCCGCCGCCGCGCCGACGGGGCCGTCCAGCATCTCGATGTTGACGAAGCCCAGCGCGGTCAGGGCGTGCGCCGCCTCCGCCGCATGCGGACCGGACATCAGCAGGGGCGCCGCGCGACGCTTGGGGTGGACCGGGGCCATGACGGCGACATCGACATAGCGACCGCCCGCCGCCTCGACGGCTTCGGCGGCCGCCCGCTTGGTCCCGGGTGCGACACTGTTCATGTCGCAATACAGGGCGCCCCGCGTGAGGACGGCGGCAGCGGATCGTGCGGCGGCGAGCGCTTGATCGGCCGTCACCAGAGACAGAATGACCGGCGCGTCCGACAACGCCTGAAGCAGGGTCGAACATCCCGCGACGCCGAACCGCTCATAATCGGCCAGCTTGCCAGCGCGCGTCGCGGCCACGTCGGTCTTGCGATCATAGGCGCGGGCAGACACGCCGCTCCAGCCCTCGGCGAAGGCCGAGGCCGCTTCCCCGAAGCCGATGAAGGCGAGGCGCTGCGTCATTTGCCGGACCTATCGCGGCGAGGCCCTCGATCCGCAAATCACTATGGGTCGAGGGCTATTCATTTTCCTGAATAGAAAATGCAGCCTGTTCGAGCCGCGCGAGGAACGACGCCTGCGTCGGCGTCGGCCGCCAGTCCGCCCGTGTGGTCAGGCCGATGGTCCGGCTGGTCTGGCTGAGCGGTGGCCCGATGGGCGTGAGGACTCCCGCCTCGATCTCCAGCGCCACCTGGTCGCGCGACAGCAGGGTCAGGAGGTCGCTCTGACGGAGGATACCCCGGATGGCCGTGACCGAGCCACATTCGACGGGCGCGGCGGGCGCCGGACCATCGGCGAACAGCGCCTGCCAGAGCAGCCGCAACGGCGAGCCCAGCCGCCCGATCACCCAGGGATAGGCCGCCAGTGCTTCGCGGTTGGGCCTTCCCGTCCCCGCCAGCGGATGGCCCTTTCGGCCCACGACCATCAGCCTGTCTTCCAGCAGAGGCTGCTGCACCAGATCGGCGGACACCTCGTCGCGCAGGGCCCCGACCATGACGTCGATGACGCCGTCGCGCAGGGGTTCGACCAGTTCGCGCCAGGCCCCGTCGACGATATCGACCACGAATCCCGGCTCCTCGGCTACCATCCCCGCCACGGCGCGCGGCAGAAGCACGGCGCGCGACAGGGGCATGGCCCCGACCGTGATGCGGTTGAGGTCGCCGCCCGCGCCGGGCCGCAGTTCCGCCAGGGCCGAGGCGATCTCGGACCGCGCCAGCCGCGCGCCGCGCGCCAGCCGCCGCCCCGCGCGGGTCAGGACGACGCCGCGTCCCTGACGCTCCACGATCGGCACGGCGCAGATCTGTTCGAGGTCGCGCACCGCCGCGTGCAGGCCCGGCTGGGACAGCCCCGTCGTCCGCGCCGCCGCCGTGAACGAGCCCGCGTCCGCCAGGGCGAGGAAGGCCCGGAGCTGCGTCGCCGTCACCAGCCGCTCGGGCCGCGCGAAGCCGCTGCGCCCCGCCTGTCGCGCGGCCTCGGCGATGTGGTGGAAGGCCCGATCGGCGCGTTCGGCCAGCACCCGCCCCGCCTCGGTCGGGCGCACGCCGTCCGGCTGGCGGGTCAGCAGACGCGCGTCCAGCGCCCGCTCCAGCTTGGCCAGCCCCTGCGTGAGGGCCGGCTGGGACAGGCCGACGGTCTCGGCCGCCCGGCTCATGCTACCGCGCGCGATCACCACCGACAGGGCGCGCAGGTGGCGCAGGTTCAGGTCGAACGGCGACAGGTCGCTCATGACCTATCGTAAATTCTTATCGGCCCGGCGCAAATGCGAATTCCCCCTGCCCTGCCCCGCCGTCATGAGCGAGGCAAGCGAAAGGGAGGCATGGATGGCGGGTCGGGTTGTGACGAACGTCGCGCGCGCGGACGCCGCCGTGATCGACGGCCTGGCCCGGCTGGGCGTCGCCACGGTGCACGAGGCGCAGGGCCGCATCGGCCTGCTCGCCCCCCACATGCGGCCCATCTATCCGGGCGCACGCATCGCCGGATCGGCGGTGACCATCTCGGCCCCGCCCGGCGACAACTGGATGCTGCACGTCGCCATCGAGCAACTGCGGCCCGGCGACATCCTGGTGCTGGCCCCCACCTCGCCCTGTTCGGACGGGTACTTCGGCGATCTCTTGGCGACGTCGGCGCAGGCGCGGGGGTGTCGGGGGCTGGTCATCGACGCGGGCGTGCGCGACGTGCGTGACCTGACCGAGATGGGCTTTCCGGTGTGGTCCAGGGCCGTCTTCGCGCAAGGAACCGTCAAGGCCACGCTGGGCGACGTCAATGTGCCGATCGTCTGCGCCGGGGCGGCGATCGAGGCGGGCGACGTGATCGTGGCAGACGATGATGGGGTTTGCGTGGTCCGCCGGGCGGACGCGGCCTCGGTGCTGGAGAAGGGGCTGGCGCGGGAGGCGAACGAGGCGTCCAAGCGCGAGCGGCTGGCGGCCGGCGAGCTCGGCCTCGACATCTACGACATGCGCGGAAAGCTGGAGGCGATGGGCCTGCGCTATGAGTGAGGGCGTCCACTGCATGTGGATGCGCGGCGGCACCTCCAAGGGCGCCTTCTTCCTGGCCGACGACCTGCCCACCGACACCACCGCGCGCGACGCCTTTCTGCTGCGCGTGATGGGCTCGCCCGATCCACGCCAGATCGACGGCATGGGCGGCGCCGACCCCCTGACGTCCAAGGTGGCCGTGGTCTCGCGTTCGACGCGCGACGGCGCGGACGTCGATTACCTGTTCCTGCAGGTGTTCGTGGATCAGGCCATCGTCACCGACGCCCAGAACTGCGGAAACATGCTGGCGGGCGTCGGCCCCTTCGCCATCGAGCGCGGGTTGGTCGCGGCGAAGGACGGAGAGACGCCGGTCTCCATCTTCATGGTCAACACCGGCCAGACGGCGGTCGCCACGGTCGCCACGCCGGGCGGGCGCGTCACCTATGAGGGCTCGGCCCGGATCGACGGCGTGCGGGGAACGGCCGCGCCCGTACCACTGGAGTTCCGCGACACCGCCGGTTCGTCGTGCGGCGCGCTTCTTCCGACCGGAAACTCGGTCGATGTCATCGACGGCGTCGCCTGCACCCTGATCGACAACGGCATGCCCTGCGTGGTCATGCGCGCCGACGCGGTGGGCGTCACCGGCTACGAGGACCGCGAGACGCTGGACGCCGCAGACGCCGTTAAGGCCAGGATCGAGGCCATCCGCCTCAAGGCCGGGCCGATGATGAACCTCGGCGACGTCGCCAACCTGTCGGTGCCGAAGATGATGCTGGTCGCCCCGCCCCGGAACGGCGGCGCGGTCACGGTCCGCAGCTTCATCCCCAAGCGGGCGCATGCCAGCGTCGGCGTGCTCGGCGCCGTCAGCGTGGCCACCGCCTGCCTGCTAAAGGGCTCTCCCGCCGCCGAGGTCGCAGAGGTTGCCGACGGCCGCCGCAAGACCCTGTCGGTCGAACATCCCACCGGCGAGATGACCTGCGTGCTCGAGACCGACGACGCAGGCGCGGTCGTCTCCGCAGCCCTCCTGCGGACGGCGCGCAAACTCATGGACGGAGTGGTCTTCGGATGAGTACCGACGCCCAGGGCCGGGTCCGCAGCTGGACGTTGGAACCGTCGGTCCCGAGGTTCCGCCCGCCGCTCGGCGCGGTGGACGCCCACTGCCACGTCTTCGGCCCCGCCGACCGCTTTCCCTTCAGCCCCAGGGCCAAGTACCACCCGCAGGACGCAGGGCCCGACGCCCTGTTCGCCCTGCGCGACCACCTCGGCCTGACCCGCAACGTCGTCGTCCAGGCCAGCTGCCACGGAATGGACAATGCGGCCACGCTGAACGCCATCGCGGCGTCGAACGGCCTGGCGCGCGGCGTCGCCGTGGTCGATCCCACGATCTCGGACGAGGACCTGCACGCGCTCCACGACGGTGGCATCCGAGGCGTGCGCTTCAACTTCCTGAAGCGCCTTGTCGACGACGCGCCCAAGGACAGGTTTCTGGAGGTCGCCGCCCGCCTGCCTGCCGACTGGCATGTCGTCGTGTATTTCGAGGCCGACATCCTGCAGGAGCTACGCCCCTTCCTCGACGCCCTGCCCCTCCCCGTCGTCGTTGATCACATGGGCCGTCCCGACGTGACGCAAGGCCCCGACGGCCCCGACATGCGTGCCTTCCGCGCCCTGCTCGACAGTCGCGACGACATCCACTTCAAGGCCACCTGCCCCGACCGCCTGTCCGAGGTCCCGCCGTGGGACGACTTTGCCGAGGCCGTGCGTCCGTTGGTCGAGGCCTACCCCGACCGATGCCTGTGGGGCACGGACTGGCCCCACCCGAACATGGAAAGCCGCATCCCCGACGACGGCGCCCTCGTCGACATGATCCCCCGCATCGCGCCCACGCCCGAGCTTCAGCGCAAGCTGCTGATCGACAATCCCATGCGCCTCTACTGGAGCGAAGAATGCCCGTGAGCATCGCCACCACCCATGTCGGCAGCCTGCCGCGCGGCCCCGAGCTGACGCCGCTGCTGCTGGCCCGCGACCACGGCGAGCCCTACGACGCCGAGGCCTTCGACCAAGTGGTCCAGACGGCCGTGGACGAGGCGGTGAGGAAGCAGGTCGAGGCCGGCGTCACTGTCATCAGCGACGGCGAGTTGGGAAAGGTCGGCTATTCGACCTACATCATCGAGCGCCTGTCGGGCTTCGGCGGCCATAGCCCCCGGAAGCCCGCGCTCGACCTCGCGCCCCTGCCGGAGTTCCGCGAGAAGCTGGCCGGCATCATGGGAGCCCAGGAGTTCACCCGCGCCTCGTGCATCGGCGAGGTGAAGCTGGTGAACCTTCAGCCGCTGCACGACGACATTCGCCGCTTCCGCTCGGCGCTGGACCGGCACGGCCAGGGCACCCGCGCCTTCATGAACGCCGCCTCGCCCGGTCTCATCACGGCGTTCCAGCCCAACGCCTTCTACGCCACGCACGAAGCCTATCTGGCCGATCTGTCCGACGCCATGCGGCCCGAGTACGAGGCCATCGTCGACGCCGGTTTCGAGCTCCAGCTCGACTGCCCCGACCTCGCGATGTCGCGCCACACCGGCTATCAGGACATGGACGAGGCGGGGTTCCTGAAGACCATCGAGGCCAACGTCGAGGCGCTGAACGCCGCGACGGCCAATATCGCCCCCGAGCGGATGCGCATGCACATCTGCTGGGGCAACTACGAAGGGCCGCACGACCACGACATCCCGCTGGAACGGATCCTGTCGATCGTCCTTAAGGCCCGGCCCTCGACCATCCTGTTCGAGGCCGCCAACCCCCGGCACGAGCACGAATGGATCGTCTGGCGCGACGCCGACCTGCCCGACGACAAGATCCTGGCCCCCGGCCTGATCGACACCTGCTCCAACTACCTGGAGCACCCGGAGCTGATCGCGCAGCGGATCGAGCGATTCGCCCGGATCGTGGGCGCAGAGCGGGTCGTGGCCAGCACAGACTGCGGCTTCGGCACCTTCGCCGGCTACGGAAAGATCGACCCCGCCGTGACCTGGATGAAGCTCGCCGCGCTGCGTGAAGGCGCGGATCGGGCTGCGGCGAGGCTATAGCTTGCCAGCGAACGCACGCTGGTATACTTCACGTTCCTGAACTTTTCACATATAAGAAAAGACAGGCAGGCGACTGCGTCCGGACAGAGGGGTCCGGCTGGTTCGAGTAGCGGCCCGGAGAGGCCGGACGACCGTCACCAAGGAAACGACCACCGGGAGGATTTCATGAAGATCGCATTCGGCGCGCTCGCCGCGCTGCTGGCTTCGACCAGCGCCTATGCCCAGACCGGCGCCCCTGCTCAGCAGCAGGAGGCCGCCACCGTCGATGACATCATCGTCACCGCGTCTCGCCGCGAACAATCGTTGCAGGACGTGTCCATCGCCGTGACCGCGCTCGGCGAGGAGCGGCTGGAGAACGCCCAGGTCAACAATCTGGCGGACCTGCAGACCATCGTGCCGTCGGTGAACTTCGGCAACGACTTCAACCAGGCCAAGATCTTCATTCGCGGCGTCGGGGCCAACACCTCGACCACCGGCTCCTCGACCGGCGTGGCGTTGCACGTCGACGGCGCCTACGTCGCCCGCGCCGAGGCCCAGCTGACCTCCCTGTTCGATGTGGAGCGCGTCGAGGTCCTGCGCGGTCCGCAGGGCACCCTGTACGGACGCAACGCCGTCGGCGGCTCGGTCAACGTCATCACCGCCAAGCCGTCCGATGTGTTCGAAGGCTACGGCCGCCTGACGATCGGCAACTACAACGCCCTGATCACCGAGGTCGCCGTCGGCGGCCCGATCACCGACACCATCCAGTTCCGTATCGCCGGCAAGACAGAGGGCCGTGACGGCTTCGGCGAGAACCCCTTCACGGGCGCGGACGTCGACGACCTGAACCGGCGCATGTTCCGCGGTCAGCTGAACTTCGACTTCACCCCGGACGTCAGCCTGCTGCTGTCGGGCGAGTACTTCCGTCAGGACGACAGCTCCGGCGCCATCCACTATCTGCGCGCCGCCTTCCCCGGGATCACCCGTCTGCCGGCGCTCGGCGTCGGCGGCTATGCGACGGACCCGCGCGACCTGGCCAGCGAGATCCAGCCGGGCACGGACACTGAGTCCTACGCCTTCACCTCGACTTTCCGGGCGAACGTGAACGAGAACCTGTCGTTCACGAACATCACCAACTTCCGCAGCTTCCAGACCTCTTTGTTCCAGGATCTGGACCTGTCGGCGGTGCAGAGCGCCTTCACGATAAACGGCGTCAACTCGACGGTTCAGGAGCGCCGCATCGACAGCGAGCAGTTCTCGACCGAACTGCAGATGAACTACGACACCGACTTCGTGAACCTGGTGCTCGGCGGCTACTATTTCGAAGAGCAGCAGAACCCGATCGACAACGTCGGCTTTGGCCGCGCTACGGGCCTGCCGGGCACGCCGGCCATCCTGGCGCGTGACAACGTTCCGCTGGCCACGGCCTATGAGTTCTGCGGCTACGGCCCGGGCAACACCACGGGCGGATCGGCCATCCAGACGCCCAAGCGCGTCTGCGTCAGCTCGGACCTTCAGACCGAAGCCACGGCCCTTTTCGGCCAGGCGACGTTCGACCTGGGCATGCTGTCCGAACAGCTGACCGGCTTCAGCATCAAGCTCGGCGGCCGCTACAGCCACGAGACAGTGACGACCGACAACGCGGGCTACATCATCCGCTATTCGGCGACGGCGCCGAACCAGGCCCTGCCGACGCTCTATACGCCGCGTGGCGCGACGCTGACCGAGCGGACGTTCGAGGACTTCACCCCCGAGGTCGGCATCCAGTGGGAGGTCAATCCTGATCTGCTGCTCTACTACACCTACTCGGAGGGCTTCAAAGCCGGCTCGGGTGAGAACGCCTATGCGTCCCGCACCATCGTCGACCCCGAGGAAATCTCGAACCACGAGATCGGGGTGAAGGCGACCCTGCTGGACAACCGCCTGACTCTGAACATGGCGGCCTACTCCTACGAGCTGGACGGCCTGCAACTGAACAAGACCATCACGGGCGGCCCGGCGGGTTTCACCACCATCTTCCAGAACGCCGCCCGTACCTCGGCCAACGGCTTCGAGGCGGACTTCTTCGCCACGCCGACCGACACCGTCCGCCTGTCGGGCGGCCTGTCGTGGACCGACGCCTCTTTCGACGACTACATCACCGTCGATCCGTTGGACCCGCGCAACGTCGCCGGCGGTACGCCTTACAACGCCGTCACCAATCCCGACCCCACGGCCTTCGGCGCGCCGGGCGGCGGCAACCTGCAACTCGCGGGCAACCGCGTCCGCAACACGCCGGAGTGGGCCTGGAACCTGCACGGCGAGGTCGACCTGCCGTTCGTGATGCCGATGGACGGTCAGCTGACCCTGATGGGCGACGTCTCCCACAAGAGCCAGATCTTCTTCTCGGAGTTCGAGCGGGACATCGAAAGCTCGGACGCCTACACCATGGTCGACGCCTCGGTGGTCTATGAGAGCGGCGACGGCTCGGTCTCGGCCCAGCTGTGGGCCAAGAACATCGGCGACGAGGATGTCCGGGCCTCGACCTTCGCAGTCTCCACCGGCCGTCTGATCGGGGTGACCTATCTGCCGCCGCGGACCTACGGGTTCACCATCGGCTATCGCTTCTGATGCCTCAGGGCCCGGATCGGATCTTCGATCCGGGCCCATCTGTTTCGGGGGTCCCGTGACCGACGCCGAACGCTTCCAGATCGAATGGGCCTGCGCCCGACTGATCAACCTCTACGCCACGCTCAACGACGAAGCGCGCTGGGAGGCGGTCGTCGACCTCTACGCCCCCGACGGCCTGATGACGCGCCCGACCGCGCCGGACCAGCCCATCGTCGGCCGCGAGGCCCTGCTCGCCGCCTTCAAGGCCCGGCCGCCGCGCACGACCCAGCACGTCTGCACCAACATCGTCGTGACGGTGGAAGGCCCCGACACCGCCTCGGCCACCAGCGCCATGCTGTTGTTCACCGGCCCGGACGCCCCGCCCCTGGTCGGCGCCTACCGCGATCGCTTCGTGCGGCTGAACGGCCGCTGGGTGTTTTCGGAACGGCGGGGGGCGCTGAGCTTTCCGCCCTCGACCTGACCCATGACCGCCCCGCCCCCTTGCCAGTCCGACGCCGACGCCGCATGGGAGCCCTGACGCCATGACCGACGCCGCGCCCACATCGACCGTCAAATCCGCCATGCGGACGCTCGACATCCTCGAGCTGCTGGTCGCCCAGGGGCGCCCGCTGGCGGCGCATGAGATCGCCACGGCTCTGGCGATCCCGGTCAGCAGCCTGTCCTACCTCCTGACCACCCTGGCGGAGCGGGGCTATGTGGAAAAGCTCGGTCGGCGCTATGGACCGGGGCCGGGGCTGTCGCGGCTCCAGCCGGAGCGGGCGTCGGACGACGTCATCGCACGCGCGGGGCCGATCATTCGTTCTCTGCGTCTTCGCCTGAACGAGACCGTCGGCTTCTTCGTGCCCAAGGGCCATGAGGTCGAGGCCGCCGTCAGCGAGATCGGCACCCAGGCCCTGCGCTACTCTTTGGAAGTCGGCCGGCGCGCGCCCATGCACGCCTTCGCCGCCGGCAAGGCGATCCTGGCGACCTATTCGGAAGACGAGCTGGCGGAGTATCTCGCCACGTCGCAGCGCGAGGCTTTCACCCGCCACACCCTGACGACCGAGACCCAACTGCGCCAGGAGATCGAAACGATCCGCCGGAACGGCTGGGCCCGGACGCGCGAGGAACACACTCCGGGGATCCAGGGCATGGCGCGCGTCGTCATGGCGGGCGGCCGGGCGGCGGGAGCGATCAGCATCGCCATCCCCCTGCCCCGCGTCACGCCGTCCTTCGAGAGCCAGGCGATCGAGGCGCTGAAGCACGCCGTCGACCTGCTGGAACATCCCGACGATGCGGAGCGGATGCCGGCGGCCTGAGCCGCCGGCCCTTCTCGATCAGGCGACCTTGCGGTTGCGCCAGCTGTCGGCGTAGGCGTCGCGCGCCACTTCCGAATAGGGCACCGGGCTGACCGTGGCGCGGATCTCGGCCTGGACGTGGCGCTCGACCGTCGGCTTCCTCGACCCGCCGTTCTCCTCGCCCCAAAGCAGCGTCACCTGCGTGCCCGGCTTGGCATGCTCTGCGTCCAACATGGCCAGGGTCAGGCCGCGGCCCTCGTTGGCGCTGTAGCCGACCCAGGTCGAGAGGCCGACGTCGCGGCCGCCCGCGCCCAGCACCCGGTCGAACTGGTGCATGGTGTAGACCGCCGACGGGAACTCGAAGAACTTCGCCCGGTCGCCCTTCTGGAAGTAGGAGCTCATGATCCGCACCAGGTCCTCGCTGTCGAGCGCGAGGGTGACCTTCTGCCGATGCGGCCCGGCCTGCTTCTTCTCCAGCGCCTCCTTGCCGATGAAGTCGTGGTCGAACTTGACGAAGGGGCCGTAGCCCAGGTCCCACGGCGTCAGATAGTAGTCCTCGATGTTGTCCGAGTAGAAGCTGCCGCCCAGCGACGCCTTGCCCTCATAGCTCGTGGCCGGCAGCCACTCGCGATAGGGCCGCATGGCTTCGCCGGTGTAGACGGCCGGCAACGGCGACGGGATCCAGCCCGACTCCAGCGTGTTGGACGAATAGGTCCGCCCGCCGACCAGCTTCAGCCCGAAGTCGGCGCCTGCGGCCACCAGGGCGGCGTGCACCTCGTCGCGCTCCTCCCACGGTCCGAAAAGCTCGAAGCCCGGCTGGCCGGCCATGCCGTGACGCAGCGCCCGCACCTGACGACCCGCGATGGTCAGGGTCGTCATGTGGAAGAACTTCAGCTCCGGCGGCGTTTGGCCCAGCGCCTTCTCCATCAGCTTCATCGCGTTCGGACCCTGGATCTGGTACCGGTACGATTTGCGGTTCTGGGGATCGGGGCGGACGGCGGTGCGCTCGTCGCGGGCGACGCGCACGTCCCAGCCGCCGGTCGCGGCGTGATACTCGACCCATTCGATGGTCGGGGCGCGGCCCACCATGTTGAAGGTGTTCTCGGCGAGATAGAACAGGATGACGTCGCCGATGACGTAGCCGTCGTGGCTGACCGGCACGAACTGCTTGGCGCGGTCGGGCACGAAGCCCTTAAAGCTGTTGATGCCCAGGCTGTTCAGCATGGCGAAGGCGTCGGGGCCTTCCACCAGCAGGTCGACCATGTGGTAGCTCTGGTTGAACAGGACGCAGGTCTGCTGCCAAGCAATCTGCTCATCGCGCCAGTTGCTGTATTCGGCCGGCACGCCCGGATAGGCGTTGGGCCCCGCCTGCTGATTGCGCAGGAAGTCGGGGATGTTTTTGACGCCGTTCAGGACGTCCTGCAGGCTCTGGGTCATAGGGTCTCCTCCTTGAGTTTCTTGTTCAGGCGACGCGGGGAACGGGGATCGAGACGGGCTCGGCCGCCAGCCAGTCGGCCATGGCGGCGACGAAGGCGGCGGGGGCTTCGGCGGGCAGCATATGCCCCGCGCCCTCGATGATCTTCAGCGTCGCGCCCGGGATGGCCGCGGCGATAGCGCGGTGCTGGTCCGGCGGGCTCCACTGATCCTCGGACCCGACCAGCACCAGCGTCGGACAGCCGATGGTCGACAACACCCGCTCGACCTCGGGCCGATGCAGCAGGGCCTTGATCTGACGCGCGAAGGTCTCGACGCCGGCCTGAACACACATGGTCCGCAGCGGCCGGATCAGCGCCTCGTCGGCGCGGCGGTCCGGAGCCACCATCGGCGGCAGCCACCGATCGACCAGGGCCTCCGCGCCCTCGGCGAGGCCGATGTCCAGCAGGGCATGGCGCGCGTTGGCCTCGCCCGGCCGGGTCAGATGCACTCCGGTCGACACCAGCGCCAGCCGCTCCACGCGATGGGGATGACGCCGCACGATCTCCAGCGCGACCCGGGCGCCCATGGAATGACCCAGCAGGGACACTCGCTCCGGCGCGCCTTCCAGCGCCCGCTCGGCCATATCGGTCAGGGTGTCGGCGTCACCATAGCCCATCGGCGCGATGGCGGGCCGCGTCAGGGACAGGATTTCCGTCGGCCAGATGCGCGCGTCGCACAGCAGGCCGGGCAGGGCCAGAAGCGGCGCGGCCGACGATCCAGACATCTTCCCTCCCGTCGCTCTCTGACTTCACATACCTGAACTCTTCATCTATACGAATACACAGACGCCCGCTAGAGGTTGTCGCAGGGGTCGTCGCAGAACGGCCGACGGGAGGCCTCATGCTGGACGTCACGCGACCGGACACAACCACCACCCCGCGCCTCGCCGCGCTGCTGAAGCATTTCTCGCTGGAGATGACGGCCAAGGACGTCCCGGCGCTGGAAGAGGCCGCCGGCGTCATTCCCCAGGGCACGCGCATCGCCATCGCCTTCCTGCCCGGCGAGACCTTCGAACAGCGTTTGCATGCGGCCGTGCGCGTCCGCGCCCTCGGCTTCGATCCTGCCCCTCACCTTTCGGCCCGGAGGATCGCCTCTGAGACCGAACTCCGGACCTTCCTCGAGCAGCTCGCCGCCCAGGCCGCGATCCGCCGATTATTCGTCGTGGCGGGCGATCCGCCCGAGCCGATGGGCCCCTATTTCGACGCCCTGTCCCTGATCCGGTCCGGAATGCTGGCCGACCTAGGGTTGGAGAGCGTCGGCGTGTCGGGCTATCCCGAGGGCCATCCCGACATCGGCGAGCCGGCGCTGTGGGGCGCCATGTTCGACAAGCGCGACGCCCTGGCCGAGCTCGGCATCTCCATGACCATCCTGACCCAGTTCGGCTTCGACCCCGACGCCATCGTCGATTGGGTCGGCAAGGTGCGCGACCACGGCGTCGACGCCCTGATCCGCATCGGCGTGCCGGGCCCGGCTGGCATCAAGACCCTGATGCGCTTCGCCGCCCGTTGCGGCGTTGGAACCTCCGCCAAGGTCATGAGCCGCTATGGCCTGTCGATCACCAACCTGATCGGTTCGGCCGGCCCCGACCGCCTGGTCAATGATCTGGCCGCCCAACTGGACCTGGAGCGGCATGGCCCGCTCAGCCTGCACTTCTATCCTTTCGGCGGGATCGCCAGGACCGCCCAGTGGGTCAGCGACTTCCGCGCCGCCCACGCCACCTGACCCCCTCGGAGACCGCGCCCCGCATGTCCGACATCTGCGTCCTGACCCTGTCCTGCGACGACCAGCCGGGCCTCGTCGCCAAGGTCGCCGGCTTCCTGTTCGAGCACGGGGCCAACATCCTGGAAGCGGGCCAGTTCGACGACCGCGACGCCGGTCGATTCTTCATGCGGGTGCTGTTCGAACTGGCGGCCGACGCCGAGGGCGTCGAGACGCTGCGCCAGGCCTTCGCCCCGATCGCCTCGGCCCACGCCATGACCTGGACGCTGCGCAACACCGCCGAGAAGCGGCGCGTCCTGATGCTGGTGTCCAAGTTCGACCACTGCCTCGGCGATCTGCTCTACCGCGAACGCACCGGCGAACTGCCGATGGAGGTGGTCGGCATCGTGTCGAACCATCCGCGCGAGGTGCTGAAGATCTCGCTCATCGGCGACATCCCCTTCCATCACCTGCCGATCACGCCCGACACCAAGCCGCAGCAGGAAGCCGCCATCAAGCGCATCGTCGAGGAGACGGGCGCCGAGCTGGTCGTGCTCGCCCGCTACATGCAGGTCCTGTCCGACGACCTGGCGGGGTATCTGTCGGGCCGCTGCATCAACATTCACCACAGCTTCCTGCCGGGGTTCAAAGGGGCCAAGCCCTATCACCAGGCCCACAGCCGGGGCGTGAAGATGATCGGCGCGACCGCCCACTACGTCACCGCCGACCTGGACGAAGGCCCGATCATCGCCCAGGACGTCGAGACCATCACCCACGCCGACCGGCCCGACGACCTGGTCCGCAAGGGCCGCGACATCGAGCGCCGCGTCCTGGCCAGGGCGGTCGCCTTCCATCTGCAGGACCGGGTGCTGCTGAACGGCTCCAAGACCGTGGTCTTCAGCGACTGATGGCGCGCCGGTCTGCTAGGCTTCATCAAGCGGCCCGCCAGCGGTCGCGCAGGGAGGATAACCGATGGTGACGGACCCCAGGGCGCTCGTCGATCAGGCGCGCATGTCGCGGTTCCAGTGGACGGTCGTCATCCTGATGATCGGTCTGAACGCACTGGACGGCTTCGACGTCCTGTCGATCAGCTACGCCTCGCCCGGCATCGCGGCGGACTGGGGCATCGACCGGGCGGCGCTGGGCATCGTCCTGTCGATGGAGCTGGTCGGCATGGCGTTCGGCTCGCTGCTGCTCGGCAACGTCGCAGACGCCATCGGACGCAGGAAGACAATCCTCGGCTGTCTCGTCGTCATGTCGGGCGGCATGTTCGCCGCGGCCACCGCGACCGACATCACCACGCTCTGCATCTATCGCGTCATCACGGGCCTGGGCATCGGCGGCATGCTGGCCTCGATCAACGCCGCCGTTGCCGAGGCCGCCAACGCCAAACGCCGCGCTCTCTGCGTCGTCCTGATGTCCGCAGGCCTGCCGTTTGGCTCGGTGCTGGGCGGCCTGGTGTCCGGCGAGCTGCTGAAGGTCTACGACTGGCCCGCGGTCTTCATCCTGGGCGGCGTGGCCACGGCCTGTTTCATTCCGCTGGTCCTTTGGCTGGCCCCGGAATCCATCGCCTTCGAGATGCACAAGCGCGGCCCCGGCGCGCTGGAACGGATCAACAAGACCCTGAAACGCATGGGCCACGCCGCTATCGACGCCCTGCCCGACGCGCCGGCCGTCAAGCCCAGGGCGGGCATGGCGCTGCTGTTCTCGCCGGCGTTCGCGGCGCTCGCCCTGCTGCTGGCGGCATCCTACTTCGCCCACATCATCACCTTCTACTACATCATCAAATGGATCCCGAAGATCGTAGTGGACATGGGCTTCCCGCCGCCGACCGCCGCAGGCGTCCTGGTCTGGGCCAGCACGGGCGGGGCGCTCGGCGCTCTGACGCTCGGCCTGATGACGCTCAAGGCGCGGGTCACGGCCTTGACCATCGGAGCCATGCTGCTGTCGACCGTGGCCGTCATCGGTTTTGGCCAAGGGTGGGCGACGCTGAACGAGATCTCGGTCGCCGCGGCGGTGGCGGGCTTCTTCACCAACGCGCCGATCGTCGGCCTCTACGCCATCGTGGCCCAGTCCTTCCCGACCGAGCTGCGCGCTACGGCCACGGGCTTCATCATCGGCATCGGACGCGGCGGCGCAGCCTTGGCCCCCGTGATCGCGGGCTTCCTGTTCCAGGCGGGATGGTCGCTGCCAACCGTCTCGATCATGCTCGGTCTGGGAGCGACCGTGGCGGCGCTCATGCTGTTCCTGGCGCGGGGCCGGATCGCCCGGAACGCGCCTCCTGCATCAGCCGCCGGCGTGTGAGACCTGCGTTCCCCTGGCCACACTGGCGCGGGGTCAGACATCGGTCGCGGTCAAGTCTGGGATAGCACCGTCGGGACGCTGTGCGGGAGCAATGCAATCCGCAACCTTGCGCCGCCCGGCGCATCCCGAACTGGACACGTCATTTCAAGCCGGTGACCCTGGACGGACAGCCGCACGGTTGCGGTCGACCCGGTGAAGGTCGTCGACAGCCTGTCCGCCTCGACCCCCGTGCTGTCGACACCGACGTCTTCGGGACGGAAAAGGAGCTGAGCGGGGCCGGGCGGCAAGCCATGCGCCGATCGCCGGCCGAAAACACTCATGATGCTTCCATCGTCAACCGTCGCCGGGACGACATTGACGGGGCCAAGCAGACGCGCGGCTTCCGCCGACGTTGGGCGGCGATAGCAATCTTCCGGGCTGCCAGACTGAAGCACACGCCCATCGCTGAGGAGGACCAGCCGGTCTGCGCACGACATCGCCTCCTCTGCGTCGTGGGTGACGAGCACGACCGCCACCCCGGCAGCGTGCAGAACCGCCATGATGTCCTCGCGCAGGTTGCGGCGGAGATCCGAATCCAGCCGGGAGAAAGGCTCGTCCATCAACATCACGCTGGGACGGGGCGCGAGGGCGCGGGCGACGGCGATCCTCTGCTGCTCGCCGCCAGAAAGGCGATGAGGCCAGTCGTGCGCCCGGCCCTCAAGCCCGAGGCGCACGAGGGCGTCCATGGCCCTGCCCTTGCGGTCTGCGAGAGGGATCCGACCAAGTCCGAAGGCGACGTTCTTCAGAACCGAGAGATGGGGGAACAGGGCGTCGTCCTGAAACACCAGTCCCACGCCGCGGCGCTCGGGCGGCATGCTCCGGATACCGTCCGAGACGACGTGGCCGTTGAGCGCGATGCGTCCCTCTGTTGGACGATCAAGCCCCGCGATGAGGCGCAGCAGGCTGCTCTTGCCGCTTCCTGAAGGCCCCAGAAGAGCGACGCGCTCACCCGCCGCCACCGAGAGGTCTACGGCGGTCAGAACCTGGCGTGCGCCGTAAGAGAAACTCACGGCCTCCAACGTCAGAACAGGCTCAGCCCCCATGCGACCCCTCCGATCCGGGGCGCGTCGACGAAATTCGGCGCGTCAGCCAGAGGCAAGCGGTAGCCGCCACGGCGACGATCATCAGCGACGGCCATGCCGCCTGACCGATCCGTTCGTCGCGCGCGTAGGCGTCGGCGAGGACGGCCAGGGTGTCGAAGTTGAACGGACGCAGAATGAGAGTGGCCGGGAGTTCCTTCACCACGTCGATGAACACGATCAGGGCCCCGGTCAGCAAGCCTCCGCTGGCGAGCGGCACATGCACGGAGACGGCGGCGCCCAGCGGTGTGCGGCCCAGCACACGGGCGGCGTCGCCCATCGCCGGGCGTATTCGCGTCAGCGCCGACCCGATCGGCTCCAACGCCGCCGCCATCAGCCGTGCTGCATAGGCATAAACGAGAAGGAACACGCCCACGGCCGTCATCCATGCCATTCCGGGAAACGCGCGCCATAACAGCCCGGCGGGGAGCAGCAGGCCGATGGCCATGACGGCTCCGGGCGTCGCGTAGCCCAAGCCCGCCAGTCGCGTCAGCAACGGGTGACGGCGGCCGGCGATCGCAAGGCCAAGGGCCAGAAGAACGGCGAGCACAGCCGCCGCGCCACCCAGACCCGCGACCCTCGCCGCCGCAGCGGCCACACGCGGCCACTCGGGCGTGACCTTCAGGCCGTTCCACGCGAGCCAGCCGAGCGGCAACAGAAAGGCGACGACCAGCAGCAGAAGACATATTGCCGTGGCGCAGGCCGCGCTCCACCCGCGAAGGCGCCGGGGCGGGATGGCCCGCCACCCTGCCCGCTCGACCCCGTAGCCGCGGGCGGCCCGACTGGAGCGCTCGACAATGAGCAATACGGCGGCGGTCGCCATCAGCGGCAGGCCCAGAAGGGCGGCCGAGGCCGGCGAGCCGTTGATGGACCAGGCCCGCACGACGCCCGTGGTCAGCGTCTGGACGCTGAGGAAGCTGACCGCGCCGTAGTCTGCCAGCGTCTCCATCAAGGTCAGGGCGAGACCGGCGGCCAAGGCTGGTCGCGCCATCGGCAATGTCACGCGCCAGAACGTCTCCAAGGGTCCCGCGCCCAGCGTCCGGGCGGCTTCCAGAGCGGTCGCCGAACGATTCAACAGCGCCTCGCGCATGGCGAGATAGACATAGGGATAGAAGGCCAGGGACAGGATCAGGATCGCGCCCGGAAGACTGCGCACCGTGCCCGGAACCTCAATGCCGTGGGCCAGCCTCAGCCAGGTGCGCACCGGTCCCGCGACGTCCAGCAGATCGGCGTAGCCATAGGCCAGGGCGAAGGTCGGGGCGGCGAGCGGCAGAACGAGCAGCCAGGAGAAGGCCCGGCTGCCCGGAAATCTGCAGCGGACCACCAACCAGGCGGCGCCGGTCCCGATCACAGCCGCGATCACGCCGACGCCGGCGGCAAGCATCGCCGAGGCGATGGCGTAGTCGACAAGCGTTCCGGCCGGGAGCCCGGCCCAAGGCCCTCGGAACGCGACCGCCAGCACGCCGATGAGCGGCGCAAGCACCACAAGGGCTGCGAGTCCCGCCGCGATCGTCACGGCGGACGGAAACCGAAGCCCCCGCCCGCTCGCAGGTCGGATGGCTTGCGTCAGCGCCAACCCGCCGCCGTCATGATCTCCAGCGCCTGGGCCGTGCGCGGGCCATAGGCGGCGACCGACATCGGGTGCTCGGTGAAGTCGGCGATGGCGTCGACCGGCGACGGCGCAGGAACCGAGGGGCTGGCCGGATACTCGCCGTTCGCGCCGGCGACGAGCGTCTGGGCCTCGGGCGACGCCAGGAATTCGATCAGGCGGACGGCGTTGTCCCGGTTCGGAGCCCCGGCCGCGACGCCGCCGCCCGAGACGTTGACGTGCGTCCCCTGCCCGTCCAGCGACGGGAAGGCCAGCTTGAGCCGGGCGACGAGATCGCGGTCGGCCGTGTCTTCGCCCTGGCCCAGCAGGACGTAGTAGTAGGTGTTGGTCAGGGCGATCTCGCAGACCCCGGCCCCGACGGCGCGAATCTGGTCGCGGTCGCCGCCCTCCGGCGGGCGGGCCAAGTTGGCCGCGACGCCCCGCGCCCACTCGGCGGTCTTCTCCGGCCCCCAGGCCTCGATCAGGGCCCCGACGAGCGAGAGATTGTAGGCGTTGTCGGCCGAGCGAACGCAGAGACGACCCCGGAAGCGCGGCGAGGCGATCTCCTCATAGGTGTCGACTTCCTCTGGTTGGACCTTGGCCGGATCGTAGGCCACGACGCGGGCGCGACGGGTGAACCCGAACCAGCGGCCCTCGGGATCGCGCAGATTGGCGGGAATGGCGGCGCTCAACGTGTCGCTGTCCACCGCCTGGAACAGGCCGGCGTTCTGCACGCGCCAAAGGGCGCCGGCGTCGGACATGATGACCACGTCAGCGGGGCTGGCCTCGCCCTCGGCCTGCATTCGGGCGATCAGCTGATCGGCGTTGCCCTCGATCCGGTTGACTTGGATGCCGGTCTCGGCCGTGAAACGCTCATAGAGCTGCAGGTCCACGTCGTAGTGACGCGCCGTGTAGACGTTGACGACACCCGCCCCGGCCCCATCCGTCTTCGTCTCGGTCTGCTGGCCGCAGGCCGCGAGCGCGAGGACGCCGGCGGCCGCCAGCACGAGGGTTCGACGAAGGGTCATGAGAAGAGGTCCGGGGCTGGGGCCGCGCAGGGCGACGTTGCTGTTTCGCCCGCTATAGTGAACCTGCGAGCCACTCGCAACAGCGATCAAAGAGGCGGCCCGCGATGGATCACCGCGGGCCGGTCTCCAGATCCTAGCCGATGCGCCCGGCGATGCCGTTCAGCGTCTCGGTCAGGCCGCGCAGGCGGCGCGCCGTATGGTCGCTGCCCGAGGCGGTGATCCCGCCCGCAGCCGCGCGCAACTGCTGAGCCACGCCGCCGTCGCGACCTCCAGCCTCGACCACCGGCGAAGCTGCCTCCAGCACAGAGCGCACCCGGCCGATGGCTTCCGCCGACAGACCGCCGTCACGGGCCAGCTGGTCCAGATAGGCGTGGGCCACCACCGGATGCGCGGGCCAGGTCACCCGGAATTGCTGCTGCGGGTTCACGGTCTCGCCTTGCTGGGCCATGCGGGCGGCCGCGATCTCGTTCTCGGTCAGGTGCTCGCTGGGCGTCAGCTCCAGCACGTCCAGGCCGCGCGCGATTTCGGTGCCGTAGATGCGGCCGTCGTACCAGTAGACCGACCAGAAGCCGCCCAGGATATCGTGTTGCTCGCTGAGCGGGCCGCGGTCGAAGTAGGCGATCTCGCGCGGATTGGCCGAGTCGGTGAAGTCGCTGATCGACAGGCCGCCCTGGTACCAGGCCTGGACGAACAGGTCGCGGCCGGGCACCGGGATCAGCGAGCCGTTGTGGGCGACGCAGTTCTCACGCGCCGTCTGGGCGCCCGGCAGTTTGTAGTAGCTGCGGAACACCAGCTGACGGTCGACGATGTCGTAGATGGCGTTGGCGCCCCAGGTCTGGGGATCCTGAACGCGGCAGCGCGGACGGCCGCCCCCGCCCCACTCGTCGGTGAAGACCACCTTGGTGCCGTCGTTGTTGAAGGTGGCGGAGTGCCAGTAGGCGAAGCCCGGATCGTTCACCGCCGCGATCCGGCGCGGCGCGGCCGGGTTGGAGATGTCCATGAGGATGCCGTTGCCCGAGCAGGCGCCGCCCGCCAGGTTCCCGTCCGGGAACAGGGTGATGTCGTGGCACTGGTCGGTGCGGCTGGTGGTCTGGGTGCCCTCGCCGTGGTCGCCCCCGCGCCACAGGCCCGCCACCGCGCCGGTCGCATCATCAGCGAAGACGCGCGGGCTGTCGATGATGCGGGCGCGCGATGGATCGGCCAGCGGGATCTCGATCACATCGATGCTGAACAGGGCGGTATTTTCGTCACCGGGCAGGCCGACGACGCAACCGGCCAGTTCCTCCTCATCCCGCACCCCGGCGGTGCCGGAGTTGTAGACGATCAGTCGACGCTCATCCGCCGCGACGATCGAATGCGTGTGCGACCCCCGGCAAGTCTGGACCTGACCGACCTGGACCGGGTTGGCGCGGTCGGAGATGTCGAAGATGCGCAGGCCCCGGAAGCGGTCGGCCTGCGCGCCGGGACCCACGCCCTGGCGTCCGCAATCGACGCGGCCGTTGTTGGACTCCACCGACATCAGCAGCAGGTCGCCGTGGATGGAGACGTCGCCCTGGCCGCCGGGGCAGACCACCGAGGAGATCAGTTGCGGCTCCGGCGACGCGTCGCTGAGACGATACAGGTTGAACCCATGATAGTTGCCGACCGCCAGGAGGTCGCCAGAGAAGGCCATGTCGGTATTGGCGAAGCTGAGGAACGGTCCGCGGCTGCCGAACTGGCCCGACGGCGACGCCGGGGTCTCGTCGGCATCGTTGCGCGACGGGATCGGCGGCGGCAGACCCTCGGGGTTGGCCGGGTCGAAGAAGCCCGTCGGCTTGGGCAGGCTGGCCACCAGCGTCAGGTTGGACGCCGCCTGGCCGGCGTCACGGAAGCCGGCCGCGAGTGTGCTTCGCGGATCGCCCGCTTGCTCGCGCAGGAGCAGCGACATGCGATTGATCTCGGCCTGCTGCTCATTCGTGATGTCATTGACGAAACGAAACAGCACCGGGTCATAGGCCGAACCAGAACGACCCAGCAGGTCCGACACCATGGTCACGGCGCCCTCGTGGTGGGCGATCATCAGGTTCAGGAACTGCCGGTCGAACTCGGGACCGGACGCCGCGCGGAGCGCCGTCAACTGCTCGGGCGTGGCCATCCCCTTCATGCCTGCATGACCCGCGCCATGCGCTGAGTGATCCATCCCGGCATGGTCCATGCCCGCCATCGCATGACCGGCGGCCGGGTTGGGGGCGGCCTCGCCACGTTCGGTCAGCCAGCCGCGCATGAACTCGATCTCGTCGGCCTGGGAGGCGGTGATGCGCCCGGCGATGTCGCGGATCGCCTGGGTGTTGGTGCGCTCCTGAACCAGGTTCGCCATTTCCACGGCCTGGCTATGATGCAGGATCATGTCCTGCATGAACTTCACGTCGTCGTCGGAATAGCGGTTATCGGCGATCCGCGAGGCTTCGGCGCCTTGCAGGGTGCGGCTTGCCTGACCGGGCGCGCCGGGCTGGACGATAGGCGCCTGCTGGGCTAGCGCCCCCGAGGCGAACAGCAGGACGGCGGCGGCGGCCGAGGCCCCCAGACGATGACGGACGGACGGCGCGAACTTCTGCAACAACAACTCTCCCGGTCGGTGGGTCGACGACCCCTCGCCGTCTTTTGACCACGGCCGGCGCGCGGGGCCAAGCCGCCTTTCGTCGTCGAACCGTCGCACATCGGCCTCAGCCGTTAACGCGACATCCACGGGGCCCGTGCATGCTGGGGCCATGACTACGGCCCTCGACCTGACGCGCGGCGCGGACGCCCGGCTGGACGCCTCCGCGCTTCAGGCGCTGGCGGCGCGGACGCTGATGCCCGGGGCCGACGGCAAGGCGCGGCGAGGACCGTTCCGCCCCGAGGTCTGGCTGAACGCGCGACAGCGGCACGCCTCCCGGCTGGCGGTCCACTGGTTCCGGACGGCGGACGTGGCGATCGTCGGCGCGATCACGACGGCGGCGCTGGTTCTGTCGTCACCCGGCGGGCTGATGGCGTCGCCGCTGAGCGATCTGCTTCCGTTGGCGATCGGCGCCCTGTTCGTGCTCGGAGCCCTGCGCTCGCTGAGCCTGTATCGGTTTGAACGCGGTCAGCGGCTGCCGCTGCATCTCGCGGCGGTCACGGGCGTCGCGCTCGCCGGAGGCCTGACGGCCCTGCTTCTCGAAACGCTGCTGTCGTCCGGGCGGTCGGGCGTTTCGACGACGATCCTCTGGACCGCCTTCGTCGCCGTGGCGCTCTACGGCTCGCATCTGGCCTGGAGCCTCACGGTCGCCGGTTGGCGCGCGAAGGGGGCCTTGACGCCAAACATCGTGCTGGTCGGCGCGACCCGTCACGCCGAGCGGCTTATTCGTGACGCCCTTCAGCGCCGCGACATCAATGTTCTGGGCGTCTTCGACGACCGCCTGGCCCGGTCGCCGGACAGCGTGGCTGGGGTGCCCGTGCTCGGCGACGCAGAGGCGCTGATGACCCACCGCATGACGCCCTATGTCGACAAGATCGTGCTGGCGCTCGACCCCAAGGCCGAGGCGCGGGTGCGGGAGCTGACGGCGCGGCTATCGACCTTGCCCAACGAAGTGACCCTGCTCGTCGATCCAGTCGACGCCTCGGAACGCGGCGCGGCCCTGGACCGACTGGCCCGCGCCCCCCTCGCCTCGCTGGACGGTCCCGTGGACGACGACCGTCGAGCCTTCAACAAGCGGATCCAGGACCTGGCAGTGGGCACGGTCGCCCTGGTGCTGCTGTCGCCAGTCATCGCGCTCACGGCGCTCGCCATCCGCCTCGACAGTCCCGGCCCCATCTTCTTTCGCCAGCGTCGCCACGGCTTCAATCACGAGGAGATCGTGGTCTGGAAGTTCCGCTCCATGCGCCACGAGGCCGCCGACGCGACCGCCAGCCGCCAGGTCACCGCCGACGACGACCGGGTGACCCGCGTCGGCCGCTTCATCCGCAAGACCAGCCTCGACGAACTGCCCCAGCTGTTCAACGTGCTGCGGGGCGAGATGTCGCTGGTCGGCCCGCGCCCGCACGCCATCGGCATGAAGACCGGCCAGGTCGAGAGCGCCCGCCTGGTCGCCGAATACGCCCATCGCCATCGCATGAAGCCCGGCATGACGGGCTGGGCCGCCATCAAGGGTTCGCGCGGGCCGCTGCACACCGCCGCGGAGGTCCGCACCCGCGTGCGGCTGGATATCGAATACATCGAGCGCCAGTCGCTGTGGCTCGACCTCTGGATCATGCTGGTCACCGTGCCCGTGCTGCTTGGCGACCGGGCGGCCCAGCGGTGACGGGGGCCGCCTGATGTTCTGGCGCGGGGTCTGGGGCTATCTGCCCGCCAACATCGTCCAGGGGCTGGTCGGCTTCGGCTCCATCGTCGTCTTCACGCGGCTGCTCAGCCCTGAGGACTTTGGCCGCTACGCCATCGCCTTTTCGGCGATGACCCTGTTCCACGTCGCGACCTTCAGCTGGCTGGAGGCGGCGATGGCGCGCTTCTGGGCCGCCGAGAAGGGCCAGTCGCTGGCCGACCACTTCCTGACGCTGTATCGCACCACCGCCGTCGTCACGGCCGCCGTCCTGCCGCTGATGGCGCTGCTGTTGTGGCTCGCGCCGATCGGTCCGGGCATGAAGCTGACCATCGGCGTCGCGCTCGCCGGCATCCCGATCCGCTGCCTGTCCAAGCTGGCGCAGGAGCGGTTCCGGGCGGCCGGAGAGGTCCGCAAATCGGCGATCATGGACATCTTCGTCAGCCTGGGCGGCTTCGGCTTCGGCGTGGCGGCGGCGTTCGCCGGCCTCGGCTCGGCCTCGCCCTTCATCGGCCTGCTGCTCGCGCCGCTCCTGACCCTGCCGTTCGTCCTGCCCGGCGAGCTTCGGCGCGCCAAGGGTGGCGTCCTCTACCGCGACCGGCTCTGGTCCTATGCCCGTTACGGCTATCCCATCGCTGCGGGGCTCAGCCTGACGCTGGTCATGGCCTCGACCGACCGCTTCCTGCTGGAGGTGTTCCAGGGCCCGGCGGCGGTCGGCGCCTATCACGCGGGCTACAGCCTCGCGAGCCGGACGCTGGACGTGCTGTTCATCTGGCTGGGCGCGGCAGGCACGCCGGCCCTCATCATGGCGTGGGAGCGGTCCAGCCGGGAAGGCTTCATGGCCGCCGCCCGGGAGCAGGCCTCGACCTTCATCCTGATCGGCCTGCCCGCCGCCGTAGGCTTGACGCTGGTCGCGCGGCCGCTGGCGGACGTCATGATCGGCGAAGATCTCCGCGTCGCGGCGGCCTCTGTGACGCCGCTCATCGCAATTTCAGCGCTGCTGTCGGGCGTGACCTCCTACTATCTCAGCCAGAGCTTTGTGCTGGGCCGCAGGACAGATCGTCTGCTGCTGACGCTGTGCATCCCGGCTGCGTCGAACGTGATGCTCAACCTCGCGCTGGTGCCGAGCATGGGCGTCATGGGCGCCGCGATCGCCACGACGATCAGTTTCGGCGTCGGCGTGCTCGCCTCCATCGCCATGGGCCGCCGGATCGGCGTGGCCATGCCAATTCCATGGGACACGCTGGGCCGCTGCGCCCTCGCCTGCCTGGCCATGACCGGGTCGGTGCTGCTCGTCCCCGCCTGGGGCGGTATCGCCGAGCTGTTCGCCAAAGCGGCGGTCGGCGCCGTCGTCTACGGCGGCGCGGCCTGGGTGTTGAACGCGGCCGGCGTGCGCGATCTGGCCGGCCGGCTGATCGGGGCGCGGCTGAACCGGAGGGCGACGGCGTGAGCGGCTCCCCCACGATCCAGAACGCCCGCTGGGCCAAGGCGCGGCCGACGCTGACGGTGCTGATCCCCTTTCTGCGCGACGACCCGTCCGAGCTTCTGGCCCTACTGGACCGCGAAGCCCCAGCGCTGAACGGCGCGGTCGAGGTCGTGGTCATGGACGACGGCACCGGCGACGCCGCCCTGACCGCCCGGCTGACGGCCCGGGTCGAGACGATGACCCTGCCCGTGCGCCTGATCACCCTGCTGGCCAATGAGGGCCGCTCCAAGGGCCGCAACCGGCTGGCGGGAGCCGCGCGCGGCGCATCGCTCCTGTTCCTCGACAGCGACATGCGCCCGGACAACGACCGCTTCCTCCAAACCTGGGCAAAGCTGGTCCGCGAACAGAAGCCCGCCGTGGCCTTCGGCGGCTTTTCGCTCCTCCAGGCGCCTGACGAGCCGCGCTTCTCGGTGCACCGCGCCCTGGCGACCCAAGGCGAATGCATCGACGCCGTCGAGCGGGCCAAGGCGCCGGAGAAGTACGTCTACACCTCCAACCTGCTGGTCCGCCGCGACGTGTTCGAGGCGGAGGCCTTCGACAGCGCCTTCACCGGCTGGGGCTGGGAGGACGTGGAGTGGGCCATGCGGGTGTCACGCCGCTGGCCGGTGCTGCACATCGACAATCCCGCGACCCACATGGGCCTCGATACGGTCGAGCAGCTGGCCGGCAAGTACGAGCAATCCGCCGGCAACTTCGCCCGCGTTGTCGCCCGCCATCCGGACATCGTCAGCGCCTATCCCAGCTATCGCGTGGCCAAGGCCCTGAAGCGGGTGCCGGCGCTGCGCCAGGTCCGGCCCCTGATCAAGCAGGTGGCGCTCGCGGCCTGGGCTCCGACAAAGGCGCGCGCCTTCTCGCTGCGCCTCTACCGCGCCGCTCTCTATGCGGAGGCGGTGTGATGCAGGCGGTCTGTGTCCTGATCCCGACGATGCGCCGGCCGGAGAGCCTGGCCCGCGCGCTGCGGTCCGTGTTCGCGCAAGAGGGCCTGAACGGTCGCCCGGTCAGCATCGTCGTCGTCGACAACGACCCGGCCGGGACGGCGCGGGCGACCGTGGACGCCGTGCGTCCGGAATGCCCCTTCCTCCTCGCCTACCGCCATGAGCCCCGCCCCGGCGTGGCCACGGCCCGCAACGCCGGTCTGACCGAGACGGGCGCCCCCCTCATCGCCTTCCTCGACGACGACGAGGCCGCTTCGCGCGGCTGGCTCGCCGCCCTGCTGCGCGCCCAAGAGGCCACCGGGGCCGACGCCGTCTTCGGTCCCATCGTCGGACGCATTCCGGACGAGAGCGGCTGGGCGGCCGCCTATCTGCAGCGCTTCTTCGGGCGCGAAGGGCCGCTATCCACAGGCCTGATCGATCATGGATACGGCTGCGGAAACTCCCTGATGGTGCGGGCGACCGCCCTTCCCGGCAATGCGCCCTTCGACACCTCGTCAGACCAGACCGGCGGGGAGGACGACGCCCTGTTCGCGGCGCTACAGGCGCGCGGCGGTCGCTTCGGCTGGGCTCATGACGCCTGGGTCGAGGAGTTCGCCCCGCCTCATCGGGCGACGATGCGCTACGCCCTGTCGCGCGCCTTCGCCTATGGCCAGGGACCCAGCCAGACCACCGCCAAGGCCCGGGACTGGCCGGGCGTGATCCGTTGGATGCTGATCGGCGCGGCGCAGACGGTCGTCTGGGGCGCGGCGTCCGTAGCCCTGACCATCATTGCGCATCCCCGACGCGCAGACATGATGGACCGCACCGCGCGCGGTCTCGGAAAAGTCTTCTGGATGAGAGGCTTCGAGCCCCAACTCTACGGCGCGCGCGAACTGCGCCGGCTTGACGCCGTCAGCCCGTCAGCCGCCTGAGGAAGGGCGGCGGGGCGTAGGTCGAGCGGTTCACGACCACGCCCGCAATGCGGCCGCCCACGGCCTCGATCTCGTCTCTCAGGATGACCGGCTCGGCCGCCGAGGTCGCCTCGGTCGCCACCACCAGCACCGTCGCATCGACGAAAGGGGCGAGCGTGATCGCCGTATCGGACCGGTCCGCGGCGGGCGCGTCGATGACCACCGTGTCGGCGAACTTGCGCATCGCGTCCCAGTAGCGGGGATCGGCCAGCGGCTCGGCTCTCTGCCCCGAGCGCAGCAGTTCGGCGCGGAATCGGGTGATCCACAGCCGCCCGCCCAGGCACGGCCGTGCGGTCATCAGCCGGGCATGGGCGATGAGCTTGCGGTCGCGGCCGACAACCGGCGGGGTCACGGCGAAGAAGCTGGCGCCATTCGGCGACGAGGCGGCCGGAGCCCCCAGGCGACCGAAGCGTTCGGGCTCGGCGGCGACGGCCTCCTGCTGGCCGGGCTGGGCCAGGTCGGCATCGATCAGCCAGACGGGCTTTCTGGCCCGAACGGCCGCCAGCCGGGCGAACTCGCGCGCGACGGTGGAGGCCCCCTCCCCCGTGGTGGCGCAGGCGATCTGGACGACCCGTCCGCGGTGGGCGGGGGCCGGTCCGAGAGCCGCCCAGAGGCCGGCCATTTCGCTCGTGAGGTCGACCATCGAATCGGTTACGCGCTGACTGAACCGGCCAAGGCTAACACGTCATCCGGCCTTGACCGGCGCGACGGCGAGCACCGGCATCTCCAGCGTGCGCCCGACCATGCCCGGCGTCGACAGACCCCGTCGCGTGAACACCCTCAGCAGGCCGACGCACAGCGCCGTGAAGCCGGCGAACAGGATCACCAGCGCCAGCAGGGGCGCCTTCAGACTGGTCCCGCGTGTCGGCGCGGCGGCGCGCTCGATCACCCGCACATTGTCGGCCCCGGCGCGGACAAGGCCGTTGTCGGCGCGGCTCTGGGTCTCGCGCTGCTGGAACTCGCGGATCGAGGCGGTCAGCACATCGCGGTTGGACGCCAGCGTGGCGTTCTCCGACTCCTGACGGGTCAGCCGCGCCTGCCGCTCCAGGATGTCGGCCAGCTGCCGGTTCACCGACGACAGCCGCGCGGTCAGGCTGTCACGCTCCGCTTGGGTGGTGATGCGGGTGGTCTCCAGCTCGGTCCAGATCGGGTTGGGGCCCAGGCGCACTTCCTTGGCCCCGACGGTCGTGCCCGAGGCGACGTATTCCTGCAGCTGGGCGATGCGGGCCTCGATGTCGCGCACGGGCTGGCTGTCGGGCTGATAGCGGGCCAGCAGCTGCTCGCGCTCGGTCCGCAGCGTCAGGATCTGGTCCTGTGCCGAGACGTTCAGGTCCTGCTGCAGCGCGATCTCGGCCGGCACCCGCGCCAGCTGGGCCTCAATGGTCACCAGCCGCCGGGCGGCCTGGTTCAGCTGGTTCTCGACCGACAGCTTCTCGGTCAGGGTCGACTGATAGACGGCCGCCAGCGCCGTCTTTGTCGCGGCGAAGTCGCCGATCTCGTTGGACGCCAGGAAGGTCTCATAGGCCCGGTCGACGTCGGCCAGTTCGTCCTCGAACGCTCGGCGCTGGCTGGCGATGGCGGAGGTCGAGCGGTCCTGGAACACCTCGCGGCGATAGATCAGATACTGGTCGATGATGGCGTTCAGGACCCGCGCCGACTTCTCGGCGCTGTCGCTCTCGAAGCCGAGGCCAATGGTCGAGCCCTGCGGCGTCGTCGAGATCGACAGGTTGTCGTTGATGAACTTGATGGCGTCGCCTTCCTGCTTCTCCACCGGATCGGTCGAGACGCGGCCGGGCCTCTGGAAGAAGGGCAGGCCCAGCGCGCGCACGGCCCTCAGCTTCACCTCGCGGCTGCCGATGATGTTGGCCTCGGTCTGGGCGACCTCGCCGGGCGCAGGCGGCTGGGACTGGCGGTCGGTCATCCCGCCGACGCGGGGTTGATAGACGTATTCCTGACCGGCCCCGACGAACAGGCTGGCCCCGGCGGTATAGGTCTTCTTGAGTGTCAGGACGGCGGCCGCGCCGATGGCCACCACCACCAGGAACATCAGCACCATGACCCACAGCTCGCGGAACAGCAGGCCGACGACGTCGCCGAACCCGTAGCGCGGGCGGGCCGAGACATAGGCGGTGGCCGTGGAACGCATGGGCGGACGGAGTTCCGGGGAATCGTGAACGTCCCCGATCCTTCGCCGGTCGGCGTTAACCACTGATTACCCATGTTCGGCGAGCCTCGCGCTCATGATGGATCGGCGGCGGATTCTGTGGGGTTTTCTGGGCGCGGCCGTCGCGGCCTCGACCGGTGCTTGCGCCTCGGGCCAGGGCCGGCCGACGAACCGCGTGCAGCGCGGCGGCTTCTCCGACATCGCCTTCGCCGACTGGACCGACGCCGAGCCGGAGTATGTCCTCTATCCGGGCGATGAGATCGACGTCGCCCTGCCGACGGCGTCCGAGCTGAACCGGTCGCTGAAGGTCGGGCCGGACGGCCGCATCGCCCTACCCCTGATCGGCCAGGCCATGGCGGCGGACCGGACGCTGGCGGAGCTGGAATACACCCTGAGCGAGGCCTACGCGTCGCAGCTGGTGCGGCCGGTGGTGGAGATCACGCTGAAGCAGGCGGGACCGATCCAGGTCTTCGTCGGTGGCGAAGTCCGAACCCCCGGCGTCATCGCCATGACCGGCGACCTTAGCGCCTACCAAGCCATTATTCAGGCCGGCGATTTCCTGGCCACCGCCAAGCCGCAGGAGGTGGCGCTGATCCGACGCGGTCCGCGCGGCGTCGCCATGATGCGGGTGGTCGATCTCAGGCCCCGTCGCGGCGAGGTCGTGGCCCTGCGCCGTGGGGACATCCTCTATGTGCCGCGCTCGACGCTCGGCGAGCTGGCCAACTTCTTCACCCAGGTCCGCAACGCCCTGCCGATCGGGTTCAACTACTCGATCAACGGGCAGTATCAGAGCTTTTGAGCCTAACCCCCGCCGTCATCCTCGGGCTTGACCCGAGGATCGGATTGTCCGCCAAGGGCATGGCAGGCGCATGGCTGAAGACAATCCAGCGGAATTCTGAAGTCACAGCGCGCTGAACCTCTGATCCTCGGGTCGAGCCTGAGAATGACGGGATGGTTGCTTACGCCGCAAGCCTGACCACGCCCGCGTCGATGTAGCGACGGGCTGCGCGCTGGGCCTCGGCGATTTCGTCGCGTTCCATCTCCTCGGACATCTCGCGGCGATAGACGCGGGCTTCGATCGAGCCCTTCATGGCCGCCAGGTTGAAGATCATGTGGGCCGAGACCCGATCCATCGGGCAGCCGCCCGACCCCGAGGAATACATCATCCCCAGCCGGAACAGGGCGTCGCCGTCCATGTCGGGCGTGGGCAGAGGCAGCGGCGCGGCCTCGACTTCGTTGATCGCTTCCGGCGCGGTTTCGTGCGCGTTCATCGTCGTATCCTTTGCGATGGCCGACCCTTCTGGTCCGCCTCTCTGATACGCGATCAAATACCGCCGGTTTGAAGTTAAAGTTAACAGCGGCGCACCCGCCAAACTCTTTTCAGTAAAGGCGAAATGAATACTCCGCAGATGATTCAGGACTGCGAAATACACTGTAAACGCCTGATTCAGGATTTCCGCGCGCGCTGGCCGAACAGGAGCTTCCGGGCTTCCTCGGCCGCCTTACCGGACGCGGCCAGATTGCTGCGCAGCTCGTCGCCGGCGGCCCTGCCCCTCTGCACCGCCGGTCGCGCCCCGACGCGCTCAACCCAGGCCTTGAGGTTCGGGAAATCGGCGAGGTCCTGCCCCTGAGGCTCCGGCAGGATCCACGGCCAGGCGGCCATGTCGGCGATGGAATAGTCGCCCGCCAGGAACTCGCGGTCCGCGAGGCGGCGGTCCAGCACGCCATAGAGCCGGTTGGTCTCGTCGGTATAGCGGCGCACACCGTATGCGATCTGGCGCTGGTCCTTGATGAGGGCGGGCGCGTACTGGCGGAAGTGATGGGTCTGGCCCGCCATCGGCCCCAGGCCGCCGATCTGCCAGAACAGCCACTGATCCACCTCGGCGCGGGCGCGCACTTCGGTCGGATAGAAGCGGCCCGACTTGTTCCCGAGATACTGCAGGATCGCCCCGCTCTCGAAGATCGACAGCGGCTGTCCGTCCGGGCCATCGGGATCGACGATGGCGGGCATGCGGCCGTTGGGGCTGATGGCCTGGAACTCCGGCGTGAACTGCTCGCCCCGCCCGATGTTCACGGGCTTCAGCTCATAGGGCAGCTGCATCTCCTCCAGCGCGATGGAGACCTTCCAGCCGTTGGGCGTGGGCCAGTACCAGAGCTCGATGGGGGCGGTCATGGCGGCGTCTCCTGAAAGCGTGGCTGGTGCTGATCTGGGCGGCGACCCGACCCGTCGCAAGGCGTCTGGAACCGTTCAGACGCCGTTCATGGGGCGAGGCAGACGGTGCCTTCGAGCCGCCGGATATCGGCGTGCGGGGACAAACCAGAATGAGATCGATGTTAAAGGCCTTCGCCGCCACGGCCGCGCTGGCGCTGGGGGCCGGCCTGCCGGCCGTCGCCCTGGCGCAGGATGAGGTCCAGCAGGAGGCGCCGCCGCCGAACGATGCGGGCGCGCGCTACCAGCCGGACGAGACCTCCGCGCCGCCGGTGCGCAATTGGAACGACGGCCCCCGGATCGAGCCTCCGCAGGATCGTGGCGGCAGAGATGGTCGCGGCGACGGCGGCGGACGTCGGGATCGGGGTGGCGATGGCGACGGCGGCCGCGGGGACCGGGGCGGCGACGGAGAGCGCGGCGGCGGTCGGTGGAACCGTGGCGGCGGCGACAACGGCGGCCTGACGCCGCCCGCTCCCCCGCCTCCTGTCATCGAACAGCCGGGCCAGACGCCCGGAGGCGGCTGGAACCGCGACGGTCGCGGGCGCGATCGGGACGGAGACGGCCAGCGTGATCGCGGCGGACGGCCGGGTCGCGACGGCGGAGGCCAGGACGACGGCTATGACCGCGACCGCGACGGCGACGGCAACCGCTGGAACCGCGACGGGCGTGGCGGCTGGGACCGGGGCGGCGACCGCGACCGGGATCGCAACGGACGCGATGGCGATCGGGACCGCGACCGCAACGGCGGCGGCTGGAACGGTGGAACCTGGAACGGCGGCAACGGCGGTTGGGATCGCGACCGGGGCGGTCAGTGGGATCGAGATCGCTCGCGGCGGCGCGACTATGGCGACTTCCGCAATCGCTGGAACCAGAACCAGTGGCGGCGCGACTGGAACAGCAATCGCGGCTACGACTGGTGGCGCAACGATCGGGGCTTCAGAGGCTACAACGGCTTCCGCTTCGGCTTCTATTTCGCGCCGGGCCACGGCTATTACTCAGTGCCCCGGAACTACTGGGGTCAGAGGTGGTATCCGGGCGACTATCTGCCGTCGGTGTTCTGGCGGTATCAGCTGAACGACTGGCGGACGTTCGGACTGGGCTTTCCGCCGCCGGGAACCCAGTGGGTCGCCGTCGACAACCACATCTATCTGATCGACAGCTACGACGGCTACATCATCGAGGTCATCTTCGACGCCTGGCGCTGGTAGCGGGGTCGAGCGCCGGGATCAGCCGCAGTCGACGCTGCGGATGATCCCGGTGGCTTCCTCGAAGCGGACGTTCAGCCGATCCGGCCGATAGTCGCGCGTGGTCGGGCAGGTCGTGCAGACGATCCGGACATTGGCGTCGGCCGGAAAGGTCACCGCCCCGACGTGCGTCCCGACCAGCGACTGGGCGGCCGCCGCGTCGCACCGGCCAGGCCCCGCGCCGGGCGACGTCGGCTCGGGCGTGGCCGCGCAGGCGGCGAGGGCGCCGACGGCGCCCAGCGTCAGGATCATCCGCATCGCACCTGCTCCACGATCTCGGTCTGGGTGTTGTAGAAGATGTTCAGTCGGTAGGCCGAGAAATCCATGGTCACCGGGCAAGTCGTGCAGGTAACGCGGCGGTTGACGACCTCGACCGGCACCGGGATTTCGTTCCGGTGGCGACCAATCAGGTACTGGAAATCCCGCGCCTTGCAGAGGTCGTCGTCCGCATCCGGCATCCGGCTGCCGACCGGCTGGTTCTCTTCCGCGCGCTCGACCACCGCCGGCGCGGTCGCCTCGGGCGGCGTCGAGGAACAGGCGGCCAGGAACAGCGCCGCGATCAGGCCGCCTTTTCCCAGCGCCCCTCGTCCGACTGCTTCCAGTAGGCCAGGTTCGCCCCCTGGTCCTTCAGCGCCTTCCAGCGCGCCCGCGCCTTGCCCAAGGCCGCGTCGTCCCGGCCGTCGAAGATGATGAAGCATCGCTCGAACTCCTCTGTCAGGCTCATCTCTGACTGATCCACGATGAACAGCGCCTGAGAACCGTTAAGGTTCGCATCGTCCCCCGTCAGCAGGATCGGCTGGCGCTCCGCATGGGGCTCATCCGCCAGGCCGTGCGCCAGGAAGCTGTCCTCGCGCCACGTCCACAGCCGCTCGTCGATCTCGCGGCGCTGGTCGTCATCGGCGACGCGCACCCGTGCGCGCCAGCCGCGCTGAAGCGTCCGGTCGAGCAGTTCAGGCAGCACCTGATCCAGCGTCGACCGCTCCAGGTGATAGAACCAGACCTCGCCGGACGCCTCGGCCATGGCGGGATCAGCCCTCGTAGGTGTCGGCCACCATGCGGTCGAGCAGGCGCACGCCCCAGCCCACCGGGCCGTCCGGCACGGTCGGCCGCGTCGACTTGTTGACCCAGGCGGTCGGGGCGATGTCGATGTGCGCCCAGGGCAGGCCGTTGACGAAGCGCTGCAGGAACAGGGCGGCGGTGATCGAGCCCCCGTCACGCCCGGCCGAGTTCTTCACATCGGCGTTCACGCTGTCCATGATCTTGTCGTACTGGGGCGGCATCGGCATGCGCCAGACGTTCTCGCCGACCTTCGGGCTGGCGGCCAGGATGGCGTTGGCCAGGTCGTCGTCGTTCGAGAACACGCCCGCGTAATCCAGGCCGAGCGAGATGATCATGGCGCCCGTCAGCGTCGCCAGATCGACCATGAACTTCGGCTTGAAGCGGTCCTGCGTGTACCAGAGGGCGTCGGCCAGCACGAGGCGGCCCTCGGCGTCGGTGTTGATGACCTCGACGGTCTGGCCCGACATGGACTTGACGATGTCGCCGGGGCGCTGGGCGTTGCCGTCGGGCATATTCTCGACCAGGCCCAGAACGCCCACGGCGTTGACCTTGGCCTTGCGGCCCGCCAGCGCGTGCATCAGGCCGGCGACGGCGGCGGCGCCGCCCATGTCCCAGATCATGTCCTCCATGCCCTGGGCCGGCTTGATCGAGATGCCGCCGGTGTCGAAGCAGACGCCCTTGCCGACGAAGGCGATGGGCGGGTCGCCCGGCTTGCCGCCGTTCCACTGAATGACCGCCAGCTGGCTCTCGCGCACCGAGCCCTGGCCGACGCCCAAGAGGACGTTCATGCCCAGCTTGCGCATCTCCTCCTCGCCCAGGATCTCGACCTTGAGGCCGAGCGGCTCCAGCGCCTTGACGCGACGGGCGAACTCTTCGGGGTAGAGGACGTTGGCGGGCTCGGCGACCAGATCGCGCGAGAAGTAGACGGCGTCGGCGACGGCGTTCATCGGCTCGAAGGCCGAGCGGGCGGCGGCGGCGTCCTTCGTCACGATGTGGACCGCCTTGATCGACGGCACCTTCTCCGGCTTTTCCTTGGTCCGGTACTTGTCGAAGCGATAGGCGGCCAGGCGCACGGCGAAGGCGGCGCGCGCCGCTTGCTCCGCCGACAGGTGGGACAGGTCGATGGTCAGGGCCTCCAGCCCCGACAGCTTGACCGCGTGATAGGCCGCGCCCACCGCGGTCTCCAGCGCCAGGTCGTCGAACTTGGCCGCGTCGCCCGCGCCGCTCAGCACCACCAGATCGGCGTCCAGCCCGGCCGGAGCGGCCACCAGCGTCGTGGAGTTGGCGCCACCGGTGAAGCGGCTGGCCCCCATCGCCTTGGTCAGCACACCCGACGCGGCGGCGTCGTGGTCGGCGCCCGCGCCGGCGAGCGCGCGGCCGTCATGGACGAGGATGGCGAGGGCGCCGGCGCGGCGGGCGTCGGCGACGAAATCGATCGAGAGGGTCAAAACGGACTCCAGCCGGGTTCAGGCCCGGTCATTGATACAGCGGAGCCGGTCATAGCCGCCATTGTCGGCGGCGCGCCAGCCCGTGTATGAGATGCGCCGCAACATAAGCGCCCGCAACCGGGTGATTTCATCGCCCGCATGACCCTGATCCAGCGCTACCTCTTCCGCCAGATCGCCCTGCCCGTCGTCGGCGCCTGCGCGTCGCTGGCCGGAATCGGCATCCTGAGCCAGAGCCTGGACCAGCTCGAGGTCATCGTCGAGCGCGGCCAGAGCGTGTGGGTCATGCTGAAGCTGACCCTGCTGGCCGTGCCTCAGCTGTTCGCGGTCATCCTGCCGATCGGCCTGTTCGTCGGCGCCCTGATCGCCCTGACGCGCCTGCAGCGCGAGCAGGAACTGACCGCCGCCTATGCCTCGGGCATGACGCGCTGGCGCATGATCGAGCCCGGCGCGCGGCTCGCGGCCATCGTCGCCGTGGTCATGCTGATCACCAACGTCCTGATCCAGCCCTGGGCCCAGCGCGAGGCGCGCGACCAGGCGTTCGAGATCCGCACCGACCTCGCCGCCCTGCTGGTCGAGGAAGGGCGCTTCGTTCAGGGCCCGAACGGCCTGACCGTCTACGTTCAGGAGATCGAGCAGAACGGCCTGCTCAAGAACCTCTTCATCTACATCGAGGACGGTGACGAAGTGACGACCTGGGATGCGTCGGAAGCCCGCTTTGGCCGCTTGGACGGCCAGCCGGTCCTGACCATGCAGGCGGGGTCCTGGCAGCAGTACAGCTCAGCGGGCGTGCTGCAGCAGCTGTCCTTCGACGGCTATGTCTTCCCGCTCGGCCAGTACGTCACCGACACCGAAACGGTCCGCTACAAGCCGTCGGACCTCTATCTCGACCAGCTGTTCGACCCATCGCCTCAACTGGTCGAGACTGCCGGATCGCGCGGCGAACTGCTGGCCGAGGCCCATGCGCGCCTCTCCTCGCCGCTCTATGCGCTGGCCGCGATGGCCATGGCTCTGACCGCCATCCTCGGAGGGGCCTTCAGCCGCACAGGCTATTCCGGCCGCATCGCCAAGGCCTCGGCCGCCTTCCTGCTCGTCCGCATCGTCGGCTACGCCGTGGTGGCCGCCAGCGCATGGAACGGCTGGTTGAACGTGTTCCAGTACCTGCTGCCCGTCGCGGCGACGGCGGTGTCGCTGCGGCTGCTGTTCCGGGCGCTGAAGCCCCGGCGGGCGAGCGGCTGGTCGCTCTCGGCGCTGAAGGCGCGGGTCGCATGACGGCGCTCGGCTCCGTCTCCGCCGCGCCGCGCCACGTCTTGAGCGCGCTGCGCCTCGGCCGCATCGAGCGGTATGTGCTGGTCCAGCTCGCCCGGTCCCTGGCGGTGGCGCTGGGCGTCATCTCCGCGCTCGTCATGCTGATCGACTTCGTCGAGATCTCGCGCGGGCTTGGCTCGGACACCGACCTTTCGGCGCTGCGCATCTTCGGCCTGATGCTGGTCAAGAGCCCAGCGGTCATCGTCCAGCTCCTGCCCTTCGTCTTCCTGTTCGGCACGCTTTCGGCCTTCGTCAGCCTGAACCGTCGCTCCGAGCTCGTCGCCATGCGGGCGGCGGGCGTCTCGGCCTGGCGCTTCGTGCTTCCGGCGGCGGGCGCGGCGCTGGCTTTCGGCATTTTGACGGTGACCGTCATCGGCCCTCTGGCCGCGTCCGGCGACGGTCTGTTCCAGCGCGAGCGGCAACGCATCTCGGGCTCTGTCATGAGCGGCGAGGAGCAGGAGGCGATCTGGCTGCGCGAAGGCGACGGGCCGCGCCAGATGGTCATCCGCGCCGGTCGGCAGGACCGGGCCAACACCCGGCTGCTGGACGTGACCTTCTTCATCTACACCACCGACCCGAACGGCCGCCGCGCCTTCACCGAGCGGATCGACGCCGAGGCCGCCAGCCTGTCCGCCGGCCGCTGGCGCCTCTACGACGCCGTGGGCGCCCAGACCGGCCAGCGCGCCATGCGCTACGCCACGCTCGATCTGCCCTCGGCGCTCGCGGACGAGGAGGCGTTCGAGCGTTTCGCGCGGCCGCAGTCCACGCCCTTCTGGTCCCTACCCGGTCAGATCCGCCGAATCGAGGACGCCGGCTTCTCGTCCACGGCCTACCAGCTTCGTTTCCAGCAGCTCCTTTCCACGCCCCTGACCTTCGCGGCCATGACCATCCTGGCGGCGGCGTTCTCGCTACGGCTGATGCGTCTGGGCGACCTGGCGCGCATGGCGGTGTCGGCCGTGGTGCTGGGCTTCGCCTTCTTCTTCTTGAACCAGTTCTCGGCGGCCATGGGCTCGGCGGAGGTCGTGCCGCCTCTGGTCGCCGCCTGGCTGCCGACCGTGCTGACGGCGCTCGCCGCCTTCACCTTGCTGTTCTATACCGAAGACGGCTAAGCGGAGCCCCGGCGGGGGCCATCAGGAGCGGTTCTTCATTCCCATGCGGCCCGGCGGTTTCGTCCCGATGACCCAGGCTCTGCGCCTGCGCCTGCTCGCCGGAGCGGCGGCGATCGCGTGCCTGCCGGGGCTCGCCACCGCCCAGACCGCCACGCCGCGCCAGCCCGATATCCAGCCCGAGACCGGCGGCCTCGCCCCCGGCGCCCTGTATATCGAGGCCGACAGCGCCGGCCGCGTCGGCGACGTCATCTCGGCCACCGGCGAGACGGAGCGAGTCTTCGCCCGTTATCAGGATCACACCCTGATCGGCCGCTCGATCACCTTCGACATCGCCCAGGGCATCGGCACGGCCGACGGCGAGGTCGAGCTGACCGATCCCGAGGGCAACCGCGTCTTTGCCAGCCATCTGGAGCTCGACGAGGACCTGCGCGCCGGCGTCGCCGTCGATTTCGCCACCCGCCTGACCAGCGGCTCCAGCCTGATGGCCGCGACCGCCGTGCGGCGCAGCGAGAACGTCAACGAGCTGAACTACGCCCTCTTCACCCCCTGCCCTATCTGCGACGAGGACGGAAACCCCAAGGAGCCCAGCCTCTCCATCCAGGCGGAGAAGGTCGTGCAGGACGAGGAACTGCGGGCCATCTTGTACCGCAACGCCGTGTTCAAGCTGGGCGGCGTGCCGGTGTTCTGGCTGCCCGCCTTCGCCCACCCGGACCCGACGGTGGAGCGGGCGTCGGGTTTCCTGGTGCCGACGGTGAACTACGATTCCGGGCGCGGCCTATCGGTCGAGACGCCCTATCTGCATGTCGTTTCGCCGTCCGAGGACTGGCTGATCAGTCCCCAGTTCAATACCCGCGTCCTGCCCTTCCTGAACCTGCAGTGGCGCCGGCGCTTCGCGGACGGCACGGTGGTCCTGCGCGGCGGGGCGACCTATGCGCGGAACTTCGGCGACTTCGACCTGGACGGCGACGGCGACGCCGAATCCAACGTCGATTTCGGCGACCGCACGGCCCGCAGCTACTTCCTCGGTTACGGCCGGTTCGATCCGGACGGACCTTGGCGCTGGGGCTTTACCGCCGAGCGGACGTCGGACAAGACCCTGTTCGACCGCTACGACATCCAGGATCCCTATCAGGACAACGGTCTCTACTATGGCGACCAGCGCCGCCTGATCAGCCAGATCTACGCCGAGCGCCAGACCGAGCGGTCCTATCTGTCCGTCGCGGCCTTCACCATCCAGTCGCTGCGCGTCTCCCGCTTCGACCCGGTCACGCCGGCCTTGAACGAGTTCGAGGACGACGACGCGCTGCCGCTGGTCGCGCCCCTGGTAGACGCTCGGTGGGAGCCTGAGGCCGCCGTGCTGGGCGGGCGTCTGCGTCTGCGTGGGTCGGCCGTGTCGCTCTACCGCGAGCGCTACTTCGGCAGCCCGGTGCTCCGGCCGGAGGTCATCCCGACCGGTTCGACGGTCGGCCTGCCCGGCGTCGACAGCCGTCGCGTGACCGGCCAGATCGACTGGCGCCGCGCCTTCATCGCGCCGGCCGGCATCCGCTACGAAGCCTTCTTCGACGGCCGGGTCGACGTCTATTCCGTCGACGACCTGCCCCCGGTGCTGGGGCTGGAGAACGAGACCATCACCCGGGAACGGGCCACCCTCGGCCTGGACGTTAGCTACCCCCTGATCCGCCGGCTGGCGGACGGTGCCGACCTGATCATCGAGCCGATGGGGCAGCTGTCGCTCTCGACCGATCCAGACCTGGACCCCCGCATCCCCAACGAGGATGCCGAGACCATCGAACTGGACGAATCGTCCCTGTTCCGCGTCGATCGCTTCCCCGGCTACGACCTGATGGAAGGCGGCGTGCGCCTGACCGCTGGGGTGCGCACCACCATCCGCTGGGACGCTGCCCGCAGCGCCAGCCTGTTCGTCGGCCGCAGCATGCGCGACGCCGAACAGGACGGCTTCCGCATCCCGATCCCGGATGATCCGACCCGGCTCTACGACCCGACGGGGCTGGCGTCCCAGACCTCCGACTGGGTCGTGCAGGCCGAGTTCAAGCCGTCGGACCGCATCCGCGGATGGGGCCACGCCACGGTCGACGGCTCGGGTGACCTGCGCCGCGCCGAGGCGGCCGTGGACGGACGGTGGGGCCGACGCAACCTGGCCACCGTCAGCTACATCCTCGATCGCTCCAATCCGCTGGATGGCCCGCTGAACAGGAACTACGAGTTCGTGCAGGTCGCGGCCCAGCAGTTCGTCTACGGCAACTGGGGCGTGACGGTCGCGGGCATCGCCGATCTGGAGCGCGATCTGATCACGCGTTCGGAGGTCGGCCTGCTGTTCGACGACGACTGCTTCCGCATCGAGGTGGGCTATCGCCGCGATAACACCCGCGTGCGCCCCACCGGACCGTCCGAGGGCGTCTTCTTCCGTCTCAACCTCGCCACTTTTGGCGGGTCAGGGTATGGATCGAACGGCCTGCGTTAGGCATGAGGCGTCAAGACAACGCCCGCCCGGTTCAGAACCGACGCGCGAGGCTTCGAGGGAACCAGGACTGACCATGGGTTTGATGCGTATTTCGACCGCTGTCGCTATGGCCGCGATGGTCGCGGGCTCCGCGATCGCCCAGACGGCGCCGACGGGACAGGCGGCCGGCACGCTGGATCCGGCGGCCGAACAGGCTCCGGCTGCACCGGCGGCGCCCGCGCCGGAGTTCCGCCTGGCCGACGGCATCGTCGCCACCGTCAACGACCAGATCATCACCGGCTTCGACCTGCGTCAGCGCATGCTGACGGTCATCGCCATGAGCCAGGTTCAGCCGACCGAGGAGAACATCCCCGCGATCCAGCAGCAGGCGCTGCAGGCCCTGATCGAGGAACGTCTCCAGGCTCAGGAGATCGCCAAGTACGAAACCCTGATCGTGACCGACGAGGAGGTCGATCAGGAGATCGCGGCCATGGCCCAGGACGCCGGGGTCACGCCGGAGCAGTACATGAGCTTCCTCGCCCAGGGCGGCATCCGGCCTGAGCAGATGCGCCAGCAGCTGCGCACCGAAATCGGTTGGCGCCAGCTGGTCGGCGGCCGCTTCAACACCCGCTCGCGCGTCAGCCGCGCCCAGGTCGAACAGGCGCTGCGTCAGGCGTCGGAGGCCGCGGCCCGTCCGCAGTATCTGATCGGCGAAATCTACATCGAGGCCGCCCGCGTCGGCGGTCAGCAGGCGGCCCTGAATGGCGCCGAACAACTGGTCGCCCAGATGGTGCAAGGCGCTCCCTTCCAGGCGGTGGCGCGCCAGTTCTCGGCCGCGCCGTCGGCCGCGCGCGGCGGCGACGCCGGGTGGATCGTCCAGGGCACTGTCCAGCCCGCGCTGCAGACCGCGCTCGACACACTCCAGGTCGGCCAGCTGTCGCGTCCGATCCCCGTCGAGGGCGGCGTCTACATCATCTACATGCGCGACAAGCGCTCGGGCGCGGCGACGAGCCTGGTCAGCCTGAAGCAGGCCATGATCGAACTGCCCGAGACCGCGAGCGAGGCCGAGGTCGCCGCTGCGACCGAGCGACTGACGGCGCTTCGGCCCCAGCTGACCTGCGACAACCTCCTGCAACGCACCACCTCCGAAACGGGCCTGCTGGGCTCGGACCTCGGCGAAAGCGATGTCGCCAATCTGGCGCCCCAGTTCCAGCAGGTGGCTCGCTCGGCCGAGGTCGGGACGGTCTCCAACCCGGTCCGCACGCCGCTGGGGCTCCACCTCGTCGCCGTCTGCGGCCGTAGGGTGGGCGGCGCCGACGTGCCCTCCTACCGCGAAGTCGAGAGCCGGCTGCAGAACCAGAACCTGGCCATGCTGGCGCGCCGCTATATCCGCGACCTGCGCGCCGACGCCCTGATCGAGGTCAAGTAGGCCCTTGGCCCGGCCGCCCCTGGTCCTGTCGCTCGGCGAGCCCGCCGGGATCGGACCGGAAATCGTGGCCAAGGCCTGGAGCGCGCTGAAAGGCGAGGCGCCGTTCTTCGTCCTGGGCGACGCCTGGCTTCTGACCGCGCAGGGGGGACCCGTCGTGGAGATCCATGACCCGGCTGAGGCGCTCTCGGCCTGCGCGATCGCTCTGCCCGTCCTGCACCATCCCGCGCCTGCGCCGGTGACGGCGGGAGCCCCGGACGTGCGCAACGCAGGCGTTGTGGCCGACTGGATCGAGCGCGCCGTCCACCTGTGCCTGACAGGCGAAGCGTCCGGCCTCATCACCGCGCCCATCGCCAAGGCCCCGCTCTACGCCGCCGGCTTCCGCTTTCCCGGCCACACCGAGTTCATCGCCGAGCTGACCGCCGACGCACCGTTCGACGCCACGCGCGGCCCTGTCATGATGCTGACGGCCAAGGACCTGCGCGCCTGCCTCGTCACCATCCACCTGCCGCTGGATCAGGTGCCGGAGATGGTCACGGCCGAGCGGGTGAAGCGCACTGCCCGCGTCGTCCACGAATCCATGCGCCGCGATTTCGGCATCGCCAGCCCCCGGCTGGCGCTCGCCGCCCTCAACCCGCACGCGGGCGAGAGCGGGTCGCTGGGTCTGCAGGAAATCGAAATTCTGAAGCCCGCCGTCGAAGACCTGCGCGCCGAGGGCGTCGTCATCACCGACCCCCTGCCCGCTGACACGATGTTCCACAACGAGGCGCGGGCCACCTATGACGCCGCTGTCTGCCTCTACCACGACCAGGCTCTGATCCCGGTGAAGACGCTGGACTTCTGGGGCGGGGTGAACGCCACGCTCGGCCTGCCCATTGTGCGCACCTCGCCTGACCACGGCACGGGCTTCGAGATCGCGGGCAAGGGCGTTGCGCGCCCCGACAGCCTGATCGCGGCGATCCGCTTGGCGGCGGAGATGGCGGCGGCCCGCGCCAGAGGCTAACAGCGGCGGGTGACCGACCTGCCCTCCCTGCGCCAATCCCTCGAAGCCCACGGCCTGCTGGCCAAGAAGAGCTTCGGCCAGCACTTCCTGCTAGACCTGAACGTCACGCGAAAGATCGTGCGCCTCGCCGGTCCCTTCGAAGGCCGCGCCGTCATCGAGGTCGGCCCAGGCCCCGGCGGCATGACCCGGGCGCTGCTGGAAAGCGATTTGTCGCGACTGGTGCTCGTCGAGAAGGACCCGCGCTTCCTGCCCCTGTTGTCCGAGCTCGACGACGGCTCCGGCCGCCTGACGATCGTCGAGGGTGACGCGCTGAGGGTGCGGGAGGCGGACCTGGTCGAGGGCCCGGCGCACCTCGTCTCCAACCTGCCCTACAACGTCGGCACGCCTCTGCTCATCAAGTGGCTGACCGGCGCGTGGACGCCCCACGCCCTGACCCTGATGTTCCAGAAGGAGGTCGCCGAGCGGATCGTCGCCCAGCCCGGTGACGACGACTACGGCCGCCTCGCCGTCATCGCCCAGGCGACGGCGACGGCCAAGATCGTGATGCATCTGCCCGCCGCCGCCTTCACCCCGCCGCCCAAGGTCGCCTCGGCGGTCGTGCATCTCGTCCCGCGCCCCGACCGCCCCGCGCCCGACCTGCTGAAGCGGCTGGAGCGGGTCACCGGCGCCGCCTTCGGCCAGCGCCGCAAAATGCTGCGCTCGAGCCTCAAGCCGCTGGGCGGCGGCGCTTTGTGCGAGGCCGCGGGCGTCGATCCGGACGCGCGGGCCGAGACCATCGACATCGCTGGCTTCCTGAGGCTCGCCGAGGCCTGCGGCGCCTGAGCCTGTGGCGTCGCCGCCGATGCTGATCCACAGTGCCGCCGCCTCCGGCAGAGAGGCTCAAGGATCAAGGGAGGCCGCCGTGGGCGACAACAGGAAGATTCCGGCCGAAGCGGTCGACCTCTACACCCGCTTCATTCACGGCGAGATCGATCGCCGGGCCTTCACCACGGGCGTCAGCCGCTACGCCGCCGCCGGCCTGACGGCCACGGCGATCATCGAGGCCCTGATGCCCAACTATGCGCTGGGCCAGCAGATCGCCAAGGACGACGAGCGCATCCGCGCCGACTACGTCACCGTGCCCTCGCCCGACGGCCACGGCGAGATCCGCGGCTACTTCGTCCGCCCCTTCAGCGCCGACTCGCGCAGCGCCACCCCCGCCAAGTTGCCGAGCGTGATCGTCATCCACGAGAACCGGGGCCTCAATCCGCATACGGAGGACGTGGCCCGCCGCTTTGCCCTGGCCAACTTCAACGCCTTCGCCCCCGACACCCTGACCAGCGTCGGCGGGTATCCGGGCGACGACTATCGCGGCGGCCAGCTGTTCGCGTCGCTGGACCGCAACAAGATGACCCAGGACCTGCTGGCCGCCGCCCGCTGGCTTCGGACCCGCGAGGACGGCAACGGCAAGCTCGCGGCGACCGGCTTCTGCTACGGCGGGGCCGCGTCCAACCTGCTGGCGGGGATGATGGGCGAGGAACTGGCGGCCGCCGCGCCCTTCTACGGCGGGGCCACGCCGTCCGAACTCGTGCCCGCGATCAAGGCCGCGATCCTGATCCACCACGGGGCGTTGGACGGGCGTCTGGCCGAGGGCTTCCCGGCCCAGATCGCCGAACTGGAGCGCCACGGCATCACCCACGAAGGCCACCTGTGGCCCAACTCGGTCCACGGCTTCTTCAACGACGCGACGCCGGAACGCTACAACCCGACCACGGCCGCCCAGGCCTGGACCCGGACGCTGGAGTGGTTCAACCAGTACACCCGCACCCCGGCCGCCTGACCGGGTCAGGCGACGCGGGCTTCACCCACCGCTGGCAGCGCGCCGAAGAAGCCGTCGATGCGACTGATCTTGCCCTGTTCGAGATCCAGAGCGACCGCGTCGAAGCCCTCGAACCGCGTGCCGTCGGCCCGCAGGACAACCCAGCCATAGCGCGCCCGGTCGTGATGCATGTCCACGCCGCTGGTCGGGGCCAGGCGCGACCCCGGCTCCTCGGCGCGGAAGTCGTTCACCTGCTCGATGAAGGCGTCGATGCCGACGATCTGGTAGTTCGGATCGGTGAAGGCGACGTTCGGCGTAAGAGCCTGTTCGAACAGCTGGCGCATCCGCACAGGGTCCGGCTCGTTCCAGCCGGCGAGGAAAGTGGCGAAACAGGAAGGCAGGGCAGACATCACGTTCACCTCACGTTAAATACCGACTGTCTGTATGTTTATAGGGCGGAGCGCTGAATGGCAAGGCAGGTCGAACGACGGGAGGCCACGCGCGCCGCGTTGATCGCGGCCGCCCGAGCCAGCCTGCTCGACGTGGGGCATGAGGCGACCTCGACCGAAGCGGTCCTGGCCCGAGCCGGTGTTAGTCGGGGCGCCCTCTATCACCACTTCCCCAGCAAGACCGACCTGGTCGCCGCCGTGTTCGAGACCGTGTCGTGCGAGCTGGTCGACCAGGCCGAGACGGCGGCGGGAGGCGCCCGGACCGCGCGCGAGGCCGTGGCGATCAGTCGGAAGACCTGGCTGCGTCGGGTCATGGAGCCCGACGCCTTTCGCATCATCCTCGACATCGGCCCGGCCGTGCTGGGCCTCGCCCGTGCGCGCCAGATCGAGGACGGGATCACCCAGGCGCCACTGCGCCAGACCCTCGCCCGCGCCGTCGAACGCGGCGAGACGGGCGCGATCGACATCGACCTCGTGTCGCGGCTGCTGAGCGCCGCTGCGGGAGAACTCGCCTTGGCCGCCGCTGAACGCGGGCTGAAGGCCGCCGAGCTGCCGGCTTTCGAAGCGCAGCTGGACGCCTTTGTCGCGGCGCTTGTCCCGCCCCGCTGAGCGGACGGCCCGCCGCGCCGACGTCGAACGCCTTTCGGCCGCTCGTCGCCCCCGCTAGAGACCTCGCATGACCGCCGCCATCGAGCCGTTCCGCGCCATCGTCATCAGCCGCCTGGCCCATGCCCTCAAGGCCGAGGGGCGCAGCGTCATCCACATGGAGTTCGGCCAGCCCTCCACCGGCGCCCCGCCGCGCGCGATCGCCGAGGCCCACCGCGTGCTGGACGCCGACGGCATGGGCTATTGGGAAAGCGCGCCGCTCAAGGCCCGCATCGCGCAGCTGTATCAGGACCGATACGGCGTCGCGGTCACGCCCGACCGCCTGCTGCTGACCTGCGGGGCCTCCCCTGCCCTGGTGCTCGCGCTCTCCTCACGCTTCCAGCCCGGCGACCGCATCGCCATGGCACGGCCCGGCTACGTCGCCTACCGCAACGTCGTGAAGGGGCTGAACATGCAGGCGGTCGAGATCGCCTGTGGCCCCGCCGGGCATTATCAGCTGACCGCCACCGCACTGGAGGCGCTGGACCCCGCCCCCGCCGGCGTCATCGTCGCCAGCCCCGCCAATCCCACCGGCTCGGTGATCGCCGAAGCCGAACTGGCCCGCATCGCCGAGGTGTGCCGCCGCCGCGGCATCCAGATCATCTCCGACGAAATCTACCACGGCCTCAGCTACGTCGGCCCCCAGCCGACCCTGCTGCGCTTCGAGCCCGAGGCCATGGTCATCAACAGCTTCAGCAAATACTGGAGCATGGCCGGGTGGCGCCTCGGCTGGCTACTGGTCCCGTCCCACCACATCGAAACGGCCAAGGCCTATATCGGCAACCTGTTCCTGACCCCGCCGTCCCTCAGCCAGCACGCCGGCCTGGTCGCTATGGACGAGCACGAGGTGCTCGAAGGCCATCTGGAGGTCTATCGCCAAAACCGCGCCCTGATGCTCGACGCCCTGCCGCGTCTGGGCCTTAAGACCATCGCCCCGCCCGACGGCGCCTTCTATATCTGGGCCGACATCGGCCACCTGACCGACGACAGCGTCGGCTTCTGCGAACGCCTTCTGAAGGACACCGGCGTCGCCACCGCCCCCGGCGTCGACTTCGACCCTGTCGAAGGCCACCGCTTCATGCGCTTCAGCTTCGCCGTCTCGACGCCGGAGATCGGGGAGGCGCTGCGCCGGATGGAGCCCTGGTTCGCCGCTCAGACGTCTTCAGACAGCAGCGCCTCGCGGTAGCCTTCCACCCAGGTGTTCCGGAACCGGCGGCTGCGCTCGGCGTGGTAGATGTGCGCCAGCTCCGCATAGGACCGGTCGAAGTCGTCGTTGACGAACACATAGTCGAACTCGGCGCAGTGCTCGATCTCGCCCTTGGCGTTCTGGATGCGGCGCTCGATGACCTCTTCGGCGTCCTGGGATCGGGTCACCAGGCGGCGACGGAGTTCCGCCAGGCTGGGCGGCAGGATGAAGACACGCACGGCGTCGTCGGGGCACTTGTGAGCGATCTGGCGCGCGCCCTGCCAGTCGATGTCGAATAGGACGTCGCGACCTTCCGACAACGCCCGCTCCACAGGCTCGCGCGGGCTGCCGTAGCGATTGCCGTGCACGTCGGCCCATTCCAGGAAGGCGTCGGCGTCGATACCCCTCTGGAACTCGGCATGGTCGACGAAGTGATAGTCGCGCCCCGCCACCTCGCCCGGCCGGATGCCGCGCGTGGTCATGGACACCGACAGCTCCAGCCCGCCGTGGTCGGCCATCAGGCGGCGGCAAAGGCTGGTCTTGCCGGCGCCCGACGGGCTGGCGACGATCAGGAGGACGCCTCGGCGCGGCGTGCGGTCGTTGGACATTCTAGCTCTGGGGCGTGTTGGCGGCGGGCACCGTCGTGCGCGCGGGCGTCGCCGGACGCAAGGTCCCCGGCGGCTGCATGGTGACGACCGCGTCGCCGGTCGGGGCGGGCGTCGCGGCCCCTGCGGCGGGGGCTTCCGGCGTCGGGCGGGCGTCGGGCGGAACGACCTCGGCAGGTTCGCCCGCACGCTGGGCCTCGATCGCGCGCCAGCGGGCGACATTCCTCAGGTGCTCCTCATAGGTCCGGGCGAAGGCGTGTCCGCCGGTCCCGTCGGCCACGAAGAACAGATCATCCGTCGACGGAGGATTGAGCACCGCCTCCAGCGACTGCCGCCCCGGATTGGCGATCGGCGTCGGCGGCAGGCCGTCGATCAGATAGGTGTTGTAGCCCGTGTCCCGCTCCAACTCCGAGCGCCGGATGCCCCGCCCCAGCGGCCGTCCCTTGGTGATGCCATAGATGATGGTCGGGTCGCTCTCCAGCCGCATGCCCTGGCGGATGCGATTGGAGAACACCGCAGCGACGCGCGGGCGCTCCGCCGCCACGCCGGTTTCCTTCTCGACGATGGAGGCCAGGATAACGGCCTCCTCGGGCGTACGGACCACGGTGTTGGGGCTGCGTCGCGCCCATAGCTCGGCCAGGTTCTCCTCGGCCGCGCGCTGCATGCGGGCGATCACGGCCTGGCGGCTCTCGCCGCGCGTGACCTCATAGGTCTCGGCCCACAGCGAGCCTTCCTCGGGGATCTCGTCGATGGTCCCGGTCAGAACCGGCTCGGCCATCAGGATATCCACCGCCTGGGCCGACGACCAACCTTCGGGGATCGTCACGAAGTGGCGCACGACGCGGCCGTCGGTCAGCAGACCGATGACGGTCTTCAGCGACGCCCGGCTGGGCACCTCATACTCGCCCGCCCTCAGCCTCCGGTCCGCCCCGGTGAGCGTCGCCGCCGCCTTGAACATGTCCACCGACCGGATCACGCCCGCGTTCTTCAGCCGCGCGGCGATGGCCGAGACCCCCGAACCGCTCGGCAGGGTCACGATGGTCGATTCGTCGTTCTGCGCCGGCGGTCCGGGCGAATAGTAGACGCTCCAGGCCCAGGCCAGGCCCGCGATCAGGAACAGGCTGACTGTCGCCGAGGCCGCCAGCAGCGCCGCGATCAGTCCGGGCCGCTTCTGCCCCGGCGTCCCCCCGAACACCATCAGGCGACCTTGCGGAACAGGATGGAGGCGTTGGTGCCGCCGAACCCGAAGCTGTTGGACATGGCCACGTCGATCTCCATGGGCTTGCCCTTGTGTGGCACGAGGTCGATGGCGGTTTCGTGTTCCGGGTCGTCCAGGTTGATCGTCGGCGGGGCGATCTGGTCACGAATGGCCAGCACGCTGAACACCGCCTCGATGGCCCCCGCCGCGCCGAGCAAGTGTCCCGTCATGGACTTCGTCGACGACATGGCGACATGGCCCGAGTGGTTGCCCATCAGCCGCTCGACGGCGCGCAGCTCGATCCAGTCGGCCATGGTCGAGGTGCCGTGGGCGTTGACGTAGTCGATGTCGGTCACGTCGATGCCCGCCCGCTTCACCGCCGCCTTCATGGCGCGATAGGCGCCGTCGCCGTCCTCGGACGGGGCGGTGATGTGATAGGCGTCGCCCGACATGCCGTAGCCGATCACCTCGGCGTAGATCTTCGCCCCGCGCGCCTTGGCGTGCTCATATTCCTCGAGGATCAGAACGCCCGCGCCCTCTCCCATGACGAAGCCCGCGTGGCCCCGGTCATAAGGCCGCGAGGCCTTGTCGGGCGTATCGTTGTAAGCGGTGCACAGCGCCTTGCAGGCCAGGAAGCCCGCGATCCCCAGCGGCACGATCGAGGCCTCGGCCCCGCCCGCCACCATGACGTCGGCGTCGTCCAGAGCGATCATCCGGGCCGCGTCGCCGATGGCGTGGACGCCCGACGCGCAGGCCGTCACCACCGCGTGGTTCGGCCCCTTCAGCCCGTGCCGGATGGAGATCTGGCCGGACGCCAGATTGATCAGGGCCGACGGGATGAAGAAGGGGCTTATCCGGCGCGGTCCGCTCTCCTGCAGGATCAGGGAGTTCTCCGCGATGGGCCCCAGACCGCCGATGCCGGCGCCCATCATGACGCCCGTGCGCTCGCGATCCTCGTCGCTTTCCGGCTTCCAGCCCGCATCGGCCAGGGCCTCGTCGGCCGCCGCGATGCCGTACAGGATGAAGTCGTCGACGCGCTTGCGCTCCTTCGGCGACATGATCGCGTCGGGATCGAACACGCCCGGCTGGCCGGGAGCCCCGCCGCCGCGCCCGTCCACCGACGGCACCTCGCCCGCGATGGTGCAGGCGTAGCCCTCGGTGTCGAAGGTGGTGATCGGCCGAATGCCCGAGCGGCCCTCGACGATGCCTTTCCAGCTGTGCTCGACGCCGGCGCCGAGCGGGGTGACGAGGCCGAGACCGGTGACGACGACGCGGCGCATGGGGCGCTCCAAGTCCTTAGAATCCGTGGCTCAAAACAGTAATGGCCGCCGGGCCTCTCCGCTAGGAGCGCCGGGCGGCCATTGGATGCCGATGGGACGGCGGGATCAGCCCGCGGTCTTCTCGTCGATGAACTTCACCGCGTCGCCGACGGTCTGGATGTGCTCGGCGGCGTCGTCGGGGATCTCGATGTCGAACTCTTCCTCGAAGGCCATGACCAGTTCGACGTTGTCGAGCGAGTCGGCGCCGAGGTCGTCGATGAAGCTGGCCTTCTCGGTGACCTTGTCCGGATCGGCGTCCAGGTGGTCGATCACGATCTTGCGGACGCGTTCCAGGGTGTCGGACATGGGTGTCTCTGCCTTCTAGGGCCGCATGGGCGGCGATTGTCTCGTCTCCGCCGTAGGACGACGGCTCCGTCTGTGCAAGGGGCGACGCTCGCTGGCCCAGGCGGTTGCCGAGCCCTTTAGCACACCCCCGGCGGGTGGAAATAGGCTGTTACGCGGCGTGACCGATCACACCATCGCCATGCCGCCGTTGACGTGCAGCGTCTGGCCCGTGACGTAGGCCGCCTCGTCCGAGGACAGATAGACGGCCGCCGCCGCGATCTCCTCGCCCGTCCCCAGCCGCCCGGCCGGAATGCGACCCAGGATGGCCTCGCGCTGCTGATCGTTGAGCACGTCGGTCATGGGCGAAGCGATAAAGCCCGGCGCGATGCAGTTGACCGTGATCCCCCGGCTGCCGACCTCCTGGGCCAGCGACTTGGAGAAGCCGATCATCCCGGCCTTTGACGCCGAATAGTTGGTCTGGCCCGGATTGCCGGTCACGCCCACCACAGAGGTCACGCCGATGATGCGGCCCGAGCGGCGCTTCATCATGCCCTTCACGGCGGCGCGGGCCAGACGGAAGTAGCTCTCCAGATTGACCTGGATGACGGACTGGAAGTCCTCGTCCTTCATCCGCATCAGCAGGCCATCCTTGGTGATCCCGGCGTTGGCCACCAGGATATCGAGCGGCGCCCCCGCGACCTCCTCGGCCCGCCCGACCAGGCCGTCGACCGACTCGGCGTCCGACAGGTTCGCCGCCGCGGCGAACGCCCGCTCGCCCAGCTCGCCGGCCAAGTTGGCCAGCACGGCCTCGCGCGTGCCGGACAGCACGACGGTCGCCCCTTGGGCGTGGAGCGCCCGCGCTACGGCCCCACCGATGCCGCCGGTCGCGCCCGTCACGAGCGCGGTCTTGCCGGTCAGATTGAACATGGTCGTCTCCGTGATCAGGCGAAGGAGGCCGCGAAGGCCTCGATGTCTTCCGGCGTGTTGAGCGCCAGGCTCTCGGCGTCCGGTGCGATGCGCTTGGCCATGCCGGTCAAGACCTTGCCCGAGCCGACCTCGACGAAGCGGGTCACCCCGCCGTCCGTCGCCATCCATTCCACGGACTCGCGCCAGCGCACACGGCCCGTCACCTGCTCGACGAGCAGCCGGCGGACCGTGTCGGCATCCGTCACCGGCCCGGCCGTCACATTGGCCACCACAGGAACCGCAGGCGCCTGAAGCGCGGCAGTGGCCAGCGCCGTCGCCATTTCATTGGCCGCGGGCTGCATCAACGGGCAGTGGAACGGCGCGGAGACGTTCAGCGGGATCGCTCGCGCGCCCAGCTCCTTGGCCTTCTCGATGGCGCGATCCACGGCGGCCTTCTCGCCCGAGATGACGACGTTGCCGTTGTTGTTGTCGTTGGCCACGACGCAGACGCCGACCTCGGCGCCGGCGGCCGCGGCGGCTTCCGCCAGCGGCAGGTCGGTCTTCGGCCCGATCAGGGAGGCCATCGCCCCCTGCCCCACCGGCACGGCGCGCTGCATGGCCTGGCCGCGCAGCTTCAGCAGGCGCGCCGTGTCCGCGACCGTCAGCGCCCGCGCCGCCGCCAGCGCCGAATACTCGCCCAGCGAATGCCCGGCCACGAAGGCGGCGCGATCCACCGCGATGCCAAAGTCCTTCTCCAGCACCCGCACGACCGCCAGCGAGACCGCCATCAGGGCGGGCTGGGCGTTCTCGGTCAGGGTCAGCTGATCCTCCGGCCCCTTCCGCATCAGGCCCGACAGGTCCTGCCCCAGCGCCTCGTCCACCTCTCCGAACACCTCGCGCGCGCTGGGATACGCGTCGGCCAGCGCCGCTCCCATGCCGACGGCCTGGCTGCCTTGTCCGGGAAACAGGAGGGCGAGGGTCATGGGCGGGGTCCATTGTTGCCGAAAATCGGCGCAGGCCTAGGCCGGTTGACCGCGTCGGGCAAGCCGAACGGGTTTGCGGTTGCTCACGGACGCCTTTTCCCCTATACGCGCCCGCTTTCCAGGGCCTCGGTCCCGGAGCGGAACGCCAAAGGGTTCGGGAACTCCTCCCGGCCGCCGCCTCGGGAACCATCGTCGGACGGACTACCCGGTCCTTCGGCGCCGACGCCCCACACGGGAGACGAACGAATGGCTCTTTACGAGCACACGGTCATGTCGCGCCAAGACATCAGCGCGCAACAGGCCGAAGCCCTCAATGACACCATCAAGGACCTGATCGTCGCCGGCGGCGGCACGGTCGCCAAGATCGAGTACTGGGGCCTGCGCAACCTGACCTACCGGGTCAAGAAGAACCGCAAGGCGCACTATTCCCTGCTCGCCATCGACTGCCCCCCGGCCGCCATGGCCGAGGTGGAGCGCCAGCTGTCGATCAACGAAGACGTCCTGCGCTGGCTGACCGTCCGCGTCGAGGAACTGGACCTCGAGCTGTCGCCGCTGCTGGCTCGCCGCGAGCGCGAGCGTGAGCGCGAACGCGAGCGTGGTCCCCGCGACGACGCCGACCTGGCCGCCTAAGGAGAGATCGAACCATGTCCGACACCCACTCCTCCAACGTGCCCGGCACGCCCGTCAACGCCTCGGCCGGCCCGCGCCGTCCCTTCAATCGTCGCCGCAAGACCTGCCCGTTCTCGGGCGAGGGCGCGCCGAAGATCGACTACAAGGACGTCAAGCTGCTCCAGCGTTACATTTCCGAACGCGGCAAGATCGTGCCCTCGCGCATCACCGCCGTGTCCCAGATCAAGCAGCGCGAACTGGCCAAGGCCATCAAGCGCGCCCGCTATCTGGCCCTCCTGCCCTATGTGGTGAAGTAAGATGAAGGTCGTTCTCCTGGAACGCGTCGAGAACCTCGGCGCCATCGGCGACGTCGTCACCGTCAAGGACGGCTTCGCCCGCAATTTCCTCCTGCCCCGCGACAAGGCGCTGCGCGCCACGTCGAAGAACCTGGAGAAGTTCGAACTCGACCGCGCCGCCATCGAGGCCCGCAACGAGAAGAACAAGGCCGAGGCCCAGAAGATCGCCGACAAGATCGACGGCCAGTCCTACGTCATGATCCGCCAGGCGGGTGAAACGGGCCAGCTGTACGGCTCGGTCGCCGGCCGCGACGTCGCCGAGGCTGTCCAGGCCGAAGGCGGCAAGGTCGAGCGGTCGCAGGTCGTGCTGAACGTCGCGATCAAGACGCTCGGCGTCCACGAGGTGCTGGTCCGCCTGCACCCCGAGGTCACCGCCACGGTCAAGATCAACGTGGCCCGCTCGGCCGACGAGGCCGAGCGTCAGGCACGCGGCGAGGACGTGATCAAGTCCGCCTACGAGCAAGAACGTGAAGCGGCCGCCGAACAGGCCCGCGACATGGTCGAGGGCGGCGCCGGCCAGCAGGAAGGCCTCGGCTCCGAGGCCTGATCGCCTTCAGTTCGGTTCGCCGAGCTTTGAGAAAGACTGAAGGGCGCGCCTCCGGGCGCGCCCTTTTCTTGTGCGCCGTCGGCTGAAGCGGGCCAGGAAAGACTGTTTCGCCCCCCGCGCGGCCGTCGTCCGAACTATGTCAAAATTGCAACGACCGGGGCGAGTTCGCATGACGGTTGCTTGCACCGCGCCGTTAAGCATCTCAGCTTGTTCGTGGACGTCCGACGACCGCCCGAAACGCAAGGATCGTGCGCGGCCGAACGTGCGCCACCCTCCGGATCCCGGAGGGGTCGAGACAAGACAGCCGGCGCACGGGCGCCGGTTCACGGCATCAGGACAGATCATGACCCAACGCTCCACCCGCGCCCTGCTCTTCGGCTTCTCCTCCATCGTGGCTTTGGCCTGCGTCGCGGCGCCGGCCCAGGCGCAGGACGCGCCCCAGGACGACGCCACCACGGTCGACGAGATCGTCGTGACCGGCACCCGCACCGTCGGCCGCACGCGGCTTGACACCATCGCGCCGGTGGATGTCATCTCGGGCGAGGTCCTGCAACGACAGGGCACCGGCGGCGAACTGGCGACGGCGCTGGCGGCGAATGCGCCGGCCATCAACTTCCCGCGTCCGGCCATCTCGGACGGCTCGGACCACGTCCGGCCGGCGACGCTGCGCGGTCTCGCGCCCGACCAGACGCTGGTCCTGATCAACGGCCAGCGCGGACACGTGAGCGCGCTCGTCAACGTCAACGGCAACCTTGGTCGCGGCGCCGCGTCGTTCGACCTCAACACCATTCCCTCCGTCACGCTCCAGACGGTCGAAGTGCTGCGTGACGGCGCCTCGGCCCAGTACGGCTCCGACGCCATCGCCGGCGTCGTCAACCTGCGTCTGCGCGAGGCCGACAGCGGCGGCGGCATCACCACCAGCTACGGCCGCTACGACACGGAGTTCGACACGGCCCGGGGGTCGCACAGCCGGACCGACGGCGAACAGGTCTCCCTGTCAGGCTGGATCGGCCTGCCTCTCTTCGACGACGGCTTCCTGACCCTGTCGGGCGAGTGGCAGCGGCGCGACCCGACCAACCGCTCGGATTACGCCGTGCCGACGGCGACGCCGAACAACTCCTCGACCACCGTGCTGGGTCGCTTCGGCGATCCGGAGGTCGAATCGCGCGCGGTCTGGGCCAACGCGGGGCTCGACCTCGGCAACGGCTGGGAGGCCTACGCCTTCGGCGGCTTCGTCGACAAGGACACGGAGTCGGCGGCGACCGCCCGCCAGTTCAACAACGCCAACAATGTGCTGGCCGTCTATCCCAACGGCTTCCTGCCGCTGATCGCCACCCACATCAACGACTACAACGTCTATGGCGGCGTGCGTGGCGCGGCCTGGGGTATCGACTGGGACATCTCCGCCAGCTGGGGCCGAAACGCCCTCGACTACCGCGTCGAGAACACGATCAACGCCTCCTTCGGCACGAACTCGCTGCGCTCCTTCCGCGCGGGCGGGCTTGAATACGAGCAGTTCACCCTGGCGGTGGACGGCGTCCGGCCCATCGACGTCGGCGCGCCCGAGCCGTGGAACCTGGCGTTCGGCCTGGAGTATCGCACGGAGGACTTCGTCCAAACCGCCGGTCAGGTCCAGTCGTGGATCCGCAACCCCGGCAGCACCCAGGGCGGCGGCGCCCAGGGCTTCCCGGGCTTCAGCCCGGCCAATGCGACCGAGCGCGACCGCAACAACCTCGGCGCCTACGTCGATCTGGAAGGCAAGTTCAATGAGCAGTTCACCGTGGGCCTGGCCGCGCGGTACGAGGACTACTCCGACTTCGGCGACACCCTGACGGGCAAGGTCTCGGCCCGCTACGACCTGTTCCCGGAACTGGCCTTCCGCGGCTCGGTCTCGACCGGGTTCCGCGCGCCGGCGCTGCAGCAGCAGTACTTCAGCTACATCGCCACCAATCTGGTGACCACGGTCGTCAACGGGGCGCCGGTCACCAATCTGATCCAGTCCGGCACCTTCCGCGTGGACGATCCGGTGTCGATCGCGCTCGGCGCCCGCCCGCTGAAGCCGGAGACCTCGGTGAACTTCTCGGTTGGCGCCGTCGTGCGCAACGGCCCGTTCGAGCTGACCATCGACGCCTACAGCATCCAGGTCGAGGATCGGATCATCCTGTCCGAAAACCTGGGCCCGACGCGTCCCAGCCAGTCGGCCGCCACCACGGCCGCCGTCCTGGCGATCATCCAGCCGCTGGGTGTCTCCTCGGCCCGCTTCTTCACCAACGGCCTGAGCTCGACGACGAAGGGCCTGGACATCGTCGGCCGCTACCGCCTGCCGACCGACAGCTTGGGACGCTTTGACTTCACCCTGGCCGCCAACTTCAACGACACCCTGATCGAGGACATTCCGGGCGTTCCGGTCGTGTCGATCCCGGTGTCGCCCAACTTCCTGTTCGACCGTTCCAACATCCTGGCGTTCGAAGAGGGCACGCCGGAGAAGAAGTTCGTCGGATCGATCGACTGGTCCTTCGGCGGCTGGTCCGCCACTGCGCGGGCAACCTACTACGACAGTGTCCTGATCGCCAACAACGTCTCCACCCTCGACTATGAGACGGGCGAGGATACCCTGATCGACCTGGAGGGCCGCTATGAGTTCCCGTTCGGCGTGACGGCGGCGGTCGGGGTCAACAACCTGACCGACGAGTATCCGAACTTCACCCCGGCGACGCTGAACGCGCCGACCGGATCAGTGGGCTTCCCGCAGTTCTCGCCCTACGGCTTCAACGGCCGCTTCCTCTACGGACGGCTCAGCTACAACTTCTGACGCTGGAGACAGGTCGAACGCGCGGCGCGGGGAGCGATCCCCGCGCCGTTTTCGTTTCCGCCATGAAACGGCCGCCGTCCGGCTTTGCAGTACGGATCGTGAGGGGGTCCCAATGAAATCTCTGCTCGTCGTCGCTGCATCCGCGTGCCTGCTCGCTTCATCATCTGCGCACGCCCAGACACGCACGCTCGATCAGTTCGTCGCCGAGGCGAACCGCATCCCGCTGAACCCGACATCGGCGATCCGCTCCGACGCGCGCCGGCTGGTGCGGGAGTTCAACGCCTCCATGACGACCGTCAGCGCCGAGGTCCGAGACGCCCGCGCCGCCGGACGGCAGCCGCCCGCCTGTCCGCCCGAGCGCATCCGGATGAACCCGCGCCAGCTGCTCGACTACCTGAACGCCATCCCGCAGGCCCGTCGCCAGAGAATGACGCCGACCGACGGAATCCGCTCGTGGCTGGCCTCGCGCTACCCCTGCCCCGCCGCCTGATTCACCGCCGGAACTGATCCGTTTCAGGATTTTCCAGCGGTCCACAGCGCGACCGATTCGACCCCCAGAGAAGGCCACGTCCAGGACTGTCGCAGGCGTGTGCGACGGGTAATGCGTTAACCCGATGAACGCCTTCGCCCCCATCTCCGCCGACACGGTCCCCATCCCCTCCCTTCCCCACAATCTGGAGGCCGAGCAGGCGCTGCTGGGCGCGCTCATGTTCGACAACGGGGTGTTCGAACGCCTGTCGGACCGACTGAAGGGATCGCACTTCTACGAGCCCTTCCATCAACGGCTCTACGACGCCATCGAGGACCACATCCGCCAGGGCCTGCTGGCCGAGCCGACCATTCTGATGGAGCGGTTCAAGCAGGATCCGGCCTTCGCCGAGTTCGGCGGTCTGCGCTACCTCGCCGATCTGATGGACCGCGCCCCCCCAGGGGCCAATGCGCCAGACTACGCCCGCGTCGTTTATGATTTGGCGCTCCGCCGCGACCTGATCCGCATCGGCGGCGACATCATCAAGGACGCGCCCGATCCCGAAACGCCCGCCATCGAGCAGATCGAGCAGGCGGAACTGACCCTCTATTCTCTGGCCGAGAACGGAGCCCCCTCCTCCGGCTTCGTCAGCTTTTCGACGGCGCTGGCCGGCGCCGTGCAGATGGCGGGCGAGGCCTATCAGCGCGACGGCAAGTTGGCGGGTCTGGCGACCCATCTGAACGACCTGGACTCCAAGCTCGGCGGCATGCACCCGTCCGACCTGCTGATCCTTGCGGGCCGCCCGTCGATGGGCAAGACGGCGCTGGCGACGAACATCGCCTTCAACGTGGCCCGCAATTACCGCTGGGAGCCGACGCCGGATGGGAGGAAGACCGTGTCGGGCGGCGTGGTGGCCTTCTTCTCACTGGAAATGAGCGCCGAGCAGCTGGCCATGCGGATCCTGGCTGATGCGTCGGGAGTGTCCTCCGACCGGCTGAGGAAGGGTGAGATCGACGCGGCCGACTTCGGCAAGGTGCGCGACGCTGCCATCGAGATCGGCGAGAGCCCGCTCTACATCGACGCCACCGGCGGTATCTCCATCTCCAAGCTGGCGGCCCGGGCGCGGCGCCTGAAGCGGGCCGAACAGGGGCTGGACCTGATCATCGTCGACTACCTGCAGCTCGTGACGGTCGGCGAAGGCAATGGCCAGAAGAACCGGGTGCAGGAGGTGTCGGAGATCACCGGCGGACTGAAGGCCCTGGCCAAGGAGCTGAACGTCCCGATCATCGCCCTGTCGCAGCTGTCGCGTCAGGTCGAGGCCCGCGAGGACAAGCGGCCCCAGCTGTCGGACCTGCGCGAATCCGGCTCGATCGAGCAGGACGCCGACGCCGTCATGTTCGTCTACCGCGAGAGCTACTACAAGGAACGCGCCGAGCCGCGCGAGGGCACCGAGGAGCACCTCAAGTGGCAGGAGGAGATGGACATGCTGCGCGGCGTGGCCGAAGTCGTCATCGGCAAGCAGCGCCACGGCCCCATCGGCATCGTCAAGCTGAGCTTCGACTCCGACACGACCAAGTTCGGCAACCTGGCCCAAGGCGGGCGCTACGGGAACTTCAGCGACATTCCGGAATAGCGACGGCTACTTCCGCGGGCCCTGCTTCTGGCCCGTGCGGATGCGGCCGGAGCGGCTGACCTGGCGGGCGCCGCCCCGCGCGCCCTTCTGCACCGCGACCGACGACCCGGCCTTCTTCGAGGCCGAGGCCTTCACCGCGCCGATGATACGGGGCTTGGCGACGCGGGTCTTCTTCTGCTCCAGCGCCTTGCCGGGCAGGCGGGATTCTTCCTCGTCCTTCTTGCGGACCTTGCGGGGCGCGGTCTTGGCGTCGCCCTTGTAGCGTTCCGGTCCGGACTTGGCGCCGCCCTCGGCATAGGGGTTGGCCGAGTTGGACTTGATGGTCAGGCGCAGAGGCACGCCGGGCAGGTCGAAGCTTTCGCGCAAGGAGTTGGTCAGGTAGCGGATGTAATGGTCCGGCAGGGCCCCGCCCCGGCTGGCGAACAGGACGAAGGTCGGGGGCCGCGCCTTGGTCTGGGCCATGTATTTGGTCTTGATGCGCTTGCCGTCGACGGCGGGCGGCGGGTGGCGCTGGGTCGCCATGGCCAGCCAGTCGTTGAGGTCCTTGGTCTTGACCTTCACCGACCAGGTCGCGTGGGCCTTCAGCACCGCCGGCATCAGCCGCTCGACGCCGCGGCCCGAATGGGCCGACAGGGCGACGAACTCCGAGCCCTTCAGCTGGGGCAGCTTGTCGTCGGCCATGCGCTTGAGCTCGGCCAGACGCGACTGCGGTTCCTCCTCCAGGTCCCACTTGGAGGCGACGTAGACGAGCGCCCGCCCCTCGCGCTCGACCAGATCGGCGAGTTGGAGGTCCTGGACGTCGAAGGCGTTGTCCTTGTCCATCACAAGAACCACGACCTCCGCGAAAGTGATGGCCCGAAGGGTGTCGGCGACCGACAGCTTCTCCAGCTTCTCCTGCACGCGGGCCTTGCGACGCATGCCCGCCGTGTCGACCAGGCGGATGTTCTGGCCTTCGTATGCCCAATCGACCGAGATGCTGTCGCGGGTGATCCCGGCTTCCGGCCCTACCAGGAGGCGGTCCTCGCCGATCAGGCGGTTGATCAGCGTCGACTTGCCCGCGTTCGGGCGGCCGATGATGGCGATGCGGATCGGTTTGTCGGGCTCGTCGACCTCCTCGACAAAGATGTCGGCCGAGGCCGCAACGATGGCCTGATAGAGATCGGCCATGCCCTCGCCGTGCTCGGCGGAAATGGCGACCGGCTCGCCGAAGCCCAGCGCATGGGCCTCGCCCACGCCGCCGCCGGATTCGCGGCTCTCGGACTTGTTGGCCAGGATGACGACCGGCTTGTGCTGCTTCCTCAGCCGCTCGGCGAAGATGCGATCCAGCGACGTCACGCCCTCGCGCGCGTCCATCATGAACAGGATCAGGTCCGCGTCCTCGATGGCGGCCTCGGTCTGCTCGCGCATGCGGGCTTCCAGGCTTTCGTCGGTGACGTCCTCGTAGCCGGCGGTGTCGATCAGGGTCAGGTCGAGGTCGCCGATGTTCCCATCGGCGTAGCGACGGTCGCGGGTGACCCCCGGCCGGTCGTCGACCAGCGCCAGCCGCTTGCCCACCAGCCGGTTGAACAGGGTCGACTTGCCCACGTTGGGGCGGCCGACGATGGCGACCTTCAATGCCATGCCGGCCTTCTAGCGTGATTTCGGCGCGTCAGCGAATGCTGACCAGATCGCCGTTGTCCGTCAGGACGTAGAGCTGCCCGTTGTAGGCGATGGGCGACAGGAACGCCGGACTGCCGAGCCGGATCGACGCCGTCTGGGTGCCCGTCTTCGGATCGAAGGCCACGGCCTCGCCGTCGGAGTTGACCAGGACCAGGCGGTTGGACGCCAGGATCGGCCCCGACCATTCGGGGCGCACGGTCCGATCGCCGAAGCCGAAGAAGCCGCCTTCCTGGCGCACCCGACCTTCGTTCAGGTCACGGGTCCAGTAGACCGCCCCGCTGTCGCGATTGACCACGGTCAGCTCGCCGTTCTTGGACACGACATAGACGACGTCGCCGACCGGCAGAGGCGCATTGACGCCCGCGATCGGCAGGGTCCAGCGCGGCTGGCCGGTGCGAATGTCCATCGCCTGCATCACGCCCGAGTGGCCGACGGCATAGACGAAGCCGCGCGAGATCACCGGGCGCCCGGCGATGTCGCGGATCTCCGACAGGGCGCTGGTGCGGCTGGTGCGTGACAGGACCTGGTTCCACACCGGCTGGCCGTTCGAGGCGCGCAGCGCCACCACCTCGCCGGAGGAAAACGGCGCGATGACCGTATCGCCGCTGACCGCCGGGCTGGAGGCCCGCATGACGCGCGCGGGCTCGACGATGCCGCGATAGGACCAGTCCTGCTGGCCCGTCTGGGTGTTGAAGGCGATGATCTGGTTGTCGACGTCGACGACATAGATGCGGTTGCCCGCCAGCGTCGGCGCGCCACGCAGCGGAACATCGACGGCCTGGGTCCAGACCACATTGCCCGTCGCGGCGTCCAGCGCCGACATGGTGCGATAGCCCGAGGCGACGTAGAGCCGACCGCCACCGACCGCCAGACCGCCGCCGAAGCCGCCTTCCAGCGCCCCGCCGCCCGATCCGACCAGAGGCACGGGCAGGCCGAACACCGCCACGCCGCCCGCGGCCTCCCGGCCGTCCGGCTTGACGTCACGCCGCCAGACGACCTGACCCGAGGCGGCGTCCACGGCCGTCACGGTCGATTCGCCATCCATGACGTAGATGCGGCCGTCTGCGGCCACCGGCGGCGCCATGACCTGGGTCGTTCGGCTGGAGCCCCGGCCGATGGCGCGCCGCCAGCCCACCGTGAACTCCGGCGCGGCGATGCTGTGCTCGACCAGATTCTCAGGCATGCCCCCGGCCATCGGCCACGAGCTGCGAGCCGTCGGCCCCGTGACGAGGAAGTCCCGGCCGGACAGGGCCGCCGACGGCGTCAGGGTCTGTTCGAACGACAGGATGGAGATGCGGTCGCCCGCGCTGGCCGTGGCCTGGGGCGTGTCGTCCTGACCCAGGCCGAACGGCAGGATGCGCCGCGCCGAGGCGCAGGAGGCGACGGTCGCCGCCAGGCCGACGACGGCCACGATCTTGAGAGCGCGCGTCACGCGGGTCATCCGGTCTCCGGTCTCGAACATCACTGGGCGGGAGCCTCGGCGGGCGCGGCTTCGGCGGTCGGGGGCGCCTGCAGCACCGGCGCGGGCGGAACGACCTGCTGGGCCGCGACGATGGCGGCAAGGCCAGCCGCCGTTTCGCTGTCGATCAGGCCGATCGCCGCCTGGGCGCGCTGGCGGACGGGCTCGGGCACGTCCTGGCCGAGGGTCAGGAGCGTCAGAAGCTCACGCGCCTCGGCGGCCTGTCCATGCTGGATGCGGGCGAGCGCCAGGGCCTCCTGGGCGAAAGGACGCATCGGGCGGCCTTCCTCGGTCAGGGGTTCCAGACGCTCCGTGATCTGTTCCAGGGTGCCGGTGTCCATGACGAGCAAAGCGGCCTTGAACCGGGCCGGGTCGGCCAGGATCGGATCGCCCGAAGCGCGCGCCGCCTCGTCGAACAGTTCGATGGCGTCCTCGGTACGGTTGGACGCCAGCGCCAGGCCGGCGCGCTGCTGCAGCGCGAGGGACTTATAGGCCCCGTTGCCCTTCTCGGCGGCTTCGGCGAAGGCGGTCTCGGCGCCGGCGTTGTCGCCCGACTGGAGCGCTTCCATGCCGCGCTGATAGGCGACCGAGGCGTCGTGCGCCTTCGAGGTCTGCCAGCTCTGCCAGCCCCACCAGGCCAGGGCGGCCACCAGGGCCACCGCGAGGAGGCCGCCGACGATCGGCAGCCACTGACGCGCGAGACGCTTCAGCCGCTCGGAGCGGATCTCTTCCTCGACCTCTTCAAAGACATCCGTCACGTCGTCGCCGCCCCGAAAAAACGCTGCAAAGCCAAATCGGCGCAGACCCTAGAGGTTCGACCCCGCGCCCGCAATCGACCCCTAAGGCGTGGCGGGCTTTTTCGAGAAGTAGGTCTCGACTTCGGCAGGAAAACGGCGGGCCCGGACGTCTTCGGCGTAACCTTTGACCGCCTGGTCGATCTCGCCGCGCAGGTCGGCGTAGCGGCGCACGAACTTCGGCGTCCAGTCGAACAGGCCGAGCATGTCGTGGGTCACCAGGATCTGGCCGTCGCAGGCGGCCGAGGCTCCGATGCCGATTGTCGGCTTGTCGATCGCGCGGGTGATCTCGGCCGCGACCGGCTCGGCCGTGCCCTCGACCACGATGGCGAAGGCGCCGGCGTCGGCGGTGGCCTCGGCCTCGGCGATGACGCGCAGGCGCTCGTCGTCGGTCTTGCCCTTGGCCTTGAAGGCGCCCTCGGTGAGCACCGCCTGGGGGCGAAGGCCGACGTGGCCCATGACGGGGATGCCGCGCTGGACCAGGTACTCGATGGTCTGGGGCACGGTCGGTCCGCTCTCCAGCTTCACGGCCTGGGCGCCGGTCTCCTTCATGACGCGGGCGCAGTTCTGATAGGCGATCTCCTTGCCGCCCTCATAGGAGCCGAACGGCATGTCGATCACGACCATGGCCCGCTTCGCGCCCCGCATAACCGCCTGGCCGTGCAGGATCATCATCTCCAGCGTCACGCCGACCGTATTGGGCAGGCCGTGGACAACCATGCCCACGCTGTCCCCGACCAGCAGCAGGTCGCAGTGCGGATCCAGCAGCTCGGCCGTCGGGGCGTCATAGGCGGTCAGGCAGACGATGGGCTCGCCGCCCTTTCGGCGCATGATGTCCGGCGCGGCCAGGCGGCGGACGGCGTCGTTGGACTGCTTGGACATGGCGGCGCTCCTTGGAAGGACGACCTGCATTTAGGCGGCTCGGGCCCCCGGCGAAAGCCGGAGATCCCGTCAGACCTCCTGAGACAGCCGCATCACGCCTGCGGCCGCCAGCGCGATCAGGGCGCCGGCCGCGATCCAGAACAGCTGCATGCCGCCCATCGACCCCAGCGCCATGTCCGACAGGCCGAACTGGGTCAGGCCGGAGTTCACCGCCTCCTGGACGTTCAGGCTGGCGGCCTGGACGCCCTGGCCGATGGCGCGCCCGGCGACCGGCGAGGCGCCGTCGTTCAGGTTCAGGCTGACATTGGTCGTCTCGCGCACGGCGATGATCCCGCCGATCAGACCGGCGACGGTCAGGGCGACGGTGCGGACCCGGCTGGAGGACTGCAGCTTCGTCTCCACCTCGGCCGCGAACAGGGTCGCGTCGGCCATCTGCGGCGAGCGGCTGAACAGCCGCTCGATCATGGGATCGAACTCGTCAGACGACATGCGCCGCCCTCCCCACGGGTTCCCCGCCCCCCGAAAGCCGGGCGCGGAGTTTATCCAGACCACGTTTGACATGAGACTTCACCGTTCCAAGCGGCAGATTCATGGCGGAAGCGATCTCGGGATGAGACAGCCCCGCGCCGTGACACAGGGAGACGCACAGACGCTCGACCTCGCTGAGGCTTTTCAGCGCCTCGTCCAGGTCGACCAGGCCGGCCGCGTCTGGCGAGACCGTGACCTCGGCCTGTTCGGGCTCCAGTTCGGCGACGTAGCGGGCGTCCTTCGCCTTCCTCTTCAGATAGAGGCGCGCGGCGATGCGCTTGACCCAGGCGGCGAAGGTGCCCTCCCCCCGGAACTCCGAGCACTTCTCGAAGGCCTGAAGGAAGGCGTCCTGGGCCACGTCGTCGGCCTCGGCCGATTGAGCGCCCATGCGCCGGAGCAGCATGCGCACCGCCGAGCCGTGGCGGCGGACGAGTTCGCCGAACTCGCGCCGGCCGCCGGCGGCCGCGAGGGCCGCCAGCTCCACGTCGTGCCTGTCCAGAAGGGACTGGGCCATGAGAGATTTCCCCCTGTCGACCCGCGCCTCAGTCCTTGTTCTTGTTGAAGAAGCTCAGGACGATGAACGCCAGACCGATGGTCGCCGGGATCGCCGCGATGCCGAGCAGGCCGCCGAAGTCGGGACCTTCCCAACCGTCGCTGCCCCAGCGCATTTCGCTGATTGTTCCGAAGGCGGCCAGGCCGATGCCGACGGCCAGCCAGATGATGCCTTGGCGAAGGTCGCGGCTGCGCGATGGCAGATTGCGGGTCGCTTCCTTGCTGAGCGCGTCGATGACTTCTGGCGGAAGGGGTTGTCCCTTTTCGATGGCGGCGCGGACGGTCTGCTGGACTTCGCGGCGATCGCGGCTCTTGAGCCAGCTCGGCCCGACGATGATGGCGACCAGCGAAGCGAAGATCGTCCCGACGATGAGAACAGGCGTGAGTTCCATTGTGATCTCTCTGATGCGGATGGCCGGAGCCTGATGCCCGGGCCTTCTGATCACAAGAGGCGGCGGCTGCGCCCAACGGATGCGCGGCCCGACGTGAAATCTTCGTAAGGCGACGCCAGGTCCGGATGGACGAAACTTAATGCTCCGCTTCGCATCCGCGCGGCGCAAGCGGCGGCTCTGACGGAGAGGCGATCCCGCCTTCCTCGTTCGGAGAGTCTCCCATGTCCGTGTCCCTGATCCTCGCCGCCGCCCTGATGACCCAGGCCGCGCCCGCCCCGTCCACGGGGCCAGAGCTGCGCGTCGCCATCGGCGATCTCGACTTCACCCGGCCGGCCGACCAGGACGTCTTCGTCCAGCGCGTCCGCGCCGCCAGTCACGCCTTCTGCGACCGGCATCTGGAGGTCGTGACGCCGGACCGTATGGGCGATCCGGCCGTCTGCCGCGCCGAGATGCGCCGTCTGGCCTACCAGGCCCTGCCCGAGCGCCGACGCCAGGAGATCGCCAGCACCGGCCGCTATCGCGTCATCCGCTAGGCGACAGTCTGCGCCCGGCCGCGACGCCCATGACGACGGTCAGCGCCGTCAGGGCCAGGATCGTCGCGGCCGGGGCCAGAGTCTCGGCCAAGCCCTCGAAGACTGGAGCCGCCAGCGGAGCCAGGGCCCAGAGCACGACGCTCGCGGCGACGGTCCAGGGCACAAGGGCGGCGACCGTCGCCACCGCTCGACGGCGCGCGACCTGGGCGGCGACCTGGGCCTCGAACGCCAGATCACGGGCTGGCGGCGACGTTTCGGCGAAGAAGGCGGTCAAGGTGCGGTCGGCGACCGGATCAGACGTCATCCGGCTCTCCTGTCAAGGCAGCCAGCAGCCGGGCCCGCCCACGCGTGACATGGGACTTCACCGTGCCCAGCGGAAGCCTCAGGATCTCGGCCGCCTCCCCATGCGAAAAGCCGTCCGCGAGGCACAGGGCGACGCAGGCCCTCTGGGCGGGCGCCAGCGCTGTCATCGCGTTCTCCAGCACCATGCGGTCTTCCGCCGAGACGCCGGTCGACGGCTCCGACGCCTCCAGCCAGGCGCGATCCCGCGCCCGGCCGCGCAGGCCGGATCGCAGAGCGTCCTGCGCCTTCCTCCACCCGATGCCGAACAGCCAGGGCCGAAAGCCGGCCGGATCCTTCAGGCCGCCGAGCGACGCCCAGGCAGCAACGAACGTGTCCTGCGCCACGTCGTCCGCCAGATCGAAGCCGCCCAGGGTCCGCCGCAGGAACGCCCGCAGCGGCGCCTGGTGCGCCGCGACCAGCCGGGCGAAGGCGGCATCCGACCCCGCCTTCGCGGCCGCCACCAGGGCGGCGTCCATCGTCTCCTGCCCCACGCCGCCGCATCAGTCCTTCGGTCGCTTGCCGAACGCCAGCGTCACGGCCGTCGCGGCCGCCAGCGCTCCCATCACGAAGGCCACGATCAGAAAGGCGTCGCCGGCGCCGTAGATGTCGGCGTAGCTGGCATAGCCGAACCCGCCGGCCAGGATGGTGAAGAGCACCAGAGAGAACAGGCTGCCGTTCCTCCCGCCGCTCGGCGACCCATAGGCGCGGCTTTCGGTCTCGGCGTCGATGGGGCGTTCCAGCACCCTTAGCAGGGCCTCGGGCGGCTGCTCGCCCTTCTGGGCATAGGTCTCGATCAGCTTTAGCGTCGCGCGCTGGCGTCGGTAGTTCAGCAGGCTCGAGAACCCGATCGAGACGAACCACGCCAGCGGAAACAGCAGCCACCAATAGGATCGGAAAAGGTCTTCCATCGTCGTCACCCCGTATTCGCGCCGGCCCATCGCCCACGCTTTCGATCCCTGGTCGTCGCCGACCGGCCGAATGGATGCACGGCCCGAAAGAAAATGCGATGGTTGTCGTAGAACCCAGCGGGAGCCCGCCATGAGCCACGTCACCTACCGCATCGTCGAACACGACGGAGGCTGGGCCTACAAGGTGGGCGACACCTTCTCGGAGACCTTTCCCAGCCACGACGCGGCCAAGGCGGCGGCGGTGCGGGCCAGCCGCGAGCAGCGGGTGGCCGACCAGACGGCCTACATCGAATACGCCGACGCCGACGGGGAATGGATCACCGAACGCGCCGACGGCCATGACCGGCCTGACACAGACGTCGAGGGCTAGGCGAACGCGGCGGCGTACAGCTCGGGCTTGAAGCCGACCAGGGTGCGGTGGCCGAGGTCCAGCACCGGCCGCTTGATCATGGAGGGCTGGGCCAGCATCAGGGCCACGGCCTTTTCGGCGGTCAGGTCCGTGCGGTCGGTCTCGGGCAGGGCGCGGAAGGTCGTGCCGGCGCGGTTCAGCACCGTCTCCCAGCCGTGGGTCGCGACCCAGGCCTCCAGCGTCGCGCGGTCGACCCCGGCCTTCTTGTAATCGTGAAAGGCATAGGCGCGGCCGTTCTGGTCCAGCCAGGTCCGGGCCTTCTTGACCGTGTCGCAGTTCGGGATGCCGTAGAGGGTCGGTGTCATGAAATCGAGATAGTCCGCGCCGCCGACGCGCGGCAAGGGCGGCGCGCAGTGTTCGCCTGCTGGAGACCGATGATGATGCGCCGCCTGTCCCTGCTCGCTTTTGTCGCCCTCGCCGCCTGCTCCCAGGCCGAGCGGCAGCCTGCCGCCAAGGCCCTGGCCGAGGCTGCCGCCGCGCCGGCCACCATCCCGGACGCGACCAAGGGCTTCGCCGAGGGCGTGCGCATCGCCTGGGAGAACGGCCAGGCCGTGACGCCGGACGAAGTCATCCAACTGGTCGGGCTGAATGGGCCGGAGGGGGCGCTCGTCGGATTGGAAGCCGGAACGCCGGGCTCGCGGTGGACCACGGCGCTCGCGGGCATCGCATCGGCCGAACCAACCTGGCTGAACGTCGCGGCGGCGCTGGAACCGGGCGTCTCCGGCGAACGGGCCGAAGAGCTGGACACGGCCCTGAAGGCGGCGCTGGCGACCGATCCGTCGGCGACGCTGCGAGTTCTGGAAGTGGCGCGGCAACGGATGTCGCCTGCGGTCGTGTGCGGCGGCGACGCTCGGGTGAAGAGCCTGCTGCGACCGGCCGTGGAAACGGTGACAGACCCGGCGCTGGAGGCCAAGGCGACGGCGTGCTTGGAGGCGCTGGACTAGGCAGCCGCCATCGATCCGATCAGCGCCTCTCGTCCTCCGGCGGCGGCTCGTCCTCGTCGTCGACCGGCAGGACATAAGCTCCCGACAACCACCGCTGCAGATCCACGTCGGCGCAGCGACGCGAGCAGAAGGGCTTGTATTCCGGCGCGGTCGGGTTCCGGCGGCAGATCGGACAGACGGGCATCTCCTCAGCCCTCCTCGATGTCGGCAAAGCCGACGCGGACCACCGGGTCCGCCGCCACGGCGGCGCGGGGACCGAGGCGGGCCGCGAGCGGCCCGGCGATCGCGGCCTCATCCGGGTGACACCGGGCGGTGAAGCGCGGCGTGGCCGTGTCCTGCAACAATCGCATCCGCAAACGCCGGGCCGTGTCGATGGCGGTGGCCGTCAAGGCTCGCCCGCCGTCCCAGCCGCGCAGCTGTTCCTCGACCGGCGTCCGCCTCCAGGGCAGGGACAGCTGAAGCACGCCGAAGCGGTTCAGCGGCCCGTACACCGCCTCCGGCTCGTCGAAGGCGGCGCGGGCGGCGGCGGCGATAGCCTCCGCGTCCAGCCGCGTTCCGACCAGATCGACGTCGATTAGACCGCCCCAGCTCTTGAGCCGGATCAGGCGGGCGGAGTGCTTCAGCCCCTCGACGTTGGCGCGCTGGCGGCCCCGCTTGGGGTCCTGACCGGGCAGATGGGCGTAGTCGATGTCCACGGCGATCATCGCGCGGGTCCGTTGCACCGCGAGATCCAGCGCCAGATCGGCGAAGAAATCTCCCTGCCCCATCGCCTCTTCCTCGGCGTCCCACGACGCCTGGATGGCGGCAGGGCCCGTCTGGACCGGAACGCCGGGCGCGAGCCGGGCCAGTTCGGCGGCGACATCAGGGCCCGCGCTGAGCAGGCGCGGCGGTCCCTCGGCCGGGCCGATCCGCCGGACCGTCGGCCCCTTGCGTTCGCGGGGCTCGGCCGTGACCTCGACCTCGATCGAGTCGCCTTCGCGCAGGCGCGGCCCTTGGCCATGAGGCAGGAAGGCGGGACGGCCGGACGACCCAAGGTCTACGAAGGCGGCGTCGAACGCGGCTTCCACATCGACCACACGCCCCACCGAGCGCGCGCCCAGCCGGTCCTGCGGCGGGTCGTCCTCGCGCTGAATGATCAGCCGCTCGAAGCGGCCGTTCCGGGCCACGATCCCGCGCGTCTCGCCGGGCGTGTCGTCGAGGAAGATCTCGATCGTCAACGCCGCCACCCGGCCCCGGCGAGCAGGTTGACCGTCTCGGGAAGAGGCAGCCCCATCACCGCAGGATGGCTGCCGACGATGCGGGTGACGAAGGCCGCCGCCGGCCCCTGAATGCCGTATCCACCCGCCTTGCCGCGCCAGTCGCCGCCCGCGACGTAGGCCCCGACCTCGGCGTCCGACAACCGCTTGAAAGTCACGCGCGTCTCGACCACCCGATGTGTGGTGCGCTCAGCGGTCGCACAGGCCACGGCGGTGAAGACACGATGATTGCGGCCGGACAGCAGGCGCAGGAAGCGTTCAGCCTCGGTTTCGTCAGCGGGCTTTTCCAGCAGGCGCCGGCCCACCGCGACGACGGTGTCGGCCGAAAGGACCACCGCCTCAGAATGACGCGCCAGCACGGCCTCAGCCTTGGCCCGAGCCAGACGCGCGGCCAGCCGCGGCGGTTGCTCGGCCCTCAGCGGGGTCTCGTCGATGTCGGCGGGGTCGATGTGGTCGGGAGCGATCCCGATCAGCGCCAGCAGCTCGATGCGGCGCGGGCTGGCCGAAGCCAGCACCAGGGGCGGGCGCGACATGCGCGCGCCCTTACTTGAAGCGATAGGTGATGCGGCCCTTGGTCAGGTCATAGGGCGTCATCTCGACCAGCACCTTGTCGCCGGCCAGGACGCGGATGCGGTTCTTGCGCATCTTGCCCGCCGTGTGGGCGATGATTTCGTGGTCGTTCTCGAGCGTGACCCGGAACGTCGCGTTCGGCAGCAGTTCCGACACCGTGCCGGGAAACTCGAGCAGTTCTTCCTTGGCCATGCGGCCTCCCACGCCCCGTGGATACGAATCGAGGCTCGCGCCGGGCGGGGACGCGAGCCGTAAGGAGCGGGCCTCATGCACGAAAATCGCCGGATAGTCGAGTTCCCCCGTCCAAGGGGAGACGCCGCCGGTCCGACGCGCTAAACGCCCCGGCGAAACTCCAGGGAGCCCACCATGAGCATCACCGCCCGCCTGACCGAACTCGGCATCGTCCTGCCCCAGCCCGCCGCCGCCGTGGCCAACTATGTGCCCTTCGTGCGGGCCGGGAACCTGCTGCACATCTCCGGCCAACTGTCGAACGATGCGTCCGGCGGGATCAAGGGCGTGGTCGGCGAGGACGTCAGCCCCGAGCAGGCCCAGGCCGGAGCGCGGCTGTGCGGGATCAACCTGCTGGCTCAGATGAACGCGGCGCTGGACGGTGATCTGGAGCGGGTGGTCCGCGTCGTGAAGCTGGGCGGCTTCGTCCAGGCCGGGCCGGGCTTCCACGCCATTCCGGCCGTCATCAACGGCTGCTCGGACCTGATGGTCGAGGTGTTCGGCGACAGGGGCCGCCACGCCCGCTCGGCCGTCGGCGTCTACCAGCTGCCCCTGGGATTCGCCGTCGAGGTCGATGCGGTGATCGAGGTCGCCTGACCCGGCTCAGCGGCGATCTTCGAACCGGGGAATGATCAGTTCCGGGTCGGCCGGCTCCTGACGCGCCGTCTCGATCGGCGTCTGAAAGCGAAGGCGCTGATCCGTCAGCCGCAGCAACGGCGGCGGCAGCGCGCCCCGATCGGCGGCGGCGCGTCGCCATGCCGCCTGGCCCGCGAACAGGGCGGCGGCTCCGGCGGCGGCTCCCGCGAAGAACAGCGTCAGGGCGGCGGCGGCGGCTTCCCACCAGGGTGATGCAGGCGCGGCGACCTCGTCCGTTTCCAGCCCGCTGCGGGACGGCTGGCGCGTGGCGGACGGCTCCGCGAGACGCATCACCTGCCCTCCCCGGGCCATCAGCATCGGCGCATTGACGCGCGGGACCAGGGCGTAGGCGCCGGGGCCCGTCCGGACCAGGGCTACGTCCTGATCCAGCAAGGCCGTGCCGAAGTCTCTCAGCAAGGCGTCTTCCGAATACCAGCCGTCCGCCCGAAAGGTCACGACGGCGTCGACCGCCGGATCGATCTCCAGATCGTGCGCCAAGGCGCCCGACACGATGTCCGTCGCGGCTTCCGACACCGGCGTGTCGGTGAAGCTGAAGACGTAGAACTGCAGCGGCTCGGCGGCTTGGGAGACCGCACCCGTTCGCGGCGCCGCCATCACGGGTCCAACCGCGAACAGGCCGAGCAGAACGGCGAGGAGCAGACGCTTCAGCATGGAGACGCTCGATACCACGCCCTGCCCTTGGCGCCCCTTCGCGACAGGACGATGAAATCCCGCCCGCATGGTCTAGCATCCGACTCGCGCGGGCTAGACCGCGCCGTGGAGCCCGCCGTGGACGAACCCTTCAGCGCCGCCCGCAGAGCCGCCGCCTTCCGGCGCATGCGCGACGCCCGCTCCAGCGAGGTGGCGGAGGACTATGTCGAACTGGTCGGCGACCTGATCGCCGAGACCGGCTCCGCGCGCCTGACGGATCTGGCCGACTGCCTCGGCGTCGCGCCGGCGACGGCGGCCAAGGTGCTGCAGAGGCTCCAGCGTGAGGGCCTTGTGGACGTCCGCCCCTATCGCTCCATCGCCCTCACCGAGGCGGGCGAGCGCATGGCCGATGCGTCCCGCGAACGTCACCGCATCGTCCACGACTTCCTGCTGGCGCTGGGCGTCACCGGCGAGACGGCCGAGGCCGACGCCGAGGGCATCGAGCACCACGTCAGCCCCGAGACCCTGCGCCTGTTCGCCGAGATGACCGCGCGGCTACGCGGCGGCGCCTGACGCTGTCACGGCAGGGGGATCGGCTCCGAGAAACTGTCGGGCGGGATCAGCTGCAACAGCTGGACCTGCCGCCCGCCGCCGGGCTGCCCGAAGGCCGGTGCGGCGATCCCCACCTTCATCCGCGTTCCCGCCGGCACGGTGACCACGACATACTGTTCCGCCGTGTTCTCGGGCGGCAGGGCCAGGCTCCGGCGCACGACCTCACGCGACGTCGGCGGCGTGGGCGACAGCCAGGCCCCCAGCCGGTTCGCCCCCCCGCCATAGGCCCGATAGAAGGTCATGACTCGATCGGTGGTGACCTCCTCGACCGGCCCAGCCCAGGCCTCGACCAGCACGGCTGGCGGCGGGGCATAAACCGTCGTCGGCGTCGAGGGGGTGGCGCAGGCCGCCAGCCCCAGCGTGATCGCCATCGACAGCATCAGCACCGGCGTCGCAACCAGACGGCGCGCGGCGGACAGAGTCCGGATGATCTCGGTGTTCATGGAAGCCTCCCCTCGCGGGTGAGGCTACACCGCTCCGACCGGACGGCAAGTCGCAGGCGGGCGGACTGTTCATGCGCGCGATCAAGGGTCTAGGGTGTCTACAACGCCTGAGCGGCGATGGGGAGCGTGACGATGGAAACGAAGATGTTGCTGGCCGTTTCGGCTGCGGTGCTGGCCCTGGCGGGCGCGGCGAACGCCCAGACCTGGGGCGGGCCCCGCGCGGTCCTGCATGACGAGACCACGGCCAACAGCGTCATCCTCTGGACCCCCGGCCTCGGACCGGTCGAGTGGTCAGCGGAAGACGGCATCGCGGGCATGCCCATCCTGCTCAAGGACAACATCGAAACCCGCGACATGCCCACGACCGCCGGGTCGCTGGCGTTGGCCGACAATGCGCCGGGCCGTGACGCGCCGCTGGTCGCCCGCCTGCGCGAGGCCGGAGCGGTGATCCTGGGCAAGACCAATCTGTCGGAGTGGGCCAACATCCGCTCGTCCAACTCCATCTCGGGCTGGAGCGCGGTCGGCGGCCTGACGGTCAATTCCTATGACCGGACGCGCACCGCCTGCGGCTCGTCCTCGGGTTCGGCGACGGCGGTGGCGACGGGACTGGCTCCGGCCGCTATCGGGACAGAGACCGACGGCTCCATCACCTGCCCGGCCTCGGTCAACGGTGTCGTGGGCTTCAAGCCCACGGTGGGCCTGGTCAGCCGCACCCACATCGTCCCGATCAGCCACAGCCAGGACACCGCCGGCCCCATCGCGGTCGACGTCGCCACCGCCGCCACCGTCCTGACCGCCATCGCCGGGACGGATCCGGCCGATGCGGCCACCGCCGAGGCCGACCGGCATCGCACCGACTATCGCGCCGCCCTGAACGCCGGGTCGCTGCGCGGGACCCGGCTGGGCGTGCTCCGCTACGGCGTGAGCAACTACTCCGCCGACACCCAGGCCGCGTTCGAGGCGGCGCTGGCGTCGCTCCGGGCCGCCGGGGCCGAGCTGGTCGAGATCACCACCGCGCCGCAGACGCAGGGGATCGGCCAGATGGAGCTGACGGTCCTGATGTATGAGCTCAAGGCCGACCTGAACGCCTATCTCGCCTCGACCGACCCCGCTCAGGTGCCGACGCGGACCCTGGCCGATGTCATCGCCTTTAACGAGCGCGAAAGCCGCGAAACCGTCCTGTTCGGCCAGGAGCTGTTCCTACAGGCCGAGGCGACCAGCGGGCTCGACAATCCCGACTACATCGCCGCCCGCGCCAACTCCCTGCGCATGGCCGGGGCCGAAGGCATCGACCGCATGCTGAGCGAGAACAACGTCGTGGCGCTGGTCGCGCCCTCGACCTCGCGCGCCTGGACCAACGACCGCGAGGATCAGGACAACGGCCAGGGCTCGGCCAGCCGCCTGCCGGCCATCGCCGGTTATCCGCACCTGACGGTGCCGATGGGCCTGGATCGCGGCATGCCGGTGGGCATCAGCTTCATCGGCGCCAAGTGGGACGACGCCCGCATCCTGTCGCTGGGCTACGCCTACGAGCAGTCGAGCCCCCGGCCCCCGCGGCCCTAGCGCACGGTCATCCAGAAGGACGCGCCATAGAGGTTGAGGTCGGCCATCTTGCCCGGCCTCAACTTCGCGTTCGCCCGCCCCGACAGCTCCGGGTCCTGGTGCACGAACCAGCAAGGGAAGAGCATCTCGAATCGCTCCGCCCCGAACAGCAGGGCGGTCGCCAAGAGGTACTGCTCGTTCCACAGCCGCGACAGGTGGCCGGAAATGTAGTCGTACGGCAGGTAGATGTCGTGGACGTGCACGATCACGCCTGGCTTCACCCGCGGCAGGATCTCCAGGAAGAACACCGTGACGTCCGAGCCCTGGAAGCTGCGGTGCGAGCTGTCGAGGAACAGGATGTCGCCCGGCTCCAGCGCCTCGAACAGCGTCAGGTCGCAGTCCTCCAGCGGCGAGCGGATGACGACGTCCACCATCTCGTCGATCTGGTTCCTCGGCTGGGGATCGATCGAGGTCATGTGGGTGCGCAGGCCGTATTTCTCGACCGCGCGCTTGGCGAACTTGGTGGAGATGCCCGAACCGATCTCGATGAAGCGAGCGGGGTTCTCGCGCTTCAGGATCTGCGTCAGCACCATGCCGTCCAGCGGCGGGAACCAGCCGTTCAGCCACAGCGGATTGCGCATCTCATAGGTGCCGAAGGTCGGGATATCCTGATAGTCGGCGATGCTGTCGCCGATCTCGTCGATCAGGGCGGCGTAGCGATGGCGACCGGTCTCCAGGATGGCGGTCAGCTCGGGGTGAGACGGCTTGCCCTCCCCCTGACGCACGATGGCCTTGTAGTCGTAGTCGACGATCTTGAAGGGATGCTCGGCCTGTTCGTGCGAGAAGGAGATGACGTCGGGCATGGGCTTCAGGCCCGCCGTCGACCGGTCCCAGGCCTGCCGGGCGCCCTCGGCGTCGCCTGCCCGCTGGAGGGCGGCGGCCAGATCGCGCCAGACCTTGGCGTTGTTGGGGACGCCCGCGATCACCGTCCGCAACGCCTCGATGCCCTGGTCGACCTTGCCCAGCTTGACCAGGCTGACGCCCCACAGATGACGGGTCGGCAGATGGTCCGGCGCATCCTTCAGGATGCGGCCGAAGGTGATCTCGGCGTGGTTCAGCAGGTGATAGCGCAGCCACTCCGCGCCGGCGGCGAAGTCCTTCTTCTGGGCGGGCGTGAGCGTCTGGGTCATGCCCGCCTCAAAGCCCACGTAGCCGGCGATGACAACCCTGGTCAGTCGATCGCGCGACATTCCGACGGCTCGCGCCCGTCGGCGGTCCAGGTGGCGAGCAGCCCCTCCCCGCGCAGCTCATGGGCGCTGGCGCGATACCAAATGCCGCCCGCCGTCCGCTCGCGATACAGGTCGACGGCCTCGCCGTTGGAGTTGCGCACCGTGGCCATGTCCCTGGGATTGTCGAAATCGACCGACAGCCGCTCCCCGTTCTCGCAGAGATAGACCGTGCGGATGACGCGGTTCAGGGCGCGGTCCTGAACCTCCGCGCCGGTCCGTCGCTTCGCGGTCTGCGCCTCGATCGCCCGTTGCCGCACGGCCTCGCCGTCCGTCGGACCGTTGTCTGGCGAAGGCCCGCAGGCGGTCAGGGCAAGCCCCGCGCCGAGGAGCAGAAAGGTCAGCGGTTTCAGCGTCGTCATGGAGGTCCCGTTATGGCCAGGCTTGGCTAACGGGCCGGAGCGACCCCCGTTCCGCGACGCGCGCGAAAGAAGCCGCGCAGCAGGTCGGCCGCCTCTTCCGCCAGCACCCCGCCTTCAACCGTCGGCCGATGGTGCAGCGTCGGTTGCTCGAACAGGCGCGGCCCGTGGATCACGGCGCCGCCCTTAGGATCGTCGGCGCCCCAGACGACCCGGCCGATGCGCGCGTGGCTGATCGCTCCCGCGCACATGGCGCAGGGCTCCAGCGTCACATAGAGGGTCAGGCCGGTCAGGCGGTAGTTGCCCAGGCGCTCGGCGGCGGCGCGCATCGCCACGATCTCGGCATGGGCGGTGGGATCGTGTCCGGCGACAGGGCCGTTTGCGCCCGTGGCCAGGACCTCGCCGGAGCCCTCGTCGACCACGAGCGCGCCGACGGGCACCTCTCCCGCGTCCGCCGCCGCTTGCGCCAGGGCCAAGGCCATGCGCATGAACCGCTCATCATGGCCCGCCATCCCGACGACAACGACAAGAAGCCTTCGCCGCGTCAAGCCCCGCGCACCCACAAGCCCGGCGACCGGCCCAGGATCGTCGCCGCCCGCCCCGGCTCGGCGTCGGCCGCGCGCTACGAAGCCCTTGACAAACCCGCAGCGGGTCGGGGATCCGGCGACGGCCGAGCCTATGCGCCGGACAAGGGCGCGCGCCCCGAAAAGCCGATCAGGGGCAAGCGCTACTCCGCCGATCCCAAGGCCGGCGGCGGCAAGGGCGGCAAGGAGGCTCCCGCCGAGCCCAAGCGCACCGAACGCATCGCCAAGGCCATGGCGCGCGCCGGCATCGCCAGCCGCCGCGAGGTCGAGCGGCTGATTGGCCTGGGCAAGGTGGCGGTGAACGGCCGCATCCTTGACACGCCCGCCACGCTCGTGACGCGAGACGACGTGATCACCGTGGACGGCAAGCCGATCGCGGCGGCCCAGGCCACCCGCGTGTGGCGCTACAACAAGCCGGTCGGCCTCTTGACCAGCCACAACGATCCGGCGGGACGGCCGACGGTGTTCGACGCCCTGCCGGCGGGCCTGCCGCGCGTCATCTCCGTCGGGCGGCTCGACATCAACACCGAGGGGCTGCTGCTCCTGACCAACGACGGCGAGCTCAGCCGGGCGCTGGAGCTGCCGGAGACGGCGCTGGTGCGTCAGTACCGGGCCCGGGCGCGCGGGCGGGTGACGCAGGTTGAGTTGGATCGGCTGAAGGACGGCGTCACCGTCGATGGCGTCCGCTATGGCCCGGTCGAGGCCAGCATCGACAAGGCCAAGACCCACGAGGACGGCTCCCAGTCCGCCAACCTCTGGATCAGCGTCTCGATCACAGAGGGCAAGAACCGCGAGGTCAGGAAGGTGCTGGAATCGGTCGGCCTGACCGTCAACCGCCTGATCCGTCTGGCCTATGGGCCGTTCCAGCTGGGGACCCTGCCGACCGGCTCAGTCGAGGAGGTCGGTCCCCGCGTCATCCGCGAGCTGCTGGCCCAGCACATCCGCCCGGAGAACCTGCCCCAGGGCAATATGGTCGAGACGCCCGCGCCGATCCCCGGCCGCCGCACGGGCGCGCCCAAGGTGGTCGGCAAGTCCGGCTCGGCCATCGCCGATCCGTCGAGGAAGCCCAGCCGCGTCCGTGCCGCCGAGACCGCCGCCGAGGAAGGCGCCGCCCGCGCGCCGAAGAAGGCCGGGTGGGCCAAGGCCGCGCCGAAGTTCGAGCACCCCAAGAAGGCCTTCAAGCCCCGCGCCCGGCCGGACGGCGAAGGCGGCGACGGCGCCAAACGCCCCTTCAAGCCGCGCGAGGACAAGATCATCGGACCCAAGTCCCCGACCTGGGCGCGGGACGCGGAGAAGCGCGGCGGCGCCAAGCGGACCGGGGATGCAGCCAAGCGTCCGTTCAAGCCCCGGGCCGACGGTCCGCGCAAGCCGGCCGGTCCGCGCGGACCGCGTTGATCCCAGCGGAGTGAGCCCGCCATGACCACCCTGTCCGGAGGCTGCCACTGCGGCGCGGTGCGCTTCACCGCCGAGCCGAACGGCGGCATGCACGCCTGCCACTGCCGGACGTGTCGGCGCATCTCGGGCGGCATCCTGTTCAGCGTTGACTGCGGGACCAGCGTGGCGGTCGAGGGCGAGGTGGCGACCTACGCCTCGTCGGACTGGGCGGTGCGCCAGTTCTGCCCAGCCTGCGGGGCGGGGCTGTTCTGGCGCATGAACGACGGCGGCCTGACCATGGTGTCGGCCATGGCCTTCGACGACCCGACGGTCTTCGCCCTGGAAGACGAGGTGTGCGTCGAGCACAAGCCGGCCACCTATGCCCTGGCCGGCGACCGGCCCCGCCTGACCACCGCCGAACTGTGGGCCCAGGTTCCGGAGGCCTGAGCGGGTGAGGATCGTCGCCGGAAAGCTGAAGGGCCGGGCCATCGTCGCGCCGGACGGCATGGGCACGCGGCCGACGTCGGATCGGGCGCGGCAGGCCATCTTCAACGTGCTGGAACACGCCGCCTGGGCCGAGCCTTTGCAGGGCGCGCGGGTCATGGACCTGTTCGCCGGCTCCGGCGCTCTGGGCTTCGAGGCCCTGAGCCGGGGCGCGGCCTTCGCCCTGTTCGTCGAGACCGACGAGGACGCGCGCGGTGCGATCCGCGACAACGCCGACGCCTATGGCCTGATGGGCGCGACGCGGGTGCATCGGAGGAGCGCCACCGACCTGGGCGTGCGGCCCGGATCGGACGGCGAGGCCTTCGACCTGGCTTTCCTCGACCCACCCTATGGCAAGGGGCTGGGGGAACAGGCGCTGGCGCGGCTGATCGAGGGGAACTGGCTCAAGCCCGGCGCCATCGTGATGTTCGAGCGCGGCTCCGATGAGCCGGAGATCGACACGCCCGGCTATGAGCGGCTGGACGCGCGCGACTATGGCGCCGCGCGCGTCCTCTTCCTCAGGGCCTCACCAGCTGCGGGGTGAGACCCGGTTGTCGAGCTGGCTGCGCATGCGCGCCAGGCCCTCGCGGTTGACCCGATACGGGCCGCCGTTGCGGCTGATGATCAGGCCCTTGGTCTTCAGCTTCTTCCAGACCGCCAGGGTGCAATCGGTCAGGAGATAGCCGTCGCGGGTGATGCAGTCGGCTCTCAGGATGCGGCCGTCCGCGTCGCGTTCGAGCACGATGCCGCCGCCCTGCGCCAGGGCGTGCAGCGTGCGCTGCTCCGCACGGGAGATGTTCATTTGAGAATGTCCGTGATGTCGTGAAGGCTCGCGCCGGCGCAATCACGCCGACGGTGGATCAGAGGCTTCGACAGTCAGCGCCGTCGGCCTCAGGCCTTTCGCGCAATCTCGGACATAAACTTCCCGGAGGGGGTGGACGGACCGCCCATAGCGCAGGCGGGCGGGCTGTTCTAGCCTCCGGCCATGACCCAGATCGACCGCCGCACCCTCCTGATCGCCGCCGGCGCGGCCGCCTTGCCACAGGCCGCTCGCGCGCAGGCCGCATGGGAGCCCCGCGCCCCGCTGCCCTGGCCAGTGCAGGAGATCTACGCCGCCGTGTGGAACGATCACATCGTCACGGCCGGGGGCCTGGTCGGACGCACCAATGCGCCGCTGCACATCGAGGATCGCGTCGGCCTCTACGACCCCGCCGCCGACGCCTGGAGCGAGGGGCCGCGTCTGCCCGAGGCCCGGCACCACCCGATGATCGTCGCCGACGGCGACCGGCTGCTCGCCATCGGCGGCTATCGCCGGGGCGAGGGCGACTGGACCAATGCGACCGAGGTCTGGAGCCTGACGCCGGGGGCCGAGGCGTGGACGCCGGGACCGTCCCTGCCCACGCCTCTGGCGGAGTCCGTCGGCCTGGCCCACGCCGGGCGGGTGCATCTGGTCACCGGCCGCTCGCCGGGGGCCGAGGCCAACGCCCAGTGGCGGGATCAGGTCGATGTCGATGCGCACTGGGTGCTGGCCGACGGCCGGTGGGAGCGGGCGCGGCCGGCCCCGATGGCCCGGAACAGCGCGGCGGGCGCGGTGCTGGACGGGGCGCTGTGGATCGCCGGCGGGCGGACGGTCACCGGCGGCGGAACGGGGCGGCTGGACCGGTATGACCCCGCGGCGGACCGGTGGGACACCCTGGCGCCGATCTCACGCTCTGCTGCGGCGGACCAGCAGGTCGGCGGGGGACTGGCGATGGTCGCTGCGAACGGAAAGCTGGTCGCGTTCGGCGGCGAGTGGTTCGCGCCGGGCGGCGGCGGGGTCTTCCGTGAGACCTGGATGTACGACCCGGCGACCGACGCCTGGAGCGCGGGGCCGGACATGCGGACGCCGCGCCACGGTCTGGCGGCGGCGGCGGTGGGCGACACCGTCTACGCCATCGCGGGCGGAGCGGTGGTGTCAGGCGGGCAGGCGGTGGGCGCGGTGGAGGCGCTTGGGCTGTGACCGTTCCTGTGGATCACGACGCCTATATCGCGGCCGCGCCCGAGGCGTTCCGCCCGATCCTGGCCCACCTCAGACGGGTCTTGGCGGAAGCGCTTCCCGATGCCGAGGCGGTGATCGCCTACGGCCTTCCGGGTTTCCGCCTGGCGGGGCAGACCGTCGCGGGCTACGCCGCCTTCAGCAGGCAGTGCGGCCTGTACCTGCTGCCGGAGGCGATCGCAGCGCATGGAGATGAACTGGCGGCGGCGGGGTTCAAGACCTCGAAGACCGGCGTGACCTTCACCGCCAAGAAGCCGATCCCGGACGATCTGGTGGCGCGGCTCGCGACCGCTTCGCGGGATCAAGCCCTAAAGACCTAGTCCCTCGTCTCACCGCCTCCCTCCGGATCCGCCAGCTGGAGGTCCACGGGGGTCAGCCGCCCCAGCCGCTCCACGATGGCGCGGGCGGCGGCGGCAGCGTCGGCCCAGGTCGCGTCGAAGCCCTCGGCCTCGCCGAACCAGGGATCGGCCACGGCCTGACCCTGGCGCCCCGGAACCCAGTCCAGCAGCAGGCTGAGCCGCGCAATGCCGTCGTCGGGCGCCAGGCGGCGCAGGTCCTTCAGATTGGTGTGATCCAGGGCGACGATGTGGTCGAAGCGGCCGAAGTCGGCGCGCGTGACCTGACGCGCGCGAAGGGCGGTGATGTCGACGCCGTTCCGGGCCGCGACGGCGATGGCCCGCTCATCCGGCGGCTCGCCCGCATGCCAGTTCCCCGTCCCGGCGGAGTCGACGACCACCTCCACCCCCCGCCGCGCCGCCTCGGCCCGCAGGGCGCCCTCGGCGAGCGGCGAGCGACAGATGTTGCCGAGGCAGACGAAGAGGACGGAGGGCATGGGCAGATACTGCAACAACGCTTAGTCGGAGTGCTACACTAAGGGGTTGCGCGGCTCACATGCCCGCTTCGCATTCCCGATTTGCGGAGCCATGCTTATACTGGCGGTTGAACGATGTAGGCAGCTTGGAGCGTCGTGTTGGGCAACACCGTTTTTGTCATCGGGGCCGGTGCTAGCGTCGAGTTCGGGCAATCGATGCCGGTCGGGGCAGGACTAGCCAACAGTATCCGAGAATGCATGACGGCCGAACTCGCTAATCAGCGAAGAGGCGGTGAAACGCCGATCATCGATGGTCTTTCGTACAGCGGATTTCACGGCCAACACGCAGCAGCCATGCAGCGTATAAGGGACGGGATAATCACAAAGGAGTCGATCGACGACTTTGTTGATGAGTGGCGCGACATGCCTTTTGTGCCGGAAGTTGCAAAAGCTGCCATTGCCTACTGCATCGCCTCGGCTGAGGCAGGTTCTAGCTTGGCACCACTTGCTCCGGTGAATGACGGGTCGCCCTATCCCAGCTACGGTCTGATGACTGGTGCGTCTCCGGATCGGGCGGGTATCTTGGCACAGCTGAGAAACACATGGTTGGGGTGTATTCTCAGGTATAGCAATATGGCGGCTAGCCGAAGATCTTTAGTTGAATCCCTGCAAGGCACGTCATTTGTTACATTCAACTATGATCGGTGCATCGAGCAATACCTGTGGCATCATGTGACGACCGCTCTTGCAATCCCGCCAAACGAAGCGCGGGAACTTCTCCAGAGTGTTCCGATTATTCATGCATTTGGATCCATCGGGCAGCTTCCGGAGATGGGAGGACATCATCCGTTCGGAAGCCACGATGCACGCTACATTGCAGGCGCTGCAGCAAACATCCGAACTTATACCGAGTCCGTGGACAGTGTCATCGGGGACCGAATTCAGTCAGTCGTTAGTTCTGCTGACAAGCTTGTTTTCTTAGGTTTCGCCTTCCATAGTCAAAATTTAGAGCTGATGATCGGTAATGAGAAACCCAAGAATGCCGAAGTTTGGGGTACCTGTTTAGGGCTTAGGCCTCGTCGTCGAGAGGAGGTTATGAGCTACTTTTCCAAATTTAGTATTGGCGAGCCGAAGCTCTACTCGTTGACCGCGGCGGCCCTGTTGGAAGAACACCGAGACGATCTCTTCTAGAAATCACCGACGCCCAAACAGCTTCTCCAAATCCGCCAGCTTGAGCTCCACATAGGTCGGACGCCCGTGGTTGCACTGGCCGCTGTGCGGGGTGGCCTCCATCTGTCTCAGCAGGGCGTTCATCTCGGGCGCGCTGAGGACGCGGCCGGCGCGGACGCTGCCGTGGCAGGCCATGGTGCCGCAGACCTCGCCGAGGCGTTCGGACAGGGCCAGCGCCGCGCCGTGTTCGGCCAGGTCGTCGGCGATGTCGCGGATCAGGCCCTGGACGTCCGTGTCGCCCAGCAGCGCAGGGGTTTCCCGCACCAGCACCGCCCCGCCGCCGAAGGGTTCGACGATGAGGCCCAGCTGCGCCAGCTCCCCGGCGCGGGCGATGACGCGATCGGCCTCGGCGGGGTCGAGCTCGACGACCTCGGGGGTCAGGAGGGCCTGGCGGGCGACGGAGCCTTGCGCCATCTGGGCCTTCATCCGCTCATAGACGAGGCGTTCGTGGGCGGCGTGCTGGTCGACCACGACGATGCCGTCGCGGGTCTGGGCGACGATGTAGGTGCCGTGGACCTGGGCGCGGGCGGCGCCGAGGGGGTGGTCGATGTCCGCCGCCGCTGGCGCGGCGTCGGACAGGGGGTAGGGCTTAGGGCTTAGGGCGTAGGGTTCGCCGGGCTCGACGCGGGCGCTGCGTTCGTTCAGGCCCGGCAGGTCCTGTACGGCGGACGCCGGGCGGTCCCAGCCGGTCCAGCCGCTGTAGCCGCCGGAGAAGCTCTGGGCGGTCTGGGACGAGGGGCTGAAGGCGGCGACCCCGGTGTGCGGCCGGAACCCCGACAGGGCGTCGGCGGCGAGGGTGGTGGAGGCGCGGTGGCCGGCGCCGGCGAGCGCGTGGCGCAACGCCCCCACGATCAGGCCGCGCACCAGGGCGGGGTCGCGGAAGCGGACCTCGGCCTTGGCGGGGTGGACGTTCACGTCGACGAACAGGGGATCGATGTCGAGAAACAGCGCCGCCGCCGGATGCCGGTCGCGCGCCAGGAAGTCGGCGTAGGCGCCCCGCAGCGCGCCCTGCAGCAGCCGGTCCTTCACCGGGCGGCCGTTGACGAACAGATACTGGTGCGCGCCGTTGCCCCGCGAATAGGTCGGCAGGCCCGCATAGCCGGACAGGCGCACGCCCTCGCGCGACTGGTCGATCAGCAGCGCATTGGCCTCGAAATCGCGGCCGAGCAGGGCGGCGAGCCGCTTCAGCCGGCCTTCGTCGCCGGGGTGTTCGGCGGGCAGGCGCAGAACGTTGCGGCCGTCGAGGTCGAGGGTGAAGGCGACGGCCTCGTGCGCCATGGCCTGGCGCTTGATCTCCTCGGAGATGGCCATGGCCTCGGCGCGCTCGGACTTCATGAACTTGAGCCGGGCGGGGGTGGCGTAGAACAGGTCGCGGACCTCGACGCGGGCGCCGTGCGGGCCGGGGAAGGCGGCGGGGGCGACGGGGCGCGTGTCCCCGCCTTCGACGGTGATCTGGTGGGCGTCGCCGCCGGCCCCCCCTTCAGTTTTTGGGCGGCTCGTGATGGTCAGGCGGGCGACTGAGCCGATGGACGGCAGGGCCTCGCCGCGAAAGCCCAGGGTGTGGATGCGCAGCAGGTCCACGTCGCCGGCGTCGTCGGGCTCCAGCTTCGACGTGGCGTGGCGCTCGACCGCCAGCGCCAGCTGGTCCGGGGCCATGCCGTGGCCGTCGTCGGCGATGAGGATGCGGCTCAGGCCCCCTCCGTCGGCCTGGATCTCGATGCGGGTGGCGCCGGCGTCCAGCGCGTTCTCGACCAGCTCCTTGACGGCCGCGGACGGCCTTTCCACCACCTCGCCGGCGGCGATGCGGTTGACGGTCTCGGGCGGGAGGCGGCGGATGGGCATGGGATTCGGTAAGGTAGTGCGTCCGGGGCTCGCGGCGAAGGGCGGGCCGCAGGCCCATCAAGGGTTCATCACGAAGGACACCAAGGAAGCAAAGCCACGAAGGACACGAAGGGACCCCGTGCGTGGATGCGGCGACGCTCTCTTTGTGCTCTTCGTGTATCCTTGGTGCTCTTTGTGATGAACCCCTGCGGGGTTCGGCCGGATGGATAGATCATGACCCCGATCCAGATGACCGAGCGGCAGAAGAAGTGGTTCGCCACGGTGCAGGCGAACCTGGAGGCGCAGACGGGCAGGCCGCTGGACGCCTGGGTCGAGGTGCTGAAGGCCTGTCCGGAGACGGGGCCTAAGAAGCAGGCGGCCTGGCTGAAGGCGAACCACGGCCTGGGGATCAACCACGCCTCCTACGTCATCTCGGCGGCGGCGCCGGCGGGACAGGGGCTAGGTTGGGACGATCCGGATGTCCTGCGCGCGACGTTGTGGAAGGACGCGGGCTCGCGGGCGATCCTGGAAGCGGTGGAGCGGATCGCGGCGGGCGTCGCCGGCGTCATCCCGACCCAGAGGAAGGGCAACACCGCCTGGAGCCGCAGCGTTCAATTCGCCGCCATGCGCCCGCTGAAGGGCGGCCGGGCCCTGCTGGGCCTGAAGCTGGAGCCCGAGGCGTCGGCGCGGCTGTCGGCGGCGGTCAGGAAGGAAAGCTGGTCCGAGCGGCTGACGGCGGTGGTGGAGCTGGACGACGCGGCGGCGGTGGACGGGGAGATCGCGCGGATGTTTAGGGCGGCGGCGGAGCGGGGGTAAACCCGAGACCTGAGACTCCTCGATGCTCCCTAGAGCAAAGAGGAGTCTCGAAAATTCAAACCTTCCAGACCTACTCGACGCAAAGCGCGTAGATGTCAGGGTTCGGGCAAACCCAAGAAAGCGTCCCGCTATCAAAATAGCATCCTGAATACAGCAGACAATACTCGTAGTCTGATGCCTGTGTGGTGGCAGGCGCGAATGCCGCCGCGATTGCCAGCCCAAGGATTAACTTCTTGATCATGATGTAGCCCCTTGACCAGTCGAATACTGGCAGCGACCAAGTGACATCCAAAATACAACAACGGGTAGTAAAAAAAGTGATCGCACACCACCTGATTTTGCATTGCCTTGCGGCCTGTCGCCTCCACCCATAGCGCCACGTCCAGACGGACAGCCTGCTGAGCCAAGCTTGTCGAGCGAGGAGGTCGGCAACGGTCGTCAACTTGGTGCCGATGAACGGTTGTAGGCGAGACGTCGCTGAACGGAGCTAGTGACCTGAAATGTCGTGGGTTGTGACCGGACTGGCAATCCTGACCATCGTAGAAGCGACCCCGCCCCTATCAGGGGATGTAAGAGCGAATCTCCAGGAGCGATCAGGAACAACACCGATCCCGTCCGTTTCCGACCCAGACGAGACGCAACTTGAAGATATTGTTGTTCAAGGTCGGCCCCTGCGCGAGGCCACAGCGGACTTCGTCGCGCGCGTTGCGGCTCCGCCTCGGAGCAGAGGTGCGGCGACATGGCATCGGCGCGTGTGCGTTGGAGTCGGCAACCTGCAGCGCGAGGCGGCAGAGTTCGTGGTTGATCGCATCTCCACCGTTGCGGAGAGCGTCGGGTTGGAGGCAGGTTGGCCAGGGTGTGAACCCCGGGCCTTCATTGTTTTCACCAGCGACGCGGACGCTGCGGCGCAAGACTTGATTGATGCCCGCGGACGACAATTTCGTATCGGCATCTCCGGAGCCGACTTAGGCCCCGCCGCTCTTCAGGCTTTTCTTGCATCCGATCGCCCGGTTCGATGGTGGCAGTCGAGTGTCCCAGTCGATGAGGACACGGGGCGCGTAACCGCGCGACTGCCAGGTCAACCGCCCTTCTCGGCGGCGAGGCTGACTAGTCCTCAGGATCTAGGAGAGCGCGGCACACGGACCGAAGCCTCCCGCATCCGCAGCCCGCTCCGTGACGACCTGTCCCAAGTGATAATTATAGTGGATATCGACCAGGTGGCGGGCGTCGATTTAGGAGCGCTAGCGGATTATCTGGCGGTGATCAGCCTGGCCCAGATCGATCCCGAGCTGGACCCCGGTTCCTATGACACCATCCTCAGCCTGTTCTCGCCGGGGGCCAATCCGCCGCCCGGATTGACCGACTGGGACCGCGCCTTCCTGCGCGGCCTCTACGCGGCCGAGCAGACCGACGAGGCCTCCAACGCCCGCATCGGCAATGTCGCCAACACCATGGCCGACGAAATCCGCGCCCAGCAGCAGGGCCGACGCGACGCCGAATAGAGATCAAGCCTGACGATACGGCGACAGCTCCGCCGTCAGCCCTGCGATCTCCGCCTCCACCCCCGCCCGCTCCTGCTCCAGATACCGCTCCACCGGCACACGCAGGGCCATGTCGGCGATGTGGTGGGCGGAGTAGACGGGGGTGGGGAGGTAGCCGCGGGCGATCTTGTGTTCGCCCTGGGCGCCCGCCTCGACGCGGGACAGGCCGCGCGAAATGGCGAAGTCGATGGCCTGGTAGTAGCAGAGCTCGAAGTGGAGGAAGGGCACCTCCTCCAGCGCCCCCCACTGGCGGCCGTAGAGCGCGTCGCGGCCGATGAAGTTCAGCGCGCCGGCGATCGGCGTCTCGCCCCGGAAGGCCATCATCAGGGCGATGCGGTCGGCCATGCTCTGGCCGATCAGGCTGAAGAAGGCGCGTGTCAGATAGGGGCGACCCCACTTCCTCGACCCCGTGTCCATGTAGAAGGCGAAGAAGGCGTCCCAGTGGGCCTCGGTGATGTCCGATCCGGTCAGGACGCGGATGTCGAGGCCGGCCTGGGCGTCCCTGCGTTCGCGCCGAATGGTCTTTCGCCGGTTGGACGACAGGGCGGCGAGGAAATCGTCGAAGGTCCGATACCCCTCGTTGCGCCAGATGAACTGCATGTCCTGACGCAGCAGCAGGCCCTGGTCGCCCATCAGCCGCCACTCGGCCTCGGTCGGGAAGTTGACGTGCAGCGACGACAGGTCCAGCCGCTCGCACAGGGTCAGGGCCCCCTTGATCAGGGTCTGGCGCACCGTCGCGGCGTCAACATCGGGATGGGCGATCAGGCGCGGGCCGGTGGCGGGGGTGAAGGGCACGGCCGACAGCAGCTTGGGATAGTAGCGCCCGCCCGCGCGCTGATAGGCGTCGGCCCAGCTGTGGTCGAAGACGTACTCCCCCTGGCTGTGGCCCTTGAGCCAGAGGGGCATAACGCCGATGACCCGGTCGTCGGGATCGCGCAGGGTCAGGTGCCGCCCGGCCCATCCCTGACGCGGCACGGCGCTGCCCGAGGCCTCGCAGGCGTGGAGGAAGTCGAACGAGACGAACGGGTCCCCGGTCGGCATCGCGCAGGCATCCCAGGCCTCGCGGCCGATGGCGGAGACGGTGTCGTGGACCTGAAGGGTGAAGTCGTTCACCCCGGCCTTCTCCCCTCCCCGATCCGGACCGGGCAAGAGGCGATTGCGCGTCGCGTCAAAACACCTCGTCCACGTCGGGCTCCAGCCTCGGCGTCGTCTGAAGCGCAGGCGGGCGCGAGGGGTCGACGCGCACCGGCTCGGCGGCGCGCAGGCGGTCGTAGCTCTCCTGGGCCGAGGCGGCCACGTCGGCGGCGTCCCTCAGGATCGTCGGCTTGAGGAAGATGAACAGGGTCCGGCGCGTCTGGCTGTCATTGCGCGACCGGAAGGCGTTGCCGATGATCGGGATGCTGGCCAGCCCCGGCACGCGGCTGGCGCCGATCTGACGGTCGTCGGTGACCAGGCCGCCCAGCACGATGGTCTCGCCGTCGTCGGCCAGAACGCTGGTCTGGATGCTGCGCCGGTTGGTGATCAGGTCGGCGGCGCCCGTCACCGTCGTGGTGACCAGCGAGGACACTTCCTGGCTGACCTCCAGCCGCACCGTCTCGCCTTCGTGCACACGCGGCACGACCCGCAGCGTCAGGCCCACGTCCTCGCGGCTGATCGTCGTGAAGGGGTTGGTCGAGTTGCCGTCGGTGGCGAAGCTGCCGGTGCGGAACGGCACGTTCTGGCCGACCACGATCTCGGCGGGTTCGTTGTCCAGCACGGTCACGCTGGGCGACGACAGCAGATTGGCCGCAGAATTGGTCCCCAGCGCCTGGAGCAGCACGCCGAACTCGCCCTCCTCCCCCGCCGCGATCGACAGGCCGGAGGACAGGAGGCGGCCGGCTGGATACCCCAGCGCCGTCAGCACGGTCGACAGCGACGACCCCGCATTGCCGAACGACGTCCCGCCGATCACCCCGGTATCGGGCACGGCGCCGCCGAGGCCTAGCTGAACGCCGATCTGCTCGCCCAGTTCGCCGGTGATCTCGACGATGGCGACCTCGATCTTGACCTGGGCCCGGCGCAGGTCGAGCTGGCTGATCAGCTCCTCCAGCATCTGCACCGTCGCGGGCGGGCCGCGCATGACGACCGCGTTGAGCTCGGGCGAGGCCTGGACCGTCACGCCGTCCAGGGTGAAGCCCGCCGGCCGCGCCGCTGGACCGCCCGTGCCCGGTTGAGGCAGCGACCCGCCCTCCCCGCCCGAGGTGATGGCCGCCGCGGCCTGGGCCGCCGTGTCGCGGTTCGAGGCCGACAGGCTGGCCAGCCCGGTGTCGTTGCGCAGCGACCGCGCGACGGCGTTGGTCGCGGGCCCTTCGCCGCCGAGCAGGCCGCGCACGATGTCCGTGATCGACTCGGCGTCGGAGTTCCTCAGGCGGACCACGCGCGTGATCGGCGTCGCCCCGCCGGGCGTGTCCAGCGCCGCCACGATCGACCGCGCCTGGGCGATGTCGGCCGCGTCGCCCCGGATCAGCAGGACGTTGGACCGCTCGTCCGCCGTCACGCGCGGTCCTCCGGCATCCGAGCCCAGCAAGGCGCCCACCGACGCCGCCACATCGGTCGCCGAGGCGTATTGCAGGGCGATCGCGTCGAACGACGACCCGCCGCCCCGATCCAGCGTCGCCGCCAGGGCCTGCACCCGGGCGATGTTCTCGGCGTAGTCGGTGACGACGACGGCGTTCGGCTCGGTCAGGGCCTCGATGGCGCCGAACGACGACACCAGCGGGCGCAGCGCACGGACCGCCTGATCGCTGGGCAGGTTCCGCAGCCGCACCAGCCGCGTCACGATCTGCTGGCTGGAGGCGGCGGCCCCGGTCTCCGACGCCCCGCTCTGGACCACGCTGGCCTGGGGCACAATGCGCCAGACGTTGCCGCTGCGCACGGCCGCGAACCCCGAGGTCCGCAGGACCGACAGGAACAGCTCCCACACCCCGTTGCGGCTGAGCGGCTGGGCCGAGACGACGTTGACCTGGCCCTGCACCTGGGGGTCGAGCACCAGGGTGCGGCCGGTGATGCGGCTGACCTGTTCGGCGACGTCCTTGATGTCCGCGCCGCGCATGTTGATGACCACGTCCTGCATGGCCTCGGGCGGCGGGGCGACGGTCTGGGCCAGAGGCGCGGTCGCGGCCACGGTCAGGGCCATGACGCTGGCGGTGGTCAGGCGGAGGAGTTTGGTCACGCCGGGCTCCTAGCGAAGCGGAAAGGTGAAGGTGAGACGACGGCCGTCGCGGTTGACGACCACGCGGGCCTGTCCGGCCGCGCGGGCCTGTTCGAACAGTTGCTGGTCGCTGGTCGCGCCCGATACGGCCTGGCCGTTCAGGCTCTCGATGACATCGCCCGGCTGCAGGCCGAAGCGACGCAGTTCGGCCGAAGGGTTCGGGCCGACGCGATAGCCGGACGCCGTGGCCGAGACGCCGGACGCGCCAGCCGCAGCGGCGACATTCGGGGTCGCCCCGGAGTCGATCGGCGGCGGAGCAGGTCGGGCGGCCGCGGCGCTGGCCACGGGCGAGGCGGCGGCCAGAGCCGCAGAGGCCTGGGGCGTCTGGGTCGGCGGCCCCACCGGCGTGACCGTGATGCCCGCGCCGGGCGCGGACGCCGCCGGATCGACCGGGGCGACCACAGGTTGGGGAAAGTCCAGCCGCTCGCGCGTCCCGCCGACATTCAGGATGACGTGGTCGACCTCGATGGCTTCGATGACCGCGTTGGCCGCCGGGCTCTGACCGACGCCATAGATGGTCGCAGGACCCTCTCCCACCGCAATCAGGGCCGTTGAGGCGCTGGGGGGATAGGCGGCCAGCACCCCTTTCAGAACCAGGCCGAGACTGGAGGCCGGCAGCCCTCCGACCGCGGCAGCCCCGCCGCCGAACGGCGCGAGCGAAACGATGCGCGCCACGTCCGGGTCCTGCCCCCCGGCCTGGACGCCCAGCGGCGGCAGGCTTTCGGCCACCGCCACTTCGCTGCGTCCATCGTCCCAGCCGACCAGCCGCCACGTCAGGGCCGCGAGCGCCCAGGCGATCGATCCGACCACCAGCACGCTGACGGCCCGCAAGGCCAGCTCGTTCCGACGCTCCGGGGTCACGCCGCGCTCCCCAGACGGTCGACGAAGCCCGACAACCGGATCGTCTCGGCGCCAGATCCGGCCGGGCTCACGGCCACCTCGACGGCGATCAGGTCCGGATCATCGGTCGCCCGGCGGCTGACCCGCACATCCCACTGGCGCGCCATCATGGTGACGGTAGAGACGTCAGGAGCGGCCGCCCCGCCCCTCAGGTTCAGTTCGGTCAGCCGGTTCTCGGCCACCCACTGGGCGACGACCCGATCCTCCAGCCCGCGCACCCCGTCGACGTGGGCCTGGGTCGCGCGGGTCAGGCCGACCGTGGCGATGGCCAGGATGAACAGGGCGACCAGCGCCTCCATCAGGGAATAGCCCGACCGGCGCGCCCGCATCACGCCCCCTCGTCCGTCACGGGCCGCGCCACGGCGTTCAAGCCGTCGAACTCCACCCGCCAGCGCCGGTCGCCCTTCGCTAGGCCGAAGGCGGCGACGGGTTGCGCCCCGTCCGGATCGATGGTCACAGGCGAAGTCGTCTCCAGCCCGATCAGGATCACGCCGGGCGGCAGCGCATGCCGCTCCGCCAGCGCCTCGACCCCCTCGGCCGCCGCCCCGTCCGGCCGCACGAACCCATAACCCTCGCCGTCGAACGTTAGGGCCAGGGGCCGCCGCGACACCAGCACGTCGTCGGCGGCCAGCCTCAGACGGTCGGCCAGACGGTTGGCCTCAGTCTCCACGCCCATGCCGCGATCCGCGGCGCCAACGCCAAGCGTCACCATCGCCGCCATGACGCCGACGATGGCGAGGACGACCAGAATCTCCACGAGGGTCATGCCCTCGCGGCGGCTTCCGATCTGTCCCCCGACAGCGGTCATCAGCGCGTCTTGTCCGTCAGGTCGGCATCCAGGCCCTCGCCGCCCTCCTCGCCATCCTTGCCCAACGTCAGCAGGTCATAGGCCCCCGACTGGCCCGGGCTGCGATAGACGTAGTCGCGCCCCCACGGGTCCTGCGGGAGGTCTGCAATGTAGGGCTCGGCCGGATAGGCGATCGGCTCGGGCGGTAAAGTCGGACGTTCAGCCAAAGCTCGCAGCCCCTGCTCCGACGTCGGATAGCTGCCGTTGTCGAGGCGATAGGTACGCAGGGCGGTCGCAAGCGTCTGTAGGTCGCTCTTCGCTGCGGTAACCTTGGCTTGGTCCAGTCGTCCGATCACATTGGGGACGATCAAGGCAGCCATCACCGCGATGATCGCCAACACGACGATCATCTCAACCAGAGTCAGTCCATCGCGCCGACGCGAAAGACCAGATGCCCATTTGTGACGCTTGGGCGAAGTCATCATGACACTTTTTCTCGATGGGGCCGCCCGTAGCGACAGCCTGTTTTTCGCTGCTATAGACCGCCTCGTGGCCCTGGACCACGCCCTTCTGTCACGGACTTCCGATGCCCGGTCGACCCGCCCGTTCGAACCTTCCGAGCCGAGGCTTATGGCGTATCGTCGATGACAGAATCTTTGCGGTCGACCGCGCCTGGGCGGGGCCGACGACGGTTCTGGTCCCTTCGGAAGACGTCCTGACCCTGACGGTCGACCTGCCGTTCGCGACGCGAGCGCAGCGCCTGTCCAATCTTCCGTATGCGATGGAAGACGCCGTCGCCGAACCGCTCGCCAACCTCCACTTCGCCCTGGGTCAGGAGGTCGCGCCGCGCCGCCACATCGCCGGAGCCGTCCGCCGCGCCCGGATGGACCAGTGGATCGCCCTGCTGGCCGCAGAGGATCTGGACGCGGCGATCCTCCTGCCCGACGCTCTGACGCTGCCCGTCCCGCCCGCCGGGGTCTGGGCCGTCCGCAAGGCCGAGGGCGGCCGCGCCCTGATCCGCACCGACAATGGCGCGGGCTTCGCCGTGCCCCTGGCCATGCTCAACTCGGCCTGGACGGCGGCGGGCAAGCCCCGCATCGCCGCCCTCGGCGAGCCCCTGCCCGACGCCATGGCCGAGGGCGTGGACGCGACCGCCGCCGTCGTCGACCCCGCAGGCGATCCGTTGCTGGTCCTGCCGCCGCTGGACCTGCGGCAGGGCGCCTATGCCGCGACCCGCCCCACCGATCTGTCTGCGGGTCGCACCCTGGCCTGGGTCGCCGGGATCGGCGTGGTGGCCCACATCACAATCCTGGGCGTCGACGCCCTGCTTCTGCACGGCATGGCCGAGCAGAAGGAGGCCGAGGCCCGCGCCGTGCTCCAATCTGTCGCCCCCCAGGTCGCCGCCACCGATGATCCCGTCGCCGCCGCCGATCGCCTGCTGCCCGGCAGCGGCTCTGGCGCGAAACCCTTCACCGGCCTGCTAAGCCGCACGTCCCAGGCCCTGCCCGGAGGCGGCGTCGTCGCCTTCAACCGCCTGGCCTATGAGCCAGGCGGGCTCGATCTCGCCGTCGTCGTACCGGACGCCTCTACGCTGGACCGCACGGTGCAGGCGCTGAACGCCTCCGGCCTGACCGCGACCGGAACGCCGGGCGTGGTCGACGCTGCGGCCGCATCCGGTGGGCTGAACGCCACCATCACGGTCGGAGGTGCCCGATGAGAGCACCCGTCCTTCTGAACCGCGCGTCTCCCGCCCTGAACTCTGCCGCCGCCTGGTACGCCGCCCGTTCCCGCCGCGAGCAGCTCCTGCTGGCGGGCCTCGGCGTACTGCTGGCCGGGGCCGTGCTGTGGCTCCTGATCCTGCGCCCCCTGCTCGACGCCCGCGCCGCCTCGGTCGCCCGCATCGCGGCCTATGAAGAGGTCATGGTCCGCGTCCGCACCGCCGGGCCTCCGGGACCGATGGTGGCCGGCCTCGATGGCCCGCTGGAGACCGCCATCCCGACCCAGGCCGCCACCTTCGGCGTCGTCCCGACCGTCGCCATGGACGGCGAGGCGGCCACCGTCACCGTTTCCGAAGGCCGCTACGACAGCCTGATCCCCTGGCTCTCGGCGCTGGAGGCCTCCGGCGCGATCCTGACTTCGGTCGAGCTGCAACGCGGCACTCAGCTCGGCGCCGTCAACGCCACTCTGCGGGTCGAACGCCCATGAGCCTCGCCGAAGACCGCCCCGCCGCCCCCGCTGTCGCCTACGGTTTCGCTCGCAGGCGCGGCGCCATGATCGTCACCGGCGGCGACCGGCCCGTGTGCCTGCACCGCCGTTCAGCCACGCTGGAGACCCTGCTGGAGGTCCGCCGCGTCGCCGGCGCCGACATCGCCTTCGAGGCCGTGGACGACGACCGCTTCGACGCGGTCCTGCGCGACCAGACCGGCGGAGAGGCCGCACCCGCCGCCGACATCGCCGCCTCCGAGGACGACCTCAAGGCGCTCGCCGACGAGGCCGCCGTCATCGACGACCTGCTGGACAGCCGCGACGACGCCCCGGTGGTGCGCCTCATCAACGCCCTGCTTCTCCAGGCCATCCGCGACGGCGCGTCCGACATCCACATCGAGGCCGAGGAGAAGCGGCTCGTCGTCCGCTTCCGCATCGATGGCGTGCTGCGCGAAGTGCTCGAGCCCGCCCGCGCTCTGGCCCCCCTGCTGGTCAGCCGCATCAAGGTCATGGCGCGCCTCGACATCGCCGAGAAGCGCGTGCCCCACGACGGCCGGGTGACGCTGCGCATCGGCGGGCTGGACGTCGACGTCCGCGTCTCGACCATTCCGTCCCAGTACGGCGAGCGGGTGGTGCTGCGTCTGCTGGACCGGGGCTCGACCAGCCTCGACCTCGCCCAGCTGGGCATGAGCGAGCGCGACCTGGTGACCTTCGAGCGCCTGATTGCCCGCCCGCACGGCGTTATTCTGGTCACCGGCCCGACCGGCTCGGGCAAGACGACCACGCTCTATTCGGCCCTGACCCGGCTGAACGACCGCCGCCGCAACATCATGACGGTCGAGGACCCGATCGAATACGCGCTCGACGGCATCGGCCAGATGCAGGTCAATTCGAAGATCGACCTGACCTTCGCCCGCGGCCTGCGCGCCATCCTGCGTCAGGACCCCGACGTCATCATGGTCGGCGAGATCCGCGATCACGAGACCGCCGAGGTCGCCGTGCGCGCCTCCATGACCGGCCACCTGATGCTGTCGACGCTGCACACCAATACCGCGGTCGGCAGCGTCACCCGCCTGATCGACATGGGCGTGGAACGCTATCTGCTCGCCCCCATGCTGACCGGCCTGATCGCCCAGCGTCTGGTCCGCCGCCTCTGCCCTCACTGCCGCAAGGAAGACACCGCCACCCAGGCCGATAGCGAGCTTACGAGCGGCGCCATTCCGGTCGGCGGCCGCGTCTTCCGTCCCGTCGGATGCCTCCAGTGCCGGGGCGAGGGGTACAAGGGCCGGCTCGGCGTCTATGAGGTCATCGAGGTCGATCCGGCGATGCAACAGGCTGTCCACGACGGCGCGGGCGAGCCCGAGCTGGTGAAGCTCGCCCGCCAGCGCGGCCCCGGTCTGCTCGAAGACGGCGCAGCCAAAGCCATGGCTGGCGAGACCACGGTGCAAGAGGTCGCGCGCGTGGTCCGCGAGGACGCCTGATGCCGGTCTACGCCTGGCAAGCCGTCGACGCCGAGGGGAAGCCCCACAAGGGCACCATCGAGGCCGCGTCCGACGTCGGCGCGCGCCAGCTGGTCCGCGACCGGGGCCTGCTCCCCACCGGCGTCACCCTCGCCGGCGACACGGCCCGGACCAAGGGCGCCGGGATCACCCTGTTCAAGCGCGGCGTCTCGTCCAAGACCCTCGCCGCCGTCACCCGCCAGCTCTCGACCCTGATCGGCTCGGACATCCGCATCGAGGAAGCCCTGCGCATCGCGGCCCAGCAGACGGAGGGCCAGCCCGTCTCCGTCGTCCTGACTGACGTCCGCTCCGCCATCCTGGAGGGCCGCAGCTTCGCCGCCGCGCTGGGCCGCCACCCCAAGGTCTTCCCGGAGTTCTACCGCGCCTCGATCGCGGCGGGGGAACAGTCGGGCAAGCTGTCGACGGTCCTCGCCCATCTGACCGAATTCGTCGGCAATCAGGAGAAGGCGCGGCGCAAGGTTCAGCTGGCGCTGCTCTATCCCGCCCTGCTCGCCGGCGTGTCGCTGCTGATGATCACCCTGATGATGGTCTATGTCGTGCCCGACATCGTGCGCGTCTTCGTCTCGCGCGGCGCCGAGCTGCCCTTCCTGACCCGCGCCCTGATCGCCCTGTCGGCCTTCGTCCAGGGCTTCGGCGTCTATGTCCTGATCGCCCTGGTCGTCGCGGGCGTCGGCTGGAACCGCTGGCTGGCGGTCCCCGCCAACAGCCGCCGCTTCGCCGAGTTCCTGCTCAAGACCCCGCCCTTCGCGGGCTTCGTCCAGCACCTTAACGCCGCCCGCTTCGCCGGATCGCTGGCGACGCTGGTCCGCTCAGACGTGCCCCTGGTCGAGGCGCTGCAGGCGGCGGCCGCCGTCACGCCGAACCGCTACGCCCGCGAACGCGCCCTCGTCACCGCCGCCCGCGTCCGCGAGGGTTCGTCTCTGCGCCGCGCCATGGCCGAAGCCGACGTCTTCCCCCCGCTGCTCCTCGCCATCGTCGCGGCGGGCGAACAGTCCGGCAAGCTGGGTCAGGGCCTGGAGCGCGCCGCCCTGGATCTGGAGCAGGAGCTCGACAGCCTGGTTCAGGCGCTGGTGTCGCTGGTCGAGCCCGGGGTGCTGCTGGTGATGGGCGGGATCGTGCTCCTGATGGTGCTGGCCATCCTCATGCCGATCGTGAACCTCAACAACCTGGCGGGGTTGTGAGCCGCCCGGCCTACAGGCTGCCCTCGAACCTCACCGGCGCCGTCATGCCGGGGATCAGGCCGACGCCGCCCGCCTCGATGGAGGCCGTCAGCCCGCCGTCCGCCTGGATGCGCGCCTGCATCACCGCCTCGCCCGAGCCGTCGCGGTTCAGCGTCACCAGCGTCGAGCCCTCGTCCGCCGTGACCGTCCCCGCCAGCGCCGGAACCGGCGTCGCCGCCCCGCCGCCGGTCAGGGCGCACGCCCCCGGCGAGGTGGTGATCGTCCCCTCGCCCTCCGGCGCGCCCCGGATCGACAGCCGGGCCACATCCAGCCGCGCCAGCGGATCACAGACGAACGGCATGGCGGGCGCCACCGCGTTCAGCAGCCGCATCGACGCCGTCCCCTCCAGATCACGCACCAGCACCCGCCCCGGCCGCACCAGAGCCTCGGCCGTCGCCTGGGTCTCCGGTCCGCGCAGCGAAATCCGCTCCACCGCCGCCAGGCTGAACAGCGAGCTGAACGGCCGCAGGCTCCATCCCGCGCCGAACCCACCCGGCAGCGCCCGTTCACCGGCCCAGACCGTGCCCACCGCCTGCCGCTCGCCGTTGGACGAGCGCGGCGTCACGATCTCCGCCGGGGCCATCGCCACCAGCCCGATCAGGAACGAGCCGCCCGCCACGCAGCCCAGCACCACGCGCCAGCGCGTGACCTTGACCGTCAGGCGCTCGAACTGAAATGCGCCCCCGGCCCGTCCGCCTTCGCCGTCGCGTGTCCGCCAGACCTTCAGCATGCGCTCTCCCTCGTCCGCGCCTCGATAGCACGGCCAAGGTGACAACCAAGCGGCGCCGCGACGGTTTCACCCTGGTCGAGGTGCTGATCGCGCTCGCCCTCTTCGCCCTGATCGGGGTGGCGGGCTTTACCCTGTTGAACAGCGTGCTTCGCACCCAGGGCGCGACAGAGACCCGCCTCGACCGCATGGCCGAGATCCAGCGCGCCATGCTGGTCGTCACCTCCGACCTCGATCAGGTCACGGGCTCCATCGCAGGCGGCGGGGGCGGCCTGTCGATCCGCAAGTTCGACGTCGCGGGCAACGTCGTGGCCGTCCGCTATGAACTGGCCGGCGACCGCGTGAACCGCATCGTCAGCGGCCCGGCCGGAGAGCGTGTCCAGACCCTGCTGACGGGCGTCGCCGACGCCCGCTGGAGCTTCCACCAGAGGCGCGGAACCTGGCTCGACACCTGGCCTCTGCCCGCGCCCGCGGCCGCACCTCCCGGCACCCCCACGCCCAACCAGCCGACACGGCTGCTTGCCGACGAGGGGCTGACGGCGGTCGCCCTCGACCTCACGCTGAACGGTGTCGACGGCCGCCCCGGGGCGACGGTGCGTCGCCTCGTCTCCATCCCCCTGACCGACGCCCCCGAGGCGGCCGCTCCGGCTCAGCCGCAGCCTGCGACATGACCCGGCGCGAGGGCATGATCCTGCTCAACGTGCTCCTGGTCATGGCGGTGGCCAGCGTCGCCGTCCTGATCATGATCGCGGCCCAGGACCTGGAGGTTCAACGCTCCACCCGTCTGCGCGACGCCGCCCAGGCCAACGCCTATGCGCGCGCCGGAGAGCTGTCCGCCATCACGGCCCTGCGCCGCGACGGCCTGACCGCATCCGCCACCGACAATCTGACCGAACCCTGGGCACAGCTGGGCCAGCAGGACATCTCCATCCCGAACGGCCGCTTCGCCCTGGCCATCGAGGACGAGCAGGCGCGCTTCAACCTGAATGCGCTCAAGACCGGCGACCCCGGCCCCATCGACCTGTTCCAGCGGATCGGCGCCGAACTCGACATCGACCCGGCCAGCCTCATCCGCATCGCCACCGTGGTCCGCGTCGCCGGAGGCATCACGGACGAGGGCCTGATCCTGGCCGCAGGCGTGCCCCGCGCCGACCTCGACCGCCTCACGCCCTACGTCGCCATCCTGCCGGGCGTGACCAGCGTCAACCTCAACACCGTCCAGCTGCCGCTCCTGACGCTGATGACCCGCGACGCGGAGGTCGCCCGCAAGCTGATTGAGACCCGCACGCGGAAAGGCTACCTGACCCCCGCCGACCTCGCCGCCGAGGGCGCGCCCACGCTCCTGGGGACCGGCTACACCTCGGACCACTACCGCGTCGTCACGACCGTCACCGTCGGCGACGTCACCCAGGCGCTGGACAGCCGCATCGCCCGCGTGCGCGGCGTCGGCACGGTCGATGTGGTGGTCACCGGTCGGCGGCGCACAGCGGGCTAGGCGCGCCGGATCTTCTCCATCGGCCGCCCCTTGGCCAGTTCGTCGATCAGCTTGTCCAGATAGCGGATCTCGCGCATCAGCGGGTCCGCGACCGTCGCCACGTCCACGCCGCAGACCTTGCCCGTGATCAGCGCCCGCGCCGGGTTCAGCCGCGCCGTGTCTGCGAAGAAGGTCTGGAAGTCCGTCCCCGCTTCCAGATGCCGCTCCAGCTCGGCCTGATCGAAGCCCGTGTGCCAGCGGATGATCTCATCGACCTCTGCCTTGGTGCGCCCCTTCTTCTCGGCCTTGGCGACATAGTGCCGATAGACGCTGGCGACGCTCATGGCGAAGACGCGGTGGCTCATGGCGGACTCCGGACAACAGAAGGCCGGGGAAGGTCGCCCCTCCCCGGCCCCAAGTCTACGTTCAGGAGAGAACGAACTTTAGAAGCGGTAGCGGGTGCCCAGATAGAACTGCCGTCCCGTGTGGTGATAGACCGAGGTCGACTGGCGGCTGTCGTCGCCGACGTACTGGTGGTTCTCCTCGTCGGTCAGGTTCAGCCCCTCGAAGGTCAGGGTGATCTGGTCGGTCAGGTTGAACGAGGCCGAGGCGTCGATGTTCAGCGTCTCGTTCTTGCCCTCGATCAGGTTGCCGTTCCGGCCCGGCACGTTCTGCAGATAGGCCTCGCGGTAGGCGGCCGAGACCCGCGCCGAGAACCGGTCGTCCTCATAGTAGAGCGTACCGTTGTAGGCCGTCGGCGAGAGATTGATCAGGTCGTTGGTCACGAAGGTCGCGCACAAGGCGTCGTTGCAGTAGTCGATCTCCGACTCCACCCGCGTGTAGTTCAGCTGCACCCCCAGGTTCTCCAGCGGACCCGGAAGGAAGCGGAACGGCTGCTGATAGCTGATCTCGAAGCCCTTCAGCGGCCCGCCCTCGGTGTTCACCGCAGAGGTCAGCTGGAAGACGGTCGAGGAGGAGCAGACGCCGGTGCAGAAGGACGGAGCGAAGGCCGAGGGGTTCAGCGCGGTCAGCGCCGAATAGGGCAGGTCCTGACGGATGATCTGAATGTAGCTGTCGATGTCCTTGTAGAAGTAGGCGAAGGACAGCAGGCTCTCTTCGGCGAAATACCACTCCAGGCTCAGGTCATAGGTCTTGGCCCGGAACGGCTCCAGATTCACATTGCCGATCGAGGCCGTGAAATTCGGACCCGTGGTCGACAGCGAGGTCGTCGGCACCAGGTAGTTGGTGCCCGCCAGGGTGTTGCCGATCTGCGGACGCGCCATCACCTCGGCCGCGCCGAAGCGGATGATGACGTCCTCCATCGGCTCCAGCGCCAGGTTCAGCGACGGCAGAATGTCCTCGTAGGTGTTCTCGCCGGTGACGCGCGTCCCCCCGCCCGTCGACGAGTAGCCCGCCGCCTGAAGCTCGGTGAAGGCGTGGCGAACGCCGACGTTGCCCCGCAGCGGCATGCCGCCGACCTCGAGGTCGAAGTCCGCCTGGACATAGTAGGCGAAGTCATTTTCCTCGATCGTCCGGTTGCCGCCGCGCGCGTTGCCGTTGGTGACGCTGGTCAGGGTGAAGTCCCCGCCCGGCACGCCCGTGTTGCAGTTGCAGTAGATGTTGAACAGGCTGGCGATGGCGTCGAGGTTCGGCCGCACCCAGCTGCTCGGCGTGCCGGCCGGGATCAGGTCCTGGCCAAAGCCCGTCAGCAGATTGGAGATCGAGGCCACCGTCTGCCCGGCCGGCAGGGCCGGCACCACCGTCTCGTCCGTCCGACGGAACTCGACCGAGTCCGAATAGTAGGTCTTGCCGTGCACGCCGGCCCTGAGCGTCAGCCAGTCGCGCGCATCCCATTCCAGATCGCCCGACACCGCCTCGAAGATGGTCGTGACCGCGTTCGGACGCAGCCGGATTTCCGACCGCGGCAGGCTGGCCAGTCCGGTTCCCAGGCTGACGTCGCGCCAGCTCCAGTTGGCCGGATTGGTCACGTCGAAGCCATAGTTCAGCACCGGCGTGTCCGGATTGCCCCGGAAGTCGAAGGAGTAGCCCTGGGTGTTCTGGCGATCCAGCGTCACCGTCGTCTGCACCGGGTTGTCGAAGTCCGACTGGGCCCGGCCGATGTAGAACCGGCCGCGCAGGGTATCGGTGAACTCGCGATCGATGGTCAGGCTGACCTGATGGAACTCGGTCGACAGCTCGTCGAACCGCTGCTCGGAGCGGATGTCCACGTTGTCGAACACGCCATAGACCAGCGCGTTGTTCTCCACGACCGCCTCGCGCACGCCGATCTGGGTCTGGCCGCCCGCCGCCGCGTTGCGGCTGAAGGACAGGGCTTCCAGGAAGTCCTCCTGACGGGTCGCGTCCAGCTTGGAATAGAGCACGTCCAGGCTGATCGTCGTCTCGGCGTCGGGCCGGAACTGGAAGGCGCCGGTGACGCCCAGCCGCTCCTGCTGGTGGGTCAGGCGGCCATAGCGGGGAAGGCGCGGAATGAAGACGTTCGCCTGGTTGGCCGTGTTGTAGGCCGCGATGTTCGACGCCGTATTGGCCGGACGCGCGACGCCCGTCGCGCAGTTGGCCGCCGTCGTTCCGTTAGCGGTCGAGTTGCCGGGGTTCTGCGGCGTCACGCCCACCGGCGAGCAGAAGCCGCCCGAGTTGGTCGCGCCCGGCGCGGCCGCAGGGGCCCAGCGCACGGAGCTGAAGCCCTCCTCCAGCAAGTCGCGCTTGGAATAGGCGACCGACAGCAGGGCGCCGAACATCCCGTCGCCCCAGGTGTTGGACATCAGGATCGCGCCGCGCGGATTGGTCGTCTCCGACAGGTCGTTGTATCCGGCCTGGGCCGACGCCGCGAAGGTGAAGCCGTCGTCGTAGTCGAACGGACGCGCCGCCTGCAGGTCGATGGTGGCCCCCAGAGAGCCTTCTTCGGTCTCGGCCGCCGCCGTCTTCCGGACGGTGATCGAGTTGAACAGCTCGGCGGCGAAGACGTTGAAGTCGAAGCCCCGGCCCCGATTGGCCCCGCCCGACGAGTCGGTGCCGCCCGTCGTGGCCTGGGCCTCCATGCCGTTGATGCGGGTGCGGGTGAAGTCGGCGGACAGGCCGCGCACGGTCAGCGAGCGGCCTTCGCCGGCGTCGCGGTCGATCGACACGCCGGGAATGCGCTGGATGGCCTCGGCCAGGTTCAGGTTGGGGAAGTCGGCGATGTCCTCGGCCACGATGGCGTCCACGACGCCCGCTTCGCGACGCTTGATATCGAGGGCGGCGCGCAGACTCTGACGGAAACCGGTGACGACGATCTCGTCGACCTGGGTCGCCTCCTCGTCCTGGGACGAGCTTTGGGGCGCGGTCTGGGCCGCTGCGGCGCCGACGCCCAGCGTCAGGGCGATGGCCAGGCCGGACGCGCCCGCGACCAGCCCCCGACGATAGGCGCGCACCCGCGCCGAGTGATCCGAAGTCATAGTGCCTCCTCCCAAGGTCATGTCATCGCGCCGACGTTGTCGCCGGTCTATGGTCTGGCCGTCGCGAGGCTGTCCCGCGCCGATTGACACCGGTATCATTTTTGAACGACATGCGCTTTGACACCGGTATCAATGCGAGCCTAACCCGATGACGACCGTTCTTGCAAGCCGTGTGTGTTTCGCGCTGATCGCGCTACTGGCGTCAGCCGCCGCGGATGTCGCCGTCGCGCAACAGACGGGCGCGCGGGATCCAAACTCCGCCATCCTCGCCTTTACCGGCGCAGACGGTGCGGGCCGCTTCGCCATCGGTGGCCGTGGCGGCGCGGTCCTGCGCGTCACCAACCTGAACGATTCCGGCCCCGGCAGCCTGCGCGCCGCCGTCGAGGCCGAGGGCCCCCGCACCGTCGTCTTCGACATCGGCGGTACGATCCGGCTCGCCTCTCCCCTGCGCATTCGCGGGCCCCAAATCACGATCGCGGGGCAGACCGCGCCCGGCGGCGGCATCACCCTGCGTGGCCAGCCCCTGATCGTCTCCGCCGATGACGTCGTCATCCGCTACATCCGCTCGCGCCTCGGCGACGAGGACGGGGTGGAGGCCGACGCCATCACCATCGACCGGGGCCAGAGGATCATCCTCGACCACGTCTCCGCCTCCTGGTCCGTCGACGAGACTCTGTCGGTCGGCAGCCGCGACCGCGTCATCGACGCCGTCACCGTTCAGTGGTCCATCATTTCCGAGAGCCTGAATCTGTCGGCCCATTCCAAGGGCGACCACGGCTATGGCTCCCTGATCCGCGCCGGCCGAGGCGCCGAGATCACCTTCCACCACAACCTGTGGGCCAGCCACCGCGCCCGAATGCCTCGTCCCGGCAACTACCTGACCCCGGATCAGGACCCCGAGGGCGCCCGCTTCGCCTTCGTCAACAACGTCTTCTACAACTGGGGTGGAGAGCACGCTGGCTACAACGCTGACGACGACCCGGCGACCGTCTCCACCTACGCCTTCGTCGCCAACGCCTATCGCCGAGGACCCGATTCCACCGGCGGCGTCATCTTCGAGGAGGAGAGCCCGCTGGCCCGCGCCTGGTTCGAAGCCAACAGCCTGGACGGCGACACCCCCGCCGATCCGTGGCGCCTCGTCGAGGGCGGCGACCGCGACGACTACCGCCTTCCCGCCCGCCCCGACTGGGCCTTGCCGACCGCTACCTCCGCCGCCGAGGCCGAGGCCACCGTGCTGAACGGCGCCGGCGCCTCCCGCGTCCGCGACGCGGTCGACATCCGCGTCATCGCTTCGGTCCGCGACGGTTCGGGCCGGATCATCGACAGCCAGGACCAGGTCGGCGGCTGGCCGGACCTCGCCCCCGGCTCGCCCTGGAGCGATGGCGACGGCGACGGCATGCCGGACGACTGGGAGCGCGCCCACGGCCACGACCCGGCTCGCCCCGACGGCGCCGCCGACCGCGACGGCGACGGCTTCACAAACCTCGAGGACTGGCTGAACAGCCTGGCGTCCTGACACCTATTCCGTCACAGGCCCCAGCGCCGTCCCGCCCCAGAAGGCGCAGTTGCGCCGCTCGAAGAACCCATGGTCCATCCGGTCGCCCGCAGGATCGAACACGCGCACAGGCCCTCCGTCGTCGCTCACCCTCGGCCACTCCGCCTCGAAGCCCGGGTCGTGCCCGAACCCGGCCCACAGCCGCATCATCCGCTCCGACAGCGCCCGCTGCTCCGGCGTCCACCGTCCCGTGTCCGTGAACAGCCATGACGTCCCAAACACCGACGCCAGCTCCGACGCATGATAGGCCCCCATGTCGATCCCCATGATCGCGTCGGGGATGACGAACGGCGGCTCCGCATCGGCGAACTCATAACCGTGCACCGGGACATGGGCTGCCAGGACTCGCCTCAGCGCGTCCGCCGGACAGGCGAAGCGGCTGTCAGTGAAGCTGCGAGCGATCGCCACGCCTGGCCCGTCCTCCCCCACCGGATAGAGCGCCAGCGCCCGTTCGCCCGCCTCGCCATACAGCCACCGCGTCTGGCGCTCATATCGATCCAGGCTCTTCACCTCGGTCGCGAACAGCCGGGCCTCGTCCGCCGTCGTGCCCACGATCACCGGCACGCGGACGAAGCGCCCGCTCGCGAAGGCCTCGGGCGGGCTGACCGGCACGATCCCGTCCGAATGCACCGGTCCCCACGACCCCGGCCCATTGATCCCCGACCGAGGCGACGGCGCCCGCGCCACCCGCCACGCCGGCAGCGCCCTCAGGCACGCCACGTCCCAGGCCTCGCAACCCAACGCTTCCGCGAACGCCATGCCCTTCACCGCCTCGACCGCCGCCGGGTTCAGCGAATGCGGCTCCAGGCACGGCCCGCTCTGGAGGATCAACCGATGAAACAGTCCCTCGGATTGCGGAGACGCCATCAGATAGCAGGCGCTCCAGGCCCCGGAGCTCTCTCCGAACAGAGTCACATCGCCCGGGTCGCCCCCGAACCCCGAGATGTTGGCCTGCACCCAGCGTAGCGCCGCCTGCTGATCCATCAGGCCCCAGTTCCCGCCGACCCCGTCGCCCTCGGCCGCGAAATCCGGATGGGCCAGCCAGCCCAGCGCCCCCAGCCGGAAGTTCACGGTGACCACCACCCGTCCCTGCTCGACCGCCAGCCGGCTCGGGTCGTAGTTCGCCCCCGCCCCGATGGTGAAGGCCCCGCCGTGCAGGAACACCATGACCGGCAGCGCCGCCTCGCTCCTCGCGGGCGCATAGACGTTCAGGACCAGGCAATCCTCCGACCCCACGACGATCCCGCCGCCGCCGCCCAGCACGGCGTCCCGCCCGATCGCCTGCACGCAGTCCGATCCCAGCCGCGTCGCGTCCCGCACGCCCGTCCACGGTTCGACCGGCCGAGGGCTGCGCCAACGGCGCTCGCCCACCGGCGGCGCGGCATAGGGGACGCCGAGAAACGCCCGCACGCCCGCCCCCTCGACGCCCCTTACGTCTCCCGCCTGCGTGGTCGCCGTCACGAACGCCCGGTCGGCCGCGAACCGCACATGGTCCACGTCGCCGGGGTGGGTGCAGGCGGCGAGCGCCAGCGCGAGGACCAGCAGGAGCCTCCGGATCACGCGCCGTCCCCGCCGATCCTCAGGGCGTCGTACCAGTCCGCATAGGGGGTGTTCCGAACCATCTTCCGGTTCATGTCAGGCGCGCCGTCGCTCCACCAGACCGGACCGCGCTCGCCCACGGCGATCTTGGCGCTGTTCACCTGCGTCCGCGCGATTTTCAGCGCGTTTGCGTCCCCGCTCTTCAGCGCCAGACCCACCGCCCGTCGCGCCTGCATCAGCGCCTTTACCAGCCGGGCGCGCTCCGTCGCCGCCAGCCCCGGATCGGAGCATCGCCACAGCCGTCCGCGCACGACGAAATACCGCCCGTCCGGCGTCACGGGATAGGGCGGCCGCTCGTCCGCCGACTTCAATAGTAGCCGTAGTCGCCCCGACGCGGCACGCGCTCATAGCCGTAGCGGCCGTCGCGGTTGTAGCCGCCGAAGCCGTAGCCGCAGGGATCTTCCCGCGCCGACAGCTGGTTGCCGATCAGACCTCCGGCGATCGCGCCGATCGCGGCCCCCCGCTCCCGATCGTTCTCGCCCGCGATGGCGGCGCCGGCCAGCGCGCCCAGCGCCGCCCCGCTGGCCGTGGCGTAGCGCCGGTTCTCCGCATAGTCGCGCTCGCATCGCGAGGCGTAGTTGTCGGTGGTGGCGCAGGCGCTGGTCAGCAGGGTCGCAGCGGCTGCGACGCTCAGGGTCAGGACGGATTTCATCGGCGCTCTCCACGGTTCGCCCGTGCTCAACGCCGCGCCGCCGAGCAGCGTTCCTCCCGCGTCCTCTCGCCGATCGTCGAAGAAAAAGCCCCGCCGGATCGCTCCGGCGGGGCCTTTCAGTTCAACGTCTCGCGCTCAAGCAGCGGGCGACCGCGTCGCCCGCGTTAGCGCCAGAAACCGGCTTAGGCGATGATCTTGGCCACGACGCCGGCGCCGACGGTGCGGCCGCCTTCACGGATGGCGAAGCGCAGCTTCTCTTCCATGGCGATCGGGGTGATCAGCTCGACGTTCAGCTCGGCGTTGTCGCCGGGCATGATCATCTCCACGCCTTCCTTCAGCTGCACGATGCCGGTCACGTCGGTCGTGCGGAAGTAGAACTGCGGGCGGTAGTTGGTGAAGAACGGCGTGTGACGGCCGCCCTCTTCCTTGGTCAGGATGTAGGCCTCGGCCAGGAACTTGGTGTGCGGGGTGATCGAGCCCGGCTTGCACAGCACCTGGCCGCGCTCGACGTCCTCGCGCTTGGTGCCGCGCAGCAGCACGCCGACGTTGTCGCCCGCCTGGCCCTGGTCCAGCAGCTTGCGGAACATCTCCACGCCGGTGCAGGTCGTCTTCTGGACCGGACGGATGCCGACGATCTCGACTTCCTCGCCGACCTTGACGATGCCGCGCTCGACCCGGCCCGTCACCACGGTGCCGCGGCCCGAGATCGAGAAGACGTCTTCCACCGGCATCAGGAACGGCAGGTCGATCGGACGCTCCGGCTGCGGGATGTAGTCGTCGACCGTCTGCATCAGCTCCAGGATCTTGTTCTCGCCGATCTCCGGGTTGACGCCGTCGGTCGCGGCCTTGGCCGAGCCCTTGGTGATCGGAATCTCGTCGCCCGGGAACTGGTACGAGCTCAGCAGCTCGCGCACTTCCATCTCCACGAGCTCCAGCAGCTCCTCGTCGTCGACCAGGTCGACCTTGTTCATGAACACCACCAGCGCCGGCACGCCGACCTGACGGGCCAGCAGGATGTGCTCGCGGGTCTGCGGCATCGGGCCGTCGGCGGCCGACACCACCAGGATGGCGCCGTCCATCTGCGCGGCGCCCGTGATCATGTTCTTCACATAGTCGGCGTGGCCCGGGCAGTCGACGTGGGCGTAGTGACGGTTGGCCGTCTCATATTCCACGTGCGCCGTGTTGATGGTGATGCCGCGCGCCTTCTCTTCCGGCGCGGCGTCGATGTCCGCATAGTTCATCGCCTTGGCGCCGCCGGCCTTGGCCAGCGTCATGGTGATCGCCGCCGTCAGCGTCGTCTTGCCATGATCCACGTGACCGATCGTGCCGATGTTGCAGTGCGGCTTGGTGCGTTCGAACTTTTCCTTGGCCATTCTCTTCTCTCCGTCCCCTGATGAGGGGGCTATCCTAGGGTTTTCAGGGGGTTGGGGTTAGGCGCTGTACTTCTTGATCACTTCGTCGGCGACGTGTTGCGGCACCGGCTCATAGTGGTCGTACTGCATGGTGAAGGCGGCGCGGCCCTGCGACATGCCGCGAAGCGTGTTCACATAGCCGAACATGTTGGCCAGCGGCACGAAGGCGTTCACCACCGTGGCGTTGCCGCGCATGTCCTGACCCTGGATCATGCCGCGACGACCGTTCAGGTCGCCGATGACCGAACCCAGGTAGTCTTCCGGCGTCACGACCTCGACGGCCATGATCGGCTCGAGCAGGCGGGGTCCGCCCTTCTCGCGCAGTTCCTTGAAGGCGGCGCGCGACGCGATTTCGAACGCCAGCACCGAGGAGTCGACGTCGTGGAAGGCGCCGTCGATCAGGGTCGCCTTGAAGTCGATCAGCGGGAAGCCGGCCAGCAGGCCGTTTTCCTTGGCCGATTCCAGGCCCTTCTGGACGCCCGGAATGTATTCCTTGGGCACCGCGCCGCCGACGATGGCGCTCTCGAACACGAAGCCCGTGCCCGGCTCGCCCGGCTCGAACACCAGCTTGACGCGGGCGAACTGGCCCGTGCCGCCGGTCTGCTTCTTGTGGGTGTAGTCGATCTCGGCCTTGCGGGTGATGGACTCGCGATAGGCCACCTGCGGCGCGCCGATGTTGGCCTCGACCTTGTAGGTGCGCTTCAGGATGTCGATCTTGATGTCGAGGTGCAGCTCGCCCATGCCCTTCAGGATGGTCTGGCCCGACTCGTGGTCGGTCGAGACGTTGAACGACGGATCCTCGGCGGCCAGCTTGGCGAGCGCGACGCCCAGCTTCTCCTGGTCGGCCTTGGACTTGGGCTCCACGGCGATCTCGATGACCGGCGCGGGGAACTCCATGCGCTCCAGGATGACCGGCGACTTGGTCGGGTCGCACAGGGTGTCGCCCGTGCGGGTGTCCTTCAGGCCGGCCAGGGCGACGATGTCGCCAGCGTAGGCTTCCTTGATGTCCTCACGGTTGTTGGAGTGCATCAGCAGCATGCGGCCGACGCGCTCCTTGCGGTCGCGGGTCGAGTTGAGCAGGCCCATGCCCGTTTCCATCTTGCCCGAGTACAGGCGGCAGAAGGTCAGCGAGCCGACGAAGGGGTCGTCCATGATCTTGAACGCCAGGACCGACAGGGGCTCATCGTCCGAGGCCTTACGGGTCACTTCTTCTTCCGTGCGGAAATCGATGCCCTTGGTCGGGGGGATGTCGACGGGCGACGGCAGGTAGTCGACGACGGCGTCGAGCAGGGTCTGGACGCCCTTGTTCTTGAACGCCGAGCCGCACAGGATCGGATAGAAGGCGCCGGTCAGCACGGCCTTGCGGATGCACTTCTTGATGGTCTCTTCCGAAGGCTCGTTGCCCTCGAGGTAGGCTTCCATCGCCTCGTCATCCAGCTCGACGGCGTTGTCGATCAGGTATTGGCGGGCCTCGTTGGCCTTCTCGACCATGTCGGCCGGGATCGGCACGTCCTTGTAGGACGCGCCCAGGCCGTCGTTGTCCCAAACGACGCCGGTCATGCGGACCAGGTCGACCAGGCCCGACAGGTTGGATTCCGAACCGATCGGCAGCTGGATCGGCACGGCCTTGGCGCCCAGACGGTCGCGGATCGACTCGACCGACTTGTCGAAGTCGGCGCCGATCTTGTCCATCTTGTTGACGAACACGATGCGCGGAACCTTGTACTTGTCGGCCTGGCGCCAGACGGTCTCGGTCTGGGGCTCAACGCCGGCGTTGCCGTCCAGCACGGTCACGGCGCCGTCCAGCACGCGCAGCGAACGCTCGACCTCGATGGTGAAGTCCACGTGGCCGGGGGTGTCGATGATGTTCAGGCGCTTCTCGCGCCAGAAGGCGGTCGTCGCGGCCGAGGTGATGGTGATGCCGCGTTCCTGCTCCTGGTCCATCCAGTCCATGGTGGCGGCGCCGTCGTGGACTTCGCCGATCTTGTGGGACTTGCCGGTGTAATACAGGATCCGCTCGGTCGTCGTCGTCTTGCCCGCGTCGATGTGGGCCATGATGCCGAAGTTGCGGTAGTCCTCGATCTTGTGCGTGCGGGGCATGGAAAGCGCCTTGAAGTGGGTTCAGGGCGCGGAAGGTGCGCCCTCGGGGAGTTCGTCGATGTCGGGATATGCGAGCGCGGGCGATCTAGCTCAAACCGCCCGCGCCGGATAGTCCCAGATAGTCAGCGCCCGGCCCTTAGAAAAGGGATGCGACGCTTTGAAGACGTTACCAGCGGTAATGGCTGAAGGCGCGGTTCGCCTCGGCCATCTTGTGGGTGTCTTCGCGCTTCTTGACCGCGGTGCCGCGGTTATTCGAGGCGTCCAGCAGTTCGGCGGCCAGCTTCTCGGTCATGGTGTTCTCGCCGCGCTTGCGCGCTGCGTTCACCAGCCAGCGGATGGCCAGCGCGCGACGGCGATCGGGGCGAACCTCGACCGGCACCTGATAGGTGGCGCCGCCGACGCGACGCGACCGGACTTCGACCGAGGGGGCGACGTTGTCGAGCGCGGTGTGGAAGGTCGCGACCGGCTCCTGGTCCTTCTTCTTCTCGGCCAGGATGTCGAAGGCGCCATAGACGATGTTCTCGGCGACGGCCTTCTTGCCCTCGTACATGACGTAATTCATGAACTTGGTGACGATCAGATCCTTGTACTTCGGATCCGGCAGGACTTCGCGTTTCTGGGCGCGGTGACGACGGGACATGGGCTTCTACCTTGTTCTTGTTCTTACTTCGGACGCTTGGCGCCGTAGTGCGAGCGGCGCTGCTTGCGGTCCTTGACGCCTTGCGTGTCCAGCACGCCGCGCAGGATGTGGTAGCGGACGCCGGGCAAGTCCTTCACGCGGCCGCCGCGGATCAGGACCACCGAGTGCTCCTGCAGATTGTGGCCTTCGCCGGGGATGTAGCACACGGCTTCGTAGCCGTTCTTGGCCAGGCGGACCTTGGCGACCTTACGCAGGGCCGAGTTCGGCTTCTTCGGGGTCGTCGTGTAGACGCGGGTGCAGACGCCGCGGCGCTGGGGCGAGCCTTCCAGGGCCGGCACCTTGTTGCGCACGGGCTTGGGCTTGCGGGGCTTGCGGATCAGCTGGTTGATCGTGGGCATTACAGTCTCGACTTCTGATGGAGGCGTGTGCCTGTCGGCCGGAGCGCCTCGGTTTCCTTCTTTTTGAACGGCTCCGAAGAGCCGCCCGGGATCGTTCGAGACTGACGGTCGAACCAAACGAAAAAACCGGAACGCGCGCTTTGGGCGTTCCGGCGGGCACAGCCCGTCCGTTCGATTGTCACGATCAGGATGGGGCGAGCCCCGTCTCGAAAGTCCGGCGCGTTTACGCGGACGGGCCTGTCAGGTCAAGGGCGCGGCGCCCCTACTCCGCCAACGGCTGCGTCAGATCGAACTCCACGCGGAAATGCCGGTTGGGTCGACGCAGTTCATAGGCGAACATCCTGCCCGGATGGACCTCCATCGCCCACACGTTCGTCGTCGAGACCGAGGCGTCCCAGGCGTTGAACAGCTCGATGGAGAATGCGTCCACGGGGAAGTCCTGCCGGGCCTCCGTCCCCGCCCCCGTCGTGTCGCCGCCACACCAATGCAGGCCGTCGGGCCGGCCTTCCGGATCGCGGTGATCGTGCTTCAGCGTCAGGCCCTCACCCGTCCGCGTCACCACCCAGGTCCGCGACCGGTCCTCGCCGACCCAGAAGGGAATGCGAACCTCATCGGCCGAACAGTCGCGCACATGCATGAGCAGTCTTTGGCTGGCGAAGGTCGAATCGACCGGATCGGTCGTCACCACCCGCCCCTCGAATCTCTGGCCGCAGAGCGCGTTCAGCCGCGCGATGAAGGCGTCCTGCTGCGACGACGGTCCGGCGGGCAGGCTGGCGCAGGCGGCGAAGACCAGCAGAAGGGGCGCGATCAGGAGGGCTTTCATGCCCCGACCCTGGGGCCCAGGCTGCGCCAAGGCAACGTCCCAAGTCCGGCGTTGACTTCGGAACCTTCCTGAGTATGTTCCGCGCCTCTCATTTTACGGCTTCCCCGCCGTCGCAAAGGTAATTTCCGATGGCCAAGCCCGCCTCGATCAAGATCCGCCTGAACTCCACCGCCGACACCGGCTTCTTCTACGTCACCAAGAAGAACGCCCGCACCATGACCGAGAAGATGGTCGTCAAGAAGTACGATCCGGTCGTGAAGAAGCACGTCGAGTTCAAGGAAGGCAAGATCAAGTAAGGGCGCCTTCCGCCCCAACGCAGAAACGCCCGGCCTCGCGGCCGGGCGTTTTCGTTTGCGCCGACGGGGATGCTACTGCGCCGCCGCCCGCTCGGCGTCGAACACCTTCTTGAAATAGGTCCAGCTGGTCTCGTTGGGCCGCGCATCATCCAGCGGCGGCGGCGCGACATAGTCCGGATAGTTGGCCGCGATCTCGTCCCTCAGCACCTGCGGCAGGCCGTCGATGCCGTTCGCCATCGTCTGACCGACCGCGTTGAAGACGAGCCCGCCCGGCCGTCCGCCCATCCGCATCCACGGCAGCCAGGGCGAAATCCGCACCCAGGCGATGGCCGGATCAGCCCTCGGCCGCGAGCCGTCGATCAGATCGGCCTCCGACATGGAGAAGTCGAAGATCTCCATCGCGTGGTACTGGTTGCCGACATACTCCTGATAGTCGCCGCCCAGCGGGTTCACATAGAACAGCGGCGCCTCGAAGTTCAGGAACACCTTGCCCTGATTGACCCGGCCACTGAACCGGAACGGCGAGCCGTCGGCGTTCCGCTCAAAGGTCGGCCGCGAGTTGACCGGGTCGTTGGCGACATGAACCACCTCGACCACCTGATCGGTCTCCGGATTGGTCCAGCTGCGCAGGACCTCATTGGTCCGGGGGTCGAGGTAGAGCATCAGTTCGCGCGACACGAGGCGGTACCCGGTCCCCCGCACGGGGTCCGTCACCGTGCCGCACTGACGCACGTTCATGCCTTCGACGTTGAAGATGTGGCGGTCCGGCACGCCGGGCGAGCGCGCGAACACCCGGCCCGACCAGTGATAGACCACCGGCTCGCCGTCTACGGTCGAGCACTGCACCTTGCGGTTCGCGGCGATCGCGCCCGCCGGCGTCGACAGGTCGATCGTCTGCGCCGACGCGGTCATCGGAATCGCCGCGGCGACCAGGGCGGCCGAGGCCATCAATGTGCGGATCATCTCTCTTCCTCCGTTGAGATCAGGTGATCTTGGGCGCCTCGACGGCCCAGACGCGGCAGTCGGCGATGTCCTCGCGGAGTTTCTTCACCTCCGCATATTCGGGGCTGTCCCAGAAGGCGCGCAGGGTTGGCATGTCAGGCCATTCGGAAATCACCGCCCCGGCCCCGTCGCCCCAGTCGCCCTCCAGTACCTGGACCCCCGGCCCGCGCAGCAGATATCGCCCGCCGTGCTTCTGGATCAGGGCCGCCGCCGCCTGGCCATAGCCGCTCAGAAACCGCTCGCGGTCTGTGATCTTGGCCAGCACGATCATGTAGGCGGCCATCGGCTCCCCCTTGCTATGGCCACCCTAGCGCGCTCAAATGATATAAATCTATACCATTTCGTCGAGAGCCCATGGAACTCCTGCGCGCCGCCACCCTGACCGTCGCTGACCCCGAGGCAACCGCGGCCCGCTACGTCGAGTGGCTGGACTATGAGGTTGTGGAGCGCGGCCACGTTCCCGCCGATCTCGCCGCCAGCTGGGGCTGCCCCGCCTCGGCCGCTCGCGCGTCCGTGGTGTGCCGCCCCGCCTCCGGCGCCGAGGTCTTCCTCCGCTTCGTCCAGGGCGCCACGCCGCCGGATTACAAGCCCTTACGCACCTACGGCTGGGCCGCCATCGAGATCTGCACCCAGGACACCCACGCCGTGAACGCCCGCATGGAGCGATCACCGTTCCAGATCATCGGCCCGCCCAAGGAGCTCGACGGCCTGCCCGCCATCTTCCCCATGCAGGTGAAGGGGCCGGATCAGGAGATCGTCTACCTGACCCAGATCCGGGACAATCTTCCGGCCTACGACCTGCCGCGCGCCGCCAGTCTGATCGACAAGCTGTTCATCATCGTCCTGGCCTGTTCGGACCTGCAGGCCTCGCTGGACTGGTTCGAGACGGAGCTGAAGCTGTCGGCCGGCCGCTCGATGGACCTGGTCTACACCATGATCAACGCGGCCTTCGACCTGCCTGCGGACACCAAGCACACCCTCGCCACCATGGTCCACGGCCGCGACTGCTTCCTGGAACTGGACCAGTACCCCGCCGCCACGTCCGCCCGCCCGACCGAGCCCGACGCCCTGCCCCCCGGCATCGCCATCACCACCTTCCGCCATCCGGACTTCGACGCCCTGGAGGGCTGGATCACCCCGCCGGTCGTCCGCGACGGCGCCGTCTACGCCGGCAGGCGCGCGGGCACGCTGCGCGCGCCGGACGGAACCTTGGTCGAGGTGGTCGAGGCATGAGCGACAGAGCCCAAGAGGTCGTCCTCGCCCGCCCCGTCACGGCTGCCCCGGTGGCAGCCGACTTCACCGTCGTGACCCGCGACCGCACGCCGCCGGAGGGCGATGGCTGGCTGAAGGTCCGCCCCCTGTTCCTCTCGCTGGACCCCTACATCGGCGCCCGCATCCGGGGCCGTCACATGGGCGAGCCCGCTCCCGCCCCCGGCGAGCCCCTGCCCGGCTTCTGCGTCGCGGAGGTTCAGGAGAGCCGCGACCCCGCCTTCGCCCCCGGCGACCGCGTGGTCACCGAGGCCGGCTGGACCGACCTCGCCTGGGTCCGCTCTGACACCGCCCGCAAGGTCTCCGCCGACATCGCTCCGTCCCTGCATCTCAGCGTGCTCGGCATGCCCGGCCTGACCGCCTGGGCCGGCATGACCCAGCTGGCGAAGACCGGCCACGGCGACCTCCTGACCGTCAACGCGGCGGCCGGAACCGTCGGCGGCGTCGCGGGCCAGATCGCCAGGAACCTCGGGGGCCGCGCCGTCGGCGTCGCGGGCGGGCCCGAGAAGTGCGGCCTCGTCGTCGACCGCTATGGCTTCGACGCCTGCGTCGACTACCGTGCCGCCGACTGGGAGGCCCAGATCGCCTCGGCCGTCGCCCCCGGCTCCACCATCCATTTCGAGAACGTCGGCGCGGGCCAGCTCGCCGTCGGCATCAGGAACCTGAAACCCTACGGCCGCGTCGTCCTCTGCGGTCTCGCCGACCACTACCAGGCCGACGCCGGCCCCGCCGTCACCGCCATCGGCCCCATCGTCGGCAAGCGCGCCGCCGTCTTCGGCCTCGTCGTCTACGACTTCTACCCCCGCTGGGCCGAATGGACCGCGCTCGCCGAGCCCTGGGTCAAGCAAGGCCGCCTCACCATCGCCGAGGACGTCGGCCAGGGCCTCGACAGCGCGGGCCGCCAGCTGGAGCGCCTCATGCGCGGCGAAAACGTCGGCAAGACCCTGGTCCAGGTGTGATCCGCCCCGGCGGCGAGCGCGGCTTCGTCACGGTCGAGGGCCGCCGCGTCCTGATCCGCCGCTATGGACGTGGCCCCGCCGTCCTCGTCATCCACGGCTCGCCCCAGTCCTCCCGCGCCGTCGAGGCCGTCTGCCAAACCATCGCCGCGCGCGGCCTGACCGCCCTCGCCCCCGACACCCCCGGCGCCGGCGCGTCAGATCCCCTGCCCCTCAGCGATCCCGACAGCGCCGACTTCGCCCGCGCGCTGCACCGCCTGGTCGAGACCCTGGGCCTGTCCCGCGTCGGCCTCTACGGCTTCCACACCGGGGCCGCGACCGCCGCCACCTTCGCCGCCCTGTTCCCACAGAGCACCGCGGCCCTCGTCTGCGACGGCCTGCCCGCCTGGACCGAGGCCGAACGCGCCCGCTTCCTCGCCGACTACCTCCCGCCATTCCAGCCCGCGTGGGACGGGTCGCACATGACCTGGCTGTGGGCGCGCATGGAGGCCCAGACCGTCTTCTTCCCGTGGCACTCCACCGACCCGGCCGAGCGCATGGCCATGGCCGTCTCAAGCCCTGAGCATATCCACGCCAACGCCATGGACCTGCTGGCGACCGGCGACGCCTACCGCCCCGTCTACCGCGCCGCCTTCACCTTCCGCGCCGAGGCCGTCGCCGATCGCCTGCCCGACACGGCTCTGATCGCCTGCGCCGCCTCCGACATCCTGGCCGCCCACCTCGACCGTCCCGCGCTGGCCGGTCGCGGCGTGATCCTCCCCGACATCCCGGCGCTCCACGCCGCTGCCGCCGAGCACCTGGCGGCCCATCCCGGCGACGCCGCGCCCGACCGCGTCGGCGAGGGCTTCCTCGCGCTCGGCGACGAACGCCTCGCCGTCCACCGCCTGTCCGACGGCCCCGGCCGTCCGCTCGTGATGCTCCACGACGCCGGAGGCTCCGTCGCCGACTTGAGCCCGCCCGAGGGCCGCCCCGTGATCGCGCTGGACCTCCCCGGTCACGGTCTGTCCTCGGAGGGCTGGACCGGCTCCATCGACTGGCCCAAGACCGTTCGCGCCGCGCTCGACGCGCTCAACCTGACCGACGCCGAGATCACCGGCGTCGGCGCCGGCTCCGTCCTCGCCTCGGCCCTGACCGGGGGCGAGCCCCAGCCCGGCCGCGTCCTCGGCTTGCCCGATCCCGCGCCCTCGCTCGCGCCGGAGTGGGACGGCGCCCACCTCCTCCGCGCCTTCCGCATCGCCTCGTGGGAGCGCCTGTTCGACCCCTGGCATCGCCGCGATCCGGCCCATCGGATAGACCGCCCCGCCGACCTCGTGGGCGCCCACGCTCGCGCCGTCAACCTGTTGCGCGCGCACCGGCAATGGAGCGATCTGGAAGCGTGGGCCGCTTCCCGATCCTAGGCCGCGAAGTCCGGGTCCGTCGTCCGCTCCGCCGCCGCCGTCGCCTCGACCCGATCCGGCCCGAATTTGCGATACTTGCCCATCAGCAAGAGCAGCGCCGCCCCCGCCACCAGACCCACGGCCGAATACAGCAGGATGGTCTCATAGCTGCCCGTCCGGTCGAAATACTGGCCGAAGATGACCGGTCCGATACCGGCACCCAGCGCGAAGAACCCGTAGAGCGCGCCATAGATGCCGCCATAGCTCTTCAGCCCGAAGTAGCGCGCCACCATGAAGGCCATCAGGTCGTATTCGACGCCCGCCGCGAAGCCGATCAGCACGATCGACAGCCCCGCGATCACTGGATCGGTCGTCCCCTGCGCCAGGAGCCAGCAGGCCACCGCCGGCGCGCTCAGCAGCACGAAAGCCACCGCCGGAGCCCAGAACCGGTCGATCAGCCACCCGCCCAGCAGCCGCCCGCCGATCACCGACAGGCCGATCAGCGACGCCAGCGTCACGATGTCACCGGCCTCGAAGCCGTTGGAGCGCAGAATGTTCTCGATGTTCGGGATCGGCCCCCCGACCGCGAAGCTGATCGGCACGAAGGCGACCGCCAGGATCCAGAAGCGCCAGTCCCGCAGGGCCTCGCCGAAGCTCTTGCCCGGCGTCACGGCCTTGCGTTCCGCGTCCGCCACGCGCCGCTCGGCCGCCGTCACGGTCTTTCCGCCCACGTCGTGGAAGAAGATGAAGGCGATCGGAAGCGCGATCAGCAGCGGCAGGGCCGCCACGCCCAGATAGGCGATCCGCCAGCCGAATTCCTCGACCAGCCATGCCGTGTAGGGCTTGCAGGCGAAGCCGAACAGGCCGGTCCCCACCAGCGACAGCCCCAGCGCCAGGCCCTTGTGCACCTCGAACCGGTTGTTCACCGCCCGCGTCCACGTCACCGGCAGGGTCCCCGCCCCCACCAGCGCCATGATCCCCCAGGTCACGTAGAACAGGGTGATGTTGCCGTTGCTCGCCGCGAAGCCCGCGAACGCCAGGCCGAATAGCAGCAGCGACCACAGCGCCACCGTCCGCACCCCGATCCGGTCCGCCAGCAAACCCACCAGCGGGCTCGCCAGCAGCACCGCGAAAGTCATGATCGGCAGGCCGCCCAGGATCTCAGCGAAGCCCCAGCCGAACTCCCGCGCCAGCTCCGGCGCCAGGATCCCGATCGTGTAGAACGGCAGTGGCGACAGGCCGAGCCCGATGCCCAGCATGGCCGACAGCACCACGGGCCATCCCAGCTTGAACTCGCCGTATCCGCCCTTCGCCGCGCCCGATGCCGTGGTGTGCGCTTGCATCCGCCGTCCCGATCAGTTGGTATAAACTTATACCATTTGCCGATGGATTCCCGACCGATGCAAGAGCCGATCGCTGACGCCCCGCCCCATGTGGCGAAGGACGAAACCCCGCTCTTCCTCTTCGTCTGCAAGGATGGCCCCAAAGGCCCCGCCCGTCGCGTCGAACATCTGGAGGGCCACCTGACCCACGTCGAAGCCAACTGGCGGCGCTACGTCGTCGCCGGCCCCATGCGCCGCCCCGGCGAGACCGCCTTGATGGGCTCCTACTTCCTCGTCCGCGCCGCCGACGCCGACGAAGCCTGGGCGGTGATGCGGGGGGACCCCTACATCACCTCGGACCTCTACGCCTCGATCGAGCTGACCGAGATCACGCCCTCGATCGGCCTGTGGGTCGGCGGCAAGATCTGGGCCGACGCCGCCTCCATCGCCCACCGCGCGACGGGCGGCTGAAAGAAGCGCTGCAGTAAAAAACCTTTCCCGCCAAGCTTGTACGGTGCGGAACCGGCTTCGCGTCTCGCCGGTTTGCTGGCCATCGTCAGTTGCTTTGCAGGAGAGGCCCGTCCGTGACCAATACAGAGTATGAATTCATCGGCTGGGAGGCCTTGCTGGAGGTCTGGGCACCCCGGGTTCTGGGCGCCGTCCTGATCCTGATCGCCGCCTGGTTCATCGGCCGGGCGATCAAATGGGCGCTGGCCAAGGGCGTCGACAAGCTGCCGGGCGCGGACCGCCACAACGAAGGCCTGGAGCGCCGCCAGACCGTGGGCGCCAAGCTGGGCGACGTCGCGCTCTGGACCGTCCTGCTGTTCGGCGTCGTCGCGGCGCTGGGCGTGCTCAACCTCGGCGGCGCGGTCGCCCCCCTGAACACCCTGCTGAACACGGTCGCCAGCGCCATCCCCAACATCGTCGCCGCGGCCCTGATCTTCTTCGTCGGCTTCATCGTCGCGACGCTGGCTCGTCGCGTGGTCTCCGCCGCGCTCCGGGCCGCCAACGCCGACGGCTGGCTGCAGAAGTCCGGCGCGGGGGGCACCACCGGCTCGACCGGCGTCAGCGACGCGGTCGGCACCCTGGTGTTCGTCCTCATCCTGATCCCGGTGACGATCGCCGCGCTCGAGAAGCTGGCCATCACCGTCATCACCGAGCCCGCCGTGGCCGTGCTGTCGACCGTGTTCGACGCCCTGCCCCGCGTCATCGCCGCCGCCATCGTGCTGGCCATCGGCCTGTTCATCGGCCGCTGGGTCGCCAGCCTGATCGAGCGCATCCTGCCGGCCACCGGCTTCGACCGCTCGATCCAGAGCCTGATCGGCCTGTCGTCGCTGAAGCCCACCGCGTCTGCGACCCCGCCCGCCTCCGCCGGAGCCTCGCCCTACGCCGGCGCGGTCTCGCCCGCCTATGCGGCTCAGATCGAAGGGGCCGCCCCACCCGCCAAGCCCCTGACCCCGTCGCGCGTCGTCGGCATGAGCGCCATGATCGCCATAGTCCTGTTCACGGCGGTGGAGGCCGCGCGCCTGATCGGCTTCGCCTCGGTCGCCGCCATCCTGGCCGGCGTCCTGGATCTGGCGGGCCGCGTCCTGGTTGGCGGGATCATCATCACGGCCGGCGTGCTGATCGCCGACGTGCTGGCCACCCTGATCAATCGGGGCACGGCCGGCGCGGACCGCTTTGCCTCGACGATCGTGCGTTGGGCCACCATCGCGCTCGCCACCGCCATGGGCCTCAGCTTCATGGGCATCGCTGACGAGATCGTGGTGCTGGCCTTCGGCCTGATCCTGGGCTCTGCGGCCGTGGCGGCGGCGCTCGCTTTCGGCCTCGGCGGCCGCGAGACCGCCGGCAAGCTGCTGTCGCAGTGGACGCAGGGCGGCCAGCGCATCACCCCGGCCTCGACCGACCGCCGCCCGCCGGCGCCGGCTCCTTACGAACCCGAGCCCCGGCCGTTCCAGGCCGGTCAGCCTGAAAGCGGCGTCTGATGTCTCAGAGGCGGCGGGTGATCAGTCCGCCGCCTCGACGGCCGCCAGAATGGCGTCGGCCACCACGCGCGGCTGGGCGAACATGATCAGATGGCCCCCGTCCGCGTGGGTCACCGTCGCGTTCATGGTGGTGGCGAAGTGGGTCTGTAGCTGCGCCGGGATGATCTGGTCCCCGTCCGCGACGACATAGTGCGTCGGCTTGACGGACCAGGCCGCCGTCGCCCCGATGGCGTTGTCGTTGACGCCGAAGAAGGTCGGATGCTGCGTCGCCGCCAGCACCGCCTGCTGCCGCGCCGGCAGCCCGGCCGAGAACCACCGCGCCATCGCATCCGCCGGCCAGGTCACCCAGCCCTGCGCATCCGCGTGCAGGCTGGAGAACCACTCCGGCTGGGGGAACCCCGACAGGATCGCATTGACCGACTGGTTCGGCCCCGGCGCGAAGGCCGCGACATAGACCAGCGACCGCACCTTGTCGTGGTTGCCCGCCTCCGAGATCACCACGCCGCCGTAGGAATGGCCGACCAGCACCACCTCGCCCGCCTGGTCGTCGATCACGCGCCGGACCGTGGCCACATCGGCCTCCAGGCTCGACAGCGGGTTCTGCACCGCCACGACGTTGACGCCCGCGTCGATCAGGTGCCCGGCCACTTCGCTCCAGCACGACCCGTCAGCCCAGGCGCCATGCACCAGCACCACCGTCGGCCGGTCCTGGGCACCAGCCGCGCCCGCCGCCAATCCCGCCGCCGCGAACACCGGCGCGCCCGCGCGAAGTAGAAATCTCAGCATCGTCAGCCTCCTCTGCTGAAAGCAGAGTGCCTCTTGATCCCCTCATTTTTGTGACGGGTATCCGACTCTCCGGAACAGGCTGGAAATCTCCGTTTCCACTTAACGTTTCCGAAAATGGTCTGTGGCTAAGGTCCCTTCGTAGCAGGGAGTTTCGGCCCGAGTATGCCGACCATCGAAGTCCTGACGGAGCGCGCCGACCCGGTCGACCCCTCGACCCCGGCGAGCCAGATCTTCGCCCGGTTCCAGTCGGAGCCGGACACCCTCGTCGTACCTGTCGTCGAGGACGGCCGCCCGGTCGGCCTGGTCGAGCGCAACGCCTTCCTGCTGAAGATCGCCGGCCCCTTCGGCCACGCCCTCTACGCCAACCGCCCGGTGTCCATGATCATGGACCCCGAGCCCGCCGTCGTCGACGCCGGCGTCCGCATCGACGCCTTCTGCGACATCCTCATCAAGTCCGGCCCCGGCGCCCTGATGCGCGGCTTCATCGTCACGCACGAGGGCCGCTACCGCGGCGTCGGCACCGCCGTCGGCCTGCTCGCCGCCGTCAACGACGAACAGCGCAGCCGCAATCAGGAGCTCGCCGATCAGGCCCGCGCCCTGACCGACAGCCGCACCCAGGCCCTCGCCTCCGCCCGCGCCAAGAGCCAGTTCCTGGCCATTATGAGCCATGAGCTGCGCACGCCCATGAACGGCGTCCTCGCCGTCGCCGAGCTGCTGCGCCGCCAGCCCCTGAACGAGGCCGCCCACGCCCACGTCCAGACCATCGTCGACTCCTCCGAGACCCTGCTCCGCATCCTCCAGGACGCGCTGGACCTGTCGCGCGCCGAGGCCGGCGAGCTGGAGATGAACCCGCAGGCTACGCCCTTGCGCGCCCTCATGGACGACATCGAGCAGATGTGGGCCCCGCGCGCGTCGCAGGACAGCGTCCGTCTCATGGTCGGCTACGAAGGCGACACTGAGCTCGCCGCCCAGATCGACCCGGTGCGGCTCAAGCAGGTGTTCAACAACCTGATCGGCAATGCGCTCAAGTTCGCCCGCAACGGCGTGGTCGAAGCCAGCCTCAAGGCCTGGTCCGAGAACGGCCGCGTCCGTCTGGAGGCCCGCGTCCGCGACGACGGCCCGGGCGTCGATCCCGACCGCGTCGACGCCATCTTCGAGCCCTTCGTGCACGGCTCCGGCCCGGACGGCGCGGGGCTCGGCCTGTCCATCTGCCGCCAGATCGTTGAACGCCTCGACGGCCGCATCTGGGCCGAGAACAACGCGGGCCGCGGCGCCACCTTCGCCTTTGACCTGACCGCCCCCCTCGCCGACCGCCCGGCCGAGACCGCCACCAACGTCGCCGCCCTGTCGGAGCTCGACTTGCAGTCCACGCCTCACATCCTCATCGTCGACGACAACGCCACCAACCGCGTGGTCGCCCAGGCGCTCTGCGAGATGTTCGGCTGCACCTCGGAAACAGCCGAAGACGGTCTGGAGGCCGTCGAGGCCGTCCAGTCCCGCCCGTTCGACCTCGTCCTCATGGACATCAAGATGCCGCGCATGGACGGCGTCCAGGCGACGCAGGCCATCCGCGCCCTGCCCGGCCCGGTCGGCGCCATTCCAATCGTGGCCCTGACCGCCAATGCCGACCCGGACGACGCCAAGCACTACCTGTCGATCGGCATGGCCGCCGTGGTCGAAAAGCCGATCAAGCCCGAACGTCTGCGCATGGCCATGAATGCCGCCCTGTCCCTCGACGCAGCCGAAGCCGCCCCCGCCGAGGCCAAGGGCCGCCGCGCCGCCTGAGGCCCTTCGCAGCTGCCGGGGCCGCTGCTAAGCCTTGGCGCATGAAGCACCTGATCTCCCTCGCCGCCCTCGCCCTGCTCGGCGCCTGCGCCACCGCGCCTGCCCCGGACGCCGCCGACGCCACGCCCCGTTACTCGACGCCCGAGCAGTATGTCGCGGGTCAGCAGGCCTATCTGGAATGGAACGGCGCTCGGCGCGGCTGGACCACCACGGCCTCGGGCCTGCAATACCGCCGCGAGGGCCGCGCCAACCCGTCCGGCCGCCAGCCCACGGCCACCGACACGGTCCGTGTCCATTACGAGGGGACCTTCATCGACGGCCGCAAGTTCGACAGCTCCTACGACCGGGGCGAACCGGCCGAGTTCCCGCTCAACCGCGTCATCCGCGGCTGGACCGAAGGCGTGGCCCTGATGCGCGAGGGCGAGACCTTCCACTTCGCCATCCCCGCCTCGCTCGGCTACGGCGACCGCTGGGTCGGCGGCGACGAACTGCCGCCCAACTCCACCCTGCTGTTCAAGGTCGAACTGCTCGAGGTGAAGTGAAGAGACACCCTCTCCCAGAGGGAGAGGGGAAAGTGCGCGCTGTTTTTCTCAATCATCCAACGACGCCCGGATTTCGCGAGCGAATCCAACGCCCATCGCGTTTGAGACCCGCCGAACGCGCCCTCATATCCGGGTGTGTTACCCTCCCTCTCGGTTCCGTCGCTTGGGAAGGGCGCAAGGCCTTGCGAGCTTGTCGCGGCGGGAGCGGTTGGAGCGGGAGCTCCCGAGGTTCAACGACCGGAGGCCGTGACGAGCGGTCGTCCGGCGTCCTGGACGGAAGGGGTGGTTCGCGGGCTCTTCGGGGCTCGCGGCGATAAGGCGTCAGGCAGAAGACCGGGCGCGTTCAGGGGATCGGCTTTCGCAAGCACGCCGACCTTCCCGCCGGAGGCGTCAGTAGCGGCAAGGCTCTAACAGGGCCGTCGGTCCCCGGGCAGTCGCGTGGGAACGACGCGGGGCCGTCCGCTTCCGGTCAGACCAGCCGCGCGGAGCAGTCAGCGTTCGCCGAAACACATATCCATACGGTCTCCGGGCGAAGGCCTGGCTGCTCCGCCCGCCCTTCCCACCCCGTTCACAGCGGAAGAGCGTCGGCGCGCGCCTGTTATCCAGCGGGATCGACGACCGCGACGCCCGGATCCTCGATCACCACGCCCGGCCCCAGGGCCATGACCCCCGCCAGCAGCACCGCCGCCGTCGCCGCCAGAGCCGTCGCGCCGAGCAGCCTGAGCGCCCCGGCCTTGCGTACCGGCGCGACCAGCACGCCGCGCGCGGCTTGGATCTGGGTCATCGCATCGGCCATGGCGGGCGCTCCCTCGCTTCGTCTGCGACCTCACGCCCATTCGGTTAACCAAGAGTTGCCGCGCCTCCTCGCTTGGCGACGGCCAAGCCAGCCCCTAGAAGCGGCTCATGATCCTCGTCGTCGATAACTACGACAGCTTCACCTACAACCTCGTCCACTACCTCGCGGAGCTGGGCGCGGAGACTCACGTCATCCGCAACGACGACCTGACGGTCGAGGAAGCCTGGGCGCTCAAGCCCGAGGCTATCCTGTTGTCCCCCGGCCCCTGCGCCCCCGATCAGGCCGGCATCTGCCTGCCGCTCATCACCACCGCGCCCGACGACATGCCGATCCTGGGCGTCTGCCTGGGCCACCAGGCCATCGGCCAGGCCTTCGGCGGCGACGTGATCCGGGCCAAGACCCTGATGCACGGCAAGACCTCGCCGATCACCCACGACGGCCGAGGCCTGTTCAAGGGCCTGCCCAGCCCCTTCACCGCCACCCGCTATCACAGCCTGGCCGTCAGCCGCGCGACCCTTCCCAATACGCTCGACGTCACCGCCTGGACCGAGGACGGCGAGATCATGGGCGTCCAGCACCACGAGCGGCCCATTCACGGCGTCCAGTTCCACCCGGAATCCATCGCCACCGAGCACGGCCACGACCTGATCGCCAACTTCCTGGACCTGGCCAACGTCCGCCGCCTCGCGGTCGTCTGATGTCCGACACCATCAAGCCCCTGCTGGCCAAGCTGGTCGACGGCCAGGTCCTGACCGAGGCCGAAGCCCAGGACTTCTTCGCCGCCTGCCTGCGCGGCGAGCCGACGCCCGCCCAGGTCGCCGCCGCCGTCACGGCCCTGCGCATCCGGGGCGAGACGGTGGCCGAGATCGCCGCCTTCGCCCGCGCCATGCGCTCCGCCGCCGCCCCGTTCGAGACCCCCTTCGACGTCATTGACACCTGCGGCACCGGCGGGGACGGCGCCCACACCTTCAATATCTCCACCGCCGCCGCGCTGGTTCTCGCCGGCGCGGGCCTCAAGGTCGCCAAGCACGGCAACCGCGCGCTGAGCTCCAAATCCGGGTCGTCGGACGTGCTCGCCGCGCTCGGCGTCGACCTCATGGCCCCGGCCGAGCGCCAGAAACAGGCGCTGGATCAGGCCGGCATCTGCTTCCTCTTCGCCCCCGCCTATCACGGGGCCATGCGCCACGTGACGCCGATCCGCGCCGAGATCGGCTTCCGCACCGTCTTCAACCTGCTCGGGCCGCTGTCGAACCCCGCCGGCGCGCGGCGCCAGGTCATGGGCGTCTACGACCCGCGCCTGCTGGAACCCCTGGTCGAGGTGCTGGGCCGCTTGGGCGCTGTCCGCACCTGGACCGTCCACGGCTTGGGTCTGGACGAACTCACCACCACCGGCCCGACCGACGTCGCCGAATGGAAGGACGGGGCCGTCCATCGCTTCCAGGTCACGCCCGAGGACGCCGGCCTGCCCCGCGCCTCCCTCGCCGAGCTGCGCGGCGGCGACGCCGAGGAGAACGCCGCGGCCCTTCGCGCCCTGCTGGCCGGCGCCCCCGGCCCCTATCGCGACGTCGTTCTGCTGAACGCCGCCGCCGCCCTGGTCGTCGCCGACCGCGCCGCCGATCTGAAGGACGGCGTCGCCATCGCCGCCCGCGCCATCGACGACGGCTCGGCCGCCCGGTCGCTGGAGACGCTGGCCCGCATCACCTCAGCCCCCGCCGAGGCGCCCGAGGCATGACCGACATCCTCGAGCAGATCGCCGCCTACAAGCGCGAGGACGTCGCCGCCCGCAAGCGCGAGCGCCCCTTCGTCGAGATCGAATCGCTCGCCCTCGTCGCCGGCATGCCGCGCGGCTTCACCGCCGCCCTGCGCAAAAAGGCCGCCCCCGGCCGCCCCGCCCTGATCGCCGAGGTCAAGAAGGCCAGCCCGTCGAAGGGCCTGATCCGCGCCGACTTCGACCCGCCCGCGCTTGCCCGCGCCTATGAAGCCGGGGGCGCCGCCTGCCTGTCGATCCTGACCGATGGACCGAGCTTCCAGGGCGACGACGCCTATCTGGTCGCCGCCCGCGCCGCCGTCGCCCTGCCCTGTCTGCGCAAGGACTTCCTCGTCGACCCCTGGCAGGTGGCCGAGAGCCGGACGCTCGGCGCCGACTGCATCCTGATCATCCTGTCGATGGTCGACGATTCGCTGGCGGCGGACCTTCTGGCCGAGGCCCGCCGATTCGGCATGGACGCCCTGATCGAGACCCACGACGAGGCCGAAATGGCCCGCGCCGCCGCGCTGGGCGGAGAGCTGATCGGCGTCAACAACCGGTCGCTGCGCACCTTCGAGGTCGACCTCGCCACCACCGCCCGCATGGCGCACCTCGCCCCGCCCAACGCCCTGCTGGTCGCCGAAAGCGGCATCTTCACACCGGCGGATGTCGCCGCCGTCGCCGAAGCCGGCGCGGGTGCCATCCTGGTCGGCGAAAGCCTGATGCGTCAGGCGGATGTGGAAGAGGCCACGCGGGCGTTGCTAGGCGTTGGAAGCTCGTGACGGACCTTTCGCCGCTGGAGCACGCCGCCGCATCGCTGATCGCGCGCCAGATCAGTTCTGACGGCGGTGACACTCTATTGGCTCAGCTTGCGACGGCGCGCGTGAGCTCTCGAGAATTCACGGGCTACGGGTTCTTCACCGACTTCGACGTGGACCGCTCGCTACCTAAGGCGGGTGTGTCGGGAAGCCCTGCGGGGTGGGCTGAAAGTCTCGTCGGGCCCCGACAATACCCCTTGCACTTCCTGCTGTACGCCGAGGACGGCTTTGCGAAAATGATCGAGGCCTACAGCTACCTCGATGGCTACGGCGACCTAGACCTTCTCACCTGTCATTTCAGCCCGCCGATCGACATCACCCCGACCGTCTCCCGTTAAGTTGACATTCACCAAGAACACTTACAGAACATCGCCAACGGTTCACGACTTGTTCTGAAGGCGACGTCCGATGCTCACGCGCAAACAGCACGAACTCCTGATGTTCATCCACGAGCGCATCAAGGAGACGGGCGTCTCGCCCTCCTTCGACGAGATGAAGGAGGCGCTGGATCTGGCGTCCAAGTCGGGCATCCACCGCCTGATCACGGCGCTGGAGGAACGCGGCTTCATCCGCCGCCTCGCCCACCGGGCCCGGGCGCTGGAGGTCATGAAGCTGCCGGAACAGGCCACGGCCGGAGCGCCTCGCGGCCGGGCCGGCTTCACGCCCGCGGTCATCGAGGGCGGCGGCCGCAGCCAGCCGGTCGAGGCCGCCAACGACACCCGCGAACTGGTCCTGGTCGGCAAGATCGCCGCCGGCGCCCCCATCGCCGCGCTCCAGGGCGACAACGGCCGCTATTCCGTGCCCGAGGCCATGCTGGGCGCGGGCGAGCACTACATGCTCGAGATCGAGGGCGATTCGATGATCGAGGCCGGCATCCTCGACGGCGACCTGGTCGTCATCAAGAAGTCCGACACAGCGACGTCGGGCGAGATCGTCGTCGCCCTGGTCGAGGGCGAGGAGGCGACGCTGAAGCGCCTGCGCAAGAAGGGCGGCTCCATCGCCCTGGAGCCCGCCAACCGCAACTACGAGACCCGCATCTTCGGCCCCGACCAGGTCGAGGTTCAGGGCAAGCTGGTCGGCCTCATCCGGCGCTATCACTGACGTCCGGATCACCGATCCGGCTCCACGGCCGGTCGCCCCGCGCGTCGGCTGTCCACAGCGCCCGCCAGCCGTCCTCGCCGCGCCACAACTCCACCGCCCCGCCCCGCGCGAAGTCCACGCCGTCCAGCACCAGCCGCCCGTCGCATGACGGCGGCAAGGCGTTGACGACCGCCCGCACGCTCACCACCTCCGCCGCCCGACACAGTTCATCCAGCTGAACCGCATCAGGTTCCCGCTTCCCCCACCACAGGGCGACCGGCGCCGCTCCGTCCGTCGGCGCGCACGCGGTCCGCTGACAGGCCCACCCCTCTGCCGCCCTCGGCGTCAGCTCCAGCCCGCGCCGCCGCGACCACAGATCGGCCGCGAACTCCCGCACCCCCGGCCGCACCACCACGGCCCGCCCGCCCTCGCTCCACGCCGCATTCGTGCCGGCGTCGCCGATCCACAGCGTCGGCGTCTCCGCCCTCGGCCAAACCAACACCGCGCAGGCGAACGGCAGACCGAGCCACCGCAACCGCCCCTTCCACAGGCACACGAACAGCACGCCCAGGAACGCGATCGGCAGCACGAAATCCGGCGCGCTCGCCACCGTCACGACCGCGCCGGGCAGCCCCGCCGTCCAGTGCCCGACCGCCAGCATCGCATCGACGCCCTTGCCCGCCACCCACAGGAACGGCGCGCCCAGCCCCAGCGGCTCCAGCGCCGCCCCCAGCGCCAGCATCGGCATCATCACGAAGTCCGCGATCGGCGACGTCGCCAGATTGGCCACCAGCCCGAAGACCGCCGCCCGGTTGAAATGCTGGATCGCGAACGGCCCCGTCGCCAGCCCCGCCACCAGACTGGCCACCACCGCCACGACCAGCCAGTGGGGCACGGTCTGCACCACGGCGATCGGCCACGGCACGCCCATGTCCCGGGGCCTCGGCGGCCAGCTTTCCGCCAGGGCCACCAGCGCCGCCGTCGCCGCGAACGACATCTGGAACCCCGGCGTCACGATCGCCTCGGGCTGGATCAGCAGCACGATCATGGCCGCCACGGCCAACGCATGCATGGTGATCGCCGGTCGATCGAGCAGGATGGCCGCGAACGCCACCGACGCCGTGATCGCCGCCCTCTGCGCCGGCGGCGGCGCGCCCGACACGACCAGATAGCTCCATACGGCGATCAGCCCCGCGATGGCCGCGATCTTCTTGCCGTTGACCCTCAGCGCCAGCCACGGCCACGCCGCAACGCCCAGCCGCACCCCGAAAAAGACGAATCCGCCCACGACGGCCATGTGCAGGCCCGAGATCGACAGGATGTGCGCCAGACCGCTGTCGCGCATGGCGTCCAGATCCTCCCGCGCGATCCAGGTCTCGTGCCCCGTGACCATCGCCGCCGCGATGCCGCCGGTCCGCTCGCCCAGCCGCGCCACGATCCGCTCGGCCAGGGCGAACCGCGCCGCGTTGATCGCCATCGTCCGCTTCAGCCCGTCCGGCGCCTCCGGCAGCACAGTCGCCCGCGTCTCGCCCAAGCCGAACGCCGTCCCGCCCATGCCGAGGAAGAAGGCGTTCCGTCCAAAGTCATAGGCCCCCGGGCTGGCGGGCGGCGGCGGCGGATTGAGGATAGCGAACAGCCGGATCGCCTCGCCCGGCCGGGGCGGTTCGCCCCGAACCGTCGCCCTCAGCCGGATCGGCGTCTCCTCGGGCGCCAGGCCCCGGATCCGCACCGGCGCCAGCACCACCCGATGGCCCCGGTCGCCGGGGCTGTCGACGTCCAGCACCCAGCCCTCGACCACCGTCGGCTCGGCCAGCGCCGGGGCGATCGGCGCCGTCACCCGTTCGGTCCGGACCTTGGCCACCGCCAGCCCCAGAGCCAGACACGCCAGCAGCATCAGCGGCAGGGTCACCATCCGTCCCGCGCCCAGCCGCCGCGCCGCCAGCCACGCGCCCGCCCCGACCGCCGCTCCGAGCGCCAGCGGCCACAACGGCGGCTCGCTCTTCAGCGCGAAGTAGATCGCCGCCCCGCAGCCGAACGCCACCGGCGCCCACAGTCGCCAGCGCAGGCTCTGCGCCGCCACCTGATCCCGCAACCACGCCGCCGCACGTTCCGACAGACTAGGCTTGGCGGCGTCCGGCGCTATAAGGGCGGCCCGACCGGACCCCTCCCTCATGCCCGCAGCCCCCTCGACCCCCGTCGTCACCCGCTTCGCCCCCTCGCCGACCGGCTATCTCCACATAGGAGGCGCAAGAACGGCGTTGTTCAACTACCTCTACGCGAAGGGTCGGGGCGGCAAGTTCCTGATCCGCGTGGAGGACACCGACCGCGAGCGCTCCACCGATGAGGCGGTCAAGGCCATCTTCGACGGCCTGTCCTGGCTGGAGCTGTTCGCCGACGAGGAGCCCGTCTTCCAGTTCGCCCGCGCCGACCGCCACCGCGAGGTCGTGAACCAGCTGCTGGAAACCGGCCACGCCTACCGCGACTTCCTCTCGGCCGAGGAAACCGGCGCGCTTCGTGACGCGGCGAAAGCGGAAGGCCGCGACTTCGTCTCGCCCTGGCGCGACCGCGAGCCGACCGTCGACGACCTGGCCCAGCCCCACACCGTCCGCTTCCGCCGCCCGCTCGACACCGCCGTGGTCGTCGAGGACGCGGTGCAGGGCGCGGTCCGCTGGGACAGCTCTTCGCTGGACGACCTCGTCATCCTGCGCTCGGACGGGGCCCCGACCTACAACCTGGCCGTCGTCGTCGACGACCACGACATGGGCGTGACCCACGTCATCCGCGGCGACGACCATCTGAATAACGCCGCGCGCCAGAGCCTGATCTACGACGCGCTGGGCTGGCCGCGCCCGACCTTTGCCCACATCCCCCTGATCCACGGCCCGGACGGCGCGAAACTGTCCAAGCGCCACGGGGCCCAGGCCGTCCATGAGTACGCGGAGATGGGCTACTTGCCCGAAGCGATGCGCAACTACCTGGCCCGCCTCGGATGGGCACACGGCGACGACGAACTGTTCTCCGACGAACAGGCGCAGAGCTGGTTCGACCTCGACGCCATCGGCAAGGCGCCCGCGCGGCTCGACTTCGACAAGCTGGCCCACGTCAACGCCCACTGGCTGCGGCTTGCCGCCGACGATCGCCTGGCCAAGCTCACGCTGGATGCCCACCTCGCCGCCGGTCGCGCGCTGAATGAAGGCGACGAGGCTCGCCTCCAGACCGCCCTGCCCTTCGTCAAGGACCGGGCCAAGACCCTGATCGAGCTCGCCGACCAGACCGGCTTCGTCCTTGCCCGGCGCCCGCTCTCGCTCGACGACAAGGCGCGCGACCTGCTGTCGGGCGAAACCGCCGATCGCATCGCCCGCCTCCGCGCGCGTCTGGACCTCTTCCAGTCCTGGGACGTCTTCGCCCTCGAAGCCGAGCTCAAGGCCTTCGCCGAGGAAGAGGGCGTCGGCTTCGGCAAGATCGGCCCGCCGATGCGCGCGGCCCTGACCGGCGGCCTCGTCTCTCCCGACATCGCCCGCATCCTTTCCGCCGTTGGGCGCGAAGAGGCTTTGGGGCGCTTGGATGACGCGCTGCAACAGACTAAGTGAACGTGCCTAACCTAACGGCCTGGCTCCTCCCGCCGGCCGCACACAGTCCAGAACGAAGGGGCCGCTGATGAGCGACGTGTCCAAACCCGCCGGTACGGCGACCCTGACCTACGAAGGCAAGACCGTCGAAATGCCGGTGCTGGCGGGCTCGACCGGCCCCAACGTCATCGATATCCGCAAACTCTATGGCGCGACCGACGCCTTCACCTTCGACCCGGGCTTCACCTCGACGGCGGCCTGCGAAAGCGCGCTGACCTTCATCGACGGCGACAAGGGCGTGCTGCTGCATCGCGGCTATCCCATCGATCAGCTGGCGTCGAAGTCGACCTTCCTGGAGGTCTGTCACCTGCTGCTGCACGGCGAGCTGCCGACCGCGTCGGAGTTCGAGGCCTTCGACACCGTGGTCACGCGCCACACCATGCTGCACGCACAGTTCGACCGCTTCTTCGACGGCTTCCGCCGCGACGCCCACCCAATGGCCATCATGGTCGGCGCGGTCGGGGCGCTGTCGGCCTTCTACCACGACAGCCTGGACATCCACGACGCCCGCCAGCGCGAGATCTCGGCCATCCGCCTGATCGCCAAGATGCCGACCATCGCGGCCCGCGCCTACAAGTACCACATCGGCCAGCCGTTCGTGTCGCCGCGGAACGAGCTGACCTACGCCGAGAACTTCCTGCGGATGTGCTTCGCCGTCCCGGCCGAGGACTATGAGGTCAATCCGATCCTGGCCAAGGCCATGGACCGCATCTTCATCCTGCATGCCGATCACGAGCAGAACGCCTCGACCTCGACGGTGCGTCTGGCCGGTTCGTCGGGCGCCAACCCCTTCGCCTGCATCGCCGCGGGCATCGCCTGCCTGTGGGGCCCTTCGCACGGGGGCGCCAATGAGGAGGCGCTGAACATGCTGAAAGAGATCGGCACGCCCGAGAAAATCCCGGAGTTCATCGCCGGGGTGAAGGACAAGAAGTACAAGCTGATGGGCTTCGGCCACCGGGTCTACAAGAACTACGACCCCCGCGCCCGCGTCATGAAGGAGAGCGCCGACGAGGTGCTGGCCGCCGTCGGCGACCCCAACGATCCCCTGTTCCAGGTCGCCAAGGAGCTGGAGAAGATCGCGCTGAACGACGAGTACTTCATCGAGCGCAAGCTGTTCCCGAACGTGGACTTCTATTCCGGCATCACCCTGTCGGCGATGGGCTTCCCGACCTCGATGTTCACCGTGCTGTTCTCGCTGGCCCGCACCGTCGGCTGGATCGCCCAGTGGCAGGAGATGATGGCCGACCCGTCCCAGAAGATCGGCCGCCCGCGCCAGCTGTACACCGGCCCGACCGAGCGGGACTACGTGCCGATCCAGTCACGGGGATAACCCCCCTCTCCGAGAGGGGGAGCGACATGTGATGAGCGTGGCGACCTGACGATTTCGCTATCCGCGCCGGGCGGCCCGCGCGATAATCCCCGCGAACAGGGGAGTTTCAATGATCACGCTCATCGTCATCGCCGTCATCGTCGCGATCCTCGCCTTCGTGGTGATCGGCGCCTACAACAAGCTGGTGGCGCTGGATCAGCGCGCGGACCAGTCGTTCGCCGACATCGACGTCCAGCTGAAGCAGCGCAACGACCTGATCCCCAATCTGGTCGAGACGGTGAAGGGTTACGCCGCCCACGAGCAGGGCACGCTGAACGCTGTGACCCAGGCCCGCGCCGCCGCCGCCGGCGCCACGACCGTCGATCAGAAGGTCGCCGCCGATAACATGATGACCGCCGCCCTCGGGCGACTGTTCGCCGTGGCCGAGGCTTACCCGGACCTGAAGGCCAACACCAACTTCCTGGAGCTGCAGCGCGAGCTGGCCGACATCGAGAACAAGCTGGCCGCCGCGCGCCGCTTCTTCAACAACGCGGTCGCCGAGTTCAACGCGGTGCGGGCCCAGTTCCCGACCGTGCTGTTCGCCGGCCTGTTCGGCTTCGGTCAGGAGAAGCCGTTCTTCGACGTCGGCGCCGCGGACCGCGAGGCCATGAACGCCGCTCCGCCGACGGTGAAGTTCTAGGTCTCGATGCGCGCCGTCGGTCTCGCGACCCACATCTGGGCCAACAATACCCGCTCGATCCTGCTGCTGGCCGGGTTTCCGGTCATGCTCGTGGGAGTGATCTTCGGCCTGCAACTGATCCTGATGGGGTTCGGCGTTCTGCCGAACTCCGGCGGGACACTGGAAGACGACATTTCGCTGGCCGTCTCGATGCTGGCGGGCACCATCCCGCTGGCGCTGGTCGTCGCCGGGATCTGGTTCGCCATCGCCTGGTTCGGCAATCAGGCCATGATCGACGCCATGACCGGCGCCCGGAAGGTCGAGCGGACGGCGGAGCCGCAGCTTTACAACCTGTTGGAAAACCTCGCGATCTCGCGCGGCCTGCGGACGCCGACGCTGCGCATCATCGAGCGGCCGGAGCTGAACGCCTACGCCTCAGGCCTGCGGGAGGGGCATTACAGCGTCACGGTCACGCGCGGCCTGATGGAGGCGCTGGACCGCGACGAGATGGAGGCGGTGCTGGCCCACGAACTGACCCACGTCATCAACAAGGACGTGCGGACGATGGTGATCGCCTCCATCTTCGCCGGCATCATCACCGTGCTGGCGGAGCTGACGTTCCGGGGGCTGTTCTATGTCCGGGGGTCGAGCCGGGACAACAAGAACGCGGGGCCGCTGCTGCTGATCGGCTTCGGCATCGCCATCGTCGGTTTCGCGCTGGCGGTCGTGATCCGGCTGATGCTGTCGCGGACGCGCGAATATGTCGCCGACGCCGGGGCGGTCGAGTTGACCAAGAACCCCGACGCCATGATCTCGGCGCTGAGGAAGGTCGAGGGACGGTCGTTCGTGAAGGCGCCGGACGAGGTCCAGGGCATGTTCCTGGACAACCGCAAGGAGGGCTTCCTCGACGGTCTGTTCGCCACCCATCCCTCGATCGACAAGCGGGTCGAGGCCCTGATCGAATTCGGCGGCGGGCGCGATCCCGGACCTTTGCCGGCCCTGCCCTCGGCCGCGAAGGCCGTGCCGCTGGCGGGTTGACGGGGCGGCATGGCTGGGCGTCTCAAGGTGTTCGCGTGGTCGGACGGGTTTCACCGCTTCACGGTGGCGACGACCTCGCGGCCCAAGGCGCTGGAGGCCTGGGGCGTCGGGCAGGATCTGTTCGCGGGCGGGCTGGCGGACGAGATCCGCGACGGCGACGACTACGACGCAGCGCTGGCGCAGCCGGGCACGGTCATCCGGACGGGCGTGGCCGTCGATCCGGGCGAGGTGAAGCCGGTCCGGCCGAAGGCGAACGATGCGGCGGCGAAGCGGGCGAGGGCGCGCCGGGACAAGCTGAAGGCGGAACTGGAGACGCTGGAGACCGAGACCGAACGGGTGCTATCGGAGCTCGCCGCCGAGCGCGAGGCGCTGGACGCGCGAATGGCGGAGGTGAAGGCGAAGGCCGACCGGGAGAGGAAGCGCCTGAAGGCCGCGCTAAGGAAGGACGATGGTGGGTGATGTAGGGTTCGAACCTACGACCCGCTGATTAAGAGTCAGCTGCTCTACCAACTGAGCTAATCACCCGGACCATTCGTCGTGGTCGGTCGTGCATACGCCATGCCACTTCCGCGTGTGCCAGATCGGGAGGCCGCGCGGGAGGGGCGGACATAGAGAGTTCGGCCTCGCCTGGCAAGGGTTTTCGAGCGTGGTTCCTCTGTGTCGCGGGGGCGTCTAGGGTTCAGCCGAGGAATCGCCCGAGCAGGGCGGGGGAGTGAACGCATGGCTTTCTGGAACCGGCGCAAGTCGATCGATCTGATGCAGGCCGCGGGCGACGGGCCCAGGCTGAAGGCCACGCTGAGCTGGTATCACCTGATCGCGCTCGGCGTCGGGGCCATCGTCGGTACCGGGATCCTGACCCTGATCGGCGTCGGGGCTGGGCTGGCGGGGCCGGCGGTGATGATCAGCTTCGCGCTCGCGGGTCTGGTCTGCGCCTGCGCCGCTCTGGCTTATGCCGAGCTGTCGACCATGATGCCGCAGGCGGGCAGCGCCTATACCTATTCCTACGCCGTGCTGGGCGAGTTGCTGGCCTGGATCGTGGGGTGGTCCCTGATCCTCGAGTATTCGCTGGTCGTGTCTGCGGTGGCGGTGGGGTGGTCGGGCTATGCGGTCGGCTTCCTGACGGGGCTCGGCATCGACCTGCCGACGGCACTGACGGTCGGGCCGCACGTCGCGGGCGGGATCGTCAACCTGCCGGCGGTGTTCATCATCGCCGTGGTCACGGGCCTGCTGCTGCTCGGCACCCGGGAGAGCGCCACGCTGAACGCCGTGCTGGTGGTCATCAAGGTCGCGGCGCTGGTCGCCTTCGTGGCCATCGCGCTGCCGGCGTTCGACAGCGCCAACTTCACGCCCTTCATGCCCAACGGCTTCGGCGCGCCCTTCGTGCAGACGGGGGTGATGGCGGCCGCGGCCATCATCTTCTTCGCCTTCTACGGCTTCGACGCCATCTCGACGGCGGCGGAGGAGACCAAGCGGCCCGAGCGCGACCTGGCCATCGGCATCGTCGGGTCGATGCTGATCTGCACGGCGCTGTATCTGGTCGTGGCCGCCGCCGCGATCGGGGCCCGGCCGGTGGAGAGCTTCGCCGACAGCCCCGAGCCCCTGGCCCTGATCCTGCGCGAGATGGGACAGGGGACGGCGGCGCAGTGGATCGCGGCCTCGGCGGTGATCGCCCTGCCGACCGTGCTGCTCGCGTTCCTGTTCGGTCAGAGCCGGATTTTCCTCGGCATGGCGCGGGACGGCCTGTTGCCCACCGGGCTGGCGAAGATTTCCTCGCGGGGCGTGCCGGCCGTGGTGACGGTGTTCACCGCCATCGTCGTGGCGGCGCTGGCGGGCGTGATGCGGCTGGACGAGCTGGCGTCGCTGGCGAATGCGGGGACGCTGGCGGCCTTCGCGGCGGTGGGGGTGTGCCTGATCGTGCTGCGGCTTCGCGACCCGAACCGGCCCCGGAAGTTCAAGGCGCCGCTGTTCTGGCTGGTGGGGGCGATCACCATCGTGGGATGCATCGTCTTCTTCCTGAGCCTTCAGGCGCGGACGCAGTTCTGGTTCCTGGTGTGGAACGGGGCGGGGCTGCTGGTCTATTTCCTCTGGTCGGCGCGGAACGCGCGGCTGGCCAAGCACCCCGAGCAGGCCGGCTGATGTCGCGCCGCGACCTGACCGGCGCGGTGGATTTCTCGGTGCTGGACCGCACCACCGGCGGGGACGACGCCGTGGCCGAGGAAATCCTTAGCCTGTTCGTCCAGCAGGCCGAGGTCTGGGCGCCCCTGCTGGACGTGCGCGAGGACGGCTGGCGCGATGCGGTGCATACGCTGAGGGGCACGGCGGCGGGCATCGGCGCGGGCGCGCTCGCCGAGGCCTGCGCGGTGGCGGAGGCGGCGGAGAAGGCGGATGCGCCGCCGCTGCTGGAGCGGGTCCGTGACGCTTTGGACGCCGCCCTGGCGGACGTGGCGGCCTGGCGTCACGAACTGATGCTCAGGTCGCTGAAGGGCTAGCTGCGCGTGCGGTCGTAGACCGAGAACTCGTGGGCGATGCAGCGGTCGATCAGGGTGCGCCACACGGGTTCGGCGATGTTGGGCGACAGGTGCTGGGCCTCGGCCGCGGCCAGGACCTTGGCCACCACGTCCTCGATGCGGGCGTCGTCGTGGACGGCGTCGCGGTTCGGCTTGATGCGCGCGGCGGCCTCCATGTAGCGCTGGCGCTCGGCGATCAGGGCGACCAGTGCGCGGTCGAGCGCGTCGACGCCCTGGCGGACCTCGGCCATCGACTGGCAGGCGGCCGGGTCGACGCGGGCGTCGACGGCGACGATCTGGGATTTGTGCAGGACCTCAGCCGACAAAGGCGCGCTCCAGGACATAGTCGCCGGGTTCGGCGTTGGAGCCTTCCTTCAGCCCGAAGCCCTCCAGCAGCTCGGCCGTCTCCTTGATCATGGCCATGGAGCCGCAGAGCATGACGCGGTCCCGCTCGGGCGAGAACCCTGGCGGCAGGCCGAGGTCCGCGAAGACGGCGCCGGACTGGATGCGGTCGGTGATGCGGCCGGGCGTGTCGAAGGGCTCGCGGGTGACGGTGGGATAGTAGGTCAGCTGGGCGGCCGCCTCCTCGCCGATCAGGGGGTCGTCGTGGATGCCGGAGGTGAAGAAGTCGCGGTAGCTGAGGTCGGCGACGTTGCGCACCGTGTGGCAGACGATGACGCGGCCGAAGCGGCTGTAGGTCTCTGGGTCGCGGGCGACGCTGAGCCAGGGGGCCAGGCCGGTGCCCGTGCCGATCAGCCACAGGGTCTCGCCGCCGGTCAGGGCGTCGAGCACGAGCGTGCCGGTCGGCTTCTTGCCCATCAGGACCGTGTCGCCGGGCTGGATGTGCACCAGCCGCGAGGTCAGGGGGCCGTCCGGAACGGCGATGGACAGGAACTCCAGCTGCTCGTCCCAGCTGGGGCTGGCGATGGAATAGGCGCGGAGCAGGGGCTTGGCGCCGTCCTGGCCCGGCAGGCCGATCATGACGAACTCGCCCGAGCGGAAGCGGAAGTCGTCGGGGCGCGCGACGCGGAAGCTGAACAGCTGCTCCGTCCAGTGATGGACCCAGGTCACCTCCAGCTCGTGGAAAGCCGAGGGACGGGCGGGCGGCGGGGACAGGGCGGCGTCGGTCATCTGGGGTGTGTCTTAGGCATTGGCGGTCCCAAACGAAAGATGGCGCGGTGTCTCCCCTCTCAGCGGGAGGGTGACGAGATGGAAATCCCTCGCTAGCGTCAGGAGATGCGCACAGTTCTTCTCGCCTCGTCCCTGCTTCTCTCCGCCGCCGCCGCCCAGGCCCAGACCTCAGACCCGGCGATCCTCACTCCAGAAAGGGTCTTCGCCAATCCGGCCTTGAACGGGCCGGTCGCCCAGGGCGTCAGCCTGTCGCCGGACGGCGAGCTGGTCGCCTTCTTGCGGGCCCGGGAGGACGACGTTTCGGTGCTGGACCTCTGGGCCGCGCCGACAGGCGAAGGCGAGCCGTTCAAGCTGATCGACGCGCGCGCGCTGGTGCCCGACGCCGGCGAACTGTCGGAGGCCGAGAAGGCGCGGCGCGAGCGGATGCGGATCAGCCAGCGCGGCGTGGTCGAGTATTCCTGGGACGAGCAGGGCCGCTACATCCTGGCGCCGCTGGAGGGCGACATCTTCCTGGCCAGCCGCGAAGGGGGAGACATCCGCCGCCTGACGGAGACCGAGGCCGACGAGATCGACGCCAAGGTCAGCCCGCAGGGCAACTTCGTCAGCTTCGTGCGCGACCAGGATCTGGTCATCGTCAATCTGGCCGACGGCCGGGAACGGCCGGTCACCACGGACGGCGAGGGCCTGATCACCTGGGCCACGGCCGAGTTCATCGCCCAGGAGGAAATGGACCGCGACACTGGCTACTGGTGGAGCCCGGACGAGCGCTTCATCGCGCTCCAGCGCACGGACGAATCGACCGTCGATGTCATCCCGCGCCTGGACATCACCGGCGGCGGAGCGACCACGATCGAGCAGCGCTATCCCCGCGCGGGGAGGCCGAACGCCATGGTTGAGCTGTGGGTGCAGGACGTGGCTGCGGGGCGGCGGGTCAAGGTCGATCTGGGCGAGAACCCCGACATCTATCTGGCGCGGGTCAACTGGTCGGCGGACGGGAACACCCTCTATGTCCAGCGCCAGTCACGGGACCAGAAGACGCTGGACCTGCTCAGCGTCGATCCGACGACGGGCGCCTCTCGTGTCATCCTGACCCAGACCGGCGACGCCTGGGTGCAGCTGACGCACGACTTCAAGGCGCTGGAGGACGGGCGGTTCATCTGGTCCAACGAGGACCTGGGCTGGCGGCACCTGTATCTGTACGACCGCGACGGCACGTTGATCCGTCCAATCACCTATGGGCCGTGGCCCGTGAAGAGCCTGAACGGCGTCAATGAGGAAACCGGCGAGGTCTTCTTCACCGCCTCCTTCGGCTATGCGGAGCGGCCGCAGGGCGTGTCGGGCGGCCACATCATCTGCCGCCTGCCCAACGACATGCAGACCATGTGCGATCCGCAGGGCGAGCGGCCGACGATCCAGCGCATCTGGCGCGCCAGCCTGGGCGGCTCGGGCCGGTTCGAGCCGGTGACGTCGGACGGCGGCTGGTGGTCGGCCTCCATGAACCGCACGGGCACGGCCTTCGTGGGCAACTATTCCGATCCGGCCACGCCGCCGCGGTCGGGCCTGTATCGCGCGGACGGGAGCTTCATCCGCTGGATCGAGGAGAATAGGCTGGACGAGGACCACCCCTATTGGCCCTACGCCTCGCGCCGCCAGACGCCACAGTTCGGCACACTGGACAGCGACGGCCAGATGCTGGTCTGGCAGATGACGACCCCGCCAGGCTTCGATCCGTCGCGCACCTATCCGGTGGTGATGCAGGTCTACGGCGGGCCGTCGGGCGGCGGCGTGCGCCAGTCCTGGCAGGCGCCGACAACCCAGCTGCTGACCGAGGCCGGCTACATCGTCTTCCGGCTCGACAATCGCGGCGAGGGCGATCGGTCGCGCTACTTCAAGAACAGCCTCTATCTTCGCATGGGCCAGCCTGAGGTCGATGATCAGGTCCTGGCGATCAACTATCTGAGATCGTTGCCGTTCGTGGACGATGACCGGATCGCGGCCATGGGGTGGAGCTACGGCGGGTTTATGACGCTGCACATGCTGACCGAGCCGCGCATGAACCTGACGTCGGCGATCTCGGGCGCGCCGGTGACGGACTGGAGCCTGTACGACACCCACTACACCGAGCGGTTCATGTCGACGCCGGAGGCCAATCCGGAGGGCTATGCGGCGTCGGACGTGGTCGATCAGCTGGATCAGCTGACCGGGCGGCTGCTGCTGATGCACGGCATGGCGGATGACAACGTCATCCTGGAGAACTCGACAAGGGTGATGGATGCGCTGCAGGCGTCCAGCACGCCGTTCGAGCTGATGCTCTATCCGGGCCAGCGCCACGGCGTGCGGGGCAATGAGCGCCAGCTGCAGCAATGGCGGACGTATCTGGATTTCCTGGACCGCACGATCGGGTCGCGGGCGCCGGGCCAATAGGGCGGAACCTCGCTGCTGCAGGACGATTGATCGCCGATGGAAGCCATCTTCGCCCGGCTCGCCAACGTCACGGCCAAGATCGCGGGCAAGCCATGGACGTTTCTGGCCTGCGTGGCGGTGGTGCTGGTCTGGGCCGTGTCGGGGCCGATCTTCAAGTTCAGCGAGACCTGGCAGCTGGTGATCAACACCGGCACGACCATTGTGACGTTCCTGATGGTGTTTCTGATCCAGAACACCCAGAACCGGGACGGGGCGGCGGTTCAGGCCAAGCTGGATGAACTGATCCACGCCGTGCGCGGGGCCGACGAGCGGTTCATCGGGATCGAGCATCTAACCGAACAGGAGCTTGACAGCATCCTGGACGAGGTCGAGCACCGGGCGCGGCGAATCCATCGGGGCCGCAAGAGCCTGCCGGTCGTGGCGACGCGGGAAGAGGACGCGGCTGCGGCGCTGGAGGCGGCGTCGAAGCCCAAGCGCAAACCGCCCGCGCGAAAGTCGAGGGGCCGCATGTCCGCCTGAGGATACGCGAGGTGGTTGGCGCGTTGGCAAGCGCATGACCACCGATCTGATCGCCAACGCCTTCGGCACGGCCGCCGCCCTTTGCTCCATCACCAGCTTCGCGCCCCAGATGATCAAGATCTGGAAGGAGCGGGACGCCTCGTCGGTCTCGCTGAAGACCTATTCCCTGACGGTGACCTGCTTCGTGTTGTGGGTGGTCTACGGGGTGATGACCGAGGCCTGGCCGGTGACCTTCGCCAACTCCGCCGCCCTGGTCATGGCGGCGGGGGTGCTGGCCATGAAGTGGCGGTTCAAGGACGGCGATCCGGAGGAAGCCGAGGTCGCCTCCTAGGTGAAGACCACCTCGACCCCCGGCTTGACCGAGGCGGCGAGCTGTTCGGCGCTCCAGTTGGTCAGGCGGACGCAGCCGTTGGACTGGGTCTTGGCGATCTTGGACGGATCGGGCGTGCCGTGGATGCCGTAGGTGTCTCTCGACAGGTCGATCCAGACCGAGCCGACGGGGTTGTTCGGACCCGCAGGGATGACGAGCTTTCGGTCGCCGCGGTCGTAGCTGACCCGTTCCGGGTCGTAGGTGTAGTTGGGCTCGGGCGCGACGCCGAGCACCGTCAGGCGGCCTGACGGAGCGGGGCGCTGCGGGCTGCCGATGGTGGCGGGGTAGAAGGCCAGCAGCCGGCCGTCGGAGTCGAAGGCGCGCAGCGAGCTCTCGGCCTTGTCGATGACGATGCGGGCGATCTCGGGCAGGGGCGCGGCCGAGACGGCGGGGACCACGATGGCCTGGCCGACGCGGGCGAAGTCCACGCCGGGATTGAGCGCGGCGAGCACGGCTTCGCTGACGTGGAAGCGCTCGGCCAGGGCCTCGCGCGGGCTGGCGTAGCCGACGGTCCGCATCGTCGCCATGGCTTCGAGGTCGGCGGGCACCGGCGCGAAAGGGCCGACGACGTCCTGGGCCGTGATGACGTGGTCGGTCAGGACCGGGGCGGCGCCCTCGGTCAGGCGGGCGAAGACCTGGGCGTCCAGGGCGCCGTCGACGGGCAGGTCGTTGGCTTCCTCGAAGGCGGCGACGGCCTGGCGGGTGTTGTCGCCGCCGAAGCCGTCGACGATGCCGGGTGAGAAACGGGCGCGGTCGAGCAGGATCTGGGCGCGGATGATTTCGGGACGCGGGGTTTCGGGAGGGGCGGCCTGGCCGGGCGCGGTGTCGGTCGGAGCCGCTGTCGCAGCCGACGCCTGGGACCAGACGGCGCTTTCGATGGTCTGGCGGGACAGGGTTCCGGCCGGCACCGGGGGCGCAGGCGCAGTCGGGACAGCGGCCGGTTGTTCATTTGTGTCCGGGTCGGGGGCTCCGCAGGCGGCGAGGGACAGGGCGACGGCGGCGGGGACGAGAAGCGCAGGCAGGCGACGCATACGGAGGAACTCACGGCGGACTGGAGCCGCATCAACCCGCGCCCGGCGTTTACCGTTCCGCACAACCGGTTGGGGCGCCCGCTTGCCGTGAACCGCGAACCGGCTTCTACGTTCGTTACGGACGTTAGGAATTTGGTAACCAGTTCTCCCATGCGACGCGCGCTGCACATCGGTATCTTCATCGGCACCCTGCTGGGCGTCTCGGCCTGCGCCACCGCGGACGACGGCTCGCGCGGGGCCTATGGCTCGGTCGAGGCCGAGCGGACGGACTGATCGGTCCGTTCAAGGAAATCGTGGCGAAACTGGCCGCATTCGGCTAGGACCAGTCAGCGGACGCCGACTGTCGCGCCGCGCCGGGCCTACCCCTCCTAGATGTTATCCATCGCCATTGTCGTCGTTCTGCTCCTCGTGGTGCTCAACGGCCTGTTCGCCATGACCGAGCTGGCGGTCGTCTCGTCGCGCAAATCCAAGCTGCAGAGCCGGGCCGAGCGCGGCGACCGGGGCGCGCGCGCCGCGCTCAAGCTGTCGGAGGACCCGACCCACTTCCTGTCGGCCGTCCAGGTGGGCATCACCCTGATCGGCATTCTGGCCGGCGCCTACGGCCAGGCGGCCATCGCGGGCGAACTGACGCGCATCATCGAAACCGCGTTTCCGGCGACGGCGGCCTGGGCCGAGATCGCCTCGACCGCCGTGGTCGTCGTCGGCATCACCTATGTGTCGCTGATCGTGGGCGAGCTGGTGCCCAAGCGGCTGGCGCTGATCTTTCCCGAATCGATCGCGGCCAAGACGGCCGGGCCGATCTCGACCCTGGCGATCGTGCTGCATCCCTTCGTGGCGCTGCTGACGGCGTCGACCTCGGGCATCCTCAAGATCATGGGGGTCAAGGATCGCGACGGCTCCGACGTCACCCAGGAGGAGGTCGAGACCATGATCGCCGAGGGCACGGCGTCGGGTCTGATCGAGCCGGAAGAGCAGGTCATGATCGAGGAGATCCTGACGCTGGGCGACCGCCCGATCCGGGTGGCCATGACGCCGCGCCACGAGGTGTTCTGGATCGCTCTGGACGACACCGAGGAGCAGCTGCGCGAGGAAATCCGCACCTGTCCCTATTCGCGGATCGTCGTGGCCCGCGAGAACGATGTCGATAACCCGATCGGGGTGGTCCACAAGAAGGACCTGCTCGACAGCCTGCTGGATAATGGCGAGTTCAACGTCGAGAAGCTGGTGCAGACACCGGCCTTCATTCCCCAGTCGACCTCGGTGCTGAAGGCGCTGGAGATCCTGAAGTCGTCCAAGGTCCACATGGCCTTCCTAGTCGACGAGTTCGGCGCCTTCGAGGGCGTGGTCACGGCGACCGACCTGCTGGAGATGATCGCCGGCGACTTCGACGAGGGCCATGACGACGCCGAGCAGATGATCCGCCAGCGCGAGGACGGCACCTGGCTGGTGGACGGCCAGATGGACCTTGACGAGCTGGCCGACGACCTGGGCGAGGACTTCGGCGAGCACGAGGGGTTCCACACCATCGCCGGCCTGGTGCTGCACCAGCTGTCGCGCGTGCCGGAGGAGGGCGAAGTGCTGCAGCTCGGCCGCTTCGAGGTCGAGGTGATCGACATGGACGACCGCCGCATCGACAAGCTCTTGTTCCGCCAGGTGGTGAAGCCCGAAGACGAAGCCGAGGCCAACGCGGCGCGGTTCGAAGACTGAACTGGCCTTGGGGTTAGGTTGACCCTTTGGGCGGACGGCCCGCTTCGCTTACCGAGCCTCAGGCCCCCTCCCCTAGAAGACGGCTTGCACGACCCACTTCGCCACGATCCCGGCGTCGGGCACTCGTTCAAACAGCATCGCGTCCGCGCCCTCGAAGCCCGTCAGACCCCGGGGAAGACCTCCGCCATCGCGCGGTCTTCGGGCAGGATGTAGACGATCCCTGCCGTGCCTCTGAAGGTCGGCGCGATGACGTCCTCGTAGAAGGCGACCGGGACGTTCACGCACCCATAGGAAATCCGGTTGTCCTCAGGCGTCGGCGAGGCCAGGCGCTGCAGACGACGATCGGCGGGCCGGCCCCGGACCGGATGCAGCGAGAGCGCGCCATCGTAGTCGATCCACAGCACGCTTCCCCCGGTCAGGTTCGGGCCGGTGGCGGCGACATACCGTCCCGACGGCGTGATGCGCTCTTCTGGCGCGATGGCCGACAGGGGGCGATCGCCGATGTCGGGTGGCGCGACGTCGCCTCGCGCCAGACCCAGCAGGACGGGCGTGGCCCCCAGCAGCACCCCGTCGCGGTCGAAGGCGAAGACCTGGGCGTTGACCTTGTCGATCAGGACGAAGGGCAGGCCCTGATTGTCGCCGGTCTGAAGAACCCAGGACTTCAGCCGCTGAACGGCGGGCGAGGCCCTTGGGTCGACCGCATCCGCCTGACCCGGCCAAGGCTGCTGTCGGGCGGCCGCCGGAGCGGAAACGGCAACGATTAGCCCAAGCGTCAGGACAGCCGCGCCGACCGAACGCCGGACCGTGCGGCTCCAGCCCGGGCGTCTACCCGCTGCGGCGGTTGCCCAGGCGCGGACCTTGGCCGTCACCGTCAGTTCCGATCCTGTCTCGGAGCATAGACCGGAACGGTCGGCGGAGGCGGAGCCGACGGCTGGGGCGGCGTCACCCTCGACGAGAGCACGGCGGAGTCGCCGGTTGGCTGCGAAGGCGCCGCGTAGGTCGACGCGTGCCCGGCACCGGAACCGCCACCGTGGCCCTCGACCGGCGTGCAGACGGTGCCGTCTTCGCAGTCCGAGAAATAGACCTGCGGTGGCTCGACCATGATCTCCGACGGCCGCACATGGACCTCAGGACGCTGGACGTAGATCTGGGCGGGCGCGATGCGGATCGGCGGGGCGTCGACATAGACCGGCGGGCCCTGGATGTGGACGACCGGGCCGGCGACGTGCACCGGGCGGCCGATCACCCGGTAACCCGGCGACGACACGTGAATGGCCGGGCCGGCCGGAACGTTGATAGGCGGGGGCCAGCCGCCGGGCGGGGTGTATCCGCCGCCGGTCCACGGACCATAGAAATCGACGACGCGGGTGCAGGCGCAGGCGTCATGCGCGCCGTGCGGGCGCTCGGAGCATCCGTGAACGTCCGACGCCGCAGCGCCCGAGATCAGCATGGAGGCCACGATCGACGTGATCGGATCCATTCTTCAGCTCCCCTCTCAAGTCCTTGCGGCGCTTTGATTTTCCCCGGTCAGGCGAACCTCGGAGGAACGTCTAAAACCCGCTCGATCAGGGTTATATTAACCCTTTCCGACTGTCTACCACTCGGGCTTGCGCGCCCACCTATCGCAAACCGAATCCCTTCAAGGGCTCGGCCCTCCACAGACCCGTCCAATGTCGGGAATGGGTGACAAGCGGACGTCAGGTCGGGATGGTCGTCGGCGACCGTTCTGCGACTCGAAGGATCTTAGCGCGTAGGATCCACACTCCCAGGGGAGCCAGATACATCAGGATGAATGTCGCCAGCATGCGTCCGACCGACAGGTCGCCGTCCGGAGCATCAGCTTTTTCCAAGGTCTTGGCGGACATCGTCAGGGCAACGATGATAGCCATGAAAATCGCAAAGGCCGCCGGACTGTTCTCCGTTGGCCAACCGGCAAGGCCCGCGACCAGGGTTAGCAGTGGCGGTATTGCGAACACCCAGTCCCACCTGCCTGGACCAGACGGTTTGCTGCCATTCCGGGCCACGACGAGAACGGCCCACCACCAGACGCACATTGCTCCAATGGGGACCGCCATCAGGACGCCCCTAACAAGGGGGGACAATGTTGAGGCGCTCGCTCCGATCTGTGCCGCGAAGACGACCATGAGGATCAGAGTCAGAACTGCGGGGTGCCCCCGAACTACTTGCCGCGCGATCTCAAACACCTTGCAGCCCCCGATGGTCGAGAAAGTCCCAGGCTAGTGGGAAGTTGTCGTCTCGGGCAATGCTCCGATGTCTGCAATGGGTCGTGAGCGGTCATTGCACTAGGCACCGCAACCGGCTGCCATCACCGCCAGCACCGCCTCCGCCGCGATCTCGGACGGGTCACGCCCCTCCCGCCCCATCAGGTCCAGCGCCGCCGTCTGGCGCGCCGCCTGATCGGCCCGCGCCGCCGGGTCGTCCAGCAGCCGCCCGACCTCGGCCACGAACCCCTCGGGCGTCGCGTCCGTCTGGATCAGCTCCCGGGCGATCTCGGCGTCGGCCGCGTGGTTGAACAGGGTGGCGTACTTGCCGGTGAAGAAGGGCCGCATGACCGCATAGCTGAGCGGCTGGAAGCGGTAGCCGATGACCATGGGCGCGCCCGCCAGAGCCAGTTCGGTCGAGACGGTGCCGGACGTGGCCAGCGCCACGGTCGCCGCCTTCATGGCCGAATACTTGTCCGCCTCGCTGACCAGATGCGCCCGGAACGGCCAGGTGGCGACGCGGGCGGCGACGTCCTCGGCCACCGTGCCGGCGGCCACGACCGCCACTTCCAGCCTCGGCCGCTCCGCTTTCAGCCGCGCGACGGCCGCCTCATAGACGGGCGTCATCAGCCGGATCTCGCTCGGCCGGCTGCCGGGCAGGACGAGCAGCAGGGGCGCGTCCGCCGCCATCCCCCGCGGCTTCCGGAAGCTCTCCGGATCGGCCCCGCTCATGTCGACGTGCAGGGCCTGGGAGCCCACGACGGTCGTCGGCAGGCCCTCCTTCTCGAACCACGGCGCGTCGAAGGCATAGAGCGCGAGCAGATGATCAACCGCCCCCGCCAGCGTCTTCGCCCGCCCCGGCCGCGAGGCCCAGACCTGAGGGCCGACATATTTGATCAGTTTCACGTCCGGCAGCACCGCCCGGATCGCCTTGGCCACCCGGATGGTAAAGCCCCAGCTGTCGATCAGCACCACCGCGTCCGGCCGCTCGCGCTGGGCCAACGCCACGGTGTCGGCGACCCGCGCCTTGACCCGGCCATAGGCGCGCAGACCCTCGATCCAGCCGAGGATCGACAGCTCGGCGATGTCGAAGGGACTGGCGACGCCTTCCGCCGCCATCTTTGGCCCGCCGACGCCGACCAGCTCGACGTCCGGCCGCCGCGCCTTCAGCGCCCGCGCCAGCCCGGCCCCGAGCGCGTCGCCCGAAGCCTCGGCCGCGACCAGCATGACCTTCATCGGGTTTCGCCCCAGACGAACAGGCCCAGCCGGTCCGCCGCCGCGATGATCGCCGCGCGGTCGATCAGGATCAGCCGATCCGCCACCCCGCCGACGCCCGCCAGCCCGGCTGCGGCTGCCATCTCTACGGTGCGCGCTCCCATCACCGGCATATCGACCCTCAGGTCTTGGATCGGCTTGGGCGCCTTGCCGAGCGCGCCCTTCAGCGCCCCCGCCGCGCCGCGCAGATCGGCGGGCAGGCTGGCGACGCGCGCCAGCATGGCGTCTGTCCCCTCCTGCGCCTCCACCGCCAGCACCAGACCGTCGCACACCACCGCCCCCTGGCCGATGTCGAGTTCCCCCGCCTTTTCCGCGACGTGCAGCGCCTTCCTCAGGTCCGCTAGCTGCGCCTCGGTGGGCGTCACCCGCCCCAGCGCCCCGGCCGGCAAGGTCTCGCCGCCCAGGATGTCGTCCGCGCCCTCGATGGCGTAGCCCTCGGCTTCGAACACCGACAGGATCTTCCGCAACAGGGCGTCGTCGCCCTTCGTCGCCGCCGCGATGATGCCGGGCAGGACCGTGGCCCCCTTCAGATCGGGCTTCAGGCTCTTGAAATCCGGCCGGTTCACCGTGCCCGCGAAGCACACCGTCGCGCACCCGGCCTTCTTCAGCGCCGACAGCACCTTGCCGATCTCGGCCATGCCCGCCTCGACGCCGGGATAGCGGATCAGGTGGGCGTCGGCGAACCCGGTCAGCCGCACCACGAACACCGGCCGGCCCTCCGCCTCGCACCGCGCCGCGATGGCCAGAGGCAGAGCGCCGCCGCCAGCGATCAGACCGAGCTTGCCCGCCGTCACCTCAGGCCTCCGGCAGGCACAGGGGCCGTTTGGCGTCCTCGCGGATGAAGGCGACGATCTCCATGATCTCGGGCAGGTCGGCGTAGTCGGCCGCGACCCGCGTCAGCCGTTCGGCGAACACGCCGTCCCCCTCGAACAGGTCGCGGAACGCCGCCAGCAGCCGCCGCACGGCGTCCTTGCCATAGCCCTTCCGCTTCAGCCCGATCAGGTTCAGCCCGTGCAGCCGCGCGTGATTTCCCCAGGCCGAGCCATAGGGGATCACGTCCCGCGTCACCGCCGCCAGGCCCCCGACGATCGCGCCTTGCCCCACCCGGCCGTTCTGATGCACGGCGCACAGCCCGCCCAGGAACACCCGGTCGCCAATCCGCGCATGCCCGCCCAGCGTCGCCTGGTTCGCCATCACCACATTGTCGCCGACCACCGCGTCATGGCCGACGTGCGCCCCCGTCATGAACAGGCCGTTCGAGCCGACCCGCGTCACGCCCGAGCCCTGCGGCGTGCCCCGGTTGAAGGTCGCGTGTTCCCGGATCGAGTTGTCCGACCCGATCTCCAGCCGCACCGGTTCACCCTTGTAGCCATTGTGCTGGGGGTCGCCGCCGATCACGGCGAAGGGATGGATCACCGTCCGCGGCCCGACGCTCGTGTCCTGCTGGATCACCACGTGGCTGACCAGATGCACTCCCTCGGCGAGCGTCACACCCGGGCCGACGGTGCACCATGGCCCGATCACGACGTCGTCGGCGAGCTTGGCCGAAGCATCCACGATCGCGGTAGGGTGGATAGAGCTCATCCGACGGGCTGCTCGACCGTCACGGCCATGGCCATGAACTCGGCCTCGGCGGCCAGCTTGCCGTCGATGAAGGTCTCGCCCCGGAACTTGTAGGCGTCGCCGCGCGCGCGGGTGACGACGACCTTCATGTGCAACTGATCCCCCGGCCGGGCGGGCTTTCTGAACCGCACTCCGTCGATGGACATGAACATGATGACCTTGTCGGCCACGTTCACGTCCAGCGACTTGGACATCAGCAGGGCCCCCGTCTGAGCCATGGCCTCGACGATCAGGACGCCGGGCATGACCGGATCGATCGGGAAATGGCCAGGAAAGAATGGCTCGTTGTGGCTGACGTTCTTGATGCCGGTGATGGAGGTCGCCGGCACGAAGTCCTCGGCCTTGTCGACCAGCAGGAAGGGATAGCGGTGGGGCAGCCGCCGCATCACCTCGGCGTAATCGATCTTGCCGCCGTCCTCAGTCATCCGTCCGGGCTCCCTTTCGCCCCGCCTGTCTGGAGACCCAGACGGTCTCGCGCAAGAACTGGCGGATCGGTTTCGCCGGATAACCGGACCAGGTTTCGCCCGCCGGGATGTCGGCCAGCACGCCCGCGCCGGCCGCCACCCGCGCGCCCTCGCCGATCCGGATGTGGTCCCCGATCCCCGCCTTGCCGCCGAAGATGACGCCGTCGCCCACGACGCAGGACCCCGAGATTCCGACATGGCCCGCGATCAGGCAATTCCGGCCGATGACGCAGTTGTGGGCGATCATGACCAGATTATCGATCTTGGTGTTCTCGCCGATGACCGTGTCGTCGAATGCGCCCCTGTCGATGCAGGTGTTGGCCCCCACGGTCACTCCGTCCTGCAGGATCACCCGCCCCAGCTGTGGCACGTCCACCGGCCCGGTCGCCCCGCCAGCCGCGCCAAAGCCCGCCTCGCCGATGCTGGCCCCGGCGTAAATCTTCACGCGGTCGCCGACTAGGGCGAAGCGCAGGCTGACATTGGGGCCAATCACGCAGTCGCGACCGATCTGCACGCCTGGCCCGATCACCGTATTGGCCCCGACCTGGGTGCCGCGCCCAATGCGCGCCCCCACGCCCACGATGACGCCGGGCTCGAATTCGACGGTGTCGTCCTCGCTGGCCTCCTTTAGCGTGGACGGCGTGAACCGCACCGGCTTGTGCAGGGCCTCCGAAGCCGCGGCCCAGGCCGCCTGCGGCGTGCGCGAGGCGATCACTGACGCCTCGGCGGGCGCGGCTTCGACCGCCGCCGCCGGTACGATGACACAGCCCGCCGAGGTCGCCTTCAGCGCATCGAGGAACTTGCGGTCCCCAAGGAACCCCACAGCATCCGGCCCAGCCGAAGCCAGGGGCGCGACCCGCGCGACGGCGGCCCCGGAATCGCGAACGACCTCGCCGCCCGTTAGGGCCGCGAGGTCGGCGACGCCGAGCGGGCTCAGCGTGTCGAAGAAGCGGGGATCGGGCTGGACGCCCATCCGGCTTACTGCGCCGCTTGGGCCGGAACCGGCAGGCGGTTGAAGCTGAGCGACGGCAGAGCCGTGTTCAGACGCTGGATCGCCGTGTCGGTGATGTCCATGGCCGGGTTCAGGATGAACACGCTCTCGCGGTCGATCAGGATGCCGCAGCCGCGCTCCTGATAGACGGCGACCAGGATCGGCTCGACGGCCTCGGAGATCAGGCGGCGCTGTTCCGACAGGGTGTAGCGCAGTTCCGCTTCGCGGGTCTGCTCAAGCTGCTGGGCCTCCTGGATGCGGGTCTGCAGCGCTTGGCGGTCGGCGTCGGTGACGGTGGCCCCGCCGTTCTGCAGGCGCTGGAGCTCGGACTGGATGGTTTGGCCGTACGGAGCCAATTCGCCCTGAACTTCCTGGGCCAGCTGTTCCATGCGGGTCTGGACCGATTGGCCGACCGTGGACTGGGCCAGCAGGCGCTGGTTGAAATAGACGCAGACGCCCGGGATGGCGGGACCAGGGTTGGCTGGGCCTTGGGTCTGGGCGACCGCGGTGGAGGCGACGAGCGAAGCGAGGGCCGCGGCCCCGATGGCGAGGAATTTCATGCTTTACCTTTGCGGGGCCACAGCGGCCCCTGATCAGAACTGGGTGGATGTCGAGAAGCGGAAGGTCTCGGTGCGATCATAGTCCTCTTCACTGAGGATCTGGCTGAAGTCGAAGCGGATCGGGCCCATCGGCGAACGCCAATGCACGCTCAACCCCGCCGAGGCGCGCAACGACAGGTCGTCGGCGATGGCCGTGTCGGGCAGGCCGTTGGTTCCGATCGTGTAGCGGTCGTCGAGCACGCCGAGCGTGCCTACATCAGCGAACAGACTGGTGCGGATGCCGTATTCCTCTGGCAGACCGTTTGGAACGGTCAGCTCCACACTGCCGACGGCGTAAAAGTTGCCGCCAAGCGCGTCGTTCGTGGTCAGGTCGCGTGGACCCATGCCGGCGTTCTCGAAGCCGCGGAAGCTGTTGCCGCCCTTGAAGAAGCGGTCGTTGATCCGGACCGCGTCGCCGTTCCAGCCGCTCACATAGCCCGCGGAACCCGACACCGACACGATCCAGTCCGGCGTGATGCCATAGTAGGCCGTCGCGTCCACCTCGGTCTTGATATAGTTCACGTCACCGCCCAGGCCGGCGAAGTCCTGACGCAGCGAGCCCGTCCAGCCGCGCGTCGGGCGGATCGGCTCGTTTCGACGATCCACGAGCAGGGTGTAGCCGACCGAGGAGTTCAGGCTGGCCCCGACCTGTTCGCACAGGGCGCGTGATCCGACGCCGCCGACGTCGCAATACCCTTCCGGAACGATGATTTCGTCGTCCTTGATGAAGTATCGCGTCGAAAAACGGCTGTAGCCGTTCAGTGGATAGGTCAGGCGCAGTCCCGCGCCGGTCGAGCGATAATCGAACGACGATTCGTCCTGGAAGTCGTAGCGGGAGTGGAACAGGTCGAAGCCCGCGCCCACGTCCCGGCCCAGGAATCTCGGCTCAGTGAAGCGGAAGTCGATCTGCTGGCGCAACGATCCCCACTCGACCCGGGCCACCAGATTCTGGCCCCGGCCGCGGAAGTTCCGCTCCGAGATGCCCAGGTTGACCACGAAGCTGTCCACCGAGCTGAAGCCGGCGCCGACCGAAAGCTCGCCCGTCGGCTGCTCTTCCACGGTCACATTGACGATCGAACGGTCAGGGGCGGAGCCTTGCGTTTCCTCGATCTCGACTTCCTTGAAGAAGCCTAGGGCTCGCAGGTTGTTGCGCGACCGTTCGACCAGCGAGCGATTGAAGGCGTCGCCTTCGGTCAGCATCAGCTCGCGCCGGATGACCGGGTCGATGGTGCGGGTGTTGCCGACGACGTTGATCCGCTCGACGTAGACCCGCTGGCCCTCGGCGATATTGAAGGTGACGTCGATGGTGTCGGTTTCGGGGTTGGGCCGATAGGTCGGATTGATGTCGACGAAAGCGTAACCCGCCGAACCCGCCGCGAACGTCAGGGCGTCGACCGAGCTCTCGATTTTGTCGCTTTCATAAAGATCGCCCGAGCGGATCGGCAGCAGGGCTTCCAGCAGCTCCGTGTTCAGACGATCGTTCTCGGTGACGACGTTGATTTCGCCGAAGTTGTAGCGATCGCCCTCGTCGACCGTCAGGGTGATGGCGAAGGCGCTATCGTCCGGGGCCAGCTCGGCTACCGCCGAGACGATGCGAAAATCGTAGTAGCCGCGGTTGGTGTAGAAGCTGCGCAGCTGCTCGCGGTCATAGTCCAGCCGGTTCGGGTCGTAGTTGTCGTTCTTGGTGAACAGCCGCCACCACTGCGACTGCTTGGTCACCATGACCTCGCGCAGCTCGCTGTCGGAGAAGGCCTGGTTGCCCAGGAAGGTGATGGCCTGAACGCCGGTCTCGGGGCCCTCGTCGATCTCGAAGACGACGTCCACACGGTTCTGGTCCAGCTGGACCAGTTTGGGCGTCACAGTCGCGGAAATGCGGCCCGACAGGCGGTACAGTTCGATGATGGAGCCGACGTCTTCCTGCACCCGCGCGCGGGTGTAGATACCGCGCGGCGCGATGGTGACTTCCTCGCGCAGCTTGTCTTCGCTGATCGCGCCGTTCCCCTCGAACACGACCTGGTTGATGATCGGATTCTCGACGATCTCGACGATCAGGTCACCGTTGGCCTGGAGCCCGATCTGGACGTCGGCGAACAGCTGGGTGCGCGTCAGGGTGCGGATGGCGACGTCCAGCAGGACGGGATCGATCGTATCACCCGGCTGGATCGGCAGGTAGGACAGCACCGTCGTCTGGTCGATGCGCTGGTTGCCCCGCACCAGGATGCGGTTGACCACGCCGGTCTCCGGCGCCGTAGCCTGCGTCTGGGCGATCTGACCCGGCTGGACGTCGGGCGCCGGAGGAGTCTGGGCCAGCACTGGTGACGCCGCGACCAGGGCGACCACGCTGGCCGTCGCGGCGCAGATCCGGCGTAGCGGTCGGGCCGACGGGGGGGTCGCGTCGCGGGGATCGGTCAGGGTCATTCGGGAAACCATCGGGGGCTGGCGTCGGCTCAACTGACGAGCCCGCCGAGGATGTTGAACAGGTTCAGCTTCTGCAGGTCGTTCCAGGTCGCGAACAACATCAAACCCGCCAGCAAAGCAAGACCGACCCGGTACCCCGCCTCCTGAACCGCGGCCGCGACTGGTTTCTTGGCCACAGCCTCATAGGCGTAGAAGACCAGGTGGCCGCCATCCAGGACGGGGATGGGCAGCAGGTTTAGAAAGCCGATTCCGATCGAAAGTATGGCGGCGAAGCTCGTCAGCGTCAGAAGCAGGTTGATCGTCGTCGCCACCGGGTCCGGATTGGCCGCCACCGCCGCGTTGGTCAGGGCCCCCGACGCCTTGGCGATCCCCAGCGGCCCGCTCAGCTGGTCGCCGCTTTCCCGGCCTGTGAAGATGCGACCGAGATAGGTCAGGGTGGTGCCCAGGATGTCGCCCGTCTCGCGGAAGCCCTGCCCCACCGCTTCGATGGGGTTGTAGCGGACCTGCCGCGCCTCAGCCCGCGTGGAGGCCAGCGCAAGGCCGATCCGGCCGACCGACACGCGCCCCGCTATAGGGTCGTCCTGCACCACGCGCTCGGGCGTGGCGATCAGCTCGATCTCGCGACCCTGGCGCTCCACGGTGAAACGGACGGCGTCGCCGCTGGACAGGCTGACCTTGCGGGTCACCTCCCCGGCGTCTTCGATGGCGCGGCCGTCCAGTCCGGTGATGAGGTCGCCGGGCAGGAACCCCGCCTCCGCCGCCGGCGACCCCGGCGTGACCTGGGCCACCCGCGCCGGGCGCAGCTCGACGCCGACGATCGAGAACAGGATGGCGAAGATGGTTATGGCCAGCACGAAGTTGGCAAATGGCCCCGCCGCCACGATCAGCATCCGCTGCCAGACCGGCTTGAAGTGGAAATAGTCCCGCTCGGCCCCTGCCCCTTCCGTGCGCTGGATGTCGGCCTTCAAGGCATCCAGCCCCCGACTGTCGGGCACGCTCGAGGCATCCATGTCGCCCGAGAACTTGACGTAGCCGCCTAGCGGCATCCAGCCGACCCGCCATTCGATGCCGTGCTTGTCGGTCCGGCTCAAGATGGCCTTGCCGAAGCCGATGGCGAAGCGGTCGACCTTCACGCCGAAGGCTCGCGCGACCCAGAAATGGCCCAGCTCATGGATGGTGACGATGACCGTCAGCACCAGGAGAAATGGCACGACGTACATCAGGACCGAGGTCAGGGCGTCCAGCATGCGGTGTCCGCGTCTCCGTTACCGTTCGACCCTCGCCTAGGCGGCGAGAGCCAGAGCCTGGACGAAGCCTGACGCGACGCGCCGGGCCTCGGCGTCAAGCGCCAGAGCCCCCTCGCAGCCGTCGCCAGCCTGAGAAACCGCCCCCGTCGCCGTCATCCGATCCAAGGTCTCGGCGACGACCGTGGCAATATTGAGAAAGCCCAGACGACGGTCAAGAAACGCGAGCGCCGCCACCTCATTGGCCGCGTTGAACACCGTGGGCGCGCCCCGCCCCGCCTCCAGCGCCTCGCGCGCCAGCCTCAGCGCCGGGAACCGCACAGGATCGGGCGCCTCGAAGGTCAGCCGCCCCAGCGCCGCCAGATCCAGCTTGGGCGCCGGCCAGGCCATCCGGTCTGGGTAGGCCAGCGCGCAGGCGATCGGCGTCTTCATGTCGGGCGGGCCCATCTGAGCCAGCGTCGAGCCGTCGACGTATTCCACCAGGCTGTGGATGATCGATTCCGGATGCACAACCACGTCGATCTTGGACGCCGGCATGCCGAACAGATAGGCCGCCTCGATCATCTCTAGGCCTTTGTTGGCCATGGTGGCGCTGTCGACGCTGATCTTGGCTCCCATGCTCCAGTTGGGATGGGCCACGGCCTGCTCGGGCGTCATGGCCGCCATCGCCTCGAGCGAGGTCTGCCGGAACGGCCCGCCCGAAGCCGTCAGGACCAGCTTGGCCACCTGCTCGGGCGCGTCCGCCGGAAACACCTGAAAGATCGCCGAGTGCTCGGAATCGACCGGGATGAGCCGCCCGCCCGCCGCCGTCACCCGCTCGATCAGGCTGGCGCCGCAGCAGACCAGGCTCTCCTTGTTGGCCAGCGCCAGCGTCGCCCCCGTCGCCGCCGCCGCCCAGGCCGACTTGAGGCCCGCCGCCCCCACGATCGACGCCATGACCAGATCGGTCGACCGGGTCGCCGCTTCTGTGATCGCCGCCTCGCCCGCCGCCGCCTCGACGCCGGTCCCCGCCAGCGCGGCCTTGAGCTCGTCCAGCCGGGTCTCGTCCGCCGTAACCGCCACGGCTGGTCGCCAGCGCCGCGCCTGCTCGGCCAGCTTGGCGATGTTCGCCCCGCCGGTCAGAGCCACGACCTCGAACCGACCGGTTCCCGCCGCCTCGGCATGTTCCATCAGGTCGAGAGTCGATGTGCCCACCGACCCCGTCGACCCGAGCACGGTGACGCGCCGCTCGATCATGGCCGTCCGTCCAGCATCATCGACCCCAACCGTCCCGCCGCCATCACCACCGCGGCGAACATCAAGCCGTCCACGCGGTCCAAAAGCCCGCCGTGACCCGGGATCAGGCCGCCCGCGTCCTTGACCCCGAAGCGCCGCTTCAGGGCCGATTCCCACAGATCACCCGCCATGGTCGCCAGCGCCCCGGCCAGCCCGAGCCCCAGGCCCCAGATCGGATCGGGCAGTCCCATGGGCAGAAAGCTCGCCACCAGCCACCCCGCCGCCGAGCCCGCGACCAAGCCCCCGACGAAGCCCGACCAGGTCTTGTTGGGCGAATACCGCGGCCAGAGCTTCGGCCCGCCCAGCACACTGCCGACCAGAAACGCCATGACGTCGGCAGACCACGCCACGACAAAGACCATGATGGTCCAGCTCAGCCCGACGCTTGAATCCCCGTCCCTCAGCCAGATCAGCAGGACCGCCGGCCAGCCGAGATACAGCACCCCATAGGCCGCATCTACACCCTCATAGCCCAGCCGCCGGGCATAGATCGCCACCGCCGCCGCGCCGAACACGAGCACCACCAGCGCCGCCGACATGGCGCCCGTATGCGCCGTCACCGTCGCCGCCACGATGGCCAGGGCCACGCCCGCCGCGATCGGGCCTCGTCGCCTCGGCGCGCTCATCGCCGCCCATTCGCGCGACAGCAATACCACCGCCGCCAGGATGATCGCCAGGAACCACAGGCTGCCCGCCCAGATGGCCAGCACCGCCATCGGCGCCAGAACCAGGGCCGACGCCGCCCGGATGCCCAGGTTCTTCAACGACACCATCAGCCGGCCGCGAGCACCGGACGCGCCGCGATGGCCCCGAACCTCCGGTCCCTCTGGCGGAACTGCCGGACCGCGTCGCCGAGCGCCTCCGGCCCGTAATCCGGCCACAGTACGTTCTGATAGACCAACTCGGCATAGGCCGCTTCCCAAAGCAGGAAGTTCGACAGCCGCTGCTCGCCCGAGGTCCGCACGATCAGATCGACCGGCGGCCCACCCGCCGTCGACAACCCCGCGCCCAGCGATCCCTCATCCAGCGGCCCCGTCGCCTGCCCGGCCAGCAACTGGTCGACATACTTCTGCGCCGCGTCGACGATGTCGGCCCGGCCGCCGTAGTTGAACGCCACCTGCAGCAGGAAGCGGCTGTTGTGCGCCGTCGTCCGCTCCGCCCGCTCCACGATGGCCGCGATGTCGGCGGGCAGGCCCGTCCGGCGGCCCAGCACCCGCACCTTCACACCTTCGCGTTCCAGCCGGTTCAGATCGCTCGCCACGTAGGACCTCACCAGCCCCATCAGGTCCGAGACCTCCTCGGCCGGCCGACGCCAGTTCTCCGTCGAAAATCCGAACACCGTCAGGCATTCGATGCCGAAATCCGGCGCCGCCTGCACCGTCCGCTTCAAGGCCTGCACGCCTTCCCGATGACCCATGGCCCGAGGCAGACCCCGGCTTTCCGCCCAGCGCCCGTTTCCGTCCATGATCAGGGCGACGTGGCGCGGTCCCGCTTCGGGGTCCGTCATGCCGCCGGGATGGGCCGTCATCCGCTCAACCAGTCCTCTCGCGATCCTGAGCCCCCGCTCAGACCTGCATGATCTCAGCTTCCTTGGTCTTCAAGGCTTCGTCGATACGCTTGATGGCCGCATCGGTGTCCTTCTGGACCTCGGTTTCCATCTTCTTCTGCTCGTCCTGGCTGATCTCGCCCGCCTTCTCGGCCTTCTTCAGGTCGTCGTTGGCGTCGCGGCGCACGTTGCGGACGGCGATCTTCTGCTGCTCGGCGTATTTGCCCGCCAGCTTGACCAGGTCCTTGCGACGCTCCTCCGTCAGCGGCGGGATCGGGATGCGCAGGGTCGTGCCGTCCACGATGGGGTTCAGACCCAGGTTGGCGTTGCGGATGGCCTTGTCGACGGCGCCCACCATACCTTTGTCCCAAACGCTGACCGAGATCATGCGCGGCTCCGGCACGCTGATGGCCGCCACCGCGTTCAGCGGCGAAGTCGAGCCATAGGCCTCGACCCGAACCGGATCCAGCAGACCCGCATTGGCCCGCCCGGTGCGCAGGCCCCCGAACTCCTCTTTCAGGGCGGCGACCGACTTGTCCATGCGGTCGCGATAGGTCTTCAGATCGGGCTTGGCCATGGCGTCGCTCTCCGTACGTTTCTTATGGCTGTATCAGGCCGAGGCCTTGGGCGCATCGCCGATGACGGTGAAGGTTCCCTCGCCGTTCAGCACCTTGCGCAGACTGTCTTCCTCGCGGATCGAAAAGACCACGATCGGAATCTTGCTTTCGCGCATGAGCGCGATGGCCGAGGCGTCCATGACCCGCAGGTCCCGGCTCAGCACGTCCTGATAGGTCAGGGTGTCGTACCGCGTGGCCGCCGTGTCCTTCTTCGGATCGGCCGAATAGACACCGTCGACCGAGGTCCCCTTCAACAGGGCGTCGCAGTTCATTTCGGCGGCCCGCAGAGCGGCCGCCGTGTCGGTCGTGAAATAGGGATTGCCGGTGCCCGCAGCGAAGATCACCACACGGCCCTTTTCCAGGTGGCGCACCGCGCGCCTGCGGATATAGGGCTCGGCGATGGCGGCCATGGGGATGGCGCTCTGCACCCGGGTGTCGACGCCGATCTTTTCCAGCGCGTTCTGCATGGCCAGAGCGTTCATGACGGTCGCCAGCATGCCCATGTAGTCGGCGCTGGCCCTCTCCATCCCCGCCGCCGCCGTCGACAGACCGCGAAAGATATTGCCGCCGCCGATCACCAGACAGACCTGCACGCCCGACCGCACCACCCGCGCGATGGCGGCCGCCACGGTATCGACCGTGTTCATGTCGATGCCATAGCCCTGGTCGCCCATCAGGACCTCGCCCGAGACCTTAAGCAGCACCTTGGTGTAGCGCGCAGGCGTGGGGGCGTCGGTCATGGTCGTCTCGTCAGGCGGGAATCGGGCGGATCATCATAGACGAAGGGCGCGACCGGCGTCCAAGCCGACCGCGCCCCGGGTCTCACGTCAAGCCGTGTTTCAGGCTTGCGGCTGCATCATCGAGGCGACTTCCGAGGCGAAGTCCGGCCCTTCGACCTTCTCCACGCCCTCGCCCAGCGCCAGGCGGACGAAGCCGGCCAGGTGCAGGCCGGGCGCGGCCAGTTCCTTGCCCGTGTCGGCGACCAGCTGCTCGATGGTCACGTCGGGGTTCATGACGAACGGCTGCTTGGTCAGCACCACGTCCTTCTGGAACTTGTTGATCTGGCCTTCCACGATCTTGGCGATCATGTTCTCCGGACGGCCTTCTTCCTTGGCCTTCTCGGTCAGGACCTGACGCTCCTTCTCGACCGCGGCCGGGTCCAGATCGTCGGTGTTCAGCGACAGCGGGGCGGTCGCCGCCACGTGCATGGCGATCTTGCGGCCCAGCTCGCGCAGCTTCTCCTTGTCGCCGCCGCCGTGCAGCGCGACCAGCACGCCGATGCGGCCGACGCCCGGCGACACGGCGTTGTGGACGTAGCTGGCGACCACGCCCTCGTCGACCGACAGGCGGGCGGCGCGGCGCAGCTGCATGTTCTCGCCGATCGTGGCGATCATCTGGGTGACTTCGTCCTGGACGGTCTTGCCGTTCTCCAGTTCGGCGCCGTGCAGGGCCTCGATGGAGTGGTGGTCCAGACCCAGCTGGGCGAATTGCTTGGCCGCGTTCTGGAACAGCTCGTTGCGAGCCACGAAGTCCGTCTCCGCGTTGAACTCGATGGCGGCGCCGACTTCGCCCTTGCCGTCTTCCTTGGACGCCACGGCGACCAGGCCCTCGGCGGCCACGCGGTCGGCTTTCTTGGCGGCCTTGGACAGGCCCTTGGCGCGCAGCCAGTCGATGGCGGCGTTGATGTCGCCGTTGGTTTCCTGCAGCGCCTTCTTGCAGTCCATCATGCCCACGCCGGACTTGGCGCGCAGTTCCATGACGAGGGCGGCGGTGATCTCGGCCATATCGGCTCTCCTAGGTGTCTTCGTATGCGGGAACGGCCGGGGAGTTACCCCGGCCGCATGTCAGTTTCCGGACGGTCCGGTTCGCCGGACCGATCCGATCAGGCGTTGGTCGTTTCTTCGGCGGCCGGGGCCTCTTCCGAAGCGGCCGGAGCCTCCTCGCCGGAGGCGGCCAGCAGCTCGTCGGCGACGGCTTCCGCGCCTTCCGGAGCGGCGTCGGCGGCGACCGGGGCCGAGGCCTCGCGCAGCATCGGCTCTTCCGGGTTGACCGAAGCGCCCAGGTCGATGCCCTGCGCCGAGGCGCCGGCGGCCAGGCCGTCCAGCACCGCGTCGGCGATCAGGTCGCAGTAGGTCTGGATAGCGCGCGCGGCGTCATCGTTGCCCGGGATCGGATAGGTGATGCCGTCCGGATCGCAGTTGGTGTCCAGGATCGCGATGATCGGGATGTTCAGCTTGCGGGCTTCCTGGATCGCGATCGCTTCCTTGTTGGTGTCGATCACGAACATGATGTCGGGGATCGAGCCCATGTCGCGGATGCCGCCGAGCGACAGCTCCAGCTTGTCCTTCTCGCGCGCCAGGTTGACCAGTTCCTTCTTGACCCGGCCTTCGCCGCCGCGCTCCAGAATGCCTTCCAGCTCGCGCAGACGGGCGATCGAGCCCGACACGGTCTTCCAATTGGTCAGCGTGCCGCCCAGCCAGCGGTTGTTCATGTAATACTGGGCGCAGCGCTTGGCGGCCTCGGCGACCGGCTCGGCGGCCTGGCGCTTGGTGCCGACGAACAGCACGCGACCGCCCTTGGCGGCCACGTCGCGCACGGCGACCAGGGCCTGGTGCAGCAGCGGCATGGTCTGCGACAGGTCGATGATGTGGATGTTCGAGCGCGATCCGAAGATGTAGCGCTCCATCTTCGGGTTCCACCGGTGCGTCTGGTGGCCGAAGTGCGCGCCGGCTTCGAGCAGGGTGCGCATGGAGAATTCAGGCAGAGCCATCTGTGTCAGTCCTTTATCCGATTGATCCGCCGCGGGCGCTTAAAGGACCAGGGTCCCTCGGAACGGAGCGCCCGGGATGTTTCCCCGGACGCGCCACGCCACGCGTGTGAAGTGCGCGGGGCAGATAGACCGCGTGCCCCGCAAATGCAAGTCGCGCCCGAAACGCGGAAGGGCGGCCCACCGGACCGCCCTTCGCAAATGTGAAACGATGTCAGGCCTACATCGCGTCCAGCAACTGCTGCGCCCGGTCTCGGTGCATGGTGATCTTTGGCGTCAGTTCGCGGGCGAAGGCCGCCAGCTGGGGCGCCTCGGTGTTGTCGGCGAACCCGTTCAGCAGGGTCAGGGCCTCGTTGTGGGCCGCGACCTGCTGGGTCAGATAAACCCGGTCGAAGTCCGCCGGCGCGGCCGCTTCCAGATTGTCGATCAGGCCTTGGCGGCGCTCGTCCATCTCTGTCGGCAGGATCTCGCCCTGAGCTTCGGTCGCGGCGAGGGTCTTCAGCCGCTCGGATGAGGCGGTGTGGTCCGTGCGGATCATCCGCGCCAGTTCCTTGACCCCATCGCTCTGGCCCTTGGTGTTCGCCAGCTCGGCGCCCGCCAGCTCATACATGTCCGAGATGGCCAGGCTGCTGACGAAGCCGCCGACCGTGTTGGCCCCCAGCGTCGCCGCCGAGGTCTGACCAACGACCCCGGACGTCGCGTCCTGGGTGGCGTTGACGGCGGATTCGGCCTGTTCGCCGGCGTCATCGGCCTGGCTGCAGGCCCCGAGCAGGGCGGCCGAGGCGGCGCCGATCAAAAGAATGCGATGCATGGAACTTTCCTTCCGTTGTTGTGGAAGGCAAACCAACCGCGTCCCCTGAAGTTCCAGCTTTGCAATAGCTTGGCGCTTCTCGCTCAAGCTTCACTGCAGCTCAGGCGTCCTCCAGCATGAGCACGCCCGGCGCGGACTTCAGCGCGCCACGCAGAGCCCCATCCAGCCGATAGCGGCCGGGCAGGCGCATCTCGATCTCGCGCTGCCCATCCCGGGCGACGACGGAGGTCACGAGCGTGATCTCCCCGCCCTTCCCCTTCGCCTCGGCCCGCGAGAGCCGCGCCTGCAGCGCCGCCGCGTCCGTGCCGCGCGCCGACACATGGACTCTGAGGCCCTGGATGGCGTCGTCTACCACGGTGTCCAGCCGCCGGATTTCGTCGGCGAAGAAGCGGACCTCGCCGTCCGCCGCCTTGGCCCGCACCCGCACCATCAGGGCGGCGCCCACCTCCAGCAGGTCGCGGCTGCCGCGCAGCAGTTCGGCCCCGACCAGGCATTCAAACTCGCCGGTCGGATCGGAGAAGGCGCAGAAGGCGAACTTCTCGCCGGTCTTGGCGCTGGCCCGTTCCTGACGGCGACGCAGGACGCCCGCCATCTGGAAGGCGTCGTGGCCCTGCTCGGCCCGCTGCACCGCCTCCGCCACGAACGTCACGCGCTTCCTCCGCAGCGCCCCTTCCATGTCCTCCAGCGGGTGGCCCGACAGATAGAATCCCACCGCCGACAGCTCGTGATCCAGCCGCTCCGGCCCCACCCAGGGCTCGACCGGCTTCAGACGGGGCCGCGCCGCGCCCGCCTGATCGGCCCCGAACAGCGACACCTGCGACGACGCCCGCTCGGCCGCCACGCTCTGGCAATAGGCCATCAGCACATCGGCCTGTTCGAACAGCTGGCGCCGGTTCGGATGGAGGCTGTCGAAGGCGCCGGCCTTGGCCAGCCCCTCCAGCGCCCGCTTGTTCACCGCGCGCGGATCGACCCGCTCCAGGAAGTCGAAGATGTCGGCGAAGCGACCGCCCTGTTCACGCACCTCGACCACGTGCTTCATGGCCTCCAGCCCGACGTTGCGGATGGCGCCCAGGGCATAAAGCACCGCGCCTTCCTCACCCTCCCAGCTCACGTCGAAGTCGGCGGACGAGGCGTTCACGTCCGGCGCCCGCACCGGCACGCCGAACTTCCGCGCGTCCTGATAGAAGACCGCCAGCTTGTCGGTGTTCGACAGATCCAGCGACATCGAGGCGGCGAAGAACTCCACCGGATGGTTCGCCTTCAGCCAGCCCGTCTGATAGCTGATCAGGGCATAGGCGGCGGCGTGGGACTTGTTGAAGCCGTATCCCGCGAACTTGGCCACCAGGTCGAAGATGCCGCCGGATTGCTGCTCGGAGACCCCCTTCTCGGCCGCGCCCTTGATGAAGCGCGCCCGCTGGAAGTCCATCTCCTCCTTCTTCTTTTTGCCCATGGCGCGACGCAGCAGGTCGGCCTCGCCCAGCGAGTATCCCGCCAGGACCTGGGCGATCTTCATCACCTGCTCCTGGTAGATGATGACGCCATAGGTCTCGGTCAGAACTTCGGTCAGGCTGGGGTGCAGATAATCGACCTCGGCCCGGCCGAACTTGCGGTCGATGTAGGTGTCGATCATCTCCATCGGCCCGGGCCGATAGAGCGAGATCAGCGCCGTGATCTCCTCGATGGAGCCGCAGCGCATCTTCCGCAGGGTGTCGCGCATGCCCTGGGATTCGAGCTGGAACACCCCGACCGTCTGGCCCGACGCCATGAGCTCATAGGTCCGCGCGTCATCGAGCGCCAGCAGGTTGAAGTCGACCGCCGCGCCCCGCCGCGACAGATAGCCGTGCGCCCGGTCCAGCACCGTCAGCGTCTTCAGTCCGAGGAAGTCGAACTTCACCAGGCCCGCGGGCTCAACCCACTTCATGTTGAACTGGGTCGCCGGGATGTCTGAGCGCGGGTCCTGATAGAGCGGCGTCAGCTCGACCAGCGGCCGGTCGCCGATGACGATGCCGGCCGCATGGGTCGAGGCGTTGCGGTACAGCCCCTCCAGCTCCAGCGCCGTCTCCAGCAGCGTCCGCACCGAGGCCTCGGCGTCGCGCGCCTCCCTCAGGCGCGGCTCGATCTCGATGGCCTGGGCCAGGGTCGTCGGGTTGGCCGGATTGTTCGGCACCATCTTGGCCAGGCGATCGACCTGGCCCAGCGGCATCTGCAGCACCCGGCCCACGTCCCTCAGCACCGCGCGGGCTTGAAGCGTGCCGAAGGTGATGATCTGGGCCACCCGGTCGCGGCCGTACCGCTCCTGGACGTATCCGATCACCTCCTCGCGCCGCTCCTGGCAGAAGTCGATGTCGAAGTCGGGCATGGACACCCGCTCGGGGTTCAGGAACCGCTCGAACAGCAGGCCGAACCGCAAGGGATCCAGATCCGTGATCGTGAGCGCCCAGGCCACCAGCGACCCCGCGCCCGAACCCCGCCCCGGCCCCACCGGAATGGCGTGCGCCTTGGCCCACTTGATGAAGTCCGACACGATCAGGAAGTAGCCGGGGAAGCCCATCTGGGTGATGATCTGGACCTCCCAGTCCAGCCGCTTCCAGTACTCCTCCTCGGGCGCGGCCGGGGTGACCTGCTTCAGCCGCTCCTTCAGCCCCTCGCGCGCCTGGTGCGCCAGTTCCTCGGGTTCGGTGCGGCCCGCCCCGGTGTCGAAGCGCGGCAGGATCGGCGCATGGGTCTTGACCAGGAAGGCGCACCGCCGGGCGATCTCGATCGTGCTGTCGCAGGCCTCGGGCAGGTCGGCGAACAGGGTCCGCATCTCATCCGCCGTGCGGAAGTAGTGCTGGTCGGTGATCCGCCGCCGCTCCTCCTGACCGGTGAAGGCGCCGTCTGCGATGCACAGCAGGGCGTCGTGGCTCCTGGCCTGCTCGCGCTTGGCGTAGTGAACGTCGTTGGTGGCGACCAGGGCCGCGTCATTCGCATAGGCCCACTCGACCAGCCCGCGTTCGGCCGCCGCCTCATCCGCCAGGCCGTGACGTTGGAGCTCGACATAGAAGCGGTCGCCGAACACCCGCGCCATCTCGGCCAGCGCCGCCTCTGCGTCCCGCCCCTTGGACTGGACGAACAGCGGATCGATCGGCCCGTCGGGTCCGCCCGACAGCAGGATCAACCCCTCGGATCGCGCCGTGACCTCGGCCCAGGCCACGCAGGGCTCGCCCTCGACCGCCTCATCCTTCGCGGCGTCCAGATAGGCCATGGACGACAGGGCCGACAGGTTTTGCCACCCGACCTCGGACTGGCAGATCAGGACGATCGTTGGCACCTTGGCCCAGCGCTCGGCGCGCCGGCCGCCGATGCCGGTGACCGGCAGGGCGCATCCGATCAGCGGCTGCACGCCCGCCCCCTTGGCGGCCTCGGAGAACTCCAGCGCCCCGAACAGATTGGCCCGATCGGTTACCCCCACGGCCGGCATGCCGTGATCGGCGGCCAGTTTGCCCACCTTCCCGGCCTTGATCGCGCCTTCCAGCAGCGAATAGGCCGAGCGGACCCGGAGGTGGACGAAACCCCTGTGTGGATCGGTCATGCGAAAGGCTCCGACGCCGCCCGGTCCGCGATCACGAACGCGCGCGGCGGGCGAGTCGCCACACTAGCATGTCCGGATCGGCCCCACGCCGATGCGCGGCCTTCGAACTGGGGACAGACGCGCGCGGCCTTGGGACCGCCGCGCCCGACGAGGCTTACGCCTCGTCTTCGTCCTTCAGCAGGTCCTCCTTGCTGATCGGCGCATCCTTGACATCGGCCAGGGTGAAGATCAGGTCGCAGACCTTCTCCTCATAGATCGGGGCGCGCATCTGGGCCGCCGCGCCGGGGTTCTGGCGATAGAAGTCCAGCACCGCCCGCTCCTGGCCCGGATAATTGCGGGCTTCCTGCATGATGGCGTTGTTCAGTTCCTGATCCGAGACGCCGACGTTGTTGGCCCGGCCGATCTCGGCCAGCACCAGGCCCAGGCGCACGCGGCGCTCGGCGATCTTCTTGTATTCGTCCTTTAGCTTCTTGTCGGACTTCTTGGCGTCCTCGGGCGTCAGGCGGCCGGCTTCCTTGTCGGCCTCGACCTGCTTCCAGATGCCGTCGAACTCGGCCTCGACCATCTTGGGCGGCAGGTCGAAGCTGTGGGCGGCGTCGAGAGCGTCCAGCAGGGCGCGCTTCAGCTTGAAGCGGGCGGCGCCGGCGTACTGCTGGTTCAGGTTCTGGCGCAGCAGATCCTTGAGCTTGTCCAAGCTCTCCAGCCCGATCCGCTTGGCGAATTCGTCGTCGACGGTCGTTTCGGCCTCGGCCTTGATGGCCTTCACCTTGACGTCGAATGTCGCGAGCTTCCCGGCCAGGTTCTTGGCCTGATAGTCCTCGGGGAAGGTGACTTCGATGGTCTTCTCCTCGCCGACCTTGGCGCCCTTCAGCTGCTCCTCGAAGCCGGGGATGAAGCGGCCCGAGCCGATCACCAGGTCCGCGTCCTCGGCGGCGCCGCCGTCGAACGGCACCCCGTCCAGCTTGCCCAGGAAGTCGATGGTCAGCTGGTCGCCCTCGGCGGCCTTGACCGTCTTGCCCTTCTTGTCCTCGTAGGACTTGGCCTGGCCGGCCAGTTCCTTCAGCGCCTCGTCGATGTCGGCGTCGGAGGCCTCATAGACCGGGCGCTCCAGCTTCAGCGTCTTGGGATCGACCGGGTTGAAGTCCGGCATGACCTCCAGCGCCATCTCGTAAGCGAGATCGTCGGAGCCGGCCAGCACCTTGTCCATGTCCGAGGTCAGCTTCATCTCGGCGGGCGCGGCGGGGCGGACCTTGGCCTCGTCCAGCGCCTTCTGGCTCGACTCGTTGATCGCGTCGTTGACGATCTCGCCCATCATGTCACGGCCGAAGGACTTCTTGACGTGGCTGACCGGCACCTTGCCGGGGCGGAAGCCCTTGAGCTTCATCTTCGGCGCGATCTCGGCGGCCTTGGCGTCCAGGCGGGCGGTCAGGTCGGCGGCCGGGATGGTCACGGCGATGACGCGGCTCAGGCCTTCGGTGGATTTCTGGACGACTTGCATGGACGGATCTGACGCTCTGGGGCGGCGCCGGATCAGGCGCGCGCGGCGGGAGGGATAAACGAAAAGAGGCCGCCCCATCTGGAGCGGCGTCTCGAAGCCCGCCCTTATGTCGAGACAGGGCCCAAAGGTCAACGCGGGGCGGTTTCGCCGCGCCTAATGGGCCGCTATGTCAGAGGCGATGACCCACCCCCCCTCCCCCGTCGGCGTGTTCGTGACGCCGGTCACGCCGCTGCAGCAGAACTGCACCACCGTCTGGTGCACCAGGACCATGAAGGCCGCCGTGATCGATCCCGGCGGCCCGGTCGACGCGATCCTCGGCGAGGTCGCGCGTCGCGGGCTGACGCTGGATCAGATCTGGATCACCCACGGCCATCTGGACCACGCGGCCGGCGCGGCGGAGATGGCGGAGAAATCCGGCGCGCCGATCATCGGCCCGCATCAGGATGATCAATTCTGGATTGATGATCTGGAGACCATGGGCGTCCAGTGGGGCCTGCCGGGCGCCCGCACCTTCACCCCGACGCGCTGGCTGGACGAGGGCGATGAACTGACGCTCGGCGAGACACGCTGGCTCGTCCGCCACTGCCCCGGCCACACGCCCGGCCACGTCATCTTCTTCAACGCAGCGGCCCGGTTCGCCCAGGTGGGAGACGTGCTGTTCAAGGGCTCCGTCGGCCGCACGGACTTCCCCCGCAGCGACCCCGCGGCGCTGATCAACTCGGTGATCGACAAGCTCTGGCCGCTCGGCGACGACGTCACCTTCGTGCCGGGCCACGGTCCGATCTCGACCTTCGGCGAAGAGCGGCGGACCAATCCCTTCGTCTCCGATCACGCGGTGTCCGGAACGCCACCCACGCGGGCGGCGTCCGGTCCGTCCTAGGGCCTCAGCGGCGCAGAAGGATGCCGATCAGCACGCCGACCCCCAGCGCGTAGAGCGTCGCCTTCATCGGCTGATCCTCGATGGCGGTGCGGGCCAGCGTCGCCCGGTCGCGCGCCCAGTAGCGGCCGGCTTCGATATCGCTGCGCAGCGCCTGACGCAGGCCTTGCTCACGGGCGAAGGCGCGCTGCTCGCCTTCCACCAGCAAGCGATCGCCCTCGGCGTCCAGGGTGCGGGTCAGGCCGTCGTCGTCAACGATGTCTTCGGCGTTCAGGGCGGTGTTGGCGTCGGTCATGGGGGCTCCTTGGGGAGGACGTTGATCCTGGCCGGTTGAACCCGAGGCGTCCGGGGCGGTTCCGCAAGGCGAGAGCTTTTCCTCAGGAGCCGCCATGACCGATCCGACGCCCCCCGTCCCCCAGCCTGAAATCCCCCCCATGGACCCCGTGCCGCCGATGCCGGAGATCGATCCAGCCGGGACGCCCGACGAGGTCCCGCAGCAGCCGGACGAGCCTGGCGGCGACTTCGATCGTCCGGGCGCGTCCTAAGTCGGGATTCAAGCATAGCCGTTGCAGCGCGGCTTTTGTCGGAACCTTGGCGGGCGGGCGGGGTTTCACAGCCAACCCTCAGCGTTATCAGAGTAAAACAAGGGATCAGCCGATGGCCGAAGGACAACCCACCCGTCCGTCCGGAGTCTCGAAGCGAGGCTTCGCCTCCATGGACCCCGAACGGCAACGCGAGATCGCCCGAAAAGGCGGCGCCAGCGTCCCGAGCGAGAAGCGCAGCTTCTCCCAGGACCGCAGCCTGGCCGCACAGGCCGGCCGCAAGGGCGGCGAAGCCTCTCACGGCAGCCGCAAACCCGGCGACGTGGCTGGTCAGGCGGAATAGCCGCATCCAGGTTTGGAAGCGAGAGGGCGGTCGGCGAAGGCGTCGGCCGCCCTTTCTTATGTTGGGTCCGAATACCAATCCTCCGTGCACCCCGGCGAAGCCGGGGTCCAGAAGCGCACGCGATCGACTGAGCCATCGCACGGTGCGGCGCCCACCATTTCCGAGTCAGGATCTGGACCCCGGCCTTCGCCAGGGTGCACGGGTTTAGGAGAGCACCGCCAGCGCCACGGACGGCGCCGGACCCGCCCGGAACTCCGCCACTCGCCAGCCCGCCGCCTCGGCCATCGCCGTGACGGAGCTTTCGGTGAATTTGCGCGAACTCTCGGTGTGGATCGTCTCGCCCGCCACGAAGTCGAAGGCCTCCCCCCCGATCCGGACGGTCATGTCTCGTTCGGCGCGCAGATGCATCTCCATGCGCGAGGCCTCCGCGTTCCAGCGCGCTTCGTGGACGAAAGCGTCGAGGTCGAAGTCGGCGCCGAGCTCGCGGTTGGCCCGGACCAGCAGGTTCTTGTTGAAGGCGGCCGTCACACCCTGGGCGTCGTCGTAGGCTGCGACCAGCGTCGCCTCGTCCTTCACCAGATCGACGCCGAGGATGAACAGGGCGTTCGGCCCCAGCCGCTCGCGCGCATTGGCCAGGAAGGCCACGGCCTGATCCGGCTCCAGATTGCCGATGGTCGAGCCGGGGAAGAAGCCGATCCGGCGTCCGCGACCCAGTTCCGGCAAGGGCGCGAGGTTCAGGAAATCGCCCACCATCGGCGCAACCTGCAGCCGCGGATAAGCCTCAGCGATCGAGGCGGCGGCCGCGTTCAGCGCATCGGCACTGATGTCGATCGGCACATAGGCGCCGAGCGTCGGCGCGGCGTCCAGCAGGATGCGGGTCTTTTCGCTGGCGCCGGATCCGAACTCCACCAGGACGGCGTTATCCCCGAACCCGGCCGTCAGCTCGCCCGCAAGCTCGCGCAACAGCGCCGCCTCCTGCCGGGTCGGATAGTACTCGGGCAGGCGCGTGATCTGCTCGAACAGCTCCGACCCGGCCGCATCGTAGAACCACTTGGGCGACACCGCCTTCTGCGGACGCGACAGCCCCGCGATCAGCTCGGCGCGGAAGCGGGCGGTCTCGACGGATTCGATGCGGGGTTTCGACATGACCGGGGCGTCCGAGGCGAGGCGGAGGCCGAGGAACGCCCAACGCTGATGCGGATAGAAGAAGTTTCGATAGGTCCGACGCCCATGGCCCGACGGCGTGGCGAAGGAACCGCCGCGCATGACCCTTTGATTGGCCATGAACTTGCCGTTGTACTCCGACGCCGTGCCCTCGGTGGGCGTGAAGCCGGGATAGGGCGCATAGGCCGACGACGTGTGCTGCCACACCTCGCTGAACAGGTTGGAGAAGACGGCCGGGGCGGTGGCGACGGCGCTCTCCCACTCGGCCTCGGTCGGCAGGCGCTTTCCGGCCCAGGCGGCAAAGGCCTCGGCCTCCCAGGCGCTGATGTGGCGCACCGGCGCATCCGGATCGACCGCGACGCGGCCCGTCAGGCTCATCGTCGTCCAGCCGTATTCGTCCTCGCGCCAATAGAGCGGCGCGGTCCAGCCCTCGGCCTTCACCGTCGCCCAGCCATCGGCCAGCCATAGCTCGGGCCGCCGATAGCCGCCGTCGCCGATGAACTCGATCCACTGTCCATTCGTGACCAGGTCGTGGTCGAGGTGGAAGGGCTCCAGCCAGACCTTGTGGCGCGGCCCCTCGTTGTCGAAGGCGAAGCCGTTCCCGCCGTGTCCTATCTCGACCAGCCCGCCCTCGAACCGGGTGGCCCCTCCCCTCGCCGGTTGACGCGGCCCCGCCGGACGAGGCTCCTCAGCATTGGCGGCGGGGTCCAGCGGCGAACGGGCCATCAGCGCCAGCAGGTCCATCAGGAATAGCTCCTGATGCTGCTGGTCGTGATGCAGGCCGAGCACGAACAGATAGCGCTCCAGATCGGAGCCGAAGCCCTGCCCGATCCGGGCCTCCATGCGCCGGTCGATCTCGGCGCGATAGGCCAGCACCTCGTCAAGCGAGGGCCGCGTCATCAACCCCCGCTCATGTCGCTCCACGCGGTGGCCGAGGCTTTCATAATAGGAGTTGAACAGGGTCTGCAGGCGCGGATCGACCGGCCGATAGCCGTCCTCGGCCGCCAGGATCATCGCCTCGAAGAACCAGCTCGTATGCGCCAGATGCCATTTGCCCGGGCTGGCGTCCGCCATGGCCTGGGCGGCGAGGTCCTCGGCCGATAGCCCGGCCGCGAGCGCGGGCATGGCGGCGCGCACCGCCCGATAGCGGGCCAGAAGGTCGGCGTCCGCCGCCGGGGTTCGCGCGGTCGCGTTCATCGTCGGCGGCTCCGTGAAGACGTCCAGCTTGGCTGCGAGCCGGACTACGCTAACACGCCGGGCAAGGTTTCGTTGCGCGGATGCGACCTTCGCGCGCGACTGCTGACACGCCTTGGCAGCAGCCGGTCAGCGGACCGGCTTGCCGCCGTGCTTGGCGTATTCCAGCCGCGCGATGGTGCGGTTGTGGACCTCGTCGGGGCCATCCGCGATGCGCAGCGTGCGGACCGTCGCGTAAAGCTCGGCCAGGGGCGTGTCGCCCGAAACGCCGGCCCCGCCGAACGCCTGGATGGCGTCGTCGATGACCTTCAGCGCCATGCGCGGCGCCGCCACCTTGATCTGCGCGATCTCGGACTTGGCGTTCTTGGCCCCGGCCTGATCGATCATCCAGGCGGCCTTCAGCACCATCAGACGGCACATCTCGATGTTGGTGCGGGCCTCGGCCACGCGCTGCTCCCAGACCGAGTGCTCGGCGATCTGCTTGCGGAACGCGGTACGGCTCAGCAGCCTCTGGCACATCAGCTCAAGCGCCCGCTCGGCGCACCCGATCACCCGCATGCAGTGGTGGATGCGGCCGGGCCCCAGCCGCCCTTGGGCGATCTCGAAGCCCCGGCCCTCGCCCGCGATCAGGTTCGAGGCGGGGACGCGGACGTTCTCCAGCACCACCTCGGCGTGGCCGATCGGCTTTTCGTCATAGCCGAAGACGCTGAGCATCCGCTCGACGCGGAAGCCTGGCGTGTCGACGGGCACCAGGATCTGGGACTGCTGGGCGTGAGCGGCCGCGCCCGTGTCAGTCTTGCCCATGACGATGGTGATGGCGACGTTCGGATGCGCCATGTTCGTCGACCACCACTTGCGGCCGTTGATGACGTAGTGATCGCCATCGCGCTCGATGCGGGTCTGGATGTTGGTGGCGTCCGAGGAGGCCACCTCCGGCTCGGTCATCAGGAAGGCGGAGCGGATCTCGCCGGCCATCAGGGGCTTGAGCCAGCGCGCCTGCTGCTCGGCGTTCCCGTACATATGGAGCACTTCCATATTGCCGGTGTCGGGCGCGTTGCAGTTGAACGCCTCGGGCGTCCAGAGACCCGCCTTGCCCATGGCCTCGGCCAGCGGCGCGTACTCCAGGTTGGTCAGCCCCGCGCCGTGTTCGCCCGGCAGGAACATGTTCCACAGACCGGCCTCGCGCGCCTCGGCCTTCAGCGCCTCCATGGTCGGAGGCTGGCGGTTCGGATCGGCGTGGACCTCGGCGTGATAGTCCGCCGCGCGCGGCAGCACCTTGTCCTCGAGGAAGCGGGTGACGCGCTCCTGCCAGTGGAGGCCGCGGTCGGAGTGCTGGAAGTGCATGTCGTGCTCCTCTCCCTCCCCGGCACGGGGAGGGTCGTCGGAGCGTAGCGGAGACCGGGTGGGGGCGGCCCGGCAAACCATGCTCCGACGGCGCCTGAAACGCCTTGCCGCCCCCACCCGATCGCTTCGCGATCTGCCCTCCCCCGCCGGGGGAGGGAGAGGTCGTGCCTTACCGCTTCAGCAGCGGCGCCAACTTCTGGGCGATCATCATGTCGCCGGCGATCTTCAGCTTGCCCTGCATGAAGGCCATCATCGGGTCGAGCTGGCCGTTCGACAGGGCCATGAAGTCATCCCAGTTCATCGACACCGTGGCGTCGGCGGGCTTGTCGTCATTGGTGACGGTGTTGGGCACCGACGCCCCGTCGATGAAGATCTTGCCGGCGTCGCCGAGGTCGAGCTTCACGGTCTTGCCCAGACCGGAGTTGTCGCCGACGGCGCCGCGGATGTGTTCGGTGACCTGGTTCAGATCGGCCATGTCGCTCTCCCTGCAAGCGGTGGAGGCGAAGGGGTAGCCCTCCCCGCTTTCTCCCACAAGATCACGTCGGGGAAAGTTGACAGTTGCAGCCTCTACTCCGGCAAGGGCGTCGCGATCAGAGCCTCACCCAGGCTCCAGCCGATGATGGCGTGTGCTTCGAACGTGGGATGGAAGGACCCGGACATGGCCGACAACAGGGCCTCCTGCCGCCGGCTGAGGCGAGGGTTGAACAGTCCCGAAAGCGGACCCAGAAGGCGCCTCGGATTGTCGGGCTGCTGCGTCATGGCCGCGTCGTTCGGTGTCCGGAAAAGCCGCATCCGCTGGCGATAGGGATCCCAGTCCTGAGGCGACCAGTCGCGCCAGCCGCGATCGCCCCAGTTCGGCAGCGCCAGCGTCTCCAGCAGATCGTCGGGATTGGTCGCGCACCAGCCGCGCCGCTCGAAGGCGGGCTGAAAGCCGTCGACCAGCCTCCATTGGCCGGCGCCCTCGTCGATGTGGTCGCGCAGCGCCCGGTCGAGGGGGGCGATGAGCCCGCTCTGGACCGCCTCGGCCTCCGCCCGATGAATGATCATCCGCCAGCGGCGCACCTCCTGCACATCGGCGTCGGGCCAGAAGCCGCCGACGGCGGCCAAGGCACGCGAATGCGGATTGTCCGCTGGCGACGACCGCGCGACGCCGGGGCCGCACAGTTCGCCCGTCTCGTCTTGCAGCGGGTTCGGATAGGCCGTCTGGAACACCGGCATGCGGTGGCCGAAAAGCTGCTCGACGCGACCGCGAAGCTGGTCCAGATTTTCCGGCAAGGCCTCGCGGATTCGTCTCCCCGCCTGATCGGGCGTCAGAGCCTGGCGCTCGCGCAGGATGTCCAGCACCCAGCGACCCAGGTTGGCGTCGGCGGGCAGTTCCTCCGGACGGGGCAGCAGGGCGTCCTGGATGACCGGCCCGAAGCCAACGTCGTTGCCGCCGACCGACACCAGAAGGGCGTCGACGCGGCGCGGTATCCCATTGGTGCAGGTCCAGCTCCATTCCGTCACCGAACGGCGACGCAGTTCGCCGTCGCGCCAGTCCCAGTAGGGGTAGGTCCGCGCTTCCCCTGCGCGGGTGCTGTCCCGGCTGAGCCCCCTGAGGCGCCGGGGGCAGAGATTGGCGGCGAGAACCTCGAGCTGAGGATACCGCAGCGGTTCCGCCTGTCGGTCGCCAGCATAGCCGGGAGGCCGCGCCTGGCGACCCAGCAGACCGCGATAGGTCTCGGCGCCCGAGCAGGCGAAAGTGACGAAGGTGGTGGCCTCCTGAGGGTGGGCCGCCGCGTAACGAAGGGCGGCAACCGTGTGCTGGGAATAGAAGGAGCGATGACATCTCTGGTCCCACCACCGCGCCCCGCCGGCCCGGCCGATGACGTCCTCGCGTCCGACCCATCGCCCATCCCACTCCGACCGCCACGCGGTCTGGATGACGGATCGACCGTCCTCGGCCTCCACGGGATCGAACCGGCGCGTGACCCGCGTCAGATCCATCGGGCGGTCGGGATTGCCCTCGCCCGAAGCGAACGAGTCGCCGATCGAGGCGATCAGACGGTCGCGGATTTCGACGCGGGCGGAGCGCGGCGCCCATCCATCCACGCTGACCCTCAGGTTGGCCGGCAGCGAACGCCGGACGGCGCTGTCACGAGCGACCGCCGGGACTTCGAAATCCACCCAACGCTCGCAGGGCGAGGCGACCGTGGTGACCACCCCGACGTCTATGGACCAAACGCAGATCCGGCCGGCGGCCTCGGGCAACGAGGCCCGGCCCGCGTAGGTGGTCGGCCAGAGATAGTCGCGGTCGTAGGTTTCCTCGCCTTCGCGCCAGTAGGCCTTTTGATAGAGGTCCGCCTGCGTCGCCAGGAAGCCCAGCATCGCCCGTTCCACCTCGCCGGGCCGGCGCGCCGCCGCGACTTGGTCCAGCAGCGTGTCCAAAGTGACGACCCGGCTGCTGTTCTGCGCCTGATCCCACAAACGGAACCGGTCTTTCACGCGCCATTGTATGCCGGTCTGCGCCTCGGCCGCCGAGGCGGACAAAAACGCGACCACAGCGAAAAGAACCGCCAGAACACGCATGACACACCTCCCCACCTCACAACTCAAGGTAACATCGCCGATGATCTTGAGCCAAGATGAAATAGCAGCGTTCTGCGTTTCGTCGCGCGGAGATTTTGATTGCCTGTCTCTCCGCATTGCGCCCGCGCGTCGGCTCCGCTATCGACGCCTCCTGCCGGAGACGTGGCCGAGTGGCTGAAGGCAACGGTTTGCTAAATCGTCGTACCGGGTAACCGGTACCGAGGGTTCGAATCCCTCCGTCTCCGCCACCGGGCCCGCTTACAGCGGCAGACCCACGTAGTTCTCGGCGATGCTTGTGCGCGCGGCACGCGATGAGGCGACGTAGTCGAGCTCGGCCTGCTGCATGCGCCGGTCAAAGGCGTCGGTCGTTGAAAAGCGGTGCATCAGCGTCGTCAGCTGCCAACTGAAGCGTTCGGACTTCCAGACGCGGGCCAGGGCGCGGGCCGAGTAGCCGCCGACGCCATCGTGGTCGCCGCGTTGGAAGAAACCGGCCAGGGCTTCCGACAGATAGGTGACGTCGGACGCCGCCAGGTTCAGCCCCTTGGCGCCGGTCGGGGGCACGATGTGGGCCGAATCGCCAGCCAGAAAGAGCGACCCGTGACGCATGGGTTCGAACACGAAAGAGCGAAGCGGCGCGATGGACTTCTCCAGCGCCGGACCCCGGACGACCCGGCTTCCGGCCTCGGGGCCGAGGCGCACGGTGATCTCGTCCCACAGCCTGTCGTCCGGCCACTGGGCGATGTCCTCGTCGACCGGAACCTGGATGTAGTAGCGGCTGCGAGTCGGCGAGCGCATGGAGGCCAGGGCGAAGCCGCGCGGATGATTGGCGTAGATCAGCTCGTCGTTGCAGGGCGGGACATCGGCGAGAATTCCAAGCCAGCCGAAAGGATAGACCTTCTCGAATGTCCGACCGACGCCGGCGGGAACGGCGCGGCGCGAGGGTCCGTGGAAGCCGTCGCATCCGCAGACGAACCGGGCCTCCAGCCGGTGATCCACTCCCGCCTTGCGATAGGTGAGAAAGGGCGCGTCGCTTTCGACGTCGTTCAGGGCGACGTCCTCGGCCTCGTAGACGACCTCCAGCCCACGCTCCTCGGCCGCGCCCATCAGGTCGCGGGTCACCTCGGTCTGGCCATAGACCGTCACCCGCTTGCCGGTCAGTTCCCCGACCTCGATGTGGATGAGCCGCTCGCCGTCGGCGAGGTAGAAGCCGTCATGCGGCAGGCCTTCGGCCTTGAGCCGGGCGTCGATGCCCAGCCGATGCAGCAGATCGGTCAGGGTCGCTTCCAGCACGCCGGCGCGGATTCGGCCCAGCACATAGTCGGCCGACGCCCGCTCCACGATCACCACCTCGATCCCTTCGGCGCGCAGAAGGTGGCCCAGCAGAAGGCCTGCGGGACCGGCGCCGACGATGGCGACCTGGGTGCGCTGGATGCTCATGGACGCGATGATCCTCCCGCTCCGGACGAAGCGTCTTGACGGAAATAGGCATAGACACAAACGGTTTTTTCAATCAACTTTCTTGCGAGCCGACGCAGAGCGGCCGCATGCGCCGACGGCGCCGGAGGAACCGCCGCAGTGACCGATGCACCCGCCTCGCCAGCGCCCCGCCGCCTGTGGCGTCCGTACCAGATCTATGTCGTGGGACTTCTGCTGGCGGTCACGGTCTGCAACTATCTGGACCGCATCGTGCTCGGCGTCCTGCAGGAGCCGATCAAGATCGAGCTCGGATTGACCGACGCCCAGCTGGGCCTGCTGACGGGGCCTGCGTTCGCCCTGTTCTACTCTCTGTCCGGCATTCCGGCTGCCCGTTTCGCCGAGCGGTTCAACCGGGCCCGGCTGATGGCCGTGGCGATCACTGCGTGGTCGCTGATGACGGCGCTGTGCGGCGTGGCTCAGAACTTCGTGCAGCTGCTGCTCTATAGGATCGGCGTGGGAGCCGGCGAAGGGGGCTGCATCCCGATCAGCCACTCGATCCTGGCCGACTACTTCACGCCCAAGCAGCGGGGCGTGGTGATGTCGGTCGTCAGCTCGGCCCCGCCGCTGGCGACCATTCTGGCTCCGATCATCGGCGGCGTGGTGGCCCAGGTTTGGGGATGGCGGGCGGCCTTTCTGGTTCTGGGCCTGCCCGGCTTCGTCCTCGCCCTGCTGGTCTGGTTCACGCTGAAGGAGCCGCGCGTCGACGCGCCTAAGGTCGAGCAGAAGAAGCCTGCGACCTTCTGGGCCGATTTTCGTTGGCTGATCCGCAATCCGGCCTTCGTCTTCCTGATGATCGGCGGCGCCTTCGTGGGCATCGCCAACGCGGGTATCGCCGGCTTCACAGTCTCCTTCCTGCTTCGCACCCATGAGTTCACCCTGTCCCAGGCGGGTGGAATCGTCGGCCTGACCGGGGCGGCGGGACTGGTGGGCGCCATGCTTGGCGGGGTGCTGGCGGACCGTTTCGCCGACGATCGCGGCCGGTCCTACGTCATCGTGCCGGCGGTCGGCAGCGGCCTGGCCGCGCTGGCCTATCTGGTGGCGTTCGGGGCCCCGAATCCCGCCCTGGCCATGCCGTTCCTGCTGGCGGCGGCGGTGGCCTACAACATCAAGAACGGCCCGATCTACGCCGCCATTCAGAACATCGTCCCGTCGACCATGCGCGCCACCGGCGTGGCCGTCTTCATGGTCGGAGCGACTGTGGTCGGCAGCACGGTCGGCCCCCTGATGACCGGCGTCATCAGCGACTGGGTCGCCAGCCTGCGCTTCGACGGCCCAGGCGAGTTCCTCGCCGCCTGCCCCGGCGGCCGGGCGCCGGAGGGCGCCGCTGGGTCGCTCGAGGCCGCCTGCGCCCAGGCGTCGGCCGGCGGGCTGCAGGTCGCGCTGCTGGTCATGGCGGGGGTGTTCCTGGTCTCCATGGTCTTTCTCGTGATCTCTGCTCGGACCATTCGCATCGCGGAGCCGGAAGCGGCCTGAACCCTCGCAGCGCTGCCCAACTCGTATGCCTGACTTACTATTCTTGCCCGCCCACTTCTGGGGCCCTTTTGCTCCGCCGACGCTCACCGAGGCCAGACCGTGACCGAAACCAACTCCCAGACGCCCCGCCCGCTCGACGGTCTCCGGGTCATCGACCTGACACGGGCGCTCGCCGGTCCCTACGCGACCCTTCTGCTGGCCGGTCTCGGCGCGGAGATCATCAAGGTCGAGGATCCGAGCGGCGGCGATCTCGCGCGCGAGAACAGCCCCTACGTCGGCCGCGACGGCGTCACCGTTCGGCGTCAGCACGCAGACGACCTGTCGATCTCTCACCTAACGCGCGCGCGGGGCAAGAAGGGCGTCAGCCTGAACCTGAAATCGCCGGAGGCCAAGACTGTGTTCGCCGATCTGGTCCGCAGCGCCGATGTGGTGATCGAGAACTTCACCAGCGGCACGGCCGATCGCCTTGGGGTCGGCTATGAGGCGGCTCGGGCCGCCAACCCGGGCATCATCTATTGCGCGCTGAGCGGCTTCGGCGCCGGCGGCTCGGACGGCTCGAAGGCGATGGACGTCCTGGTCCAGGCGCTGAGCGGCGCCATGTACACCAGCGGCGAGGAAGGCAGCCCGCCGGTGCGAATCGGCATTCCCATGGCCGACATGCTGGCCCCGGTGTTCGGCGTCATCGGCATCCTCTCGGCGCTGCAGCACCGTCATCGCACCGGCCAGGGTCAGTTCGTCGACGTCTCCATGCTGGGAGCCCTGACCTCGTTCGTGGCCATCGAGAACTGGCGGGCGATGGAAATGGCGGGCATGCCGGCGCGCACCGGCCTGACCGTGCAACGGTTGTCGCCGTTTGGGGTCTTTCGCTGCGCCGACGGCTATGTCGCCATCGTGGCGGTGCACGAGGGTCTGGCGCGCGGTCTGTTCCGGGCCATGGGCGAGCCCGAGCTCGGTGACGACCCACGCTACAACAGCCGAGACGCCCGCGTGGCCCATGCATCGGATATCGAGGGCCGCATCGAAGCCTGGACCAGCAGCCTGCCGACCGCTGACGTCGTCCGCGCCCTGGAGGCGGAGGGCGTGCCCGTCGCGCCGGTGCGCCAGCCCGCCCAAGGCATGACCGACCCCCGCGTCGTGGCGCGCGGCGAGACGCTGCCCGTCGCGCATCCGCGATACGAGACCGACGCTTCGCTGCGGACCGTGGGCGTGCCGATCCAGTTCTCCAACTGCCGCACAGGCTTCGACGACGTGCTGCCGATCGAGGTCGGTCAGCACAATGACGAGGTTTATCGCAACTTGCTGGGCTACTCCGAGGACGACATCGCCGCGCTCAAGGCCGGCGGCGTGATCTGATGATGGTTCGGACGCTGATCGACTGCGTTCTGAGGGAGACCGAGCGTCCGCCGGCCGACGCCGTCGCCTGTCTGGGCCCGGACGCACCGCGCGAGCTGATCCTGGCGGCCGGGTTGACCCCTTGGCGGCTTGCGCCGGATGGCGAGCCGGCCTCGAACGCACACCCCGGATTGGGTCGCCGGTCGCGCCGTCTCCTGGCGCGGCTTTTGGGGCCGGATTTCCGGCCGACGGGGATCGTGCTCACCCACGCGACGGCTGAAGACGCTCAGCTTTTCGCCGTCCTGCGGGAGCTGGATCGTCGCGCGGCCGGGCCGTCCGCGCCGTTCGCCTATGTCGATCTGCTGCCCCGGAGCGATGCGGCGGCCATGACCTACAGCCTCGCCCGCATTGAACAGGCGAGGCAATGGCTCGAGGGTCTGACCAGCCGGAACATCCTCGCCGAGGATGTCGCCGCAGCGGTGACCGCCGAACGTACGCTCAAGATGCGCCTCGCGACCCTGTTCGCGGCGCGCCGGGACGAGGCGCCGCGTCTGTCCGGCGTCGACGCCCTGAAGCTGATCGCCGCCGTCACTCGCCTGCCTCGCGCGAAGGCCGATGCCCTGCTTTCGGATGTCAAAGACGCGCTTGGCGAAGCGCCGCTGCTGTCCGGCGTCCGCGTGCTTGTGACCGGATCAGCGCATGAGACCGCGGAGCTCTACCAAGCGATCGAGGCGGCCGGCGCGGTCATCGTGGGCGAGGATCACGCATGGGGCGACCCGTGGCTGGAGGAGGCGCGCGCCCTTGATGGGGACCCCCTCGCTTATATCGCCGGTCGGGCGGCGAGTCCGTCCTGGCCCTCGGTCGCCCAGTCGAGCCGCCTGCGTGCCCAGGCCCTGGCCGCCCGCGTCAGGGCGCTGAACGTCGATCGCGTCATCCACCTCGGGATCAAGGGTGATGAAGCCGCGCCCTGGGACATCAAGGCGCTCCGGTCGGCGCTATCGGCCACCTCGACCAGCTTTCTTACCCTCGTCGACGTCGCCCCGAACCCATCCGATCTCTCGCGGGTGACGGACGCCGTCGCGGCTTTCCTGCCTGAGGGGCGATCGCAGGAGCCGCCGCGTCAGCCGTCTACGCGGCCCGCGTCGCTCGACGGCCAAGCCAAGACCAAACCCGCACCTCAGGCTAGGAGCCGCAAGGCGCTGGCCTGCACCGCTGATTTCGGCGCGTGGCAGAAGGATTGGTTCGCCGGTGTTCGGAGAGCCGCAGCCGACGGCCCGTTCGCCGTGGTCAACGCCGATGCCCCGCAGGAAATACTACGCGCGCTCGACATCCCCTATGTCGTCAACCAGTGGTGGGCCTCCATCGTCGCCGCCAAGCAGAAGGCTGCGGACTACGGTCGCATCCTCAGGGCGAACGACTACCCGTCCCGCGTCGAGGCCTACAGCGCCCAGGGACTGGCGGCGGCCCTGGCCGTTGAGGAGGATGACCCGCCGTGGGGCGGTCTGCCCCGGCCGGACATTCTGGCGCTGGTCGCCGGATCCGATCCCGGCCCCAAGATCTTCGAGGCCTGGGCGCAGGAGACGGGCGCCGAGTTGTTCGTCTTCGATCGCTCCATCGAGAGCCGGATCGATCTGCCCGTCGCCTGGTGGGACGACCTGCCCCACCGCTGGAACGAGACGCTGGAGGCCGAGCGGCTGGACCTGATGGAGGCGCAGATCGAGGCGCAGATCGCCCGGCTCGAAATCCTGTCCGGTCGCACGCTCGACCGCGGCCGCCTCGTCGAGGTCATGCACCTCGTCAACGAGCAGGAAGACCTCTATCGGCGGACCCGCGATCTGATCGCCCGCACCCATCCAGCGCCGGTCGGGGTGGTCGACACCATGCCCGCGACCATGGTGCCGCAATGGCATCGCGGCACGACCTGGGCCCGCGACGCCGCCCAGCGCTTTCATGACGAGGTCGCGGCCCGGGCCGAGGCGGGCGAGGCCGCCTGCCCCGGCGAACGCATCCGGCTGATGTGGGTCGGTCGCGGCCTGTGGAGCGACACCAGCTTCTACCAACGATGGGAAGAGAACCACGGCGCGGTCTTCGTCTGGTCGATGTATCTGGGCCTGGCCGCCGACGGCTATCTCAGGTTCTTCGAGGGCGAACACGACGTGGTGCGGGCGCTCGCCGCCCGCTTCGTCACCATGGGCGACGAACTGCGCATGCCGACCTGGTCGGGGGCCTGGCATGTGAAGGAGGCCCGCCTGCACGCCTGCCACGCGGCCGTGGCCATCGACGACGCCGACCCCCTCGTGCTGGACGCTCTAGAGCGCGCCGGAATTCCTGTCTGCCGGGTCGCGTTGAACAACATGGGCGCGGGTTCGGACGATCTGGATCAGCAGATCAGCGCCTTTCTCGACGGACTGTCGATATAATCGACCGAACCGCCGCGCCATGCAGACTGTTTGGCTATCATACTATTTGCCTTTAAGCCAAAACCCGGCATAGTCCCCGTCAAGAAGCCCACGGCGCGAACGCCGGGGATGTACGGGGAGGAAACCATGTTCGCGTCACGCCACAGGTCCGTCTGGGTTCGGACCTCCGCACTCGCCATCGCCGCTGCGCTCGCCGCCCCTGGCGCCGTCCTCGCTCAGGACGCCGGGTCCCAAGAGGATGAGGCCACCGAGGTCGAGGACATCGTCGTCACCGGCACCAGCATCCGCGGCATCGCAGCCGCCGGCTCGCCCACCATCGGCGTCGACCGCGAGGACATCGCAGCCAGCGGCTCTTCCAACGTCAGCGACGCCACCCGCCTCCTGCCCCAGGTGCTGAACCTCGGCGCCGACGAAAGCCGCAGCAGCTTCACCGGCGGGGCCCAGGACGCCGCCGCCAACTCCACGGCGGTCCGAAGCGCGAACCTGCGAGGCATCGGGCCGGAAGCGACTCTGTTGCTGCTGAACGGACGCCGCCTGGCGCCGAACGGCGTGATCAAGGCGCTCGGCGACCTGGACCAGATCCCGACCTCCGCCCTTCAACGCGTGGAAGTCGTCACCGACGGGGCCTCAGCCATCTATGGCTCGGACGCCGTGGCGGGCGTGGTCAATCTGATCACCCGCCGCAACTTCGACGGGGCTGAGACCTCGATCCGGTACGGGACCGCCGACGGCCTCGACCAGCTGCAGTTCAGCCAGACCTATGGCCGCACCTGGGACGGCGGCGGCCTGTTCCTCGCCTATGAGCACAATGAGCGCAGCAATCTGATCGGCGCCGACCGCGACTTCGCCAGCCAGAACCGCACCGCGCGCGGCGGCACCGACGCCCGCCCCTTCACAGCCGGCCCAGGCAACGTGGTGGTCGGCGGGGTCCGCTATGGCCTGCCCAACACCAACGGCGTCGGCGTCACGGTCGCCCAACTCTCGACCACGCCGAACCGCTACGACGAGGCGGCCGTCGCTGACCTCCTGCCCGAGCAGGAGCGCGACACCCTTCTGTTCAATATCAACCAGCAGGTCACTGACCGGCTGGAGCTCTGGTACGAGGGCTTCTACACCCGGCGCGATTACGATCTCGCGGCGCCCCCGGCCCTGTTCAGCCTGACGGTCCGCAACACCAATCCCTGGTTCGTGGCCCCCGCTGGAGCAACCCAGGCCACCGTCGAGTATCGACTGGTCGACGACCTCGATCCCAACTCCACCGGCTTCGAGAACGCCCAGCAGAACGCCATCGGCATGAACATCGACCTGGGGTCGGACTGGCGGTTGGCGGCCTATGCCGCCCACAGCATGAGCCGGGGCTTCCAGGACCGGAAGAACGTCATCAACAACGCGGCCCTGACGGCGGCCCTGGCCTCCACGAACCCTGCGACGGCCTTCAACCCGTTCGGCAACGGCACCTTCAACCGCCAGAACAACGCCGCCCTGCTCGACATCATCGACGCCAATCGCGCGACCTACGGCACCAACATCACCCAGGACCTGTCGGTGAAGGTGGATGGTCCCCTGTTCGATCTGCCCGGCGGGACGGTGCGCATGGCCCTGGGCGGCGAGTTCCACGACAACGCCTTCCGCCAGAGCCTGTTCGCCACCAACGTGCTGGCCTCGGGCGCCACGACGTTCAAGGGCGTCTTCAACCAGCGCACCATCAACTCGGTGTTCGGCGAGGTGTTCGTGCCTCTGGTGGGCGACGGCAACGCCATGCCGGGCATCCAGCGCCTTGAACTGTCGGTCGCCGGGCGCTGGGAGGACTATTCGGACTTCGGCACGACGACCAATCCGAAGATCGGCCTGATCTACTCCCCCGTCGACGACCTGATTTTCCGCGCCACCTACGGAACATCGTTCCGCGCGCCCTCGCTGGTCGACAGCGCGTCCCAGATCCTGAACATCTTCATCCAGAATATCACCGATCCGACGTCGTCGACCGGCACCACGCGCGGCATCTTCTTCAACGGAGGCAACAACGCTCTCGGGCCGGAGACGGCGACGACGTGGTCGGGCGGTTTCGACTGGTCGCCCAGCTTCCTCGACGGCTTCGACCTGTCGGTGAACTACTACAAGATCGAGTACGAGAACCGGATCGACGTTGCCCCGGGCAACGCCCTCACCCAGGGCACGGTCTACGCCAACCTGATCCGTCGCCGGCCGGCGGCATCGGACGTCGCGGGCAACGCCGCCTTCGACGCGCTGGTCGCCTCCTACTTCGCCAGCCCGGATCTGCAGAACCCGATCGAGCCGGTGTCGAACATCAACGTCATCCTGGACGGGCGCCGCCAAAACCTCGGCACGCTCAATCAGGACGGCTACGACGTGAACGCCAGCTACCGCTTCGACAGCGGCTTCGGCGACTGGCGGGTCGGGGTCGACGTGGCCAAGATCCTGACGGTCGAACGTCAGGGCGCGCCCGGTCTGCCGGTCATCGACGTGCTCGACACCATCGGCAATCCGGTGGACCTGCGGGTGCGCGGCTCGTTGAACTGGAACCTCGGCCCCTGGTCGGCGAACGCCTTCGTCAACTACGTCGACAGCTACCGGAACACGGCGGTGACGCCGAACGTCCAGGTCGACAGCTGGACCACCTACGACCTGACCGCCTCCTACCGTTTCGAGGGCGGTCTCGCGGATGGCGTTCGGGTCTCGGTCAATGCGATCAACGTCTTCGACGAAGACCCGCCCGTGGCGATCAACGGCACCTTCTCCTGGGACAGCCAGAACGCCTCGGCCCTGGGCCGCTTCGTCTCCTTCGAGATCTCCAAGAGCTGGTGATGCCGCCGGCTCCTCCCGGAGCAACTTGACGGCGAGCCGGACCCGGTCCGGCTCGCCGCTCTTCTATGAGTGACCGCCATGTCTCGCGTTCTCGCCCTTCTGCTGGTTTTCGTCACCGTCATGAGCTGGCCCGGAGCCGCCGCGGCCCAAACGACCTTCAACGCGGGGCCGCCGACGCCGGAGTATTCCGAGCAGGTGGCGACGTCCTTCTACCTGCCCCTGCGCGACGGCACGCGCATCGCGGTTTCGCTTCATCGTCCCTCGGTCGGCGGCGTGCCGGTCCAGACGCCCCTGCCCGTCATCTGGCACCACGCGCTCGACATCGAGCCGGCGGGCGTGCGCCGGACCGACGAGGCGGCCCCGGGAGGCCGGGCGCCCCTGTCGGAGCTGACCCGCTATGGCTACGTCGTCGCCATCGCCGCGCGCCGCGGAAACGGCGCCTCCTTCGGCACGCGACGCGGCTACGAGGACTTCACCGAGGGCTTCGACGCCTATGAGATCAACGAGTGGCTGGCGGCCCAGCCCTGGTCCGACGGCAAGGTCGGGATGTACGGCTGCTCCAACACCGGCGAGGCGGCCATGCACGCCGTGGTCAACCGTCCGCCCAGCCTGAAGGCCGTGTTCGCCGGCTGCTTCGCCTGGGACCGCTACGACGGCCACACCCGGGGCGGCATCATCGCCCAGTACGGCACCGGTCCCGCCCGAACCATCGAGGACGACCTGCGCGCCACCCCGGTCCAGGGCGACGAGGACCGCATCCTGCTGCACCAGGCCGCCGAAGAGCACCAGGCCTCAACCAACCTGCTGGCGCTGATGCAGTCCATGCCGTACCGAGACAGCTGGTCTCCGCTGGTGATGGCGCGGTTCTGGGGCGAGGTCAGCATCGGGGCCTATCTCAGCCAGGTCCGGGCCTCGAACATCCCGATCTATATCCAGGGCGGCTGGTACGACGACTTCCGCACCGAAGGCCTGATCACCTTGGCCAACCTGCCCCGCCAGGCCCGCATCATCATCGGGCCGTGGCGGCACTGCATCCACCCGGGCTTCGACCTGCGCGCCGAGCAGGTGCGGTTCTTCGATCACTATCTGAAGGGCAAGGACACGGGCATCCAGAACGACGCGCCGATCCACTACTTCACCATCAATGCGCCGGAGAGCGAGGAATGGCGCACCGCCGACGTCTGGCCGCTGGCTGATACCGACAACCGGCGTCTGTTCCTGAGCGGCGCGACCCTCACCGAGACCGCGCCGCGCCGCGCGAGCGCCCAGAGCCTGACGGTGGACTATGCCCCCGTCTGCCCGCCCGACCCGGTCGAGCCGAACTTCGGCCCCTTCGCCCAGCCGTGCCGGTCCTCGGCCCGGAACGTCACCGTCGCGGCGCGGACCTTTGACCGGGACACCGAGGTGACGGGCAATCCGCTGGCGGAGCTGTGGATCTCCTCCACCGCGCCGGAGCAGCCCGTCTTCGCCTATCTGGAGGATGTCGCCCCGGACGGCACGGTCACGGTGGTCAGCGAAGGCCGCCAGCGCGCCTCGCTGCGCCGCGTCGTCGAGGCCCCCTGGAACACCATGGGCACGCCGTGGCGCCGGTCGTGGGCCCAGGATCATCAACCGCTGGAAGCCGGCGTGCCGGTCAAGGTCGAGTTCGACCTGCTGGCCGTGTCCTATGTCTTCAAGGCCGGCCATACCCTGCGCGTCAGCATCACGGGCTCGGACGCCCGCGAGCGCGCGCGCACCGAGGTCTCGCCCCCGCCCACCCTGACGGTGCATACCGGCCCCGACACGCCCTCCAGCGTAGTTATTCCCTTCCGCCCCCGCGCCGGGTGACCGACCGATGAACCAGCCGCCCTTCAAGCTCTACATGACCGGCGACCTGGTCCTGGACGAGCCCGAGGCCGATCGCTTCTTCGACCCCGCCCGGGCCATGCTGGCAGAGGCCGACGTGTTGATCGGCCACGTCGAGGTGCCCCACACCACGCGCGGCGTGGAGTCCGTCGGCGACGTGCCGGCCCCCGCCAGCGATCCCGAGAACCTGCGCGCTGCGGGCCGGGCCGGCTTTCATATGGCCAGCCTGGCCGGCAACCATATCCACGATCGCGGCTGGGAAGGCATCGAAGACACCATCGCCAGCCTGATCGATCAGGGCATAGCCGCGGCTGGGGCCGGGCGAACCCTGGAGGAAGCGCGGCGGCCCGCCGTCGCGGCGCGGCGGGGCAAGACCGTCGGCCTGCTCAGCTACAACTGCGTCGGTCCGCGCGAGGGCTGGGCCGGGCCCCGGAACGCCGGCTGCGCCTATCTGAAGATCATCAGCCACTATGAGCCGGAGGGGGCCAATCCGGGCGGACCGCCCAGGGTCTACACCTTCGCCGACCCCGACACGGTCGGGGCCATGCAGCGCGACATCGCCGCCCTGCGCGACCGCGTCGACGTGCTGGTCGTCGCCCTGCACAAGGGTGTGGTCCACACCCCGGCCCACATCGCCATGTACGAGACGGCCGTCGCGCGCGCCGCCGTCGATGCCGGCGCCGACGTCGTCATCGGCCATCACGCCCACATCACCCGGGGCGTCGAGATCTGGCGCGGCAAGCCGATCTTCCACGGCCTGGGCAACTTCGTCACCGTGACCCGCGCGCTGACGGTCGAAGGCAACGCCAGCCCAGAGCGCCGCGCCTGGGCCGAGCGCCGGAAAGTGCTGTTCGGGTTCGAGCCCCTGCCCGACTATCCCCTCTATCCGTTTCATCCGGAGGCGCGGAACGGCATGGTCGCGGCCTGCCACATCGAGGAGACCGGCGCGATCAGCCCCGGCTTTCGACCACTGTGGATACTGCCGTCCGGCCAGCCCCAGCCGCATGGCGATGACGAACGCGGCCGCGCGGTGGCGGACTACATCATCGACATCACCCGGCGCGCGGGCTTCAAGACCGAGTTCGCCTGGGACGGCGACCGGGTCGTCTTCGGCGCGGCCTGAGCCGCGTCACTCGATCCCGCGCTTCTGGACCGTCCAGCGAGCGTCCACGCACAGGCGGCAATCCGCGCCGACGAAGGTCCGGGCGGCCTGATCGTCGCCCAGCAGCCGCCAGTTCAGCCAGTCCTTCATGACCGGGGCGTACTCGCCGCCGCGCGGCTGCCGGTAGGTGCCGCCGTGGCCGACGTCGAGATCGGCGTGGAACACCGGAACCTGCGTCAGGGCCTCGAAGTCCAGTCGCGCGTTCGGCATCGCCTGATCGGTCGGTCCGCCCGAGACGTAGAGCATGGGGCTGTGGATGCGCTGGAGATCGTCGACGCCGGCAGGGCGATACTGCCGGCCCGTGCGGGAGGCGTCTGCGGGCGGCGTCCGGATCACGCCGCTGTTGCCGATGATCGCTGTCGTAACCCTCGGGTCATCGGCCGCAGCGATGGCCTGGAGGCCTCCGCAGGAGTGGCCGACGACCGCGATCCGGTCGGTCGCGATCCGGCCCCGGAAGCGTCCGTCCGTCAGATCGTTCTGGGCGATGGCCCAGTCGATGGTCTCAAGCATCTGGGCCGTGCGGTTCTGGGTCGCCGTCGCCATGACGCCCCCGCCGGGCGCGGCCGGCGCGTCGGCGCCTTCCACGATCGGCCCGCCAGAGACGACCAGATAGCCATATGACGCCAGCTCTCCGAGGAACTGGGGCGTCAGATTGCCGACATTCAGACAGGCCCCTGCGCCATAGGCCACCAGAGGCAGGCCGCGCCCCACCGCCCCGATGTCGGCCGGACGATAGATGGTGTGATCGGGCAGGCTGGGGTCCATCTCCATGACGACCGGAAACGGTCCGCCCAGACCCTCGACCGGCACGGGCGGGGAACTCTGGGGCGGCGTCGGAACCTGAGCAAGGGAGGCCCCGGCCAGCAGGCTCAGCATCGTGCCCAGAAGCACCTTGCGGATCATGGCGTGTCTCCCTCGCCGCCGGCTCCGGACGGCTTCCTGCGCGATTATTGTATGCGTAACTGACTGTCTGCAAGACGAGCGGCGTCGTTCGGACCGCTCGGTCGCGGCGCGAACAGCAGGCACACGACCGCGCCCACGCTGGTCGCGCACAGCATCAGTGCGACGTCGAGCGCGGAACCCTCCACCAGCCGGACCGCCAGCAGGGCGAGCACCGCGCCCATTCCGAATTGGGCGAACCCCATCAGGGCCGAGACCGCGCCCGCCCGCCAACCGGCCGCCGCCATCGCCTCGGCCGCGGCGTTGGGGCTGGAGAAGCCGTTCATGACGAAGGCTAGGCAGAGCGGACCAAGGAACGCCGGGATCGCCAGCGGCCAGCGCCAGACCGTCGCCGCCATCAGCAGGCAGGCCGCCAGATTGAACCGCGTGGTCCAGCGCAGCAGGTCGCCGCTGGAAAAGCGGCGCAGCAGCACCCGGTTGACCTGCGAACCGATCAAGATGGCCAGCGACCCGGCCCCGTAGAACCAGCCGAAATCGGTCGGCCGCACGCCGAAGCCCTCGATGAACAGATGCGGCGACAGCGTCATGTAGATGAAGGTGCCCGCCGAAACGAACCCGCCGCAGGCGACGAAGGGCGCGACGCGGCGGTCGGTCAGCACGGCCCAGTAGCTGCGGAACGGGTGCTCGGTCCGGGCGTCGGCGCGCATGACGGCGGAGGTCGACTCGCCCAGTCGCCAGATCACGATCGCGCCCAGGATCAGTCCGAACGCCAGCAGCACCCAGAACACCGCCCGCCAGCCGAATAGGGCGATCACCCAGCCCCCCGCGAGCGGCGACAGGATCGGCGCCACGCCCAGCACCAGCATCAGCGTCGAATAGACCCCGGCCGCTTCCGCCGCCGTGAAGCGGTCGCGCACGATGGCGCGCGAGATCACCACCCCCGCGCAGCCGCCCAGTCCCTGGACGAAACGAAAGGCGATCAGGCTGTCCAGGTCCCAGGCGAGGATGCAGGCCGCCGTCGCCGCCAGATAGAGCCCGATCCCGATCAGCAGCGGTCCACGCCGTCCCCACCGATCCGACGCCGGGCCATAGACCAGCTGGCCCAGGCACAGGCCCAGCGAAAAGGCCGCGACCGTATCCTGCACGCCCGTGGCCGATCCGCCGAACTCGCGCGCCATCGACGGCAGCCCCGGCAGGTACATGGCGATCGACAGCGACCCGAACGCCGCCAGCGCCCCGAGCGTCAGCAGCAGCTCCAGCCGACCCGGCGCGGGCGAGGCAGCCTTATCCAACGGCGGACGTCGGCGCGATCTCGGCCAGTCGCGCGCGGCACTGATCGCGCAGCTCGCCTTTCTTCACCTTGCCCGATCCGGTGCGCGGTAGAACCTCGACCGCCATGACGTGATGCGGCAGCTTGTAGGCCGCCAGCCGGCCGGTCAGGTGCTCACGGATGCGTTCGGCCAGGCCGGTCGCCTCCGGATGGACGACCGCGCACAGCCCGACCTCGCCCCAGCGCGCATCGGGCACGCCGACCACGGCGACCTCGACCAGACCCGGCATGTCGGCCAGCGCCGCCTCGATCTCGGCGGGATAGACGTTCTCGCCGCCCGAGATGAACATGTCCTTCCGGCGATCGACGATGCTCAGATACCCGTCGCCGTCCGCCACCGCGATGTCGCCCGTGCGGAACCAGCCGTCGGCGGTGAAGGCCTTGGCGGTCTCTTCCTCGCGCCGCCAGTAGCCGCTGAACAGGCTGGGGCCCTTCAGCAGGAGTTCGCCGGGCGTCCCGGAGCCGACATCGCGATCGGATGCATCGACCAACCGGATGCCGATCCCCGGGGCCGCAACGCCCGCTGCGCCCGCCTTGCCGGCGATGATCGCTGGGTCGAGCGCCATGCCCAGCACCGTCCCGGCCTCGCTCATACCGAAGCCGTCGGCGACCACGACGCCCGCGTCCAGCCAGGCCCGGATCGAGGCCGCCGGATGCGGAGCGCCGCCGGTGAAGAGCGCGGTCATGCCCGACAGCTTGCGTCCGTCGAAGACTGGCTGGTGGCGGATGCGATCGGCCATCTGGGGCACGCAGAAATAGTGGGTCACGCCCAGCTCGGGATCCGACAGCCGGGCCAAGGTCCGCGCGGGCTCGAACCCGTCGGACACCAGCAGCACGCCGCCATGCAGCAGGATCGGCCGGACGCTGGCGATCAGCCCGATCACATGGAACATCGGCGTATCGATCAGGATGCGGCTGCGCGCATCGACCTGGCCCAGCAGGCCGAAGTTAACCGCCGTGTGCCTTTGCGCCCGCTCGCTCAGCATCACCCCCTTGGGCCGTCCGGAGGTGCCGGAGGTGAACAGGATCAGCGACACCCGATCTGGATCGGCGGGTTCAAGGACCGGCGCCTGCGGTTCGTCGATCCGGATCGCCAGGTCGTCGGTCGTCAGATCGAGCGAGGCCAGCACCGCCAGGTCCGCGTCGCCAATCACCACCCGCGGCTCGGCGTCGGCGATCAGCGTCCCGATCTCGACCGGGCTCAGCCGCCAGTTCAGAGGGACGTAGATCAGCCCGGCCCGGGCGCAGGCCAGGTGCAGGATCACCAGCTCGACCCGGTTCCTCGCCACCGAGGCGACCCGGTCGCCGGGCCGGCAGCCCATCGACGACCGCAACAGTCCCGTGCAGCGATCGATCGCTTGGTCCAGCGCCGCATAGGTCCAGGACCGCCCCGTCGCCAGATCGACGGCGGCCAGTGCGCCCGGCCGGACCCGTGCCTGAAAGGCCGTATCGTCGATCGGCCCCACCGGCGGGTCTCAGGCGCTCTGCTTGGTCAGGTCGTACGCGCCCAGGCCGGGCTTGTAGGTCTTGTCGTCGATGAACTGCTTGATGCCTTCCTTGCGACCCTCGTTGTCGAAGGAGTTGGCCGCCTCTTGGGCCCGCACCAGATAGTCCTCGGCATTGTCGTAGGTCATCTCCTTGACCCGGCGGACGGCGTCCTTGGTGGCCTTGATGGCCACGGGGTTCTTCTTGAGCAGCACCCCGGCCAGTTCGCGCACCCGCGCCTCCAGCCGCTCCAGCGGCACGCTCTCATTGACGAGACGCCACTGGGCGGCCTTCTGGCCGTCGATCAGCTCGCCGGTCATGGCATGGTACATGGCGTCGCGCAGGGGGATCAGGTCGACGACCACCTTGGTCGCCCCGCCGCCCGGCAGGATGCCCCAGTTGATCTCCGACAGGGCGAACTGGGCCTCATCGGCCGCGATGGCGAGATCGCAGGCATAGAGCGGGCCGTAGCCGCCGCCGAAGCACCAGCCGTTGACCATGGCGATCGTCGGCTTGTTGTACCAGCGCAGGCGGCGCCACCAGCCATAGGCCTCGCGCTGGGCCCGGCGGATCGCCCCCAGCCCCTTGGCCTCGTTCTCGCGGAAGTACTCCTTCAGATCCATACCGGCCGACCAGGCCGTACCCTCCCCCTTCAGCACCAGCACGCCGAAGTCGTCGCGGTACTCCAGCTCATCCAGGATCTCGCCCATGCGCCGGTTCAGGTTCGGCGACATGCAGTTGCGCTTGTCCGGCCGGTTGAAGCTCACCCAGGCGATGCCGCCCTCGATGCGGTAGGTGGCGACATTGGGATCGTCGGTCATGGTCTGGTTCCGAAAGCGCCGTTGGCGGCGGCTGTGTTCTGGACGGAGGCGGCGAGAGAGGCGGCGGATCAGATGGGATAGTGGCCGGGCTGCGTCTCGATGGTGATCCAGCGCAGCTCGGTGAAGGCGTCGATGCCGGCCTTGCCGCCGAAGCGGCCGTAGCCCGAGGCCTTGACGCCGCCGAACGGCATCTGGGCCTCGTCGTGCACCGTCGGGCCGTTGACGTGGCAGATGCCCGACCGGATCTGCTTGGCGACCTTCAGGCCGCGCGCGATGTCGCGGGTGAAGACCGAGGCCGACAGGCCGTACTCCGTGTCGTTGGCAAGTTCGATGGCGTGGGCCTCGTCGCGGGCGCGGGTAACCGCCACCACCGGCCCGAAGCTCTCCTCGCTGAACAGCCGCATGCCGGGCTCGACGCCGTCGACCACCGTGGCCGGCATGAGCACGCCGTTTGATTGGCCGCCGCAGACGCGCGTCGCCCCCGCCGCCACCGCATCGGCGACCAGGCCTTCGACGTGCTGCACGGTTTTAAGATCGACGACGGCTCCGAGCGGCGTCTTGCCCTCGCGCGGATCGCCCACGGCCATGGTCGCGACCTTGGCCTTGAACTTGTCGACAAAGGCGTCGGCGACGGCATCGACCACGATAATCCGTTCGGTCGACATGCAGATCTGGCCCTGGTTCATGAAGGCGCCGAAGGCCGCGGCCTTGACCGCCTCGTCCAGGTCGGCGTCTTCCAGAACGACGAACGGCGCCTTGCCGCCAAGCTCGAGGAGGACGGGCTTCAGGTGCTCAGCCGCGCGCTTGGCCACGATGCGGCCCACCGCGGTCGAGCCGGTAAAGTTGATGCGTCGAACAGCGGGATGATCGATCAGGGCCCCCACCACCTCGCCCGCATCGGCGGGAGCGTTGGTCACGACATTGACGACGCCGTCCGGGAAGCCCGCGTCGGCAAAGGCCTCTACGATCAGGGCATGAGTCCGCGGGCAGGTCTCGGACGCCTTCAGCACCACGGTGTTGCCGCAGGCCAACGGCACGGTGATGGCGCGCACGCCCAGGATGATCGGCGCGTTCCAGGGCGCTATGCCCAGGATCACGCCAACGGGCTCGCGCACCGCCATGGCGATGCAGCCCGGCTTGTCCGACGGAATGACCTCCCCGCCGATCTGGGTGGTTAGGGCCGCCGCCTCGCGCACCATGCCGGCCGCCAGCATCAGGTTGAACCGGGCCCAGCCCTCGGTCGCCCCGATCTCGTTCTGCATGGCCTCGACGAAGGCGTCGGCCTTGGCTTCCAATGCGACGGCCGCCTTGTTCAACATGGCCCGGCGCGCGTTCGGCCCCAGCGCGCTCCAGCCCGGCAAGGCGGCGGCCGCCGCATCCGCAGCGGCCTCGGCGTCCGCGATGGTCGCCGCCGGGGCCTCGCTCGCCACGGCGCCCGTCATGGGATTCATCCGCTGGAAGGTGCCGCCGGACGACCGCGCCGCAAAGGCCTGGACTGACTGTGACATGGGGCCGCCCTAATGGTTTGTGTTCTTATAGTTATGGTTCATAGCAATATCGACATCGGGCCTCAAGCGCCTTATGGGGTTTGACAGGCGGAAAACGATCCATGCGCGACGGCCTCAACGATCCCTTCGGCGGCCTCCTGGGCTATCAGCTCCGGCGCGCCTCCATGCTGATGGCGTCCGATCTCGGCGACCGCCTGGAGCCGCTGCAGCTTACAGTCACAGGTCTGTCGGTGCTTCTGATGATCGAGGCCAATCCGGGCGTGCGCCAGACGGAACTGGCCAAAGTCCTGGGCATCAAGAGCGCCAATCTCGCCCCGCTGGTTGCCGGCTTCGCCGCGCGGGGGTTGATCGATCGCCGACCCACAGACAAGCGTTCGCACGGCCTGCGCCTGACTCCCGAGGGACTCGATCTGGCCTCTCGCGCCTGGCGCGAGGTCGGGGCGAGCGAGGCGCGCTTCTCGCGCTGCGTCAGCGCCGAAGAGCGCAGAATGCTCAACGGACTTCTGGCTGCCCTGCGAGATGTCGCCCATGCCGAACCCGCATTGAGCGGTGGAGCCCTCGCCTCGACAACCGTATGCCCGTAATACAGTCTTCCTGAACAGCCGTTTCTGATCGTCCGCCGGAGCCGTCGTCCAAGATGAAAGCCAAGGTCCAGTCCGTTGAAGAGGATGACGTCTCCTCCGACGTCCTCAGTTTCGACACCCTGGACGAGGTGCTCGGGTTTCACGTGCGTCAGGCCCAGGGCACGATGCACAGGCGGATCATCGAGGTCCTGGCCGAGGTCGATCTGACGCAGAAGCAGGCGGCGACGCTGTGGCTCGTTGGGGCGAACCCCGGCGTGTCCCAGACCGGCATTGGCAATGCCTTACGCATGGACCGGGCCACGACCATGGCCATCATCGACCGCTTGGAGAACCGGGGCGTCGTGATCCGCCGCCGATCCACGGTCGATCGCCGCCGTCACGAACTCTACCTGACGCCCGAAGGCCAGACCCTGCTGGTCAAGGTGAAGAAGGTGGTGAAAGCTCACGAAGCGGACTTCGCCCGACGCTTCACCGAGCAGGAGCTGGCGACCCTCATCGACCTCCTGCGCCGGATTTACGGCTAGCGACCCGCCGGTCGGCCGCGCATGCAGACGTGTTCGCATTAGACGGCCAGCACCGCCAAACACGCCCGCAACAGTTCTCTGATCTGGCCCTGGCCCGGCAAGGGCCCGGAACGTCGAGGCTATTGGCTGTCACAATCTCGGGCCGCCTGCTGTTCGCGCCCGCCGTAAACCGCGGCTCAACACCGGGTCACGCCGCGTCTTTCGGATGGCCATCGGGGAGGTTGGGGTCAGCAACCCAGGTTCGACCACCACGTGCATGGCAGCGGACCGGGGGCGATCAGGACCAGACGGCCGGCGTGGGCGTCGCAAGGATCAAGTCGCTCGCGCATATCCCGCGGCAGCGCCTTGGCTTCAAAGCGGAAGTCTGGCCGACCTCAGGGGCCGCGCCTTGCGCGTGAGTGTTGGCGGCGATCTGCGCCTGCGCCCTCGCGAACACCGCGAGCTCGATGATCGGCGGGTGATGTGCAGACCGAAGCTTTGAGGGCTCGCCCCGGCTTTCGACCATGGGACTCGGGCCGGTCATCTCTGTAGCTCGCGCTGGCCCTGGAACACATTGACAGCGCTGTCAGAAACGGTCAGCTTGCCGCTCAGTCGAGCGAAAGACGCTCGGTCAGATGCTCCGACAAAGGAGCGCGGGAGGGAAAGATGATCCGTTTGCAACGTGCGCTGCTGCTCGGCTGCGGCCTGGCGGCCTTGTCTTCGGGCGCGGCCTACGCCCAGAGCGCCAGCGACTCGCAGACCGACCCGGAGACCGAGGCGACCGAAGTCGAGGAGATCGTCGTCACGGCCGAGCGGCGGGAACAGACGCTGCAGAATTACGCCGGCGTGGCCCAGGCGATCACGGGCGAGGACCTGCGCGCGGTCGGCATCGATCAGATCGAGGACCTGCAGTCGGCGGTGCCCGGCCTGTCGATCGCCAACCAGGAAGGCAACGTCCAGATCTATATCCGCGGCGTCGGCACGGCCAACAACACCGAGCTCGGCGATCCGTCGGCGGCGACCCATTTCAACGGCATCTACCTGCCTCGCCCCCGGGGCCTGGGCGGCATGTTCTTCGACCTGGCGCGGGTCGAGCTCGCCAAGGGGCCGCAAGGCACGCTGCGGGGCCGCAACGCCGTCGCCGGCACCCTGAACATCATTCCGAACCTGCCGCGCCTGGGCGTCACCGAGGGCTTCGTCCAGGGCGAGATCGGCACCCAGGAGACCACAGGCTACGAGGCGGCGATGAATGTGCCGCTGGGCGAAACCCAGGCCCTTCGCGTCGCGCTGTACGGCATGGATCGCGGCTCGTCCTACGAGAACGTGGGCAATAATCGCGACCTGCGCCCGACCGGCGAGCAGGAGCTGTTCTCGGCCCGAGCCGCCTGGCTGTTCGAGCCGAACGACCGCTTCCGCGTCAGCGTGGTGGCCGACTTCGAGTCCGAGGAAGGCACGGGCTATCCGGCGACCAACATCCGCAACGGGCTCGTCGGTGGCGGCACGCCCGACGATCTCGAGCTGCGCGAAATCCTGTTCCGGGGGGCCCAGGGCTCGGTCGACAACGAGAACTGGGGCGTCGCCATCAACGTGTCCTATGATCTCGGACCGGCCGTGCTCGAGTATCTCGGCAGCCGTCGGCATGTGGACTTTTATCAGGTCAACGCGGCCAACGAGGGCGTGGTCCGGCCGGGCTTCGGAGCCGCGAACGTCGACTATGACAACTTCGGGACCCAGTGGTGGCTCACGCTGTCGGACTCCGACATCCACGAACTGCGGCTGTCGTCGTCTCCGGACTCCGACGTCGTCTGGTCGACCGGCCTCTTCTATTTCAAGGAGAGCCAGGAAGTCGGCTACATGTCGCTGACCGACAAGGGTCTGTTCTACTCGGGCACCGAGTTCACCTTCCCGGAGGTCGATGCGGACTCCTTCGCGGCCTATGTCGACGTGACCTACCCCCTGACCGACCAGCTCCGGGTCAAGGGCGGCTACCGCTACACGGAAGAGAGCAAGTCGCGGAACGGGATCGGCGGCAACTGGGTGCTGGGCCTGGGCTCCGAGGGCTTCAACTGCTGCTTCACGACGCGCCTGGGCACCGAGGGCTTCACGCCGATCTTCAGAGGCCGGCCGAACTACACGGCGCCGACCAACAACGTCGAGGCGGCGCGTTACTTCCAGAACGCCTTCATCCCCGGGGCGCGCGACACCCTGCTGCAGCAGATCGCCGGCGTGGCCGACGGCAGCCGTCCGAACGGCACCTGCGTGAACCGTCCCGACACCCAGCCGTCCTACGGCGGCCAGGTCTGCCCGGCGAACGGCCAGCACAGCTTCTTCACCCTGTCGGCCCCGGGCGCCCAGGTCGGGTCCTATGAGGACTCGTTCAGCGACTTCCGCGTCGGCTTCGAATACGACTACACGCCGGACAATCTGTTCTACGGCACGATTTCGACGGGCCATAAGTCCGGCGGGTTCAACGACACAATCACCATCAACGGCGTCTCGACGGCTCCCACCTTCGCTCCGGAAGAGGTCACCCTCTACGAAATCGGGACCAAGAACACCTTCCGTCCGGCGTCGGGCCGAATCGATGTGAACGCCAACATCTTCTACTACGACTATGCGGACCAGGTGTTTCAGACCCTGGTGTCGCTGGGCACGGGTCCGGGCGGCTCCAGCGCCGGCTTCTCGCAGCAGAACGTCAACGTGGCCCAGTCGACCATCCAGGGCTTCGAGGTCGAGACCCGCTTCGACCTGCCCTTCGACATGCGGCTGGACCTGATCGGGGCCTATATCGACGCGACCGCCGACGAGGGCTCGCTGACGGACACTCGGGCCACCGACTACGGCGACGGCACGCCGAACTTCAACGTCGACATCACCGGCAACGAGCTGCCGAACGTGTCGAAGGTGAATCTGAACGCCCACCTGCAGAAGACGATGGACTTGTTCGGCGGCCGGGCGGACTTCCACCTGCTGGCCAACTACCGGTCGTCCTACTACCTCAACATCTACAACGAGCTGCCGGTGATCCAGTTCGTCGCGCCTCCGACGGACCCGACCGCGCTTGCCGCTTACAACGCCTTCCGCACTTCGGTGGCGGGGACGACGATAGACCCGACCGCGCCGCTGGTCAGTCCCTTTTTGCGCAGCACCGACGCGCGTCAGGGCGGTTACTGGGCGCGTCAGGAGGGCTACGTCACCGTCAACCTGGGCGCCGGTTGGGAGACGCAGGACGGTCGTTATCGGCTGGAAGCCTACGTCAATAACGTCTTCGACGAGACCGTCGTCGACAAGCAGTTGGTGTCCGACCAGAACGTCAACCTGCTGTTCCTGAACCAGGCCCGCACCGCCGGCTTCCGCCTTCGCGCCAACTTCTAGAGTCTCCTGACGAAACTGGCCCGGGGGGTTTCGATCTCCCGGGCCGCATTGTCGCAAAGCTTCGCGTGGCCTAGGCAAGGCGAGGACGACGAGAGCGACGATGGCCGGTGCGACAATCTACGATGTGGCGGCGCTGGCCGGCGTGTCGATCAAGACCGTCTCGCGCGTCGTCAACGGCGAGGGCCATGTCACCCCGGCGACCCGGGACAAGGTCAACGCCGCCGTCCAGCAGCTGGGCTATCGCCGCAGCCTGTCGGCCCGGTCGCTGGCGGGCTCCCATTCCTCCATCATCGCCGCCCTGGTCGACGCAGACCTGACCATTGAGCATTGGCGCAGCGGACGGGGCAACGACTACCTGAGCCGCCTCGAGCTCGGCGCCCTGATGGAATGCCGCAAGGCCGATCACCACCTGATGGTCGAGCTGATCGACCACGGATCGCCCACGCTGGAGCGGGAGCTGCTGGCGCTGCTGGGCTCGATCCGGCCGGCCGGCGTGCTGCTGACGCCGCCCAACTCCGACCACCCCACGGTGCTGGACGTGCTGGACCGCGCGGGCGTGGCCTATGCCCGGATCAGCCCGGAGAAGGCGCTGGACCGGGGCGTGGCCGTGCGCATGGACGAGCGGCAGGCGGCCCATGACATGACCCGGCATCTGCTCGACCTGGGCCACCGTCGGATCGTGCATGTGGCCGGCCCACAGGCCTATGCGGCCAGCCGGCTTCGGCGGGACGGCTTCCGGGCGGCGATGACGGAGGCGGGCGTGACGGTCTCCGAACGCTCCGTGGTCGAGGGCGACTTCACCTTCGCGTCCGGCGTGGCCGCCGCGCCCGCGCTCCTGGCCGCCGAGGCCACTGCCGTGTTCGCGGCCAACGACGACATGGCGCTCGGCGTGCTCCAGGGACTGGCCGCCGCAGGCCGATCAGTGCCCGGAGACGTCTCCGTCGCGGGCTTCGATGACACGCCCAGCGCCTTGTTCAGCACCCCGGCCCTCACCACCATCCGCCAGCCCGTGGCCGAGATGGCGGCGAGGGCGGCGCGCTCCCTCATCCCCGCCCTGCGCGCGTCCGCCGCCACGGCCGACGAGCCAGACATGACGCCCTACAGCCTGATCGTGCGCAATTCGACGGCGGCGCTCGGCGCTTGACAGCGCTGTCATGGCTGCGAACATGGCGGACTGTCAGCGAGTGAGGATGTCATGCGTAGCGCGGTTTCAGCTCTGGTCCTCAGCCTCGCCCTAGGCCACGCCGTACAGGCCCAGACCCCGGCCGTGCCCGACGCCGCCCGCGCCGATCCGGCGAACTGGCCGACCGCATCGTCTCCCGCGGCCATGACGGACGCCGAGACCGAGGCCTTCGTCGACCAACTTCTGGCCCGCCTGACCATCGAGGAGAAGGTGGGCCAGGTCATCCAGGGCGACATCTCCTCGGTCCGGCCCGAGGACCTCCTGACCTATCCGCTCGGCTCCATCCTGGCCGGCGGCAACTCGGCGCCCGGCGGCGACGAGCGCGCGACGCCCCAGGCCTGGGTTGACCTCGCCCGCGCCTATCGCGAGGCGAACGGCCGACGCGGCGGCACGGTGGTGCCCCTGATCTTCGGCATCGACGCCGTGCACGGTCACAACAACGTCGTCGGCGCGACGCTCTTTCCGCACAACATCGGCCTGGGCGCCGCGCGCGACCCGGACCTGATCGCCCGCATCGGCGAGGCGACCGCGCTGGAAGTGGCGGTCACAGGGGCCGACTGGACCTTCGGGCCCACCCTGGCCGTTCCGCGCGACGACCGCTGGGGCCGTACCTACGAAGGGTTCGGCGAGACGCCCGAGATCGCCCGCCTCTACGCCGCGCCCATGACGCTCGGTCTGCAGGGCCCGCTGCGCGCCGACGCTCCGATGGCGCCGGGCCGCATCGCCGGCTCGGCCAAGCACTATCTCGCCGACGGCGGCACCCAGGACGGCCGCGACCAGGGTGATTTCGTCGGCTCCGAGCAGGACCTGATCGATCTCCACCTGAGCGGCTATCCCCAGGCCATCGACGCCGGCGTGCTGTCGATCATGGCCAGCTTCTCCAGCTGGAACGGGGTCAAGCATTCGGCCAACCCCACCCTGCTGCGCGACGTCCTGCATGGGCCGCTTGGCTTCGACGGCTTCGTCGTCTCGGACTGGAACGCCCACGGCCAGATCCCCGGCTGCTCCAACGAAAGCTGCCCCGAGGCCTTCAACGCCGGCATCGACATGTTCATGGCCCCCGACAGCTGGCGGCCGCTCTACGACAACACCCTGGCCCAGGTCCGCTCGGGACAGATCACCATGGCCCGCCTCGACGAAGCCGTGCGCCGCATCCTGCGCGCCAAGGTGAAGACCGGGCTGTTCCGCGCCGAGCGCCCCGTGGAAGGCCGGCTGGAGGCCCTGGGCTCGCCCGAACACCGCGCCCTAGCCCGGGAGGCCGTGCGCAAGTCGCTGGTGCTGCTCAAGAACGAGGGGGTCCTGCCCATCCGGCCGAACGCGCGCGTGCTGGTCGCCGGATCGGCCGCCGACGACATCGGCCAGGCGGCGGGCGGCTGGACCCTGACCTGGCAGGGCACGGGCAACAGCAACGCCGACTTCCCTAACGGCCAGTCGATCTGGTCGGGCGTGGAGGAGGCGGTTCGCGCCGGCGGCGGCGCGGCGACCCTGAGCGTCGACGGCAGCTTCGAGGACCGCCCGGACGTCGCCATCGTCGTCTTCGGCGAGACGCCCTACGCCGAGTTCCAGGGCGACCTGGAGCATCTGGACTTCCAGCCCGAGGAGCCTCTGGCCATCCTGCGCCGGCTGAAGGCGGCAGGGGTGCCAACGGTGTCGGTCTTCCTCTCGGGCCGGCCGATGTGGATCAATCCGGAGCTGAACGCCTCCGACGCCTTCGTCGCCGCCTGGCTGCCGGGCACGGAGGGCGGCGGCATCGCCGACGTGCTGGTGGCGGACGGCTCCGGCGCCCCGCGTCACGACTTCACCGGAAGGCTCAGCTACTCCTGGCCCAGGGACGCCACCGGCCGGCCGCTGAACCAGGGCGACGCCGACTACGACGCCTTGTTCGCCTATGGCTATGGCCTGTCCTATGCGGCGCCGGCTCCGGTCGGGCCGGTCTCGGAAGAGAGCGGCGTGGCGGCGTCCAACGCCAGTCTGGATTCCTACTTCGTCGACGGGCGGGTGGTCTCGCCCTGGTCCCTGGCGCTCGAGGACGCCGGCGGTCAGACGCGCGTCGGGACCGAGAAATCGGCCGCCAGCCCGCGCGGCGACGTCACCGTGACCGTCGTCGACGACCTCGCCCAGGAAAGCGGGCGCCGCATCGCCTTCACCGGCGCGGGCGCCCAGAGCGCCCTGATCTGGGGCGGTCCCATCGACCTGACGCGTCAGGCCAACGGCGAGATGGCGCTGGCCTTCCGCTATCGCGTGGACGCCGCGCCGCGCGGGACGGTGACGCTGGCCGCCGTGGGCCAGGGCGGGCGCGGAGCGATCGACCTCGCCTCGCTCCTCGGTCAGGCGCCGGTCGGCCAGTGGCGCGAGGTGAAGATTCGCCTCAGCTGCCTGCGCGACGCCGGGGCCGACCTGGCGTCGCTGGAGCGCCCGTTCCAACTGACGACGGACGCCCCCCTCACGCTGTCCGTCTCGGAAATCCGTCTGGAGTCCAACGAGGGCGACGCCATCTGCCCGGCGACCTGAGGCGGCTTGCCGGACCGGCGCGGACGGGCGACACCGGGTCGTGATCGTCCGCGCCTCGCCCGACCGACCCGTCTCGGCCGCCTTCGTCGGCCTCTACACCCTGGCGCAGATCGGGGCCTTCATCGCCTTCGTGCCGATGCTGAACCTGCTCCTACCGCTCAAGGCGCAGGCGCTGGACCCGGCGGGCAAGGCGGTGCTGCTCAGTCAGGTCGCCGTCCTTGGGGCGCTCGCAGCGGCGGCGTCGAACCTCGTTGTTGGAGCCCTCAGCGACGCCACACGCTCGCGATGGGGCCGACGGCGACCGTGGATTCTCGCCGGCGCTCTGGCGGTCTCGGTCGCGCACTTCGCCGTGATCGCTGCCCCGGATACGCCCAGCCTGATCCTGGCGGTCGTGCTGTTCCAGGTCGCGGTGAACCTGATGTTCGGCCCGCTGAACGCCCTCCTGCCCGACGTCGTCGCCGACGAGCGCAAGGGACTGGTCTCGGCCTGGCAGGGATTGGCCCTGCCGGTCGCAGGATTGTTCTCGGGCCTGTTTCTCGCCCTGGCGCTCGACGGGCTCGAGGGTCGCGCCACGGTCACCGCCCTGGTGATCCCCCTGTGTCTCACCCCACTTGTCCTGCTTCTGCGGGACGATGCCCCGGCGCCGACGGCGCGATCGGCCGGGTTCGATCTGTCGGCCTTGCGCGATCGCGACTTCCGACTGGCCTTCCTTTCCCGGCTTCTGGTTCAGGCGGCGATCACGCTGAACGTGCTCTACCTCCTGTTTTATCTGCAGGACGAGGCTCGCCTGCCGAGCGGCCCGCTGAACGATCCCGATACGGCGCTCGGCACTCTGTTGAGCGCCGGAACCCTCTCCGCGCTTATAGTGGGGTTCCTCGGCGGCCTGGTTTCGGACCGGCTGAACCGCCGCAAGGCCTTGGTGGGCCTCGGGGGGCTCATGATGGCAGGCGGCGCCCTGGGATTGGTCCTGGCGCCGGTCTGGCCGGGTCCTCTGCTGTCGCAGGTTCTGTTCGGCGCCGGTCTGGGCCTCTACTCGACGGTCGACATCGCCCTCGTCGCCCAAGTCTTGCCGGACCGATCGCGGGCGGGCCGAGACCTCGGCGTCATGAACCTCGCCATCACCCTCCCCCAGATCGCCGCGCCGCTCCTGGGAGCAGCGGTTCTCTATCAATCGGGTGCGGGATTGCGAGCCGTGTTTCTCGTCTCCTGCATCCTTGCGGCGGCGGGCGGGCTTATCGTGATGGTCGTCCGAAGTGTGCGCTAGCTCTCGCCGAGGTGTGGTCGACGGTGTTGCCCCGACGGTTCAAGACAGTCGGCGTTGCCTAACCGGCTTTAGATCGGTTGTTGGCTGTCACGCTTCAGCCGGAAGAGCTCACGGCCGTCGAGATGCACATCCACGTGGGTGAAGGCCTTGCTGAGCGTGAGTCTGAGTTGGGCAAGGTCGCGAGCGTCGGCGTCGTTCATCGCCGTGACCGTTTCCAGCAGCGGCTCGACGGAGGGCTCGTCATGGAGACGAAAGATGTAGGTCGGCATCGGTGCCTCGAGGCGCTTTCTCCTGCATTTCGACCCGCCTAATGCAAAGCTCGTTGCAGCGGTTCCGGCGGCGTATCGGTCCGAGCCGCCGCCCCGATGCGGGTTTGTCGGGTTTCGGACACCCGCACCGAAGGGTAGCGCTCAGGGGCCGGGATTTGGCCGCCGAAACCGGAGCGGCGGAACAGCCCCGATGCGGATGGGTTGCCATCCTCACCGGCGACCGTGCCGCCTCAAGGATGGAGGTTCCGATGACCCCGCAACCGACTTCAGTAAGGATCGCCTGCGCGGCGCGTCTGGCGGCCTGCACTCAACCCGGGGCCGATCTGCAGGCGGCTGAGCGCCTGGCGAGCGAGTGACGGCTGCGGGCGGCGGGCCGACGATGAAGCCGATCAGCCCGCCCCCGGAGGTCGGACCCCGCAACGGGTCCCGACCCGCCTACGTCAGCAATGGCGTCATCGGGCTGCGCGTTCGGGAGATGCCGCTCGCGGCGGGCATGGCCATCGTCAGCGGCTTCGCCGGCGACCATCCCGATCGCCGGATCGAGTCGGCCGTCGCGGCGCCCTACCCCCTGGCCGCGGACATCGCGATCAACGGCGTATGGCTGAGCGACCAGCCGTGGTCGGTCACGGACCTTCGGCAGGAATACGACTTAGGCGTCGGAGAACTCACCTCCACCTTCACCTTCTCGGCTGGAGCGGATCGGGTGAAGGTCGAGGTCCTGACCTTCGCCAGCCGCACCGCGCCCTCCCTCGTCCTCCAACGTATGAGCGTGTCCGCATCAAACGCGATGACCGTGGGCTTGCGCGCCGTCATCGATACAACCGCTATTCGAGGTCGGCTGAGCGAACGCCGAACGGACACGCCGGGCGAGGATCAGCCCGCCTGCGACGGTGTGATCCTCTGGGAGAGCGAGGGCGGCTCGAGCCGCTGCGGCGTCGCCCTGACCAGCGCTGTGACGCCGACCAGCGGGTGCCAGGTTCGCCCGGAAGACCGACACGGTCCCCTGACCAGCGAATACAGCATCCACGTCGATCGAGCCCGCTCCGTCGTCCTGACCCAGATGGCCGCCCTCGTTCCATCTGTCAGCCATGCGCGGCCGCACGAGGAGGCTGTGCGGCGGGTCGCTCGCGCCGCGAAATCCGGCTTCGACGTCTTGCGGCAGCGCAACCAGGCGGCGTGGGCAGAGCTCTGGCGTGGACGCATCACAGTGCACGGAGCGTCGGCCGAGCATCAGGCCCTGATCGACGCGGCGACCTTCTATCTGCTGACGTCGACGCATCCGGCCTCGCCGGCCGCGACGTCGATCTTCGGTCTGGCCAGCTGGCGCGACTACCACCACTATTTTGGCCATGTGATGTGGGATCTGGAGGCGTTCTGCGTGCCGCCTCTGATCCTGCTGCAGCCCGGCGCGTCCCGGGCCATGCTGGACTTCCGGACCGAGGGCATGGCGGCCGCGCGGCGGACGGCGCGGCTTTCGGCGCGAGACGGCCTGCAGTTCCCTTGGGAAGCCGGACCGGTGACCCACGATGAAGCCGCCCCGGGCGACGGCTCGGCGGCGGCGCATGAGGATCACGTCTCCCTTCATGTCGCCCGCGCCTTCGCCCTTTATGCGGACATCACCGGCGAGGAGGCCTTCCTGCCCGAACGCGCCTGGCCGGTCTTGCGCGGCGTCGCCGACTGGATCGTCAGCCGGTTGACCCGGACAGACCGAGGCTTTGAGCTGCTGCGGGCGAATGGTCCAGCCGAGGTGCCCGATCCGCCCGACAACGACGCCTTCACCCTAATGGCGGGCGGGCAGGTCCTGAGGCGCGCCATCCGGGCGGGTGAACAGCTGGACCAGCCCGTTCCGCCGACATGGCGGGAGGTCGAGGCAAATCTTTATCTGCCCCGGCGGTCGGATGGGGTGATCGCGACCCACGACGGCTTCCGTATCGACGAGCCGAAGGGCGCGACGCCCTCGGTCCTGGCGGGGCTGTTTCCCTACGACCACCCGCTCCCCCAGGCGGAGCGGCAGAAGACGCTCGGCTTCTACCTCGCGCACTGGCGAGACTATGTCGGCTCACCCATGCTGCCCGCCCTCTACCCGGTTTGGGCGGCGATGGCGGGGGATCGCCGGCTGGCCCTGAAACTGTTCGAGGAAGGCTATGGCGCCTACGACAGCGGGCGGTTTCATCAATGCCTGGAGTATCGGCCCGACCATCCCGACAGCGAGGTCGAAGCGGGACCGTTCTTCGCCAATCTCGGGGGCATGCTCTTGGGATTGCTGTTCGGTCTGACAGGCATCATCCCCGACGACGGTGATCCTCAAGGATGGGCGCGGAGACCCGTCGTGCTTCCCGAGGGCTGGACCGCGATCGAGGTGGAGCGGATCTGGATTCGTGGGCGGCGAGCGCGGCTGATCGCTCGACAAGACGCCCCGTCGGCGGAGATCAGATTTCTCTGAGAGACGCGCCTGGTCGAAGCGAGGCAACGAAGGCGCGGATTCGGGTGCTGTAGGCCTCGGCCTGTTCGAGGAAGCCCATAGGGTTGGCATGGCCCGCCCCCTCGAACGGCGCGCCAGGCGTATCCGCGGCGATGCGCTCGCCGGCCTCAGGAGACATTTGAGCCCTTCGTGGTCCGACATGTTCCGAGTGTCGCCTTTCCGCCCCTCGGATCGTCGAACGGTCGGCTGAGATAGGGCGAGCCCGCCTCTCCGAAGCGCCAAGGTCGGTCAACGCCGACCGCAATTCCGATCCTCGGTCCCTGGCTCAGCGCCGGCCGCGCCGTCGGGGCCATGAGACGAACCAGGCCGGTATCGACAGCCATCTGGTTGAACGCCGGGGTGACACCCAAGGCCTGACACAGCCGCCCCGGTCCAGACGCCAGACGCGTCGGTTGGTCGGTCCCGCGACGTCGCCGCATCTCCTCGATCCCTGTGGTCGGACGCAAAGCCCTAATCAGAACCGCGGCGCCGACCCCGACCGGGCCACAGACCACGTTCAGGCACAGATGCAGGCCATAGATCCGATAGACATAGAGCCTGCCCGGAGGGCCGAACATCGCCGCGTTGCGGGCCGTGGGTCCTCGATAGCTGTGGGAGGCTGGGTCATCTTGAGCGTAGGCCTCGGTTTCAACGATCACTCCGCCGACGCCGGACACGGTCAGTGACGTTCCCACAAGGTCTCTGGCGACCTCGACAGGACATCGCTCGAACGCCGCCGGCGTCAGGAGCAGCGGCATGGGGCGCGAGACTGGCGACCGCTGTGTCGGCTTGCCGTCGCAGGGATCGAAGCCTTCCCGGCTCCATTTCGATCGGAGCAGAACAGGTCACATCCCATGAACGCGATGGCTCTCTGGCTCTGGATCATCCTGGCCCCCCTTGTCTTTTTCATCGCCCTCTCCGCGAAGAAGTGAAGCCGGAGACTCCGTTGGCTCTCCGCTGACGGCGAGGTCGTGGGGCGCGGGCGGCGTCGCCTCGGGTCCATCGGCCGGGTCGACCCCTTGATGTCCTCCCGCTGAGACGGCGTGCTCGATGCGGCCGGCCTCGACTTCGGCGCGGGCGAAGACCTCCTCCTGACCCGTTTCAAGCAGCTGATCTTCGTCGCCTCCCAGACCGCCCTGAATCAGGCCTGCTGGGGGATCGGAGTGATGTTCGGGTTTCATGGAGAGCCAACGTCCGTCGAGCCCGGGCCGATCACTGTGTCGGCTCCGGGTCTTCCGCTCACGCGATCCGCCTCAGTCCCACCTGAATGGCGACGTCGATCGAGACGACTGCATCGACCACCTCGGCGACCTCGAAATGGTGCAGCAGATGGCCCGCTGGAACTTGCCGCACGGCGCAGGTCGGCACGCGCTGCTGGACCCAGCGGGCGTGAGCGGCGGCGTCGATGACGCGATCTTCGGGGTCGATCAGGACCAGGGTCGGCGATGCGACTGTCTTCAGTCGGGTCCGCAGGCTGATCATGTCGTAGTTGAACCCCCGCAGTTCGGCCGCCATGGCGCGAACCGCGGTCGGCTGGGCCATCCGACGCCAGGGGAAGGCGGCGTCGCTCGGCATTCTCTGACCCTTGCGCAAACCGCCCCTGACCATGGCTCGGCCCAGGGCCGGCGCCAGACGGGGCAGCAGACGGCGAAGGGGCGGGCCGATCACCGGAGCCGTGGCCGCCCGCAGGCCGAGCGCGGCCTTCGGACGGGTCGGACGGCAGAAGGGGCTGACCAGCACGAGACCGGCGACGCGTCTGGTACGTCGCGCCGCAAGATGCAGCGCCGGAGCGGCCCCGGCGGAGTGGGCCACGACGATCGCGTCGGCCAGGCCGAGGCGAGCCAATGTCCGATCCAGACCCGCGGCCTGAGCAGCCGGGCCCATCTCGGTCGCCACGACCGCGTCGCTCCCGCCGTAACCCGACCGGTCGATGGCGATCACGCGAAAGCCGGCTTCGGTCAGCGGAGCCCCAAGAGGATGGAGCATTTCGTCAGACAGGCTGGCCAGACCGTGCAGGAGCACGACCGGTCGGCCGGCGGCGCCCTTCAGGAGAACGCGATGTCGTCCGCCGGTTCGCGGTCCAGCGAGCCGGTCCTGGCGTCGATTGCGCGTGGAGACGCTCAAGCCTCCCGGAGCGAAGCGTCTATCCAGCGGGTGGCTCCTTGAAGGTGTCGCCGACCTCGGTCGCGTCCGGGCCATCCGGTCCTGCGGCTCTCCGGCCTTGTCGCCCCGTGCGCTGAACGGCGTCGTCGGAGGTCCCGGCGTCGGGCTTGCCCGGTGGAATCGCGCCGTTGCGGTCGCGTCCCTTGGCCTGGTCCTGCATCTGGCTGCTCCTCGAATGCACCGCTCAAACGCCGGCGGCGCGCCCCTGTTCTCAAGGTCGAAAAGTCGACCCGCGCAGCCTGCGGCAACGCGGTGGCCACCGGTCGCGTTTGCGAGACGGAAGGACCCGTCACCATGAGGAAGTACGCCTACGCCTGGATCACCCTGGGCTTCTTCGCCGTTTCGTTCGGACTGCATTGGCTGTTCGGCTGGATGGCCTACGTCGACGAGGCGACACAGCACGGGCAGACGCCGCATATGACGCCCTGGCTGGTCGAGATGGGCCGCGACACCTTCGAGAACTGGCAGTCTGAGTTCCTGCAACTGCTCTGGCAGGTCGTGGGCCTGGCATATTTTCTCTACGTCGGCTCGCCGTCGTCCAAGGAGAACGACGACCGGCTGGAGGCCAAGATCGACGCGCTACTGGAGCTGGTCGGTCGCGAGCGAGGAGCCGCCCTGATCGCGGAGATCGACGAGACCCACCTTCGCCACGGGGGTCACGCCTCGATCCACCAGCATCCGCCCTACGACGGGGCCGGAACCCTGGGGCGCTCATGAGCGAGACCCTGTCCGCCAGCCTGCCGCCGGCGCTTGAGCGACGGATCACGGAGCTGCTCCAGCGCCTCTGCGATCGGGGGCTGACGGTCGCGACCGTCGAGAGCTGCACCGGCGGCCTGATCGCCTCGGTGCTCACCGACGTCGAGGGGTGCGGTCACGCCTTCGAGCGGGGCTTCGTGACCTATAGCGAGGTCGCCAAGGTCGAGGATCTCGGCGTGCCACGAACGATGATCGATGCGCACTCCGCCGTATCGGCCGAAGTCGCGGAAGCGATGGCGCTGGGGGGCCTGCGTCGCTCCTCCGCCGATCTGGTGGTGGCCGTGACCGGCTATGCCGGACCCGGCGGCGATGACGCGGAGGAGGGTCTGGTTCATCTCGCCGTCGCGACCCGCAAGGGCGGGGTCACCCGGGCCGAGCATCACTTCGGCGCCCTTGGGCGTGGCGGGGTCAGGCTTGCGAGTCTGGAGGCGGCGATCGCCTTGCTGGAGTCCGCGACCGCTCAGGCTTGACCTTACGGAACAGCGGTCGAGGTCGAGCGTCATTCTGGCTTCAACCCCCTCAGGAGACCTCCCCATGTCCGTCATTGACAAGATCGCCGCCGCCATGACCCCGATGCCCAACGAGGAGAAGCGCCGCGAGGCCACCGAACAGGCGCGCGCCCTCGCTCAACCCGGCGACTGGCTCAGTCTGGTTCTGGATCACCACGACCGCATCCGCGAGGCTTTCAGCGCCGGCAAGCTCGCGCGCTCGGCCGCCGACCGCACGGCGGCGATGAAGGAACTGGCGATCGTCCTGAACGGACATTCCCTTGCCGAGGAGGTCGTCCTTTATCCCGCGCTCGGCCAGGCGGGCGAGAAGATGCACGCCGCCCACGCCTACCTCGAGCAGACAACCGCCAAGAACCAGATGTCCGAGCTCGAGAACATCGCGCCGTCCAAGCCCGAATGGCTCGACAAGTGGGAGCACATCGAAGGCGCCGTCCTGACTCACATGTACGAGGAGGAATCGACCTGGTTCCTGGAGCTCAAGGAGAAGGGCGAGCGGCAGGACCACCTCACCGCCCGCTACCTCGAGGAGTTCGACCGTTACGTCGGCTAGGGCCCTGTCGGGCGGCGGCGCGATCAGTCGCCGCTGCCCGGCTCGGCCAGCTTGCGGTGCTGCTCGGCCAGGACCGATGGCGGCGTGACCTTGGCCAATCCCGCCTGGACCTTGTTTCCCATCCCGGCGACCACGTCGCCGTCGCCGCGGTTCATGGCCTCGTAGCCGATCCGGGCGACGTCGACGGGCGACATCTTCTGGGCCGTGCCCAGCTTGGTGTCGGTGAGCCCCGCGCGCTCGAAGAAGTCGCTCTCCGTCGCGCCCGGCATGAGGACGGTGACGGTCACGCCGCTGTCCTTCAACTCGTTGCGCAGCGCATAGGCGAAGTTGTCGATGAAGGCTTTCGACGCGTTGTAAATCGCGTGGAAGGCCCCCGGGATCAGGCCGGCGATCGATCCTGTAATCAGTATTCGCCCCCGCCCGCGTTCGCGCATGTCGCGCCCCACCAGATGCAGCAGCCGCAGCGTGCCTGTCACATTGGTTTCGATGACTGTCGCCAGGTCGGAGAAGTCCTGATCGAGAAAGGCCCCTCCGACGCCCTGCCCCGCGTTGGCGACGAGCGCGTCCACCGGCCTGTCGCCGATCGCCTGGTACAGCTGCTGCACCCCGGCCTGGGTGGCCAGATCGACCTGGACGGCTTCGACCCGCGCCCCCACCGCCTCCAGGCCTTGGCGGGCCTCGGCCAGAGAACGATCCGCCGCGACCAGCAGATCATAGCCGTCCTCGGCGAAGCGCCGGGCCAGTTCATAGCCGATTCCGCTGGACGCCCCGGTGACGACAGCGAGGGGACGAAGGGCGTGGGTGGGGGTCAGGGCGGCGTCGTCGGACATGGGGCTGCTCCGGGGGGCTGATGGGCGAACAACCCCGAATGTCGGCGGCTGTTCCTCGTGGCGATCGCCGGCTTCCTCGCCCCGACCCTGCGGCGTCAGAAGGTCGTTGCTTCTTTGTCGTCGCCCATGGCTCTCGCTTCGTCCGAGAGCCGTTGAGCGGGACCGATTGTCGACAGACTGAAACGCCCGACCGCCCGAGGCCTTCCTCCCGTCCAACGAGAGGCCAGGCCATGACGAGAGATACGAAGCGCGGACGATCGGTCCTGGTCACGGGGGGCGCGGGCTACATCGGCTCGCACACGGCCAAGGCGCTGGCCGAGGCCGGGCACCGACCGGTCGTGTTTGACGATCTGAGCGCAGGCCACATGGAGGCGGTGCAGTGGGGCCCCCTGGTGGTCGGCGATGTCCGCGATGCGGCGGCGGTCTCGGCGGCCATGCGCGCGCATGACATCGACGCGGTGATCCACTTCGCCGGACTGATCGAGGTCGGCCGGTCGATGCGCGATCCGGCCGCTTTCTGGGACAGCAACCTGGGCGGCACGGCGGCGGTGCTGAGCGCGATGCGGGGCTGTGGCGTGGACCGGATCGTGTTCTCCTCTACGGCGGCGGTCTACGGCCAGCCTCAGGGTCCGGCGCCCTTGAACGAGGACCTGCCGCTTCGCCCCATCAATCCCTATGGCGACAGCAAACTGGCGGCGGAGCGGATGATCGCGAACCACTGCGCGGCCCATGGCCTGACCGGCGTTTGTCTGCGCTACTTCAACGCCTGCGGCGCCGACACCGAGGGCGGAATTGGAGAGGCCCACGACCCCGAAAGCCATCTGATCCCGCTGGCCATCGAGGCGGCCCTGGGCCTTGGGCCCGCTCTGACCGTGTTCGGCGAGGACTTCCCGACCGCCGACGGCACCTGCGTGCGAGATTATGTTCACGTCTCCGATCTGGCGCGCGCCCATGTGCTGGCGCTCGAACACGAGATGGCGGACGGCGCCGTCCTGGCGGTCAATCTCGGGACGGGTCGAGGCCAGTCGGTGCGCGAGGTCATCGACGCCGTCCGGCGCGCGACGGGTCGGGCCGTACCCTATTCGATCGGTCCAAGGCGCGCAGGCGATCCCGCGGCCCTGGTGGCCGATCCGAGCCGCGCCGAGGCCGTTCTGGAATGGAGAGCGATCGAGAGCGAGATCGACGCCATCGTCGGCTCGGCGACGGCCTGGCGACGAGCGCCGGCCTTCGGCCGCCGCTTCGGCGCCGATCAGAGCGTCGCCGCGTGAGCGGCCCTCTCGAGGTCTGGGGCGGGGTCGAGTGCACCGTCAATCGCGTCGGCGACCGATGGACCGACCAGTTGCGCCTCTCAGGACACCACGATCGGATCCAGGATCTGGACCGGATCGCGGCGCTCGGCATCCGTACTCTGCGCTATCCGATTCTGTGGGAACGGACGGAGGTGGAACCGGACGTCTTCGACTGGACCTGGGCCGATGCGCGGATGGCGCGGATGGAACACCTCGGCATCCGTCCGATCGTTGGCCTGGTCCATCACGGCGCGGGGCCGGCCTGGACCAGCCTGATCGACGACGAGGGTTTCGCTCAGGGTCTGGCCCGTTTCGCCGCCGTCGTGGCCGCGCGATACCCCCATGTCCGGGACTGGACGCCGGTCAACGAGCCCCTGACCACGGCGCGGTTCAGCGCTCTCTACGGGCACTGGCATCCCCACGCGAAGGACGAGGGCGTCTTCTGGCGGGCGCTGCTGAACCAGATCGACGCCACCCGCTTGTCGATGGAAGCCATCCGGCGGATCATTCCCGACGCCCGGTTGATCCAGACCGAGGACTTCGGCGTCACCTACGGCACCGAGCCCTGCGCCGAGCAGGTCCGGCACGAAAACCTGCGCCGGCTGGCGACATGGGACCTTCTGGAGGGCCGTGTCGTCGCCTCGCACGGATTGCATGCGCACATCGCCGGCTTCGGCCTGGGAACGCGGCTCGAGACGATCGCCGCCGCGCCCTCGCCCGCCGACGTGATCGGGCTCAATCACTACGCCACCAGCGACCGGTTTCTTGACCATCGTCTGGAGCGGTATCCGCCCAACCGCCACGGCGGCAACGGTGTCATTGGCTATGCCGATCTGGAGGCTGTCCGGGTCCACGACGATCCAGAAGCCATCGGATGGGGGCGGCTCCTGGACCGGCTCTGGGGCCGCTATGGCGCTCCACTGGCGGTCACCGAATGCCATCTCGGCTGCTCCGTCGACCAACAAGTCCGGTGGCTGGCCGACTGCTGGGAGGCGGCCCAGGCCGCCCGAGACCGGTGGGTTCCGGTGAAGGCCGTCACTGTCTGGGCGCTCCTGGGCAGTTTCGACTGGGACAGCCTCCTGACCCGATCCGACGGTCGCTACGAACCCGGCGCCTTCGATGTTTCGGGCGGATCACCGAAGTCGACCGAACTCGCGCGGGCCGTGAGCACCCTTACGGACGAGGGTCGCCTGACCGGCGCGGTCGACGCGCCGCATGTCATGGCCCAGCCGGGATGGTGGCGCGCCGCGGATCGTTTCGATCCGGCCCCGGCCTGATCCCCAGTGTCGGCCGCCCGACCGAAGGGCCCCGAAAACTCAAATCCAATCAGACCTCTGGAACCGCCGTGCTCCAGGACGTTTGTCGCCTCCACACATCGCAAGGCCTTCTATTGACCCCCTCCTCCCCGTCCGCCCCCATCATCGACCTGCCCAAGGCCGATGGCCGACATGACGCCATTGTCTGCCTGTCCCACCTGCGCTGGGACTTCGTGTTCCAGCGGCCTCAGCACCTGATGAGCCGCTTCGCGCGCTCGCGAACCGTGATCTATTTCGAGGAACCGCTGCCGTCCGAAGCGGGCCACGGCGTCGGCATCGACGTCCGCCGATGCCCTGAGACCGACGTCGTCGTCGTCACGCCTCGCCTTCCGGCCGGTCTGGAAGGCGCGTGCGCGACGGCCGTCCTGCGCCAGCTCCTGGACGAGACGCTTCTGGTCGAAGCGGTCGCGCGGCCCGTGCTCTGGTACTACACGCCGATGATGCTGCCCGTCGCGCGGCACATCGAGGCGGCGGTGGTCGTCTATGACTGCATGGATGAGCTGGCCAATTTCAGGTTCGCGCCGCCCGAACTGGTCGGTTTGGAGCGCGAACTGTTCGCCCAGGCCGACGTCGTCTTCACCGGCGGCTTCAGCCTCTATGAGGCCAAGGCGGACCGCCACGCCAACATCCACCCCTTCCCTTCGAGCGTCGACAAGGCGCACTTCGCTCAGGCCACCCCGCGAGCGGAGAGCGGACGTCCCCGTCTCGGCTTCTTCGGCGTGATCGACGAGCGGATGGATCTCGGCCTGATCGAGACGCTGGCGCGGGCCCGGCCGGACTGGGACATCGAGATTGTCGGGCCGGTGGTGAAGATCGATCCCGCCGACTTGCCGCAGGCCGCCAACCTGACCTACCCGGGTCAGGCGGCCTACGACGATCTGCCCGGCTGGCTGTCCTGCTGGGACGTGGCGCTCATGCCATTCGCCATCAACGAATCCACCCGCTTCATCAGCCCGACCAAGACGCCGGAATACCTGGCCGCCGGGCGGCCCGTCGTCTCCACCCCCATTCGCGACGTGGTCCGCCACTACGGCGATCTCGACGCCGTCTTCGTCGCCGAGACGCCCGGGGCCTTCATCGCCGCCTGCGATGACGCCGTGGCCCTAGCGCGGGGCACGGACGCCAGTTGGCGCGACGACGTCGAGGCCGAACTGGCCAGCCTGTCGTGGGACCAGACCAATCTGCGCATGGACGCCCTGGTCAACCAGGCCGCGCGTCGGCGCGGGCCCATCATCGCCGCGCCATCCGTGTGGCCGGCCGCGCGTCGCTCGCACTATGACGCCCTGATCGTCGGGGCAGGCTTCGCCGGGTCGGTGATGGCCGAGCGTCTCGCCTCAGCGGGGCAGAAGGTGCTGGTCGTGGACCGTCGCCCGCACATCGCCGGCAACGCCTATGACCACCTGGATGCGGCCGGGGTGCTCATCCACCAGTACGGGCCACACATCTTTCACACCAACTCCGCCGACGTGTTTGACTACCTGTCGCGGTTCACCAAGTGGCGCGCGTACGAGCACCGGGTGCTGGCCCAGGTCGGGGACAAGCTGGTCCCCATGCCGATCAACCGGACGACGCTGAACGCGCTCTACGGCCTGGATCTGCGTTCCGACGAGGCGGCCGAGGCGTTCCTGGCCAGCCGGGCCGAGCCGGTCGAGCGCATCCGCACCTCCGAGGACGTGGTGGTCAACGCCATCGGCCGCGAGCTCTACGAGACCTTCTTCCGGGGCTATACGAGGAAGCAGTGGGGGCTGGATCCGTCCGAGCTGGACAAGTCCGTCACGGCCCGGGTGCCGACCCGCACCAACACCGACGATCGCTACTTCACCGACGCCTTCCAGGCCATGCCGGCGGACGGCTACACCGCCATGTTCGAGGCCATGCTCGACCATCCGAACAGTTCGGTGGAGACGGGCGTGGAGTATCGCGACGTTGTCGATGACGTGCTGCACGACCGGCTGGTGTTCACCGGTCCGATCGACGAGTTCTTCGATCACCGCTTCGGCGAGTTGCCCTATCGCTCGCTCCGGTTCCGGCACGAGACGCTGGCCCAGGAGACATTCCAGCCGGTGGCCACGGTCAACTATCCCGACGAGGTGACGCCCTACACCCGCATCACCGAGTACAAGCATCTCACCGGCCAGACGCACCCGCTCACCAGCGTGACCTACGAGTATCCCGCGGCGTCGGGCGATCCCTACTATCCGATCCCGCGTCCGGAGAACCAGGCGCTGTTCAAGCGCTACGAGGCGCTCGCGGCGGCGCGGTCAGACGTCACCTTCGTGGGCCGGCTCGCGACCTATCGCTACTACAACATGGACCAGGTGACGGGGCAGGCCCTGGCCACGGCGCGGCGTCTTCTGGCGCCGGGCGCGGCTGCGGTGGCCACAGGCGAGGGAGCGGCGCTGGCCGGCTAAGCCCGTGGTCCATGCGTTCCGCTATTTCGTTGGGCGATCGGACATCCCGGCCGTCGAGCGCGCGGGGTTCGAGGACGATCGGGGATCGATCACCCGCGCGGCGAGCGAGCTCCTGAGCATGCCCTCGCGCCGGGCGGTCGAGGTCTGGGCGGGGCCGCGCCTCGTCTACCACCGCGCCCGCTGTGGCCGAGGCGCGTGGGATGACCCGGAACTGTCGGCCTAGTCCAACGGTCGGTCGATCCAGGCCCGCGCCTGCGCTTCCTCGTCCTGATCGAACGTGCGGGCGTCGATGGGGGTGATGAGGCCGCTGACCGCGATCATGGCGTCCGCCCACGCGGGCGCCCCGACGACGCCGTAGCGGCGCACGTGGACGATCGACGCGAGTTCGACCTTCAGGGCCTTGGGCTCGAACACCGCTCCAGCGGTCGCGCCGTCGAACGGTCGAAAGATGACGAGCATGTCGATCCGGCCGTGCCTTTCGAAGGCTTCATCGACCTGGTTCGCCATCCACCGCATGTCGTCGGCGTCCAGCCGCCCGAGAACCTCGAACGTCACCAGATCGGGCCGTTCTTCTTCAAGGCGGTTCACGCGAGAACGAAGGCTCGAGGTGGGGTCGGTCATGGAGGACTCCTTCAAGAGGCGGACGTCGGTGAACGAGGACGCGCCTATCTGGGCAGGTCGTCGGCCGGTCTCGTGACGCAGAAGCCCGGCCCGGCGAACGCGCCGCCCCATGCGCGCCTTCAGCCAGGAGGTCTGGCGACGAGGGCGCGGCGCTCATGGATACGAGCGTGACCCTCAGCGGCTGGCGTTTTCGCCGAGGCGGCGAAGTTCGAGATGCTTGTCGATGACCATGGGCAGGCTGTCCTGCACCCAGCGCGCCATGCGCGTTTCCTCCTCCAGGGTCTGCTGGAGCGGATCGAGCGCGACCGAATAACCGCCCCGGTCGGCGAGGATGATCAGCCCCTGGTAGGCGGCGGACTCGAAGTTCTCGAAGGCGAAGTTGGCGAAGGCGTTCTTCAGAACCTCGTCGCCGGCCACGGAGTGGCCCAGCGCCGCCATCGTCCCGCCCATCGACATGGCGGCGTCCTTCAGTCCCGACGGCTTCTCGTCCAGCGACGCGAGCAGGGTGTCGAGCCGCTCGATCTGCAGTTCTGTCTCGCCGCGATGCTGCTGCAGCATGTCGGCGACCTCCTGGAAGTTCTTGGCTCGCTCGATCTGGCGATCCATGAGCGCGAGCGCCTCATGTTCCATGGCGTGGGCGTTCTTCAGCCCGGTCACGAACACGTCGCGCCAGACGTCATCGGCTAGCATGTCTGTCATGGGGATCTCCTGGGGGGGGTGCATCAGGAGAAGGGACGAACGATGCCAAGGACCCGCTGTGTCGGGGGCGCGACCCTCAACACAGCGGGTCGAGTTTAACCTGGGTTAGTCACAAACCGCCGATGGCCCGGGGGTCCGTTATCGCATGTGAATGGCTTGGCCATTCGGGCCGGGCAGTCTGGGCCGATGTTCGACGCCCAAGTTCGCACTAACGTTTCCGGATCGTCTGGATGGGAGAGCCTGCCCCTCGACCAGACCCTGATGGACCAGCACCCGGTTCTTCGGGCCTCGCCCGATCCCCTGCGTGACAGCATCAGCGAAACCGGGCGCCTGCGACGGTGCGGCTCCGGCGCCCGGGTCGTTCCCGAGGGTGCGGTCGGCTTCGTGTTGCGAGGCAGCGTCGCGGTTTTCGACCGTCAGGACCTGGCCTGCGTTCATCTTCTGGGACCAGGCTCGACGTTTGGTTGGGAAGCCTGTCTGGCGCCGGACCAGGCGGGCCTTCCGCTCATGGCGCTTCTGGACAGCGAATGAATCGAACTTCCCGCGACCGCGCCGGTCCGCACCATGGGGACGGCGTGGGTCGAACGTGTGTTCGCGCGTCATGCGCTGAATCGGCTGACGGCGCTGCAGGCCGCGTCGGCCTGCCATGCGGTGCACGCTGTCCCCGAGCGCGTGGCCAACCTTATCCGTCGTCTGAGCGAGGTTTCAGACGCCGACGTCCGCACGACCCAGGCCGCTCTGGCCCGGGCCGTCGGGGTGCAGCGGACGAGCGTGAACGCCTCGGTCAAGATGCTGGAACGCGCGGGCGCCGTCGCGGTCTGGCGCGGCCGCATGCGGGTGAAATGCCCCACGACGCTGAGCCGCATGGCCTGCGGCTGCTAGAAGCTTCGCCCGGACTGCGAGCATCATCACGCTTGAGTGGTCGAAACCCGGGCGGTGGCGACGCAGACCAGATCCCCCTCGGGACCATGAACCTCCACGCGGACATCGGAACCGTCTCGGTCCGAAACCGCTAAGTCCCGCAACAGCTCTGACAGGAACAGCACCGCCTCCTGCCTCGCGGCCGCGTGGTCGGACGCCTGTTCCGACAGTCTCATCGGCGGATCGACGCCCGTGACAGTGTATTGGTAAGAGGCCATGTCTTCTGACTATACGCTCAGACCTGAACCTCGGATGACGGACCGTCATGATCCGACACAGGCGCTTATTCGCAAGCTTCAGCGCAGAGATATCGTCTCGCACGACGAGTGTGTCGCGCTCGCCAGCATCATGGATCCCGCTCAGACCGTGGCGGCGGGCCAGCTTCTGGTGTGCCCCGGTGATCGCCCGACGAGCTCGACGCTGCTGATCAGCGGGTTCTGCGCGCGCTTCAATCTTCTGCGAGACGGATCACGCTCGGTGACACAGGTGAGCGTGCCCGGGGATTTCATCGATCTTCACAGCCTGTTGCTCGCCAGGATGGATCACGGGATTGTCGCCATCAGCGACTGCATGATCAGCCGGGCTCCCCACGAGCGGATCGTCTCCCTGACGGAGCGCCATCCCCATCTGGCGCGGCTGCTGTGGCTCGACACCACGATCGACGCCGCCATCCACCGGCAATGGCTTCATCGCATGGGCGTGCAGGACGCGGTCGGACGTCTGGCGCACCTGATCTGCGAAATCGAGGCGCGCCTGGAGGTGGTGGACGAAGCCGGGCTGGACGGATTTGACCTGCCCCTGACGCAGATCGACCTCGCCGACTGCCTCGGGTTGTCCACGGTTCACGTCAATCGCACCCTGATGACCTTGCGCCGGCATGATCTGATCGAATGGCGCGGGGGCCGGGTTCGCATTCTGGATCGAGATCGGCTCCGGGCGCTGGCCGAGTTCGATCCGGTCTACCTGCGTCTGGAGCCTGCACCCGTCTGACTGGCCGGGCCGACCAGGGGAAGAATGGGATTTCTGCGCCATTCGCCTAGTGGGGGCCCAAGGCGGCGCCGGAAACGCTCCGACGCCGCCTGCCCGGTCACCAGGGCCGGAAGTTCAGGCCCACGAACCAGCGCGGCCCGTAGGCATCGTAGTTGTCATACTGGGTCACCCCCAGCACCGGGTTCTGCTCGGCGTCGAAGGCGTTGACGACGCCGAAGCGCACGTCGAGGTCCTCGCGCGCGGTCCAGTTCACCGTGAAGTCGTGCCGAACGTAGTTGCCCGTCGTGAACTGGTCGTACTGCCGCGTGTCGAGATTGCCGACGTTCAGCTCGGCATCGACGATCTCGAGCGACGACTGCCAGTCCGCCGTCCAGTTGAAGCGCCAGTCCTCCAGCGGCTGCCACGTCAGCGAGGAGGAGAAGCGCACCCGCGGGAAGGCGTTGGTCCCGTCGAAGGTGCCGGCGACGGCGGTGACCGTGGTCGGGTTGGCGGCGTCGACGTAGTAGTCCTGCTTCCTCAGCCAGTTGCCGTTGACGGCCCAGTCGAAGCGACCCCAACCCCGGTCCAGCATCTCCCGCGTGTCGAACGAATAGGCGATGGTGAAGTCGATCCCGCTGGTTTCATAGGCGGCGTAGTTGATCGAGCCCTGGATGAAGGCGCCGATCGCATCGCCCACCGGCGCGCCGATCTTGAAGGCCTCCGACCGTTCCTGCGCCGTCGTCGGGTTGGCCACCGCCGCGTTGTTCCGGAAGATGGTGTTGCACGCGGAAGCGTTCAAAGACGGCCCGCTGACGCAGTTGTTCGCCGCCGTCTGGGCGCTGACCGAGGCGATCACGTCGGTGATCTCGATCGAGTAGTAATCGAGCACCAGAGTCAGGTTCGGAATGAACTCTGGCCGATAGACCGCCGAGAAGGTGAAGCTCTCGGACTCCTCCGGCTTCAGGTCCGGGTTGCCGCCGTTCACGCCCGCCACGCCCGACGTGTAGACTGGCACATAGTCGTCGGTGTTGGTCGCGGTCGACCCCGCGAAGTCGTAGGTCAGCCCCTTGGCCTGGGCCAGCAGGGTGCAGTTGGCGATGCGGTTGGCGCGGATGTCGGACGCCTGGTTGGCGATGGTGGTCGTCGCGCAGGGATCGTTGACGTTATTGAAGAAGGTCTGGGTGTAGGGGCTGTTCAGCTCGCTGAGGTTGGGCACCCGCACCGAAGTGTTCAGACTGGTCTTGAACGTCAGCTGCTCGACCGGCCGATAGACCAGGTTCACCCCATAGGCGTCGACCTCGCCCACCGTCGAATAGTCGGCCAGGCGATAGGAGCCGCTGAGCTCGGCGTACTGGCCCAGCCAGTGGTCGCGGAACAGCGGAACGGCCAGTTCGGTGAAAACCTCGTTGCTGTCGTATTCCGCCCCGCTGAAGTCCGGTCCGGTGTTCAGGAACAGCAGGCGCCCGGCGGTGTCGGCGCTGCGACCGATGCCCTCGGTGTATTCGTAGCGGTGCTCGACCCCGAAGGCGACGCCGATCGGTCCGGCTCCCCAGAAGTCCCACAGCTCGCCCGACACCGTCGCCAGCGCCTGCTGCTGCTCGTTCTGCTGGCGCACGCGGATGGTGGCGTCGACGTAGTCGAGCGCCGCCTGGCTCTGGTTGCCGGCGCCGAAGATGTTCAGCGGCTGGCACTCGTTGATCGTGTTGCGGCCGTACTCGGTGTCACGCAGATCGCCGCCGCGCTGATAGTCATAAAGCGCGCCCGTGTTGGTGGTCGAACCGGCCGCCCCGGTCGCCCGCGCCGGGTTCTGGGCGTTCAGCAGCTGAATGCGGCAGACCGTGGCCCCGGCCCCTCGGCCCACCAGATTGGCGGTGTCGATCACGGCGTCGGCGGCATAGGCGAAGCGCTGGGAATCCACGCCCTGCTCGGCGTTGACGTTGTCCAGCCGGCCGTAGGTATAGCCGACGTCCCACGACAGGTTGCGGGCGAACAGGAACTGGTCGGCGTCGCCGCGGAAGCCCAGGACATAGCGCTGGATCTCGCGGTTGTTCGTCTGGGTCCGGTCCGGCCCGAACATCGAATGCCGCGCCCAGGCCCGGCTGACCGGCGTCTGCGCCGTCCCTGCCGCCGTCTCGGTCGGGTTGCTGTAGTTGGTGACCGTGTTGGCCAGGATCGCGCTTCTGAGATTCGACGGCAGAAAGGCGTTGTCCAGCCTCAGGTCGAACGAAGAGACGCCGCGGATCACGTTCACCTGGTTGGCGCTCGCGGTGGAGTCGTTGTTCAGATAGACGTCAAAGAAGGTCGGCTGGCTGACATCGAAGGTGTCTTCGGTCACGTATTTGGCCTCGCCGTAGGCCTCGATGGCGTCCGTCAGGGCCAGGGTGAAGCCCGTCTGGAACCGCTGGGATTCCGAATAGGGCACTCGGCTGACCGAGCCGAAGTTGCCCGGGCTCTCGCCATCGCCGCCGTAGTTGTAGACCCGGCTCGACCCGGTGTTGCCCACCCGGTCGCCGAAGTTGGCCAGCCGCGCGCTGGTTCCATCGAACCAGTAGGTACGCGAGGGATCGACGCTGTAGCAGTTGCCGCTGGTCAGGCTCGAGCAGTTCGCCAGCGGCACATCGGGATCGTTCAGCGCGCTGGGCTGCTGGGCATTGGCGAGCGTCGTCTGGCCCCAGCGCGGACGGTCCAGCCGGACCACGCCGGTATAGAGCTGCGTATCGCGATTGCCGTCATACAGGGCGTTGGTCGGATCGGCGTCGATGCCGATCAGCACCGAGGACTCGTTCAGCCAGTCGATGTCGCTGCTCTGGACCTCGTCGCTCTGCTCATATTCGCCATGCAGATAGACGTTCAGCCGGTCGTCGAAGAAGTTGCCGCCGATCAAGGCCGAGACGCGCCGCGTCGCCTCGCCATTCTCGTTGATCATGCCATAGTTGGCGTCGATCTCGGCCCCTTCGAAGTCGTCGCGGGTGATGAAGTTGATCACGCCAGACACGGCGTCCGCGCCGTAGATGGCCGAAGCGCCGCCGGTCACGATCTCGATGTTTTCGATCAGCAGACGCGGGATGGTGTCGATGTCCACCGACAGGGACCCCGCGTTCGAACCGACGTGCCGACGGCCGTTGACCAGCGTCAGCGTCCGCCCGGCGCCCAGGGATCGCAGGTTCGGCAGCGACAGGCCGCCGTCGTTCAGGCCCGACCCCGTCGTGTCCGAAGGCACCGTCGAATTCGCCAGGGCCGGGATCTTGGCCAGGTAGTCGATGATCGTGGTCTGGCCCGTGGTCAGAAGCTGTTCCTGCGTCACCTGGATCAGGGGCGTGGCCGCGTTGGCGGGGTCGCGGCGGATCAGCGACCCGGTGACGACGATCTCGTCCAGTTCCGTCGAGTCCTCCTGCGCCTCCTGAGCGGTCGCCCCGGAAGCCACAAGCATGACAGTAGAAATCGCTGCCAGACACGTCGTCGACATGATTGATTGCTTTTGTTTCAACATCGAAACAGACCCCTTCTTATTGAAACAGAGAATAGAATCCCTGGAAGCAATCTATCCAATTACAGATACGCAGCAATCAACACATTATATTCGTATTCCGGTCATGCGTTTGCCAGGCGTGCTGAATCTGCCACGCTCGATGGTGCTGGAAATCTTGTGAATGCTGTGCACCCGAAATTGCTGTCGCGTGGACGCGACGGGGCACGGCAAATCACGGTGACTGGCTGGGAAATCTGACCGGTCAGAACCGGTAGCTGGCCCGCAGCAACAGGCTGTAACGAACCTGATCTTCCAGCAGCTGGGCGTCCCCGGCGACGCTGAGCCGGGCCATGTCGTTGCCGAGATTCAGGGCAAACCCCAGCAGCGGCCCGCCGCCCTCGATGGCATCACTGGCCAGCACGAAGTCCTGGCCCCCGCTCAGATACCGGGCGACGGTCTCGCCGGCGTCATAGGACAGGCTGTGCTTCCACCCCAGTCGCAGTTCGGGCCGGATCCAGTCGTTCTGGCCGAAGCTGTAGCCGAGGTTCAGCAGGGCCGCGGCATTGGCCAGGGACCCATCGCGGGCGTCGATCTCCAGGTCGAAGCTGTCGCCGCCGCCGTCCTCGCGGCGCGAGCCCTCCCACAGGGCGAACACCTCGGCATAGACCTCCGGCCGCACGATCAGCCGACCGAAACGGTGTTCGTAGGCGACGCCCGCGGCCGCAGACAGACTGAAGCCGTCCCAGTCCGCCTCGTTCTCGATCTGGATGTTCTCGTCGATCAGGGTCCGGACGGAGCGGAAACTGGCATAGCCCGCCGCCGCCCGGCTCCACCCGGTCCAGCCGCGCCCCTGCGCCCGCCAGTAGAGCCCGAGCTCGATCAATGTCGCCGACAGCACCTCCTCGGCTTCCGACTCCGGGTCTTGCAGATCCGACGAGGTGACGGCGAACGACGCCCCCACCACGCCCGCGCCGGTCCCCCGCTCATAGCCTCCGGCGATCCCGAAGCCCTCGGCGCGGAAGCCATAGGTCTCGGTCCGGTCCTTGTCGGCGTAGAAATTGATCTCCTGCACCCATCCGCTGACCTCGCCCGACGCCAGCGCCGCGTTCCGGGTCGCCAGCGCGCGCGTCACCGCGTCCACGCCGTTGGCCAGCGACAGCAGCGTGCCGCCGGAGTGATCCGGCAGGGTCTGTTCGTACAGGTTGATGAATTCGTCGCGCGCCTCCGCCGCCAGGAAGGCGTCGCGCACATCCTCGTCGCGGGATAGGGCGGAATAGAAGGCGTCGTAGGCCGAGGTCTCCACGCCCGAGAAGGCCATCTCCTCGGCAGTGCGCCGCCGCACATCGACGTTCAGCGCATTCGCCGCCCGGTCGACCGAGAAGTTCGCCACCACCAGATACGGCGCGGTCTCCTCGCTCAGGCTGCTTGTCGTGGATCCGTAGGCCAGGCTGTCGGCCGAGACGATGGTGAAGCGTTGAGTCTCTTGGACCAGAGAGTTCAGGCGAACACCCACCGACGCCGTGTCCGCGAACGAGGCCGCGCCCGCCACGGCGAATCCACCCGCCGTGCCCCCCACGGGATCGATCGTCACCACCAGCTCGCCGCCGTTCCCGACGGTCAGCGATGACACGTCCAGAACGGCGTCCTGCCGGGCATCCAGCGTGGCGTTCTCGACCGAGATGTCCAGCCGCCCGTCTGAGTCAGACAGCGCCCCGCGCAGCACCGCCGTTCCGCTCAGCGACAGCCGGTCCTCGCCCTCGCCGAACGACACGTCGCCGATCACTGATCCGTTCTGGACATCCAGATGATCGTCGCCGCGTCCGAACAGCACCTCGCCGGAGATCAGGGCCTCGTCGTAGTCATAGACCCCGTCGTTGTCGTCATCGTTGTCCTCGTCGTCCTCGGTGTCGGCGATGTCGTCGTCATCATCGTCGTCGTCTTCGTCGTCGTAGGTCTCGTCGCCGTCCGAATCGGTCAGGCGCTGATCCGACGAGGACGTCTGGACCAAGGTCACGCCCGCTGTCGCCGCCGACACGTCCAGCGCGATGGACCGGCCGGTCTCGACCTCGTCGTCCGCGTCGTCGTTGTCGTCGTCGAGATCGTTCAGGTCGTCGGTGGCGATCAGGCTGCCATAGATCGTGCCGCTGGTCTCGACGCGGGTCAGGCTGCCTGACCGGTCTCGCACGCCCACCGCCTCCCCCGCCTCGCCATAGACGACGCCCGCGATGGTCCCGGCGTTGATCAGCGTCGTCAGCTCGCCCCCTGCCTCGATCAGCAGGCCTGTCGCGGCGTGCAGTCCCTCGGTCGTCGTCGTCGCCTGGATCGTCCCTTCGGACATCAGGGTCGGCACGCTGCCGCCTGCGCCTACGTGGATGGCAGTGCTGGCGGCTTCGCTGGCGCTGGCGGTGATGGCGTTGTCGTTCCTCAGCCCGCCGTCCAGCCGAACGGCTCGACCGCCCTCGACCCCGATCCGCAGGGCCGTGGCCTCCAGGCCGTCATACCCGCCGACAGCCGAGATCGAGCCCTCGTTGATCAGGGCATAGGCATCCTCGCCCTCGCCGACCACGCCGACCGCCACGTCGCCTGTGGCCGAGCCGATGACCATGGCCGGCGCCGCGCCATAGCTGGTGATGGAGCCCGTGCCCTCGTTCTCGTCCTCGATGCCGTCGCCGTCGACGTCCTCGTCCTCCTCGTTCTTGATGCCGTCGCCGTCGTCGTCCTCCTCGCCGTCCTCGACGCCGTCGCGATCGGCGTCGTCCTCGTCGCCGCCTCCGGCCTCATAGGTCGGCGTCGCGCCGATCAGGATGCCCCCACCGACGTCGCCCGCCACGACAAGGGCCGAGCCGGCCTGCAGCAGATCATCGGCATCCAGGTCCTCGAGGTAGACGGTGTCGTCGGCTAGATCGACCTCCTCCCGATCCTCTTCTTCCAGGTCCGATAGCGACGTCGGAGCCGAGGCGTAGCGGAAGCCGTTCGCGGTAATCCCCGACTGGATCTGCAGCCGGCCCGAGATATCGCCTTCCGCCGACACGCCGATCGCGTTCGCCCCGGTCGCCGATACCGAGGTCCCACTCAGCAGCACCGAACCCTCGACGTCGCCTGTCAGTCGGATGCCATAGGTGTCGTCGCCCAGCACCGAGATCGAGCCCAACACATCCAGGTCGCCGATCAGCCGGGTCTCCAGCGACAGGCCGTAGGACCGGTTTCCCTCGACGTAGAGATTGCCCGTGTCCTCCAGAGCGACATCGCCGGTCTGGGCCCCGGCGGCTGTGATCCGCACGCCATAGCGACCCGTCCCCACGGCGTAGGGCCCGTCCGGATCGCCGTCCTCGTCGTCGTCCTCGTTGCCGTCCTGGGTGTCGGTGATGGAGATCGACCCGCCCACCACCAGCGCGCCCGTCTGGCCGCCCTGGAGCAGGATGCCGGTCGCCCCGTCGGCGGCGTCCTCGAACTGGATGACGGAACCCTCGTCCAGCACGACCTGGCTGTTCGAATCGCGCGTGATCGCGACGCCGGACGTCAGTTCGATGGCTCCGTCTTCCTCGATGCGGACATCGCCGCCCGCCGTCGATGTCACGATCGGCGTGGTCCGGGTGTTCGACACCACGACCTGGGCCTGGACGCCCGTGGCGACCACCAGGGGCGCGAGCGCGACCGCCGCCGCATACCTTGCCAGCATCTTGGAAGCATCCCCGCGCCGTGACCGCGGCGCGCTCTCGATGTCGGCGGCAGGGATGGCGGTTGTGCGATGGCTTTGTTGCGGGTCCGGCACAGTCCGGACGGTTTGCCGTCCTCAGCCTCGATCGGCCGCCAGCGGCAAGCGAACCTCGGCCCGCAAGCCGCCTTCGGCCCGGTTGGACAAGACGACCTCCCCCCCGTGGGCGCGGACGATGGTCCGCACGATCGACAGCCCCAGCCCGATGCCGGCCTGCTGCGTATCGAAACGCACATAGGGCTCGAAGGCGCGTTCCAGATCGGCGGGGTCGAGACCCGGCCCCTGATCGTCGATCCGCACCCTGGCCCACGCTCCGTCGACCTCGACCCCGCACCGGGCCTCGCGGCCATACAGCACCGCGTTCTGGACCAGGTTGGCGAAGACCCGCCTCAACCCGCTCTCGTCGCCCAGAACCACGGGATCGGGCCCGTCTTCCAGAACCACCGCCTCCGGCGAGACGGACAGGTCGTCGATCACCGCCTCGACCAGCGAGAACAGCCTGAGCGGCAGCCGCTCGGACGTCGAGCTGGCGTCCTTGACGAAGGTCAGGGCGCCTTCGACCATCATCTGCATCCGCTCGATCTCGGCCTCGGCCCGGGCCCGCGCCGGCGCCGGAAGCCCCTGAAGCTGAAGCTGAAGCCGCGTCAGCGGTGTGCGCAGGTCATGGGCGATGGCCCCGACCATGCGGACACGCTCGTCGATATAGTCCCTGAGTCGCGCCTGCATCTCGTTGAAGGCCACGACCGACTGGAGAACCTCTGCGGGCCCGCTGTAGCGCATCGGCGGCGAATAGGGATCACGCCCCAGCCGGTCGGCGGCCTCGGCGAAGGCGGTGATCGGCGACGTCACCCGCGCCGCCAGCAGGATCGCCAGCGGCGCGATGAAGGCCAGGCTCACCGCCAACCAAAGAAACATCCGCCCCAGAACACCAGAAGTCTCCGGCGGGCTCGCCCGGACGGTGACCCAGCCCTCCGCCATCCGCGCCGAGGCGCGATATCCGCCGAACACCATCGGATCACCGTCGCCTCCATCCAGCGTCGGCGGCGGCATCGGCGGCGGCGGCGGCTCGTTCCTCTTGTGGAACAGGCTCTTCAGAGGGGGCGGAGCGGGCCGGACCTCGCGAGCGAAACGAACATCGGCGACCGGCAGGCCCAGCCTCTGGGCCAATAGCGGTTCCATGGTTCGAAGCCGCATCGCTTCGGGGACCGGTGGTTCGGATGGCTCAAGACGGGAACCAGAGGCCATCTCCGCCCGCAGCGCCGCCGCGATTTCGCTGACCCGCGCCATCGGCTGGTCCGGCGGCGGGTTCACGAGGAAGAACAGCAGCCCGCCCACCACCTGCGTCAGCAGCAGGGTCACCGCCAGCAACGCCACCAGGCGCGCGAACAGGCTCGTGGGTATGCGCGGCCGCGCCTTCGCGATCACTGGCGGGTCACAGCGGCGTTGAACATGTACCCCTCGGACCGCAGCGTCAGGATCATGTCCTCGCCGCCCTCGCTCTGGCCCAGCTTCTTCCTCAACCGGCACACCAGGGTGTCGACCACCCGACTGGAATAGGGCTTGTCGTCCAGCGCCAGCGCCTCGCGCAGGCTCGCCCGGTTCAGGACCCGCCGGGGATTGTCCAGGAAGGTCATCAGGAGCTGAAACTCCCCGACCGACAGCGGGATCAGCACCCCGTCCGGCGCGAACAGCTGATGGCGCGCGCGCCGCACGCGCCAGCCGAGGAAGCAATGGTCGCGCGGCTTGTCCGGGTCATCGGCCCCCACGCCCCGACGCCGCAACAGGGCGCGAATGTGAGCCAGCAGCTCGCGCGGATTGAACGGCTTGGGCAGATAGTCGTCGGCCCCCAGCTCCAGCCCGATGATGCGATCCACGTCCGTGCCCTTGGCGCTCAGCAGGATGACGTTCAGCTTGGGATTGGCGCTCAGCCGTCGACAGATCGACAGCCCGTCCTCTCCCGGCATCATGATGTCGAGCAGGACGACATGGATGTCGTTCTCGTCCAGCACCCGGTCCATCTCCACGCCGTTCGCCGCGCGAAAGACGCGATAACCGTTGTCGGAGATGTAGGCGTCCAACTCGGTCCGCACGCCGGGATCGTCGTCGACGATCAGGATGTTCGGCGCGTTATCCAGCAGCAGATGATCCGTCACGGTCGCCCCTGATCGTTCGCGGGTGTTGCGGCGGTGGCCGGTGCGTATCCGGTCCGTCCAGCGTCGCCATACCGATGTCGTCTCCGAACGGCGGATTGATGACCACTGTTTCGGCTCGTGTTTCAATCTTGAAACAGTTGATTTTCCTCGTCTTTTTGTCGCCATACGGACCGCCGCTTGCACCACAATACCCGCCGGGACGCCGGGCGGCGACGCTCGACGGGATCCGGCGACCATCGAGAAGGAGACCCGTGATGCAGATTTCCACAGCCTATTCCGGCGCCTCGAGCTTCGGCTTGCAGGCCCTGAGAGACCTCTTCCAGCCCGCCTCGGCCTCCGGGGCCGGGCAATCCTTGCCGACCGCCGAGGCGGCTTCGACCACAGGTGAGCGCCGGACCGCGTGCGCACCGACCGGCTTCGGCGGCGGAGGTTTCAACCCCGCAACCCTGTCTTCCCTGCTCAGCGCGCAACAATCCGGTCCGTCCCCGGCCGCGTCCCTGCTCAGCCTCGCCGATGAAGACGGAGACGGCAGCCTCGGGGTCGAGGAACTTGGGACGGCCCTCGGCGTCGACGCCTCCGAGCTGGCGGAGGGCTTCGGCCAGGTCGACGCCGACGGCGACGGCCAGGTCACCGAGGCCGAACTGGATGCCGGCATGAAGGCGATGTTCGAACGGAACGGGCCTCCGCGTCCGCCGTCCGAAGCCGACATGGCCTCCAGCCTGCTGTCGATCGCCGACGCGGACCAGAGCGCCTCTCTCAGCCTGACGGAAATCCTGTCGGCCCTGGGCGAGGAAGACGACAGCGAGGTCTCGGATGCGTTCGCCAGCTACGACGCCGATGGCGACGAGGCTCTGAACGCCGACGAGCTGACCTCGGCCATAGAGGCCATGATCAGTCGGATGCTTTCCGCCTATCAGTCGCCCTCGAGCGACGGCCGGTCGGTGTCCGTCTCCGCCTGACGTCAGCATGGTGGCCGGTTCACGCAAGGGGATCGGCCATCTTGCCCGGCGGCTCAGCCCCTGGGTGTAGCCCGGCCTTCGACCAGATCCTGCAGCGGCGTCTTGGGCAGCGTCGCCAGCGTCAGCGCCCCGTCCCGGTCCGTGTCCAGCATCAGGAACCACCGCTCGGTCGCTTCCGCCCATTCCTGGGCGGTGACGAACTGGTTGACGTCCCGGTCGGCCGCCTTGACCGGCTGGGGGTAGTTGAAGAAGCCCGCCGCCGCGATCGGACCATAGGCGAAGGGACCGGTCGGCGCGCGCATGCGCGGCGGCCGCATCATGCCTCCGCCAGGCGGGCCACCGCGCATTCCGCCTCCGGGCATTCCACCGCCCCCTCCCGGCGGCATCTGCTGCTCTCCGCTCCCGGCCAGGAACGAGGGTGGAAAGCCCGGCGGCGGGCCGCCCCGTCCCTGCCCCCCAGGTCCACCCATCGGCAGGCGCGCGTTCGCCGCCTGCAAGTCCTGTTCGTAAGCCGCCAGCTCGGCCGGGCCGATGCGGGCGTCGCGATCTATGTCGAGTTCGGCGAAGACGCGCCGCCCATCGGCGGCGAACTCCTCGAACGTCAGACGGGCGTCGCCATCCGCATCCGCCGCCGCGAGCCAATCAGCCGACGGCCATGGCGCGCCGGGATCGGAAAAGAACAGCTCGCCGAAGGGGCTGACGAACAGCCCGGGCGGCGCCTCGCCCGCGCCGCGCGCCAGCAGCCGATCCCCGGGAGGCGGGCTCGCGCACGCTGTCAGGATGAGCAGCACGGCCGGGATGATTGCACTTGATCGCATGACGGGGGTCCCTGACGGCGCGTTCGTTTCGCGCACCACCGAGACTTGCCCAGCAACTCGGCCCGATCAGGGCTGTCTGCTCGTCCTCTTTTTCGGACCTGAAACAGACTCATCACATGGGCATCGCCTCGCGCCCGACGCCAAACTCCACCGCAACCATCCAGACCGCCATGGCGATCATCATCAGGTTCTCGGTCAGGGACAAAAAGCCCAGCGGCACGTTGCTGTCGCCGCCAACGCAGGCGCACTTGAGTTCGCGCTTGTCGATGTAGACGGCCTTGAACACCGAGACCGCGCCGATGCTTCCGATGAACAGGGCGACCGGGACCGACAGCCAGGTCAGGACGCCGGCCAGCATCAGGGCCCCCGCCCCGAACTCGGCGAAGGGGTAGATCTTGCCGTAGGGCACCCACCGCTTCGCCAGGAGGTCATAGTTCAGGAACATGGTGGAGAAGCTCTCGACGTTCTGCAGCTTGAGCATGGCCAGAGCCATCATCGACAGGGCGATGAACCATTCGCCCGCCTGAACCGTCAGGGGCGTCCCGTGGACCGTCAGGCTCAGCATCGCCGTCATCACGGCCGTGGTCAGGAACACGACCAGCACCGGCGTATAGGTCAGGGCCTTGGGGTCGCGGACCTTCAGGCCCAGGAAACGGCGCAGGTCGTCGTGGCCGCCGATGCGCCGACTGTCGATGAAGACCTGGGGCGTGGTGCTCACGCCGTGCTCGGCCTTGAAGGCGTCGGTCTGTTCCCGGCTCGTCAGCCAGCGGTCGTCGACGGCGTAGCCACGGGACTTCAACAGGTGACGGGCCTTCAGCCCCCAGGGACAGGTGTGGCCGGGCATGACCATCCGATACAGGACAGCGGTTCGGGACGAGTCGGACATGATGCGCTCCTTGGCTTGGCAATCCGGAGCAGCCTGCTTAAGTTCCGTACTGAGGTACGGAGTCAACCATGAAGGTTCGAACGATCGCGGGCCTGGCCCGCGAAGGCGGCGTGGGTGTCGAAACCATCCGCTTCTATCAGCGGCGCGGCCTGATGCCGAAGCCCGAGCGATGGTCCTCCAGCGGCGTGGGCGAGGGCATCCGGCGCTATGGCGACGAGGATGTGCGGCGGCTCAAGTTCATTCGCTCGGCCCAGACGGCGGGCTTCACCCTGGAGCAGATCCGGGAGCTCTTGTCGCTGGACGCCGGCGAGGATCGCGAGCGCGCCCGTGCGCTGGCCGCCGAACGCCTTGAGGCGCTGGACCGGACCATCGCGGATCTGGAGCAGGCGCGTGCGGGCTTAAGGCGGCTGACCGGAGCCTGCGCATCCAAGGACAGCGGGCCGTGCCCGATCATCGCGGCCTTCCAGGGCGAGGCCGCCTGAGGCTCAGGCTCCGTTGTGGCGACCGAAGATGGTCGCCTCGCCGGCCCGGTTGATCAACAGGGTGACGTAGGGCTGGCGGCCCGCCGCCTCCATGCCGGGCGACCCGGCGGGCATGCCGGGCGCGGCCAGCGCCACAGCGGCGGGGCGCTCGCGCAGCAGGCGCTCCACATCGGCGGCGGGCACATGGCCTTCGATCGCATAGGCTCCGACCACGGCGGTGTGGCACCCGGCATAGCGGTCCGGCACGCCGTACCGCGCGCGGATCGGGGACAGGTCCTCGCGCTCGACCACCTCGACCGTCCAGCCCGCCGCGCGCATGTGCGCCACCCAGCCGTCGCAGCAGCCGCACCACGGCGTCTTGTAGGCCGTCATCCGTCGATCCTGAGCCATCACCGCGCCGGCAGAAGCGAAAGCGACGGCGCCGCCCAGCAGCAGGCGGCGGGTCAAGCGGGCCGACATCAGTGGACCATGAAACGGACGGCGCCCGTCATCTCATGACCGTCCGCGCCTTCGGCGGTCCAGTTCAGGACGTAGGCGCCGGGCGACAAGGTCGGCAGGTCGGCCGATACCCGCGTCGTCGCGGCGGCGGCGGCGACCGGGACGGTCATCGGGGCCCGACCTTCGGCCGTCACGGTGACGGCCTTGAGCGTCATCGCGTGCGGAAAGGTGGCGGTGAACCAGTCGGGCGAGCCGTCGGTCATGGCGCCGTCCGCCGGGCTGGTGACGACGCCGTGCGCGGCGTGGTCGGCGGACGCGGCCTGGCCATGACCGGCGTGCGCATCCTGCCGGGCCCCCTCTGCGCAGCAGCAGCAGGCGGCCGCGGCCTGGGCCAGCGTCGGGAGGCTCAGGGCCAGGGCCAGAGCGGCGGCGGGGATGATCTTGCGCATGAACAGGTCTCCTAGAACCAGGCCTTCAGGCCGACGACGAACCGGGTGTGCTCGGGCTCTCCGCCCGCCGCGCGGGTGAAGTCGGCGGTGTCGCCGAGCTCACGGCTCCACTCCACGCCCACATAAGGGCCGAACTCCTTGGCGATTTCATAGCGCAATCGCACGCCGGCCTCGACGTGGGTGAACCCCGAGCCCAGACCGAGCTCCGGCACGTCGGAGGCCGAGGCCTCGACCTCAATGCGCGGCTGCAGGATCAGCCGTTGGGTGATGCGCTGGTCGTATTCGGCCTCGACCCGCGCCGTCAGGTCGCCCTCGGTCGACAGGAAGGCGGCGGCGTCGACTTCCCACCAGTAGGGGGCCAGGCCCTGAAGCCCGAGCACCAGATGCGTCGGGTCCTCGCCGTCCTCGCGGAAGTCCTGGCGCACGCCGGCCTGCACGTCCCAGAAGGGCGAGATCGCGCGGCTGTAGAGGGCCTGGACCTCGCCCTCGGTCTCGCCGTCGAAGTCGCCTTCGCCCTCGGACTTCCACCAGAAGCGGTTGATGTCGCCGCCGGTCCAGCCCGCCACGTCCCAGGTCCAGTCCTCCTCGCCGTCGTCGAAGCCGACCTCCAGCCGGTCCACGATGACGGCGGTGGCGCGCACGTCGCCGTTCTCGCGCCTCAGGATGTCGCGGGCGCCGGCCATCTGGTCCGCCCCCCAGATGGCGTCGGCGGCATGGGCCGGGCCGGACAAGGCGGCGGGCGGCAGGGGCGGCTGGCGCGGGCGGCCCTCGTCATCCGCGCTGGTCGGCACGTCGGGCGGACCTCCGGCGGACTGGCGGCTCATGGCATGACCTGCGTGGGGGTCGCTCTGGGCCGGCGTCGCATGGCAAGCGTGAGCATCAGCGGCCTGCGACGGCGTGCCCATGGCGTGTCCGGCGTGCGGGTCGGCGGCCTGAGCCGGCGCGTGCATGGCGTGTCCCGCATGCGGATCAGCCGCCGGAGCCTGCGCCGGAGGCCGGGCCGGCGCCGCGTGGTGGCTGTGATCCTGGGCGGCCGCCGCTCTTGCGACGAGCAGCAGGGGGGCGAGCGCGGTCATCAAGCGGATCATGACGCGTCTCCATCCAGAGGGCGGACGGTGATGACGTTGAACATCCCCGCGTGCATGTGCATCAGCATGTGGCAGTGGAAGGCCCAGTCGCCTGGCGCATCGGCCGTCAGGTCGAAGGTCACCTTGGACCCCGGCGCGACATTGACCGTGTGCTTCAGAGGCTGATGCCCGGGCGGGCCGCCTGTCACCAGCTCGAAGAAGTGGCCGTGCAGGTGGATGGGGTGGGCCATCATGGTGTCGTTGACCAGGGTCACCCGCACCCGTTCGTTCCGCTCGAAACGGATCGGCTCGACGATTTCGGAGAATTTGCGCCCGTCGAAGCCCCACATGAACCGTTCCATGTTGCCGGTCAGGTGGATTTCCAGCGCGCGGGACGGCAGCCTCTGGTCCTTGTTGGGGGCGAGCGACACCAGGTCGGTATAGACCAGCACCCGGTGCGGGACGTCTTCCAACCCCATGGGCCGTTCGCCCAGCCGGTTGGCCGGGTCCGACGAGATCATGTCGACCCCGACCCCGACCGCCATGCCGGCGGGGGCGTTGTCCGGGTTGCGCATGTCGTGGGCCATGCCGCCGTGACCCATGGCGGCGTGGTCGACTGGCGCGGCGGCAGGCTCTCCGCGACCCATGGCGGAATGATCCATTCCGTGATCCATGGCCGAATGGTCCATCCCGGCCATGCCGCCCATGCCCATGTCGCGCATGGTCAGGGTCGGCACCTCGCGCAGCGGCGGAACCTCGGCCGTCATGCCCAGACGCGGCGCCAGCGTCGCCCGCGCCATGCCGGAGCGATCCACGGACTCGGCCACCAGGGTGTAGGCGCGGTCCTCGGTCGGCCGGACAACGACGTCATAGGTCTCGGCGACCGAGATCTGGAACTCGTCGGTCTCGACGGGGCGGACGTTCTCGCCATCGGCATTGACCACCGTCATGGCCAGGCCCGGGATGCGGACGTTGAAGATCGACATCGCCGAGGCGTTGATGACCCGCAGCCGAACCCGTTCACCGGGCCGGAACAGGCCGGTCCAGTTCTCGGCCGGGCCATGGCCGTTGACCAGATAGGCGTAGGTCGTGCCGTTGACGTCGGCGATGTCGCGCGGGTCCATCCGCATCTGGCCCCACATCCGGCGGTCGGCCAGCGACATCCCGTCCTCGCCTGAGATCAGGCCCGACAGGGTCGTGCGCGACTGGTTGAAGTAGCCGGGGCTCTTCTTCAGCCGGTCCAGGATTTCGTGAGGATGCAGGAAGCTCCAGTCCGACAGGACGATCACATGCTCGCGGTCGTAAGCCACCGGATCGGCCCCCGTCGGATCGATGATCAGCGGCCCGTAGTGGCCCATCGCCTCCTGCAGGTTGGAGTGGCTGTGGTACCAGAAAGTGCCCGACTGGATGACCGGGAACTCGTACTCGAACGTCTCGCCCGGCCGGATGCCGGGAAAGCTGACGCCCGGCACCCCGTCCATGTGGAAGGGCAGCAGCACGCCGTGCCAGTGGATAGAGGTGTCCTCATCCAGGGTGTTGGTCACCGACAGCCGGGCCGTCTGGCCTTCGCGCAGCCGGATCAGCGGCGCGGGCAGGGTGCCGTTGACGGTGATGGCATGGCCTGTCCGGCCGCCGACGGTGAAGGGCGAGTGGCCGACGCTCAGCCGCACGTCGGGGCCTTCCAGCGTCGGCAGATCGGCGCCCAGGCCCGGCGATCCGCTCTGCGCCCAGACGGGCAGCAGGCCCTGCACCGCCCAGGCTGTCGCTGCGCCGCCCAGTCCCTTAATAAGTCCGCGGCGATTTCGATCGATCATGGCGTAGGGTCTCGATTCCATAGGCGCAGACTTGCACTGCGTACATTGGTACAGAGTCAACGATGCGACCTGCGACCGACTGTCTCCTCACCCCTACGCCCATTCGGAGCCGATGATGACCCGCCTGATCCTCGCCGCCCTTCTGGGCCTCGTCGCCGAGCCGGCCTCGGCGCATGACCGTCCGGTCGCCCCGGCGATCGCCCAGGCGCCCGACGCCGCCACGGCCCCGGCCATCGCGGTCGTGGACGCCTTCCACGCGGCCCTGCGCTCGGGCGAGGCCGAGGCCGTCCTGGCGCTGCTGACCGAGGACGTGGTCGTCCTGGAAACCGGCGGCGCGGAACGCTCGCGCGAGGAGTACGCTGGTCATCACCTGCCCGCCGACATGGCCTTCGCCGCCGCCACGACCGACGAGGTCACGCGCCGCTCCGCCTGGGTCGAGGGCGACATCGCCTGGGTCCTGACCGAAGGGCGGACCACCGGCACCTTCAACGACCGGCCGATCAACAGCCTGGGCGCCGAGACGATGATCCTGCATCGCACGGCCGACGGCTGGCGCATCCGCCACATCCACTGGTCGTCACGGAACGCGCGCTGATCCTCACATCGAGGCGGGCGGCATCTGCACGCCCATCGCCGCGACGAGACCGAGCAAGGCGATCCCGGCGGCCATCTCCACGCCCACGCTGATCCGCAGGCCGCGAACCGCCTCGCCGGTGTCCGCGCCGGCCTCGATCGCGCGCTCCAGGGCGGGGGTCAGGGTGTAGCGGTTGTGCGAGGCAAGCCAGACCATGATCGTGAACAGCAGCAGCTTGGCGAACAGGAGCTGGCCCCACGCCGAGCTGGCGAGGCGGTCGGACCCCTCCATGCCGACGAGAAAGGCAGTGTTCACCATCCCGCTGAGCGTCAGCGCCAGCACCGCCGCCGTGCCCACGGTCCCGAACCCGGCCAAGGAACGCGCAGAGACCTCGACATCGCCGCGATCGTGGCGCGCCAGCATCAGGCAGAAACCGGCGAGCGCCCCCAGCCACACGGCGGCGGCGAGGGCATGGAAGATGTCGGCGATCAGATGGACCCACCCCGCCGCGCCCTCGCTCGCGGCCCCATGCCCGCTCCAGGCGAAACTCGCGGTGGCCCCGGCGAACGCCACGACGGCCGCCGTCTCAACCGACCGCCTGCCCCGCCCGGCCATCAGCAGGGCGACACCCGCCGTGGCCAGGCCGGCCCGCGCGACATGGGCCGCCCCCAGGGCCGTGGACTGGATCACATAACCCACCGCCGTCGTGTCCAGAGCCGCGCCCCAGCCTCCCGCCATCATCGCGGTCTGCGCCAGCAACCCGACGACCGACCCGACGGCCAGCAGCATGCCGGCGAGCACGGCCATCCGTCTTCGCTGCGCGCGTCCGGAGCTGGCAGGGGCATACAGCCCAAACAGGGGCAGGCCCATCGCCACCACGGCAGCGGCTAGCTGAAGCCAGCGCAGGGCGATGACGATCAGATCGATGGCCACCTCAGCGGACGGTGAAGCTGTAGGTTCCGGTCATACGGTGCCCATCCGCCGCCGCGATGGCCCAGTTGACGCGATACGTCCCGGTCGTCAGCGGCGCCGCGAACGCTCCGCTCAGGGTCTTGCCGTCGTCCGAAACGCTCCGGGTCAAGGCGACCGCTCGACCGCGCGCGTCCTCGACCTCGACCGTCGAGAAAGGCGCGGCGAACCGCTCGCTGAAGGTCAGGGTGACGGCTCGCGGCGCGCTGACGTTGCCGCCGCTGGCGGGTGTCGCCGTCAGGAGCCGGGCGTGCGCCTCCGCCGCCGAGGCGGACAAGGCGATCATGGCCGAGAACACCAGAGAGCCAATGCGTGGCAAGGACATGTGGCTGATACTTTCCAGAACAGGGCGCGCGAACCTGGGTCGGGGTAACGCGACCGGATCGCATCCTCAAGGCCCGAGATGGCGGGCGCGAGACCCCGCTGGCGCCGTCCCTCGGTCGCTAGCCGGGCAACTCGGCAAGGTTCAGCGACCGCAAGGCCTGAACCTCGATGCTGCGCCACACATCCCCGACGACATAGGGTTCCTCACGCAGATAGGCATCCAGAGCCTCCCGATCCGGAAAATCGCAGATGACGACGGAGCCGCGCATCTGGCCTTCGTCATCGATCAAGGCCGCGACATGGACCATCTCGCCGGCCGCCGCGCGACGGGCCAGGGCTTGCAGATGCTGCGGTCGCGCCGCCTGGCGTCGGGCGGGGGCGCCCACGTCGTCGCCGTCGCGACCCAGAACCAGAAACCGCATTCCACACTCCCGGCCGGATCGACATCGGCGCATCCCAACCCTAGAACACTTATCAGATAAGTTCCGGAGAAAGCCAGTCCGCATGCGCCGATCGCTCGCCTCCAGCATCGAGGACCTGCGCCCCGCCGCTGAACGTCGGCTTCCCCGGTTCCTGTTTGACTATCTGGATGGAGGCGCCTTGGCCGAACGGACGTTGGCGGCCAATAGCGCCGACCTCGCCGCCCTGGCTATCCGGCAGCGGGTCCTGCGAGACGTTTCGGCCGTCGATGCCCGCACGCGCCTGCTCGGACAGGACATCCAGATGCCCGTCGTCCTGGCTCCGGTCGGCATGGCCGGAATGTACGCCCGCAGGGGCGAGGCGCAGGCCGCGCGGGCGGCGGCGACGGCCGGCGTTCCCTTCACCCTGTCGACCGTCTCGATCTGCGATCTGGCCGAGGTGAGGGCCGCCTCGTCGGGGCCGGTCTGGTGCCAGCTCTACATCACCCGGGACCGAGGCTTCACGCGCGATGTCGTCGCCCGCGCGGCGGATCTGGGCGCCGAGGCCCTCGTCCTGACGGTCGACATGCCGGTTCCGGGGCTGCGTCGCCGCGATCGTCGCACGGGATTGTCCGCGCCGGCGGGGATCGGCCGGACGCTCGATCTCTGGGGCCAGGCCGCGGCGCGGCCCGGATGGGCCTGGGACGTGGGCGTCAGGGGGCGGCCGCATGTGTTCGGGACCGTCGCCGCGACGGCCGCCGGCGACTTCGGCGTCGACCGCTTCTGGTCCTGGATGAAGGACAGTTTCGACGCCACCGTCACCGTCCGCGACGTCGGAACGATCCGATCGCTCTGGTCGGGCCCGCTGATCGTCAAGGGCGTGCTCGATCCCGATGACGCGCGCCAGGCACTCGCGGCCGGGGCGGATGGGCTGGTGGTGTCCAATCACGGGGGTCGCCAGCTGGACGGCGCGCCCTCCAGCATCCGCGCACTGCCCCGGGTTCGCGAGGCGGTTGGGGATGCCGCGACGATCCTGATGGACGGCGGCGTGCGCTCCGGCGCCGACGTCTTCCGCGCCATCGCCTCCGGGGCCGACGGCGTGATGATCGGCCGCCCCTGGGTCTATGCGCTGGCAGCCGGCGGCGAGGCCCAAGTGTCCGCCATGCTGGAGACGCTGCGCGCCGAGTTCGCCCTGACGATGACCCTGTCCGGCGTCACGCGGGTGGCGGATATAAGCCGGGATTGCCTTTGGGCCGAGTGACTTGAGCCTAAAGGCTCATGCCGCCGTCGACGGGGATGTTGGCGCCGGTGATGTAGCGACCGGCTTCCGAGCACAGCAGCAGCACCGCTCCGGCCACATCCTCGGCCTCGCCGAAGACCCCCGCCGGGACCTTGGCCAGCATGGTCGCGGCATAGGCCGGATCCTCCAGCACCGGGCGGCTCCGGCCGGTCAGGATGATGCCCGGGGCGACGGTGTTCACCGTGACCCCGTCGGCGGCGACCTGACGCGCGATGGAGCGGACCATATTGGTCTGGGCCGACTTCAGTCCGGCATAGATCAGCATGACCGGGTTGGGCACGAACTCCTGCACGCTGCCCACGGTGACGATACGTCCCCACTTCCGGGCCCTCATCGACGGCAGGACGCCCTGGATCAGGGTCACGGCCGAGATGACATTGACGCGGAACTGACGCTCCATGGCGGCGGCATCGACCTCACCGAGCGGCTGCCGTTCCTGGATGGCGACGTTGGACACGAGGATGTCGACCGGCCCGGCCGCGGCCAGCACGGCCTCGACGTCCTCCAGCCGGGAGAAGTCTCCCTCGACCGGACGCGCCCGACCGCCCGCGGCCTCGATCTCGGCGACCACCGCACGGCCGTCGGCGCCGCCGGGCAGGCCGTGGACGATCACCTCAGCCCCGGCGCGGGCGAGGCGCAGGGCCACCGCGCGACCTATCCCCTCACTCGATCCGGTGACCAGCGCCGTGCGGCCGGCCAGGTCGAAGTCGCTCGTCTCGGTCATGCGCTCAGGGCCCCCCAGTCCCCATCGATATGGTCGAGCGCCGGACGCGGATCGGCCCGGTCCCGAAGCGCCGCGTGCAGCCGATAGGCCGAAGCGGCCTGAAAGGCATGGAAACCCGGCCGGTTGGGGCGATGGAAACAGGCCTCCATGCCCGCGCGCGTGTCGCTGTAGAACCCGCCTGCGATCCGGTCCTGCAACGGGTCGTCCCACGCGGCCCGCGCAGCCGGCTGCCCGCCGAACTGGGCGTAGAGGGTCGACTGAACCTCGGACGAGGTCAGCCAACCGACGATCTCGGCGGCCCGCTCCGGCTGTCGGCTCCGGGCCGAGACGCCGATCCCCGCCCCGCCCAGGATCGCTCCTGACGCGGGCGCGCCCCGCCGGTCCGCCAGGTCGCCGAACCGCAGGCGACTTGGCGCGTACCCCGTCATGGCGTAAGTCGAATAGCCGTAAGTAATCGGGCAGTAGGCGATATCGTCGCTCGTGCTCATGCGGTTCAAAACCGCGACCGGCGAAGACTGGAAACAGTCCGCGTCCACCACCTCCGCCAGCCGCGCCAGATCCCGCCAGGCGCCGTCGAACGCCTCGCGGGGGAACGCCACGCGCGGATCGGCAAGGGGCGCAGCCCCCCGCCCCGCGGACAGACTGATCAGGGCGCCCCACACCCCCATCGGCGTCATCGGCATCGCTACCCGGCCGGTGCGTCTGCCCAGATCGACGGTCTCGTCCCAATCGTTGGGCGGCGCCTCTCGCAGCGCCTCGAACAGATCCGGCCTCCACGCCCGCACCTGACACGCCACGTCGATCGGCAAGGCCGCGACCTGTCCGTTCCAGACGAAGGAGTCGAAGGCCCGCCCGACGAACGCGTCCCGCCGCGCCTCGACGTCGGGGATCAACTCGGCCAACGGACGCAGCCAGCCGCTCGCCAGGGCCTCGCCCGCGAAGGGATAGTCGAACACGATCAGGTCGTAGTCGGCGTTGAACAGGTCCAGCGGGTCCTCGCCGAACGACTTCAGCGACCGGGTGTCCCATTCGATCACCGTCTCGCCCGCCCGGTCGCTCAGCACCCATGACAGGGCCTGCAACGGGGCCATCGCCCGGGTGTGGTTCCAGGCCACGCCGCGCAGCGGTGCGCTCACGCCGCCGCGACCAGGGCGTCGACCTCGGCCGAGCGAGAGACCTGCGCGCCCTCGGGCGTCGCGGCCGCCGCGATGCCTCGGCCCAGCCGCCCGTCCTTCGCCGCTCCGACCGCAGCGATCAGCGCCTTCAGATAGCCGATGGTGAAGGCCCGTGCGGCGAAACCGCCCATCGGATGGGTATAGGGCGTCTTGGCCGACGACAGGCTGGTGCGCCATTCCACGTCCATGTCGATCTGGGGCACATGGCCGGGGATCATCACGCCGTTGAAGCCGACCTCGTCCAGCACCTTGATCAGTTCGATCGGGTTATAGTCGGCGTCGTCGACGAAGCTCTCGGTGAAGTTCGGAACGCAGCCGCGCGTGGCCTGGAAGTGGACGTAGAGCAGCTTGCCCGATGGCCCCAGCTTGCGGATCCAGTGGGTCAGGTCGACCCCCATCGCGCCCCAGTTGCCCAGGCAGAAGGTCAGGCCGTGGGCGTCCGACGGATGGATCGCCAGCGCCTTCTCCAGGTTCTCCGGATGGCGCATCAGACACGGCAGGCCGCCCAGCCGCGGCACCGGCGGGTCGGACGGATGGATCGCCAGCTTGACCCCCTCGTCCTCGGCGACCGGCAGGACGCGCCGGATGAAGTATTCGTAGTTGTCCCAGAACTCGTCCTCGGAATACTCGCGGTCGGCGATCAGGGGGGCGTCCTTCATCACCTCCCAGTCGAAGCCCGTGCCCCGCGCCCCGCCCCGCACCGGCCGCGAATAGGTCGAACGCCAGACGCCGTTGATCATCCAGTTATAGCCCAGGCACGGGATGCCGGCCCGCCCGACCGCCTGGATGATGCGCTTGTAGGCCTCGATCTGTTCGTCGCGCCCCGGCTGGCCCAGAACGATCTTGTCATAGAAGTGGGCCGACACGCTCTCCAGGGCGAACAGGCGGATGCCGTGCTCCTCATAGAGCTGACGCAGGCGGATCAGCTCCTTGTAGTTGAGGGTTTCGGGGGTGGGGAACGTCGTGGCCCACAGGATGCCGTCCTCGATCCCCAGCTGGGCCATGAAGCGCAGCCGGTCCTCGCTGGGCGGCCAGAAGGTGGCCAGCGCCGTCCGCATCGGCAGGGAGGAGAAGGGCTGGGCGCGGTCGTTGTAGGCGACGGTCATCGGCTCGTTCGTGCTGGTGAAGAGGGGGCGCGGGCGGTCACGACCAGCGCAGTCCGGAGGCCTGCATCAGGCCCTTGATGTAGCCCATGGTGTAGACCATGCCCTCGGCCTCATAGCCCGAGCCGGTCCCGCCGCTGAACGTGGTCTCGGCGTCCGACCCGGCCATGGTCGGCGCGTGATCCGGCCGCAGCGGCCCGTCGAAGCCGATGTCGCGATAGGCCCGAAAGGCCGCCGCCATGTCGGTGTCGCCCTCTTCCGGAAAAGTCTCGACGAAGTCCTCGGCCGTGCCGCGCACGTCGCGCACATGGACGAAGGCGATCTTCCTCTGCGCCCCGAAACGCCGGATCAGCGCCTCCACATCCTCGCCCATCGTCCGGTAGGAGCCCTGGCAGAAGGTCAGGGCGTTGGACGCGCTGTCGATCAGGTCCAGCGCCCGCTGCGAGGCCTCGGCGTTGATGAAGATGCGCGCGATTCCCCTCACCACCGGCACGGGCGGGTCGTCCGGGTGCAGCGCCATGACCACGCTGGCCGCCTCCGCCGCCGGGATCACGGCCCGCAGGAAGTAGTCGTAGTTGGCCCACATCTGATCCGCCGAGACGGTCTCGCCGTCGCCGACGTCGTCGGGATCGTGACGATAGCCCGTGACGACCGCCCCGCCGCGCCCCTCGACGCCCAGCCGGTTCCGCAGCCAGCCCAGCGGCATGAAGTTGTAGCAGAGCAGATGAATGCCGCAGCGGCCCATGTTGCCCAGCATCCGGCGGTACCGCTCCAGGTCCTCGTCGCGGCCCGGCAGACCCAGCTTGATGCGGCGCATGTCGAACTGGTCGCCCTCCAGCCCGATGATGCGGAACCCCGCGTCGGCGTAGCGTTCGACCTCGGACCGCAGGGCGTCATGGTCATCCGGCGCAGCCTTGCCGGTCAGCTCGGGGGCCAGTTTGGCGATGGCGTCGGTCACGCCCATCTGGCGCGCCAGCGCCCAGCGCCGATCGACCTGGGGCAGGATCATCATCGTCGGCTTGACCATCCGCCCCGGCTCTCCTCCAGTCGGGGTTTCGGCGAACCGCCCCCGATCTCACTGTGCATGACCCGCCGCCGCAGGCCACCTCTTGCACCGACAACGGACGGACTGGACGACCGCTCGCTCTCGCGCCTAACATATCGGATATCTGTAAAGAGGGGGCGTCGGGATGGCAAGCGGAGGAACGGGCGGGATCGGCCCGGATCGCTATAAATGGGAGCTGGTCTTCCTGTTGTGGGGGGCCTTCTTCCTCAACCAGGCCGACCGCCAGGTCTTCAACGTCGTCCTGCCGCTGATCCGCGACGACCTCGGGCTGGGCGACCAGGCCTTGGGACTGATCGCCACCACCTTCACCGTGGTGTACGGCCTGCTGGTGCCGTTCGCGGGCATCGCCGGCGATCTGATCGATCGACGCCGCGTGGTGTTTCTGAGCCTGCTGGTGTTCTCGACCGGCACGCTCCTGACCGGCTTCGCCTCGGGTTTCCTGCTCCTGCTCCTGTTCCGGGGTGTGGCCACCGGGGCGGGAGAGGCCTTCTACGCCCCGGCCGCCAGTTCCCTGATCGGCGGCGTCCACACCGAGACCCGGGCGCGCGCCCTGTCGCTGCACCAGACCGCCAACTACACCGGGATCGTGCTCGGCGGTCTCCTCGCCGGCTGGGTCGGCCAGACCTTCGGCTGGCGCGCGGCCTTCCTGATGTACGGGACGATGGGCCTGGCCTGGAGCCTGATCTTCTGGCGTCGCACCCGCCGCTACGAGATGGCGCCCGTCGTCCGCCGCAGCGGTGCCGAGCAACGCGCCCTGTTTGGAGAAGCCATCGCCCTGATCGCCCGCACGCCCGCCCTGATCGGCCAGATGCTGGCCTTCGGCGGCCTGGTCTTTTCCATCGTCGGCTTTCTGACCTGGTCGCCGACGTTGCTATACGAGCGTTTCGGCCTGACGCTGGCCGACGCCGGGTTCTCGTCGGTCTTCTACCACCACATCGGCGCCTACATCGGGCTCCTGGCCGCGAGCTGGCTGACAGACCGTCTGGTTCCGCGCCTGCCGCGCATCCGGTTGTTCGTCATGGCGCTGGGCCTCATCGCATCCGCGCCCTTCATCTGGTGGGCCGGCGGCGCCCAGACCCTGCTGGGAATGTATGTCGCGCTGGGCTTCTATGGCCTGTTCCGGGGCATGTACGACGCGGGCATCTTCGCCGCGATCTTCGACATCGTGGAGGATCGGCTGCGCGCGACGGTCGGCGGGATCGTTCTCGCCAGCGGCTTCCTGATCGGCGCGGTCTCTCCGCTGATCATCGGCACGATGAAGGCGACCTATGGTCTGGAGGGCGGCATGCACATCCTGGCCATGGCCTCGGCCCTGGCGGGCGTCGCCCTCCTGATCGCCACCCTGATCCGGCCGCTCAGGACCAACGTCTGAAAGCAAAAGGGGCGGGCCGGTCGCCCGGTCCGCCCCTCACGCCGTCTGGCGTCTCTCCAGCGTCAGAAGTATCCGCCCTTGCCGGTGATGTCGGCGATGGTGTCGCCGTCCGCGACCCACGAGAAGATCTTCATCTCGCCCGCATGCATGTCCTCGGCGCGCAGCAGGACATCGACGCAGATGTCGCGCGGCACGACCACCACGCCGTCGCCGTCGCCGACGATCAGGTCGCCCGGCTTGATCGTCACATCGCCGATCAGGATGGGGATCTGGTAGTGGGTGATCAGGCAACGGCCCAGCGACCCGTTGGGACTGCGATAGCGGTGGAACACCGGAAAGCCCGTCTCGAGGATCTGGGCCGTGTCGCGGATGCCCCCGTCGATGCAGGCGCCCTTGACCCCCATGCGCTTGGCGGTCGCGGTCATGACCCCGCCCCACATGGTGGCCTTCTCGTCGCCTGAGGAATCCCAGACCACGAAGTGATCCTCGCCCAGCTGTTCCAGCATGGTCGCACGGAACGACATCTCGCCGGTGATCTTGACGTTCGGGGCGCTCTTAACGGTGAAGGCGAAGCCCGCGACCACCGGGCCCGGGACCAGGGCCTGGATCGACCCCGGCACCGCCTGGTTCAACAGGGCGAACTCACGCATCACGTCGGACACCAGCCCCGTGTAGAGCTTCTCATAGCGGGCGATCAGCTCCTTCTCCGGTATGGACAGGACGACGTCGCTGACGGCCTCTCGCGCCTCGATGAGCTTCTCCAGCTTCATCATACCGACTTCGGCGCGCAGTTGATCGGCGGACATGGGCAGGCTCCAGGAAGGGACGCAGACGCGGGTTTCGAAGAAAGGTCCGGCCCGACCGCGCAAGGCGGCCGAGCCGGGAGTGGGCCGTCAGGAGAAACGGCTGGGGTTGAGGGTCAGAAAGTCATCTTCAGCCCGACGCTGACGCGGCGATCGGTCCTGTAGACCTCGTTCACGGTCGACTCCTGACCGACGTAGAGCACCTGCTGCTCGTCGGTCAGATTGACGGCGTCGACCACGATCTTCAGCGCGTCGTTGATCTGGTAGCTGAACGAGGCGTCCAGATACCCTTGCGGGATCAGGTACTGGTACAGGCCGATCGGGCGGCCGTCGGCGGCCAGATTGCTGCCGAGCACATTGGCGTTCAGGTTCGCCCCGATCGTCTGAGCCGTCTCGGAGCGATAGTTGTAGGCCAGACGCGCATTGATCGGCCCCCGCTCGAAATAGCCGATCAGGTTGACCGTGTGTTCGGCCAGACCCTCATAGGGCGCCCCGCTGGCCGTCTCGGCGTCCGAGAAGGTGTAGTTCACCACCGCGCCGAAGCCCTCGAACGCGGGCGGCAGGAAGGTGAAGGGCTGCTGCCAGCTCAGTTCCACGCCCTGGATGGTGGCGTCGGCCCCGTTCACCCGCTGGGTGATGAAGAACTGATTGCCCAGGGGATCGCCGGGCGGCCGGTTCAGAGGCACGAACCCCGGGATTTCCGCCAGCGTCGTCTGGGAGATGAGGAAGTTCTGCACGTCCTTGTAGAAGACCGTGGCCGAGAGCAGGCCCTCGTCGGAGAAGTACCACTCCAGCGCCGCGTTGAACTCCGTCGCCTCGTAGGGCTCCAGCGTCGGGTTGCCGATGGTGGCCGATCCGGCCCCCGGCGTGACGTTGAAGCTGGTGGTCAGGTCGACCAGGTCGGCGCGCTGCAACACCTTGGCGGCGGCGAAGCGCAGCACCAGGTCATCGGACAGATCGAACCGCACGTTCGCCGCCGGCAGGACGTCGGTGTAGCTGTTGTCGACCTCCAGCGGCCGGCTCAGCGAATCCAGTCCGCGCGACGTCAGCTCGGTGTGGACCACCCGAACGCCCAGGTTGGCGCGGGTGCGCAGGCCGAACAGCTCGGTGTCGATGTCGGTCGTGACATAGGCGCCCTGGGTCTGCTCCTCCACATCGGCGACGCTGAGCGGCGACACCGTGCGACGGCCCACGAGGTTCAGGATCTGCGAGAACTGCTCCGACCCGTTGTCCGGGTCCGCGCCGGGGATCAGGTTGGTCAGCCAGGTGCGCGGAAACACCCCGCCCGCGCCCCGGAAGAAGCCGCCCTCGGACCGGAAGTCCAGGTTGACCAGCTGGTTCAGCGGCGACTGCGAGGCGTTCAGCCGCACGCCGCCAGGCCCGAAGAAGGCCGGGTTGGTCGTATCGTTGAACTCGTTGCCGACGTTGGCGACCGAGGCGGTGAAGTTGAAGTCGCTGAACCGGACGCCGGCCCGGATATTGGTGAAGATGCCGTCCGAGAAGTCGTAGCGGGTGTCCAGCGAGACGACGTTGTTCCTCTGACGTTGGCGAGTGACGCGATCGAACGTCAGGTTGGGCGTGTACTGGGCCACCGCGAACAGGTCATAGGGCGCGCCGGTCGAGGTCCGGATGTCGATCCCGGCCGGGCCGCTGTCGCCGCCCGCCGTATAGTTCACCGTGGCCAGGGGGCCGCCGAAACGCAGGATCTGCGAGAACTCCAGATACCGTCCGATCGAGCTGCTGGCGTCCAGGTCGATGGTCCAGTTCCTCGGCGTCCACTGGGCGTTGAAGCCGAGCGTCTGCGTCTTGAAGGTCTCGGGCCGGAAGCGACCGTCGACGTTGACGGCCGAGTTGCGGAACGTGCCGCTCTGCAGGGCCCCGTTGGCGTCCAGCACGATGTTCGACGCATTGGCCGGCGCGAACCCGTTCAGCGCGCTGAGGAAGCTCTCATAGGTGTCGTTCGTCAGCTTCGCCGCCGTGCCGTCCAGCCGCAGCAGCAGCTCCTCTGCCGGTCGCCATTGCAGGGTGATGTCTCCGCCGATGCGCTCGCGCTCGGACAGCTGGCTCATGAAGCGATAGTCGTTGGGCCGGATGTAGTCGCGCCGCACCCCGTCGCGGTTGAAGTCGAAGCCCGTGTCGGTCGGCGCCTGGCCGATCTGCATGCCTGACTGGCTGAAGGCCACGTCCTGGCGGATCGAGCGGCGGTTGTAGGACAGCCCCAGCGAGGCCCCGAAGTCGCCCCAGCGATCGGTCACGAACAGCGAGGCGCGCGGGTCGGTCTCCTCGACATAGTCCGAATAGGTCCCCTCCAGCCCCAAAGAGAAGGTCCGGTCCGAGAAGCTCAGCGGCTTGCGGGTCACCAGGTTGATCGAGCCGCCCAGGGTGCCTTCCGGCTGCGACGCCAGCACCGACTTGTTGATCTCGACCGCTTCGAAGAAGTCCGCGGTCAGGTTTCTGAGGTCGAAGTCCCGCGTATTGCCCGGCGACGCCGCCGAACGGCCGTTGATGTAGGTCGTCGCCGCCAGACCCCGGATCGAGGCGTTGCGCCCCTCGCCGCTCTCGCGCGAGATCTGGATGCCGGTCACGCGCTGAAGCGAATCGGCGACGTTCTCGTCGGGCAGCTTGCCGATGTCGGTGGCGGTAATGACCTCGGTGATGTTCTCGTTATCACGCTTCTGCTCGATCGAGGCGCGCAGCGATCCCCGGATGCCGGTGACGACGATCTCATCGACCTCGGTCGCCTCCTGTCCGGCCGGATCGGCGTCCTGGGCGAACGCGGCGCCAGGCAGGATGAAGGCGACGGCGGCGGCCGTCGTCAGGGCGTGACGCTTGAAAGACCTGGCAGACATTGTTCCTCCCCGAACAGTAAGAGCGACATGGCCGGTTTCCGGCCTTATGATCATCGCTCGGATATGAGCTTAGAACATATCTGATGAGTTAAGCAAGAGGGCTGAAACGCCGTCGCTTGCGGCGCGTGGCTCGTGGAGACTAGATTTTGGCGATGTCCCAAACCGGCTTCGACGACGCCGACGATGCGATCGGCCCCATCGGCGCGGAACGCCCGCTGCTGTCGGACGCGGTCGCCCAGTCCCTGACCCAGCAGATCATCGGCCGCGCCATGATGCCGGGCGACTCGCTTCCCTCTGAGAGCGACATCGGAAAACGGCTGGGCGTCTCCAAGCCCGTGGTGCGCGAAGCCATCCGCAAACTGTCTGCGCTCGGCATCGTCGAAATCCGTCAGGGCAAGCAGACCACCGTCGGCCGCCTCGCCCCCGATCCGGTCCGCCAGATGCTGCGCTTCGCCCTGCACATCGACCCGAACGGCCTGCACGACGCGGTCGAGCTCCGCCGGGCGCTGGAGACCTACGCCGTCCGCCGCGCCGCCGAACTGGCCACCGACGAGGATATCGCGCGGCTGCGCGCCGCGATGGCCCAGCTCGAGGCCGACTTCATGGACCATGACCGCTCGGTCGCGGCCGACATCGCCTTCCATCGCCTGATCGCGGTCATGTCGAGGAACTCCCTCGTCGCCTTCCTGATCGACGCCATGTCGGAGTCGATGGCCGAGGTCATCTCCACCCTCCGCACCAAGACCCAGGGCCTGCACGAGGGCACCCTGGCCCGGCACCGCAACCTGGTGGAGGCCATCGCCTCGCGCGACCCGGAGGCGGCGGTGGCGGCCATGCACCTGCACTTCCGCGCCGCCATGCCGGTCGTAGAAGCGGTCCTGGCCGAGCGGCGCGAGCGGTAGCACCACCGTCCCTCCCGCCTTTACCCCGGCTCGCCGCCAGCTTATCTGATAAGTTGACACGTCGAGGGGATCCATGACCGCACCACGCCTGTTGGCCTCCGGCCTTCGCTTTCCCGAGGGCCCCGCCTTCGCCCCCGACGGCGCGCTGTGGGGCGTGGAGCTGAACGGCGGCGCCCTGTTCCGGTGGCGGGACGGAACGCTGGATCGCATCCCGGTCGGCGGGCGCCCGAACGGACTCGCCTTCCACGACGACGCCCTGTTCTTTTGCGACGCCGGACGGGACAGCGTCCGCCGTCTGGATTTCCGGACCGGCGAGCCGGACGGCGGTGAGATCATCGCGGAGCGCGGCGCCGGAGTCGATTTCACCGGGCCGAACGACCTGGCCTTCAGTCCGTCCGGGACCCTGGTCTTCACCTGCCCCGGAGACTCCCGGTTCGAGCCCACAGGCGCCGTGTGGGCGCGTCTTCCTGGCGGCGATCTTCAACAGGTCGCATCGCACCTGCGCTTCCCCAACGGTCTCGCCTTCACCCCGGACGGGCGCGACCTGATCGTGGCGGAAACCTTCCTGCATCGCCTGTGGCGAGGCCGGTGGGACGACCACGCCTGCGCCTGGGTCGAGGCCGCGCCCTGGGTCGAGATCGGCGGCCCCATCGGGCCGGACGGCATGGCCTTCGGACCCGACGGCAAACTGTATGTCGCCCTCTACGGCCAGGGCTGCGTCAAGGTGGTCGATCCGGATGGCCGCATCGTCGACGACGTCCCCGTCCCCGGCCCCCGCCCCACGAACGTCGCCTTCGACCCATCGGGAGTCCTGGGCCTGGTCGTCACCGAGGCCGAGAACGGCCTGCTCCTCAGCTATCCCGGCGTCGGCGTGGCGTGAGGGAGGCGCCGCTCAAGCAGGTCGACCTGACCTCGCCGTCCGGCCGCCTGACCGCCGCCTTCTTCCCGGCGATGGGCGGCGAGATGACCAGCCTCACCGTTCTTCACGGCGGACGACGGCGCGAAGTTCTTCATCGAGGCGGCGACCTGTCCCCCACAGAGGGCTGGAGCGGGCGCGCCCCCCACCTCTGGCCCGTCATCGGCCGGACCTATCCCGCGGGCCGGGAACCCGCTCCCGGCGCGCACAAGACCGCCCCGCTGGGCTGGTTCGTCGATGACGTGCTCCATCCGATGCCGCAGCACGGCTTCGCCCGCGCCCTGCCCTGGCGGCTGGTCGACCAGACCCGAGCCCGGATCGTCATGGTTCTGGAAGACAGCGCCGCGACGCGAGCCTGCTACCCGTTCGGCTTCGCCTTGTCCGTCGACGCGGAAATCGCTGATTACGGTGTGCGTTTGGACTATCGGGTCGCGGCGGCGCCCACAAACAGCGCCGCCATGCCCTTCACCCTGGGAAACCATGCGACGTTCCGGACACCCCTGATCGATGGCTCGTCGCTCGGCGAAAGTCGCGTTGGGTCGATGGCCACGCTGCGCCGCCCCATTGACGGGATCGGCTGCCCATCCGGTCCGCCCCGTGTCGACGCCGCCTTCCGCACGGGTGTTCCGCTCGATGCCATCCCGCCCGGCGACGTCATCGTTCTGGAGGGTTTTGGAGACGGTTCGGCCGGGGCGTGGATCCAAGATCCGTCGGGGCTCGAGCTCCGTGTGTTCCACGCGGCCCAAGGATCGGACGCGAGCGTCCCCTCGGTCCTGACCCTGTGGGGCCATCCGGCGGACGGATATCTCGCGCTCGAGCCCTGGCTTGGCCTGCCCAATGCCCTGAGCAGCGGGGACGGCGTCCTTCGGCTCGCGCCCGGCGCATCGATGGGCTGGACGATCCATATCCGGCTTTACACCGCCGAGACACGCCCCGGCGGATGACGGGTCAGCCGCCGCGGGGTGGCGGCGATCCGACAAGCCCTCGCCGACAAATCGATCGCCGCGTGAAAGACCCGATTCATCAGGGCGTGTTAGGGTTCACCCGGGAGGCGAGTTGAGTGGAGTTGTCGAGTGCCGTTGCCTCATGTCTTGATCGCCGATGACGATCCCCTTCTGCGTGCCCTGCTCGAGCACCGGTTCGCCGCGGCCGGCTATCGGGTCGTCACGGTCGAGGACGGGCTCCGAGCCCTGAAGGCGATTGGCGAAGATCCGCCGGATCTCATGATCCTGGACGCCATGATGCCGGTCATGGACGGCTTCGAGACCCTGCGACGCATCCGCTCCGAGACCAAGCACCGGGACATTCCCGTCATCATGCTCACCGCCCTGCGTCAGGAAGACGCCGTGATGAACGCGCTCAACCTCGGCGCGGCGGACTATCTATCCAAGCCTTTCATCCCCGACGAACTCCTCGCCCGCGCCCGCCGCGTCCTCCCGCCTTCCGATGTCGTGACCCCGAATGCCGATCCTTCCAGCGCTTCCGCCGGCCGATGAGCAGGTCCAGCCGGCGTCGCCCGATCAGGCCTACGCCCAGGGCGTGGCGCTCCGTCGGGACGGCCGCAACGCCGAAGCCGCCGCCCTGTTCGCCGAGGTCCTCCGCCAGCGTCCCACCGATGTCGACGCCCGGCTGAATCTGGGGCTGTCGCTCCTGGCGCTGGGGCGTCTCGACGACGCCGAGCGCGAACTGAACACGGTGGTCGAGCAGGCCCCCGCCTATGCCGACGCCCACATCGCCCTGGCGCGCATCGCCCAGAGACGCGGCGACCGCGCCGAAGCCGAACGACGGCTGGCCCTGGCCGAAGCCGCCCGGCCCGGCGACCCGGCCGTCGCCGCCCTGCGGACCCAGCTCGCCGCGCCGGAGGAGCCGCGCACGCGGATCGACATCAGCGCCGCCGAAAGCGATCTCAGCCAGGGTCTGAGCCCGTGGCGGCAGGTCCTGGTCGGCGCCGCCCGCCGTCTCGACGATCGAACCACGCTCTCGGCCTCGGCGGACTGGACCGAGCGCTTCGACCGGACCGACGTCTATCTGGAAGCCGGCGTGGCCCATCGCTGGAGCTGGGGCGCCACGACGCTCAGCCTCGGCGGAACGCCGGACGCCGACTATCGCCCCGAGCTGTCCGTTCGCGGCGGCGTCGAACGCCCCGTCGGCGCCGGATGGGCGGTCACGCTCGACGGCTCCCTGTCGCGCTATCCCGTCGGCACGGTGTCGTCGCTCCAGCCCGGCGTGCAATGGAACGACACCTCGGGGCGGGTTCAGCTGGGCGCGCGCTGGATCAACACCTGGGACGAGAACGACGCTCGCCAGACGGGCTATGCGTTGCGGGGCGCCTTCGCCGTTCATCCGCGTCTGACGCTGCGGGCAGGCTTCGCTGATGCGCCCGAGACGGATCAGGGCGTCACCATCCCTGTGGTCTCGCGCAGCCTGGGCCTGGAGTTCGCCGCGACCGACCGCGTCACCGTGCGGGTCAACCTGACGGACGAGGATCGCGGCGCCTTCGACCGGCGCGAGATCGGGCTCGGCCTGGGCTGGCGGTACTGAGGTGACCGTCCTTCAGGGTCTGTGGGTCTCCTCGGTCGTCATGGCGGCCGGCGCTCTGCTGTGGATGGCGGGCCTGGTCTCCGCGCGGTTGGGCAGGGAGACCCGCGCCCGACGTCGCCAGTCCGAGCATCGCGCCGTGATAAAGGCCTTCATGGCCATTCTGGGCGGGGCGGGCGATGCGACGGCGCAGCTCAGCCCCTATCAGCGGCGCGCCTGCCTCATCGCGGAGGCCCTGCTGGAGACCATGGCTCTGGTGCGGGGCCCCGACCGTCAGCGGCTCATTCAGTCGCTGGAGTCGCTCAGCATCGACAGCCGATTGCGGAGCCGGCTGTTCACCCACGACGCCCCCGGCCGCATCGCCTCGGCCGAGGCGCTCAGCGCCTTCCCGTCCCCCGCCACCGTCGCGGCCCTGGAGTCCGTCTGGAGACGTTCCAGGGACCCCGCCCTGCGGCTCGCCGCGATCCGGTCGCTGATCGAGCTGGGCGAGGCCCCGACGCTCCGGGACGTGCTCGGCGAACTGGAGAGCACGGGCGTGGACTCCCTGACCTTCCTGCCGGTGCTGCGCCGCCTGGCGCTGGACCGCCCCGCCGCCGCCATCGAGGAGATCGCCAATCCCGACCGCAGCCCGGCGGTTCGCGCCATGCTGGCGGATGCGCTCGGGGCGACCGGCGATTACGCCGTGCTCCCGGCCCTGACCCACGCCCTCGGCGACCCGGCGCTGGAGGTCCGCACCGCCGCCATTCGCGCGCTCGGCGCCCTCGCCCACCCGGCCGCCGAGGCGGGCCTCGCCGAGGCTCTGCATGACCCCCGCTGGGAAGTCCGCGCCACGGCCTGCGAGGCCATCGGCCGGATCGGCGCCGTCAACCAGATCCCGCGCCTGATCGAGCTTCTGCAGGACCCGGCCTGGTGGGTCCGCTTCCGGGCGTCCGACGCCGTGGCCCAGCTCGGCGAGAAGGGGGTCCGCAGCCTGCGTCTGGCCGCCACCGCTCCGGTCGATGTCATTCGCCGCGCGGCCTCCCTGGCGCTGGCCGAGCGAGGTCTGGCGTGATCCAGACCCTCCTGACCGGCCTGGTCGGCTTCGCCGAGACCATCGCCGTCTTCGTCATCGCCACGGGCGTGCTGCAGAACCTGATCTATCTGGTCCAGCTGCTGCTGGCCGCCGCCTCCCTGATCCAGACGCCGTCGACGCCCCAGGCCGGCGTGTTGTGGCGGCGCTACGCCGAGGCCGCCCCGCCCATCGCGCTCCTGGCGCCCGCCTACAACGAGGCCCTGACCATCGTCGAAAGCGTGCGCTCGCTGCTGTCGCTGCAGTATCCGAACTTCGAGATCATCGTCATCAACGACGGATCGAAGGACGAGACGCTCGAAGTCCTGAAGGCCGCCTATGAGCTGGCGCCCATCGACCGCCACTATGAACTCTCGATCGCCCACCAGCCCATCCGGGGCGTCTACCGCGCCCGCCACCAGCCTCGCCTGATCGTCATCGACAAGGAAAACGGCGGCAAGGCCGACGCCCTGAACGCCGGCATCAATGTCAGCCGCGCGCCGATCTTCTGCTCCATGGACGCCGATTCCCTTCTGGAGCCCGACGCCCTGCTGCGCGCCGTCCGCCCCTTCGTCGACGACCCCGAACGCACCGTCGCCGTCGGCGGCACCATCCGCATCGCCAACGGCTGCCGCATCGAGCACGGCCGGGTGGTCGAGGTCGGCGTGCCGCGCAATCCGCTGGCCCTGCTCCAGACCGTCGAATATCTGCGCGCCTTCCTGATGGCGCGGCTGGCCTGGAGCCGCATCAACGCCCTGACCATCATCTCCGGCGCCTTCGGCCTGTTCCGGCGCGCCGCCGTGATCGAGGCCGGCGGCTACACCCACGGCACGGTCGGCGAGGACATGGAGCTGGTGGTCAAGCTGCACAAGCTGATGCGCGAGAAGGGCCGCCCCTACCGCATCGGCTTCGTGCCGGAACCCGTCTGCTGGACCGAGGCGCCCGAGAGCCTGGCCGTTCTGGGCCGTCAGCGGTCGCGCTGGCATCGGGGGGCGCTCGAGACCTTCGAGCGCCACTGGAAGGTGATGTTCGACCCTCGCTACGGCCGCCTGGGTCCGCTCGGTTTCGGCTACATTCTGCTGGTCGACGTCATCGGGCCGATCGTGGAGGCCCTGGGCTATCTGCTGATCCCGGCCTTCTGGGCGCTGGGGCTGCTGTCGTTCGACTATCTGCTCGGCTTCCTCGCGGTCAGCTTCACCTTCGGCGTAGTGATCTCGGTCGGGGCTCTGGCGCTGGAGGAGAGCGAGCTCCGGCGCTTCCCCCGCGCGCGCGATCTGGTCCTGCTGACGATCGTCGCCGTGCTGGAGAACTTCGGCTATCGCCAGCTGAACAACCTCTGGCGGCTGCGCGGTACGTGGCAATATCTGCGCCGCAGCCAGTCTTGGGGAACGATGACCCGCAAGGGTTTCGGTCAGGCGGCCTCGACCGCCTCCTGAAGCGCGGCGATCAAGGCATCGACATCCGCCCGCGACGGAGACTGGCCGATCGCGAAACGATCATCCACGCGCCCCGCGACCTCGCTGACGCGCGGAAACCCGAAGGTCCCCGCCGCGCCCGCCAGGGAATGGGCCAGCTCCTGCAGCTCGCTCGACGCCAGATCGCCTTTGGCGAGGTCGCGCAGCCGCGCCAGGTCGCCGACGCACCGCGCGACGAACCGCTGTCGCAGGGCGGCCAGCGCCTCGTTCACGCCCGCGCTCCCGCCAGGATGTCCTTGACCTCGCGACCTAGCGTCATGGGGTCGAACGGCTTGGTGATCACGCCGACGGCGCCGAGCTCGAGATAGCGCGCCACCTCGCTGGTCTGCACCCGCGCTGTCATGAAGATCACCGGCGTCGCCTTGAGCTCCGGCCGCTTGCGCAGTTCGACCAGCACGCTCGGCCCGTCCATGCCCGGCATCATCACGTCCAGCAGCACGGCGTCGGGCGTGAAGCCGTCCAGCAGCGCCAGCGCCTCTGGCCCGGACGCGGCGGCGGTCAGGTCGATGTCGCCCTCGAGGTCGAGCGCCAGGGCCGCGACCTCGCGGATGTCGGGCTCGTCTTCGACATGCAGGATCTTCAGGGTCATGACGCCTCCTCGGTCGATAGGCTGAGTCGCCGCACGGTGCGCACCAGGTCGGTCAGCGAGGTGCGGGATTTGGTCAGAACGGCCTCGACCCGGCCGATCAGCTGGGCGTCGGCCTCCTGGGCGGAATAGACGACGACCGGAATACCCGAGCCGTCCGCGCCGATCTCCGGCAGCAGCTCCATGCCCGAGCCGTCCGGCAGCCCCAGGTCCAGGATGATCAGATCGGGCCTGCGCCTGCGGATCGCCTCCCGCGCCTCGGCCAGCGTGCCCGCGCCCGCGATCTCGGCGACCTCGGCGAGAGCAGCGCGTGTCACGTCCAGAATGTCGCGATCGTCGTCGACGTGCAGAACCAGAGGCCGGTCGGTGTGGATGCGGTTGCGGATCGCGGCCACGGCCGACCTCAGGCGATCGGCGTCCACCGGCTTGTCCAGCCAATCCAGCACCTCCAGGGCGCGCCCCTTGCGGCGACCGCGCGCCACATCGCCCGACACGACGACGACCGGCAGGTCGCGCCCTTCGGCGCTTCCTCTCAGGGCCCGGATCAGGCTGATCCCGTCCTGGTCCGGCAGCCCCAGATCGACCAGGGCGGCGACATAGTCCCCGGACTGGACCGCCCCCATCGCCGCCTCGGCGGTCTCCACCGTCTCGGCCGCCAGGCCGTCCATCCGCAGCATCTCCGCCAGGACAGCTGCCGCGTCCGCGTCGTCCTCGACGATGAGCACGCGGGGCTCCCCGCCCGCGGCGGGCGCGACCTCGACCGCCAGGGGCAGGTCGAGGTGGAAGGTCGCGCCCTCGCCCTCGGTCGATTCGAACCACAGCCGGCCGCCGTGCCGTTCGGCGATCTCGCGGGCGATGGCCAGACCCAGGCCGGTGCCGCCCTTCGAACGGGTATCGGAGCTGTCGGCCTGGGCGAACTTGGAGAAGATGCGGCTGCGGAACGCCTCGGGGATGCCCGGCCCCTGGTCGGCGACGCTCAGCCGCGCGATCCGCGCCTCGGGGTAGACGCTCACCGTCACCGCCCCGCCGGTCGGCGAGAACTTGGCCGCGTTCGACAGCAGATTGGTCACCACCTGCACCAGCCGGTCCGCGTCGCCCCGTACCGGCGCCCCGTCGCCCTCGGCGAGCGTCAGCCGCACGCCCAGCTCGTCGGCATAGCCGCGCGCGCCCTCGATCGACCGCGCGGCGATCTCGCGCAGGTCCAGCGGCCGCAGCTCCAGCTCCAGCTTGCCGGCCTCCAGCTTCTCCACATCCAGGATGTCGTTGATCAGCCGCACCAGCCTCTGGGAATTGGCCTGAGCGATGCCGATCAGCCGTCCCGCCTTCTCCGGCAAGGCCCCCGCCGCGCCCCCCGCCAGCAGCCCCAGCGACCCGGCGATGGAGGTCAACGGCGTGCGCAGTTCATGGCTGACCGTCGAGACGAACTCGGCCTTCATCTGCTCGACCCGCCTGCGCTCTGTGATGTCGCGCACCACCGCCACCACATGCACCCCGGTCGGCAGCCGCATGGCCCCGAGCGCGACGTCGATGGGGAAGGTGCTCCCATCCCTGCGCCGCGCCCTCATCTCGCGCAGCACGCCGTCCTCGAGCGCCTCGGGCGCCGCGCCGATCCGCTTCAGAAACGGCCCCTCGCTGTCGTCCGCGAGGTCGAACAGCCGGGCCACGTCGCGCCGCTCCAGCTCCGCAGCCGTCCAGCCGAACATGCGCTCGCCCGCGCGATTGATCGATTCGATGCTGCCGGACGGGTTCAGCGTCAGGATGGCGTCCATGGCGCTGTCGAACACCGCCTCCTGCCGCGCGGCGACGGCCCGCATCCGGCGCAGCAGGTCGTTGCGCGTCTTCAGATACCGCCAGATCAGGACCACCGCCGTCAGCAGGGCCAGCGCCAGGGCCCCGAACAGGGCGACGATCAGCGACCAGGTCTGCGTCGTCCGCGCCTCGGCCGCCCGCGACAGCGCCGACAGCTCGCGCGCCTCTCTCGCGATCATGGCGTCCACGGTGTCGCGAATCTGGTCCATGACGGCCTTGCCCTGGCCTTCCGAGACGAGGTCGATCGCCTGATCCCGGCCCAGGGTCCGCCGCGCCTCGATCGCGGCGACCAGGGTCAGCTCCTTCTGCTCCACCAGCCGTTCGAGCTCCCGGAAGTCGGCCAACTGCTCGGGACGATCGGCGAACAGGGCCTCCAATTCATTCATCTGCCGCGACAGACCGCCGGTCGCGTCGACGTAGGGCTCGAGGAACTGGCCGTCGCCGCTGATGACATAGCCGCGCTGCCCGGTCTCGGCGTCCTGCAGCAGGGAGAACACCCGCTGGATCTGGGTCCGCGTCTCGTAGGATTGCGCCACCGCGCTCCTCAGACGCGAGGCCGCGCTGAACTCCCGCGCGATTTCCGCGGCTGACAGGGCCAGCAGAGTCGTGACAAAAAGCAGGGCGACGCCTGTCAGCACGCCGGGTCGATGGCGCCCGAACTGCGCGACGCGCGTTACGAACGATCGCATCAAGGGAGGCAAGGGGCGGCCATGTCCAAAAAGGTCTGCGTCATCGAGGACGATCCTCTGATGCTCCAGCATGTGGGAGACATGCTGACGGAGCTGGGTTGCCAAGTTCTTCTCGCCGAGACCGTGGACCAGGCCCACGCCCTCGTCCGTGAGCATAGGCCGGATGCAGCGGTGGTCGATATCCTGATGCCGGACAAGGACGGCCTGAATTTCATCATGGAGACGGGCCGCGAGAGCCCCATGCGAATCGTCGCCATCACCGGCGGCGGCCGTCTGGGACCCGGGCCGATCCTGAAGATGGCCGAGGGCCTGGGCGCCCATGCGACCCTGGTCAAGCCGTTTTCAAAGGATGATCTGCGGATCGCGCTCGATCTCTGAGACCGCGCGATCCGCATCGACGGGTCAGTCGATCAGGCGCGATCCCCCCTCCTGGGGGCCGACGCCGTCCGGCACGGGAACGCCGCCCGATCCGTAGTTGGCGTTGATGACCAGCGACGCCGAGCCGGTCAGCCGCATCGTCCTGGCGACGATGACGGTCCAGGCGCTCTCGCGCGCCACATCGGCCTGCCCCTCCACCACCAGCCGCGCCGAGGGGACGTAGATCACGCCCAGCAGCCGGTCGACGTGCTCGCTGGTGATGGTGAAGTTGCCGGTGTTCTGACGCGAGGCGACCAGCACCATCCCGGCATAGGGGCCGGTCTTGCGCCCATCCAGATCGACCTGGGCCCGGTCCCGGAACTCGAAGTTCGAGGCCCGGTCGAAAATGGCGACGACGTCCTGCCCCTCCAGCACCGCATCGTCCTTCACGATCAGGGCGCCGAGCCGAAAGAAGTGCTCGCCGGGCGCGAGCTCCAGGCGCGAATCCCCGCCCAGGATGATGGCCCCGCAGTGAACCCCGGGCGGCAGCCGAAGGGTCCCCGTCAGATAGACCCCGTTGGCCCTCAAACTGCTGCAGACCGCCCGCTCCTCGATCCGCAGATCCGCCAGGGGATCGGCGATCTCGGCCGCGCCCGTGCCCGGCGTCGGGCTGATCTGGCCCTGGGCGGCGCCGACCGACTGGACCATCTCGGCCTCGATCCTTCCGCCTTCGACCAGGATGTCCCGGTTGGAGTGCACCATGCACTCGGGCGCCCGCAGCCGGCTGGAGCCGCGCAGATGCATGACCCGGGTCTGGTCCGCCGATATCCCCAGCACGCATAGCGGCGTCCGCCCCACCGTCACGGCCCGCGACACCACCCCGAACTTCCATCCCCCCGGCGGAAGCAGGTTCATGAAGAACGACGGCGAAACCGCGTCGACCTCCACCTCCATGATGCGCTGGGTTCCATCCTGAACCACCCGGGCGGCGCGAGTGATGGTCGGTGCCCGTTCCCACTCCGACACATGGCCGTCGACCAGGCCCTCGACGCGCTCCACCGCCGCCTCCTCGCGCACCACCAGCGCCAGTTCGGCGGCCCCAGCCAGGGCGGCGGCGTCGGCGATGTCCTGCAGTCGGCTGCGGTCCGACGCGACACGGCTCAGGTCGATGGCCCCGGCCACGACCATCGTCAGGGCCGGGAGGCCCAGCGCCGCGATCAGGGCGATCTGCCCGCCCTCATGGCGACCGAACCCGGCCAGACGCCGGGCGATCCGCGAGAGGAATCCGGCCCTCGCCATTCAGGCCGCCGCGGCGCGCGCGCGCTCGGACCGCAACGCCGCCTCGGTCCGCGCGGACCGCAGGGCATAGCGGATCTGATAGCCCAGCAGCCGCCAGTTCAGCGGCTTTGTGACAAAGGCGGTCGCGCCGGCGGTATAGGCCCGATCGATGGACTCCACGTCCTCGCGCCCCGTCTCAACGATGACCGGAAGGTGGGCCGTCTCGGGATTGCGCCGCACCGCCTCCAGAACGGCGAAACCGTCCATGCGCGGCATGTGCAGATCGACCAGCAGCAGGTCGTAGCGCCGGCGCGACAGCGCCTCCAGCGCCTCGACGCCGTCTGCCGCCACATCGACCTCGGCCAGGGCCGAGGCGAGGTTGACCTGGGCGAACTCGCGCAGGATCGGGTCGTCGTCCACGAACAACAGACGTGCGTCCTCGTTCAGAACGTAAGCAAAACCCGTCATTTCTCTGGCTCGGGCCTGACACCTCGCATGGGTCCAGACTTAAGCGCTTAGTCATTAACATGCCGTATCGCTGTGTTCTGGACGGGCTGGCGAGCGATACTCTGATCGGATCAGCGAAAATCATCAAAGGCGGCATCGCGCGGAAGTTGTCCGCCGCGGTGCTTACGGCTCTGCTTGTCTCCTTCGTCATCACCGCCGCAGTCTCGACCTGGATCGACCTGCGACGCCAGGTGTCGCTGGAGACCGAGCGGCTGACCCAGACCGCGCGCGTGATCGCCTCCCTCTCGGCCGACGCCGTCCGTCGGGGCGACCGCCACGGCGCCTTCGTCGCCATCCGCGCCGTCAGCCAGATGCCCGACGTGCACTATGCCCGGCTGGAAGGCGCCGACCGGCTTCTCGCGGAAACCGGCGGCGGCGCGCGCCTTCTGACCGACACCCTGGTCGCCGATCCGGACGAGCGGCCGTCCCTGTGGAACGTCATCAACACCGGCTCCATCCAGGTCACTGCCCCAGTGGTCAGCGAGGGCGAGACGGTCGGCGCCATCACCCTGTTCGCAGAGACGCCGGGCCTGCGCTCGCGGGTCCTGTCCACCGTCTGGGCGACCCTGGCCGGGGCGCTCGCGGCCGTTGCTGCGGGTCTGGCGGTGGCCATGCACCTGGCCCGCCGCATCAGCCGTCCGATCGTGACCCTGGCCGCGCACGTTCGCCGCCTGGACGCCACGGGCGACTTCTCGGGCCGCATCGAGGTCGAGGCCGACGGCGAGGTGGCCGACCTCGCCCAGGGTTTCGACACCCTGCTGCACGGCATCCGCGAGCGCGACGCCGTCATCGCCGCCCATGTCGAGGGGCTGGAGGCCGAGGTCGCGGAGCGCACCTCCGAGCTCGTGGTCGCCCGCGACGCCGCCGAACAGGCCAACGCCGCCAAGTCCGACTTCCTCGCGGTCATGAGCCACGAGATCCGCACCCCGCTGAATGGCATCCTGGCTCTCAGCGAGATGCTGGCCCAGTCCGACCTGCCGCCGCGCCTGAACCGCTACGCCGGGACCATCTCCAAATCCGGCCAGTCGCTGCTCAGCATCATTAACGACATCCTCGACTTCTCGAAGGTCGAGGCCGGCAAGATGGAGCTGGAATCCATCGAAATGGACCTGGCCGAGGCCGCCGAGGACGTCGCCAGCCTGTTCGCCGCCAAGGCCCGCGACAAGGGTCTTGACCTCGCCGTCTTCGTCGATCCGTCGCTCTCGACCGTGCTCGGCGACCCGACGCGACTGCGGCAGGTCATCGGCAATCTGGCCAACAACGCCATCAAGTTCACTGAGACGGGCGGCGTCCTGATCTCGATCACGCCGGTGGGGGACGAGGTTCGCATCGCCGTCTCCGACACCGGGCCGGGCATCGCCGCCGACCGCCTGCCGACCCTGTTCGACGCCTTCACCCAGGAAGACCAGACCACCACGCGCAAGCATGGCGGCACCGGGCTCGGCCTTGCCATCTGCGACCGGCTGGTGCGCTCCATGGACGGCCGCTGGGACCTGTCCAGCGTGATCGGCGAAGGCTCGACCTTCGCCTTCATCGCCCCGCTGCCCCGCGTCGAAGGCTGGACCGCGCCGACCTTCCCTGCCGACTGGTCCGTCCATGTCCGTGAGGTGTCCGGCCGCACGGGCGAGGCCCTCTCCCGCTATCTGGAGGCCTTGGGCGTCGCCTGCGAAGACGTCGCGCCCTCGGGCTTCGCCGGCCCCGAGGCCGTCGCCTCGAACGACACCATCGCCCTGTGCGCCGACGAGGACGAGGCCGCCGAGGTGCTGGCGCGCCATCCCGGCGCCTGCGCTGCCGTCCGGCCCCTGCGCCGCGCCGACCTGTTCGACCTGCTGGCCCAGCTGGAGCGCGGGGAGACGCCCCGCCTGCACGAGACAGCGGCCGCCGCGGCGGCCCGCACCCTCTATCCTGGCGCGCGGGTGCTGGTGGTCGACGATTCCGACGTCAACCGCGAGGTGGCGACCGAGGCCCTGTCGCGTCTCGCCGTGACGGTCGAGACCGCCGAGGACGGCGGCCAGGCGATCGAGCGCCTGCGCACCCGCACCTACGACCTCGTGCTGATGGACGGCTCCATGCCGGTTCTGGACGGGTTCGAGGCCACGCGCCGCATCCGCGCCGAGGAAGCCGAGACTGGCCGCCCGCGCGTCCCCATCGTCGCCCTGACCGCCCACGTCGTCGGCGCCGCCGCCAACGCCTGGCGCGGCTGCGGCATGGACGGCCAGATCCACAAGCCCTTCTCGCTGGCCGACATCGCCGCCGAGCTAGCCCGCTATTGCGCCGACCATGCCTCCACCGATTCCGCCGCCGCCAGCCCGGTTCAGGCGCCCGCGCCTTCCGCTGCCGTCGACAGCGACCTGTTCGATCCGAACGTCCGCGCGGAACTGATGGGCATGAAGGCCGCCGGCCGCCACGACTTCGTCGAGAAGGTCCACAAGCTCTATGCCGAGAACGCCCCGGCCCGCATGGCCGACATGGTCGCCGCGATCGGCGCGGGCGACCAGGGTGCGGTTGCCCGCGCGGCCCACGCCCTGCGGTCCATGAGCCTCAGCCTCGGCGCCGCAGCCGTCGCCTCCGCCGCCCAGTCCCTTGAACACGCCGCAGACGCCGCAGAGGCGAAGCCGGAAGCGGTCGAACGCCTCGCCGTCCTGTTGCAGACCACGCTGGCGGCGTTGAACGACGACATGGCCCCATCGACCGCGCCCCTCTCCATCGGCGAACAGCTGGACCGCGCGATCGCCCAAGGCGACATTCGCCTCGCCTATCAGCCTCTGGTCGATCGTCGCGGTGGCCCGGCCGGCAAGGCCGAGGCCCTGGTGCGCTGGCTCGATCCCGTCGACGGCATGAAGCGACCCGATACCTTCATCCCCGCTCTCGAAGCGGCAGGCCGGATCGAGACCCTGACCGACCATGTTCTCGCCATGGCGCTGCGCGAGATGCTGGATCGCCCCGACATGGTCGTTTCGGTCAACGCCTCGGCCCAGGAGTTCCAGCAGCCGGGCTTCGCCCGCCGCGTCAAACGCGCGCTCGACGCCGCTGCCTTCCCGCCCGAGCGGCTGGAGATCGAGGTGACGGAAACCGCCATGCTGGACGTCGCCGCCGCCGCCCGCACCATTGATGCCCTGCGCGCCCTCAATGTCTCGGTCGCGCTCGACGATTTCGGATCGGGCTTCACCAGCCTGCATGCGCTAAAGGATCTGCGGTTCAACACCCTCAAGATCGACCGGAGCTTCGTCATCACCTGCACCCAGGACACCGCCTCGGCCGCCATTCTCCACGCCGTCATCGGCGTCGGCCGTGCGCTCGGCATGACCGTCGTCTCCGAGGGCGTGGAAACCCCGGAACAATCCGACTTCCTGCGGATTGCGGGCGTGCACCTCATGCAGGGGTATCTCTTTCACAAGCCCATGCCGTTCGCCGACCTCCCCGCTCCTGAAGCCAAGGCGGCCTGACCGATGGCCCGTATCCTCATCGCCGACGACGACCCCATCCTGCGCATGACGGTCGTGGAGCATCTCCAGGCCGAGGGTCACGAGGTCGTCGAGGCCGTCGATGGCCGCGAGGCTCTGGACCGGCTGACGGCGGAGCCCGTCGACCTGCTGATCGTCGACATGCTCATGCCCAACGTCGACGGGCTCGAGGTCATCATGCAGCTGCGTCGGTCCGGCTCGACCCTGCCGATCCTCGCTATCTCCAGCGGCGGCCGCATGGACCGCTCCACCCTGCTGCGCCCGGCCCAGATCTTCGGCGCCAACCGGATCCTGCCCAAGCCGCTGCTGCGCGACCAGTTAGTCGAGACCGTCCGGTCGCTGCTGTCCGAAGGCGTCGCACCTGCCCCGGCGGGGATCAGCTAGGGCTCGGCGACCGTCGGTGAAAACGCCGGATCGAAAGCACACGTCGCTGCCAGTCTGGCCTCATGCGTCTGACAATCCGCGGCGATGCCTTCCGGCGTCGGCCGCACGCCCGTGTCGAGCCAGGCCTCGAGCGCCTCCAGCAGCGCGACGTAGTGGGGCGGCGACAGCCGGCTGTGTTCCGTCTCGGTGGTGAAGGTCTGGACCAGCAGGTCCGACCGGCCCACCTCGGCCACCGTCTGGGCGTACATCGCCGAATGCTCGACGAAGACCGTGGGGTCATAGCGCGCATGGATCGTCACGGTCGGCAGCACGATCCGGCCGCTGAGGTCGGCGTCATAGGCGAGCGCCGCGACCGCCTGCGGGTCGGCCGCGAACCGCTCCACCCCCTCGTTCAGCGCCCGATCATCGTCCGACCCGCGATAGGTCCGCCCGGTGTTGTCGAACGGATTGCCCCCGCCCAGCCGGTTCCAGACCAGGTCCTGAAACAGCGTCGTCGCCCAGGCCAGATGCGCGACCAGCTGGTCCTCCTCCACCCCCGTCACGGACAGGATGTTGCGCAGCCGCCCCGCCTGCTCCGGCGTGCGTTCTGCCGTCGGGCGACCGACGCCGGTGCACGTCGCGACCCGCTCCGCCAACTCGGCCCGCGGCATCGCGGCGCCCTGCGGCAACCCCTGCCACACCGGATACTGCGCCTCGTCCGGTCGGGGATGATTGCGGCAGTAGAACTGGTAGACCGCCCTCAGATCGGCGCGGAAGCCATAGGCCCTCGTGCCCCCGCCCAGCACGCCGCTGGTCAGCAACACGCCGTCCCAGGTGCGCGTCCCGTCGACGGCGACGGCATACAGCTCCGCCGCCTTGGCCGCGACATTGCCGCCCCACGACTGGCCGTGCAGCAAGGTCCGCTCCGGCCGGCCCCAACGATCCCAGATGATCTGGCGCAGCTGATCGGTGTCCTGGGCCGCCATGCGCACGCCGTATCCGCCGCGCCTATAGGTCGAGCCCGCCCAGGCGTAGCCCTGCCCGACCATCATCGAGAATCGATCCAGATCCTCTTCCGGATCGCCGCGCTCCGGATCGCCCGTGCGAGGCCCGCCATGGGCGTGCACGATCAGCCGACCGTTCCAGTCCGCCGGACGCGCATACCACCACCAGGCTCCGCTCTCGGCCCGCCCCGACCAGCATCGCGTCCCCTCGGGCAGGCTCGCCGGACAGGTCTCGGACCGCACCGCGCCCGCCTGGCTCCAGGCCGGAACGGCGACCGCGAGGCCCGCCGCCGCCACGAGGACGGTCAGAGGACCGAGACTCCAGCGCGACGGCGTCACCGGTCTCAGAACTCCTTGGTCAGGCTGACGTACCAGTAGCGGCCGTAGGGGCGATAAAGCGACCCCAGGTAGCCCGTCGAGGCCAGCGGCGGCGCTTCATTGGTGATGTTGCGCGCGCCCACCCGCAGCCGGGTGTTGGCCGCGAAGCCCGCGCCCTCGTCCCACTCGTACTGGCCGTACAGGTTGCCCGTCATTTGGCTCCTGACCTCCCACGGATTGCCCGCCGCATCCAGGAAGCCGGTCTCGTCCACCGCCGAGATGTACTGGGTGAAGGCCCCGACCTGCCACGGTCCCTGGCTCCAGGTCACCGAGCCCGACAGCCGCCACTCCGGCCGCCCGTTTTGGGCGATGAGGTCCGCCGATTCCGGCAACGGCGTCGCCGCATTGATGATCCCGGCGTTGCGCGCCTCGTAGAGAGCATCGACCTGCGGACCCGGCTCGCGGCCGAACTTGATCAGCTTGGCCGCGTCGATGTTGACCCGGAACGAGCCGATCGGCGTGTTCCGCAGCCGCCAGTTGAAGCCGATGTCCAGCCCCTCGACGTCCTGCGGCAGCAGGTTCACGAACCGGTCGCTGATCGAGATGATCTGACCCACCGGCGCGATGCCCGTCCCTGCGAACAGGGCGACGTCGTCCACGTTCGGCGCCGCGCGCGTCACCAGCGGATTGGATCGCCCCTGCACCCGTTCCGCGTAATCGGTCACGACCGCGTTCAGACCGCCGAACAGGCCGACGATGTCGGTCTGCTGGATGCGCCAGCGGTCGACCGTCAGGGTAAAGTCGCCCCAGCTTTCCGGAAGGGACTGCGGCTGGAACACCACGCCATAGGACTGGTTGGTGCTCTCCTCGGGCTTCAGGTCCGGATTGCCCGACACCAGCAGCGACGCCCCGATCGAGCGCGAGCAGGCCCCGAAGGTGGCGATCCGCCGCGCCCTCAGGTCCGCCTCGCAGCGGATGTAGTCCTGGTTGGTCGACAGGCGGCCGTAGGTGGCGGTGTTGACCTGCTCCAGGTTCGGCGCGCGGAAGCCCTCGGAATAGGACGCACGAACCCGCAGTCCGTCGAAGAGGTCCCAGGCCATGGCGATCTTGGGCTTGGCCACGTCGCCGAAGTCCGAATAGGTCTCGGCCCGGCCGGCGATCTGGAAGTCCAGGCTGCGCACCAGCGGAATGTTCATCTCCGGCGAGATCACAGGCACGGCGAACTCGACATAGGCCGAGCTGACGGTGCGGTCGCCACGCGTGTCCGGGTTCTGGCTGACCGCGATGACGTTGGACAGCAGGGTCGTGCCCGTCACCCGGTCCACGAACGGGATGGTGCCGTCCAGGTTCTCGTCACGGTCGTCGCGCTGGGTCTCGCGCCGCGTCTCGAACCCGAAGGCGACGCCGACATCCCCCGCCGGCAGGGAGAACAGGTCCGAGCGCGAAACCCTGAAGTCGAACTGGCTCAGCGTCGTGCGCGACTCGCGGCGCAGGCGGAAGGTGATCGCGTCGATCGCCGCCTGCGAGCTGGGCGTGCAGTCGCCGAAGCTGGTCTGGTTCACGCAGCCGCCGCTGAACGGGTTGTAGGCGTCCGGCGTCGACAGGGCGAGCGAGGCCTGCAGCGCATTGGCGTTGACCGCGTCGGATTCGTCGATGGCCTCGGCCTCGGAATACAGAACCGCCGTCTCCCAGTCGAAGCCGCGCCATTCGCCGCGCAGCCCCGCCAGCGCGCGGGCCTGATAGTTCGCCACGTCCACGCCCTGATAGCCGGCGTCGACGAAGCGGTATTGGGTGGCCAGCGTCACCGGCAGGCCCGTCACCGGCACATTGGTCAGTCCGGGGATCCGGTTCGGATTGACCCGCCCGTCGGCGAAGGTCACCGGCCCGAACGGGTTCCAGTAGTTGGACGCCGGGATGGTCAGGGTGTTCAGGTTGATGACCGGCGGCTGGATGCGCTGGGTGTCGGCCGTGTAGTAGCCCACCTCCCCAAACGCGGTGATCGTGTCGGTCAGGTCGTAGTGGCCCGCGACGAAGACGTTCAGCCGCTGCACGTCCGGCAGGATGGTCGTGCCCGGCGCGGTGTCGAAGCGCAGCTCGCGCTGCACCCCGTTGAAGTTCAGGGCGCCCGATCCCAGGCAGACGTTCGGATCGTTGGCGTTCGGAACCAGACACCCGGTCAGGGCCGTCGGCTGGATGTGAAACGCGCCGGCGTTGGTGGTCAGGCTGGTCGTGCCGCGCCGGATCGCCGTGGTCGCGCCCACGACCGCGAAATTGCCCCAGGCCCCGCGCGTGTTCCGGGCATCGGGCGTCAGGCTGGCAGAATAGGCGTCTTCCAAAGCGAACAGGGGCCGCAGGTTGTCGCTCTCGGTGAAATTCTGGTCCTCGGCCCGCAGCGCGGTTCGGTCGGTGTAGTCGATGAAGGCCGAGATGTTGCCGCGCTCGAAGTCCTTGCCAGCGAAGACTCCCAGGCTGAACTCGCGCAGGTTCGTGCCCTCTGCCCCGCCGTACTGGGCGTTCATGCGCAGACCGTCGAAGTCGTCCTTGAGCACGGTGTTGACCACGCCCGCCACCGCGTCCGCGCCATAGATGGCCGCCGCCCCGTCCAGCAGAACCTCCAGCCGCTCCAAGCCCGACACCGGAATGGCGTTGGAGTTGTAGCTCAGCACCGGCACCGTGCCCGTATCCGACGTCCCCTGGCTGGTCGGGTGCTGGACGATGCGCCTGCCGTTCAGCAGCACCAGGGTGTTGCCGACGCCCAGCGACCTCAGGTTCACCGAGTTCACATCGCCCCGCGCCGCGTTCGACGTCTGCGGGTTGTTCGCCGCGCTGAACAGCACGTCGCCCATCTGCGGAATGGTGCGCAGCAAATCATCCCCGTTGACCGCGCCGGTCGCCAGGATCTGCTCCTCGCTCAGCACCGTCACCGGCAGGGCGGCCGTCACATCCGCGCCCCGGATCTGGGAGCCGACCACCACGATGTCGTCGACCGACGAGGCCTGCTGCCCCTCCGCCGTTCGATCGGCCTGGGCCTGGGCGGCGGGCGAAAGCGCCGTCGTCTGCCCGGTGCTCTGGGCCAGCGCCGGCCCCGCGAGCGCCAGCAGGCCGGTGATGGCCGTGGTGGCCAACAGCGTCGTCCGGATGGTGATCATGGTAGAGTCCTCCCAAACTCGATGTGTCGTTTCTTGTGGTTCAGTCCTTGGCCACGACCTGGTCGTCGCCCGGTCCCGCGGCCGGATCGGCCCCGGCCGCCAGCGGCCCGGGCTCGCCGTTCAGGGCGGCGGCCAGCGCCTCGCGGTCCAGCGCGCCCTCCCAGCGCGCGACGACCAGCGTCGCCACGGCGTTGCCGATGAAGTTGGTCAGCGCCCGGCACTCGCTCATGAAGCGGTCGATGCCGAGGATCAGCGCCATGCCCGCGATCGGCACCGAGGGCACGACCGCCAGCGTGGCCGCGAGCGTGATGAACCCCGCCCCCGTGATGCCCGCCGCCCCCTTGGAGCTCAGCATGGCCACCAGCAGCAGCAGGATCTGGTCCTGCAGGCTCAGATCGATGTTCAGCGCCTGGGCGATGAACAGGGCCGCCATGGTCATGTAGATGTTGGTGCCGTCCAGATTGAACGAATAGCCGGTGGGCACGACCAGCCCGACTACGGACTTGGACGCGCCGGCCCGCTCCATCTTCTGCAGCAGGCTGGGCAGGGCCGCCTCGGACGACGAGGTGCCGAGCACCAGCAGCAGTTCTTCCTTCAGGTAGCGGATCAGCTTCAGGATCGAGAAGCCGTTGGCGATCGCCACCAGCCCCAGCACGCCCACCACGAAGATCGCCGACGTCAGATAGAAGGTGGCGACCAGCGCGATCAGGTTGATCACAGAGGCGATGCCATAGGCCCCGATGGTGAAGGCGAAGGCTCCGAACGCCCCGATCGGCGCGGCCTTCATCACGATGGCCACCAGCTTGAAGAAAGCGGTCGAGACCGATTCCAGCACGGTCAGCACCGGCTTGCCCGCATCGCCCACCATGGCCAGCGCCAGGCCGAACAAAACCGAGACGAACAGGACCTGCAGGATGTTGCCGGTCGAGAAGGCGCTCACGACCGTGTCCGGAATGATGGCCAGCAGGAAGCCGACGATCGTCGTCTCATGCGCCGCGCTGGAGTATTGCGACACCGCCCCCGCATCCAGCGACGCCGGGTCGATGTTCAGCCCCCGCCCCGGCTGGACCACATTGGCCACCACCAGGCCGACGATCAGGGCCAGCGTCGAGAACACCAGGAAGTAGGCGAAGGCCTTGGCGGCCACGCGGCCGACCTTGCCGATGTCGCGCATGCCCGCGATCCCGACCACGATGGTCAGGAAGATCACCGGGGCGATGACCATCTTCACCAGCTTGATGAAGCCGTCGCCCAGAGGCTTCAGGCTCTCGCCGAACTCCGGGAAGAAATGCCCGATCGCGCCGCCCAGCAGGATGGCGCCCAGCACCTGGACATAGAGATGGCTCCACCAGGCCTTCGGGCCGGTCGGCGCCCGGTCGTGATCCGTCGCGATATGCATACACCCTCCGCCGCCGTCGCGGCCGTCGTTCCTCCAGCGATCTGACGTCGCTTTGGAGCGAGTGTGTAGCCCGCCTGTCGCCACGCCAAATCGGCGCGTCGGAGACCCCGCGCATTGATTTATCGAGAGTATTTCCGCCGCTCGTCCCCATGACTGGCGGATTTTCACACACCGCTCTGGCCAAGTTGTGCGGATTTCCGCACAGTGCCGACCATGGCGCTGTCTTTCTCAGCCATCCCGGACCGTCTCGCTCGGCGCTCGGCGCGGCCGTGGATCGCGCTCGTCCTCGCCTGGCTGGTCGTCGCCGCGCTCGCCATGGCGGGCGCCGCCGAGTTGGCCCGTCGCGACGCCGTGTCGGAGCTGGCCCGTCAGGCCGACGCCAACGCCGCGCTGCACGCCGCCGTCCTGCGCAGCGAGCTGGAGAAGCAGCGCTCGGTTCCGGTCGTCCTGGCCCAGGACCCGGATGTCGCCGCCCTGCTGGCCGATCCGTCCCGCGCCGCCGCCGACCGCGTCAGCGCCAAGCTCGAGGGACTGGCGACGCAGATGCGCGCCGCCGCCATCTATGTGCTGGATGCTGACGGCCTGGCCCGCGCCGCCAGCAACTGGCGCGAACCGACCAGCTTCGTCGGCTCCAACTACGCCTTTCGCCCCTATTTCACCGGAGCCTTGGCCGAGGGCGACGCCGAGTTCTTCGCGCTCGGCACCGTCAGCGGCCGTCCGGGCCTCTACCTCGCCCGCCGCATCGGCACGGCCGCTGCGCCTGCGGGCGTCGTCGTGGTCAAGGTCGAGTTCGACGCCCTGGAGGCCGAATGGCGCCGCACCGGCGAACCCGCCTTCGTCACCGACGATCGCGGGGTGGTCCTCGTCACCAGCGAGCCCGACTGGCGCTTTCGCCGCAGCCGGGACCTGACCCCCGTCGAGCGCGCCGCCATCCTGGAAGACCAGACCCTCGGCGGCCGCGCGCTGGACCCCCTGCCCTATGTGGGCGCGCCGGGCGACATCGTCCGCATCACCGACGGACCCGTCGCGGGCGACTGGATGTTGGCCCAGGCCTCGACCGACACCCCCGGCTGGACCCTGCACCTGCTCGATCCGGTCGAACGCACCATCGCCGTGGCCACCGCCAACGCCCGGGCCATCGCCGGGCTTCTGGTGACCCTGCTGGCCGTCGCCGCCGGGCTGATGCTGCGTCGCCGCCAGCAGGCGCTCGCCCGCGCGCAGGCCGAGGAGGCCGCCCGCGCCGAGCTCGAACGTCGCATCGACGACCGCACCTCCGAACTGCGCGACGCCAACAGCCGCCTCAAGAGCGAGATCGACGAGCGCCGCCGCGCCGAGGCCAGCCGCGAGGTCCTGCGCGAGGAACTGGTCCAGGCCAGTCGCCTCGCGACTCTCGGCCAGATCGCTGCCGGCGTGGCGCATGAGATCAACCAGCCCGTCGCCGCCATTCGCATGCATTCGGAGACCGCCGCCACCTATCTGGAACGCGGCGATGGAGACGCCGCCCGGAAGAACCTCGACCGCGTCTCAGGCCTCACTGAACGGATCGGCGCCATCACCGATGAGCTCCGCGCCTTTTCCAAAAAGGCCGGCCGCTCGGTCACCGCGGTCTCGCCCGCGCAGGCCGTCGACGGCGCTCTCCTCCTGATCGGCCACCGCCTGCGCGACCACGGCGTGGTCTTGCACCGGTCCGGCCTCGAAGGCGTCCGCGTCATGGCCGACCCGGTCCGGCTCGAGCAGGTCATCGTCAACCTGATCCAGAACGCCTTCGAGGCGCTGGTCGAGGCCCAGACACCCGACCCCGCCATCCGCATCGAGGCGACCCGGATCGGCGACCGCGTCGAGATCGTCGTCTCCGACAATGGCCCGGGCATCGACCCGGCGGTGGCCCCCACCCTCTTCACCCCCTTCGTCACCACCAAGACGCAGGGGCTGGGCCTCGGCCTCGTCATCTGCCGCGACATCGTCGCCGGCTTCGGCGGAGAGCTGGACCTGCGACCGACGTCGGACGGAACCGCCTTCGTGATGACGCTGGAGGCCGCGCCGTGACCTTCGCCAGCCCCCGCGCCGTCACCCTCGTCGACGACGACGACGACTTTCGTCTGGCTCTGGCCGAACGCCTGCGGCTGGACGACCTCGAAGTCCGCGACTTCGCCTCCGCCGAGGCTGCGCTGAAGGGCCTGTCCTCCGACTATGCCGGCGTCGTCGTCACCGACCTGCGCATGCCGGGCGTCGACGGGCGCGGGCTCCTGACCCGCCTTCAGGCGCTCGATCCCGACCTGCCCGTGGTCATGATGACCGGCCACGGCGACATCGAGGACGCGGTGGCGGCGCTTCGCAACGGCGCCTACGACTTCATCGCCAAGCCCTTCGACTTCGCCCGCCTGCGGGAAAGCCTCGGTCGCGCCCTCGAGAAGCGCGGTCTGGTGATCGACAACCGCGCGCTCAGCCGCGCCATGGCCGCCGCCCGTCCCCAGACCACCCTGCTCGGCGAAAGCCCCGCCATCCAGCGCCTGCGCGCCGTCATCGACCAGGTCGCCGACGCCGACACCGACGTCCTGATCGAGGGCCCGACCGGTTCGGGCAAGGAGGTCGTGGCCCGCGCGCTCCACGACGGCGGCCGCCGCCGGGTCCATCGCTTCGTCGCGGTCAACTGCGGCGCCCTGCCCGAGGGCCTAGTCGAGATCGAGCTGTTCGGCTGCGAACCCGGCGCCTTCCCCGGCGCGCTTCGCCGCCGCGTCGGCCTGGTCGAACAAAGCCATCGCGGCACCCTGTTCCTCGACGAGGTCGAAAGCCTGTCGCCGTCAGCCCAGGTCGCCCTGCTCCGCGTCATCGAACAACGCGAGATCCAGCCCATCGGCGCGCCTGCGCCCCGGTCTCTCGACCTGCGCATCCTCGCCGCATCCAAGATCGACCTGGCGACGGCCGTCACCGACCGCCGCTTCCGCGAGGATCTGTTCTACCGTCTCAATGTGCTCAAGCTGCGCGTCCCGCCCCTGGCCGAGCGGCGGGAGGACATCCCCCTGCTGTTCGCCCACTTCCTCGCCCTGGCCTCGGCCCAGCGCGGCCTGACGCCTCGCCCCATCGACGACGCCGTCCGGCGCGTGCTCCTGCAGGACGCCTGGCCCGGCAACGTTCGCCAGCTGGCGCATTTCGCCGAGCGGGTCGCGCTGGGCCTGATCGAACCCGCCGCCCGGCCCGGTCCCGGCCAGGGCGGCCTCGCCGAGCGTCTGGACCGCTTCGAACGCTCGGCCCTGGAAGACGCCCTGACGCGCCACGCCGGCCTCGTCGCCGCCGTCTGCGAGGAGCTGGAGCTGCCGCGCAAGACCCTCTACGACCGCCTGGCCCGCCACGGCCTGCGCCCCGCCGACTACCGCGACCGGGCCCAGGCCGCGGGGTGACGCCGCCCTAGAGCTTGATCGGTTTAGGTAGACCCGCTTCGCGGGTCTGCCGAAAGCGTGAATCAAGCTCTCGCTAAATCCTGGACCCTGATTCAAGGCATCGGCGGAATCGCGAAGCGATCCCACCTCAGTCGATCAGGGTCTAGGGCGCCCCTTGCCCCGACCCGTTGGACGCCAGCCTCAGCACGATGTCGTCCACCTGCACCCCGCCCCGGTCGATGACCAGGTTCTGGTAGTTCCGCTGGCCCTCGATCGTCTCCGCCTCGACGCCGGTCACTTCCGCCACGAACTGGGCGCGCAGATAGGTGGCCAGCTCGCCGGCCGTCACCGCCCCGTCGCCGTCTCCGTCGCCGTCTCCGGCCAGCCCCGCCCGCAGGAAGTGGGACAGATATCCGCCCGCCTCGAACTTGTCGGCGACCGAGCTGGTCAGGTCCTCCTCCGAACTGAACAGGCCCATAACCCCCGGCCGGTCCACGACGTTCCGGGCGAACCCGCCCGAGAAGCAGCTGTCCAGCACCAGCAGCGACAGCCGCGTGTTCAGCCCGGCGAACATCTCGGCCATCTCGGCGTCGGTGATCTCGCCGTCGCGCAGCACGATGGTCTCGGTCCGGCCGTCGGGCTCGCCGGCGCCCGGCCCGCCCGCTTCCTGGCCGCCGTGGCCCGAGAAGAAGAACAGGAACATGTCGTCCGGCCCGGCCTGGGCCGCGACCTGCTGAAACGCGCGCCGCACGCCCGCGACCGTGGCCTCGGCATTGGTCAGCACCACGCTTTCCGGCGCCAGCACCCCGCCCCGCTCCAGCGTCTCGGCCAGTTTTTCGGCGTCCTCGTCCGTGTACGACAGGTCGCTCGCCGCCCCGCCATAGTCCGAGACACCCACCATGATGGCGTGGACCCGCGCCCCGCCCTGGACCGACGCCTGCCGCGCCGGCCCCATCGAGGGCGCCACGCTGAAGCGATAGGACCCGGTTTCGCCCGGCGCATAGGAGGTGACCTGAACCTCGTACTCCCCGTCCTCGGCCAGGACGGTGTCGATGCGGCTGTCGGTGCCGTTCTCGCCGTCGTCGTTGTCGATCTGCTCGCCGCCCGGCGTGCGCAGGATCAGATAGGCGTCGAACGCCGAAGAGGTCAGCTCCGCCGCCACCCTCTGGCCGCGCCGTCCCACGAAGGTGAAGCGGTCGGCGTATTCCCCGCTCGACAGCTGGTCGTCCCCCGCCTGCAGCGAGCCCCCGACCGTCTGGCCCAGCTGGATCGATCCGCCCGTGGCGGTCTGGCGGCCGCGATCGTCCTCCACATAGGACTGCTGGCTTGGCCGGTTGGTCGAAGCCCGCCCGTCGGCCGCCAGCGCCGCCAGCCGATACGCGCCCGCCTCGCCGGCTTCATAGCTCGTCGCGGTGATCTCATAGTCGCCGTCGGCGGGCAGGGTCACGACCAGACGGCTGTTGAACGAGCCGCCCCCGTCCGGGTCGTCGTCGTTGAAATCCGACAGCCCGCCCGGCCCCCGGATGGCCAGATAGGGGTCGAAGGCCGACGACGTCAGCCGCAGATCCACCGTCTGCCCGCGCCGCCCGCGCAGGGTCCAGGTGTTGATGTACTCCCCGCTCTCCAGCCGACGGTCACCCTGCGCCAGCGCCCCGCTGACGGTCTGGCCGACTTGGATCACTCCGTCCGGCTCGCGGTTCGAGGGCCGATAGTCCGCCTGCGGCCGCCGTCCCTGATCGGCCCGCGCCGAGGCCCCGCCGCTCTCGACCACGATCTGGTAGCGCCCGACCTCGCCGGGCTCGAAGCTGGTCGCCACGATATCGACCTCGCCGTTCGCGGTCGCGGTGAAGGTCAGGGCGCTGTTGGTCGTGCCGCGCTGGCCCGCATCGTCGTCGTTGTCCTCTGACAGTCCGCCGCCGCGCAGCATCAGATAGGTGTCGAACTCCGAGGAGCTCAGCCGCACCGTATAGGTCTCGCCGCGTCGGACCGGCAGGGTCCAGTCGTCGGTGAACTCGCCGCTGTCCAGCCGCCGGTCGCCCTGGGCCAGCACCCCGCCCGCCGTGCCACCGGGGCTCAGCGTCCCCCCGCCCGCATTGTCCTGCCCGCGTCGATACTGCGCCTCGCCGCCGGGACCCGCTCCATCCAGCCGCAGGACGTAGCGCCCGCTCTCGCCGGGCTCATAGCTGGTCGCGCTCAGCCGATAGGTGCCGTTCGCCGGCAGCCGCACGTCCAGCGCCGAATTGGTCCCGTCGCCCTCGGCGTCGTCGTTGTCCTCCGAAAACCCGCCCGGCCCACGGATCATCAGATAGGTGTCGAAGTCGTCGGACCGCATCGTCGCGCGCAGGGTCTCGCCCGCCCGCCCCTGCACCTCATAGACGTCCATGAACTCGCCCGAGCTCAGCCGGTCGTCGCCGCGCGCCAGCTCGCCCTGCACCTGCCCGCCGGGGCGCAACTGCTGGGCCATCGCCGCCCCGGTCAGCATCGGCGACCCCGCCAGCGACAGCGAAAGGGCTGTGAAAAACAGAAACTTGCGCATGCGACTCTCCCCCGAAAGACGCCGTGACAATGCATGGCCGCACCGTGTCTGTCACCGGGTCGGCGAACACCGGTCAGATCCCGGCGCCATCCCCCCATTTCGGCCTTGATCCGGGCGCATAGGCCCCGCCCCCAAAGCGCCAGCGCCGCTCGCGTTTTTCACGCGAACGCCCTACGAGACCCCCATGCCCTTCCCCGCCAGTCATCCCGCGCTCGACCGCGCGCTCTCCGAACGCGGCTATGACGAGCCCACGCCCGTCCAGTCCGCCGTGCTGGAGGCCGAGGCCGGGCGCGACCTGCTGGTCAGCGCCCAGACCGGCTCGGGCAAGACCGTCGCCTTCGGCCTGGCTCTGGCGACCACGCTTCTCGGCGACGCCGACCGCATCGAGGACAACGGCGCGCCCGGCGCCCTGATCATCGCCCCCACCCGCGAACTCGCGCTGCAGGTCTCCAAGGAGCTGGAGTGGCTCTACGGCAAGGCCGGCGCCCGCATCGCCACCTGCGTCGGCGGCATGGACCCCCGCGCCGAGCGTCGCGTGCTGGAACGCGGCGCCGCCATCGTCGTCGGCACGCCCGGCCGGCTGAAGGACCACCTCGAACGCGGCGCGCTCGACCTGTCCCAGCTCAAGGCCGTCGTGCTCGACGAGGCCGACGAGATGCTCGACATGGGCTTTTCCGAGGACCTGACCTTCATCCTCGACGCCGCCCCGTCGGAGAACCGGCGCACCCTGATGTTCTCGGCCACCCTGGCCCGCGACATCGTCGACCTGGCCCGCACCTATCAGCGCGACGCCATCCGCATCGACACGACCCAGAAGAACGCGCCCCACGGCGACATCGAATACCGCTGCATCCGCGTCGCCCCCAATGAGGTCGAACTCGGCGTCGTCAATGTGCTGCGCTGGTTCGAGGCCCCCGGCGCCCTGGTCTTCGCCAACACCCGCGAGCGCGTGAAGCACCTGACCTCCTCCCTTCGCGAACGCGGCTTCTCCGTCGTCGGCCTGTCCGGCGAGCTGACGCAAGGCGCGCGCTCCGAGGCGCTCCAGGCGCTCCGCGACGGCCACGCCCGCGTCTGCGTCGCCACCGACGTCGCCGCGCGGGGCCTCGACCTGCCCGACCTCGGCCTCGTCATCCACGCCGAGATACCCGTCAACAAGGCCACCCTGTTGCACCGCTCGGGCCGCACCGGCCGCGCGGGCAAGAAGGGCGTCTCGGTCCTGATGGTCAGCTACACGCGCCGCCGCAAGGTCGAGCTGATGCTCCAGTCGGCCGCCATCAAGGCCGAATGGCAGGGCCCGCCCACCGCCGAAATGATTCTGGAAAAGGACCGCGAACGCCTGCTCGCCGACCCCGTCCTGACCGCGCCGGTCGACGACGAGGAGGCCCTGTCGCTCGGCCGCCAGCTGCTGGAGCGCACGACGCCGGAGCAGATCGCCGCCTCCCTGATCCGCCTGTACCGCCAGAAGCTCCCGGCCCCGGAAGAGGTCTATGACGACGAGCGGATGAAGCGCGCCCAATCGTCGGGCGTGAACGAGCGCGGCCAGCGCGACGGCCCGCTCACCGACTTCGCGCGCGGCGGCGACATGGTCTGGTTCCGCATCAACATCGGCCGCGACAAGAACGCCGATCCCAAGTGGCTGCTGCCCACGATCTGCCGCCTCGGCCACGTCACCAAGCCCGACGTGGGCTCCATCAAGATCTTCGAGCGCGAGACAAAGTTCGAGATCACCCGGTCCGCCGAGGCCAGGTTCCGCGCCGCCATCGCCGCCTCGACCGAGGACGGCGTGACCGTGTCTGACGCCGTGGCCCCCGGGCCCGGCGAAAAGTCGCTCCGCCGCTTCGACAAGCCCCGCCGCGACGACGGCGACCGCCCGGCCCGCGCCCCGCGCCCGCCCCGCGCCGACGGCCCGCCGTCGAAGAAGCCCTGGACGCCCCGCCCGGCCGAAGCCGCAGCCGCGCCCGCCTCATCCGAGGCCAGGCCCAAATGGGTCAAGCGCACCAAGGACGGCCCCACGCCCGAGGGCAAGAAGCCCTGGGTCGACAAGCCCAAGTCCGCCAAGAAACCCTGGACCCCCAAGGCCCCCTCCGCCGGCGACCGCCCGTGGACCGGCAAGCCCAGGCCCGGGGCTAAGACCTTCAAGGGCAAGAAGGCGCGCGGCTAGTCGGCCCTCTCCCATTGGGAGAGGGCTTGAGGCTCGCAGAGCGCAGCGATGCGCTTAGCCGAAAGGGTGAGGGGTTTCCCTCTCACCGGCTCGCACCCGGCCCGGCTCTTTCCTACCGTGCACCCCGGCGAAGGCGGGGGTCCAGAAGCGAACAAGGCGATCAGGACAGACCGCACCGTCCGCCCGGTGGTGCAGCGGAGTCAGTGATCTGGACCCCGGCCTTCGCCGGGGTGCACGGAGGTTGGTGGATTGCTGTTTTTCCCAATCATCCAACGACGCGCGGATTTCGTGAGCGAAAACAGCGCCCGTCGCATTTGAGACGCTCTGAACGCGCCCTCATATCCGGGTGTGTTACCCTCCCTCTCGGTTCCGTCGCTTGGGAAGGGCGCAAGGCCTTGCGAGCTTGTCGCGGCGGGAGCGGTTGGAGCGGGAGCTCTCGAGGTCCAGCGACCGAAGACCGTGAAGAGCGGTCATCCGGCGTCCCGGACGGAGGGGGTGGCGTGGGCAAACGATGCCGTTCGAAGCGAGGGTCCCGGGCTCAAGCAGCCCGGAACCGCGTTCCGGGCGGTAGCCCGCCAAACGCGAAGCGTCGGGCTCAAGCAGCGAGACGCCGCGCGTCGAGCGGTAGCCCACCAAAAAGGGCGTCGGCAGAAAACCGGCGTCGTTCAGGGGATCGGCTTTCGCAAGCACGCCGACCTTCCCGCCGGAGGCGTCAGTAGCGGCAAGGCTCTAACAGGGCCGTCGGTCCCCGGGCAGTCGCGTGGGAACGACGCGGGGCCGTCCGCTTCCGATCAGACCAGCCGCGCGGAGCAGTCAGCGTTCGCCGAAACACATATCCATACGGTCTCCGGGCGAAGGCCTGGCTGCTCCGCCCGCCCTTCCCACCCCGTTCACAGCGGAAGAGCGTCGGCGCATGCCCGCTCTCGACCCCGCCCGCCCGACCCTCTAGAACCCGCCGCCCATGCCGTTCGCCTTCGACATCGCCGCCACCGACGGCCGCGCCCGGACCGGGACGCTGCGCACCGCCCGCGGCGACATCCGCACGCCCGCCTTCATGCCCGTGGGCACCGCCGCCACGGTCAAGGCGATGACGGTGGATCAGGTCGCCGCGACCGGCGCCGACATCATCCTGGGCAACACCTATCACCTGATGCTGCGCCCCGGCCCCGAGCGGATGGAGCGGCTGGGCGGGCTGCACCGCTTCATGGGCTGGACCAAGCCCATCCTGACCGATTCCGGCGGCTTCCAGGTCATGTCCCTGGCCGGCATCTCCAAGGTCAAGGAAGACGCCGTCACCTTCTCCAGCCACATCGACGGATCGAAACACGTCCTGTCGCCCGAACGCTCCATCGAAATCCAGGCCGACCGGCTGGGCTCCGACATCGTCATGCAGTTGGACGAATGCGTCTCCTGGCCGGCGGAAGAGCCCCGCGCCCGCGCCGCCATGGAGCTCTCCGCCCGCTGGGCCGCCCGCTCGAAAGCCGCCTTCGGCGCGCGCGAGACGCAAGCCCTGTTCGGCATCCAGCAGGGCTCGACCTATGAGGGCCTCCGCCGCGAATCTGCCGACCGCCTGATCGAGATCGGCTTCGACGGCTACGCCATCGGCGGCCTGGCCGTCGGCGAGGGCCACGAGGCCATGTGCGAGACCCTGGACTTCGCCCCCGCCATGCTGCCCGCCGACCGGCCCCGCTATCTGATGGGCGTCGGCAAGCCGGTCGACCTGGTCGAAGCCGTCTGGCGCGGCGTCGATATGTTCGACTGCGTGCTTCCGACCCGCGCCGGCCGCCACGGCCAGGCCTGGACCTGGGACGGCCCCGTCAACCTGAAAAACGCCCGCTTCGCCGAGGATCAGGACCCGCTGGATCCCACCCTCCCCTGCCCGGCGTCCTCAGCCTATTCCAAGGCCTACCTCCACCACCTGATCCGCGCCGACGAAATCCTCGGCAAGACCCTGCTCAGCTGGCACAACATCGCCTTCTTCCAGGCCCTGACGGCCGCCATACGCGACGCCATCGCCGCGGGCCGGTTCGACCAGTTCCGCCACGACTTCCACGCGCGGCACCAATCGAACTGAGCCGGGGAAAGAAGTTCATCACGAAGAGCACAAAGGGTTCACGAAGGACACGGAGAGACCGAGCAGGCGGACAGGTCTCCGATCCGTCATCGGATGCATCGGATCCTTTGGAAGGCGGCTTACGCCGCTGGAGTGATCGACGCGAAGCGTCCTTCCGTATCGGCTCGATGCCTGACGTTGGCGGTCGACGCCTTGTCCGTCTGCTCGGTCTCTCCGTGTCCTTTGTGAACCCGTTGTGCTCTCCGTGATGAACCCCTTTCCGTCCTTACCGCCGCGACCCGCCCGTCGGCCGGAACCAAGCGGGCGAAGCCGGGGGCGCGCAGTTGGCCCGCATGCCCAGCCCCTTCAGATAGGCCCGCCTCAGCCGCCCGGCCTCGACCGCGTCCTGCACCGCCCGCGAACGCGCCTGCGCCCCCGACAGCCGCCGCACCCAGCTGCGATAGGGAATGAAGTCCGTCGTCGCGTCCCGAATGGCGTCCAGAGCCGCTTCCGCCAGCGCATCCTGCGCCTGCTCGGTCAGGGTCGGATTGTCGGGCCGGGGCGGCTCGTCCCGATCCGGCCCCAGGGCCTCGTCGAGCCGCACGACCTCGGCCCGGATCGTCGTGCACTGGTTCAGGTTGCGCCGGTCATACGGATTGGCCTGGGCCTGCAGCAGCACCGTCGGGATCTGCTCGCGCCGCACGTTCAGATCGACCAGCGGCTGGGTCGCCGCATTGCCGAAACCCTCGCCAATCTGCCGCGCCGCCGAACAGCCGCCGACCAGAAGCAGGCAGGCAGCGACCGCGACCGTCCTCACGACGCGCCGGGAACCGGACGCAGCGTCGAAGGATCGAAGATCTGGATCTCCGAACCGAATTCGATGAAGGCCACCTTGGTCGGATCGCCCGGCACGACGATGAAGGCCCGATCGCCCACGATCTGCGGCCCGAGCGGCCCGCACGGCCCCTGCTCGGGCGCATCGCCCAGCTCGTCGCCACCGACCGCCGCCTCCCAGCGCGCCTTGGCCTCGCCCGTCGGCACGAAGGCCCAGGCGTTCGGCATCATGCTCTCGCCCTCGATCTGCTGGATCGCGCAGGTCGCCGTATCCGGCCCCGGCGACTTGGCCCGCACCTGCTCGACGATGGCCGACACGTCGTCGCCCGTCGCCTTGTCGAAGACGATGATCGCGGGGCTGCGCGACGTCACCCCGTCCTGCGTCCCCTCCAGCGAGAACCCCGGCAGCGCCGGATCGGCCACCAGCCGCACGTTCCCGAAATCGGCCGGGCACGCGAAGCTCCAGACGGCCAGGCCCGATCCTTCCACCTTGCCCCATTCGCAGCCCGAGAAGGTCTGCTGCATCATCTCGGACGGCTGCGGATCGGCCGCGCCGGTCGCGGCCGACGCATCGGCGGGCTCAGCCGGTGGCTGGCAAGCGGCCAGGCCCAGGGCGGCGGTCAAGGATATGGCGATCGTGCGCATGTCAGCTCCCCCAAACAGAGCCGACACCTTATCTGCCGATGTTCGGAAGTCCACGTTTGGGCCGCCGATGGTACGTCCTCTCGGGCTCGAACCGAGGACCCTCTGATTAAAAGTCAGATGCTCTAACCAACTGAGCTAAGGACGCACATCGCGGCGCGGAAACGGGCTGGCCGTTTCGCGGTTGCGCCTTCTGGTTCATGACAGGCGCCGGGTCAAGACCGGGACGAAAGGAAAGGCCGCGCATGACGCCTCTGGCGGGGGTTCGCATCATCGAGTTCGACGGCCTGGGGCCGGTCACGCTGGCCGGCATGATGCTGGCCGATCTCGGCGCCGAGGTGCTGCGCCTGACCCGCGCGGACGGGGCTTCCGCCTTCGGCGACGTGGGCGGGGCGGTGCTGCATCGCGGCCGCGCCGCCGTGCCCGTCGATCTGAAATCGCCCGAGGACCGCGCCGCCGTCCTCGACCTGATTGCTCAGGCTGACGCCGTCATCGAAGGCTTCCGCCCCGGCGTGCTCGAGCGCCTCGGCCTCGGCCCGGAAGCCTGCCAGGCCCGCAACCCCCGTCTCGTCTTCGGCCGCATCACCGGCTGGGGTCAGACCGGGCCGCTGGCGAACAGCGTCGGCCACGACATCAACTACATCGCCCTGACCGGCGCGCTGCATGCGATGGGCGAGCCCGACCGCCCGCCTCGCCCGCCGCTGAACCTTGTCGGCGATTATGGCGGCGGGGCCATGCTGCTCGTAACCGGCGTGCTCGCGGGGATCATCGAGGCGCGCCAGACCGGACAGGGCCGCGTCGTCGACGCAGCCATGACCGACGGGACGTCCCTGCTGTCCAGCCTGTTCCACGCCCTGTCGGCCAGCGACCTCTGGTCGGGCGAGCGTGGCTCCAATCTGCTGGACGGCGGCGCGCCCTTCTACCGCTGCTACGCCTGCGCCGACGGAAGGTTCGTCGCCGTGGGCGCGCTCGAGCCCCGCTTCTACGCCGCCCTGCTGGCCGGGCTCGGCCTCGACCCGGCCGAGGCCCCGCAGTTTCCGCCGAGCGGCTGGCCCGGGCTCCACGCCCGCTTCGCCGAGATCTTCGCCGCCCGCACCCGCGACGACTGGGCCGCCCACTTCGAGGGCACGGAGGCCTGCGTCACCCCCGTCCTGACCTTCGCGGAAGCGGCCGCCCATCCGCACAACGCCGCGCGGCGAACGCTGTCGGGCCATCCGATCCAGCCCTCGCCCGCGCCCCGCTTCGACGGCGTGGTCCACCCGCCTGAGCCCGCCTCGACGGAACCCCTGGCTTCCGCCATTGCGCGCTGGACCTAGGCGACCGCGGCCTCGCGCGCCTCGACCGTCTCGGCGCACGCCTCGGCCAGCGTCGCCGCCAGCAGCGCGGGATCGATCGGCTTGGTCAGGAAGGCGTGAACCCGTTCCGCGTCCCAGGCCGCGCGGTGCACGTCCATGGCGTTGGCGGTCAGGGCGATCACCGGCGTCCGGCGGTTCATCCCCTCGGCCCGGATGCGCGCCGTGGCGGTCAGCCCGTCCATGACCGGCATCTGCATGTCCATCAGGATGGCGTCGAAGGCCTGCGTCCTCGCCGCCTCGACCGCCTCGGCCCCGTTCTCCACCAGCACCAGCTGGCACCCGTGCGGCTCCAGCAGCAGCGACAGGATGCGCCGGTTCACCGCGTGATCGTCTGCCGCCAGAATCACGCAGCCCGCCAGCACGCTCTCGTCCGCCGCCGCCCGCTCGGGCGCGCGTTCGGTCTTCTGCACCGGTTCGACCGGCAGATTCAGCGTGAAGGTCGAGCCTTCTCCCACCACGCTCTCGGCGGTCAGCCTGCCGCCCATGATCTCGGCCAGCCGCCGGCTGATCGCCAGCCCCAGCCCCGTGCCGCCGTACTTGCGCGTCGTCCCCGCATCGGCCTGTTCGAAGCTGTCGAAGATGTTGGCCAGGCGGTCCGGCGCGATGCCGCAGCCGGTGTCTGCCACCGCCACGACCAGCCGCCGATCGGCCTCGCGCCAGTCCACGGACACGGTGATCGAGCCGTCCTCCGTGAACTTCACGGCGTTGGACAAAAGATTGAACAGCATCTGCTGGACCCTTAGCGGATCGGTCCGCACGCAGTCCGGGACATCCGGCGCGATCCGGATGGCCAGTCGCACCCCGCTGGCCTCGGCCTTCGGCTGCCACAGCCGGCCCAGCGAGGCGAGCTTGTCGCGCAAGTCCATCTCCGAGGATTCCAGCTGCATCTTGCCGGCCTCGATCTTGGAGAAATCGAGCACGTCGTTCAGCAGCCCGACCAGCACGTCCCCAGCGTCCAGCAGCATTGAGACATGCTCGCGCTGTTCGCGGTCCAGCCGCGTCCGCCGCAGCAGATTGGCCGCCGAGATCACCGCGTTCATCGGCGTGCGGATCTCATGGCTCACCACCGCCAGGAAGTCCGACTTGGCCGCGCTGGCCACCTCGGCCTTTCGCCGTTGCGCCTGAGCTTCGGCGTTGGCGTCCTGCAAAGCCTTGGTCGTCGTCGAGCTCTGCCGCACGGCCACCACCAGATGCATCATGAACAGCACGCCGCCGATCGCGATCAGGAAGTCTTCCCAGGTGCCGCGCACCAGGCCTTCCGTGATCGGCATGCCGAGAAAATACAGACTGTGCGGGATGACCGCCGAGAACAGCAGCGGCCGGACGTGGTGCATGTGCAGGCTGACATGCAACAGGCCGCCAGCCACCTGGACCATGGCGAACAGACGCCCCGCCTCTCCGCCGCCGACCCACAGGATGGCGGCGATTCCCGAATAGACGACGACGTTGATCGCCGCGACAGCGCAAAGTGCGATCTTGTAGAGACGCGACGGGTCGACCGTCGGCTCGAGCCGCAATCGGCGGAACGCCAGCCAGTCCACGAACTGGGTCACGGCGACCATGCCGAGCCAGATCGCGGGCCAGAAGCCACGCGTCAGGAACCAGGCCGTGACGGCGATGAACAGCGCCAGCCCCATCCGCGTCTTTAACTCGCGGAATCGCACCTGGGCGATCATGGCCCAGCCGTTCGCGGAAATGCTCGCGCCCTCTCCCATGGGGCCAAGAATGGCGCCAAGAAGCAAAGGAACGGTTGAGGCGGCAAGGCCGTGACGGACCGGCCCTGCCAAGCTATGGAACGGGCGTTCACGCCGCGCGTTGGTGCGCACGACATCGGGGGGAAGAAGGTTCCATGAAGCGTCTGATTTTGCTCACGGGTTCGGCGTTGGCTCTGGGCCTGTCCGGCTGCGAGGAGCCCGCCCCGCCTGAGGCGGAACTGCCCCCGCCTGTCGAGGTCCCGGTCGCACCGGCCGCCGAGGATGCCGCCGCGCCCGCCGCCGAAACCGCCGCGCCGACCGATCAGCCGCCGCCGCTCGACAACGCCCAGCTTCCGCCCGCCAATCCGAACTCGGCCGAATCGGTCCAGCCCGAAAGCGAGACCCTGTTCTACTAGGCCGCGCCACAAGGCTGTCGCGTTTGGCTGGTTGCGGAAACGCCTTCTCGGCCGCCCGCCGAATCCCATCCTGACCCGAGGCCTCGCGCTTGCTCCCATCCCGCCGTCAGTTGAGCGTCCTGGCCGGAGCGGTTCTGGCGGCCGGAGCGTGGGCGGGCGCGGCCCAGGCCGATCCCCGAGCCGAAATCCGGGGCGACCTGCCCGACGACCTCCGCGCCCAGCTGCGCCAGGCCATCGGCGAGGTCGACGGCCCGCCGTCCAACCGCTTCGAGGCGCGACGCCGGGCCCGCGCCGCCCTGGAGTCCGCCGAGGCCCTGCTGCGGTCGGAGGGCTACTACCAAACTATTCTGGAAGACATCGTCGAGGGCGAGGAGACGCCCGTCGCCATCGTCTCCGTCCAGCCTGGCCGGCGCTTCGAACTGGCCGAGCCGGCCATCCAGTGGATCGCGCCCGAGCCGACGCCTGAGGTGATCCAGACCGCCCGCGCGGAGCTCGATCTGGAGCCCGGCGAACCCGGCCGCGCCGCCGACGTCATCGCCGCCGAGGGCCGGATCATCGCCAGCCTGACCGAGCAGGGCTATCCGGACGCCGCCGTCCAGCCTCGCCGCGTCGTCGTCGACCACGCCGCCTTCACTGTCGCCCCGACCTATCGCATCGTGTCCGGCCAGCTGGTTCGCCTGGACGGCGTCCGCGTCGAGACGGCCGGCCCGACCAACCCCGCCTGGGTCGCGGCTCTGGCGCCCTGGCGCGTCGGGGACCGCTATGACCCGGAGCAGGTCGCCGAGCTGGAGCGTCGGCTGCTCGAAACAGGCGTCTACGACGGCGTCAACGTCGCCCTGACGCCGCCGGACCAGATCCTGCCCGACGGCACGCGCCCGGTCGTGGTCACCCTGACCGACCGCCCGCGCCGCATCCTGGAGGCGGGGGCGACGTTCTCCACCGCGGACGGCTCCGGCATCGAGGGTCTCTGGACCTGGTACAACCGGTTCGGCCGGGCCGACACCCTGCGCTTCCAGGCCCGCATCGCCGACATCGACAGCCGTATCGGCGCCGACCTGTCCCTGCCCCACTGGCGCCGCCCTGGCCAGGTGCTGGCGCTCTCGGCCGCGGTCCTGAACGAAGACACCGACGCCTATCGCCGCACGGCCGGCGTGCTCTCGGCCGACATCCGGCAGCGGATCGGCAAGACCTCCTGGTTCAGCTACGGCGTCGGGCTGGATGCGGGTCGCTACGACGAGAACCGCTTCGACCCTTTCACCCAGGCGCCCTTGGCCATTAGCCGAGACCTCGCCCTTCTGACGGCGCGGGGCTCAGCCTATCTGGATCAGTCCAACGATCCGCTGAACCCGACGACGGGCTGGCGCGCCACGGTCAACGTCCAGCCGACCGCCGTGACCGGCGAGGACTCCCTGCTGTTCCTCCGCGCCGAGGCTCAGCTGACCGGCTACATCCCGCTCCAGGACGAGGCCAGGACGGTCGCGGCCGGCCGCATTCGACTGGGCTCCATCCTCGGCGGCGACGAACTGACCATCCCGGCCGACCGGCTGTTCTACTCGGGCGGCGGCGGATCGGTCCGGGGCTATGAGTATCAGGGCGTCGCCCCTCGCCTGCCCGACAACACCCCGCGCGGCGGGCTGTCGCTGTTCGAGGTCTCGGCCGAGATTCGCCGCGACCTGGGCCGCAACTTCGGCGCCGTCGCCTTCGTCGACGCCGGAGCCGTCGGGTTCGACGAGGCGCCGGACTTCTCCAACCTGCGCTACGCCGTAGGCGTCGGCGCGCGCTACAACCTGTCCTTCGGACCGATCCGCGCCGACATCGCCTTCCCGCTGAACAAGCGCGAGGGCGACGCCGACTTCCAGATCTACGTCAGCATCGGTCAGGCGTTTTGACCGACGCGCCCGACACGCCTGAACCCGAGGCCCGGGCCCCCGAAACGCCGGCGAAGGCCGAGAAGCGCCGCCGCACCCGGCTGCAGGCCCTGGCCTTCTTCGGCGGCATGGCGGTTGTGGGCCTTCTGGCGCTCGCCCTGATCCTGGCCATCGGCGGTCGGATGTATCTGGTCTCCGGCCCGGGCCGCGAACTGGTCACCAGCTTCGTCGCCGGCAAGAAGATCGGCCGTTACGGCGCCATCAACGTCGAGGGCCTGTCGGGCGACCTGTTCGACGACTTCACCATCCGCCGCGTGACCGTGACGGACGCCCAAGGGGTGTGGCTAGACGCCCGCAACGTCCGTGTGGACTGGTCCTACTGGCCGCTCGTTACGCGCCGCTTCCACGCCACCGAGATCACAGCGGACCAGATCCAGCTGCTGCGCCGCCCCCAGGTCGAGCCGCCCGACGGCCGTCCGCCCCGCCCCCTCCCGCTCGACATCGACATCGACCGCTTCCAGGCGAACGTCGAACTGCTGGAAGGCTTCTCCAAAGAGTACGGCCGCTGGCGCCTGAACGGCGAGGCGAACGCGCCGCGTCGCGGAAACAAGTCCGCGACCATCAACGCCGTCAGCCTGAACCGGCCGGGCGACTATCTGCGCCTCGTCGGCACGATCGGCGACGGGCCCGAGGATCTGCGGCTGAACCTGCGCGCCAACGAGGCCAACGGCGGCCCGCTGGCCGGCTCGCTGGGTTATTCGCCCGACCAGCCCTTCTACGCCTCGGCCGTCGTCAACGGCGAGGCCGTCAGCGCCACGGTGCGCACCGGCGACTTCACCCCTGTGACCATCCGGGGCCGGTACGGCGCGTCCGGGTCGCGCATCTCGGGCTATTTCGACTTCAGCGGCTCGGACCTGCTCGATCCCTTCGTCCGCCGGATCGGCCGCACGGCCCGCTTCGGGTTCGCCTCCGTGCCGGAAGGCGACGACGCCACGGTCCACGGCGTCGCCTGGCGCCTGATCTCCGAGAACCTGCAGTCCAGCGCCCGAGGCCGGGTGAACCTGACCGACCGCAGCGTGCTGGACGAGGGCGTGTCGCTCGCCGTGTCCACCCCGTCTCTGACCCGGCTGACGGGCTCCCCGACCGGCGGCCCGGCCCGCTACGAGGGCGTCTTCACCGGCGACGCCGACCGCTGGGCGCTCGACGGCGCGGTGCGGCTGGAGCAGGCCACGCTCGCCAGCTACGCCGCCGCCGTCATTTCCGGCCCCCTGTCGGTCTCCGCCGACGCGCGCCGCTATGAGATCGCGGGCGACCTGACCGCCACCGGAGGCCGCAGCGCCGGCATCGTTGGGGCTCTGCTCGGGGTCTCGCCGCGCGTGCAGTTCGAAGCCGCCCGCCTGGCCGACGGCGCCCTCCTGCTCCAGCGCATCGACGCCCGCGGCCAAGCCCTGACCCTCACCGGCGCCGGACAGCGGAACCTGCTCGGCGGCCTCAGCTTCCGGGGCGACGCCCGCATCACCGACGTCGGCCGCATCCGCCCCGGCGCGCGCGGCGCCTTCGGCGGCCCGATCACCGCGGCGTCCGCCCGCTCCGGCGCGCCCTGGACCCTGACCTTCGACGGACGCGGAAGCCGCCTCGCCACCGGGCTGGAGGAACTCGACCGCCTGCTCGGCGCCGCGCCCCGGCTTCAGTTCGCCGGCGGCCTCGACGACGGCCGCATCGCCGTCGAGCGCGCCAATCTGACCGGGGCGGCCGGCACAGCCTCGGCGCGCGGCCTGATCGAGCCCCAGGGTCGCCTGCGCCTCGCCCTGAACTGGAACGCGCGCGGCCCCTTCGGCGTCGGCCCCGTCGCCATCGACGGCGCCATGACCGGCCAGGGCGCCCTGACCGGCACGCTCGCTCAGCCCCGCGCCGACCTGACCGCCCGCTTCGGCAGCATCGCGGCGGGCGCCCTGCGCCTGACTGACGCCGACCTGATCCTCAGCTTCCGCCGGGGCGCCGACGCCTCCGACGGCCGCGTCATGCTGACGGCCGGATCGAACTACGGCCCCGCCCGGGCGTCCGGAAACTTCTTCCTCGGCGGCAAGCGCATCCGCCTGTCCGACGTCGACCTGAACGCCGGCGGCGTCACGGCCCAGGGCTCCATTGCTCTGGCGAACAACACCCCGTCCAGCGCCGATCTGACCTTCACCGCCCGGCCCGGCGCCTTCCTCGCCGCCGGGACCGCCGACGGGCGCGTGCGCCTGACCGAGGGCGCGGGATCGGAGACCGCCATCCTCGACGTCACCGGCCGCAACGTTCGCTTCGCCGGCTCGGGCTACACCATCCGCACGCTCGAGCTGAACGGTCGGGGCACGCTGGAACGGCTGCCCTTCACCCTGGTCGCCGACGTGGGCGGCGCCACGCCCGTCGCCTTCGACGGCTCCGGCGTCTTCTCGCGCCAGGGCGAGGCCACCAGCGTCACCCTGACCGGCGACGGCCGCGTGCGCGAGGTCGCCTTCGCCACCCGCAACCCCGCCGTCATCGCGCTCGCCGGCGACGGCCGCGTCGCCCGCGTCGACCTCGCCATCGGCGGCGGCGTGCTGCTGGGCGAGCTGCGTCAGGACGCCGACGCGGCCGTCATCCAGGCCGACCTGACCAGCGTCGAACTGGGCTCCATCGCGCCCGACCTGCGCGGCAACGTCACCGGCCGGGTCTCCCTGCGCGGAACGGACGACGACCTCTCCGGCTCGGCCAACGTCCGGCTCGCGGGCCTGCGCAGCATCGACGCCCCGCGCGGCCTCAGCGTCGACGGCGCCGTCGTCGCCACGCTCGTGAACGACACCCTGCGGCTCCAGGCCAATGCGTCGGGCACCAATGCCGTCACCGCCACTGCCGACGTGACCCTGCCGGTCGAGGCTTCCGCCGCCCCCCTGCGTCTCGCCATCGCCCGCACCCGACCCATGTCCGGCGAAGTCGACATCGACGGCCAGATCCAGCCGATCTGGGACGTCTTCTTCGGCGGCGAGCGCTCGCTGGCCGGCCAGGTCGACGCCTCAGCCACCCTCGGTGGCACCCTCGCCGCGCCGCTCATCAACGGCAACCTGGCGCTGGCCCAGGGCCGCTTCCGCGACAACGGCTCGGGCCTGACGCTGAACGACGTGACGCTGGCGGCCCGCTTCGACGACGCCACCGCCCTGATCCAGACCTTCACCGCCACCGACGGGACGGGCGGCACGGTCTCCGGCGACGGCCGCATCGGCCTGCGCGAGGGCTCCGGCTCCAACTTCGAGCTGGCTCTCACCCGCTTCCGCATCATCGACAACGACATCGCCGAGGCGCGCGCGTCGGGCCCCCTGACCGTCGTCCGCGCCGCGGACGGCAACATCACCCTGTCGGGCGAAATCAACGTTGACGAAGCCCGGATCGAGGCCAATCCGCCCGGCTCGCGCGGCATCGTCCGCATGGACGTGGTCGAGATCAACCGCCCCGGCGGCGACCCCGTGGAGGACGAGGACGCCACCGCCTCGCGCGGTCCCCAGATCGGCCTGGACATCCGTCTGCGCTCGCGCGGCGGCGAGGTTCGCGTCGAGGGCCGCGGCCTCAACGTGCTGCTGAACGTCAACGCCCGCGTCCAGGGCACTGTCAGCCAGCCCCAGCTGACCGGCACGGCCCGCATCGTGCGCGGCGACTACGACTTCGCCGGCAAGCGCTTCGTCTTCGACGAACGCGGCTCGGTCAGCCTCTCGACCAATCCGTCCTTGATCCGGCTGGACCTGACGGCGGTGCGCGACGACCCCGCCCTGACGGCCACGATCCGGGTCACCGGCACGGCCGCCCGCCCCGAGATCGAGCTGACCTCCACGCCCCAGCTGCCGCAGGACGAGATCCTGTCCCAGGTCCTGTTCGGCCGATCGGCGTCACAACTGTCGCCCTTCGAGGCGGCCCAGCTGGCGGCCGGCGTGGCCTCGCTGGCGGGCGGCGGCGGCTTCGACGTGATCGGCAACCTGCGCGAGCTGGCGGGGCTGGACCGCCTGTCCTTCGGCGGCGAGGCCTCGGCCCTGACGGTGGCGGGCGGTCGCTACATCACCGACGACGTCTATCTGGAGATCATCGGCGGCGGCGAGGGCGGAGCGGCGGTCAACGTCGAATGGCAGGTGCGCCGCAACCTCGCGATCACCAGCCAGTTCGGCGGTCAGGGCGAGGCCAGCCTGTCGATCCGCTGGCGGCGCCAGTCGCGCGTCCCCGGCACGGGCCGCGAGGACCGACGCGCTAACCGTGACGCGGACTAGCGCGCCGCTTCCATCTGCAACTGATCCAGCTTGTTGATGCCGCGCAGGCCCGCGACGTGCAGCACCACCTGGATCACCATGATCACCAGTGAAAGGGCGATCTGCCAGGTCGGAATCTCGGGCATGTTCGGGATCGAGCCCGCCAGGAGCGGCGTCGCCGCCGTCGACAGGATGCCGTAGGCCAGGAGCACCAGGAACAGGATGGCGATCCACTTGCCCGGATTGCGCCACTGGATGATGCCGAAGATCAGCTGGACCACGGCCAGGCCGCCGGTCAGGTACAGTGCGAACTGCGCGCCCATCGCGGCGGCTTCGGCGTTCACCTCGCCTCCGCCGGCAGCCGAGGCGACCGCATCCTGCATGGCCTGGGGATTGGCGAACGACCAGCCCACGCTGATCAGGGCGACAATGACCCCGATGAAGATCGAGATCGCGCTGGCCTTCGCCGCGGCTTCGGCGTCCGCTTCCGTCCGGAGCGGCGCCGTAGGGTTCATTCCGGTGATCACGCTGGCCATGGGGCCCTCCCTGCAAAAGACAACCGTCCTTTACATGACAAGGAACCCTTACACAAGCGGAGCCGTGGCGATCGCCGGGGTTCACCTTTGCCGCGCGCCCGGCTAGAAGCAGTGCATGCGGATTCTACAGCAGGATCATGCCGCCCTCGACCTGGTCGGGCGGGGGGGCGGGGTCCTTGTCGACCGCGCGATCGCCTGGGCGAACGTCAACTCCGGCAGCGATCATCCCGAGGGGCTTGAGACGACCCTGGCGTTGCTGGAGGCCGAAGCCGCCCGCCTGCCCGCCGACGTCAGCCGCGTTCAGACCCAGGGGTTCTCGACCGTCGCCGACGACGGCTCGCTGAAAGCCCAGGCGCGCGCCGACGCCCTCAAGATCACCGCCCGGCTCGAGGCGCCGATCCAGGTCGTCCTGACCGGCCACTACGACACCGTCTACCCGGCCGACAGCGCCTTCCAGACCGTGACTGCGCGCCCCGACGGCGCCCTGAACGGCCCGGGCATCGCCGACATGAAGGGCGGCATCTCCGTCATGCTCGGCGCTCTGGAGGCCTTCGAGACCCATCCGGACAAGGACCGCGTCGGCTGGACCGTCCTCCTGTCGCCCGATGAGGAGATTGGTTCGCCCGCCTCGGCCCCGCTGCTGGCCGAGCTCGGTGCCCGCGGCCATGTCGGCATGACCTACGAGCCCGCCCTGGCGGACGGCAAGCTGGCCGGCGCGAGGAAGGGCAGCGGCAACTTCCACCTCATCGTCGCCGGCAAGGCGGCCCACGCCGGACGCGCCTTCGACGAGGGCCGAAACGCTGTCGCCGGCGCCGCCCTGGTCGCGGCGGCGCTGCACGCCCTGAACGGCCAGCGCGAGGGCGTGACCGTCAACGTCGCCCGCATCTCCGGCGGCGGGGCGCTGAACGTCGTCGCCGACAACGCCGTCGTGCGCTTCAACGTGCGCGTCCCGGACCAGACTTCGGCCGATTGGATCAAGGCCGCCATCGACGAGATCGCCGCCTCCCCGCCTTTCGAAGGCTTGATCTTGGCGCTGCACGGCGGCTTCACCCGCCCGCCGAAACCGATGGATGCTTCACAGGTCGCCCTGTTCGAGGCGGTCCGCCAGACCGGGGCCTTGCTCGGCCAGACCATCGCCTGGTCCCCCTCCGGCGGCGTCTGCGAGGGCAATAACCTGCACGCCGCCGGCCTGCCCAACATCGACACCCTGGGCGTCCGGGGCGGACTGATCCACTCGCCCGACGAGTTCGCCTGGCCCGACAGCTTCGTGGAGAGGGCCCAGCTGTCTCTTCTCATGCTGTGCAAATTCGCATCGGGAGAGATCGACGCTCTGGCCCTGAAGCGCCTGCGGATGGAGGGCGTCTGATGCTCGTCGTCCGTCCCGCCGGTCCCGCCGACCTGGATCATCTGCTGGAGCTGGCCATCCTGTCGGGCCCCGGCTTCACCAGCCTGCCGGAAGACCCCGACCAGCTGGTCGAGCGCCTCGACATCAGTCGCGACAGCTTCGGCGGCGTCCTGTCGCCCCAGGACCGCTGGTACACCCTGATGATGGAGGAGACCGACACCGGGGACGTGGACGGCATCGCCTCGGTCAAGGCGGCCGTGGGTTTGAAACGACCGTTCTTCTCCTTCCGGCTCGTGAACCAGGCGGCCCAGTCGCCGTCGCTGAACATCCGGCTGGACCACCAGACTCTGCAGCTGGTCAACGAATGCACCGGCTGGACCGAGGTCGGCTCGCTGTTCCTGAAGGCCGACCGGAGGAAGGGCGGCGCCGGCCGCCTGCTCAGCCAGTCGCGTTACATGCTGATCGGCGCCGAACCCGAGCTGTTCGCCGACATGGTGCTGGCCGAACTCAGGGGGGTCTTCACGCCCGACGGGGCCTGCCCCTTCTGGGACCACGTCGCGCACAAGTTCTTCCCGATGGAGTTCGACGAAGCCGATCTGATGACCGGTTCGACCGACAAGCAATTCATTCTGGACCTCGCCCCGCGCCACCCCATCTACGTCGACCTGCTGCCCGAGCCCGCCCGCGCGGTCATCGGCAAGGTGCACCCGCAGGGCGTGGCGGCGATGGCCCTGCTGGAGTCTGAAGGGTTCCGCCCGAACGGCCTGGTGGACATCTTCGACGCCGGCCCCACCGTCGCCTGCCAGCGCGACCACATCCGCACCGTGCGCGACGCGCGCCGTCTGACTGTCCACATCACCGATGACGTCGACGCCGAACTGCCCGCCCTGATTTCGACCGACAGCGTCTCCGCCTTCCGCGCGGTCCGGGCCAAGGCCCAGATCGAAGGCGAAACCGTGCGCCTGACCCCCGAGGTCGCGGACGCGCTCAAGCTCGGCGACGGCGAGGTCGCGCGGGTCAAGACGTGAGAACCCCATGACGGACGGCAAGCTCTACATCGACGGCCGATGGACCGAGGGACGCGGCGACGGCTTCGCCTCCTTCGATCCGGCGACCGAGGCGCGCGTCTGGCGCGGAAACGAGGCCTCGACCGATCAGGTCGGCCAGGCCGTCGCCGCCGGCCGGGCCGCCTTCCCCGACTGGGCCGACCGCCCGCGCGACGAGCGGATTGCGGCGATGAAGCGCTACCAGGCCGCGCTGAAGGCCCGCGCGCCCGCCTTCGCCGAGGCGATCAGCCACGAGACCGGCAAGGCTCTGTGGGAGACCACCGCCGAACTCGGCGCCATGGCCGGGAAAGTCGACATCTCCATCCGCGCCTATGACGAGCGCACCGGCGAGCGCACCTCCGAAACCGCCTTCGGCCACGCGACGCTCCGGCATCGCCCGCACGGCGTGGCGGCCGTGCTGGGACCCTTCAACTTCCCCGGCCATCTGCCGAACGGCCACATCGTCCCCGCCCTGCTTGCCGGTGACACGGTCGTGTTCAAGCCATCCGAGGAGACGCCCCACGCCGGCCAGCTGATCGCCGAATGCCTGGAGGAGGCCGACCTGCCAGCGGGCGTCTTCAACCTCGTCCAGGGCGGGCGCGACGTCGGCGCCGCCCTGCTGGACCAGCCGATCGACGCCCTGATGTTCACCGGCTCGGGGGCTGCGGGCGCGCATTTCCGCAGGAAGTTCGCGGACGATCCGCATGTGATCCTGGCGCTGGAGTTGGGCGGCAACAACCCGCTGGTCGTCTGGGACGCCGCGGATGCCGAGGCCGTCGCCGGTCTCGTCGTCCAGTCCGCCTTCGTCACCACGGGCCAGCGGTGCAGCTGCGCCCGCCGCCTGATCGTGCCGGACGGCGCGGCCGGGGACGCCGTGATCGAAGCTGTCGACAGCCTGGTTGATCGGTTGATTTTTGCCCCCTGGGACTCGACGCCGGAGCCCTACGGCGGTCCGCTGATCTCCAAGCGCGCGGCCGAGCAGGCGCTCGGCGCGCTCCAACAGCGGATCGAACTGGGCGCCAAGGTAATCCGCCCCTCCGGCCCCGTCGACAACCTGCCCGCCGCCTTCGTCCGGCCCGCCATCCTTGACGTCACCGGCGTCGACGTGCCGGACGAGGAGATGTTCGCCCCCTTCCTTTCGGTCACCCGCGTCGCCTCATTCGATGACGCGATCGCGCAGGCTAACGCGACCCGCTACGGCCTGAGCGCGGGCCTGATTTCGGACGACCCGGCCAACTGGGACCGCTTCCTCCGCCGCATCCGCGCAGGCGTCGTCAACTTCAACCGACCGACGACGGGGGCCGCCGGAGACATGCCCTTCGGAGGCCTCGGCGCCAGCGGCAACCATCGCCCGAGCGCCTACTACGCCGCCGACTATTGCGCCTATCCGGTCGCCAGCTTTGAGGCCGGCGCGGTCCGGAACATCGAGGGCGAGATGAAAGGGCTGAGGTCGTGACCGCCGCCGTCGAAGCTAACGCCGACGGCCTGATCGGGCCGACGCATTCCTACGCGGGCCTCAGCCCCGGCAACCTCGCCTCCAGCCTGAACAAGGGCGAGGCGTCCAACCCGCGCGCGGCGGTCCTGCAGGGCCTCGACAAGATGAAGCGGCTGGCGGACCTGGGCCTGCCGCAGTTCGTCCTGCCGCCGCACGAGCGGCCGAACATCCCCTTCCTGCGCAGCCTCGGCTTCACCGGCTCCGACACCGCGGTGCTGGAACGCGCCTGGAAGGACGCCCCCAGCTTCGCCGCCGCCGCCTGCTCGGCCAGCCCCATGTGGGCCGCCAACGCCGCGACGGTGACGCCAAGCCCCGACAGCGCCGATGGCCGCGTTCACTTCACGCCCGCCAACCTCGTCACCAACCTGCACCGCAGCCTGGAGCACGCCCAGACGAAGCGGGCACTGGACGCCCTGTTCCCGGATCCCGCCCGCTTCGCTGTCCACGACGCCCTGTCGCCCGTCGCCCACCTCGCCGACGAGGGCGCGGCCAACCACGTGCGCCTCTGCGCCGAGCACGGAGCACCCGGCGTCAATCTGCTCGTCTGGGGCCGTGACGCCTTCGAGGCCTGGGACGGCCCCTTCCCCGCCCGCCAGACGCGGCAGGCGTCGGAGGCCGTCGCCCGCCGCCACGGCGCGTCCGCGCCGGTGCTGGCCCAGCAATCCCGCGCGGCCATCGCGGGGGGCACCTTCCACAATGACGTCGTCTGCGTCGGCGCGCTGGACACCCTGTTCCACCACGACCTGGCCTTCGAGGACACGGCCGCGACCCACGCCGCCATCCGCGCGGCCGCGCAAGGCTTCGACCCGATCTTCGTCGAGGTCTCCTCCGCCGACCTGCCGCTGGCCGACGCCATCTCCAGCTATCTGTTCAATTCCATGCTGGTCAGCCTGCCGGGCGAGGACCGCCTGACCTTGATCTGCCCGACCGAGACCCGCGACAACCCGAGGAGCCACGTGGTCGCGCAAGGCCTGGTCGCCTCCAACGGCCCCATCGGTTGGGTCGAATACGTCGACGTGCGCCAGTCGATGCGCAACGGCGGCGGCCCCGCCTGCCTGCGCTTGCGCGTCGTCCTGACCGAGGCGGAGCTGGCCGCGACCAATGCCGCCATGCGCCTGACCGACGCCCTTCACGCCCACCTGTCCGCCTGGGCCGAGCGTCACTACCGCGACCGCCTGACGCCCTCCGACCTCGCCGATCCGGCCCTGATCGACGAGAGCCGGGCGGCGCTGGACGAACTGACCGGTCTGATCGGCCTCGGCTCGGACTTCTATCCCTTCCAGCGCGTTTGAGATGGCGGCGCTGACCCACCGCATCGCCACCGAGGCCGACATCCCGGCTATCGTCGCCCTGATGGACCGGGCCATCGCAGGGCCGCTCGCCGCCTTCCTGACGCCCGAGCAGATCGCGGCCAGCCGCGTGTTGATGGGCCTGGACAGCCAGATCATCGCCGACCGCACCTATTTCGTCGTCGAGACCGACGGCGTGCTCGTCGGCTGCGGCGGCTGGAGCCGACGGATCACTACCTACGGCGGCGACCACACGCCCGGTCGCGCGCCTGCGCCCCTGACGCCCGGCGTCGATGCCGCCCGGGTGCGGGCCATGTACACCCACCCGGACCACGTCCGGCGCGGTATAGGCCGACGGATCCTCGACCTGTGCGAAGCGGGCGCCCGCGCCGACGGCTACGACCGGGTGGAGCTGGTGGCCACGATGGGCGGGGAGCCTCTGTATCTCGCCGCCGGCTACGCGGAGATCGAGCGGTTCGAGGACGACCGGGGCGGCGTGCCCGTGCCTCTGGTGCGGATGGGCAAGTCGCTGATCGCCTGATAGCCAAGGGCCGTGGCCGACGGCGCCGCCATTTTCGCCGTCGGCTTCATGATGCGTCCGGTCTGACCGCGTGGCGGATCAGTTTGCGAGGCGACGCAGAAACGATGGGATTTCCAGATCGTCCTCGGCCGGGGCGGGCTCGGGCGCGGTCTGGGCGGTCTGGCGAAGTTCCGGCTGGGGCTGCGGCTGGCGCGACGGCTGAACCGGGGCGTAGGCCGTCTGGGCCCGCGGCTTCTTGCCGAACAGGCTCCAGCCCGAGCGACGGTGATCAGGCTCCTGATAGACGGGCTCCTCGGCGCGGGCCGGGGCAGCCGGGGCGTCGAAGTAGAGATCGCCCTGGTCCGACGCCGCAGGGGCGACGCGGCCGTGATCCTGCTCGAACGCCTCGACCCACGGATCGACGATGGGCTCCAGCTTGCGCTCGTCCTCGGCGACGTGGATGACCGGCTCGGGCGCGCGGGCCACGGCGGGCTCCGGGGCCTGGAAGGTCGGGACAATCGGGGCGGGCTCCGGCGCGCGATAGGCGGCGGCGACGGCGGCCTCGCGGCGGGCGGGCTCGCTGCGCAGCGGGGCCTGGGCGACCGGCTCGGCGCGGCGCGGCTCGTGGAAGGCCGGCTGACGCGTGGCGACCGGCTCGATCTTGGCGGTGGCGACCTCGTCCATGCCGGTGGCGACCACCGAGACGCGGATCTTGCCGTCCAGCGCCGGGTCGAAGGCCGCGCCGAAGATGATGTTGGCGTCGCCGTCCACCTCGGCCGAGATGGCGTTGGCGGCCTCGTCGACTTCCAGCAGGGTCATGTCCAGGCCGCCGGTGATGTTCACCAGCACGGCCTTGGCGCCCTTCAGGCTGGTCTCGTCCAGCAGGGGGTTGGCGATGGCGTTCTGGGCGGCCAGCAAGGCGCGGTCGTCGCCGGTGGCCTCGCCGGTGCCCATCATCGCCTTGCCCATTTCGGACATGACGGCGCGGACGTCGGCGAAGTCGAGGTTGATGAGGCCCGGCAGGATCATCAGGTCGGTGATCGAGCGCACGCCCGAATGCAGCACCTGGTCGGCCATGCCAAACGCGTCGGCGAAGGTCGTGCGCTCATTGGCGACGCGGAACAGGTTCTGGTTCGGAATGACGATCAGGGTGTCGACGTAGCGCTGCAGCTCGGCGATGCCCGCGTCGGCCAGTCGCATGCGGTGGCGGCCCTCGAAGGTGAAGGGCTTGGTCACGACGCCGACGGTCAGGATGCCGCGATCGCGCGCGCACTTGGCGATGATCGGTGCGGCGCCCGTGCCGGTGCCGCCGCCCATGCCGGCGGTGATGAAGACCATGTGCGCGCCTTCCAGGTGCGCGTGGATCTCGTCGGCGGATTCCTCGGCAGCGTTCATGCCGACTTCGGGGTGGGCGCCGGCGCCGAGACCCTGCGTGATCGTCTCGCCCAGCTGGATGCGCCGGTCGGTCTTGGCGAAGGACAGGTGCTGGGCGTCGGTGTTGGCGACCACAAACTCGACGCCTTCCAGGCCCGCGTCGATCATGTTGTTGACGGCGTTGCCGCCCGCGCCGCCGACGCCGAACACGACGATCCGAGGCTTCAGTTCCGTGGCCTGCGGCCGCACCAGCGAGAGAGACATCCGTTAACCGACCTTCTTTTCCGACCCTGCTCTTGACGACCGACCGCCGCGAAACCCCGCCGTTCGCATTGGTTATGAGCGCGTTAAGGATCACCCAGCGCCGTTAAGAGAAGGTTACCGGATAGCGTGAGTCGGGCCTGTGCGAAGGCGTTCAGAAAGCGTCGCAGCACAAATACAGAGGGAAAACGAAAGAGGGGCGGCCCTCGCGGACCGCCCCTCCATTCCTTGCCGTAAGGCGACGCTTAGAACGGCCGGAAGTTCAGGCCGATGAAGAAGCGCGTGCCGTAGGGGTCGAAGTTCGACGTCAGCGTGCCGCCGAGGTAGCGGGACTGCTCCGCGTCGAAGGCGTTCACGACACCGGCGCGCAGCGACAGGTCGTCGCGAACGTTCCAGCGGACCGTGAAGTCGTGACGGGCGAAGTTACCGGTGTTCAGACCATCGACCAAACGGGTGTCGGCGTTGTTCACGAAGTCACGCGGCGAGATGATGTCCTGGGCCGTCTGCCAGTCCACGGTCCAGTTGACGCTCCACGTCGTGTTCGGCGTGTAGGTCAGCGAGGAGGTGAAGCGGACGCGCGGGAAGAACACCGTCGAGCCGAGTTCCGTGCCGTCCGTCGGATCCGATGCGTTCAGGAACTGCTCCTGCTCGATCAGCCACAGGCCGCCGATGGAGTAGTCCAGACGACCCCAGTTGCGGCCGATCATCTCGTCGAAGTCGTACGAATACCGGGCTGTGAAGTCGAGACCACGGGTGGTCAGGGCGGCATAGTTCACCGAGCCTTGGATGAAGCCGCCGATCGGGTCACCCGCCGGCGCACCGATGTAGAACTCGCGGCCCGGGGTCGGGTCACGACGGAAGATGGTGGCGCAGGCCGCCGAGTTCAGCGAGGCGCCGTTCACGCAGTTGTTCGCGGCGGTCTGGGCGGTCACGGCCGCGATCACGTTCGTGATCTCGATCTCGTAGTAGTCCAGGATCAGGCTGAAGTTCGGAATGAAGCGGGGTTCCAGCACCGTCGAGAAGGTGAAGGATTCCGATTCTTCCGGCTGCAGGAACGGGTTGCCGCCGAGCACGCCAGCGACGCCCGAAGTGTAGATCGGGATGAAGTCGTCGGCCGTACCTGGCGTTGTACCCGCGAAGTCGAAAGAACGACCTTGGGCAGCGGCCAACGCCGTGCAGTTCGCGATCCGGTTCTGGCGGATCTCGGCGTTCGTCTGGGTGATGATGTTTTGCGTGGCGCAGGGATCGACCACGCCGTTGAAGAACGTCTGCGAGAAGGGCGAGAAGTTCTCCGACAGGTTCGGCACCCGGATCGAGGTGTTGAAGCTGGTCTTGAAGGCGATGTCCTGGATCGGACGATAGACCAGGTTCACGCCATAGACTTCCTGCTCGCCGACGGTGGTATAGTCGGCGAAGCGGTACGAACCCGACAGCTCGGCGTAGTCGCCCAGCCAGCCGTCGCGGAAGAGCGGCACGGCCAGTTCCGCGAAGACTTCGTCGGTCTCGTACTCGGCGCCCGGGAAGTCCGCGCCGGTGTTGAGGAACAGCAGGCGGTTGCCCGTGGTGCGCGAACGGCCGAGGCCCTCGACGTATTCACGGCGGTGCTCGGCGCCGATGGCGACGCCGATCGGACCGGCGCCCCAGAAGTCCCACAGCTGGCCGGACACGGCGCCCAGGAACTGTTCCTGTTCGTTGACGTGGCTGACCGAGATGTTGGCCGTCACATAGTTCAGCGCGGCCTGGCTCTGGTTGCCAGCGCCGAACACGTTCAGCGGCTGGCACTGGTTCAGGTCGGCGGTGCCTTCCGGCGTGGACGTGAGGAGCGCGCCGCGTTGGGCGTTGAGGGCGGCGCTCCGGTCGGCCGGGTTCAGGCCTTGGGCCGCGAGGATACGCGCACGGCAGACGATGGCGCCGGGCGACCCCAGGACGCCCGCCGTGTCGACCACGGCGTCGGCGGCCAAGGCAAAGCGATTCACATCGACGCCGAACTCGAGGTTCTCGTTGCGGGCTTCGCCGTAGACGTAGGACAGGTCCCACGCCACGTTGTCGACGAACAGGAAGCGGTCATGCTGACCGTTCAGGCCGATGACGAAGCGCTCGACCTCGCGCGTGTTTTCCTGGAAGCGTTGCGGGCCGAACATCGAGTGACGCGCCCAGGGGGCGGCGATCGTCGTGGTCGGAGCGCCGGGCGTCGTCTGCGTCGGAGCGCCGAAGTTGGTGACCGTGTTGTTCTGGATGGCCGTGCGCAGGTTGGCCGGCAGGTAGGCGTTGTCCAGACGCAGGTCGAACTGCGACACGGCGCGGATCAGGTTGGTCTGCGTCGCGGTGTAGCTGGTGTCCGACAGGAAGATGTCGAAGAAGGTCGGCTGCGAGATGTCGCGCGTATCTTCGGTGATGAACTTGTACTCGGCGGTCAGATTGATGCTGTCGGTGACCGAGAAGTTCGCGCCGACCTGATAGCGCTGCGACTCCGATTCCGGCAGGCGCGACTCGGTGGCGAAGTTGTTCGGGTTCTCGCCGTCGCCGCCGATGTTGAACACGCGGCTGGCGCCCGTGTTGCCGATGCGCTGACCGAAGTTGGCCAGGCGCGCGGTCGTGCCGTCGAACCAGTAGGTGCGGGTCGGATCGACGCTGTAGCAGGTGGCGCCGGTCAGGCTGGTGCAGTTCGCGGTGGGGACGTCGGGGTCGTTCAGCGGGCTGGGCTGCTGGGCGTTGGCCAGGGTGGTCTGACCCCAGCGCGGACGGTCGAGACGGCGCAGGCCGCTGTAGAGCAGGTTGTCCGTGGTGCTGTCGAACGGCGACGCGGCCGGGTCGGCGTCGTTGCCGACCAGGGTCCACGCGTCCTCGATCCAGTCGATGGCGAGGCTGGAGGCTTCCTCGTTACGGTCGTATTCGGCGTGGGCGTAGAGGTTCAGGCGATCGTCGAACAGGTTGATGCCGGCGAGCGCCGACACGCGGTTGTTGGTGGCTTCGCCGCCCTGGACGATCTGGCCGTAATTGGCGTCGATCTCCAGGCCCTCGAAGTCCTTGCGGAGCACGAAGTTCAGCACGCCCGAGACGGCGTCGGCGCCGTAAACCGACGAGGCGCCGCCGGTGACGATCTCGATGTTCTCGATCAGCAGACGCGGAATGCTGTCGATGTCGACCGCGAGGCTGCCCTGGGCGGCGCCGACGTGACGGCGGCCGTCAACCAGGGTCAGGGTGCGGCCCGAACCCAGCGAGCGCAGGTTCGGCAGCGACAGACCGCCGTCGTTCAGGCCCGAGCCCGTGGTGTCCGACGGAACCACCGAGTTCGACAGGGCCGGAATGGTGGCCAGGTAGTCGATGACGGTCGTCTGACCGGTCGTCAGCAGGTCTTCCCGCTCGACCTGGATCAGCGGGGTCGCCGAGTTGGTCGGGTCGCGGCGGATGCGCGAACCGGTGACGACGATCTCTTCGACCTGCGTGGCGTCTTCATCCTGGCCGCTCTGGGCGTCCTGGGCGAAGGCCGGGGCGGACATGGCGATCATGCCGGCCAGCACCGTGGTTCCGAAGAGATAGTTGCGCTTTGACGTATTCATGCGTGCCCCTTGAGCCCTGAAACTATGGTCACTCTTGTCGGATGGTGACCGTCGGGCCGGGACGCTACCGATAAATTACGCGACTGCAACGATTACGGCGGCGAAAAGCCCTTCAAGCGGCGTTTTTGTTACAGTCAGGACACAGTCGGGACACAGCCCCAGTCTTCGTCAAAGGTTGTCGCGCAGCCAACCGGCGGCCCGCGCGACCAGATTGCCGCGATGCACACGGGGCGCGTCCGCTGCGGTGATCTGTCGCGACATCAGCTTGCGGGCTGAAACGGCCTCTCGGGGACCGTAGGCCGCCCTCAGCAAGACACCTGCCGCCGAACAGAAGGCCGGGCCGGCCGCCGAGTCGGCCAGGTGTGGGGCGCGCTGGGGGCGGCCCAGACGCACCGGGCGATCAAACACCCGCACCGCCAGCTCGCGCACGCCATTCAGCTGGCTCGCGCCGCCGGTCAGGACCAGCCCCGCTCCGGGATCGAGACCCGCGCCCGCCGCCTTGAGTCGATCCCGCAACAGTTCGAGCGTTTCTTCGACGCGCGGCGCAATGACCGTCTTCAACATGGCGCGAGGCACGATGACGGGGCCGGCCCCGGGCTCCTCGCCGCGCGGCGGGGCCTCCAGCATCTCGCGGTCCTCGTGGGCCGCCGCCATGGCCGAGCCGTGCAGGGTCTTCAGCCGTTCCGCCCCCGCCTTGGATGTCGACAGACCCCGGGCGATGTCGGCGGTCACGTGATCGCCGCCGACGTTCAGCGATTCGATGTGCAGCAGGGACCGCCCGCCCCAGACGGCGGCCGAGGTCGAGCCCCCGCCCATGTCGATGCAGACGCAGCCGAGGTCCATCTCGTCCTCTTCCAGGGCGGCGAGGGACGACACGACCGGCGCGGCGGCCACGCCTTGCAGGTCGAGGTGGGCCAGTTCCAGGCAGTGGCTCAGCGCATTGAAGGCGCTCTCGGCCATCGACACGACCAGCAGGTCGAGCCCGAGCGACCCGCCCCGCATGGAACGCGGGTCATGCACCCCCCTCGCCCCGTCCACGGACCAGGCGATGGGCAGGACGTGGATCGGCCGACGGTTCGGCAAACGGATCTGGGCCAGAGCCATGCCGATGGCGCGGGCCAGGTCGGCGTCGCCGATGGGATTGGCCCCCAGCGACACCCGGGCCTGCACCCGATGGCTGGCCATCTGGCCGATGGCGGTCGTGACGACGACGCCGGAGACGGGCGCGCCGGCCGTGCGCTCGGCCCGCTCCACGGCGTGACCGATGGCCTGGGCCGCCTCGTCCATGTTGACGATGGAGCCGCCGCGCACGCCCTTGGACTGGACGTGACTGGCGCCCGCCACCCGGATGGTGCGGTCGGCGTGGCGCACGCCGTCGGGTTTCATGATGAAGCAGGCGACCTTGGACTGACCCAGGTCCAGGGCCGCCACCACGGGCGCGCGGCTCGCCAGCCTGCTCGCGTCCGCCGCCGGATCGACCTTCTTGCCCGCCATCCCGTGAAGTCCCCTACTCTACTGTCGTTCAGGCCGAGGCGCCGGGCCGCACGGCCACCTGGCCCTCGGTGCGAAGGTCGATGCGGGCGAAGCCCAGCTCCAGCAGCCGCTCGCGCTGATCCAGCGCGTCCAGCTGGATCAGCGCCGCCTCCTGATTGAGCGCCGGCAACTGGATGATTCCGCCGTCCTTGAGCCTCAAATCCCAGCGCCGCTCATCGACCCGCACGATGGCGTCCACCCGCCCCATCAGGCGCGGACGCTGGGCGAGCAGCGGCAGAAGCGCCCCCGCCGCCGCATCGGCGCCCTTGCCCACCACCAGCGGCAGGTTGGGATAGCGCCCGGCGTCGGCGCCTGGAATGGCGCGGCCCTCGCTGTCGATGACGTAGGTCCGCCCGCCGGTCTGCCAGACGGCGAGCCGGTCATGCTCCTTGACCTCGACGATCAGGGTGTCCGGCAGCAGGCGCACCACCCGCGCCTCCCTGACCCAGCCGACCTGCTCCACGCTGGCCTTCAGCGCATCGAGATCCAGCGTCGTGATCGGCTGACCCGCCTCCACGTCCAGCGCGCGCTGGATCGCCGGCGTCGCCTCATCCGAGGCGCCCGTGATGTGCACACGATTGAGCGTCAGCCCTAGGCCTGTCGTGACACCGTCCATGCCGCTCGACAGCGACTGCCCGATCCGCTCGGCACGCGACCCTGTCGCCATGACCAGGGCCAGCACCGCCACGCCCGCGCAGATGGAAATCACCACGGCGCGCGGACTCAGATCGAGCCGCCCCAGCGCCGCCATCTTGCCGGGCACGCCGCCGGCGTTCTGGGGCGCGCGGCCCCGGCCCTGCCCTCGGGCTCCCGCGCTGCGTTTCGGAGCCGGCGCGGACTGCGCGCGTCGACCGCCGCGAACTACCGCGGGCATGAGGCGTCCTCCACCATCCACCGGACCAGGTCTTGATAACTCATGCCCAGATGCGCGGCCTGCTCTGGAACGAGCGAGGTCGGCGTCATGCCGGGCTGGGTGTTGACCTCCAGAAGGACGAGCACATCCTTAACATCGTCATAACGGAAGTCGGTCCGGCTGACCCCGCGACACCCCAGGGCGGCATGCGCCAGCTCGGATTCCCTGAGCGCCGCCTCGAAGACGTGGGCGGGCAGATCGGCCGGAAGCTTGTGGACGGATCCGCCCGGCGCGTACTTGGCCTCATAATCGTAGAAGCCCTTGACCGGGGTGATGTCTGTCACCGTCAGCGCGCGCGGCCCGGTGGCCTCGCCGATGACCGCCACGGCCAGCTCGCGGCCTGGGATGTAGGGCTCGACCATGACCAGGTCGCCATAGGTCCAGCTGTCGGCCCCGACCTCGGCCTGCGGTCCGTTGGCGCCCTCCGGCACCAGATAGACGCCGACGGAGGACCCCTCGGCATTGGGCTTGACGATGTAGGGGGGCGGGATGACGTGGCGACGCGCCACCTCGTGTCGGTCGAACAGGCCGCCGCCCGGCACCGCCACGCCCGCCGCCTTCAGGATCGACTTGGTCTTGTCCTTGTCCATCGTCAGGGCCGAGGCCAGGACCCCGGAGTGGGTGTAGGGGATCTGCAGCGTCTCCAGGATGCCCTGGACGCATCCGTCCTCGCCCCACTCGCCATGCAGCGCGTTCAGGACGATGTCGGGTTTGAGGTCGCTCAGCACCTGGGCCAGGTCACGGCCCGCGTCGACGCGGCTGACCCGCGCGACCTGCCCTTCCAGGGCGTCGGCGCAGCCCTTGCCCGACGACAGCGACACTTCCCGCTCCGAGGAGAGCCCCCCCATCAGGACGGCGACGTGCAGCTCTGACAGGGATCGGGACATGGGGGCTGTTCTAGCGGGTACTTATGACGGGCGGCCGAGCCTCTTGATCTCCCACTCAAGGTTTACGCCGAGTTTACTTTGAACCTCGGCCCGCACGGTTTCGCCCAGTCCCTCGATGTCGGCGGCGGTCGCCTCGCCAGGGTTGATCATGAAGTTGGAGTGGAGCTCGCTGAACTTGGCGCCGCCGCCGGTGACCCGGTGCAGCCGCCCGCGCCAGCCTGCCTCATCCACAAGCTTCCAGGACGAATGGCCGGGCGGGTTCTTGAAGGTCGAGCCGCCGGTCTTCTCGCGGATCGGCTGGGTCTGTTCGCGCCGCGCGGTGATCTCGGCGATGCGGGCGGCGACGGAGTCGGGATCATCCGGCGTCCCGCGATAGATCGCCTCGATCCAGAGGATGTCGGCCGGGGCTTCGGAGTGGCGGTAAGTGTAGCCGAAGTCGGCCAGCGCATAGTCGACCCGCTCGCCCGACCGCGTCAGCCCCCAGGCCGAGACGAGGACGTCCTTCGTCTCCGACCCATAGCAGCCCGCGTTCATGACCAGCGCCCCGCCGATCGTGCCGGGAATACCGGCGTAGAACTCCAGCCCCGCGATCCCGGCTTTGGCCGAGGCCTTGGCCACCATGGCGTCCAGCGCGCCCGCACCGGCCGTGATCGTGTCGCCGTCCGTGGTGATCCCGGCGAAGGGTCGCCCCGCCAACCGGATCACCACGCCCTCGACCCCTCCGTCGCGCACGATGACGTTGGAGCCGACGCCGAGCACCGTCACCGGCACGGCCGGGTCGAGCGCCTTCAGGAAGCCGGCCAGATCCTCGGCGTCAGCCGGGATGAACAGCACATCGGCAGCCCCGCCGACGCGGAACCAGGTGTAGGGGGCCAGCGGCTCATCCAGCACCAGCTTCCCACGCACGGCTGGCATACCATCGCGCCAGTCGGTCATTCGCCGGCCCTCTGATACGACACCATCCGGTCCAGCCGCTCCAGCTGATGCGCCTCCAGGCCCTCGCCCGTGGCATGCATTGGCTTGTCGTCGCCGAGCTCCAGCCAGCCGATGCGCCCCTCCGCCCCCCAGTGCATCTCCAGCGGCGCGGCTTCCGGATCGTCCAGGCTGCCGATCGTGACGTTCATCCAGTCGCTGTCCTTGTAGGCGAAGGTCAGCGGCGTGCCGCACGCCGCGCAGAAACCGCGCTCCGCCACCGACGAGCTCTCGAAGATCGACAGCGGACCCTCGAAAACGACCTTCGACTTGGGCGCTCCGGCCAGGGCCGCGAACACGCCGCCGGTCGCCTTCTGGCACATGCGGCAATGGCAGAAGTGATTGTGCGACACCCCGCCCTCGATGCGGTAGCGAACCGCCCCGCACTGGCAGCCGCCCGTCACCACGCTCACGCCAGCGCCTCCAGCTGAGCCGGCAGCGCATAGGCCCAGGCGGTAATGTCTCCGGCCCCCAGCAGCACGACCACGTCGCCCGCCTTGGCCTCCTCGGCGATGACGCGCGGCAGGACGGCGGCGTTCTCCAGCGCAGACACCCGCAGGTGGCCGTAGCGACGGATGCCGTCCACCAGGGCCTGCTTGTCCACCCCCTCGATCGGCTGCTCGCCCGCCGCATAGACGTCGGCGACGATGACGCTGTCGGCGTCCGAGAAACTGGTCGAGAACTCGTCCATCAGGTCGCGCAGGCGGGTGAAGCGGTGGGGCTGCACCACGGCGATGACCCGGCCCCCGCCCTCCGTGGTCTGGGCCACCTGCCGCGCGGCCTTCAGCACGGCGGCGATCTCGACGGGGTGATGGCCGTAGTCGTCGACGATGCGCACCCCGTTGACGACGCCCGTCGTCGTGAAGCGCCGCTTGACCCCGGCGAACGCAGCCAGACCCGCGCGGATCGCCTCGTCGGACACATCCAGTTCGCGCGCCACGGCGATGGCGGCCAGAGCGTTGGCCACGTTGTGCCACCCCGCCATGGGCAGGTGCACATTCTCGATCCGCACCGGCTCATCCAGCGCCGCTAGCCCCCTGCCCTGGATCAGCACGTCGAACCGGCAGCCGTCCGGCCCCATCTGGCAGTTGTCCGCGCGGACCATCGCCTGGGGGTTCATGCCGTAGGTGACGATGCGCCGGTTATCGATGGAGGCGACCAGCCGCTGGACCTCCGGATGGTCCAGGCACACGGCCGCGAAGCCGTAGAAGGGGATGTTCTCGACGAAGTCGCAGAAGGCCTGCCGCACCCGGTCGAAGTCGCCGTAGTGATCCAGGTGCTCCGGATCGATGTTGGTGACGATCGCCACCGTCGACTTCAGGCGCAGGAAGCTGCCGTCCGACTCGTCCGCCTCGACCACGATCCAGTCGCCGTCGCCGACCTTGGCGTTGGTGCCGTAGGCATTGATGATGCCGCCGTTGACCACCGTCGGGTCCAGCCCCGCCGCGTCCAGCAGGGCCGCCACCATCGATGTCGTCGTGGTCTTGCCGTGGGTGCCGCCGACCGCGATCGAGAACTGCAGCCGCATCAGCTCGGCCAGCATCTCGGCGCGGCGGACCAGCGGAATCCGCCGCTCGCGGGCCACCATCATCTCGGGGTTCGTCGCCTTGACGGCGGTGGAATAGACGACGGCCGACACGCCCTCGCCCACATGGGCCGCGTCGTGACCGATGAAGATCTTGGCCCCCAGGGCCGCCAGCCGTTCCGTGTTGGCGCTCGCCTTGGCGTCGGAGCCCTGCACCGAATAGCCGATCTTGAGCATGATCTCGGCGATGCCGCTCATGCCGATGCCGCCGATGCCGACGAAGTGGACAGGGCCGAGGTCGAAGGGGACGGGGCGAAGGCGCGCGATCATCGTCGCGCCTTAGCAAGGGCCGTGCAGGAATGCACGGGGGGCGCTCTCGCTGTCGTGTTGGAGCGGAATCAACGCCGCCTTAACCGTAAGGATTCACCGTACGGCCTTCAGCGTAGCCGGGGCCGCCTTCGTGACCGATCTCAAGACCGACATTCTGCACATCGGCGACTGCATCGAGGTGCTGAAGAGCCTGCCGGACCGCTCGGTCGACATGGTCTTCGCCGATCCGCCCTACAATCTCCAGCTGGGCGGCGACCTGCTGCGTCCCGACAACTCCAAGGTCGACGCGGTCGATGACGACTGGGACAAGTTCTCCAGCTTCGCCGCCTATGACGCCTTTTGTCGCGAATGGCTGGCCGAGTGCCGCAGGGTGCTTAAAGAAGAGGGCTCGATCTGGGTGATCGGCAGCTATCACAACGTTTTCCGGCTGGGCGCCGCCATCCAGGACCTCGGCTACTGGGTTCTGAACGACATCATCTGGCGCAAATCCAACCCCATGCCGAACTTCAAGGGGACGCGCTTCACCAACGCCCATGAGACCCTGATCTGGGCCGCCAAGTCGCGCGAGCAGAAGCGCTACACCTTCAACTACGACGCCCTGAAAGCCTTTAACGAAGACACCCAGATGCGCTCGGACTGGACGCTGGCCCTGTGCACCGGCGAGGAGCGGATCAAGGGCGAAGACGGCAAGAAGGCACACCCGACCCAGAAGCCCGAGGCCCTTCTACACCGCGTGCTGCTGGCCGCGACCCGGCCCGGCGACGTGGTGCTGGACCCCTTCTTCGGCACGGGCACGACCGGCGCGGCGGCCAAGCGGCTGGGCCGCCACTGGATCGGCATCGAGCGCGATCCCGAGTACGCCAGGGTCGCCGAAAAGCGGATCAAGGCCGTGCGCCCCGCTGCGCCCGAAGACCTCATGGTCATGGGCTCCAAGAAGGCCGAGCCCAAGGTGCCGTTCGGCGCCCTGGTGGAGGCCGGGCTGCTGGCGCCGGGCGACGTCCTCTATTGCCCCAAGGGCGAGCGCGAGGCGCGCGTGAGGGCGGATGGGTCGTTGGTCTCGGGTTCGCTGACCGGATCAATCCACAAGGTGGGCGCCATGCTGGAGAACGCGCCAGCCTGCAACGGCTGGACCTATTGGCGTTTCCGCTCAGACGCAGGCCTCCGGCCGATCGACGCGTTGCGGGCAGAGGTTCGCGCCGGGATGCAGTGATCGGAAGCGTACAAACCCCTGATCCCACTGGGAAACCTCTGTTTCCTCGAAAACGAACACAGGGAACTTTTGGGCTCTGCGGAGGTTCTTGATCCGCGCCCGGCGCTGCGCCGGTGCGGGGAGCCTCCGCCATGAAGATCGCCCAGGTCACGCCGCTCTACGAAGCCGTGCCGCCCAAGCTGTATGGCGGCACCGAACGCGTCGTGGCCCACCTTACTGACGCGCTCGTCGAGCTTGGGCATGACGTGACCCTGTTCGCCTCGGCCGAGGCTCAGACCAAGGCGCGACTGGTCGCCGTCCGGGATCAGGCGATCCGTCTGGACCCGGCGCCGCTGAAGTCGGACCTGGCGGCGCACATGACCATGCTGTCGGAGGTCCTGGCCCGCGCCGACGCGTTCGACGTGATCCACTTCCACACGGATATGATCCACTTCCCCTTCTTCCAGCGCTGCGCCGACAAGACGCTGACGACGCTGCACGGCCGGCTCGACATGAAGGACCTGCCGGAAATCTACGAGCGGTGGTCAGACTTCGGCCTGGTGTCGATCTCGGACGATCAGCGCCGCCCCCTGGCCTTCGCCAACTGGAAGGCGACGGTGCACCACGGCATGCACGCCGAGACCTACGCCTTCTCGCCGAAGTCGCACGGCTACCTCGCCTTCCTCGGCCGCATATCGCCCGAGAAGCGGCCCGACCGCGCCATCGAGATCGCGACCAAGCTGGGCAAGCCGCTGAAGATCTCGGCCAAGGTCGACGCCGCCGACCGCGCCTATTTTGAGACCAAGATCAAGCCGATGATCGACGGCAATCCCCTGATCGACTTCATCGGCGAGATCGGCGACCACCAGAAGTCCGAGTTCCTGGGCGGCGCCGAGGCCCTGCTCTTCCCCATCGACTGGCCCGAGCCCTTCGGGCTCGTCATGATTGAAGCCATGGCCTGCGGCACGCCCGTGGTCGCCTTCCGCTGCGGCTCCACGCCCGAGATCGTGGAGGACGGAGCCACCGGCTTCCTCGTCGACACCCTGGAGCAGGCGGTGGCGGCGGCGGACCGGGCCCGGCTGCTGGACCGCGAGGCGATCCGCGCCCGCTTCGAACTGCGCTTCTCGGCCACGGCGATGGCGCGGCGCTATCTGGACGTCTACGCCGACCTGCTGGCCAAGCGACCGTTCGCCCGGCCTGTCGAGCCGGTTCTGGACGACGTCGTCGTACCGCTCCGAGAAGACCGCAGCTTCGCCGCCATCGCCTGAACCATTCCACCTCGGGGCCATTTTCCCCTCGCATTCGACAGCTAGACCGCGCGGCGCTCGGGCGGCGGACGGTCAACTCAGCGGGGCGTCATGGACGACGGCTATTCGGTTCAGACCACGGCGGCGGAGGCCAGCGAGACCGGGGGGCTCGACACCCTCCAGGCTCTGAAGGACACCGACACCTTCCTGGTGGCCGACAACTGGGGCGACCTGAAGGGCGGGGCCAACGGCCTGTTCCACCAGGACACCCGCATCCTGTCGCGCTTCGTCATGACCGTGGGCCTGGCGCGGCCGTCGCGTCTCAGCTCCGGCGTGTCCCGGGACAACGTCTTCTTCACCGCCCACGTCACCAACCGGCCCCTGCCGCCGATGGGCGGGCGGTCGGCCCCTGCGGGCGTGCTGCACATCGAGCGGCGGCGCTTCATCTGGGACCGGCGGATGTTCGAGCGGGTGCGGATGGTCAACCACGGCATCGAGGACGTGCTCCTGCCGCTCGCCTTCGACTTCGCCGCCGACTTCGCCGACATTTTCCAGGTGCGCGGCACGCTGCGGGACAAGCGGGGCACGGCGCGGCCCCCGACGCACGACGGACGCACGGTGACCTTCGCCTATACCGGGCTCGACGATGTCACGCGAACCAGCTGCCTGTCCTTCTCGGAGCCGCCCGCCCGCCTGACCGGGTCGCGGGCGGAGTTCATGTTCAGCCTGCCGATGGGCAAGGAACTGGACCTCTACATCGAGTGCGGCCCCGACCTGTGCGCGACGCCGGAGGCCCGGCGATGGCGTGAGAACGCGGTGGCAGCGCGGCTGGCCATGCGTCGCAGGCGGCGGCGGGGCGCCTCGCTGCGAGGCCCGCGCAGCCCCCGCTTCAACGCCTGGCTGGATCAGTCCCGCGCCGACATCGCGCTCCTGACCACCGACCTGCCGACGGGTCCCTACCCCTATGCGGGCACACCCTGGTTCTCGACGCCGTTCGGGCGCGACGGGATCATCACCGCCTGGCAGATGCTGTGGCTTGATCCGTCGCTGGCCAAGGGCGTCCTGACCTACCTCGCCGCGCGTCAGGCGACCGAGGTCGACGCCTTCAAGGACGCTCAGCCCGGCAAGATCATGCACGAGACCCGGGGCGGCGAGATGAGCGCGCTCGGCGAAGTGCCCTTCGGCCTCTACTACGGCGGCGTCGACACCACCTGCCTGTTCGTGGCGCTGGCGGGCGCCTACGCGCGCAGGACCGGCGACCTCGATCTGATCCGCCAGCTCTGGCCCAACCTGATCGCAGCGACGGAATGGATGCGCGACTGGGGGGATAGCAACGGCGACGGGCTGATCGACTATCAGAGGGCCGCCGAGACCGGCCTTTCGAACCAGGGCTGGAAGGACAGCGAGGACTCCATCTTCCACGCCGACGGGCGGTTTCCGAAGGGGCCCGTCGCCCTGCTGGAAGTCCAGGGCTACGCCTACGCCGCCTGGCAGGCGATGGCCGAGCTGGGCGAGCGGCTGACCGACGGCCGCGCCCGCGACTGGGGCCTCCGCGCCGAGGAGGTTCGCCAGCTCGTGGAGGAACGGTTCTGGATGGAGGACGAGCGGTTCTACGCCATCGCGCTGGACGGCGACGGGAACCCTTGCGAGGCCATCGGGTCCAACGCCGGGCACCTGCTGTTCACCGGCCTGCCGACGCCGGCTCGCGCCGAAGCCGTCGCCCGCCGCCTGCTGGGCGCGGAGTTCCGCTCCGGCTGGGGCATCCGCACGCTCGCCAGGGGGCAGGCCCGGTTCAATCCAATGAGCTATCACAACGGCTCGGTCTGGCCGCACGACACCTCGCTGGGCGTCGCCGGCATGGCGCGATACGGCGAACGGGACGCGGTGGCCCTGATCCTGGGCGAGATCTACGGCGCCGCCAGCCGCTTCCAGATGCGCTTGCCCGAGCTGTTCTGCGGCTTCGAGCGCGAGCCCGGCGAAGGCCCCATCGCCTATCCGGTCGCCTGCCTGCCCCAGGCCTGGGCGGCGGGGTCGGTGTTTCTGATGCTGCAGGCGGCGCTGGGGATCGAGATCGACGCCCTGTCGCGCACCGTGACCCTGACCGCCCCGACCCTGCCCACAGGCATCGAGCGGCTGACCGTCAGCCGGCTTCAGGTCGGCGAGGCCTCGGTCGATCTGGCCTTCGAACGGGTCGGCGACCAGGTGGTGGTGATGCCGAGGAACCGCGTGGGCGAGCTCAGGATCGTGACGACGCGATAAGCGCCTTTCGAAACACCGTTGGCAGGGCTTCCAGGGCCTCGGCTTGCGTCGTCCAGACGAAATCGCCTTGGCCCGCCGCCACACGCACCCAGAGCGTCAGGGAGAAGTGGGTGAAGACATGCTCCACGGCGCCCGCGTCTCGCCAGTCCGCGACCAAGGGCGGCGCTTCATCCAGCGGCCCCTCGCGCCACTCGCCCGTCGGCAGACCGAGCATGCCGCCAAGCAGACCCTTGTCCGGACGCCGCACAAGGGCGACGCGGCCCTGACCATCGCGGAGCACCCAGGCGACGCCCTGTCGGTGGGGCTTGGCGCCCTTCTTCGCCTTGACGGGATAGCGCTCCGGCTGGCCGGTCGCGCGGCCGGCGCAATGTTCGCGGATCGGGCACATCAGGCACAGCGGTGACTTGGGCCGACAGATCGTCGAACCGAGGTCCATCAAGGCCTGCGCCCAGTCTCCCGGGCGGTCGTCCGCAACGAGCGTCCCGGCCAGCCGCTTCAGCTCCGGCTTGGCGGCAGGCAAAGGCGTCTCGACGGCGAACAGACGGGCGACGACGCGCTCGACGTTGCCGTCCACGACGTTGGCGGGCCGGTCGAAGGCGATGGCGGCTACGGCGGCGGCGGTGTAGGCGCCCACCCCCGGAAGGGCGAGGAGACCCGCCTCGGTATCCGGGAAGATGCCGCCGTGATGCTTGGCCACGGCCCGGGCGCAGGCCAGCAGATTCCGAGCGCGGGCGTAGTAGCCCAGCCCCGCCCAGGCGGCCATCAGCTCGCCGTCCTCGGCCGCGGCGAGGTCGGAGACGGTCGGCCAGCGGGCGGTGAACCGCTCGAAATAGGGCGCGGCGTGCGGCACCGTCGTCTGCTGCAGCATCACCTCGGACAGCCAGACGCGGTAGGGGTCGACGGGAGCGCTGGAACCCGGCGGACGACGCCACGGCAGGGTCCGCGCGTTGGCGTCATACCAGTCCAGCAGGGCGGCGCGCAGCGGTGCAGGATCCATTCGCGCCAGATGCGAGGGCCGACGGATCGGCGCAAGGCTCAATCGGGCGATCGCTCGAACACCACGCCGCGGATCCGACCCCCGTCCAGCGACAGCCGTGTCGGTGCATCGCTCTGGCCGGCGACAGGGCGGATCAGATAGCCGTCCACAGCGATCACGCCCGCACCCAGCACACGCGCCCCGCTGTCGTCTCCGTTGATCCGCACCGCCAGCCCCTCGGTCCCGCTGTCGATCTCCAACTTCCCTCCCGTCTCCGCGTTGAGATAAGCGCCGGTCCATCCGTCGAACGCGCCCGGGTGAGCCTCCGGCCAGCGTATGGCTTCCGATGGCGGCTGGGCGTTGAGGTAGATGGTCAGGCGCCGGAAGCCCTCCGGCGTGCGATCGAAGGCCATGCGCAGATCGGGATTGGATTCGTAGCGCCACATCCCTGACGCTTCCGGCAGGAGACGGACGGGATCTCGCCCCTCGATTTCGCGCCGCAACCCCTCCGGCCCGAAAACGATGCGGATGTCCGCGCCTCCGTTGGCCTGACGATACACCCCCGTGACCTCCTGCGGATCGGCCGGTTCGACCGGGGTCGACGGCCCCTCGGCGAAGCGGCCTTGGGCGGAGGCGCAGTCTCCCAGTACGATCTCCGCCGCTCGGGTGACGAGCATCCGGGTCGAGACCCGTCCGTTGTTGGTGATCGCCACCACGCTGACGCCGCAGTCGGGAAAGCGTGACACGCTGGCGCCCTGCGCCCCGGTCGATCCGTCGTGCCAGACATGACGAGCGCCCTCCCGACCCGCTTGCTCCAGCCCATAACCGTAGGTGGGCCAAAGGGGGGCCTGGGCCGCCATGATGAGGGGATCGTCGGCAGCCTGCACCCGCGCCTCGAACCGCAACTGGTCGTCCAGAGTGGTGAACAGCCAGCCGTCGCCGTGGATCGAGGTCACAGCCGGAAACTCGATCCATCCGGACCCGAAGTCGGCATAGGGTCGGGCGCGATGGGGAATGAGGGCGGCGTAGTCGGTGGCGAAGCGCGTGGCGGTCATGCCCCATCGATCGACCATCCCTGCCGCATGATCGGCGAACGGTCTGCCCGCCGCCGCTTCGACCACCCGCGTCAGCAGGATGTAGTTGGAGTTGCTGTAGAGGTGCTGCGTCCCGGGTTCGAAGTTCAGGCCCGTTTGGCGGTCCAGGAGGGCAAGCGCCTCGGGGTTGCCAACGAAGGACCGCCACCAGGTTCGTCCCTCGAGAGTCCACAGATCGTAGACGTCACGCAGCCCGCTCGTATGCGCGATCAGTTGGCGCGGCGTGATGCGACTTGAAATCCCCGGCAGGGCGTCGGGCAGGATGTCGCGAACGTCCGCGTCGAGGTCCAGCGCGCCGGACCGGGCTAGGTCCAGAGCGGCCAGGGCGGTGAACTGCTTAGCGTTCGAGGCGATGTTGAAGCGGGTGTCGCGACCTGCCGCAGTGCCGGTCTCGAGGTTTTCCAGGCCGCGATAGCCTGCGAAGATGACCTCGCCGTCCTTCACCACGCCGAGCGCCACAGCCGGCGCGTCGATCGGAGCTGCGGCGTCCAGGAGCGCCTGCAGGGGTTGCGTCGGGTCCTGGGCGGCGGCGGAACCCGCCAGCATGACCAAGGCCAGCACTCCCGAGATCAATGCGCGCACCGGGCTCTCCTTTCTGCTAACCTTCACCTTACGGAAAATCTCGCGTCTTGGATGCGTCGCCGCACGCCAGATGGTAGCCTCCCGCCATGGCGCGCGATCTGCCCACCGAAAGCGAGGCCCGCGAGATCCTGTCGCGGCGGCGGACCCGGCCGATGCCGCGGCCCGCGCCTCCGGCCGGGCGGACGCTGGCCCCCTTCATCAAGGAACTCGACGCGAAGTTCGGGCGCGGCGCGGGCGCGCTGGAGCCTCGTTGGCGCGAGATCGTGGGCGATCAACTGGCCCGGGTCACCCGGCCCCAGAAATTGACCAAGGGGCGGGCGGGCGCGGGGGGAACGCTGGAGCTGCGCGTGGCGGGACCGGCGGCGCTGCTGGTCCAGCACCAGTCGGCTGACATCCTGAAGCGGGTGAACCTGTTCCTCGGCGAGGGGTCGGTCGAACGCTTGCGCATCGCCCAGGGCCCGGTGAAGCCCCTGCCCGCCCCCGCCGCCTCGACGAAAGGGGCGCGTCGCCGCATCGAACCGCTCGACGCGGCGGCGGAAGCCGAGCTGAAGCAGTCGGTCGAAGCAGCGCCGGGCGCGTTGAAGGCGGCGCTGGCGAATCTGGGCCGGGCGGTGCTGTCGGATCAGGCGAAACGGGAACGGTCCTGAGAGCGCAAAGCCTGTCGGCGATTTGCGCCTCTGGCGGTCTTGGCGGGCCTCACGCCACGACGCTGGCGATCCGTCGGGAGCGGAGCCTGCGGAAAAGCAGCCGCGCCCCGGCGACACCGACCCCGGCGAGCGCGCCGATGAGCGTCAGGTTCACCAAGCCTTCGCTGACAGACGGCGTGGCGGCGTCCAGAAAGGCCACACCACCGGCGACCAGCCCGCCGACCAAGCCCGAGACGCCGACATAGGGCCAGGGCCGGTCGGGCTCGACCAGCAGGCCGATGACGAAGCCCGTGATGACCGCGGGGATGCCCGCCAGGATGTAGCCGAACGGAAGCAGCCAGAGGATGCCCAGCAATGACGCCGGGCCGTCATCCTGCGACAACGCCCATCCCCAGAGCCCGTAGATGACGACGCCGATCGCCGGCCCCACCGCCCCGAAGGCGACGGCGTTCTTTAAACCCGACGTCAGACGTTGCACGATCGCCGCTCCCCTTTACAGATCCGTGCCGGACGATGGCGAATGACCGGCGATCGATCAACCGACGGCTTCTGACGGACCCGGCGGGTCGATCGATGGACGGTCGCATGGTCCGTGAGAACAGGATTCGGCTCACGCCCCCTTGACCTTTTTCCGCCGCACCTGTTCTCGACAAACAGGGAATTCGCGCGGACCCCGGGGAATCGCGCGATCATCCGCATTCGCTCGCTTCAAGGGACACGCCATGCGCGCCGACGGTCGTTTCAAGTTCGCTTCCATGAGCCGCCGCGCGGCGGTCACCGGCGCGGCGCTTGCCGCCATGGCGGCGCTCGCCGGATGCTCGGGCTCCAACGCCGGGGCCGCCGCCGAAGGCGACATGGCCAAGGGCGCGGCGGAAGGCGCCAAGGTCACGGTGGTCGAGTACGCTTCGGTCACCTGCGGCGTCTGCGCCGCCTGGCAACGCGACGTGTGGCCCCAGTTCAAGGCCAAATACGTCGACACCAACCAGGTGCGTTTCGTGTTCCGCGAGTTCCCGACCGCGCCGGAGCCGGTCGCCGTGGCCGGCTTCTTGATGGCCCGTTGCGCCGGTGCGGACAACTACTTCCCGGTCGTCGAGGAGATCATGGCCAGCCAGCAGGAGATGTTCGGCCCGGCCGGTCCGCGTCCGGTGTTGCTGCGCATCGCCAATGGCGTGGGCCTGAGCGAGGAACAGTTCCAGCAGTGCGTGACCAACGAGGAGGCGATCAAGGCGATGGACGCCCGCATCAAGGCGGCGCTGGACGCGGGCGTTGGCGGCACCCCGACCTTCATGGTGAACGGTCAGCAGGTCCAGGACCCCTCGTTGGCCGGGCTGTCGGCGGCGGTCGACGCCGCCCTGGCCGAGGGCTGATCGGAGTGATAGGCATCCGCGCCCCGCTTCTGGCCGTCGCACTGGTCGCGGCCCCTGTGGCCGCCTCGGCGCAGGCCGCGCCGCCCCCGGTGACGGCGGTGGACCGGGTGCTGGGACGCGCCGATGCGCCGGTGACGGTGATCGAATACGCCTCCTTCACCTGCTCGCATTGCGGCGACTGGCATCGGACCGTTTATCCCGCGTTCAAGGCTCGGTTCGTGGACACCGGCCAGGTGCGGCTGATCCTGCGCGACTTCCCCACACAGCCTGTTCAGGTGGCGGCCGAGGCGGCGGCGATCGCCCGCTGCGCGGCGCCGGAGCGCTTCTACGACGTCGCCTCGCGCCTGATGAACGGTCAGACGGCCCTGTTCCAGGGCGGCAGCGTGGCGGATTGGTACGCCTCGGCCATCGCCGCCAGCGGACGGTCCGAGCCCGAGATCGAGGCCTGCGTCAACGACCCCGCCACCCTGAGCGGCATCCGGGCCAGCGTCGCGGGCGCGCAAGGTGCCGGCGTGCCGGGCACCCCGACCTTCTTCGTCAACGGGCGGATGGTGGACGACAACTCCCTGGCCGGACTGACCGCTGCGATCCAGCCCCTGGTCACCCGCTCCACGGCGGGGCGCTGACGACGGGATGCAGTTCCAGCGGCTGCGGCTCGTCGGGTTCAAGTCCTTCGTCGATCCGGCCGAGGTCTTCATCGAGCCCGGCCTGACGGGGATCGTCGGACCCAACGGCTGCGGCAAGTCCAATGTGCTGGAGTCCATGCGCTGGGTCATGGGCGCCAACTCCGCAAAGGCCATGCGCGGCCAGGGCATGGACGACGTCATCTTCGCGGGCGCCTCGGACCGGCCGCCCCGGAACCACGCCGAAGTTCAGCTGACCATCGACAACGCCCAGCGCCGCGCGCCCCAGCCCTTCACCGACGCGGCGGTGATCGAGGTCAGCCGCCGGATCGACCGGGGCCAGGGCTCGACCTATCGCATCAACGGCAAGGAGGTGCGGGCGAGGGACGTCCAGTTGCTGTTCGCCGACGCCTCGACCGGGGCGAACTCCCCGGCCCTGGTGCGGCAGGGACAGATCAGCGAGCTGATCGCCGCCAAGCCCCAGAACCGGCGGCGCATCCTGGAAGAGGCCGGTGGCGTGGCCGGACTGCACACGCGCCGGCACGAGGCGGAGCTGAGGCTGAAGGCGGCCGAGGCCAATCTGGAGCGGCTGGACGACATCGGGCGAGAGCTGGAGACGTCGCTCGCCCGGCTGAAGCGCGAGGCGCGGCAGGCGGAAAAGTACAAGAAGATCTCAGCCGAGATCCGGGCCCTGCAGGCGGCCCTGCTCTACGTCCGCTGGAACGATGCGCGGCTGGCGGCGGAAGCGGCGGCCGAGGAGCTGGCCGAGGCCGAACGCGCCGTGGGCGAGGCGACGGCGGCGGCGGCGCGGGCGCAGACGGAAGCCTTGAAGGCGCAAGAGGCGCTTAAACCCGCGCGGGAGGAGGACGCCGTGGCGGCGGCCCTGCTGCACCGCGCCTCGCTGGAGCGGGACCGGCTGGACATGGCCGAGCAGGCGGCCCGGGCCGAGGTCGAGCGGCTGAAGACCGAACAGACCCGCATCGCCGCCGACGCAGAGCGCGAAGCCGCGATGGCCGAAGACGCGGGCGTTCAGCTCGAGCGGCTGACGGCGGAGATCGACGCCCTGTCGGCCGAGATCGCGGCGGCCCCAACGCGGGGGCCGGAGCTGGAGGCGGCGCTGGCCTCGGCCGAGGATGCGCGACGGGCGGCGGATGCGGAGGTCGAGCGGGTCGCAGGCACGCTGGCGGCCGTCGAGGCGCGGGCCAATGCGGAGACCGCGCGCCGACGCGACGCCGAGGCGCGATTGGCGCGGGCCGAGAGCGCGCTGGAGGCGGCGCGGCGCGAGCGCGAGGCGCTGGGCGCGCTGGAGACACCGGAGCTTGCGGAAGCCCGGGCCGCGCTGGAGGCGGCGACGGCGGCGCTGGCGGACGCTCGGGCCGAGGTCGAGGCGGCGGAGACGCGGCGGGGCGATCTGGCCCGGGCCGAGCAGGAGGCGCGCACCGCCGCGCGAGCGGCCGAGGACCGGCTGGGGCGGCTGCAGACCGAGGCGCGGGGGCTGGCGTCGCTGCTGGTCACGACGCGGCGGGATCATCCGGCTGCGCTGGAGAAGGTCTCGGCGGCCAAGGGCTACGAGGCGGCGCTGGCGGCGGCGCTGGGCGACGATCTGGACGCGGCGCTGGATGCGAAGGCGGCGGCCTACTGGGGCGGGGCGGCGGTCCCCTCCCCCGTCTGGCCGGCGGGGATCGAGCCGCTGGCGGAGGTCGTAGAGGCGCCGGAAGCTCTGGCGGCGCGGCTGGCGCTGTGCGGGGTGGCGGATCGGGCGGCGGCTGTGGGGCTGGCCAAGGGCCTGCCGCCGGGGGCGCGGCTGGTGACGAAGGAGGGCGACCTCTATCGCTGGGACGGTTTCGTCAGCCGGGCGGAGGCCCCGCGCCCGGCCGCCGTGCGGCTGGCCCAGCGGACACGGCTGTCGGAGCTGGAAGCCGAGATCGATACGGGCAAGCCTGCGCTGGAGGCGGCGCAGGGCGCGCTGAAGGCCGCGACGGATGCGTTCCGCGCGGCGGAGGACGAGGTCAAGGCGGCGCGGCTGACGCCCTTCGCCGCCGACAAGGCGGTGACGACGGCGCGCGAGCGGGTCGAGGCGCTGGGCCGCGAACAGGCCCGGCGCGAGGCCCGGGCCCAGGCGCTGGACGAGAGCCTGACGCGGCTGTCGGCCGAACGCGACGCGGCCGAGTCGGCGCTAGCGGAGGCGGCGGCGGAGAGCGCCTCGGGCGAGACGGCGGATGCGCTGAAGGCCGAGCTGGCTGAGGCGCGCGGGGCGGCGGAGACGGCGCGGGCGGCCTCGGCGGCGGCGCGGGCGGACCGGGACGCGGAGGCGCGCGAACGCAGCGGACGCGAGCAGCGCCTGGCCTCGATCACGCGCGAACGCGACGGCTGGGCGACGCGGGCTAAGGACAGCGCGGCGCGGATCACGGCGCTGGAGAAGGACGCGGGCCGGACGACCGCCCTCCTGTCCGAGGCCGAGCGCGCGCCCGAGGCCCTGGCGGCGCAGCGGTCGAAGCTGATGGACGGGCTGACGGCGGCGGAGACGCGGCGCAAGGCGGCGGCGGATGCGCTCGCCGTGGCGGAGGGCGAAGCGGGCGACGCCGATCGCGCCAGCCGGGCGGCCGACGCAGCGGCGGGTCAGGCGCGCGAGGCCCGGGCGGGGCTGGCGGCGCGGGCCGAGAGCGCGGCCGAGCGGCTGGCCGAGATGGACGCCCAGGTGCGGGAGACGGCGCAGATGTCGCCCGAGGCGCTGGGCCAGAAGCTGATCGACGACGCCATCGCCCGCCCACCCGACACCGCCGGGGCCGAGAGCCTGCTCTACGGCCTGGAGCGCGAGCGAGAGCAGCTGGGCCCGGTCAACCTGCGCGCCGAGGACGAGGCGGAGGAGTACGGCGAGCGGCTGCAGACCATGCGGCTGGAGCGGTCGGACCTGACCGGCGCCATCGCCCGCCTGAGGGACGGCATCGACGAGCTGAACGCCGAGGGCCGCGAGCGGCTGACCGCCGCCTTCGACGTCATCAACGACAACTTCAAGAGCCTGTTCGAGGCCCTGTTCGGGGGCGGCCAGGCGGAGCTGAAACTGGTCGAGTCCGACGACCCGCTGGAGGCGGGGCTGGAGATCTACGCCTGTCCGCCCGGCAAGCGGCTGTCGGTCATGAGCCTGATGAGCGGCGGCGAGCAGGCCCTGACGGCGGCGGCCCTGATCTTCGCGGTCTTCCTGGCCAATCCGGCCCCGGTCTGCGTGCTGGACGAGGTCGACGCCCCGCTGGACGACGCCAACGTCGATCGCTTCTGCCGCATGCTGAACGAGATGCGGAACCGGACGGACACCCGCTTCATCGTCATCACCCACAACCCGGTGACCATGAGCCGGATGGACCGCCTCTACGGCGTGACTATGCCCGAGCGGGGGGTCAGCCAGCTGGTCAGCGTGGACCTGAAACAAGCGGAGAAGCTGGTGGCTTGAGCGCCTCGGCGTTCGCGTCGAGCGCCAACCGATCTTTCGGAAGAGCCTCCGGGCATTCATCCCGCATGAAAGCCAGCATCTTCTCGCGGATCTCGCAGCGGAGGTCGAAGGCGGTGGGGGCGTTTCGCGCGCTGGCCAGGCAACGGACCTGGGCGACGCGGTCGGTGATCTCGGTGACCTGGAGACTGACCACATCCCCGTCCCACAGCGGGCTCTCGCGGCAGATGCGCTCCAGCTCGGCGCGGAGCCGATCCATCGGCGCCTCGTAGTCGACATACAGGAAGGCCGTGCCGATCAGGCGCGCAGTCTCGCGGGTCCAGTTCTGGAAGGGCTTTTCGATGAAATAGCCCAGCGGCAGGATCATCCGCCGCCAGTCCCACAGCCGGACGACGACATAGGTCGAGGTGATCTCCTCCACCTGGCCCCACTCGCCTTCCACGATCACGGCGTCGTCGATGCGGATGGGTTGTGCCGTGGCGATCTGGATGCCGGCGATCAGGTTCTTGAGGAAGGGCTGGAGCGCCAGACCCGCGATGATGCCCACCACCCCCGCCGAGGCCAGCAGCGACACGCCCCATTGCCGCACCGCGCCGATGGTCATCATGGCGAGCGCCACGGTGACGAGGCCGATCAGGATGACGGTCGCCCGCTGCAGGATGCGCGTCTGGGTGACGTGCTTGCGCGCGATCAGATTGTCTTCCGTCTGGATGTTGAACTTCCGCAGGTAGACGACGGCCCACATGTCCACCACGCCCGCGACGATCCAGCCGATCGTCAGGATGGTCAGGAACAGGATGATGGCCCGCACCGCCTGGGACGGTTCCGGGTCGAGCGGCGAGACCGTGATGGAGAAACCGATCGCGATCAGGATCACCAGGATGCGCAGCTTCTTGCGCGCCCGTTCGACCAGGCCGCGCCAGAACAGGTCGCGGTCCCGCACCAGCCGGCGCAGGATCGAGAAGACGATGCGGTGGGCGATCCAGCCGCCGCCGACGAACACGCAGACGACGATGGCGACGACCAGCCACTCGGGCAGCCAGTGGAACTGTCGCCACAGGGCGACGATCTGACGGGTCAGGTCGGTGACGGCGGGCGGCATGGTCGCCCGGAACGCGCTGGAACGGCGAAGGTTCGTCCCGGAGGCTAGCCGCCCGCCGCCTCGGCCAGGTCGGTCAGGCGCCGCGCGGCGTCCGGGATGGCGACGGAGCGGGCGGCGGCGCTCATGGCGGCGAGGCGGTCGGGGCGGGAGAGCACGCCCGCGACGGCGTCGGTCAGCACGTCGACGGTGAGGTCGTCCTCCAGGATCATCTCGGCGGCGGACACGTCGGTCAGGAGCTTGGCGTTCAGGCGCTGATGGTCGTCGGTGGCGATCTTGAGCGGGATCAGGACCGAGGGCATGGCGGCGACCGCCAGCTCGGCGCAGGTCGAGGCGCCGGCGCGACCGATGAACAGATGGGCCTCGGACAGGCGGCTGGCCATGTCGCGGAAGAAAGGGGCGACCTCGGCGTCGATTCCGGCGTCGAGGTAGATCTGGCGGGCGACTTCCAGTGTCTCCGGGCGGGACTGCTGCTGGACCTTCAGGCGTTCGCGGATCACCTCAGGCAGCTGAGCGAGGGCGCGGGGCGTGGTCTCGGACAGGATGCGGGCGCCCTGGCTGCCGCCTGTGACGAGGACGCGGATCGGGCCGTCCTTCGGCGCGGCATAGGCCCGGTCGTAGAGGGCGCGGATGTCGGCGCGGACGGGGGCGCCGACGACTTGGGCGCGGGCCTTCACCGAGGCGCTGGCCTGCTCCAGCGTGGGAAAGGAGGAGGCGACGGAGCCGACGTAGGGCGCGAGGATGCGGTTGGTACGGCCCAGCACCGCGTTCTGCTCGTGGATCACCGTCGGGCGGCGCTGCAGGATGGCGGCGACCAGGGCCGGTGCCGACGGATAGCCGCCGAAGCCGACGACGACCTTGGCGTCCAGCCGCCTGAACGCCGCCTGGGCCTGGGCGACGCCGCGCACGATGGCGACGCCCGCCTTGGCGAGGCCGATGGGACCCGAGCCGGTGGCTGCGTCGAGCGCCAGCCGCTCCTGGGCCGGGAAGGCGTGGGCGTACTGCTCGCCGCGCCGGTCGGTGGCCAGCACGACCCTCCAGCCGCGCGCGGCCATCTCGCGGGCCAGAGCCTCGGCGGGGAACATGTGGCCCCCGGTGCCCCCGGCGGCGACGACGCAGACTTTGGTCATGGGAGGGGGATAGCGGAAGCGGCGGAGGGACGGAACCTCTCCCTCCCCGGCACGGGGAGGGCAGGCGCGAAGCGCCGGGTGGGGGCGGCAAAGCAATGCAGGGGCGCGGTCGGAGTCTGGATGGCTGGGCCGCCCCCACCCGGTCTCCGCTTCGCTCCGACCACCCTCCCCCGCAGGGGGAGGGAGAAGCCGTGCGTCAGGGCATCAGCATCCGGCGCGGGCGATACAGGCTCGCGCCCGGCTCGTAGGCCCCGGGCCGCCGCCGCGTCAGGGCGAGCGCGAACCCCATCGTCAGCCCCATCGCCAGCATCGACGAGCCGCCGTAGCTGATGAAGGGCAGCGTCATGCCCTTGGTCGGGATCAGGTTCAGATTGACCGCGATGTTGATGCAGGCCTGGAGCCCGATCAGCATGAACAGCCCCGCCGCCGCCGTCTGCTCGAACGGGTCGTTCAGCATCCGCGCCTTCCTCATGCCGCGCACGACGATGAAGGCGTAGAGCCCGATCATGATGAGGCTGAGCACCAGGCCGAACTCCTCAGCGCCGACGGAGTAGATGAAGTCGGTGTGCAGGTCGGGCACCGAGCGCTTCATCACCCCCTCGCCGATGCCGCGCCCGACCAGGCCGCCGGCGCGGATGGCCTCGGACGCTCGATCGATCTGGTGGGTGTCCTCGGCGCCGGGCGACATGAACTTGGCGACGCGCGACTGGACGTGGGGAAACAGCAGATAGATGGCGGCCATGCCCGCCGCGCCCAGCCCGCCCAGCACCGCGACCCAGCGCAGCGGCACCCCGGCCATGAAGAAGACCGCCATGAAGGTGGTCGTGATCAGCAGCGTCTGGCCGATGTCGGGCTGGATCAGCAGGAGCGCGACGACGATCGTGTAGGTCCCGAACGCGATGGAGACGCCGGGCACCCCCTGCCCCTTCTGGCCTTCCGAGAACATCCAGGCGGCGAAGACGATCAGGGCGGGCTTGGCGAACTCCGAGGGCTGCAGGCCGAAGGGGCCGATGTCGACCCAGCGCACCGCGCCCTTGACCGGATCGCCGATGAAGGGGAGCGCCGCCATGATCACGATGGCACCCAGCAGGGCCAGCACGGCGATGCGGCGCACGCCCCGAGGCGACAGCAGGGACATCATCAGCATGCCGACAAGGCCCCCCGTGGCGAACACGATCATCCGCCAGGAGTAGTGGAACGGATCGGTGATCGATTCATCGGCCAGGATGGCGGCGGGCGAGGAGGCGAAGCTGAGCGCGACGCCCAGGAACATCAGCGCCAGCGCCGCGCCCAGCAGCGCGCGGTCGACGGTCCAGAACCATTTGGCGATGGGGCTGGGGTCGTTGCGGCTGAACGGCGGGACGTAGGAGGGGGCGGTCGCCTCGGTCATGGTTTCTCAACCCTGAACGAAAGGCGTAGCTCCGAGGTTAAGAACGGCGGCGCGAAAGGCCTCTCCCCGCGCCTCGAAATCGGGGAACTGGTCGAAGCTGGCGCAGGCGGGCGACAGAAGGACGACCTGTGGACCTTCCGTCTCGGCGGCTTCTGCGGCGTCGGCGGCGGCCTGGCGCACGGCGGTGGCCATGTCGCGGCAGAGGGTGTGGGGCGTGGAGGCCAGAGTGCGGGCGAAGTCCTCGGCCGCCTCGCCGATCAGATAGGCGTGGGCGACGCGGGGGAAGAGGTCGGTCAGGTTCTCGATCCCCCCATCCTTGGCGCGGCCGCCGGCGATCCAGAAGACGGAGCTGTAACTGGACAGGGCCTGGCGGGCGGCGTCGGCGTTGGTGGCCTTTGAGTCGTTGATGAAGCGCACGGCGCCGAGCCGGCCGACCTCCTCCATCCGGTGGGCGAGACCGGGGAAGGTCATGAGGCCCTGGACGGCGGCCTCGTGCGGGACGCCCAGCGCGCGGGCGGCGGCATAGGCGAAGGCCGCGTTCTGGGCATTGTGGCGGCCGGGGAGCGAGCGGGCCGGGGCCAGGTCGAGGAGTGGCTGGCCGTCGTGGATCAGGGTTCGACCCGCCGCCACATACTCACCGTGCACCCCGGCGAAGGCCGGGGTCCAAATCACGGACTGTCGCGTCTGGGACGTCGCGGCGGAGGATTGCAAGTCGGCATTGAGACCTCGATCTGGACCCCGGCCTTCGCCGGGGTGCACGGTGGTGATGGTGGTGAGATTGGCGTGTCGACCCGCCAGGCTCAGCGCGATCCTCTGCCCTTCCGCCTCATCGACTCCCACAAGGGCCACCGCCTTCGGCCCTAGCGCCTGGAACAACCGCGCCTTGGCCGCGACATAGCCCGCCATGCCGCCGTGGCGATCAAGATGATCAGGGCTGATGTTCGTCAGGATGGCGACGTCGGGGGCGAAGCGGGTGGTCAGGTCGAGCTGGTAGCTGGAGACCTCGATGACGTAGACGGCCTCCGAGGTCGGGGCCGGCAGGGCCAGCACGCCGATGCCGATGTTGCCGCCGACGTGGACGGTCAGGCCCGCCTGCTTGAGCACCCAGCCGATCAGGGCTGTGGTGGTGGACTTGCCGTTGGTGCCGGTGATGGCGACGACCCTCGGTCGCTTGCCCTCCGGCAGGGCGGCGAGGGCGCGGGCGAACAGCTCGATGTCGCCAATGACGGGGACATTCGCCGCCTTCGCCTTGTCCACGGTCCAGTGCGGCTTGGGATGGGTCAGGGGCGCGCCGGGCGAGAGCACGAGCGCGGCGAACCCGGACCAGTCGGCGGCCGTCAGGTCCTCGACGGCGAACCCTTCCGCCTCGGCCTGCATGCGGGAGGAGACGCTGTCGTCCCACAGCACCGGCTGGGCGCCCCCGGCCTTCAGCGCGCGGGCGGCGGTCAGGCCCGAGCGGCCCAGGCCGAAGACGGCGACGCGGCGGTTCTCGAAGCCAGGGACTGGGATCATTTGAACTCCGCTCATCCCCGCGAAAGCGGGGACCCAGTCCTTAAGTGAGGCGCCTGCGATGGGATCACCATCGCGAATGATCCATGACGACCGCTCGCCCAAAGCACTGGGTCCCCGCTTTCGCGGGGATGAGCGGAAAAAGAAGTGATCACCGCAGCTTCAGCGTTGACAGGCCGATCAGGGCCAGCATGGCGGCCACGATCCAGAAGCGGATGACCACCGTCGATTCCGGCCAGCCCATCTTCTCGAAATGGTGGTGGATCGGGGCCATCAGGAAGATGCGCTTCTTGGTGGCCTTGAAGTAGGCGACCTGGATCATCACCGAGGCCGCCTCGACCACGAACAGGCCGCCGACGATGCCCAGCACCAGCTCGTGCTTGGTCGCCACCGCGATGGAGCCCAGCGCGCCGCCGAGCGCCAGCGACCCGGTGTCGCCCATGAAGATCTTGGCCGGCGGGGCGTTGTACCAGAGGAAGCCCGTGCCGCCGCCGATGATGGCGGCGCAGAAGATGGCCAACTCGCCCGAGCCCGGCACATGGTGGACGCCGAGGTAGTCCGAGAAGATGAAGTTGCCGACCAGATAGGCGATGATGCCGAAGGCGGCGGCCGACATCATCACCGGCACGATGGCCAGACCGTCCAGGCCATCCGTCAGGTTCACCGCGTTCGAGAAGCCCACGATCGTGAAGGCGGCGAAGGCGACGTAGAACCAGCCGATGTTCAGCAGCACGTCTTTGAAGAAGGGAAAGGCGATCGAGGTCTCCAGCCCCGGCGAGGTCGGCGACCGCGTCATCCAGAGCACCACGAGAACGCCCGCGACCACCGACACGGCGATCTGCGCCGCCAGCTTCTGCTTGGACGTCAGGCCCGCCGAGGATTGCTTCGTGACCTTGGCGTAGTCGTCGACGAAGCCGAGCACGCCGAAGGCGGCGGTCACACCCGACACGATCCAGATGTAGGGGTTGGTCAGGTCGCCCCACAGGAAGACCGCCACGCCGATTCCCGCCAGGATCATCAGCCCGCCCATGGTGGGGGTGCCGACCTTGGACAGGTGGCTGACCGGGCCGTCGGAGCGGATCGGCTGGCCCTTGCCCTGCTTGACCCGCATCCAGGCGATGAAACGGCTGCCCATGGCCACGGCGACGATCATGGCCGTGGCCATGGCCAGCGCCACCCGCACCGTCTGGTACTGGATCAGGTTGAGCAGGGGGTAATCCTGCGCCACGTCGGCGTAGTAGAGGTAGAGCAGGTAGAACATTCTTGTTTGCCCCTATCGGGTCGCGCGCGGCGCTCCCCTACTTGAGGGACCGGCCCCCGGTTTCGTCTCGCTCTAGCCGCAGCAGCGCCGCCGCGACAAGCGACGCCTTCGATCCGTTCGAGCCCTTCACCATGACGATGTCGTTCGGCCCGACGAGGTCTTCGGCCCGGTCGGCGAGACCGGCAGCGGTGGGGGCCCAGACGCCCCGCCGCTCGGGCGCGACGGCGTCGTAGAGGTGACGCATCTCCGGCCCGGCGGCATGGACCACGTCGATGGCGGCGGCCTCGATGGATTCGGACAGGCCCGCGTGGAGCGCGCGGGACTGGTCGCCCAGTTCCAGCATGTCGGTCAGGACCACCACCCGACGGCCGCCGCGCGCGATAGACTTTGCCCCTAGACTGAGGAACCCAGCCTTCATCGACAGCGGGTTGGCGTTGTAGCTCTCGTCGATCAGGGTGAAGGCGCCGCCGGGGATGTGGACCGTGCGTGTCTCGCCCCGGCCCTTCAGCGGCTCGAACTCGCCGAGCGCGGCAAGCGCCGTCTCGATGGGTACATCCAGCGCATCCAGCATCAGGATGACTGCGAGGCTGTTCAGGCCCCAGTGGAAGCCCGATTGCCTGAGCGGGAAGACATGGGTCCGGCCCCAGACCTCGGCGGTGACGCGGGCGCCGCCGTCGAAGGGGGCGAAGTCGATCAGGCGAGCGTCGTGGAAGGTCTCCGACCCGAAGGTCGCCACCCGCGCGCCGACGTGCAGCGCGGCCTGATGCAGCACCTCGAACCAGGGATTGTCGCCGTTGACCACGGCAAGCCCGCCGGGGCCGAGGCCTTCGAAGATCGACGCCTTCTCGCGCGCGACCCCCGCCTCGCCGTCTGCGAAGGCTTCGATGTGGACCGGGCCGACGGTGGTGACGCAGGCGGCGTGGGGCTGGACCTGGCGGGACAGGGGCGCGATCTCGCCGGGCGCGTTCATCCCGATCTCGAAGACCGCGCGCTCGACCGTCTGAGGCATGCGGGCCAGCGTCAGGGGCACCCCGATGTGGTTGTTGTAGCTCTTGATCGAGGCGTGGGCGGGTCCGGCCAGATCGAGGCCCGCCTTGATGGCCTGGGTCACGCTGGTCTTGCCGACGCTGCCGGTGACGGCGCCGCGCCGGATCTGGGGCGCCCGATCGCGCGCGGCGGCGCCCAGGGCCTCCAGCGCCTTTTGGGTATCCGGCACGACAATGCAGGGACCGCCGTCGACGGGGCGCTCGACCAGGGCGCCGGCCGCTCCGGACTCGAAGGCGCTCCCTGCGAAATCGTGACCGTCGCGCGCGCCCTTGAGCGCCAGGAACAGGTCGCCCGGCTGGATCTCGCGGCTGTTGTAGGTGACGCCCCTGACGTCGAAGACGCCGCCCTCGATGCGGCCGCCCACGGCCAGGGCGATCTCCTGGGCCGTCCACAGCGGCGGATTGGTCTCAGGCATTCAGTCTCAGGGCCTCGGCGACTTCGGTGGCGTCGTCGAAGGGGTGGGTCACGCCCCCGACGATCTGGCCCTGTTCATGCCCTTTTCCGGCGACGACGACCACATCTCCGTCCTTCATCATGCCGATCGCCTCGCGGATAGCCGCGCGGCGGTCGCCGATCTCCAGCGCGAAGGGGCAGCCGGTGCGGACCTCGGCGCGGATGGCCTCGGGGTCTTCGGAGCGGGGATTGTCGTCGGTGACGATGGCGATGTCGGCCAGACGCCCGGCGATCTCGCCCATGATCGGCCGCTTGCCCCGGTCGCGGTCGCCGCCTGCGCCGAAGACCACGATCAGGCGGCCGGTGGCGTGGGGGCGCAGCGCCTTCAGCACCGTCTCCAGCCCGTCGGGCGTATGGGCGTAGTCGACATAGGCCTCGCCCCGGCCGGAGCCGCCCGCGATCCGCTGCAACCGCCCGGCCGCGCCGGTGATCTGCTCCAGCGCCGCCAGCACCCGACCCGCGTCTTCGCCCGAGGCGATGCAGAGCCCTGCGGCGACCAGGGCGTTCGACGCCTGGAACGCCCCGGCGAGCGGCAAAAGAACTTCGTGGCGCTGGCCATGGACGTCGAGGACCAGGCGCTGACCCTCGGGCACGGCGCGGCGCTCCATCAGGCTGAGGTCGCGGCCCCGCTCGCCCACGCCCATGACGCCGAGGCCCGACATGATGGAGGCGGCGGCGAACTCGGAATAGGCGTCGGAATCGGCGTTCAGCACGGCGGTGCGGCCGCGCGGCAGCAGGGTCTCGAACAGCCGCAGCTTGGCCTCGCGATAGGCCTCCATCGTGCCGTGATAGTCGAGGTGATCCTGGGTCAGGTTGGTGAAGGCCGCCGCCTTCAGCGTCACCCCGTCCAGACGCCGCTGGTCGATGCCGTGCGACGAGGCCTCCAGCGCGAGGTGGGTCACCCCGCCCTCGGCCAGCGTGGCCAAGAGGCGCGCGGCGTCGGCGGCGTCGGGGCTGGTCAGGCCGGGCGGGGTCAGGGCCTCGGTGATCTGGCCCGACTGGGCGACGACTCCGAGCGTGCCCATGCTGGCGGACTTGCGGCCGAGCGCGGCCCAGATCTGGCGGCAGAAGGCGGCGACGGAGGTCTTGCCGTTGGTGCCCGTCACGGCGACGCAGGTCGCGGGCTGAACCCCGTAGAAACCTCGCGCGGCCAATGCATAGGCCCGGCGCACATCGCCCGAGCGAACCAGCAGAGGCGCGACGCCGTCCGGCGTGTCCTGGGGCGCGAGCACTGCGGCGGCGCCTTGCGCCAGGGCTTGGGGGATGAAGGCGCGGCCGTCGGCGGCCGTGCCGGGCAGGGCCACGAACAGATGGCCGGAGGCGACCTTGCGGCTGTCGGCGGTGATGCCGGTGATCTCGGGATCGGCCGGGACATCGCGGCGCAGCAGGTCGGACAGGCGGACCGCACTCATGGGGCGGCCTCGACGGGCGCGGGCGGATCGATCCGGCGCTGGACGCCCAGGAAGCCGGCGATGCGGTCGATCACGCGCCCCACGACCGGCGCGGCGACGGCGCCGCCCAGGCGCGAACCCTGGCTCGGCTCGTCGACCAGGACGAAGACGACATAGCGGCGCGTCGTCTCCGGCCCGTCCGCCGGGAAGACCGAGGCGAAGGAGCCGACGCCGTGGCGGGCGTCGTAGCGGCCGTTCACCAGCTTGTTGGCCGAACCGGTCTTGCCGCCAACCCTTAGGCCTTCCGCGTTCGCCGACCGGCCCGAGCCGCGGAGCACATTGGCGCGCATCAATTCGCGCACGGCGGCGGAGGTCTCGGGGCTGACCACGCGTCGGCCCTCGTCACCCGTGCCGCCGCGACGCAAGGTGAGCGGCCGATAGACGCCGCCGTTGACCAGCGCCGCCGTCGCCGCCGTCATCTGCAGCGGCGTGATCATGATGCCGTAGCCGAAGGACAGCGAGGCGCGGGTCGAGTCGTCCCACTGGCGCGGACGGCGCGGCCGGGCGCTTTCCTTCAGCTCGATCGGAGCGGCGTCGAGCAGGCCCAGGCGCTGGAAATAGTCGCGCATGGTGTCGGCGCCCATCTCGACCGCCAGGCGCGAGGTGCCGATGTTGGAAGAGTGGATGAACACCTCCTCCAGCGACAGGATCTTGTTGGTCGCGTGGAAGTCCGCGATCCGCCGGTTGCCGATGTAGAAGGCCTCCGACGCATCGATCATGGTGTCCAGGTCGGCCCGGCCGGTGTCGAGCGCGGCGGCGACCGTGAAGGTCTTGAACACCGAGCCCATCTCGTAATGGGCCGAGGTGACGCGGTTCAGGGTGGCCCCCTCCGGCGCGTCGCCGCGATCGTTCGGATCGAAGGTCGGCCAGGAGGCCATGCCCAAGACTTCGCCCGTGGTGGCGTCGGCGACGACGCCGACGGCGCCCTTGGCCCCGGCTTCGGTGGCGGCCAGCGCGAGCTCGTTCTCCAGCACGCCCTGGACGCGCAGGTCGATGGAGAGGGCGAAATCCTGGCCCTGCGCCCCCGCCTGACGGATGGCGTCGTCGAAGGCCAGTTCGGCGCCGGAGATGCCCTCCCCGCCTGTATCGGCTGCGCCGATGACGTGGGCGGCCGAGGTCCCCAGCGGATAGACCCGGCGATCCTCGGGCTCGAAGGAGACGCCGCCCAGAGCGAGCGCATGGACTGCCTGACGCTCGGCCGGGGTCAGGCCGAGCTGGACGATCAGGCGGCGCTCGCCGTTCAGCACCCGGCGCAGGCGGCGCGCCGAGACGCCGGGCAGGGCCTGGCGAATCTGGCGGAAGGCGGCCTTGCGGTCCCAGACCTCGGTCGGGTCGATGTAGAGGCCGTAGTGGGTGATGTTGGTGGCCAAGAGCGCGCCGTTTCGGTCGGTCAGGTCGGCGCGTTGCAGGGCTCCGGGCCGCGAGATCGAGCCCGCGCCGCCCTGGGGGGCGAACAGGGCCGCGCGGGTCGCGCCGGCAGCCAGCAGCACGAAGACGGCGATGAAGACCGCCTGGATCACCACGATGCGGACGCGGGTGTCCTCCTCCGGCTTGGCGTCGGCGCGGGCGCGCTCGAAGGCGTGCTCGACGAACCAGATCGCTTCCGACAGCCAGCGCAACCAGGGCGACACCGCCGAGGTGACCGGGCGGGCGCCGGGCGCGGGCCGGAAGGCGCGGTGATCCTGAACCGTCATCGCACCGGCTCCTCTGGAGGAGCGGCGGCGGGCTCAGGCTGCGTCGGCGCGGCAGGCGTCGCGTTGGCAGGAGCCTCAGTGTCGGTGACGGGCGCTGCCGGGACAGGCTCCGGCTGCGGCTTGAGCGTAGCGAGCGCGCTCTCGTCGGCCTGACGTTCCATGTCGACGGGGGCGAGGCCCGCGGTGCGCGACAGCGTCTCCAGACGGCCCGGCTGTTCCAGCCGGGCGGCCTCGGCGCGCAGCAGGCGGACTCGCTGGCGGGTCTCGGCGATCTCGCGCTCCAGCTGGGCGATCCGGGCGCTCTCGCGGGCGGCGGCGGCCTTGGCGACGTAGACGCCCAGCACCAGGGCGACCACAACCACCGCCAGGATGATCTCGATCCAGCGAATGCCGCGGACCTTCCACTCGAACAGGGCCTGGACGGGATTGCGGGTCATGCCGCCGCCCTCCAGGCCGGGGCCTCGGTGCGGACGGCCGCGCGCAGGCGGGCCGAGCGGGCGCGAGGGTTGGCAGCGAGTTCGGCCTCCCCGGCCTCCCGCGCGCCCTTGAACTGGAGCGTGAAGCTGGGCTTGCGGCTCTCGACGGCGACCGGGGCGTGACGCGAGCCGCCCGGCGCATTGCCGCTGCGCTCGGTCAGGAAGGCCTTCACGATGCGGTCTTCCAGCGAGTGGAAGGTCACGACTGCCAGACGGCCGCCCGGCGACAGGGTGGCCTCGGCCGCCTCCAGCCCGGCGGTCAGCTCGCCCAGCTCGTCGTTCACCGCGATGCGCAGCGCCTGGAACGTCCGCGTCGCCGGATGGGTCGGAGCTCCACGACGGCCGCCCAGCGCCTTCTCGACCACCTCGGCCAGATCCAGGGTGCGGGTGAAGGGCTCGCTGACCCGGCGGCGCAGGATGGCGGTGGCGATCCGGCCCGACTGACGCTCCTCGCCGTAGAGCTTGAGGATATGGGCCAGAGGCCCGTGGTCCCAGGTGTTGACGATGTCGGCCGCGCTCTCGCCCTCGCCGGACATGCGCATGTCCAGCGGCCCGTCGCGCATGAAGGAGAAGCCGCGCTCGGCCTGGTCCAGCTGCATCGACGAAACGCCGATGTCGAACACGGCCCCGTCCAGCCGCGCCTTGCCGCTGTCGGCGAAGGCATCGGCCAGGCCCGAGAACGGCGTGCGGACCAGCTGGAACCGGCCCGGAAAGTCGTTCGCGACGGCGTCGGCGTGGGGCTGGACCGTCGGGTCGCGGTCCAGAGCGATGACCTCGGCCCCCGTCGCCAGGATGGCGCGGGTGTAGCCGCCGGCGCCGAAGGTGGCGTCGATCACGACGTCGCCGGGCTTCGGGGCCAGGGCCTCGATCACCTCGGCCAGAAGGACAGGCGCGTGCGGGCCGCTCACTGGTCGTTCCCCGGCAGGCGGCGACGCGCGAACTCGCCGCGCTCGCGCATGGCCTTGCGAGCCAGCTGACGGCGCTCTTCCTTGCGGGCCATCCAGCGGGCGCGGTCCCAGATCTGAAACCGGGGCCCCATGCCGACGATGACCACGTCTTCCGACAGGCCCGCATCCTCGATCAGGCCTTCCGGCAGAGTGATGCGGCCGCCGCTGTCGTAGGCCAGCGGCTTCTGGCCGGCGTAGACGGTCTCTTCCAGCGCGGTGCGCCAGTCATCGCCGAACGGCAGGCTTTCGATCAGGGCGACGTACTCGGCCATCAGCTTGTCGCCGCCGGCCTCCAGGCAGTCGGACTCGACCGAGAAGAAGCAGAAGACGCCGTGCTCGGCGCCGTTCTCGGAGGTGCGGAACTCCTGCGGGATCAGAAGACGGCGCTTGCCGTCCAGCTGCTTCTCATAGGTCGAGAGAAACACGCCCTGCCCACCCGGACCCGTCGGCCCGTCCCTGAACTCATCCCCGCGCCCGACATGCCGGCGCCGCACCCCAAATCAGTGATTGGGATAGCATGGGATGAAATGGGTCTCAATGGGATTAGTTGACGAGATTTAACCACGATGCCGGAGTGTGGCCGGCTCTAGACTGAACTTCTCGGAACATACACAGAACAATCGAAGTATTAACAGGCTGGGGATCATGCGGCGCCGTCTCGCCTCACGGGTTAACGGCGGCCGGCGATCCAGGATTTGCCTTCCCTACCGGCAGCCGGTTAAGCGTAGCCAAACGAAACGGAGCGAACGCCATGGCCATTCCCGCCTCCCTGACCAAGGGTCTGAAACTGCCGGTGATCGCGGCGCCCATGTTCCTGGTGTCCGGGCCCGATCTGGTGGTCGAGGCCTGCAACGCCGGGGTGATCGGCACCTTTCCGTCGCTGAACCAGCGCACCACCGAGGGCTATCGGGAGTGGCTGCAGGACATCAAGGCGCGGCTGACACCAGACGCTGCGGCCTTCGGCGTCAACCACATCGTCCATCCCACCAACCCCCGCCTGATGGCCGACATGATGGTCTCGGTCGAGGAGAAGGTGCCGCTGATCATCACCTCGCTGGGCGCCGTGCGCGACGTGGTCGACGCCGTCCACGGCTACGGCGGCGTGGTCTTCCACGACATCGCCAATGTGCGCCATGCGCGAAAGGCGGCCGAGAGCGGCGTCGACGGCCTGATCCTGGTCGCCAACGGCGCCGGCGGCCACGCGGGCATCATCAACCCCTTCGCCCTGATCAATGAGGTCCGGACCTTCTTCAAGGGCACGATCATCCTGTCGGGCTGCCTGTCGACCGGCCAGGACGTGGCGGGGGCCCTGATGATGGGGGCCGACTTCGCCTACATGGGCACCCGCTTCATCAACACCACGGAAGCCATGGCGCCGGCCGCCTACAAGGACATGATCATCGAGTCGGGCGCCACCGACATCGTCCACACGCCGGCGGTCTCGGGCATCCCGGCCAACTTCATGATCAAGTCGCTGCAAGCCAACGGGATCGACCCCAAGACCCTGCCCGAGCACAAGCTCGACATGGGCGACGAGGCCAAGGCGTGGAAGACGGTCTGGTCGGCGGGCCAGGGCGCAGGCGCCGTGCACGACGTCGTGCCGGCGGGCGAGCTGGTCGCGCGGCTCCGCTCCGAATACGCTCAGGCGACGGAAGAATTCGCCAACAAGGTCGGGGTCGCCTAGACGGGGCGCATGCGCCGCGTCCTCGCCTTCTTCTCCGCCCTTCTCCTCGCCCTGCCCGGCCTGGCCTACGCCCAGGACCGCGATAACGCCCGCTATGATCCGGAGCGCGGCTCGCCCTGGACCTTCGAACTGGGCGCAGGGACTGACAACCGCTCTAAAGGCGCGTCCAAAAGCGGCGGCGACCCCTATGTGTTCGGCGAGGTCCAGTACAACGCCGCCAGCGGCTTCTACGCCGACGCCGAGTTCGAGACGATCGACTCCGCGGGCTCGGAGATCGAGACCGAGGTCGAGGCGGGCTGGCAGTTCTCCGGCGGCGGCTTCGACTTCGACACGTCCGTCTCCCACAAATGGCGGGTCGATGCCGACCCCGCCCAGGACGACGCCGCCTTCGAGTTCCAGTTCGACGTCATCCGCGACTTCGGCGCCGCCGACGCCCGCTTCCGCGTCGAGCATTCGCCGGACGGCCTCGGCTCGACCGAAGCCTGGACCTGGATCGAGACGCGCGTGCGCTTCCCCTTGGCGGATCGCTGGCAGGCCGGTCTGACCGTCGGCCGACGCGAGCAGGACAATGCCCCGGACTACACCGGCTGGAGCGCGGGCGTGGCCTATGAACTGATCGAGATCGTCGAGATGGAGCTCGCCTGGCACGGCACCGACATCAGCGACCAGGGCGAGCAGTATGAGGACGCCTTGGTGGCAGCGGTGCTGATCGCCTTCTGACGGGTGCGACACGTGCGGCGGCTCGCCGCGCGTCAAGCTGAACGGCATCCGGGCTTGAGCGTGGGTCGTTCATGGCCCGATCGCAGCATGGCGATCGCAAGCTCAGGAACCTTCCCATGACGCTCAAGACGTTCGCCGGCGCCGTATCGGCCGCCGCCCTCCTCGCCACCGCCCCCGCCGCGCTCGCCCATAATCACGGCAGCCATGCCTCGGCGACCCAGTCGCAGCAGACCATCGTGGACGCCGCCGTCGCCTCGCCCGACCACACCACCCTGGTCGCCGCCGTCCAGGCCGCGGGCCTGGTCGAGACCCTGTCGGGCCCGGGTCCGTTCACGGTCTTCGCCCCGACCAACGCCGCCTTCGCCGCCCTGCCGGCCGGCACGGTCGAGACCCTGACCCAGCCCGCCAACAAGGCGACCCTGACGAAGATCCTGACGTATCACGTCGTGGCCGGCCGCGTGGCCGCCGCCGATGTCATCGGCCTGATTGAACAGGGCGGCGGCTCGGCCGAGATCACCACGGTTTCGGGCGACACCCTGACCGCCAGCCTGGAGAACGGCACGGTCGTCCTGACCGACGAGAAGGGCGGCAAGGCCCGCGTCACCCAGGCCGACCTGACGACGTCCAACGGCGTGATCCACGTCACCGACGCGGTCTCAATTCCCGAGTAAGCGCGCTCCGGCGGAGGGGGCTCGCCTCCTCCGCCGCCTTCGGGGTCAGGCCAGCGCCTGCTCCAGGTCGGCCAGCAGATCGTCCAGATCCTCGACCCCGACCGACAGCCGGACCAGATTGTCGGTCACGCCCCCGGCTTCCCGCAGCTCCTTCGGCACCGAGGCATGGGTCATGATGGCCGGGTGATTGACCAGGCTTTCGACGCCGCCCAGCGACTCCGCCAGCGTAAAGACCTGGAATCGCTCCAGCACCTGCTTCGTCCGCGACAGGTCCCCGTCCACGAAGAAGGTCACCATCCCGCCGAACCGGCCGTTCATCTGGCGTGCGGCCAACTCATGCTGCGGATGGCTGATCAGGCCCGGATACAGGACCCGGTTGACGCACGATCGATCCTCCAGCCAGCGCGCGACGGCGAGTGCATTCTCATTGTGCGCCTTCATGCGGATGCCGAGCGTCTTCAGGCCCCGGTTGACCAGGAAGGCGTCGAACGGCCCCATCACCCCGCCGACCGAATTCTGCAGGAACTTCAGCTGGGCGGCGATCTCGGCGTCCTTGGCCACCAGCACCCCGCCGATGACGTCCGAATGGCCGTTCAGATATTTGGTCGCCGAGTGCATGACGATGTCGGCGCCGAGGCTCAGCGGCTGCTGGCTCCACGGCGTGGCGAAGGTGTTGTCGACGACCAGCAGCAGGCCATGCGCCTTTGCGATCTTCGACAGCCCCGCGATGTCGGCCAGCTTCATCAGCGGATTGGTGGGCGTCTCGGCCCAGATCATCTTCGTCTTGGGCGTGATCGCCGCCTCGACGACCGACAGGTCCGCCATGTCGACGTAGGCAAAATCCAGCCCCGCCGAGCGCCTTCGCACCCGCTCGAACAGCCGCCACGACCCGCCATACAGATCGTCCCCCGTGACGATGTGCGATCCGGCGTCCAGCAGTTCCAGCGCCGTGGACGTCGCCGCCATGCCCGAGGCGAAGCCGAACGCCTGGACCCCGCCTTCCAGATCGTTGATGCAAGCCTCGAACGCCTCGCGCGTCGGGTTCTTGCCCCGGGCGTATTCATAGCCCTGGTTCACGCCCGGGCTTTCCTGGGCATAGGTCGAGGTGGCGTAGATCGGCGTCATCACCGCGCCCGTCGTCGGGTCGGGTCGCTGACCGGCGTGGATGGCGCGGGTCGAGAAGCCCTGGCTGTTCTTGAGGGTCATGCGGGGTCCGTCACAGGTCGAAGACGTCGGTGAGAAAGTCGGCGGTCAGCCGGTGCGCCTCGACCCAGTGCGGGTCGCTCATGAGGTGCTCGGCGTCGGGGATGCGCGTATCGCGCACCGGCACGTTCGCGTCACGCAGAAAGCGGACCAGCCGGTCGGTGCTGGACGGGGTGACATGGTCGTCGCTGGCGGCCCGGACGATCAAGGTTGGGATGCGACGACGCGGGGGGCGGGGCGGATAGACATCCCATCCGGCGGCGACCCCGACGGCCGCCGCCGCACGTCCGCCGCCCAGCGCGCTGTCGACCGCGATGTAGGATCCGAGCGAATAGCCGGTGACCGCGACCCGCGAAGGCTCGACTCCCTCGCCGATCAGCCACGCCGCGGAATCGATCGCGCAATCCCGCCAGGCGTTCATCAGCGGGGCCCGACGCACGCCGTCATCGGCCCCCGCGTCGGTATAGACAGGCACCAGCACCAGCATCCCCTGCTGCTCGGCGAAGGCCCGGGCGTACCGCAGCTGGCGCGGGCCGATGCTTCCCGATCCATGCAGATAGACCAGCCCCGCGCCGGGCGTCGCCGGCGGCCGGAAGGCGACCGCCCGGATGGACCGTCCGCGACTGTCGAACCGCATCTGCGTCGTCGTGACCGCCGCGTCCTGCGCCGCGACCGGCCCGGCCAGGGCTGCGGCTCCGCCGAGGAGGATATCGCGGCGGCGCATAGGCGGATCAGTCCAGCGTGTCGAGGAACTGCCGGGTCCTGGCGAAGGCGGCGCACCAGGTCGGCAGGTCGTACTGGTGTCCGTCGAAGGCCAATTCCTCGATCTGCACCGGCACGCCGGCCTCTCTGAGCGCTCCGGCCAGATCGCGCGTCGCCCGGGCGGGGACCAGGTCGTCGGACCGGGCGTGCAGCAGCAGGACGGGCACGTCGGTGCGAGAGCCATCCTCAAGACCTCCACCGGTGGCGGCCCCGATGACCGCGCTGATCGGCGCATCGGGCTCCAGCCCGGCGCTGACGGCCAGGCCGCCGCCGCGAGAATAGCCCCAGAGCGCCACGCGATCCGCCTGCACGCCGGTCTGGCCCGCGACGTGCCGCGCCGCGTCCAGCGCCGCGCGGCGCCAGGCGCGGGCGGTCACCAGCCTGCGTGCGCCGTCCGGCCGCGCCGCGTCGAAATAGGCCGGTAGGATCACCCAGTAGCCGCGCGACGCCAACTGGATGGCGTGAGCGTCGAACAAGATGGAGTTCATCTCCCAGCCCGTCCCGCCGTGCAGCAGGACGATGGCCCGGCCGTTCGGCCCCACACGCGGGCTGTAGAGGTGGGCGCGGATATCGCGTCCGCCGCTCTGATAGGTGATCGTCTCGCGCCACGCTTGCACCGGAACATCGTCGGCGCAACCGGGGACGCCGACCTGGAACGTCTGCTGGGCGACCGCCGCACCCGATGAGGCCGCGACGGCCAGCGCCGCGACGATACCGAACACGGGTGCGGACCTGCGGAGCATCAGCGGTTCAGGCTCAGGTGATTGATCAGGTCGACGCGCGCGATCAGGCCGACGAACTTTTCTCCGTCCAGAACGATGGCGACCCGGTCGCGGTCGAACAGGGGGATCAGGGCGTCCAGAGGCTCCGACACCTGAACCGTATCCAGATCGCGCGTCATGGCCGACGACACCGGCTTGGCGAAGCGTTCCTTCCGCGTGATCTCGTCGGTGTTCATGATGTGGACGATGTCGCTCTCATCCAGAATGCCAACGAGGCGACCATCCTGAATGACCGGCAGCTGGCTGACGTCCGCCGAGCGCATCCGCTTGAAGGCCGTGTCCAGAGTGTCGTCCGGCCCGGCCGTCACCACGTCGCCGTTCTCGTACTTGCGGCTGATGAGGTCGGACAGGTCGCCGTGCAGCTCGCGCTCGCCCAGGCCCTGATCGGCCAGCCAGGCGTCGTTGTAGACCTTGGACAGATACTTCGCCCCGGTGTCGCAGACGAAGGTCACGCAGCGTTTCGGCTCGGTCTGCTCGCGGCACCAGCGCAGGGCCGCCGCGATCAGGGTCCCCGACGACGACCCCGCCAGGATGCCCTCCTTCAGCAGCAGCTCCCGCACAGTCGCCACCGCCTCGGCGTCGGGGATGGAATAGGCCTTGTCGATCAGGGTGATATCGGCCGTATCCGGCACGAAGTTCTGGCCGATGCCCTCGACGGTATAGCTGCCCTCCGGCCCCGGCACGCCGTCGTTGACGATGCCGGCCAGCACCGACCCGACGGGGTCAGCAAGGATGATCTCGGTCTTCGCCCCCTGGCTCTTCAGGAATTGGCCGACGCCCGTAATGGTGCCGCCCGAGCCGATGCCGGCGACGAAGCCGTCGATCCGCCCGCCCATCTGCTCCCAGATCTCGGGACCCGTCGTCTTCACATGGGCGGCGCTGTTCGCATGGTTGGCGAACTGGTTGACGAAGAAGCCGCCCGGAATCTGCTGGGCCAGCCGCTCGGCCATGTCGGTGTAGTATTCCGGATGCCCGTGAGCGACGTCGGACCGGGTCAGGCGGACATCCGCCCCCATGGCCCTCAAGTGTTGAATTTTTTCCTTGGACATCTTGTCCGGGATAACCAGCAACACCTTATAGCCCTTGGCCTGACCGACCAGGGTCAGGGCCAGACCCGTGTTTCCGGCCGTCGCCTCGACGATGGTCCCGCCGGGCTTCAGCCACCCCTCCCGCTCCGCCGCCTCGATCATGGAGAGGGCGATGCGGTCTTTGATGGAGCCTCCGGGGTTCTGAGCTTCCAGCTTCAGGAACAGGCGGCACGGGCCGGTGTCCATCCGCGTCACCTCCACCATCGGCGTCTTGCCGATCAGGTCGAGCAATGACCCCGTCGGGGCGATCAGCGTGGGCGCAGGGGCGAGGGACATGGCGGCTCCGGGATTCGAGGCCGGAAGCTAGAGGCGGCCCGGCAGGGGGACAAGCGTTGTCGGAACCGCCGATTATGGCTATATTTATGGCCAGAACAGGAGAGCCGTCATGGCCACCTACGGCGTCGCCGAAGCCAAGAACAACTTCACCCACCTGCTCGATCGCGTTCAGGAGGGCGAGAAGATCACCATCACCCGCCATGGCAAGCCGATCGCGGAACTCAACCCGCCGCCCAAGCTGACGGTCGAGGAGCGTTGGGCGCTGATGGAAGAACTTATGGAGGAGGTCCGCAAGCAACCTCCACTCGATATCTCCCCCGCCGAGCTGATCCGGAGCCTGAGAGACGGCGATCCTGAGTGACGCTCTATCTCGATGCCAGCGCGCTGGTCTCTGTGATCGCCGATGAGCCTTCAGCCCGACGCGTGTTCGCGGCGGTCCGAGCAAGCATCGATCTGCCGTTGATCAGCGATTTTGGTCGCGCCGAAGCATCCTCCGGCCTCGCGAAGCTCATCCGGACCGGGCGGCGTTCCGAAGAAATGGTCCAGTCCATGTATCGTACGCTGGATCGCTGGGCGCTCGATGCCGCCCAACCTGTCGGAATAGACGCGACGGACATCGCACAGGCAGGCGAGATGGTCCGCCGTCACGACCTGTCTCTCCGCGCCCCCGACGCCATCCACATCGCCGCCGCCCATCGCCTGGGCGCGACCCTTCTGACGCTTGATCGCGGCATGGCGCGCGCCGCCGCCGCCCTGGGCGTTCCCCATCTCAATCCCGCTGACGGCCTTGCGCCCAGCGAACCGAAAGACTGAATGACCAAATCCCCCAAACGACCCGCTGCCGGATTGCCGGACGAGGCCACGCTGCTGGCCTTCCTGCGCGACGCCGGCTCGGCGGAGAAGGGCGACATCGCCCGACACTTCGGCCTGAAGGGCGAAGACCGCAGACGCCTGCGCGAAATGATCCGGGGCCTCGAAGCCGCAGGCAAACTCGGCAAACGCGGCCGCAAGGGCTTCTCCGAAGCCGGCGCCCTGCCCCCCGTCGGCGTCGCCGACGTGACCGAACGCGACGTCGATGGCGACCTCTACGTCCGCCTCGTCGAGGCCTCGGCCGATGCGCCGAGCGCCGTCCTCGTGCCCGACAAGTCGAAACCCGGCCCCGCGCCCGGCCTGGGCGATCGCGTGCTGGTCAAGTTCCAGCATGGCCCCAACGGCTGGGAAGCCCGGCTGATCAAGCGGCTGGATGCCGGAACCAACCGGGTGCTCGGCGTGATCCGCAAGGCCGCGCGCGAGACCCGCGTCGAGCCCGTCGACCGCCGCTCCAAGGACGTGCTGATCGTCCCCGCCGTCCAGGCCGAGGGCTTGAAGGACGGCGACCTCGTGCTGGCCGCCATCGAGAAGGGCGACCACCGCTACGGCTTCAAGCGCGGCAAGATTCTGGAGACCATCGGCCGCGAGGACGACCCCCGCGCCGCCTCGCTGATCGCCATCCACGCCCACGGCGTCCCGACCGGCTTTTCCGAAGCGGTCGAACAGGAGGCCGAGGACCAGGACCTGCCGACGCTGAAGGGCCGCGACGATCTGCGCGACATCCCCTTCATCACCATCGACCCCGCCGACGCGCGCGACCACGACGACGCCGTCTATGCCGCCCGCGACGACGATCCGAAGAACGAGGGCGGCTGGGTCGTCTGGGTCGCCATCGCCGACGTCGCCGCCTATGTCCGGCCCGGCACGAACCTGGACCGCGAAGCCCGGGCCAAGGGCAACTCGACCTACTTCCCCGACCGGGTGGAGCCCATGCTGCCCGAGCGTCTGTCGAACGGCCTGTGCAGCCTGAAGGAGGGCGAGAACCGCGCCACGCTGGCCGTGCGCATGGTCTTCGACAAGGACGGGCGCAAGCTGTCGCACCGCTTCCACCGCGGCCTGATGCGCAGCCACGCCAAGCTCAGCTATGAACAGGCCCAGGCCGCCATCGACGGCCCTCTGAACGGCGGCGGGACGGACGACGCGACCGGGCCGATCCTGGAGACCATCCTCCACCCGCTGTGGAACGCCTATCACGCCATGCTGAAGGGCCGGATGAAGCGCAGCCCGCTGCAGATCGAATCCGCCGAGCGCCGCATCCGCATGACGCCCGACGGCCAGATCGCCTCGATCGAACCGAGGAAGTCGCTGGAGGCCCATCGTCTGATCGAGGAGATGATGATCCAGGCCAACGTCTGCGCCGCCGAGACGCTGGAGCAGAAGAAGACGCCCCTGATCTACCGCGTCCACGAGGCCCCCACCCAGGAGAAGGTCTTCAACCTCGCCGACTTCCTGTCGACCATCGGCAAGCCGTGGAACAAGGGCGAGCCGCCCACGACCAAGCGGTTCAACAAGCTGCTCGACGAGACCCGCGACGGCCCCCACGCCGAGGTCGTCAACGAGGTCGTCCTGCGCACCCAGATGCAGGCGATCTACAGCCCCGAGAACGTCGGCCACTTCGGCCTGAACCTCGACCGCTACGCCCACTTCACCTCGCCGATCCGGCGCTACTCCGACCTGATCGTCCATCGCGGCCTGATCCGCGCGCTGGGCCTCGGCAAGGACGGCCTGACCGATCGCGAGATCGCCGAACTGCCCGCCATCGCCGATCAGGTCACCACGACCGAGCGCCGCTCCATGGCCGCTGAGCGCGACGCCATGGACCGCTACATCGCCGCCTTCCTGGAGGACCGCGTGGGCGCGACCTTCACCGGCCGCATCACCGGCGTGACCCGTTTCGGCCTGTTCGTCCGGCTGGACGAGACCGGCGCCGACGGCCTCGTGCCCGTGTCTTCGCTCGGCAATGAGTACTTCACCCACGACGACCGCGCGCACGCCCTGGTCGGCGACCGCTCGGGCCAGCGCTACACCCTCGGCCGCCTGGTCGAGGTCAAGCTGGTGGAGGCCACGCCCGTCACCGGCGGCCTCCTGTTCGAGATGCTGAGCGATCCGGAACCGCGCGATCCCAACGCGCCGGCTCCGCGTCTGGGCATCCGGGGCCGAAGCGGCGACAGCCGCCCATCGCGCGGCAAGGGCCGGCCCGGCGGACCCAAGCCCCGGAACGACGGCCGAGGCGGCGGCAAGCCCTCCGGCGGGCTGAAGGGCGTGCGTAAGGGCAAGCGGCGCTGAAGCCGGGTCGAGGGGCTGAGGGCCAATCGGTCACGCTTCCCGCATGCGGCCTGACGCCCTAAGTCAGCCCTCGGGTTCTGAAGGAGTGATCGGCATGGCGCGTTGGGTTCTGGGTCTTTCGGCGGTCGCGGCGCTCGCGGTCTCCGCGTGCGGCGAGATCGATGTCGAGAAGGCCGGCCGCAACGCCGCCCTCGCCGCGCTGGAGGCCAGCAACCCCGAGATCGTCCAGGGCATCCGCGCCGCCCAGACCCTGCGCGAGGCCGCCGCGACCTGCGGCTGGCAGGACGTGGACGCGACCCGTCTGGCCCAGAGCGCCGTCGCGGGCATCGAGGAGCCCCCGCTCCGCGCCGCCGCCGAGAGCCTGGTCGAGGACCTGATCGTCGCCCCCGCCGAGACCGCGCCCGCCGCCGCCACTCCGTCCCCCAGCGAATGTTCGCCGGAGGTCCGTCAGGCGCTCGAAGCCCAGATCGCCGCCATCGCACAGGGCGGCGAAGGTGAGGGTGGCGAAGCCGAGGCCGAAGCGGGCTGATCAACCGTCCTGGCCTGCCCTCCCTGCCAGCTCGCGCGCGAGCACGGCAGGCTCTCAGGCGACCTCGCCGCTCAGCCACAGCCGCAGCATGGCCAGCTGCGACGCCGCCGTCGCCGCGGCCCGCAAGGCCGGCGGGGCTGCGTCGCCGACCGCCGTCTCGAGCCGCGCCTCGATCATCGTCGCCAGCTTCCGCTGGAGCTTGGGCCCCAGCGGCGGCTCGAACATCACCCGGGACAGGGCCCGCCGTTCCCACAGGTGATCGAGAACGAACAGCAAGCGCGGCAGGCCGGCCCGCCCCGCACCCGCCTCGGCCAGGGGCTCGAACACCGGGTCGATGGCCCAGACCATCACATCGTCCTTGTTGCGGAAGTGCTCGTAGAAGGTCGATCGGCCGACGCCCGCCTCCTCGATCAGGTCGGTCGTCCGGATCGCCCCATATCGCCGCGTGAAGATCAGCCGCGTGAAGGCCTCGAAGATCGCCTTTCGCGTCCTCTGGCTGCGCCGGTCGAGATCGTGAGCCTCCGACATGGCGCCGAGCCTAGCCCATCGGCCCCGCCGCGCCAGCCACAGCGCCATCTCGGAAGCGGACATTTCGCGGGAAACGTCCGGTAGCGGTCGGAGCGCCCGCATCGTTCGTCGCCAGACCGCCCCGCGTCGCGCGACACCTCGGCCAAGCGCCAGGGAGGGCGAACCATGACCACCAAGACCCATCCAGACGACCGCAACGACGGCGTCCTCATCGCCGGCGCCACGCTGGCGGCCCTGTTCCTGATGCTGCACCACCCGACCTCGGCGTCGGGCGCGGGCGAGGACGGCCATCTGCTGTCCGACTGGAGCAACAGCCTCGTCCACGGGGCCATGATCGCCTGCCTGATCGCCCTCTCGGTCGGGCTGGACGGCGTGCGTCATCGGCTCGGCGAGCGCGCGCTCCTGACGCGAGCGGGCGCCATCCTGATCGGCGCGGGCTTCCTCGCCCTGGCGGGCGCCGCGCTGGTCAGCGGCTTCGCGACTGCTCGGCTTGGCGCCCAGACGACCGACCCGGCTGTGCACCAAGCCGGCGGCCAGGTCCTGTGGGCGCTGAACCAGAGCCTGACCTCGCTGGGCAGCCTGCTGGTCGCCGCGGGCGCGGCGGCCTGGGCGCCCCGGCTGTGGCGGCTCGGCGTCGCGGGCAAGGTCAGCGCCGCTCTCGGCGTCGGCATGGCGGGACTGGCCGTCTGGTGGAACGCGACCGATGGAGGCTTCGGCCTGATCGTCGCCGCGACCAGCCTGGCCGTCTTCGCCCTCTGGTCGCTGTCGCTTGCCGCCGTCATGCTGACGCGGCCAAAAGGGGAAACCGGATGACCGTCCAGCATCACGTCGCCGCCATCGTGCCCGCGCGCGACATCGACGCCAGCGAAGCCTTCTATCGTCGCCTCGGCTTCGAGACGGTCAGCGACCACGGGGACTACCGCCTGATGGACGACGGTCGGGGCTGGCGGCTGCACCTGCGATCCACGCCCGACTGGCCTCGCCGGATCGAGGACAACCCGCTCGGCCTCTATCTCTACGTCGAGGACGTGGATGCGGTCGCCGTGCGTGTGCGCGACCTGATCATCGAACCCCAGGGGCCGCACGCCCGGCCCTGGGGCACCTATGAGTTCGCCGTCAGCGACCCCAGCGGGACGCTCGTCCGGATCGGCCGCGTGCTCGGCTGAGCCGCTCCGCTTTCCCCCTCGGCCCGCCCGTGGCATCGGGGGGGATGCCCGCCCCCGAACCCTTCGACGCCGCCCAGGACCTAGCCGACGCCCCGGCGCGCCCTGGCGTACGGCAACGGCCCAAGGACGCCGCGACCCTGATCCTCGCTCGACGCGGCGTGCATCCCGAGGTGCTGATGGGCCGGCGCGCTCCAGGGCACGTCTTCATGGCGTCGAAGTGGGTGTTTCCCGGCGGTCGCATCGACCGCTCAGACTTCGCGGCCGCCGCCGCCAGCGAGCCGGGCGGTCCGACCCGCGCCCGGCTGGAGGCCGAGGTCGATCCCCGACGCGCCCGCGCCCTCCTTCTGACCGCCGTGCGCGAGACCTTCGAGGAGACCGGCCTGATCGTCGGCCGCGCGGCCCCGCCCGCCTCGGTTGCCGGGCCGTGGCGGGAGTTCCGGCAGGCGGGCGCCCTGCCCGATCTCGCCGCCCTGACCTACATCGCCCGCGCCATCACGCCGCCGGGCCGGACCCGCCGGTTCGACGCCCGGTTCTTCCTGGCCGACGCCGACGCGCTGCTGTCACCGGAGCCCACCGCCGGATCGGGCGAACTGGACGAGATCGCCTGGTTGCCTCTCGCCGACGCCCGCGCGCTCGACCTGCCCGCCATCACCCGCTTCGTCCTCGGCGAAGTGTCCGAACGGCTGTCGAACCCGGATCGCCCCCTGCCCTTCGTCCGCTGGCATCGCGGCGCGCACAAGGTGACCCATGACTGAGACCCTGACGCTCCGCCTGACCATCGTCGATCCCGTGCAGGGCCTGCACTACAGCCTGCAGGATCCGACGAACGTCCCGGTCGACATCCGCGTCTCGGGCGGCGGGCCGCTGTCGTTCGACGTGCCGGTGACCCTGCGCCCCGACGGCAAGCTGGCCGGGCCGTTCGTCCGCCGCGAGGGCAAGGAACGCCGCTTCGTCTACATCGCCATCGCGGGTCAGGCCGGGCAGACCGACGCGGCGGGCCAGCGCATCAGCCGCCGCGCCAAGATCGACGTCCACGACATTCCCGCCGACCTGCTCCGTCCCGGTGCGACGCTGGAGGCGCAACTGCCCGGACGGGGCAAGGACGGCACGCCCGCCTGCGCCACCGTACGCCTCCTCGGGCCGTGGTCGCGGATCGACTGACCCGCCCTGATCCCGCCACGGTCGCTGTCCAGCTTGACCCGACCGACGGGGAGGGTGCGTGGCGCACGCGGCGTTCAGTATCGCGAGGGCGAGCGGCCTGACGGACCCCGCCGGACGCCGCAGGGCCGCGATCCTGCTGGGCTCCATCGCCTTCCACATTGCCGTTCTGACGCCCCTGGCGCTCCGCATGGTCGACACAGCAGATGCGCCCGCCTTCGACGCCACGCCCCCGCCGATCTTCCTCGAGATGGAGCCGCGCCCTCTGCTGGAAGGCGAAACCGCGCGCGAGCCGACCTTTGCCCGCTCCGTCGAGACGGCCCCCGCCCTCTCCCGCGCCACAAACACCGAGCGAACGCCCAGCCTGGACGATGAGGACGACGTGCCCACCCCGCCCTCGCCCCGCATCGCGGCGGGCGCGCCGCCGGGATCGCCGCCGGCCCCGGCGGACGCCTGGCGTGTCACCCCCGAGAGCACAGGCGCGGCGATCGCCCGCTCCATGCGCACCGGCGCGGGCGGCTGCCGCATCATGGACGGACGCCTCAGCCCCGGCGAACAGGCGCTGTGCGACGAGCGCTTCAACGAGGCCGCCGGCCGGGCCGGACCGCTCGGTCCCCGCACGCTGAACGCCTCCGAGGCCCGTCGCGAGGCCCAGTTCGCCCGCGACGGCGCGCGGGCTCTGGCCCAATACGAAGCCCGCCGCGCCCCGCTGGCGGGTGGAGTCGGCATCGTCGGGCCGGGCGATTGTCCCGGCTCGAACCTCGGCGTCGGATGCGCCGGCGCGCACCTGGACCCGGCCATGCGTCAGGGCGCGACGACCACCGTCAATCCGGGCCAAAGGTCCAACGACCTGACCCCCATGCGGCCTATTCCCGGATCGGAATAAGTCTAGCTCTTGTCCGGCGCGATGATGTCGATTTCCGGAAAATAGGTCCGGTACGTCGCGTCGTCTCTGGTCAGCAGGCTGTAACCGCGCGCCTGGGCGTGGGCGCCGATGTAGAAGTCCGGCAGGGGCGACCGTCGTTCGCCGCCTCGCTGTCGATAGGCGAGATAGGCTTTCCCGGCCGCGAACGCCGCCGCCCACGGCAAGTCCTCCCGCAGGAACCGAGACGGTCGCAGGGCCTCGTCGACGCGCCTGCGGCTGCTGAACGGGATCGAGACCTCCGCCAGAATGATCGGATTGATCACGAGATCGCGCCCGGCGCGGGCCGAGGCGCGGATCTGGTCCGCCGCCCAGCCGCGCCAAGGACTGGACGGGTTGATCAGGTCGATGATGACGTTGCTGTCGACGAGGATCGTCATCGATCTCGCGTCAAGGCCATCAGCTCGTCGGCGCTCATGGTGATGTCGTCGGCGAAGCCCGCGAGGTGATCGATCAAATCCTGACCGGGTTCACCACCGTCCGGCCGCGAAACGATCGGCCGAATCATGACGACCTCGCCTTCCATGCGGAACTCGACTTCCGTGTCCGGAAGCAAGCCTGCCCGCTCGCGGATATCCACGGGAATGGTGACCTGGCCTTTCGAGGTGATGCGCATGGCCGGAAGTCTTACCACAACCGGTAAGAGCTGAACAGCGAGACGCCCTTACCCCTCCAGATCCAGCGAGTATCCCGCCGAGCGCACCGTGCGGATCGGGTTGGCGCTTTCGTCAACGTTGAGCGCTTTCCGCAGGCGCCCGACATGCACATCGACGGTGCGCGCCTCGACATAGACGTCGCTTCCCCACACCGCGTCCAGCAGCTGTTCGCGGCTGAACACCCGGCCGGGGTGGCGCATGAAGTGGTCCAGCAGGCGGAACTCGGTCGGGCCCAGGTGGACCTCCTTGCCGGCGCGCTTCACCCGGTGGGCGACGCGGTCGATGATGATGTCGCCGTGGCCCACGCGGTCGTCGGCCAGGCCCGGACGGATGCGGCGCAGCACCGCCCGGATGCGGGCGATCAGCTCGGTCATCGAAAACGGCTTGGTCAGGTAGTCGTCGGCGCCGGTGTCGAGGCCGCGCACGCGGTCGCTCTCCTCGCCCCGCGCGGTCAGCATGATGATGGGCAGGTTGCGCGTCTCGGGCCGGCCCCGGATGCGGCGGCAGACCTCGATGCCCGAGACCTTGGGCAGCATCCAGTCGAGCAGGACCAGGTCCGGCTGGCGCTCGTCGATCTGGACCAGACCCTCCTCGCCGTCGGCGGCGACGACGACGTCGTAGCCTTCCTTTTCGAGGTTGTACTGGAGGAGCGTCGCCAGCGCGTCCTCGTCTTCCATCACCAGGATATAGGGCTGCACGTCTTACACTCCGTCAGGTCGGCAGGCGTCAGTTGGCGGGGGGCACGGGCCCGTTCAGGTCGGCGTCCCAGTCGCCGGGCGAGGGCTGCCAGCGCGGCCGCTCGCCGGTCATCTCGTCGCCTGTGATCTCATAGTGGATGACCTCGGCGATGTTGGTCGCGTGGTCGCCGATGCGTTCCAGGTTCTTGGCCATGAACAGCAGATGGGTGCAGGCGCTGATCGTGCGCGGGTCGCCCATCATGTAGGTCAGCAGCTCACGGAACAGGGCGTTGTAGTGCTCGTCCACCTCGTCGTCCGAGGCCCAGACGGCCATGGCCCGGTCGATCTCCGACGCCGTATAGGCGTCCAGCACGTCGCGCAGCCGCATCGACACCAGCTTGCCCATCCGCTCGATGGAGCGGGTCAGGGGCTGCATCGGTTCGGTCTCGGCGAGGCTCAGCGCCCGCTTGGCGATGTTCTTGGCCAGGTCCCCGGTCCGCTCCAGGTCGGTCGCCAGCTTCATGGCCGACAGGGTCTTCCTGAGGTCCGACGCCACCGGCTGGCGCAGCGCGATCAGGCGGATGGCCTTCTTCTCGATGTCGCGGTGCATGGCGTCGAGCTTGCCGTCGCGATCGACCACGGCGCGGGCGAGCGCGATGTCGCGCCGGGCCACGCTCTCGACGGCGTCGGCGACCTGGGCCTCCGCCAGACCGCCCATGCGGGCGACCTCGGCCGTGAGCTGGTTCAGCTCGTCCCCATAGGCCTTGACCGTGTGCTGGTTCATCAGCCGAAGCGTCCCGTGATGTAGTCGAGGGTGCGCCGCTCACGGGGATTCGTGAAGATTTCCTCGGTGTCGCCGTGCTCGACCAGACGGCCGAGGTGGAAGAAGGCCGTGCGCTGGCTGACCCGCGCCGCCTGGGCCATGGAGTGGGTGACGATGACGATGCAGTAGCGCTCGCGCAGCTCGTCGATTAGCTCCTCGATCTTGGCCGTGGCGATGGGGTCCAGCGCCGAGCAAGGCTCGTCCATCAGGATGACTTCGGGGTTCACCGCGATGGCGCGTGCGATGACCAGACGCTGCTGCTGGCCGCCCGACAGGCCGGTGCCCGCGGTGTGCAGGCGGTCGGCGACCTCATCCCACAAGCCCGCGCGCTTCAGGCTGGTCTCGACGATGCCGTCCATCTCGGACTTGGACGACGTCAGGCCGTGGATGCGCGGGCCGTAGGCGACGTTCTCATAGATGGTCTTGGGGAAGGGATTGGGCTTCTGGAACACCATCCCGACCTGGGCGCGCAGCAGCACGGGATCGACCGAGCGGGCGTTCACATCCTGGCCGTCCATCAGGATCTGGCCGGTCACCTTGGCGCCCTGGATGGTGTCGTTCATCCGGTTGATGCAGCGCAGGAAGGTCGACTTGCCGCAGCCCGACGGCCCGATGAAGGCGGTGACCGTCTTGTCGGGGATATCCAGGCTGATGCCGTGAAGAGCCTGCTTCTCGCCGTAGAAGACCGAGATGTCGCGTGCGGCGATCTTGGTCGGGCCGACGGGCGCCTTGGGGGCGGTCACCGTGGGCGTGAAGGACTCCTCGGACGCGGTCTCGCCCTGGGGCAGGACGGTCTCGTCGCGGCGGTCGGTCTCTGTGGTGGCGGCGGGCAGGACCTGACCGCCCATGCGCGGGGCCTCCGTCGGATCTGCGGAGCCGCCCTCGTGGCCGTCGGGGCTGCGGAAGAAGGGGAGTTTCATGCGCTTACCACCGGCGTTCGAAGCGCCGGCGCAGCAGGATGGCGGCGGCGTTCATGACGATCATGAAGGCGAGGAGGACGAGGATCGCGGCGGCCGTCCGCTCGTGGAAGGCCAGCTCGGACGCATTCTCCCAGATGTAGACGAGCGACGGCAGGGCGCCCGCCGGCTCGGTGATGGCGCCCGGAATGCCCGGCACGAAGCTGACCATGCCGATCAGCAGGAGCGGCGCGGTCTCGCCGAGCGCATGGGCCATGGAGATGATGGTGCCGGTCATGACGCCCGGCATGGCCAGCGGCAGGACGTGGTGGAACACCGTCTGGGTCTTGGACGCCCCCATGGCGAGCGCCGCCTCGCGGATCGAAGGCGGCACCGCCTTCAGCGAGGACCGCGTGGCGATGATGATGGTCGGCAGCGCCATCAGGGCCAGCACCAGACCCCCGACCAGGGGCGAGGAGCGTGGCAGATTGGCGAAGTTGATGAACAGGGCCAAGCCGAGCAAGCCGTAGACGATCGACGGCACGGCGGCGAGGTTGTTGATGTTGACCTCGATCAGGTCGGTGATCCGGCCGCGCGGCGCAAACTCCTCCAGATAAACGGCCGCGCCGACGCCCAGCGGGATGGCGATCAGCGCCGTGACCAGAAGCATCAGGGCCGAACCGACCACGGCGCCCAGCACGCCCGCCAGTTCCGGCTCGGTCGAGTCGCCTTGCGTGAACAGCAGGCTGTTGAAGCCGGTGGTGATGGTGCCGTCGCGCTTCAGCGCATCCAGCCAGTCCATCTGCTGGTCCGAGATGCGTCGCAGTTCCGCGGGCTCGGACCGCTTGATCTTGCCCTTCAGATAGAGATCCGCGTCGTCCGACACCGGCGCGGTGATCTGGACCGTCTGGCCGATCACCGAGGGGTCCTCGCGCACCAGCTGGGCGGCGCGGAACTTGAGCTCGGAGGACAGCAGGGCGCGATAGGCGTTGGCCTGCGTCCCCTGGGCGTCGTCGCTCACGCCCATCGCCGCCAGCCGCTGCTGGGCCACCATCAGCTGGAAGTTGGTGCCCTGCGGATAGTCGCGGTCGATGCGCGCCGGGTCCATGTAGACCGGCACGGTGATCTGGTTGGCGTAGAAGGCCGTGTGGCCCTGCTCGATGATCCGGCCGAGCAGCAGCACGAGGAAACCCAGCGCCACGGCGATGGCCAAGAGGCCATAGGCGCGGAAGCGCGCCTCACGCGCATAGCGCCGCTTCAGACCCTTCTGCAGGGCGTCGGCGCGGGCCGCGCGGACCACGCCGGGATCGACGGTGGCGTCAGTCATACTGTTCCCGATAGGTCTGGACGATCCGCTGGGCGACGATGTTCAGCAGCAGGGTGACGACGAACAGCGTCAGGCCCAGGCCAAACGCCGCGAGAGTCTTGGCGCTGTCGAACTCCTGGTCGCCGGTCAGCAGGGTGACGATCTGGACCGTGACGGTCGTGACGGTGTCCAGCGGATTGAACGTCAGATTGGCCGCCAGACCCGCCGCCATCGTCACGATCATGGTCTCGCCGATGGCTCGCGACACCGCCAGCAACAGGGCGCCCGCGATGCCCGGCAGCGCGGCGGGCAGGAGGACCTTGCTGACCGTCTCGGACTTGGTCGCGCCCATCGCATAGGAGCCGTCGCGCAGGCTCTGGGGCACGGCGTTGATGATGTCGTCCGACAGCGAGCTGACGAACGGGATCAGCATGATCCCCATCACCGCCCCGGCCACCAGCGCCATCTGGTTCTGGACCAGCAGCAGGTATTGCCCCAGCCCGTCCAGCGGCCCGCCGACCAGCAGCGCCCCGATCCCGTTGAAGAACTCCCGGAAGGCCGGCCCCACCGTCAGGGCGGCAAAGAAGCCGTAGACCACGGTCGGCACGCCCGCGAGCACCTCCAGCAGCGGCTTGACCACGCCGCGCGTCACCGGCCCGGCGTATTCCGACAGATAGATGGCCGAGAACAGGCCGACCGGCGCGGCCACGGCCATGGCGATCAGCATGATCAGGAAGGTGCCGGCGAACAGCGGAACCGCCCCGAACGCTCCCGTCGATCCGACCTGATCGGCGCGGATCGCGGTCTGGGGACTCCACTGCGTCCCGAACAGGAACTCGGTCACCGGCACCCGCTCGAAGAACCGCACGGCGTCGAACAGCAGCGAGAAGACGATCCCGACGGTCGTCAGGATGGCGACCACCGAACAGGCGAACAGCAGGGCCCCGATCCAGGTCTCGACGCGGTTTCGCGCGCGCATGTTCGGGCCGATCTGGGCGAAGGCCAGCAGGCCGCCCAGCACCGCCGCGATCAAGGCCCCGGCGATCGATCCCCACAGCAGGGTCTGCTGGATGCTGGCCGAACGCGCGGCCTCGGACTGGAGCAGCGCATCAAACGGCGCGTACCAGGTCTGGAACGGCCGCTGGCCCTCGCCCAGCAGGCGGGCGTCGTTCAGGAAGGCGTCGCGGCGGAACGGCTCCATCTCCTGCACCGCCTCGGGCAGGCCGGCGGACACCAGGTTCTGGCTGACCGGCCCGGAGAAGATCCCGGCCAGGATAATGATGGCCAGGGCCGGAACCGCCACCCAGATCAGGGCGTAGTAGCCGTGCTGCTGGGGCCGCGAATGCGGCTTGGTCCCGGCGAACCGGCGCTTGGCCACGGCCAGGCCGACCGCATAGGCGGCCAGGGCCAGAACGGCGACCACGGGAATCAGAAACCAGATCATCAGGCCCCTAGCGACACGCGCCGGAATCAGAGGGCGCGCCGATCATCGGCCCGTCTCGCGGCGGAAACTGCCCTCGGATGGTCAGCGGATTAGGACGGTTCCGTGACAGTTCTGCAAAGGCGACGGTCGGGCTGTCGCAGGCTCGTCACGCGGCGTTCAAGGCTGCATCGCCAGCGGCGGAAACCGCCTCAGGCTGGGGGAAATAGGCCACCAGCACCGTGCCTTCGCCGGGGATGCTCTCGACCACCAGACCGCCCCGGTGCCGGTTGACGATATGCTTGACGATGGCGAGGCCCAGCCCCGTCCCGGGCCGGTCGCCGCTCTTCTGCCCCTCGACGCGATAGAAGCGCTCGGTCAGGCGGGGCAGATGCTCGCGCTGCATGCCTGGCCCGTGGTCGCGCACCGCCACGGCGACATAGCGCGCGCCCGGATCGCGGTCCGGCGTCAGCAGCGACAGCCGCGTCGCCCCCGGCAAACGCGCGGCCCCGGCGGCGTCGGCATCCAGATCGCCCCGGATGGTCAGCTCGACCATGCCCCCGACCGGCGAGTATTTGATGGCGTTGTCCGTCAGGTTCTGGATGACCTGGACGATCTCGTCCCTGTCGCCGGTGATGCGCGCCTCGCCGGGCGGCGTGTCCAGCAGCACCGTCACGCCCTTCTCCTGAGACAGCACGCTGACCGCATCGACCACGTCCGACGCCGCCCGCGCCACATCGACCCGGCCCGACGGCGGGATATGCTCGTTCAGCTCGATGCGGCTGAGCGACAGCAGGTCCGCGACCAGCCGGCTCATGCGGTTGGCCTGGGTCGCCATGATGTCCAGGAACCGGTCCCGCGCGACCATGTCGTCCCGCGCGTGGCCCTTCAGCGTCTCGATGAAGCCGCTCAGCGACGCCAGCGGCGTGCGCAGCTCGTGGCTGGCGTTGGCCAGAAAGTCGACGCGCATCAGCTCCATGCGCCGCACGTCGGTCTCGTCGCGCAGGCCCAGGATCGCCGACCGTCGCCCGGCGGCGTCGCTGGCCAGAGGCCGGACCCACGCCTTCCAGTGCCGCTCGCGCGACCCCGCGGCCGTATAGTCCGTGGTCCGGCTGACCCCGCCGAACAGAGCCTCGTCGACGGCCTCCAGCACGCCGGGGTCGCGCATCGCCGAGACCAGCAGCCCGCCTTCGCGCGGAATGCGCAGCAGGTCCCGCGCCGCGCTGTTGGCCAGCACGATCCGGCGACCGGCGATGTCGTCGGCCTCTCCGCCCGAGACGATCATGATGGGATCGTCGAGCGCCTCGAACACCGCCTCCAGCAGCCGCGCGTCTTCCGCTCCGGCCGCCACATCCACGGCGGGAGCTCCCGCCTCCGCCACGGTCGAGGGCTGGGCCGGCCGGCTCCCGAGCCAGGTCACCACGCCCACCAGCGCCGCCCCCGCCAGCAGCCACATCGCCATGTCCGGCCGCGCCGCCGCCAGCAGCAGCATGATGACCACCGCCACGCCGCCGGTCGTGCTGGCCGTCCACAGCCGGGAGCTGGGCAGGGGCGCGACGGGCGAAGGGCTGTCGGAATAGGGCATCTGTCATCCGGCCGGACCGGGCCCGGCGCTCTCGATTCGCGCGACCCTAGCACCCCGGCGCGGCGGGACCATGACGGACCGGCCTTTCGGTTTACATCCGTTACAGGGTGCGACCGGTTTTTTTACCTCTTGGCGTCAAGCTGACCCGGAATCTCGGGGGACGCCGCGTTTGGATTGGCTCATCGATTGCCTGACGGTCCAGCATGACTGGCGGCTGGTGCTGCTGGCGGCGGGGGTGTGCGTCACCGGCCTGGCGACCTGCATCACGCTGATCGGCACGGCGCGTCGCGCCGCCTCGCGCCGGCGGACCCTCATCGGCGCCATGGCCGGCGTGGTCGGCGGCCTCGCGGTCTGGGCCACCCACTTCCTGGCCATGCTGGGCTATACGTCCGACGCCCGCCTCTACTACGCGGCCCCCGAGACCCTGGCGTCTCTGGGCATCGTCATCGTCGGCATGATGCTGGGCATCGCGCTTGCGCTCGACAACAACCGCCGCAGCACGCGGGTGCTGGTCGCCCTGGTGGCCGCCTCCAGCGTCTCGGCCATGCACTTCATCGGCATGACGGCCATCCGGATCGACGGCGCGACCCTGGTCTGGAGCATTCAGGGTGCGGCCGCCTCGGTGATCGTCAGCATGCTGCTCGCGCTCTGCACCGCCGCCTGGGCCAGGCGCGACGGCTGGTGGCGCATTCCCGCCAACACGACCTTCGCGGTGCTCAGCGTCTGCGCGCTGCACTTCGGCTCCATGTCCTCCGTGGAAATCCTGCCCGACCCGATGGCTGTGCGGCCCGACACGGCCATTTCCGAGTTCGGCCTGCTGATCTGGGTGGTCGGCGGGGCGACGCTGGTCGTGGCCGTCGCCGGAATCGTCACCGCGCTCGGCCTGTGGGGCCGCAGCACCGCGCTCAGCCAGTTGCGCGAGGCCATCGACACCATGCCGGACGGCCTCGGCTTCTATGATTCCGACGACCGCCTTCTGATCTGGAACGCCCGGTATGCCGAGGTGAACAGCGAGCTGTCCGACATCATGACGGCAGGGATGCGCTTCAAGGAGCTGGTCCAGATCGGTCTGGACCAGGGCGTCTACCCCGACGCCATCGGGCGCGAAGACGAATGGCTGGAGGAGCGCCTGGCCTCTCGCCGCAAGCTGTCCAACACCATCGAGCAGCGGGTCGAGGGCGACCGCTGGCTTCGCATCCAGGACCGTCGCACGGCCCAGGGCGGCATCGTCACGGTCGTCAACGACATCACCGACCTGAAGCGCGACGCCCAGGCGCTGTCCGAGGCCCGCGACGCCGCCGAAGCGGCCAACCGCGCCAAGTCCGAGTTCCTGGCCAACATGAGCCACGAGATCCGCACGCCGCTCAACGGCGTCATCGGCCTGACCCAGGCGCTGGCCAAGACGGACCTCGACCACCATCAGCGCGAGATGCTGGACCTGATCCAGTCCTCCGGCGACACTCTGAAGACGCTGTTGAGCGACATCCTCGACCTCGCCCGCGTCGAGTCCGGTCGTCTGGAAATCGCCGACGAGCCTTTCGATCTGGCCCGCGCCATCCGCGACGCGGCCCAGCTCTATCGCGAACCCGCCGCCGAGAAGGGCCTGCAGTTCTTCGTCGAGATCGAGGACAGCGCCGTCGGCTGGGTGCGCGGCGATGTCGTGCGTCTGAAGCAGGTGCTGACCAACCTGGTCTCCAACGCCGTCAAGTTCACCAGCCAGGGCCTCGTCAGCCTGACGGCCACGGCGGGCCAGGGGCCCTCGGGCAAGCCGGTGTTGCGCTTCACCGTCGAGGACACCGGCGTCGGCTTCGACGCGGCGGCCAAGGCGCGGCTGTTCACCCGCTTCGAGCAGGCCGACGGCACCATCACTCGCCGCTTCGGCGGGACGGGTTTGGGCCTCGCCATCTGCCGCCAGCTGGCCGACATGATGGGCGGGTCCCTGGACTGCGAGAGCGAGCCGGGCGGCGGCTCGGCCTTCATCCTGACCCTGCCGTTGGTCCCGGCCGAAGCCCCGGCCGTCGAGCCGATCGCCGTCGCCGCGACCGCAGAACCGGAGGATCAGCGCACCCGGGTCCTGATCGCCGACGACCACCCCACCAACCGCAAGGTCGTCGAGCTCATCCTCGGAACCGCCGCCGTGGACCTGACGTCCGTCGAGGACGGGGCCCAGGCGCTGGAGGCGGCCAAGGCGCAGGCGTTCGACCTGATCCTGATGGACATGCAGATGCCCGTGATGGACGGGCTGACCGCGGTGCGCGAACTGCGCAAGCATGAGGCCGCGACGGGGGCCAAGCGGACGCCGATCGTCATGCTGACGGCCAACGCCCTGCCCGATCACATCGCGGCGGGTCAGGCGGCGGGCGCTGACCGCCACCTGGCCAAGCCGTTCGACGCGGCCGAACTCCTGGCCCTGGTCGGAGAACTCGGCGGCGAGGGTCGCGCCCTCGCCGCCTGAGCCCTTCGGGGAAGCCTACTCGTAGCCGTGGGCGGCTTCGTTGATGACCTGGCTGGGCATCTTGGAGAAGTCGACGGCGATCGGGGCGGTCGCGGAGGCCTTGGCCTGGAAGGTCTTGATGACGTGCTCCAGGCGGCGGCGAACCTCCTGCTCGGCCTCGGCGCCGGGCTCCAGGTTCAGGGGGGCCAGGCAGAAGTCGATGATGGCCTGGGGTCTGCTGAGCGGTTCCATGTGCGTCTCTCCTGATCTGTCTTAGGCCGCGAACTGCGCGGTTTCGGTCGAGTCCTTCAGCGCCGTCGTGGACGAGGTGCCGTTGGAGATGACGGTCGCCACCTGGTCGAAGTAGCCGGTGCCGACCTCGCGCTGGTGGCGCGTGGCGGTGTAGCCGATGGCCTCGTTGGCGAACTCGCGCTGCTGGAGCTCCGAGTAGGCCGCCATGCCCCGGTCGCGGTAGCCGTCCGCCAGCTCGAACATCGAGTTGTTCAGGGCGTGGAAGCCGGCCAGGGTCACAAACTGGAACTTGTAGCCCATGGCCCCCAGCTCGCGCTGGAACTTGGCGATGGTGGCGTCGTCCAGCTTGGCCTTCCAGTTGAAGGACGGCGAGCAGTTGTAGGCCATCAGCTTGCCCGGATACTGCTTCTGCACGGCCTCGGCGAACTTCTTGGCATCGTCGAGATCCGGGTGGCTGGTTTCCCACCACAAGAGGTCGGCGATCTTGGCGTAGGACAGGCCGCGGGCGATGCAGTGCTCCAGCCCCGTGCCTTCCTTCAGGCGGTAGAAGCCTTCGACCGTTCGGTTGTCGCGGTCGATGAAGGGGTGATCGCGCTCGTCGATGTCCGACGTGATCAGCTGGGCGCTCTCGGCGTCCGTGCGGGCGACCGTGATGGTCGGCGCGCCCATGACGTCGGCGGCCAGGCGCGCGGCGATCAGGTTGCGCTCGTGCGCCTGGGTCGGGATCAGGACCTTGCCGCCCAGGTGGCCGCATTTCTTCTCGGACGCCAGCTGGTCCTCGAAGTGGACGCCGGCGGCGCCCGCCTCGATGAAGGCCTTCATGATCTCGAAGCTGTTAAGCGGGCCGCCGAAGCCGGCCTCGGCGTCGGCGACGATCGGCACGAACCAGTCGCGCTTGGCCCCGCCCTCGGCGTGCTCGATCTGGTCGGCGCGCTGCAGGGTGCGGTTGATGCGGCGGCACAGCTCGGGCGCCGCGTTGGCCGGATACAGCGACTGGTCCGGATACATGGCGCCGGCCGTGTTGGCGTCGGCGGCGACCTGCCAGCCCGACAGATAGATGGCCTTCAGGCCCGCGCGGACCATCTGCATGGCCTGGTTGCCGGTCACGGCGCCGAGCGCATTGATGTAGGGCTCGGAATGCAGCAGCTCCCACAGGCGGTTGGCCCCGCGTTCGGCGAGCGTATGGGTGATCGGCACCGATCCGCGCAGGCGCAGCACGTCCTCGGGCGTGTAGGGGCGCTCGATGCCGTCGAAGCGGCCGGCAGGGGCGGGAACGAGGTCGGCGAAGGTCGTCATGGCGGGCTCTCGAGGTCGATGCGATGGGACGGTGGTCGTCCTGTGCGTCTAGAGAACACGCGGTTGTCGGATTTGATACAGGCTAGCTAGGATCTTGGATGTCAGTTTGTCACAATCCGACCTTGGCTGATCAGTCATGATATGACACGATGCCGAGATGGACGTCTCGGCCGACCGAAAGCTGTTCCTGGGTGCCCGGCTGAAGCGGCTGCGTCGCGAGCGCGGCCTCACGCAGACGGCCATGGCCGGGGACCTCGGCGTCTCGCCCAGCTATCTGAACCATATCGAGCGCAATCAGCGCCCCGTCACCGCCCAGCTGCTGCTGCGCCTCGCCGACACCTACGACGTCGACTTGCGCGCGCTCGGCCAGGCCGGCCCGGCCGGCGAACAGGCCCTCTCCGAAGTCCTCGCCGACCCCCTGTTCCAGGGCCTGGACACCCCTCGCCACGAACTGCTGACTCTGATTGAGGAAGCCCCCGGCGCCGCCGAGGCCCTGCTCCGCCTCTACCGCGCCTTCACCGAGCAGAGGGACCGCGCCCGCGCCGCCCTGATCGAGGGCGCGGCGGCGGAAGGCCCCTCCCCCTCCGACTGGGTCCGCGACTGGATCCAGGCTCGCTCCAACTATTTCCCCGAACTCGACGGCCTCGGCGAGACGCTGCACGCCTCGCTCGACCCCACCATGACCGGCGAAGGGTGCGAGGCGCTCGCTCGCGCCCGCCTCGCTCAGCGGCACAATCTCACAGTCAAGGTCATGCCGGCCGAGGTCATGGTCGAATGGACCCGCCGCTTTGACCCTCACCGCCGCCGACTGCTGCTGTCCGAGACGCTCGACCCCTCCAGCCGCGCCTTCGCCATCGTCTACCAGCTGGCGCTCGCCGAGCATGAGGACGCTCTGAGCGCGATGGTTCAGGCCGCCCGCGCCCCCGACGCCGCCACCGCCGCCCTGCTCAAAGTCAGCCTCACCAACACCCTGGCCGCCGCCATCCTCATGCCCTACGCCGCCTTCCAGCGGCTGGCCGAGGCCACCGGCTACGACATTGCCCGCTTGCAGGCGCGCTTCTCCGTCTCCTTCGAACAGGTCGCTCACCGCCTGACCACACTCAGCCGCCCGACCGCCCGGGGCGTCCCCTTCTTCCTGATCCGCGTCGACCAGGCCGGCAACGTCTCCAAACGCTATGCGTCGGGCGCCTTCCCCTTCGCCCGCTTCGGCGGCGCCTGCCCCCGCTGGAGGCTGCACAGCGCCTTTCGCACCCCCGGCCGCCTCGTCACCCAGATCATCGAGACGCCCGACGGAACCCGCTGGTTCACCCTGGCCCGCACCGTCGACCGGCAAGGTGCGCTCCAGGCGCAAGGGGGACAGGGCGAACGCTACGACCTCGCCATCGGCCTGGGCTGCGAGCTCAAGGAGGCGCGCCGCCTCGCCTATGCCCGCGGCCTCGACCTCGACGCGCCGGAGGTCACGCCGATCGGCCCCGCCTGCCGCCTGTGCCACCGCCACCCCTGCGCCCAGCGCGCCGCGCCGCCCGTGGATCGCCCGCTGAAGGTCGACGACTGGTCCAAGTCGGTCAGCCCCTATCCCTTCGGGGCGGGGTGATCAGCCCAGGATCAGCCGATCTCCCTCGCGGCGGTAGGCGACGCCCGTCACATCGAAAAGCAGGGACAGATCCGCAACCGGTTCGGCCGATCCCTGATCCAGCATCCGCTCAATAATGCTCCGCCCTTCGGCCGCCCCGGTCGCCTCGGCGAAGGCCGTCAGCCATTCCTCGCGGGTCAGCACGCCGTCGGTATTCGCCGCGCGGAAATCGCTGAGGATGTCGAACCAGTCGCCGCCGTCCTCGGCCCGCCGCGCCGCCTCGAATGCGAGGGCCCATACCGCTCCACAGGCGTAGAAGGCGCGATGCTCACCCCGCCCGCCCGCCTCGACCACCGGGCCGTTGGCGGCGAGCGCGAGGCAGTCGTCAACCTCGTCCTGGAGCTTGGCGGCGCCGTCGTAGTCGGGATCCAGCGCCTGGATGGCCCGCACCGCCATCAGATCGGCCCCGCCTTCGGTGATCCAGGCGTCGCGGGCGACCGCATAGCGCAAACCCTGGCTGCCCAGCCAGAAATGCGCGGCCTCGTGCCCGATGAACCACCGGGCCGTGTCAAGCACGCCGCGTGACCGCTCCAGAACGCCCTCGCCCTGGAAATCCATCACGACGAGATTGGGCAGGACGCTGCCGGCCATGCTGGTCATGCCCTCTGTCGGGCCGCTCCAGCTGACCATGAGCGTCGGGCGGGCCCCGGTGCGGGCCCCGACTTCATTCGCATAGAGCGCCAGCACCCGCGGCGTGAAGTCGCCCAGCTCCTCGACCACCCAGGCGGGCAGGCCAGGGTCGAAGATGGCGGCGACGTCATCGCCGCCCACAGCCTCTCCCTTGCCGAAATAGACATAGGTCCCGGCGTCGGACGCCGCAGCCTCTTGCAAACGCTCGCCCCGAAACAGCACAGGGCCAGAGGCGTCGCGCCAGGTCACCCAGGTCGGGCCGCCGCCGATGTCGACGCCGTTCAGGTCGCTCGGCAGCTGCGCCGCCGCCTCCGCGCTGTCCAGCGGGATCAGGTCTAACTGCTCGGTGAACAGGGCGACCGAGCCGTCGGAGAACACCAGCGAGGGCGAATACTCCGCCTCCAGATCGCCCCCCGCCGGGCGCATGGCGATGCGGATGCGACGCGGCAGGGTCTGACCATCGGCCGAGCGCAGCACGTCGTAGTTTCCGATCCGGTCCAGCACGACGCCCGGCGTTTGGACGGTCCAACGCTCCGGCCGCCACGCCCGCCGTCCCTCGCGCATCAGGGCGGAGACCTGGAAGGCATAGGCCGCCCGGTCCTCGTTCAGCACATAGTCGACGGTGAAGACGTCGCCGTCGCGCACGACGGACACCTCGGCGAGGCGCGGCTCGGCCACCTGCGGCATGGCCCGGGTCGGCGACCAGACCATAAGGCCGGCCATGGCGGCGGCCAGAAGAAACGGCCTCATGGATGTCCCCCTTCCGCGAATGGCGTCAGGGCTAGGGCCGGACCGACGAAGCGTCACCTTAATCTTTGCTCATCCTGCGTCGTCAGGCGCGCGGCGTCATGATAGGCTGAGACATGGCGGATGGCGCGGTGACATTGACGGTGACGCTGGACGCCGACACGGCGGCACGGCTGGACGCGGTGGCGCGCGAGGCCGGGGTGGCGCCGGAGAGCCTGATCGTCGATCTCATCCAGGACACGGCCAGCGTCCGCGAGCTGGACGCTCAGAGGCGGGCCCTGAGCCGACTGGCCCTGTCCGAATATGACGAGACCGGCGAGGCCCATTCGCTGGAGGATGTCCTGCGAGACGTCCGTCTGGATCTGGAAGCGCGACTGTCCGGCAAGGCATGACGCACAGGGTCGTGGTCTCGCCGCGGGCCAGGGCGGACCTTTTGCGACTGAACGCCTTCCTCGCGGAAAAGAACCCAGGCGCGGCGCGCCGGGCGATGGACGCTATAGACGCTGGATTGAGGTCGCTCTCGACGCTGCCCTTTCGCAACGCGGCCGATGACGCGGGTCTTCGCACCCTCAATGTCCGCTTCGGGCGCAGTGGCTATGTGGTCTGCTACCGGGTCGATCCGGGCGTCGTGGTGATCGCGCGGGTGTTCCACATGCGAGACGATCGCGGCGGCGTATAGCCTTCATAACGCCGCCAACGCCCGCCCCGCCGCCGCCAGTTCGCCCGCCATCACCGCCTTCAGCCGGTCGGGCGCCAGGATGCTCACCTGATCCCCCCAGGTGAACAGGTGCCAGGCCAGCTCGCGCATGCCCGAGGCCCGGAACCGCACCAGGACGCCGCCGTCCGCCTGGTCCTCCAGCGTCTGCGTGGGGTGCCAGCGCCAGCCGCGGGCCTCGGCGGCCTTCTCGCCGGGAAGAACGCGCAAGACGACGTCCTCGACCTGATCCTGATAGATGCCGAAGGACTGGCTGGCGAAGGCGGCGAGGTCGAATTCTTCGGGTGGGGGGGCCATTCCCTCCTGACGCTCCACCGCGCTCATGCGGTCGAGGCGAAAGGTCTGGATGCGGCCGGTCTCGCGGTCGGCGGCGACCAGGTAGTTGGCGCGGCCGAACATCAGGCCGCAGGGGGCGACGCTGCGACGACGCGGCTCCGCATTCGGGCGGCTGTAGGTGAAGCCGAGCGGGCTCTGCGCCAGCACCGCCGCGCGGATGGTCGCCAGCATGGCCTCGTCGGCCGTCGGGCGCGGCCCGGCCTGGACCGCGATGGTCTCGGCGCGGACCAGGGCCTCCAGGTCGGGCGCCATGCGGTTCAGCGCGGTCGAGCGCATCGCCGCCTTCAGCTTGCGCTCCAGGCTTTCCAGCGCCGCCGCTCGCGCGGGCTCGCCGGAAGCGCGGAGCGCCTGCGCCGCCTTGGTCAGCTCCAGCATCTCGGTCGCGGTCGGTGCCTGTTCGAAGGCCGACAGCCCGCCCCGGATGCGCCAGCGTTTGTGCGGCGGGTCGAACACCTCGTCCGCCGTCGGGAACAGGGCGAGCACCGCGTCGCGCATCCGCTCGGCCGTGCGCCGCGCGACGCCCAGCTCGCGCGCCATGTCGTCCAGCGTCAGCCCCTCGGCCGAGGCCGCCATGCGCCGGGCCAGTTCGATCAGCTGGAACGCCTTGTCGTGGCGCATTTCCGGGGCCTCATGGAAAAAAGAACGCAGGCGGAACGCGATACGTCCGATTTTGACGTATCACGCATGCACAGTCTCCTCAACGGCACGACGCCGAACCCGGAGACAGACCAAATGGCCCGCATGTTCGCCCCCCGCCCCGCCGCCTTCAGCCCCGCCGCCGCCGTGGCCGCCAACCGCTATCTGATCGTCCCGTGCGAGGCCGACGGCTGCGGCGACCTGGCGGTCATCTGGGACCGGCTGGAGGAGCAGGTCATCGATGTGATCGATGCGCGGGCCAGCGCGCGCTACTCCGACGAGGACGCCCTGTGGGACGAGGCGCGCAGCGGTTGCGAGGTCGAATGGCGGATGGCGGCGTGAGACAAAGGCCGCGGGCCTTGGGGACCAAGCCTCTTGTCATCCCGGCCGAAGCGTAGCGGAGAGCCGGGACCAAGGGCGCTTTTGTTTCGAGTGCTCCCGGTCGACCGCAGGGCGAACCGGGAGAAGGGTAGGGGCAGTCTCGACGACCCGCCATTGGCCCGGCTCGGGGCCGGGCCTCGTCGAAAAAACTGCGGGTCCGTCCCGGCTCTTCGCTGCGCTTCGGCCGGGATGACAACTGGGGCTCGCGTCCAGCTCTGGTGTGCCCCACGCGCCTCAATCCGGGTACCGCTCCTTCAGCGTCTTCATGCTCCACCGCGCCATCTCGGCGATGACGCTCGCATCCACGTCGGCCAGCCGGTTCAGATAGATGCACCCCTTGCCCGACTTGTGCTTGCCCAGTCGGCTCAGGAAGTCGTCCCGCGCCTCGTCATAGGCCGCCATGTAGAGCACCAGATTGGCCTTCCGCGGCGAGAACCCCACCAGCGGCGCCTCGCCGGAATGCCCGCTGTCGTAGGTGTAGCGGTACTTGCCGAACCCGATGATCGACGACCCCCACATGACCGGCGGATGGCCGGTCGCCTCGGTCAGGAGGGCGAGCACCGCGTGCGCGTCCTCGCGTCGACCGGGGTGGTCGACGGCATCGATGAAGGCCTCGGGCGACACCGGCGTCGGCTTGGTCTTGGCTTCATAGGCCATCGTCAGAGCCCCTTCACGATCCCCTCGACCATCTTCTTGGCGTCGGCGAACAGCATCATGGTGTTGTCGCGGAAGAACAGCTCGTTCTCCACCCCCGCATAGCCCGCCGCCATGCCGCGCTTGATGAACAGCACCGTGCCGGCCTTTTCCACATCCAGGATGGGCATGCCGAAGATCGGGCTCTGCGGGTCGGTCTTGGCGGCGGGGTTGGTGACGTCGTTGGCGCCGATGACGAAGGCGACGTCGGCGGTGGCGAACTCGGCGTTGATGTCCTCAAGCTCGAAGACCTCGTCGTAGGGGACGTTGGCCTCGGCCAGCAGGACGTTCATATGGCCGGGCATGCGGCCGGCGACGGGATGGATGGCGTATTTCACCTCCACGCCCTCCTCCTTCAGCTTGTCGGCCATTTCGCGCAGCGCGTGCTGGGCCTGGGCCACCGCCATGCCGTAGCCGGGGACGATGATGACCTTGGAGGCGTTCTTCATGATGAAGGCGGCGTCGTCGGCCGAGCCCTGCTTGACCGGACGGGTCTCGACCCTGCCGCCCGCGCCCGCCGCCGCGTCGCCGCCGCCGAAGCCGCCCAGGATGACCGAGACGAAGCTGCGGTTCATGCCCTTGCACATGATGTAGGACAGGATCGCGCCCGAGCTGCCGACCAGGGCCCCGGTGATGATCAGGGCGATGTTCTCCAGCGTGAAGCCCAGCGCCGCCGCCGCCCAGCCGGAGTAGCTGTTCAGCATCGACACCACGACCGGCATGTCGGCCCCGCCGATGGGGATGATCAGGGTCGCGCCGAGAATGAGCGCGATGGCGAAGATGCCCCAGAAGGCCCAGATCGCCGTCCCACCCGAGCCGATCATGATGCCGATCAGGAAGATCAGGGCCAGCGCCAGGCCGATGTTGATCAGGTGCCGCGCGGGCAGGAGGATCGGCGCGCCCGACATGTTGCCGTTCAGCTTGGCAAACGCGATCACCGAGCCGGTGAAGGTGATGGCCCCGATGGCGACGCCCAGCGCCAGCTCGACGATCGAGATCAGCTTGATGCCGCCCTCCTCGGTGGCGATGCCGAAGCTCTCGGGCGCATAGACGGCGCCGACGGCGACCAGACACGCCGCCATGCCGACCAGCGAGTGGAAGGCCGCGACCAGCTGGGGCATGTCGGTCATGGCCACGCGCCTGGCGATCAGCGCGCCCGCCCCACCGCCGACGATCACGCCGCCGGCCAGGAGCGCCAGCGTCAGCGGGTCGAGCGCGCCGGTCGTCCCCAGCGTCAGCAGGGTGATGCCGACCGCCAGCGCCATGCCGACCATGCCGAAGGTGTTGCCCTGGCGGCTGGTCTCCGGGCTCGACAACCCTCGCAGCGACAGGATGAAGAGGACGCCGGCGGCCAGATAGGCCAGGGCCGCGATGGATGCGTTCATTCTGCTTCCCCCTCCGAAAGCAGCCGTTCCATCGCAAGGATCAGCGACGGCAGGCGGTTCTCGACAACGTCGCGCACGACGTCCTGCTTGATCATCGAATAGTCATGGACAAGGACGTGGCGCATCCCGATCACCTTGGTCCAATCGATCTCGGGTGCCTTGGCGCGCACGTCAGCGGGAACCTTGGACGCCGCTTCGCCGACGATGCTGATCAATCGTTCCAACGCCAGTTCCCGCACCCGTTCAGTCGGGACCCCATCGGCGGCAAGGGTCTCGATCGCTTCGCGGGCGTAGTCGCGCATGTCTTCCAAGCGAAAGCGAAGGGGTGGCTCGATCATAGAGGGGCCAACGTCCTTTCCATAAAGGCGCGCCGCTCAGGCTTCATCATCTCGCGGTCTACCAGATCGACCTTTCGACCCAGCGCGTCCTGCAACTCCATGAGGAGCCCGCCCAGATCCCAAAGGCTGGCCTTGCCGATGACGTCGTAGACGATGTCGACATCGCTATCCGGCCCCGCGTCGCCCCTTGCGACGGAGCCGACAATGCCGACCAGTTCGACACCGATAGCGCGCGCGGCTGGCTTGTGCCGGCGAACGACGGTGAGAACTTCGGACAGAATCGGCCCCTGGTCCATCAGCCCCGCTCCGCCCCCGCGCTCGCCGTTCGCCCCAGCCGCCACAGGGCGGCGGCGATGAACAGGGGGCCGAGCAAGCTCATCGCCCAGTCGAAGGGGGTCATGGCCCGCTCCTGCACCACGATGCGCGCCAGGATGCCCGCGAACAGCAGGACGACGCCGCAGTCGCGCAGCCGCAGTTTCCGGATCGCATTCTTCTCGCCCAGCCAGCTCCACAGCCACATGCCGAGGCCGATCCCCGTGGCGATCCACGAGACCGTCTGGGCCGCCGCGCCCGGGCTGGAGAAGAGGGCGTCAGCGGTCATCTAGGCCTTGGCCTCGGCCTTGGCCGGGCGTTCCTTCTTCTTGTACATGGCCAGCATGCGGCGGGTGACCATGAAGCCCCCGAAGATGTTGACGCTTGCCAGCGTCACGGCCGCGACGCCTGCGCCCTTGGCGATCCAGCCGCCGGTTCCGCCGGTGGTCGCCGCGGCCGCGATCAGGCCGCCCACGATGATCACCGAGGAGATGGCGTTGGTCACCGCCATCAGCGGCGTATGCAGCGCCGGCGTCACCGACCAGACGACGTAGTAGCCGACGAAGATGGCGAGCACGAAGATCGCCAGGCGGAAGACGGTGGGGTCGACATGTTCCATCAGCTTGTAACCTTCGCCAGGGAAGTCCGCGTCAGCAATCGGATGATCCACCCCAACAGGATCAGAGTGGCGGCGCTCTGCAGCAGCTGCATCGGCATGCGCCAGTCCGGCCCACCCACCGATGCAAGCCCCCAGAGGCCGAGCCAGGCCACACCCAACAGCACGCCCAACGCCATGGCCGCCAAGGCCACGCCGTAGACAAAGCCCATCACGCCTGCAGCGCTCTTCATCCCCGCACCCCCTCATGCACCACGGCCCCGCAGTGCGTGACCACCGCCGCCTTCAGGATCTCGTCCTCGAGGTCCGGGGCTAGCGCCCCCTCCTTGATGAGCAATCCCGCGAACGCGACCAGGTTCTTGGCGTAGAGCGCGCTGGCGTCCGATGCGATCCGGCCGGGCAGGTTGGCCAGGCCTACGATCGTCACCCCGTTCGGCGTCGTCACGACCTCATTCAGCCTGGCCCCCTGGACGTTGCCGCCGTTCTCGATGGCCAGGTCGACGATGACCGAGCCGGGCTTCATCGAGGCGACGTGGTCGGCGGTGACCAGCACCGGGGCCGGGCGGCCGGGGATCAGGGCGGTGGTGATGACGATGTCCTGCTTGGTGATGTGGGTCGCCGTCAGGGCCGCCTGCTTGGCCTTGTAGTCGTCCGACATCTCCTTGGCGTAGCCGCCGGCGGTCTGGGCGTTCTGGAACTCCTCGTCCTCGACGGCGACGAACTTGGCCCCGAGCGACTCCACCTGCTCCTTGGTGGCGGGCCGCACGTCGGTGGCGGTGACGACCGCGCCCAGACGCCGGGCCGTGGCGATGGCCTGCAGCCCCGCGACGCCCACGCCCATGACGAACACCTTGGCGGCGGCCACGGTGCCGGCCGCCGTCATCATCATCGGAAAGCCCCGGCCATAGGCGTTGGCCGCCTCGATCACGGCGCGATAGCCGGCCAGGTTCGCCTGCGACGACAGGGCGTCCATCACCTGGGCCCGGGTGATGCGCGGCACGAACTCCATGGCAAACCCCGTCGCATTAGCCTTGGCGAGCGCCGAAACCGTGTCCTTCTCGCGATAGGCGTCCAGCAGGGCGACGACCACCGCGCCTGGCTTCAGGGCCGTGATCTCCTGCTGCGTCGGCCCGCGCACCTTCAGCAGCAGGTCGGCGCCCTCCAGCACCGCGCGGGTGTCGGGCTTCACCGTCGCGCCAGCGGCGACGTACTCGGCGTCAGGGATGGAGGACCCGTGGCCGGTCCCCGCCTCGATCGAGACGGCCGCGCCCATGCCGACGAACTTCTTGACCGTGTCCGGGGTGACGGCGCAGCGGGTCTCGCCCTGATGGCGCTCCCGGGTCACGGCGATGGTCAGTCCCACGCGAATCCCTCCGTCCCGATGGACGGTTTCAAGGTTAGGCGTGGGAAGGCGGCCGCGTCAAAGGCGCGGTCCAGTGATGGCGCTTGGTCGCAGCGGCTTCGCGCTCAAGCAGCGAGACGCCGGGCGTCGAGCGATAGCGCTCTTAGTGACCGGCTTTGGGGCTCTTCAGGAAGAAGAAGCCGGCGACGGACAGCACCACCGCCCCGATCAGCCCGGTCATCAGGCTGCCGTTCGGCATGAACCACAGGGTCAGCAGCAGCAGGATCGCCGCCACCGCCAGCGAACCCCACTTGGTCAGACCCATGAACAGATCCCAGGTCGCGCGCTGCTCCTCGATCGTCATAGAGCCGCGGACATAGGCCTCGGCGTCATGATCGGCGGCGTCGTGGGAGGTCTTGGGGTCGGCCATGAAATGCGGGTCCGGCGGATTAGGGTGTTCGGCGGCGTCTTATAGCGATCGCGGGCGGCGGCTCAACCCTCAGACCACCGCCTCGAACTGATCGATCAGCCGCTCCAGCCGCCGCGTGCCGATAGTCCAGAAGACGGGGTCGCGCGGGTCCAGACCGAAGGGCTTGAGCGCCTCGGCGTAGGTCAGGGTGCCGCCCGCCGCCAGCAGGTCGCGGTACAGCGGCGTGAACCCGGCCGGGTCCTTGGCGCGGGTCTCCATCAGGGCCGCGACCAGCAGGTCCCCGAACGCATAGGCGTAGACGTAGAACGGCGAATGCACGAAGTGGCTGACGTAGCTCCACCAGGCGTTATAACCCTCGTTCAGCGTCACCGCCGGGCCGAGCGAGGCCCCCATCTCCTCCAGGAACAGCTCGCCCAGCCGGTCGGCCGGGACCTCGCCCTTGGCGCGCTCGTCGTGGAAGCGGGTCTCGAAGCGGTGGAAGGCGATCTGGCGCACCACGGTGTTCAGCCCGTCCTCGATGCGCCCGGCCAGCAGGCCGCGCTGCTCGGCCTTGGGCGCGGTGGCCAGCAGTCGGTCGAACGTCAGACCCTCGGCGAAGATCGACGCCGTCTCCGCCAGCGTCAGCGGCGTGTCGGCCAGCAGCGTGCCCTTCTCGGCCGCCAGGGTCTGGTGCACCCCGTGGCCCAGCTCGTGCGCCAAGGTCAGGACATCGCGCCGCTCGCCCATCCAGTTCAGGAAGACATAGGGGTGCCGGTCCGCCGTCACCGGGTGGGCATAGGCACCGGACTGCTTGCCCGGCCGCGCGCGACCGTCGATCCACGGCCTGTCGAAGAACCGGCCCGCCCGGTCGGCGAACTCGGTCCCCAGGTCGGAGAAGCTCTCCAAAACCAGGTCGCGGCCCTGGCCCCAATCGAAGGCACGCGGCGCGGTCGTTTCGAGCGGGGCGTTCCTGTCCCACTGGTCGAGCCGGGCCTTGCCCAGCACGCGGGCCTTCAGGGCGTAGTAGCGGTGTGACAGGCGCGGATAGGCGGCGGCGACCGCGTCGGCCATGGCGTCGACCGCCTCGCCGTCAACCTCATTGGCCAGGTGGCGGCTATCGGCGGGCCGCTTGAACCCACGCCAGCGGTCCTCCATCGCCTTGTCGGCCGCGACCGTGTTCAGCACGAGCGCCAGCGTCGGCACGCGGGCGGCCAACGCCACGTTCAGCCCCTCGGCGGCGGCCCTGCGGCGCGACTCCTTGGGATCGGACAGCTGGTTCAGAGCCTCGGACAGGGTCAGCTCATCCTTGCCTGCCTTGACCTTCATCGCCGCCAGGGTCTCATCGAACAGGCGGGGCCATTGCGCCGCGATGGGCATGCGCTCGGCGACGAAGGTCTCCAGCTCCTGCGACAGCTCATGCGGCTTCATCGCTCGCACCCGCCGCAGCCACGGCCGCCAGCGCGCCGCGCCCGCATGCGCCGCCAGCGCCGCCTCCAGCTCGGCCTCCTCGAGCTGATTGATCTCCAGCGTCAGCCAGACGGTCGGCGTGGCGACGGCCGTGATCTTCTCCCTCAGGTCCGCCTCGAACCCCTGCGCCGCCGCGTCGCTCCGGTCCGTCGACGCCGCCAGGAAGGCGTAGGCCCCGAGCGCGCCCAGCCTTTCCGACGCCTGCTCATAGAGGGTGATCGCCCGATCCAGCGTCGCGCCCAGCGCCGCCGCATCCGCCCGCTCGGCGATCATCCGCCCCTGCAGCGCGTTCAGCTCGGCCACGGCGGCGCGTGCGGCATCCAGATCGGCCGTCACCTTGGCGTCGTCCCGGGACGCATAGAGATCGGAAAGGTCCCACAGCGGGGGCTCGGAGACGGCGGGGGTTTTGAAAGGCGCGTTCATGACAGGCTTTGTGGGGACGAGACCGGCCCGGCGCAACGTCCGAAAGCCGCCAGACGATCCTTCGCCGCAGGGCCAGGGTGGGGCTCGAAACGGAGACCGCCATGACCTATCGCATCGAAGCCCTGCCGCTGGAGCCCTTCCGGCCCCTGTTCGCCCTTGACGACGCCGAGCTGGAGGCGATCGGCGCGCGCCGCATGATCGCCTCGACCCCCAACAGCGCGCCGTGCCGCGTCAGCCTGGCCGACGCCGAGCCCGGCGAGGCCCTGATCCTGGTCAATCACGTCCACCTGGACGCGCCCGGATCGCCCTATCGCGCGGGCGGGCCGGTCTTCGTGCGCGAGACCGCGACCGAGGCGGCGCCCATCATCGACGCCGTGCCCGAGGTGCTGAGTCGCCGCCTTCTGTCGGTCCGCACCTATGACGCCGACGGCCTGATGCTGGACGCCGACGTCGTCGAGGGCGCCGACCTCGACACGCGCCTCCGCGCCTGGTTCGGCCAACCGGACGTCACCGAAATCCACATCCACACCGCGCGCCGCGGCTGCTACCTGGCCCGCGCCGTCCGCGCCTGACCGGCCGCGGCTTAACCCTCCGCACACCACGTCGGCCAACCCGATCTTCACCGCGTCGGGGCTAGAACCGTCCCGAAACGAGCCAGTCCCGCCTCCTCGAGGACCGGCCGACGATGGGGTGTCCTGCTCATGGCCAAGACCGTTCTGGTGGTCGACGACGATCCGACGCAGCGCCGGCTGGTGCAGGCGGTGCTGGACCGCGAGGGCTATCAGGTCGTCCACGCCGAATCGGGCGGCGAGGCCATCGACCGCCTGACCAAGGGCGGCGGCGCCGACGTGGTGCTGCTCGACCTCGTCATGCCGACCATGTCGGGCATGGAGTGCCTGGCCGAGATCCGCACGGCGGGCGTCACCACCCCGGTCATCGTCCTGACCGCGAACGGCGGCATCGAGACCGTGGTCAAGGCCATGCAGGCAGGGGCCCAGGACTTCTTCGTCAAGCCCGCCAGCCCGGAGCGCATCCTGGTCGGCATCCGCAACGCCCTTCAGCTGACCCAGCTGACCGCCGAGGTCGGCCGCCTGAAGAAGCATGTGTCGGGCCGCACCACCTTCGCCGATCTGGTCGGCGACAGCCGCCCCATGCAGATGGTCAAGCAGCTGGGCGCGCGGGCGGCCAGGTCGTCCATCCCCGTCCTGATCACCGGCGAGAGCGGGGTCGGCAAGGAGGTCATCGCGCGCGCCCTGCACGGCGCGTCCGACCGCGCCGGCAAGCCGTTCGTGGCGGTCAACTGCGGGGCGCTGCCCGCCAACCTCGTCGAGTCGATCCTGTTCGGCCACGAGAAGGGCAGCTTCACCGGCGCCCACGACAAGCACCTGGGCAAGTTCGCCGAGGCCAACGGCGGCACCCTGTTCCTGGACGAGATCGGCGAGCTGCCGCTGGACATGCAGGTCAAGCTGCTGCGCGCCCTTCAGGAAGGCGAGATCGACCCCATCGGCTCCAAGCGCTCTGTCAAAGTCGACGTCCGCATCGTCTCGGCCACCAACCGCGACCTGTCCGGCGCCGTCTCGGCCGGGACCTTCCGCGAGGACCTGTTCTATCGCCTGAACGTCTTCCCGATCGAGGCCCCGGCGCTGCGCGACCGGCGCGAGGACATCCCCGCCCTGATCGACCACTTCGTCGCCCGATTCAACGCCGAGGAAGGCAAGCGCATCATGGGCGCATCGCCCGAGACCCTGGCGCTGCTGACCGCCTTCGACTGGCCCGGCAATGTGCGCCAGCTGGAGAACACCATCTATCGCGCCATCGTCCTGGCCGACGCGCCCTTCCTGCAGCCGCACGACTTCCCGGCCATCTCAGGCGTCGCCATGCCGCTGGAGGCCCAGCCCTCGGCGGCCGTCGCCGCGACGCCGTCGTACGGCGAGCTGCCCCCCCTGCCCGACCAGCCCATCAAGATCCTGGACGAGCGCGGCCATCTGCGCACGCTGGAGGACATTGAGCGCGACCTGATCCAGCACGCCATCGAGGTCTACGCCGGCCACATGTCGGAGATCGCGCGCCGCCTCGGCATCGGCCGTTCGACGCTCTATCGCAAGGTTCGCGAACAGGGCCTGGAAGGCGCGCTGAGGGAAGCAGGGTGACCTTTCGGTCACGTTGCGGTTGCGTTACAGCGCACTGTAACAAATCGCCTCATTGACGCCGCGACGGAACAGCACCACTGGCGCGTGAAACCAGACTGGCGTTTCGCCGTTCGTCCGGACCGGGCGGGCGTCGCACGTCGTGTCCGCCTCCCCGCCGCTTCCGATGAGTTCCCATGTCCCTGTCCTCCGCCCTGCTCGCGGCGCTCGCCTCGGGCGCGCTCCAGACCGCGCCGGCCCAGACCGCCCCGGTCCCGCCCCAGACGACGCCGCCGGTCGCCCAGGAGGATCTGGAGGACGACCGACCGTCCGGCGCCTCCGCCCCCAGCGATGCCGACTACGTTCTGCCTGAGGTCCAGGTCGCAGGTACCCGCGGCCGGGTGCAAGGCGACATCGAGCCGGAGATCACCCTCGATTCGGGCCAGCTCATCGCCTATGGCGCGACCAACGTCGCCGAACTGCTGGCGGCGCTGGAGCCCCTGACCCGCTCCAATCGCGGCCGCGGCGACGGCGGACCCGTCGTCCTGCTGAACGGACGCCGCACCTCGGGCTTCCAGGAAATCCGCACCATCCCGTTCGAAGCCATCGAGCGCACCGAGATCCTGCCCGAGGAAGCCGGCCTCGCCTATGGCTTCGGGGCCGACCAGCGCGTGGTCAACATCGTGCTCAAGGCCAACTTCACCCAGGCCAACAGCGAACTGACCTTCCGCGCGCCCACCCAGGGCGGCCGCAACTCCACCGAGGTCGAGGGCGGCTACTTCTCCATCGTCGGCGGCAATCGTCTGAACGTCAGCCTCGAGCACGAGCACGAGACCGCCCTGTTCGAGACCGAACGCGACATCGTCCGCGACCCCGGCAGCCAGCCGTTCGACCGCACCGGCAACGTCGCGGGCATCCCCTATGGCTCCGAGATCGACCCGGCCCTGTCGGCGTTGGCGGGCCAGACGGTCACCGTCGCCGCCAATCCGGGCGTCGCCAACCCCACGCTCGCCGGCTTCGCCGCTGGGGCAAACAGCCCGCGCACCGGCGACCTGACGCAATACCGCACCCTCCTGCCGCGCGGCGACGAGACCACCCTGAACGCCTCGCTGGCCCGCGACCTGAACGAGACCATCAAGGGCACGATCAGCCTGAACCTGCAGGATCGATCCAACTTCTCCTACCTCGGCCTGCCGGGCGTGACTCTGACGGCGCCCGCAGGGCGCAACGGCTCGCCCTTCAGCCGTGACGTGGCGGTCTACCGCTATGTCGATGACCCCTTCGCCGTCACCCGCGACACCCAGACCACCACGGCCAATCTCGGCGTGCTGCTGGACGGCTTCCTCGGCGACTGGCGCTGGAGCCTGTCGGGCGCCTACGACCGGGTCGAGACTGACACCACCACCGGCCGGGGCCTCGACGCCACGGCCGCGCAGGCCGCGGTCACGGCAGGCACGCTCAATCCCTTCGGCGCGCTCGACCCCGGCCGCTTCACCCGCCTGGTCGACACCGCCAACTCGGTCTCCAGCGGCGGAAACATCGAGGCTGTGTTCAACGGCGACCTCTGGGCCCTGCCCGCCGGCGACGTCTCGGCCACCTTCGAGGTCGGCGCCGACACCCGCGACCTGTCCTCGGAAAGCACCCGCTCCGGCGTGTTCAGCCAACGGTCCATCGGCCGCGACCGGGTCTATGGGTCGACCAACCTCAGCGTCCCGATCTCCAACGGCGTGGACGTGCTGCGCCAGATCGGCGACCTGTCGTTCAACGTGAACGCCGGCTATGACGAGGCGTCCGACATCGGCGGCCTGACGACCTGGGGCGCGGGCCTCAACTGGTCGCCCATCGATCCCGTCGGCATCGTCGTCAGCTACACCAACGAGGACGGCGCCCCCTCGATCTCCCAGCTGAACGACCCGACCATCTCGACGCCCAACAGCGCCGTCTTCGACTTCCGCACCGGCGAGACCGTTCTGGTCAACCGCATCACCGGCGGCAATCCGGGCCTGACGCCCGACAACCGCCAGGTCTGGAAGGTCGGTCTGAACTGGCGCTTCAACGACGACCTGACGTTCCGCTCGGACTACACCCGCACCACCATCGACGGCGCCATCGTCGGCTTCCCGACCATCACCCCGGACCTCGAGGCCGCCCTGCCGGAGCGGTTCACCCGCGACGCCACGGGCCGCCTGATCCAGCTGGACGCCCGCCCGCTGAACTTCACCCGGACCGAGCGGTCGGAGCTGCGCAGCGGCTTCAACTTCTCCCGCTCCTTCGGCCGGCCGAACATGGCCGCGGCCGGTCGTCCCGGCGCCATGGGGCCGATCATGTTCGGCGGTCCGGGCGGCGGCGGGCGTCCCCCCGGCGCGGGCGGTCCCGGCGGTCCGGGCGGCGGCGGCGGTCCCCAGATCCGCTTCGGCGGTCCGGGCGGCGGCGGCCCCGGCGGAGGCGGTGGGGGCCAGTTCCGCGGCGGCGGAGGTCGCGGCGGCGGCATGATGCCCGGCCAGGGCCGCTTCAACCTGTCGGTCTTCCATACCGTGCGGTTCACCGACGAGGTCGTCATCCGCCCCGGCCTGCCGGTGCTCGACCTGCTGGACGGCGACGCCACCGGCGCCAACGGCGGCACGCCCCGAAACGAGGTCCAGGTCCAGGGCGGCGTGTTCCGGAACGGCTTCGGCGCCTTCCTGAACGCCAATTGGCGCCAGGGCACCGAGGTCGACGGCGGCGTCGGCGGCTCGACGCTGAACTTCAGCGACCGCACCACGGTCAACCTGACCATGTTCGCCGACCTGAACCAGCGCACGACCTGGGTCGAGCGCTTTCCCATCCTGCGCGGCTCCCGCGTCAGCCTGTCGTTCGAGAACCTGTTCGACAGCCGCACCGAGGTCACCTCCTCGACCGGCGACGTGCCGTTGAACTACCAGCCCGACTTCCTCGACCCCGAGGGCCGAGTGGTTCGGATCAGCCTGAGAAAGATCCTGTTCTGACGTGGGACGTCACTCCGGAGAGCGCTTTCGCCCCCATCGCGGCGGCGGTGCCTCCCCGGACGCCTTCTTGCTGATCTCCTTCAGCTTGCGCCCCTGCATGGCCGACAGCGCCTGGCCGGGCGCGCCCTTTTCCGGGTCGCCGAAGGCGCGGCCGTAGGTCTTCACCCGCTCGCCGACCGAATCGAGGAACTCGCCTTCCCATTCGGAGAGCGTGACGCCGGTCTTGTCGGCCGTGCGTTTGGCGCGTTTCAGCGCGTTCAGGGCCGCGCGCTGGGCGGCCTTTCGCTGGGCCTCATAGGGGCTGAGGGTCGGCGGCTTTCGCTTCACGCCGCCGAAGGTGTCAGATGTCGCCCAGCGCGGACAGATAGAGGTCCAGGATCGCCTCTTCCTCCTGGCGCTTGGCGCGGTCCTGCTTGCGGATGCGCAGCACCTTCCTCAGCGTCTTGACGTCGTAGCCCTCGCCCTTGGCCTCGGCGAAGACCTCCTTCTGGTCGGCCATGATGGCCTGCTTGTCCTCTTCCAGACGCTCCAGCCGCTCCACGATGGTGCGCAGCCGGCCTTGGGCCGCCGAGGTCAGGACGTCGGGGGAAGCATCGAAGGAAGCGTCGTCGGCCATGCTTGTTTCCTAAGGGCGCTAACGCTCGGCTCGAGGAGCCTCGCTGCTTGAGCGCGTTCACGGTTTGGGGCTGCTAACCATGCGGGGGGCGCCGGCTCAACGCCGGGCACGAAAAAGGCTGCGGACAGCATCCGCAGCCTGTGGATCGTTCTGCGCTCAAGCCGCGCGGCTCCGCGAGCCGCGCGTCAGCGCAATAAATCTCAGCCCTGCTTGGCCTTGAAGCGCGGGTCGGTCTTGTTGATCACGAAGACCACGCCCTTGCGACGCACGACCTTGCAGTCGCGGTGACGACCCTTGAGCGACTTGAGCGAGCTGCGGACCTTCATGGGTCTTGCATCCTTAGTGGCGCTAACGCTCGGCTCGCGGAGCCTCGCTGCTTGAGCGCGATTGGCGTGTCTGAAACAGAAAAGCCGTCGGCGGACCGGCGGCGGAACGGGGCGTATAGAGAAGGCGGCGCACTTGGTCAATGCCGCGATCGACGGGCGCCATAGTAGGGTTCGCACGCCAGACCATCGCCGTCGCCGTCCATCTCGGCCCTATAGGAGGGATCCCAGGACGGGATGTTCATCCGACCTGCCGCTCGCGCATCATCGCAGCCTCGAAAATGCTGGTCCACCAAAGGTTCGGGCGCCGGTATCGTCGGCGCGGACGGCGACCCTGCGAGGGCTCTGAGTTGCTGTCTATCCCCCGCATTCGGTTCGAACAGCACGGGTCTGGTCAGAACGTCGCCGAGGCGGGCCGCTTCGCCCGGGCTGGTTAGAAACAGCGTCGCACCGAACGCGAGTGCCGCCAGCGCAAATACCGTGAAGCCGAAGCGGAGCCGTTTCATACGAATCTCTACGACCGATCCTGGAGGCCTGGCCTCCGATTCGAACGGAGGGTCTGCGGGGTTGCATCCCCGCCGCGTCGCCCCTCCGCCACCAGGCCATAGTTCCAGAGAGCGCCCTCACCCTGCGCCAGCCCGGTTAATCCTGGGTCAGCGGGAACGGTTTATGCAGGCTTCACTTGATCGTGTGATCGCTCGCCACATTGCGGCGCCGGTCGCGCAGTGACTTGATCGGGACCGCCGATTCCGGGAAACGCCTTGTCCATGCGCATCGACTACCGCCTCGTCCTGATCGCCTGCGTCTCGGCCTGCGCGCCGATGCTGCCGGATGCGCCGCCCGTCCCGGCGCGCGCCGAGGCCCCCGCGCCCGCCCCCTCCCCGGCCGCGCCGCCGACGCAGGAGCGCCCCTATTCCACCGACGCCGTCGGGTTCGAGGGCTGGCAGCAGGGCTTCCTCGACCGCAAGGGCGGCGCCCGCCGCGACCTGTATGCCCAGCAGCTGGACGGCCTGACGCCCGACCCCGACGTCATCCGGCTGGACGGCAACCAGCCCGAGTTCAGCCGCCCGGCCGGCGCCTATATCCAGACCGCCGCCTCGGCGACGCGCATCGCCGAGGCCCGCCAGAGGCTCGACCGCGTGCCGGCTTCGGTGGTCCAGCGGTTCGGCGTCCCGGCCGAGATCCTCGTCTCCATCTGGGGCAATGAATCGAGCTTCGGCCGCATCCAGGGCGACAAGGACGTGATCCGGTCGCTGGCCACCCTCGCCTACGACGGTCGCCGCCGCGACTGGGCCGAGGCCCAGTTGAAGGACGCGCTCGACATCGTCATCGACGGCCGCCGCGCCCGCTCCGGCCTGCTCGGCAGCTGGGCCGGGGCGATGGGCCAGACCCAGTTCATGCCCGATAACTATCTTCGCCTCGGCGTCGATCAGAACGGCGACGGCCGCGTCGACATCTGGGGCTCGGACGCTGACGCCCTGGCCTCGGCCGCCAACCTGCTCGCTCAGGCCGGCTGGAAGCGCGATCAACGCTGGGGTTACGAGGTCCGCCTGCCCCAGGGCTTCGACTATGCGCTCGCCGAGGCCGAGGGCCGCCCCTGGAGCTTCTGGGCCCAGCGCGGCGTGACGCTCGCCACCGGCTCCACGCCCACCCCTGCCGAGGCCGCCGAGAACGGCGTCATCCTCCTGCCCCAGGGCGCGCGCGGCCCGGCCTTCCTGGCCCTGCCCAACCATTACGTTATCCGCCGCTACAACAACGCCGTGACCTATGCGCTCGCCATCGGCCTGACGGCGGACGGCGCGGTCGGCCGCCCCGGCCTGGTCGGGACCTGGCCCGACGACGGCCCCCTGTCCCGGGAACAGCGCTTCGGCGCCCAGACAGCGCTGGCCCGCCTCGGCTACGACGTCGGCGGCATCGACGGCGTCATCGGCTCGGGCACCCGCCGCGCGCTGCGGCAATGGCAGATGGCCACCGGCCGCACGCCGGACGGTTATCTGACGGCCGCTCTCGCCGACGAGCTGATGCGCGGGATGTAGGGTCATGACCCTCTCCCGGAGGGAGAGGGCTTGAGGTTCGGAGAGCGCAGCGATCCGCAAACCGAAAGGGTGAGGGGTTTCCCTCTCACCGGCTCGCACCCTAACCCCTCACCCTTTCGCGCACATCCGATCGCCTCACGGCTCTCGGGCGCTCAAGCCCTCTCCCTCTGGGAGAGGGAGAAACGCATGCTGTTTTGCTCAATCATCCAACGACGCCCGGATTTCGTGAGGAAATACAGAGCCCGTCTCGTTTGAGAGCCGCTGAACGCGCCCGCATATCCGGGTGTGTTACCCTCCCTCTCGGTTCCGTCGCTTGGGAAGGGCGCAAGGCCTTGCGAGCTTGCTGCGGCGGGAGCGGTTGGAGCGGGAGCTCCCGAGGTCCAAACGACCGGAGGCCGTGAAGAGCGTTCATCCGGCGTCCCGGACGGAGGGGGTGGCGTGGGCAAACACGCCGTTCAGAACGAGGGTCCCGGGCTCAAGCAGCGAGGGACCGCGTCCCGAGCGGTAGCCCGCCAAACGCGAAGCGTCTGGCTCAAGCAGCGAGACGCCGCGCGTCGAGCGGTAGCCCACCAAAAAGGGCGTCGGTAGAAGACCGGCGCCGTTCAGGGGATCGGCTTTCGCAAGCACGCCGACCTTCCCGCCGGAGGCGTCAGTAGCGGCAAGGCTCTAACAGGGCCGTCGGTCCCCGGGCAGTCGCGTGGGAACGACGCGGGGCCGTCCGCTTCCGATCAGACCAGCCGCGCGGAGCAGAAGACGCGAAGCCGAAACTACACACTCACGGTAACCGGGCCTCGCGCCCAAGCTCCGCCCGCCCTTCCCACCCCGTTCACAGCGGAAGAGCGTGGACGCGCGTCCGCTGCTCTGCGCCCCTTGGGCCGAGACAGGCGTCCCGGACCTGATCCGGGGCGTCAGAGGCGGGCTCGTGACTACACACTCGACACCTCAAGGACAACGCCATGACCCGCTCCAGCTCCCGTCGCCCCGTTCGCGCCCGGCCGCCCCGACCGCCATCCGCGAAAGACACGGCCGAGCTCGAAGCCCTTCGGGCGGCCGTGCTCGCCCGCTACGACCTCTTCGCCGCCGAGTATGAGGCCCGACGCGCGGCCGCCCTCGCGGAGCAGACCGCCGCATCGTCGCACCTCGAACAAAATCCAGCCCACACAGAGACTTAGGCCGCAATCACGGCTTCTTGACCTTCCGGGGTCCGCCCTATAGGTTCCGCGCCGAATTCAGACCCCTGCCTGCCGGTGCAAATCCTTGCGCGGCGCGGCCGGGAGCCGAAACCAAAAACCCATGTCCCTGTCCCCGGAATCGCGCGAAGAGGCGATCGCTCGCCTCAACAAGACCGCATCCGATCTGGAGGCGCGGACCCAGTCCCAGCTCGCCCACGAGCTGGCCGGCCAGAAAGCGGCCGGGCAGGCCTGGAAGATCATCGCCGACCTGTTCGGCGGCGTCTTCGTCGGCCTCGCGATCGGCTTCGGGATCGACTACTTCGCCGGCACGACGCCGGTGGGCACCATCGGCGGGGTCCTTCTGGGCTTCGCCCTCTCGGTCTGGATGGCGTGGCGCACGGCGCAGCGCATCATGGCCGAGGCCAAGGCATCCGGGGTCACGCCGCAGGCGGTCCCCTTCGACGACGACGACCAGGACGACTAGGGTTTCGATGGCCGATCCGCTTCACCAGTTCCAGATCCAGAAGATCGTGGACCTCCCCGACGTGACCCTTCCGGTCGTCGGCACGGTCGATCTCGCCATCACCAATTCCCACGTCGCCATGACCATCGGCTTCGCCATCGTGGTCGGCTTCCTGTCGCTGGTCACCGCCGGCGCCAAGGTCGTTCCGGGCCGCCTGCAGGTGGTCGGCGAGACCCTGTTCGGCATGATCAACACCATGACCGACTCCATCATCGGTCACGACGGACGCAAGTATTTCCCGTTCGTCTTCACCCTGTTCACCTTCATCCTGGCCATGAACCTGCTCGGCATGTTCCTGACCTTCACGGCCACGTCGCAGCTGGCGGTCACCGCCACCTTCGCGGTCCTGACCTTCGGCCTCGTTCTGGTGATCGGCTTCGTCAAGAACGGCCTGGGCTTCTTCTCCCTGTTCTGGCCGACCGGCGCGCCGCTGGTCATGCGCCCGGTCGTGGGCCTGATCGAGTTCTTCTCCTTCCTGCTGCGTCCCATCACCCTGATGCTGCGTCTGTTCGGCAACATGATGGGCGGCCACATCGCGCTGAAGGTCTTCGCCGGCTTCGTCGCCACCGCCGTGATCGGCGGCGCGGGCTGGCTGGGCGTGCTGATCTTCCCGCTCGCGCTGGGCATGACCGTCGGCCTGACCGCGCTCGAGTTCCTCGTGGCCTTCCTTCAGGCCTTCGTTTTCGCCGTTCTGACCTGCATCTACCTCAACGATGTGGTCAACCTGGGCCACGGCCACTAAGGCCCCCCAGTCTCCCTCCACCCAACCAACCCACACCAGACTAGGACTTAGGATTATGGAAGCAGAAGCCGCCAAGCTCATCGGCGCCGGCATCGCGATGACCGGCATGATCGGCGCCGGCATCGGCGTCGGCAACATCTTCGGCAACTTCGTCGCGGGCGCCCTGCGCAACCCGTCGGCCGCCGCGTCGCAAGTCGGCAACCTGTTCGTCGGCGCCGCCCTGGCCGAGGCCCTGGGCATCCTGGCCTTCGTCATGGGCATCCTGATCTGGATCTCCTGATTCCGATCCGCTGAGCGCCTCGCGGGGACCCCTCCGCGAGGCCGCGCCTTCTCTCGAACAGTCACGGTTCCATGGCCGATCCCACGTCTCCTCCTCCCGCTTATTCCGACGCGACCGCTCATGGCGGCGCGGAAGGCGCCCATGCCACGACCGAGGTCGCGCACGGCGAAGAGCATGGCGGCGGCGGCCTGCCGCAGTTCGAGTTCCAGCACTGGTTCGGTCAGATCGTCTATCTGATCTTCCTGTTCGCTGTTCTGTATTTCCTGATCGCGAAGGTCTTCGCCCCGCGCATGCGCCGGGTGTTCGACGAGCGTGAATCCACCATCGGCGGCGCCGTCGCCACCGCCCGTCAGGTCCAGGCCGAGGCCGAGGGTCAGGCCGCCGCCGCCAAGGCCGAGGTCGAAAAGGCCCGCGCCGACGCCCGCGCCGCCTCCGCCGCCGCCAAGGCCCGCGTCACCGAGGAAGCCAACGCCCGCGCCGCCGCCGAGGAGGCCGTGGTCAACGCCCGTATCGCCGAGGCCGAGACCGCCATCGCCCGGACCCGCGACGCCGCTATGGCCAATGTGTCCTCGATCGCCACCGAGACGGCCTCGGCCATCGTCGAGCGCCTGACCGGCAAGGCCCCCACGGCCGCTGAAGCCGCCGCCGCGGTCAAGGGAGCCGCCTGATGGAATTCTTCAACCCCCACCTCTACGACCTGTCGAACGCCGAGCTGTGGGTCGCCGTCGGCCTGATCCTGTTCCTGGCCATCGTCGTCGTCTCGGGCGCGCTGAAGACCGTCATGAGCGCGCTCGACGCCAAGGGCGCCAAGATCCAGTCCGAACTGGACGAGGCCCAGCGCCTGCGCGCCGAGGCCGAGGCCCTGCTGGCCACGATCCGCAAGGAGAAGGCTGACGCTGAAGCCCAGGCCAAGGCCATGCTCGCCGCCGCCGAAGCCGACGCCCGCATCATGGAAGCCGAGGCCAAGGCCAAGCTGGAAGAGACCCTGGCCCGCCGTCAGGCTCTGGCCGAACGCCGCATCGCCTCGGCCGAGGCCCAGGCCGCCGCCGAGGTGAAGGCCGCCGCCGCCGACGTCGCCGCCCAGGCCGCCGAGACCATCCTCGCCGCCCGCGCGGCCGGTGCGAAGACCGACCCGCTGCTCGACGCCGCCATCGCCCAGATCGGGACGCGCCTGAACTAGGGCGCGCCCCTCTCGGGCCTCAGTGAGCGGGGGCCGCCCCGCTCATGTCGCCGTGGTGGGCCCGCTTCTCGCGCTCCACCAGCCGGGCGTAGACATTGCCCAGCACGATGCCGAAGACGATGTGCGTCGCCAGCATCCAGGCCACGACCGCGAAGCCGCCGCCCTGGTTGAACATCCGGGGATCGCCGAACATCACGGCTCCGGCCATCATCACCACCCAGGCGATGACGGCGAAGACGATGCCCTTGGTCTCCGGCGTCTGGGTCGGCAGTCTCGGGCAGAGCACGCCGAACAGCGCGCCCAGCACGACGGTGCCCACGAGGAAGTGGGCGATCCATCCGACGACCAGATTGCCCTCCATGCCGATCAGGGTGGCGACCACCGACGGAAACGGCTGGGTCCAGGGACCCGCCACCACGTTCACGGCTTCGAGGATCGATACGGCGACGGTGGCGAAGAAACCCGCGACCATGCCCTTTTGTACGCGTGACATCATAACGACAGCGCCTCCCAACGCCTGCTTCGTTCCGATAACGCGCCGTGCAGCATACGCCTGTCCGTCGCCGGACAGAATGTCGCGGGCTTCACAAGTCTGTGCTTCGCCTATGCGAAACGAACGCTCAGCTCCTGCTCCGTCATGTCGAACAGCCGCCCCGCGTCGGCCTCGACCAGGGCATGCGGCTCGGCCTTCGCCGGCCCCGGCGGCCCCTTCATCTCCTTCGCCTTCTGCGGCCCGACGAAAGCCCCCGGCCGGATCGCCGGATCAGTCGCCGCCATCAGGATCGGCAGCGCTCCATCCGCCGCCGAATGACTGATCAACGGCTCGATGAAGGGCCGGTAGACCATCTGCATCATCGCCCGGCTGACCGGCCGACGCCCCAGCGGCCCCGACCCGATCAGCCCCGTCCGCGCATAGCCCGGATGCGCGACCACGCTGGTCAGGCCCCACCCATTCGCATGGCTTCTCCGATCCAGCTCCAGCCCGAACATCAGCATCGCCAGCTTGGACTGCTGATAGACCGGCCAGGGCTTGTAGCCCGTCCGATAGTTCAGATCGTCGAACCGCAACCGCCCCTGCCGATGCATGATGCTCGACAGCTGCACCACCCGCGCCGACCCCGCCTTCAGCAACGGCATGAGCCGCGCCGTCAGGGCGAAATGCCCCAGATAGTTCGTCGCCCACTGCAGTTCGTGACCGTCCTCGGTCTCCTGCCGGGGCTCCACCGCCATGATGCCCGCGTTGTTCACCAGCACATGGATCGGCGATCCGTCCGCCAGCATTCGCTCCGCGAACGCCGTCACCGACCGCTGCTTGGACAGGTCCAGCGCCTCGACCCTCAGCCGCGCCTTGGGCGCCTCACGCCGGATGCGCTTGGCCGCCGCCTCGCCCCGGTTGACATCGCGCACGGCCAGGACCACCTCGGCTCCCTTGCGGGCCAACTCCAGCGCGGTCTCGTAGCCGGTTCCGCTGTTGGCGCCGGTCACGATGGCCAGACGGCCGGTCTGGTCGGGAATGTCGCGGGTGGTCCAGGTCATGGGAGCAGTCCTCTAGGTGTCCAGGCCGAAGTCGAAACGGTCGCTAGACATATCTGCACCGCGTGCAAATATGCAAGAGGTGCAAACCGTGACCGAATACCCCGGCCTGCGCGAACGAAAACGCGCCGACACCCATGCCCGCATCCACCAGGCGGCGCTGGCCCTGTTCGCGCGTCAGGGCTTCGAGGCCACGACGCTGGACGATATCGCGTCGGCGGCCGGCGTCTCGCGCCGCAGCCTGTTCCACTATTTCGGCTCCAAGGAGGACATCGTCCTCTCGACCAAGGCCGGTCTCGCCGAATTGATCGAGGCGGCCATCGCGCGCCGCCCCGCCGACGAGCCCCTGCTGGAAATGGCCGAGCACGCCCTGACCGACATGGCCGCGGACTTCCAGGGTCCGGAGGCCCGGGCTCTGGCCCGCCTCATCCACGACACGCCCGCGCTCCGCGCCGGCGACCACGCCAAGTACGAAGCCATCGAACAGCGCATGGCCGCCGCCATGGCCGCTCGCAAGGGCCTGCCCGCCGACGACCTTCAGGCCCGCGTCGTCGCGACCACCGCCGTCGGCGTTCTCCGCATGGCCACCGAAACCTGGCTCGCCGCCGACGACGACCGAGGCCCGGAAATCCACGGCAAGGCCGCCTTCATGGCGCTCCGCCGCGCCGCCGGCGAGTAGGCGCCTACTCCGGCGTCTCGGCCGTCTCGATCGCCGCCAGCGACGGCCGCTCCTCCGCTCTGGCCCGCGCCACGGCCTCGGTCGCCCGCATGACCCTCAGCACGTTCTCTCCGGCCAGCTTGCGGATGTCGGCCTCGCTCCAGCCCTCCGCCATCAGGGCCGCCAGGATTCGCGGATAGGCGTCGACGCCCTCGACGCCCGTCGGCAGGCGCGGCACGCCGTCGAAGTCGCCGCCGATGCCGACGTGATCGATCCCCGCCACGTCCCGCACATGCTGGATGTGCGCCACGACGTCGGCGACGCCCGTCTCCGGCACGGGATTGGCGGCGTCCCAGGCGTCCATGCCGGCCCGTACAGCCGCCGGGTCGCCGGGCTCCAGCGACCCGAGCCGCGCCTGTTCGGCGGCGCGGGCCGCGCTCCAGTTGCGGAAGGTCTCGTTGATGAAGCCGGGCACGAAGGTGACCATCACCACCCCGCCATCCTCGGGCATCAGGCGCAGCACGCTGTCGGGCACGTTCCTCGGGTGATCGGTCACCCCCCGGGCCGAGGAATGCGAAAAAATCACGGGCGCTGCGGACACCCGCATGGCGTCCAGCATCGTCTCTTCCGAGACGTGGCTGAGGTCGACCAGCATGCCGAGCCGGTTCATCTCGCGCACCACTTCTTCGCCGAAGGGCGACAGGCCGCCATGGCGGGGGGCGTCGGTGGCGCTGTCGGCCCAGGTCGTCGTGCGCGAATGGGTCAGCGTCATGTAGCGCACACCCGCCTCATGGAACTCGCGCAGGAGACCGAGCGAGTCGTCGATCGAATAGCCGCCCTCGATGCCCATCAGCGAGGCGATCCGCCCGGCGCGGTGGATGCGGACGACGTCGTCGGCGGTGGTGGCCAGTTCGAACACGTCCGGGTAGGCGGCGACCATGCGGCGCACCACGTCGATCTGCTCGAAGGTCGCCTTGGCCGCCTCGACCGGGGTCAAGGTCGCCGGCACATAGACCGACCAGAACTGGCCGCCGACGCCGCCGGCGCGTAGACGGGGGATGTCGGTGTGCAGGTCCGTGGTGGCGTCCAGATTCGTCGTCAGATTGACGGCGTAGGGATCGGAGCCATGGCCCTGACGAAGCGCCCAGGGCAGGTCGTTGTGGCCGTCGATCAGGGGGGTGCGCTCCAGAATACGCAGGGCGCGGGTCTCGCCGTCCTGGGCGGCGGCCGGCAGGGCCAGGGCGAGGGAGCAGACGGCGAGCGTCAAGGCGCGGATCATGGGAGGGCCTCCGGAAGTCGAAGCAGGAGTGTTGCAGTCTGCAGGGGCTGTCGTCACTCCCCCAGGCTCAGCCGTCCGATCAGGACCGCCGCGCGCTGGGCCTGGCGGACCAGGCTGTCGAGGTCGGCCCATTCCCCCTCGGCGTGGGCGCCGCCGCCTGCGACGCCGAGGCCGCCGAGCGTGTCGACGTCGGCGGCGACGAAGCCGCTGTCGGCCGCCCCGCGCCGGGCGGGATCGAAGGGGGCCATCTCGGGCAGGCCGAGGTCGCGGTTCACGTCGTTCAGCCGCGCCAGCAGTGCGGTGTTGCCGGGCGTGGGGGCCATGGGCGGATAGCCGTCCTCGGCGAACACCAGTTCGGCGGTGGTGCGCGGCAGGTTCTGCGTCACGATCTCGGCCATGCGGGCGCGGACGCGGGCGTCCTGGTCCGGCGTCAGGGTGCGCAGGTCGCCGCGTGCGACGGCGGTCTCGGCGACGATGTTGGTCTTGCCCGAGGCCTCGACGCGGAAGCCGTCGGGGTCGATCTCGGCCGGGGTGCCGCCGGCGATGACGCCGACGTTGTAGGTCAGGTTGGGCTCCGGAAGTTCGCGCCGGAAGGCGTCGAGGATTCGAGCCATCTCATAGATCGCGCCGTAGCCCAGAGTGTCGTTGAAGACCCCGCTGGAGTGGCCGGTGCGGCCGCCGGTCGTCAGGGTCCAGCTGGACGAGCTGCGCCGGGCGATGGTGCCGAACTCGGCACCGTTCTCGGTGGCCAGGTTCTCGAACTCCAGCGCGTAGTCGGCGGCTCGACCCGCCTCGATCAGGTCGCGCCGGGCGACGTCCAGCGGCGCGCCGGGGCGTTCTTCGTCGCCGGTCAGGAAAACGGTGATGTTCGAGCCTTCCAACGTGCCCGCCGCCTGCATGGCGCGGAGCGCGGCGATGATGACGACGACCCCGCCCTTGTCATCGCCGACTCCGGGGCCGGTGGCGCGCGAGCCGTCGCGGACGAAGGTCTGGAACGGGCTGTCGGGCTCGAACACTGTGTCGAGGTGGCCGATCAGCAGGATGTTCTTTCCCCCGCCGTCGCGGGTGGCGACCAGATGACCGGCCCGGCCGGTCTCGCTCATGTCGATCCAGCGGACGTCGAAGCCCAGCGGCTCCAGTTCGGCGCGGACCATCTCGGCGGTGGCGCGGACGCCCTCGGCGTTCAGGGTGCCCGAGTTCTGGTTCACGACCCGCTCCAGCAGGGCGATGTGGCGGTCGTGTTCGGCGACGACGGTCGAGACGATGGTCCGCTCGGCCTCGGGCGTCTGGGCGGCGGCCGCCCCCGCGAAGGCGAGGCAGGCGAAAACAGGCAGGAACAGGCGCAACGGCGGACCTCTCGGACAGCGATGTCCGACGGTGGCCGAGGCGGCGGCGCGAGTAAAGCCGTTCAGTCCCGGGCGCTGGCGGGTGTGATCCGCGGCTGGGCCGTCGCCTGGGCGGCCGGCGCGGGCTGGCCGACGGCGGGCGTCCCCCGGGCGGTCTGGCGGCAGCCGCGACCCTCGTGCAGTCCGTTCAGGTAGAACCAGCGGTTCTCGACGGCCTGGCGTTCGGCGGCCTCGCGCTCGCGGCGTTCTGCGGTGGCGGCGTCGGCCCCCGCGAACAGCAGGCCCGCGCCGGGGATCAGCATGGCCGCGCCGGACTTGGCCACGCCCACCAGCGATCCCATCACGCCGCCGCCGGGATCGCCGCCCATGCGCTCGCTGAGCTGGGCCGCCTCGTCGCCGATCTGGACGCAGGTCAGGGCGGCGTCGTCGGCGCGGATAACTTGGATGGGGCCTTCGGCGGCCTGAGGCTGGTCCTGCGCCAGAGCCGGGGCGACGCTCAGGGCCACGGCGGCCGACAGGGCGGCGGAAAGGATGGGTCTCATGGTCGTCTCCCTCCCCCTGACCGGGCCTGAACGATGCTCGACCGGATCGGGTTTCATGCGGCCGAGGTGACGCCTCGCCCGAAGCGTGGTTCAACACGCCCATGAGCCACGCCCACGCCGCCGCAACCTCCTCGCTTGATGAAAAGAAGGTCGAGACCCGCGCCTGGTTCGAGACCCTGAGGGACCGCATCCACGCAGGCCTAGAGGCGCTGGAGGAGGAAGCGCCCGCCGATCTCTTCCTCGGCGAGCCCGGCCGCTTCGTGCGCACGCCCTGGAGCCGGCACGAGGGCGGCGGCGGCGTCATGGGCATGATGCACGGCCGCCTGTTCGAGAAGGTCGGCGTTCACGTCTCGACGGTCCACGGCGAGTTCCCGGCGGACTACGCCAAGAACGTCCCGGGCGCGGAGGAGGACCCGCGCTTCTACGCCACCGGCATCAGCCTGATCTGTCATCCGGTGAGCCCCAAGGTGCCGGCTGTGCACATGAACACCCGCTTCATCGCCACGACGAAGAGCTGGTTCGGCGGCGGGGCCGACCTGACGCCGGTGCTGGACGTGGAGCGCACCCAGGAGGCGCCGGACACGGTCGCCTTCCACGCCGGGATGCGCGCGCCCTGCGACGCCCACGATCCGAGCTGGTACGCCAAGTACAAGCAGTGGTGCGACGAGTACTTCATGCTGCCGCACCGGAACGAGATGCGCGGCATCGGCGGCATCTTCTACGACCATCACGACAGCGGCGATTACGAGAAGGATTTCGCCTTCACCCGCGACGTCGGCATGGCGTTCCTGGACACCTATTCCGCCATCGTGCGTCGTCGCATGACCGAAAGCTGGACGCCCGAGGAGCGCGAGGAGCAGCTGATCCGCCGGGGCCGCTACGTCGAGTTCAACCTGCTGTATGACCGAGGCACGACGTTCGGGCTGAAGACCGGCGGCAACGTAGAATCGATCCTGAGCTCGATGCCGCCGGTGGTGAAGTGGCCTTAGCCGATGCTGTTGACGCACCGCGGCGTGTTGTAGCCCTGCTGCCAGAAGCAGTTCCGGGCAACGCCTGTCTCGGTGTTGACCATCCAGACCTCGCCGCCTGCGTCGGTGTTGTAGGCTCCCGCAGGCACCCAGCGCCCGCCGGACTGGGCCTGCGTGGGCTCCGAGGACACGGCGGCGACGAGCGCCGACAAGGCGACGACGCCGGCGGCGGTGTAGGCTAGACGAGATTTCATCGCGATCTCCTTGGTTAGAAAGATCGAGCGTAGCAGCACCACGCACACAGAGAAGGTCGGGCGGTCAGGCCGTCAGGAACCGTCTGATCCATTGCTCGACTGTGCGGCGATCATCCTCCGCTTCCAGGCTCCCGACCGCCCGATCGACCACAGCTTCTTCGATCCTCCCACGCCGACCTTCGACGAGGGCGCCGGTGAAGGTGCGGCTGAACTCCGGGTGGGGCTGGAAGGAGATGGCGTCGTCGTCCCAGGCGAGGCCGGCGTAGGGGGTGAAGTCGCTGGCGAGAGTGACGCGGGCGTCCTCGGGCTTCAGGACGACTTGGTCCTGATGCGAGGCGGACAGGGCGATCTCCGGGAGCGGCGGCGTCATCCAGGGCTGGGCCTCGACGACGCGATAGCGGTGCAGGCCGACGCCCCAGCCGCGTTCGGATTTCTCCACCCGGCCGCCCAGCGCCTGGGCCATGGCCTGATGGCCGAAGCAGACGCCGACCAGGCGGGTTTGGCCGCGTGCGCGACGGATCCAGTCCAACAGAGGCGGGATCCAGGCGTGGTCCTCATAGACGCCCGCCGCCGAGCCGGTGATGATCGCGCCGTCGAAGGCTGTGGGATCGGGCAGGTCGCCGGCCTGGACGTCGAAGGATCGGGTGTCGAAGCCCTCGCCGAGCAGTTGGGCGAACATCGAGGGGTAGTCGCCGTGTATCGGCTGGAGCGCGGCGGGCGGGCGGCCGGTCTCGAGCACGGCGATGGTCGGCATGGAGGCTCCGCGAGGCTGGGGATGATTGTCGCTGATGTAGGGCGCCGGATGGCGGAATGCGCTAGAGGGCCCGCGTCGGCGCTTCGCCGATCGCCAGCCAAGGTTTCGCCATGGACGCCGATGACGCCCCCGTCGTCCTGATCAACGTCTTCAAGGTCCAGCCGGAAAAGCAGGACGAACTGATCGAGCTGCTGGCCGCCCTGACGCGGGCTCAGGTCGGGCTGCCGGGGTTCGTGTCGGCGACGCTGCACCGGGGGCTGAACGGCAAGACGGTGGCCAACCACGCCGTCTGGCGCTCGGTCGAGGACTGGAAGGCCATGACGCGCAACGAGGCCGTCGCCGCCGCCATGGTGCCGATCATGGCCATCGCGACGTTCGAGCCGAACCTCTACGAGGCCGGCGAGGTGATCGGCTAGGCGCGCCAGACCTCGGCCCGCGAGCCCGCGTCGCCGAGGCTGTCGGCCACCCAGCCGCAGATTTCGGTCGCCGCCGCGTCGGCGCCGGCGGGCGGATTGATGATGACCATGGCGCATCCGTTCATCTTCATCGGATCGGTCAAGGGGCGCAGCCGCGCTTCGGCGACCAGGGTCGGAGCCGATGTCTCGGCGGCCAGGCGGCGGAGAAAGCCGTCGAAGGTCTCCAGATCCTTGAGCGGGGTCCAGACGGCGACGATCGCGTCGGGATCGGCGTTCACGATGGCGCCTGCGGTCTCGGCGGCGCGGAGGTAGTCGTCGGGCCGTTCAAACGGCGGGTCGATCAGGACGAGGGCGCCTCGGGCCTGCTTCGCCTCGGCGCGGACCAGGTCGTAGCCGTCGCCAATCTCGCCGCGCGCGGCGGGGAAGTCGCGCAGGCTTTCGCGCAGCAGGCCGGCAACCTCCTCGCGCAGTTCGAAGCCGACGTAGTGGTCCTGCGCACGCAGGGCCCGGGCGATCAGGACCGGGGAGCCGGGGTAGAAGCGCACCTGGCTGTCCGGGTTCAGCGCCGCGACCTCGGAAGCCAAGGCCTCGATCAACGGCGGTCGCGCCTCGGCCGCCATCAGGCGCGCGACGCCGGCCTCGGCTTCCCGCGACCGCGCCGCGTCGCCCGTCAGATCGTAGAGCCCCGCCCCGGCGTGGGTGTCGAGCACCATGACCGGCCCCGCCGCCTGCCGCGTCTTCAGCAGCCAGAGCACGAGGGCGTGCTTGACCAGGTCGGCGAAGTTTCCGGCGTGGAAGCTGTGGCGATAGTTCATGGGGCGGTGGTCCCGCGTCCGGACGACGCGGTCAAGGCGGTGGAACGCGCCGGCGGGTCCGCGCCTTTCAAGGGCGAGAAGGAGACGCCGATGTCCGACACGCCGCTGGATCGTTCCGAAGAGGTCGAGGACCTGGAGGAAGACGCCGAGACGCTCAAAGAGCGGGCGCGGCGTGACGGTGACCTGCCGCCCGAGGATGTGGACGACGACGGGGTCGGGCCGCAGACGGGCGTGGTTCCCTGACCATGGCCAACTCCGAACTGACCGAGAAGCAACGGACCCCACCGGCCGCCGTCGCGAAGGAGGCGGAAAAGGGCCTGAAGCTGCGCGAAGAGCATGGCCGCGGGGGCACGGACGTGGGCCGCCGCCGGGCCGAGCAACTGAAGAGCCGCGAGCCCGTGAGCGAGCGAGACATCAAGTCCATGTACAGCTACTTCGCCCGCCACTCGGTGGACAAGCAGGGCAAGGGCTGGGCCGACAAGGACAAGCCGTCGGCGGGGTACATCGCCTGGCTGCTGTGGGGCGGCGAGGCGGGCAAGAGCTGGATCGACGGCCTGCACGCCAAGCTGGAGGCGAAGGACGGCTGATGGCTGACGGTTCGGTCGGCTTTTCCCCCGACATCGAGGTCCCGCCGGGCCTGAGCTACTGCAGCGACCAGTTCCCGGGCTTCACCCGCGTTCGCGCCGGCAAGGGGTTCTCGTATCGCGACATGGAGGGCCGGCCGATCCGGGACCCGAAGGTGCTGGACCGCATCCGCGCCCTGGCCATACCGCCGGCCTGGACCGACGTCTGGATCTGCCCGCAACCGACCGGGCACATCCAGGCCACGGGCCGGGACGTGAAGGGCCGCAAGCAGTACCGCTATCACAACGACTGGTCCGAGCATCGGTCGTGCGGCAAGTTCGACCGCATGCCGGCCTTCGCTCGGCGACTGCCCAGGCTGCGCGAGCGGGTCGAGGCGGACCTGGGCAAGCGCGGAATCAGCCGGGACAAGGTGCTGGCGACGGCGGTGCGTCTGCTGGAGATCACGCTGATCCGGGTGGGCAACGCCCAGTACGCCAGGCAGAACCGGAGCTATGGTCTGACCACGCTGCACAAGCGGCATCTGGAGGTGGACGGCGCGGGGCTGACCTTCGCCTTTCGCGGCAAGTCCGGGGTCGAGCACAGGGTCAGCGTCCGGGATCGACGGCTGTCCACCGTGGTGCGGTCATTGCGCGAGCTGCGCGGGCAGCAGTTGTTCAAGTATCGCGCGGACGACGGGAGCCTGTGTCCGATCACCTCGGACGACGTGAACGCCTATATCCGCGAGGCCATGGGCGAGGACTTTTCGGCCAAGGATTTCCGCACCTGGGCGGGCACGGTGTCGGCGGCGCGAGCGCTGCGGGACATGGAACCGCCGACGTCGGCGACGGATGCGAAGCGCAAGATCACGGTCTGCGTGAAGGCGGTCTCCGGGCTGCTGGGCAACACGCCGACGGTGTGCCGGTCGTCCTATGTCCATCCGACGGTGTTCGAGCTCTATGAGAGCGGGCGGATCGGCGAGGTGCTGCCGGGACCGGACGCCAAGGGGTTCGAGGCGGCGCTGATCCGGGTGCTGAAGGCTTAGGCCTGGTCCCAGAACTGGCGGCTGGCCGCGCTGATCGGGCGGCCGGCGCGGTCGTCGAGCCTCAGGATCAGGTCGCGGAACTCGGCCGCCTCGCCGGGGCCACGCAGCAGGCGCAGGGACTTGATGATGCGGGTGATGCGCAGGTGGTTGTGGTCCTGGGGGACCAGCCAGTGGCCGTTCGACTGGTAGAAGGCCGCCATCCGGTCGGTGCCGGCGGCCAGAGCGATCTGGGCGAGGCCCGAGGCGTGGATGGCCTGGACGTCCTCGGGCGTCAGGACGGGCGCGCGGCGGTTGGCGCCGGACGGCTGGTCCAGCGGGAACAGCCACTGGATGAAGTCGTGGGTCTCCTCAATCTGGCGGTCGTTCATGGCGACGACTTCGAACACGTTGCGGCCCGCGCCGTCGGTTCCGCCGCCCTTCAGGAAATCGACGATGGCGCTCATCCGCGCGGGCTCTCGGCCGGAGCGGCAGAAGGACGGGAATCAGTCGCGGGCCCCATGACCCCCGGGTGGTCGGGGATCACGGGTATGGCGTCAAGGGCGCGCCCTATGCCGCCTTGTCCCAGTCCAGCACGACCTTGCCGGACTGGCCCGAGCGCATGGCCTCGAAGCCTTCGGCATAGCGGTCGTACGGCAGGGTGTGGGTGATGAGCGGGGTCAGGTCGAGACCGGCCTTGAGCAGGCCGAGCATCTTCCTCCAGGTCGTGAACATCTCGCGACCGTAGACGCCCTTGATGGTCAGGGCCTTCAGGATGATCGCGCCCCAGTCGGTCTCCATCGGCTTCGACGGAATGCCGAGAAGGGCGAGGCCGCCGCCCATGATCAGGGTGTCGACGCACTGCTTGAAGGCGATGGGCGAGCCGGACATCTCGAGCGCCACGTCGAAGCCGACCTTGAGGCCCAGCTCCTTCATGACGTCGTGCAGGTCTTCGCGGGTCGTGTTCACGCAACGGACGCCCGGCGCGACCTTCTGGGCCAGCTCGAGGCGGAAGTCGTTGATGTCGGTGAGCACCACGGTGCGGGCGCCGGCGTGACGCGCCACGGCGGCCGCCATCATGCCAATGGGGCCGGCGCCGGTGACCAGCACGTCCTCGCCGAGCAGGTCGAACTGCTGGGCCGTGTGCACGGCGTTGCCGAAGGGGTCGAGGATCGAGCCGATCTCATAGGGCACGTCCTCGGGCAGCTCGATGACGTTGAAGGCCGGGGCGACGACGTATTCGGCGAAACCGCCCTGGCGGTTCACGCCGATGCCGCGCGTGGCGGGGTCGAGGTGGAAGTGACCAGCGCGGGCGGCTTCAGAGTTCAGGTCGATGACGTGGCCCTCGACGGAGACGCGCTGACCGACCTTGAGGCGACGATCCACGTCCTTGCCGATCTGGACGATGTCGCCGGAGAACTCGTGGCCCGTGATCATGGGGACGGGCACGTTCTTCTGGGACCACTCGTCCCAGTTCCAGATGTGGATGTCGGTGCCGCAGACGGCGGCGCGGCGCACCTTGATCAGGACGTCCTCGGGACCGGGCGTCGGCACCGGCGCCTCGATCAGGTCCAGACCGACTTCGGGCCGCATCTTGGCCAGGGCCTTCATGGTGGTGGTGCTCATGCGATGACTCCCAATTCCTTGCCGGCCGTCGTGAACGCCGCGACCGCTTGATCAATGTGTTCGAAGGTGTGCGCCGCCGACATCTGGGTGCGGATGCGGGCCTGGCCGCGCGGCACGACGGGGAAGCTGAACCCGATGACGTAGACGCCGAGCTCCAGCATGCGGGCCGCGAAGTCCTGGGCCAGCTTGGCGTCGCCCAGCATGACCGGGATGATGGGGTGCTTGCCGGGCAGGAGGTTGAAGCCGGCCGCCTGCATGGCGCCCCGGAAGCGCTCGGCGTTGGCGAACAGCTGGGCGCGGAGAGCATCGCCCTCCGGCCCTTGCGCGACGCGGATGGCCTCCAGGCTGGCGCCGCAGACGGAAGGCGCCAGCGCATTGGAGAACAGATAGGGCCGCGCCCTCTGCTTCAGCAGTTCGACCACGGGCTTCGTCGCGCAGATGAAGCCGCCCATGGCGCCGCCCAGCGCCTTGCCGAAGGTGCCGGTGACGAAGTCCACCTTGACCCCGCAGTGGGCGTAGGAGCCCCGGCCCTGCGGCCCCAGGAACCCCGTGGCGTGGCAGTCGTCGACCATGATCAGGGCGTCGTAGCGGTCGGCCAGCGTGCGGATTTCATCCAGCTTGGCGATGTAGCCGTCCATGGAGAAGGCGCCGTCGGTGGCGATGATGATGTCGCGCGCGCCGTCCGCCCGGGCCTGCTTCAGCTGGGCCTCCAGATCGGCCATGTCGGAGGTGGCGTAGCGGTAGCGCTTGGCCTTGCAGAGCCGGACGCCGTCGATGATCGAGGCGTGGTTCAGGCTGTCCGAGACGATGGCGTCCTCGGCCCCGAACAGGGGCTCGAACAGGCCGCCGTTGGCGTCGAAGGCGGCGGCGAACAGGATGGAATCCTCGAAGCCGAGGTAGTCGGCGATGGCGCGTTCCAGCGCCTTGTGGATCTCCAGCGTGCCGCAGATGAAGCGCACGGAGGCCGTGCCCCCGCCCCAGCGTTCGGTGGCGGCGTTGGCGGCGTCCACGATCCGCTGATCGCCGCCCAGGCCGAGGTAGTTGTTGGCGCAGAAGTTCAGGACCTGACGCCCGCCGACCGCGATGACCGGCCCCTGGCGGGACTGGATGACCCGCTCGGGCTTGGTGAGGCCCTGATCGGCGATGTCGGTCAGTTCGGCGGCGACGCGGAAATGAAAGGCGGCGGTGCTCATGGGTCGGGGGAGTAGGCGGTTTCGGAGCGGGATTCCAGCGGGGCGTTGGCCGTGCGGTTTCACTTCCCCATCGGCGGAGGGCGATGGGGAGGACAGGTCGGCCGGAGCGACGACCAGGAGGGGGCGAGGTGGTGGTGGGGCTGAGGGCGGGTCGGTTCGCATGATGGCGCGTGGGGGGTGAGAGCCCTGGTCGGATGCATCGCCTCGCCCCCTCCTGGCTGCTTCGCAGCCTGTCCTCCCCACGCGGCTTCGCGCGCGGAGAGGTGATGTTGCGGACACGCCTCATCGCTCTTCCGCTGTGAACGGGATGGGAAGGGCGGGCGGAGCAGCCGGGCCTTCGCCCGGAGACCGTATGAGATTGTGTCTCGGCGAAAGACGACTGCTCCGCGCGATTGGTCTGACCGGAAGCGGACGGCCCCGCGTCGTTCCCACGCGACTGCCCGGGGACCGACGGCCCTGTTAGAGCCTTGCCGCTACTGACGCCTCCGGCGGGAAGGTCGGCGTGCTTGCGAAAGCCGATCCCCTGAACGACGCCGGTCTTCTGCCGACGCCCTTATCGCCGCGAACCCCGAAGGGCCCGCGAACCACCCCCTTGGCCCGGCACGCCGGATGAACGCCCCTAGGCGGCCTCCGGTCGTTGAACCTCGGGAGCTCCCGCTCCAACCGCTTCCGCCGCAGCAAGCTCGCAAGGCCTTGCGCCCTTCCCAAGCGACGGAACCGAGAGGGAGGGTAACACACCCGGATATGCGGGCGCGTTCAGCGGGTCTCAAACGGGACGGGCACTGTTTTTGCTCGTGGATTCCGGGCGTCGTTGGATGATTGAGAAAAACAGCGTGCGTTTCTCCCTCTCCCAGAGGGAGAGGGCTTGAGCGCCCGAGAGCCGTCAGGCGATCGGACTTGCGCGAAAGGGTGAGGGGTGAAGGTGCGAGCCGGTGAGAGGGAAACCCCTCACCCTTTCGGCTGAACGGCGCGCTGCGCTTGCCGAGCCTCAAGCCCTCTCCCTCTGGGAGAGGGATGATTGGGCGGCGCTTGCGCGGGCGACAGGCCTCACGCCCCGAGGGGCCTCAAGCCGCTTCCGGCGCCGCGGCGATCTCTTCCGTCGCGCGGACCGGGTTGACGCGGATGCGGCCGCCGCAGGGGGTGAGGCTCAGGGGGACGGCCAGGGCGGCCGTGTCCGCGCCGAGCCGCACCGTGACGCGCGCGGCCGTCGGGCAGGTCGTCTGACCCTGGGCCTCGTTGGGCACGACGTTCCAGGCGATGTCGAAGTAGGCGCGACCGCCGGCCGCAAGTGTGACCGGCGCGGCCGTGCCGGGGTTCTGGTCCGAGCGGACGCCGGTGACCGCCCGGCCGTTGGCGTCCAGCAGCGACACGGCCGGATAGCCTGACAGGCTGCACGGTGCGGTCCCGGCGTTCGTCAGGGTCAGGATCTGGCTGCGGTTGCCGGCGCCGGCGTCCCCCTGCCCCGCCGCCAGACGCAGGTCGGCGGTGCGGCAGGCGACGGCCGCGGCGCCGGTCGAGGCCGGCTGGCCCGGCGGAGGCAGCTCGGGGTTGGCGGACGGGCGGCTGCAGCGTTCCAGCACCGCCGTGCCGACCTGATCGTTGGGGCCGATGCGGCTGAGCGTCGCCTCCTCCTGGCCGTTGCGGCTGGCGGTCCACCACTCCAGGCCCGAGCCGACATAGCGGGCGCCGCTGCCGGAGACGGCGATGCGCATGGCGTAGGTCTGGCCGTCGTAGATCACCTGGGCGGTTTCGGTGTCGATGTACTGGGCCTGAACCGTCTTGCCGCTCTCGCAGGCGTAGCCGATGGCGGGCGCGGTCGGGGTCGGGGCCGCGACGGGCGGGTCCTGCGACACGGGCGTCACCGGCTCGGCGGCCTCGCGGTTGCAGGCGGCCAGCGACAGGACGCCCATCAGGACGACGGCGAGCGGACGGGTCGAGGTCATGCGGGTCTCCGTTGAACGCCCAAGCTTAACGCCGTTCGATGACAATGGCTCCGCTTGTTTGTGCGTGCGGCGCGGCTTGGCCCGGCGGGCCCGCGCCCGCTAAGGTCGGGGTCAAGGAGCGCCCCATGACCGACCGCGACCTCTATCCCGTCCCGCCGGAATGGGCGGCCCGCGCCCACATGAACCGGGAAGCCTATGAGGCGGCGCGGGTCGCGGCGCGCGAGACGGCGGACGCCTTCTGGGCCGAGCAGGCGAAGCGGCTGGAGTGGATCACGGCGCCGACGGTGATCAAGGACGTGTCGTTCCGGAAGGAGGATTTCCGCATCCGCTGGTTCGCGGACGGGGTGCTGAACGTCTGCTTCAACTGCGTCGATCGCCACCTGCCCGAGCGCGCCGACCAGACGGCCATCCTCTGGGAGGGCGACGAACCGGATCAGTCCGGAGGCCTGACCTATGCCGAGCTGCACCGCGAGGTGTGCCGCATGGCCAATGTGCTGAAGTCGCTGGGGGTGGCGAAGGGCGACCGGGTCACGATCTATCTGCCCATGATCCCGGCGGCGGCGGTGGCCATGCTGGCCTGCGCGCGGATCGGGGCGGTCCATTCGGTCGTGTTCGGGGGGTTTTCGCCCGACAGCCTGGCGGGACGGATCGAGGACTGTGGGTCACGGCTGGTCATCACTGCCGACGAGGGGCTGCGCGGGGGCAAGCGGGTGCCGCTGAAGGCCAATGTGGATGCGGCGCTGGAGAAGGTGGCGGTCGAGACGGTGCTGGTGGTCAGCCACACCAACGCCGATGTGGCCATGACCGGCGGGCGGGATTTTCGTTATGGCGAGCTGAAGCACGGGGTCTCGGACGAATGCCCGTGCGAGCCGATGAACGCGGAGGATCCGCTGTTCATCCTCTACACCTCGGGTTCGACGGGGAAGCCCAAGGGGGTGCTGCACACCACGGGCGGATACCTGTTCTGGGCGTCGTGGACGCACGAGCTGGTGTTCGACTACCGCCCGGGAGAGGTGTTCTGGTGCACGGCCGACGTGGGCTGGGTCACGGGGCACTCCTACGTCGTCTACGGGCCGCTGGCCAACGCGGGGACGACCCTGATGTTCGAGGGCGTGCCCAACCACCCGACCGTCAGCCGGTTCTGGGAGGTGGTGGACAAGCACAGGGTCGAAATCTTCTACACGGCTCCGACGGCTCTGCGCGCCCTGATGCGCGAGGGCGACGGGCCGGTGAAGGCGACCAGCCGGGCCTCCTTGCGGCTGCTCGGAACGGTGGGTGAGCCGATCAACCCGGAGGCCTGGCGCTGGTATCACGAAGTGGTCGGCGAGGGCCGACTGCCGATCGTGGACACCTGGTGGCAGACGGAGACGGGCGGCGTGCTGGTCTCTCCCCTGCCCGGCGCGACGGACCTGAAGCCGGGGTCGGCGACGAAGCCGTTGCCGGGGGTGGAGCTGGAACTGGTCGACGCCGAGGGCGCCGTGCTGGAGGGCGCGACGAGCGGCAATCTGGTGATCACCGACAGCTGGCCGGGCCAGATGCGGACGGTCTATGGCGACCCGCAGCGGTTCTTCGACACCTATTTCAGGGCCTATCCGGGCAAGTACTTCACCGGCGACGGCTGCCGGCGCGACGAGGACGGCTACTACTGGATCACCGGGCGGGTGGACGACGTGATCAACGTCTCGGGACACCGCATGGGCACGGCGGAAGTCGAGAGCGCGCTGGTGCTGCATCCGGACGTCGCCGAAGCGGCGGTGGTCGGCTTCCCCCACGACATCAGGGGACAAGGGATTTACGCCTACGTCACGCTGAACGCCGGAGTGGAGGCGACGGAGGCCCTGCGCGCGGCGCTGGTCGCCCATGTGCGCAAGGAGATCGGGCCCATCGCGGCGCCGGACGTGATCCAGTGGGCGCCGGGCCTGCCCAAGACTCGGTCCGGCAAGATCATGCGGAGGATCCTGAGGAAGATCGCCGAGGGCGAGACCGGGGCTCTGGGCGACACTTCCACGCTGGCGGATCCGTCGGTGGTCGAGGCCCTCGTGGCGGGACGAAGCTGACGGCGAAAAGTCTGTTGCATTCGAATGCAAACTGTTTTTGATGGACGGATGTCCACGCCGGTCGCCGCCAAACGCTTGAGTCGCCGCATTGTCCGGTATGGCGAGCTGGTCCCCTGCACGACGGCCTTCATCGACGCCCGGACGCCGGGATCGGACGCCAAGGAGAACTTCACCATCATCGGGCCGGGGGTGGCCGAGAACCCCGATCAGCACGTCCATATCCGCGAGCCGCACGGCTTCAACATCGGCGGGGCGAGGCAGCCGCCGCGTTGCGTGAACTCCCAGCATTTCCACGAGACGGCCGAGGTCTTCTTCGTCCATTCCGGCACATGGGCGTTCCGGACCGGCGAGCGAGCGGACGAGGGCGAGGTGATCCTGAACCCCGGCGACACCATCTCCATCCCGGTGCATGTGTTTCGCGGGTTCGAGAACGTGGGCGACGATGTCGGCTTCCTCTACGCCGTGCTGGGCGGAGACGATCCCGGGCGGGTCGTCTGGGCCCCCGATGTTCTGGAACGCGCCCGGGGGCATGGGCTGGTGCTGCTGGAGAGCGGTCGGCTGGTGGACACGCTGGCAGGCCCTCCGCCCGAGGACGACGATCCGGTCGTGCAACCCGAGGAGCGGTCGGTGCTGGAGACGATCGTCCGCCACATCGACGCGGCGGCGCTGGAGGCCGTGGTGGTCCGCGACGGCGCGGCCGCGGGGCAGGTTCAGGCGGCCGGCGCCGGGGTGAGCGAGCGTGTCGTCATAGGCGCGGCCAACGCCGCCGAACCCGCGCCCGCCGCGCCGCTGGACTGGCGGCATGGCTTCGTGTGCCGCCGCGTCAGGCTCGCGGCCCGAGCCGACACCGCAAGCGTTCGCCGGGACGAGCCCGAAGTGATCTTCGTGCATTCCGGAGACCTGACGATCGAGGTCGAGGGGGATCGGGCCGTGCTGTCGGCGGGCGACACGGTGACCATTCCCGTGGGCGCGGCGCGGAGGCTGTCGTCGTCGTGCGGGGCCGATCTGTTCGTGACGCGCGGCGGCGATGCCCCCCGGCCCGCCCGGCCGGTCGACGGCGCGGCCTGAGGGGGCGGACGGTGGGTAGGATCGACACCGCAACCGTCGCGCCCTCCCCCGCCGGGCGATCGATCGAGGATCTGCTGAGCCCCCGACCCCGCCGTCAGGCCCTGACCGGGTTCGACCCCGACTACAGCGACATCGTCGACTACATCATCCGGTGCACGCATCGGATCTGGGAGGAGAAGAACGTCGGCCTGTGCCGGTCGCACTATGCCCAGGATTGCGCCATCCACACCCTGGCGGGGCCGGTGACGGGGGTCGAGGCGGTGGTGGCCAATACGCTGGCGACGCTGGCGGCCTTTCCGGACCGCAGCCTGATCGGCGAGGACGTGATTTGGAGCGAGGATCAGCCCGGCCTGTTCCATACCTCGCACCGGATCGTCAGCCTGATGACCCACCTGGGCGACGACGCCTTCGGTCCGGCCACGGGTCGCCGGGCGCAGGTCACGACCATCGCCGACTGCCTGGTGCGCGAGAACCGGATCGTCGAGGAGTGGCTGGTGCGCGACAACGCTCACCTGGTGCGCCAGCTGGGGCTCGATCCCTGGACGGTGGCGCGGGGACAGGCGGAGGCGGATCGAACGCTGGAGCCGTCCGCCCACGCCTGGCGATCCGCCGAGATCGCGCGCGTTCGCGAAGGCCGGGCGCTGGTCGACGCGCCGCCCGCCGACCATCCGGCCGCAGCGCCGGCGGCGATGCTGGAGCGCGCGGTCAACGCGGCGCAACTAGGTGAAGCCGCCGCCCCGTTGTCCGTGTCGGTCGAGGGGTTCTGGCCGTCGGGTCGGCGCTGGGTCGGACGGGGTGGCTGGATCGGGGCGATGAACCAAGTGACCTCGGTCCTGGACGCGCCCCGGCTCGTCGTCGACCACTGGGCCGCGACCGCGCTGCCGCACGAAGAGGTGGCCGTGGCTCTGCGCTGGTCGCTGGCCGGACGCCATGTCCGGCCGGGGGTCTATGGACCGGCGACGGGGCTGGAGCTGCTTGTGCTCGGGGTGAGCCACTACCGGATGAGGCAGGGACGCATACTGGAGGACGTCACAGTCTTCGACGAGTTGGCGGTGCTGCGCCAGCTCGCGGGAGGGCTCGGCGCATGACGGCGCTCGGGCGACTGCGGGGCGGGGAGGGGCCGCCGGTGCTGCAGACTTGCCGGTTCGAGGGGCTGGGTGGCGAGACCTATGGCCGGGAGCTGGTCGGCGTTGCGCTCAAGGCGGTGAACCTCGGCGTCGCGACGCTCGATGTGGAGACCGTCCGGCTGGGCGTCTGGATGGATGACGACACGGCCATCGTGGCGGATCTGGCGGAGGGCGGGGTTCAGAGGATCTGGCTGCTGGGCCGGACCACCGCCCTGGAGCCGCCGCCCGTTGTCGACCTGCCGGTCGATCCGGATTTGGCCCAGGCGCGTCACGCCGTGCGGTTCGACCCGCAGGACCATCCCGACCTCGACGCGGGGCATGCTGATCCTCTGGTCAGGGCGGCCGAGAACTGGCCCGACGCGGGCGTCGTCGCGCCGCGGCCGGTGATCCTGAGAGCCGCGTCGCTCGGCGACGTCGCGATCGCTCTGGTCAGGCTGGAGGGCCAAGGCCCATCGCGGCCCGTGGCGTTCAACGCCTTGATCATCGTCCGACCGGACGGCGTGGAGCGGCGCGTGGACGAGGCCGGTCGGACAGCCGCGCTCGCGCGACCCTGGACGCCCAGGCTGTAGGCGGCGCCTGGCACCTCGCGGCTGCGAGTGTGCCAGTTTGGCGACAGGTTTTCTGCATTCGAATGCAAATCCCGTGGACAAGCTCCGCATTCGAATGCAGTCTCGTGTTCTCTGATCTGGAGCGGATTGCCGAGGGGGCTTGAAGACGATGTCGAACAGGTACGGATTGACGGGCGTTTCGATCGCGGTTCTGGCGCTGGCGGCCTCTCCCGCCTGGGCCCAGACGGCCCCGGACCCCGAGACCTCGACGGTCGAGGACATCGTGGTCACGGCCCAGCGCCGGGCCGAGAATCTGCAGGACGTGCCGCTGGCGGTGACGGCCCTGTCGTCCGAGACTCTTCAGAACAACGACATCCGCGATCTGTCGCGCGTCGAGGTGCTGACCCCGGGCTTCACCTTCGGCAAATCGGGGTCCGACGCCCGCCCGGCCATCCGCGGCGTGCGCACCGAGAACGTCGGCGTGTCCGGCGACCCGTCGATCGGCTACTTCATCGACAACGTCTATCGCAGCCGGGCGTCGCAGGCGAACGAGCCGTTCGTGGACGTGGCGCGCGTCGAGATCCAGCGCGGGCCGCAGGGCACGCTGTACGGACGCAACACCTTCGGCGGCAACATCGCCATCTCGACCAACGACCCGACCGAGGACTTCGACGCCGGGTCCAGCCTGACGCTCGGCAGCTTCAACCGCATCGCGGTCGACGGTTTCGTCAACATCCCGGTCAACGACACCCTGCAGCTGCGCATCGCCGCGCTGCGCGAGACGATGGACGGCTATGTCGAGGGCGTCACCGACGACCTGGACATCTTCGATCGCGACACCAGCTACGCCCGCGTCGGCGTGCGCTTCGCCCCGACGCCGCAGCTGGAGGCCGTGCTGCGCTACAGCCACTGGACCGAGCAGGGCACGGGCGGTGCGGCTTTCGGCTATCGGGTCGGCGGCATCTTCGTGAACCCGACGACGGGCGCCTTCGACATCAACGGCCAGCCCTATCTGCTGCGCTACGACATCCCGCGCACCGGACGGCCGCTGGTCGAGGGCATTCCGATCAACCCCGATCCGCTATTCTATGGTGGCGACACCAAGCTGGTGCAGGACCTGCAGCAGGACGCCTGGAGCGCCAACGTCTCCTACGACTTCGGCCCGGTCATCTTCCGATCGATCACCGGCTATACCGACTTCGAGGTGTTCCGGAACGCCGACAACGACTTCTCGCTGCGGCTCGGGGCGGTGGACGCTCAGGAAGACAAGCTGGAGAGCTTCAGCCAGGAGCTGCAGCTGGCGTCGAACGGAGACGGGCCGATCGACTGGATCGTCGGCTACTTCTACTTCAACGAGGATGTGACGGCGTCCTTCTTCTCCAGCTGTCCGACGCAGGCGCGCAACACCGCTGGCTGCGCCTTCGCCGCCGGCCTGCCCGAGACGACCTCGAACGCGGTGTTCGGTCAGGCGTCGTGGTGGGCCATTCCGGATCGCCTGCGCATCACCGGCGGCGTGCGCTACACCGAGGACGAGAAGGTCATCCGCCGCGCCAACGCGACGACCAACGGCACCCAGCGCCTGACGTCGGTCACGCCGACCGGCGAGCAGTTCGACTTCTCGTTCAATGAGACGACGTGGCGCGTGAACGGCGAGTACCATCTCGACACCGACCGGATGCTTTACGCCACCGTGTCCACCGGCTTCCGTTCGGGCGGTTTCAACTCGGGCTTCTTCACGAACCCCCTGCTGCCGGGCGCCTTCGGGCCCGAGACGGTCACGGCCTATGAGATCGGCTCCAAGAACCGGTTCTGGGACGACCGGTTGCAGGTCAACATCTCGGCCTATCGTAACGAGTTCGAGGACCTGCAGGTCCAGAACCAGTTCCTGATCGTCACCGGCACGGGCACCACCACCACCTCGGTGATCCTGAACGCGGCCGAAGCCTACAGCCAGGGCATCGAGGTCGAGGTCCAGGCCGTGCCGATCGACAACCTGAACATCGCCTTCTCGGCGACGTTGATGGAGGCCCAGTATGACGATTACCGCAACGTTCCCGCGCCTTCGAACTACACGGGCTTCCTCGACTATTCAGGCAACGAGATTCCTTACAGCCCCAGCATCAAGCTGACCGGCCAGGTCGCCTACGACTTCATCCTGGGCGACGGGTCGGTGATCACGCCGCAGGCCACGGTGCTGTATTCGGACGAGTACTATCTGACCGACACCAACACGGTGCTGGATCTGCAGGACGCCTTCGCCAAGGTCGATCTGCGCGTCAGCTGGGTGGATGCGTCGGAGCGGTATCGCGTGGATGTGTTCGCCAACAATGTCGGCGACGAGGTCACCCTGAACCGCGCCACCTTCGGCTCGCGCGGCCTGAACCAGAGCTACGACGCGCCGCGCATGTACGGCATCCGCCTCAGCGCGGCGTACTGATCACCTTACCCCGGTGAGCCTCCTGGGGGCGGCTCCGGCCGCCCCTTTTTCTTGCGTGTCGCTCAGAACCCGGCGTCGGCCCTGAGTTGGGCCGCGCCCGCCCGGATGAAGGCGTGGTCCGCCCCGAGCAGGAACAGGCTGGCTCCCTGTTCGCGCCACATCGGCAGCTCCTTCAGGTCGGGCGTGAACATGCCGACTGTCCGCCCGACCGCCCGGCAGGCGGCGATGATGTCGGACACGGCTTTCATGACGCGGGGCGCCTTGGGATCGGTCTCGCCGAGCGCCACGGTCAGGTCGATGCGGCCGATGAAGATGGCGTCGATCCCCTCGACCCCGACGATGGCGTCGAGGTGGTCCAGCGCCTCCACGTCCTCGATCTGGAGGATGACGCTGGTCTCCCCCCGGGTGCTGGCGAGACGGGCGCCGATGGGCGGGCTGACGTAGCCCGACGCCCGTGTTCCCCCCGCATAGCCGCGCCCGCCCGCACCGTAATGACAGGCGCGCACGGCCGCCTCGGCTTCCTCGGGCGAGCGGATGTGCGGCACGACCACCCCGGCCGCGCCGAGGTCGAGCGCGTTCAGGATTTCATGCGGCGAGGCCGAAGCCACACGGACGAGGGCAGGAACGATCCCGGCGCGCGCGGCCAGGATGCCGCGATCCAGATCGACCCGGTCGAACGGCGCGTGCTCGGCGTCGAGGCACAGGCAGTCAAGCCCCGTCTGGGCCAGCACCTCGACCACCGACGGATGCGGCGTCTTGACGAAGGTGCCGAGCAGGGGCTCGCCCGCCACCAGCCGCGTCTTGAAGTCCGCCGCGACGCTCATCGGCTCTTCCACAGGCGGTCCGAGGCGATGGCCGCGCCTTCGACCAGCGCCCCAAGCTTGGCCCAGGCGATGTCGGGATCGACGGGGCCGAAACCGGCGAAGGTGCCGAAACCGCAGTCGGCCCCTGCGATCACCCGCTCGCGCCCGACCAGATGGGCGTAGCGTTCGATCCGCTGGGCGACGAGCTCGGGGTGTTCGATGAAGTTGGTCGTGGAATCGATCACGCCGGGAATGATGATCAGGTCGTCGGGCAGGTCGTTATCCTGGAACCAGGTCCATTCGTGGGCGTGGCGCGGATTGGCCGCCTCGAACAGGATGGCCCCGACCTTGGCGCGGCGGGCGAGGCCGAACACTGTCTCGAAAGGAGCGTCGCAATGGTGCGGCCCCTCATAGTTGCCCCAGCAGACGTGCATGCGCGCGCGGTCGCGCGGCACATTGGCCAGGGCCGCGTTCAGCGCCTCCAGATGGCCCTCGCAGGCCTTGACGTAGTCGGCCTCGGGCAGGTCCTTGAACATCATGTGGCGGCCGACGCCGAGGTCCGGGCTGTCGATCTGGAGAATGAAGCCCGCGCCGACGATGGCCTCGTATTCGGAGCGCATGGCCTCGGACAGGGCCTCCAGATAGGCGTCCTGCGTCGGGTAGTGGCCGTTCGGCTGGAACAGGGCGATGACGCCGGGCGAGGCCGCGTTCAGGAAGGCCTCCACCGGCCCAGCCCGGCCGACGGCGGAGGCCATGTTGGCGATGTCGGCGTTCAGGGGGGCGTCGTCCTTGACCGCGATTTCGCCCACGCACATCGGCCGGCGATACGTGGGGGTGCCGCCGCCGGATGCCTGGCGCGCGAGGAAGTTCGGGAACTGCTCCAGGTCCTGAGGCGCGCGGCGCGGGCTGTCGCCGCCGAAGCCGCTGAGCCGGTCCTTCACATAGGTGGCGTAGGAGATCTTGCTCATCTCCCCGTCCGAGACGACGTCCAGCCCCGTCTCGACCTGCCGCGCCACCGCCGCCGCGACCGCCTCGGCCACCACGGCCTCGAAGGCGGCGGGGTCGAAGGCCGGGTCTTCGCCCTCGCGCGCGAACAGGCCGTCAGCGACGACGGCCGGGCGCGGCAGGCTGCCGACATGGGTGGTCAGGATGCGGTCGGTCGAGGTCTTCATGCGGGCTCCAGCTGACGACACAGCGCATTGATCTCGGCCGCCACGGCGGCGGGCGCCTCCAGCGGGGCCATGTGGCCGCAGTCGGGGATCAGGATCAGGCGGCCGTCAGGGACAGCGACGGCGAGCCTGCGTGCGGCGTCGGGCGGCGCCAGGCCGTCGGCCTCGCCGGTGATGACGGTCACGGGCATGGTCAGGGCGGGCAGCAGGGGCGTCGGATCGGGCCGCAGCATCAGGGCCTGGACGTGTCGACGGAACTGCAGCGACCCGGCCTCGAGCGCCATGTCGGAGACGAGGCGACGCTCGTCGGGATGCGCCGCGGGCTCTGCGAAGTAGACGGGCTTCAGCTCTTCGCGGACCAGCCGGGCGAAGCCTCCGGCGTCGGCCGTGGCGATCTGGCGCGCCCGGCGTTCGGAACGGTCCGGCGTCTCGGGCTCGGCGTGAGTGTCGATGAGGACCAGCGCCGCGATCCGCTCAGGCGCGCGCGCCGCCGCGACCACCGCCGCCATGCCCCCCATGGAGAAACCTGCCAGCACGAACCGCTCCGGACCCTCGGCCAGGATGCGCTCGGCCATGGCTTCGATGGTGTCGTCCTCGGCGAAGTCGACCGTCACGACCGGCCCCGCCAGCAGCGGCGCCGCCGCCGACCACAGCCGGTCGTCGCACAGCAGGCCCGGCGCCAGGACGACCGGGATCATCCCCCGCTCGGGGCCAGCCGGGCCGAGCGTCCCGGCACGATCTCGCCGCTGAACAGGCGGCGCTCGGGGGCTAGGTCCGGCTCCTCGATGCGGGCGAACAGCATCTCGACGGCGGCGGCGGCCAGCGCCCCGATCGGCTGGCGCACCGTGGTCAGCTGATAGGCCAGCCAGCGGCCGGCGTTGAAGCCGTCGAAGCCCGCGACCGACACGTCCTCGGGCACGCGCAGGCCATGCTTCAGCCGCGCCGCGTCCATGGCTCCCAGCGCCATGGCGTCGTTGGCGCACAGGACGACGTCGAACCGCTCGCCCCCCGTCCACAGCCGCCCGAAGGCCTCGATCCCGCTCTCATAGCGATAGTCGCCGGGCGTCACCGCCGTGATGCAGCCGCCCAGCCGTTCGAGCGTGGCGCGAGCGCCGGCCGCGCGCTGTTGCGCGACCTCCGACCCGTCCGGCCCGGTGATCATGGCGAAGCGTCGATGGCCCGCCTGCCACAACCGGTCGACCAGCCGACCTTCGCCGTCCGCGTGATCCACGGCGACAGAGTTGCCCGCATGATGCGGCGGGGCGCGGTTGTAGAAGATCACCGGCGTCCGGTGCAGCTCGAAGTCCTCCAGCTGCTCGGCCGTCATGGCGGTCGCGGCGATGACCCCGTCGACCTGGAAGCTCCACAGCTGTTCCAACGCGGCGCCGACCTCGGCCGGATCCTCGACGGTGATCAGCAGCACTCGCGCGCCGCGCCTGGCGACCTCGGCGGTGATCTCCACCATGATCTCTGGATAGTACAGGCTGGCCATGGCCGGCAGGATCAGGCCGACCAGGTTCGACCGCCGGGTGATCAGGCCGCGCGCGATGGCGTTTGGGCGATACCCGAGCGACCGCGCCGCCTCCAGGATGCGTTCGCGCGTCTCGTCCGACACGCTGCCTCCGGGCGAGAAGGCGCGGCTGACCGCCGACTGGGACACGCCCGCGAGCCTCGCCACGTCATAGCTGGTGGCGCGTCCGGCGCGGCGGTCGGGGTCTCTGGGGGCCATGGGCTTAGGCGGCTTCCTTCTGGCCGTAGCGGCGCACCCGGATATCGGCCTGTTCCTTGTGCCCCGCAAATCCTTCCAGCGCGCACAGGCGCGAGCAGTATTCGCCGACCATGACGCTGGCCTCCTCGGTCAGGACCTTCTGATAGGTGCAGGTCTTCATGAACTTGCCCACCCACAGGCCGCCCGTGTAGCGCGCCGAGCGCATGGTCGGCAGGGTGTGGTTGGTGCCGATCACCTTGTCGCCGTAGCTGACGTTGGTCAGGTGGCCGAGGAACAGGGCCCCGTAGTTGGTCATGTTGGCGAGGAAATAGTCCGGGTCGCGGGTCATGACCTGGACGTGCTCGGACGCGATCCTGTCGGCGATCTCGACCATCTCGGCCTCGCTGTCGGCCAGGATGATCTGGCCGTAGTCGCGCCAGGCCACCGAGGCGATCGGGGCGGTGGGCAGCCACTTCAGCTGGCGCTCGATGGCCTCGACCGTGTCGTGGGCCAGCTTCTCCGACGTGGTCAGCAGGATCGCCGGGCTGTTCGGCCCATGCTCGGCCTGGCCCAGCAGGTCGGCGGCGCACAGGTCGCCGTCCACGCTGTCGTCGGCGATGACGAGGGTCTCGGTCGGACCGGCCAGCAGGTCGATGCCGACCCGCCCGAACAGCTGGCGCTTGGCCTCGGCGACATAGGCGTTGCCGGGGCCGACCAGCATGTCGACCGGCTCGATGTCGCCGCCCGGCGCGCCGACGGCCCCCAGCGCCATCAAGCCGATGGCCTGGACCCCGCCCAGCGCCAGGATGGCGTCGGCGCCGGCCATGTGCTGGGCCACCACGATGGCCGGATTGGCCTGTCCCTCATAGGGCGGCGCGGCCGACAGGATGCGCTTGACCCCCGCCACCTTGGCCGTGACCACCCCCATGTGGGCCGAAGCCACCAGCGGATACTTGCCGCCGGGCACATAGGCGCCGACCGCGTTCACCGGCGTGTTCTTGTGGCCCAGGATGACGCCCGGCAGGGTCTCGACCTCGACGTCGCGCAGGGCGTCCTTCTGGATCTTGGCGAAGTTCCGGACCTGGGTCTGGGCGAAGGCGATGTCCTCGATGGTGCGGTCCGACAGGGCGGCGTAGGCCGCCTTGATCTCGTCCTCGCTCAGGCGGAAGTCCTCGCGGTCCCAGTTGTCGAGGTCGCGGGAGTAGCGGCGCACCGCCTCCATGCCTTCGGCCTCGATGTCCGACAGCATGCGCTCCACCGTTTCGCGCACGCGGGCCCCGTCGGCCTTCACCGCCTCGACCGAGCGGCCTTCCTTCAGCCAGCGGACCATCTGTTCCTCCTCAAGGGCGCTTGCGCGGCGCATGGAATTGAGGTCAGTCTAGGTTTGTTGCATTCGAATGCAAGGGGTGTTCGAGGCGGCGGGCGGAGGGCGCCATGCAGTTGTCCCGGCGATCGGCCATGGCCTCCAGCCTTGCGTTGGGCGCCGTCGGCGCGGGCGGCGCCAAGGCCCAGACGCCGTGGCCCCGCGACTTCCTGTGGGGCACGGCCACCGCCGCCCACCAGATCGAGGGCAACAACGTCAACAGCGACTACTGGGTGCTGGAGACCATCCCGGCCACCAATTTCGTCGAACGCTCCGGCGACACCTGCGACAGCTGGAACCGCTGGCGCGAGGACGTGGCCATCATCCAGGCCCTGGGCCTGACCGCCTATCGCTTCTCGATCGAATGGGCCCGGGTCGAGCCCGAGGACGGCATGATCTCGTATGCCGCCCTCGACCACTATCGCCAGATGTGCGTGGCCTGCCGCGAGGCCGGCATCGAGCCTATCGTGACCCTGCACCACTTCTCCAGCCCCCGCTGGTTCGCCGCGCTGGGCGGTTGGGAAGCCGAGGAGGCTCCGGCCAGGTTCGCGCGCTACTGTGGGATCGTGGCGACGGCGCTGGGCGAGCACCTGAAATGGGTGTGCACCATGAACGAGCCGAACGCCCAGGTGACCTCCTACGTCATGCGCAATGACGCCCCTTTCCCGAACGAGGACGAGGTCATCCGCCAGGCGACGAAAGCCGTCGGCTCGGATCGCTGGGGCGCCTATTTCATGGGGAATTCGTTCGCCGTGCGCGACGGGTGCCTGCGCGCCCACGCCCTGGCGACCGAGGCAATCAAGACCGCCGCGCCCCATGTGAAGACCGGCCTGACGCTGGCGCTGCAGGACCTCAAGCCCGGCCCCGGCGGAGAGGCCCGCTATCGCCGCATCTTCGACAACGCCCGCGCGCCCTTCTATGCGGCGGCGTCCGGTGACGACTTCATCGGGGTCCAGCCCTATATGCGGCTGATCGTGGGGCCGGACGGCTACCTGCCGACGCCGCCCGGCGTGATCGTCAACCACTCGGGCCGTGACGCCTCGCCCGACGCCCTGACGGCGGTGGTGCGCGAGGTCCGCAGCCACTGCCGCGCGCCGATCATGATCACCGAGAACGGCATCGAGACCGACGACGACGCCCTGCGGGTCCGGCACGTCAACGAGACGCTCGAGCAGATCCAGATCTGCCTGACCGAGGGGCCGCTGCTCGGCTACATCCACTGGAGCCTGCTCGACAATTTCGAGTGGCGCTCCGGTTACGGCCCGCGCTTCGGCCTCTATTCGGTGGACCGCCAGACCTTCGTGCGCACGCCCAAGCCCGCGGCCGGCGCCTATCGCGCCATCGTCGCCCGCGCCCGGACCAACACCGCATGAGCGACCTGACGGGCCTGCGCATCCTGATCACCGGCGCCGGTCGGGGCCTGGGCCGCGCCTGCGCACAAGCCGTGGTCGACGCGGGCGGCGAAGTCATCGCCGTGGCGCGGTCGTCCGCCGATCTGCTGGACCTCGCCGACAGCCGCCCCGGCAAGATCGAGCCCTGGGCTCTCGACGCGAGCGACCCCGCCTTTCACGCCCGCGTCGCCGCCCTGCCACGTCTCGACGGGCTGGTGAACAACGCCGGCTTCAACCGCCCCCAGCCCTTCACTCAGGTCGATGTCGAGACGCTGGACGAGATGCTGGCGCTGAACGTCCGCGCCGCCATCCTGACGGCCCAGGCGGCGGCGAAGGTGATGGTGGCGCAAGGCTCGGGAGTCATCGTCAACATGACGTCCCAGATGGGCCATGTCGGCTCGCCGGGCCGCACCGTCTACTGCCTGACCAAGCATGCGCTGGAGGGCCTGACCAAGGCCGCCGCCGTCGAGCTGGCGCCGAAAGGCGTCCGCGTCGTCAGCCTGGCCCCCACCTTCATCGAGACGCCCATGACCGCCCCCATGCTGGCCGACGAAGCCTTCGGCAAGTTCGTGCTGGACCGCATTCCGCTGGGCCGCGTCGGCACGGCGCCCGAGGTTGCGGCGGCTTGCGTCTTCCTCTTGTCGCCCGCCGCCTCGCTGGTCACGGGCTCGAGCCTGCTGGTCGACGGAGGCTGGACCGCCCAATGAACGATCAAGACCGCAAGCGACTGATCTGGACCCTGTTCCAGCGCCTGGACGCCGCCGATCCTGCCGAGGCCGCCGCCCTGTGGCGCGCGGCGATGACGCCCGACGCCGTCTTCCACGCCGTCCATCCGATGAACGATCTGGCCGGGCCCGAGGGTCTGATCGCCGGTCTGGTCAGGCCGCTCCGCGCCGCCATCCCGGACCTGCAGCGCCGGACCTACGCCCTGATGGCGGGGCGGTTCAAGGACGCCGACTGGGTCTGCGCGCTCGGGGTGTTCGAGGGCACGATGATAGGCCCGTGGCTCGGCATCCCGCCGACCGACGGCCTGGTCAATCTTCGCTTCGGCGAGTTCTACCGGATCGAGGGCGACAAGATCGCCGAGGTCTACGCCATCCACGACCTGATCGACCTGATGCGCCAGGCCGGGATCAATCCCCTGCCGGCGTCGCCCGCCGGCGTGCCCGACATCTTCCCCGCCCCGATCAGCCAGGACGGCGTCCGCTTCGACCCGGCCCCGCAGGCCGAAACCGACGCCTCCCTGGCGCTGGTCGAGGCCATGATCTTCGGCCTGCACAAGTTCGCCGAGGGCGATTTGAAGCGCATGGGCATGGAGCAGTACTGGAGCCCGCAGATGCTCTGGTATGGCCCCGGCGGCATCGGTTCGAACCGGGGCGTGACGGGCTTTCAGCGCTATCACCAGAAGCCCTTCCTGACCGCCTTCCCTGACCGGGTCGGCGGCAATCACAAGGCGCGGTTCGCCGACGGGGCCTATGTCGCCTCGACCGGCTGGCCCAGCATCACCGCCACCCACGCCGGCCCCTGGCTGGGCGTGCCCGGCACGGGCCGTCAGATCACCATGCGGGTCATGGACTGGTGGCGGCGGGAAGGCGATGCGCTGAAGGAGAACTGGGTCTTCATCGACGTGCCCCACGTCATGCTGCAATCGGGCCTCGACATCTTCGGACAGCTGAACGCGGGAGACGCGGCATGACGTTCTCACCCCTCGACTGGGTCATCGTGCTCGTCTTCATCGCCGCCAATCTGGTGATGGGCTGGGTGCTGGGCCGGGGGGTGAAGACCGCCAAGGAGTTCAACGTCGGCTCGGGCAAGACACCGTGGTGGGCCATCGGCGTCTCGGTGATCGCCACCTACATCAGCGCCCTGTCGTTCCTGGGCGCGCCGGCCTGGGCCTATTCCGACGGGCTGGCGGCGCTGGCCATCCATCTGAACTATCCGATCGTCATCCTGGGGGTGACGGCGTTCTTCCTGCCCTTCTTCTACAACTCCGGCGTCGCCTCGATCTACGAGTATCAGGAGCGCCGCTTCGGCCCGACGTCGCGAGCGGTGATGTCGACCATCTTCTTGGTGACGCAAGGGTTGTCGACGGGCGCGATTCTCTACGCCACCGCGCTGGTGCTGCAGTTCATCACGGGCATTCCGATCCCGTGGGCGATCGTCGCCATCACCATCCTGGCCCTGATCTATACGACGATGGGCGGCATGCTGGCGGTGATCTGGACCGACGTCTTCCAGGCCGTGGTGCTCTTCGGCGGGGCTGTCGTCATCATGATCGCCCTGTTCGTCCTGATGCCCGAGCCGATCGGAGAGGTGCTGGCCGACCTGAAGGCCGCGGGACGGCTCAGCGCCATCGACCTGACGCTGGACGCCACCGTGCCGACGACCATCTGGTCGGGGCTGATCGGCATGACCCTGTTCCACGTCACCGTCTATGGGGCCAACCAGATGATGGTGCAGCGGACGCTGGGGGCGAAATCCATCGGCGACGCCAAGAAGTCCTATCTGCTGATGGGCTATGCGGCCTTCCCGATCTATTTCCTGTTCTTCTTCATCGGCGTGCTGGCCTGGGGCTACTACCAGGGCCGACCGTTCGAGAACACGAACGAGATCATCCTGCAGTTCGCGCTGGATTCGCAGATCCCCGGCCTGCTCGGCATCCTCGCCGCCGCCGTGCTGGCCGCCTCGATGTCGACGCTGAGCTCGGCGTTCAACAGCATGGCCACCGCCAGCGTCGTCGACTTCTACGAACGGTACCTCCGAAAGGGCGAGAGCGACGCCCACTACCTCCGGGTCACCCGGATCATGACCGTGGTGTGGGGCGGGATCATCATCATCCCGGCCATCCTCTATGCCAACTCGTCGGGCTCTATCCTGGAGGTCCTGTCCAAGATCGGCAGCTATTTCGTGGGCGCCAAGCTGGGCATGTACGGCCTGGGCTTCTTCTCGAAACACACCACCGAGCGCGGCCTGCTGGTCGGGGTCTTCGTCGGCTTCGTGGTGATCTGGGCGGTGGCCACCCAGACCGACATCGCCTGGCCCTGGTACTGCCTGATCGGCGGCGGCGCGACCATGGGCGTCGGATGGATCGCCAGCCGTGTCCTGACCGGCAAGCAGGCCGAGTGGTCGCCCTATTCCATCCCCGGCCAGCGCGCCCGCTTCGAGGCCTCGGGCGCCCCGACCGTGGTCGACGGCTGGAGCACTGTCCCCGGCAAGATCGATCCGCAGAGCCTGTGGCTGGTGGCCTATCTGGTCCTGACGATCGTGGGACTGGTCGCGCTCGAACGGCTGGTCTGAGGTCCCTCGGGGACGACGTGCCTGGGGGACGAAGGCGATCTGGCGCGTGTCTCGAAACGGTCGACGGCTGGCACGGGTCGCCAAGCGACTGGCCTGCACCGCATACCGCGCGCCAGTGCGTGGTGGGCTATCGGCGGTCCGACAGTTGACCATGACCGGGCTGCAAGACCGGTCATGCAGGACAAGGCCACGATCGGGGAAACGCTGCAGGCCTGCGATGTCCAACGCACAACAGCAGCGATGAACTCTGTGAGCGCCGGATCAAGGACGCCGGCCTGCGATGACGTCATCGCGACCCCTCCGGATGGATCGAGCAAACCATCCCAAAGGGTAGTCGCCGGTGATCATCAGACAAGGAAACAGTTTTGATCGGAGGGCGGAACCGCCCCGCTTGTCGCGGGTTGATTGAGGTTGGTTCGGGGAGGCATGCGAACATCACTGCGCGGACGGGGCTGAGGGGACCAGCCTCCAGGCGCGCGTCGGTGTCTTCCCGGCGATCCTTATCGTCTCGTGCGAAGGCCCACCATGACGCTCGCCCACATCGCTCCAGAGCCCACGCTCGACACCCGGCAACTACTTGCCGCGCTTCGAGCCTTTCGGCGGGGCGACTTCTCCGTCCGCCTGCCCGGCGGTCTGACCGGCATGGACGGCGATCTGGCCGAAGCCTTCAACGACGTCGTCGAACTGAACGACCGGATGAGCCAGGAGTTCAGCCGGCTGCGCGAGGTCGTGGGCCGGCAGGGCAAGATCAACAACCGCGCGCGCGTCCCGGCCGCGACCGGGGCCTGGGCCGAGAGCGTCGAGGCCGTCAATACCCTGATCGAGGACATGGTGCACCCCACCGCCGAAATGGCGCGGGTGATCGGCGCCGTGGCCAAGGGCGATCTCAGCCAGACCATGGACCTGGAGAACGAGGACCGTCCGCTGCGCGGCGAGTTCCTGCGGATCGGCCGGGTGGTGAACACCATGGTGGGCCAGCTGGGCTCCTTCGCCTCCGAAGTGACCCGTGTGGCGCGCGAGGTCGGCACCGAGGGCAAGCTGGGCGGTCAGGCGAACGTGAAGGGCGTAGCCGGCGCGTGGAAGGACCTGACCGACAATGTGAATTTCATGGCCGCCAACCTGACCGGCCAGGTGCGCAACATCGCTGAGGTGACCACCGCCGTCGCCAACGGCGACCTCAGCCGCAAGATCACGGTGGACGTGAAGGGCGAGGTGCTCGAACTCAAGAACACCATCAACACCATGGTGGACCAGCTGAACGCCTTCGCTTCCGAAGTGACCCGGATGGCGCGCGAGGTGGGCACCGAGGGCAAGCTGGGCGGGCAGGCCCAGGTGAAGGGCGTGACCGGCACCTGGAAGGATCTGACCGACAACGTGAACTTCATGGCGGCCAACCTGACCAGCCAGGTCCGCAACATCGCCGAAGTCACGACCGCCGTCGCCAAGGGGGACCTGTCCAAGAAGATCACCGTCGACGTGAAGGGCGAGATCCTGGAGCTGAAGGTCACCATCAACACCATGGTGGACCAGTTGAACGCCTTCGCCTCCGAAGTGACGCGCGTGGCGCGCGAGGTCGGCACCGAGGGCAAGCTGGGCGGCCAGGCCCGCGTGGAGGGCGTCGGCGGGACCTGGAAGGACCTGACCGACAACGTCAACCTGATGGCCGACAACCTGACCGGTCAGGTGCGCAACATCGCCGAAGTGACCACCGCCGTGGCCAAGGGGGACCTGTCCAAGAAGATCACCGTGCAGGTGCGCGGCGAGGTGCTGGAGCTGAAGGACACCATCAACACCATGGTGGACCAGCTGAACGCCTTCGCTTCGGAGGTCACCCGCGTGGCCAAGGAGGTCGGCACGGACGGCAAGCTGGGCGGTCAAGCCCAGGTGGAGGGCGTGACCGGGGCGTGGAAGGACCTGACCGACAACGTCAACCTGATGGCCGACAATCTCACCGGTCAGGTCCGCAACATCGCCGAGGTGACGACCGCCGTGGCCAACGGCGACCTGTCCAAGAAGATCACCGTGGACGTGAAGGGCGAGATCCTGGAGCTGAAGTCGACCATCAACGTCATGGTGGACCAGCTGAACTCCTTCGCCTCCGAGGTCTCTCGCGTGGCGCGCGAGGTGGGCACCGAGGGCAAGCTGGGCGGTCAGGCCAACGTCCGCGGCGTCGGCGGCGCCTGGAAGGACCTGACCGACAACGTGAACTTCATGGCGGCCAACCTGACGGGTCAGGTGCGCAACATCGCCGAGGTGACGACCGCCGTGGCCAACGGCGACCTGTCCAAGAAGATCACCGTCGACGTGAAGGGCGAGATCCTGGAGCTGAAGTCGACCATCAACGTCATGGTGGACCAGCTGAACGCCTTCGCTTCGGAGGTCACCCGCGTGGCGCGCGAGGTCGGCACCGAGGGCAAGCTGGGCGGTCAGGCCCAGGTCACCGGCGTGACCGGCACCTGGAAGGACCTGACCGACAACGTCAACCTGATGGCCGACAACCTGACCGGTCAGGTGCGCAACATCGCCGAGGTGACGACCGCCGTGGCCAACGGCGACCTCAGCAAGAAGATCACCGTGGACGTGAAGGGCGAGATCCTGGAGCTGAAGTCCACGATCAACACCATGGTCGATCAGCTGAACGCCTTCGCTTCCGAAGTGACGCGCGTGGCGCGCGAGGTCGGCACCGAGGGCAAGCTGGGCGGCCAGGCGAACGTGAAGGGTGTGGCCGGCACCTGGAAGGACCTGACCGACAACGTGAACTTCATGGCCGGCAATCTGACCGGCCAGGTGCGCAATATCGCCGAGGTGACCACCGCCGTGGCGCGCGGCGACCTCAGCAAGAAGATCACCGTCGATGTGAAGGGCGAGATCCTGGAGCTGAAGAACACCATCAACACCATGGTGGACCAGCTGAACGCCTTCGCCTCGGAAGTGACGCGCGTGGCCAAGGAGGTCGGCACCGAGGGCAAGCTGGGCGGCCAGGCGCAGGTGCCGGGCGTCGGCGGGACCTGGAAGGACCTGACCGACAATGTGAACTCCATGGCCGCCAACCTGACCGGCCAGGTGCGCGGCATCGCCGACGTCGTGACCGCCGTGGCCAAGGGCGACCTGAAGCGCACCCTGACGCTGGACGCCAAGGGCGAGATCGCCTCGCTGGCCGACACCATTAACGGCATGATCGAGACCCTGGCCATCTTCGCCGACCAGGTGACCAACGTGGCGCGGGAGGTTGGCATCGAGGGCAAGCTGGGCGGCCAGGCGCGGGTGCCGGGCGCCGCCGGCCTGTGGCGCGATCTGACAGACAACGTCAATCAGCTGGCCGGAAACCTGACCACCCAGGTCCGCGCCATCGCCGAGGTGTCGACCGCCGTGACCAAGGGCGAGCTGACCCGCTCCATCACCGTCGAGGCCTCCGGCGAGGTCGCGGCGCTGAAGGACAACATCAACGAGATGATCCGCAACCTGAAGGATCAGACCCTCAAGAACACCGAGCAGGACTGGCTCAAGACCAACCTGGCCCGCTTCACGCGCATGCTGCAGGGCGAGCGCGATCTGGCCACGGTCTCTAACATGGTGCTGTCGGAGCTGGCGCCCCTCATCAACGCCCAGCACGCCGTCTTCTACGCCGCCGACAAGGATGGAGGCGACGACACGGTGCTGGTCCTGGCCGCCGCCTATGCCGCGACCGAGCGCGATCAGCTGCCGGCCACCTTCCGTCTCGGCGAGGGCCTCATCGGCCAGTGCGCCAAGGAGAAGGAGCGCATCCTGCTGACCAACGTGCCGCAGGACTATGTGCAGATCGGCTCCGGGCTGGGCGCCGCCGCGCCGCTGAACATCATCATCCTACCCGCCCTGTTCGAGGGCGAGGTCAAGGCGGTGATCGAGCTGGCCACCTTCGGCGAGTTCTCGGAGACCCACCAGTCGTTCCTGAGCCAGCTGATGGAGTCCGTCGGCATCGTTCTGAACACCATCGCCGCCAACATGCGGACCGAAGGCCTGCTGACCCAGTCCCAGCTTCTGACCGGCGAGCTTCAGGCTCAGCAAGAAGAGCTGAAGACCACCAACGATCGGCTGGAGCAGCAGGCGGCGTCGCTGCGTCAGTCCGAGGAGCTGCTCCGGGCCAAACAGGAAGAGCTGCAGAGGTCCAACGCCGAGCTGGAGGAAAAGGCCCAGCTGCTGTCGGCCCAGAACAAACAGGTGGAGGCCAAGAACATCGAGGTGGAACAGGCCCGTTTCGCGCTCGAGGAAAAGGCCGAGCAGCTGGCCCTGACGTCCAAGTACAAGTCCGAGTTCCTGGCCAATATGAGCCACGAACTGCGCACGCCGTTGAACAGCCTGCTGATCCTGTCGAAGATGCTCAGCGAGAACACCCAAGGCAACCTGACCGGCAAGCAGGTGGAGTTCGCGAAGAACATCCACGCCGCCGGCTCGGACCTGTTGGGTCTCATCAACGACATCCTGGACCTGTCGAAGATCGAGTCCGGCACGGTCACCCTCGACATCGGGGAGACCCGCTTCGCCGATCTGCGCGACCAGATGGAGCGGACCTTCGCCCAGATCGCCCAGGACAAGAAGCTGGACTTCAAGATCGACCTGGCTTCCGACCTGCCGGCGTCGATGTACACCGACGACAAGCGGCTCCAGCAGATCATCAAGAACCTGCTCTCCAACGCCTTCAAGTTCACGGCGGCCGGGGTCGTGCGGTTCAATGTGCGCCGCGTCGCCGAGGGCTGGAACCCGGGCAACGAGCACCTGAACAAGGCCGGTCAGGTCCTGGCCTTCTCGGTGGAGGACAGCGGCATCGGCATCCCCGAGGACAAGCAACGCATCATCTTCGAAGCCTTCCAGCAGGCCGACGGCACCACCAGCCGCAAATACGGCGGCACGGGCCTGGGTCTGTCGATCAGTCGCGAGATCACCCGCACCCTCGGCGGTGAGCTGAAGGTCGAGAGCGAGCCCGACAAGGGCTCGACCTTCACTCTTTATCTGCCCCTCAACTTCAGCCCGGCGGCGGCGCCCGCCGCTCCGGGCAAGGAGGCGGGCCGTTCGCTGATCGTCCGGACCCAGGAGGTCGAAGAGGAGGCCGAGGCCGAGCCGATGGTCAGCGACGACCGCGACCAGATCGCGCCCGGCGATCCCGTCGTCCTGATCGTGGAGGACGACTCGCGCTTCGGATCCATCCTGCTGGGTCTGGTGCACGATCTGGGCTTCAAGGGTGTGATCACCCAACAGGGCGTCGCAGCAGCCTCGCTGGCACGACGGTTCGCGCCCCAAGCCATCCTGCTCGACGTCGGATTGCCCGACATGGACGGACTGGCCCTGCTCGACCTGCTCAAGCGCACGCCCGAGACACGGCACATTCCGGTCCACGTCATCTCGGCCGACGATCAGGCCGGCTTGGGCCTGGCGATCGGGGCCTTCGGTTTCACGCCGAAGCCTATCGACCGGGAAGGCGTCGCGGCGAGCCTCGACCAGGTCAAGCGCTTCGTGTCCGCCGAGGATCGGCGGCTGATCTATGTCGGCCGGACCGGCGAGGCGCTGGGCGCGCTCAAATCCGCCTTCGACCAGGTCGTCCGGGTGGAGAGCTTGAAGAACCTGGCCAAGGCCAAGACGAAGGCGTCGGACAGCCTGATCATCGATGCCGGAGCGGTCCCCGCACCCACGCTGGCCGACTGGCTCAAGTCCGCCGAGCGCCCTGCCGTGATCTACGCAGCCGATCCTCTGGAGCCGGCCGACGAACGCCGCTTGCGGCTGTCTGTCTTCGCCGGTCAGGCGCGCATGGCCCGCACGCCCGAACAACTCCTGGAACAGGCCGCGCTGCTGCTGCACGAGCCCACCGATCGGCTGTCGGAGACCGCCCGAAACACCCTGGCCCAGACCCGCAAGGACGACGCCATCCTGACCGGGCGGACCGCGCTGGTCATCGACGACGACATCCGCAACATCTTCTCCATGGCCAGCGCGCTGGAAGAGTTCGGCGTCGGCCTGCTCTACGCCGAAAGCGGCCGGGCCGGACTGGACCTGCTGCGCCAGCATCCGGAGGTCGACATCGTCCTGGTCGACATCATGATGCCGGACATGGACGGCTACGAGACGATGCGGGAAATCCGCGGCATCTCCCAGTTCGCCGACCTGCCGATCATCGCCGTGACAGCCAAGGCGATGAAGGGCGACCGCAGCAAGTGCATTCAGGCCGGGGCGTCCGACTATGTCTCCAAGCCGGTCGACATCGACTATCTGATCTCCGTCATGCGGGTGTCCATCCAGCGTGTCGACGCCCAGCGGCTGACGCGTCGCGCGCCGGCGTCGGCCTGATGGCGCCCGCCAAGACAAAGCGGGCAGGCCTGCGCGCGCGGGTGCTAATCGTCGATGACGACGAGCGCAACGCCTTCGCCGCCACCGAGGCCCTCGAGGTGCTGGGCCACGAACTGGTCGTCGCCCGCTCCGGCGAGGAGGCGCTTCGGCTGCTGCTCGGCGAGGAGTTCGCCGTCATCCTGCTGGACCTGCACATGCCAGGCATGGACGGCTATGAGACCGCGCGCCTGATCCGCGAGCATCCCCGCACCCGCGATACGCCGATCGTCTTCGTCACCGCCGTCTTCCGCGACGAAGCGCACATCTTCCAGGCCTACACGGTCGGCGCCGTCGACGTGGTGTTCAAGCCGGTGGACCCCTTCATCCTCCGCTCCAAGGTCGCCATCCTCGCCGACCTCCACCTCAAGACGCTCGAGATCGACCGCCAGGCTCGGGAGCGCGAGGCCCTGCTGGAGGAGAACGCCCGCATCGGCGAGGCGCGACTCGCCGCCGAGATCGCGCTCCGCGCCACGCGCGAGCGCCAGGACGCGATCCTGCGCTCCCTGCCCGTGGTCTTTACCTCCCGCACCGGCGTGCATCCCTTTCCGGCGCAGTTCGTCAGCGACAGCATCCATCCGCTCACCGGCTTTGAGCCGACGCGCTTCATCGAGGAGCCGGAGATCGGGCTGGGGCGCATCCATCCCGACGACGTGTCTTCGGTGGTCGACTGCCTGATGCAGGCGGCGCAGAGCGGGGCCTACGCCTGCGAATACCGCTGGCTCTGCGCCGACGGCGAATACCGGACCTTCCTGGACCAGGGGGTGTGGGTGCTGGATGAAGAGACCGGGGAGGGGCGCATTCTCGGCACCCTGCTGGACGTCACCGACCGCAGGAAGCTTGAGGAGGACCTGGCTCAGGCGCGCAAGATGGAGGCGGTCGGCCAGCTGACCGGCGGCGTCGCCCACGACTTCAACAACCTGCTGACGGTGGTCCTGGGAAACGCGGACATCCTTCTGCGACGCCACGCGGACCAACCGGCTCTCGTGAGGCACCTCGGCGCCATTCGCCAAGCCACCGAGCGTGGACAGGCGCTGACGCGGCAACTCCTGGCCTTCTCGCGCCGTCAAAAGTTGAACCCTCAGCCCACCGATCTCAACCGACTGGTGGAAGCCTTCATCCCGCTCCTTCAACAGGCGGTCGGAGAAGGAGTCAGCATCGAGACCCGGCTCGCGACTACACCACCCTGCAGCGAGATCGACGCCATGCACCTCGAGAGCGCCTTGCTGAACCTCGCCGTCAACGCGAGGGACGCGATGGGCGGAAGCGGCCTCCTCAAAATCGCGGTCGATCGCGACCCGGTCCGACCTGAGCTCGCGACGATATCGGTCGAAGATACGGGCCCTGGCTTGGTTCCAGACATCGCGGAAAAGGTTTTCGAGCCGTTCTTCACGACCAAGGAGGTCGGCAAGGGATCCGGGCTGGGTCTGTCCCAGGTGTACGGCTTCGTGCAGCAGTCGGGTGGCGCCATCCGCGTGGAGAGCGAGCCGGGTCGAGGCGCTCGTTTCGTCATTGATTTGCCTCTGACGGACGCGACAGCGACGTGGTACGCAGCGGAGCTTCCGACGACGGAGCGGACCGGCGCTGAACGCATCCTGGTGGTCGATGACGACCCTGCGGTTCGCGGCGTCGGCGTCGATCTCCTGGAAAGCCTGGGCTACGCATGCGAGACGGCGGACAGCGGCCTGACGGCCCTATCGCGGCTTCAGGAGACGGCGGATTTCGACCTCCTCTTCTCGGACGTCGTGATGCCGGGCGGCATGAACGGCGTGGAGTTGGCCGAGGCCGCCGCCGCCTTGCGCCCCGGACTGCGCATCCTGCTTACGTCCGGCTATGTCGACGAAGCCGCCGGCAGCCGCCAGCACGGCTTCCCGATCATCGACAAGCCCTACGAACGGGCTCAACTCTCCGTCGCCGTCCGTCAGGCTCTGGACGAAGTCCGCCCTGAGCTTGCGACGGCAAGCCAGTCCTGCTGAGGTGTTTGGATCGAGAACGGACCTTCAGGACTGGGCCAAGGTCGCGATGTCCTTCGCCCGACGTCTGGCGCACGATCGAGACCAGCTCGCCGCCGGCCTGGTCGACCTTGACCTCGCCGCACTCGCCGTCCTGGATGATGGTCGACGAGGACGGTTCCCCCATGTCCCATTGCACTGCGGCGGCTTGGTTGCGCACGCCGGCCTGATCGATCTCCGACATGGCCGCGGGCTGGCCTGGAACACCCGGGCGATGGAGCCGGAAGACCGGTCCACTGGCGAATTTTGGATGGCCCGTCGACGCCGGTCTGGACGACGTTGGCGCGCACGGCGAAGTCATGCTGGACAATGACGGAGCCGTTTCGATCTCCGGCCTGGCGCGCACGAAGACCGACGCATCGTCGCCGGATTGGAAGACGCTCGACGGGTTGCCCGTGCCGCTTTGCTCGACCTCGCCGGACGCGCCGCCGCCGAACTGGCCGATGACCGACCGGTTGTCCGATCCCGTCTGATGCAGGAAGGCGCGGTTGCCGGACACTCCGCCGAACGGACGCTCGGCCTCGCGCGCGCCAGAAGGTCAGCGCCGAAAGCCGAAGCGCCATGGGCGGCGCGTCCCTGTTTGATGATCGAGACCAGGGGCTGCCCGTCCTGTTGGACCGAGGCCTCGTTGTCACGGCCGAACTGGATGATGGCAGACTGGCTGGAGCCGTTGGTGATGTCGACGGTGAGGACGCCCGTGACGCCCCGCGCGCTGATAGAGCAGCTAGCGTTTATCCCCGCCGAGGGGCTGGGCCAGTTCGACCTGGAGATCCACGGCAACCTTGCGCAGTTGCTTCGGATCTCCGGCGCGGCCGACGCCGGGTGCCGGACGCACAAAAGCCCCGCGTCCAATGGCAGCGGGGCTTTCGAAGTGTCTCACTGGTGTGAGGTATTAGTGGGTGCGGGAGCAGGATTTGAACCTGCGACCTTCAGGTTATGAGCCTGACGAGCTACCGGGCTGCTCCATCCCGCGGCAAACGGTAGGCGTAAAAGGAAGAACCGTTCGAGAGATTTCACACTATCGGCTGTCCGCTCGGTAGACCCGGCGGCGACCTACTCTCCCGCGCCTTGAGACGAAGTACCATTGGCTCTGGAGGGCTTAACGACCGAGTTCGGAATGGGATCGGGTGGGGAACCTCCGACATAGCCACCAGGTCAACCGAGCGGACAGCGGATAGTGCAAGAAGACATTGTCGACATAGTCGAATGAGTTTTGCTGAGAAACGATCAAGCCGATCGGATTATTAGTACCAGTAAGCTTCACGCGTCGCCGCGCTTCCACACCTGGCCTATCAACGTGGTAGTCTTCCACGATCCTCAGCGAAGCCTTGTTTTGAGGTTAGTTTCCCGCTTAGATGCTTTCAGCGGTTATCTATTCCGTACTTAGCTACCCTGCTGCACGGCTGGCGCCATGACAGGTCCACCAGAGGTACGTCCATCCCGGTCCTCTCGTACTAGGGACAGATCCTCTCAAGCTTCGAACACCCACGGCAGATAGGGACCAAACTGTCTCACGACGTTCTGAACCCAGCTCACGTACCACTTTAATCGGCGAACAGCCGAACCCTTGGGACCTGCTCCAGCCCCAGGATGTGATGAGCCGACATCGAGGTGCCAAACTTTGCCGTCGATATGGACTCTTGGGCAAAATCAGCCTGTTATCCCTAGAGTACCTTTTATCCGTTGAGCGATGGCCCTTCCACGCGGGACCACCGGATCACTATGGCCGACTTTCGTCTCTGCTCGACTTGTCAGTCTCGCAGTCAGGCGAGCTTATGCCATTGCACTCGACGAGCGATTTCCGACCGCTCTGAGCTCACCATCGCGCGCCTCCGTTACACTTTGGGAGGCGACCGCCCCAGTCAAACTACCCACCACGCCATGTCCCGGGACCGGATAACGGCCCTCGGTTAGACGTCAACGACAGTAAGGGTGGTATTTCAAGGATGGCTCCACCAGAGCTGGCGCCCCGGCTTCATAGCCTCCCACCTATCCTACACATACGGTCGCTAACGCCAAGGCGAAGCTATAGTAAAGGTTCATAGGGTCTTTCCGTCTGACCGCGGGAACCCCGCATCTTCACGGGGAATTCAATTTCACTGAGCCTGTGCTGGAGACAGTGGGGAAGTCGTTACGCCATTCGTGCAGGTCGGAACTTACCCGACAAGGAATTTCGCTACCTTAGGACCGTTATAGTTACGGCCGCCGTTTACCTGGGCTTCAGTTCGACGCTTTCACATCTCCCTTTAACCTTCAGGCACCGGGCAGGCGTCAGACCCTATACGTCGCATTGCTGCTTCGCAGAGCCCTGTGTTTTTGCTAAACAGTCGCTACCCCCTGGCTTGTGCCACTCTCATCTGGTTGCCCAAAAGAGAGTCACGCTTATTCCGAAGTTACGCGTGCAATTTGCCGAGTTCCTTCAGCACAGTTCTCTCAAGCGCCTTGGTATGCTCTACCTGACCACCTGTGTCGGTTTCGGGTACGGTCTCTGCTGGAGTTATTTCCAGGGACAACTTCCCTGCCAGGACAATCCAATAAGCCCTGACAAGTTACGCCATCCGTCACTTCCAGCTGGTGCAGGAATATTTACCTGCTTCCCATCGACTACGCTTTTCAGCCTCGCCTTAGGGGCCGACTAACCCTGCGCAGATTAGCTTTACGCAGGAACCCTTGGTCTTTCGGCGGGAGTGTCTCTCACACTCCTTATCGTTACTCATGTCAGCATTCTCACTTCCGATACCTCCAGCCAGGCTCACGCCTGACCTTCACCGGCTTACGGAACGCTCCGCTACCGCTCGCTTACGCGAACCCATACCTTCGGCGACTGGCTTGAGCCCCGTTACATTTTCCGCGCAGGATCGCTTGATCAGTGAGCTGTTACGCTTTCTTTAAAGGATGGCTGCTTCTAAGCCAACCTCCTGATTGTCAAAGCAATCCCACATCGTTTCCCACTTAGCCAGTACTTGGGGGCCTTAGATGATGGTTAGGGTTGTTTCCCTTTTCACGACGGACGTTAGCACCCGCCGTGTGTCTGCCCGGTAGTTCTCTCGGGTATTCGGAGTTTGGT